>Ga0209959_100003_pt1 | contig 858846 bp, 873 predicted proteins | sample ThiBiot_300_biof_2_FD_183943 | JGI IMG/M metagenome (GOLD analysis project Ga0209959, IMG submission 183943) | Wastewater bioreactor microbial communities from Cape Town, South Africa - Thiocy_expt_300_biof (SPAdes) | ecosystem: Engineered > Bioremediation > Thiocyanate > Unclassified | place...
CGACGCATTACTCACCCGTTCGCCACTCGCCACCAGGAGCAAGCTCCCGTGCTGCCGTTCGACTTGCATGTGTAAAGCATTCCGCCAGCGTTCAATCTGAGCCAGGATCAAACTCTTCAGTTCAATCTCTGCTATTACTTCAAATACTTCTGTCGCTCAACTCAAACTCATGCCGTTAATTAAAACGACACTTCATCTAAGTGTGAGCATTTATGCTAGCTGTCAGACCAACACAAGTCAGCCCAACTACCACCACAACACCCACACCTATCGGCTGTAAATTGTTAAAGATCAATCTCTTATCGACTTTGCTTCAGCTGCGTTGCCGTTTCGAGAGGTGCGCATTCTACAGAACCTACAGATTGCGTCAACACTTATTTTCGAAATGGTTGCGGGGGCAGGATTTGAACCTACGACCTTCGGGTTATGAGCCCGACGAGCTGCCAGACTGCTCCACCCCGCGCCTGTCGCAAATGAAACCGCGTCAATCGAGAAGCGGAACTATAGCAAAGCGTGTTTAGCCCCGTCAACACTTGCGGGCTTTATGGCACAGCCCATTAAGCGCCATTGGCAACATTTCCAATGTTTTCAATCGACTGAATGGGCCCTGCCACCGCAGGCACAGATGGCGATAACGGCCGACAGCGCGAAACAGCCGGAAACCATGCACACTTATTGTGCAGACAATGCGTCGGCAAACTCGCTACCATTTGGCGTCCCGTCGATAGTAAAGTCCACTTGTGCATATTTCCGATTTTTCCCTGTCGCGCCTGCCGCGCATCGAGTTCGGCCCCGGCGTGCTCGGCAAGTTGCCGGCCATTGCCCGCACCTACGGCACGCGTGCTTTGCTGGTGACTGGCGCGAATTCGCTGAGAAATTCGCCATTCTGGACAAGCATGACGGACGGGCTGAAGGCACAGGGGGTTTCATGGTTGCATCTGGCCATTCCGGGCGAACCGTCTCCGCAGATGGTGGATGAGGCCGTGCTCGCCTTGCGCCCGGCATCCATTGACGTGGTCATCGGCTTCGGTGGCGGCAGCGCGCTGGATGCAGCCAAGGCGATTGCCGGTCTGCTCATACCCGGCAACTCGGTGATGGACCACCTGGAAGGCGTGGGGCCCGAACTCGCGTACGTCGGTCCGGCCACACCGTTCATTGCCGTACCGACCACCGCCGGCACCGGCTCGGAGGCGACCAAGAACGCCGTATTAAGCGTGCAGGGCGCGGATGGCTTCAAGAAATCCTTCCGCGACGAAAAACTGGTGGCCGAAGTTGCACTGGTCGATCCCGATCTCCTCGCCACCTGCCCTGCCTCAGTGATCGCGGCGAACGGGATGGATGCCTTCACCCAGCTGCTGGAGTCCTACGTTTCCTGCCGCGCCGCCCCCTTGACCGATTCACTCGCCTGGGGTGGCATGAAGGCCGCCCGCGACGGCCTGCTGGCCATGTATGCCGATGCCGGCGATGCGGCGGCGCGCAATCGCATGGCCTACGCGGCGCTGGTATCGGGCATCACACTGGCGCAGGTCGGGCTCGGCTCGGTGCACGGGCTGGCCGCACCATTGGGGGCATTCTTCCCGATTCCGCACGGCGTCGCGTGCGGCACGCTGGTGGCGCAGGCCACGCGCGTCAATATCGAGGCATTGCAAGCGCGCGAAGCGGATCACCCGGCGCTAGAAAAATACGCACAAGTAGGGCGCCTGCTGAGCAAGCAGGGCCAACTGAACCAGACAGCGTCACACGCCGTCCTGATCGATACGCTCGACGCCTGGACACGCGCACTTGAGCTTCCAACTCTGGCACAGTACGGTGTGACGCACGCCGATATCCCGCGCATCGTGGCCAACAGCCGCGGTAGCAGCATGAAAACCAATCCGATTGCACTCACCGACGCTGAAATCGCAGGCATTCTCACCGCACGCATCTGACGCCCGCTCAAGTTAAACGGCTGTCGTCCGCTATTTCTGCGACCTCATCATCTGGAACGCAACCATGCCCGGCCTCCTGCTTTTCTTCATCGTGCTCGCACTTCCGGCCGTCTATGGCGTGTTCATCTTCAACCAGCTTGTCACGCTGAAGCATAACGTCGGCAAGGCCTGGTCGAATATCGACATCCTGCTCAAGCAGCGCCATGACGAGCTGCCGAAGCTGGTCGAAACCTGCAAGCAATACATGCAGTTCGAACAGGAGACGCTCGAAAAAGTGATGCATGCGCGCAGCCAGGTCGCGAGCGCCCGGGAATCGCAGAACATCCCCGCGCTGGGGCAGGCCGAAGGCGCATTGCGCGTGGGCCTTGGCAATCTGTTCGCGGTTGCAGAGGCCTATCCCGAACTGAAGACCAACGAAACCTTCCTGCATCTGCAAGCGCGCATTACCGGGCTGGAAAACGCGATTGCCGACCGTCGCGAGTTCTACAACGATTCGGTCAACGTCAATAACGTGCGGGTGGAGCAGTTTCCCGACACCCTCGTGGCGCGTCTGTTCGCCTTCCGTCTGTTTCCGCTGTTGCGCTTCGCTGCCGAGGAAAAGAAAGACGTTGACCTGAAGCAGCTCTTCGACCGTTGATGCTCCCGGTACGCTGGACGGCCGAATGGCGGCACGACTACGCCAATTTCGCGCTGGGCGGCGGCAATCTGGCCATTCTGCTGCTCGGCTTCCAGCTGCATTCCCATCTAGGCTGGCAAATCAGTTTTGCGTTGGTCGGGCTGACCAGTTTCTGGGCGTGGTTTGCCAACCTCAAGCGCTATCGCACCGTGGCAGATACGCCGACCTCGCGCATCGCCTCGGCGCCCCAAGGCTACATCGAACTCGTCGGGCGCGGCAGCCAGCCACCGGGCGACAACCTGATCAGCCCGGTCAACGGCCTGCCCTGCCTGTGGTACCGCTACCGCATCGAGCGCAAGAACGGTGACCGCTGGGAATACGTCGAATCCGGAATATCGCATGACACGTTCGGCGTGGACGACGGCAGCGGCAGCGTACTGGTCGATCCCGACGGCGCCGAAATTCTGACTTCGCGCAAACAGGTCGCGACCTCAGGCGGTTATCGCAAAACAGAATGGACGCTGATCGAAGGCGACACCATTTACGTGATCGGCGACCACGTGACCTTGGGCGGTCCCAATGCCGTGCTCGACAAGAAGGCCGATCTCGCTACGCTGCTGACCGAATGGAAGGCCGACAAGACTGCACTCCTGGCACGTTTCGACGCCGACCGCGACGGCGAAATCAGTCTTGACGAGTGGGAGCACGCGCGCCAGGCCGCATCCGACGAAGTCGACCGCGCTCATCTCGATATCCGCCTGAAAGACGGCATCCATCTTGTGCGCAAGTCGTCGCATGGCCGCCCCTTCTTGATTGCCAACCGCGAAGTCACCGCGCTGGTGCGACATTTTCGGCTATGGAGCTGGTTGCACCTGGCGCTGACGATGGCCGCCCTGATCGGCTTGACGCTGCTCGGGCGCACAGCCTGACGCTTGCCCTGCCCGGCTTCCCGCCCTATAGTCAAGGCACGGAGGACGCATCATGAAACCTGCCATACCCGAGACCCCTGCTGAATACGACCACACCCGCATCATCGAGCGGCCGGATGGATGCTATTGGATCGATGCCATGACCGGCGAGGAATACGGTCCCTTTGCCAGTCTGATGGAAGCCGTACAGGACATGGAGTACAACGCCGACAGCGACTACGAGCCTGGCGAAACAGTGGAAGAGGCCGAAGAAGAGATCGGAATTTCCGACTGGATCGACCCCGACACCGGCGACCCTGGCGAAGCATCTCACCGCCCCGTCGACTGATCTCCGGCCAGGCGGGATCGCCTGGATACCTCCTGGCCTGCGACTTCCGCCATCCGTGCCTCGCGCTCGAACAGATTGTCGCGATAGGGATTGCCGCCGCGTAACCACGCAAGCAGCCCGGCCAGCGGATACAGCATCAACAGCAAAACACCCCAGCGTTCAAATTGCCTGACATGCGCACGCTCGTGCATGCGCGTCGCGGCCAGGGCGCTCGATGACACGCCCAGTACGACGTGTCCCAGCGTGATTGCCACAACCGGCCCGCTGAACGGAAAGCCACGTCGCAACACCCATGCCGGCCAGCCGCCAGCAGCTTCCAGCACACCTTCCACCTGCCGTACAGCACCTCCGCTCCCCCGTGCAGCGAGCGCGGCCAGCACGCCCAACAAGGTAACCGGCAACGCCCACAGATAGCGCAGGGAGCGGCACATTCAGGTATCCATCACCCCCGCGAACCAGCGTGCTTCATGCAAGCCTTCCGCCACGAAATGCCGGCGCGCCTGCTCGAGCTGCGTTGCGGTTCCAGCTGCATATACGTCGAAGCGATGCAGATCCGGGTAATCCATCACGATGCTTTGCAACACGGCCTCCGGATCGTCGGTCAGTGCATGCGGCAGGTAGTTGAAATTGTCCAGTGCATCGGCCCAGGCGCGGCACAGGTTGTCCTGATAATGCCCGGCCTCATCGGCCAACCAGTGCAGGTCCATCGACTCGGCCAGCTCCAGCGACATGGCATGCTGGATCAGGCTCTTGATCGGCGCGAAGCCCGCGCCGAAAGCGAGGAAAATCACCGGACGCGGCGAGTCCTCATCCAGCACGAATTCGCCGAAGGGCCCTTCCACCTTCACCACGTCATTGGCCTTCAAGCTGCCGAACACGCTCTCGACAAACGCATCGTCCGCCCGGCGCGGGATCTGGATCTCGATGTGGCGATCCTCGCACGGGCAACTGGCAATGGCGTAGCGCCCTTTCACCCCGTCGATCGACACGTCGACGCTCTGGCCGCCGAGATAGCGCAGGCGCTGGCTGCGCGGCGCGAGAATATGCAGCGCGGCCATGTGCGGATTGAACACCTCGATCGACTTCACCTTGGCGGTCAGCTGCTGCACCGGAATATCGCGCGCGCCTGCCACGTTGGCTTCGATCACCACGTCGTTGACCGGCGCATAGGCGCACAGCAGGACCACCCCGGCTTCTTTTTCGGCTTCTTTCAGGACATAGTCGTGCGCATGGACTTTCGTCACCTCGCCCGACAGCACGCGCGCCTTGCAGTCGCCGCAATTGCCGTTGCTGCAGCCGTAATTCAGCGACACGCCATTGCGCAACGCGGCTTCCAGCAGGGTGTCGTTGCCCTCCACGTAGAATTCGTGGCCGCTGGGCTGGATGGTCACATGGGCTGACATGATTTTGAATATCCTTTCCTGCGCAATCGTCGCCTGCGCCTGCACCGCATCCGGCGGAACCTCGGCCAGATTGCGCAGCAGAAATGCGCGTACGGTATGCAGGGCATGGCGCGTTTCCGCGCTTTGGTCTTCCTCGATTTCGTCGATCTTCTCGTCGAGCCAGGTCATCACGTTACCGTAATGCAGCAGCAAGGCCTTGGCTGCCGCATAGTCGTTGCCCAGCGCGTTCAGGCGCGCCACCAGCACGTCCTTGTCGGGCAGCGCACGCTCCAGCACCCGCTTGGCGAACGCCTTGTCCTTGATTTCCTGAACCCGGCGAAACTCGGCATCGTCGTCCCATTTCACATCCGGGAACACGCGCAGCAATTCGTCGAGCTCGACCATGCCGTCAAAAGTTGCCAGCACACCACCACGGATCATTTCCTGCAGCGCATGACGCGGCTGGCCGACCAGCTTGGCCACACGGGAAAGCGGAAGTAAATGGCTCATGGCACGATGGTACTCCGTGTCCGCGGCGGACAGAATCGGCACTTCACCAGATTCTGAATCCCTGATTCGCTCGTTCCGCCCCGTCTGCCAATACAATTCCGTCATGCCGTCCATCACTATCCGCTCGTGTCCCGCCGACGCCCGCACCGCTCTCGAGCAGGCCGGGCTCGCCCCCGCCTGGGCGCGGCTGTATGCCGCCCGCGGCGTCAACCATCCGGACGAAGTCGCCCACCGCCTGCCACAGCTGCTGCCACCCGCCGGCCTGCTGCACATCGACCGCGCTGCCGCGCTGCTGGCCGACGCCATTCGCGACAACCAGCGCCTGCTCATCATCGCCGACTACGACGCCGACGGCGCCACCGCCTGCGCGGTCGGCGTACGCGGCCTGCGCCTGCTCGGCGCGCAGGTCGATTTCATCGTGCCCAACCGGCTCGAACACGGCTACGGCCTCACGCCCGACATCGTGACGCTCGCCGCCGCACGACAGCCCGATCTGCTGGTCACCGTGGACAACGGCATCGCTGCGGTCGAAGGCGTGGCGGCGGCGAATGCCCTCGGCATCCCCGTACTGGTCACCGACCACCACCTGCCCGGCGACGCGCTGCCGGACGCCGCCTGCATCGTCAATCCCAACCAGCCGGGTTGCAGCTTCGGCTCGAAGAACCTGGCAGGCGTCGGCGTGATGTTCTACGTACTGCTGGCACTGCGCGCAGAGCTGCGCCAGCGCGGCGCCTATGCCGACATGCCCGAGCCGGATCTGCGCGCCCTGCTCGACCTCGTCGCGCTCGGCACGGTGGCCGACGTCGTCAAGCTCGACGCCAACAACCGCACCCTGGTCGCCCAGGGGCTGGCGCGCATGCGCGCGGGCAAGGCCTGCGCCGGCGTCAACGCGCTGTTCCGCGCCGCCGGGCGCGACCCAACGCGTGCCACCGTGTTCGACCTCGGCTTCATGCTCGGTCCGCGATTGAACGCCGCCGGCCGCATCGACGACATGGCGCTCGGCATCGAATGCCTGCTGGCCGACGACCCCGCCATTGCGCAGCGACTGGCGCAACAGCTCGACACGCTCAACCGCGCGCGGCGCGACGTCGAGGCCGATATGCTGGAGGAGGCGCTTGCCATCCTCGCCACCTTCAACCCGACCGACAGCCACAGCCTCACCGCGTATCAGCCCGGCTGGCACGTCGGCGTGATCGGCATCCTGGCGTCGCGCCTGAAGGACAAATTCCACCGCCCCACCCTCGTCTTCGCCCGCAGCGAGACAGGGGAACTCAAGGGTTCCGGCCGCTCCATCCCCGGCCTGCATTTGCGCGATGCGCTCGACCTGATCGACAAGCGCCACCCTGGCCTGATCGTCAAGTTCGGTGGCCACGCCATGGCCGCCGGGCTCAGCATTCCCGCCGGGCGCCATGCGGAGTTCAGCACAGCATTCGAGGCCGTGGTGCGCGAACTGATCGACCCTGCAGATCTCGATGGCAGAATCGAAACCGACGGCGAACTGGACCTCGCCGAACACAGCTACGCGCTCGCCGAGCAGTTCGACCATGCGGTCTGGGGACAGGGCTTTCCCGCACCGCTGTTCACCGCCACCTTCGACGTTGTGGCACAGCGCGTCGTCGGCGAAAAGCACCTAAAACTCAAGCTGGCACGCGGGGAGACCTCATTCGATGCCATGCGGTTCTTCCAGGCCGACCCGCTGCCCGACCGCATCCGCGCCGTCTACGCGCTGATGCCGAACGAATTCAATGGGCAGCAGTCATTGCAACTCAAGCTGCAGCACTGGGAGCCCGCAGGCTGATTTCCCTGCCATCTGACACGCTAACCGCCATGCCGCCGATCACACTCATCCTCATCCTGCTGAATGTTCTCGTCTACGTACTCGAACTCGTCACCGGGCCCGAGATCATTCGCATCTTCGCCCTGTGGCCGCCGGGCTCGGACGGTACGTTCCATCTGTGGCAATTGGTCACCTACAGCTTCCTGCACGGCTCGCTTACCCATCTTGGATTCAACATGTTCGCCGTGTGGATGTTCGGCGCCGAACTGGAAAGGCGCTGGAACGACCTGCGCTACCTGCTGACCTACCTGCTCAGCGTGGTCGTAGCCGCGATGACGCAGATCGCCGTCTCCGGCTACTTCCTGCACAGCAGCAGCCCCGTCATCGGCGCCTCCGGCGGCGTGTTCGGCCTCCTGCTGGCCTATGCGCTGTATTTTCCCCGCAGTGTCGTCAGCATCATTTTCCTGCCCTTCATCCGCATCCCGGCACGCCTCTTCGTGCTCGGCTATGGAGTCGTCGAGCTTGTCCTCGGCCTCACCAGCACCGATGCGGGCGTCGCCCATTTCGCCCATCTCGGCGGGCTGTTCGGCGGCTGGCTGGGGGTGCAGTATTTCCGCGGGCGCGGGGTGTTCGGCAAGCGCTGAGACTGCCCGCCATAGAAATTACGTGCGATGCAACGGCAACAAACGCAAGCGTGTGCGACTTGAATCAACCGTCAGCAAAGCACCTTCCTGCAGTTCTGATTCCATCTGACGCAGGGCAGCAGCCACCTGAGCGCCGATTTTGTCCGGATTGACATCCTCTGCACGGATTTGCACGACACTGGGTTTTTCGCCATGCGTCGCCGCCAGAATCGCACTGAAATCAAGATCATGGGTGAGCACGACATAATCATTTTCGGCGGCATAGGCCATGATTTCCGAATCAGGGGCGTTTACTCTTCCGATGGCCGACCAATGATCCGCCTTTAGACCGAACCCATTCAGCAAGCCCACCCAACGCGGCGAAAGGTTCATGTCCACGAGCACCTTCATGCGCTGGCCAGCGTGACCTCACGTTCTTCGGCACGCCATGCCGCGTATCGCAGTGCCTGCATGATGTCCTCGCGTTCGAGATAGGGGTAGTCTGCGAGTACTTCTTCAATGCTTCGGCCCGCGCCGATCTGACTCACAACCATGCCGACCGTGACGCGCATCCCCCGAATGCAGGCTTTGCCGCCCATCACCTCGGCTTGTTGAGTAATACGATCAAGCCCCTGCGTCATGGCCCGCTCCCCCATCTAAAACTGCAAAAGTAATACGCCAAGCATAATCCAGAATTCCAGGACAGGCACCAGGCAAAACCCGGCCAGGCCCTCACGCCCTTCCCCCCGGTACGGGCCGTTTGTGCCTTGGTCCTTTTAATTTGCCCCGGCCTTAAACATACCCCTCCGGATTCCCCGCCTGCCAGCGCCAGGCGTCGGCACACATGCGCGGCAGATCATATTCGGCCCGCCAACCCAGCTCGCTCGCTGCGCGGGCCGGATCGGCCCAGCATTGCGCCACGTCTCCGGCACGACGCGCCACGATCCGGTACGGCACCGGCTTGCCGCTGGCCGCCTCGAACGCACGCACCATGTCGAGCACGCTCACCCCGCGCCCGGTGCCCAGGTTCCAGGTCTGCACGCCACCCAGCTGATGCAGCCGGTTCAGCGCCGCCACATGCCCGCGCGCCAGGTCGACCACATGGATGTAGTCGCGCACGCCGGTACCGTCCGGCGTCGGATAGTCGCCGCCGAACACATTGAGATGCGAGCGCCTGCCTACCGCCACCTGTGCCACATAGGGCATCAGGTTATTGGGGATACCGCGCGGATCCTCGCCGATCAGTCCCGATTCGTGCGCACCCACCGGGTTGAAATAGCGCAGCAGCGCAATGTTCCAGGCTGGATCGGCCAGGGCGATATCGCGCAGCATGTCCTCGATGAACAGTTTGGAACGGCCATAGGGATTGGTCGCCGACAGCGGAAAATCCTCGGTGATCGGCACCGTCGCCGGATCGCCGTACACCGTGGCGGACGACGAGAACACCACCGCCTTCACGCCGGCCGCCGCCATTTCCTCGAACAGTGCGATGCTACCGGCGATGTTATTGTCGTAATACAGGAGCGGTTTTTCCACCGATTCGCCCACCGCCTTCAGCCCGGCGAAATGCACCACCGCATCGATCGCGTGATCCGCGAACAGTCTACGCAACGCCGTCCGGTCGCGAATGTCGCCCTGTACGAATGTCACCGGCCGGCCGGCAATCTGCGCCACCCGTTCCAGCGATTTCACGCTGCTGTTCGACAGATTGTCGAACACCGTCACCTCATGCCCCGCCGCCAGGCACTCCACGGCGGTGTGTGAGCCGATATAGCCCGCGCCGCCGGTCAATAACACTTTCACATGCGTCTCCTCCGTATTACTTACCGTCTGTCTCCAGGCACAGCGCCAGCGCCGCGCGCCAATCCTGCAGTCGTATACCGAACGTCTGTTCAAGCTTGTCGTTGTTCAGTCGTGAATTGAGCGGGCGTGTTGCCGGGGTCGGGTAATCGCTGCTCGGGATCGGAATCAGCCGGCCCGGCACCCAGGTCTCGTCGAATTCATCGAGCGACTGGATCGCCTCTGCGAAGCCGTGCCACGAGGTCTCGCCGCCATTGCTCATGTGATAGATACCCCAGGGCTCGGCTTGATTCGCGGCTGACATGGGCGCGGCGACCTGACTCAAGACCAAGGCCGTCGCTTCGGCCAGGTCGCGGCACCAGGTCGGCGCCCCGACCTGGTCGGCGACGATCTTCAGTTCCGGCCGCTCCCGCATCAGGCGGCGCATGGTCAGCAGGAAATTGCTGCCGCGCGCACCGTACACCCAGGACGTGCGGAAAATGAGATGTCGACAGCCGGTTGCCCCGATGGCGCGTTCGCCCGCCAGCTTGCTTGCGCCATACACATTGAGCGGATCGCAGGCGGCGTCCTCTTTCCAGGGCGTGCCGCCACTGCCATTGAACACATAGTCGGTGGAGTAATGCACCAGCAACGCGTTCAGCCGGGCCGCCTCTTCGGCCAGGATGCCTGGTGCAACGGCGTTCACCGCATGCGCCAGCTCCGGCTCGCTCTCGGCCTTGTCCACCGCGGTATAGGCAGCCGGGTTGACGATGATGCCCGGCGCAATGTCACGTACCGTCCGGCGCACCGCATCGGCATGGGCCAGATTCATGGCCCGCGAATCCAGTGCGACCACCTCGCCCAGGCAACCGAGCGTACGCCGCAGCTCCCAGCCGACCTGGCCACGGGCGCCGGTGAGGAGAATGCGGTGAGCGGGGAGCGGGGAGCGGGGAGCAGGCGTCATGCGTACACCTCCGCATCCTTGAGCAGGGGTTGAACCTGGTCCTTGGCGGATAGCACGGGCGTCCCTTCGAGCGGCCATGCCACCCCGATCTGCGGATCGTCCCAGCGGATGCCGCGATCCCATTGCGGGGCGTAGTAGGTGGTGGTCTTGTAGAGAAAATCAGCGCTATCGGACAACACCAGGAAGCCATGCGCGAATCCGGGCGGGATCCACATCATGCGCTGGTTCTCAGCCGAGAGCTCGTAGCCGACCCATTGTCCGAAATGCGGCGAGGATTTGCGCAGATCCACCGCCACGTCGAAGACCGAGCCACTCACCACGCGTACCAGTTTTCCCTGCGGCTCGTTGACCTGGTAATGCAGCCCGCGCAATACGCCCCTGGCTGAACGCGAATGGTTGTCCTGCACGAAATCCGCTTCAAGGCCAAGTTTCGCAAACGTCAGTTTGTTCCAGCTTTCCAGGAAGAAGCCACGCGCGTCGCCGAACACCTTGGGTTCAAGGATAAGGACGCCGGGGAGGGAGGTTTCGAGTACGTTCATTTTAGGTGAGTGGTGAGTGGTGAGTGGTGAGTGGAGAGCAGTGAGCAGTGAGCAGTGAGCGGGGAGCGGGGAGCGGGGAGCGGTTTCAGCTTACTGCTCACCGCTCCCTGCTCCCCATTTCAAAAAATCCGTTCATTCAACATATTCAGCAAATACTGCCCATACCCATTCTTCCGCATGGGTGCAGCCAACTTCTCCACCTGCTCGGCTGTGATATATCCCTGCCGATAGGCGATTTCCTCCGGACAGGCGATCTTCAGGCCCTGGCGTTTCTCGATCGTTTCGATGAACAGCGAAGCTTCGAGCATCGATTCGTGGGTACCCGTATCCAGCCAGGCATGCCCACGCCCCATGATCGACACATCGAGCTCGCCCGCGTCAAGATAGTGCCGGTTGACGTCGGTGATCTCCAGTTCGCCTCTCGGCGAGGGCTTCAGGTTGCGGGCAATGTCGACCACCTGCTTGTCATAGAAATAAAGCCCGGTGACTGCGTAATGCGATTTGGGCCGGGCGGGTTTTTCTTCCAGGCTGACCGCCTTTCCTGTGGCATCGAAGTCCACCACGCCATAACGTTCCGGGTCGTGCACACGATAAGCAAACACCGTCGCGCCGGTTTCCCGTTCGCTCGCCGCACACAGGTCTTTCGCCATGTCATGGCCATAGAAAATATTGTCGCCCAGCACCAGCGCACTGGGACCGTTCCCCACAAAATCCGCACCGATGATGAACGCCTGGGCAAGCCCTTCCGGATCAGGCTGTACCGCATACTGCAGATTGACGCCCCACTGGCTGCCGTCGCCCAGCAACTGCTCGAAACGCGGCGTATCCTGAGGCGTCGAAATGACCAATATGTCCCGAATCCCTGCCTGCATCAGCGTAGTGAGCGGGTAATAGATCATCGGCTTGTCGTAAATCGGCAGCAGCTGCTTGGATACGGCAAGCGTCGCCGGATACAGACGGGTGCCGGAGCCACCGGCGAGGATGATGCCTTTTCTGGGAGAGGTGAGCGGGGAGCGGGGAGCGGTTGGGGGTTGCATGGTCATTCGGTCTCTTTCATTTTTTTGTGCAGGCCAAAAATCAGTTTGCTCGTTCTTTCAAGCAAGGGCTCGACCTGGTTTTCATCTGATCTCACAAATCCGAGTCGGATGGCAATTTGATGTTGGGTATCCAATTCACTTAACGAACCCCGAGCAATGCTGAGAAACCGGGTGAATTCGCGGCTTCCATCCCGAGCAGCGCCCTCAGCCAGATTACTCGGTATGGAAACCGCAGCACGGCGCATCTGCGACACCAAACCGTACTGTTCCTGTGCCGGAAAAGTCGCAGTGATCCGATAAACCACCTCGACCAATTCCATCGCACTTTTCCACGCCTCGAGCCGCTCGTGGGGCTTACCGCTCACCGCTTACTGCTCCCCGCTCACCATACTGCACATCCACCCACCTCCGATATTCCCCACTCGCCACATGCTCCACCCACGCCATATTGTCCAGATACCAGCGCACGGTCTTGCGGATGCCGGTCTCGAAGGTCTCGGCCGGCTTCCAGCCGAGTTCGCGATGGATCTTGCTGGCGTCGATGGCGTAGCGGCGGTCGTGGCCAGGACGGTCCTTCACATAGGTGAGCAGGCGCGCATACGGCCCGGCAGAATCGGGACGCATCTCGTCGAGTAGCGCGCATACCGTTTTCACGATCTCGATGTTCGGCATCTCGTTCCAGCCGCCGACGTTGTAGGTCTCGCCCGATCTTCCTTTTTCCAGCACGGTCCGGATCGCCGAACAGTGATCGGTGACGTACAGCCAGTCGCGCACGTTCATGCCGTCGCCGTAGATTGGCAGCGGCTTGCCGCGGGTGGCGTTGAGGATCATCAGCGGGATCAACTTTTCAGGAAACTGATAGGGACCGTAATTGTTCGAGCAATTGGTCGTCAACACCGGCAAGCCATACGTGTGGTGATACGCCCGCACCAGATGGTCGGACGACGCCTTGCTGGCCGAATACGGACTGTTGGGGGCAAACGGCGTGGTCTCGGTGAACGGCGCATCGTCAGGTCCCAGCGAACCGTAGACCTCGTCGGTGGACACATGCAGGAATCGGAACGCAGCTTTCTCCGCTTCCGCCAGGCCCATCCAGTGGCCGCGCACCTCCTCCAGCAAATGAAACGTCCCCACCACGTTGGTCTGGATGAAGTCTTCCGGGCCGTGGATCGAACGGTCGACATGCGACTCGGCGGCAAAATTGACGATCGCGCGTGGGCGATGCTGGCTCAGCAATTGGCCGACCAGCGCACGGTCACCGATGTCGCCCTGCACGAAGACATGGCGCGGATCGCCTTTCAGACTGGCCAGGTTCTCCAGGTTGCCCGCGTACGTGAGCTTGTCGAGATTGACGACCGGCTCATCGTTGACCCGCAGCCAGTCCAGAATGAAGTTCGCACCGATGAAGCCGGCACCGCCTGTCACGAATATCACGATAAATTCCTAATCACAGTCTACAAACGCCAGACATTAAACCCGGCCGCCTTGATGGTAGCCTGGTCATAAGCTGACTTAACATCGGTAAAAATCCCCCCCTTCCGCAGCCCGGAGGTCAGATCGGCCAAAGGCATGGCCAAATACTCCGCATGTGACACCGCTGCCACGATGGCATCGGCATTGTCGGGCAACTGGTCCCAGGGAGTCAGGCGGATGCCATATTCGTGCTCGGCCTCCTGCGATTCGGCAATGGGGTCGTGAACGGCAACGTCACAGCCGAAATCTTGCAACTCCTTTACCAGATCGGCCACCTTGGAATTGCGCAGGTCAGGGCAGTTTTCCTTGAAGGTGAGCCCCAGCACGATGACTTTTGCACCCTTCACCGTTCCGCCGTTGTTGATCATGCCTTTGACGGTTTGCTGTGCTACGTAGGCCGCCATGCCATCGTTGATCTTGCGGCCTGCAAGAATCACCTGCGGATGGTAGCCCAGCATCTCGGCCTTGTGGGTCAGGTAATAGGGATCGACGCCAATGCAATGACCACCGACCAGTCCGGGGCGGAACGGCAGGAAATTCCATTTGGTACCCGCTGCTTGCAGAACCTCCAGGGTATCAATGCCAAGACGATCGAAAATCAGCGCAAGCTCGTTCATCAGGGCGATATTGAGATCACGCTGCGTGTTCTCGATCACCTTGGCCGCCTCGGCGACCTTGATCGAACTGGCACGATGCACGCCAGCGGTGATGACCGACGCATAGAGTTTCGCGACCGCTTCGGAGGTGGGATCGTCATCGCCTGACACAACCTTCACGATTCTGGTGATGGTGCGTTCCTTGTCGCCCGGATTGACCCGCTCGGGCGAATAGCCCACATGGAAATCCTGCTTCCATGTCATGCCCGAGTGCTTTTCCAGCAGCGGGATGCAGACTTCTTCCGTGGCGCCAGGATAGACCGTGGATTCATACACTACGGTGGCACCCTTCTTCATGTGCTTGCCGACCGTAGTAGAAGAACCGACCAGCGGAGAGAAATCGGGGATGTGGGCTTCATCGACCGGCGTGGGCACGGCGATGATGATGAAATCAGCCTTGGAAATCGTGCTGGGATCGGTGCTGACGCTCAAGCGGGTCGCCGCTTTCAGGTCTTCCGTGCTGACTTCCCCGGTGGGGTCGCAATGGTTCTTGTAGCTGGCGATTTTTGACGCCGACAGATCGAAACCGATCGTCTCGAATTTCTTGCCAAATTCAACTGCCAAAGGCAAACCGACGTAACCCAGGCCAACAACAGCAACAACCGTCATGGTCGCTCCCCAATATTAATCACTAGAACTTGCATCATGGAACTCTGTCCTGATGTTGCCCCGAATACTGAACTCACTTCCTCAATAGCTGCAACGCCGCGCCCAGGATGAACAAGGTATTCGTCACCAGATAACGTTTCCACAACCGCCGCGGCTCCGATACCAGACGGTGCAGCCATTCCAGACCGTTGTCGCGCATCCATGCCGGCGCGCGCCGTACCGTGCCCGCATGGAAATCAAAGGCCGCCCCCACCCCGATCATCACCGCATTGACGCGTCCCCGATGCTCGGCCATCCAGCGTTCCTGCTTGGGGCAGCCGAGCCCGACGAACACGATGCCTGCGCCGCTGTCATTGATCCGGGCGACTGCTGCGGCATCCTCTTCTGCCGTCAGCGCGCGAAACGGCGGCGACTCCATTGTCATTTGCAAATTTGGAAATGCCGCCGGCAAGCGCCCTTTCAGCAGCCCCAACGTTGCCTCGGTGCTGCCGTAGCAATAGATGGGCACGCCCTCATTCGCCGCGCGCTCGCACAATGCCCACATCAGATCCGGTCCGCTGATGCGCGGCTGGCCGTCAAACCCCTGTCGCCTCAGCATCCACGCCACAGGGGCGCCATCTGGCGTCGCCATGTCCGATCCGTTGATCACTGCGCGGTAGGTCGCATCACGCCATGCGCTCACCACCACATGCACATTGCAGATCGCCACATAGCGGCTTTCGCGCGCATGCGCCCAGCCGAGCAAACGACTCATCGCGTCGGCCCACGACAAGGCATCTATGTGGGCACCGAGCACCGAGCCGATGGTTCGCTTGGATGACATGGCTCAGGATCTCGCCAGATCGGCTGCCAGGATCGCCACGATCCGCTCGGCCGCTCGGCCGTCCCACAGTTCCGGCCGGCGTCCTGTTTTCGTCTCACCGAGGCCCGCAAATGCGGCCAGGATATTCTCGGGCCGCGTGCCTACCAGGACGTTGGTCCCTTCTTCGACCGTTACCGGCCGCTCGGTATTTTCACGCAGGGTGAAGCAAGGCACGCCCAATGCGGTCGTTTCCTCCTGCAGGCCGCCACTGTCGGTCATCACGACCGCAGCGTCCTTCCACAGATGGAGAAATTCCATATAGGCCAACGGCCCGGTCAGTGTCACCCGTTCGCCCAGATCGATGCCAAACTTATCCAGATTGGCCCGGGTACGCGGATGAACCGGAAAGATCAGCGGCAAGGTCTCGCTGATCTCGCGAAGCGAATTCCCAATACCCGTAAATGTCTCTGCATGATCGACATTGGACGGCCGGTGCAAGGTCACCACACCGTAACGCGGCTGTCCTGTCTTGTAGGCTGCTGTTGGGAACCCACTCATATCCACCTCCTGCAGCTTGTCGTGCTGATACAGCAGGTTATCCACCATCACGTGGCCCACAAAATGGATCTTCTCCCTGGCCTTGCCTTCGCGCAGCAGGTTGTCCACCCCGGCAGGTTCAGTGACGAAGAACCAATCCGAGATCGAATCGGTGACGATGCGATTGATCTCTTCCGGCATCGCCATATCGCCGCTGCGCAGACCCGCTTCCACATGCGCCACCGGAATATGCATCTTCTTCGCCACGATCGAACAGGCGATCGTTGAATTCACATCGCCCACCACCAGCACCGCATCCGGCCGCTCGGCCAGACACAATTGCTCGAAGCCCAGCATGATCTTCGCCGTCTGCTCCGCGTGCGATCCGCCGCCCGCCCCCATGAACACATCCGGTGCCGGAATGCCCAATTCCTCGAAGAACACTTCATTCATCTCGCGGTCGTAGTGCTGGCCGGTATGGATGATCTTGTAGCGCAGCCCGCCGTGGGATTCCAGCGCCCGCACGATCGGCGCGATCTTCATGAAATTGGGGCGTGCACCTGCCACCAGGTAGAGTGTTTTCATCGGGCCAGCCTCGTCAGTTCGGTCACAATGCGGTTGATAAATTCACGGAAGGCAAACTTGCCGGTAATCATCTCGCGTGAACGTTCACCCATGCGGGCAGCCAACTCCGGCGAATCCAGAATCCTGGCCATCTTCTCGGCCAGCTCTTCGGGCGTGTTCTCGCGCAAGCGAAAGCCGTTTTCTCCATCCACCACCAGATCGTCTGCGCTGCCATCGGCAAACCCCGACACGATCGGCAGCCGATGTGCCATCGCCTCATTGATCCCCAGCCCGCCGGTACCCGGCAGTACGTACATTTCGGCCGCATCGAAATACGGCCCCACGCCTTCCACAATCGATCCCGTCAGCACCACATCGTCGCGCCCCGTACATAACTGCCGGATCACAGGCAGATGCTCTCCATCGCCCACCAGCACCAGCACCGCATCCTTGCGCTGCATCCGATCCAACGCCTGCAGGATCACCTCGATGCGTTTTTCCGCCAGCACCGCGCCCACAAACAGGATGATCTTGCGGTCGCCGATCTCAGGATGCTGGCCGACCACCAACGCGCGTGCCTCGGCCTTGGGCAGGGTGGCAATCTTTTCCTCGTTGATGGTGTTGTGCATCACCGTCACCTGGTCCGCGCGCGCACCGTGGCTCATGGCGTAATCGCGCGCGTTGGAATGGTAGGCGAGGTGATAGTCGTAGCGTGGAATAAAACGATCGAGCAAAAAGCCCTTCAGCTTTCCCGGGTGATACTCATATCCACATTGCCAAGCCACCAATTTAAAACTGAGCCGCTTTTTCAGCCCCGCAATTTTCCAGTGTGTGACATTCCCCACATGACACATGTCCACGACGATTTCGGGTTTGATTTCGTGAATTTTTTCCAGGACGCCAGTTTGATTTCTGAAAACGTAAGTGCCTATCCGATATTCCCTAAAATCGAATTTTGATTCGCGTGTAATCACCGATTCTTTTACACCGACCCGACCCACTGCAGAGCCTGATGTCTGCCCAGAAAGCAGATGTAATTCAATACCATGATCCTCTAGCTGCTTTTCCAGCGCTTTGAAAAGCTCGCGGTGATAATGCGCAACCCTGTCAAAGATAAATAGAACATGCTTCATCAACTCCCCCAGTGCCAAATCGAAATGGCAGACGATTTATATTTATTGTTATTTATTCAAAAGCGTCAGTGCGACTTTCACCCGATTTTTCCACGACATTGTTTCACTCACATTGGTAATTGCCGCCCGTCCCATTGCCACACGACGCGTTTCATCTCCGGCCAACTGCTTGATTGCCTCAACAAGGCCACGCACTAGGCCTTCCTCATTCTGATTCTGGGTAGATACGATGATGGCCGTGTCAGGCCTTACCAAAGTTGCCGGCCCGCCCAAATCCAGACATATCACTGGCAAACCATACGCTTGTGACTCCAACACTACATTTCCGCCAGAATCATGCAGACTGGGAAAGAGCAAACAATGCATCTCACGATACAGTGAAAACAGTTCAGACTGCGGAAGGTAACTGATCCAGCGGATACGCTCCTCTACGCCTTCCTCGCGCGCCAAGCGTCGGAGCTCGGTTTCGTAAGGACCTCGTCCAACCACGGTAAATTCACAATTGGTGCCATGGCGCCATAATGTCGCCATGGCACGAATAGCGAAATGCACGCCCTTCAGGCCCAACAATCTTCCTGCGTATAGCACACGCAGCGGCTCGCCCACCTGTCTAATGGCCGGCTTGATATCTGCAGGCACATCAATGCCGATTTCTTGATGCACAATAGCTCGCTTACGGTAAGGCCAGGGCAAGGCATTACGAGTATCTTCTGTTCTAACCAGAATCAATGCGGCCTTGGCGTAAGCAGCCCACAGAAACGGATCAAACAACGCCAGTTTGTTGACTAGGGTTCGCAGTAGCTCCCTAATCTTCTCCCGTCCCTTGATTGAACGCTTGAGTCGCAAAGGTGCATCTTCCCCGCCCCCTAATGGGCCAAACACAAACGGAATTCCCAAATAACCCAGAAACGACGGAGTGCGATAAACCCCATAACTAATGTGCATGGCGAGATCGAAATGGCTCTGCTTTTGAAGCCGCCAGGCAAAAGGCAGCAGGGCGAATTGCCAGGCTGTGTATAGCAGTTGCGCCGTTGAAAAATTAAGGGGAACAGGTCTTAACCAAGCGGGCCGGAAATAAATGACGCGCAAATTAGGATGCCTCTCTTGGGAGAGTCGTGCTTCGATCGCCTCGCGACGCGTGATGTCAGTCACCACGGTCACCTCGTGATCCGCCGCCAGCTCCAGCGCCCAGCGCCACCCTCCACCGCCCTCACTACCAGCAGCTGGCACGCAGGCAAAAGCACTCAGTAAGATTTTCATCGATGTTTCACTGGTTGGTTTCATTATCAGTACGGCGCTCCCCGGCTACTCTCACTCCATTGCGGCCGCGCCCGCCTGCACTGGCCCAACCAGCGTATACATGGTCTGGATTCGCCCTTGGCTAACAGGATAGCGAACATAGATTGCAGATCTGTTCCGCTTGTCGAGTACCGGCGGCTTGCCCACGAGCATGACCCCCTCGGCCGGTCCCTCAACCTGGACGCTCAACACCATGGTTCCGCAGGTAGCATTGAATTCGAAACGAGCTGGTAAGCGGTAGGTCCCTGTTTGTTTCCAGTAGCCAAATCCTGACTCGGCAGGCAGACTCGGCCGTGTTGCGCCCTGGAGCTTCGGCAATGCAAGATCGCAATCCATATGCAGGATGGTGCCTATCGTCCCGTCAGGAGCCTGGCTGCGGTTCACCTCGATGACATCGGTAACGCTTTGTGCATCCAGCATGAATTGACGCGTAACCGACACACCCGGCTGATAGTCCGGTTGCTGTGCCGACATGCGCCCAAGCGCGGGCTCAAAGCTGAGCAACTGGCCCAGGGTAAACCGGTATTGGCCCCGATCATCGATAATGGGCACGTTGTGAGCGGCGGCACGGGTGAAATAATTCTGATGCAGCGGACTGCTATAAACCGTCGTTCCCAGGTCGGTCACGATACGACCCTGGTCATGATGCAGCTCGAACGAAAGTGCCTCGTATTGCGCATGGTTGCGCGAGGCCTGGCCAAAATGCAGAAACAGATGCCAGCCTTGATGCCGCAGCATGGCGAAACCCGTGTCATCCATACGGCGTGATTCAAGGGGTAAAGGCGCAGGGGCGGATATTTCCGGATTCCAGTCGACATACAGCCGTGGCCAGGTTTTCGCCGACAGCCATTCGACAACACCCACCTGCGTCGGCAACAGATAGGCTGCTTCGCGCAACAGATAGCGATTGAACGCCATCGGCTCACCCCGATTGTCGCCGGGGTTGGGCAACGTGCCATCGGGAAAGCGCAGGGCAAGCGGCGCGACCAGAAGGTTATGTGCAGCCTGCCGGATGGGCTCCACTTCATTCTGTTTGCCATAGACTGCTGCCTCGTGCAGGAAAGGCAGCAGGGCATACACCACATATTCGCTGTAGCCGAATGTGCCCTCGTTCCAGAGGCCGTCGCGGGTCGTCGCGGCACGCAGGATGGCCGCTACGCCCCGATCGCCCCACACCGCCTCGTGCCACAAAGCCGAGTCATTCAGCAACAGTGCCATGCTGGCGACCGCACCGCGCTGCCAGACGGAAATATTGTTGAAACCATTGAAGCTGTCGAGCAGATTGCGGGCTGACGGTACGATCAGATTGGACTTCCATCTCGCCAGTTCTTTAGCAGGCACATCTGCCTGAATCAGACGGATGGCTGGAACCAGCATCACCATTACCTGGGCTTCGTCGAGGCTGCTGCTCATCAGGCGCGTCTTGCTTCCCGCGCGCGTCTGCATAGGCCATCGCGAATACTGGCGGGTATACAGGTCGATCTGACTGCGTGCCCAATCGAGCGCCTGCCGGTCACCCGTCAGCTTGAAGAGGCGTGCGGCAAGCAATACATAGGACGCATTGCGTGTGCGGAAATAAAAAACCCAGCCGCCGAAGCGCTTTGCCTCGGGTGTGCCTGGCAAGCCTGTCGGTGGCAGGGGCGTGTCTTCCGTCCACTGCATTTCCTTGAGGGTTGCCGGATCGAAATAGTCGTGCATGTACCCGGCCACCCAGTCGGGGTGATCGCCGCCGCGCGCCTGCCAGCGCTGCAGGCGAACTCGCTCGGAATCCACCCATTTTTTCCAGGCCGGATCGGCATCCATCCTGCTTCGCGCAAGCACCCAGTCCTCGACAGACTGCGGCATATCGCGACTGTATTTATAAGCGGCATACGGATCGTCCGTCGGTCCGGCTTGGGCGGCAGATATCCCGACCACACAAGCCAAGCTGGAAAAAAAGAGTAGCAAGGCGAGCTTTAAATGGGCCATGGACGCCTCCCAGTCAAACCATATGACTCAAGATAGCGATCGGCTACGCTTTCCCAGGCATAACGTCCAGTCGCGGCCCGCCAGGCGGCATCGCCCAGTCGTTCGCGCAATTCAGGCTCACACAACAACTGGGTGAGGATGGCGGCGAGCTGGCTACTATCCCGTACGCCGAAGAACAGCGCTTCGTCTTCGGCAAGGTATTCGCGAAAACCGGGAATATCGCTACATACGCAGGGCTTGCCAAATGACAAGCCCAACATGAGCGCGCCGCTCTGAGAAATGTTGTGGTAGGGAAAAGTGAGAATATCTGCCCGTTCTGCCAGGGCGGCCAGATCTGTGTTCGAGAGAAATGTGCGCTGGATGGTTATGCGCGAGTCCAGTCCAGCTTCAAGTATCTGCGTTCGGTAATGTTCCACCAGCTCGGGCGACCCGCCGCCCATGACCAGGATGTGCCACGGTTGTTCGACGGGAAGTGCGCGTGCCGCAGCGATCAATGTGTCGACACCCTTGTACTCGCGAATGATGCCGAATTGGAATATCAGAAGCTTGCCTTGCATGCGCGTCAGAATGTCTACCGCCAACGGGCTCGGTGCCTGTTCTTTGCAGGATTCGCGCATCGCAACATAGCTGCCGTGCGGAATCACGTCGATTTTCTCGGTAGGGATGCCGAAGCGATCGACGATTTCGCGCCGTACGTTCTGGCTCAGTACGACGATACGATGCGGCACGCGGTACCAGATATGCAACAGTGCCTCACGCCAGGGACTGCGTTCATGTGGAACCGCATTGTGCGCGGTGAACACCAGCCTGCACAGAAAGGGCCGGGCAAGCATGAAAACTGCCAGTTCCATGGCGTAGAAACGCGGAAACTGCGAATGCACGACCCCTCGCCTGTGTCGCCAAAGTTCCCGAATCAACCGGGCAAAGGCACGCGCGGCCTTGCCGAGCGCAGCCAAACCAAGACCCCCGCCAAAATACGGCCAGAGCTTGAACAGCCTGCCGTGAAAGTTGGCTTCGTTCAGCCGGCTGTTTTCAACAGTAAGCACGCTCAATTTGCAGCGGCCCGACAGGGTCTGGCATAGATCGACAGCGAAATCGTTGGTACCGCTCAGGGCATCGACAATCAGTACGCGATTGTCCGTCGACGTACAAACGCTCACGCGAGTTGCTCCGTATCAGGATTGCGCAAAGCCTCCCAGGCTGCACGTGAGAATCCTCTGGCTTCCGACCAGTGTGCCTTGGCCGTGTATCGCAATGCATCCAGCAACGTCGCGCGCCACACTGCGGAGACATATTCCGGATGAAAGCGCCGTGTGAATACAAGTCGATTACGGGCAATGTAGTAGGCGGCCAGTGCAGAGCGCCGCGATGCCGCCTGGGTGCTGCCGCCTGCCTTGTGGTAGACAAGGCTGCGTTTGGCATATCCCAGCTTGAATTTGGGTTTGCCCCGCTCGGCCCAGTCGATTTCCTCGAAATACAGAAAATACTGCTCCTCCATCAAGCCGACATGTTGCAGAAACTGGGCACTGACCAGCATCGATGCGCCAACGATATACGCCATGCGACGCTCGATGTCCTCTACATCGACATCCTGCAACAGCGCCACAGGCAATTCGGCGCCGAGATGCAGGCCGCGTCCACTCGCCTGCTGATATTCAGCGCCACCCAATGCCTGGATCGTCTCTGGCCGTCCGGCATAGATCAGCGTCGAACCTACCATTCCGATGTCCGGGTCAGCTTCCGCGCGCGCGATCAGATGGTTCAATGCGTCGGGCGCAGGATAGGCGTCGTTATTGAGCAGCCAAAAATAATCGTAGGTGCCCTGATTGAGAAGATATTTGAGCGCCAGATTGTTGCCTGCGGCGAAACCGCCGTTGCATTTGGCCTGGATAACAGTGAGGCGACTAGGTACTGGTGGTGCTGCCAACTCACTCTCATCCAGCAAGGTATGGGGTATTGCTTCTTGTTCGGCCCGCACCCGCACCTTCTCGCCAAGCAGGCTGGGCAGTACAGCCACTTCACGGCCTTGCGCCCAGGCGAGGATATGTTCGACCGAGTCATCGCCGGAATTGTTGTCAACGACAACCGCATCAAAATGGACATAGTCCCCTGCGAACAGGGTCTCCAAGGCCAGTAGCGTATCTCGCCACCCACGCCAGTTCACCAATACAACGCCCACGCGAACCGGGTTTGATGCGTTCATTTCACCTTCGTCCCGGCGTGTGCTTCGAGGTCTATCAGCCTCGATGCGGTGAGGATCATGGCGATCAGCAGCGATACGGTGACCAGCCCTCCCAGGCGCAACCATTCCGGTTGAGTCAGCGTGTTGACCATGAACATGCTCATTGTGGAAATGGCCGCGGCGAGGTTCAGACGCAGCCCTTCCACCTTTCCATACAATACGGGCCTGTGCCGCACCCATACCCGCCACAGATTGCGGTAAATCCAGAACGGCACGATGATTGCCAAGAGACCCAGCTTGACTGCCAAACCCAGATAACTGTTGTGGATGTAGGTGAATTCACCTTCGTGGACTTCTCTTCCGTGGGTGCCGCTGTATTTCTTGTATTCGCCGCCTATGCCGACACCCAGTACCGGGTTGTGCGCAATGGCGCGTAGCGCCTGTTTATTCTCATTCAGCCGATAGCCGACTGAAGTGCCCTTCCCGCCTTCTTCCTCCACACTGAACAATCTCTCTTCAACCGCGCCGATGAGATGAGGTTTGGCCACCAGCAGCCCTCCCCCAAGCACAAGCGCAAAGAGGACGGTAAGGGTGAGTGCACCCATCATCAGTCGATGTGCGCGCGTGATGAAGAAAAACACCAACATGCCTGCAAAAGCGGCGAACCAGGCACCACGAGTGAAGGTGACAATGAGCCCCAAACCCAGCAAATTGACGAGCACAACCCAGAGGAATTTGTTCCGCGCCATGGCAGCCCGCCCGAGTGCGTAATACAAGGCATAACCAAGCAGGAAGTTCGCCGCACCGGCAGAACTGCGAATGACATCGCTGTATTCCTCACTGATGAGTTCGGCACCCCTGTCGGCATAAATCAGGCGCACACCCGATACCGTTTGTGCCACCAGCAGCAATGCAACCAATACGGCAAACGCGCGCAGGTAGAAGTCCATGCGCTTGAAATGCCAACGAAACGCATAGATCGCAACGGGCAAGGCGATCCAGCCCACCAGATTGCGTGTTTCGGCCAGCCCGTAGGCATCGTGCTTGATACCTACGCTGTAGGTGATACTGATCACATACATGATACCCAGCACAATCAAGGGCGCATGCAGCGGTTGCAGAGTTTGCATGATCGCAGTAGGCCGGTACAGGGTTTTGATTAACACCAAACCACCCAGCATCAGCAACAGCATTTCTCCGGTATGAATAACCACGCCTGCGATCGGCAGGGATGGTTGCAGAAATATCGGAATGATCCCGAAAATCGAGGCTACGGATACCACAAGGGCAAGCTCAACGTTGAAGATGGCGACCAGCAAGGTAATGGGGATAAGGATCAGCGCGAGAGCAAAGAAATATGGCAACACTGCCGAGGCCAACCCAAAAAAGGCAGCCAGAAACATGGCCAGCAAGGCCAATAGAGAAAATCCGAAGACCCGTCCCCATTCGATATTGCGGTAAGTTGTAGTGCTTAGCATGGAACGCTCCCGACTACTTTCTCATTGCCGATCGGCACGAATCAGATATTGAAACTCGAAATAAGGCCGGGCATGCGACAGGGTAAGCGCATCCAGCAGACGGTATTTCCAGTTTCTCGTATGTGCATTCGTTGCACTGACCTGCTCTATTGAAAAACCCGCAGATTTGACAAGTTCGATCGCTGTGGCGCGGGTAAAAAAGCGCAGATGGGTTCTGTCCAGAATGCCGGAATCTTGGTAGTCCCATCGCCCGCCCAGCATGAGCGGAAGCAGTACCCGGTAATAGCGGACATTAGGAATACTTGCCACAAGCACGCCGTTTGGTCTCAATAAAGTGGCCAACCGTCGTAGGGTTTCCCAAGGATCAACCAGATGCTCCAGTACGTCTAGGCATAGCAGTAAATCGATCGATCCTGGTTCAATCGGAAGCTCCATCGCTTCGATATTTCCCTGAATAACCTGATCCAGTCTTTTCGAAGCCTGCGCTGCCGCGGTTGGGGATATTTCAATGCCGCACGTCCAGTCGCACAAACCCTGTTGTTTAAATAGGGATAAAGTGTGGCCCGCACCGCAACCGACCTCCAATGCACGCGGTGCATGGCTTGGCAGTAAAGGTAAAATTTCTCGCCTAGCATGAGAAAAGTAATCCTCGGTTTTCACGTTGTACTGAGACTCAGTTTCTCTCATTGGCTACCCCGCGGCTGAAGCAAAAAGGTTGTTGGATTGTCTGCTGCACCAGCGCCAAAACAGCAGATGCGCCACAGGCAAAATCACTGCATATACCGCGACACGAACATTGATCGCACCGTCCACACCGTAACGCGGGACTGCCCAGAAAGTACCGGCAACCACGACCAGCAAGGCCATGAAAGTGACTGTATTGCTCAGCATGAACAATCCACGTCCCAGCCATTGAGGGGTGAGCATGATGGACAGCGACAAACCAAGTAACGAAGGTAGTAACGCGGTAAACATGGGCACAGAAGGCCTGAACTTCTCACCTGCCACCAAAGGAATGAGATAAGGCGCCAGCAGCCAACCGGCCAGTGCGAGCAGCAGAATGAATCCCATCACGCGCAGGATCAATCTGCGTTGGTGGGGCCAGTAACGAGCCGGATCGCTCTTCGCCATATCGCCATACAAAATCATGAGCGTGCTCTGTGGCAGGATCAGGACCAGACCGACCAATTGCAGCGCGAGTTGAAAGAAACCGACTTCGGCTTTCGCCAAAAAGTGATTGGCAATCAGGATGCTGGACTGATCCAGCAATAACGCGCTGACAGAGGCCGGATGCAGCTTGATGCCGGCTGCAAGCAGCGGTTTGACTTCTTCCGACAGCCAAGCCAGTTTCCATTTGATGCTGTGCATCATGGGGATCAACGCACTCAGAACGACAATTGCCTGCGTGATGAACATGGCGATGAGCGCTCCTTCGACCCCGAACTGCAGCCAAGCCACCAGCACCACGAACACGATAACCCCCAGGGTTCGCCCTATGTATTGCGCCCGGTTGACCAGATTCATGCGCGCCAGGCTGGCATAGATGTTAGGTGCATACTGGTCCCACATCAGGAGCGGAAGCGTGGCAAAGGCAAGTACCAGCACTTCGATTGACAGGCCCTTGAACATCTCGCCGTTGGTCAATGCGAAGCCAATCGTTGCGATCGTCCATGCAAGCAACGATGCGATCAATCCAAGCCCTAGCAAGGTCCCCATCATCGCCTGTGGGGTATACGCCCCGCGATTTTGCTGGATCCGGTATTGCAATGCTGGCCCAACACTGAAATGAAAAACTGTGCAGAATGTAGACATCCAGGCAATGGCCGCTACGAATATGCCACGCCCTTCCGGACCAAGGTAGCGTGCAGATACGATTAGCGTGATCATTGACACGAGTGTTCCGTATCCACGCGCTGTAGCTACAGCCACGATATGCCTGAATGAAGACGACATGATTATTTGCGTCCCAAGCCAGCCTTTATTAATTGGCGCTCAATACTTGAAGACACGATCAACCCTCGATTCGATGCGCTCAGATTTACAGTCAAATTCAGGCTGACAGGGGATTCGAGTCATGAATCGCTGTTCGCCTTGAAATCCCGATACGCCGCATCCAAACCGTTATGCATGGCAGTATGTGCGCTCCACCCCATGGCATTCAATCGGCCCACGTTCATCAATTTCCGCGGAGTTCCATCCGGCTTGCTGGTGTCGAATTCGATCACACCCGTATATCCCACCACGTCCTTTACAGTCTCGGCCAGTTCGCGAATGGTGAGATCTTCACCCACACCAATGTTCATCAGCGGCGCCAGACCGTCGTTGCGATCCTGCCCCAGCAAGGGAACAAACTGCGCGTCCGGCAGGTTCATCAGGTAGACACAGGCATCGGCCATGTCTTCGCTGTAGAGGAATTCGCGTCTGGGCGTGCCGGTTCCCCACACGGTCACGCTCGGTGCATTGGCGAGCTTGGCTTCGTGAAAGCGGCGGATCAGCGCAGGGATGACGTGGGAGTTCTCAGGGTGGTAGTTGTCGCCGGGGCCATACAGGTTGGTCGGCATGACGGCCAGATACTGGGTCTTGTATTGCCGGTTGTAGGCCCAGCACATCTCGATGCCGGCGATCTTGGCCAGGGCATAGGGACGATTGGTCGGCTCCAGTTCGCTAGTGAGCAAGTGCTCTTCCTTCATCGGCTGCGGTGCCAACTTGGGGTAGATACAGCTGGAGCCAAGGAACAAGAGGCGCTTGACGTTGTTTTTGTATGCCGCGTGGATGACGTTGGTCTGGATGGCGAGGTTGTCGCGAATGAACTCGGCCGGATAGGTGTTGTTGGCGTGGATGCCTCCGACCTTGGCTGCCGCGAGGAAGACGTAGTCGAGCTTCTCGGCGGCGAAGAAGGCGTCGACCGCGGCTTGGCTGGTGAGGTCGAGTTCGGCGTGGGTGCGCGTGACAAAGTTCTCATAGCCTCGATCGCGCAGGATGCGCATGAGGGCGGAGCCAACGAGACCGCGGTGACCGGCGATGTAGATTTTCGAATCGAGTTTCAAGTTACAAGTCCTAAGCTGCAAGTTTCGAGCTACAAGTTTCAAGTTACAAACGCCGCTCATGCGACTTGAAACTTGCAGCTTGTTCCTCAAGTTTTTTGTGTTCGTATCGTCTGCATCAACCCATGAAGCATGCGGGAGATTTCTTCAGCTTCCTTGATCCATTGCATGCCCGCTTCGCGTTCGATGTAGCCGATGTCCATTCCTATGTACAGCTGGGTTCTCAATTCGCCTGCCGAACCCTTCGCGTAATTCAAGAAATTCGTCATTTCCTTTGCCGACTCACGTTCATAACTTTCGGCAATATTGGAAGGGATCGACAGCCCGGCCCGCGTGATCTGATCGCGAAACCCGAAGTCCTTGAGTTCTCTCAACGATTTATAAAGCTCTGCACTCAACCGAGCCGATCGCTTCCAAACCGCGAGATCTTCAAACCGGGCCACCATCCCTCCTTGAAACTTGTAACTTGCTCCTTGTAACTGTCCTTACTCGTGGTAATCCATGGCCTTGTAGCCATGCTTCTTCACCAGTTCGTCGCGTTCGGCGGCCTTGAGATCCTCGCGCACCATCTCGCTGACGAGTTCGTCGAAGCTGATCTTCGGCGTCCAGCCGAGTTTGTCCTTGGCCTTGCTGGGGTCGCCCAGCAGGGTTTCGACTTCGGTGGGACGGAAGTAGCGCGGATCGACGGCGACGATGCATTTGCCGTGGGTGTCGTAACCCTTTTCGTCGACGCCCTGCCCTTCCCAGCGGATGGTCATGCCGAGTTCCTTGGCGGCGGCGTTGACGAAGTCGCGGACGGAATACTGGACGCCGGTGGCGATAACGAAGTCTTCGGCATGGTCCTGCTGCAGCATCAGCCACTGCATTTCGACGTAATCCTTGGCGTGGCCCCAGTCACGCTTGGCGTCCATGTTGCCGAGGAAGAGGCAGTCCTGCAGGCCCAATTTAATCCGGGCGAGTGCGCGGGTGATTTTGCGGGTGACGAAGGTCTCCCCACGGATCGGGCTCTCGTGGTTGAACAGGATGCCGTTGCAGGCGTACATGCCGTAAGCCTCGCGGTAGTTGACGGTGATCCAGTAGGCGTAGAGCTTGGCGCAGGCATAGGGGCTGCGCGGATAGAAGGGGGTGGTCTCTTTCTGCGGGATCTCCTGCACGAGGCCGAAGAGCTCGGACGTGCTGGCCTGGTAGAAGCGGGTTTTCTTTTCCAGGCCGAGGATGCGGATGGCTTCGAGGATGCGCAGCGCGCCGAGGGCGTCGGAGTTGGCGGTGTATTCGGGTTCTTCGAAGCTGACGGCCACGTGACTTTGTGCGGCGAGGTTATAGATCTCGTCAGGCTGCACTTGCTGGATGATGCGGATGAGGCTGGACGAATCGGTGAGGTCGCCGTGGTGCAGGATGAAGCGTCGCCCCTGCTCGTGCGGGTCCTGATAGAGATGATCGATGCGGTCGGTGTTGAACAGCGAGGTGCGGCGCTTGATGCCGTGGACTTCGTAGCCCTTGCCCAGCAGGAATTCAGCGAGGTAGGCGCCGTCCTGGCCGGTGACACCGGTGATGAGGGCTTTTTTGGTCATGGTGTTGGGTGTAATGAAATGAACAAAACGGGTTAAACAAGAGCGCGAATCAGCTGGCCGCAGCCGGATGGCCAATAATGCGCTGCCGGCCGTCGGGCGACATCGCCTTGAGCAGGTCGCGCGTGAATGCATCCTGAATATGATAAGCCTTGGTGTCATCGGCCTGGATGCTGGAAATCCTGAATAACAGCCCGTCGGGAATTTTCCCTGTGAGGCCATATTTCAATTGCTGGAGTTTCCATTTCAAGCCATTCACGGCTACGGTATCGCCCACAGTCGTCCAATAGGTGATCGGTTCGATTCGCCGTCCTTGGGTGGCGACCAGGCGCTTGACGGGGATGCTTCCTTCGCCGGTGGCAAATGAACTGATAGTCGGGTTCTTGAGAATCTGAAACCCTTGGGCGGGATAGCAGATTTCCGGCTTGTGCACGGCCATGTTGTCGGACTGATCGCCACCATAGGCGATGGACAACATGATGTGTTCGCCATTTGAATTGACGTACGTACGCGTCAGCGTCTGGTTGTATATCTTCTTGATCAGCGCTTGCTGCTCGGGATTGGAGATCAGGGGCACGATGGTTTCATCGATCTTCCAGTCGCCGAAGGTTTTGGGAATCAGGGTTTCAAGATCAAGTCTTGGTTCGCTATCCACAATCCTGACGGTCGGTTTAAGCGCGAGTGCCATGCCCGCTGCTGCAAACATGCAGAGACCGATGACGAGATGCCTGAAGCTGATGAGTTTCATTCTGGTCTCCTTGTATCAGCTCTGCGCATGGGCGCGTGGACGGTCAGGGAAGATGAAACCCAATAGCCAATCCAGTACGAACAAAAACAGCAGGCCGATCACGAACAGCATGATGCCGGCAAAGCCATGCAGAAAACCCTGTCCGGCCTCGTCGCCAAGATGATAGGTCACCAATACCAGTACCATCACGCGCACCACATTGGCGGCAAATGCAATCGGCAGAATGGCAGCCATGATAATGAGGTTGCGCATGATGCTGGTCCGCTGCATCAGATACAGATACAGCAGTCCCATGGCAGACAGGCTGAACATGGAATGCAGGCCAGAACAGGCGTCGGCCACCAGCAATTGATAAGGCCCCACAGTAAGCATGACGCCGCTGCGCGCGATCGGATAGCCTGCTGCGTACAGCACGTGTTCGGCAATCACCGAAATATATTGCTTGAGTGGTCCGGTGGCGGCATCGACGATGAACCCTGGCAACGGGATCATGAAAATCAGGAAGAACAAGGCGAACCACAAGGCTCGCGCAGCGCGGGTACCTAGCGTGATGAGCAGCGCACCCAGGATGACCGGAATCTGCGAACCGACCTCGAACAACAGGATGTCCTGCGACCGCCCCAACGCATAGGCAAGCAAACCGATGACAAGCAATGCCCAGCCAGTCGCAACCTCGGCACGGGTGGGCAAAACGCCTGCGTCACCCGAAAATACCGCGCGACGCTGCCAGATCAGGAACAGGGCGACCACCAGCACGATGGGGCCATGCGCTTGTTCTTCCGAGTTCCATAGCCCATGCGCCAGCATCCAGTAGGTGGGCACATACAGCACCAACAGGCCAAGCACGACCGGCCACCAGGTTCTGAGCGGTGCAAGGGCATCAAGCACGGACGCACGCGAGACAAGTGTATTCATCACATCAATCCAGGACGACAGCGCCTACGACTTGCGCACCGGTGAAGAGGATTTTTTCCTTCAGTTCGGCCAGCGGGGCCAGACGGCTGACGTTACGACGGCTGGCGATCAGCATGCCGCCGGCGCGTGCTGCAACCAGCTGGAAGTCCGAGGTGAGTTGCGACGGCGCGGTATCCAGCAGAATGATGTCGTAGCTGGTTTCCAGACCGGACAGAAGTGCGCCGAAGGTCGGGCGCGCCAGCAGTTCGGCGGGATTGGGCGGCGGCGATCCGGCGGGCAGCACGGCCAGCGTATGGAAAGGCTTGACCGAGTGCACTTGCAGCGACGGTACGCGCTCGGCCAACAGATCCGACAGGCCCATGCCGTTGCCTAGATGAAAAATTTCCTGTTGGCGCGGCTGCCGCATATTGGTATCGATCAGCAGCACCTTGCGCCCCATCTGTGCAAATAAAACGGCAAGGTTGGCAGCCAGATAGCTGGCGCCTTCGTCGGCGCGCGTGCTACCGACCGCCAGAGTCTTGCGTCCCTCGTTGAACCAGCGCAGCAACAGTTCGGAACGGACCGAGCGCAAGGCTTCGGCCTCCTTGCTGTAGGGGGCGGTGGCCGCGGTCAGTTCAGGACTGAGGCTGGCCTCGGCAGCAGGGATGTAAGGGTATTCGAACTGCTGCGACAGCGCCTGCTGGATGTCGGCTTCGGTGACCAGGCCGAGTTTTTGCGCGGCCTCGCCGAAGCGCAGGTTCTGTTCCTGTTGCAGCTTGAGTACGCGTTCCATGTCCTGCGGCTTGAGCCTGCCGGCATCCTGCAGCAACTTGCCAATGTTAGCTTCGGCGCGAATGCTGGTTGCGGCCGCTTCGACGATGCTGCCCTGTTCGCTGGCGCTGGTGAGTGAATTCATATAGACCTCGGCTTATGCGGTGTGAGGGTGACGGCGGTCAAGCCATGGCAGGACGGTTACGGCGGAAGATTCGGCGTAGCGCTTCCAGGCGGCGACCTCTTTTCGTCACTTCGGCCAGTACAGGAATGTCCAGTCCCATGGCGATGTCCTGCCCCGAACGCACACGACGATCCAGCAACTCAACCAGGAAGCCCACCCCCACACCCAGTAGCGTGCCGAGGAATAACGACAGCAAGATATTCAGGATCACACGCGGCTTGGACGGATCAAGTGGCGGTGCGGCAGGGTTCAGCACGGCGATGTCGGTCTGCGTGGATTGGGCTTCCATGCGACTCTGACCATACCGCTGCAGCGCAGCATCGTAGATGCGCTGGGCATTGTCCAAGTCGCGAGCCAACAAAGCTGCTTCTTCACGTTGCTGCTTGAGCGCCAGCACGTTGGCTTTCTGCTTGGCGAAGGCTGTACTCAGTTCGTTGTAACGCTGGCGCGCTGCGCCGGCAGTCGCGCCAACGCCGCGCGTTGCCGTGTTGAGTTCGTTGGCAAGCCTGGCCTTGTAGCTGTTCACCTCGGCCAGGGTACGCTGATAATCCGGGTGGTTCACGCCTACGCGTTTGGCCAGGTCGGCCAGCTTGCCTTCCCCTTGCGACACTTGCGCCTTGAGACCTTGCACAACCGGATTGTTGATCACTTCCGGCATGCTGCCGCTGTCGCGGGTACGCGAGCCGGCATCGAATGCCGCCGATTGCGCAGCCACCATCTGGCTGGCCAGTTCACCCATGCGACGGGTTTCGACGTCCAGGCGCTCGTCGGATTCGACAATGCCTTTTTCACGCTGATATGCGGTGAGTTTTTGCTGAGCGTCATCAAGGTTCTTGCGCAATTCGATAATCTGCTGATCGAACCAGGCAGCGGTTTGCTTGGCCGGCTCCACACGCAGATCAAGGCTGGTTTCGATATAGGCCTTGGCAAAAGCGTTGGCGATGACTGCCGAGAATCGTGGATCGGAGCCGGTGAATGCGATGGAAATGATGCTGGATTCGCGCGAGGGCTCCACGCTCAGCTTCTTCAACAGCAAATCGCCCAGCCACTGGTTGATGTTTCCCTTGCCTTCGGTCGCCTCCATGAACTGCTCGTGGGTGCCAGGGCTACTTGCCAGCTTCAGCTCGCTCACTACCTTCTGCGCGACATTCGAACTCTGGATGACATCGACCTGCGTAGCCATGTAGCCGGGAAACATCTGGGACGGCATCAACTGGCCGGAGAATGGATCCTTGCTCTTGGAATCGATGATCAGTGTGGTCGTGGCCGTGTATTGCTTCGGCAGTAGCAGACTCACTGTTGCCGTCACAGCAACAGTCAACAACAGCACGCCAAGGATGATCCCCTTGCGCGCATTCAGGATCAGCAGGAATTGGGTAAAGTTCATCGCGGCTTCCTTAGAACAGGCTTTCCTTGACGTAGATCACGTCGTCTTTCTTGACCGGGTCGGCCAGCTGTGCATCCAGTTCCTGCATCGCATCTTTATCGTCGCGGCGCAGGATCTTGATGCCGCGCTGGGTACCGCGTTGGGTGAGTCCGCCGCCCATCGAAAGCGCCTGTACCACGCTCATGCCCTGCTCCAGGCGGAAGGCGCCGGGGCGCTGCACTTCGCCGTAGATGTAGAACATCGGCTGGCGAGCCACGTTGATGATGTCGCCGTCCTGGATCAGTTCGTTGCTGGCTTCGCCACCCGGCTTGAACAGGGCGACCATGTCGATATCGTGGTAGGTGGTCTTGCCGTCGCGCGTGCGCACCAGGGTGACGGTGTCGGCGCCGTCGATGATGATGCCGCCGGCCAGGGCCAGCGCATCGGTCACGCGGCTGATTTTTTCCAGCGTGTACTGACCGGGGCGGTTGACGCGCCCCAGCACCGAGATGTGCTGGCTGCGGTATTGCACCACGTTGAGGGTGACGAAGGGCTTGATGATGAAGCCGCCCTTGCTCAGGCGCTGTGCGATTTCGGTCTCGCCCTGGGCCGGGGTGATGTCCGCCATCTTGACGTCGCCGATCAGCGGAAAGGTGATGGTGCCGGTCTCGCTCACGCGCGCATCGGTGGTGAGATCGGGCTGCCCGTACACGGTGATGTGCAGGACATCGCCCGTGCCCATCCGGTAATCGTTATCCGCGCTCCATACAGGCGCCGCCAACAGCAACGCGCACAACATCCATACACTACGCCACAACCTGATCATTGCTCTCTCCAATTGACGGCAGCCTGTGTGGCCAGCCGCGCTCCTCATTCGATTGTTATCTTTGTGGCATCCACCCTGCGGCTGATTGCCGTACAAACTATTTTTGTTGCTTGCCTGACATCGACAAGCGGCAATTCTAACCGTGTCCATGGTCAGAATTGCCCACCCGGCCCAGCCTGTTTGCCATGCAAAACCCGTACCTGCCAACGTTCGGCGTTCGCCCCCTAGAAATCGGCCCTGACGTTGGCAAACAGCATGTGAAACTGGTAATCCTCGACAGAGATGTTGGAATCCCGCCGTCCCGCGCTGACGCCGACATCCACCGAAACAGCTTCAATCGGCATATAGCTGATCGAGAGCGTTTCGCTGATGGTATCGTCGTTGCGTTGCAGTTGTGTTGTGCCGGGGTCGCCCTTGAAATCGCGATTCTCGAACGTCGCGCCGGCATTCAGGCGCCATTTTTCGCGTATCAGCCACACGCCGTTTACGCTCGCCCCCTTTTTCAGCACCGAGCTGGCATTGATATCCTGCGCGCCGCCCAGTTCCTGATAGGCCGATATGCTCAGCAAGGTTTTACCAGTGGCATACCAGTCTGCCGAGACTCGGCCTGCGAGGCCGTTGAAATCGGGACGATCCTTGAGTTGTGGCGGGGGGCCGCTGAAATCGCCACGCAGGACGTTCTTATATTGGCGATCCACCCAGCCAAGCTGACCGCGCAACTTCAATTTGCCGGAGGCACTCCAGTCGCCAAGCAGGTTGTATTCGGTTTGTTTGTAACTATTGTCTGCCACATCCGTAGGGTTCATGGGAAAGGGCGGACAGAAAAACAGAAACGAACACACCGATGCCAGGATTTGCGGATTCGGGTATTCGGCATCGATCCTACGCACTTGCGCACGCAGGCTGCTCCCCTTGGGTGTGCGATAGGTCAAGACGACGTCCTGCGTGCGTTGCTGGGCATCCTGAGAAACCAGCGACGATGCGCTGTTAGCATAGTCCGCCGTCTCGATGCCGCCGCCTATCCGCCAGCGCGGGTGAAACTCCCACTCAGCACGACCGAAGCGGCGTTTGCGCGTCACCTGGTTATTGACCAGGCCCACGCTGTCGAAATTGCTCTGGCTGAGCGATTGGGTCGCTCCTGCATTGCCACTCAGCCGGTTGCCCAAACGCCAGTTCCAGGTGGCCTGATAATCATTGCCGTCGGAATCATAAATCGAGTTGCGGTTGTAGCGCACCCGGGTCTTGGTCGCGCTGGCGACGATTTGCTGACGGCCGGGCTTCCAGTCCACGTTCAGCCCGGCGCTCAGAACGCTGTATCGTTCGCTGCGCGGGGTGCCCGGACTTTCGTTGTCGGCAAGCCGGAAAAGGTTGCTGTCGAAGAATGTGCCGTAAGACACGAACGGACGAAAGGTGTCGCCTTCATGCGCCTGCGCAGGAAGGGCGAGGGATGCACCCAGCACTGCGATCAATCCACCGCATATTGTTTTAATTCCCGCTCCTCGTGCCGAACCATCCAACCCGAATACCGTTCGCTCTGAGCCTTTCGACGCTGCGTCGGACAGGCCTGTCGAAGGGCATGCATCCATCCGCGCGACACGTTCCAATCCTGATCCCGTTCGCCCTGAGCTTGTCGAAGGGCAAATTGTCAGCGACGCAACATGCTGGCCTTCGACGGGCTCAGGCCGAACGGTGGGGGGCTGCCCGCCCCACGGGTCTTTATGCAGCGCAGCCCGCTTCACCAGAACCCCCAGTGACCCGTGGTCACCACATACGCACCCAGTGCACCGTTGGTGACGCTGTGCGCAATGATCGGTGCCCACAGGTTGCGGGTGCGGATATACAGCCAGCCATACGCCAGTCCGGCAACCAGTCCGGCCAGCCACTGCAGGTGTTCGACGGCAAAGAGTGCACTGGCGACAAGCAGCGCCTTGAAGCCGATCCGCGCCGGGTCGAGCGTCAAAAAGTCGGGCTGCTGCACCCAGCGTTGCAGGAACGAGCGCCAGAACAACTCTTCCATGATCGGCACCACCAAGGCAGCGCCCGCGATGCGGAATGCCACCAGCAGCCAGTCGATGCGGCCGGTTTCATCTGAGGGATTGTAGCCTTTGCCCGCTTCGCCCATCAGCATCCAGGCGGCGTCGAGATTGACCCACAGCACCAGGACGCCGAGGCCGACTGCCAGTGCCAACAGCAGATGCTTGAACGGCAAGCCATACGACCGGAGCTCGGTGTAATGGCGCCACAGCGCCGCCAGCGCAAAGGCAACCAGTCCAGCTTTCACCGGATAGAGCCAGCGCACATCGAAACCTGGCGCCCAGTCGGGCAACAGGCTTTCCAGCGCAAGCAAAGCGATATACAGCCCGAATGGCAGGCTACGAACGAATATGGGAGACATAAGGAAGCAGGTTCAAGTACAAGTTGCAAGTCACAAGAACGGGGCGAGTGGCTTCACCACACACTCTGTCTTGCGTCTTGCAACTTGAATCTTGCAACTGTTGCTATTTGAGTCCAGACACGCCCTTGCTGATCGCATCGGCGTCAGCAGCGGGTGCAGCCGGGGCTGCAGCCGATTCGGCAGGCGCTGTCGGGGTAATATCCGCGGCCGGGGCCGGCGCTTCCTTGCCGGCATCGGCAAACTCGCCCACGTATTCGATCTTGGCTTCTGCCTTCACCTTGTCGAGTTCGGCCTTGGCCGCCTTCTGGCGCGCCTCGTTTTGCAACAGGCGCGCAATGGCTGGCTTGGCCTGCTCCAGCGTCACCGGCTGCACCTGCGAATCCGCCAACAAAATCACCAGCAGACCTTCCGGCGTATTCACAACCATTGCCTGACCATCGGGCATTTCAGCCAGTTTGGGCAGGAGCCCCTGCGGTAATTGCTCGGCGGGCTTCACCCCCTGCGAGGCCTGCACCGGATATTTCTCGTCTTTCAGCCATGCCGCGAAATCACTCAGCGTCTTGGAATCGGCCAGCTGCTTGCGAATCGTTTCCTGCTTCTCTTTGGGCGCCTTGATCGAGAGTTCCTGCAGGCGGTAGATCTTGCGTTTGGTGAATAGCTCCGGATGCTTGTCGAAGTAATCCGTCACCTCGGCATCGGTCGGCTCCGCCGGCGTACCCAGTTTACGGGTCATATAGGCCTCAGCCATGATCTGGCGACGCACCGCATCCAGCGCCTGCACCACAACCGGATCGCGATCCAGCTTTTCCGATTGCGCCTTCTGCGCCAGCACTTCCTGATCGACCAGGTTACGGATCACCTGCAGCGAGGCCGCCTTGGACTGGTCCTTGTCGAGATTGGGAATGCGTTGCAGCGCGTAGTTCACTTGCGACACCGTCAGCTCGGTGCCGTTGACCTTGGCCGCCACCTGGGTGGGCTTGCCCTCCTCCGCCGCCCCGCCTTTCTTGTCGCCGCAACCAGCCATCAGCGCAACGATCAGCAACGGGAGATACAGCTTCTTCAAACCATACATGTCGGTCTTCCTCTTTGTCCGGATTATTGGAAATTATGTGGTACGAATGTTACATCAAGCCTACCTCTGGATGGTAAAAGCGAAGGCATAGCTGACTACTAAGTGAGTGAAAAAATTTAAATGCTTGCCACACACCAATTTATGCAAGTGATTTTATGGCCGAATTCTCATTATTCATTTTAAAAACCTCGCTGCCCCGACATAAAATGTGCCTGTTCGCTATTGCGCAATAAACGGAATAACTCAATTATGGAACTGGGTCGTAACTCTCCGTGCCCTTGCGGCAGCGGCAAAAAATACAAACAGTGCTGTCTCGGGAAACAATCAACCTCCGAAAACATGGCGATCGATGCCTTGTTCATGCAGGCGCAAATAGCACATTCCAATGGACACATCGCAGAGACCCAATCCCTCTACGCTTCCATCCTGCACCGCAACCCTGATCACCCCGAAGCAAACCACTTCCTGGGACTTCTCCACCACCAAACGGGGCGCACTCAATTGGCCCTACCCCTGATCGAACGCTCGCTTGCATTACGCCCTCAGAGCAAGCCTTTCCTTACCAACGCCGGCTTGATTTATCAGGCTGCCGGCGACTGGAAAAAAGCGGAAGCTGCCTATCGGGGATTGACGCGGCTAGCATCCAAGGATGCCATAGCCTGGCAGAACCTCGGGGGCGTGCTGATGGAGCAGGGCAACATCGACGAGGCTGAGCAGGCATATCGCAAAGCGGTAGCTCTGGATGACTCGAACCCGGAGTATGCCAAGAATCTGGGGATCGCCCTGCTCAAGCTCGGCCGCCCTGGCGATATCGAGGAAGCGTCACGCTACTTTAAAAAAGTGATCGCAGGAGATCCTGGTGACGCCGAAGGCCACAACAATCTGGGCATCGCCCTGGGTCTGCTGAATCGCCGCGAGGAGGCACTGGCTGCATCCCGTGCTGCCATCCAACTAAATCCACGCGCTTGGCAACCGTGGCTCAATCTGGCGCAGATTTATCTGCGGAACGACGAGGTGGAGAACGCGCTGGATGTCTATCAAAGTGGTGTTGAACTGGCCGCAGACAAGGATATTTTCAATCTCACGCTAGGCCATACCCTGAACTTGCTGGGAAAGTTCGACACTGCCCTCGCCTTCTTCCGACGGGCCTACGAAAAGAACCCGAAGGATATCGGCATCCTGTCCCAGTTCATCAGCCACCAGAAATTCAAAAGCATCGACGATCCGCTGCTGCTAAATGCGCGTGCCGCAGTCGATGCCTCAACCGGAAAAGGGGATGCGCTCATCGATCTGTGTTTCGTCCTCGGCAAAATCATGGACAAACTGGAGCAGTTCGAGGACGCCTTTGCCTATTACCAGCGCGGCAACCAATTGCGTTCGCAAACCCTCCAGTTCGACCAAGGATCGCATCGTCAATATATCGATTCCCTTATCAAGCAATACGATGCCAGCGGAATCGAAACACTACGCGCTTTCGGCAACCCCAGCGAAATTCCCATATACATTGTCGGCATGCCGCGCTCAGGGACAACCCTGACCGAGCAGATCATCGCCTCACACCCCCTGGTGGCAGGAGGTGGAGAAAGAATATTCTGGTCGAAAATCGAAAAAGAATGGTCTGCTAAAGGCAAGCCTGATCAAACCACTATCGAATCGATTGCAAAGGCCTGTCTATGCGATCTGAGCGTGGTGAGGGCACCAGGCAAACAGATCCGACGGGTAACTGACAAGATGCCGGACAATTTCCTGCGCGTGGGTCTGATCCATGCCACCTTCCCAAATGCACGCATCATCCATGTGCGGCGACATCCAATCGACAACTGCCTATCTATTTACTTCCAGCATTTCCGCGGCGACCATCCTTACGCCTATGATCTTGATAATCTCGCCTTCTACCGGCATGAGTACGAACGACTTATGCGCCACTGGCGCAGCGTAATACCTGCAAACCGATTTTTCGAATTCAATTATGAAGATCTGGTTGCCGATCAGGATGGCATGAGTCGCAAGCTCATTGAGTTCTGCAACTTAGAGTGGGACAACGCTTGTCTTGATTTCCATGAGAATGAACGCGCCATCAAAACAGCCAGCGTCTGGCAAGTACGGCAGAAGATCTATACATCCTCAGTGGAGCGCTGGCGGCATTACGAAGCCCATATCGCCCCATTGATGGCATTACAGGAAATTGGCTAGCAAAGAAAATTGAGAAAATTTACTTATAGACTGACTAATTAAAAGGATAAGAATATTCGGGTCAACGCAATGAAAAAGGCCAGAGTTACTCTGGCCTTATCTAAATTTTCTGCGACTGGAATCCCTTAAAATTTCATCGAAACCCCTGCTGTCATCAAATCGACATGATCGACGTGAGGCGCGCCGAATTTGAAGCGCTCCCATTCGGCCCGTAGCGCAATATTATCAAGAAGGTCGTAACTTACACCAAGCCCATAATACAAATCCACGCCCCGGTCGGAACCAGACTGGGCTATGGGGTTGTAGGGATTTCCCAATGCCGCAGTAGCAGCGCTAGGCTGAGGCAGAGGCTGTGGACCTGCGGTTGGATTCAGTCTCGTATAGTTGACCCGGTAGTTGCTACTCCAGCTACTGGCGCCCAATTTTGCAAGCGCAGAAATTTTTTCAGTAAGTGGCAGCTTACCGACGAACGCCAGCATCCAGGCGTCATTCTCAGCAGTGTATACGCTTGAGCCAGGCAAAACCTGTAGCGCGGGGTTTCCAGGGATACCACCCGCGTTCGTGTAGTTTTTATAAGTGATGGCGCTGCTGCCCTTGACGTCGTTGAAATCAGCAAAACCGCCTTCAAGAGCGAAGAATTTGTTAAAGCTATAACCCAGATAGGCCTTAAACCCCGTACTTCGCTGGTCAACTCCTGTGGTGGCGGGATAGCCCAATGCTGTTGTCAAATCAGAATTGAAATCAGCAGCCTTCCACGAAGTGACTCGTGCCTGGCCAAGGCCGAAGCCACCATAAAAACCACGATCTCCCGAACCAAAATTAATCGGTTCAGAAGGCGCGTCGCCATAATCCGTCGCGCCCGGATCCAGCACCCACCCCAAACTCAAGGCAAAAATATTCTGGTGCATGTCAACTTGGACCCCACCCAGAATATTCTGGTTGATCGCCTGTTGGCTATGTGGGGCCGCGTACACATATGTCCCGGTCACCTCCAGGTTGTCGTTTGCCTTGTAGGTAAACCCCACCGAGTAATGCTTTTCAGTGGTGGCAGGAGCCAGCGTATTAAATGTAAGTTGGTCGTTAGGAATCGGGCTTTTACCATAGTTGTAGCCCGCACGAAGTTGCCAACGTTCATTGAGACCATAATTGATCCCGAGCTTGTATACCGTCTGATTGGTCCAGCCAAACCCCATGCCCTTATCCATCCCTAATAGCACCGTCGGGTCGGAGGAAGAAGGAATACCGCCTGTACTAAGTGGTTCACCAGGACCTCTATTACCTATCGCCCCGACATCCGAATAATTTATCCTCACGATATCCGCAGCGATGGTCAAATTACTGACGGGCTTGATCGCAAGCCCGATTCCATAATTCTCAGGAATATCCAACTTGCCTTGTTCCGCGAACAGTCCTCGATACTTGTCGAACTTGGTCATGTACGTTTTGCTGGCATAGGTCAAGCCCAGCGTGAGTCGGTCATTCAAGAATTCACCTTGCCAACCTAGCCGTACCCCGGCTCCATAACTGTAATCGAAGCCAACGTCAGTAAGATGGTTAGGGTCTGAAAGCAGTTGGCCTGAGAGAACGGTCGTACCAAATTGTGGAAATGCCTGCAAACCATAGGCACGAAAGCGCTGCGCTGCCAAGACCAGGGAGGCGCCTATCGAGTGATCTTCATTGACTTTGTAGGCGACTGTAATCGGGGCTACCAATTGCATCAGATCAACGCCCAAGGTCTTATCTCTAGCGGGATACTGTGCGGCCGTAGGTGTGGATTGATAGGAGAAAAAATTCTCGCGAAAGGTTGTATTCCCGCCACCATTAGGAACAAAAGCCAATCCCACGGATAGCTTCTCTGTTAATGGCATCGTGAACCCCATCTCCGGCATGATGAAGTATTTGTTGTCACTTTCCACGCTGCCATGAAAGTTGAATGGGCTGGTCTGACCAGCGTCTGCACCAACCGCAACATGGCGCTCCGCATTAAATATGCCCACTCCCATATCGCCACGCATGCCGGATTTAGTCGCATTCGCAGGGTTGGCGGCTACCGAAAGTGAATCCCGGCCATAGGCGATACCTACGCCCCCCATCCCCTGAGAGCGAAAACCATATCCGGTTAACAGCATGCCGTTGGTTGCATAAACAGGCGTTTGAGACATGCCGGCCACTGCAATTGCCACATACATGGCCAGTTTCTTGAATTTCATACACTCCTCCGCCACAAGATATTTATTAAATTCTTCCATGATCATCATCATGTATGTGATTGCAGTACCACACTAGTTAAGGAGCACGATATACAGTGCAATATTCGACACAACTTCTTTTCTTCAGAGCAGCGAAAAAACGGCATCCTAAAGGATGCCGTCCATTAGCATGTAATGCGTTTGTAAACTTAGATGACTTGCTTGCGACGGCGCACAGCGAAGCCCACCAGGCCCAAACCGGCCAGCATCATGCCGTAGGTAGAGGCTTCCGGAACCAGAGCGGCTTGGCCAACCGTGCCATGCAATTCAAGGTAGTACTTGACATTTGCAAAGGCGGGAGAATTGGCGGGAACAGTAGCGGTATATTTCAAAGTATAGGCGCTACCAAGCCCACAACCCGACCCTGTAGCACAGGTAACTTGGCCTTGACCGCTAACAAAGCCAGTGCCAAACGCTCCACTGCCCATATCAACATTAAGCGTAGGATTAGCCACATTGAGGTTCCAATCCACTTTCCAACCGCTCATATCCACAATTGCGGTATCACCGGAAGCCGAAATGATACTGATGCCAGTACCTGTGGTTTTATTGATACCGGGGGCACCATAGTAAGTCCAATTGGTGAAGGCCGATTGGGTCGCACCGCTCAAACTCAGGACACCACCGTAAAGGTAAGCATACTGCGTATCCATCGCTAGTTTGTTCGGATTACCCCCCATAGTGAAGAAAGAATCTGCCAGAGGGCCGTTAGTCCCAACCGTATAGCCCCCAAATGAAGTGGTGACGGTGGTTGCATCGCCTCCGATCGACAGGGTGTTGGTGCTTGTCAGTACAGCGTGTGCGCCAGTGGATGCAAAAGCCATCGCAGCCAAAGCAGCAATTTTAGTCATTGTGAATTTCATCTTATAAATCTCCTCATTCATGTAGATAGGTTTCGATCGAACTACAACTACATCCTCCTGCCACACGGTGTAATACTCTTCTTCACCGAATAATGCCCTTAGCGGCGACTCTCACTTAGCAATGCCCATTCCAGCTTTTGCCTGGATTTACTTATGGACTTAACAATCAAGCATTTAAGATTTGAATTTAGTTGTTTTTGGTAGGCATCTTGGTATGTTCGAACCAGTCGTGTAAAAAATTCCGACAAATTTTTTAATCAAGAATGAAAGAAAGTGCTTCACATGACACAAATAGGCCAGTCAGATCAGAAAAAATAAATTGTTCTACTTTTAAATCAACACATTAATGAAATGCAGACAGCCAACCATTATGTGTAAAATTTATCGACAAATACGAATTTATTAGTATTTCTGATATATGAATAAAAGAAATTTGTGCGCTATTTCAATCAAACGCTACGTGTAAATCGATCCGAGTGCACTTTCACAGACGGAGACAGACTCGATATATCGTCCCATGCTCTTGAAGAAGGCAATACACCGCTTCGCTTCCAAGCCAGATACCCATTCCTTGAAAGCGCGACCTCATCGGGGATTCGTGAGTTGACCTTGTAAAGACCTTAAGCCGACCAGCCCGAACATGAGAGCGGCACAGCCAGATGGATGTTCGGACCCGAGCCCGCCGGGTGCGCTTTCCAGCCTTAATCGCTAATACGCGTTCTGATCACGCCAGACGACGGCGAGCGTCTTGCCGATGATCATGAGATCGAACACCAGTGACCAGTTGCGCATGTAATCGATGTCGTACTGGACGCGAGCGCGCATCTTGTCGAGGGTTTCGGTTTCGCCGCGCAGGCCGTTGACCTGGGCCCAGCCGGTGATGCCGGGCTTGACCTTGTGGCGCAGCATGTAGCCCTTGATGAGCTTGCGGTACTGCTCGTTGTGCGCAACGGCGTGGGGGCGCGGGCCGACGACGCTCATGCGGCCCTGCAGGACGTTGATGAACTGCGGCAGCTCGTCGAGCGAAGTGCGTCGGATGAAGGACCCGAATCGGGTGATGCGGGGGTCGCTGCGGCCAGCCTGCTTGATGGTGTCGCCATCGTCGCAGACGCGCATGGAGCGGAATTTGTAGACGAGGATTTCCTGGCCGTCGAGGCCGTAGCGGCGCTGCTTGAAGATGACGGGGCCCGGGGACGACAGCTTGACGCCGACGGCCAGGATGAGCAGGACGGGCCAGATCACCAGCAGGATCAGGCTGGCGATGGCGATGTCGCTGATACGTTTGCCGATGCCGCTGACGCCCAGCGTGGGCGATTCGGTGAGCGCCACCACGGGCATGCCGTGGATATGATCGACCCGCGCCTGGATCAGGTCGGACACGAAGATGTCCGGCACGAAATAGACCGACGCAGTGGTGTCGCGCAGGGCGTCGAGCAGGTTCAGCGTGCGTGGCTGCGAGGCCATCGGCAAGGTGATGTAGACCAGGTCGATACCATGGCGGTTGACGTATTCGGGGATGTCGGCCAGCCGCCCGAGCAGTTTGGCCGGGTCGGTCAGTTCGGTACGTTCGAGCGTGCGGTCGTCGAAAAAACCGACCACGTCGACCCCCAGCGCACTGTCATTGGCAAAACGACCGCGCAGTTCAGTTCCCAGGTGCCCGGCCCCCACGATGAGCGCGCGGCGGCGGCCGCCTTCCAGCAGCAGCAGGCGCGGCAGGATCTTGCGTACGACGCGGTGCGCCACCCACATGGCGATGGGGGTGACGAGCATCCAGGCCATCACCAGGTCGGGCGGGAAGAAATCGAGATAGCCGGTGGAATAACCGAACAGCAGGATCAGGCCGGACAGGAAAAACCACGGCATGACCACTTCATTCCAGAAGGCCCGCAAGGTCACTTCGGGCCATTTTCCGGGAAAGGTCAGTGTAAAGACGATCAGCGCCAGGATGGGATAAGGCCCATTGAAGGTCTCGCCGAAATAGAGCGCGCAGCCGATCAGCACCAACACGGCCACGAAGGGATCGAGCAGGATCTTGGTCAGCGATACGACGGAAAGCTGCTGCCGGAACAGCCACTGGTTATGGTTTGTCATTACTCCAAATGCTTCGCGTCGATGCGTGTTTCCTGGCGGCAGACAAGCGTGTAATTCTCAGTCGGCCCGCCGGTTAATGCCGGGGCAGGCGCATTATCCAACAAAAGTAACGGGCCAATGTTGCCGGAACTTGAAACTGCCAAGACCATTCGCACCATATGTTCCCGTACTGCTTGCGCGTAAAAAAACTTCAATGAAAACGGCTTCCTTGCGGAAGCCGCGAGTCAGAAGCAACGCAGCAATCAAACAGACAGGCGTGCGTTGCGTCGGGCCATGAAGCCGACGAGCGCAAGACCGGCCAGCATCATGGCATAGGTTTTGGCTTCGGGGACCGCCAGCGCAATGTACCCGTCTGCCGCGTATTTGAGATCGCCCGAAGCCACGCTGTTGCCCATCACGCTGGTGATCGGGTTCAGGAAACTGGCATCAAGCGGGTCGTTCATGCGAAGCGTGAAGATCCCGCCGCCCGAAGTGATCGTTGGGGGCTGGTACACGGCGGCATTGAAACTCGTGATGGCTATCGTGATATCGGTCGCACCAAACGAGAAGCCCGAGTTGGCAACCCCAGTCCCGCCGATGATGTTGCCGGTCAGAATCGCATCGCCATCGGTAAATCCCGTATCCGTATTGAAGTTGCGGTTCGGATTGGTATCCAGATAAATCGCGAAACTGCCGCCCGTGACGCTGATCGCGCCGGCGGCCGTCACGCTCTCGGTAAAGCTGGCCACCGCGGTCAATTCATAGGTCGAATTGAGATTGGGCGCTGCCGCCACCGTTCCGGCCAGTTCATGGTTGGTGATGAAGGATTGGTAAAACCCATTGAAATTTGAAACCAGACTCGGTCCCGACCCTGTCGTTCCGGCTGACTTCAAGAGCACGACCCCCGCACCGGCATCGTAGGTGTCGAACGGACCCACCACATCCTCATCCCCGCCGCTGCCGGGGGCCTGGGTGTAATCGGCCGTTCCCGCCCAGTTAGATGCCGCCTGGGCCGTTTGTATCCCCATCGCGGACACGGCCAATAGTGCTACTGCCATAACTCGCATGCGCTTCATGACACTCTCCTCCTCCAACATCAAGCTGCAAGGCCATTTCATCGCGTACACGAAATGGAATGGGGGCCAATTTTATTTGTTGTCCATTGTGCCCCCAGCCCTTTACGCAAAATACGTACCATGCTCATGAAAGCTTCGTACCATACTGTTTACCCGATGTTTTTTATCTGGAATCCACCGTCCATTCATTCATTTGATTTAATGTGTAAAGAAAACCGACACTCACAATAGTCTCGATTTCTTGCCCATGAAATAGCCGAGTGGGGACCCGACATGCTCCGTTGGTCTGCTTACATGAAAAACGGCCCCACGAGGAGGCCGTTTCGCATCAATACAGCCAACGCTCAGATCGCGATGCGGCCCTTGCGCCATCCCATGAAGCCTATCAGCGCCAAGCCGGCGATGAACAAGGCATACGCCTGCGGCTCCGGTACGGGCGTCGTCACGATGGACACGCCCGCAAATTTTTTCTCGATGAAGGCTGCGCCACCGACTGACAGGCTGTTGGCCAGCAGGAGGTTTTCGAGGGTGACGCTGACGCCGCTGACGATGCCGCTTGTGCCACCCCATCCGGCCGGAATCGCGACGTTTGCGTGCGAGGTCCAGTCGGTGGTCTCGAAATCCGCCAGGCTGGTCATGTCGGTCAGCGGGAGCGACGATTTGATTTTGCTGCTGGCGGCAGGTGTCAGTGGCGACGCCAGATCGCGCACATAGAGTTTGCCACCGACGGCCACGCTGGAGCCTGCGCCGATGTTGTAGTAGTCGCCATCTTCGGTCAGGTTGACCGCCGAGACCTGATAACCAGGATTGGCATTGACCATGATGTTGAAGGTCTGGCTGGCCGCAGCAAACCCGGTTCCATTGAAAGACTGGGCCTTATAGGTGGTGGGCGTGAAAAATAGCGCATCCCCCGTCACCATGGGAACGCCGAACAGCCCACTGAGCGCGCTGTCGAAAGTAAAGCTGACTGTGGTGCCCACCACGGTGACCGGAACGGCCTGCACTGGCCCGCTCAGCATAGCAGCCGACAACGCCAGTACGGCTGCGGTGCGTTTAATGAATTTCATGATGCTTCCTCCAATTCGATTCTCAACATTGCGGTTATCTCCCTATCGCTCGTCAGCCTGAGCCGAAACAATGCGCTTTTTTTATGTACGTTTTGTGTATGTTTCATTTAAGGGTGCCCGTACCGCTTTTCCTCCTCCTGCCACCGAACGGGCCGATACCGGGTGGGGAGGTAAAAAAACTGCAAAAAAACATCCGCTTAGCCGGAACTATCAAAGCAATATGCATGCCCATCGATCATTTACTACTCCACGCCCTTGTTTGCGTGCCGCTTTTCATGGATGCGGCAGGCTCGTCTGCCGTGGCGCAAGCCCCATTGTAAAAAACCCCGACAACGTAGCTTGCCGATAGGGATGACTTATCTAGCTGCTGTTTATTGAGGCGTGTCCTTGGGCCAACGTTATGCCGAACCGCTTTATCGCAAGCGCATTCCCACATGGCTGACAATGCCGCCCGCCGCCCATCGCAGCCTTTTCCCGAAACGTACCGTGGCGCCGCCGTGCTATGCTGAACGCCATTTCGAGGGAGAGGATGTGTTCAAGATTCTGTTGCTGATCGCGATTGGTTTCATCGTGCTGGCTTTGTTTCGTGCCTACCAGCGCTCGCTCGGCCAGCCGCCCTCATCCACGCGCGAAAAAACCGTCGAAGACATGGTGAAGTGCGCGCATTGTGGCGTGAACCTGCCGCGCAGCGAGGCCATTTATTCCGGCGGCGATTTCTTCTGCACACCCGAACACCGGCAACTCGGCAAGAAATGAACGCAGCGGCAACGTCGATGCCGCGCCCGACCACGCCGGGCTATTTCGCGTCCCATTGGCGCAGTCTCGATTACTTCAATTTGTATCGCCTGACGCTGGCCGCCGCACTGGTGTTCAGCGGCCTGTTGTTCAGCACGTCGGATCTGTTCCGCCAGAGTGCAAACGGGCGCTTTCAGAGCTATGCCTTCGCCTATCTGATGATCGCGGCATTGTTCGTGCTGGGTATCCGCGCACGCTGGCCGGGATTCCAGATCCAGCTCACCGCCCACATCACGGCCGATATCGTGCTGTTCATGCTGATGATGTCGACCAGCGAGCAATTGGCCGGCGGATTGGGTTTGTTGCTGGCGATTTCCATCGCTTCCGGCGGCCTGGTCGGGAGCGGACGCCTGACCCTGCTCTATGCCGCCATGGCATCGATCGCCGTTCTGCTCCAGCATGGCTTCAGCATTCTGGGTGGCAACCAGGGGATGGACAGTTTTTTCCAGGTCGGTTTGCTATGCGCAGGATATTTCGCGATCGGCTTGCTGGCGCATGCACTGACCCTGCGCGCGCTACGTTCGGAAAGACTGGCGCAACAGCAGGCGAGCGAACTGGCTCTGCTGAACCGCATCAATGCCCTGGCCATTGAAAACTCGCCTGACGGGCTATTGGCCATACGCGGCGACGGTATCGTGCGACACGCCAGTCCGCGCGCATTGGCACTGCTCGGCATCCCGGCAGCAGTGATCCCGGGCGTCACCCGTCTGGAAGACTGCTCGCCCGAACTGGCGCGTATGTCGCAGCAGATGCAGCCCGGCACAACGCTGACCCTGCACACCGCGGCCGCGCAGTTGCGGGTGCGCTGCATCCCGCTGGCAATACCGGACGACAGCCGCGTGCTGGTGCTGGAAGATCAAAGCCAGGCCGAACAGGCCGCCCAGCGGCTCAAGCTGGCTGCGCTGGGCCGGCTCACCGCCAACATCGCGCACGAGATCCGCAACCCGCTGTCGGCCATCAGCCATGCCGCGCAACTGTTGAGCGAGGAAACGCACGATACCACCCAGATCCGTTTGACCGGGATCATCGAGAACAATGCACGCCGGCTCGATCGTCTGGTGGAAGAAGTGCTGACGCTCAACCGGCGCGACCGGCTTCACCCGGCCGGCTTCGACACTGCGGCGCTTGGCCTATTGGTCGACGAACTGCGTCAGACTGAAGAAATCCCAGCAGACGCCGTCATAGTCGACATGCCCGACAGCCTGCATTTCCAGTTCGACCCCGACCATCTACGCCAGATCGTGTGGAATCTCATGCGCAACGCCTGGCGTTTCAGCCGCAAGCAGGCAGGCAGCATTCGCATCAACGCACAGATGCAGGGCAGCAACATGCAGCTCGAGATCGTGGATGACGGACCAGGAGTCGCTCCGGAACACCAGGACAAGCTTTTCGAGCCTTTCTTCACCACGGATGCGCAGGGGACCGGATTGGGCCTGTTCCTGGCGCGCGAACTGGCCGAAGCCAACCATGCGGTGCTGAGCTATGTTCCCGGCAGTGACGGCGCGCGTTTTCGCCTCGTCCTGCGCGGAGGCGAGTGACCATGGCGACCTCCCCGCGCATCCTGCTGGTTGACGACGAACCCGATCTGCTCGATCTGATGGAGCTGACCCTGGTCAAGATGGGACTGGAAACCGACCGCGCTGTCAGCGTCGCCGAGGCGCAGGCCCGGCTGCGGCAGACACATTACGATCTCTGCCTGACCGATATGCGACTGACCGACGGCGAAGGGCTGGACGTGATTGCCTGTGCCAGCGCACTGGCCTTGCCGGTTCCGGTGGCCGTCATCACTGCCTACGGCAATGCTGGCAACGCCGTCGCCGCGCTGAAAGCGGGCGCATTCGATTATCTGGCCAAACCGGTGGCGCTCGACCAGCTCCGTACGCTGGTCAAATCCGCGCTGACGATTCCCGAATCCGCGCAGGTTGATGACCCAACGCGCGAGCTGATCGGTCAATCGTCCGTCATGCAGGACATCCGTGCACGCATTGCCAAACTCGCACGGACCCAGGCGCCAGTACATATTGCGGGTGAATCGGGCAGCGGCAAGGAACTCGCGGCACGCCTGATCCATCGTCTCGGCAACCGCTCCGGCAAGTCCTTCGTTGCAGTCAACTGCGGCGCAATTCCCGAAACGCTGATGGAAAGCGAATTTTTCGGCTATCGAAAAGGCGCGTTCACGGGAGCCGACGCCGACCGTGACGGTTTCTTTCAGGCAGCCAACGGCGGCACCCTGTTTCTCGACGAGGTGGCCGACCTGCCGTTGTCGATGCAGGTGAAGCTGTTGCGCGTGCTGCAGGAAAAAAAGGTACGCAAGGTCGGCGCCACGGCCGAAGAGCCCATTGATGTACGCATCGTGAGTGCCACGCACCAGGATTTATCCGCGCTCGTGGAAACGGGCCGCTTTCGCCAGGATCTGTATTACCGGTTGAATGTGATCGATCTCGTCATGCCGAGCTTGCGCGACCGCGCCAAGGATATCCCGGAAATGGCGCGTTTTCTGCTCGACAAACTGGGGGGAGCCGACGTCGAACTGGATCGCGATGCGGAAAAGGCGCTCTGCGCCTATGCTTTCCCCGGCAATGTGCGTGAGCTGGAAAACACGCTGGAGCGGGCGCTGGCGCTATGCGAAGGTCGGCATATCAACGCCGCCGACCTCAACCTGGTGCCTGCCCTGCCAGCTGCCGGCGCCGCGCCCGGCAGCAAATATCCTCTGCAGGACTATCTCGACCAGATGGAACGCACCGCCATCCTCGAAGCACTGGAACAGACGCGCTACAACAAGACTGCCGCTGCCCGCCTGCTCGGCGTCACCTTCCGCAGCCTGCGCTACCGGCTCGAACGGCTGGGAATCGAATAGGGTATGTCGAGCCATCTCGGTACACGTCAAAAGACCCGCGCTCGGCGGGTCTTTTAACGTGTCATGTGGTGCCGCTTGTCGGATTCGAACTGACGACCTACCGCTTACAAGGCGGTAATAAATCAAGCTGAAATAACGATATAGCTTGATGTAACATTTTGGTATGGATATACTGGCACAATTCTGGCACAGCACGGGGGGGGGGACTGTGGCGACATTCCGCAAGAAGGGTGAATACCAGTGGCACGTCCAGATTCGCAAGAAAGGATTCCCCACCCAAACCAAAACCTTCACTCACCGGAAGGACGCGGAAGCCTGGGCGACAGCAATCGAAAGAGAGATGGCAACCGGAACTTTCATTCCCCGGCAGGAAAGCGAAAGAACAACCGTCCACGACTTGATTGAGCGCTACCGGGTCGAGGTGTTGCCGTCGAAGCGCGGCAAACACTTTGGCCATGCGCTCGGCGTCCTGGATGACGCTTTAGGCCAATATGCAGTTGCCGCCATCACGCCGCCCCTGGTTGCAACGTTCCGGGATGGCCGCATCAAGGCCGGGCTGTCCGCCTCGACCATCCGCAAGGAAATCAATCTGCTGTCGCGCCTGCTCGATTTAGGCGCACGAGAATGGGGGGTAGTCATTCAGGCCAACCCCTGCAAGCTGGTCAGCCGGCCGGCGCCGGGGAAGGCGCGAGAGCGCAGACTTGAAGGCGATGAACTCGAACGACTGCTAGCCAAATGCGGGCCGCACATGCAGGCGCTCATTCGGTTTGCGATTGAAACCGCCGCACGACTAGGCGAACTACTGTCCGTTAAGTGGGTTGATGTTGATCTGAAAAAGCGAGTAATGATTGTTCGCGGGATCAACGAACGCGGCACCAAAAACAATGATGCATTCCGTGCCGTTCCGCTGTCCAGTGCTGCGATAGAAGTCCTGGAGGGGATGAAAGCCCTTCCCCGCTCGATTGATGGGCGCGTGTTCTATTGGTGGAAAGCTGCCGACTCGTTCAACAAGTCATGGACGAGAGCGAAAACCCGCGCGCAAGTTCAACACCTGAAGGATAAGGGAAAGTGGCACCGGATCCCCTCGGAATACAGCCTGGTGGATTTAGACCAGCATGCAGACGGTTTTCTGTCGGATCTGCGCTTCCATGACTTGCGCCACGAAGCCACCTCACGCCTGTTCGAGAAAGGCGTGTTCGACAGCATGGAGGTTGCCAGCATCACTGGCCACAAGACCCTTCAGATGCTCAAGCGCTACACCCACCTGCGGGCAGAGGATTTGGCGAAGAAGATGGGGTAGCCGCGGTCATTGGAATGACCGCCTAGAAAAATAGAATTGAAAGATTGCACTGCTTTGGGTTGCAGCGGCCCCTATGATGCAGATCGAATTGTGGCAGCTGAAAAGAGTGTTAGCCATGACACCCAACCTTGCAATCCCACCGGACTTTGCGCGAAAAGCCGCGCAAGGCCGGTGATTTTGACCGGCCTCTGAAAGTAACGTCGCGATGAGCCTCAAGACCTCTCGCCTCCTTCATCGCTCGGGCCGGAATCAATTTGGGGACCCAGGTGACCCACCGTTGCCCCCTACCAACAAAACTCCGAATCGCAAGCATACGATAATAAGATGATCGTCGCCCATCGCGCACTTAACGAGATATTTGCACAGACCCATAGGCAGCGTTGGCTCGCGCTCTTCGCTGGCGCGTCAAAACGCAATGCGTGGACCAAGCCTCATCCATATGGCAAACCAGCGCTTGGCACTTTCTACTCGATGGCGCGCGAATGTGGCTCGTTTGAAGATTTTTTGACTTGGCGGCTTGTCTGCCCCAAGTATCAAGCGCTTCGGCTACTTGGGTATGAAGCGTCATCAATACATGAGCATCTTCTAAAGTTCGCGGAGTGTGGTCGGTATACCAGCATGCCGGACGCCGGCATGTTCGCCGCAAGCAACCATAGAGCCATGCCCTCGGACTTGGAAAGAGGGTGAGAAACCAGGGCTCGTACGGCGCCGCTCGTCAGAATGATCGAATTCTTCGACAATGCGGCCTCATTTTTAATCGTTAAATTATTCGATATATTTAAATAAATTTAACGATACGCTGGAGGGTCCGCTAATACAAGGGCTTGGACCAGACCGTCTCTTGTCCGGCCGAAGCGGTCTTACGCCCAGCGCGGCGAATACGTCCGCTACGGGTTTTTGACAGGTCGATCGCGGATCAACGTTAAAGCTCAGCCGCGCCGCTTTTTGGCATCGGCTGGAGCGCCTTGTTGGGCGCTATTTTTTCGACGAAGTGAAGGCTTGCCATGATCATGCCTTCACGCTCATAGAATCGGTGTGCCTCTTTTCTTTGTATTCCTGAATCAAGGTGCATTTGCTCGCAACCCTCCTCCCCAGCCTTCTCTTTAAGCCAGGAAAGCAACAGGGCACCATAGCCCATTGAACGATACCCGGAAAGAGTTACAAGGTCATCGACATACAGGAAACGCCCCCAAGCCAGATTTTCACCAACTCGAAATCCGGCGACGGCAACCACACCATTTGCTCCTAGCAAATAAGCAAGCCGATAGCCCGTACTTTCCTGACTTCGGACCCGGGAAAGAAATTGTTCCTCCGCAACGTGTGGGCGAAGCTCTCGCATGACCGGATAGCAAGCAGCAATCTCGGTATCAGTTCTGGCAATGTGAATGCTCATGGGGTTTTTGGTTCTGGCGCCCAACGTTCGCCATAACCGACGGTGAAAAGCGGGGCGACGACGGCGCGCCGCTTTGCACCGTCCGAGCTGATGGCGTTGTTGGGCCACGAGTGCCGAAAATACTGACTCATGGCGATTTTGGTATCCGTTTTGAGCAATTCCAGAATACTTGCTCCACCGTAACCCGAACATACCGCTTTGCGGTAGACCACTTATGTTTATAGGTGTTCGGGTCTTCAATGATCTCCGCCACGCCGTTGATGCGCAACCGTGAAGCCGTTGGAAAATCCAGAAACAACATTCCTATGTGAGGGTTCACAAGGATGTTTCCCAAGGAGTTGTACATTTTGTTTCCGCTGTAGTCCGGAAACACGACAACTTTTGGATTCTCCACGAACACGGCCAGTTGTTGTTTACCTGTTTCATCTTGCTCTGAACCCCGGAAGCTGCAATCGCAGTTGCCATTGCTATCGGCGGTTGCGATGAAGAAGAATTGCCGACCCTCGACAAAGAAGGCGGTTTCATCATCAATGGCTTGTTTGTACATGTGTTCGACAGCCGCAATCGCCCGGTCTGACCAAGCCGTGCGCAAATTGTACCGACTTTGGGCATCGAGCTCGCCGGGATGAAAGATGTCGGTTAGTTTTCGAGTCACGGGTTTTATGGGCCCAACGTTTGAATTAAGGGGCGCGCTTTAGCGCGTCCCACTTGAATGATGGGATGGACTCCCCTCGCTTTTTGTTGCCATAGTTGGCGTCACTGGTCTTCATGGGGATGGGGATCGGATGTCCTCAACGAAAGGAGTCCGACATGAAGTCTACTACCGTAGCCGTTGACCTTGCCAAGTCCGTTTTCCAGCTGGCCGTTGCCGATGCTTCCTGGAAAGTCATCGAAACCCACCGCCTCACCCGCAGCCAGTTCGAACGCTGGTTCCACAATCGCGACGCCTCTCTCGTCGTCATGGAAGCCTGCGGCTCCGCCCATCACTGGGCGCGTTATCTGTCCGGCCTGGACATCGATGTGAAACTGCTGCCCGCCAAGTACGTCCGGGCCTATGTCAAACGCAACAAGACCGATGCCGCCGACGCGGCGGTCCTGCTCGAAGCGCTGCGCGCCTCCGACATCGTGCCCGTACGGATCAAGTCGGTCGAGTAGCATGCCCTGCAGGGCATGCACCGCACCCGCTCGCTATGGATGTCCACCCGCACCAGCCGCATCAACGCGCTGCGCGGCTTCTGCCGGGAATTCGGCCTGATCATTCCGCAGGGCTCGCGCACCGGCGTCGAAGCCATCGCCCGCGTCCTGGCCGACCCGGCATCCAGCATTCCCGAGTTGATCCGCGGCGCGATGAAACTGCTGGTCGAGGAAATCACCACTCTGTGTTTGCGAAGAGACTGATCGTCCATCATGGCTCAAACGATTGCCTCATCACGGACTGACGCCGGTAACACTGCCGGCACCCAAGCTGCCGCTTGTAGCGATTGGCGCGCCGTGAGCAGATTCCATGTCGGCAAGGGTCACACAGAACCCACCCAAGATGCCGGATATACGACTGCACGCAATTCAAACCAGCCACAACTATCGATCGGGTTTCTTGCTATTGGGGGGTCCATATACGATGGGTTAGCCCCCGTTCTGCAAGAGCAGAGACGGTCTTCCATGCAAACCGAAAGGTTGGCACATGACTACCATCGGGCGCGTCCCATACGGAAACCTGCGCGTTTTCTGCGCCCAATTTCAAATAGAATTTCTGTGCGTTTTGATTGGCTTGGTTAACCGACAAATACAACCCCTTACCCGCGCACTTTTGTTCGCATATGGTGGCAACCTCTATAAGCAGCTTGGCACCAATGCCGCGGCCATGGTGTGATTGCCGGACATGAAGGTTTTCAAGATACGAACCCCACTCCAAGTGTTCCATAACAAACACGCAGGCGAATCCGATAACAAAACCATTGTCTTCCGCAACTAAAACGAATTGATTTTTTCTCGGATTCATTAATCGCTCTCGCCACACCGACAGACGCTCAGAAGGAACAATGTTCTGTAGGTAATCTTGGCTGAGCACGTCGTTGTATGTGATACTCCAGCTCGAAGCGTGCAAGTCTGCGATTGCATCAGCATGTTCGGCGGTGGCGGGGAGGATATTCATAGGGGCTAACAGTTAATATAGAGACCCATGGGTCCGGACGTTTTTTAATAAAGAGACAGGCATTTTCGCGTGACGTTTCGGCGCACATAAACTGTGTGGGTGTACGGAATTGAAGCTTGAACTGTGCTAGACGAGATGGCCTCAAATTCTTTCTCATCAAGCTGTGGAAAGAAGGCATCACCGTCGAAGGTTTGATGTACCTCTGAAAGAAAGACGCCGTGAGCGTGCGGCAGTGCGAGTGAGTATATTTCGGCTCCGCCTGCCACGTACAGCTCGTTACCAAAGGCGGCGGCCAGTGATAGTGCCTCCGAAAGGTTGGAAGCGACGGAACAGCCTGCAGCACGGTAGTTTGTTTGACGCGAAATCACTATGGTGTGTCGGTTTGGTAAGGGCTTGCCGATTGATTCAAAGGTCTTTCGCCCCATGGCAACGACTTTCCCTTCGGTGAGCCTTCGAAAGATTGTTTGCTCGCCAGGGATCTTCCACGGAATATTGGGGCCATTGCCGATAACTCGGTTGGTTGCCATTGCAGCGACCAGATAGATACACACGGCGTCTTGGTTCATACGTCAACGTGCAAGCTCAGGGGCGCCTTGTTGGGCGCAACGTTTTCGACGAAGTGGAAACCTGCAAGTGACATGCCCTCACGCTCATAGAACCGGTGTGCATCCTTTCTTTGGGCTCGTGAATCTAGGTGTATTTCCTCACAACCCCGTATTGCCGCCTGTTCTTTGAGCCAAGAAAGTAACTTGGCACCATAGCCTTTTGAACGATGACCGGAATGGGTAACAAGGTCATCGACGTACAGAAAATTACCCCACGCCAAACTTTCACCGACTCGAAATCCGGCAACGGCGACCACGCCATCTTGTTCTTGCACATAGGCGAGCCGATAGCCCGTACTTTCTTGACTCCGTACCCGAGAGAGAAATTGTTCTTCTCTAATATGAGGGCGAAGCTCCCACATGACTGGATAGCAAGCTGCAATTTCTCCATCGGTTGAGGCAATGCGAATGTGCATGATGGTTCTCCTATGGCGCCCAACGTAGAAGTGAGCGGCCTGCGCGGCTTTTCACGCAGGTCACTACTAGAGCTTGGTGGCAAGAATGACACCACTGGCCCAGGATAGTTTTGTGACACGAAAGCCCTCCATTTGCTCTAGTGTGGCGACAAGGTCTGCCACCTTTTCTGCGTGACCTTCCGGCCAGTTGGGCTGCGAAAGCATGTCATCGATGACATACAGACCACCCGGGTTCAGTAATTCGAGTGCGTCATGAAGCAAGCGATACTTGCCTGTCCAGGTGTCGGCAAAGATGAAGTCGAAGTGCTCTCCACGGAGAGCGCGCAAATAATCATCGCCGTCGGAGCAGACAACTTTCAGTCGTGGGTCTGCGCCCAGATTGGCCTGGAGAATGGACAGCAGCGATTCGTCGTTGTCGACAGTGGTTAGATGCGACTCAGCGTCCATGCCGTCAAGCAGCCAGGCGGTTGATAAACCCGTACCCGAGCCAAGCTCAAGAAACCGTGATGAGGGCTTTGATGCCGCCAGGGTCCGTAGCAGTGAACAGGTAAGCGGCTCGGACGCCATAGTAAAACCGGCAGCACGGGTGTCGGACCAGATAGACGGAATGGCTTTCGGTTCGTTAATGTTGTGGAGATCGTTCATAGCGCGTCCGCGTTGATTGTGTCGTTAGGCCGATTCGCGTGAATCCACGCTATGACATCGGCCGCGTTCTTGTTTGGCGGAAACACCGGGTAGAAAACCTTCCTTATCACACCGCTCTCGACTACTAGTGTCAGCCTCTTGATAAGGCGTAAGGAATCGTATTCGAATGTTGGAAGGTTCAGTTGCGTTGTCAGTTCGAAGGAAGCATCACTGAGCATTTCGAAGGGCAAGTGTAGGCGTTGTACGGCTTCTTTCTGATCTGCCGGTGACTGCGCGCTTACGCCATACACTGCTGCTCCGAGGTCGCGCAGCTCGGAATAGTGGTCGCGGAACGCACAAGCCTGGGGCGTGCAACCTCGTGCTCCTGGAATCTCGTTCCAACCAACCATTGGCGGTGCGTCTGGCCTTCCGGTCATGGGATAAAAGTAGATAACGATTCGCCCCACCTCTGACCCGAGATCGACCTTTCGGTCAGATGTGCTCGCCAGTGTGATCGCAGGGAGTTTTTTTCCCTCTAAATGAACACAGGCTCCGTCATCTATCGGGACGGGCAGATCGTTTGGAAGGACGTGGAGATCTTTCATGATCGCGTTTCTCTGATGTTCGTGGATACACGGCTAGCGCTTTACCCCGAGCACACTCTTCAGGGCGTGCATGTCCAGATGTGCTTCGGCCAGCAGCTTCTTGAGCTTGGCGTTCTCGCTATCTAGTTCCTTCAGCTGCTTGGAGTCAGGCACATCCATGCCGCCGAATTTGGCCCGCCACTTGTAGAAGGTGACGTCGCTGAAGCCTCCTTTACGGCACAGCTCCTTGATTGGCATGCCGGCCTCAGCCTTCTTCAGGAGGCCGATGATCTGCTCTTCGGTGAATCTGCTCTTCTTCATGTCCGTCATTCTCCATGGTTTGACGGACTTCTCTACTTTAAGTTGGTACGGCTGGAAGGAGGCAGGTCACTAATGACCCACCGGTGGATTAGAGAGCCCTTCGTTAACATAGGGTTCAAAGCGAGCCCGGTCTTCTATGGGAAGTTTGTAGGGGCGTTGATTGTCTATGTTGATAAAAAGTGCGGTTTGCACGCCATCAGCAATCAGCTCGTTTCGCTGATTAAAGAAATGAAAAATCATAGTTGCTGAGATGCGCTTTAGCTCGGAAATCCAGAGAACAACCTTAACATCATCCCCGAGTACCAATGGTTTTTTGTAGTTAACCTCGGTTCGGGTTAGCACGGGTATGAAACCTTGCTCTTTGATGCGATGAGCCGGGAGGCCAGCGGCCTCCAATAACTTCAAACGCCCGATTTCCATCCAACCAATATAAACAATATTGCTGACATGCTGGCCGGAGTCGATGTGAAACGTGTAAATCGGTTGCGTAAATTCAATTGTTTTCAATTTTCTCAAATGCTGTCAATTAATCTCATCTAAGATTTTGTTTTGGGTTGAATGAATAACTCTATTCAGCAGGGTGAATAGATATCCGACTCTGTAGATCCAAGATTTGCTCTGCCACTAGCTCGGCCCAATGACGATACTGCCCGAGCCCGGGGTGGAAACGGTCGCGTGCCATTTCGAGTGGTTTGGCTGCCCAGTCCAGCGAAACGTAGCGTGCCATGCTGTCCTGATCGATCCAGTTTTTGAGTATGCGGTCCAGTCGAGCAGCATAACGACCCAGATACCAACGTAGAGGATGCGGCGCTGCTGGCAGAATACGCAATGGTGGCAGCCCAGTTGCCACAAGTCCGAGTGCGCCGGTTTGCTGGCGCAGGCTCTTGACCAAATAGGCATAATCCTGCAGGAACTGGGTTGGTGCACGCTGGGAGGTCACGTCATTCGTGCCCACTGCTGTCACCAAAAAATCAGCCGGTTCAAGCTCGCTGTTCAAAAGCAGTTCAATCGCTTCTTTAGTATTAATGCCAGATTTCGCCACTAGTTGCCAAGCCACTGGCCGCCCTATTTTGTCCGCTACTAGCTGCGCAACAGGCTGAGCCAATGCTTGGGCCTGCTCGTCCACCCCCACACCAGCGGCCGACGAATCACCAACAATGAGAATGCGCAGAGGCCTTGACGAAGTCCCCAATGCGCCCTCCAAACCGCTACGTGGGCCAGCAGCTTCGGGCAAACGCAATGCAGTTCGCCTCAACCAAAGTGCTTGTAGCAATAACATGGGGCCAAAAATTATTTTATATAGAGCAAGCATTATTTAGCCAACAATAAATTGGGGGTAAATCAGCCGGCTTGGGTCAAGGATTTGGCGCAGTTTCACTCAAGAACGCTACTGCTGCATTGATTCCTTTCTTGTCACGAAGAATTTTACGATGTCCTTGCATCCGAGTGGAGAATAATTGCGTCTTGGCATTGCTTGAATGTAACGTTTGAGCATGTACGAACGGTACTTCGTCGTCATACAGGTCATGGATTAGCAAGATCGGATTGTCTAAATTTCGGATTAGGAGCCTCGGAGCAATATTCTCCCATTGCCAAGCATCCTGATAGCGGCGTTCAAGCAAAGCACGCATATCACGGATCACCGATTGTCCAATACGAAAGAAACGCGCAAAAATCTCAGTGATGAATATGGCGTCTGCAAAACAACTAATCAATACTAGTTGCTTTACTTTCATGCCAAAACGGTCAATCGCTAGTAATGTACATGCCGCCCCAAAGGAGTGGCCGACAACTGCATCGATTCCGTGCAAGTGATCCACTATTAACGCAATAGTCTCGGAAAATTCCATCATGTCGGTAGCAACTCCGGTGGATTCCCCATGTGCCGGCCCATCCAAACTGTATACACAGTAGCCAGCCTGCATCAGCGCACTGGCATATCCGCCCAAGTGCGTCGCACGGCTCCCCCAGCCGTGTACTAATAGGACAGTCCTTCCGCCTGAACCATGCCGGAGTATCCGCAGCTGTTTGTTGCCTAAGCACACATATTCCGACGCCCCTTGTTGTTCAAATTTATTTTCCAACCGGCTGGCCTTGGTCCGCGGCGGAGTAAGGAAAACCTTGAGTGCCAGGCGGGATGCTAGCCACGGGCTAATCCTCTCGAGAAGCTGAAATAGACCTCGTAGCAGGAAAATATGCAGCCGGATCGAAAGATGGCTTTTACTTAAAGAATTTTCGTTGATCATTCCAATGGGTATTGTTAATCAGGAACTTATCTCGACGCCACACGTACGCGGTGGACAAGGTGCAGCTTGGCAAGCAACCAAATGATGTAGTAAGCAATGTCCAACTCTATCCAATGCAAACCGCAGCGGGCCGAGAATGGATACTTATGATGGTTGTTGTGCCACGACTCGCCCAAGGTAGGTAAGGCGAGCCACCAGCAATTTGTCGTGGAATCCTGAGTCTCGAAGCTTTGCTTGTTTGACCAGCGGTTAGGTCGAACACCATGTGTTACCGAATTAAGTGCCGCGATCGCATGAATGCCAAGCAATGTGGGCAGGAAGAAGCCCCATGTAATGGCGGCCAAGCCGAGGCCGGTAGCTCCTAGCCAAGGTGTCCACTGACCAATGGCGAATAATGCTGCCATAAAGGAATATGGCGCTAAATAATGGTATTTATTGAGCCAAAGTAGTTCTGGATAGCAAGCCAGATCTTCAACAACCGCTAGATTTGTATGCTGTTGCTCGAAAATGAATCCGAGGTGTGCGTGCCAACGGCCACCAACCAAAGGCGAATGCGGATCGCCAGGATTATCTGAGTATCTGTGATGTTGGCGATGCACCGAAGCCCACCACAGAGGACCGCGGAACCCTCCTGCAGCTCCTAGCCAGGCCAAGATGAACTGGGTCAGGCGGCCAGCCAAAAATGCTCGATGTGCAAAGAGCCGATGATAGCCAACAACCAGTCCACCAACTCGTAAAACATAGCCAAACACCGCAACGATGGCTATGGGCCATGTGAGCGGCTGGAAAAAAGCTGCAATAGCGCCTACATGAACAAGAAGTACGCGTAGCTTCATAATGCCTAAGCTCTCTCCACGCTGGATGGAGCTACCGTGAGGGGATTGTAAACTCGCGTTCATCTCTGTTTCTCCGACACATTGGCCGCAGTTCTGACACGCTTACCCTCTTCGAGAACCTTGGCAGGAACAGCATGCAAGTCCCACACAACTCCAAGGAGTGCTAGCAGCCTGAGGACGTAATATGTTAGATCCAACTCCCACCAATAGAAGCCGGCCCGTGCTGAATTCATGTAGCGGTGATGATTATTATGCCAAGACGCGCCCATGGTCGGTACAGCAAGCAACCAAGAATTGGTACTTGTGTCGCTCGTCTCGAAACGACGATTGTTACTCCAACCGGGCCTGCGCGCATGTGTCAGAGTGTTCACCACGAAGGTTGCGTGAAGCGACAACAGTGTTGGCAAGAAGAATACCCAGACCATGGCACTCCATCCCAAGCTTGCGTGACCGAAAGCTGTGGTGTATTCGCCTAACATAAAGATGCCGGTAAGTAATAAATAAGGAAACAGATAATGGTACTGATTGACCCACACCAGCTCTGGGAAACGTGCGAGATCCTTGGCGGCGTCCAGGTCGGTATTGAGTTTGTCTTGGTCAAGTACCCAGCCGATGTGCGCATACCAGAAACCACGCTGTACTGGTGAATGCGGGTCGCCAGGCTGATCTGTATACCGATGATGTTCTCGGTGATGAGTGGCCCACCAGATCGGCCCGCGCTGTGCACTGGCGGCGGCAAGCACAGCGAGAAGTAGTTGAAAAAGGCGCGAGGTTTTGAAGGCGCGGTGGGAGAAATAGCGATGCGAACCCGCCTCCCAGGCAAAAACGCGGACGAAGAAACTCGCAACAGCCACGGCAAGTAAAGTCCATGTGAACGGGACTACAAAAATTGCCAATGAAGCCAAGTGCACTAGCCATACGCGAAATTTAACTACGGACAAACGCTCCGCTTGCTGGACCCCTGATGTCTGCATAGCGCGAATACCTCATGCGGGAGTTTCACATTTTCGCGCTAACGTCGCTTCTATATGCCCAACCAAATCAGCAACAGTATCAACCTTCGCGACGGTTTCTTCGTCGAATTCCACACCGAATCTCTCTTCTATGGCCATGACAATCTCAACACTATCGAGCGAATCAGCGCCCAAATCGCGCCGAAACGATTGCCCGGATAATATTTTGGAAGGCTCAAGATCAAGCGATTCTGCAATGATATGTTGTACTTTTTCGAGAATGGCGTTGGTAGACATATTTGGTCGGTCCTTTCACGTAGGCTCACAATGAGACAGCGACTGGCGAATGGCAGCGGGAATAGGGACAGGCATTAGGGTTTGTGGATGAATGAAAACCCCCACCTGCCTGCCCTGCAACATGGCCAAACCATCGCCATGGAAATCAAACCTGAAAGCAATAACCCAGCGCGAATAAGAAACTGATTCGAGCCAAGCCCTACCGCGGATTACATCGTTGTAGCGCGCCGGTTTCAGGTACTTGATTTGCGTCTCTGCAATGACTGATAAATGTTCCGGTATCTCATTATCGACATTTGGAAAATGTCGATCCATCAAGCTAACACGCAAGATCTCCATCCAACGAGGCGCGACCGTATTGCTGAGAAAGCCTGTAAAATCAACTTCATAGGGCATGGGCCTAAAGACTTGTTCCGATGTCACACTAGGCGGCGAAGACGCATGCATATTGACGTTCATCTGTGGAACGTGAACGCTGGCCGAACTGGTCTCAGACTGAGCTGTGCCAGGCTGACGATCCCTGCGCGAAAACTGCGCTCAGCGGCGAGGAAATAATGATCGTAGTGCTCATATAGTGCTGCGCCATAGCGACTCACAATTTCGGTTTGGTACTGATTTAGCCGTGATCGCCAATGGACTAGCGTATGCGCGTAATCCAGACCAATAAAGCGGGTTTCAGCAATCTCGTACTGATCTTGAATCCCTGCTTGTATGTCACTGACACTAGGCAATGCAGAGCCGGGAAATACATGCTCCAGGAGGTAACGAGTGTCACGAACCTCCTGCAGGCTTTCTGGTGAGCGGGCCGTTACGATAGTTTGTAAGCCAAGCTTGGCTTGGTTGGTAGACACAGCTCGGCACCACTTGAAAAAATCAGCGTAAACTCGACGGTGCTGCCCAACTGAGCGATCATCCAACGAAGCAAAATGCTCAAATGCTCCAATAGATACAAGTGCATCGAATCTATTGTTTGGGACGTAATTTCTCCAAGAATTGAGAACAATACTAATCTGTGGGTTATGTAGTTCATTCACAAAGCTGTATTGGTCTTTACTAAGTGTCACCCCTGTGGCTGTAGCGGCGCCGGCGTAATTGAGGACATATTCCAACATCCCCCCCCAGCCGCAGCCAATATCGAGGACCGATTGTCCGGCTTCGATACCCGCAAAGCGACTTAGCCGAGTTAGTTTGTTGTGCTGAGCCTCTTCAAGCGACGAAGCCCCTTCCCAAACGGCACAGCTGTAAGCGCGGTGGGGCCGGTCAAGAAAAAGACCATAGAAATCATTGTCTACATCGTAGTGGTAAGCGATATCCGCTTGAGATGCCATAATTTAGCCTTGGAGCATTAATTAATCTGATATTTACAGAACAGTCAGTGACTTCTGAAACTGTCGCAGCGCGCGTGCACTATCTAACTGCTCACCGAACAATGCTGATAAATTTTGCAATATGCCACGCTCAATTTTCGTTTCCCATTTCTCATCGAAATGGATTTCTTCATCCAGCCAGCGCGTCAACCAACCTGGATCCGGTAAACGACTATTAACCGTATCACTTGGGAAAAGCGACTTGTTTACGTGCAAATTTGTCGGGTGCATCGCGCGATTCATACGCGGGTTAGTCATGAGCACTCCAATTTTTGAGAACGACATCTTGGCCTGCTCGCCGTGACGCTTCATTGCACGCTGCATATATTTGAAATAAGAGCGAGCATGACGCGCTTCATCGTTTGCCAGCAATTGGTAAATCGCTCTAATAACCGGTTCACTGTGATACTCCCTGGCACAGCGATACCAATTGTTCAGGCGAACCTCACCGCAGAAGTGTAGTGCTAGGCTATCCAAAGCAGGGGCTGGGTCGAAGGTGAACCGCACTGCACCTAGTTCGGCCTCTGTTGGCAGGAATTCTGGTGCAAAACGGCGCAGATATTCCAAAAGGGCAAGGCTGTGCTTTTGTTCTTCGAAAAACCATATCGAGATAAAAGCCGAGAAATCGATATCATTCTGGTTATCGCGCAAGAACATTTCTGCAGTTGGCATAGAAGACCATTCGAGAATGGAGTTCATCTTTATTCCATGTAACTGCCGTTCGCTGATACAACTGCTATCGAATTGTTCCCATGGAATATCCGTATGCATATTCCATCGAGCGCGTTCGAGACTGTCAAACAAAGTGGGAAAAAGCATTGGCCTTCCGTTCAGCAATCTTCTTCAATAAACAAATTTTTATCTTCAATACGTTCGCGAATAATCGAAATACATGAGCCACAACCCTCCAAGCAGGATGTATAACATTTCAGCATTTCCATAAATGGCAAAGGCATATCGATTTGCGCTGCGATAATGTCGTCAATGGACTTATTGGAGCAAATGCAAAACACGTCGATATCCCACTAATTTGATTCACAAACCTCCGGATATCGTAACTACATGAACCCACGTGGGATATAGAGCACCTGCACTACAACTAAAGTTATAGAGTTTCCCCCAGATAACACATCTTTATTGATTCGAATTGCACCTCCTTGGGCTATCCCGGGTTCAGCAGACATTCCGGGCCTATGATTTAAATATAGGGAGGAGTGTTATGAGTTAGCAGGGGTTTGACCCAGAATTTAAAAAGGAAGCCGTTCGAGAGGTGGTCAAGCAGGGATATTCGGTTGCCAAGAATCCGAACGGCTAGGCATTTCCGCTCATAGCCCGGACAAGTGGATTAAAGCAGTAACGCCCGACAAGACCGAGAAACAGGCGCCCGAGTTGCTTGAGGCCAAGAGTGAAATTGCGTTTGCTGCCCGCCAAACGGAAAACTTTCCAATACGGGCACTAGATCAAGGGCTGCGATGTTGCCGTCCTGCGAGCTAACAGTTAACGAGGCTATCTGTTCAGGCTTTGTGTGAGAATAAACATCCATATGAAAAGCGCGTTCGACAATACAAAAACCCTTTCCAGAAACGATGTTCGACGAGTAAGGGGTTTTGTATAGCCCAAGAACTTTTCTGCAGCCAAGCATGTACCTGACGCAAGCGCCAACATGGAACGCGAGGATACAAATGATGTTCAAGGTGATAGTTTGTGCCTGCCATAAGCAGTGTCACCAGTGGATGGGCATGCGTGCGTGCGTTATTCGACAAGGAACGACCAGTGTCCCCATGCTGCGCAAATACAATAGCAGCACTTATGACAGCGGTTGCGAGATGAGGCAGCACGACTGTACAGATAAATAATCGTGGGTCGAAAATAAACGCGCAAATATACAGTCCAACCCAGACAAGCTGAGCCAAAACATTGGCCCAACCCAGTTGAATCAACTCCGAGCGCGTGAATACTGTGTGTAGGTCAGGTGGCAACTCCGACTTGAATAACAAGCGAAAGAGTAGGCTCATATAGTAACGATTATTGATAATTCGCAGAAAGAGCAATCTCCGCCAAATGTTGCTAAAGCGCGAAAACAACTGAAAATCGGGATCTTCTGGAGCATTCGTATTGCGATGGTGGCGACTGTGCACAAGGTAGAATCCGACACCTGAAAATCCAATAATAGATGCACTAAACATGGTGCCGATCAATGCGCTCCTCAGTTTGTTGGTAGACAACGTAAAGTGGAATCCTTCGTGCCCGATGTGGCCAACGACATAAAAGCCAAATCCCGAAATTATGCTTAAGACCATGACGAGCAAAGACAAGATGTTCCTGTCCAATCCGCTGCGTGTTACCAGCAGATATGAAATCAGTCCAGGCACGAACGTCATGCTCAGTGCATAACTTACGAATAACGCTTTGGCCCCTAATGGACTCGGCGCAGTGAAGTTGCTGGGTAGAATAGGAGGGCGTTGAGGGTTGGATTTCATCATAATTTGGATTCTTCCAGATCGATGCGCGACATCAGTTACCAGCGAACGTTTGGGTAATGGCACGCACAATGTGGCGCCGCTCAGCGATGCTACTTACGTGGCCGCCAGGAAGCCACTGCACCGTGGCTCGGTTTTTCCACACTTCCTGCATTCTTGAGTACGAGTTTGCGGGCACATAACGGTCCTTCCGTGCACCAATTATTGTCACGCGCCACGGAGCTGGAGGCGGCGTCAGAAGTTCGAGACTTGTCGACTCGAACAATTCAATCATCTGTTCATGGACCGGAGTATTTGAGCCGCTCGTTTTCTGTAACATATCCCAGTCACAGAGTCGACCAAGCAACCCATCGATCAGTACGGGTACACCACTATGCGGGGGTAGCAGCGCAACCACATGCGAAGGAGCAGGCGAACGTAGGCCCGCAACAGTGGCTAAATACCCCCCCTGGCTGATCCCGGCGCAGCAAAGTTGATCGAAGCCTCGGCTCCCAAGCCAACCGAGTGCAACGCGCCCTTCTTCTATGCTGGCAGCTGCTAATAGTAGGAAGTCTGAAAAATAGGTAAGGGTGGTCCCATGCTGCTCGGCCGACTTTCGTCGTCCCATAAACGGGCTCTCGAGTAATAACGATGCGATCCCCTCACTCGCTAACATACATGCAAGCGGCATTCGCTTCGCAACGCCAACTTCACTCGAGGTTGGCATTAGAACCACCACAGGCTGTTGTTTTTTCAATGTAGGGCGCACGAAATGAAGATATGCTCGCGCTGAGGCCAAAGGTAAGTATTGCTGGTGTTTTGGGGTCGGAAAGCTGCCCCTCCGGACTTGAACCCCACCATGAGATGCCACCCAATCCCCTTCCCAATCAATCTCGATCTGCTGTGGAAAGGATGCGGTACGCCACTGTGACGTGACCGCTGTTAATGTCGCATTGTCGCCCCATCCCCCATGAAACATCGCAGGTGAATGGCGATTAGTAAAGCAATAGTAGTGGAAATACCATTCATCAAATTTTCCAAGAAAGCCATCAACGAAGGACAGAAGCATCAATGATTCCCTCGGCATAAGTCAAAGCACGTCATTTTGTTGTGCAACGCACCAGAGCGGCCTGTCTGGCGATCGTGGCCATACGCAGATTGTATTGCTGCATCTCCGAAAATGCCTGCGAAATAGTGCACTCACGGTATGGAATATCGTAAAAGTGGCATAAACGGCGAGTTGTTGCTCGAGCCTCATTTAGCCGTGTAGAGGGCAAGTGACCAAACAAATGGTGTTCGATATGGGTATTTAAGCCAATGCAAAGATGTGTAAGAAAGTGACTGGCTGGCAAATTTCGGGTGGAGACAATTTGTCTTAGCACCGGTGGCCATTGAGACGCCTCATCTGCAGTCGGCCCACCTAAGTGGTTAGGAAGGAAAACGAAGGCTAAGTAGACCCCCTCCACCCATGTGAGCAACAGGTAGTTTTCGATAGCGGCTTCCGTTCCGATCCAGTACGCGGGTAGAGCTATCCACAGGCCCCCGTGTATTACTAGCAATGACAGATTGCCGATGTACGCAGCCGGATCGCGAAGCACATGACACCAGCTTTTAAATTTCAAGGTGAACCCCATTAGGCTGGCTAGTGGAATTAACAAAATGTGTTGATAACGCGTACACAGGCCAGCTAGGCCGCGTGCGCCAAGAGCGTCGGTTTCATTGAAGCTGAAAAGGCCCGCATGCACATCAGGGTCAAGTCGTGAATTTGGGTGAGTATGATGCGACCTATGACGATGAACCCATGCACTAAAAGAGACACCTACCAGCAATGTCATAAACAAGTGTCCGATGAAGCTTGTCCAAGACCTGACGTTCGTAACAGCACCATGGCCCGCCTCGTGTGCGATAGCCGATGCTTGCACTCCAGCATAGCCAGAGAGTAAACCCATGAATAATCTTTGCGGCCATGTTCCCGCGTTAAAGAATCCTAACCAAGCAATAGCACTGGCAACCAGGACCCATAAAGAACGTAAGATGTATCCTCGTTTGTCCCCCCGAAATACGTCAAGTGTGTGTAGTTGCTCTCGCAATTCCTTCATAAAGGCGGCAGCATCAGTCGCTGACCAAACCTGAGGAGATTTACGAGCACTTTCGTTTAGATCGCTTAATGGTGGCAATGAACTCATTGTGACGTTCGTATCATGTCGCTAATGGCAAAAGTCGACAGTAACCTGTAGACGAGATTCAATAAATTGTCTTTTAATCTAATTAATTTGCGGCATAAGCATGGTGGTCAATCAATGCGCAAACCTAGACGTTGCATCTCACTCAGATCCTTGGAGCTTGGTCGACGATAACGACCCCGTAACAAATCCCCTCCCAGTACCAAGTTGAAATTTGACGCAATGTACCGATGGTGCATGTAGTGGTTTCGCGCCATGGCGCGGAAATACCAGCGCTTAAGCAACCATGCTGTGAGAAACGGTGCTTCGCGCACCGCACGTTCGTGAGGTAAATGAAGGTATGGGTGAATGAAATAACTAAATAATGGTGGCAAAGCTAGCGCTACACACGCTCCGATCGTCGCCCACCCCCCCATCATCATGAAAGTCAAGGGGATTACGGGCAATAGTGGGGAGATAAATACCAAAGAACCACTACCGTGAAGCCGTACCGCATAATGCGATCGCTGGATGATTCGACCATGTGATCCTCGCCCGGCCAATTCCAGGTTGAGGGTTTCCCTTTCGGCAACATTGCGGAACTGAGTTACATAGTCTTGCTTGAAGGTTCGGCAGTGATGGATGACATGATGAGAATAGCGAGTGCGTAAAAGGTAGCCGTACAAAAGTGGAAAGCGTTCCCAGCGGTTGACGCTTTTATTGGGGGCATCAGACACATTTTGATGCATGTATGACTCGATGAGACTAGCTAATACATATCCGATGAACAGCCCCGCCAGCAAACGGACAATCTCCGATACGGCGCTCATGTCGCATTCTCCATTTGCCTATGACGTGAAGTGGAGGGAAATGGCACCATTCGTTGAGCTTGCGTATCCCATAGTCGCAAGTTCATACACTTAAAACTCTCACGTAGACCGAACCGGCGAGATGTTGCGAATTCGGGGTGATTTAGGAAGCACTCATAGAGGCGATAGTTAGGAATACGCGCATCCAAATGATGGATATGGTGCAGGCCAATATTGGCTGTAAGCCAGCGCAACATCGTCGGCAATTCGTAGTAACTGGCGCCTTCCATGCTAGCCCGCCAAAATTCCCACTCAGATCTCTGCTTCCAATAAGCATTTGGAAACTGATGCTGAACATAGAAGAGCCATACTCCCGCTATCGCTGAAAGTGACATAACCGCTAAATGAAAAGAGAGCACTACAAAAGGATCATAAATTCCGCACAATAATGCACCCAAACCGAGAATGCATAGATTGGTAGTATGGACATTACGTCGTTCAATCTTCCATTCCAGCGGTATTTTGAAGGTAGTTCGTTGACGCAGAATAAACAGAAAAGGTGGTCCGATCACAAAAAGAATCAATGGATGGCGATAAAGCCGATATAACCATTGACGCAATAACGGCAGGCCCTCGTACTCCTGCGTTGTAAGCGTATAAATGTCACCAATACCACGATGATCCAAATTACCCGAGTTAGCATGATGCAACGCATGGAATCGCCGCCAACACCTGTATGGTGTCATCGTCACAATACCCAGCCAAAATCCCAGAAGATCGTTAGCTTGATGAGATCGGAAAAATGAGCGATGGCCGCAATCGTGTTGAATAATAAATAGTCGGACCACGAAAGCTGACGAAGCGATAGCAAACAGCATTCCCGCAGATATAGAGCGTTGGCTCACAGCCATTCCAGCCATGTAGCTGGCAAGTAACAGGGCTAAAGTCAATCCAAGCTGGGCCAGGCTGCGTGCTGGTTGTGCTTCACGATATGTCATAGAGATGGAGACGAGGCGATCTCTCATGTAGAAGCCCCAACAGCCCATTTGATCCACTGATGTCTCATTTATCAAACACACCCAGGCCGGAAGGACTGGTTTGATTGAATGCCCATTAAAGCTTGATGTTGCGTAAAGGCTCGGGCCGTATAAATTGCCAGAAGGCAAGGTGGCGAAACTAATTGGCGCGGCCCAAGGTAAAAATTCCCATATCTCAACTGAGAAGGGTGATGACGTGACAAAGAGGCTTCCGCGAAATGCGCTGTATTAGATGTGCAGACACTGGTTTGCCCATGCACCTCTACCGCAAAAGAGTCACGAAGTCTTGGGGTATTGCCAACGTAAAAATCGGAATTGTGGCAAATCGTGGAATTGGCTATTTTTCTCATAAACATATCGTATGTTTATGAGTTCATTGGGGCTATAGAGCACCTGCACTACAATTGAAATGTTAATCTTGCTTAATATATTTTCGAAGGAAGATTGAGTTGGGGGAAGGGCATAATTCGGGTCACAGTTTTCCGTCTGACACCATATAGTGAGAGTTTTGTGGTGGCGAGATCATGAGCCCACTATTGATCGCCTTTGCTATCGCCTGTGAACGTGTACTGACACGCAATTTTCCAAGAATTTTCTGAATATGATTTCTGACTGTACTGCAAGAAATGCCAAGGATAATCGCAATCTCATAACTGGTCTTGCCCGCAGAGACCCAGTTTAAGATTTCTATTTCACGTGGAGAGAGCGTGCCGCTTCTTCCCAATTTGCTTCTGTCAGATTTGGGGTTGTTAAGTATTCGTAAAAGTGCGGCATGCATGGAAGGGATGAATATTTTAAGCAAACGACAATGCCGCTCTCCCAAAGATTCGGGTATTTGATGAAAACTAAAATATGAAGCGTATCGATGAGAAGAGTCATAAATTCCGTATGCGGCCATATTCAACAGGCCACTGCGTCTGAAATTCTGAAGCCATTCAGGCTCTAGGCTCGCATCGCTAGTATTTTCATCGTTGAGCAACTGCACTTCATTTGTCTCGAGCCAGAGTCTGAACGTAGAAGAAAAATAGAGTCCATTCGACTTCGTGAGTGATCGAAGATAATCCATGGGGAAATTCGATGTATATAATTTGATGGGTACGACTCCAGAACCTTTAACTTCCCCTACGCCAAAAATAAAGGCGCCATGCGGGAAAGTTGCTTGCAATTCTTTGCCTACCCAAGAAATTAGCTCTTCACCTGAATTAACTAGAGTAAGTGAATCTAGGAGCTTGATAAGCTGTGTCTCATATTCAGATGTAGTCATTCCGGAATCCTGAAAAAACTATCACGCTTTACCATCGCTTAGATGAGAAGGGCCAATTTCCTCCTCCCTCATACAAAGGTCTCCTCGTATCTCATATACAAGGGACAATGACAGAAGGTTCGATTGGCACCCCGAGAGTGGGGCCAATCAGTAGTTCTTGAGCGTGTGGCGACTCCCCCTGTTTTTTCTGTGCCCGAGTATTGCGCTCTAGAATTTATGGACTTTGTGTTGCTCCCTCTTGGTTGTCTATACAACTTTAGTTGTAGACATGGTTAGTCCATTGTTTTAGCGAGTAATTTAGTTGCAAACGCCCCAAATCAGTGCCACTCCTTACTAGTGAATCACCCCGGGTTTTGAAGAGGCTTCACTTCTTGACAAAATGAAGTGATGAAGAGCAAGAAGAACACCCCGAAGTATTCACCGAAATTCGCGAACGTGCTGTCCGCATGGTGCAGGAGCACCGTGGCGAGTACCTGCCGTGCACCGTCGTAGGGTGAGCGGCTCCTTCAGGCTGGTTACTGGTCTTGCTGACATCTCGGCTTGGGGTTGCTCGAGTGCACAAAGATCCAATTCATGGTCGACCAGGTGGTCCAGTGCAAACTCAAACGTCCCAGGCTGGTTCTGCTCACCAAGCACCACCGGCCAGACCCGAGGGTTGTGGTCGATGGATTTGTATCCGACACTCCCGGCCCAGAAATCAAGGTGAGACCGAAAGAGCGTGTGAGGCTAGAGGTCTCGAGATGAGGCCTCTAGCTTTTGTCGTTTACGGGTCGCGATCACGATCCTTATCGCGGTTTCGATCATCGTCGTGGTTGTGGTGACGCTTACCACCGGCCTCGCCGACGGCGGCAGGTGCGGGAGCCCCCTACATAGACTTTCGCGGCACTTTCGCTGCCAGTCATTGCAACATCCAGCGTACAGGCATCAAGCAACGATTTGATCCTGACGCCGGCTTGTTCGCACACCTTTCGCGCGGTCTTGTACTGGTTTGGAGGGAGGTCTTTGGCAAAGAAGGGCTTCGCGGGAAGGCCTGTCTCGATCTTCCGCTCGCCTCAGGTATCCAAAAGCGACTGTCCCCGAGGCACGTTCCAGCTGTTGGCGTAGTGATGGTACAGATCGGTGAACGGAAACGGTGCCGTGAGCACTTTACCACCACGTGCGTCGATCTCGTTGATGTTGCCGTAGGCATTGAAAAGAAGACCGTGAGCCTCTTCCGGCCAGCGCCCCAACCCCAGCCATCCAGGGGGATCATCGTCTCGACTGGATTGGGTTCATCGGCCTGGATACGCAGCAGCATCACCGGCTCGCTGGCGATCGCTGGCTCCTGTGGTTCGGAGGTGGGTGATGCTTATCAAGCCTGGGCTAGGGATGAACGCATCCTGCAATTCGCGGTGCGCGAGCCCTTCCCCAGCCGCACTTCGCAGACCAGCATGGTGTTCGGCCGGGTAGGCGAAAACGAGAAGCTGATATTACGCTCGCTGATGCCAGAAAACGGAGTGAAATTCAGCGGCGGAATCGAGGCGGATTTTCTCGGCTTCTCTTCTGGAATGGTGGCGAGCATAGGCGTGGCGGAGCAGTCGGGCAGGCTGGTGGTGTGACGGGGTCCGGCCAGGAGCAGAAGAAGTGGCCACGTGAGACGGGTGCTCGGCCTTTGCAGATTAGTGAACTCAGTATCGAGGAAGAGCAGCATCCTCAAACCTCCACAACAAGTCCGAGATTAAAGTCTCAGTTTAGCTCATGCCCGGCATACCTCCGCGGGTTGCAGACCACCCGCCCCCCACCCGGTAGTCGGAGCTGTCATGGGTGTGTCCATGGACCCACAGGTCCGCCCTGCGCACCTGTGGGTCGAGATCCGAGACGAAGGCCGGCGAGATGCCGTGGTGCTCATACTTCGGGTGCAGGCTGCCGCGATGCGACGCCGTGTGCATCACGGCAACAACCGACTGCTCGTCCTGGTTGTCGAATTCATTCGACAACCAGACAACGCTTTCCTGGTGCATCCTGAGTGTATCCTTGGGGGTGAGCCTGGATGCCCAGTTGCTGGTGTAGCCAGCCCCGCAATTCGTGATGATGTTCCAGTAGTCGTTCATGTCCAGGGCAGCCATCATCCCGCCCTCCCGATCACCGAACAGATCAAAATCCGTCCAGAGCATCGCCCCCAGAAAGCGCACGCCGTCGATTTCGACGGCCTCGTTCTCAAGCAGGTGGACGTGGGTGCCGGCCGCCTGCTCCCTTGCCCTTTTCCAAAGCCCTGGCATGGTGCGCTGGCCATAGAACTCATGGTTTCCCATGACGTAGATCACCGGCTGATGACAGGGGATCGCCTGCAAGGCCCATTCGATGCTTTGCAGGCCCACGCCGATGTCGCCGGCGAGCACGGTCACGTCGGCATCGACTTCGGGCAATCGGAGTCCACCGAATTCCAGGTGAAGGTCGCAAAGAATATGGAGTTTTATTCGTTAAACAACGTCATGTTTTTTCTAGACCCTATTTGAATTTCGCCGAGGCGGAATTCCTGGCCACACGGAATTCGGCGATGGCGGCATCCGATGGAAAGTCGGCAACAAAGATCAACTTGCCATCTAAAACCGCGATGCGCTCCACAACAGGCAGTTCATCCATGGACAGCCCGGCCTTTACTAGACTGTTCAGGCAATCTTCCATCCTGTCCGCCATGCGCTCGATCGCTGGCATCCAGGCTTGGGGTACGTCGAATTCGATCTGCCGCATCCTGGGATTCAGCAACAGGAGCGGGTGGGCGGAGAGGAAATCGATAGGAGCATCCATCTCACCCCCTGGACCGCACAAAAGCCTGGAAATCGTGCGAGTACGGCCCGAGACGGTGCTGCGCTCCGACGTGCCATCCCCTGAATTCGGCAGCAACCCCTTCGGGCATGAATTCCCACGGAACGATCTTCATGTCCCTGAAATCGTTCGGCACGAACACCGGGACAGCGCCACGGAGTCCAGACAGCACCACCGAGCCGACCAATTCCATGTCCTGATGCCGAATCAATTTCTCAGCCTCTTCCACGAAGTTGCCTGGCTCGACGGGCGGCAAGCCCAGGACACCCCGGACGTTCGGCAGCCAGCGGTTCGCGTAGAGATAATTCGTGACCTTGCCCGCCGGGATCTCCCCGTTCCCGTTGGCCTCCCTGGAAAGCGCTGGCCAAAGCGGCGGTGGAAGCTCGTCGGCAAATACGAGGCCACGCATTTTATTTTCGGATCGGTTCCACACGTCCAGGTCGCCGGTGGCGAGCCGGATGATGCCCTGGAATTCCATGCCCTCGCGGGGTGTTCCGCGAGGCGCGGGGCATTCATCGCTGCCGAGGAAATAGAAGTCGCCCTGTCCTCCCGGAACATGCCCGGACAGCATGAGGTGGCGCTGGCACATCGTACTGTACCAGCCGCCGCGAACGGACAATGCGCCAGGTGCGCCGCACAGCTCGCACGTCCGCGCCGATCCGGCCTCGGCTTCCGCAATCCACTCGCGCCACTGCGGGGGCTGGCTCATATAGAACCGCAGCGTGCCGAATTTCTCCTTGACCTGGTGGACACAGGGCAAATCCTGCCGCCGCTTACCTTCGGCGAGCATCGCCCGAAGGTCAGCCTCGATCTTCACCAACAGCCGCATGAGCAGGTCGAACCAGCCGTCGCCGCACTCGAATCCACGCCGGATCGACCAGCCGGTTTTGGTGTCGCCATGCAGCCGATAGAGCAGCGGTGCTGCTGCGACAAGGGCAAGGGTGTTTCCTTTGTTCATCTTCCGGTACCTCGTTTTAAGCACCCCAGAAAAAAGAAACCCCGCACTAGGCGGGGTTTCGGTCCATCGCTACTAACAATAGCTGTTAGTCGCTGCTCGTTACCCCGGAAATAGATGTCCCTGCCTCAGACCATGTGGTCTCGGCATTAAAGGCTTCCTGGTTAATGAGGTAATGATTCATGGCTTGAGTTTGCCTTAATGCTCCATGGAAATACAAGGTAAGGCTTCGAATAATTATGTTTCAGGGGGGGGCGAATCGGACCGTGTTTCGTAATAAGGCCAACGCGCGCAAGTTATTTGGTGGAAAGGGCTGTTCCTTGTTTGAGGCACTCCACACCATCGCGCCGCCGATAGGTGCGCGTAGGCTATTGCTATTGCGCACATATGAAGGAACTGGCATTTTTATAACGGAGGCCCAAATTACGTTCTCCCCCCGTTACTGCGCAATTTATTTTAGCTTTTCCTGATTCTTGAGCAAATAGTTGGCGCAATGCGGTAACTGCTGAATATTTTTAGAAGCCAACCACCGGCCTCAACCCATCCTATTGAATAACATCATTTTGTTAACCTTGTAACGCCTGTTACCCAGAAAATAATACTCAATCACCTCCTTGCTCCCGCCTCTTTTCGACTTCAACCTTTCCCCGACGTATCTCCGACCTTTCCCCGACGTATCTCCGACCTTTCTCCGACTTATTTCCGACCTCTACCTTTCTGCTCTCCGACCTCTTCAGTTCTCTGACTTATCTTCGACGTCACTTCGACTGATTCTGGCTCGAATATCTGTCGTATTACTTTGGTTGATGTAGAGCCGGAAACAAAAGGATTTCTACATTGCCTTTCAGGTAGTGCATCCGTGAATGCTTTATGGATGCCTTACCGGAAATTTGAACGGTAGTCCAAAATTAGAAACGGACGTTTGTCAGAACCCCATGCGCCGGCAAGCACTGACGGGAGACCGGTGTGATCGTTTTACGTTCTTGACTTTGCTTTGCCCCGAGCCAAGGGCGACGGGGGGGTTGGGTCTTAAGGTGAATTGGAGGAGGCAGCTAAGTCCTGAGTTTTCGACCAGCCTAGTTCTGGAAACAGAATTTCCACGAGGGCATCGAACCTTCGGTCCGGTTCGTATTCCGGGCTATTGGTGGCCAAGAGCGGCTTATAGGCCTCAGCCTTTTTGCGCCACTTTCCCTCCTTGTCTTCCATCCTGATCTGCTCGGCTCGCCTATACATCGTCAACGCATGTCGGAAGGCTCTCAAGAACTCCTTGTGGCGATCCGCGATGCAATGGGCGACTTCGACTAGCTTGCGATAACGCCAACCTACCGGATGGCCTTCCCTCGCTGAATAGAGTGCGTTGAGCAGCAGGACCGGGCGCCTATTGGGCTCGCTGGGCAGGATGATTCCATGCTCTCTGAACCTCGTCTGCAGCCGCCCCCACACGGACTGATCGTATGGATCAAATGTGGACCGAGCGAGCCAGAATTCTTCAAATTCCAGGCGAAGGAATTGATCTACAGCACTGCCTCGAAGCGCTTCTGCCTGCCGATCGTAATCGTAAAGAAAGACACGCTGCCGCTCTCGATCGATCTCCAATTCCCAGAAGGCAGCGAGTCGGCCCGCCCAGCGAGTGTCGATCTTCCCACCATCAAGGAAAGGTTCGGTCCAGCGGCAATCGAGGATGAGGCTGCTCGCTGCTCGGGAAGCCTTAAGCGTGTCCTCGCTGGCGAGGAACAGGTTACGGTTGTTGCTGTAGAAAATATCCTCTTGAGTGAGGCGGGCCTTGTCCGCGTCAAAGGACTTGAAGATCCAAACCAACAGGGCACCTTCCCTCTGGTAGAAGGCCCGGCGCTCAGCGATCACCCGCAGAAAAGTTGTGGATAGCTGGATCTCGAATGCGACGGGCCTTCCGTCATAGATGGCCTGAACATCGGGCTTCCGCCACGCTGCCCGATCCTGGCCCTTTAGGATGGACTCCTCTTTCACCTCGGAAAATCGGGGGTCACAGCGCAAGCTCTCGGCGATGATCTCCTTCATGCGGATGTGCGCCTGGCTTTCTTTGGCGCCGTTGTATTTGCGGGCGTTGATCTCCTCCTCGCTCATGTCCCCTCGTGTGCGGGCCGGGCATCGCCCGTCCTCGACCTGGTGGCGGAAGAAGAATTTGCGCTCCTCCGCACGTGAGACAAGGTAGACCGGGACACCGCAGATTGGGCAGGTATAGAGCGGCGAGCTTTCGACAATGGATTGCCGAACTGCCATCCGCAGTTCGATCGCTTTGCCGTAGTCGGTGCCGATGGCCAGATGGGCGGGAATCAGATCGCCCGTTTCCATGTTCTGTACCTCCGTTATCGCGGGGGTTTGAACTGCTAGGGATATTTCGCTCTCATCCATTGATCCCGCTTCCAGGGAAATGCTGGCGCCTACGCTCGGGGTTATCGTTGAAGATAACGTTATCACTAACGATAAGGCCGCACGCCAAAGCTGCCGGCCGCTTCACGTGACCAGGTAAGGCTTGTTGATGACGGTGGCGAGGTCCGGTCCCTTGAGGTGCGGGCGGATCCAGAGCAGTTTGCGTTCCCGGCCCCCTAGGCCGTGCGGCTGCTGGCGCCAGTGGCGCGCACCATGAACCTGATGTCACCTCTATCGATTAGTCAAAAATTCGGGACGGGCAGCGTAATCCATCGACTCGAAGAACTGATCGTCAGCGACCGCGTGGCTCGTGAAATCGCGACATAGAAAAGCTTTGCTTGGGCTTTACTCTCTTTCGCGAAGTGGGACGCGTCTGGCACGACCACGTGATCGAACTCCAGACCCTTGAGCAGTAACGGGGTCGAGACCGTTCTTTTCGGTAGCTTGCGGCCTGAGTTACTGACCCGCTGACGAATGCTACCCACCGCGTCGGACATCGTACTTGCGCGCCCAGCAGCCAACTCACTAACTGCACGCTCCGCGTCGCGCCATAGCTCGCTTCGATAGAGTTTCCAGCGTGGCCGCTTTCGAAATAGCCTCAGGAACTGGGCTGCGGCCTCGGCGCCGTTGCCAACTCCGAGACCCACCTCGATTTCACTCAGTGCCGAGTTCATCTCGGCCTCGTCGGGATCGACGGTCTCGCCTTCGGCGAGGTCCTTTTGCTGAAAGCAGTCGCTCAGCAGGCCAATAATGGCTTGAAGACGCCGCTCGGCAGTCGTCGATCTGTCCCAAGCGGTCGCGAATTCATTGAGCCTACCCGCTGCGACTTCCTCAATGGCTTGGTAGCCACCGCTGGCCGCCTTGGCCAGTCCGTAGCAAATGCGCTTGTTGCAGTGGATCGCGGCGAAGCTGCCCTCCTTCCCGTCGATGCCTTCGAACAAGGTGGCCATGTCGAAGGCATCATTGGATTCGCGGTAGGTGATGCGTGGATCGGCCAAGTCGATGGCCTCCCCTTTCATGAGCTTGATCCTTGTCTCGGCAATCCACTCCCCAAGCAGAGGATTCTTGCCGTTCCAGCGATGGGGCGTGTTCAGCGTGCCCGCAAGCGGAAAGCTCGGATGGATTTCGCTGTCCCATTTGAGGGTCGCGCCTGCAAACTCGAAAATGCCCTGCATGGGGTCGCCAAAGATCAATGTGGGCACAATTCCAGACAGGGCGATGGCCAGCGAGTGCTGGCCCCCGCCGCAGTCCTGATATTCGTCGATCAAGATACGGTCGTAGGAGGCCACGACCACTTCGCGCACAGCTGAGACTTGCAAGGCCAGCGCCGCTCCTTGGTAGAGCTGTTCCCACTCTGCTCCTGTCTTGGGCGTGTCTGGCGGCGGCTTGGCGACGCCGGGGAATGCATGGGCATACCGCATGCACCACCCGGCGATGGTGTCCACCGCCACCGCAGAATGGTGAACTCCCAGGCGTTTCATGCGAGAGCGGATGGCATGTACGCCGGCATGGGTGTGCGTCAATATGAGCGCTCGCCGTCCCAAAGCCGCGATGTTGGCGATGATCTCGGTCTTGCCGTGTCCGGCGGGGGCAACGATCGCGGCGTTGCCCAAGGCGATAAGGTTGGGGGCCTTAGTCATACAGCCAAGCCTCGGCGGCTGCAAGCGTCACCGCCAGTGGGGAGGCAGGGGCATCGGCAGCGATGTTCCAAACGAATGGAGCGAGGCTACGTCCAAGGCGCTGGTCCTTGAACCAAGGTTTCTTGTCCTTCTTCTCCTTGCCTTTGGATGCGGCGACCTCCGAAATGGCCACGCGGAGTTCTTCGCCGTTCTTGGCAGAGAGGAGCCCCCAGGAGTCAAAGCCAAGGCGGATGGACTCAACGTTGAGGTCGTCGATCTTGGCGGCAAGGTTGTTGTCGATAAAATCGTCGCCTCGCTCTTCGCGGGCATGTTGAAGAAGCTCTTGGACGCGGGCGTCGGTCGCGGCGCTGAATATGGCAAGCTCCGTGTAGAGCCCGCCACCGTATTCGAATACTGGAACGCCTGCCGCCGCCAGCTTGGCTTGTTGGTCGGCGGACAACGGATCGTCGCTATCGCGGTAGAGGGCACTGAGGTATCCAAGCTTGGCCAGCGCCAGGGCCATCGTGCAGGCCTCGCCGCCATTGCCATCAGCGATCGCGGCGCCGAACTGCTCAATCGGCTTGTTGCCATGCCGCGTCGGCCAATGTTCCCTCAACCCCAGTAGTAGGCCGACTTCCGTGTAGCCCTCGCAGACCAGGATGCGTCGGGCGAAGAGAGCTCTGGGGGTGAAGCGAAGCAGCGGGCGGAACGATTGTGGCGTCGCAGGAGTCGTGATGCTGGCAAGGCGGTCTGGCCGGGTAGTCTTGATCACATGTAGGCTGTTTTCGCCGGCTTCACCCAAGGCCACATCCGAGTGCGTGGTCATAAGCACATGGCCTATTGGCCTGTTGTCTGCGGCCGCCTTGGTCTGATCCCCTTTGATTTGGGCGATGGCTCCAATGATGCGGTGAGGCTCCAGGCCATGCTCGATTTCATCGACGAGGATAATCGCACCCTCGGCGATGGCGGATTTTTGGATGGCGAGCGTTGCCAGCCGGCGCGACCCCAAGCCCGCCAACCTCAGCGGCACGCCACCGTCATGCAAAGCAATGGAGCCAGACGACAAACCTGAGCGCCCAAGTTCGAGGCCTGGCTCGTAGGAACCCTCGACATAGGCGCCAAGCCCCTTGGCGAATCCCTCGGCAGCTTCGGCCGCATTGGCAAGTGATTCGATCTCGTCGAGCTTGGCGCTAGCTCGGGCCGTGCGATAGGCCTCGGCGAGCCGAGCGGCCGCTTCGTCGGTGTCGCCAGTCAGGCGCGACAGGACTGATCCTTGGCCCCAGGCGAGGTGGCGGGCATCCTCGCCGGCCAGTCGGACCAGGCCAAACAACGCCCGGTCGCGATTGGACAGGGTTCGCGGATCGTCCATGCGGTCGCATATCAGCTCCCAAACGGGCTCCATGGTCGCGTCCACCGTCAGCCTCAAGGTCAGAACGGGCTCGTCGTCATCCTCCGGCTCGTCGCGAAGGGCTCCGGCGCTGGTCCAGCCTCTGACATAGAGTCCGAATCGCTCATCGGACTTCAAGGTGCGCGACAGCTCGCCAATTGTGGCCTCGATCACGATGGGCGCCGAGGTGTCGCAGCTCAGGAAATCGGACTCGGTGAATGAGAACCAGCGGGAGGACAGCAGCGCCTCGATAGCATCCAGCACAGTGGATTTCCCTGAGTCCCCTGGTCCTATCAGGCAGCAGAACGAATTGGAGGGCGTCCAATCCAGGGTGGCGATGCCCCGGAAGTGGCTGACTTTGATTTGGCGTAGTTGCATGCAGCTCCCTAGTGTCAGTTCCTAGGGTCACTTATGTAATTTGCCCTGAGGACGGTATTGCAATACTACTGCCGCATGGCCCGAATTGCCCTCGCTTTTATAGTTCCGATGGTCGTTGCAAATAAGAACGTCGGTTACGCAAAGGGCCAGTAAGTTGAGTCCTCTTTGAGCTTTTTTCTAAGACCTCGTCGTCGGCCTTTCCATCGCCCCGGCTCGCTGTGGAAAACTGGCGGACCTGTGGGCGGGTGCGTAGCAGCCGTCCACAGGCTGTCCATCAGGCTTTAGCCTGTGGGCAGGCCAGTTGTCCAAAGCCCGCGCCGCAGCCTGTTTCCGTAGGACATCCTAGGTCGTCCGGGATGGATCGAGCCGCGAGAGGCAGCCGGCGGGCAAAAGCTTCTTCACGTTTTCCAGGGCCTCGGTATTCAGTACACCATGACTAACAGCAGCCTCTGAGGCCGCACGCTGGCAGGCGGCCTGCCCATTAGCCTGGCGGCCGCGCTGCACGCCCAGCGCCCGCGCGGGCTGGAACTCACCCCTCTGCGCTTTGGCCACCACCCCCCTCAACCAACCCACTGGGTTTTTTATGACAACCCCACTGGCTGGCTGCATACAGCCAGCCAGCTCATCAACCAGAGCCTGAGCAAGGTTGTGGTCGACACCAGAGAGCAGCCGGTGCAGAGCCGGGGCAAGGTGTTGGATTGATCGATCAAAAATCAAATCACTACTACCGACATCGGCGGGCGGCGTCCTCTCCCGCTGCTCTTTTGTAGTAGTCATATTTCCTTTGTTTTGATCTGTTGTTTGTAGTGGGGGATTTCCCGGAGGCGGGGAAGCCGCAGGCGGAAAATCAGACTGCGGCTGAGAGACTGAACTGGAATCGAATTCGGGCTCATCGGAGACTTCCCAGACGGTGGCCGAGTACTTTCCCTTGGCGTCACGCTCGTGCTGGATCCTGAGATATCCAGCCTCCTGTATTTCCTTAGTGGCGGACGCTGTGGCGGTTCTTTTGGTGCCGTGTTGTGCACGCCGGCTAGATAAGTGAGCCAAGTTGAGCCGCCAGTCATGGGGCAGATGGAGCAGGTATGCCAGCAAGCCAAGCGCCTTCCAGGATAGGCGCTCGTCTTCGATCAAGCGGTTGGGGAGGTCCGTGTAATTCCTTGGACGGTGTCGGCGGCGGATTGTGACCGCCCTTTCTTTTTCTTCCTCGAACTCACGCGCAGTCATGCCGCACCCCCGTCTCTAAGCTCGATCGCTTGTTGCGCGCGGAGTTCGCGGACGGTCAAGCCACGGCGGTCCGCTTCGAGACGTTCAGCCTTCGCCGGGGCGCCCCTGGACTTCGAGGGCGCCGGCTGACGTGGCTTTGTGATGGCTCGTGACTCCCCCTTCAGCGGGGCCACCAGGTCAAGCAAGTCATCAACCCCGACCCTTCTTTTCCCACCAACCTTGAAGCCGATGCTGCTGTTGTAAAAACCTTTCTTTGAGATGCCGGCGATCGCGGCCGCTTCATCCATCGTAAAACCCAGGCGGACACCCAAGGCGGCCTCAAGCCGAGTGCGCATGGCGGCGCGCTGCTCTTCAATTTTCTGCATGTCCTGCTCCCGACGGGGAGCGGCAGGGCCGCGCCCCGCCATCTAAAACCATTCAGACGCGCCACGATTGCCGTGGCGCAGTTCTTTTAGATGGCGGGGATAGGACGAGGTGGAGGCGAGGTCAGATCGGGCTCAAAAGACCTCTTTTCTGTCTCTACGGGGATGCGGGGTGCTGGGAAGCCGGGAAAGCCGCACGCCCGCGCCATGGCCTCGGTCTCGATGTGCCACGCCCCAAAGCTAGGGGCGTGAGCCAAGATAAGAAGCGAAGCGCCGGCCAGCGCTGCGCCGATGATGAGCGTAGCGGCCGCGCCGACAGCGATCAGGACGAAAAAAACGGCAAACCATGCCCCTGCCGCCTGGGTAAGGGCAAGGGATAGATGTCTGATTTTTCCTTGTGTTTCGTCCATGCAACAATTCTGCCGAGCGCGTTGCGCTCCGTCAATGTAAATGCCATATTTTTCTTTTAAATCAAAAAGTTAGTACCTTACGTAAGGTAAGAAACTTTGGCACAATCTGGCACACTGGTGGCACAGTGAACCCCGGGAAATCGGGGTAAAACGCGGGAAAATCCGGGCAATGCAGGGACACAAAAAAACCGGCTAAGTGCCGGTTATTAAATGATTAATTGGTATGTTTGTTGGTGCCGCTTATCTGATTCGAACAGATGACCTACCGCTTACAAGGCGGTTGCTCTACCAACTGAGCTAAAGCGGCGACGGGCGACATTATAGCGATGCCGCGCGCCCGATTGAGCGATTACTTGACGACTTTGAGCGAGGGTTTGCCTCTGGGTGGTGCGGACGATTCGTCCGGGACGGGCGGCGGTGTCTGCTCGGGTGGCTCGGGTGCATCGACCGGCTCGAAATGCAGACCTTGTCCATTCTCGCGCGCGAAAATCGCTGCCACCCGGTCTACCGGTATGGATATTTCATGCGAGACACCACCGAAGCGCGCGGAAAACTGGATCCAGTCGTTGTCCATCGTCAGATTCCGGGTTGCGCCGGCGCTGACGTTCAGCACGATCTGGCCGTCCTTGACGAAACCGGGCGGCACGCGCGTACGCGCATCGACCGCCACCAGCAACTGCGGGGTATAACCCGAGTCCACACACCATTCGTACAGTGCGCGGATCAGGTACGGCTTGGTTGAAATCTCGGCCACCCGCCCTGCCCGCTTACTTGCGCAGCGCCTTTTCGGTGGGCGTCAGCGCATTGATAAAGGCGGGACGGCTGAACAGGCGTTCGCGGTACTTGAGCACCGGTGCGGCCACTTTCGGCAGCTCGATGCCGTAATGCTCGAGGCGCCAAAGCAGTGGGGCGATCGCCACATCCAGCATGGAGAACTCGTCGTTCATCAGGTACTTCTGCTTGGTGAGGATGGGCGTGAGCTGCGACAGGCTGTCGCGGATTTCCTGGCGCGCCTTGTCCGAGGCCTTGCCGAGGCTATGTTCGAGCGTGTTGACGTGCGTGAACAGGTCGTGCTCGAAATTGAACAGCACCAGGCGGGCACGGGCACGCATGACCGGATCCGGCGGCATCAGCTGCGGATGGGGGAAACGCTCGTCGATGTATTCGTTGATGATGTTGGATTCGGTCAGGATCAGGTCGCGCTCGACCAGCACCGGCATCTTGCCGCTGGGGCTGATGCTGGCAATTTCTTCCGGCTTGTTGTGCATGTCCACATCGATGACTTCGAAATCCATGTCCTTTTCGAACAGGACGATGCGGCAGCGATGGCTGTAGGGGTCGGTACTGCCGGAATACAGGGTCATCATGGCGGGGGCTCCCTCTCGTGTTGCAAGTATTGCGTGTGTTTAAGGCTTAAAACGCCAACAGCCGGACACAGTCCGGCTGTTGGCGAACGGCTAGACCAGATTCAGTGAACGTCTTTCCAGAACTCTTTCTTCAGGTAATAGGCCACCACGAAGAAGAACGCCAGGAAGGCCAGCACGAACAGTCCAAGCTGTTTCCGTTCGAGTTGTGCGGGCTCGCCCATCCACGTCAGGTAGTTGACCAGATCGCCGACCATGGCGTCGTATTCGGCCAGGGTCACGCTACCGGGCTTGGCCAGTTCGAGGCGCTCGATCACTTCATGCTCGCCTTCCTTCTTCATGACCGGAACCATCTCACCCTGCAGGCTCCACAGCACGTGCGGCATCGCCACCTTGGGGAACACGACGTTGTTCCAGCCGGTAGGGCGCGTGTCGTCACGATAGAAGCTGCGCAGATAGGTATACAGCCAGTCGGAGCCGCGTGCGCGGGCGATCACGCTGAGGTCGGGCGGAGCGGAGCCGAACCAGTTCTTGGCCTCTTTCTTGTCCATGCCAACCGTCATGGTCTCACCGGGCTTTTCGGCCGCGAACATCAGATTTTCCTTGATCTGATTTTCGGTCAACCCAAGATCCTCCATGCGCGAGTAACGCATGGAGACAGCGCTGTGGCAATTGAGGCAATAGTTCACGAACATGCGTGCGCCGCGTTGGAGGGACGCCTGGTCGGACAGGTTGACGGGCGCCTTGTCCAGACTTGGTCCTTCCTCGGAGGCGAAAGCGATGACAGGCACCGCGATCAACAGGAGAATAAAATTCTTCAAGCGTTTCATTTTAGCCAGTCACCCTTTCCGGTTCCGGTTTGGTTTTGTCAATCGAGGTATACCAGGGCATCAACAGGAAAAACAGGAAGTAAATCACTGAGAAGGTCTGGGCAATAATCGTCGCCACCGGAGAGGGCGGCAGCAGGCCAAGGTAGCCGAGGCCCACGAAGGACACGATGAACAGGGCCAGCATGATCTTGTAGATCGGGCCGCGGTAACGGATCGACTTGACCTTGCCCCGGTCCAGCCAGGGAAGGAAGAAGATCAGCACGATCGACATGCCCATCGCCACGACGCCAGGGAACTGGGAGCCGAACATCGGCGGCACTGCGCGCAGAATGGCGTAGAACGGCGTGAAGTACCACAGCGGCGCGATATGCGGCGGAGTCTTCAGCGGGTCGGCCGGGATGAAGTTGTTGGACTCCAGGAAGTAGCCGCCCATCGTGGGACCGAAGAACACGATTGCCGAGAAGACCATCAGGAAGACGATCACGCCGACGATGTCCTTCACCGTGTAATACGGGTGGAAGGGAATGCCGTCGAGCGGGATACCGTTGGCGTCCTTCTTCTTCTTGATCTCGATGCCGTCCGGGTTGTTGGAGCCGACTTCATGCAGCGCCACCAGGTGCACCGCCACCAGCGCGATCAGCACCAGCGGCAACGCGATGACGTGGAAGGCGAAGAAGCGGTTCAGGGTGGCATCCGAAATCACGTAGTCGCCGCGAATCCAGATCGACAGATCGTTACCGATGAAAGGCACGGCGGAGAACAGGTTGACGATCACCTGCGCACCCCAGTAGGACATCTGACCCCACGGCAGCAGGTAGCCAAGGAAGGCTTCGGCCATCAGCGCCAGATAGATCAGCACGCCGAAGATCCAGATCAGTTCGCGCGGCTTGCGGTAGGAACCGTACATCAGGCCGCGGAACATGTGCAGATAGACGACGACGAAGAACATCGAGGCGCCGGTCGAGTGCATGTAGCGGATCAGCCAGCCCCAATCGACGTCGCGCATGATGTACTCGACGGACGCGAAGGCGAGCCCCGAGTCCGGCTTGTAGTTCATGGTCAGGAAAATGCCGGTGACGATCTGCATCACCAGCACCAGCAGCGCCAGCGAGCCGAAGAAGTACCAGAAGTTGAAGTTCTTGGGCGCGTAGTACTCGGACAGGTGCGCCTTGTAGGTAGCGGTGAGGGGAAAGCGGTCATCGACCCAACCCATCATTTTTTGCAGGGCAGACATTCTTTTAGGCTCCTTTTGCGTCCACACCGATCTGTATCTTGCCGGCACTGAGGTATTGATGAGGCGGGATTACCAGATTGGTCGGGGCCGGCACGTTCTTGAATACGCGGGCGGCCAGGTCGAAGCGCGAACCATGGCAGGGACACAGGAAACCGCCCGGCCAGTCTGCACCCAGATCTTCTGCGCCGACTTCTTTGCGGTAGGTGGGCGAACAACCGAGGTGGGTGCAGATGCCGACCGCTACCAGGAATTCCGGCTTGATCGAGCGCGTGGCATTTTTGCAGTACTCGGGCTGCTGGGGCTGCTCGCTGTTGGGATCGACCAGTTTGTCGTTATGCTTGGCCAGCAGGTCGAGCATTTCCTTGGTGCGATTGACGACCCACACCGGTTTGCCGCGCCATTCAGCCGTCAGCAGCATGCCGGGCTCAATCTTGCTGATATCCACCTCCACCGGCGCGCCTGCAGCCTTGGCGCGCGCGCTCGGCAGCATGCTCATCACCAGCGGCACAGCCACTCCCGCCACGGCGACCCCTCCAACGGCGCTGGTCGCGGCGATCAGGAATTTTCGTTTACGTGTGTCCACTTTTTGCCCATCGGCTTCCTGGCTCATGTTTCCCTAACCTGAACGTGTTGCGATAAAACCGGCATTCTAACCAAATTGCCGCCCTCACCGGAAGCCCGTCGCAGCTAAAGAGCAATCGCCACCCACGCTAGGCTATAATTGTCCAGCCGTAAAATTACGCCAAGTCTCTGAATTTAATCGAAATGCATATACGCAAACTCTGGTTGCTCTTCGCTCAAACCACCACTGTGGCACTTGGCGTATTGTTCATCATCGCTCTGTTCAAACCCGATCTTCTGCGCTGGCAGACACCCGCACCGAGCCTGACCATCCAGCAGGCTGCGCAATCCGCCAGCCGTACGCTCACACCCGTCGAATCCTTTGCCCCGGCAGCACAGAAAGTGATTCCGTCGGTGGTCAACGTCTTCACGCAGCAAAAAGTCAGCAGCCCGGCCCACCCTGCCCTGCAGGATCCGATCTTCCGCTATTTTTTTGGCGACCGGCTGGATGCACGCCCGCGCGAAGTATCCAATCTGGGATCGGGCGTGATCATCAGTCCAAACGGCTACATCCTCACCAATCAGCACGTTGTCGAAGCCGCCGACGAAATCCAGGTGGCCTTGGCCAACGGCAAGACCGTACCCGCTCGCGTAGTCGGTTCCGATCCGGAGACCGATCTGGCGGTGCTGAAAATCGATGCTGGCGACCTGCCGGCGATCACCTTTGCCGAACCCGACAGCCTCAAGGTGGGTGACTGGGTGCTGGCGGTCGGCAATCCGTTCGGCGTCGGGCAGACCGTCACCGCCGGCATCGTCAGCGCGCTCGGACGCACCCATCTGGGCATCAACACCTTCGAGAACTTCATCCAGACCGATGCCGCCATCAACCCCGGCAACTCGGGCGGCGCGCTGGTCGATGCATCCGGCAACCTGGTCGGGATCAACAGCGCGATCTATTCGCGCACCGGCGGTTCGCAGGGTATCGGCTTTGCCATTCCGGTCAGCATCGCCCGCAAGGTGATGGAACAGATCATCAAATCCGGCAGCGTGACGCGTGGCTGGGTCGGCGTCGAGGTGCAGGATCTGAGCCCCGAACTGGCTGAATCGTTCAGCCTTAAGAGCGCCGAAGGCGCCTTGATCGCCGGGGTGCTGAAAGGGGGGCCTGCAGACGTCGGCGGTATCCGCCCGGGCGATATCCTGCTGGCCGTCAACGGCCGCGTGGTGGCCGACTCCGCATCGCTGCTCAATCTGATTGCCGCGCTGAAACCGGGCGAAGATGCACAGCTGACCGTCGCACGCAAACAGCAGACCCTGAATCTGAAAATCCAGGTCGGTCGACGTCCCATGCAGCGCACGGTGGAATCGACGCAAGCACCCGAGCCCGAGATCAACTAGTCCAGCTGGAGGTTCGCCAGCACGCGCGTACGCGTAGGATAGGCATACGGGTCCTGCTCCATGGCCGGCAGGCGCCACCGTGCGGCACGACGCGCCTGCTGATTCAAAACGGGATCCTGCACGCGCAGGCTGGCCAGGATGAGCACGTCGGATGGCGAATACAGCGCGCCGTCGTCCAGCACCGGCTCGGCCTGCAAGGTCGCCAGCAGGGGCTTCGTCTCGCGCTTCCAGCCCTCCTCATGCCAGAACAAGCGCCAAGCGGTCTGGGCAAGCCGCCGGGCTCTTTCGCGCGATTGTGCGTTGCCCGTGGCATCGGCATGGTCGAGCAGACCCTGCACCACATAGGCGTAATCCTCCAGCTCCGCATCCGGCAGTATCTTGCCATGCGCCATCGCCTTCATCAGCCGCCCGTCCCGGGTCAACCGCGTCAACAGAAAATGCTGCAAACGGTCGGCTTCCTGGCGGTAGGCCGGATCGAGCCGGCTGGCCTGACTGAACGCCGACAGCGCGAGACCGTTCAGGCCGGCGTTCAACTTGTCGTCCTTGGGCAGGCTGCGCATGCGCCTCACGGGATACAGGATATGCGCGGCCTCGGCCAGCAACGAGCGCTCGTCCGCCGTGGGGGGAACATATTCCGCAGGCAGGTAGCCCGCATCGAAACTGCGCGGCGCATCGAGGCGCCACACCCGGTGCGCGGCCGCGTACACCGCAGGCGGCAGGCGCCGTTTCAGTTCATCGGGCATCCACAGATACGTCGCGCCTTCGCGCCCGGCCGCATCGACCGCCGACGTGCTGCTGTAGAAGCCGCCACGCGCATCCCGCAATTCATCCTGCATGAACCCGAGCGTACCGCGGGCAATCTCGCGATAACGGGGTTGTTCCAATACCGTCGCGGCACGCAGATACAGCACGGCCAGCTGCGCATTGTCGTAGAGCATTTTCTCGAAGTGCGGCGTATCCCAGTCGGGGTCGACGGTATAGCGGAAAAACCCGCCGCCAATATGGTCCCGCATGCCGCGTGCCGCCATCTGATCGAATGTCAGGCGCAAGAATTCACCCAGCCTGGCGTCTGGTTGCTGCGCCTGGCGATCCAGCAAGGCGCTCAATTGCGGCGCCATGGGAAATTTGCTGACCTGTCCAAAACCGCCATGCAGACTGTCGGCCTCCTGCCACACGCCGGTCATGAAGCGTTCCCAGGCCTGCTCGCTCCGCGCAGCCGTCAGCGGTGCATCCGCTGGTCGCTGGGCTGGCGGCGGCGCAGCCAGTGAAGCCAGCCGACGAATGCCGGCCCCATCCGATTTCCAACGTGCGGAAAGCTGGGTCAACAGCGTGCGGAATGCATCGGGAGGCGCATACAAGACCGTGAACGCCGGATAGCCTTCCGGCGTCACGAAGGCATTCAGAGGCCAGCCCGCCGCGCCCTGAAGACGTGCGGAAAATGTTTGCAGGGCATCGTCGAGCCCGGTGTTGAGCTCACGATCGACCTTGACCGGGATGAAGTCTCGGTTGAGCAAGGCCGCGATCTGCGGGTTCTTGTAGCTCTCGCGCTGCATGACATGGCACCAGTGGCAGGCGAAATAGCCGACCGAAACGAACAGCAGCTTGTTTTCCTGTCGCGCCCGCGCAATCGTGGCGGCATTCCATTCCTGCCAGGCTACCGGATCGTGCCCATGCAAAGCCAGATAGGGCGACGGATGATTGGCGAGTTGATTGACCAGCGGGGCTGCGCCCGCCTGGGCGGGCAACAGCAGGAACAACATCAGGACGGCAAGAACGGTGTCGCGCTTAAACCCGAACATAGGTCCAGCCTTGCTGGAGCCGGGAAATGATTTCGCCGATGGCAGTGGGGGCCGTCCGGGTAGCCGGCAGCAATTCCACTTTTTGGCCCTCGCTGGTGTAACGGGCAACCGTCTGGCCGCACGCCACCCATTGCAGGTTCGCATGGCGCTGCCTCATGCGTGCGATACGTTCTGCATAGGGACTGTGGCCGGCGCGCAGGAGTTCGATACCATGGCTGTTGGCGATGACCTCAAGCTGCATGGCGCGCCCCTGCCGGTCCGCATCGTCCAGCAGCTGATCGGCCCGATCCAGCGCCGCGCGCATCTTCTCCGGCGCCGCACTGTCGATATGCAGGATGATGCGATTGGGATCGGCTTCGTGCGCCAAGCTGACTGTCCGATACCCATCCGGAACCGCAGCAGGCTGCGTGACGTCTGCCTGCCACGCCAGTCCACGCAAAGCCCAGCCACTGCTCAAGCCGACGAGCAGAACCAGGCAGCCGAATGCACAACGTTGCATCAACTGCCGGCGATGAACGGGCGGCCGAGCGTCGATGACCGGCGGCTCGGCGTATGCCAGCTTGACCATGCTGCGCAGGCTGCGCAACGCGCAAACACGCTGTGCCAATGCCGGGTCTTGCTGCGTCCGCGCGATCAGCGTTTCGCTCTCGGCCACATCGAGTTCGCCATCGATGAACGCATGCAGAATCTCATCCGAAACAGCGGGTTTCATTTGACCCTCCTCAACTGCGGCTGGGCTGCCGACTGTCGCATTGCAGGCCCCAGCAGATTTTTCAGGGATGCGCGCGCGCGCGACAGGCGGCTCATCACCGTACCGACCGGGATGTCCAGGATTCCGGCTACTTCGGCATAACTGAATTCCTCCAGGTCGACCAGCGTCAGAACCTGACGTTGCCCCAGCGGCAGGCGTGCCACGGCCTTGCGTACGCAGGCGATCACCTGCTCGCGATCGCAACAGGCATCGGGGCTGTCTGCCGTGGATTCGAGTTCGTCCTGCCAGTCCTCGACATCGTCGAAGTCACGCCGGCTGCGCAAGTGATCGAGCCAGCAGTGGTTCATGATCGACACCATCCATGCCTTCAGGGACGACTCATCGCGCAACTGTCCACGCCGCGTCCAGCCCTTGGAGAGGGCTTCCTGCACCAGATCGTCCGCCAGCGCGGCGTCATGGCACCAGGCAAAGGCAATTCGGTAGAGCACCGGGCGCAAGGCTTCGATACCGGGGCGCGGCGGACCAAAAAGAAGACGACTGAGCATGATCATGTCCGGTTGACGGGGAAGATAGTCCTTTTATTCCAGAAAAAAGCGCCCTCCGGAATGGAATAAGCGTTCCAGTAGGTCCGTCCTACCAACAGGCTTGCCCGATAAAGCCGGTTTATTCATATCAAATCAGGAGACCTCTAATGACCCGCACTCTCACCCCGCTGCTTGCCGCCCTGTTGCTGGCGACCATGCCCATAGCCCACGCCGCACCGCCTGCCGAAGCAGCGGCGCCAGCCGCGGCTACCGACGAGGCAAAAGTCGTCTACCACATCAACGATGCTTCCGTCGCCCGTGCCGCCATGAACAATATCAACAACGAACTCAACGCCAGTCCGACCGACAAGATCGTCGTGGTGGCTCACGGCAAAGGGATCGATTTCCTGCTCAACGACGCCAAGGATGACAAGGGCGCTTATGAATCCCAGGTCGCCGCGCTGAAGAATCGCGGGGTTGATTTCCGCGTCTGCAACAACACCCTCCAGGCCCGCAAACTGGGGCCTGACGCGGTCATCATGGAAGCCAAGGTGGTACCGTCCGGTGTGGCTGAGCTTGCCCGTTTGCAGGCCAAGGAAGGTTACGTCTACATCAAGCCCTGATCCTTCCCCGGAACCGCCGGTTACGGCGGTCCATCCAGGATGCCAGCCGATTTCGAGAATAATTCCACGAGATTCACGGTTGTCTCCTCCTGCAGCGGCCGGCCGGCCGCTTTTTTTATTCCGCGCGGATGAAGTGCTCGCGGTAGTACTTCATCTCGTCGATGGATTCATAGATGTCGGCCAGTGCTTCGTGCTTGTTGGATTTCTTGAACGCTTCGGACAGTCCTGGCCGCCAGCGCTTGGCCAGCTCCTTCAACGTGCTGACATCCAGGTTGCGATAGTGGAAGAACGCTTCCAGCTGCGGCATGTAGCGCGCCATGAAGCGACGGTCCTGGCAGATCGAGTTGCCGCACATCGGTGAGGTTCGGGCAGGCACGTGCTGTTTCACGAACTCCAGCATTTGCGCCTCGACCTCGGCTTCGTTCAGTTGCGAGGCCTTGACACGGTCGATCAGCCCCGATTTTCCATGTGTACCCTTGTTCCAGCTGTCCATGGCATCCATCACCTCGTCGGGTTGATGCACGACCAGCACCGGGCCCTCGGCCACGGTATTGAGGTCGGCATCGGTCACGACGATGGCGAGTTCGATGATGCGATCGGTATCGGGCAACAGGCCGGTCATTTCCATGTCGAGCCAGAGCAGATGCGTGGGATTCAGGGCCATATCAACGTTCCTTCGGAAAACAGGCTGCCATTTTCGCACACGATGCATTCCGCGCTGGCGCAATTGCAGGCCAGTGACGATAATGATCGGATAAGCCATGAGGAGATTCCCATGAAAATTGTGACCGCACTCATCTGTGGCGCCCTGCTGAGCGGCGGCGTCCACGCTGCCCCTTTTGCCAAGGGCGACCCCAAGATCGGCAAGGCCCTGCACGACAAGGCCTGCACCAGCTGCCATGTCAGCATGTACGGAGGTGACGGCAGCAAGATCTATACGCGCGCCGACCGCAAGGTCAAAACCCCGCAGCAACTCGCCGCCCGCATTTCCGGTTGCAACGCCAACACTGGCGCCGGCTGGTTCCCGGAGGACGAGGCACACGTCGGTGCCTACCTCAATCAGCAATATTACAAATTCAAGTAAGGATGCCCATCATGACCACCATTGTCGAAGAACTTGTCCGTAAAAAATGCGCACCCTGCGAAGGCGGAGTCGCGCCGCTGACCGATGCGCAAATTGCGCCCATGTTGAAGGGCCTCGCCGGCTGGCAGCGCGACGGCATCAAGATCGCCAAGGAGTACACCTTCAAGAATCACTACCATGCCCAGGCGTTCACCAATGCCGTGATGTGGGTGTCGCACCGCGAAGATCACCATCCCTACCTGCTCGTCGGCTATAACACCGTCAAGGTCGAATTCTGGACCCATGCCATCGGCGGTCTTTCCGAGAACGATTTCATCTGCGCGGCCAAGGTCGATAGCCTGCTGGAGTTGTGAGCATCAAGATCTGCGCGCTGTCATCCGTTTAGCCTTTCAGCTTGTCCAACGGGGAATCGACGCAATCATGAGCCGGATGAAAATCATCGGCGCCAATGCCATGCTGATCGGCCTGTCCGGTCAGGTCAGGTCAGCCAGCAACGGAATCTCCCCATTCTGAACATTCTGACCGGCCAGGTCACTGCCGCATTCAGTCGTCGCTTCATCGTCGCAACCACCGACGGCGATCTGCCCTGCCAGGTCAAAGGCCGCCACCTGCGCGTGGTCTGCGGCGACCGCGTCGATGTCCGGCGCGATGGCGATGCAGGCGTGATCGAGGCGGTACATCCGCGTGCCAGCCTGCTGTATCGCTCCGACGCCTTCAAATCCAAGGCCATCGCCGCCAACGTCACGCAGCTGGCCGTGGTGGTTGCAGCGCGCCCGAGCTTCTCGATGGAACTGGTGCAGCGCTGCATCCTGGCCGCAGAAGACCAGGGCATCGCCAGCCTGCTGATTCTCAACAAGGCAGACCTGCCGGAAACACCGGCCGCACGCGAACGCCTGACGCTGCTCACCCGCATCGGCTACCCGCTCGTCACGTTATCGGCGCTGACCGATATCGCACCATTACGGCCGGCCTTGCAGGGCCATACCACGCTGCTGATCGGCCAGTCAGGTATGGGCAAATCGACCCTGATCAATGCGCTCTTTCCCGATGCCGAGGCGGTCACCGCCGAGTATTCCGAAGCACTCGACAGCGGACGCCACACGACCACCCATACCCGTCTGCACCGTCTGAACGCCGATTCGACCGTGATCGATTCGCCCGGTCTGCAGGAGTTCGCCCTGCAGCATCTGGACGCCAACGCCCTGGCACACGCCTTCGTCGAATTCCGTCCATTTCTGGGGCTATGCCGGTTCCGCGACTGCAGGCACGAGTCGGAGCCGGGTTGCCGCCTCCTGGAAGCGGCGGCGGCTGGCGAAATCGATCCGGCGCGGCTCAAGCTGTTCCAGACGCTGCGGCGCCTGCAACAAAACGCCGCTCAGCGCCTATAAAGCAAGCTCCTCCCCTTGCAAGGAGAGCGACCATGAAATCGCTTCTGATTGCGTTGGCAGGCCTATTTCTCGGTCTGTCCACTTCGACGCTTGCTGCGGGAACGTGGGTGGCCACGCCCTATGCACCCGCGAAGGTCGTGTTCGAGTTCTATCTGGATCACCCGCAGAAAATCGGCAGTGCGCTCTACTGGGTGCGTTCGCTGATGACCCCCTTGCTCGATGCCCCTTACAACTATTCGCCCGAAGACCTGAGCCTCGTCGTTGTGATCCACGGCAACGAGATCGTGACGGTGGTGAAAAAGAACGAGGCGACCTACCAGGATGCGGTGGATCGCATGCGCTACTACGCCGGACTCGGTGTGAAGTTCAAGGTGTGCGGACAGGCGGCCGCGGACTTCGGCTACAAGGTGGAGGACTTCCAGGATTTCATCGAAGTCGTGCCCAATGCCATCACCGAGCTGGCACACTGGCAACAGCAAGGCTATGCGCTGATCGTACCCAAGGTCATGGAAAAAACCATCGACATCGAGTCGATCCGCTAACCAGCCTGGATGGGCCGCTTATTCCGGCCAGTGCTTGATATAGCGCTTCAACAGGCTGTTCTCGAAATTGGCTTCCTTCAGGCAGGCACGCGCCACATCGTGAAAGGAAATGATGCCGAGCAGTTTGTTGCCGTCGAGAATCGGCAGGTGTCCGATATGCGACTTGGTCATCACATCGCGCGCATAGTCGACCGAGTCCTCGGCGTTGGCCACCACCGGTTCGGTCACCATGATGGTGCTGACCTCCGCGTCCTTGAGATTGCAGCCCTGCTTGACCATCCCCTGCACCACATCGCGTTCGGTCAGGAGCCCCACCATCTCGTCATTCTTGAGCACGACCAGCGAACCGACCCCCAGGCTCACCAGCTTGTCGACAGCGCTTGCGACTGAGTCTGTGGGTGCAATGCTGTAGATGGTGTCACTTTTGAGGGTGAGAATTTCGCGAATCTGCATGGCGGTCTCCGGTTCGAGAGGGTATTTGGTATAGGTTTATCAATAATAGCAACGACGGCGCATGGCCGGCTATGGCCTGACCAGAGCAGCCTCGACTTGCTGGCGTTTGTCGGCCCCCGCCAGCGTCTCGATCAGCGCCAGCGCGAAATCCATCGCCGTGCCGGGTCCGCGCGAGGTCAGCACTTTGCCATCCTGCACCACGGCCGCCGCGCTGACGGTCACGCCGGGCAAGGCATCAAGAAAGCCGGGGTAGCTGGTGGCCTGCCTGCCCTCAAGCACGCCCGCTTCGGCGAGCACCATCGGCGCAGCACAAATGGCGGCGGTGTATTTCCCCGCTGCCGCCATGTCCTTCAGCAACCGGAGAATACGCGGATCCGACTTCAGATGGGCCGCGCCGGGCATGCCGCCCGGCAGCACCACCATGTCATACTCGTCCTGCAGGGCGCTATCCAGCGTCAGATCCGGCACCAGCTGCACGCCACGGCTAGCCTTGACGACGCCAGGATTGAGTCCGGCGCTCACCACTTCGATGCCGGCACGGCGCAACAGATCGATGATGGTGACAGCCTCGAGCTCTTCGCAGCCGTCCGCCAGTGGAACCAGAACCTTGGCCATATTCGTCTCCTGGTGCTCAGTTTCGAAATTCGTGACTGAATGGTCAATCGCGGAAATTCTGATACTGCAGCGGAAAATCGGTGATGGTCTTCCGCACCAGCGCGATGGTGTCCTGCAAGATGTCACGCTTGGCACCCGACACACGCACGGTGTCGCCCTGAATACTGGCCTGCACCTTCAGCTTGCTGTCCTTGATGCATTTGACGATCTTCTTCGCCAGTTCGGTCTCGACGCCGGTCTTCACCGTCACGCTGCGCTTGACCTTGTTGCCCGAGACCTTCTCGACGCTGCCGATGTCCAGGCATTTCACGTCGACGCTGCGCTTGGCGAGCTTCTGCGACAGAATGTCCTGCACCTGGTCGAGCTGGAATTCGGTGTCGGCATAGACCGTCAGCACGTAGTCGGCCTGCTCGACACGGGCATCGGAGCCCTTGAAATCGAAACGGGTGGACACTTCCTTGTTGACCTGGTCGACCGCATTGCGCACTTCCTGCTTGTCAACTTCGGACACGATGTCAAAACTCGGCATGTTTACTCCTCAACGTCCATCACAAACGACTGCACCGGCAAACCCGACTCGTCGTGGAATTCAGCCGCCGCCATCACGCCCAGCCGCGCCACCGCCTCGGCATCGAGCGAAGGTGCGCGATAGGCCGCGTACATCGCGCCCAGGGCATACGGGCTACCGCTGCCGTAAGCATAGAATTTCGAGAATTCCTGCACCGTGCGATGCGCTGCCACGCCAAAAATCCCGCGCGGGTTGGCGATCAGCACGTCCATGCGGCTGGACTCCAGGTCCTCTTCCTTATCCTCGCCGGTCTGCAGGTAGTAGTGCTCCTTGAGCACGCCGTGCAGGGCGTTCCATACGCTGAAGATGTCCGCCACTGAATTCAGCGACGGCGGCGCGTCCAGTCCGGAAAAATAATCCGCCAGGATCAGCTTGAAGGTTGCCGATCCGGTGATCGCCACGAGGCTGTTGCCGACGCGAATGATCTTCTCGTGATTCGCCACATAGGCGGCGGATTCCTTGCCACCGCCCCATTTCGTCAACGTGTCTGCCGCAATCGCGATGCGGCCGCCTTTCCGGACGACAGTGACGGTAGTCATGATTCAGTTCAGCCGAAGTGGCAGACGTAGTGGTAAGGCTCGCTGGACACCTCGATGTCGAAACTGGAATTGCCGGGCACGTTGAACGACTGGCCGGCGCCGTAAGTCTTCCACTCGCTCTCGCCCGCCAGCTTGACGCGGCAGGAACCCGCCACCGTTTCCATGATTTCAGGCGCGCCGGTGTTGAAGGTGAGCGTGGACGGGAGGATCACGCCGACCGATTTCTTGGTGCCGTCGGCGAACTGGACCGTGTGCGACACGCACTTGCCGTCGAAATAGACGTTGGCCTGCTTGGTGACGGCGACATTGTCGAACTGGGACATGCTTATTTTCTCCGTGCGTCGAGTTTGGCCGCGATGCGCATGCGCAGCGCGTTGAGCTTGATGAAGCCGCCTGCATCCTTCTGGTCGTAGGCGCCGGCGTCGTCTTCAAACGTGGCGATGGTCGAATCGAATAGCGAATCGGTCTTCGAATCGCGGCCGACCACGATGACGTTGCCCTTGTAGAGCTTCAGCCGCACGCTGCCATTGACGTGCTGCTGGGTGTGGTCGATCAGCACCTGCAGGGCCTTACGTTCGGGGCTCCACCAATAGCCGTTGTAGATCAGGCTGGCGTAGCGGGGCATCAGGTCATCTTTGAGGTGCGCGACTTCGCGATCCAGCGTGATCGACTCGATCGCACGATGCCCCTTCAGCAGGATGGTGCCGCCGGGCGTTTCGTAGCAGCCGCGCGACTTCATGCCGACGTAGCGGTTTTCCACCAGGTCGAGCCGGCCGATGCCGTGCTTGCCGCCGATCTCGTTGAGCTTCGCCAGCACTTCGTGCGCCTTCATGGCCTGGCCGTTGATAGCAACGACGTCGCCGTGCTTGTAGTCGAGGGTCAGGTATTCGGCCGCATCGGGCGCCTTTTCCGGCGACACCGTCCAGCGCCACATGTCCTCCTCTGCTTCCGCATTGGGATCTTCCAGATGGCGGCCTTCGTAGGAAATGTGCAGCAGGTTGGCATCCATCGAGTACGGCGAGCCGCCCTGGCGGTGCTTCATGTCGATGGGGATGCCGTGGGTCTCGGCATAATTAAGCAGTTTCTCGCGGCTCAAAAGGTCCCACTCGCGCCACGGTGCGATCACCTTGACGTCAGGCTTCAGCGCGTAGGCACCGAGCTCGAAGCGCACCTGGTCGTTGCCCTTGCCGGTGGCGCCGTGGCAAATGGCATCGGCGCCGGTTTCGTTGACGATCTCGATCAGGCGCTTGGCGATCAGCGGCCGCGCGATCGAGGTGCCGAGCAGGTATTCGCCTTCGTACACGGTGTTGGCGCGGAACATCGGGAAGACGAAGTCGCGCACGAACTCCTCGCGCAGGTCGTCGATATAGATCTGCTCGGGCTTGATGCCGAACTTCAGCGCCTTCTGCCGCGCCGGTTCGAGTTCCTCGCCCTGGCCGAGGTCGGCAGTGAAGGTGACCACTTCACATTGATAGGTGTCCTGCAGCCATTTCAGGATGACCGAGGTGTCGAGGCCGCCGGAATAGGCCAGTACAACTTTCTTGATGTCGCTCATGGTGTGTGTATTCAGTGGGTGGAACCGGATGTGTTCTTGTCGATGATCTCGACCTGGCCAGGAAAGCCGCCGATCTTCAGGATGTCGAGATTGGTGGCGAGGCTGGCCTTCTCGATCTCGATGCCGACCACGCGGCCGTCTTCCGACAGGTTGAGCACGATGCCCTCGTGTGCCTCCCACGCCTGCGCGGGATTTTCGGGACTGATTTCGACATAGAGCGAGTCCATGTCCCTGAAGTAGGCGATGTTCATGATTCGATTTTTCCTAACAGTAGATATTCCATCAGCGCCTTTTGCACATGCAGGCGGTTCTCGGCTTCGTCCCACACCACAGACTGCGGGCCGTCGATCACCTCGGCGGTGACTTCCTCGCCGCGATGCGCGGGCAGGCAGTGCATGAACACGGCATCGGATTTGGCCACCGCCATCATCTCGGCATCGACCTGCCAGTCGGCAAACGCCTTCAGACGCTCGTCGTTCTCGGCTTCCCAGCCCATGCTGGTCCACACGTCGGTGGTCACCAGATCGGCGCCGCGGCAGGCGTCCATCGGATCGGTGAAGCTTTCGTAATTGTCGGTTCCGTAAAGATTGGCACGCTCCGGTTCGACTTCGTAACCCGGCGGGGTCGACACGTGCACGTTGAAATCGAGCACTTCAGCGGCCTGCAGCCAAGTGTTGCACATGTTGTTGGAGTCGCCGATCCACGCCACGGTCTTGCCCTGGATCGAGCCGCGATGCTCGATGAAGGTGAAGATGTCGGCCAGGATCTGGCAGGGGTGGTATTCATTCGTCAGCCCGTTGATCACCGGCACGCGCGAGTGCGAGGCGAAGCGCTCGATGATCTCCTGCTCGAAGGTGCGGATCATCACGATGTCGACCATGCGCGAGATGACCTCGCCCGCGTCCTCCACCGGCTCGCCGCGCCCCAGCTGGGTGTCGCGCGTGTTGAGGTAGATCGCCGAGCCGCCGAGCTGGTGCATACCGGCCTCGAACGACAGCCGGGTGCGCGTCGAGCTTTTCTCGAAGATCATCGCCAGCGTACGGTCAACCAGCGGGTGATACGGCTGATAGCGCTTGAAACGCGACTTGATCAGCCGCGCGCGTTCGAACAGGTAGTTCAGTTCGTCACGCGACAGATCCTTGAATTGCAGGAAATGTTTCAGCATCACGCTGCCTGCTGCAGGTAGTTTTTCACGATGCCTGAAACCGCCGTGACCAGCGCATCGACCTCGGCTTCGCCGTAAATCAACGGCGGTACCAGACGAATGACCGTATCGGACGTGACGTTGATCAGCACGCCGGCATCGCGCGCCACCGCCACCAGTTCGCCGCAGGGGCGATCCAGTTCGATACCGATCATCATGCCCTCGCCGCGGATGTCGACCACGCCGTGCACGCCGACAAGCGCTGCGCGCAGGCCGCTGCGGATGGCTTCGCCGCGCACGCGCGCGTTGTCGAGCAGCTTCTCCTCTTCAATGGTCTGAAGCGTTGCCAATGCCGCAGCGCAAGCCAGCGGGTTGCCGCCAAAAGTGGAGCCGTGGCTGCCGGGCGTGAACACCTCGGCCGCTGCGCCGCGTGCCAGACAGGCGCCGATCGGCACGCCCGAGCCGAGGCCTTTGGCCAGCGCCATTACATCCGGCAAAACACCGCTATGCTGGAAGCCGAACCAGGTGCCAGTGCGACCGATGCCGGTCTGGACCTCGTCCAGCATCAGCAGCCAGCCATGGGCATCGCATATCTGTCGCAACTCGGCGAGGTATTCCGATGGCAGCACGTTGATGCCACCTTCGCCCTGCACCACCTCGATCAGCACCGCGACCACGCTCTTGTTGTGTTCGGCGACATGGCGGATGGCCTCCAGATCGTTGAACGGCACCCGTGCGAAGCCGGACAGCAGGGGCTCGAAGCCCGCCTGGATCTTGCGGCTGCCAGTGGCGGTCAGTGTCGCCATGGTGCGGCCATGGAAGGCCTTCTCCATCACGATAATGGTCGGCACCTCGATGCCCTTGTTGTGGCCATACAGGCGCGCCAGCTTGATCGCCGCCTCGTTGGCCTCGCAGCCCGAGTTGCAGAAAAACGCCTTGTCCATGCCCGACAACGCACACAACTTGTCGGCCAGCTCCTCCTGTCGCAACACACGGTACAGGTTGGACGAATGGATCAGCGAAGCCGCCTGTTCGCTGACGGCTTTCACCAGTTTGGGGTGGCCGTGACCCAGGCCATTCACCGCCACGCCGGCGACCGCATCGAGATAGCGTTTGCCCGCCTCGTCCCATAGATAGGCGCCCTCGCCGCGCACGAAGGCAACGGGCTGGCGATTATAGGTATTCATCAAATGTGTTGTCATGGCAGTCCTCAACCAGGCTGTCCTGAAATAGCTGCGCTACTTAGAATGAAACAGCGAAATAGAAAACGGCGGCCAAAGCCGCCGTGCTTGTCATGCAGCGCCTTGATTATAGGCCGAAAAGCGCCCGATGAGACCACCCGCCCGCCATGAAGAACAGCATCGGAATCGACAACATGGTATTGGTGCGGGATGCCAGGAAGGCCACCCGGCGTGCCTTGTTCTTCTCGCCGTCGGATGCCGTGACCATGCCCAGTATCTTTTTCTGGTTCGGCCAGATCAGCACCCAGACATTGAACAGCATGATGGTGCCCAGCCATGCGCCAATCCCGATCCCGCCCATGCCGTTACGCAGCAGGAAGGCATCGACGAACAGCGGGCCCAGCAGGGCCGCGCCGGCGAGCCAGGTCACGACCGCCGCCCAGCGGAAGAACAGCAGGGCGCGCGGCGCGACATGTTTGGTGATACCGCCCGCCGTGCCATCTGCAGCGGCATTTTTCAGCGCGGCCACCTGAACGAAATTGAAGTAATACAGCAAGCCGATCCACATGACGCCTGCCATGAAATGGATCCAGCGGGCCAGGACTGCTGCGATATTGATATTCTCCATTGTCCAGTCTCCCTTTAGCCCAGAAAATTTCTGGCAAAGACATACAGCACGGCGGTCAGCACAAAACCGGCGATGACTGTTCCCCACAGCGAATCGAGCGGATTTTTCATGATTTTCTCCTCCTGATGAATTGTTGACAATTTTTGTCAGGTAAACCAGCGCCAGTATCTTCAAAATGCCGCAAACGCGCAAGCGAAGCCGCCCCAGCGCGCCTTTCCCTGCATGCTAAAATCCGGCAATTCCTTCCACCGCCCACCCACCCCATGGATGACGCCACCGCCAACGCCCCCTTCATCATTCGCGGCCTCACCAGCAAGGGTTCGCGGTTTCGCCCAAGCGACTGGGCCGATCGCTTGGCAGGCGCCTTCGCTGTCATCGATCCCAACAACCGCACCAACTATTCGCCCTATGTACAGCCGACTACACTGGACGGCATCCGCTGTGTCGTCGTGGATAAAAAGCTCAAGACGGCCGATCCCAACGCCTACCGGTTTTTACAGACCTTTGCCGAGAGCAACGAACTGCTCACCGAGAATGGCGACTGATCGATGCCGGACCGGAAATGAAAAACGCCGCTGTATGCGGCGTTTTTCATGGTGTGGTGCGGGTTTTATACCGGGGAGCGTCCGCCGCTCAGGCCATGCTCTTGACCGCCAGCGAAAGGCGGCTCTTGTGGCGCGCAGCCTTGTTCTTGTGGACGATTTGCTTGTCGGCGATGCTGTCGATCACGCTCATGGAAGCCTGGAACACCTGCTGAGCGGCGGCTTTGTCGCCCGCTTCGATGGCTTTGCGCACCTTCTTGATCGCGGTGCGGAGCTCGGAACGCTGGCTCATGTTGCTGTCGCGCTGGGCGCTGGCTTGACGTGCGCGCTTGCGCGCCTGGGCGGAGTTCGCCATATATTTCTGCTCCTGTGAACCCCGCGCCTTGCGCAGGGCAATTAATCTAGTAGGCACCCCATTCGGCATGGGGCTGATTCACCAAAGCCCGCGATTGTACGGGACAACACCACAAAAAATCAAGCCCGCGGCACGCGGAGTTGCGGCGCAGCCACGCGACCCGCACAATGCGCGCAAAACCCGGTCCATCCATGAACCTACTCAAAGCCCTCGCTGCGGTCAGCAGCATGACCCTGCTTTCCCGCATTCTGGGATTCGTGCGCGACACCATCATCGCCCGCGTATTCGGCGCCGGGATGCTGACAGACGCCTTCTTTGTCGCCTTCAAGATCCCCAATCTGCTGCGGCGGCTGTTTGCCGAAGGCGCATTCTCGCAGGCCTTTGTGCCCATCCTTGCCGAATACAAGACCCGCAAGGGCCATGACGCCACCCACATCCTGGTCAATCAGGTCGGCACTGCGTTGACGCTGACGCTGGTCGTCGTCGCCCTGCTGGGCATCGTGGGGGCGCCGTGGGTCGCCTACGTCAGCGCGCCGGGATTCCGGGCCGACCCGGAAAAATTCGCCCTCACCGTCACGCTGCTGCGCATCACCTTCCCCTACATCGTGTTCATTTCGCTGGTCGCACTGGCCGCCGGCGTGCTCAACACCTACAGCAAGTTTTCGGTGCCGGCGTTCGCCCCGGTACTGCTGAACGTGGCCATGATCAGCGCCGCGCTGTGGCTGGCGCCCTACTTCAACCCGCCGGTGCTGGCGCTGGGCTGGGGGGTGGCGCTGGGCGGCGTGCTGCAACTGGCGTGGATGCTGCCGCACCTGAAGCGGATCGGCATGCTGCCGCGTCCGACGCGGCACATCAACGACCCCGGCGTGCACCGCATCCTCAAGCTGATGGGACCGGCCACGCTGGGCGTGTCGGTGGCGCAGATCAGCCTGCTCATCAACACCATCTTCGCGTCCTTCCTCGCCACCGGCAGCGTGTCGTGGCTGTATTACGCCGACCGCCTGATGGAATTCCCGACCGGCATGCTGGGCGTGGCACTGGGCACCATCCTGTTGCCCAGCCTGGCCAAGCATTACGCCGACGATTCCCCGGCTGAATATTCGAAGCTGCTCGACTGGGGCCTGCGCCTTACCCTGCTGCTCGCGCTGCCTTCCGCGGCCGCGCTGGCGGTGCTGGCGGTGCCGCTCATCACCACGCTGTTTCGCTACGGCGCGTTCGACGCCCACGACGTCGCCATGACCCAGCATGCGCTGGTGGCCTACAGCCTCGGACTGGTCGGGCTGATCCTGGTCAAGGTGCTGGCGCCCGGGTTTTATGCGCGGCAGAACATCCGCACCCCGGTCAAGGTCGCCATCTTCACCCTCGTCGCCACCCAGTTGATGAACCTCGCCTTCATCGGGCCGCTGGGCCACGCCGGGCTGGCGCTGTCGATCGGGCTGGCAGCCTGCCTCAACGCCGGAATGCTGCTGCATCTGCTGAAAAAGCACCGGGTCTACCAGCCGCAGCCGGGCTGGGCCGCCTACTTCCTGCGCGTGCTGCTGGCGGTTTCGCTGATGGCGGCCATGCTCTACTTCGCCATGGGTGAGACGCAATGGTGGCTGACCGCCCGCTCCTACGAACGACTGGCACGACTGGCGCTGCTGGTCGGCGGCGGCATCGCGCTGTATTTTGCGGCGCTCGGGCTGATGGGCTTCCGTCCGCGGCAGTTCGTCCGGCGCGCCGCGGAATAACAGCCCTTCCCGGGGCCGCCAGCGGCCTGCAAAGGCCTGAATCGGCTAGAATAAGTCCTTTTCGGCGTCCCGCCCGCAATGCGCATCACCCACGGTTTTCGTCCACTCGGCACACCCCACGCGGTCACCATCGGCAATTTCGACGGCCTGCATCTCGGGCACCAGGCCATGCTCGCCCGCTTGCAGGACGTGGCGCGGACGCGCGGCCTGCCGACCTGTGTGCTGAGCTTCGAGCCGCATCCGCGCGAGTTTTTTGCGCCCGACCAGGCCCCCGCACGCCTGTCCAGCCTGCGCGAGAAGGCCGAGCACCTGCAACGACTGGGCATCGACCGGCTGCACGTATTCCGGTTCGACCGCGCCTTCTCGACCCTGACGGCCGACGCCTTCATCGAACAGGTGCTGGGGCGGACGCTGCAGGCGCAATACGTCTTGGTCGGCGACGATTTCCGCTATGGCGCCAAGCGCGCGGGGGATTTTGCCTTGCTTCAATCCGCGGGCCAGTCGCTCGGTTTCGACGCCGAATTCCTGCCCACGGTCGAAGTGGCGGGGGAACGCGCCTCGTCCACGGCGGTGCGCAGTGCGCTGGCCGAAGGCGAACTCGATCATGCCGCACGTCTGCTCGGTCGGCCCTACAGCATCTCCGGACGCGTGGTGCACGGCGACAAGCTCGGGCGCGACATCGGCTTTCCCACCGCAAACGTCCAGCTCAAGCACAACCGGCCGCCGCTCATGGGGATCTTTGCAGTCGAGCTCTGCGGCCTCAACGGCACCCCGCTGCCCGGCGTGGCCAGCCTGGGCAAGCGCCCTACCGTAAAGGGCGCGGACGCCGTGCCCGTGCTCGAAGTGCACCTGTTCGATTTCAATGCCGACATTTATGGTCGCCGCGTACGCGTGGATTTTCTCCACAAGCTGCGCGATGAAGCAAAATACCCCGACCTCGACAGCCTCGTCGCGCAAATCCGCCGCGACGTCGACAACGCCAAACAATTCATGAAGCAACGTCATGCCTGACTACAAGAGCACGCTCAACCTGCCCGACACGCCCTTCCCGATGCGCGGCGACCTCGCCAAGCGCGAGCCCGGCTGGGTCAAGAGCTGGCAGGAAAAGAAACGTTACGAGGCGATCCGCAAGGCCGCGGCCGGCCGGCCGAAATTCATCCTGCACGACGGTCCGCCTTACGCCAACGGCGACATCCACATCGGCCACGCGGTCAACAAGATACTCAAGGACATCATCGTCAAGGCGAAGACCCTGTCCGGCTTCGACGCGCCCTACGTACCGGGCTGGGACTGCCACGGCCTGCCGATCGAACTGCAGGTCGAGAAGACCCACGGCAAGGACATCCCGCCGGCTAGATTCCGCGAGCTGTGCCGCGCCTACGCGGCCGAACAGATCGAACGGCAGAAGGCCGACTTCATCCGCCTCGGCGTGATCGGCGACTGGGACCATCCCTACCGCACCATGGATTTCCAGTTCGAGGCCGAGCAGTTGCGCGTGCTGGGACAGATCCAGCAGGCCGGTTATCTCTACCAGGGCGCCAAGCCGGTGCACTGGTGCGTCGACTGCGGCTCGGCGCTGGCCGAGGCCGAAGTCGAATACGAGGACAAGACCTCGCCCGCGATCGACGTCGGCTTTGCAGTGGCCGACCACGCCGACCTCGCGCGTCGCTTCGATATCGCGACGATCGAGGCACCGATCCAGATCGTCATCTGGACCACCACGCCGTGGACACTGCCCGCCAACCAGGCGGTGGCGCTGCACCCCGATTTCCAGTACGCGCTGGTGCGCACGACCAAGGGCCTGCTGATCCTGGCCGAGAGCCTGCGCGAAGCCGCGCTGACGCGCTACGGCCTCGACGACGGCGCCGAGGTGCTCGCGCACACCACCGGCCAGGCGCTCGAAGGCGTGCTGCTGTGGCACCCCTTCCAGGAACGCCAGGTGCCGGTCATCGTCGGCGACCACGTCACCGCCGACGCCGGCACCGGCGCGGTGCACACCGCGCCCGGCCACGGCCTCGACGACTACGTGGTGGGCAGCCGCTACGGTCTCAAGGTCGACAATCCGGTGGGCGACGACGGCCGCTTCTACGCCAGCGTGCCGCTGGTCGGCGGCATGAGCATCTGGCAGGCCAACCCGCTGATCGTCGAGACGCTGGAAGCCAGCGGCGCCCTGCTGGCGCACGAGAAACTGCTGCACAGCTACCCGCACTGCTGGCGCCACAAGACGCCGATCATCTTCCGCGCGACGCGGCAGTGGTTCATCGGCATGGACGCCAGTGAGCGGGGAGCGGAGAGCGGGGAGCGGAAAACCCTGCGCGAGCAGGCGATGGCCGCGGTCGATGCGACGCAGTTCTTCCCGGCCTGGGGACGGGCGCGGCTGGAGGCGATGATCCGCAATCGTCCCGACTGGTGCGTCTCGCGCCAGCGCAACTGGGGCGTGCCAATGTCCTTCTTCACCCACAAGGAAACCGGTGAACTGCACCCGCGCACGGCGGAACTGCTGGAGATCGTGGCGCAGCGCGTCGAAACTGCCGGCATCGAGGCCTGGTTCGCGCTCGACCCCGCCGAGCTGCTGGGCGACGACGCCGCGCACTACGACAAGACCGGCCACACGCTCGACGTCTGGTTCGATTCCGGCGTCACCCACGCCTGCGTGCTGAAGCGCCGCCCCGAGCTCGCGCATCCGGCCGACCTCTATCTGGAAGGCTCGGACCAGCACCGCGGCTGGTTCCAGTCGTCGCTCCTCACCGGCTGCGCCACCGACGGCCGCGCGCCCTACGACGCGCTGCTCACCCACGGCTTCGTGGTCGACGGCAAGGGCCACAAGATGAGCAAGTCCAAGGGCAACGTGGTCTCGCCGCAGAAGGTGATGGACCAGTACGGCGCCGACATCCTGCGGCTGTGGGTGGCGACCACCGACTACTCGGGCGAGCTCACCATCTCGGACGAGATCCTCAAGCGCGTGGTGGAGGGCTACCGCCGTATTCGAAATACTTTGAAATTCCTGCTCGCCAACCTGTCCGATTTCGATCCCAAGGCGCACGCGCTGCCGGTCGAAGACTGGCTGGAAATCGACCGCTACGCGCTGGCGATGACGCGCCAGCTGCAGGACGAACTGCAGGCGCACTACGACGCCTACGAGTTCCACTTCATCGTGCAGAAGCTGCAAGGCTTCTGCTCGGAGGACCTCGGCGGCTTTTACCTCGACATCCTCAAGGACCGCCTCTACACCAGCGGTGGCGACAGCCGCGCCCGCCGCGCGGCACAGAACGCGCTCTACCACCTGACGCACGCGCTGACGCGCTGGATGGCGCCGATCCTGTCGTTCACCGGCGAGGAGGTATGGACACAGCTGGCAGGCGAGGACAACTCGGTGTTCCTGCACACCTGGCACGCGCTGCCGGCACAGGCCGGCGAAGCGGACCTGCTCGAGCGCTGGACCCGCATTCGCGCGGTACGTGCCGAGGTACAGAAGGAACTGGAGACCGTGCGCGTCGCGGGTGGCATCGGTTCCTCGCTGCAGGCCGAGGTCACGCTGCATGCCAGCCCCGCCACCCAGGCCCTGCTGGCCCCCCTGGGCGACGATCTGCGCTTCGTGCTGATCACCTCGCAGGCGCACATCATCGCAGCTGAGGCCGACCGCGTGGAAGTCATGCCGAGCACGGCAAAGAAATGCGAGCGCTGCTGGCATTACCGCGACGACGTCGACGCTGACCCCAGTCACCCTGGCCTGTGCGGCCGTTGCGTCGCCAATCTGAGCGGCAAAGGCGAGGTACGCAGCCATGCTTGATCTGCTGAATCAGGGCATGCGCAAATGGCTGGGAGTCGCACTGGCAGTGATCGTGCTCGACCACCTGACGAAGTTCTGGATATCGTCAGCGCTCGGTTATCAGGAAGCTATCCCGGTGCTGCCGTTCTTTTCGCTGGTATTGGTGCACAACACCGGCGCGGCATTCAGCTTCCTCGCTGACGCAGGCGGTTGGCAGCGCTGGTTCTTCATTACGGTGGGCATCGTCGCGACCGTGGTCATCGTGCGCCTGCTGAAACGCCACACCCACCAGCCGCGCCTGGCCTTTGCACTGGCGCTGGTGCTCGGCGGCGCACTCGGCAACGTGATCGACCGCGTGGTACTCGGCCATGTGGTGGACTTCCTGTATTTCCACTACAAGAGTTTCGCCTGGCCGGCGTTCAACGTCGCGGATTCCGCCATCACCGTCGGCGCCGCTCTCCTGATCTGGGACAGCCTGCGCGGCAAGCACGTCTCGGAAAACAAACCATGAGTGTGCGTACGGTTGCCGCCGGCGACACCCTCGAACTCCGCTATGCGCTGCGTCCGCGCGGTGGCGACGACATCATCTCCAATTTCGAGGACACCGAAGCAGAAACCGTCACGCTTGGCAACGGCACGCTGGCACCGATGCTGGAACAGTGGTTGCTCGACCTCCATCCCGGAGAACGTCACGTCTTCCTGCTCGATCCCTGGCAGGCATTCGGTGCCAGCCAAGCTGAGTTAATCCAAACATTGCCAAAAACCGACCTGCCCGCCGACATGGCATTTGCAGTCGACCAGCTGGTCGAATTCGCCATGCCAAACGGCCAGACGCTGGCCGGCCGCATCCTGGAAATCGGCGATGACGCAGTAAAGGTCGATTTCAACCACCCGCTCGCCGATCTATTCATCGAATTCGAAGTGGAAATCGACCGCATCCTGTGACCTTGGAACGCCCATGACCCCCACCATTCTTCTCGCCAATCCACGCGGCTTCTGTGCCGGCGTCGATCGCGCCATCGCCATCGTCGAACGTGCGCTGGAAAAATTCGGCGCGCCAATCTACGTACGCCACGAAGTCGTCCACAACACCTTCGTCGTCAACGACCTCAAGGCCAAGGGCGCAATCTTCGTCGAGGAGCTGTCCGAAGTCCCCGCCGGCGCCACCGTCATCTTCAGCGCGCATGGCGTGTCTCAGGCGGTGCGTGCCGAGGCCGAAGCGCGCGGGCTGAACGTGTTCGATGCCACGTGCCCGCTGGTCACCAAGGTGCACGTCGAAGTCAGCAAAATGCGCGACAAGGGATATGAAATCGTGATGATCGGCCACAAGGGCCATCCCGAAGTCGAGGGCACACTGGGGCAGTCGGACGGCGGCATGTACCTGGTCGAAACGCCGGAGGATGTCGCCGCCCTGGAGGTCAACGATCCCGACAAGCTCGCCTATGTCACTCAGACCACCCTGTCGGTTGATGATGCCGCGCGCGTGGTCGATGCTCTGCGCGTGCGCTTCCCCCACATCACTGGTCCGAAGAAGGATGACATCTGCTACGCCACGCAGAACCGGCAGGATGCGGTCAAGGCGCTCGCGCCGCAATGCGACGTGGTGATCGTGGTGGGGTCGCCGACCAGTTCGAATTCGAATCGGCTGCGGGAAGTGGCAGAAAACCTGGGGGTGCCCGCCTACATGGTCGACAACGCCAGCGAGATCGATCCGCAGTGGGTGGCCGGCAAACAGCACATCGGCGTGACGGCCGGTGCCTCGGCGCCGGAAGTCCTGGTGCAGGACGTCATTGCCCTTCTGACCCGGTCCGGGGCAGGACAGGTCACGCACCTGAAGGGCGCAGAAGAAAATGTGGGGTTTCCCTTGCCGAAGGGCTTGAACTGACCCAAGCAAGCATGTGCCGGCTGGCACGATTTGTCGATTTTTTTTACATCCTGGCCCACGCGGATTACACAGCCCGCATGACAACCACGCAGTCGATTGTTATTCAAGGAATTTTCAGGGCAACCTCAATCAGGCCTGAAACCTGCTTAATGAATGGCAAGCCTGAGGGAATCGAGCCGATTCGCGTCATGGCTGTCTATCAATAAACGTCTATTTCAACCTGGAGAACGAACCATCATGCGCAAACTATTAGCAGGTCTCATTCTTGCCACGACGGCAGCCCCCGCTTTTGCCATCGCAGTCGCACCCTCCCCCATCCCGGAACCCGGCGCCCTCTGGCTTTTGGGAATCGGCGCCGCGGCGGGGTTTTTGGTCAGGGCCAAAAATCGCAACAACAAAAAGAAGTAATCAGCGTACCTCACGCCTTGCAGACGCCAGGTACGGGACAGATCAGCTCTTCCAGCAGTCCGCCAGGCTGCCTGTTCCAGATTCGGTCCGGCTGCCTGCCTGATCCATCGTCAGCGTACCGCACTGGGGATCGGCAAACGCCCCGGTAGGCGCGGCCTGTATAGTATAGGTTGTCGTACCCACATTCGTGGACGTGATGTTGTAGGCGGCTGTTCCGCTTTTGGGCGATTGAGTCGCGGGCAGCGCTGCGCCGGCATACGTGCCATTGGTCGTGAAATAGCGCTCCATGAACTGTGCGTCTTCCGACATGATCGCCTGCGCGTCGGCACGTTTACTGCGTCGCACATAATCCTGGTAACTTGGGTAGGCAATAGCGGCCAGGATGCCGACGATGGCCACCACGACCATCAACTCGATCAAGGTGAACCCGGGTTGGGATTTGCAATTATGGCCAAGTTTCATCACGTCACGCTCCCGGGTCATCGTCTCTGCACACGCATCGATGTCAACAAGGCCGGCTGGTGCGCGCCTTGCGACACGGTTTGGAACTGGATTGTGTCGCCGCTGCGTAGATCGCTGATCGTGCTCCGCTTTCCATTCACCATGACCACGGTCGTCAGCGGACTGTACGCATAGGTCACCCCGTCGATCACGAGTTTGCTGCCACTGGCATAAACCACCTCAAGCTTGCCGCTTTGCTGCACTTGAGTCCGTGTGTCCGTCGCCATGTTTCCAGGGCCGGGCGTATCGACCCGGGTCATGGCATAGGCCTGGCCAGTAGAAAAAACGACCGACATAAGCATCATCATGGACATCAGTTTCATCATCGCCCCTTATTGAAAAATCTGACGCCAACTCGAACGATCCTGTATGGAAGGCAGGCGGTTCAGTTCGTTTTCAAGCGAAGTATTGGTCGTTGTGTTTTTCTTGCTCATGCTGGTCCACTTGTTCATCGACCCACCGCCCGGGCCACCCGGATTCTTCTGCATGCGTACGGCACTGGGAATCGACGACTTCTTGACCCCCGACGCGTACGATCCGGGGGGACCAAGATTATCGGCCGTGTTCACCACGCCATTCCCGTCCACATCAAAAGTAGGCCCGCCCAACGCCGCGCCTCCCACTGAATCCAGCTCCATCAGCCATCCATCGCCACCGCCCGAACACGTCGAGGCATTGGGGATCAGGGTAGTAAACAGGATGCGATTGTCATACAACGCGGGGTCGCTCACCACCCGCTCGCCCGATGCGGGGAGGTCCATATACCAGCCGCGCATCGTGCCGCCCGATACAAGCCCGTCCCAGGCCACGGTGTTATTGCTCGTCGTACGATAAGTATTGCCGGACACGGTTGTCGTGGTGGTAATCGTTTGCGGCTGCAATACGCTTCGCCCGGATATGGTGGAGGGCGACAAGGCCTTGTCCCATATGGAATAGAACGTCTGGGTGGCCGTTGTGGAAATATCGCCGTTTTCGAGATACTTGCCCGTCCCGAAATACAACTGGTAACCGTCTCCGCTGAAATGGCGCGTCACCTCGACTGCACTGGTAATCGGCTGCCGGTTGTTGCTGGAATCCATGGCAGTAAACAGGGGCTGCGGCGAACTCGACGTGCCGAACGCCACCCCCCAGCCAGTTGCATTGGAAGCACATACACCCTGATTGTTCGCGTTGCACAAGTCGAATTTCCACATATTACCCTGCAAATCGCCGGCATAAGCGTAATCCACTTTACCATCGGCATCGGCGTCGACGAGCGTCGGCGTGGCCAGCGCATTGGGCGTCGCGACCGATCCGACCTTGGTGGAAATTTTCTTGATCAGCGTCCCGGTTCCGATGTCTACGATATACAGATAAGCGTAGCCCGTCGTGCTGGCGCTGCCATCCGCCTCACTATTGTTGTAGCCGTTGCTGAACACCGCGGCCCACTGTCCCGTGTTTAGCTTCACGATACTCGGCTGGCCATAGACATAACCCAGATCGGCATCGTTGTATTCCCATTTCACGATCGAACTGGCATTGGCCTCGCTGAAGTTGTTGGGATTGGTCACGTCCAGCGCATACAGTCCCTGTCCTCCGGCTCCCAGGCTAGCGACGAGCGTAGTGTGCCAGGCACTCGAGTAAAACGTATCGACCACTGTCGGCGAGCCGTCAACATAGTAGCGATGGATATAGTTGGGTGACGTCAATTGGGCCAGATTGGGGTAAACCTGGCTCGGCACGTAGGCCAGTTTTTCCTGCCCCGTTGCCGCATCGAAAGCATGCAGCATCCCGTCGTTGGCGCCTACATAGATCATGGGCGTGCGACTGGAATAGGTCGAACGAAACGCGTAGTAGCTCGCGGCCTCAAGGTTATCCGGGTAGTTGAACGCCGGCGCGCCGACATAAGACGGCGCCGAATTGACCACGTCGCCCAGCACGCTGATCAGGCGCGGACGGAAGCCGTTAATACCGGTTTGCCCGCGCAGGTAGTTCAACCGGTTCACCCCGGTATCGCTCGGATTGGTGCCGTTGAGGCTGGGATTGGACGTCAACGCGGTCACCTGGCTGGCATCCAGCTCGCCAGCAGTTGGACTGGCCGGGTTGGCGGGCCAGCGGAAGGGAATGCCGCTCGAGGTGCTGGGCTTGTAGGTGAGGATATTCCGGCCGGTGCCATAGTTCTGGCCGTTGAGTACCGTACCCGCCTGCCACGCCACCGTGGTGATCGCGCCCGAGGTGGAGTTGGTGTTGTAAGCGATCATGTCGCCCGACCAGTCCGACGAGTTGAACTGCCCCTGGTAGATCTTTCCGCCTGCCACGACCGATCCGGACGTCATCGCCACGGCGGCAGCGGCGCCCGATTGCGCAATGATGCTGCTGAAAATGGTGCTGAAAGTCGAATTCAGGGTGGTCAGGTTATTGGCATACGAGGCCGAGATCGTTCCCCCCGCCACCGCCATCTGATCGAGTGGATTAGGCGGATTGGTGAGGAAGTAATTGTTGGTGAACTCGGGCAAGGCAAACCCGATGACGTAGGTTTTGACAGGTCGCGAACCGCTGTTCAAGTTAGTAACTGCGGTCACTGCATTCGCCACCTCAGACGCCGAGTAAGGCTGGCCGGTTTGATAGCTAACAGCCCCCCCTGTGGCGGTGACGCTGGGAAGACCGTTCGTCAGGAACACCACGAAATCCTTGTTGCACGAATTGGGGGGCGCAGACTGTGCTCCGCCTTGAGCCGTCCCGAAATTCGTCGTGGCACCATTGAAGTAATCCTTGGCGGTCATGAACGTTCCTGTGATGGGGGTCAGACCTGCGTTGATCAGGGGTGCGTTGGCATTATTCCAGGTGTTGCCGCCCGAAATATTGGTCGGGTTGTCATTCCAAGTGGAGCCGCTAAGGGTAGGCACGACCTCGGTCGCCAGCTTGAGATTGAGTTTTGCGGCCTGCGTCGTGTCCAGATTCGCGATCGGGACATGTAGATAGCCCTTGCCGGGGCTGCCATTGGAAAACCAGGTGGGACCGGCATCGGTCGATGCCAACCTTTGGCCAAAGTCATCGATCGCCTGCGCATAGTCGCTGTCGGTCGGGGAAAAAGTATAAGGGCCGACAGTCGCTCCATACCCTGCTCCCGAAGCACCCGGTGCTGCATCCGATATGCCCGTCTTGGTGCTACTACACTTATAACCGCTTGTATGATCCCCAGGAAAGGTGATGTGGCTGGACGAGCCCGTGGTGGAGGAATAACAGAAGGTACTGCCTGCCGGAGTTCCCGAGTAATAAGGCAGATTGACGTTGTAATAAATGCAGTCAACCTTGGTGCCGCCCGCCGTCGTGCACGCCCCGGCAGCGTTTGGGCTGGTGGGATTTGGAATCTTGTACTTTTTGTGGGTCGCGCTGTCCCGCGCTCCCGTCCACGCCGGGTCATAGTTGGCCGGATCATAGCTGGCATCGTAAGGACTTTGATTCAGCCAATTATGTGCCACGTTACTTTGCTGATATGCCATCAACCCCATGTTGATCTGGCCGGTGTAGTTCGTCACCAGGCTTCGGGCTGCCGTTCGGGCGATCTCCGATTTGCTGGCCGGGTCGGCGCTCCCCACGGCCAGGCCGGTCGGGTCTTCGTCCATGGCGTTGGAGTTGCTGAAGATCAGCAACACGTTGGCCTTGCTCCCGGATGTGACGAACAGGGGCACCTGGCTCAGGCTCAGCAGTGCGCCGCTCGACATGCCGTAATAGCCTAAAGAAAAAACGGCCATGAGCGCCAGAGATACAGGCCTGCGGTTGAAGGTCATCATGAAAATGCTCCCTGCGCGTCAATAGAGTACGGTGGCTTGCACCGTGGCCTGGGTTTGTCCGGTAATGCCCCAGCCACGTGCGGTGATGCGGAATGGAAGCAGTTGAGCTCCCGAGGTATTCCCTTTCCCGGTCGACGCACTGGATCCGAATGCCGGAACATTGTTCGGAATCAACTCGATAATGTAGCGGGGCTGCACGGGAAGGTTGGTCGCGTCGAACTTAAGCGGCGCGCCGGTATAGACTTTGGTTTTGTTCGATGTCCATTGATTGTTGCTGGTTATCGACGTCCAGACCGGAGTGGTGGGGTCGTTCAGGCACAAGCCCGCCGCACAGCCTGCAACAAAAGCGGAGGCGGGGGACAGCCCTGCCGTGGCAATGTATTTCATGGCGTCACGTATGCCGGCCTCGGCCGCCTCGAACGCGACGTCCTGGTCGCGCGTATTGCCCGCCATGCGCTCTTCGAGCGACGTGGACTTGATGGCCGACAGGGAAATCAGGGTCAGCACAACGAGAAAAATCAACCCGGTAATCAGCGCCGCGCCGTGTTGGGAAGTGGAAGTTGGGGTAGGCATGATGTTCATCGCTCACATGGGCGGCAGGCGGTTGCGCACGCCTATAGTGGCCGAATACACTTGATAGAGCCTGCGGTCATTCGCATTCGTGGCAACGTTATTGAACGTATAAGGCTGGGCAGACGTTGAAAGGTTGTTGTCGGGGCTGCGCATCAGCAGGCTCACCGTCACGCTCACAACTTGGGCCCAGTTCCCGGGCGTTTTGGTGTAGCTATCGACAGCGCCATCGGGCGTAGGAAGGGTGGTATCCAGTCCATAACTGAATTGCATGTCCTGCACGTTCTCGACCAGTTCTTCGGCGTTGCCACTCAAGCCCACCCGGTAGAGGGCCGGGTTGCCCGCGGGGTTGGTCCCGATGAAATACGAATATTGGTTCATCCGCATGACGAAGGCGTCGGATCCATAGACGCCGATCCGGTTGCCGGTATTGCTGGCGTTCGAATGGGAAATCGCGACAATCGTACCGGCGCCGTTCGCTACCGCGGTAGCCTTGACCACATCGGCATTCACGCAATTGGTGATCACCAGCACGTCGCCTGCCTGGAAGCCATCCGGATTGCCATTGATCTGCACATTGGCATTCTGGGGCGCCAGATTGCCTGTCAGGTTGACGCCGTTGCTGAATGCGCCCATGACCGACAAGACATCTGTGTTTGCTACCCGTGTAATCGCGGTAGGATTGACCCAACCCACGCCACCGTCGTAGCCGACCAGGGCATTGGCTGGGGTCATCGGTGGAACGGGCGCATTGGCGATGGTGTTCACTCGTACAGAGGCCATGTTTCCGCATCCGACATACCCGGCCATGCGGATGTCACGGCTCATCGTATCCAGGGCATAACGCGCGTTTTCCTGCATGCGCGACAAGTTGTCGGTGGCGCGGAATGCGCCTCGGCTGCCGATAAAAATGTAGCCGATCCCGCCAAGCAGAACCAGGCCCAGGGTCATGGCAATCATCAACTCGACCAGGCCGAATCCCGACTGCGCACGCGGCGATATCCAGATCGGTCTCATAATTGCGTTTCCACCTTGAAGGTTTTGATCGCCTGGTTTGCCACGTTCCCGCTATCAACGAGGCCACGGCTGTCGTCCCACTGAATGAGGACGGTTGCCACCTTCGTATTCACATTAACCGCGATCGAACCGTTGCCCGCGGGAAGCGCGCAGGCAAGCTGGTTTTTCCACGCCGCGATGTCCTGCACTGGGACCGTTCCGATAGGTACGGCTGCCGAGCAGTTGGCCGCCGCCCCCATCGGGGTGGCATAGCCACCGGTCACCGCGCTTGTGCGGTTGGCGCGCATCCTGTCGACGATGTCGTAGGCCAACCAGGTGGCCTGGGTACGGTGGCTGGCGCTCAGATTGTTGCGCATACTGGAAGTCGTCAACCCGGCCAGGCCGAGCAGGCCTATGGCCAGCACCAGCATGGCAACCAATATTTCAAGCAGGGTGAATCCCGTCTGTTTCATGGGCGTCCTCATGGGCAGGCGACGGGTGAAACCCGCGTGCGTCCGGTTCGTTCGATCTGGATGGCCCGCCCTTTTACTCCAGTTGGAGCAGGAGCGGGCGGACAGAGTGTGAGCGTGGTGGACGCAGCGGTGGCCGCTGTGGGTATGGTCGTGCGGCCATCCGAGGTGAAGGTAATCGTGTTGGTCACATCCGCGCCGGGCGTCAACGTGCTGGAGCCGCCCAATGCCTGTTGTACTCGGATCGGGTTGCCGGCTGCGTCCGCGACGATCCATCCTTGCGTCCAACTGACGGCACCGGGACATACGGTGCCGCTACATACCATCACGTTCGCTGCGCGCTTGACCGCCTCGCTGCGGGCCATATTGAGTGCGGTGATCAGGTCGTTCGCCTGCGACGCCATACGGTTGTTCATCACAAATAGCTGAAAATTCGGGATCGCAATGCCCAGCAGAATGCCCGCCACCGCCAGTGTGACCACCAGTTCGATCAGAGTAAACCCGCGCTTTTTGGCGTCAATCATGGTCTGTTCAAGTTCTCGTTTCACGCTGCCACCTTAAAAAGCGGGGGCAGCGATGTCCAGTTCGGCAAGACGAATGGCGGAATTGGGTTTACGAACGGCCAAGCCCACCGGCACTGTGTTTCAGAAATCCACAATGCTTAACGTCAGGAACCAGGCTAACTTGAATACCAACGGAATCAGCAGCTGCCGGATTCGAGCCGCGGACGGCCGGCGTTGTTGATGACGATGTCGCGGCGCGACCCGGACACGCAGATTTCGAACGTACCATTGCCCAGGCCGGCCACCCCTCGGCTTCGCCCGTCGGGCAGGTAGCTGATGAAGCGGCTGATATGGCTGTTGGCGGTGATGGTCACGTCCGCGTGGGCAGGCAGTTCCACCCGTAGCAGGGCATCGCTGGCGTCGATCACGCCGGGGGTCCCGTCGTCGACAAACACAAGCCAGCCCTCGTGCCAGTTGGCCGTGGCATCGCAAGCCGATGGGACTGCCCCCACATCGCCTGTCTTGCACACAGTTACGCGCATGCCCCGCTTGACCGCTTCGGACCGCGCCAGCTGCAAGGCCGTCACCAGATCGTTGGTCACGGCCGCCAGCCTGCTGGTGTTCATCAGAAACCCATAGCCTGGAACTGCAATCGCCAATAAAATCGACCCTACCGCCAGCACAATCAGCAGTTCCACCAGTGTGAAGCCACGCCATCCCATTTCCCCCTCCCTCGCTTTTTTATATGGGAATGTCAGCTTGCCACGCTGTAGGCGGCGCATCTATACAACTTTAGTCGTAGGTCCAGACCATGCATGAATCAGGCAATGCAGGGCCGGGAACGTCCGTCATCGTCCTGGGCGCGGGGGTTTCCGGCCTCAGTGCGGCACTGGCTTTATTAAAGCGCGGCCATGGCGTCACGCTGCTGGAACGCGGTGACGTGGGGGCCGAGTCGTCGTGGGCGGGCGGCGGAATTCTGTCGCCGCTGCTGCCGTGGGATTACACCGAAGCGCTCTCCACACTGGCACTGCGCTCGATGGCCGGCTATGCGGACTGGGTGGCGGACATCGAGGCATGCGGTGGACGCAGTGCCGAATACTGGCGCTGTGGGATGCAGGTGTCGGGCGAGACCCGGATCAACGAGGCACTTGCCTGGTGCGAAGCGCACGATCTGTCGGCGCAACGCCAACTCACGCAGACAGGCGAAAGCCTCTGGCTGCCTGATATCGCCCAGGTACGCAATCCACGCCTGGTCGCGGCCTTGCGCGAAGCCGTGATACGGCTGGGTGGGGTCATTCATGTACACAGCGCGGTGGAAACGGTCACGGTCCGTGCAAGGCATATGGTGGCAGTCCACACAGCACAGGACACCTACACGGCAGATCGGTTCGTCCTGGCTACCGGAGCGTGGTCAGGCATCGCGCTACCCCATCTAGCGGGTGTCCCGAATATCCGTCCGATCCGCGGCCAAATGCTGTTGTTCAAACAGGAACCTGGCATGCTCAATACGATCCTGTACCGCAAGGGCCTGTATTTGATTCCACGCCGCGACGGCCATGTGCTGGTTGGAAGCACGCTGGAAGACGCCGGATTCGACAAGGCCACCGATGCCTCCACATGCCAGCGCCTGCACGTTGAGGCGGCCGAATTACTCCCTTCCCTGGAAGGGCTTCAACCCATCAGGCATTGGGCCGGTCTACGTCCCGGTTCACCCGACAATCTTCCGGTCATCGACCGCCATCCCGATTTCGACAATGTCTTCGTCAACGTAGGGCATTACCGCTATGGCGTCACATTGGCACCTGCGTCGGCAGAGCTCTTGACCGACGTGATGGAGGACACCACGCCTGCCGTCGACCCCACCCCCTATCGTTGGGAAGCGGCACGCGAACGCAGGTGGACCGACGCGCTCTAGTACGGTGTTCCCATGCGCAAGCACTCGGCGCGCCCTGACAAGATGGTTTACACTTTGCGCCACTTGAACCACGCTGCGTCCGTCAGGCAATGAAAAAAACCGGTGCGTGCAACCCCATCTCGACGAAAGCTGGCAGGAATGACAAGGTTGTCCATTGACTGAGACAACCGGCAACCGCCCACCCCTGACAGTCTGGATCGTCAGCGACGGCAAACCGGGGCATGTCAATCAATCTCTGGGACTGGCCGAGGCACTGGCGCGCGCCACGACGACCGAAACCCATCGGCTTCCCGCCTTGCCGGCCTGGCGCGCCTGGCTGGCGTTGCTGCTGAAGCACGCGCCAGGCACGTCTCTCCCCTCCCCTGATCTGATCGTGGGCGCAGGTCACGCCACACACCTGACACTACTGGCAGCACGACGTGCGCGTGGGGGACGGGCCATCGTCCTGATGAAACCAAGCCTGCCACGCACCTGGTTCGACCTCTGCATTGTGCCCCAACACGACGGCATCGCAGCTGATACGCGGACGCTCGTGACGGAAGGCGCGCTGAATCGCATTCATGCTTCAGCCAACCGCGACGTACACCATGGATTGCTTCTGATCGGTGGCCTCTCGCCGCATTTCGAGTGGGACGATGACGCCATCCAGCTCCAGATCAAGAGCATCCTCGCACGTACACCCGACACGCACTGGACGCTCACCACCTCGCGCCGCACGCCGCCCGAATTTCTGGCGGAACTGCCACCCACCCCCAACCTGACCGTGGTTCCGCATACCGCGACGCCGCCCGACTGGCTGCCGACACAGTTTGCACAATGCGGAATCGTGTGGGTCACGCCCGACAGTGCCTCGATGGTGTTCGAAGCCCTGTCGGCAGGTGCAGATGTCGGCGTATTCGACCTGCCGGTCAACCCGAAAAGCCGCGTTGGCCAGGCGATCGCACGACTTGCCGACTCACAACGCATTACCCGCTTCGTGCGCTGGTGCGCGAGCGGCACGCTCCACCCCAACCTGCACCCATTGGCCGAAGCCGACCGATGTGCCGAATGGATTCTTGAATGGCTGAAGAAAAAAAACTGACCGTCCTGCAATTGCTCCCTGCCCTGCAATCCGGTGGCGTCGAACGCGGCACACTCGAAGTAGCGCATGCCTTGACGAAGCAAGGCCATCGGGCCCTGGTGATATCGGCAGGCGGACGATTGGTTGCCCCCCTGACGAAAACCGGCGCCGAACATTTCACCTGGCCGATCGGCAAGAAATCGCTCAAGACGCTGCTGCTCGTCGGAAAACTGCGGAAATTCCTGGCGGAAGAAAAAGTGGACATCGTCCACGCACGCTCGCGCGTGCCCGCCTGGATCGCCTGGCTGGCTTGGCGCGGCATGAATCCGTCGATGCGACCGCGTTTCGTCACCACGGTGCATGGCCCCTATTCGGTGAGTGCCTACAGCGCGGTCATGACCAAGGGCGAACGGGTCATCGCCATTTCAAAAATGATCATCAACTACATCGTCAGGAATTACCCGAAGGTGCCGCAGGAGAACGTGCGCCTGATCTATCGGGGCGTCGACCCCAAACAATTCCCGTCGGGCTACACGCCCCCTGACGACTGGATGCGCCAATGGCAGCAGGAACATCCCGGCTTGGCAGGCAAGAAAATCCTGTTGCTGCCCGCCCGCCTGACCCGCTGGAAAGGCCAGACCGACTTTATCGACATGCTGGAACAGGTCATCAAGACTCGGCCCGATGTCCACGGCCTGATCGTGGGCGAAACCCACCCAAGGAAGCAGGCATTCATGGCCGAATTGGAAGCGCGCAGCAAACGTCTTGGCGTGTGTCAGCATCTGAGTTTCATCAGCCATCGCGCAGACCTTCGGGAAATCATGGCCATCAGCGACATTGTGTATTCACTCTCGCGCGAACCCGAAGCGTTTGGCCGCGTCAGCCTGGAAGCGCTCAGCCTCGGCAAGCCGCTGATTGCCTATGACCATGGAGGGGTGAAAGAACAGCTGGCGGCCATCCTGCCCGAAGGTGCGATTTCCGTCGGCGACATTGGGCAGGCCGCCCGGAAGACCCTGCGGTGGCTGGATGCCCCGCCGCATGTACCCGAACAGAATCCTTTCACATTGGAACGCATGCTGACAGCCACGCTCGACGTCTATACCGAACTCGCCCGCGCGCCGCGCAGCAAATAAAAAAGGTGGTATCGATGCAGGTCCGCGGCGGTCAGGATTTTCCGCTGATCGCCCCGGGCAGATGGCGCAGCCGTCCCCAGAGCTTGCCATACACGTCCCGAAACAGGGTGGCGGGGTGGGACATGCGCATGGCGCGGCGCGACAAAATTGCCGCTCCCGTTTCCGGTTTGGCGCCATCGCGATGCAGGCGTGCAATTTCACGTGCGACCACGGCAAACAGGTTGTATTCGAACATGACACGCCGCTTGGCCTCGACGATCGCCGGCAGGCGTTTGTCGAATTCACGGTCCGCGATCGCCTTGCGGATCACCGCGGCGGCTCCAGCCGCATCATGGAGGTCGATGCGGATGAAACTTTCTTCCGGGAAATACGCCTCCAGATTGGGGCAGCCACAGTAGAAAGGCAGCGTCAGACCCAGGAAGGGATCGGCAATCTTTTCCGTCCAATGGTGCTCGCCAATATAGTTTTCGATCGCGACGTGGTAACGATAGGCGCGCAGGCAGTCGGCCTTGTCGTCGAGCGGCCGCTTGCTATGTCGGCCGAACGTATCGAGTTCGGGCATCAACTCCACCAGTTCGCGCATGAAGCGCGCACGATGATAGTGCAAGGTATGCCGCATCGCCTTGGGTGAATACACCATCGAGACATTGCGGGATTTGTCTTGCGGCGATTCGTCCAGGATGTCGTCGAACGGCACGGTCCGATGCCGCCCCACCCCGTAGAACCAATGCAACGCCGACTGCGAATAAATCCGGTTGGGGTGCCGCAACGCCCACTCGGGCTGGCTGGTCAGCACCGCACCGAACTGTCGCGCGTAGTCATTGCCATAAATCTTGACGGACGAAGGCTCCATGGTCACCAGCAGCGTGTGCTCGCGCGGGCAGGCCAGCAGCTCTCGGCTGACTTTCTTGGCTTCCCCGGGTCTCGCGGGCACATCGTCATAGACCAGCAACCAGTCGTAATCCCGCGCCTCACGCTCGAAGATGAATTCGCATTCTCCCCATACGGGCTCATTGTGCGGAAATTGATGGAGCCAGGTCGACGTGGGCGTGGAACTCATCACTTTGACACGTAGCCGTGGCTTGGTCATGGTCGGCCTCAGAAACTGCGTAAACTGCCGGGGAGGTCCTGCCCGGCCTTCAGGTCGCCGGCAATGAGGTTCGGCAATTGCGCCGCCAACCATTCCGGCGTGATCATTTTCATGCAGGCATGGGTATCCGGATTGCTGCAGGTTTTGGCATAGCAACTGATGCACGGCAGCACGGCCTGGATCGCAACAACCCGCGGCCCGATCGGTTTGACCCGACGCGGGTCGGTCGGGCCGCACAGGACAAGCAAGGGCCTGTCGGCTATCGAAGCGAAATGTGCGGTGCCGGTGTCATTGCCGACGATTGCGGCAGCGCCTGCGCACAACGGCGCAATATCCAGCAACTGGAGCTGGCCATTCAGATTGACCACCCATTCCCCGAGGGTCGCGATTTCAGCGCAGACATCCACCTCGTCCGCCCCGCCGATCAGGACGATCTTTTCCATACCCTGCTGGTGCAGCCGTTGCGCCAGTTCGCCAAAACGCTGCGTGCCCCAACGTTTCAGCGGATGTGCGGCAGCCGCCCCGGGCAGCAGCACGACGTAATCATTCTCGCCGAGGCCATGTTCGCGCCGCAATTGTTCAATGAACGGTGCACGGTCCGGTGCGGGATACAGCACCGGATGCACGGTTCGCGTGGGGATACCGATCGCCTGCAATACCGACTGCATCATCGGGAACGCATGGGACCGAGGATCGCGCAGCACCGGCTGATGCGTATAGGGAAGGCCGCCGCGGTTGCCGACGCGGATGCGTGGCGCGCTGCCGATAAGCCAGAGCAGCGTAAGCAGGAAACGGGAATGATCCGAGCGTTGCAGGTCGACGACCAGATCATAATGCCCGGCGCGTACTTTCTTCAGCCACGCGAGGCTGTTTGCCCAACGCCGGGTTTTACTGCGCACGTCGATCGCCCATACCTCGGAAAAACGCGGGTCATGAGCAAACAGGCCGGTGCAGTTGGGCTGCGTATTGAGGTGGATTTCGGCGTGCGGCAAGGCGCGTGCAATGTCTTCCATAAGTGCGCTGGCGGTCACCACGTCGCCCAGCGCACTCCACTTGATGACCAGGACACGTCGGATCCTGTCGAGTTGCACCGGATTCATGCCGGAGACAATTGGGGTTGATATTCCGGCACCCAGGTCTTCAACTGGCGTTTGACCGTCGCCTCATCGTAAGAACCCGGGTAGGCAAGCCAGGCCAGGCATTCGGCATACCAGTCCGCGTCTGCCGTACGTGCCTTGGCCACCCGTAGTTTGGGGTGCGGCGTCGGCAGGGTGGATTCGTCGTCGGCAAGCAATTCCTCGTAGAGCTTTTCGCCAGGGCGGAGCCCGGTGTATTCGATGCGGATACGATCCTCGTCCGCGCCCGACAACCGAATCATGAGTCGGGCCAACTCGGCAATCCTGACCGGCTCGCCCATGTCGAGCACGAAAATCTCGCCCCCCTCGCCCATCAATCCCGCCTGCAACACCAGTTGCGCCGCCTCGGGAATCGACATGAAATAGCGCATGATGTCGGGATGGGTCACCGTCACCGGCCCGCCCGCCTCGATCTGCTTCTGGAATTTTGGAATCACACTGCCGGACGAACCGAGCACGTTGCCGAAGCGCACCGACACGAAGCGCGTGCCGCCCGGCTGCTGCATCGCCTGGCAGGCCATCTCGGCGAGTCGCTTGGTCGCTCCCATCACATTGGTCGGGTTGACCGCCTTGTCGGTGGAAATCATCACGAACTTGCCGACCCCCTGCGCCTGCGCTGCCGCTGCGACCACCTGCGTGCCGAGCACGTTGTTGCGCACGGCCTCCCAGGCGTTGTCATTCTCCATCAGCGGCACGTGCTTGTAGGCCGCGGCATGGAACACCACGGCTGGCCGGTGCTCGGCCATCACCTGGTTCACCCACACAGCATTCTTCACGTCGCCGATCACCGGCGCGATGGGCATAACAGGAAAATGCTGCGGCAATTCCTGCTCCATCGCATACAGTGCCAATTCGGACTGCTCGAACAGCACCAGTTTCGCCGGGGCAAAGCGTGCAATCTGCCGACACAATTCGGAACCAATCGAACCCCCGGCGCCAGTCACCATCACCACCTGGCCGGCCAACAGCTGGTGCAAGCCGCTGTCGTCGAGCTGCACCGGATCGCGCCCCAGCAGGTCGTCAAGCTCGATACGACGAAGGCTGGATACCGACACCCGACCTGCCACCAGATCCTCGAGCGACGGGATGGTCATCACGTTCAACCCGGCTTCGGTACAGAGCTGGGTGATGCGCTTGCGCACGGCGTGCGCGGCCGACGGCAGCGCCAGCACGATGTCGTCCACCTCCATTTTCTTCGCACAGGCTGTGACATCGTCCAACGCGCCGAGTACCGGCAGACCCTGCACCAGCCGCCCCTGCTTGTCGCGATTGTCATCCAGCAGACCGACCACGTGAAAACCCGCCGGATTCCGCGCCAGTTCGCGCAACAGAAAATCCGCCGCCGAGCCTGCGCCGGCCACCAATACCGGCTTGCTGTCCGGACGCAACACGCTGGCAAGCCTGTGTTCCTTCCACGCCCGATAGGCCAGGCGGCTGCCACCCATCACGATCACCAACAGCAACGGATCGAGAATCAGCACCGAACGCGGGACCACCGCGTGGACACGGAACAGGATCAGCGTCACGGGAACCAGTAGCGCTGCCAGACCCACCGCCAGCACGATACGCTTGAGATCGGGCAGGCTGGCGAAACGCCAGATGCCGCGATACAGGCCGAAGCGCCAGAACACCACGGCCTGCAACGGCACCACCCAGGCGAGCGTAGACAGCGCCGCCGCCTGGAACTCGGGCGGCACCGCCAGATTGAAGCGCAACCAGTACGCAGCCAGCCAGGCGAAAGCCGCCACCAGGATGTCGTGCAGGATGATGATGGCGGTGCGGGGACTCAAATTCATGTTTTGGAATCAGACGGCCCTGGTTCGCCAGCGCTGCTCGATGGCGAGAAAAATCAACAGATACATTGAGGCCGACAGTATAAGCAGCCCCGCCGAATACTGGGGCAACAGCAGCAACGCGAATGCCAGCACAGCCGCCAGCAGCATCAGTGCATATGCCGCCAGCGCAAGCTGGCGATGCGTGGCACCAAGCAACACCGCACGCTGGTAATAATGCGAGCGGTGCGCCTGCCATATTTTCTCGCCACGCAACGCGCGCCGTGCGAGCGTCACGCTGGCATCGACGATGAAAGGCGAGAAGACCAGCAATGGAAATAGCCATGGCCACACCCCATTCATGGCTCCCGCGATACCGAGCGTGGCCGCCATGAAACCCAAGGGGATCGAACCCGAATCACCCATGAAGAGTCGTGCCGGTGGGAAGTTGAAACGCAGGAAAGCCAGCGCCGCCGCTGCAATGGACGCACAGAATGCCGCCAGCCCCAGCGTATCGCCCAGCCATGCCGCCACCGCCAGTGCACCGAAACCGATGACCGCCATGCCGCCCGCTAGGCCATCCGAACCGTCCATGAAGTTGTAGAGATTGGTCATCCACACTACCGCCAGCGTCGCCACCAGCAACACCCAACCGCTCAGCCCCGACGCCAGCAGACAGCCAACCGCGACGACAAAATGCGCCAAAAATCGAACACTCACCGACAGACCGCGCACATCGTCGAGCACCGACACTGCGGCCAGTGCTGCTGCCGCCAGCACCACTGGCAACACCTCCGCACCGCCCAACCCCATGGCTGCTGCAAGCAGTCCGGCCATGATACCCAGCCCACCGATGCGTGGCGTCGGCGTTGCGTGCAGCGAACGTTCGTTGGGATGGTCCATCGGCAGTCGGCTTCGTCGCAGTAGCCATGTCAGCGTCCACCAGCAAGTTGCGAAAGCGGCAATGACGGCGAGCCAGCTCATGTTGAAGAAGCCACTGTCGCCGCCAAGCCTTCCTCCATTGAATACGGCGGCGTCCAGTCCAGGCGTGTCCGGATAGCCGAACTGTCTACATAGAGCGACCCCACGAGTCGCATAACCGCGGCGCGCTTGCCGAGCAGCGCGCCAGCCAGTTCCAGCACGCCTACTGGCACCGCCAGCAACCGCGCCGGCCGGCCCATGGCTCGCGCCAGCGCGCGAACCAGACCCGTCGTCGAAATCGGCTCGCCATCGTCCAGCAGGAATGTCTGCCCTGCAGCAGCAGGGTGCTCGACGCACACCCGGATCGCATCGACCAGATTGCCCAGATACAAGAGGCTGCGGCGGTTGCGGATCGCCCCCAGCGGCAGCGGCCAGCCGCGTTCAACCGTGCGCATAAGCTGCAGGAAATTCGCCTTCACCGCCGGCCCATATACCAGGGGCGGCCGCAGGATGACGACCTCCATTCCGGTTTCCTGGGCGACGCGGCGCAAGCCCTGCTCCGCCTCCCATTTGGAAATCGCATAGGCGTCCTCGGGTGCGGGCGGATCTGTTTCACGGTAGGGATCGTCGCGGCCTTCGCCGTTGACCTTGACAGTGCTGACGAAGACGAAGCGTTTCACACCGGCGTGTGCTGCCTGACTGGACAGGTTCAACGTGCCTCCGGAATTCACCTCGCGGAACTCGGCCAGCGGGTCGCTCGTCATATAGTCCATAACGTGCACGCGGGCGGCGAGGTGGACAACAGTGTCACAACCGGCCAGCGCAGCCTTCCAATCCGTGGCTGCGTTGATCGCACCGACCGCGACCGGCTCGACGCCCTCCAATAGGACAACTCTGCCCTCGATCTGGCGCAAGGCGCCCCGCACAGAATGGCCGCTCCGCAACAACGTAACACACAGTTCGCGACCGACAAAGCCGGATGCTCCGGTAACGAGTACCTTCATGATTCGTGCTTGATGCGAGGCAACCGTCCTAGATGCTTGGCGAAATAACGGGCCATGCTCGACAAATGCCAGGCCATGTACCGGAGGTTCTTCCGGCTCGTTCGTTGCGCTGCATGGACCACCGACACCCCTGGGTGAAGCATCACCTTCCACCCCGCCTTCCAAAGCCGGGCACAAATATCCACATCCTCGTAATAGAGGAAGAAGCCTTCATCAAAGCCCCCGATGTCCCGGAATGCCTCTGCCCGGAACAGCATGAACATCCCGGCCACCCATTCCACTGCCATGGGCGCCTCGCCCGCCACGGGGTACCGCCCCTCGCCAAGATGAAGTATTTTGGTTGCAAGGTTTGAAGGCGTTGGGAAGTATCGCGCGCTATCTTCCGCATTGCCTGCCGGGTCAATCACCCTCGGGGCCACCAGGCCGACGTTCGGGTCATTCATGCAGGCGAGCAATTCCGGGAACGGGTCATTCAGTAAGCGAACATCGGGGTTGGCAACGCAGAAAGACGTGCTCTCGCACTGCCGAAAAGCGGCATTGTGGTTTGCGCCAAATCCCTGGGGGGTTTCGTTTTGGATCTGATGGAAGCTATTTAGCGCTTCGCTCTGTACTAACCCCTGTTCGGGCATATTGCAAGTCAGGTATACGTCGACATTCGACGTATGGCGGGAAATATCATGAAGCAACTTGTTAACAAGATCGCTTTGTCTATGACTAACGACAGACAGGCAAACCCTATTCATATAGTTGTCCTTCCGATAATGGGTGTAGTTTTTTCTAGTGCATCCCTGAGAGAAGAACCTCTCTTCAAACTAAGACGCTGCATCTGTAGCCGCAAACTTGCATCATCAAATAATTAGAACAATCGGCCCAGCAACGCCTGCCAGTGGCGCGAGTTTCGCCACATCAGGCGATAGAGCACGCCACGCAGCGTGACTTCACGATAGTTCTGCAAAGCCTGCAAAAATGCATCCGGTTGAAAATCCATTCTCAACGAAGGAACATCAATTCGATGCCCCTCCCTTAGAGCCCCTCGTAAAATATCCTCGCGATGGTATTTCTCATACTGGTTTCGCGCCCGCCTACTTTGTTGACCCAACGTAGCGGCGTCAACACTTCTCAGATATGCAAACAACTCTTCTGGTTGCCTCCAGGTTATTGCGCCCTCGTAAGCCATATCGAAACCACCAAGCATCCGACTCGTACAATGTTTATGAATCACTGCTGGTACACCAGCGCCCATGACCTCAATCAGTGTGCGCCCGCCTCCATAGGGAAACGAAGCCACATATATATCGACACCGAATTCATGCAAAGCGCGCCAGACGCTTGATACATAAGGCACATAAACAAATGACTTGGGATCAACACCATATCTGCGCAAACCGCGGCGAATTCGCCAGAGTGCAATAGGCGTCAGTTTCCCTATATGGATATGGCGCCCGCCTGTAACGCGGAGAAGTTCGGGGACAACATCCACGTATCGTATGAAATAAGGAACTTCCACCTTATTGAAACCACCCGCCGTGCATGTAACCAACTCATTGTTGTTAAGGAACCCCAACCTAGCCGGCCTCTCCCCAAGATCGCTTGCAATCAAAGGCAAATAATGGTTGTTCTTAATGCCAAGATTATCGCGACAGTTATAAAACCCCATGGGATGAGGGTCAAAGTGCTCGGCATAATCGAGATAAACGCCTAGACAAAGATGGTGATCTCCATGATGGTAAAACCGAACCCGGTAGCCTTGACCGGGTTGAACAGCGGCAATGGCAACACTATCTTGATGATGGTTAAACAGCCAGACCGTATCAGCAGACAAATCGGCCAGCCGACGTTGGATCCATTCAAGTTTTGAAAGATGATTACCCCGTGGAACATACTCCAAAGAGATATCCGGCAAATCATCAAACTTCTTCTTTACGGCATTTCGGTCGGTGCGCCCGCACGTACCGGTAACGATCACGATAGAGCGCGATGGTAGCGAGTGGCGAATTAAATCGGTCAGCGCAGCTGTATGCCCACCCGAAGGCTGCAGTTTACTAACTAGGTAAACAACTGTATGGCCACCTACAATGTCAAGTTCATTGTCCCGTAGCCTTCTTACACTTCGTTCGTTCAGCCGTTTGAGACCGGCTTCACCGATTGATTGACAGAGCCGATCAAGATCAGGCGAACCAAATATTTTAGCTACATTAAGAGGCTCGCAAAAAATTTGATCCACAATGTTCTCAATCATTGCGAGCGCTTCATTATAAGCGCCGCAATCATAGAACTTGTTTATTTTTTCAACGCAATCTACAGACAATATGGCCGTCATTCACTCGCCTCGCGCGTATTTTCAATACGCCACGCCATAGAAAAATTTCCTGAACCACGCATTTCCGAAATCAAGACTCGTCTTGCAATACACCTGAATAGAAATGGCGGCCGGTCGTTCTGAAAACCTTACATACGCGTCATCAAGCCCAGTTGCGCGAAGTTTTTTATCATCTCAATTACGTACGCAACCTCTTTCGTATTCATCGTCGGATAGATTGGCAAACTCAACACTTCCCGAGAAAGCCGCTCAGCAATAGGCAACTCACCCCATCTGCCCTCCGCATAGCACCCTTGCTGGTGCGGCGGAATCGGATAGTGGATCATGCTAGCAATACCATTCGCCTGAAGAAAACTTTGTAATGCCGCTCTCTCAGGCGACCGAATAACGAAAAGGTGCCATACAGGATCGGCCCAATCAGGAACGTGAGGAAGTTCCATTCCACAATCATGCAGTTGACCCAGAAAAGTTCGTGCGATTTCCGCCCGACGGCAATTCCATGCATCTAGCTTACCTAGCTTCACACGAAGCAGTGCAGCCTGCACCTCATCCAGGCGCGAGTTATATCCAATCACATCGTGCTGATACTTAGTCTCAGAACCATAATTACGCAGTCGTCTCACCTTGTCTACGATGGCCTTGTCGTTTGTTAGAACCGCACCGCCATCTCCAAGAGCACCAAGATTTTTTCCTGGGTAAAAGCTAGTACCGGCTGCATGGCCAAGGGAACCGGCACGGCGCCCCTTGTAGCGTGCGCCTTGTGCCTGAGCAGCATCCTCAATGACAACAAGGCCATGCATGGCTGCGATTTCGTTAATTGGGTCCATGTCCGCAGTCTGGCCATAGAGATGCACGGCCATGATGGCTCGCGTGCGACTGGTGACTGCAGCACTAATGAGCGCTGGATCGATATTACTTGTGTCGATACGTGGCTCAACCGGCACGGGTGTTGCCCCGCATTGCGACACCGCTAGCCAAGTCGCGATGAAGGTATTCGTTGGTACGATCACCTCATCGCCAGGCCCGATGCCATAGGCGCGCAACACTAGATGTAAAGCCTCTAAGCCATTACCGACACCGACGCAGTACTTTACCCCGCAATAGTCAGCGAACTCAGCTTCGAATGCATCTAACTCGGGCCCCATGATGAACAACCCTGATTTGAGCACCTTCTGAAAAGCCACGTTTAGCTGGGCTTCCAATTCATTATGAGATGCTTTGAGATCCAGAAATGGCACCTTCATGGATTGTCTCCGCGAGAGGCCTGCAAGAAATCGTCGTGGTTCCTGAAATAATCATTTTCATCGAAATAATCCGAGGCCAGCACCATGCACACCGCACCAGAGGAAAAATTGTCCAAATCACGCCACATCATCGGCGGAATATAGAGACCATAATAGGATCGGTTCAGGTGAAACACTTTCTTCTCGATCCCATCATCCAATGTCACATCGAAGCTGCCTGACATGGCGATCATCAACTGATGCAGAGCCTTATGCCCGTGGGCGGCACGGCTGGCCCCGCCAGGGACATCGTAAAGGTAGTAAACACGTTTGATCTCAAACGGCACGTGCCGATCAGCTTCAATGAAAGTCAGATTACCTCGGTGATCCTGTATTTTTGGCAATTCGATAATTCGGCAATCCTTAAGTGACATTTTGCACTCCCTGCAAATCGATTTCGAAAAATTCATGCACAGCGCCACCACCGCCAAATTCGGACTTAAAGCGGTAAAGGCCTTCATTCAGCGCCAGGCCGCTATTCTCGGTACTGATGCCAAAATCAAACCACCGCTTGCCATCGCCGCCTGCAGTCGCAATGCAATGCTCAAATACAGCATCGAGCGCAGATATCTCATAGCCAGCCTCGTTAGATGCAATGTATTGAGCGTGATCCACGGTCGGCGTGGCAAAGATCAGTACACCAGCCACGACGCTATCGGCAAGAAGTGCGACCACGCAGCTGATATTGCTTGGAAACCGCTCGGCAAGCATGGCTACCTCAGCCAGTGTATGCACTGGTACGGTTTGATGCTTTCGCTTCAGGTTGTCGGTTACGACTTGCCAGAACGCTGGCAGATATTCACTTCCCTCACGAATCACGGCCCCCGCCCGCCGGGCTTTTTTCAGACTTCGCTTCCGACGCTCGCTGACCGGTAGACGGCATTGAAGATCGATGGTGCTGCTCAAATCGCAACGGATGCGCTGCGCTCCCAGCCGGAAAAGCGCGTATAGGTCATCCTGAGCGGGGGTTCTGTGATAAAAGAATGGGATGGCTTTATATATTAGTTTTGTGTGCCCGCATTCTGCATAGTGGCGGCACATCATGGAAAAAGCTTCGACCATCCGCTCACCTCTTAGTCCATCTTGATGCAAAATGCCGCCATAAGTGATGCCGGGGTGGCTTACTACGCTGCGGTTATCATCCGGGTGCTGTGCGGCCGGTAAAACACCAACCAATCTGCCCTCTTCCTTGAAGATAAGGGAGCAGTCCTGGAACCGGTTGCCGTGATAAGACAAAAACAGACGAGAGTGCAGAAAAGTTGCCTGATGTGTGGCACCACAGAAGATATCCCAGGCTTCGGCATCAGCGGGGTCGTATGTGTGCAGTTGCAGGTTCATTCTTCTTCCAGCACAGCGACAGCAAAACCATCGCGGCCAAAATCGTTCCCGTTGTAAAACACGTACAACTTGTCATCGATCTGAATCGGAGCGGCATACATAATCGCATCCGAGTCAAAACTTCCCGGTGTAACATCTAGACTGAGTTGCTCATCCATCCGGGTCCAAGCGTATCCATCTAACGACTCGGCGTAACCAAGCCGATAGGCACGGAACGATTTGCGCCGGACCGAATAGAACATCCGATAGCCGCCGCCAGGTTTAGAGATGACATAAGGTCGTCCAAACCCGTGCTCATCCGACTTGGTGATCGGGATCTGGATATTCCCTTCCGATGGCCAGTGGATACCGTCATCTGACTCTACATAGCGAATGTCATAGACAGGCATTGGTTTGCCATCCACTTCAATCCATTCACTGCCCGCCACATACCACAGCCGGTAGCGTCCACGTTCTTTGAAACAACACGGGCCGCCCCGAAAATATAACTCACGGTCACTACGTTCAAGTACGGGCACGCGACCCATACGCGCAAATGTCTCGCCGCCGTTGTGGCTCCTCGCAAGACCAGTTAATAAGCGGTAACGTATTTTCGTGCCCAGTTCGAATCCGACGTAATACATATTCCAATCGCCCTGACCTTGGTCGACGACAGAGCAGAGAAGAACGCCGTTTTCGTCAAAGGTACCCGGCTCTCCAATGTCAAGAAGCGGGGCCTCCGATACCGCAACCACCATCGTGGGATCGCTTGCCGACACATCAACGTAACCGGGCCGGCCTATGCCGTTTTGATCACAAAAGGTCACGAAGACCCGTATAACTGACCGACTAAGACGAAGAGGTGTAGGGACCATCGCATGTGTCACTGCCCACGGCCGGCTCCCGTCTGGCCGATACACGATGCCGAGCTTCTTCCATCGCATATCGCTCACTCCTTAACCTTGAAGAAACGAAGGGAAGACACTCGTGATGCCTCCGTCACCGGCGCGCTAAACAAAGCACCGGACTCAGTAGCCCGGCTGATAGTGACGCCAGGTCCTAACCAATTATCCTTACCTAGGGAGACATTGTTGGCAAGCGTACTGTTCACACCAAGAAAGCTGTTCTCCCCTATTTCGCAGAAACCCGAGATCACTACGTGAGAGGAGATGAAACAGTTATCCCGGATGACTGAGTGGTGGCCGATATGATTGCCACTCCACAGCACCACGTTGTTGCCTATCTTCACGAAGGGTTGCACCGTGTTGTCCTCGAAAACAAAGCAATGCTCACCTAGTTCGACATTGCGCCAGACGAACGCGTTAGGGCTTATATACGAAGCGAGTCGGTAGCCTTTTCCCTTAGCGGCATTTGCCAAGCGCGTGCGCAACCGGTTGAGCTGTACATAGGTGATCGCCACGAATACCTCGTGGTCGTCTGGGGTATGTGTCTGTTCCAGGCTTTCGAATGGAACGACTGGCAATCCATGCAGTTGTTCCCTCTTTAAATAGTCGGCCTCAACTGAGAATGCCACCACCTCGTACTGCGTATTCACGTCGAAATATTCTCGGGCAATTTCGGCAAAGGCCGAATCACCAACGATGATCAGTTTTCTCATTTTCATGGCTGTCACGGCTTTCTGATCAAAATGTCTTCCCGGCGATTTGCCATTGGCAGGTCGTCGGCCTGTGGAACCAACCAAGCGTGGTAACCCTGCGCACGTGCTCGTGCGAGAATGGCAAGCACAACCGAATCGTCCATCTGTCCGGGTTCAAGCAGGTTGAACCGCACTTCAGGTAGCTCGTCGCACCCTGTGTATTCTCGGTGACACTGAACGCCCGCTGCACTGGAAAAGAAACGTTTGCGCATCGTGGTATTCGGAATGTCACCGAACAGAATCTCGCCACCGTCAGCTAGGAGCGATAGCGTGCGGTCGAGGAAATCCCACAGGTTACCTTCGGTGAACACATACTGAATTACGCTATAGGCGATGACGGAATCCACTTTCCCGCTTAATTGCGCAAACAACTCATCTACGTCGCCGGGATAACGCCCCGGCCATTTCTGGATATGCGCCTCCTCGGGAAGCTGCGCCAGCATTTCAGGGCTATCGACGAAGTGGAGCTGATGATCTCGTTCCTCGCATAAGACCGCCAGCATGATGGGCAGGCGGCTGCATCCCGGCCCGACTTCCAGAACAGTCTTGTGCCTACCGTCCAGTGATCGCAGTTTCGCCCGCATATCAGCAAAGATAGCTTCCTCCTTGCCTTCGCGGTATTGGTTAGGGAAGCCGACTTTCTCGTGGTGGGTGAGTTGGACCGATGTGGCCAACTCGCGGAACTTGTCAAAAGTCAATTCATGAAACGGCACTTTGTTGGTCATTGGCCTATCGCCTCCCTCAATGTATGAATATCCACATCCAACCCTTTGTGGGCAGGGTGCGCATGGTCCGTTTTGTCGGGATTGCACAGCACATAGCTGCAACGCTGCCCTAATATGGATGCCAGGTTGGAAAAATAATAGTAAATGCTGAAGGGTGACCAGGCGGAAAGAATGACCACGTGACAGCCTTCTGGTGCAAAAATCATGTTGCCAAGAGAAGCGCCGGCCTGAGCTACGATGATTTCAGCAGTGCTAAATAAATCAACCTGTTCCGAAAAAGAAAAAGACTCGGGTTCTATCGTTTGAAAGCCAAGATCAAGCAGTGCAGCCTCCACCTCTTTCGCATTGCGCATTTGCCGCAATTGGGAGGTGCGCCTCAAGAAAAGCCGCCGCCCCGGAACGTTCTTCCCGTCTGCCAGAAGGGGCAACAGCTTTTGCCTGAGCATATGGAGACCGCATGGGACGAACATTGCCCAGCTGGGATCGATCTTCAGTGATTCTGGTTTAATTCCTCGCAGGTAGTCGAATGGCACATACGCGACCGGCGTGATGGAAACCAGTTTATCGACCTTGCAGATCTGCCCTTGTTTGAGGGGGATAAGTTTTCTCCCGTTCGCGTTCAGCCAGTGAAGCGATTCAAGAATATTGGGATGCAAGTTAGCGTCGATAATCAGGGGGAGCCCGCGTAGGTTTTCAACCTCATCGATCAATGCGAGCTTCGGAGCGGTTTCCGTAAGCCAGTGAACATAATTTGCAGATGCACTGCCAATCAGGGATATTGCTTCTGATATTGTTTCTAAGGGCTCGTGCGCTTTGGCGTAGCGAGCCACCAAGTTCTTTCGTCTGTAAGCGATGATCATGCCGTGCAATTCCTCCGCCGGCAGATCACGTTCAAACTTGTACAAGTCATGATGCAAGCATTGCGTGCGGGTGAAGACGAAGTCGCACCCCCCCATGACCTCAGCATCAGGTATTTCAATGGCTTGAACTGCGGGGACCACCGTTGTCCAGACCCCTGAATGAAAGCGCTGCCGATGATACTCTGGATAAACCGACGGCATGGTGAGAGCCACTGTTTCCGCCGGGGCAAGCGCGTAAATGGCGACCTTGTCAGTTGCGCAGTACTCAGGCCAGGAAACCATGGAGAAAAAAGATAACCTCGCCCCCAAGTATTGTTGCATTCGACGGGCCAAGCGCGCGGCAGCTGGACTATATGCTTCAAGGTGCTGCGATATCGTGTAAAGCACACCCTGTATGTGATAGCGAAGAGGCCCTGCGATTACCCGCCAAACATGTCTACTATTCGACCATGCCCCTAGCACAACCGACTTTATCCTTCTAGCCCAAGCATATCTAGCGAGATACTGCCGATAAAGCCTGCGGATCGGGTGCAACCTTTCCTTCATGTCAGGAGGCGACATACTGATCAAGTACAGTAACGTCGCCATCGGCAACGACCTTCCCGTGATCAAGCCAGATAAAACGTTCACACAAGGAACGCAAAAGGGTCTGGTCATGGGAAACTAGAATCATCACACTGGCGCGGTCAATCATGCTGTACATTCGTTCCTTACCGCGCTTGACAAAAGCAGCGTCCCCACCCGCAAAGAGCTCGTCAAGAACCAGAATGTCGGGGTGAATCGTCGTTGCGAGCGAGAATGCCAACCTCATGTACATTCCTGTTGAATAATATTTAACTGGCGTATCGATAAACTCCTCAAGTTCGGCGAATTTGATGACTTCTTGCTCAATTTCGCCTAACTGACGTTTGCTATAGCCGAGGATCGTGCCATTGAAATAAATGTTCTCGCGGCCCGTGAATTCAGGATGGAATCCGGCACCAATTTCAAGGAGAGGAGCGATGCGACCGTTCACGCTCACTTTGCCAGACGTAGGCTCGTAAATCCGGCAGAGGGTCTTCAGCAGCGTGCTCTTCCCCGCGCCGTTTCGCCCAATAATACCAACCCTCTCCCCATCTTTGAGCGAGAACGATACCCGTTGCAGCGCCCAAAAATCGGAAAAAGTTTCGCGCTTCTTACGCCGGAAGACATTTGCAAAATACTCTTTTGTAGAGGTTGCACCCTCATGATAAATACGAAACTTCAAAGAAAGATTGTCAATAATAATTTTCGTCATAACTTACAACCTAAATGCGATGCGATGCTCGTGCTTGCGGAAAAACCAGAGTCCTGCGCTCAGCGAAAGAATTGACAGTAAAGCTGCCTGTAGCACAACAGCAATAGCCGGAAGGACACCTTGGTAAATTGGCGCTCTGAACAATTCGACAAACTGGGTTAAGGGATTGAGTGCAATCAACCAACCAACCTTGCCTTCCATGGACTCCGGTTTGTAGAAAACCGGCGTGAGAAACAAGAGTGCCTGCATGAGAATGCCGACAACGTGTTGCAGGTCTCTAAAATAGACCGTGCTAATGGCCATGACCAAGGCAATTCCAAAACTAAACAAAAAAAGCAGTATGTATGCAATTGGAATGAAAAACAGTGCGAATGTCAGCTTTCCGCCAATGACCAATATGATCAAGAACAATGCCAACGCTGTAAGCGCACTGTCAATTAACAGTGCCAAGGAAACACCTAAAGGAAAATGGAGCCTTGGAATATAAATCTTCTTGATTAAGCCCTCATTCATTATCAGAGATTGGCCACTCTGCGTGACCGATGTACTGAAATAAGTAAATGGGATCATCCCTGAAAACAGGAAGATCGCGTAGGTTTTCAAGTCCATTTTGAAAATGGTTGAAAAAACGATCGCCGTTACTGACATCATCAACAATGGGTTGAAGAGCGTCCACAGATAACCGAAAGCTGTACGCCTATATCGGAGGATTAACTGCTGTCTTACCAGTTGTTGCAGAACATTCCTGAACTCATAGAGTTCTGACAAATATCCGAGAGTTTTCTTATCTGACATAAGGTGCCTTTGGTGAATTCAACAACTGCAGGAGGTATTGACCGTAGCCGTTTTTGGCAAGAGGTGACACCAGCCTTTCAAGTTGGGCGGCATCGATCCAATGCTGCCGATAGGCAATCTCTTCTGGACAGGCCACCTTGAGGCCTTGGCGATGCTCCAGGGTGGCGATGAACTGGCTGGCGTCGAGCAGCGACTCGTGGGTGCCGGTATCCAGCCACGCATAGCCACGCCCTATGATTTCGACGCTGAGCTTACCCTGCTCCAGATAGACGCGGTTGAGATCGGTGATTTCCAGCTCGCCACGCGGCGAGGGCTTGAGATTCTTGGCGAACTCGACGACCTGCTGGTCGTAAAAGTAGAGGCCCGTGACCGCATAGCTCGATTTGGGATACTTGGGCTTTTCTTCCAGTGACAGCACCTTGCCCGACGCATCGAACTCGGCCACGCCATAACGTTCGGGGTCGTGCACGTGATAGGCGAACACGCTCGCGCCTTCGGTGCGTGCAGTGGCGTTAGCCAACAGGTGATGAAAATCGTGTCCGTGGAAGATGTTGTCGCCAAGCACCAAGGCCGAGCCGTCGTTGCCTATGAAAGACTCGCCGATGATGAAGGCCTGCGCCAGGCCATCAGGCGAGGGCTGCACGGCGTATTGCAGGTTCAGCCCCCACGGCTCGCCGGTACCGAGCAGTTGCTCGAAACGAGGAGTGTCCTGCGGCGTGGAGATGATCAGGATGTCGCGTATTCCCGCCAGCATCAGCGTGCTGAGCGGATAGTAGATCATCGGCTTGTCGAACACCGGCAGCAGCTGCTTGCTGATGGCCAGCGTGGCCGGATGCAGGCGGGTGCCGGAGCCACCGGCGAGGATGATGCCTTTTCTCATGTTCTTTTATTTCTGATCAGACTTAATTCAGGGCGCCACATTAATTCAAAGCACCGAGCCGCTCGCGGCGGTACTTGTCGGACTGGACCTGCTCGCACCAGTCGCGGTTGTCCAGATACCACTGCACGGTCTTGCGCAGACCGCTCTCAAAAGTCTCCTGGGGCTTCCAGCCGAGTTCGCGCTCGATCTTGCCGGCGTCGATGGCATAGCGCTTGTCGTGGCCGGGCCGATCCTTGACGTAGGTGAGTTGCGTTGCGTAAGAACCCTCGCCACGCGGCGCCAATTCGTCCAGCAATGCGCAGATGCCGTTGACCACCTGGAGGTTGGTGCGTTCATTGTGGCCGCCGATATTGTAGGTCTCACCGGGCTTGCCTTGATCCAGAACCAGACGCAAGGCGCTGGCATGATCGTCGACGTACAGCCAGTCACGCACGTTGTCGCCCTTGCCATAGATCGGCAGAGGCTTGCCTTCCAGTGCGTTGAGGATCATCAGCGGGATGAGCTTCTCGGGGAAGTGGTACGGGCCGTAGTTGTTGGAACAATTGGTGGTAACAACCGGCATGCCGTAGGTGTGATTCCAGGCGCGCACCAGATGGTCGGAACTGGCTTTGCTCGCCGAATAGGGCGAGTTGGGTGCGTAAGCCGTTTCTTCGGTGAAAAACCCGGTCTCACCGAGCGAGCCGTACACCTCGTCGGTGGAGATGTGATGGAAGCGGAAACCGTCTTTGCGCACTTGCGGCAGGCCGCTCCAATAAGCGCGCGCGCCATCGAGCAGGGTATAGGTCCCCAGGATATTGGTTTCGATGAAAGCTGCCGGGCCATCGATGGAACGGTCAACGTGCGACTCGGCCGCCAGATGCATCACCCCATCGGGCTGGTGCTGCGCAAATACGCGGGCAACTTCTTTGGCATCGCAAATGTCGACCTGCTCGAATACGTGGCGAGGGTGATTCATCAAGCCGGGCAAGGAATCCAGGTTGCCGGCGTAGGTGAGCTTGTCGACGTTGATCACGTTGACATCGGTTTTGGCGATGAATTGACGGGCCACCGCCGAGCCGATGAATCCAGCCCCCCCCGTCACTACAATCTTCTTCATTTGATTTTATTCAAGAAAATTACAAACGTGTCTGCATCAGTGCATGCAACTCAGTCGTCTGGGGTGATGTATGGGATGCAGAGGCCATTGGCTTCATGGCAGCTGTCGGCTATCTACCGGCTCTACAGAAATGGGCGCGCCGGGTTCATTAGCCGCCCCGTTTCCGGCCTCCAATTGCAACCGCTCGAGCTCTGCCTTGAGCACATCGAACTCGTGCAGCTTGTGCCGAAGGAAGCGCACCGTGATGCGCGCCTTTTCCTCGATACCGCAGGGCGTGAGCAGATACACATAGCCCATCTTGTTCGGGTTGCGGCGGAAATTTTCCATCTTCACCCAGCCCCGTCCCATCAGGGCGCGCAGGCAGTAATTGGCTTTTCCGAGGCTGACGCCAAGGATTGAAGCCAACTCGCGCTGCGTGACATCGGGGTTTTCCTGCAGCGCCCTCAACAGCTTGTACTGGATCTCGTCATCCACGCATTCAGGCCACGTTCAACAAATGAACATGGATTATACAGGGGCCGATATTGTTTTTTAGAAGGGGCCATAAAACGCTGACCATCGATTTGGGTCAACAGATCAACGCTTGGTGTCCGTCGATGCATAGCGGGCAGACGAGATCGCAATCAGCCATCCGATCAACAACGACCAATAAGCCGAATAAAGCGCAGTGTGTGTGTTGACTGGAAACAACCAGGCAAACGCGCCCAGCCAGGTGGCCCAGACCAACGGATGTTGTGACAGTCCCCGCCCATACCGGACAAAAATCACAAAAAACACCAGCAGCCCTGCCAGGCCGATAAGCCCCGTTTCAGAGCCCACCTCCAGCAACAATTGGTGAGCATAGATCTGCCCCGTACCGTCAGGACTAAGAAAAGGATCCCCCGCCTCAGCAAATTGGGGATAGGCGTAGCGATACGAGCGAACACCCGCACCATTAACCGGATAATGCTCCAGCACCATGAGTGCGTTGCGCCACAAATGCAAACGCTGGGAACTGGCAGCGTTCAGGCCTTCGTAACTGAAATCCATCGCTTCTATGGACTGGTTCATGCGCTGGGCAAACTTGGGATTGACCTGATAGGTTCCAAACCCCGCCACGACGGCGATCAGCACAATGGGAACCCATAGCCGGGCCGGATGAAAACCCAGCCGCCGGGCATACACCCAACTCCACATCAGGGTGGCGATGGCGAAGACGATCCAGCTTTCGCGGTTGCTGGCGAGCAGAACGACCGCTGCGGTGCCGAGCCAGGCCAAAGCCAGCTGCCATTTGGCGCCATGACGGGAAACGTATTCCCACACGATGGGCGACAGCATGGCAAGCGTCAGGCCGAGCTTCCAGTCGTGCGGGCCATACAGGCCATTCAGCCGTTCGGGGTAGGCATAGCCGAGGAGGTCGTAGCCGACAGCGGCCTGAATCAGGGCATCCAGGACCCAGAAAAGCAGCAGCCACGCCGACAGTTTGAGCAGGCGCTGGCGCGCAGGGTCTTCGCGCAGCATCCAGATGAGATAGATGCCGGCAAAGTAGATACGCGGATAGGTGAGCGCGGTACTGAGCGATTTGGTGAACCAGATGGAGTCCGGCACCGACAGCGCCATGGGAATCCAGATGCACAGGAACAGCAGGCTGAAGGTCCTGGCGCCGCCTTCCCACACGACCTGCTTGCCATGCCGCCAGATCAGCATACCGCCCAGGATGGCCATGATGAACACGGGCAACTCGGACGAACGGCCGAACGGCAGCAGCAGGAGGAACGACCAGGCGAGGACGACGGGCGGCCACGTTGCGGGGAGGAACAAGGATTTCATCGCTAGGCTTTATCGACGGATGCACCGTGCATCCGGCAGGGTGGATAGTACCGCACGACTCCGGACTTTCATGCAATGAAAGCCAGCGGGTCCGACTGGTCGGCGGGTTTTTCTCCCTCACCTTCGACGAAGATGCGGTGCCAGACGGCAAAGCTGAGCAGCGTCCATATCGCACTGCCATGCCGGCCACCCTGCTGTTGTGCACGCAGCAGCTTGCGGACCTCGGACGGGTCGAACCAGGTACGGATCCCGCCCGCTTCCGGCAGGACTTTCAGCAGCATCTGCAGACGTTCACCACATAGCCAGTCGTTTACCGGCACGGTAAAGCCTTTCTTGCGCGTCCATAGATGCTCGCGCGGCAGATAGCGCTCGCCCCACAGCCGCAGGAAGCGCTTGCCGGTGCGCCCCTCGATCTTGTAAGCGTCCGGCAACGCCAGCCCGAATTCGACCACACGGTGGTCGAGGAACGGCACACGGCCTTCGATGCCCCAGGCCATCAGCATGCGGTCGGCCTTGGTCAGCAGGTCGTCCGGCAGCCAGGTTTCCAGATCCACGCATTGCATGCGCTGCAACCGTGTCCACTGCCGCGGGGTGCGCTGCCACGCCTGCTGGAATGGCTGCCGCCAGCCGGGCAAGGCTTCGGCCAGCCGCGGGCTGAACAATGCAGCGCGGGTGCCGTCGAAGACGCCCTTGCTGCGGAAGCCGCCGCTGCCGGGGACACGCATCGCCGCCCAGGCCCGCTTGATCCAGGGTGAACGATAACGCCCGTAGCCCGCGAACACTTCGTCCCCGCCTTCGCCGGAAAACACCACTTTCAGTTCTGCGCCGGCTTGTTCGGCCAGCATCGACACCGGCAAATTGGCATAGTCCGCAGTGAGGTCGTCGGCCGCCCACACGCTGCGCGGCAGGCAGTTCAGCATGTCGTCGGCATCGACTTCGAATACGCTGTGGCGGGTATGGAACTGCTCGGCGACACGCCGTGCCGCGTCAAGCTCGTTGTGCACCGAACTACCGGGGAAGCCTACCGAGAACGTACGCAGGGGCTCGTTGACCCGCTGCGCCAGCAGGGCGGCCAGCAAGGAAGAATCGACGCCCCCCGAGAGGAACAGACCTAGCGGGACGTCGGCACGCATGTGGATGTCCATCACGTTCTGCATCAAAACGTCGAAACGTTCCAGCGCATCGTTCAGGCCAAGATCGAGCGGGGTGACCTGTAGCGGCGACCAGTAGGCATGCAATTCGATCGTCAGCGTACGGGTATCGATCCGGGCCCGATGCGCGGGTGGCAATTTCGCCACGTCCTGCAGCAGCGTCCGCGGCGCGCAGGTGAAATTGGACTGCAGGAGTTGGGCAAGACCCTGCGGATCGACCTCGGGCTTCCCCAACCAGGGCAGCAGTGCCTTGATCTCGGATGCAAACGCCAGCCCCCGGCTGTCGTGGCAGTAATAAAGCGGCTTGATGCCCAGCCGGTCGCGCGCCAGGATCAGTTCTCCACGCTGCACATCGTGGAGCGCAAAGGCAAACATGCCCTGCAGGCGGTCGAGGAAAGCGATCCCCCAGGCCTCGTAGCCGTGTAGGATGGTTTCGCAGTCGGAATGCGTGGCGAAGCGGTGGCCGAGCGTTTCCAGCTCGGAACGCAATTCGCGGTAGTTGTAGATCTCGCCGTTGGCGACCAGGACGAGGCTGCGGTCCTCGTTGTAGAGCGGCTGCGCGCCGCCCTCCAGGTCGATGATGGCTAGCCGCGTATGCAACAGGCCGACATTGCCCGCCACATGCCTACCCTGCCCGTCCGGTCCGCGATGGGCGAGTCGCCGCGCCATGTCGTCGAGCAGGGCCGCCTCGATCGGGTTGGCTGAAACGACGCCTGCGATCCCGCACATGCTAATTCCCTGCCGTGCGGCGGTATTCGATCGTCACGGCGTGCGGAACGCCTTAACGCGCGCTGCCGGCGGTGACAGCCGAAGCGAACGCATCGATCACCGGCTGGATCAGGTTCCGCTTGAGCTTGAGCGCGGCCTGGTTCACCACCAGACGCGAACTGATGTCGCTGATGTGCTCGACCGCAACCAGGCCGTTGGCCTTGAGCGTACCGCCGGTGGAAACGAGATCGACGATGACGTCGGACAGTCCGACCAGCGGCGCCAGCTCCATCGAGCCGTAGAGCTTGATGAGGTCGATATGCACGCCTTTGCTGGAGAAATGGTCGCGTGCCGCATTGACGTACTTGGTCGCGACGCGGATGCGTGCGCCCTGCTTCACCATTCCGGCATAGTCGTAGCCTTCGCGTACCGCGACCATCATGCGGCAGCGTGCGATCTGCAGATCGAGCGGCTGATACAGGCCGTTGCCGCCGTGCTCGTTCAGCACGTCCTTGCCGGCGATGCCGAGGTCGGCGGCGCCGTATTGCACATAGGTCGGGACGTCGCTGGCACGCACGATGATGAGGCGGACGTCGGCGCGGTTGGTGCCGATGATGAGCTTGCGCGAGGACTCGGGGTTCTCGGTCGGCGTGATGCCGGCCGCCGCCAGCAGTGGCAGCGTTTCTTCGAAGATGCGGCCTTTGGACAGGGCCAGCGTGATGCCGGTGTTGCTCATGTTCAATATCTGTCTTCAGTGCACGCGCTTGATGCGCGCGCCCAATTGGGTGAGTTTTTCCTCGATACGTTCGTAGCCACGGTCAAGGTGGTAGATGCGTTCGATGGTAGTCTCGCCCGCCGCCACCAGTCCGGCCAGTACCAGGCAGGCCGAGGCGCGCAGGTCGGTCGCCATGACGATGGCGCCATCGAGTCGCGGCACCCCGCGCACCAGCGCCGTGTGGCCGGATACCTCGATGTTGGCACCGAGGCGGCGCAATTCCTGCACGTGCATGAAGCGGTTCTCGAAGATGGTTTCGGTGACGCTGGCTGCGCCTTCGGAGACGGCATTCATCGCCATGAACTGCGCCTGCATGTCGGTGGGAAAGGCTGGGTGCGGCGCGGTGCGCACGTCGACTGCCTTCAGCTTGCCATCGGAGTCGATTTCGATCCAGTCCTCGCCAACGCTTACCTGAGCCCCAGCCTCACGCAGTTTGCTTATCACCGCTTCCAGCGTATCGGGCTGGGCGTGCGTGGCACGCACGCGCCCACCCGTCACCGCGGCGGCCACCAGGAAAGTGCCGGTCTCGATGCGGTCGGCCATGACGGCATACTCGGCGCCGTGCAGCCGGTCGACGCCCTCGATGGTGATGATGTCACTGCCCGCCCCCTCGATCCTGGCGCCCATCGCCGTCAGGCAGCGCGCCAGATCAACCACCTCGGGTTCGCGCGCGGCGTTTTCCAGCACCGTCGTGCCCTCGGCCAGTGCAGCGGCCATCATCAGGTTCTCGGTGCCGGTCACGGTCACCACGTCCATCAGGATGCGGGCGCCCTGCAGACGCTTGCAACGGGCGTGAATGTAGCCGTGCTCGATGTTGATGTCGGCGCCCATCGCCTGCAGGCCCTTGATGTGCAGATCGACCGGGCGCGAGCCGATGGCGCAGCCGCCGGGCAAGGAGACGCGTGCCTCGCCGAAGCGTGCCAGCGTCGGTCCCAGCACCAGGATGGCGGCACGCATGGTTTTCACCATTTCATAGGGCGCTTCCTTGTGCGGGATCGATTCGCCGGACAGGGTGACGTGGTTCTTGTCGTCCAGGGTGACGCGCACGCCCATGTGGCCGAGCAGCGCCAGCATGGTGCTGATGTCCTTGAGGTGCGGCACGTTGCCGAGCCGCAAGGGGTCGGCGGTCAGCAAACTCGCCGTCAGGATCGGCAGCGCGGCATTCTTGGCGCCGGAAATGCGTACCTCACCGGCAAGCGGGTTGCCGCCGTGAATCAGCAGCGCATCCATTCAGCGGGCGGCCCAGTCTTCGGGAGTGTAGGTCTTCATCGACAGCGCATGGATCTGCGCGTGCATGCGGGTGCCCAGCGCATCATAGACCAGCCGGTGCTGCTGGATCATGTTCTTGCCGCTGAAGGCCGGGCTGACGATGACCGCCTGGAAATGCTGGCCGTCGCCGTCCAGTTCGATGTGGTCGCACGGCAGTTTCTCGGTGATCCAGCCTTTGATGTCGTCGGGAGTAACCATGCTGCTTGCCTCGCTATATCTTGCTCAACCTAATGTCTGAGTTTGTAGCCGCTCTTCAGCAGCATCAGAGTGAGGGCGGATATTGCCACAAAGCAGGCCCCGGCGACCAGCAGGCCGAGCCCGGGATCGGTGTCGGATTGGCCAACAAACGCATAGCGGAAGCCGTCGATCAGGTAGAACACGGGATTCACGCGCGACACGGCCTGCCAGAAGGGCGGCAGCGAGTGGATCGAATAGAACACGCCGGACAGGAAGGTGAGCGGCAGGATGAGGAAATTCTGGAACGCCGCCAGTTGGTCGTATTTCTCCGCCCAGATACCCGCCACGATGCCGACCGCAGCCATGATGGCACAGGCCAGCAGCGCGTACGCCAACAGCCAAACCGGATGCGGCAGTTGAAATGGCGCATACCACAGGGTCACGACCCATACGCCGAGCCCGACGATCAGCCCGCGCAGGATCGCCGCACCGAGATAGGCCAGGAAGAATTCCAGATACGACAGCGGCGGCAGCAGCACGAACACGATATTGCCCTGCATCTTCGACTGGATGAGGCTGGACGAGCTGTTGGAGAAGGCATTCTGCAGCATGCTCATCATGACCAGCCCCGGCACCAGGAAGCTGGTGTACGAAACGCCGGGATAGACCTCGATGTGCGCTTCAAGAACATGCGAGAAGATCAGGAGATACAGCAGCGCCGTCACCACCGGGGCGACCACGGTCTGCACCACCACTTTCCAGAAGCGCAGCAGTTCCTTGTAAAACAGCGCCGAGAATCCGCTCATGTGCGCTTCATGATGTCCGTGAAGACATCCTCCAGATCGGGTTCCTGCAAGTGCATTTCGGTCACGCGCACCCCCGCGCCGCGCAGGTCGGCCAGCAGGGTTTCCAGTTCACGGTACTCGCTGAAATTGACGCGCCAGCCGCCCTCCGCATCGCGCAGCAGGCGATCCTGCCAGGCGACTGGCACGTCGTTCCCGTCCAGCCGCAGTTGCGCGCAATGCTCGTTGGTCAATTGCAGCAGGTTGCGCGTGGTATCGCAGGCGACGATCCGGCCGCTCTTCAGCATCGCAATACGGCCGCACAATGCCTCGGCCTCTTCCAGGTAATGCGTGGTCAGGAGGATGGTATGCCCTTCGCGGTTGAGGCGGCTGACGAATTCCCACAGCGAGCGGCGCAGGTCGACGTCGACCCCGGCGGTCGGCTCGTCGAGCACGATGACCGGCGGCTTGTGCACCAGCGCCTGCGCCACCAGCAGGCGTCGCTTCATGCCGCCCGACAGGTTTTGCGTGTTCTTGTCGGCATGCTGGGCAAGATCGAGATGATGCATGATCTCGTCGATCCAGCCGTCGTTGTGCTTGAGTCCGAAGTAGCCGGACTGGATGCGCAGGGTTTCGCGCACATTGAAGAAGGGATCGTAGACCAGTTCCTGCGGCACCACCCCGAGCGCCCGGCGCGCCTGGCGATAATCGCGCACCACGTCGTGGCCCATGATGGCGGCCTGGCCGGAATCGGCACGGGTGAGCCCGGCGAGGATGGATATCAGCGTCGTCTTGCCGGCGCCGTTGGGGCCCAGCAGGCCGAAGAACTCGCCCGGCTGGATGTCGAGCGACACGCCGTCCAAGGCCTGGGTGGTGCGGAAACGCTTACGCAGATCGTCGACGTGGATGGCGGGCGTCGCCTGGCTCATGTCGGCAGCAGATCCGATACGCCATACAGCTCCGCCAATGTGGTGAAACTGGGCGGCAGGCCGGTGCAGGTCAGCGTACGGTTCGCCTGGCGGGCCTGCCGCATGGCGCTGAACATGAGCGCGAGCGCGGCCGAATCGGCAGTCTCGACCTCGCTGAAATCCAGGGTTTCAACCCCGCGCGCAAGCTGGGGCTGCAATTCGCGCAGCAGGCCGCCCACACTGTCGACCGTCACCGCACCGGCGATACGACAGCATGTGTCGTCGCATGCGATCACGAGCCGGAACGCGGCGCCGGCTGGGGCGCGCTGCGTGCGGACTTGTCGGCCAGGGTCTTGATCAGGCCATCAATCCCGCTCTGACGGATGGTGCTGGCAAAGGAAGCGCGGTAATTGGTGACCAGACTGACCCCATCGATCGACACATCGTAGACTTTCCAGCCGAAGCTGGTCTTGTACATGCTGTAGTCGATGGGAATCGGTTGCCCGCCGGGCTGGCGGATTTCAGAATGCACGGTCACGTCGGTATCGTCCGGCTTCATCGTCAGCGGCCTGAATTCGACTGTCTGGTTGGTGAAGGCCGTCAGCGAGCTGGAATACGTCCGCACCAGCAGATTACGGAATTCGGTCACCAGCGCCTGCTTCTGGTTGGCAGTGGCGCGCGGCCAGTGCTTGCCGACGGCCAGCTGGGTCATGCGATTGAAGTCGAAATTGGGCAGGATCTTGGCTTCGACCAGCTGGTACACCTTGTTCAGGTTGCCGCTCTGGATCTCCTTGTCCTGCTTCAGGATGGCAAGCACTTCCTGCGTGGTGCTGCGCGCCAGCACATCGGGCGGCGTATCTGCGGCCAGCACCGGGGTGCTGAATCCCGACACCAGCGCCAGAAGCAGAAAAAACGTGCGCAACATAACTATGTCCTATTCGAATTTAATGGATATACGGGAAATCGGTTATGAAGTAGACGCGATCGCGTTACTTGAGTTCACCCGTCAGGCGCGCCAATTGCGCCACATTCATGTTGTAGTCGTTCACCGTACGCAGATATTCCGTCTGCACCAGGACATAGCTCTTGATCGCGTCGGCCACTTTGTCGGCACTTTCCAGCCCGGCTGACAAATCGGCCAGCGACGCCACCATCCAGCGCCGCGCGGCCGTGGCACCGTCGCTCAGTTCGCGTTGCGCATTGAAGTTGGCCTGGGCGTTGATATAGGCTTCGCCCACTTCGAACGGAATACCCGCCACCGCAAACGCCTTCTTGTGGTTGAGCGCTTCCAGCTCGGCCTGGGCCTGATTGACGCGCGCATTGGCGGCTCCGAAGATCGTATCCCACTTCACGCCCACCACCGGCGTGAGGCCGCCCCCATTGAAGGGGTCGTTGATGTAGGGATTATCCAGACGATCACGCTGCGAAGCGTAGTTGAACTGCCCGATCACACCTGCGTATACATCCGGCATGCGATCCGCCTTCTTGGCCGCCACCAGAGCACGACGGGCGCGCAATCCGGCTTCGAGCTGCTGCATTTCCGGACGGTCCTGCAGGGCGCGCGCCTGGAATTCGGCCAGATCGATCTGCGGGAAGGGTACCGGCGCGATGCGCTCATCCGCCACGGTCAGGTCTTCCTTCAGGCCCACGCCGGTCAACACTTTCAAGCCGTCCAGGCTGATTTTCTCGACGGCACGTGCCTGATTCACATACTTCGAAAGCAAGCCTTTCGCGGTCTGCAACGCATACAGATCGGACTGCTTGGACTCACCGTTTTCCTTCTTGAGATTACGTTGAACCGACTCGATGGACTGGTTCAGCCGGTCCTGCATGTCTTCCAGAAAAACCCGGGTATCGCGCGCGGTCAGATAGCCGAAATAGGCACGCTTGGTGTCGTACACCGTATTGGTACGCGTTTGCCGGAGTTCGCCCTGCTTGAGGTCGACATTCCCCTGCGCGGCCTCGCCGTAATGTTCGATCTTGCCGAAGGTGAAGAGCGGCTTGATCAGCGCGAAATCGAGGTGCGTCCAGTCGGACAAGCCATGGAATTCGTCTCCATCGGTGCGCGGCACGGTCCCGCTAAAGCTCCCGCCCTGATAAAACCCGCCTTCGACTTGCGGTGCCAGCCCGACGAATGCATTGGCGCTGAGCCGCCAGCCGGCATTCCCTTGAACCTCCTGCACCATGCCGCGTGCGGCTTCGACTACCTGCTCGCGTTCCTTGATGCGTGGATCGGCTGCCAGACTCATTTCCACAGCCTGCTGCAAGTTGATGGTCTCGGCCTCGCCAGGCAGAGCGGTCAGCAGCATGCCAGCTGCCAGGAGTGTGCGGGTCAGAGTGTTGCGTGTCATTTTGGCGCCCCTTCTTGAGCCTTACCGTATAAAAATTGGCCGATCAGATTTTCCAGCACCACCGCGTCCTGCGTGATCAGGATCCGATCCTTGTCTTTCAGTTTCTGGCTGTCGCCGCCGGCTTCCAGCCCGACATATTGCTCGCCCAGCAGGCCCGAAGTCATGATGGCCGCTGAGGTATCCTTAGGGAAAGCATAGCGCTTGTCCAGGCGAAGCGTGACGGCAGCTTCGTATTTTTCATTGTCGAAGCGGATATCCGCCACCCTGCCCACGACCACTCCCGCGCTTTTGACTGGTGCACGAGGTTTGAGGCCGCCGATGTTCTGGAAGTCGGCAATGACTTCATAGCTGTCTGCAGAATTTACGGTACTCATGCTGCCAACCTTGAGCGCCAGGAACAGCAACGCGCCGATGCCCGCGATGACGAATAATCCCACCCAGAAATCGAGTACGGTCCTGTTCATTTAATTGAGTCCCCGGAACATGAATGCGGTCAAGATAAAATCCAGTGCCAGCACGACCAGGCTGGAGGTCACGACGGTGCGCGTGGTGGCGCCCGACACGCCTTCGGCGGTAGGCGGCGCATCATAGCCCTCGAACAGCGCGATGGTGGTGACGGCAATACCGAACACGACACTCTTGATGACGCCGTTCAGGATGTCCTGCTCGAAATCGACGGCCCCCTGCATCTGCGACCAGAACGATCCTTCGTCCACGCCGATCAGCTTCACACCGACCAGATAGCCGCCCAGCACGCCCATGGCCGAGAACAACGCCGCCAGCAGCGGCATCGAAATCACCCCCGCCCAGAAACGCGGTGCCACCACGCGGGCGATCGGATCGACGGCCATCATTTCCATCGCCGACAACTGTTCGGTTGCCTTCATCAGGCCGATTTCCGCAGTGATGGCCGACCCCGCGCGGCTGGCGAACAGCAGCCCGGCCAGCACCGGCCCCAGCTCGCGCACCAGGGACAGCGCCACCAGCGTGCCCAGTGCCGACTCCGAGCCGTAGCGCTGCAGGGTTTCATAGCCCTGCAGGCCGAGCACCATGCCGACAAACAAGCCCGACACCAGGATGATGATGAGCGAGAGCACGCCGGTGAAATACATCTCGCGGATGGTCAAGCCAAAGCGGCGAAACGCGGTTCCCGAATGCAGCAGCATCGACAGGAAGAAACGACTGGCGAAGCCGATGCGCCAGACGCCCTGTATGGTGTGATTGCCCAGATTTTCGATAGCCTGCTTAAGCACTCTGCGCTCCCAACCTAAGGTCGTCGACGTAGGGCGGCGCCGGATAGTGGAACGGCACCGGCCCGTCGGACTCGCCATGCACGAACTGATGCACATAGGGGAGTCCGGACGCCCGGATCTCCGCTGCCGTGCCCTCTGCCACGATCACGCCTTCGGAGACGAAATAGACATAGTCGACGATTTTCAGCGATTCCTGCACGTCGTGCGTAACCACCAACGAAGTCAGCCCCAAGGTGTCGGTCAGGCGCCGGATCAGGTTGCCGGTCACGCCCAGTGAAATGGGATCAAGGCCGGCAAACGGCTCGTCGTACATCACCAGCGAGGGCTCCAGTGCAATCGCACGGGCCAGCGCCACGCGCCGCGCCATCCCGCCGGAGAGTTCGGCGGGCATCAGGTGGGCGGCACCACGCAAACCGACGGCATGCAGCTTCATCAGTACCAGGTCGCGGATGACGTCGTCCGGCAGGTCGGTGTGCTCGCGCAGCTGGAAAGCCACATTGTCGAACACCGACATGTCGGTGAACAGCGCGCCAAACTGAAACAGCATGCCCATCTTGCGACGCACCCGGTAGAGGCCGGCCCGGTCGAGCTCACCCAGCGACTCGCCCGCCACACGCACCGTGCCCTGGCCGGCTTTGATCTGGCCGCCGATCAGACGCAGGAGGGTGGTTTTGCCGCAACCGCTGCTGCCCATGATGGCCACGACCTGCCCCCGTTTGGCGGTCAGGTTGATGCCCTTCAAAACCGGCCGGGCGCCATAGCCAAATACAGCATCTTCGATCTCGACCAGAATGTCGTTTTGCAAGAAATCGGGCCTGTTTTTTAGTTGAGGCCGCATTCTACCGAAGCTAGGCCCTCCGCCGCCATTGGCAGGCGTTTTCCCGCCTGTTCAATAACCCATGACCTGCTTCAGGTTATTCACCCGCTCCAGTTGCACGAGGTCGCCACTCTGGCTGAAGACGAAGAGCGACTCGCCGGTTGTCGCTTGTTGCGTAATGCGCTGCGCCAGCGCGCGCATGTCTGGTGCCGAGTCCAGCCACCAGACATGCGCCGCCGTCCATGCGGACGTCGCCAGCAGGACGCGGGGCGAAACCGGTGGAACCGTCCCGGCGTCGCCCGGCTCGAGCACGAAACAAAATCCGTCCTGAGTATCGCCCAACCATTGGGCCCAGATCGCATCCGATGCGGTCTGCCACATAGCCGCCGGCAGGTAGACCGCTTGGAATTGCGTGTTGTAATAAGACAACATCCAATCATCCGGCAGGTCTTCCGGATAGAAGCTGCCGCGCCAATCGGGCCTGTCCCAATTCATGGCGCCTACCAAGACGAGAGCACGGGATGTCATGCGGCCATTATCCTGCCGTGGCGGTACACACTGCCACCCCGCCCGCGCCAGGCCGTTCAGGCACGGCGCCAGGCGGTCCCGCCGGCGCCGTCCTCCAGCACGATGCCGGCCGCCGCCAACGTATCTCGAATACGGTCGGACTCGGCAAAATCCTTCGCCTTGCGCGCCGCCTGACGCGCTGCGATCAACGCTTCGATCTCGGCTTCGGACAAGCCGGTGGTCGCGCTCCCGGCCTGCAGAAAATCCGCGGCCTCGCGTTGCAGCAGGCCGAGCACCGCGCCCAGGCTGCGCAGCGCCGTCGCGGCGGCGATATCGCCGCGGTTGGCCTCGCCGGCCAGTTCGAACAGGACGGCAAGCGCCTCCGGGGTATTGAAATCGTCGTCCATCGCCGCCTTGAAACGCTGGGCGGCCGGCTGCGTCCAGTCTGGGGCGGCCATATTGACAGGTGCGTTCTTCAGCGCAGTGTACAACCGCGTCAGCGCACCCTTGGCGTCATCGAGGTGCGCATCCGAGTAGTTCAACGGGCTGCGGTAATGGGCTCGCAGGATGAAAAAGCGCACCACCTCGGCATCGTATTTCGCCAGCACTTCGCGGATGGTGAAGAAATTGCCGAGCGACTTCGACATCTTCTCGTTGTCCACGCGGACAAAGCCGTTATGCAGCCAGTAGTTGACGAAGGTACAGCCATGGGCACCCTCGGATTGGGCGATCTCGTTTTCGTGGTGGGGAAACTGCAGGTCCTGGCCGCCCCCGTGGATGTCGAAATGCTGGCCGAGCAACTCTGCGCTCATCGCCGAGCATTCGATGTGCCAGCCGGGACGCCCCGGTCCCCATGGCGATTCCCATGCCGGCTCGCCGGGCTTGGCGGCTTTCCACAACACGAAATCCATCGGATCGCGCTTGTTGGGATCGATGTCCACGCGCTCGCCCGCGCGCAATTCATCGAGGCTTTTCCCGGATAGCCGCCCGTATGCCGGAAAGGCACGCACGCTATAGTACACGTCGCCGTTGGGCGCCGGGTAAGCCAGGCCATTGCGGACCAGTTGTCCGATGAGCGCCAGCATCTGCGCCACATACTCGGTGGCGCGCGGTTCGTGGTCTGGCGGCAGCACGCCCAGTGCACGCTCGTCCTCGTGCATCGCGGCAATGAAGCGCCCGGTCAGTTCGGCCGGCGTTTCGCCATTGTCATGCGCGCGCTTGATGATCTTGTCGTCGATGTCGGTGATGTTGCGGACGTATTCGACCCGGTAGCCGCTGGCGCGCAGCCAGCGCGTCACCATGTCGAACACCACGAACACCCGTGCATGGCCCAGATGGCACAAGTCGTATACCGTCATGCCGCAGACGTACATGCGGACGACGCCTGGCGTGAGCGGGACGAACTCTTCCTTGGTGCGCGTGAGGGAATTGGTAATGTGCAGCATGGTGCAAACAGGCCTGGGGCGAAATGTCAGGGGGCGGTCCGGGGCGGCGCACCGACTGTCTTAGCGGGGTCGATGTTGTTAGAATGCCGGCTTCCAAAGATGATCCGAGCATATCACATGGCTTTGTCACGTTTCCTTGCCGCTGTTATTGCCTGCGTGATGCTCGCCAGCCTCCCCGTGCGGGCCGACGAAATCCAGGACATCAACCTGCAGTTCCGCAAGGGCGAGTTGCCCGCCGCGCTCGACCGGGCCAACCGTTATCTGGCCAACAAGCCGAAAGATGCGCAAGCCCTGTTCCTGAAAGGCCTGATCCTCGGCGACCTGGGCAAGACCAACGATGCCATCGACGTGTTCAAGGGCCTGACCGAAAATTATCCCGAACTGCCCGAACCCTACAACAATCTGGCCGTGCTCTATGCTTCGCAGGGCCGCTACGAACTGGCCCGGAATGCCCTCGAAATGGCCATTCGAACCCATCCCGACTACGCCACCGCGCACGAGAACCTCGGTGACATTTATGCCAAAATGGCGGCGATCGAGTATGGCAAGGTTCTGGCACTGGACAATAGCAACCAGGCTGCACAAACGAGGCTCAAGCTGATCCAGAACATGCTCGGTGGTCAGGCAACCAAATCGGCGGGCAAACCCGTGTCGGGTTCCGCCCAACCGACAAAAAAATAATAAAGGCAGCCCTCGCGGTGCCTGCAACGCGGCCTCGAGCCCACTCATCCCTGTAAATTTTCCATAGGACTCCACATGGTCAAGCTGCATACGAATCACGGCATCATCACCCTCGAACTCGACGCCGAAAAGGCTCCGAAGACGGTGGAAAACTTCCTGCAATACGTGCGTGACGGCTTTTTCGACGGCACGATCTTCCATCGCGTGATCGACGGCTTCATGATCCAGGGCGGCGGCTTCGAACCCGGCATGACGCAGAAACCCACCCGCGACGCGATCGAGAATGAAGCCTCCAATGGCCTCAAGAACGAGGCCTACACCATTGCCATGGCACGTACGCCCAATCCCAATTCGGCCACGGCGCAGTTCTTCATCAATGTCGCCAACAACAGCTTCCTCAACTTCACCGCGCCCACCCCGCAGGGTTACGGCTACGCCGTGTTCGGCAAGGTGGTCGAGGGCATGGACGTGGTCGACGCGATCAAGAAGGTGAAGACCGGCAACCGCGCCGGGCACCAGGACGTGCCGCTGGAGGACGTGGTGATCACGAAGGCCGAAATCGCCTGACCGGCCGGTGAGCCTGACCTCAAAACCAGGCGCAGGCCGCACCTATTTCGTTGCCGACCTGCACCTCACCGACGAACGCCCGGCTGCCACCGGGCGTTTTTTTCGCTTCCTGCAGGACGAGGTTGCCGGTGCGGACGCGCTCTACATCCTGGGCGACCTGTTCGAGGCCTGGATCGGCGACGACCACGGCGAAGCGGTGGCAAACGACACGGCGCAGCGGCTCGCGGCGCTGGTCGCTGCCGGCACGCCGGTGTACTTCATGCACGGCAACCGCGACTTCATGCTGGCCGGGCGCTACGCCGCACGCTCCGGCATGACGCTGCTCGCCGACCCGACCCAGATCGACCTGTATGGGATGCCGACGCTGCTGATGCACGGCGATACCCTGTGCATCGACGACACGGCCTACCAGGATTTCCGCCGCCGGGTCCGTCATCCGCTGACGCGCGCACTGTTGCGCCGCCTGCCGCGGATGTTGCGTCAACGCATGGCACGCCAGGCACGGGCGGGCAGCGAAGCGGCCAAGGCGCACAAGGCGGCCGAGATCATGGATGTGAATGAGGCGGAAGTGGTACGTGTGATGCGCGAACACCGGACCGGCCGCCTGATCCACGGCCATACCCATCGCCCCGCGCAGCACGCCCATCAGGTCGACGGCCGCGAATGCGAGCGCTGGGTGGTGCCGGACTGGTATGCCCGCTGGGGCTATGTGGTATGCGACGCCGCGGGCTGCGCGCTCAGGGTCGGGGACCTGTGACGGCACGCTGACCTGCGCTGTCCCTTATGAGGGCGCATTGACCTGCGCTATGTCTTATGAAGGCGCATTGACCTGCGCCAGGCCCTCCGGCACGCGGAACAGTTCGGGATTCGCCGGCTGCCGGGTTTCGCTCTCGAATGTCCGGGTCCGGCCGGTGAACTCGCGCTCCTCCAGCGGCAGACCGAGCGTGAGCGTGTCGCCCGCGTTCCACACCTGATTCGCCAGATCGCAGTCGTGCTGCAGCTCCGGCGGCGATGCCTTCCACACGCGGTACTGGGTCGCAGCCAGAATGGACTTCTGCTCGGCCATCGCACGCGCCGCATCCAGGGCGTGCCGGGCGGCGATGCCTTCGCTGCAGACGACGCCCTTCACGGTAAGCGTGAAATGCCTGCCGCCGCGCTCGACCCTGTCCGCAACCAGTCCGGGCTTCCAGCCGACGGGCTTCGGCGGCAGCGCGCCGGGCGCAAACACCATCGCCAGCCGGCTGTCGCGCATGATGTTGATGACCACCCGCTTCTTGCGGTCCAGCAGGGTGAAATCGCCCGTGTCCTCGCCGCTGTCCATGCGCATGAAAGCGGGGGTTACCAGGATGCGCGTCACATAAGGCGGCCCCCCCGGATCCTGGTCGACATAGCGCAGCACCGTCATGTCGGCCGCGCGCGCAGTCCCTGCGCACAGCACTAGCAGGCCGATCAGCGCTTTCCTCATACCAGCCCGCGTGCCAGATCGGCCTGGATGTCGGCCACCGACTCCAGCCCCGCCGCGATGCGCACCAGCCCGTCGCCGATGCCGGCCGCAGCGCGCTGCTCCGGCGTCATGCGGCTGTGGGTGGTGGTGGCCGGATGGGTGATGGTGGTCTTGGTGTCGCCCAGGTTGGCGGTGATCGACAGCAGCTTCGTCGCGTCGATCAGCTTCCAGGCGGCATCCTTGCCGCCCTTGAGCTCGAACGACACGATCCCGCCGCCGGTTTTCTGCTGCGCCATCGCCAGTTCATGCTGCGGGTGCGAGGGCAGGCCGGGATACCACACACGCGCCACTTCCGGCCGGGCTTCCAGCCAGCGCGCCAGCGCCAGGGCATTCTTCGAATGCGCCTCCATGCGCAGCGAGAGCGTCTCCATGCCCTTCAGGATCACCCAGGCGTTGAACGCGGAGAGCGTCGGCCCGGCGGTACGCAGGAAGGTGTAGACGCCTTCCATCAGCGCCTGGCTGCCCAGCACGGCGCCGCCGAGCACTCTCCCTTGCCCGTCGAGATACTTGGTGGCGGAATGGATGATGATGTCGGCGCCGAGTTCGAGCGGCTTCTGCAGCGCCGGCGAGCAGAAGCAGTTGTCGACCGCGAGCCATGCGCCGGCCGCGTGGGCGATGTCGGCCAGTGCACGGATGTCGCTGACCTCGGTGAGCGGATTCGAAGGCGACTCGACGAAGAACAGCTTCGTGTTGGGCTTGACCGCCGCACGCCACTCCGCCGGGTCGGTCGGCGACACATAGGTCGTCTCGATGCCGAAGCGGCCGAGGATGTTGGAGAACAGTTGCACCGTCGAACCGAAGATCGAGCGCGACGCGACGACGTGCTCGCCCGCCTTCATCAGACCCATCACGGTGGCGAGGATCGCGGCCATGCCCGACGCGAACGCCACGCAGCGTTCGGCCCCCTCCAGCGCGGCCAGCCGCGTCTCCATCATGTTGACGGTGGGGTTGGTGAAGCGCGCGTAGATCGGGCCGGGCTGCTCGCCCTTGAAGCGCGCCGCCGCTTCCGCTGCGCTGCCGAACATGAAGCTGGAGGTGAGGAACATCGCCTCCGAGTGTTCGTTGAACTGGCTGCGCACGGTGCCGGCACGCACGGCCAGCGTCTCGATGTCGTATTCGTCGTTGTTCATGTCTGGTCCCAAAATAAAAAAACCCCGAACGGCCGCGCGGTTCGGGGTTTCCCTAGCGACGCTTTAGCCGAATTTATCAAGCGCCCGCAAGCTGAAGTTCAAATCGGCGCCGGGAACAATTTACGCCCGGTGCCGGATACGGTCAACCATTATTCGTCGCCAGGTTAAGGTCGAGTTGCTGTGTCGACAGGGCCGAAGGCGGCGGTGTTTCACCGTTGCGCACCGCTTCGACGTAATTCAGGTATTCCGGCGTGACGTCGCCCGTGATGTAGCGGCCGTCGAAGCATGAGGTATCGAAATCGGGGATCGCCGGATTGCCCGCCCTGACTGCCGCAACCATGGCATCGATATCCTGGTAGATCAGCGCATCGCAGCCGATTTCGCGCGCAATTTCCTCGTCGCTGCGGCCATTGGCGATCAGTTCGTTGCGCGTCGGCATGTCGATGCCGTACACGTTGGAGTAACGCACCGGCGGCGAGGCCGAGGCAAAGTACACCTTGGTGGCGCCGGCATCGCGCGCCATCTGCACGATCTCGCGGCTGGTGGTGCCACGCACGATGGAATCGTCGACCAGCAGCACGTTCCTGCCTTTGAACTCCTCGCCGATGGCGTTGAGCTTCTGCCGCACCGACTTCTTGCGCAGCGCCTGCCCCGGCATGATGAAGGTGCGGCCGATGTAACGGTTCTTGATGAAGCCTTCACGGTACGGCACGTTGAGATGATTCGCCAGTTGCAGCGCCGAGGGCCGGCTGGTGTCGGGAATCGGGATGACCACGTCAATCTTCAGGTGGGAGAATTCGCGCTTGATCTTTTCGGCTAGCGATTCTCCCATGGCCAGGCGCGTGCTGTAGACCGAAACGCCGTCCATCACCGAGTCGGGGCGGGCGAGATACACATACTCGAAAATGCAGGGATTGAGCACCGCCTTGTCGCTGCACTGGCGGCTGTGCAGCTTGCGCTGGTAATCGATGAACACCGCTTCGCCAGGGGCCACGTCGCGCAGCAGCCGGAAGCCCAGCGTATCGATCGCCACACTCTCCGACGCGACGATGTATTCGTGCGGCGTGACCTGATCGTTGACCCCGATCACCAGCGGCCGGATACCGTAGGGATCGCGGAAAGCCAGCAGGCCGTAGCCGGCGATGAAGGCTGTCACGGCATAGGCGCCCTTGCAGCGCGCATGCACGCCCGACACGGCACCGAAGATCGTGTCCAGATTCAATTGCCGCCCGGAAGCACGTACCTGCAGTTCATGCGCCAGCACATTCAGCAGCACCTCGGAATCCGAGTTGGTGTTGACGTGACGCAGGTCGGAACGGAACAGCGATTCCTTGAGTTCGTGGGTGTTGGTAAGGTTGCCGTTGTGCCCCAGCACGATGCCGTAGGGCGAATTCACGTAGAACGGCTGCGACTCGGCCGACGACGACGCGCTTCCGGCGGTGGGATAGCGTACGTGCGCCACCCCCATGTCGCCCAGCAGGTTACGCATGTCGCGCGTGCGGAAGACATCGCGCGCCAGCCCCTGCCCCTTGTGCATGTGAAAACGGCTTTCCTCCGCCGTCACGATGCCTGCCGCGTCCTGGCCGCGATGCTGCAACACCATCAGTCCGTCATACAAAAGCTGATTGGCCGCCGAATTGGAAACGACTCCGATTACCCCGCACATGATGTGCACCCGTCCATAAAGTTATTCAAAGCGAATGTATTTCGCCACGTCGGCCGGCACCAGCGGCAAGGCGCGCTGCGCCATGGCCTGCAGGCTGCCCGACAATCTGGCCTGCTTCCAGAACTCGGTACGCGGCAGCGAAGTCAGTCCGGCCGCGAGCGTCAGGCCGACCAGGATCGCCAGACCTTTGGCCAGTCCCAGCACGCCACCCAGCACCTTGTCGGCTCCGCCCAGTCCCACCGCCTTGACCAGCGAAGACAGGACATGTCCCAGCAGCAGTACGCCGATCAATACCACCAGAAAAACCACGGCAAAGCCCGCGAAATAGCGGATGCCCGGGCTCTCGATGCCAATCGGCAGAAGCGGCGTCACCAGCAAGGCGCCCCATTTGCCCAGCGCAAAGGCGAGAACCCAGGCCACCAGCGAAAACAGCGTGTCGACCATGCCGCGCATCAGTCCGCGCACCACGGTCAGGACCAGCACCAGCACCACGATGAGGTCGAGCATGTTCATTTGGCCAGCACCTGCCCGGTCATGCCGTTTTCAGCCAGCCGTCCTGCTGCTGCCTCCGCAGCCTCGCGCGTCGGATAAGGCCCTACACGCACACGCGTCAGGCTGCCAACCGTATCGGTGTAGGTCGGCAATCCAGCCAGCGCCGCGCGCGCCTTGAGTTCGCGAGCCTTGGCGCCATCGGACAGGGCGGCAAGCTGCACCACGAACATTTCGCTGGCTGCCGCAGGCTTTTTCTGGGGAACAGGCGCAGCAACAGGATGCGGCTTGGATTGCGGTTTGGCAGGTTCTGCTTTGACCGGCTCAGGCTTGGCCGGTTCGGCTTCGGGTTTGGGCTCGGGTCTGGCTACCGGTTTGGCGGGCTCGGCTGGTTTGGTGGGCTCGGGCGGCCGAGCGGGCTGCGACGGCATAGAAGACGCAGACTCGGCTGCAGACACCGGCGCGGCCGCCTGTTCGGGTACGGGCGCCGGCACTTCGGCCATGTGGACCGATAGCGCACTCGTTGGCGGCGGCTCGTCTTCCAGCAACAGCGGCAGCGCGATCACCGCCAGCAAGGTCAACGCCACCGCACCGATCAGTCGGCGCCGGGCAAGGCGTTTGAGGTCATTTTCACTGCTGGGTGGCGGCATGGTCGAGCACGGCGGCAACGGTATAAAACGAACCGAAGACAAGAATTCTATCATCTTCGCGTGCCGCGCTTCGCGCCTCTGCGAGTGCGCGGACGACATCCGGCTGAACGTGTATCGGTGCTTCGCCCACCTGCCCGTGCAGTACGGCAGCCAGCGCCCGGGCATCCCGCGCACGTGACGAAGCAGGCGTACACGTCCACCATGCATCGATTTCGTCGCGCAATGACGCAAATACCCCTGCCGCATCCTTGTCGGCCAGCATACCCACCACGGCCAGTGTGCGTCCGCCCACCGGCTGGCTGCGCAGGGTGGCCGCCAGCGCCCGCGCGGCTTCCGGATTGTGCGCCACATCCAGAATGACCGCCGGCGCCTGAGCGATGTACTGGAACCGGCCTGGCACGTGCGTGGCCGCCAGCCCGCGGCGGATCGCCGCTACATCCACGGGCAAACGATCCTGTATGGCTTCCAGCGCCGCCAGCGCACCGGACGCGTTACGCAACTGGCAGGCGCCAGCCATGGCGGGCAACGGCAACTCCGTCCATCCTGTACCGAGGCTGCGATAGGTCCAGTGGTCGTCCTCGCGCTGCGCGGAAAAATCCCGGTCCACGCACCGCAGGTCGGCGCCAATACGGCGGGCATGTTCAAGCAGGCTGACAGGCGGCGCGGGGTCGATGCAAATGGCAGGACGACCGGCTCGATAAATACCCGCCTTCTCGAAGCCGATTTTTTCGCGACTGTCGCCCAGGTAGTCCATATGGTCGAGATCGACGCTGGTAACGACCGCGACGTCGGCATCGAATACGTTCACGGCATCGAGCCGCCCGCCAAGGCCCACCTCAAGAACGGCCACATCGATGCCAGCATCGATGAACCGGGCCATCGCGCCCAGTGTGCCGAATTCGAAGTAGGTCAGCGAAACGTCGTCGCGTGCCGCGTCGACCCGTTCGAAAGCAGCGATGAGTTCGGCGTCGCCTGCCTCCCTGCCGGCGACCCGCACGCGTTCGTTGTAGCGCAGCAGATGCGGCGAGGTGTAGAGGCCGGTCTTGTAGCCGGCGGCATCGAGGATGGCGGCCAGGTACGCACTGGTAGAGCCTTTGCCGTTGGTACCGCCGACGACGATGAGCGGAAAATCCGGAACCAGGCCAAGCGCGTCCTTGACCCGACGCACCCGGTCGAGACCGAGATCGATCGTACTGGGATGTAGTCGTTCCAGCCGCGCCAGCCAGGCATCAAGGGAAGTAAGCCGTTGCACGATCAGGTTACGCCGAGACGGTATGCCAGACAGGAATCAAACAAATCGCCGCGATGCAGGCATGTCCCCGCCGACCCTGGGTGGCCAATCAGCCCGGGATTCAGGCTGCCAGCGCCGGCCGGCCCATCATCATCGCCAGCGTGGACGCGAGCTCGCTACGCATCTGGCGGCGATCGATGATACGGTCGATGGCACCCTTCTCCTGCAGGAATTCGGCGCGCTGGAAGCCTTCCGGCAAGGTTTCGCGCACGGTCTGCTCGATCACGCGCGGCCCGGCAAAGCCGATCAGCGCGTTGGGCTCGGCGACGATCAGGTCGCCCAGCATGGCGAAACTCGCCGACACCCCACCCATGGTCGGATCAGTCAGCACCGACACGAAAGGCAGTCGATGGCGCGACAACTGGGTCAGCGCTGCTGACGTTTTGGCCATCTGCATCAGCGAAAACAGACCTTCCTGCATGCGCGCGCCACCGCTGGCGGAGAAGCAGACGAAGGCCGAGTTCGACTCGATCGCCGCCTCCACCCCCATGACGAAGCGCTCGCCGACCACCGACCCCATCGAGCCCCCCATGAACTTGAATTCGAACGCTGCGGTCACCACCGGCACCGCCTTGACGCTGCCGCCGATCACCACCAAAGCATCCGTTTCCGAGGTGCCGGTCTGCGCTTCCTTCAGGCGGTCGGGATATTTCTTGCTGTCCTTGAATTTGAGCGGGTCGAGGGGTGTGATATGAGCACCGATTTCATGCTGTCGCTCCGCGTCCAGCAACAGGGCCAGGCGCTGCCGCGCGCCGATGCGATGATGATGGCCGCATTTCGGGCACACTTCCAGGTTGCTTTCCAGATCGGCACGGTAGAGCACCTCGTTGCAGGCCGGGCACTTGGACCACAAGCCTTCGGGCATCGACTTCTTCGACGCCTGTGCACGCCGCTTGATCTTCGGCGGCAGGATTTTCTGAAACCAGCTCATGTGTCTTCTCCGTTTATTTCGATGCCGCGTCGACGCCGCGACGCAGTTCGGCCACCAGGTGCTTGACGCGGTTGGTGCATTCGCCTTCGGGCGCAGTCTCGATCTCGTTCACGATGCGGCTGCCCACCACCACCGCGTCGGCGATGCGGGCCACCGCTTCGGCGGTGGCCGCGTCGCGGATACCGAAACCCACGCCCACCGGCAGGCTGCAATGCTTGCGCACCATGGCCAGCTTCTGCGCGACTTCCTCGGTGTCGAGATTGGCCGACCCCGTCACGCCCTTGAGCGAGACGTAATAGATGAAACCGCCTGCGGCGGCAGCCACTTGTTCCACACGCGATTCCGGCGTGGTCGGCGACAAGAGGAAAATCGGGTCGAGGCCGTGGGCCTTGAACACGTCCGACACGCCGGTCGACTCCTCCGGCGGGATATCCACCGTCAGCACGCCATCCACGCCGGCGGCCTTCGCCGCCTGGGCAAAGGCCTCGTAACCCATGCGCTCGACCGGATTGGCATAGCCCATCAGCACCACCGGCGTCGTCGTGTTGGTCTTGCGGAATTCCGCCGTCATCGCCAGTACGTCCTTCAGCCCGACCTTGTTCGCCAGCGCCCGCTCCGACGCCCGCTGGATCACCGGCCCGTCGGCCATGGGATCGGAAAACGGCACCCCCAGTTCGATGATGTCGGCGCCGGCTTCCACCAGTACGTGCATCAGCGGCACCGTCAGGCCCTTGCCGGGGTCGCCTGCGGTAATGAAGGGAATCAGGGCTTTTCTGTTGTGCGCTTTCAGCGCGATAAAGGTCTGGCCGATGCGGCTCATGGTGTGGTCTTCTGGAAGATTCGATTCAATTGGGGAGCCGGTTCAGAGTGTGATCCCAGATACCTTGGCCACGGTGTTGATGTCCTTGTCGCCGCGCCCGGACAGGTTGACCAGGATGATCTGGTCCTTGCCCAGGGTCGGGGCAAGCTTCTTGGCATGGGCGACGGCATGGCTGGATTCGAGTGCAGGAATGATGCCTTCGTAGCGGCACAGATCGTGAAAGGCGGCCAGCGCTTCGTCGTCGTTGATCGCGACATATTCGGCGCGGCCGACATCCTTGAGGTAGCTGTGTTCGGGGCCGACGCCGGGGTAGTCGAGACCGGCGGAGACCGAATGGGTCTCGATGATCTGGCCGTTCTCGTCCTGCATCAGATAGCTGCGGAAGCCATGTAGCACGCCGGGCGTGCCGGCGGTGAGCGGCGCGGCGTGCTTGCCGCTGGCCACGCCGGAGCCGCCGGCCTCGACACCGATCAGGCGCACGTTTTCATGCGGGATATAGGGATGGAAGATGCCGATGGCGTTGGAGCCGCCGCCGACACAGGCGATCACGGCATCGGGCTGGCGGCCGGTGAGTTCCGGCATCTGGACCAGGCATTCGCGGCCGATCACACACTGGAAGTCGCGTACCAGCATGGGATACGGATGCGGGCCGGCGGCCGTGCCGAGGATGTAAAAAGTCGACTCGACGTTGGTCACCCAGTCGCGCATCGCCTCGTTCAACGCATCCTTCAGCGTCTTCGAACCGGACGATACCGGCACCACGGTCGCGCCGAGCAGTTTCATGCGGAAGACGTTGGGCGACTGGCGGGCAACGTCCTCGGCACCCATGTAGACCACACATTCCATGCCGTAGCGCGCTGCAACGGTAGCCGAAGCGACGCCGTGCTGGCCAGCGCCGGTTTCGGCGATCACGCGCTTCTTGCCCATGCGGCGCGCCAGCAGCGCCTGGCCGATGGTGTTGTTGATCTTGTGCGCGCCAGTGTGATTGAGATCCTCGCGCTTGAGGTAGATCTGTGCGCCACCGTAGGCTTCGGAGAGTCGCCTGGCGTGATACACCGGGCTCGGACGTCCGACGTAGTGCTTGAGTTCGTACTCGAATTCGGCCACGAAGGCGGGATCGTTGCGCGCTTTCTCATACTCGACGCGCAGTTCGTCCAGCGCCGCCATCAGGGTTTCGGCGACGAAAACGCCGCCGTAGGAACCGAAGTGGCCGCGGGAATCGGGGAGATCGATGAGCTTCATGATGCTTCTTTCGCTTTCGCAATGAATTGCGCAATCTTGTGCGCGTCCTTGATGCCTTTTGTTGCCTCGACGCCAGAGGACACGTCCACCGCCCACGGCCGCACGCGCTGCACCGCCTCGGCGACATTGTCGGGCGTCAATCCGCCCGACAGGATGACCGGTTTGGACAGGTCTGGCGGAATCAGGCCCCAGTCGAAGCGTTCCCCGGTGCCGCCCGGCACGCCCGGTACGAAGGCATCGAGCAACAGTCCGCGCGCAGCATCGAAGTCAGCCGCGCATTTTAGCAAATCCGTGTCCCGATTCACTCGTACCGCCTTGATATAGGGTCGGCCGAAGCGAGCGCAGTCGGCTGGCGTCTCGTTGCCGTGGAATTGCAGCAGGTCGAGCGACACGGTCTGCAACACCCGCTCGATGAAGGCCGGCTCGGCGTCGACGAACAGGCCCACGCTCTGGACGAAGGGCGGCAATGCGCGCACCAGTTCAGCGGCGGCTTCGACCGATACGTGGCGCGGGCTTTTTTCGTAGAACACGAAGCCCACGGCATCCGCCCCTGCGACACAGGCATGCTGCAGATCCTGCAAGCGGGTAATACCGCAGATTTTTACGCGAACGGCCATCGTTCAGAGCTTTCCGGCAAAGCAAAGTGCGCAGGATACCGGATGTGGGTCAGGTACAGTCCGGCGGCGTCGAAAGTGGGCGCTGCCAGCGTGCGGTCGCGGCTTTGCAGAATCTCGCCCATCCATTCGGGCGACTGCATGCCGACACCGATATGAACCAGGCAGCCCATGAGGTTGCGCACCATGTGGTGCAGGAAACCGTCGGCACGGAAATCACACAACAGAAAATCGCCGCGCCGCTCGATCTGCGCCAGCCGCAGTTCCTTGACCGGCGACTTGGCCTGGCACTCGGCGGCACGAAAAGCGGAAAAATCGTGCCGACCGATCAGGTGCGTCGTCGCCCGGTTCATCGCGTCAGCGTCGAGCGGACGATGATGCCAGCCGATCAGCCCGTGATTGAGACCGGGCCGCACCGGGTGATTCAGCAGCACATAGCGGTAGCCCCGCTGTGTGGCGGCGAAACGCGCATGGAAATCTCCGCCCACCTCGCGTGCCCACAACACCGCCACGCCGGACGGAAGATGACTATTGACGCCACGCACCCAGGCCGTAAGCGGGCGCTGGGCCGGCGTGTCGAAATGTGCGACCTGGAATGCCGCATGCACGCCGGTATCGGTACGTCCGGCCGCGGTGACGATGGTCTTTTCGCCGGCAATCGCCGACACGGCCGCTTCCAGTGCGTCCTGCACGCCACACCCCTGCGGCTGCGACTGCCAGCCGCAAAAGCCGATGCCGCAATATTCCAGACCCAATACGATACGCATACTCACCCGGCCTCACGCCAGCACGATCCACACCCCAAGCAAGCCCGCAAGTATGACGGCGCTATCGCAGCCTTGCCAGCGTTCGGTGTGCAAGGTGTAAGTATCGGGACCGGCGTCATCCGGTAACGGCGCACGCAGCGTATCCAGCCACCGGGCCGGTTTGGGCGCATGCTCGACGTAATCCAGTGTCAGTCCCAGGCGTACAGCGAAGGCGCGACGATCAAACCCCAACCAGACCAATGGCCGGGCCAGTCCATACAGGCCGTAAATCAGGCGGGGGCGGATCGTGGTGGCGAGCAGCACCCCCAGTCCGGCGATCATCAGTGCCAGCCGTGCCACGCGCAACGCGCCCAGCCGGATTCCCTCCAAGGTTGGACTGGCCCATTCGAGCGGTGGCCATAGCAGCGTACCGGGCATGGTGTAGGCATAGGTCAGCAGCAGTACCACCATCAGCCAGCGGGTCCTGCGTAGCAAACGCCAGGCTTCCTGGCGGACAGTCGCAAACAGAAAGGCCGTCGCGAGGGCGACGGCCAGGAAGGAAAGCTGGGGCACGGCTGCGCGTTCCACCGCCACTGCCCACCCGCACCACAGCAGGATGCGGGCAGCCGGGTGCGGACAGTTAGCCAAGCGAACTCAACATGCCTTGCGCATCGGATTTCTGTCTTTCGCTGCCTTCGGCCAGCACTTCGTTGAGGATCTCGCGTGCGCCTTCCTTGTCGCCCATTTCCACATAGGCACGGGCAAGATCGAGCTTGGTGCCGACTTCGTCGAGCTCGAGTTCGTTGTCACCCGACTCGCCCAGGTCGAGATCGAGGCCGCTGAAATCGAACTTGCTGTCCGGGCCATTATCGTCTTCCAGACCGAGATCCAGCTTCAACGAGTCATCTTCCTCTGCAGGCAGATCGATATCCGGCAGGTCGAAGTTCAGGCTCTGGGTATCCGCCTCGACATAGCCGGCCGCAGGGGCTTCAGCCGCCGGCTCGGACGGCATGTCGAAATTGAGGACATGTCCCGCGGATTCGAATTCCAGCGGTGCATTGTCGGCTACCGGCTCGGCCTGGGTATCCGACGTAGGCTCGGGTTCGATTTCGGGTTCGGCCTGGTAAGCGGGAGCCGCTTCGATGGCGGACTCGGCTGTTACCTGCTCGCCTGCGAAGGCCACGGCCCCACCGGCGATCGCCGCGGTCGCCGCTACCGTTTCCGCCGCGGCAGAGGGCACGCTCGACTGCACGCCGCCATACAGCGGGTTGGTCGGATCGATGCTGCGGCCCATTTCGCAGGCCTTGTCCCACAACGGGCTCGACTTGTTGCCAAGCGCCGCATAGAGCTCGCCGGCAACCGATTCGAATGCCGCGGTATTGCGGCGCGCGGCGTAGATTTCAAGAAGCTTGACACGGATTTCGTGGCGATCCGGGTTCTTGCTGATGGCTTCCTTGAGGATCTCCTCGGCCTGGGCATCACGGCCATACGCCATGTAAACCTCGGCTTCGGCGATGGGATCCACGTCGTGAGTATCGATGGTGCCCAGACCCGCCTGGCTGAAATCGGTCAGGAAAGAGGTGTCGCCGGTATTGACGCTACCGCCGGATGCAGCACCAATGACCGTGTTCGGGCGCACGTCGCCGCCGCTCATGATGCTGTCTTCCAGGGCGGCGCTGCCGGTTTTGCGGCGGCGTCCGCCACCCGCCATCATCCACCACAGGATTCCGCCCAGGCCCAGCGCCGCTACGCCGCCGCCCCAATACAACGGGTCGGCGAGCAGGGGGTCGTACCAGTTCTGAGCCGGTTCTGGGCTGGCCGGCGGCGCCTTGACGACAGGCGCAACCGGCGCCGGCGCGGGCGCGGGCTTGGCCGCCTGCGGAGCGGCCGGGGCCGGAGCAGGAACGGAGGCTGCGGCTTCTTTTTGCGCCTTCTCCTTCATCTCGACCAGTTTCTGCATATCCTGGATCTGCTTTTCCAGCGTCGCCACGCGCTGCCCCGACTCCTGCAGCGCTTTTTCGCGTGCGGTCGCATCCTCTTCCTGGGCGCGCAGTTTTTCCTGCAGCGCCCGGGTTTCATCGGCCTTGCCCGCGGTTGTGGCAGGCGGCGCGGCCTTGGACAGCTTCAGGACGTCCTTCGGCGCTTCGGCTGCCGGCTTGGCGTGATCTTCCACCTTGGGCGTGACCTTGCCGCTACTGGCCTGGCCTTGTGCCGCCTTGGCCGCGGGGGCTGCGCTCACGGTCCCGGCCAGTTTCTGTCGATAGGCGCGCCAGTCTTCCGCCTGCAGCCTGAGTTCACGCACTGCATCTTGTTGCGGAATGGTGGCCACTTTGTCGGCGGACGGAACATCGAGCGTCTTGCCTGCCCGCAGACGGTTCATGTTGCCGTCGAAAGCCTGGGTATTCTCCCGATAGAGGCCAACCAGGGTCTGCTCCAGGCTCACGCCTTCCGGACGTACACGGCTGGCAATCCCGATGAGGGTGTCGCCCCGTTTGACTTTGACATGGTCCGCCGCCGTGGCCTGGCGCGCGGCCTTGGCCGCAGCAGGAGTCGGGGTTTTGGGCGCTGCCGCGACCGGGGCCGCCGCCGGAGCGGGGGCGGCGGGTTTGGCCGCAGGGCCGTTTGACGGCGCCACGGCCGTCATGGGCGCTACCGTCTGTTTTGCCGCGAGACCTGGGGGATCGAGCAGCATGGTGTATTCACGCACCAGCCGCCCCGAACCCCAGTTCAGTTCGACCAGCATATCGATGAAGGGATCGTTCACCGGGCGGCTGGAACTGACTTTCAGGACGGCCTTGCCGTTCGGTTTTTTCTCGACCGTGAAGCGCAGGGACGACAACACCGGAGCAAATTCGACGCGCGCATCCCGAAACGCTTGGTCGGAAGCCAGGCTAGCCGACAGGCTGTCGAGTTCGGCTTTGTCTGCCGCGAACAGCTCGATTTCGGCCGCAAGCGGCTGGCCGAGCGCCGAGGTGACCGACAGCTTGCCCAACCCGGCTGCATCCGCCATCAGCGGCACGGCAATCAGGCCGGCAGCCACCAGTTGGGTGGTGAAGCGCTTCAATTTCATCCCGTCTCTCCCTTTCGCCCCGCTGGCGGGGCTGTTGAATCCTTGACGCCACTATTGACGGCTCGGCAGGCGCAATCTTTAGTGCAACAATCGCACCAGCCTTGAACCGGCCGCCCTCACCCCCATTCGGTCAGGCTTCCAGCAGGATGCGCAGCATGCGGCGCAGTGGTTCGGCGGCCCCCCATAGCAGTTGGTCACCAACGGTAAACGCGGTCAGGTATTCCGGCCCCATGTTGAGCTTGCGCATGCGGCCGATCGGTACGGTGAGGGTACCGGTCACCGCGGCCGGGGTCAGTTCGCGCATGCTGAGTTCACGGTCGTTCGGCACCACCTTCACCCACTGGTTGTGGGCGGCGATCAGACTGTGGATGTCGGCCAGCGGGACATCCTTGGTCAGCTTGATGGTGAGCGCCTGCGAGTGGCAGCGCATCGCGCCGACGCGCACGCACAGGCCGTCGATCGGAATCGGCTTGTCGCTGCGGCGCATGATCTTGTTGGCTTCGACCTGCGCCTTCCACTCCTCCTTGGACTGACCGGACTCCAGCGCGACGTCGATCCACGGGATCAGGTTGCCGGCCAGCGGCACCGGCCAAGCATCGACCGGATAGCGGTCGGAACGGATGAAATCCGCCACCTTGCGGTCGATTTCGAGGATGGCGGAAGCCGGGTCGGCGATCAGATCCTTCACCTCGGCATGCACTGCGCCCATCTGGGCGATCAGTTCGCGCATGTTGCGGGCACCGGCACCGGAAGCGGCCTGATAGGTCATCGGCGACACCCATTCGACCAGCCCGGCGTCGAACAGCCCGCCCATCGCCATCAGCATCAGCGACACCGTGCAATTGCCGCCGACATAGGTCTTGACGCCGTTGGCGATGCCATCCTGGATGACGTTCTTGTTGACCGGATCGAGGATGATGATGGCCTCGTCCTTCATCCTGAGCGTCGAGGCGGCGTCGATCCAGTAGCCGTTCCAGCCGGCCGCGCGCAACTGCGGGTAGATTTCCTTGGTGTAGTCGCCGCCCTGGCAGGTGATGATGGTGTCGCAGGCCTTCAGTTCGTCGATGCTGCTGGCATCCTTCAGCGGCGGCACATCACGGCCGATGTCGGGTCCTTTTCCCCCGACGTTCGAGGTGGTGAAGAATACCGGTTCGATGTGATCGAAATCGCGCTCTTCCTTCATGCGCCCCATCAGCACGGAACCCACCATGCCGCGCCAGCCGACCAGTCCTACTTTCATCATGTTCATCTCCAAATATCCTGGTTAGGCGTTAGGGGTCAGGCGTGAGGATTCCCTCACCCTATCCCCTCACCCCTCACAAACTTTTCACCACCGCGTCGCCCATCTCGCTGCACGACACCTTCTGCGTGCCCTCGGTCCAGATGTCGCCGGTGCGCAGGCCCTGTGCGATCACCTTCTTCACCGCGCCCTCGATGCGGTCGGCGGTGGCCAGGTCGGCGAAGGTGTAGCGGTACATCATCGCCACCGAGAGGATGGTCGCCAGCGGGTTCGCCAGGTTCTTGCCGGCGATGTCGGGGGCAGAACCGTGGATCGGCTCGTACATGCCCTTGTTGTGCTCGTCCAGGGAAGCCGACGGCAGCATGCCGATCGAGCCGGACAGCATCGACGCGGCATCCGACAGGATGTCGCCGAAGATGTTGCCGGTGACGAGGGTGTCGAACTGCTTGGGCGCGCGGATCAGCTGCATCGCCGCGTTGTCGACGTACATGTGGGAGAGCTCGACCTCGGGGTAGTCCTTCGCCACCTCGATCATCACTTCCTTCCATAGTTCGGAGCATTCCAGTACGTTGGCCTTCTCGACCGAACACAGCTTCCTGCCGCGCTTCATCGCGATGCCGAACGCCACGTGCGCGACCCGGCGCACCTCGGACTCGGAATACAGCATCGTGTTGAAGCCGACGCGCTCGCCGTTCCGTACCTCAATCCCGCGTGGCTGACCGAAATACACGTCGCCGGTGAGTTCGCGCACGATCATGATGTCGAGCCCGGACACGACTTCGGGCTTGAGCGACGACGCACCCGCCAGTTCCGGGTATAGCAGCGCCGGGCGCAAGTTGGCGAACAGGTTGAGTTCCTTGCGGATGCGCAACAAGCCGCGCTCGGGGCGCAGCGGGCGGTCCAGCGTGTCGTACTGCGGACCGCCGACGGCGCCGAGCAGCACCGCATCGGCTTCGCGCGCGAGTCTCAGCGTCGCCTCAGGCAGCGGATCGCCGGAGGCGTCGTAGCCTGCGCCGCCGATGGGCGCGGTTTCCATTTCGATGGAGGCGCCTTCCGCTTTCAACTTCTCCAGGACCTTGACCGCCTGCGCGACAATTTCCGGACCGATGCCGTCACCCGGCAAGACTGCAATTTTCATGTTCTAAAAACCTGTTGACCGCGAACGCACTGACGGGCGACCGGGGATAAATAACCACTCAAGCAAAGAGCCACGGGGCATCCTGTTTGCGCCGTTCCTCATAGGCCTTGATCTTGTCGGCCTGCAGCAAGGTCAGGCCGATATCGTCCAGTCCATTGAGCAGGCGGTGCTTGCGTCCCGCATCCACCTCGAAAGGGATCGTTTCGCCCGTGGGCGTCGTTACCGTCTGCTTGTCCAGATCGACAGTCAGGGCGTAGCCCTCGCTCGTGCCGCACTCGCGAAACAGGCGATCCACGATCTGGGCGTCGAGCACGATGGGCAGGATGCCGTTCTTGAAGCAATTGTTGTAGAAAATATCCGCAAAGCTCGGGGCGATGATGGCGCGGAACCCGTAGTCTTCCAGCGCCCACGGCGCATGCTCGCGGCTGGAACCGCAACCAAAATTCTCGCGTGCCAGCAGCACCGACGCCCCTTGGTAACGTGGCTGGTTCAGCACGAATTCCGTATTCAGCGGACGATCGTGATTCGACTTGCCGGGCTCGCCGTGGTCGAGATACCGCCATTCGTCGAACAAGTTGGGGCCGAAGCCGGCGCGCTTGATCGACTTCAGGAACTGCTTGGGGATGATGGCGTCGGTGTCGACGTTGGCGCGGTCGAGCGGCGCCACCAGCCCGTCGAGAACAGTGAAAGCCTGCATTTAATGGGTGGCCTTCTGGATCGAGTCGCCGGCCTTCTCAATATCCTGGCCCATCCCTCGCACGGTGTTGCAGCCTGCCAGTGTCAGGGCGACGGCGATCATCAGGGCAATCATTGGCTTCATGAGGGTATTCTCCTTAAAAATGACGTACATCGACAAAATGTCCCGCGCAGGCGGCCGCAGCGGCCATTGCCGGGCTGAGCAGGTGCGTCCTGCCGCCCTGCCCCTGCCGACCTTCGAAATTGCGGTTGGAAGTTGATGCGCAACGTTCGCCCGGCTCCAGCCGGTCGGCATTCATCGCCAGGCACATCGAACAACCCGGTTCGCGCCACTCGAAGCCGGCTTCCACAAAAATCTTGTCGAGCCCTTCGGCCTCGGCCTGCTGCTTGACCAGGCCCGAACCCGGCACCACCAACGCCAGCTTGACGTTGGGCGCGACCTTGCGACCCTTCGCCACGCCGGCCGCCTCGCGCAGATCCTCGATGCGGGAGTTGGTGCAGGAACCGATGAACACCTTGTCCACCGCAACCGCGGCAAGCGGCGTGCCGGCTTGGAGCCCCATGTATTCCAGTGCGCGGGTCCAGTCGTGCTGCTTGACCTCGCTCGGCGCATCGGCCGGGTTGGGCACGCGGCCACCGATGGTCGTCACCATTTCGGGCGAGGTGCCCCAGGTGACCTGCGGTTCGATTGTCGCGGCATCGAGCTCGACCACGCGGTCGAACTCGGCGTCGGCATCCGAATGCAGCGTGTTCCACCACGCCACCGCCTTGTCCCATGCGTCGCCCTTCGGCGCGTACGGACGGCCCTTGACGTAATCGATGGTCGCCTGGTCGACCGCCACCATGCCGGCGCGTGCGCCCGCCTCGATCGCCATGTTGCACAGGGTCATGCGACCTTCCATCGACAGCGCACGAATGGCCGAGCCGCCGAATTCAAGTGCATAGCCGGTGCCTCCGGCGGTGCCGATCTCGCCGATGACCGCGAGCGCGATGTCCTTCGCGGTCACGCCGCGGCCCAGCTGGCCTTCGACCTTGACCAGCAGGGTCTTCGACGGCTTCTGCCACAGGCACTGCGTCGCCAGCACATGCTCAACCTCGGACGTGCCGATGCCGAAGGCCAGCGCACCGAACGCGCCATGGGTCGAGGTGTGCGAGTCGCCGCAGACCACGGTCATGCCGGGCAGGGTCAGTCCTTCCTCGGGGCCGATGACATGGACGATGCCCTGGCGGATGTCGTCCATCTTGAATTCGGTGATGCCGAATTCGGCGCAGTTGGCGTCGAGCGTTTCGACCTGCAGGCGCGAGACTGGGTCGGCGATGCCCTGCGATCGGTCGGTCGTCGGCACATTGTGGTCGGGCACGGCAATCACCGCGTCAGTCCGGCGCGGTCTGCGGTGGGCGAGCTTCAGCCCCTCGAAAGCCTGCGGACTGGTGACTTCATGCACCAGATGGCGATCGATATACAGCAGGGTGGTGCCATCGGGTTCGACATGAACCACATGGGCGTCCCATAGTTTCTTGAACAAGGTTTGACCGGGCATGCGGAATAAGGCCATACAGCGCGTAAAACGCTGATTATTTCATAGCTTAGGGGCCGCTGGCACGGGTTTTGTTCCGCCCCAGGCCGCATAAACCACCCAGGCCAGCGCCGCGCTGGCGGCGGCGAGGGTAAAGGTCCAGGCCGACCCCAGCGATTCCCAGGTCAGGCCGCTGGCCAAGCCGCCGATCGTGCCGCCGATGCCGTAGGACAGGCTGGTGTAGAGCGCCTGGCCGCGCGCCTGGTGCCGGCCCCGGAAATGCTGGTGAACCAGCGCCACGGCGGAGGCATGAAAGGTGCCGAAGGTGAAGGCATGCAGCGTCTGCGCACCCCACACCAGCCAGGCCGATTCCACGCCCCAGGCGATCAACAGGAAACGCAGCACCGCAAGTGCGAAGCTCGCCAGGATCAGCCGGCGCGGCGTCACCCGCGCAAAAATGCGTGGAATGACCAGGAAAATGCCGATCTCGCACAGCACGCCCAGCGCCCACAACCAACCCACGGTGGACTTGTCGTAGCCATGGTCGACCAGATAGATCGAATAGAAGGTGTAGTAGGGGCCGTGCGTCACCGCCATCAGCATGCAGGCGGCCAACAGTGACGCCACTTCGGGCCGCTTGACGACATCCCATACCGAGTGATGGTCAGTGGCGTGCGGCAGGATTTCGGCCTCGGGGATCACCCGCGCGAACGCCAGGATGCCCAGCATCACCGCCAGCACCGCCCACGGCAGCCAACCGATCGGAACATGGTCGAAGGCATAGCCCAGCCCCACCACCATCAGGATGAAGCCGACCGACCCCCACAGGCGGATACGACCGTAGGTGTCAGTGCGCTCGCCCAGGTGCGACAGGGTCATCGCTTCGACCAGCGGCAGCGACGCGCTCCAGAAAAAGCTCAGCGCGGCCATCACCCCGAACATCCACCAGAAACTGCTGCCGAAAAATACGCCGCCGAACACCAGCACGCTGCCGAGTGCCGCGACCTGCACGATCGTCGTCCGGCGTCCGGTACGGTCGGCGATATGCCCCCAGATGTTGGGCGCGAAGATCCGCATCACCTGCAGCAGCGACATCAGCACGCCGATCTCGAAGGCATTGAACGTCAGCGAGCGCAGATAGAGCCCCCAGAACGGCGACATGGCGCCGACGAAGGCGAAATAAAAGAAGTAGAAACCGGACAGGCGCCAGTAAGGAAGATTGGGCATGAACTCAGACTGCCGCGCACGCGGCCAAAATGCAGCGCGCATTATGCGGCCAGGGCCTGGCCGCCGGAAGCGTCAACCGGGATTTCAATCTGGCCGGGCGGCAATCCGACTGCCACGCCATTCCGTTCGAACTATTTCATCGCCGAACGCAGCTTGATCGTTTCGCCGGCTACCGCAAACACGCCATTGCCACGATGGTGCAAGGTCTGCGGGTTCTTGACTGCGGTATCGACCCAGGCCCGCACCACTTCGAGAACGAAGAAGTTGTAACGATTCACCAGCCGCGTGTCGGCCACCCGGCATTCGAGGCTGGCATAGCATTCGGCGATCAGCGGAGCCTTCACCTCGGAAGCCTCGACCGCAGTCAGGCCGAATCGGGCGAACTTGTCGACCGTCTCCCCGGAGCAGTTGCCGACGCCCACCACCTGTTTCGCCAGCTCCCGCGTCGGAATGTTGATTGCGCACTCCCTCGTCGTCCGAAGCGCATCGAACGAGGTATTGCGCCCGCTGATCACGCAGCCGATCAGCGGCGGCTCGAATTCCATCATGGTGTGCCACGACATCGTCATGATGTTGGGCTTCCCTTTGCGGCGGGTCGTCACCAGCACCACCGGCCCCGGTTCCAGCAGGCCATAGACCTTGGACAACGGACAGGATCGCTTTGACATGATGGACGCCTCACGGGAACCGGACCCCTTCAGCTTAGCCCGCCTGTCACACACTGCCACATTCTGGAACGGCCGGGACACAGACGAGCCACACACGCTCCCTACCATGCACATACCGCATGCGCTCCCCGCATGCCGGACATTTCAATCTCAAAAGGAGTGACTCATGAAGCAAATCGCACACGCCCTGGTTTTCGGTTCCCTTGCCGCGCTGTTCTCGGTTTCGGCGCTGGCCGACCACAACAGCCCCATGGGCGCAGGCTGGGCCAACATGCCGAATGACATCCACAACACGCAGATCGAGGACGACCTGAGCGGCGCCGAGTTCAGCGACTTCGTACGCCAGGGCGCCGGTGCCGATACGGTGAACCGCTACCTGGATACGTCTACCCTGCAGTCGGGCGCAGGCAGTAGCGCCATCGCAAGCGGGGGCGGCCGTCGCTGACCGGACCGACGCGCGAATCACCGCAGCCTGCCAACGAGACCATGCCCTGAAGGGCATGGTTTTTTATGGGTGTCTGGGAGGCGTGGCATCACGATTACCTCAGACATTCCCATGCGAAACCACCCGGTCGAAACGCGCCTTGTATCCAAAGGAGGCCTGTCCTACTTTAAAAGGACATCCTGCAAGCCCTCGAAGGAGAAGATCATGCTGCACGAATCAGCCGACATCAATCATCTGATCCGGGAGTCCAAACCCAATCCCAATTTTCCAGACGCCCCGATGGAATGGACCCGGGACGACGCAATGAACATTGCCCGCGAGGAAGGCCTGATACTCACCGAAGATCACTGGAACGTGATTCGCGCCCTCCAGCACTATTACGCACAACACGCCGACGACACCGTCATCAATCTGCGCGATCTGCATGATGCCCTGGACGAGCGCTTCCATCGGCAAGGCGGCGTGAAATACCTGTATACCTTGTTTCCCGGCGGGCCGATCGCGCAAAGTTGCCGCATAGCCGGCCTCAAAGCGCCTTATATCGCCACGGATCCCAGCTTCGGCAGCGTGGCCTGAGGCGGGATGTACCGCACATCGTTCCCGTTCGCCGCTTGACGGGAAACCAACCGTAACGCCCATTTGCCGGTTGCTTGCCTCCCTGTCCGTTCCCCGGAAAGGCCGCGCAATACCTGCTGCCATGCAGATCGGCTACACGCCTACGTCGACTGGCCAGCACTTCTCTCGCCGCGTCCGCCAAGTGCTTGATCAAACGCACAAATAGACACATACTTCGCGCCACATGCAGTCGGGTTTTCTTTATCTGATCCTTTGCACGATTCTGACGCCGAGTATAGAACCCCTTCTGTGGCTTCCACATCCCATCCATCGCTGATCGACCTGCAGGATTTGCAACTGGATGACGCGCGTGCATTGCTGGAGCATGCCGGACAAGACAGCGGCCAGGCAAGCGACGAACCGCCGCTCGCCTATCTGCAGCGCGTGATCAATGGACTGTGCGAACTCTCGCTCAAGGATCCCCTGACAGGCCTGGGCAACCGAAGGCACTTCATCGCGACGCTGGAACGCGCAATCGAGGTGGTGGCCCGATCCGGTGAATCCATCCTGCTGCTGCTGCTCGACATCGACCACTTCAAGCACATCAACGATACCCATGGCCATCTGGCCGGCGACCAGGTATTGCAGGCCGTCGCTGCCTGCCTGGGCCACTGTGTGCGGCCGATGGACACGGTCGTGCGCTATGGCGGCGAGGAGTTTGCCATGATCCTGCCCAACTGCCGACCCAACTGCGGGCGCGCCGTTGCCGAGCGTGTGCGCCGCACGATCGAGTCGCTGTCCATCCCGGCGACACCGCTGGTCAACCTGCATGTCACGGTCAGTATTGGCGGCGCCTATGCGCCGGAATGGGTGCGCTCCACCACCGATTTATGGATCGAGCGCGCCGACCAGCAGCTCTATCGCGCCAAGGCCGACGGACGCAACCAGGTGTTTCTCGATTTACCGCATGAGATTTCGGTCAGCGCCGAGGAAAAAGGCTTGCTGTTCGGTCATTTCGTCATGGACCAGGCCGCGACGACGGCAGACAGCGCACCTGATGGTGCAGGTCCCGGGGGCCATTCCACCCATCGAGTCAACGCATGAACGACCTGCTCACACCCTCTCTCTCCGACAACCAGGACACGAGCCGTCTCCCGCTCAAGCCGCTTGGCAAGGTCATCGCCGTCACCAGCGGGAAAGGCGGCGTCGGCAAGACCTTCATCTCGGCCAATCTCGCCGCCGCCCTGGCCCAGCGCGGGAACAAGGTCCTGGTGCTCGACGCCGACCTTGGTCTCGCCAACCTCGACGTGGTGCTCAATCTCTATCCCAAGATCACCCTGCACGACGTGTTCACCGGCAAGGCCAAGCTGGAAGAAGCCGTTCTGCAGGCACCGGGCGGGTTTTCGGTCCTGCTGGCAGGTTCCGGCCTGGTCGAATATTCGCGGCTGACCCCCGAGGTACGCAACGAATTCCTGCGCATCATGGGTAGCCTGGTGCCGAATTACGACATCGTATTGCTGGATACCGGCGCCGGGATCTCGGATGTGGTGCTGTTTGCCGTCTCACTGGCCTCCGAGGTCCTGATGGTCGCCACCCCCGAACCGACCTCGCTCACCGATGCCTACGCCACCATCAAGGTGCTGGTGGGGCAACAACAGCGGCAAACCGTGCGCATCGTCGTCAACCAGGCTTCCCGTCCAGGCGCAGGGCTACCGATCACCCACCAGCTGCAGCATGTCCTTGACCGTTTCGTCACGACCGTGACCGGTCATCCCGTCCACCTGATTCACATGGGGGACATCCCGGTCGATCCCGAGGTCCGCCAGGCCGTGATGCGGCGCCAGCTGCTGATGCAAAACGCCCCCGGATGCCCGGCAGGACAGGCCATCGCCCAGCTTGCCACCCGGCTGGAAAAAACCGTCATGCCCAAGCTGGCCTAGCCTCGCCGCCCGGTAAAAGGCCTGATTCAGGCAATCGCGGGGCCGGCCTTCACCAACGCCATCACCTTGTTCGGATCCATATGCAGCAGCGCGGCGATTTCGTCGAAATCGTCCGGCAAGGCCGCATCGTGCCAGCCATGGGCAGAATGTCGGGCCAGATTGACCGCCAGCATGACATTGCGCACACGGGTCGATTGCGCCAGCGCCGGATCCATCAGGTTCCTCAGCAATTCGGGCAGGCGCCATGCAATGGTCAGCTGGCGCTGCAACTCCAGGCCGGCAAAGCCCAGTACCAGCGTCTGCGCGTCGGCACTGCGCATGGCGTGGTCGGTCGCCTGCAATTTCTGGATTTCGAGCATCCGCTCGGGACTGAAACACCACATCAGCATTTCGGACACATGGGTGAGCAGCGCGGAGACCTGCACCTCTTCCGCATGCATGTCGTGCAGGCGCAGTGCCCAGTCGAAGGCGTAGTACGCCGAACGCTGCGCCCGCCTGACCGTGCGCAGCAGATACACCAGCGCGGCACGGTGCTCCTTCAGCATTTCTTCCGCGATCGGCATCGCCGGCACTTCACGGAAAAACGTATCCAGGCCCATCATGAGCAGCGCCTGTTTCACGTCGACCAGCTCGTGGGTCTGGTTTCGGCGCTTGTGCGTCTGCATGTAGCGCAACAGTTTGACCGTCATCAGCGGGTCGTCGGTGACCACGTCGGCAACCGCGCGTGCGTTGAGCTGAACCTCGTCCTCGCGCAGCCGTTCCAGCTCGCGCGCGGTGCGCTTCAGCACGGGGATATCGGCCCGTCCCAGAAAAGCGAGCCAGTCAGTCAAGCTTGCGGGTTGCAGCGCCATCATCCTCCCCTTTGGTCCGGCATGAATGCATTGTAGTGAGGCCTACACGAAAAACCGACGGGCGGCAGGAGAAACACGCTTCACCTTATGCAGACAATTCGAGACGTCTCATATTGTCTATCGGCGCCGTCTGCCATCCCTTGAGGGTCTACGCATCCGCAGCCGTCGCGTAGAGCAACGGCCTGAAATAATCCACGCCAAATGCCACAGCCTGTTCCAGCGTGTATAGGCTATGGTTATGCCCGTCGCCCCCATGCCATTGGGCGGCGACGTCAACGTCTTTCAGGAAGACCATCTCGGTACACAGGCTGTGCGCAGCGCTGTCGCCCGAAGGCGCCTGCCAGCGCACTCCCACCTGCACCCTGGCCGGGCTGGCGTCCACGATGCGCTCGCCGTGCTGCCTGATCGTGATCGCATCCCCCGTCACCCGGCAATGCGAACGGATGCTTACCGGACAATCAAACAAGGGGCTGACCGCAAGCGCATCGAGCGCGCACATGGCATGAATCGAGTGTCCATTGACCTCAAGTGCATGCGGCGTGACTTCCGACGTAACAGGATAGGCTCCGAGGATATTTCGTCGGTCTGCTGACAACACCACGAGATCATCGTTTCCCAGCCGGGCAAGTGCCGCATCGACCTGCATGTCGCCCACCTGGGCAGCGATCTCCGCCCGGGAAGGCGGGCGTCCACGTACGACCAAAGACACGATCACTGCGCGATGCAAAGCTCTGAATGCCGGCACGTGGCAGTCCTGGCGCGCCTTCAGGGGCAACAGGTCGTTCAGGCGCAGCACGGAGGATTTGATGGATTCGCTCATGTCCTTCGGGGAGGCGGGGGCGAGGCGCCCTGTCGCTTGCAGCATAGGCACGCTGGCCATGCCCGCGGTGGCCGCGGGCGTTGGTGAACTCATTTCAGATTGCTGGACGAGAACAACAGCACCTGGCCTGCAAGAAAATTCACATGGACGGAATGTTTTTCGTCGCCCCACTGGCAGCTGCGCACGCCCATCACATCGTCGCATCGATCAGGCGGCCCGATCAACCGGACGACCTCGTCATATGGCATGCCCATGGCGATCTTGTTGTAATTCTCCAGCGTGAGCTTGCTGCAGCCTGACATCGTCAGCATCAGGCCCAGCAACAAGGCGGTCAGGATTTTCATGGATACTCCAGGGGGTCGTCACAGGATCTGCGCTGCGTTGGGCTTCCCCTCAGCAAACGTCTCAAGCAGGCGGTCGTACGCGCGCCAGATAGTTGCTCGCCAGAGCCTTGTACAGCGGCCGCGGGCACACGACCCGCGACACGGCGGTGGCCAACAGCGTGGACAGCATCAGGGGCACCACCATGTCGTGGTTGCCGGTCATTTCCATCACGATGACGAACGCGGTGATGGGTGCCTGGACCACGCCGGCGAAATAGGCCGCCATGCCGATCACGATCAATGCACCGGCATCCGCCTGGCCAAGCACGCCCGCCACGACCTGACCGATTCCCGCGCCGGCCGACAAGCTGGGCGCGAACAATCCGCCGGGAATACCGCTGACGAACGACACGAACGTTGCCAGCATTTTCCATATACCGTATCCCGCCGACACGGTTCCCGTGCCTTCGATCAGACGCTTGGCCTCCACGTAGCCGCTGCCGTACACGGCGCTCCCGGATGCGAAGCCGATCAGCGCCAATGCCAGACCGCAGAGCGCGGCAAACTTCACGGGGTGGGTACGAACGAACGTCCCCGCCCGGCCCGGCAGGCCATGCGTCGAGAAGGCCAGCAACAGACGGCTGAATCCCCCGCCCAGCAGGCCGCCAGCCAACCCGCACAACAACACGCCGAACCAGCCGGACGCGCCGGCGAGCGTGGAATTGGTCGCACCGAAATACGTGTAGTTGCCCTGCACATAGACTGCGGCGAGGCCGGCAATGATGACTGCCGTGACCAGGGTGCCGCTGGAGCGCTCCTCGAACGACCGGGCCATTTCCTCGATGGCGAACACGATCCCCGCGAGCGGCGTGTTGAAGGCCGCCGCCACGCCGGCGCCACCGCCGGCAACGATCAGGCCACGCTCCATCAGATGCCGCGGGAAACGGACCAGCCAGCGCAGGTTGTACAGCAGCGCCGCGCCCACCTGGACAGTAGGACCTTCACGGCCCACGCTGGCGCCGCCCGCCAGGCTGATGCACGTCAGGAACATCTTGCCGATGGCCACGCGCAGGGACAGCACCGCGTCGCGATTGCTGCCTTCGGACATGCGGATGGCCGCGATCGTCTGCGGGATGCCGCTGCCTTCCGCTCCCTTGAAATAACGCTGCGTCAGCGCAGCCACGCCGGCGAGCGTCAGGGGCGTGACCAGGAAGGGCAGCCAGGGAGAGGCTGCCACCACTGAACGGAACAGCGTATGCGCATAATCACTACTCAGGGCGAACGCCGTGGCCGCCAAGCCAACGACGACCGCCCCGCTCCAGAAAAGCATGTGGCGCAACCACAATCGCAGCGAAAGCAGGCCGACGCGGTGGCGTTTTTGAACGTAGGGGAATCGGGGACGGGGCCAAGCCATGACGGACCGATATTAACCTACCTGCCCGGGGCGTGTCTCGGCGGCCGGTTTCAAGCCGGAATCGAATGGAGCCGAATCCAGCGACGGATCCGCCTGGCTTGCGCGCCGGAACCTCCCGGAAAACTACGCGTCAGCGGCACCGAATCGCCCTTCGGGTAACCGCGCCGATCGACAGCCCCTGCGCGAGAATCGAGAACACCACGACGCCATACGTGAGCGCGACGACGGTGTCGCGCTCCGGGCCTGCAGGCAGCGAGAGCGCAAGCGCGACGGAAATCCCGCCGCGCAGGCCGCCCCAGGTCAGCACCTTCCAGGAGCCCGCCGGCAAATTGAAGGCGCGCGGAAGCAGGCGCACCGGCAGACCGACCGTCAACAGCCGCGCGGCCAGCGTCACGCCTACCGCCACCGCCGCGGCGACCAGTTCATGGAGCGAAAATGCCACCAGCAACACCTCCATGCCCATCAGGACGAACAGGGCTGCATTCAGCATCTCGTCGAGCAGCTCCCAGAACATGTCCAGGTAGCCGCGCGTCGTATCCGACATGGCCAGCGCACGGCCATGATTGCCGATCATCAGCCCGGCAACCACCATGGCCAGCGGTCCGGACACGTGCAATGCACTGGCCAGCGTATAGCCGCCCGTCACGGCGGCCAGCGTCAGCAGCACTTCGACCTGGTAGTTGTCCACGCTCTTCAGCAGGCGGAACGTCACATAGCCCAGCACCCAGCCGAACAGCAGTCCCCCACCCGCTTCGTGCAGCAGCAATTCGAGACCCTGTCCCGGAGTCGGTACGACGCCGCTCGCCAGCATGCCCAGGAGCAGCGAGAAGATCACCACGCCCACCCCATCGTTGAACAGCGACTCGCCTGCGATCACCAGCTCCAGTTCTTTCGGCGCATTGGCCGATTTGAGAATACCCATCACCGCGATCGGGTCGGTCGGGGAAATCAGCGCGCCGAAAAGCAGGCAGTACATCAGCGGCAAATCCAGCCCGATCAGTGGCAGCACCAGCCACAAGCCGATACCCACGGCCAGCGTCGACAACAGCGTCCCCAGCACGGCCAGCGCCCCGACCTGCCAGCGGTAGGCCTTGAGTTCGCTCAGATCGACATGCAGCGCGCCGGCGAACAGCAACAGCGACAGCATGCCCTGCATGAGCACGTCCGAGAAATCGATCGAGCGCAGCAGCGATTCCTCGTAGGCGCGCAATCCATGTGCCACACCCACCGCATCCAGGCCGATGAGCACCAGGGACAGCGCCAGCGCGGCCGCCATCACGCCGATGGTCGTGGGCAAGCCGATGAAACGATGGTTCAGGTACGACAGCAGCGCGGTGATGACCAGACAGATGGCGGCGATATCAAGCATGGTGTAAGTATTTCAGGCATCCAGGATACAGGCGCTCGGCCCGTTCAAAATCCGCCGATATAGGCGTACCCGTCGTTCTGTAGCTTGACGATGCGCGTATAGCCGTCGTGAACGATCGTGACCCCCGGCAGGACGTCGTCGGCCGTCCAGCCCTTCGATTTCATGACGCTGTGGCAGATTTCCACGCTCACGCCAAGACCCAGCAAGTCCTGGGTGATCTTCGCATTGAGATTGACCGCGAACGGATCGTTGACGACATCGCGATAGGTCGTGTCGATGAGCAGATACTGCGCCGCTTCGCCATGCAGCACCAGATGGATGTCGAGCTGCTGCGGCGTGACGCCCTGCTTGCGGAAGGCTTCGATCAGGCCGCGCGCATAGAACAGTCCCTTGCTGATGCCAGCCGCCGTCTCGGCGGAATGAATGTCGTACACCACCTTGTAATGCGCGTGCGGATCGACATTGACCAGCGTCCGCGTCGACAGCGCGGGTTCCAGTGTCTGCGCGATCGCTGGCGCTGCCAGCCCCAGCATGCAGCCGATCACACAAAGGAATTTCCTGCGGTTCATGATGACCTTTCCCAACCTATGGAACATTCGGGCTCAACGCCCGTTCGAGACCCGATTATCGCGCCCCATGCAGGTCTTTGTGCCCGGATCAGAACCAGAACGACGTGTCCTTCATCAGAAATTCCACATGCGGCATGTAGTGGGAACCATCGCATGAAAACGTCACGCTCACCATGCCGTTGAAAATATTGATCGAGGCCATACGCAGATAGAAAGTCGGATCGGTGAGCCGCAAGGCCTGCATCGTACCGAGTATCCGGTTGATGTCGCCCGGCGGAATCGTCGCATCGATGGGATACGGACGCGAGGGATAGATCAGGCAGATATCCGGGTCGCTCAGGGCATCCGCGTCCAGAATGCGATAGCGGAACGGATCGTCCACGGTCCAGATCGTCGCCTGGCTGCTGGAAAAATGAATCTGGCATTGAAACATGCCGCGTTGCGTCAACAATTCCTCGAGAATCGACAGGGCCTGATCCAGATTGCCATCCATCGGACTTTCCACCCGGCACTGCTGAAATACGGTGCCGCGGATCGCCGGATCGCCTTTCACCTGCCGCCAATAGCCGGGCTCCTCATAGAGCGCCGACGTCACCGGCAGATTGCGCAAGTCGAAGTCGGCCCCGAGATAGCCCAGGGTCCGGCTGTCCCGGCTCACGACCTGCAGCGCAGTCAGCGATGGGCGGTGCCGGTTCAGGCCGATGTAGGCATCCGAGAGCAGAAACCCCCACACCGGCACTGCCTCCTTCATGTAGGGACGTTGCGAGCGGTCGCGTCCGAGGTAACCTGGCTCGACTCCATGCTGGCCGACGTTGTTGCAGACCTGAACTCCATCGACCCCGACGCAATAAAGGAAGGAACAATGCGGGATGTCGTCAAAGTGCGTGACGAGAACGGCATCCAGCGCCTCGCCATCGCCCCATGCCGGTGCGCAATGCCCGGCCAACTGCGCCAATGGCTCGCGCAGGATGCGGGCCAGTTCTTCACGTTGCAGGTAGATGCTGTCTTTCCATGAGTTTTTCATGAAGTGTCCACCTCCTCCAGGGAAACGGCATGCCTGTCCTCGACACAAGCAAAGTCGATGCCCATGACGAGCGGGCAGCCAGTTGGATAGGGGGCGGTCGGCAATAGTTCAGCGGGGCGGCCAGCATCGCCGGGCGGGAATCCGGCGCCAGCGACGAGCCTGTCAGGACTCGGCGATGCGCCGGGCGATATGGGCCAGAGCCTCCTCCACCTGATCGATCAGAATCAGGCACAGGTCACCCGGCTTCAAGTGCGACAGGGCGATATCGATGGCCAGGAATTCGCCGGTGATTTCGGTGATGTCACGCGTGCGCGGGGCGTCGCGCAGACCTTCGCGCAGCAGAGCCAACACCTCGCCTTCAGCACGGCCGCGCTGGCACTGATCCTGATAAAGAATGGCCTCGTCGAATGCCGCACCCAGGGCACGGGTCTGTTCGCGGATATCCTCGTCCCGCCGGTCGCCCGCACCACTGATCACGACGATCCGGCGTTGCGCCGGCAGCGCGTCCACCGCCCTGACGAGGGCGAGGATGGCATCGGGGTTGTGGCCATAGTCGGCGATGAGCGTGGCACCACGGTAATCGAACAGGTTGAAGCGGCCCGGGACGTTCTGCGCCGTACTGTCGAAACTGTGCAGGCCGCGTCGGATGAGGTCCCAGTCCAGCTCCAGCGCCCAGGCGGCAGCCGTGGCCGCCATCGCATTCTCGATCTGGAAACGGATGGTGCCGCCGCGCGTCAGCGAGATCTCCGCCAGCGGCAGGCGTTGCTCGCTGTCGCCCAGCGCCGCCACGAGGCAGTCTCCGTCCAGGTAGACCACCCGATGTCCCTGTGCACGATGGGCCGCGATGATGGGATGATGTGACTCGCCGGCGAAGAAGATGATCAATCCCGGACAATGGATCGCCATCTCGACGCATTTGGGATCGCAGGCATTGAGAACTGCCATGCCATCCGGTGCAACGTTCTGCACCACGACCTGCTTGAGCACGGCGAGATCCTCCACCGTGGTGATGAAGTTGAGGCCGAGATGGTCGCCCATGCCGATATTCGTCACCACCGCGACCTTGCAGCGGTCGAACGCCAGACCCTCGCGTAACAGCCCGCCGCGGGCAGTCTCCAGCACCGCCGCGTCGACATCCGGATGCATGAGGATGTTGCGTGCACTTTTCGGGCCGCTGCAGTCGCCGGTGTCGATGCGCCGTCCCTGCACATACACACCGTCCGTCGCCGTCATGCCGACGCGCTTGCCGGCAAGCGTCAGAAAATGGGCGATCAGGCGCACGGTCGTGGTCTTGCCGTTGGTGCCGGTCACCGCCACGACGGGAATGCGTCCATCCTCGCCGGGCGGGAACAAGGCCGAGACGATGGCCTCGCCCACCGGCTGCCCCTTGCCATAGGAAGGCATGAGATGCATGCGCAGACCCGGCGCCGCGTTGACCTCGACGATCCCTCCGCCCTGCTCTTCAAGCGGCTTGTGCACGGTCTGGCAGACCGCATCGACGCCGCAGATGTCCAACCCGATCATCTGCGCGGCTTCCACCGCGCGGGCCGCCACGTCGGGATGGACATCGTCGGTCACATCGGTCGCCGTACCGCCCGTGCTCAGATTGGCATTGTTGCGCAGGACGACCCGCTCCCCCATGGCGGGGATCGAGTCCGCATCCAGGCCGTGCACAGCCAGACGGGCCATGGCGATATCGTCGAGGCGGATTTTGGTCAGGGACGTGGCATGGCCTTCGCCGCGGCGCGGGTCGCTGTTCACCTGCGCGACGAGTTCGCGCACGGTATGGACGGCATCGCCGATCACATGCGGCGGTTCGCGGCGAGCGGCGGCAACCAGACGGTTGCCGACCACGAGCAGGCGGTAGTCATGGCCAGGAATGAAGCGCTCGACCAGGACTGCCTCGCTAATCGCCGCTGCGGCACCATAGACCGCCATGAAGTGTTCCCGCGTCAGGATGTTGACCGTCACTCCTTTTCCCTGATTGCCGTCGCGCGGCTTGACCACCACCGGCAGACCGATCTCGCAGGCGGCCGCCCAGCCTGCCTCGGCATCGGTCACGATCCGCCCGAGCGGTACCGGCACGCCCGCAGCCTCCAGCAGCGTCTTGGTGAGATCCTTGTCCTGGGCGATCGCCTCGGAAATGGCGCAGGTCGTATCCGTCTCGGCGGCCTGGATACGCCGTTGGCGGCTTCCCCAGCCAAACTGCACCAGGCTGCTCGCCGTCAGCCGCCGGTAGGGAATGCCGCGCGCGACGGCGGCCTGGACGATTGCGCCGGTACTGGGACCGAGGCGAACGTCTTCGTCCAGTTCCCGCAGGCGCGCCAGGGCGCCCTCCAGATCGAACGGGGTATCGTCGTGCGCGGCCCGGCACAGCGACTCGGCCAGTTCGAGCGCCAGTCGTCCGACTGCCTCCTCGGTATATTCGAAGACAAGCTGGTAGATTCCCGCCTCGACCGTGGGCGACGTGACGCAGAAACTGACCGGACAGCCAGCCTGCGCCTGCAGGCCGAGCGCGGCAAACGCCAGCGCATGCGCCACGGAAATATCATCCTCCTGACCGATCGGACGCATCGGACCAATTTCCGGAAAACGCGCCCGCAAGCGCGCCTCGAACCCGTTGATCGAGTCGATCAACCGCTCCTCGGGCGCACACTGCGCCAGTGCCTCGATGGCCGTGTGTCGGCTCCAGAGATTGGGCCCGCGCAGTGCCCGGATGCGTGATATTTCCATGAACGCCGTTCCTGTTGGGTATCCCGTGGCAGGCTCGCCCTGCCGGATCGTATTCCTAGTAGTTGGTCTGGATCGCAGGGGTGGGCAACGACACGCAGGTATCCATTGCCGCACGAATCAGTTCCGGCGGAATATCAAGCGCCAGCGCCACCCCCACTGCGGCGAGAACGTACAGGGGCTGGAGCAGCGGCTTTCCATTCATGGCGGGGTGCAAGGCCGCCAGGCTGAAGAGCGGCGTCTCGCCCGTGGCGCCCGCGACGACCACATGGTTGTCGCGGAGAAACAGGGCCCGGCCGCCGCCTGCACAGTGCGCATCGATCACCGGCAGCCCGGGCTCGAGGGCATAGAACAGCACCGTCCCATCGCACAGCGAGGCCAGTTCGGCCACGGCCGGGTCGCCCGCATGCAGAACCGCCACCCCGTCCGGCAGCACCAAGTCAACCTGGGTGCGCATGACCGTGACCATCTGTCCGGGTTCGCGAATGTAGTACTCCGCGAGCGAGGCATCCATCTGCAGGTCGGTCACCACGCCGACCTGGCAGCGGTCATAGGCATAGCCCTCCTGAAGGATCGAACGGGCATCGTGCTCGAAGACGGCGGCATCCACGCCCCGGTTCATCAGCAACTGTCGGCCCGCACGCCAACTAGCACAATTGCCCGGCTTGACCTGGCGCAGCCCAAGATAAAGCCCGTCACGACAGGCCAGACCCGTACGCTTGCCGGTACAGGCAATCAGCTGGGCGACCACATGGGCGATGGAGGCGCCCCCCTGCGAACCGCTGATGCCGACGATGGGAATGCGGCCGCTCTCCCCATCGGGAAACAGATGGTCGACGATGGCGCGGCCCACCGGGCGCGGGGTGCCTTCGGCGGGCTTGAGGTGCATGAGCAGTCCCGGTCCCGCGTTCACTTCGACGATGGCGCCGCCCTGTTCTGCCAACGGCCGGGAAATGTCTTCCGCCACCATGTCGATTCCCGCCACGTCGAGTCCGACCACCCGCGCGGCAAGGACGGCCGTTTCCACCACATCGGGGTGGAGCGTGTCGGTGACGTCGAAAGCGACGTTGCCATTGCGCTGGATCAGGATGGTCTGCCCTGCTGACGGGACGTCGGTTGGCGCAATCCCCTGGCGTGCCAGTTCGAGGCCGACCGCCGGGTCTTCGTCGATCAGGATCCGGTTGAGCGGGTAGTCTTCCGTCGTGCCGCGCCGTGGATCGGTATTGAGCTGGCTGTCGATCAGCTCGGCGATGGTCGAGCGGCCATCGCCCTTCACCCAGGCCGCCTCGCCGCGCGCCGCCGCGACGACGCGCGGGCCGACCACCAGCAGCCGGTGCTCGTTGCCCGGCACATAGCGCTCGACGATGACCTCGCTTCCCTCCGCCAGGGCCAGCCGATAGGCCCGTTCGACATCCTCCCGGGTGGTGAGGTCGAGGGACACGCCCCGGCCATGGTTGCCGTCCACCGGCTTGATCGCGACCGGCAGGCCGATCTCCTCCGCGGCGTCCCAGGCATCGTCCAGGCTGTCGACAATACGGCCGTCCGGGACGGGCACCCCGCAGGACTTCAGCAGGCGCTTGGTCAAGTCCTTGTCGCTTGCGATGCTTTCTGCGATCGCGCCCGTCATGTCCGTCTCAGCCGTCCAGATGCGGCGTTGACGGGCACCGTAGCCCAGCTGGATCAGGTTGCCTTCGGTCAGGCGAATGGACGGGATATGGCGGCTGGCCGCGCCATCGACGATACAGGCCGTGCTCGGCCCCAGGCAGCGCCGGTCTGCGAGATCGCGCAGACGCGACACAGTGCCCTCGACATCAAACGGGCGATCCTCGATGGCGGCCATCAGCAGGTCGCGCCCCGCCTGCAGGCAGGCGCGGCCGACCTGTTCGTTGCGTGTGCGTACCACCATCTTGTAGATGCCGCGTTCGGCCGTCTCGCGCGCCTTGCCAAAGCCGACTTTCATGCCGGCCAGGTTCTGCAGCTCGATCGTGATGTGTTCGAGAATATGGGCCGGCCAGGTTCCTTCGCGCAGGCGCAGCAGGAAACCGCCGCGCTCGCCGACGCCGCAGCGGTGCTCGATCAGGCCGGGCAGCCAGCCGGTCAGGCGCTCGTACAGCCCGGGAAGGGTATTGGAGGGCGAATCCTCGAGATCGCCGATGTCGACCCAGGCCTCCAGCACAGGCCGGTAGGTCCAGATATTCGGCCCGTCCAGATGCATGACGCGCAGGAATTCGATGGTTTTTCTGTTCACGACGCACGACGTCCGTACCGGACGATGAGGTGAAATGCGGCAGGCATGGAAGGGCGGATCGGGACGCTGGGGCTTCGCCGGAAAAGATGGTTGTTTGCTACGTTCAGGTTACACGGAACCACGCCGCGCAGCATACAATAAACGCCGCTTTGCCGGGGGCTGGTCGGATGCCGATACACAGGGAAAAATGAAAAAAAATTATTGCCGCGCCTGCGGGTATGCCCTCCCCCGGGGCGACGCCATTCATCCATGACCCGTACACCTCCTCCCCTTCCTGGCGCTGCTGCAGCCTGGCAAGCCGATCTGGACGCGCAACTTGCGCCCGGCGAGCCGGTCGTGGCCACCCTGGAGCCCAATCTCGACGCCCATCTGGCGTTTGCCGCAGGCCGGCTGGTCCTGACCGACCGGCGCCTGCTGGCCCGGTCGGCGGGCGACACCGGCTGGGCAGACTGGCCGTTGCGACCAGGGCTGTCCCTGCAGTATCACGACCATGCCGGCGTGGGCACACTGGAACTCCACGACACGAGCTCGCGCCTGGCTAGCTGGCGCTTCACGCTGGCGCATAACGGGGCCGCGTTGCGGCTGGCCGACCGTTTTACGGCGGAATTGGCAGCCCACCTCTCCGGCCAGCCGGTGCCTGCCCCGGATGAAAGCCTCTGCCCCACCTGCGGGACGCCACTGCCGCCCGACCAGACGGAATGCCTCCTGTGCAGCCGCGAACTGCACGAGGCGCCGTCGACCTGGACCCTGTTCCGGCTGTGGCGCTTTGCGAGACCCTACCGGGGCCAGCTCCTGGCCGGATTCCTGCTGACCCTGGCCGCCACCGGCGCCACGCTGGTGCCGCCCTACCTGACCATGCCCCTGATGGACAAGGTACTGATTCCCTACCAGAACGGCCAGCCGATCGACACCGGAGTCGTGGCCCTGCTGCTCGCCGGCCTGCTCGCCTCAGCCCTGCTGGCATGGGGACTCGGCTGGGCCCGCACCTACATCCTCGCGCTGGTGAGCGAACGCATCGGCGCCGACCTGCGCACCACCACCTACGAACACCTGCTGCGCCTCTCGCTGGAGTACTTCGGCGGCAAGCGCACCGGCGACCTGATGGCGCGCATCGGCTCGGAAACCGACCGCATCTGCGTCTTCCTGTCGCTGCATCTGCTCGATTTCGCGACCGACGTGCTGATGATCGTCATGACGGCGGCGATCCTGTTCTCGATCAACCCGGCGCTCGCGCTCGTCACTCTGCTGCCGCTGCCCTTCATCGTCTGGATGATCCACGTCGTGCGCGACCGGCTGCGCACCGGCTTCGAGAAGATCGACCGCGTCTGGTCGGAGGTCACCAACGTGCTGGCCGACACCATTCCCGGCATCCGCGTGGTCAAGGCCTTCGCCCAGGAGCAGCGCGAGGCGCAGCGCTTCCGCGAGGCCAACCGCCACAACCTGGCCGTCAACGACCGCCTCAACAAGACCTGGTCGCTCTTCTCCCCCACCGTCACCCTGCTCACCGAGGTCGGCCTGCTGGTGGTGTGGGCCTTCGGCATCTGGCAGATCGCCCACGACCAGATCACGGTCGGCGTGCTCACCGCCTTCCTCGCCTACATCAGCCGCTTCTACAGCCGCCTCGACTCGATGAGCCGCATCGTCTCGGTGACGCAGAAGGCCGCGGCCGGCACCAAGCGCATCTTCGACATCCTCGACCACGTCTCCAGCGTTCCCGAGCCTGCCCGGCCGACGCACCTCGACCGGGTGCAGGGCCGCATCGAGATCCGCGACGCGTTCTTCCGCTACGGCAACCGCAGCGTGATCCGTGGCCTCAGCCTGGATATCCGGCCCGGGGAAATGATCGGCCTCGTCGGCCACAGCGGCTCGGGCAAGAGTACCCTGGTCAATCTCATCTGCCGCTTCTACGACCTGTCGGAAGGCGCGATCCGTCTCGATGGCGTCGACATCCGTTCCCTGCCGGTGGCGGAGTACCGGCGGCACATCGGCCTCGTCCTGCAGGAGCCTTTCCTGTTCTTCGGCACCATTGCCGAGAACATCGCCTACGGCAAACCCGGCGCCAGCCGCGCCGAGATCGTCGCCGCCGCCCGGGCGGCCCACGCCCACGAATTCATCCTGCGCCTGCCGCACGGCTACGACTCGCTGGTGGGCGAACGTGGCCAGGGCCTCTCGGGCGGCGAGCGCCAGCGCATCTCCATCGCCCGGGCGCTGCTGATCGACCCGCCCATTCTCATCCTCGACGAAGCCACCTCGTCGGTGGACACCGAGACCGAGAAGGAAATCCAGAAGGCGCTCGACAACCTGGTGCGCGGTCGCACCACGATCGCCATCGCCCACCGCCTGTCCACCCTGCGCCAGGCCGACCGGCTGGTCGTCATGGATCGCGGCCGCATCGTCGAAGTCGGCAACCACGATGACCTGATGGCGCGCGAAGGTCACTATTACCGCCTCTACCAGGCCCAGGCCCGCAACGTCGACACCGACCTGGACGAACTGCCCACGGCCAGCGCCGAGGCCAAGCCCCCTATGCCGAAGTGACCCGCCATGACACCCGTTCCCTTCCAACTCACCCGCGACCCGCATGGCCGACTTCTGCTGACGGCTCCTGACGGCAGCGAGCATGCAGGCGTGCAGCCCGTGCGTGCTTTCCCCCTCGCTGCGCCGGCGGAAGGCATTGCATTGATGGGCACGGACGGCCACGAACTGGCCTGGATCGACCATCTGGACGACGTGCCCGACGTGACGCGAAAACTGATCGAAGCCGAACTGGCCAGTCGCGAATTCATGCCGGAGATCCACCGGCTGCGGCAGGTCTCCACGTTCGCCACGCCCAGCACCTGGACGGTCGAGACCGACCGCGGCGAGACCCGCTTCATTCTCAAGGGCGAGGAAGATATCCGCCGCCTCGGCGCAGCCGCCCTGCTCATCAGCGACAGTCACGGCGTGCAGTACCTGATCCGCGAGCTGTCCAGACTGGACAAGACCAGTCGCCGGCTGCTCGACCGCTTCATGTAATCCCGAACAAGGCCGGCACTTCCCATGACCCGCATCCACGTTTCCCGCGGCGGCATCCTGATCCAGGTACAGGATGCCGCCAACCTGGCCGTCGCTCGCCGCGATTTCCTCACCTATCTCGCCTCGCTGGAACTCGATGGTCAGGTCGAGACCTGCCAGGAAGGCCTCGACCTCCGCTTCCACCTGCCGTCGAATCTCACACAGGCATGGGCGCCCGACTTCGACACCAGCCGATTGTCCGAGCACCTCCATCTCGATCCCGTGGCCCGCATCGGCGACCTGGAGCGGGAAATCCTGGTGGCCATGCTGCTGGGGCCGGTGGCCTTCGTGTTTCCCAGTGCCGCCGAGGCCATGTCGGCCATCCATATCCGCCGCAACATCGTCCAGGCCGCGCGCCGGACGGCACTCGATTTCCACACTACCGAGGCCGAGCGCCCCGAAGATTACTGGACCTACGTCGAGGACAAAGGCTTCACCATCCTGCCGGGCCGATCGCTGATCGAAGGTCTGGTGAAGGCCACCCAGCCCGACGTGTCCGGCCAGCTCTACGCGTTTTCCTGCTATCGGGCGACCGAATACGTCATTCTGCTGGGCCTGGCCCAGGAACTGGCCGCCCGCAACCCCGCATTGCTGCATCGTTTGCAACTCCAGTGGGAGAGCCGGCCCATCATGTCCGGGCAATTCCACGATGTTTTCCTGCATGAATACGGCGCTATGGAAACCCCGTTGCCGCCGAAATACTATGTCCCGGGCGATCGTCTCTGGTTTCGCAACCCCGACGAACGCTCCGCCGATGTAACCGGCTATGAAGGCTCATGGGTGTTCTATCTCGGAGACGGCCTGTTCAGTAATTTCTGGAAACGCGACCAGCCGTTCAGCCTGACGACGAAATGCCTGGAAATCTATCACTGGCGGCATGGCGTCTACGTTGACGAACACGGCGAGCCGCAGATGGACGAAGGCCTCGTCGAGGCGCGGGTCCGCGCCTCGCTGAACGACCCGGCAGACAAGGCGTACATCCTGCAACGCATGCTGCGGCTGCGCGATCCCAAAGGGATCTATCAGGAAGGGGGCTGCATCGACACGTCCCGGGAATACCCTCGCTGCATCCATCCCGCCACCGCAGACATCCGGCTGCCCGAGCGGCCCGTCGGACGCTGGGAGAAATTCTTGCGCCTGCTGCGCACCCGCACCCGTCTCAAGCTTGCCATCTGCGTCAGCCTGCCCCTTCTTGCGCCCAGCCACCACGCTGCAGCCGCCCACTCCCTTTCCGAGGAAATTCGCGAAGTCTGCCACGTGGAACAATTCGTCCGGGTCGAAACCGACCTGGCCGCCTATCTGGGCATCCACTCCAGGTAATTCCAGGGGCGGGCATGCCTGGCCCCTACTGGTAGATCTGCCCGCCGTGTTTGATCCAGCCGGAAGCATGGCGCCCCTGCGGGTCGTGGTGCGTCCAGTGGATCACGCCGCCCTTCGGGTTCCATTCATACTCGCCGTAAAAGGCTACCGTATCCCCTGCTTGCAATGTCTCGATGCGCGGCGCCAGATCGATGTTGTGCGCGATCAGCAGCGTACGGCCGGATGCCAGCCGCAGGATGAAACGCTGATGCCGGCTGCCGCTGGCGTCATCCGGCAGCTGCTTCACCACCGTCCCCTGTCCGGCCACTTGCAGGTTGCCGATGTGATGCGTAAATGCGTGTTCGAGGACGGCATCGCGGTCGTCTTGCCCCGCCTGCGACACACCGTGCGAAGCCGGAGCCTCGCGGCTGCCCCCTGTATGGATGTCCGGGGCAAACGTGAAGTAGGCGGCGACTGCGAGCGCGGCAATCAACAGGAGCCTGTTCATTCCTATTCGACGCGGTTACGGCCATTGCGCTTCGCGCGGTACAGCGCATCGTCGGCACGGCCGAGCAGCGCGGACGCGGATTCGCCCGTCTGGTACATGGCGACGCCGAAACTGGCCGTCACGCACCCCACACGCTCGAACACGTTTAGTGCCAGCGACCGGCAGATCCTGCCTGCAACCAGATGGGCGGCTTCAAGATCGGTCTGCGGCAGCAAAACCGCGAACTCCTCCCCGCCCCATCTCGCCAGCGTATCGATGTGGCGCAACTGTCCCTGGATATGCTGCGCCACTCCACGCAGCACGATATCGCCCTGGTTGTGTCCCCAGGTGTCGTTGACCTGCTTGAAACGGTCGATGTCGACGATGAGCACCGAAAACGGCACCGTAGGCAGGCGGCAGTGCCGCTCCTGTTCGGTGAGCAACAATTCCTCGAAGCGTGTCCTGTTGGCCATCCCGGTCAGGGGGTCGGTCGCGGCGATTTTCTCCAATCGTGCCGTCTTGTTTTCCAGCACATGGATGATTTCGCGCAGCTCCAGCGCATGGTGGTGCATCAGCTCGGCCCACCGGCTATAGGCCACGCCAATGAGATCATGCTGGGTGATGATGCCGATCAATTCCCGGCTTCGCGGGTCTTCCACCACCAGCCGCTTGAAATTCAGGTCGCGCATGGCTGCCACCGCCTCGCCCACGGTCAGGTCGCAGGTCACGGTACGGAGCGGAATGGACATGTGTACATGCACCGGGTCCATCAGCGCCACCTCGTCGTGCAGCAGGCGGATGGCATCGCGCGTCGTCACGATGCCGACTCCCACGCCCTGCTCGGTCACGACCACCGCATCGTCCTGATCGACCAGACATGTCAGCACGTCGCCGATCGGCGTGTCATGCGGCATTTTCTTGACCTCGTGGCGACGCAGCAGATCGCGCAATTGCTGGCGCTGCAACATGGTCTGCGGATCAAGGCTGGCGAGAATATCGGTGTTCGAGACGATGCCGAACAGCTTGTTCGACTCGTCGATCACTGCCGCGTAGCCATGTGCGTCGTCGAACAACTCGATCACATCCAGCAGATTGCTCCCCTTGGCGATGTAGGGAAGGGCGTGGTAGCCCGCGTCGCCGATCGTGGTATCGAGCCCCAGCTGCGAGAAGCGGAGCCGCACCACATCGGACGCAGTCAGCAACCCGTAGCCGCCCGGTTCCTCTTCCACCACCACGTTGCGCACCTTGTGCTGCGACATCTTCTGCAACGCATGGCGGACTGCAACGCGGGGCGGCACGCTCACGATGTCGGTCGTGGCCAGTTCGTCGATCAACGGAAAAAGCATCTGTTTCGCTCCAAATCTACCCTCAGCCGTGAAACCCGCCAGACTGGGTTGTCGTTCTCGGCGTGGCCTTCATGATCGGGACCCATCAATCCCGACTGCTTAGTGTTTTTCCTTCCGGCAAAAGACCGGAACGTCCGCTCATACCTCAGCCCCGCGAGGGCGACAGACTGACAATGACGGCGCCCCCCTCCTTCTTGTCCACCACCAGTACGCCTTTTTTGTGCGCATCGTCCAGGATTTTTCCAAATGCGCTGTAGCCGTATTCCGATTCGCTGAATCCCGGTCGGATCCGCTTGATGGTGCTCTTGATCAGCGACGCCGAGATGGAACCCTCGCCGCCGCGCTCCGCCACCAGTTGCTCGACCGTACCCACCACGAGTTCGACCGCCTGGTTCTTCTTGTCCTCGGCAGTCGGCTCGACCATTCCTGCGACCCGCCCTTCGTCGGCCGCAACCGGTTTTTCCACCGTCGGCCGGGTACGTCGTCGGGTCGGATTCTTGGGTGTGCTGACGACCGCTTCCTTGGCCGGTGCAGCCGGCGCTGTCGGCACCGGCTTTCTGGCAGGCGCTTTCGGCGGCGCCTTGATCTGTGCCAGATCCTCGTAAAAGATGAACTCGTCACAGTTGCCGATCAGCAGCGACGAGGCCGAACCGCGCACCCCGATGCCGATCACGCTCTTGCCGTTCTCCTTCAGTTTGGAAATCAGCGGCGAGAAATCCGAGTCTCCGCTGATGATCACGAAGGCATCGATGTGCGATTTGGTATAGCAAAGGTCGAGCGCATCGACCACCATGCGGATGTCCGCCGAGTTCTTGCCCGACTGCCGCACATGCGGGATCTCGATCAGTTCGAAGGCCGCCTCGTGCATGTCGCGCTTGTATTCCTTGTAGCGGTCCCAGTCGCAGTAGGCCTTCTTCACGACAATGCTGCCCTTGAGCAACAGGCGCTCGAGCACCGGGCGAATCTTGAACTCGGGATAGCTGGCTTCCTTGATACCGATCGCCACGTTCTCGAAATCACAAAATACGGCAATGTTGCGGATATCCGGTGTGGCCATCGTTCTTCCTTTCCAGATCATTCGATCGTGCATTAGCCCCCTTCTCGCGAGGGAGCGACGAATTGCTTATCGCCTCGCCGGACTGCGGGACAATGCGTTCCGGTTCTGCTGGTTTCGTGCGATCCGGTAGGTATCGACGATCCCGATCGCCCAGCAGCCTGCCAGCACCAGCGAGGCCACCGTAATGACGAGACTGCCCGGGCCATTCGACGTCTGTGTGACCAGTTCCGATAACCGGCCGACATCGACCGCTGCGCCTTCGGATGCCAACTGATCGAGAACCAACGACGCCTGCTGCATCGCCCGGTCCACGAAAACCCAAAGGCACATAAGGCTGATCGCGATCAAGGCGAGTCCGCGCGGATAGTGTTTCAGATAGAGATGACCGGCGCCGGGCAATACGAGTGCGGACAGCAAGACGGCGGTCGTCGACCGGCTCATCGTGCCGCACTTCCGGGCCCGCACGGATGATCACGCACCCAGTCCGGGCCGTCACTTACCGCGCGATCAGGATGCCTTCTTGCCGAATGCATCATCGACGTGGCGCGTGCGTAGTCGTCCGTTTCGTCCAGGCGGCCGCCACGCGGCCGGTTCGATTCGATAACGTTCCGATGAACATGAACTCCTCCTCCATTATTTTTTATGCGGGAAATAGTATTGGAAGCGCGGCCATTCCGCCATTGTTTATTCGAGGCCAGCCGGCCCCATAAAAAAAGCGTGGGCGCTTGCCGCCCACGCTTGCCTGCCACCTGCCTGACAACTCAGGACTGGAAGCGATGATGCCCGCGTGCCCGCATGGGGCCGGGCATCGCCTCGGCATCGAACACCTTTTGCTGCTCGGGGTTCAACTGGGCATAGAATGCCTTGATGGCCTGGTTGCGCTCCAGCATTCGGGTGCGGCGCGCATCCGACAGGGCCATCATCTTGTCCAGGCGTTGCGGCGTGTTCAGCTTTTCAAATTCGTCCCGCATGGCCTGACGATCGGTACCTGCATGACGCATTCCAGGCTGGGCGGCACGGGTGAAGGTGTTCCATGCGGCTTCCTGATCAGGACTCAGCTTGAGTTTTTCCTTCAACTCGGACAGATGCTCGGCTCGCCGCGCTTCCCACTTGGCGTGGATTTTCTGGCCCTGCCGGGCATCGCAGCCGTCCTTGCCGGCAGGCCCGCCCGCCGTCATGGCGAAAGACGATGCCGCCAGAATGCCACTGCCAGCGATCAAACCCACCATCAATGCACGTTTGGTAAAAGAACCCGGGATCAGTTTCATTGCGCTCTCCTTCAGAAAGATTGTCAAGAAGCCGACCCGAAGCAGGCCGGCATGAAACGCATTCTGGGACGGCGATGTATCCCCGGGATGTCGGAGACCCGTGACTATGTAACGAGTTGTAACCGAATGTAACCTGGCCTGCCCGGCTGCTTGAAGTTCAATCGGCTTGCGCTAGGTTTCAAGCTCGAACACCCGCGTACCCGGCACGCACGTTCCTGTCAGCAGGCTGGGTGGCGGGCACCGCATCCACGATGCTGACCAGGAGAAACCCATGCACAGGAAGTCTTCTATCGCACTGCTCGCCGCGCTCCTACTCTCCGGATGCGTCGTAGCTCCCTCGCACCGAGGGTCCGAATGGGTCGTGGCACCCGCACTGCCGCTGGTGGTCGAGTTGGGCGTCGAGCCCTACTACTACCACAATGGCTTTTTCTATTACTACCACGATCAACGGTGGAGCTATTCGCACGAACGAACAGGCCCCTGGAGAGAGCTGCCGCGGGACCGTTATCCCCGGGAGATCCGATACAGAGGCCGCGACGGTGGAGGCGATCGGGACCGCGATCATGACGACCGCAGGCGGGATTAGCGCCGCCTGTCTGGCGCCCGCCGGGAGACGGGCCTGAGCGTCAGCGCCGGCGCCGGTTCCTGAGCATCGCCCACAAGGTCTGCTCACCCAAGGGCCGGTCGCCATGGTCGATTTTCAGGCTGGCGCGCAGATCGCTACCGAAGGCCGGATCGTAGCGCCAGTGGAACAGGGCCACGATCAGCAGGCTGATCGCCGCGCCGACAGCCGCCACCGCCATGTCTTTCTGCGCATCCCATATATCCCCCTGCGCGCCGAGGAAGGCGAGGCCTGCCGACGGATCGACCCGGACGGCCACCAGCCACTCGATGATCTCGTAAGCACCCGAAAAAGCCAGCACCAGTTCGAACGGGAACCAGTACGACCACAGTCCGCGCACCTTTGCCACGCGCATGAAGACCTCGCGTAACGGATAGGCCAGCAGCAGGCCGAAGCTGAAGTGCACCAGCCGGTCGTACATGTTGCGGCTCGCCCCGACCCACTGTTGAAGCGTATAGCCGAATGGCACCTCGGCATAGGTGTAGTGCGACCCCACCACATGCATCAGCATGAAGACGGTGATCAGCGTGTAGGAGAGGTCGGATAGCCTGAAATAACGTGCGGTCAGCAGGATGAGCGGCACGAAGACGAATACCAGGTAATTCTCCAGCAGCCAGTCGTGCGGATACGTCGGCCCGATGGCAGCCCATCCCCATACGAGCGCAAATAGACCCAGCAACAAGGCGTGGTAGCGCGTCACGTCGCGAGCCACCAGACGAGCTTGCCTGCGACGAACCGTACATTGCGCCACACAGGTTTTCGCATCATGGGAATATCCGGCTGCGCTACGGCTTCAGTAGGAAAGCCTGGAATCCTCCATGAAACCTGCCCGATGTTCAACTACCGCCCTCTGGTCTTACAGGGAACAGGAACACCTCAAGATTCGACTGTTTATCCAAGGGCACACTATCCTCTTGTCATGACAGACTTCCTGACAACTGTGTCACAGTCGCACACACATGAAACCGGATCGCATTAAGAATCATATAGATACAAATCGGCATGAAACATGCTTTGGAGATATGCAAAACCCTGTCCGTGTACAGCGGATAAACAATCGATCCCATCCATGGAGGACCCCTATGACACGCATGACCGGCCTGTTCCGCATCGTAGCGGCCGTACTCTGCCTGACGCTAGGCAACGCCAATGCAGCCGATGACGCCCCGCCTCATCCCTCGCCTGAAGCAGCCAGCGATCACCCCAGCCAACCCAGCACAAAGGAGGATGCCCACAACGCCTCATCTACATCCAAGAAGAGCAGTGCCACCCACGAAGAACCGGAATGCGACTAGATCGACCCATCACATATTCCGCATCACTTTAGGAGACAACATGAAGCTTCGCGCGCTAATCGCCACCACTACCCTTTTCGCCGCGCTTGCGGTGCCCATGGCCGCCAGCGCCCTGGACGTGAACATTGCCGCCGACCTGGCCTCCGTCGAGGTCATGCACGGCGACCAGAAAGTCACGATCATGCGCAATCAGGATCAGAAGAACACCGTCAATCCAGATTTCGCCAAGACCTCGCGCAAGTGCCCGCCCTTCTGCATTCAACCAGGCGAAATCGCACCGGGAGTCGAGACCATCGGCGAGCTTGAAATCATTCACTACCTGAAAAAAATGAGCGACGGCGACAAGTCCATCCTGGTGGTCGATTCGCGCACGCCGGACTGGGTGGAAAAGGGCACGATACCGGGTTCAGTCAACATTCCCTGGGACAAGCTCAACATCGGCAAGTCTGACCCCATTACGGTCCAGGAAATCCTCGAGAAGCAGCTTGGCGTGAAGAACCAGGACGGCTTCTATATGTTCGACAACGCCAAGACGGTCGTCATGTTCTGTAATGGCCCCTGGTGCGGACAATCTCCCACCAACATCAAGGGCCTGCTGAAAATCGGCTATCCCGCGCACAAGATCAAGTGGTACCGCGGCGGCATGCAGGACTGGGAAGTATTGGGCCTGGCCACTGTCAAACCGGTGAAATAAGAAACGGGCTGATCGAAAAATGAAACGGGGCGCATGCCCCGTTTTTATTTGAAATCCTGCCGGCCGGGCAAGCGGGCCGGGATGTCATCGTTCGAACACCAGGCTTTCCGAACGCGCCCCCATATCTGTCAGTGCAGCGTTGATCGCATCCATGAAGGGCGGTGGGCCGCAGACGTAGAAACGCTGAGTGAAATCACTGACCATTTCTTCCAGGAACGCACGATCGACGCGCCGGTTTTCATAGCCCGGCGCCGTGGCACCGGTACAGGTCAGGATGCAGCGCTCACCCAGCACATGGCGCAATTCCCTTTCGCAGATTACGTCGCGTGGGGCCTTGTTGGAAAAGATCAGGGTCTGCCTGTCCAACTCCCCCTTGCCCGCCAGGTCGCGCAGGATGGCGAGAAAAGGCGTGATGCCTGCACCGCCGGCGATGAACACGCCAGGTCCTTCGTAGCGGATCGTGCCAAACGGCTCGGACATCAGCAACTCGGCGCCCGGCTCCAGCTGGTGGAGCGCCTGGGTCACGCCCGCGTGGTCGGGATAGGCCTTGATGGTGAACTCGAGCACCCGGTCGCCGGCCAGCCCGGTAGGCGTGAACGGCCGGCCCTGCTCCCGCAGTTCGGGGCGATTGACCGCCAGCTCCACCCCCTGGCCGGGGACGATGGAGAAGCCTTCCGGCTTGCTGACGATGAAATGCTTCACGTCGTGGGTAACGAACTGGCTCCTCAGCAGCGTGACGGTATGGTTCATTGCCCTGTTTCTCCTGTGGCATGCATGCCTGGCGTCAGGTATGCGTCAAAACTGATCGGCCATCCAGCCATCCAGCAGGATGCAGGCCTCCCGCTTGGGCACCGGGGAATCTATTCCCTGCAGGGGCGTAAAGCAGAGGTACGGGTTGCCGTCGCGATCCGTCAGGTTGCGCAGCGGCATGTCGCCCACGGTCTCGTAGCCGCGCGTGTCCATCAGGATGAACTGGTAGTCATCCCCCACGCTGACCTCCAGCCTGCCACCGTTGCCCTCCCCGTATTTTTCCCACCAGGTTTCCGGATCGGCGCCGTCGTAGAAAGGCAGCGTTTCGCCCATCCCGCCGCTCTGATGCCACGACATGATGGTCGGATCCTTCATCTGGTTCGCTTTCGCCGCTTCTTTCGCGAGCAGGCTGGCGGCCTGGAAGCCTTGGTCCGGGCCTTGATAGTCGATATGTACGTTTCTCATGGTGAACGTCTCCTGAGTTAAGGGAACATCGGGGGAGGGCAGTACGGGTCAGCATGCAGCCTGTACTCATTTGTAGGCCAATACCCGACAAAAACAATCAGGAATTTCGCGTGCGTATCTGTCGTCCGCCAGCCGCCCCATTCGGACCATGCCGGCTTGCGGCTTCGTTGACGGCCCGGAGCGATTGGTCGATGATGGTTTTGGTCGACCTGCCTGTCCGAAATGCCGACACGATCCCATAAAAAAGGAGAATGCCATGCCGCAAACCAAGTTCCTGCTCGATGAATCCGAGATTCCCACCCACTGGTACAACATCGTCGCCGACATGCCCAATCGGCCGGCGCCGCCGCTGGGTCCGGACGGCAAGCCGATCGGCCCCGAGGCGCTGACGGCGATCTTCCCGATGAGCCTGATCGAGCAGGAAATGTCTGCGGAACGCTGGATCCCGATCCCGGAAAAAGTGCGCGAGATCTACCAGCTGTGGCGACCCTCGCCGTTGTTCCGCGCCCATCGCCTGGAAGCGGCACTCGGCACCCCGGCGAAGATCTACTACAAGTACGAAGGTGTTTCGCCCGCCGGTTCGCACAAAGTCAACACTTCGGTGGCCCAGGCCTACTACAACGCCGAAGCCGGCATCAAGCGCATCGCCACCGAAACCGGTGCCGGGCAATGGGGCTGCTCGATGGCGCTGGCCGGCCAGATGTTCGGGCTGGAGGTACGCGTCTACATGGTCAAGGTGAGCTATGGGCAGAAGCCCTACCGCCGCTCCATGATGCAGACCTGGGGCGCGGAAGTATTCGCCAGCCCCAGCATGGAAACCAACTCGGGGCGCGCCGCGCTGGCCGAGGACCCGGACAATCCCGGCTCACTGGGTCTCGCGATTTCCGAGGCGGTGGAAGACGCCGCCTCGCGTGCCGACACCAACTACGCCCTCGGCTCGGTGCTGAATCATGTCCTGCTGCACCAGACCGTGATCGGGCTGGAAGCGAAGAAGCAGTTCGAAAAGGCCGGCGATTACCCCGACATGATCTTCGCCCCCTGCGGCGGCGGTTCCAACTTCGGCGGCGCGGCCTTCCCCTTCTTCGCCGACAAGGCCGCCGGCAAGAGCGTGCGCCTGGTCGCGGTCGAACCCGCTTCCTGCCCCACCCTGACGCGCGGCCACTACGCCTACGACTTCGGCGACACCGCCAAGCTCACGCCGATGATGCTGATGTACACCCTCGGCCACGACTTCATGCCGCCCGGCATCCACGCCGGCGGCCTGCGCTATCACGGCGACTCGGCGCTGGTGTCGCAGCTCTATCACGAGAAGCTCCTCGAGGCGGTGGCGGTGCACCAGCTCGCCACCTTCAAGGCCGGCGTCACCTTCGCCCGTGCCGAGGGCATCGTTCCGGCGCCCGAGTCCAACCATGCCATCGCCGCCTGCATCGACGAGGCCCTGCGCTGCAAGGCAAGCGGCGAACCGAAGACCTTGTTCTTCAACCTGTCCGGCCACGGCCACTTCGACATGGCGGCCTACGACAGCTACTTCAGCGGCAAGCTCGAAGATTTCGCCTATCCGGAAGAAGCGATCGAGGCTGCGCTCGCGCGCCTGCCGAAAGTGGGTTGATCGCCCGGTGACGTCCGGTACGGTCCGGACGTCGCCCAACCGGTTGCCGGCAAGCTATCGCTCCCACAAGCAGGCAGATAGAATCCTCCCGCCTTTACTGGAAAGGCGTTCATAGGGAGGAGTTGTTTTGAATAAGATCAATCTAGTCGTTTTAATGTCTGCAACGATGCTGGGCTCGGGCTGCGCTTCGATTGTTTCCGGCCAGAATCAGAGCGTCTCCGTGGAAACGCGCAGCAAGCAGGGCGAAGCTGTCATGAGTGCGAACTGTAAACTCTCCAACAACAAGGGCACCTGGTTTGTCACAAGCCCAGGCTCGGTGACCGTCAGGCGCAGCTACGAAGATCTGCTGATCAACTGTGAGAAGGCAAACCAGGAGCCGGGGCTGGCCAGCGTGAAGTCGTCGACCAAGGCCATGGCGTTCGGCAACATCATTTTTGGCGGCGTGATCGGTGCAGGCGTCGACGTGGCAAGCGGCGCTGCGTATGACTACCCAACCATGATCACTGTCCTGATGGGCGAAAAAGTCACCATTGATGCGCCACCTGCGGACAAACCGGAGGGAACGCAACAGCCACAGGCTACAACTGGAGCCGTTTCAACCGTCGCAACAAGCGCCGCTCCTACGAACGAAGCCCATCCCTGAGGTCATGCATTCGGGCAGGGTTCATGCGGACCCTGCCCGTCAAACATCACACCATCCGCAGCCCCCAACCAGCGACGTCAATTCTGCGGCATCCTGCGCCGCCCTGCTTTCGCTATTGTTGTTTGGCCCGGCTCCCATTATTGTTCAGGTATGAAACCCAACTATCAGTACGAAAAACGGCAACGCGAGCTGGAAAAGAAGAAGAAGAAGGCTGAGAAGGCGCTCAAGAAAGCCACGGTGCCCGAGACGCCTCCGGTACCGGAGACCGTCGTTCCCCAGGACAGAACCTAAGGATCGACGCCTCGGTGTTGGCGGGCGTGAATGCTCTGGCCGGCATCCGCATGCCGGTATCTGCAGGGGCCTGTCCGTTACGTGTCGTGCTCGCGCTGGCTCGCCTGCCACTGCGCAAAACGGGCACGGATTTCCGGCATTGTCTTGGCCTCATCAAGCAGTTGATGAATTGCCGACAGCCCGCAGTGGGCATCGATCAGCGTCTGCAGCATATCCAATAGTTCCGATTCCACGATATCGCTTCGTTCGGCGTGCGGTGGCGCATTTCTGGCCGTCATCATGACGCACCTCCTGAGTGATCCAACGATCAGGGAGGTGCGATTACCATGCCAGGAAAATGGTAAGTTCCCACCACAGCGAACGCGCGCACCGGATAGTGCGAACAGCCTGCCCCGGGTTCAGGGTGCCGGATTGGGGAACTGCAGGTGGATGCGTTCGATATCCGCCAGGATGTCAGGGCTCAGCCCGGTCTGGCGCGCCGCCAGATTCTCCTGCAACTGCGCCATCGTGGTGGCACCGACGATCGTACTGCCGACGCACCAGCGGTTATAGACGAAACCCAGTGCCAGCTGGGTGGGCGTCAGGCCATGCCGCCGGGCGAGCGCCGCATACGCGGCCACGGCCGGCGCCGTGTTGGGCTTGCCATAGCGGCCGGCGAATCCGGCGAACAGATTCACCCGCCCTGGCGTCGTCGGGTCATCCAGGTATTTGCCGGACAGCACGCCGAAGCCGAGCGGCGAGTAGGCCAGCAAACTGACGCGCTCGCGGAAACCGATTTCGGCCAGGCCGTTTTCCCAGGTCCGGTTCAGCAGGCTGTAGGCGTTCTGGACCGAAACCGGGCGGGGCAGTCCCAACGTGTCGGCCAGCCGCAGCACCGTCATCAGCCCCCACGGCGTTTCGTTGGACAGCCCCCAGTGGCGAACCTTGCCTGCCCGGATGAAATCGGCCAGCGCGGCCAGGGTTTCCTGCAGTGGAACGGTCTCGCGCTCCTGAGTCGGGTCGAAATGATAGTGGCCGAACATAGGCACATTGCGGTCGGGCCAATGCAACTGATAGAGATCGACGTAATCCGTCTGCAGTCGCTGCAGCGATCCGTCGAGCGCCTGCTGCAGGTTCGCCCGGTTGAAATCGAGCCGACCTTCCCGGATCCAGTCCAATGCCCGGCCCGGGCCGGTTGCCTTGGTTGCCAGGACGATGCGGTCGCGGGCCTGGCGCTTCAGCCAGGTGCCCACATGGCGTTCGGTCAGCCCCGTCGTCTCCGCCCGTGCCGGTACCGGATACATCTCGGCAGTATCGAAGAAATTGACGCCCTGACCCAGGGCATAGTCCAGTTGGGCATGCGCATCGGCCTCGCTGTTCTGCTGCCCGAAAGTCATGGTGCCCAGGCAGACAGATGGGACGGACAGGTCGCTGTTGCCGAGAAGGATTGTATTCATCTGGAAAGATAGGCCTCAAGTTCTGCGGGGACGCGCCGCTACCTCGTCTTGCAAAGCTCACGAAGATGCAGCGACACGTCTCTGACTCCCGTCACGGTGACAGGTTCGGACGACACCGCATTCAGCACTCAGGCCCCAGGGCGATGTCGACGAACTGAATGCTCTGCCGAGAACGATACAAACACAAGTCTTGCGAGGAGACTGGATGGGCACGGAAACCTTTCTGGCGCGGCAACCCATTGTGGATGCCGAACATCGCCTATTCGCCTACGAACTTCTGTTCAGGCAATCGATGGCCTCCGTTTCGGCCCAGATCAGCAGCCAGCTGCAGGCCGGCGTCAGCGTCATCAGCAATACCCTCTGTCTCGGTCCCGACTGGCTGCTGCAAGGCAAGCTCGCCTTCATCAATCTGGACGAAGCCACCCTGATGAGCGATTTCGTCTGCCTGCTTCCGCCCCAGCACGTGGTCTACGAAATCCTCGAGACCGTCCCCGTCTCGTCGGTGCTGATCGCCCGCATCCGGGAGCTCCGGCAGCTCGGCTACCGCTTCGCCCTGGATGATTTCGTCTGCCTGGAAGAGTACCGCCCGCTGCTGCCGATGGTCGACTTCGTGAAGCTCGACGTGCTCGAACAGCATCCCGAAAAAACCGTGGAAATCCTCGCGCACATCCAACGCGACTTCAACGGCCAGTTCATCGCCGAGAAGGTCGAGACCCGCGAGATGTTCGAACTCTGCCGCAACAGCGGCATCCAGTATTTCCAGGGCTATTATTTCGCCCGCCCGGAGAATCTGGCCAACAAATCCATCCAGCCGGGCCAGTTGGCCGTGCTCGACCTGATGAACAAGGTCAGCAAATGCGAAGACCTGAGCGACATCGAAGAGCCACTACGTCGCAATGCCGCGCTGACCCTGCGTCTGCTGCGCTATGCCAATTCCGCCGCCGCGGGCCTCCAGCAGCAGATCCATACGGTGCGCCAGGCCCTGACCCTGATCGGGCTGAAGACGCTGTATCGCTGGCTCGCACTGTTACTGGTCACCGCCAGGCCGACGCCTACCAACGCCCTGGCGGCGCGGACAGCCGTGACGCGCGGCCGCATCTGCGAGCTGCTCGGCCAGTCCCGGCTCGACCGCCAGGCCCAGGACGAATTGTTCATCACCGGGTTGTTCTCCCTGGCCGAACCGCTGATGGAAATCCCGCTTGCCCGGCTGCTCGAACGGCTCCCGATGCCCGATGCCGTCGTCCAGGCCCTGGTCCACCAGACGGGGCCTTATGCGCCTTTCCTGAAACTCGCCGAAGCGTCGGAACGCGGCGATTTCGAGCGCACCGCCCGCTACGCCAGCGACATCGACTCCAGTCCGGAAGAAGTCAATCTTGCCCAATTGCAGTCGCTCGCCTGGACCGAAGAACTGACCAGCGAAGCCAGCCCTGCGACGGACGAATCTGCTTATGGCTGACCGTCCACGATCCCGCCTGCCATGAAATGAAAAAACGCTCCCCGGATCCGGAACGCGATCAGGCTGGCCGGCGATCCGTCACCGGCAAGTGACCTGTCTTGACGAAGATCGTACACCCCGTGCGGCTGAAGGGTTGGTGGCGGCTCATGTGCGGACTGCGGATCCAGGTGCCTGCCGGGTAACGGCCGTATTCGTCCTCGAACACGCCGGACAGGACCAGGATTTCCTCGCCGCCGAAATGTGCATGCGGCTGGAAATACGTCTCGGGTTGCCAGCGGACCAGCGCGGCGTGCTCGTGCTGGTACTGGTGCAGGGGCATGACGCTCAGGCCGGACACCAGGCCGGGGAACCAGGGCGTCTTCGTCGTATCGATCCGCACGACGGCGGCATCCTCAGGCTCGAACGGATAGCGCTTGATGAACAGGACGCAGCCCTGATCGGTATGCAACGTGCGCGACGCGCCTGGCGGGTAGCGGAGGTAGGCACCCGCCGAATACCCGGCCCGCCCCTCCATCAGCGTTCCTTCCAGGACCAGGATTTCCTCACCCTGTTCCTGCCTGGCCAGCTCGAGTACACATCCCGGTGCGCACCGTACCACGCTGGTTGTCTGGGCGCTCTCCGCGTCGACGCGATCGAGCAGCTTGCAGTCGTCTCGCGCGCCATCCGTCGCCCGCCATGCCATCGCTTCCGTATCCAGCACGACGCGTGCGTTCAAATCGGCGTTCATCACCTTATACCCTTTTCCACATCTGCTGCCCTTGAGAAAACGTACTGTCCAACCGCCATACGCGCACGATAAAGCCTTTTCTGGGGGGCAGGCATCAGGAAAAACCCGATGGGCATTGAGTACCGGCTCCATCGACCCCGTTCCACGGGAAGTCGCGTCGAGCTGTTATTCTGCCATTTCATTTTATTGGGCGGGATACCGATACCTATCGGACATCATCGGTTCATTTTACCGGCCCAGCCCCAGGTAGCTGCTGCATGACAGAGACCCCGCCGCATAGTTTATTTCGACGCTGGCCCTTGATGGGCGTGGCGCCCGAGGACTCGGAAGATCTCCGCCTGAAGAAGGCGGTGATGACGATCATGTCCACCAGTATCGCGTTTCCAGCCATGTTCTGGGGCGTCTTCTATCTGTACAACGGTTACCCGTTCTCCGGCGCCATTCCACTCGCGTATTCCGTCATTTCCTTCAGCAGCATTCTGCACTTTTTCAAGACCCGGCACTTCGCCTTCTTCTGCTTCAGCCAGCAACTGCTCATCCTGCTGGTTCCCTTTCTTCTGATGTGGAGCCTGGGCGGCTTTGCCAACGGCAGCGTGGTGATGATCTGGGCCGTCTTCGCGCCACTGGCGGCCTTGTTCTTCATCAACCTGAAGGCGGCAACGCACTGGATGCTGGCCTTTCTCGCCCTGCTCGTCTTCTCTGCGCTCTTCGACCAGACCTTTGCCACCCATGCGCGTCCAATGCCGGCCGGGCTCAACACCATCTACTTTCTCCTGAACCTCGGTGGCGGTTTCATCCTGATTGCGATCATGCTGTATTACTTCGTCAAGGATCGTGAATCCGCCTATACGAAGCTGCAGCAAAGCGAGACGCACATCCGCGAACTGATGCTCACCGACCCCCTCACCGATGTGGCGAACCGGCGGCACCTGGATGGCAGGATGGTCATGGAACTGAACCGCCAGATGCGCTATGGCCCACCCCTGTCCGTCATCCTGACCGACATCGACTGGTTCAAGCGCATAAACGATACGTATGGACATGCAGCAGGCGACACTGTGCTCAAGGCATTTGCCGGCCATCTCAGGGGCAGCCTCCGCGCCAGCGATTTCGTCGCACGGTATGGCGGGGAAGAATTCGTGATGCTGCTGCCCAACACCACGATCGAGGAGGCGACCGCCCTGGCAGAGCGGATACGCGACACAACCAAGCAGCTCCTGTTCGAGCAGCCTGAACTGCGCGTGACGGCCAGCTTCGGCATAACGGCTGCGCGGCCCGGCGAGACCATGACAGAAGTCCTGTCGCGTGCCGACGAAGCCATGTATCAATCCAAGTCCCATGGCCGGGACCGGGTCAGTGTGCTGATGGAATGACCCGGATGCGGGCCCTCGTCGAATCGCCGAACGGCCGGCTCAGCGTATCGCGAGATCCTGCACCCACACCAGCTCGCAGGCACCATTGCCCGAGTCGCTGCGCGTCATCGAACTGTTCCAGTGCCAACCGTCCGGCCCCTGCACGCGCACGAGATAACCGCTCAGCGCGACGATCTGACCCGTGCGCACCGCGCCCAGGCGCCGCTTGATGTCATCGTTGGCGGGGATCATGTGCATGTTCGCGCTATGCTCGACGATGTCCGCCGGCGGAATCGGCGGCGCGCCCGACCAACGGTAGAAATAGAAACGATTGCCCTGGCTGATCTGCAGGCGATCCAGCACGGCGCTATCCGACATCGGCCCCCAGCCCAGTGCGAGATCCACGGGAGACAGATCGGCTTCGCGGCCCGCATGATAGGCCTCCGTCGCAAGTACGCGGGCTTGCAGCGAAAACGTCGCAGCCGGCATGATCCGGTAGTCCGCCACCGAGAATGCCGGCAGACCCGACCGGTCGATCTGCACCGGATCGTCCGGTGCAAGGATGCCCGCGGCATGGTCGACAGGCCGCGTGGAAAAATGATTCCATGCACCGGCAGCGATGGCAACGATGAGCAGGACGGGAACGAGTCGCATGGGGCGGATATAGGAAATGAACGCTTCCCTGTATCGGACAGAACCGTCGCGCGATTGAGGTATCCACTGACTCCCCGGTGCTGCACTACACTGTTTATATGAAACTTGTACGAAGGAGAGCGTCCATGAATCCCATGATTGCGACACGGCGGAACCTCGTTCCCGCCCTCATGCTGACAACCCTGGCGGCCTTGTTCCTCGCCGCCCCCAGGGCACACGCGGCCAGCGCGGCCGAAATCGATCACGAAGTCGACGCAACACTGAAGGCCTTCCAGAAGATTGACGGGGCCAAGGCCTATCTCGGCATAGCCAAAGGCGCGCTGGTATTTCCCAAGGTCTACAAGGCCGGCATCGGGGTCGGCGGCGAATACGGCGAAGGCGCGCTGCGGGTAGGCGGAAAATCCGTCGCCTACTACAGCACCGCCGCCGCCTCCATCGGCTTCCAGCTGGGTGCGCAAGCCAAGAGCATCGTCGTCCTCTTCACCAACGAATCCGCCCTCGACAAATTCCGCGCAAGCGAGGGCTGGAAAGTCGGCGTGGACGGCTCCGTCGCTCTGGTGGATCTCGGCGTCGGCAAAGCGGTCGACACCAACAACATCAAGGATCCGATCGTCGGCTTCATCTTCGGCCAGAAAGGGCTGATGTACAACCTGACCCTGGAAGGCTCGAAGTTCACCAAGCTGGACAAGAAATAATCCCGTCACGGACGGGACGGGGATCGCCAAGGGAGTCTGGCGCTGCAGTGGAATCAATGCGTGAAGCCCGTGCTGGCGTCAACTCGCCCGTCAAGTACGAAGATATCCTCGGTCGTCCTGGTCGGGGAGTCCAGACGGACTGACGGAGTCGATCCCGCCTGCGCCACGATCCACAAAGCCTTCCGAAAACCAGGGGCCATTCACTCCGCCCCTTTGATTTTTCTTGATCGCCACATCCTGTTTGCAAACCCGCAGCCGCGGAGCGTGTCTCAAACAGGACCCACCCAGAGCAAGGCAAACAATGACTGACGCACAGTGGTTCATCTTCTTGGGCAGCCTGCTGCTTTTCAGGGGCGTGACGTTTACCGTCCTCAAACGCCTGCCGGTCACATCGGCCATCATCTATCTGGCGGTGGGGCTGATCATGGGGCCCACGGTCCTCGACCTGTTTCATTTCAATCCGCTCAAGGAATCGGCACTGCTGGAAGTGCTGACCGAAGTCGCGGTGCTGATTTCCCTGTTTTCCGCGGGGGTCAAAATGCCGGTGCCGTTCGGGTTTGCGCGATGGCGCGCGCCCGTTTTGCTGGCAACGGTATCGATGGCGGTCAGCGTCGGCTTGATCACGCTTTTCGCGTATTACCTGCTCGGACTGCCATTGGGTGCGGGTGTGCTGCTGGGTGCGATCCTGGCGCCAACCGATCCGGTGCTGGCAACGGACGTCCAGAGCCGCCATCCCGGCGACCGCGATCAATTGCGTTTCACGCTGACCTCCGAAGCTGGCATGAATGACGGCACCGCCTTCCCGTTCGTGATGCTGGGAATGGGCTTGTTGGGTCTGCATGAAATCGGCGATTTCGGCCTGCGATGGGCCGTGGTCGACGGACTGTGGGCAACGCTGGGCGGCATTGCCATCGGCGTGACCGCGGGGGTCGCGCTGGCCTATCTGGGATGGACGTTGCGCGGCGAGCATCACAGGCACGAGCTGCTGGATGATTTTCTCGGACTTGGCCTGATCGGCTTGGTATACGGCTTGAGCGTACAGGTCCATGCGTGGGGATTTCTGGCGGTTTTTTTCGCTGCCGTTGCATTGCGCCAGACCGAACTGAAGCTCGCCAACACGCCCAAGCCTTCCCCAGATTCGCGCTCTGCCCTGGAAGTCAGGCATACCGATTCGACCAATCCCGATCCCGACGTGTCACCCACCGTCAGCCAGGGGGCGCTCATATTCAAGGAACACCTGGAACGCCTGTCGGAGCTCATGTTGGTCCTGCTGCTGGGCGGGACGCTTTATCCCGATTCGTGGAGCTGGCGCGCGGTGGGATTGGCGCTGTTCCTGTTCATGGTGGCACGTCCGGTCAGTGTTTTCATCGGCCTGCTCGGCACCCGCACATCCTGGCGCATGCACGGCATGACAGGCTGGTTCGGGGTGCGCGGCATCGGTTCGCTTTATTACCTGATGTACGCCATCCAGCACGGGCTACCCGAACCCCTGGCGCTGGAGCTGATGCAATTGACGCTGATCGTGGTTACGCTGTCCATCGTGATGCATGGCATCAGCGTCAAGCCGCTCATGGGCCGTTTCTGGCGACGCAACAAGCGTCGTTCAATGCCGGCCTGAGCAGGCGGGGGGTTGGCAATCCCCCCATGAATGGCCATGCGTCTTGGCGCTTGGCTTGGTCGATACATCGAGTCCATGCAAAGGCCGCATTGATGGGAACGTGCGCCATGGGTATCTCACACCTCGCAATGATTTGAAGATATTCGGCATAATGCGCAACCTATATGTTTCACCCACCAGCCTCGTGACGTAGAGGCTGGCTCATTCAGTCACCCGAACCATGCTCCCTTCCATCGAACATCGACTCGCCGCCGAGATCGCGGCCAAACCTGCTCAAGTGGCCGCGGCCATTGCCCTGCTTGACGAGGGGGCGACGGTGCCCTTCATCGCGCGCTATCGCAAGGAGGCGACCGGCGGGCTGGACGATATGCAACTTCGCCTGCTGGAAGACCGGCTGCGCTATCTGCGTGAACTGGAAGCGCGCCGCACGGCCATCATCGAGTCGATCACCGAACAGGGCAAGATGACGCCGGAATTATTGAAGGCCATCTCGCTGGCTCCCGACAAGACGCAGCTGGAAGACCTCTATCTGCCTTACAAGCCGAAGCGACGCACCAAGGTGCAGATCGCGCAGGAAGCCGGACTGGAACCGCTGGCCGACGCCCTGCTGGCCAATCCGATGCTGAATCCGGAGGAGGAAGCGGCACACTACCTGCGCGAGCCCTTCACGACCGAGCAGGGCGACAATCCGGGCGTGCCGGACGCCAAGGCCGCGCTCGACGGCGCGCGGCATATCCTGATGGAGCGTTTCGCCGAAGACGCCAGCCTGTTGAAAGCCCTACGCGAATACGTGCAGGCGCACGGCGTCGTCGAATCCAAGGTGCGCGAAGGCAAGGACGCGGCGGCGGAAAAATACGCCGACTACTTCGATTATTCCGAATCCCTGACCACCATCCCGTCGCACCGTGCGCTGGCACTGTTCCGCGGACGGCGCGAGGAGATGCTCGACGTGCGGCTGCGCCTCGACAGCGAGGAGGAACGTCCGGCCTGGAGCGCGCCGCTCAATCCGTGCGAGACGCGCATCGCCAGCCGCTTCGGCATCCAGGACCAGAACCGCCCCGCCGATCGCTGGCTGATGGACACAGCGCGCTTCACCTGGCGCGTGAAGAGCTTCATGCACCTGGAACTGGAACTGATGGGTGCGCTGCGCGCCCGCGCCGAAACCGAAGCCATCCAGGTATTCGCACGCAACCTCAAGGACCTGCTGCTCGCCGCCCCCGCCGGGCCGCGCGCCACCATGGGGCTCGATCCCGGCGTGCGCACCGGCGTGAAAGTGGCGGTGGTCGACGAGACCGGCAAGGTGGTTGACACCGCCGTGATTTATCCGCATCAGCCGCGGAACGACTGGGACGGCTCGTTGTATACCCTGGCCAGGCTCGCCGAGCAACACCGCGTCGCGCTGATCGCCATCGGCAACGGCACGGCCTCGCGCGAAACCGACAAGCTGGCGCGCGAACTGATCAAGCTGCGTCCTGAACTGAAGTTGACCAGCATCGTCGTCTCCGAAGCCGGCGCGTCGGTCTATTCGGCGTCCGAATTCGCCTCGCGCGAACTGCCCGATATGGACGTCTCGCTGCGCGGCGCGGTGTCCATCGCTCGGCGGCTGCAGGACCCGCTGGCCGAACTGGTGAAGATCGATCCGAAGTCGATCGGCGTCGGCCAGTACCAGCACGACGTCAGCCAGTTCGAACTGGCGCGTTCGCTCGACGCCGTGGTGGAGGACTGCGTCAATGCCGTGGGCGTGGACGTCAACACTGCCTCCGCGCCCCTGCTCGCGCGCGTCTCCGGCCTCGGCAACAGCGTGGCGCAGGCCATCGTCGCGCACCGCGACGCCACCGGAAAATTTGCCAGCCGCGCGCAGCTGCGCGACGTGCCGCGCCTGGGCGAGAAGACCTTCGAACAGGCGGCGGGCTTCCTGCGCATCATGGGCGGCGACGACCCGCTCGACGCCTCCGCCGTCCACCCCGAATCGTATCCGCTGGTGCAAGCGATCCTCGCCGACATCAGGCAGGACATCAAGGCCGTGATCGGCAACGGCAGCCTGCTGAAGTCGCTCAATCCCTCCAAGTACGCCAATGAGCAATTCGGTATACCCACCATCAGCGACATCCTCAGGGAACTCGAAAAACCCGGCCGCGACCCACGCCCCGAATTCACCACGGCGGCGTTCAGGGACGGCGTGGAAACGCTGGCCGACCTCAAGCCCGACATGATCCTGGAAGGCGTCGTCACCAACGTCGCCGCGTTCGGCGCCTTCGTCGACGTCGGCGTGCACCAGGACGGCCTGGTCCACATCTCCGCCCTGTCCAACACTTTCGTCAAGGACCCGCACAGCGTGGTCAAGGCCGGGCAGATCGTGAAGGTCAAAGTGCTGGAAGTCGACGAGAAGCGCAAGCGCATCGCGTTGACGATGCGGCTGAGCGATGCGGCAGCGCCGGTGGACAGGAAGCCACACGCGGCGCCGCGCGACAACCGTAGCCAGGGCAAGCCGATGGGCGGCAAGCCCAACCGTGTACCTGCTTCGACGCCGGCAGGGGGCGCGATGGCCGCGGCGTTCGCCAAGCTGAAAAGCTGAGCCTGGACTCGAGTCTCGTTACCCAGGCTGCGCCTGTTTGGTCAATGCCCGGATAAAGCCGACCAAGTCGGCAAGGAACATGGCGATGGCCGCCCCCAGCTGCATGATCTTGGCGGCCATCGTCGCGCCGCCCGTTCCGATCAACAGCAGGACCGACGCGACAAGCTGGATGATCGCAACCGCATAGTCGATCCATGACAGGGATTGCAGGAAGGTGCCGACGACGGTTTTCAGATTGGTGGTGCCGCGCAGCCAGAACAGCACCTTCTTGATCAACTCCAGTTTTTCTCCCAGCTGCTCCAGCCGTTTCAGCTCCCGCACGGCAGTAGGGTTCATCACCTTCTTGAAGAATCCGCCCAGCGGTCCTTGCAGGCTCTTGGCCATCTTGCTTTTCTGCACCGCGACGCTCACGCTGGCTGCGGCAGCGACGATGCCCAGCACGTCGATGACGAGAAAACAGCCGTACAGGATGGCATCGGCGTTGGCCGCCACCATGGGGGCCGAGTCCATGCTCCCCGATATGGTCAGGATGCGTTCGCCATCGAGCAGGTAGACGTAATTGCCGTTTTCGATCCGTGTTTCGTAATTCACCTTGAGCGTATCGGCCAGCTTTGCATCGAGCGTGGCGCCCATCGGCGCCGCGATGCCGCTGACGAGCGTCGCCGTCGCCTGGGCTTCGGTGAAGTGCTTTTCACTGACGGCCTTCTGGAAATCCGCATCGTCTGCGAGCTCGGCCCAAGCCGCGGCTACGGCAGCCTCCGGCGTATCGGGCGGCGGCGCCACGCCCATGACCATCTCCTCCAAGGTCAACGCCTGAGGCGGCTGCAGCATCAACGCAATGGTGTCTTCGGCAAAAAAATCCGCGGCATATTGGATGCCGGTACTGTGGAAAGTCGTCAGTGCCATGTGTCCCTCCGTGTCTGATTTTCCGATCGGTGCCGTGCCATGCGTCGCATGCTGGCAGCCCGACGAATATCTGAACGCTTCATGGATTCAGATCGTGTGTCCGTCCCGTTCACGTCCATCGTTCGCGTGCGCACACCGGAACGGCGGGCGGATCGCAGCGACCGCTTGTGTCGGGCAGCTAAAAACACTCTAGGTCGAATACCCGGAGAGGGATATACAACTTTAGTCGTAGTCGGGTGATCCGATGCGCCGACAAGGCCACCGCACCGGCATTCAAGCGGCGGCGTTACTGAAGTCGAAAGGGTGAGAGCCTGTCAAACGTGGGACATCCCTTCGGGGCTGACCCTTATCGTTCCTTCATCGATGCGCAGCGTTCGCGCCCGCAACTGGCCGCATCCGCCCTCGACATCCTGCCCCGCGGAGTGGCGCAGCTTGGTGAGCACGCCACGTTGGTGCAGGCTGCGCGCCATCTCGGCCGCCCGTTCCCAGCTCGGGCGCCGATAGTCGAATTCGTCGCTGCCCTCGACGCGGTTGTAGGGAATCAGGTTCATCACCGCATACTTACCAGCCAGCAATCGTGCGATCCCGTCCAATTCGGCATCGCCGTCGTTGATGCCTTCGAGCAGCGTCCACTGGTACTGGATCGGGTAGCCGGTGCGGCGGGCATAGGCTTCGCCCAACTCGACCAGTTCGACCGGCGCGATGTCGGGCGCCTTCGGCAGCAGACGCCGGCGCAATTCTTGATCGGTGGTGTGCAGCGAGAGCGCCAAGGCAGGCTTCACCACGGACAGCGGCAGGCGCTCGAACACGCGCCGGTCGCCGACGGTCGAGAAAACCAGGTTCTTGTGGCCGATGCCACCTTCCACGCCGAGCAGCTCAATGGCCTCCAGTACGTTGTCCAGATTGTGGGCCGGCTCGCCCATGCCCATGAACACGACCTTCTTCACCGGGCGGCGGCTGCGCGCCAGCACCACCTGCGCGACGATCTCCGCGCTGGAGAGCTGGCGCAGCAGACCGGCACGGCCGGTCATGCAGAACACGCAGCCCACCGCACAGCCGACCTGGGTCGACACGCACACGCCGTCGCGCGGCAGCAGCACGCTTTCCACCGTCTGGCCATCCGCCAGTTCCACCAGCAAACGCGCCGAGCCATCCTCGCCGGCATGCTCGGAATGCACCCGTGCGAGCGCATTCAGCTCATCGAACAAACCGGGAAGCGCGTGACGCACCGACAGCGGCAGAAAATCCTCTGCACGCCGGCGCTTGTTATCGAGCGGGCGTACCTGAACCCACGCCCGCAGCACGCGTCCCTCATGGCAGGGCGCAGCGCCGAGAGTGCGAAGACGTTGTCGGAGTTGGAGGAGTCGCATGGCGGGGCGGATGGTAGCACGGGGAATGCCGGCGACTGCGGAGCGCCTTGGCCGCCATCGGCCATGTGTCGAGCAAGCCCCGGAGCGTTCCCGTACTACGCGCAGGCTACCCGACACCATCCTTCAAGCCGGTCGCGGCATTCGAATCAGAACAGTCACTGCCCCAGGTCGTGGCCCGTGGTCTCTGCGGCTCCGGGAATTGAATCGAATCTGAACTGAATCCATGCCGTCCGCCCGGGAATTCGCGCGGTAGAACGGTCACTGCCCGCGCTACGGCAGATAGTGCGCCGCCGCCCGCTTGACCAGGCCGCCGGCATCGAAGAACAGCACTTCGATCACGGGACCACGCACGCCGTTGTAGTGAATCGCCACGCTGTCCGCCCCGGCAAACGTCGCCAGCAGTTCGAAGCGCAGGTCGGGGAAACGCGACAGGGCCCGCCTCCAGTAGTCCCCCACCGCGCGTTTTCCCTTGAGCACGCCACTCGGTTCGCCCGCGATCACGGCGATATGCGGGGAAGACATCACGAAGTCCTCGCTGTAGTGCGACAGGATCCGGTCCAGGTCATGGCTGTTCCAGGCTTCGATCCATTCCTTGCCGAATCTGTCGGCTTGCGCTTTCGTGATCACGTGTCCTCCTGTTCCAGATGTGCGTTCCCAATCGTCGTGCCGAAATCAGCAGCCGACGCAGTGCGCCCGCCTGGCGTTCCCTTCGGCCATAGCGGACCGCGTACATGATGCCGCCCCGATCCACGCCGAGGTCATGCAGTGCTCGGTCGCTCAACGCACCGAGTTCGGATTCGGCCCGCCGGCAGGCCATGGCAACGGTCAGGCGCCGCAGGATTCTGCCTATAACCCTCCGGATATAGCGCCTGCGCAAGGCAGCCGCCCGGCGCACAAGCTGCCGGACATCCACGCTGCCTACCTGTCGTATGTTGCCATCCATGCCCGGAATACTAGGCAGGTACGGCGCCTCGATACAGATGCAGAAAAACGGGTTTTATTGGGATACAGTTGCATCCGGGGGCCAACTGTAACCATCGGGATCGGCTTCGCGTGTACTGCATCCGGGCACGGCGCTGGCCCTACACTGGCGAGACAGGAGGCTGCCATGAACTTGTACGAAAACCTCGCGACGCACGTGAAGAACGCCATCCGCCAAGGCGTGTACCAGCCCGGCGACCGCCTGCCCTCCGTCAGACGGCTGTCCGAACAGCACCGGGTCAGCCAGAACACGGCGGTGTCGGCCTACCGGCTGCTGGAAAGCCATGGCTGGCTGGAAGCGCGGCCGCAATCCGGATTCTTTGCGCGCCACCCCGAATCCTCGCTGCCCCCCGCGAAAGGCAACGACAATGCCGAAGGCCCCTGCACGGTCAGCGTCACCGAGGTCGCCCTGCGCCTGTGCCGCAACGCGCTGCAACCCGACCTGGTTTCGCTGGGCGCGGCCACGCCCCACCCCGGTTATCTGCCGCTGGCCGACCTGCGCGCTGCCTTCAACCGCAGCCTGCGCGACAGCAACGATATCGCCAGCCGCTACAGCTTTCCCCCGGGTGAAGAACCCCTGCGCATCCGCATCGCGCAGCGCGCCGCCGAACGCGGCTGTGCCTTCGGTCCGGACGACGTGGTCATCACCGACGGCTGCCAGGAAGCCCTGAACCTCGCCCTGCGCGCCGTGGCCAAGGCCGGCGACATCATCGCCATCGAGAGCCCCGCCTTCTTCGGCACCCTGCAGGCGATCGAGTCGCTGGGCATGCAGGCGCTGGAAATCCCCAGCGACCCGGTCACAGGCATCAGCCTCGACGCCCTGGCCCTGGCGCTGGAACGCTGGCCGGTCAAGGCGGTAGCGGTGGTGAGCAATTTCAGCAACCCCACCGGCAGCCTCATGCCCGACGCCCACAAGACCCGACTGGTGAAGATGCTCGCCGCGCGCGGCATTCCGCTCATCGAGGACGACATCTATGGCGACCTCGCGCATGGCCGCACGCGGCCGCGCCCGGCCAAGGCCTACGACCGCACGGACAACGTGCTGCTATGCGCCTCGTTCTCCAAGACCATCGCGCCCGGCTACCGGGTCGGCTGGATCGTGCCGGGCCGCTGGCGCCAGGCCGTCGAACACCTCAAGTACGTCAGCACCCTGTCCAGCGCCACCCTGCCGCAGCTGGCCGTGGCCCGCTACCTGGCGGACGGCCGCTACGAACGCCACCTCAACAAGGTACGCCGCTCCTACGCCGACAACCTGGCGCGCATGCAGGCGCACATCGCCCGGCATTTTCCGGCCGGCACCCGGACCTCGCGCCCCGACGGCGGCTTCGTGCTCTGGGTCGAACTGCCGGAGCACATCGATACACTCGCCCTCCACGACAAGGCGCTGCGGCAAGGCATCAGTTTCACCCCGGGCAATCTCTTCTCGCCGCAGGGCCGCTATCGCAACTGCCTGCGGCTGGCCGCCGCCCTGCCCTGGGACACGCGGGTGGAACAGGCGCTGGAAGCGCTGGGCAAACTCGCCCGGCGCGCCTGACCCGCATCACACTCACGCCATCACGGGAGAAAACTGCATGACGCCCTCCACCTCCGTCGCCCGCGTCGCCCTCGACATTCCGCCGCGCGACCGACCCTCCATCTACCCGCAAGCGATCCAGACCTTGCTGGGCGAACGCCTGGCCGGACGCGAAAAGCGCGCCCTGGGCGACGCCTTCGGCCTGACGAACTTCGGCGTCAACCTCACGCGCCTGGCGCCCGGTGCGGTCTCGGCCTTGCGCCATGCGCATTCCCGGCAGGACGAACTGGTCTACATCCTCGCCGGATCGCCCACCCTGCGCACCAACGAAGGCAGCATGCGCCTGGCGCCCGGCATGTGCGCCGGCTTCAAGGCCGGCACCGGCAATGCCAGCCAGCTGCTGAACGAAACCGGCGAAGACGTGCTGGTTCTGGAAATCGGCGACCGTTCGTCGGGCGACGAAGTCACCTACCCCGACGACGATCTGTTCGCCACCTTCGTCGACGGCCAGTGGCGCTTCTTCCACCAGGACGGCACGCCGTATTGAACGGGCACGCCGTCCGCAGCGGCCACGTCGCGCCGGCGCATCCAGTGCACAAAAGATCGCGGAACCTGCTTTTTTATCGTGCGGCTGCCGCCTGCGTGCACGACGCGATCGATTGCGTGGTCAGTGGTAATGTGAGCACTCCCGACATCCCGGAACCCATCGCATGACAGATGCCGATCCAACTATTCCGGCCCATCGTCTCAACCTGCTCAAAGGCTTTTCGGCAGCAGCGGTGGTCGTCATGATCTGGTCCGGGTTCAACATCGTCTCCCGGCTGGGCGGGCGCAGTCCGCTTACGCCCTATGACATGGTGGCCATCCGTTTCGTCGTCTCGGGAATGGCGTTTCTACCCTTTATGTTGACCCGATGGAACCGCCTCAAGTGGCCGCGGCTTGCCGTGCTTGCCGCGATTGGCGGCACGGGTTACACCTTGTTCATCTACTCGGGCTTTGCCCTTGCACCGGCCGCGCACGCGGGCATTCTGGTCAATGGCGGCATTCCCTTTGCGAGCGCATTGATCACCTGGCTCATACTCGGGCATCGCCCTGGCATCCGGACCGAATTCGCCCTGCTGGTCGCGGGGCTGGGGATCATGCTGATCGGCTTCCACAGCCTGGGGCAGATTTCCGGTGCCCCCGCCCATCAATGGGTGGGGGATATGTTCTTTCTTCTTGCCGCAATCAGCTTCGCAAGCTTCGTCTTGTTGCTCAAGCATTGGCATGTCCCACCCATCGAAGCAACGGTCGGGGTCTCCGTGATTTCCATGGTTTTCTACACGCCGGTTTATCTCCTGTTCCTGCCCAAGGCCATCACCACTGTTTCCCTGTCCTTCATTCTGTTGCAAGGCGTGTATCAAGGCATCCTGGCCGCCTCGATTGCCGGCCTGCTCTTCACCTACGCCATCCACAACATCGGACCGCAAAAGGCAACGCTCATGCTGGCCATGGTTCCCGGCATCTCGGCGGTGGCCGCCGTGCCATTGCTGAAGGAATCCCTCGATGCCGTAACCATTTCCGGCGTCGTGCTGGTGACGATCGGCGCGGTGCTGGGCGCGACACATCGATTGGCAAAACAGGGATGACGGGGCCAGGCAGTCTGCCCCTTTATTCGATGCCCAGGCTGTGGGTAACATGAATCCAAAGGACCTGGAATTACTTGTCACCCGGGAGATGCCTTTTGGCATGCACAAGGGCCGGATCATTGCGGACCTGCCGGGCAATTACCTCAACTGGTTCGCGCGCAACGGATTCCCTCCGGGTGAAATTGGCCGTCTGCTGGCCCTGATGCAGGAAATCGATCACAACGGCCTGGCGGACATTCTCACGCCGCTCCGGCAGCGATCGGGCCACCCTTTTGCGCCGACTGATTGAGTGTTTTTTTCAGATGGATGGAACGACGCCCTATTTGACCGGTCTTCAGCCTGCTCGCCCCCTACGCAGTCGCGCCCAAGGTTCGAAGACGCGCGTCGAGCGCTCAGTCCGAGACCCGGTCGTATTCAAGCTTGTATCGCACGCATTGATGGAGAACGCATGATCCTTGCCGCAATCGTTCTGTTTTGTCTGGCAGTGGCGCTGGGCCTGGGGCTCGTGGTGCTGGGCGTGCGCTACCGACGCGGCTCGCGGGCCCTGGCGGCGGTGCACGCCGGCCTTGCCCTGCTGGGCCTGGTCCTGTTGGGACGGCATATCTTCAGCAGTCCCGTTCACATGTTGTACAACGATGCGGCGCTTCTGTTCGTGCTGGCGCTGGCCGGCGGGCTGGTTCTGCTGGCCCTGCGCATGGGCACCCATGAACACCGCTCGCCACCACCGATGGTGGGCGTCAGCTTCCACGCGGCCATGGCCATCACGGCGCTGCTGCTGTTGGTGCTGGGATACACGCATCCCTGACCCTGGGATTCCCGGGTTTTCCGGTCAGCGAAATCAAGTCGGGAGAGTCGCATGGGGTGTGGAGGGCAGGCGGAGAGTGTCTGCCCGCTATGGCCTCAGCCCAGGCAGAGCGGCGTAAGCAAACCGATCCTGGACATGGCCCTCCAACGCTGAAACTGTCATGAAATAAATCAGATTGTGTGGTTAGACTGTTTTCTCCAGTCGCTCTCATCCAGAGAAACGGGATCTCGCCATGCGCCGAAAATATATCCTGTTATACCTGCCATTGCTTCTGGCTTGGCATGGCGAAGCGCATGCTTTGCCAACCTGTGCAGCAACGGTCGGCGAATTGGGCGTCATGCTCGGCCACCCTATCTTCCCCCTGAAATGGGAAGAGACTACGATGGATGACGGCAAACCGCTGGTGATGTCCATTGTTGAAAACCATGGTTCTCTTTTTATGGAATTCACCAAAACCGGCGAGGGCCTTTGGGCAGAGAGCCGTGGCGTCATTTGCAAAACAGGTACGGATGTCGAAGCCCGGTTCAGCGGGGAGCAGATTCGCCTGGGGCCGGCGGCCAGCTGGCTTTTGCGCCTTGCATTAAAAAACGGTGGAAAATTCAAACTGACGAAGTTCGGGTCAGACCAGTTGCGTATCGCGACCAGCCGTTGGAGCGGGATTTTTTCTCCCACATCAAAGTAAGCTTGCTCCCGTGCCTGCCGGCGTCAGCGGCATCGGGAACACGTCAGTCCGTAAGCGGACAGACCACGCACAGAAAGGCGCCCAGGGCGCGTAGACACTGTCGGCGTTGGGAGAGGGCAAAATCCAACTTCGAGACTCTGCCCACCTCCAACAGCCCCAGGTGGGCACCCGCCCGTATTTACGCCTCTGCCGCTTCAGCCATTTCCTACACGCATCCCGACCCCTGGACGACTTCGCTCAAACGCCGTCGACGCTAAGCTCGAGTCCATGAATCCAGCCCGTTTTGAATAGACAGGCCAGGGAACAGACTCTCGAGGAAGGAAGGGCGTTATGCGCATGCAATCGCAACCGTCTGCTACGGATATCTCGGAGGGGGAATTGATCGGCCGCTTCGAAGCATTTATTGCCGCCGAGTCTTTTCCATGCGTGGGTGCGAAATCGGCGCTGAGCCGCGGGCAGATCATTTACCGGATCGAAAACACTTTGCGAGGCGGCCCGGCCGCCTCGACCGTCGCTGCCTTGCAGCAGTTCAGTCACGAGTACGACCGCGATTCGCCCTTGTTCCAGAGCGTGGTAGTCCTGTTTCGCCAGCCCGGAACGCTCACGGAAGACGCTTTCGAATCCGTTCTATGGCAGTATCTGGACAGCATGCATCATGCCGATGCCGTCCATCACGACTGGGATCCCAGGGTGAGCAAAGACCCGAAGTCTGCGGACTTCAGCTTCAGCGTGGGCGGGCGCGGATACTACGTCGTAGGCCTGCACCCGGGCGCGAGCCGGACTGCGCGGCGCTTTGTGCGCCCGGCCCTGGTGTTCAATCTGCACGACCAATTCGAACGCCTGCGAAGCGATGGGAAATACATGCCGATTCGGGACACCATCATCAAGCGCGACACACAACTGGAAGGAACGCCGAATCCCATGCTCAAACCTTTTGGAGCCGGCTCTGAAGCCCGTCAGTACAGTGGACGCGCCGTCGACGATCACTGGACGTGCCCGTTTCATGCGCGCTGAGATCCCTCCCCGCTCGGCTGTGGCGTTCGAGCTGCGCGCCGGGCAGCGGCTGCGGGTCATCGATCCGAGGGGCGAACAAGTCTCCGACCTGGTCGCGTTCAATCGTCGCGATACACAGGAGTACCTGTCCTCTGGACGTACCCTCGATTACGCCTCCAGACTCTTCCTGACGACGGACGACATCCTGTATTCCAACCGCAGCACGCCGATGTTCCGTATCGGCGAGGATCGCGTGCGACGCCATGATTTTCTGCTGACGCCCTGCTCTGCCGATACCTTTCGCATCCTCTACGGCCATGAGCATCCGCACCGGGGCTGTCACGGCAACCTGTCGGAGGCGCTCGCGCCTTTCGGCATCGCGCCGGACCAGATCCCGGTCACATTCAATATATTCATGAACGTCGACGTCAACGGCGAGACCGGCGAAATCGCGGTCAGGCCGCCCCGCAGCAAAGCGGGAGACTACGTGGATCTTGTTGCCCAGATGGATCTGATCGTCGGTCTCACAGCCTGCTCCGCCGAGCAGTCCAACAACTACAGCTTCAAGCCGATCGACTACGAAGTGTTCGACGACTGACTGCAGCGGAGCATTTTCCGCTCGGCGGACGGTCCCGCTCCTGCACTGCCGTCAGCGCCGCCGACACCAAATCACGGCAGCATGCGCTGCCAGCCACACATGGTTTCATCCCCATCCCCCGCCTTTATAGGGCGGCCGGCGGAATTCTCACGCGGCTTGCTTGCACATGCCTCAAGTCTCACGCTACTGGGATTGAGCGAGAAGCGCCTTGAAATCCGGGTTCCTGATCGCTTTGCCAATCACGTTCTGAACCGCCGGAAAATAGGCTTCGGCCGTCTGCTTGCATGCCGTGTCGGCGATAAATCCACTCTCGAACTCATAATGTTCCGAGACGAAAAGCGATTTTCCGTTCGACGACTTGAGACGCAAGCCGATATCCCACTGGCCACCGGTGAGTCCGCGTGATGAGGAAAAGCTGAGGGTTTCCAGGCTGCCTGTGAGCGTGATCTTCGGCGTCTTGTCATCGAACAAGCCCGCGACCTTCAACTCGTCCGCAAGCGCTTTCTGGATGTAGGCCTCGAAGCTCATATTGTCGGGCGGCGCGATCGGACCGGCACCTCGGCAGGCCCTGTCAAAAGTCGCTGGTCCCGTGAACGGGCCCACGTTGATATTGCCTATGCCAATCGACTTCAGAGCCACGTTAGTGTCAGCGGAAATGCTGTAACGCGGTGGCGTGAAGGTCGAGCATGCGCTCAGTGACATCACGGCAAGGACGACTGCAATTTTTTTCATGTATGGCTCCCCTGTTATGAACAACGCCAGGCTTTGAAACACCTGCCCGCCTCCTGCAGGCCTGGCGATTGACGGATCGACCGGAGACGGCGTGGCCGCGAGGATAACCCAGAGCGCGCTTGCCGACCACATGTAGCGGCGGTCCGCCCGGTGCGGTATCGCATGGCGAACTTCAGGGGCATTCTGGTCGCCATGGTTTTGCGTTACCGAACTCAATACCCGGATGAACAACCCGAAGTCGATCCCTTATTGACCCGAATAAGGAGCTTGGCGTGGAATGAAAATGTGTTTTTGCAAAACCTCGTATCTTCACTTCTACCGATCCGCTGATTTCAAAGCTACGATTATTCAATTCGAGCCTGGCCCCTTTTATTCTTTTTATTCTCGAAAAAATTATCGGTTGTCGATTCGGCCCCTCTACAAACGTCGTCCTGGTTATCGACACCCCAAAAGGAGATGACCATGCAATTCATGATGCTGATGATTCCCGCCGTGTACCAGGGCGGCAAACCGGCGCCTGACTTCACGCCTGACCTCAAGAAAATGGAAGCGATGGGACGCTTCAACGAGGAGATGGGCAAAGCGCTCAAAATCGAATCGCTCAACGGCCTGCACCCGTTGGCCAAGGGGGCGCGCGTGTCGTTCACCCAAGGCAAGCCCTCCGTCACCGACGGGCCGTTGATCGAAGCGAAGGAAGTGCTGGGCGGTTACTGGCTGGTGGATGCGCCATCCAAGGAAGACGTGGTGAAGTGGGCGCAACGCTGCCCGGCGGACGAAGGCGACACCATCGAGATCCGGCAGATCTTCGGGCCCGAGGATTTCGCGAAATAAGGCGCGTGGCGTGAAACACCTCGCCCGGATTCATCGAAGGCAAATCACCCGAGCCCGGTCCGTTTGATTCATTTCGCCCGCTTCTCGTCGGCGGCCTCGAAATGATCCATCTGGTCGGCCCGGGCTTTTTTGAATGCGGGGCGATCCGTGACACGCGCCACATAGGCCTCGGTCGCCGGCCGGTCGCCAAACGAGCGGATGTCCGGAATGCGCAATACGTCCGCCATCAGCAGGTCTGCGACCGTGAAGCGGTCCGCCGCGAGCCATGCCCGCCCGCCCAGCACTTTTTCGAGCTGGTCGAGACGCGTGCCCATCCATCCCTCAAGACCATTGTTCTCATCGCCGGAGATCTTCAAAAACCACCACGGCACGGAGACCATCTCGATCGAGTTGAGCGCGGCGATCGTCCATTGCAGCGTTTCCGCTTCGCCAACCGGATCGCGCGGCATCAGCGTGTCGCTTTTCCGGGCCAGATGCAGCAGCCCGGCACCGCTCTCGAACAACTCCAGTTCGCCGTCGCTCAGGAAGGGGACCTGGCCAAAAGGCTGGTATGCGAGATGATGGGTATCAGGGCCGTCGAATGGAACCGTGCGGACGGCATAGCCGAGACCGGCTTCCTCGCACGCCCATCTCAGCCTCAGATCACGCACAAAACCACGCGGGCCTTCAGGCACCCAGTCGTAGGTCCAGATGGTCAGTTCGCTCATCGCAGCAGGCCTTTCCTGTATCCAGATTGAGAGTGGATCGTCCGCATGAACCGATGTTTCGGTCGCGTCAACATGCGTACCTTATGCCAGATAGCCCGGAACGTCTCATGTCCTCACCTGGCAGGCAGGTTATCGCAAGCGGGAAGCGACAGCCTCCGCTCCCTTCGATCCGGCCACTTCAACCCACGCGGGAAGCCCCGCTCCCATTTTCAGACATGGCTTACACGGAATTCGGACGCCCCCTCGCTGCCAATCATCGCCCTTGTCGGCATCATTTGGCCATCGTTTCCGATTAGCCATCGTGCCACGTAATCGGCATTGATAGACGGGGTGGCGCTGGCATCGGCAACCCCGCACACAGGACAAGCGCATGAACCCAACCACCGCGAAAGATCCAAGTACCCTTTTTGACAGGGATGGTTTCGTCATCAATCCCGAACAATGGGATATCGCGCTGGCGCAGCGCATCGCGAATTCCGAGGGCCTGGGAGAAATGGATGCGTTGCAGCAGCAGTTGCTGCTGACCTTGCGCGAGGAATTCCACAAATTCGGGGCGGTCACGGCCTTGAGCCATATTTGCCACCTCAACGGCCTCGACGCGGATTGCCTACATCAGCGGTTCCGCTCCCCGCGCCAGGCCTGGCGTATCGCGGGTCTGCCCAATCCGGGCGAAGAAGCCAAGGCTTACCTGGCCTGACATACAGATGGGAAGGCATATGATGAGACACGTAAACCTGACCGTTCCAGAAATCGGATTGATCGCCGGCACACGGGCAGCAGCAGGCGCGGGCCTCGCCCTGCTGCTTTGCAACCGATTGGATCCGGACCGGCGACGCGCTGTCGGCTGGACGCTTCTTGCGGTGGGTATCGCCACCACGATACCGCTGGTCGCACGGGTATTCGGAAAACCCTGCGCACCCACGGATACTGAAGAGGCGTAGATTGCAGGCTATCGGCAGTGCAGGCCGTCAAACCCGCGAACCGGCCGTGCCGCCATTCCCGGGCTGAACGCCGGTTGTGCGAATCGCGAAGGAGAGCGTGATGATCGAGCTTTTGCCGGGTCTGCCAGACCCCATCGTCGGATTACGTGCATCGGGACAGGTGACCGCGCAGGACTATGAGTCCGTCGTGATTCCCGCCATCGAATCGAAGCTGCAGGCGCACGGCGCCGTTCGCGTCCTGTACCAATTGGGGCCGGCATTTTCCGGATTCAGCGCAGGCGCGATGTGGGATGACGCGAAACTGGGATTCACCCATCTCAAGGCGTGGGAAAAGATCGCCTTCGTCACGGACAGCGACGGCATGCGGGGCGCAATCGGCCTCTTTCGATTTGCCATCCCGTGTCCGCTCAAGGTCTTTTCCAACGCACAGTTTGCCGAGGCGGTCGAGTGGGTAACGGCCTGAGCATGACCCAATGCGCCAACACCTGATCATGTCTGGGTCGCCCCCTTGATTTGACGGTTCAATTCACGGGGAAACCGTCGCCTGACCCAAGCCCGTCGCTTCGCTGCGCGCTTCCATGAACCGGGCCAGTATCGGACCGCAAATCATGCCGAGCGCCAGCCGCAGGTCGTTGTTGGGAACCACCATGGTGGTCGGGCGCGACATGTAGGCGCCGGGAATGCGCCGGAGCAACTCGGGAAAATCATGGCGTTCGCGGTCGCGGAAGTGGATCACGCAGAGCGATTCGTCGGCCAGCGGCACGTCGCGCGCAATGAACGGGTCGGAGGTGTCCACCAGCGGCATGCGCTGGATGTTGATGTCGGTCAGGCCGAACTGAGGCACGATGTAATGGATGTAGTCGTCCATGCGGCGCAGGATGGTTTCCACCGATTCCTCGGGCGTGCACGTGCCCTTTTTGCAGTCGCGGTGGATCTTCTGTATCCACTCCAGGTTGATGGCCGGCGCCACGCCGATCAGCAGGTCCACATGCTGGGCCACGTCGACGCCCGGGCGTCCCACGCGACGGTCTATTTCCGGCGGAAAGTGGCACGATTCGATCTTGCGGCGGGTCCAGGTGTTGGCCATCAGGCCGCCATGCTGCCCCTCGTAGAACAGGAGATCGCTGCCCGGCGGCAGCGGCGCCCAGGGCGTGAACTCGCCAGCCTGCACCCCCAGTTCCTCGCCGTGCTCGGCCGTGTGCGCATACTGGCGAACCACCCCGCTGCCGCATTCGCCATAGGTCCGGAAAAACGATTCCAGCTCCTGGAAATGATTGCACTCGGGCCCGAACCAGGAAATGTTGCGGCCGCTGCGCCGCGCCTCGTCGAGCAAGGCGGCGAACTGCCGATCGGTATAGCGCCGGAAACCGTCGCCATGAACGATCGCGGGCTTGATGTTCAGGCGCTCGAAAATGAACTTGAACGCGTGGCGTATCGTGGACAGGCCGGCACCGGACGAACCGGTCACGGCAACGATGGGATGCTGCTGGGACATGATCGCTGATTCCCCCTGGATTGGCCAAACGGCCGCTGACGGCAAGTTTACCCCGGCGCATCCCGCGAGGAACAGAATCCGAAGCTCGCGAGACCCGTGGCTCGTCAAGCGCGTGGCGTCCATTCGAGCCGGCCCCGTTAGCGGCGCCCAGAGGTTGCAGTATGCGTATGCCCGAACCATGATCCGCGCAGCGTGGCCTATATTGGATAGACGTTCGTGCGCAGACGAGATGCGTCCAGAAACCTCGTCAAGGGAGCTCGCCGTTGGATAAGCCCGTGCCACCCTCTTCAGATTCCCGGGATCCGGGCATCCTGGTGCCGCAGATCGCGCAGAGCTTTCGTCAGCTCCCCATATCGCTGATCGCCAACCTGGCAAACGGACTCATCATTGCCGCGGTGCTGTGGGGCGCCGTGCCCACGCCCGTCCTGCTAAGCTGGTCAGTCTTGCTCATCGCCGTCACCGGGGCGCGATTCCTCAGCTTGCGCGCGTTTGGAAACGCCTCGCCCAAAAGCGAGCCGGATCTGGCCGTCTGGACGACGTATTTCGTGGCAGGCGCCTGCGCGGCCGGCGTGGTGTGGGGGCTGTCCGGCATTCTCCTGTTTCATCCCAGTTCCTTCCCGCACCAGGTCGTGCTCGCTTTTGTACTGGGGGGAATGGTGGCCGGCGCCGTTCCGCTGCTGTCGTCCGTGCGCTACGCCTATGGGTGCTTCGCCATTCCGGTCGTGGTCCCCATCGGCATCCGAATGATGTGGGTGGGCGACCGCATCCATCTCGTCATGGGCCTGCTGATGATCATCTTCGGTCTCACCATGCTCGCCACCTCCGCCCAGGTCCACCGCCTGTTCCGCGACGCGGAAAAACTGCGCCGCGAGCTGTTCTCGTCAAGCGAAGTGGCGCAGGCGCTGGAGTACCTGGTCCGCCTGGACAGTCTCACCGGCATCCCGAACCGGCGGCTGTTCGAGGAAGAACTCGGCAAGGAATGGGCAAGGGCGAAGCGCGACAACGTGGCGTTGTCACTCATCATGGCCGATATCGATCACTTCAAGGAATACAACGACCACTACGGGCACCCGGCCGGCGACCTGTGCCTGGTGGACGTTGCGCAGGCCATGCACCACGCGCTGTCCCGCCCCGGCGACGTGGCGGCCCGAATCGGCGGCGAAGAGTTTGCGATCCTGTTGCCGCAGACGGATCTGGACGGCGCAATCGCCGTGGCCGAGCAGTTACGCGAGCGTATCCTGGCCTTGAATCTGCCCCACGACGCCTCGCCCGTGGCCAGCCAGGTCACCCTGAGTTTCGGCGTATCTTCGTGCGATCTTGCTTCCGTGTCGTCGCCCGCCGAGCTGATCCGCACATCCGACATCGCGCTATACGAAGCCAAACGCTGCGGACGCAACCAGATCGTGGCCGCCCGGAAAACGACATCGGTTCTGGTCGCGTGAACCCAGGGGCCAGGATCGAAAATGAGTCGTGGCGCTTTCGAGCGCAAAACCATTCGACCTTCGCCCTCTTGATCCACCCGGTCGACCCTGCATGCAATCCGCACCAGCGGCCCGACGCGCGAATGTTCTTCGGACCCCAATTCGCCTATGATCGAAACTACAGACTGCGCCAAGACCCCGACGCTGCGGCGATCCATTCGGACAGGGCGTCGATTGGGTTGATTCGAGACCGTCGTTGAGCGGCAAGCTGGAGAACACATGATTTCACATTCGATGCACTGGCCTCATTCCCTCAAGTGGTTCGCATGCATCCTGCTGCTGTTTTCCAGCCTTGCCGGCGCAGCGGAAAAGAAAGAGGGCGCGTTCCATGGCGCGGTCCAGACCGAGTACCCGAGCTGGTTCAAGGCAAGCTTCCTCAACCTCGGGGACGATATTGCAGAAGCCAAATCCCGGAACAAGCGCGTGATGCTCCTGTTCACGCAGGACGGCTGCCCCTACTGCCATGCCCTGGTCGAACGCAACCTTTCGCAAAAGGACATCGAAACCTATCTGCGGAAGCACTTCGACGTAATCGCCATCAACATGTGGGGCGACCGCGAGGTCGAGGGACTCGACAACCGGTCCATGACCGAGAAGCAGTTTGCCGCCAGCCTCAAGGTGCAGTTCACGCCCACCATCCTGTTTCTCGACGAAGCCGGGCAAACCGTCTTGCGGCTCAATGGCTACATTCCCCCCACCCGGTTCATGACTGCACTGGCGTTTGCGGCGCAGGGCACGAAGGATTCCAACTACCTCGATTACGTCGCGGCACACCAGCCGCCTATGACGGGCAGCGAATTGATCGGCGAGTCCTTCTTCAAGAAGCCCCCCTTCAATCTCGTGCGCAAGGGCAAGGCCAAGCCGATTGCGGTGTTCTTCGAGCAACGCGATTGTCCCGCCTGCGCCGAACTGCACAAGAGGATCCTGTCGGACAAGCAGACGCGCGCCATCATCGCCGGGTTCGATGCGATCCAGCTCAACATGTGGTCGGACACGCCGCTGGTCACCCCGCAGGGACAGGCCACCACGGCGCGCGCATGGGCCCGGGCGCTGGACATCAAATACGCGCCCTCCATCGTGCTGTTCGATGCAAAGGGCAAGGAAATCATCCGCTCCGAGGCCTATTTCAAACTGTTCCACACCCAGGGCATCCTGACCTATGTGCTGAGCGGCGCCTACGAAAAAGAGCCGAGCTTTCAGCGCTACCTGTCCGCCAAGGCGGACCGCCTGCGCGAACAGGGCCAGGATGTGGATATCTGGCGCATGGGCGATGAACCCGCCGGGAAGAAATAGGCGCGTGCGAATTCACGCGAGCGACCCATCCAGGCGGTTTTGTGTGAGTCAGTGCGATAAGCATCCGGCCCCGTTGCCGCGGCTCAGAACCTGTAATTGAGGCCGAGGCTCAGCAACGAAAACCGGACCGCAGCGTTCTGCTCGTAGACAAAGGCCGGGGTATCCGTGAACCGATAGTCCTTCTTTCCCAGGTCCACATACAGATAGTCGGCCTGCAGTTGCACCTTATCCGTCAGCGCGTAAAGCATGCCCGCACCCGCGGTCCAGCCCGTGGCGAGGTGCTGGTCGGATTCCCAGTTTCCGGTCGGTCCCCAGTACTGTATCGCTTCATGCAGGTCGCCCCGGACCTCTCCTGCGGCAATGCCGGCCGTGCCATACACGGCAAAGCGATCGTACGCCTGCCCGACCTTCAAGCGCAGCGTCGCCAGGTTTTTCACTCGCTGCCTGAGATGCATCGGACAGTTCGCGCGGGCGCTGTCGCAACCGTCCACCAGTCCGGGAAGCGGGTTGGTGTACAGGCTGCGGGTGCCGTCGATGTGCGTATCCAGCACGTCCACGCCCAGCCCGTAAATCAGGTTCTCGCGCTGCCAGTCATACCCCAGCGACACCCCCGCGCCCGCGCCGCGCAGATGGACCGACGTGGGCGTGAAGGGGAACGCCGGGTCGTACTGCCCGGTCCCCAGATGTGCCTCGCCCCATCCCTCGGCAAGCCTCACACCGGCATACGGGCCGCTCCAGTCCGCGCCGTCGGGCGGTTGTGCGGCAAGCGCAGGAATGGAGGAGAGCAATAGGCTTAAAGCAATGAATTCGCGCATGGGTAGTCTGGTTTTTTCACAAAAAGAAAGCGAATGGTGTCTGGCCCCATTTGGTCTGCCGCAGTTCCTTGTTCAGGTCGGACGTGCCGGTCATGCGGTCATTCTGCGTCTTGACGCCTCAGGAAATCAAAGCGAAATGACCTGGACGCCGGCGGCACCCGACAAGGCGGCGTAGAGCTGAGGAAAACATCCCACATGCACGCCGTCGACCAGGCCCTTGGGTCTCACCTCGCCGCTGCCGCATTGCTCGAACGCGCCCTCCGCCAATCCACGGCGCACCGCACACTGATCGCAGGCCATCAGGAGAATGCCTTTTTCGCGGGCCACCTTCGCCAGCCTTTCGCCGAAGGGGTCGCCGCTACGCAAGGTGTAGATGTTGTCATCGAAAAACATCATCCCCACCACCTCCGCGCCATGATTGCCCGCTTCGAGCTGGGGCAGGATCATGGTGTTCAGTTTAAAAGTGGATGCCATGTTGGTGGCAAATACGTAGGCAACTTTCATATCGTCTCCTTGGATACCTGAAAAATCGGTTCACCTGATCCGGGGTCATGATCCACCCGGTCCGGCGGCGTGCGCTGGGCGATGCACAGTGGGCAGGGTTGCAGCTTCAGGCACTCCACCATGATTAAGCTGCGGTGGCAAGTGCCGTCGATCAGTGCAACAGGCGTCTCCGAGAAGAGAGGTTGGGATGCGTTTCATGGTGGGTTAATTCGACCCTGGCCCCCTTTAACCGCGGCCGTTTGCCGGCTCAACGGAGAAATAACGTCTAAAGGCCCGGCTCGAATTCGTTTGCAATTTCGAATGTCGAAAACAATGTGGGCCTGGGCCCTTTAACTGCCGCGACTGACCTGCCGGCGAGGTAGTGCAATAAAAAAGGCGCACTGCGGTGCGCCTTTTCTTTGTTCACAGCGCCCGTCACCTGGAACAGTGGTCTGTCCCCTGTTCTTCAGCGATTCTGATAACGCTCCTCGTACTCTTTTTTCCTGCGCTCATACTCTTGCTGAGTATTCTTGTCCTTTTGAACCTGGCCTTGTGGCGCAGCCTTGTCGTTCCTGGCCTTGCCCCTCGGTTCAGGTTGGGACCGTTGCCGCTCAAGATCGCGTTGCTGCTGCAGGTCTTTCTGACGCTGCTGATCTTGCTGACGCTGCGGCTCTTGCTGACGCTGCGGCTCTTGCTGACGCTGCGGCTCTTGCTGACGCTGCTGCTCTTGGCGGCGTTGGTGTTCTTGCTGACGCTGTTGCGGCTCCAGCTGTCGCTGCTGTTCTTGCTGTCGCTGCTGATCTTGGCGTCGCTGCTGCTCCAGCTGACGCTTCTGTTCTTGCTGTTGCTGTTGCAGCTCCAGCTGGCGCTGTTGTTCCTGGCGGCGTTGCTGATCCAGCTGGCGCTCTTGTTCTTGCTGTCGCTGCTGCAGCTCCAGCTGACGTTGCTGCTTCTGCTGACGCTGCTGTTCCTGCTGACGCTGCTGGTCTTGCTGGTCTTGCTGGCGTTGCTGGTCTTGCTGCGCACGCGGTTTGAAATACTGCTGCGTGACAGGCTCACGCGGCTGGTAGCGGTAATACTCGGACCGTATCGTATGCTGCTGTTCCACTGCGCGAGGATAGCGGTCTCCCGAATAATTCCGCTGGTAAGCCGGCAACGGTGCAGGTGCGGGGGCAGAGCGGGGGTCCCAATGGTCCCACCCACTTCGACGCCGTTCCCATTCGTGACCCCAGTGATCCCCCCAATGTGGCGGCGCGTCGGCATGCCAGTCGCGGAAATATGGCGGAGGCTGGCGGTAGTAGCGAACCGGGACGCGCAGCAGATAAGCCGGTACATCGTAATAACCCACGTAATTCCACGGCCCGTTGTACCAGCTGCTCACATACCAGTTATCGCTTTGGAACACCCAGTAGAAGCCGTCGTAAAAGAAGTAATTCGAATCCACCCCGGGCGCGTAGTAGACGGGATAGCCCGGTATCCGGACAAGATCCGGGTACGTCGAATAATGGATGCCGATGCTGACACCGGAATATCCTGAGCCGTAGCTGGATGATTCGTAGGGGGGAGCGGTATAGCAACCCTGTACAAGGGTCATCGATATCGCAATCAACACGTAGCTCTTTTTCATTTGCTGCTCCTTCCACAGATGTGGGGTTACCGATTTGGAGATTTGGAATCAGGTCTGGCTAAGCAATACGTTAACGCAACACCTGCCCCCCCACCCTCTTCATCGAAGCAGTGCATAGCCGTTCGTCGGTGTGCGCCGGCGCGAGCGCGGCAGGCAAACCGAGCGCAGCAGCGCCCAGGGAATAGGGATTTCGGTGAGCAGCCGGCATGGCGGAATCCTCCTGTGATTGAAACGGCCCGGGCACCATCGCCCAGCATCATCACAGTATGGACGCGCTCTGTATCTGCAGGATTTCAGACGCTTGCCGAATTGTTACGGAACGTAACTGCATCGCCCGTCCCGGCAGCCGATGGGAGATGGGCCAACCTTACTTCTCCCGGCTACATGTGGTTTTGCAAGACCTGACCCCGAGGTCTGTTCCAAGACCTGACCCCGAGGTCTTGTGACCCCGAGGTCTGTTCGGGTTTTCAACAAGCCCCGTTCGACCCAGGCCCCTTGGATCGTGTCTCCTATTGCTGCCCCGCCCCGAGATGCCCGACCTTGACGAAGATCGTGCACCCCTCGCGGCTGAACGGCTGGTGCCGGCTCATGTGCGGGCTGCGTAGCCAGCTGCCGGCCGGATAGCGGCCGAACTCGTCCTCGAACACGCCATCGAGCACCAGGATTTCCTCGCCACCGAAATGCGCGTGGCTCTGGAAGAATGTCTCCGGCTGCCAGCGCACCAGCGCCGTATGCTCGCCTGCATGCTCGTGCAAGGGCATCACCGACAGCCCCGGCACCAGGCCGGGCAGCCATCGCATGGACGCCGTATCGAGCCGCACCGCCGCCGTATCGTCCGCGTCGAACGCGAGGCGCTTGATGAACAACACGCACCCCGTCTCGATGTGCAGGGAAACCTCCGACCCCGGCGGATTGCGCAGGTAGGCCCCCGCCCCCCAGACGCCGCGCGCATCCGTCAGCGTGCCATCGAGCACGAGGATTTCCTCACCCAGCGCCCCGCCCGGCGACGCGAACACCGCACCCGCTGGCGCCTGCACCAGGCTGGTCGTGCCCGCCCCTGCCGCCAGGCTGTCGAGCGGCTTGCAGGCGCCCTCGCCGTCCGCCGTGGCAAGCCAGGGCGCCGTTTGCGTCGCCACGACCACGCGCTCGTTCAGATCTGCATGCATGTCATTTTCACTGTGGTTAACCATCGCGGGGTTATGGTGTCTGACCCAATTCGTTGCACACAACGGCCAGCACGAAGTTCGACGTCATGCAGTAGGTGTGCGTCATGGTGTATCCCGTTGGCGCATAATCAAATCGAGCAAGGTTCCTTTAGTTGGTCTTAAGCGATTCTGTTGGATCTGTAACTGGAGCGCCAACTTTCACCAACGCCAACGCGCAAAATCGTAAGAATTCATCAGCAACTTCGAACGTAGACGCAACATCCGCTTTAGCAAGAATTGGCTTGTATTGCTCGTGAACAATCTTGTTCCTTAACTCGAGTAGTTTGATCAGCCGCTCTTTTACTTCATTGGGGAAATCGAGCTTACCCAATTTCTCTAGTCGCTTTAATAGCGCCCGAGTATCCCCGGAGGCCGCCCTAGAAACTGCTTGAAAGACTAATTTTTCAAGCATGCTTTCCCGATCCGATGACTCGACAACGAGCTTTAATGGAATCCATCCTCTTGGCGATTCGGAATTCCATTCCAGGTAGTCGTGCATCCGATCCGGGTGTACCGCAAACACGCACGTTAAAAACTCATTCACAATGCCTTCTGTATATGAAGCTGCAACAACAATCATTTGAGCGGAGAGCGTCTCTAGCGCTTGAAAAACGCCTGAGGCTATGTGGTCAGTGAACCAAACTTTCATCTGGCCCGATGCATCTCCAACCTTGCTCTCAATTTCCTCACCGCTAGCAGACCATGACTTCAACCGATAATTGCTAGCGTGTGATCGGACAGCCGTTTCATCATTTACAAAGTGATGAAGAAACTCATAGTTCCCCTGTTCGAATAAGAGTTTCGACTTCCATTTTCCGTAATCAAAATCCTTGGCCATTTTGAGTGCTCTAGTCGGAAGACTCCGATTGGTCACGTATTAGATTTCTCGACGCTGTTCCTGCAGCGTCCTTTTGCTACACCATCGATAATTTCGTATCCACATTCAAATGCGATGTATTCGTGATCAACGTCTATCTCTCTTCCTTGATATTCGACGCTTTCATAGTGATAAGCCTTTTCCGCAAGAGATGCGCCGCACTGAGGACAAAGGAATCCACTTAAGAGCTCGTGGGCATGCTGAACCTTCTTGGTCAGATCTTCTGCTTCCTCCCGCGCCTGTTTGAGTTCAGCCTCTTTTTCTTTGATTTGCTCTAGTGTGGATGATTTGTCTTGTTCGAGCCTTTTAAGCTCTGCCTCGAACAGTTTGACCCGACTTGCTAGGCTCTGGGCGAGGACGTCGGGTGACTGTGACTTAGCGTCGGCCAGCTGATCCTTGAGATAGGTGATATTTTCTTTTTGCAGTTCTATTGTCGCGTCTTTCTGGGAGACCAGAACTCGATACAATACGAACAGTGTGCCCAAAAAGGTGATGATGGACGCTACTTGAGTCCAAAAGAAAGTCTCCGTTGAAATCGACATAGCCTCCACCTACTGTGCATCGAATCGCAAACAAAAAAAGGCGCAGTCCCCTGCGCCTTTTTGTCATTTCAGCCGGTCAATCCCAGCTCAACGCCCCGCCCGTCTGATACTCCGTGACGCGCGTCTCGAAGAAGTTCTTCTCCTTCTTCAGGTCGATCATCTCTGCCATCCAGGGGAAGGGATTGGTGACGCCGGGGAACATTTCGTCGAGGCCGATCTGCTGGCAGCGGCGGTTGGCGATGAAGCGCAGGTATTCCTTGAACTGCGCGGAGTTGAGGCCCAGCACGCCGCGCGGCATGGTGTCTTCGGCGTAGCGGTATTCGAGCTCGACGCCCTTCTGGATCAGGTCGCGGATTTCGGCCTTGAACTCGCTGGTCCACAGGTGGGGGTTTTCCAGCTTGATGGTGTTGATGAGATCGATGCCGAAGTTGCAGTGCATGGACTCGTCGCGCAGGATGTACTGGTACTGCTCGGCGGCGCCGGTCATCTTGTTCTGGCGGCCGAGCGCGAGGATCTGCACGAAGCCGACGTAGAAGAAGATGCCTTCCATGATGCAGGCGAAGACGATCAGCGACTTCAGCAGCTTCTGGTCGGCCTCGGGGGTGCCGGTCTTGAATTCGGGGTTGGTCAGCGTGTCGATGAAGGGGATGAGGAAGTCGTCCTTGTCGCGGATGCTGGCGACTTCGTGATAGGCGTTGAAGATCTCGCCTTCGTCGAGGCCCAGGCTTTCCACGATGTACTGGTAGGCGTGGGTGTGGATGGCCTCTTCGAACGCCTGGCGCAAAAGATATTGCCTACACTCGGGCGCGGTGATGTGGCGATAGGTGCCGAGCACGATGTTGTTGGCGGCCAGGGAGTCAGCCGTCACGAAGAAGCCGAGGTTGCGCTTGACCAGGCGGCGCTCGTCTTCGGAAAGAGCAGTGGGGTCCTTCCACTGCGCGATGTCGCGGCTCATGTTCACTTCCTGCGGCATCCAGTGGTTGGCGCAGCCGGCGAGGTATTTTTCCCACGCCCATTTGTACTTGAAGGGGACGAGCTGGTTCACATCCGTCGCGCCGTTGATCACGCGCTTGTCGGACGCCTGCACGCGGCGCGTGCTGGATTCAACCGAGCGGGGAGCGGGATCGGCGGCGGCCGGCGCGGCAGATTCCTTGCGCAGGAAGGACGGCACGTCGACGGTGCGGGCGGCGGGGGTGAAGTCTTCTTCAAAATTCAGCATCGTTTTTACTCTCCTTTGGTTGTCCCAAAGTGGGCTGGGCCCACACTACTTTTAATCTGTTGGCGGGTAATTCCCGCCCTGGTTTCCAACCGGCCTTTGGCCGGCTCCCTTCGACGAGCTCAGGGCGAACGGCTAACTAATAACTAGCCGCACCACGCTCTGCCGAAGACGAACGGTCAACCTAAAACCAGCTTCGTCACCTCTGCGCCCCGGTTTTTTCCCCTCTGCGCCACCTCGACTGGATCGAGCCGGCGGGGGAATTCGGCGAGCACTGTCTGAGCCCGCAGGGCGAGTTGCGCAGCCGCCCCGATGGATCGGTTCAGTCGAGGCCCCCCCCCGAAGGGGTGGCGCAGCGGGGTGCCCTTCTTTTGGTTACTTTTCTTGGGCAAGCAAGAAAAGTGACCGGGCTGCCGGGCCGCTCCCGGCCAACGAACCGCCGCACACCGCGACTGCATCCATTGACCAGGTCTGCCTCTTCTATGCTCCGCCTCCTGTTACCCCTTTACTGGCACGCCTCGCATTCCTCGAACCCGGGATCGCCCGGGCGCATGGTGCAGGCCTTGCCTTCGATTTCCGGCTCCGGCAGGTTGGCCGCAGCCCGGTTCATCGCGCTGCCGCCGCTGCTCATCGCCCCCGCGCCGCCGCTCGCCGACACGGCATTGAGTTCGCCGCCCTTGCCGGTGGATTTCTCCGCCGAGGTGGCGCCCATGGTGCGCAGGTAATAGGTGGTCTTGAGGCCGCGGATCCACGCCAGCTTGTAGGTCTCGTCGAGCTTCTTGCCGCTGGCGCCGGCCATGTAGATGTTGAGGCTCTGCGCCTGGTCGATCCACTTCTGGCGGCGGCTGGCGCACTCGACCAGCCAGTGGGTCTCCATCTCGAACGCGGTGGCGTAGAGGGTGCGGATGTCGGCCGGGATGCGGTCGATCTTGGCCAAACTTCCATCAAAGTACTTGATGTCGGCGACCATGACTTCGTCCCACAGGCCGAGCTTCTTGAGGTCGGCGACGAGGTACTTGTTGGCGACGGTGAATTCGCCCGACAGGTTGGATTTGACGTAGATGTTTTGATACGTCGGTTCGATCGAGGCGGAGACGCCGACGATGTTGGCGATGGTCGCGGTCGGCGCGATCGCCAGGCAGTTGGAGTTGCGCATGCCGTACTGGCCGATGCGGGCACGCAGGCTGTCCCAGTCCAGAGTCGTCGACGAATCGACTTCGAGGTAGCCGCCGCGTTCCTCGGCCAGCAGTTTCAGCGAATCCTGCGGCAGGATGCCGCGGCTCCACAGGCTGCCTTCGTAGCTGGAATAGCGGCCGCGCTCTTCGGCCAGTTCCGTGGACGCCCAGTAGGCCCAGTAGGCGACGGCTTCCATCGAGCGGTCGGCGAATTCCACCGCCTCGGGCGAGGCATAGGCCACGCGCAGTTCCTGCAGCGCGTCCTGGAAGCCCATGATGCCCAAGCCCACCGGACGGTGCTTGAGGTTGGAATTGCGCGCCTTGCCGACGGCGTAGTAGTTCACGTCCACCACGTTGTCGAGCATGCGCATCGCGGTGTGGATGGTGGTCTTGAGCTTGTCCAGATCCAGCTTGAGCTGCCCCGAATCAGAATCAAGTTTCAGATGATTGACGAGGTTGACCGAGCCGAGGTTGCACACGGCGACTTCCTGGTCGTTGGTGTTGAGCGTGATCTCGGTGCACAGGTTGGACGAGTGGACGACGCCGACGTGCTGCTGCGGGCTGCGGATGTTGCAGGGGTCCTTGAACGTGATCCAGGGATGGCCGGTCTCGAACAGCATCGACAACATCTTGCGCCACATCTGCACGGCGGGGATGCGCTTGAACAGCTTGATCTCGCCACGGTCGGCCTTGCGCTCGTATTCGGTGTAGGCCTCGGCGAACTTGCGGCCATACAAATCATGCAGGTCGGGCACGTCGTTGGGCGAGAACAGGGTCCAGTCGCCGCCTTCCATCACGCGCTGCATGAACAGGTCCGGAATCCAGTTCGCGGTGTTCATGTCGTGGGTGCGGCGGCGGTCGTCGCCGGTGTTCTTGCGCAGGTCGAGGAATTCCTCGATGTCCATGTGCCAGGTTTCGAGATAGGCGCAGACCGCGCCCTTGCGCTTGCCGCCCTGGTTGACGGCGACGGCGGTGTCGTTGACCACTTTCAGGAAGGGCACGACGCCCTGCGACTTGCCGTTGGTGCCCTTGATGCGCGAGCCCATGGCGCGGATCGGGGTCCAGTCGTTGCCCAGCCCGCCGGCGTACTTCTGCAGCATGGCGTTTTCCTTGATGGCCTGGTAGATGCCGTCGAGGTCGTCGGTGACGGTGGTCAGGTAGCAGGACGACAGCTGGCTGTGGCGGGTGCCGGCGTTGAACAGGGTCGGCGTCGACGACATGAAGTCGAACGAGGACAGCACCTGGTAGAACTCGATGGCACGCGCTTCGCGGTCGATCTCGTTGATCGCGAGGCCCATCGCCACGCGCATGAAGAAGGCCTGCGGCAGCTCGATGCGCGACTCTTCGATGTGCAGGAAATAGCGGTCGTACAGGGTCTGCAGGCCGAGGTAGCCGAACTGGTAGTCGCGGCCGGCGTCGAGCACGGCAGCCAGGCGCGCGAGGTCGAACTGGCCGAGCTTCTCGTCGAGCAGTTCGGCAGCGATGCCTTTCTTGATGAAGGCCGGGAAGTACTCGGCGTAGCGCTGGCCCATCTGCGCCTGGGTGACGGCCTCGCCCAGCACTTCGTGGCGGATGGAGTTGAGCAGCAGGCGCGCGGTGACGTAGGAATATGCCGGGTCCTGCTCGATCATCGAGCGCGCGGCGAGCACCAGCGCCTTCTCGACCTCGGCCATCGGCACGCCGTCGTAGAGATCGCGCAGCACGGTGTGCATGATCGGCTCGGCCTTGACGTTGTCGCCGAGGCCGGTGCAGGCGTCGGCCAGCAACGCCGCGAGGCGCGCGGTGTCGAGCGGCTTCTTCTGGCCGTCTTCCAGCACGTGCAGGGTGGCTTCGGGGACGCCGGCGGCCTTTTGCGCGGCGCGTTCCTGCGCGCGCTTCTCGCGGTAGAGCACGTAGGCGCGGGCGACTTCGTGTTCGCCCGAGCGCATCAGCGCAAGCTCGACCTGGTCCTGGATGTCCTCGATGTGGAAGGTGCCGCCGTTGGGATTGCGCCGCATCAGGGCCGCGGTCACCTGGCCGGTGATCGATTCGACCAGCTCGCGGATGCGCGCCGACGCCGCCGCCTGCCCGCCCTGCACCGCAATGAAGGCCTTGGTCACGGCGATGGCGATCTTGTTCGGCGCAAAGCCGACCACCGCGCCGTTGCGGCGGATGATCTTGTAGTCGGCGTAGCGCGTGTCGATCACTGCCACGTCGGCAGGCTCAATGGGGGGAATGGGCGCAGATGCGGCGGATTCGGTGGCGACGTTCAGCATCGAGGGGGGCTCCTTGGTGGTGGTGTAACGACAATCCGGGCTGGCCATGCCGGGGTGCGAAACATCCACACCTTATACACAGCTTGCCCGACCCTCGCCAACAGTTTTATTCACAACATATTGTGGTGTTGGCAGAGGCTGGATACAAATTCTAGGTGTCCTGCCCGGCATGTCAACCCGGATCCGGCGTATCCGGACAAGATTTTTCATGGCCCTGAAAATCCCAAGACAAATCAAAGTTTTTGCCGGACGGGATGCCTAAAGTTTGACCAGCACTGCGGCAGGACAGGGCCTGGCGCCACGAAACGCCCGGCCGGGCCGTGGAATGCGGTGAAGTCCGGTTTGTCCAGTCCGCCTGCAGGCCGCCCGCTCCGCGCAAAGACTGCTGAATCTTTGCGCGGCGCGGGCCCGGGCGAGGTCCGGCAGCCGCTTCCCTTAAGAGAATCAGGGGAATTTTGGTTATGATGGCGAAAAAACCACACCTTCCCGGTCCGCCCATGCGTCATACCGCCGTCCTGCTGATTTCCTGCCCCGACCAGAAGGGACTGGTCGCCGCCATTGCCGATTTCCTGCTGTCGCACAACGCCAACATCCTGCATGCCGACCAGCACCAGGACGCCGAACTGAAGCTGTTCCTGATGCGGGTGGAATGGGAACTGGCGGACTTCAACCTCGACCTGGCCGAATTCGCCGCAGCCTTCGGTCCCCTCGCCGAGCGCTTCGGGATGACTTGGCGGCTCGCCGAGTCGAGCCGCAAGCCGCGCCTGGCGGTGTTCGTGTCGAAGTTCGACCACTGTCTGGCCGACCTGCTCTACCGCTACCAGAGCGGCGAACTGCATTGCGAGCTGCCGATCATCCTCAGCAACCACGAGGACACGCGCTGGCTGGCCGAGGCCTACCGCGTGCCCTTCCAGCACCTGGTCGTGCACAAGGACGCCAAGCACGAGGCCGAGCAGATCCAGCTGGCGATCCTGCGCGACCAGAAGATCGACTTCATCGTGCTGGCGCGCTACATGCAGGTGCTGTCGGCCGATTTCATCCGCCATTTTCCCAACCGCATCATCAACATCCACCATTCCTTCCTGCCGGCCTTCCACGGCGCCAAGCCCTACCACCGGGCGTTCGAGCGCGGCGTCAAGCTGATCGGCGCGACCGCGCACTACGTCACCGAGACGCTCGACGACGGCCCCATCATCGAGCAGGACGTGGCGCGCATCTCGCACCGCGACAGCCTCGACGACCTGATCAACAAGGGCGCCGACCTGGAAAAGGTGGTGCTGTCGCGCGCGGTGAAGTGGCATCTCGACAACCGCGTGCTGGTGTACGCCAACAAGACCGTCGTGTTCGACTGAACCGGCATGCTCGATTTCAGCGTTCCCGACACCGACGCGACAGCCGGGCACACGGTCGAGATCCGGCCGAAAGCCGTGGCGGCCTGGCTGGACCGTCTGCCCTACGCCGACCCGGTCACCACGGCCCGCCAGCTGTTCGCCGCCCTGCATGCGCTCAACCGCCATCCGCTGGGCGCCGACGACCGCCACGCGCTGCTGGCGCAGTACCGGCCCGCCGTGGCGCGCGCCGCGGCCAGCCTGGAAGCGCAGCTCGCCGATTTCAGCGTGCCGCCCAACGCGCAGCAACGCCAGGTCGGCGCCCTTCTGCGCGACCTGCGCATGGAGCACAGCATCGGCTACAAGCATCTGCTGCGGGCCCTCGACGATCAGCGCTTCGGCCGCCCCAACGCCCGCCGCCTGGCCGAATTCACCGCCCGTCTGGCCACGGCGCTGCGCGATGTGCAGGCGGCCAGCTTCCTGACCTGCACGCCGCCCCCGGCCGGCCTGTGGCAGGACCTGCACCAGCTTCACGCGTACGCGCAGGTCTCGAATGTGGCGGAACTGCCGACCGAGGGGGTGCCGACGACCAGCCTCGCCTATCGCCAGGCCCTGCTGCTCGCGCTGGCCGATCCGCCGCGCATGAGTCCGGCCGAGCTTGCCCACACCCGGCTCTACCTGGACCGCTACGCGGCCCTCGCCGGGCTGACCTACGACGCCGTCCCCGGCCATCTCGGTTTCCCGGTGCCGCGCGAGGGCGACGTTCCGCCGGCCCATGCCGCGGCCGGCGCCAGCCCGGGCGGCCAGTGGCTGGACACCGACGCGCTGTGCCGCCACGTGCACGAAACCGGCGTCCGGCTGCGCAAGGGCGAAACGCCCGAGCAGGTCGACCTGCCGCCCGGCATGGACCGTTCGCTCACCCTGTCGCTGTTCAAGAAGCTGCTCAAGGAGTGGGGCACCCAGGCGCAGCGCACCTACAAACGCTACGCGCCGGCGCCCGGCAGCACGGTGCAGGTCGTCGCCGGCGTGAGCGCCATCCACCGGTTGCTGGAGCAGCGTCCGAATGCGGACCAGGGCACGCAGGACGACCCGGACAGCCTGGCCATCCATGACGTCCGCGGGATGTCCGCCGCGCCAGTCACGGTCAACGCCACCGTGTGGACGGTGACGAACGAAAGCGCCTCCGGCTTCGCCCTCTCGGCCGCCCCGGATGCGCCGCTGAACCTGAAGGCGGGCGACCCGCTGGCGCTGCATGCCGGCCATGACACGGGCTGGTCGGTGGGCGTCATCCGCTGGATCCGCATGCGCGACGTGCGCCAGATCGATCTGGGCGTCGAGCGCCTGTCGCCGCAGGTCAAGCCGATATGGGTCCGGCCGCTGCGCGGCCCCCGCCAGTCGAATGCCGAGCCGGCGCTGTTCCTGCCCGGCCTGGCCGCGCTGAAGCAGACCGACCGCCTGCTGCTGCCGCGCCATCTGTATCAGCCCGGCATGGATGCCGAGGTGCTGGACGCATCGCGCCAGACCGTCCTCACCTTCGGGCGGCTGCTGGAGTACACGCCGGGCTTCGACCTGGCCGATTTCACCCTGATTGCCGACGACCCCCTATGACCGAGATTCTTGTCCTCTATTACAGTGCCGGCGGCAGCGTGCGCGAGATGGCGCACCTGATCGCACGCGGCGTCAATCAAGTGACCGGGGCCGCCGCCCGGCTGCGCACGGTGCCGCCGGTGGCACCGCGTACCCAGGTGGCCGAGCCGCCGGTGCCCGACGAAGGCGCGCCCTATGTGGAACTCGCCGACCTGGAGCAATGCGCCGGCCTCGCGCTCGGCTCGCCCACCCGCTTCGGCAACATGGCCGCGCCGCTGAAGTATTTCCTCGACACCACCGGCACGCTGTGGGCCAAGGGCACGCTGGTCGGCAAACCCGCCGCCGTGTTCACCTCCACCGCCAGCCTGCACGGCGGCCAGGAAACGACGCTGACCAGCATGATGCTGCCGCTGCTGCACCACGGCATGCTGATCGTCGGCCTGCCCTACACCCTGGCGGAAGTGAACCACACCGAGAGCGGCGGCACGCCCTACGGCGCCAGCCACTGGGCCGGCGCCGCCGACGACAAGCCGCTGACCGACGCGGAACGCACGCTGTGCATCGCGCTGGGCAAGCGCCTGGCCGAAACCGCAACCCGACTTTCGGCATGAAGATCCTGCAGACCGTATCCGCCGTCAGCCTGATCGCGCTGATCTTTCTCTGCGTCGCCTGGGAGTTGTGGCTCGCGCCGCTGCGCCCCGGCGGCTCCGGACTGGTGATGAAAGCCTTGCCGCTGCTGCTGCCGCTGATGGGCATCCTGAAAGGCCGCCGCTACACCTACCAATGGGCGCCGATGCTGATGCTGGCCTATTTCACCGAAGGCGTGGTGCGCGCGTGGTCGGACACCGGCCTGTCGGCGTGGCTGGCCGGGGGCGAGGTGGTGCTGTCGGGAGTCTTCTTCTTCGCGGCGATCTTTTACGCCAAGTTCAGCGCCCCTTCACGCCTGGCCGGAACGCACTAACCACCCCACCGCCCCATGATGAAAAAAGCCGTCCATCGGGACGGCTACCAAATCAGGGCGTCGTACCGGGAAAAAACTCAATCGTCACGGTCGCCCTGGTCCAGGTTATATACATCCAGGTCTTTTGCCTCCCTGATTTTCCCCCTGAACCCCAAGCCCTTGATGATGTCCTTGATTTCGCCCACGCGCGGACTCGTGACAGGCGTAAGGTGGGACAGCACCAGTTTCCTCACATTGGCATCGATCGCCACGCCCGCAATCAGGGATGGCTCGCTGTGCAGAATATGGAACAGGGGGTTGGGGGGCGCATCGCCCGCTTCCATGACCGCCGTGTCATAGATCAGCAGGTCCGCATCCCGCGAAATGGTCGCCATGTTGCCCTGGCCCAACTGTTTCGGACCGATACCTTTGGTTCCCGTGTCGCCTGAATACACCACGGTGTGGCCCTTGTATTCAATGCGATAGGCCACCGCAGGAACCGGACCGTGATCCACGGCGATGGACTTGATCACGAGGCCGTCCGGTGCGGTCAGCACGGTTTGGACCGTGGCGCCGGGCACGGTCGACGGCAGATCGTGAGCGGTATAGGCAAAGATGCTCGCACTTTCACCCGGCAGGGTGGGGGGACCATTGTCATCGCTGATGCCGGCCACAAATGCCTGCAGATAGCGTTCGACGCCCCCTTTCTGGACGGAAAAATGTTCATCCACATAATCCGCGGTGGCCGGGTAGACCGGCAGGCCGTTCGGGTAATACACCCCCGGCGTGGCTGCGGGAAGCGTGGGCGCGGTCCGGCCGGGCAGCGCAATGCCTTGCGCGGCAGCCGCCGCGCGCGCCTGGTTGCTGTGGAAGTAGATGGTCTTGATCACCGAGGTCAAATCCCCCGTGTGGTCGGCGTGCAAGTGGCTCAGCAGGACGATATCCAGATCCCGGACATCCGTGCCGCTCTGCGCCAGACGCTGATAGGTACCGCCCCCCACGTCCATCAGGATCCTTGGCTTGCCGTCGGTAAAGATCAAGTAACCCGCACTGGCCCGGCCTTCAAGCGTGGCCATGGGGCCGCCTGACCCCAGCACCATCACCGAGAGGTCGCCGTCGACACGTTGAAAAGCCGTCTTGCCCCTGTCGGCATCCCTATCCTTGTCGGCATACGCCGCGCTCGATACGGACGCCAGGATGGCCAGGGCCAGAAGGCCCCTTATCGTCTTGTTTGTCCTCAGCCTGGTTCCACGAAAATTCATTTTTGTCTTCCTCCTAATTATGCAAACGCTCTCTGGTTGGGGTTCAATCCTCGGGCCTCTCGGATTCCACGAGGGGCGGTACCGCTACACCATCGTCATCGCACGCTCCTTTGCCTGATCGACCATCAACTCCGGGACACCCTCCGCAAATCCGGCTAACCAAGCAATTCCCGTTCCTCTTGTTTATTTTCAATAAAAACAGATTGTTATTCGAAACGCACGGGGAAAGGATTCATAATATGTAAAATATTCCGACAAAAATAGGAATCAAAGAAAACTTGTCAATTGTTTCATTCAAACAGACATGAACAATTCAGTTCATTGTATTTAAACAGTTATTTTTAATTTTATGTTGGATTGTCGTAAAACTACAGAGCATTTAATGCCTGATTATTGGCTTATAGATCGATATTGGTTCGTCATTTTTTGATATTTATTTTTATTCTGGTTATTTAATACCATCAGCACTAGAAGCGAAAACAATACAGGCTGGTACATTCATGCGTCTCGGGTTGGGATGCCAACCAGCCTGATGGGCCTCTCTCCGCGCCCGATGTATCGCCTCGCTCGCCCTCGCTTCCGTGTCGGACATCCCGAAGCAAGGGGACGCAGACCCGTCGGCGAGGGGGGCGGACACGCCGTCAGAAATTGTAGGCGACGCCCAGCGAAACCATGTTGGCGGTCATCTTGCCGGTCTTGTCGGATTTGCCGAGCCCGCTCACATGGTCGTAGTCGGCGCGCAGGTCGACATGGTCACTGAGCTTGTAGAGAGCGCCCACGCCCAGCAGGGGACGGACGACGTGGGTCGACGCGTCGCCGCTCGCTGCAACGGCCGCGCCGCTGGCGCTAAGGCGGGAATCGACTTTCGCTGCGACCACGCCCGCCTTGCCGAACACGGAAAAGCTGTCGCTCAGCGGCAGCGAAAGCAGCGCCGCCACGTCCACGCCGCCGGCCTTCAGCGATCCCTGGGCGCTGCCGCCGCTGTAGCTCGCCGTGTACTTGGCTTTGCCGAAATCGATGTAGCCGGCTTCCACCGCCAGGTTCGGATTGAAGCGATAACCGCCCTGCAGGCGCCACTTGGTGCGGTTGCCGGAATCGCTGCTGGACAGTCCGGTTGCGCCGTTGGCGAGCAGCGCACCGTCGAAATGATTGCGGTCGAGCGACAGATTCGAACGGGTGATCTCGCCCACGCCGTAGAAACCGTCGGCGAATGCCGTGGTGGACAGGGCAAGCAGGGCGAACGATGCCAGATGCTGAAGTTTCATGGAGTCTTCCTGAAGTGAATGGAGGGGCCGCCGGATCTGCCGGCGACACCTCCAATCTGCAAGCGCGATGCCAGCTGCACGGCACCGCTTCAAGGCATTGATTTCATGGGATACGTGGCGCATCCGCCGCCGCCCGCACCGCAGGACGGCACAGGACGCATGCAAGAATCGTCGACAAAACTTGCAGGGTGGTGCCGCGTTCAGGACTGCTCGGGGCGGTATTTCTTCAGCTTGTACCAGAGGGTGCGCTCGCTGATGTCGAGCAGCGCGGCGGCCTTGGCCTTGTTGCCCTCGGCCTGCGCCAGCGCCTCGTCGATCAGCCGCGCCTCGAGGTCCTCGACCGCCTGGTTCAGCGGCGGCGGGGCCTTCTGGCTTTCGGCCGGCGCGGCGGCCGGCCTGGGCTTGTTGTCGACGGCGCGCGGGTTGAGCAGGAAATGCTGTTCGTCCAGCGTGCCGCCGCCGCTCAGGATCAAGGCCCGCTCGACCATGTTTTCCAGTTCGCGCACGTTGCCCGGCCAGTCGTAGTCGCACAGGCGCTCGAGCGCCCGGGGCGTGAGGCGGGTGGCTGCCGTCGAATGGCCGTGCTTGGCGATGAAGTGCTCGACCAGGCCAGCGATGTCTTTGGTCCGCGCGCGCAGGGGCGGCAGTTCGATCGAGAACACGTTGACCCGGTAGTAGAGGTCTTCGCGCAGCGTGCCTTCCCGCACGCTTTCCAGCGGATCGCGGTTGGTGGCGGCGATGACGCGCAGGTCGAGTTCGATGACGCGGTTGCCGCCGAGGCGCTCGATGGTGTTTTCCTGCAGCACGCGCAGCAGCTTGGCCTGCAGCGGCAGCGGCATTTCGGTCAGCTCGTCGAGGAAGATCGTGCCGCCGTCGGCCAGTTCGAACTTGCCGACGCGTTCCTTGACCGCGCCGGTGAAGGCGCCCTTCTCGTAACCGAACAGTTCGCTTTCCAGGATGTCGGCCGGGATCGCCGCACAATTGATCGGCACGAACAGCTTGTCGCGGCGCGGCGAGGCATGATGCAGCGCGCGCGCGGCGAGTTCCTTGCCGGTACCCGTTTCGCCGGTGATCAGCACCGACGCCTTGCTCGGTCCGACGCGCTGGATCAGTTCGTACACCGCCCGCATCGGCTCGCTGGTACCGACGAAGGCATCCCAGCCGCGCTCGATCTCCTGCCGCAGGAAGGCGTTCTGTTGCGCCACCGCAGCACCGTTCAGCACGCGGTCGACGGCGAGTTCCACCACGTCGATGTCGAACGGCCGCAGGATATAGTCGCAGGCGCCATGCTTCATCGCGGCCACCGCGGTCTCGATGGTGCCGTGCGCGGTGATCACCATCACCGGGACATCCGACGCCTGCGCCCGCAGCGCGGCCAGCAGTTCGATGCCGTCCATCTCGGGCATGCGCAGGTCGGTGATGACGAGGTCGACGCTGTTCGCCTGGAACAGTGCGAGCGCCTCGACGCCGTTGCCGGCAGCGAGCACACGGTGGCCCATCTTCTGCAACATGATTTCGAGGACGCGCCGCATCTTGGGTTCGTCGTCCACGACGAGGATCTGTCTGCCTTTCATGTCTCTCCCGATTGCCTGCGCGGCAGGCGGATGCGGAACAACGCACCGCCCAGCTTGCTTTCCGCCGCTTCGATTTCGCCCCCGTGGGCACCCACGATCTGCTGCACGATGGCCAGCCCCAGTCCGATGCCGCCTTCGCGCTTGAAGAAGAAGGCCTCGAACACGCGGGTCCGCTCGGCCGGGTCGATGCCCGGCCCATCGTCGGCCATTTCGATGGTCAGGAACGCGTCGTCGTCATGGGTCGCCAGTTCGATCTGCCCGCCATGATCGAGGATCTGCAGGCCGTTCATCAACAGGTTGAGCAGGACCTGGGTGATCTGTTCCTCGTCGCATTCGATCACCGGCCGCGTCGCCCGCAAGCGGGCGGTCACACTGACCTGTTTCTTGCCGGCCTGCGCGCCCAGCATGGCGATGCTCTTCTCGATCAGCGCGTGCATGTCCACGGCGGCATACGACGGCGCGCGCGGCCGGGCGGTGTCGAGCATGGCCGACACCAGGCGGTTGAGCCGCTCGGTCTCGCTCTCGATGAACCCGACCAGCTCGCGCCCCTCGTCGCTGATGCCGGATTCGCGTTGCAGCATCTGCGCCGAGGAACGCAGGATACCGAGCGGCGTGCGCACCTCGTGCGCGATCACCGAGGACATCTCGCCGACCACCGCCAGTTTCGAGGCACGCACCAGGTTCTGCTGCGACTGGTCGATGTCGCGCATCATCTGCACGAAGGCGTCGGTCAGTTCGCCGACTTCGCCCCCGCGCGCGACCGGCGGCGCCTGCAGGATCTTGTTGCGCATGTAGCCGCGGGCAAAGCCGGTCAGCGCGGCGACGGGCCGAGCGATCTCGCGGCTGACCCAGCTGGCCATGGAAAAGGTCAGCAGCATGATGAGGCCCAGCAGGCCGAGGAAGATGAGCGCCATGCGATGGACCGGCGCGAGGGCCTGGTCGACGGGCTGGATGATCAGCGTGGTCCAGCCGAAGCCGGCGAAATTGGCATAGCCATGCGCACGCGCGGCGCCGACGATGACGTCGGAATCCGCCACCGGCGCGCCCGGCCGCACCGACACGGTCGGACCGGCCGCCGCCGTGCGCCACGCGGCGAGCGCCTTGCCCAGCAGCATGCCGCGCGTGCGGAGTTCCTTCGATGCCGCGATCAGCCGGCCGTCGCGGTCGAGCACGGCCAGCATGCGGCCGCCGCCGCTGGTGGCCTGGTCCAGCACGTCGTCGATCTCGGTCCAGTCGAGCTTCAGCCGCAGCTGGCCGAGCGTGCCGCCGGCGAACGCCGAAGCCACCGGCACCCGCATCACCAGCCCGCCGTCTTCCTGCCCGGTCGGCGATTCGAGCGCCACGTCCGCGCCCGACAGCGCGGCGCCGAGCCAGACCGGCCGGTCCGTCACCTGGCGGCCGACCTCGGCCGCATCGCTGCTGCTGATGATCCGCCCGTCACGGTCGACGCACGCAAGCGCGAGATACACATCCTTGTAGCCGGCATGCAGATCGGACAGGAAATGCGAGAGGCGCTTGTCGACGTCGCGCACCTGCAGGTCCTGCATGATGTCGAGATGGCTCCAGGTGGCGGCGTTCTGCAGGCGTTCGAACATCATCTTGTCGATGTCCGCGGCGACCCCGGTCGCCTGGATGGCAAGGTTGCGTTCGATCTCCGCCTGCACGGCCTCACGCGCCTTGACAAAAGCCAGGCTGGCCAGAAGTATGGCGGGCAAAAGGCCGACGCTGAGGAAGGCGATGAGTAGCGTCTTGCGTATGGTCACACTGAGGATGGTAGCCGAATGAAAGTCTGGAATGAGGCCGGAACGCGACAAGAACACGAAAAATCCGGTCCGCCCCCGCCGACTCCGTGCCTGTCCTTGCGCGCTGTCGTGCGACGGCTCGCTGCGTTCGCCCTGGCGTTCGCGTGCACCCAGGCCGCCGCCGGAGACGGCGCATTGTCCGACGTCAACTACCGCCTGGGCGAAGGCCTCCAGCTGGCGGACACCGGCTTCTCGCTGGGCGGCTATGCCACGGCCAGCTTCGAGCACCTGCACCATGCGCCCGCCCGCGCCGCGCTCGACAACCTGAGCCTGTTCGTCTGGTGGCAGGGCGAGAGCCGCTGGAAGTTCTTCTCCGAGCTCGATTACGAGAACGTGCTGGCGACGCCCGTGTCCGACCGCGAAGGGGAAACCCGCTACCTGGCGCTGGAACGGCTCTACCTCGACTATGCCATCACCGACACCACCACGATCCGCGCCGGCAAGTTCCTCACCCCCATCGGCCGCTGGAATCTCATCCATGCGACGCCGCTGGTCTGGACGACGTCGCGTCCGCTCGTCACCACCGCGACGTTTCCCACCAACGCGACGGGACTGATGCTCAACGGGACGCTGCCGAACGTGGCGAACGGCACCGAGTATTCCCTCTACGCATCGAAAGGCGGGGAGCTGCGTCCCAATCCGGTTCTGGATCCGTTCTACGAAGCCATCGGCGCCCATGTAGCCTTCCCCCTGCTCACGGACGGGCAGATCGGTTTTTCCTACGCGGCCTTCGAACAGAAAAAGACCCGCGACGAGAAAAAGCAGCTGCTCGGGGTCGATTTCGTCTGGACGCGCAACCGCTACGAAATCAGCGGTGAAGGCATCTACCGGTTCTCGGACAACGGCAGCGACTGGGACGAGAAAGGCGCCTTCGGCCAGTTGGTGGTCCCGCTGACCGCCAAGCTCTATGCGGTCGGTCGCTATGAGCTCTACCGCAAGGCGCAGGAAGCGCAGGCCACCCGGCTGTGGGTCGCCGGCCTGAATTACCGGGTCACGCCGGCGATCGTATTGAAGGCGGAATGGAACGGTGCCACGCACAACACCATCGACGCGCCCGAAGGCTTCATGTCCTCGCTCAGCCTCCTGTTCTGACGCGCCGCATGCCGACGATCCTGTCCCTGCTGGCGCTCTGGCTTGCCCTCGCCCTGCCCGCCGCGGCGGCCGACCTGCCGTTCGCGGTCATCGCCGCGCCGGGCGCCACCGACCAGCACCTGACGCGCGAATCCGTCGCGCTGATCTTCAAGCGCAAGCAGAACTACTGGGAAAGCGGCACCCGCATCCAGCCGGTCAACCTGCCGCCGGCCCACCCGCTGCGCCGCGCGTTCTCGCGCGTCATCCTCGGCCACGCGCCGGAAGCGCTGGAAGACTACTGGCGCGAGATGTATTTCCACGGCGTGCTGCCGCCGCACGTGCTGGCCTCGGAGGAGGCGGTCATCCTGTTCGTGCGGGCCACGCCGGGCGCGATCGGCTATGTCTCGACCTGCGTCCCGGAACACGGGGTTTCGATCGTCCTCACCGTCGGCGAAGTACCCACCTGTCCCAAATAGCCGGCCACTGCAAGATTGGTCGACAAGACTTGCAGGATGCGCGGTCAACAAGCGGGCCGCACGGTTCCTGAACGCCCCCGGCTTGATCCCTTAACACCTTTCCTATCAATCGCTTGAGCGATTTTTCCAGTCGGGTTCGCCAGCTGGCACCGGTATTGCAATTCCCTGCCTGTCGTGTGGCATCTGCCGCACATCATGCCAAGGAACCCGATGCCCTCCCACCCTGCCGCGCGCCTGCCGACGATCGACACCCTGCCGGCGATCCCGGCCCTGCCGCCCACGTTGCGCAGCGTAGAGCACGCCGTTCCCGCTGCGGACGAAGCGGCCACCCAGCCGCGCTTTGAACTGTTCGAACATCTCGGCGGCAACCGGGCCACGGTCGAAGCCTTCATCAGCCAGTGTTTTGCGGAAAGCTTCGGCTCCCGCATCGAGGCCTTCATGCCGCGCCTGTTCAGCGTGCGCAACGAGGCAGGCGATCTCTGCGGCGCATTCGGCCTGCGCTCGGCCAGCCGCAACCTGTTTCTCGAACAGTACCTCGACGCGCCGATAGAAAAAATCATTGCGGCACGCGCCGGCAAACGCATCGAGCGCCATGTCATCGTCGAGGTCGGCCATTTCTCCGGAGCGTTTCCGGGCGCGGCCCGCGCCATGATCGGCCTGCTGACGGCACGCCTCCACCAGGAGGGATACGAATGGGTGGTGTTCACCGGCACGACGGGGCTGCGCAACGCCTTTTGCCGGCTGGGCCTGTTCCCCATCGACATCCAGGCGGCCACGGCCGACCGTATCCCGCCGGACGAGCGTGCCGCCTGGGGACGCTATTACGACCATGCGCCGCGCGTGCTGGTCGGCAACGTCCAGTCCGGCTACCGGGCCATGCGGCTGCCCGCACCGCCGCGCTGCTGTCTGGCCGGAGAACCGGCATGAGCCTGATTCTCGCCGCCCTGCACCGCCATGCGGCAAGCCATCCCGGCAAGGTGGCCCTGCAGGATGAACACGGTGCGCTCACCTATGGCGAACTGCCGGCTGAAATCGCCAGACTGGCCGATCGGCTGCGCGCCACGGCCCCGCGCGCAGTCGCGATCCTCGCCGACAACGGCAAGGCCTGGGCGCTGGCCGACCTGGCCGCGCACGTGGCAGGTATCCCGAGCATTCCCTTGCCATTGTTTTTCTCGCCGACCCAGCTGGCCCACATACTCCGGACGGCGGCGATCGACCTGGTGCTGACCGACCAGCCCCAGCGGCTGCTGGCGGCCTTGCCAACACCCAGTCTGTCCGTCGCAAGCTTTTGCGGCGCAGTGATGCAGGTACGACTGCAGCCCGTCGAACCTGCTACTGCTCTGCCCGCCGGCACGCACAAGGTCACGTTCACGTCGGGGACGACAGGCGAGCCGAAAGGCGTCTGCCTGGGATGGGACACGATGGAGACCGTCGCCGAGTCGCTGCGCATCGCCAGCGCGGCCCGTCGCGACGACCGCCATCTTGGCCTGCTTCCGTTGAGCACGCTGCTGGAAAACATCGGCGGGCTCTATACGCCGCTGCTGGCGGGCGCGACGATCTGCCTGCCGGGGCTGGCCTCGGTGGGGCTTTCCGGCAGCTCGGGGCTGGATGCCGGGCGCATGCTGGCCGCGCTGGGCGACTGGCACGCGAGCACCGCGATCATGGTCCCGCAGATGCTGCGGGAGATCGTCGCGGCGACCCGGACGGGAACCGCCCTGCCGCATGGCCTGCGCTACCTGGCGGTCGGCGGCGCACCGGTCGCGGTGCGACTGATGGAGACGGCCCGTACGCTGGGCCTGCCCGTACACGAAGGCTATGGCTTGTCGGAATGCGCCTCCGTCGTGGCCGTCAACCGCCCCGACGACAGCCGGATCGGCAGTGTCGGCAAGCCGCTGCCGCATCTCGAACTCGCCTTCGCCGACGACGGCGAGATCCTGATTCGCGGCCTCCGCTGGCGCGGCTATCTGGGCGAGGACGACGCAGGAACCGAGCCTGACGTCATCGCCACGGGCGACCTCGGTTATCGGGACGCAGACGGTTTCCTGTTCATCACCGGACGCAAGAAGAACCTGTTCGTCACCGCCTTCGGACGCAACGTCGCGCCCGAGTGGGTGGAAGGCGAGCTGGCGGCCGACCCGGCGATCGCCCAGGCCGCCTGCTTCGGCGAGGCGCGGCCATTCAACTGCGCCGTCATCGTGCACCGTCCGGATATTCCGCAAGCAGCCATCGAAGCGGCGCTGGAGCAGGCCAATCGCAGGCTGCCCGACTATGCCCGGATACGCGCCTGGATCCCCGCTGCGGAACCCTTCACCGCAGACAACGGGCTGTCGACGCCGAACGGCCGCCTGCGCCGCAGCGCCATCTTCGGGCGCTATGCCGCGCAGATCGACGCCTTGTATCCCGCCTGAACCCGAACCGGACCCCTATGGATTTCTACCCGCAACTTCAGCACGCCACCGCCGCCGAACGCGCGGCCCTGCTTTCGACGCCCCTGATCACGGCCGCCCTGTCTGGCCAGGTGAAGCGGCCGCACTACCTCGCCTTCCTCACCCGCGCCTTCCACCACGTCAAGCACACCGTTCCGCTGCTCATGGCCTGCGGCGCGCGCCTGACCGACCGCCAGGAATGGCTGCGCAGCGCGGTGGCCCACTACATCGAGGAAGAGCTCGGCCATCACGAATGGATCCTCAACGACATCGCCGCGGCCGGCGGCGATGCGGACGCCGTCCGCGACAGCCAGCCCGATTTCGATACCGGCGTGATGGTCGCCTATGCCTACGACACGGTGATGCGACGCAATCCGGTCGGCCTGTTCGGCATGGTGTACGTGCTCGAAGGCACCAGCGTCAGCCTCGCGTCGAATGCGGCGCGTGCGCTGCAGACGGCGCTCGACCTTCCCGCCACCGCGTTTACGTACCTGAGCAGCCACGGCGCACTAGACGTCGAGCACATCGGCGATTTCGAACGGCTGGTCAACCGGCTCGACACAGAGGACGAGCGCGACAGCGTCGTGTGCAATGCCCGCGCGTTCTTCCGTCTCTACGGCAACGTTTTTCGCAGCATCGATCTTCAGGAGAACACATGAACATATCCGGCAGCACGGTTCTGATCACAGGTGCCAGCGGCGGCATCGGCGGCGCCATTGCGCGCGAACTCGCCTGGCGCGGCGCGTCGTTGATCCTCGTCAATCGCGACGGCGACCGACTGGAGCGCCTCGCCACGGAACTCCGCGGGTCGGGCGGCAAGGTCCTGGCGCTGACCGGCGACATCGCGCAGCCCGGCATGCCCGCCTGCCTGATCGAGCAGGCACTCGAGCAGGCGGGAAGCATCGACATTCTGATCAATTGCGCAGGCGTGCAGAACTTCGGATTCTTCGCCCAGGAGCGCGCCGCCGACACGGCCATGCTGTTCCAGGTCAACACCATTGCGCCGATCGCCCTGGTCAATGCCGTTCTGCCCCACATGCTGGCGCGCGGCACGGGAAAGATCGTCAACGTCGGATCGATCTTCGGGTCCATCGGCTTTCCCTGCTTCGCCTCCTATTCGGCCAGCAAGTTCGCATTGCGTGGTTTTTCCGAAGCGTTGCGGCGCGAGCTGGCGGGCAGCGGCGTCGGCGTGACCTACGTCGCCCCGCGTTTCACCAAGACCGCCTTCAACCGCAACGTGGTCGCGCGCATGGCAAACGCCCTGAAGATGAACCAGGACGAGCCGGAAAGCGTGGCCGCCAGCGTCATCGCCACCATCGAACGCGACGATCGCGAGCGCTACCTCGGCTGGCCCGAGAAGCTGTTCGTGCGCATCAATTCGATCCTCCCGCGTCTGGTCGACCCGAGCCTGATCAAGCAGGCTGCCCTGATGCGTCCCTTCGCCACCGAATCCACCCGTTAATGCCAGCCACCCGGAGAACGACCATGTTCCGCACGTCCCTCGCCACACTCGTCCTGTTCGCCAGCTTGAACGCAGCCAGCTTCGCCGCCACGCCCACGCTGGACGACGCCATCGCCGACCTCGGCCATCGCTGGGCGAAGGTGTCCTACCAGACACCCAAAGACGGCAAGGAAGCCGCCTTCGACACCCTGATCGCACACGCCCAGCAGGTGGCGCAGGCTTACCCCAGCCGGGCTGAGCCGATGATCTGGGAAGCCATCGTCCTCGCCAGCGCGGCCAAGGCTGACGGCGGCCTGGGTGCGCTGAGCAAGGTCAAGCAGGCGCGTACCCTGCTGTTGGCGGCCGAGAAGATCAATCCGACGGCGCTGAATGGCTCCGTCTACAACTCGCTGGGCAGCCTCTATGCCAAGGTCCCGGGATGGCCGATCGGATTCGGCGACAAACAGAAAGCGAAGGCCTATCTTGAAAAGGCGCTCGCCATCAACCCCGACGGCATCGACCCCAATTACTTCTACGCGGACCTGCTCGCCGACCAGGGTGACTATGTGCACGCAGCCGATCACCTGAAGCGCGCCCTGGCCGCGCCCGCCCGCCCCGGCCGCGAGGACGCCGATGCCGGCCGCCGCCAGGAAGTCCAGCAACTGCTGGACAGTCTGCGACAGAAGCATGGCGACCAACTCGCCGGCCGATGACACCGCGCGCCGCGATGAACAAAACGGCCGACTGGCTCGACACGTTCTGGTGCCTGGCCTTCGTCCTCGCCAGCCTGGGAGGGTGGCTGTGGCTGTACTGGGACATGACCTATCCCGCGCAGCAGCTGCTGTAGTCCCGCCTGCTACGTGCCGGCACGCTGGCTGTCGAGGCTGACGATGAGCACGCCCGCCAGCACCAGCGCGGAACCGGCGACCTGCACGGGCGACAGGCTCTCCTGCAGGAACACGTAGGCCATGAGGAGGGTGCTGACCGGCCCGATGGAACCGATCAGCGATGTGTTGCCGGAACCGATACGACGGATGGCGTGCGACAGCAGGAACACCGGCAGCAGCGTGGAGAAGATCGCCATGGCCAGCGCGAGACCGGCCACCCGGGCCGGCACGTCGAGCGCCTGGAGCGGATGCGTGAACGCAAACTGCAGCAGGCTGGCCGTCGTCGCCACGATCATCGCGTAGGCCGTGAAGCGTGCCGCGCCGATCCGTGCGATGGCATGGCCCGCCCCCACCAGGTAGACGGAATAGGACAGGGTGCTGGCGAACACCAGCGAGGCGCCCAACACGATCCCGCCCTGCATCGTGCCCACGTCGTGGACAAACACCAGCGCAATCCCCGCATAGCACACGGCCATCGCAGCCATGACCCGCCCGCCGATGGCGCGCCGGTACAGCAGTGCCGACAGGATCACCGTCATCGTCGGATACAGGAACAGGATCAGCCGCTCGAGGCCGGCGGAGAGCGTTTGCAGTCCGAGAAAATCCAGCAGGCTGGACAAGTAATAGCCGACCAGGCCCAGCACCAGCACGAGAAACCGGTCATGCCGGCTGAGCGGTTCGGCATGCTGGCGTCGGACCCACAGCGCCACGCCGATGAAGAACGGCACCGAGAACGCCATGCGCAAGGCCAGCAGCGTCACCGCGTCGACGCGGTCGAGGTAGGCCAGCTTGACGAGGATGGCCTTGGCCGAAAAACCCACCGCGGCGAGCAGCGCAAAGACTACGCCGACCAGCGCATCCTGATTGATCAATCCAGTGTGTGTCGTGTTTGCCATGTTCAGGACCCTGAAGGAGTCGGCGGGTCGACGGCAAACGGAGGCAAGGCGGTCGGACCCGCAGTGCCCCGTGAATGAAGTTTAAGTTAAGCGTGGAGCGGACTGCGGCACAGGGAGGACCCTAGCCACAGTCGCTTGGCGAAGTATGGTGCGGAAATGACGTGTTGCGCGTTCATGGACGTGGAGCCTACCGGGGCGAATTGGCCGGGTCAATGGAAACGTCCGGGCGGGACGTTTCCATATGGCCGGTCTCACACCTGGGGATGCGCGCGCTCACGCTTGCTGTGCAGCTTGTTGAGCGCATGCAGATAGGCCTTGGCCGAGGCCACCACGATGTCGGTGTCGGCGCCCTGCCCGTTCACCACGCGTCCATCCTGCGCCAGCCGCACCGTCACCTCGCCCTGCGCATCGGTGCCGCTGGTGATGTTGTTGACCGAATAGAGCAGCAGGTCCGCTCCGCTGTGAACCACCGACTCCAGCGCCTTGAAGGCGGCGTCGACCGGGCCGGAGCCCTGGCCGTCGGCCTGCCATTCGGCGCCGTCGTCAGTGAAGACGAGCTGCGCCCGCGGAATCTCGCCGGTCTCCGAACACACCTTCATCGACACCAGCTTGAAGCGTTCGTGCTCGGTGGCATAGCCTTCGTCGGACACCAGCGCCTGCAGGTCCTCATCGAAGATCTCGCGCTTCTTGTCGGCCAGGTCCTTGAAACGGGCAAAGGCTGCGTTGAGCGCCTCCTCGGTCTCCAGAACAATGCCCAATTCGGCAAGCTTGCTCTTGAACGCGGCACGGCCGGAGAGCTTGCCGAGCGTCAACCGGTTGGCGTTCCAGCCCACGTCCTCGGCCCGCATGATTTCGTAGGTCTCGCGGTGCTTGAGGACGCCGTCCTGGTGGATGCCGGATTCGTGGGCGAAGGCGTTGGCGCCGACGATGGCCTTGTTGGGCTGTACCGGATAGCCGGTGATGGTGGAGACGAGCTTGGACGCCGGCACGATCTGCGTGGCGTCGATGCGCGTGTCGCAGTGGAACACGTCCTTGCGGGTGCGCACCGCCATCACGATTTCCTCCAGCGAGGCGTTGCCCGCGCGCTCGCCGAGGCCGTTGATGGTGCACTCGACCTGGCGCGCGCCGTTCATCACGGCGGCGAGCGAGTTGGCGACCGCCATGCCGAGGTCGTTGTGGCAATGGGTCGACCAGATGACCTTGTCCGAGCCGGGCACGCGCTCGATCAGCTGCTTCATGCGCTCGCCCCACAAGGCCGGGATGCTGTAGCCGACGGTGTCGGGCACATTGATCGTTTTGGCGCCGGCCTTGATCACCTCGTCGAAGATGCGGACGAGGAAATCCATGTCGGAACGCACCGCGTCCTCGGCCGAGAATTCGACGTCGTCGGTGTATTCGAGCGCGAGCTTCACGGCCTTGACCGCCGCCTCGACCACCTGGTCCGGCTGCATGCGCAGCTTCTTCTCCATGTGGATCGGGCTGGTGGCGATGAAGGTATGGATGCGGCCCGACTTGGCTGGCTTGATCGCGCCGCCCGCCGCGTGGATGTCGCGTTCGTTGGCGCGCGCCAGCGAACACACGGTCGAGTTGTGGATCGTTTCGGCAATCGTGCGGATCGCCTCGGCATCGCCCGGGCTGGCAGCGGCGAATCCCGCCTCGATCACATCGACGCCGAGCTTTTCCAGCTGGCGCGCGATGCGGACTTTCTCGTCGCGGGTCATCGACGCGCCGGGGCTTTGCTCGCCGTCGCGCAAGGTGGTATCGAAAATAAACAAACGGTCATTCATGGCAGGCTCCATGGAGGGTCGGCGTCAAGCCGACGCATTATATCGGGTTGCCGCGAGAAGCAGGCGGCGCGGGGTACTGCAGGGGAGGGGGTTCAGTATGTGCGCGCGACGCGCAGCAGCAGGCTGCCGAACAGGACGTTCGACAGGCAGAGGAGATAGGACGGATGCGACTGGTTAGACATGGCCCAGATTCTATCTATTTTTCGCCGCCCTGCAAGGGGGCGGCCGTCTCGGCCATTTTTTTGCGGCGAATCCGCTGCAGCAGCGCATCGACATACCCAGACAGCCCATACAGCAGGAACACGACGAACAGCACTTCGGGCGGGCTGGTCGACACCAGGATGAAAGCCAGTACGATCAAGAGGATAACGAAGAACGGCACGCTCTTCCTGAGGTTGATCTCCTTGCCGCTGTAATAGCGAAAGTTGCTAACCATGGTGAGGCCGCCGAACAGCGCGATCACGGCAGCCAGCCAGCGTATGTCGTGGCCCGCGATTCCATACTCGACCATCACCCAGACGAAGCCGGCGACCAAGGCCGCGGCCGCGGGACTGGGCAGCCCCTGGAAGAAGCGCTTGTCGGTGACGGTGTCGATCTGCGTGTTGAAGCGCGCCAGCCGCAACGCCGCGCCCGAGCAATAGACGAAGGCGGCGATCCAGCCGAACTTGCCCATGCCCTGCAGGGCGAATTCGTAGATCACCAGTGCCGGCGCCACACCGAACGACACCATGTCGGACAGGCTGTCATACTCGGCGCCGAAGGCGCTCTGGGTATGCGTCATGCGGGCGACGCGGCCATCGAGGCCGTCGAGCACCATGGCGATGAAAATCGCCACCGCCGCAAGTTCGAAGCGGCCGTTCATCGCCTGCACGATCGCGAAGAAGCCGGCGAACAGTGCACCGGTGGTGAACAGGTTGGGCAGCAGATAGATGCCGCGGTCACGCATCCGGGAGCGCTTCGATTCGGTTTTTCGGTGATGGAAGTCGAGCATGGAAAGGACTGAGGCGTATTCGCCCGCGTTACCAGCGAGCCAGTATGGTACGCCCGCCCGTGACTTTTTGCCCGATCGAGACTTCGGCACGCGCCGTCGTCGGCAGATAGACGTCGACCCGCGAGCCGAAGCGGATGAAGCCGTAGCGCTGGCCGCGCACCAGCTTGTCGCCGATGCGCACGTAGCACAGGATGCGCCGCGCGATCAGGCCGGCAATCTGCACCGAGGTGACGTCGCCACGTGAAGTCTGGATCCAGATCGCGTTGCGTTCGTTTTCGGTGGACGCCTTGTCGAGGTCGGCGTTGACGAAGCTGCCGGGCATGTACCAGAGTCCCTTGATCTCGCCGTCGACCGGACTCTTGTTGGAATGCACGTTGAACACGTTCATGAACACGCTGATTTTCAACGCATCACGTTCCAGGTAGGAATCGCGCACCTTCTCCACCGAGACGATACGTCCATCTGCGGGCGAGATCACCGCGTCGGCGTCGGCCGGCGGCACGCGTGCCGGATCGCGGAAGAACTGGAGCGCGAACACCGCCCAGATCCAGAACGGAATCGACCACCAGCCGATGAGCCAGGTTGCGATGAGAGCGGCCGCAAACGCAGCCAGGAGGACCAGCCAGCCCTCGCGGGCGATAAGGGGATGGGACATGTGAGTGAGGGGTAAGGCGTGAAGAGCGAGGAGAAAGGGGTGAGGCGCGCGGGCTCAATCACCCCCACCCCTCACCCCTCACGCCTCACGCATTTAGTTCTTGGATTGATCGACCAGTTTGTTCTTGCTGATCCACGGCATCATCGCGCGCAGCTTGGCGCCGACGACCTCGATCGGGTGCTCGGCGTTGAGACGGCGGCGGGCGGTCATCTCGGGGTAGTTGGTGCGGCCTTCGAGGATGAACTGCTTGGCGTAGTTGCCGTTCTGGATGTTGTCGAGGCATTCCTTCATCGCGGCCTTGGACTGCGCGTTGATGACCTTGGGGCCGGTCACGTACTCGCCGTATTCCGCGTTGTTGGAGATCGAGTAGTTCATGTTGGCGATGCCGCCTTCGTACATCAGGTCGACGATCAGCTTCAGTTCGTGCAGACACTCGAAGTAGGCCATTTCCGGCGCGTAGCCCGCTTCGGTCAGCGTCTCGAAGCCGGCCTTCACCAGATCGACGCAGCCGCCGCACAGCACGGCCTGTTCGCCGAACAGGTCGGTCTCGGTTTCTTCGCGGAAGGTAGTTTCGATCACGCCGCCCTTGGTGCCGCCGTTGGCGCAGGAATACGACAGGGCCAGATCACGCGCCTTGCCGGACTTGTCCTGGTAGACCGCGATCAGCGACGGCACGCCGCCGCCCTGGGTGTAGGTGGAGCGCACCAGGTGGCCGGGGCCCTTGGGGGCGATCATCACGACATCGAGGTCGGCACGCGGGGTGATCTGGTTGTAGTGGACGTTGAAACCGTGGGCGAAGGCGAGCGTGGCGCCTTTCTTCAGGCTGGGCTCGATGTCGTTGTAGTAGGTCGCGGCCATCAATTCGTCGGGAATCAGGATCATGACGAAATCGGCTGCCTTCACGGCGTCGCTGATTTCCTTGACGTCGAGACCGGCCTTCTTGGCCTTGTCCCACGATGCGCCGCCCTTGCGCAGGCCGACCGTGACCTTGACACCGGAATCCTTCAGGTTGTTGGCGTGGGCATGACCCTGCGAGCCGTAGCCGATGATGGCGACCTTGCGCTTCTTGATGAGGGAAAGGTCAGCGTCCTTGTCGTAGAAAACTTTCATGGTGAATTCCTGAAGAAATAAAAAAATCAGACTTTGAGGCTGCGCTCGCCGCGTCCGATGCCAGACGCGCCGGTGCGCACGGTTTCGATGATGGAGGCGGAATCGATCGCCTCCAGGAAGGCGTCGAGCTTGGAACCGGCACCGGTCAGTTCGATGGTGTAGGTCGATTCGGTCACGTCGATGATGTTGCCGCGGAAAATATCGGCGGTGCGCTTGATCTCTTCGCGATCCGCTCCCACCGCGCGGAGCTTGACCAGCATCAGTTCGCGCTCGATGTGGCTGCCCTCGGTCAGGTCCATCACCTTGATCACGTCGACCAGCTTGTTCAGCTGCTTGGTAATCTGTTCGATGATGTCTTCGGACCCCACGGTGACGATGGTCATGCGCGACAGGGTGGCGTCCTCGGTCGGGGCCACGGTGAGCGACTCGATGTTGTAGGCACGCGCGGAAAACAGCCCGGCCACACGCGACAGCGCGCCCGCTTCGTTTTCCATCAGCAGCGAAATGATATGGCGGCGGCTCATCACAACTCCTCCGCCAGGATCATTTCCGACAGCCCCTTGCCGCCCTCCACCATGGGGAAGACGTTTTCGGTCTGGTCGGTCTGGAAGTCCATGAACACCATTCGTTCTCTCAGTGCAGGCGAGAACGCCTCCTTCAGCGCGGCCTCGACATCCTCGGGCTTGTCGATGCGCATGCCGACGTGGCCATAGGACTCGGCCAGCTTGACGAAGTCAGGCAACGACTCCATGTAGGACTCGGCATAGCGGCTGCCGTAGAAGAACTCCTGCCACTGCCGCACCATGCCCATATAGCGGTTGTTGAGCGTGATGACCTTGACCGGAATGCGGTACTGTTTGCAGGTCGAGAGTTCCTGGATGTTCATCTGGATGCTCGATTCGCCGGTGATGCAGGCGACCTGCGCGTCGGGGAACGCGAGCTGCACGCCCATGGCATACGGCAGGCCGACACCCATGGTGCCCAAGCCGCCGGAGTTGATCCAGCGACGCGGCTTGTCGAATTTGTAATACTGCGCAGCCCACATCTGGTGCTGGCCCACGTCGGACGTCACGAAGGCGTCGCCCTTGGTCACTTCCCACAGCTTCTCGACCACATACTGTGGCTTGATGATCGGGCTGCTGCGGTTGTACTTGAGGCAGTTCTTCGAGCGCCACAATTCGATCTGCGTCCACCAGGCATTCAGTGCGGCGGCATCCGGTTTTTCCTTGGCCTGTTTCAGCAGGGCCAGCATGTCGGTCAGTACATTCTTGACGTCGCCGACGATCGGCACGTCGACCTTGACGCGCTTGGAGATCGACGAAGGATCGACGTCGATATGGATGATGCGGCGCTGTTCGCGCGCGAAATGCGCGGGGTTGCCGATCACGCGATCATCAAAGCGCGCACCGACGGCCAGCAACACATCGCTGTGCTGCATCGCCATGTTGGCTTCGTAGGTGCCGTGCATGCCCAGCATGCCGAGGTTCTGCCGGTCGGTCGCGGGGTAGCCGCCCAGCCCCATCAGGGTATTGGTGACGGGAAAGCCCAGCAGGCGCGTCAATTCGGCCAACTGTTCCGAGGCATCGCCCAGCACCACGCCGCCGCCGGCATAGATCATCGGGCGCTTGGCCTCCAGCAGCATCTGCACGGCACGCTTCATCTGGCCACTATGGCCTTTCACCACCGGGCTGTACGAACGCATCTCGACCGTCGCTGGGTATTCGAAATCCGTGGTGTGGTAGGTCACGTCCTTGGGCACGTCGACCACGACCGGACCGGGACGGCCGGTGGCGGCGATGATGAAGGCCTTCTTCATCGTCGCGGCGAGGTCTTTCACGTCCTTGACGAGGAAGTTGTGCTTGACGCAGGGACGCGTGATGCCGACGGTGTCGACTTCCTGGAAGGCATCGAGGCCGATCGCTGGCGTCGGCACCTGGCCGGTGACCACGACGATGGGAATGGAATCCATGTAAGCGGTGGCGATGCCGGTCACCGCATTGGTGACACCCGGGCCTGAGGTGACCAACGCCACGCCGACACGGCCGGTGGAACGCGCATAGGCATCGGCGGCATGCACCGCGGCCTGCTCGTGGCGCACCAGCACATGTTTGAATTTGTTCTGCTTGAAGATTTCGTCGTAGATGTTGAGCACGGCCCCGCCGGGATAGCCGAACACGAACTCGACCCCCTCTTCGGCCAGACAACGTACGACGATCTCGGCGCCCGTGGCTTCCATAAACTGGTAAAAAATCAATTCGTTGGTGAACCTGTGAGGGTAATCGTTTTGCCCCGTAACGGTCAAGAAATCATGCCAGAGCGATCATCCGGCAGACTTCCACGCCTTGGTTTTCACGATTTTCACGCCGGACCCGCAAACATTCCGGCACCCCATGAAAAACCCCTCCAGCACGGAGGGGCGGAGCGGCGAACCACTCAATACAAACTTCGCCGCAGGCGTGGCCTGAGGGTATTACTCGTGTGCGGCTTCGCGCAGCGCCAGCATGACTTCGTTCAACGCACCTTCAGCATTCTCGAACAGGCAGACCATGTTGCCGACGCTGCATACTGTCGTCGCGACCCCCTGAACGACCCAGCCTTGCGACGGGGACCAGCCGCGCATTTGCGAAAACAGGGACAGCAAATCGGTATTGCCCGACACCATGCGGCGATACCAATGGGCGAATTTCGCCAAACGCTCCATCAACTCAGGCGACAGCATGCCTTCGGCCTCCATGATCACGCCGTCGTCACGAAAACGGCACACGGCCGTCACGCCATCGAGCACCAGAATTTTTCTCAGCGACATACGCGCTCCTCAGACCTGCAGGGCATTGAACGTGGCTTCGTAGTCGGCGTCGCGATTCCTGACCACCACACCGCGGTTGCCGTTCACTACCACCGACCATTCCAGACCCACCACCGAGAAACCCTTGATCGGCTGGAATCCACTCTGACCGGTGAGCGCTTCCCAGCCGCGCGCTTCCATACCGGCAATCGCCAGATTGGCCACGCACGAACGCGCCAGCAAATCCAGCACCTGCGGCGTCAGCTCGGTGCCTTCGCGCAACACATGCGATTGCAGATCCCCCTTGTCCGTGTAGGTAAACGCCGCGAGTGCACCCGGCAAATCCATCATTTTCTGCAGATCCATCTTGTCTCCCCCTTCAAATCGATATCAGACTTCAGTACAGCGCTTCCTTGGTATCGCCCCCCAGCCTGGCATACAGATTGACCAGCAGGTCATCCTGCACGTCGCCGACTTTGGCGCGCATGATGGTCATGACGTCGTTGAGCAACTCGTCACGGTTTTCGATGAAGGAAAAATAGTTGCCGACCGCGCATACCGTGACCTGCGCGCCGCGCACGATCCAGCCTTGAACCGGACGGCACCCGCAACTCTCGGAGAAGGAATCGAGGATTTCGGCCTGCATGTTGACCGACAGGGTATTGGCGCGGCACAGGATCGACGCCATGCGCGCGAATTCGTCGGTCAGTGCGCCTTGATAAGAGAAACGGTCGCCACGATATGCATATTCGCCGGCAGCGATAACGCCGGGGATTGCCATGAGTTGCTTTACGATGTGCATCGAGCCCCCTCCTTGGTTTTGATTTGTATGCGGCGCGCTGTGGCAAAGTGTCGCACCTAAGTCGCAATATAGAGCCTCCATGCAAGACAACGCAATAGCCCCCGTTTCTGCCACTTTTCTGGCGCGCGTCGCCGCGATGATCTACGAGCTGCTGCTGGTGACCGCAGTCCTGTTCGTCGCCTCGCTTCCCTTTCTCTATCTGGTCGGCAATGCCGAGACCGGCTGGCGGCATTATGTCTTTCAGTTGTATCTGATCGGCGTGCTGTTCGCCTACTTCAGTGCGTTCTGGATGCGCAGCGGGCAAACCCTGGCCATGAAAACCTGGCGTATCCGGCTGGTCGATCTGAACGGCGGCCGCCCCACCCTCCGGCAGTCCGCGCTGCGCTTCGTCTTTGCACTGCTCGGCCTCGCGCTGGCGGGGGCCGGTTTCTGGTGGGCCCTGTTCGATCGCGACCGTCAGTTCCTGCACGACCGCCTGGCACGCACCCGCCTGGTTCGCGTGCCGCGCAAGGCCTGAGGCGTGAACTGGCGCGACCACCTGCAGGCCCGCCTGCTGGAGATCCAGCCGGACAGCGTGTGCGCACTCGATGCCGCCGCCCATGAACTGGCCCGCGAGGTACTGCATGACACCCCGTTGCACATCGCCGACAACAGCTCGCCCGCCCAGCCCTGCGCGCTGGCCCTGGGCGTCGACGTACTGAACGGACTGGACGCACAGCAGGCCCGGCACCTGATCAGCCGGGTACGCCTCTACGTCGCGCCGCGCCTCCTGCTTGCCGCGCTGCCCGGCTGCGCACTGGACGATGCGGCCTTTCGCGCCCTCGGCTTTACGCTGTCGACTACGGGACCGGCGGAAGGTCCGCGCATCTACCACTACGACATCGAGACCTACAAGACGGTGCCGGACTGGCTCAATTCCCGCTTCTGGGCACATCCCGAGCGCTGGGAACCCTGAAAAGGACGCCACCCCACTTCGCAGCCACGCCCCGGCCAGCCTGGATGGCGTGGCTGCGCGGCGCGCTTCCGCGCGCAAGCACCTCCGCATACGTTACACTGGCCCCTGCCTCGCTCCGCCCTGTCCGACTGCCATGAACTTTACCCCCCACAACACGCTTGAAGAACAGCTTGCCGCCGTCCATGCCGGCACGCTCGATCCCGAAACCTTCGTGCTGCACCTGCTCGACCAGCAGCTGTTCATGCCGGTGCGCGATGAAAAGGACGCCATTCAGGGTTTCCAGCGCTCGACCCAGGCCGAGCCGCTGATCATCGAAGACGAGGACGGCGAGCGCGTGCTGGTGATGTTCACCAGTCCCGAACGCGCCAAACCGTTTGTCGAACATTTTCCCGACTTCTCGGGTGGTCTGCTGACCGAGTTTTCCTGGCTGCTGCGCCGCATCGGCGGCGGCATACCGATTGCGTTGAACCCCGGCTGGGACATCGGCATGGATTTCGATGCCGACATGATTGCGCAACTGGCCGCGCAACTCCCGCCCGAACAACCGGTCTGACGCACACCCCCGGTCTCATCGCTCCGCCATGTTGTCCGACCGCGCGCTTGTTGCTTTCCGTTCCGCCCTCGGCGCCGATCGCGTCTTCGACGATGCCGCCACCCTTGCACTCTATGCCTGCGATGAAACGCCGCGCCGGGTCGAACCCGACGCCGTGCTGTTCCCGTCTTCGCACGATGAGGTGCTTGCGCTCGCGCGCGTCGCCTTCGAACATCGGATTGCACTGACCCCGCGCGGCGCCGGTTCAGGCAATGTCGGCGGCGCGCTGCCCTCGCCCGGCAGCGTCGTCGTCAGCTTCGAATGCATGCACCGCGTGCTCGAGTTCGACCCGGCCAACCGGCTCATCGTCGTCGAGCCCGGCGTAGTCACCGAGGAAATCGACCGCATCGCGCGCGGCGCCGGCCTGTTTTACCCGCCCGACCCCGGCAGCAGCGCCTATTGCCGCATCGGCGGCAACCTCGCGATGAACGCTGCCGGTCCGCGTGCCGTGAAATACGGCGTCACCCGCGACTACGTGCTGGGGCTACGCGCCGTCACCGGCGACGGCCGCGAAATCCGTACCGGCTGCCGCACCACCAAGGGCGTCACCGGCTACGATCTCACCCGTCTTCTGATCGGTTCCGGCGGCACCCTGGCTCTCATCACCGAAGCCACCCTGAAACTGCTGCCCGCACCGGAAGCAGTCGCCACGTTGCGCCTGTGTTTTGCCAGCAACCGGGCCGCGCTCGATGCGGTCGGCCGCATCATGCGCCAGGCCGTGGTGCCCAGTGCGCTCGAGTTCATGGACCGGCACGCCATCGACGCCATCCGCCCGACCGGCGCGGCGGACGATCTGCCGCCTGGCACGCAGACCCTGCTGATGGTCGAGGCGGACGGTGCCGCGCAGGACCTTCCGCGCCAGATTGCCGCACTGGAACAGGCACTCGCCGGCAACGGTCTGCTCGAAATGAAGAGCGGATTCGCGCGCGCCGACATCGCCCGGCTATGGACGGCACGCAAATCGCTGTCGCACGCAGTCAAGCAGATCGCGCCGCTCAAGATCAACGAAGACGTCGTAGTGCCCGTGTCGAAGCTCGCCGACCTCGTCGACTTCCTCGACCACACCGCGCAGACCCAACAACTGCCGATCGTCTCGTTCGGCCATGCCGGCAACGGCAACCTGCACGTCAACCTGATGGTGCACCCCGACGATATCGACGAAATGGCGCGCGCGCGCCTGGCGCTCGATGCCATCATGCTGCGCGTACTAGCACTGGGCGGCACGCTTTCGGGCGAGCACGGCATCGGCACCGAAAAACGCCGCTTCGTGCCTCAGGAAATCGATCCCACCACGCTCGAGCTGATGCGCGCGATCAAACGGCAATTCGATCCGCACGGTCTGCTCAATCCCGGCAAACTTTTTCCTGACTGAGATCGCCGCGAAGGCTTTACAAGCACGAAATGCATCTATAGAATGCGCGGCTTCGTTGGGGGTATAGCTCAGCTGGGAGAGCGCTTGCATGGCATGCAAGAGGTCAGCGGTTCGATCCCGCTTACCTCCACCAACTGACAGGATGTACGATGCACAAGCTTGGCGCCATCACCACGCTGCTGGGGTTGATTCTGAGTGTGGTCGGCTTGGCTGTCGGGTTTTGGGAAATGCTTCATGGCAACGGGAATGCACAGTTCTGGCTCTCGCTGATACCATTGGGGTTCGTCGGATTGTTTGTCGGCGTCACCTTGACCCAGCTGTACAACAAGCAGGAAAGGCGCAAGCCTGAGTAGTAAAAGTTGGCGGTTCACACCGTCGTCCGGGTCCCCATCGTCTAGAGGCCTAGGACATCGCCCTTTCACGGCGGTAACCGGGGTTCGAATCCCCGTGGGGACGCCACCTTGCATCCGTAAGGTGATCAAAATCCAGTCCTTCCAGGGTTGGCAAAAATCAAACTGAACTGAATACAGCCTAGGAAATGACGGCTGATTTTTTCTGTGTGCAATACACATCGGGCGAACCCAACGTGGCGCCCCGAAGACGAATCGAACGTCCGACCTACCCCTTAGGAGGGGGTTGCTCTATCCACTGAGCTACCGGGGCGTGGCGCGCATTCTACCGAATACCGTGTGGATACACGAACTGTCGCGTATACACTCCCTGTTGTCACTAGGCAGTCTATGATGCATTTCAGGAGAACTTATGTTCAAAATGATAATGGGCGGACTAGCGGTGCTGCTGCTGGCTGCGAGTGTGGCGTTCTGGATGCTGAGACCGGGTACGCAACGGACGGAAGGCAGTGCCGCGCCGGACTTCGCCCTGCAGGATCAGAACGGCCAGACACACCGTCTGAGCGACTACGCCGGACGCTGGCTGGTCCTGTATTTCTATCCGCGCGACGATACGCCGGTCTGCACCCGTGAAGCCTGCCGTTTCCGCGACGACATCGGCACCCTGGGGAAACTCGATGCGGCCGTAGTCGGCGTCAGCGTCGACAGCACGCGTTCGCATGCCGATTTTTCCCGCAAATACGGCCTGCCGTTTCCGTTGCTGTCCGACCCCGACGGGCGTACCGCACGCGCCTATGACAGCCTGCTCAATCTCGGAATCATCCGGTTCGCCCGCCGCCACACGTTCATCATTGCCCCGGATGGACGCATCGCAGCCCGGTTCGATCACGTAGACCCCGCGCGACACGCCGAAGAAGTCAGGGATGTCCTGCGAAGTTTGCAGGATTCCGGCGCGCCCCGCATTTTCGCGGCGACGGGTCGTGGCTAACCCTTCTCCGCCCACGAAGCCCAGCCCTATACAGAGAGGGTTTTCCCCTCTTATCGGAACCGCCTTTATCGCCCTGATCGCGTTGATCTGCGGTCTTTTGTTCAACGGTCTGTTCCAACTCAAGGCGCTGGGCAGGCAATTGAACATCGTGGTCGAACTTCACAATCGCAAGATCGACCTCATCACGCAAACCCAGGTGGCGGCGCACATCCGCACTGACAGCCTGTTCCGCATGGTGCTGGCCGACGACCCTTTCGAACGCGACGCCCACTTCCTGCGATTCAACCATGCAGGCTTTCTTGTCATGCAAGGGCGAAACTCGCTGCGTGAGCTGGGGCTCACCCCCACCGAGCAGCGCAACTTCGATGCCCAGACGCAGCTGATCATGCGGATCCGGACAGTACAGGAACACCTGATCGACCTGCTTCATGCCAATCAGTATCTTATGGCACGCCAGGTGTTGGTACACGAAGCCATTCCCCTTCAGGAACAGTTCAACCAGCAACTGGCCACGATGCGCACGGCCTACCAGAGGGCCAACCTGGCTGCCCAGAAGCAGGCGCAGCAGACCTACCGACATGCGCTATATCTCACGCTGGCCTTCGGTCTCGCGGCCATCACGCTGGCGCTGCTGATCGCGTGGCAGACGACACGCAAGATCAAACTGAAGTCGCAACGAATACACGACCAGATGGAAGAACTGGAACAGTCACGTGCTGCGCTGCGCGAAGAGGCCACCCACGATCCCCTGACCGGCCTGGCCAACAGGCGTCTGTTCTATGACCGGCTGCAGCAGGCAATCCGCCATGCCCTGCGCTATGGCGGCAAGGTCGGGATCCTGTACCTGGACATGGACCGCTTCAAGGACATCAACGACCGCCACGGCCATCACGTCGGCGATGCCGTGCTGGTGGCAGTGGCGCAAAGATTGAAGGATTGCGTACGCGAATCCGATTCGGTCGCGCGCCTGGGTGGAGACGAGTTCGTGGTGTTGCTGGAAGGTGTCCAGGGACGCCAGGACTGCATTGCCGCCGCCCTCAAGATCGAACAGAGTCTGGCGCATACCACCCGCTTCGACGATCTGCACCTGGAGATCGACGCCAGCATCGGCCAGGCGCTCTATCCTGACGACGGCAGCGACGAAGATGCCTTGATCCGCGCGGCCGACGCGGCCATGTACCAGGTCAAATCCGGCAGCGAATCAGAGCGTCAGAGCCGCCTGCCATTCCAGTAAAGGAATCAGCGCGGTCTCAGACGAATCGCCTCGCGTTCGCGCCGCGCCTTGGCGCCCCATATCCACACATACTGCACGCCGGAAGCCACGGCGATGATGAAGACGGCGACGAACAGAGCATGCAGCCAGTCGTCCAGCGACAGCAGCCCGGCCAGTCCGCCCAACACCAGCGACAGCAACGACAGTTCCGCAAACATGTGCGTCTTGCCGAGCCAGGTCGGGTGGATATCCAAGTGCCCCGCCAGGCCGCGATAGCTCAACGCACCCAGCACGATGATGCTGTCGCGCAACAGGATCGCCAGCGTCACCCACAGCGGGATTGCACCCGCCTGCGTCAGCATGACCAGCGTCACAACGCCCAATGCCTTGTCGGCAACGGTATCGAGCGCGGCGCCGAGCTGGGTCATCTGTTTGAGCCAGCGCGCCAGCAGACCATCGATGCCGTCCGATATCGCAGCGGCGAGAAACAACCAGCACGCGGCCTCCCAACGCTGCTGCAGGATCAGCCAGCCCACGATCGGCACCGCAGCCAGGCGCAGCAGGGTGATGACGTTCGGCAGATTGAATACACGTTCGCTCATACCCGCACCCTACTTAATTCAGGGGCTGCCTGGCAAGCTCGTCCCACAGCTTGTCGAGTCGTTTCACCGATACCGGATACGGGGTTTTCAGTTCCTGGGCAAAGAGCGATATTCGCAATTCCTCCAGCTGCCAGCGGAAATCGTCCAGTGCGGCGGATGCCGTGCCTATCACCTGGCCTCGCCGCGCCAGGTATTTGTTCTGCAGCGTCAGCACGCCAGCCATGCTGCGCGCGTCGCGCTGCTCGGCTGCAGGCAGTTTTTCCAGCCGCTTGAGAATGCCGCGCAGATAACGCGGCAAGTCCTTCAAATGCGCCCACGGCGTGGCTGTGATGAAGTCCGCCGGCACCAGCGCAGCGAGATGCGCGGTTTCGTCGCGCATCACCGCGGTGAACTGCGGCTTGGCATTCAAGCGTGCCGCCACCTGTGCATGCAGGTCGAGAATTTCCGCACTGTCGCGCAGCAGCGCCTGCTTCACCACAGCGATTCTGGGCTTGGCGCGCTCCTTCTGCTTGTCAAAGGTTTTCCCGTCGCGCGGCGTGTCGTCGTCGCCCAGCAGTGCGCGGATGGCGATCGCATCGATGAGCGCGGCGCGCAACTGCTCGGGGCTGCCGAAGCTGCGGAATTTCAGCGCCAGCGTGGTTTCGCGCGCCAGGTCCTTGTCGAGCTGCTTGAACTGCGCCGCCAGCGCGATGCGCAACAGCCGCACGACACCCCGCCGCGTTTCGCTTTCGGCCACGTCTGCCGCATCGAGAAGCCGCAGGTCGACACTCTCGCCGTTGTCGACCAGCGCCGGATAGCCCATCAGCTCGCGCCCGCCGCGCCTGAATTTCACCTGCGCGGGCAGGTCGCCGAAATTCCACTCGGTCAGCCCGGTGCGCTCGAATTCGCTGTTCTCGGCACCGCCGCCATAGGTGATACGCGCCGCGCCGCCCAGCTGCTGGCGCAGCACGGCCAGATCGCGCCCGCTGGCGAGTTCCTGTCCGCTGTCGTCGATCACGCTCACGTTCATTTTCAGATGCGCCGGCAGTTCGCACTTCCATTCATCGGGGTGAATATCGGCGCCGGTTTTCTTGCGGATATAGGCTGCCAACGCCTCGGTCAGCGTCCGCTCACCCGGCTTCGCCACACCCAGAAACGCAGTCACCGTGTCGGGCAGCGGAATCAGAGGACGGCGCTTGTCCTTGGGCAGGCATTTCAGCAATGCGGTGAGTTTTTCCCTGATCAGCCCGGGCACCAGCCAGTCGATCTGCGCGGCTTCGATGCGGTTGAGCAGGTACAGCGGCAACTTGAGCGTGACGCCGTCGAGCGCATGGCCCGGCTCGAAGCGGTATTTCAGCTTGCATGTCACGCCATCGACCGCCATCGTCTCGGGAAACAACGTGTGGTCGGCACCGAGCCCCTCGCCGAGGATGTCCTCGCGCTGAAGGAACAGGATTTTAGGGTTGGCGGTCTCGGCCTCGGCACGCCAAGACTCGAACGCCGCGCCATTGTGGAGACCTTGCGGCACGCGTGCATCGAACACGCGGAAGATGCGTTCCTCGTCGAGCCACACGCCGGACTTTCGCGCCTTGTGCTCGAGATCCTCGATCTCCTTGATCAGTGCGCGATTGTGCGCAAACCACGGCGCGCGCGTGTCATATTCGCCCGCCACCAGCGCGCCGCGGATGAACAGTTCACGCGACAGTTCGGGGTCGATGGGACCGTAGTGGATCTTGCGCCGCGCCACCAAGGTGATGCCGTACAAACTCACGCGTTCGAATGCCACCACGCGGGCGCCGTCCTTTTCCCAGTGCGGTTCGATGGTCATGCGCGTCAGCAGATGACGACCCGCGCTCTCGATCCATTCCGGGCGCACTTCGGCGACGGTGCGCGCGAGCAGGCGGCCGGTGTCGGTCAGCTCGGCGGCCATGATCCACTTTGGTCCTTTTTTTGCCAGCGCCGAGCCAGGGTGGATCGACAGTTTGATGCCGCGCGCACCCTGGTAGTTGCCCTCGCCCGGCTTGGGCCGCGCCTTGGCGTCATCCGACTTGAAGCCGATGTTACCGAGCAGGCCGGTCAGCAGTGCCTGATGGATGGCATCGTAGCCGGCGTCCTTGTCGTTCTCGCGCAGGCCCAGTTCGCTCACCTGCGCATGCAGCTGGCCATGAATGTCGCGCCATTCGCGCATCCGACGCGGCGACAGGAAATGGTCCTGCAGCAGCGCCTGCAGTTGGCGGTTGGTTTTCTTGTGCTGCACCTGCTCCTCGTACCAGCGCCACAGCTTGAGCCAGCCCATGAAGTCGGAACGCTCGTCGGCGAATAGCTTGTGCTTCTCGTCGGCGGCCTGCGCGCGCTCCATCGGGCGGTCGCGGGGATCCTGTACCGACAACGCGCTGGCGATGATCAGTACCTCGCGCACGCAGCGCTGCTGCTCCGCCGCCAGCAGCATGCGTGCAATACGTGGATCGAGCGGCAGCCTGGCGAGTTGGGTACCGATCTTGGTCAATTGCCCCTGCTCGTCGAGCGCATGCAATTCGGCCAGCAACTGGTAGCCGTCGGTGACGAGTCGGGAACTCGGCGGGTCGATGAACGGGAAGCCGACCACCTCGCCGAGGCCGAGCGACTTCATGCGCAGGATGACGCCCGCCAGCGACGAGCGCAGCAGCTCGGGATCGGTGAATCTTGGACGGTTGCCAAAGTCGACCTCGTCGTAGAGGCGGATGCAGACGCCGTCGGCCACGCGGCCGCAGCGCCCGGCGCGCTGGTTGGCCGAGGCCTGCGACACCTTCTCGATCAGCAACTGTTCGACCTTGTTGCGCGCCGAATAGCGCTTCACCCGCGCGGTGCCGGGATCGATCACGTAGCGGATGCCGGGCACGGTGAGCGAGGTCTCGGCCACGTTGGTGGCGAGCACGATTCGGCGCAGCGCGCTCGTGGGCTTGAAGATCGCGTCCTGCTCGGCCACCGACAGCCGGGAAAACAGCGGCAGAATTTCGGTGCCCGGGGGATGGTGCTTCCTGAGGGCCTCGGCAGTGTCGCGGATCTCGCGCTCGCCCGGCAGAAAGACCAGGATGTCACCAGGACCCACCCGCGCCAACTCGTCGGTGGCATCGAGGATAGCGGCAATCAGGTCGGGCGCATCCTTGTCCTTCTTCTCGCGTTCGCCCCTGGCCGGCGTCGCCGGCTCCTCGCGTTCGATCGGCCGCCAGCGGATTTCCACCGGGTAGGTGCGCCCCGATACCTCGATCACCGGGGCGTCGTCGAAATGCTTCGAGAAACGCTCGGCGTCGATGGTGGCCGAGGTGATCACCACGCGCAAGTCACTGCGCTTTTCCACCAGCGTCTTCAGGTAGCCCAGCAGGAAATCGATGTTGAGGCTGCGCTCGTGCGCCTCGTCGATGATGATCGTGTCGTAGCGGCTCAAGAGCGGGTCGCCCTGGCTCTCGGCCAGCAGGATGCCGTCGGTCATCACCTTGATCGCGGTGTCGTGGCGCACGGTGTCGGTGAAGCGCACCTTGTAGCCGACCCGGCCGCCGAGTTCGCTGCCCAGTTCCTGTGCGATGCGCGCCGCCACCGAGCGCGCGGCGATGCGGCGCGGCTGGGTGCAGCCGATCAGCCTGCCTGGCCTCGCCGCCTCTAATCCAAGCCGGGCCTCCAGGCACATCTTGGGTATCTGCGTGGTCTTGCCCGAGCCGGTCTCGCCGCACAGGATCAGCACGCGGTGTTTCTGCAGCGCCGCGAGTATGTCGTCGCGACGCTGGCTGACCGGCAGGTCGGGATAGCTGATATGCAAGGGACTACTTGTTCTGGATATATTTGGCGTCATCGAAGGTTTCCAGCCAGGCAGGGCGATAGACCGCCATCATCGTCACCGCCATGCCGGTCGAGAATGCCTCCGCCCAGCTGATCAATACCGTGGCATATGGCGTGTACTGGGCAAGCAGATAATCGAGCGGATACACCCCGGCCAGCGCCATCAGCGCCGTGGTCGTCACGCCGATCATCGCCACCGAAAGCGCGGCGCCGAAAAAACCATTGCCCAGCACGTAGATGAAAAAGTGATTCGGCAAACGGCGCTCGACAAATCGATAGACGTTCCAGCTCACGCCCGCTGGCAATGCCGCCATCAGCAGCGCATCCGCACCCAATGCCTCCCAGCTGCCATGCCCGAATGCCGCGTTCGCCAGCAGGACCAGCACACCGGAGAACGTGGCGCGCCAGAAGCCGAACATCAGCGTCAATGCCGCCAGTCCGTACAGATGGAATGCCAGCCCGGGTTTGACGCCCGTGCGGATCTGCCACAAGGCCAGCACGGCCACCGTGGCGCCAAGGAAAAGGTTCAGTCTCGACGGCTCGGCCAGCCTGCGCCAGTCGCCCGACATCAACCAGCGCCAGGCCAGAAAAGCCAAACCCAGCCAGCCGACCAGATAAAAGGATACGGGCAACAGTGATGCGGACTGGCCCAGCGCGTTAAAATTCATAGGCGGATTTTACGCGATGCGCGGATCCGAACCCTTACTTCGAGCCCAGACCATGTCCGCACCCCCATCCCCCCACACCCGGCTGAGCGACGACGAGATCGATGCCCTGGCCGATCTGGTCGATCTCATCGACGAGCGCACCGACGTCCCGGTCTCGCTCGAAGGCCTGGACGGCTTCATCACCGCGCTGGCCTGCAGTCCGCGCGCCATCCCGGCCGAAGAATACTTTCCGGTGCTGTTCGATCGCGACGACGGTCTGGATGCGATATTCGAGGACGAGGCCGACATGGTACGGTTCCTGGCGCTGTTCGATCGCCGACGCAACGAGATTGCCCGTGCGCTGGCCGCCCCGATCGAAGACCTCACCGACCCCAGGGCGCTGTCCCCGCTGATCATGGACTGGAACGGGCTGCTGGCCGAGCTGCCGCCCGCCGAAGCCGGACGCTTGAAGGCGGCCGGCATCCCGCCCTATGCCCAGTTGTGGGCCGCCGGCTTTCTGCTGGTCGTGGAACACTGGGAAGACGACTGGAACTTACCCGTGGACAGCAAGGACGAAGCCTTCGTCGACGAGGTGCTCGACCCATTCTACGTGCTGGCCGCACCGCTCGACGAACTCAGCCCTGAAGAGCGAGCCATCCGCCGCGAAGACCATGTCGCCCTCGCCGTCTGGGGCGCCTACGAACTGCGCGAATTCTGGCTCGACCGCGGTCAAGCCCCGCGCGCCTGAATTCCTGTCATTTGAACCTGCTAACGTCTATCCGATGAATCTCGTCCTATTCGATCTCGACAACACCCTGCTCGCCGGCGACTCCGACTACGAATGGGGGCAGTTCCTCATCGCCAAGGGCGTGGTCGACGGCGCGCACTACGAAGCCAAGAACCGCGCCTTCTACGAAGACTACAAGGCCGGGCAGCTCGACATCTATGCCTTCCTCGCCTTCGCCCTGCGGCCGCTTGCCACCCATACGCGCGCGCAACTCGACGCCTGGCATGCCGAATACATGGAGACGCGCATCCGGCCGATGATCACCCAGGCCGCGCGCGATCTGGTGAACAAGCAACTTAACGAAGCCGACCTGGTCGCCATCATCACAGCTACCAACAGCTTCGTCACCGGGCCGATCGCGAAGGAATTCGGGATTCCGCACCTGATCGCCACCGACCCCGAGGAAATCGACGGCCGCTTCACCGGCGAAGTCGCCGGCACGCCGTGTTTCCGCGAAGGCAAGGTGGTCCGTCTCGAACAGTTTCTTGAAGCCCACGGCACGCGGCTGGATTGCCTCAGCACCAGCTGGTTCTACAGTGACTCGCTCAACGACCTGCCGCTGCTGGAGAAAGTCCGGCATCCCGTTGCCGTCGACCCCGATGCCACGCTGCGCGCGCACGCCGAAGCCAGGAACTGGCCGGTGATCTCGCTACGCCCTCCGTCCCTGCAAGGACACATGCACCCATAGGCTACACACGCATGCACATCATCATCCCGGACCGATCGCCCCTGTCCACGCCGTCCACGCTGGCCGAAAGTGTCGCCCAGCAACGCAACGCCCTCGCCAACATGTTGCGCGAACCGCTGGCGCTGGCGGCGCAAGCGTGCAGCCGGGTCTGGCCCAGCCGGGCCGGCCTCAACGCCGCGCTGACGCACGCACTGAACGGACTGCCCGCCTGCAAGTACATGTACGCGCTGGACACCCGCGCCCTCCAACTCAGCGACAACATCAGTCATGCCGGCCTGATCGAGACGGACTACGGACGCGACCGCTCCGATCGCCCCTACATGAACGAAGCGGTACCGAACCAGGGTTTCCTCCTGTCGCAGGCCTACATCAGCCTGCGGGCCAGGCGGCCATCGCTGACCGCGATCCAGATCGTGCGCGACGACGACGACCAGGTGCTCGGTTTCGTCGGTGCCGATTTTGACCTGCGCGACCTGCCGATCACCGCCAAGCTCTACAACGAGCCCACCGACTGGCGGCAGATCAAGGGCGACCCGGCCATCCGCGGCGCGGTATTCCATCAGACCCGTAGCGACAGCCAGATGGATCTAAGCCTCGATACCGTGCTGGGCGTGATGGAGGAACTGATGACCGACCGCGGCGTGTTCCACGGCAAGCTGCACTTCTCCAGCAGCCGCGCCACAATCTGGCTGGTCGACGACCCTTATCGCTACCGTCTGCTGGATATCGACGCGTTGACCGACCCCGACACCTGTCTCAGTTATCCGCGCCGCCCCTACCCGGACGATGCGGTGGTGCCCAAGGACAAGATACGCCCGGTCCTGGACACCCTGCGCGCGCTGCGCTTCATGGACGAAACCTTCTACCTGCGTGCGGGTTCGCTCAACATCTTCAACGGCATGGTCGGCCTCACCTTCTCGTGCGACGGCTCGCATTACCTGCCGTGGGACGAATTCCTGAGCAAAGGCCACGATTTCTGGGTGGCGAGCAATCCGACAGGGCCGAGCTGTCCGGTCTGAGAAAACGGGCTTCCGGCTCAGCGGCCGGGTGGCAGCTTTTTTTCATGCCAATACGCATAGGCGACCGGAATCAGGATCAGCGACAGAAGGGCGGCCGATACCATGCCGCCGACCAGCGGAGCGGCGATGCGCTTCATCACGTCCGTCCCTGCGCCCTGGCCCAGAAGAATCGGCAGCAGACCCGCAATGATGACGGACACGGTCATGGCCTTGGGCCGGATGCGTAACAAGGCCCCTTCCACGATGGCCTGATGCAGGGACGCGCGGTCCTGCAGCGCGCCCGCGCGTTGCGACCGGTCTATCGCATTGTCGAGATACAGCAGCATGACCACGCCGAACTCGGCGGCCACGCCGGCGAGCGCGATGAACCCCACGGCCACCGCCACCGAAAACTGGTAGCCCAGGGCGTAGACGAGCCAGAAACCGCCCACCAGCGCAAGCGGCAGGCACGCCATCACCAGCACGACCTTGCCGAAATGGCGGAAATGCAGGTACAGCAACAGAAGCACCAGAATGAATGTAAGCGGCACCACCCATTGCAGCCGCTCCTTCGCATGCTGAAGATGAATGTATTGGCCGTCCCATTGGATGGCATAGCCCGGCGGCAACGGGACGGACCGTTCCACTGCATCGCGGGCCGCCGCGACGTAACCGCCGAGGTCGCCGCTTGCGATGTCGACATAGACATAGCCGACCAGTCGCCCGTTTTCGCTCTTGATCTCGGCGGGGCCATCGGCAATGCTCAGCTTCGCAATCTCGCCCAGCGGCACCTGCATGCCGGCAGGCGTGGTGACCCGGCTTGCCGCCAGGGCGTCGAGCGAATCGCGGTAGCCGCGCGGGTAGCGCAAATTGATGGAGAAACGCTCGCGTCCGTCGACGACCGTACCGACATCCTCGCCCCCGATCGCACCCTGAACCAGATTCTGTACGTTCGCGATGCTCACACCGTAGCGCGCGGCCTGGGCACGATCCACCTGGATGTCGATGTAGCGCCCGCGCGTCACGCGTTCGGCGAACACCGTGCGGGTACCGGGCACCTCGCGGACGACGGCTTCGATCTTCTGCGCGAGATCGACGATGCCATCAAGCTCGGGGCCGGTGATCTTGACGCCGACGGCGGTGCGGATGCCGGTGGACAGCATGTCGATGCGGGTGCGGATGGGATAACCCCAGGCGTTGGTGAGACCGGGCAGGTTGACCGTCTGGTCGAGCTTGTGGATGACGTCCTCGACCGTTTCGCCGGGTGGCCACTGCTCGCGCGGTTTCAGGAGTATGGTCGTCTCCAGCATGGACAGCGGCGCCGGGTCGGTGGCGGACTCGGCGCGGCCGACCTTGCCGAACACGCGATCGACCTCCGGCAGGGTGCGGATCAGGCGGTCCGTGATCTGCAGAACGTTGGCTGCCTCGTCGATGGACAGGCCCGGCAAGGTGGTGGGCATATACAGCAGGTCGCCTTCGTACAGCGGCGGCATGAATTCGCTGCCGGTCCTGCTCACCGGCCACGCGATGCTGGCGAGCGCCAGTGCGGAGATCAGCAGCGTGGCGATGGGTCGCCGTAGCGCGAACAGCAGGAGCGGCCGGTAAAGCCGGTGCAGGACACGGTTGACCGGATTGCCACGCTCCGGGGCGATACGCCCGCGGATCAGATAGCCCATCAGTACCGGCATCAGGGTAACCGCCAGCGCCGCGCTGGCGGCCATGGCATAGGTCTTGGTGTAGGCGAGCGGTGCGAACAGCTTGCCTTCCTGGCCGGTGAGGGTCAGTACGGGAAGGAAGGAAACGGTGATGACCAGCAACGAGAAAAACAGCGCGGGACCGACTTCCACGGCACTCCTGCGCACCACTTCCCAACGGTCACAAGCTTCGTCCGCATGCTCCAGGTGCTTGTGCAAGTTCTCGACCATGACGATGGCGGCGTCGACCATGGCACCGATGGCGATGGCGATGCCGCCCAGCGACATGATGTTGGCGGTGACGCCTTGCGCCTGCATGACAATGAAGGCCGTGAGGATGCCAAGCGGCAGCGTCACCACGGCCACCAGGGATGATCGAAGACGAAGCAGGAAGAGCAGGCAGACGAGGGCAACGACAAGCGACTCTTCCACCAGCTTGGTACCCAAGGCCCGGACGGCGCGCTCGATCAGCCCGGAACGGTCGTAGGTCGTGACCAGTTCCACGCCGGCGGGCAGCCCTTTCCGCAATTCCTGCAAACGCTGCTTGACGCGTTGCAGGGTGTCCAGCGCATTCTCGCCGTAGCGCATGATCACGATACCGCCGGTCACTTCGCCTTCGCCATCGAGATCCGCCACGCCGCGCCGCGCTTGCGGGCCGGTCTGGATATGCGCCACGTCGCCGAGGGTCACGGGCACACCCCGCGTATCGACGCTGAGCGGAATGGACGCGAAATCCTGCTCCGACCTCAGGTAGCCACGCATGCGCACCATGTACTCGGCATGGCCCATTTCGAGCACGGAACCACCGGTCTCGGCGTTGTTGGCGCGCACCGCATCCCCGATTTGCTGCAGGCTCAATCCGTAGTGCGCCAGGCGGTTGGGATCGACTTCAATCTGGAACTGCCGCACCATGCCGCCGACGCTCGCCACCTCGGCCACGCCCGGTACGCTCTGCAACTCGTACTTCAGGAAGAAATCTTGGACTGCGCGCAACCGATCGGGATCGTACCGGTGCCCCCGATCCACCAGCGCATATTCGAATATCCAGCCCACGCCGGACGCGTCGGAGCCCAGCGACGGCCTCACCCCGGCAGGCAGTTGCGGCTGGGCCTGGGCCAGATATTCCAGTACCCGGCTTCGCGCCCAGTAGGGATCGGTTCCCTCCTTGAAAAGGACATAGAGAAAGGATTGGCCGAACAGGGAGAAACCGCGCACGGCGGTGGATTTCGGTACTGAAAGCAAGGCGCTGGCGAGCGGATAGGTCACCTGATCTTCCACCGTCTGCGGCGACTGCCCGGCGTAAGGCGTCTGGATGATGACCTGGACGTCCGACAGGTCGGGAATGGCATCGAGCGCCATGTGGCGCGCGTTGATTGCCCCCCAGACGGCGACCAGACACGCGGTCAGCAGCACCAGCATGCGATTGCGCAGCGACCATTCGATCAGACGGACGACCATCCCGCTTCGGCCGCTCAGCGTGCCGGTGCCGCGGGAGCATGCATGCGCTGCACGGAGTCGGCGATCGACGCGGCAGCGTCCATCAGGAACTGGCCGTTGACTGCCACCTGGTCACCGTCCGCAAGTCCGTCGCGGATGGCGATGCGGTCCGTGTCCTCGATCCCGAGCACCACCCGGGTCGCCATGAAGTGTCCCCTGCCCATCGCGCGCATCACGAAATCGCCGTGCCCGGTCCGCATCACGGCAGTTTTCGGAACGGCCAGGACGTGGCGCGGCAGGGCATGGATGGTCACCTTCGCGTATTCGCCCAGATTCGGCGCGCGTTTCAGGTCTACCGGCATGCGCACCCGCAGCGTACGCGTGGCGTCGTCCACCAGCGGATTGAGTCCGCTCAATCGCGCCGTGACCGTGTCGCCGTCGTCGAATACCATGCTCACGCCGTCACCCGTCTTCACCCACGAAAGCTGGTCGGGATAGAGCACGATCTCGATCTGGGCGTGCGATGCATCGACGCAATCCAGAATTTCGGTCATGGGCGCCACCGTCATGCCCGGCCGTCCCAGTATGTTCTGCACCACGCAGGCGCGCGGCGCACGCACCGGCACGGCTAGAAAGGCTTTCTCCGTGCGCGTGAGCTGCGCCAGCATCCCGTCGGTCAGTCCGATCTGCTGCAGGCGCAGCTTCAGACGTTCGCGATCGCGCTCCCAAGGCTGCAGGAGCGACCAGAGCTGTTCCTCGCTCTGACTGACTTCGCGTTCGACCCGCTCGCGAGCGGACGGCTCGAGTGCATGCGCCTGCTCCAACTTGAGCCGGTTCTGCGCGCGACGTTCCCTCGCCATTTTGAGAGTGGGCTCGCCACGGCGCAGGATGTCGACATATTCGTACTGCAGATTGAGTGCATCCGGCGAACTGACCTCGTACAGGATCTCGCCACGGGCGATGCGCTGCCCGATGCGGCGCACATTCAGCCTAGTCAACAACCCACCCACATTGGGTGTAATGCGCAAGACCGCGTCTTCGTCCGGAACCAGGGTTCCATAGGTGGAGATATCGTGCGCAAGGACTGCCGGTACGGCGGCGGCGAGTTGCACGCCGAGTTTCTGCTGCGTGGCCGTATCGACGTGAATCTGGCTCGCGCTGCTGCCGTCCGCGTTTTTCACCGCAACCAGATCCATGCCGCAGATCGGACAGGTGCCGGGGTGGTCCTGGACGATATGCGAATGCATCGGGCAGACGTAGACGGGTTGCGCGGCGGTCGCCCGGTCTATCGGTGACGCTATTTCCTCGATAGCGGGGGAAGGTGCCAGGTGTCCCCGTCCGAGCCAGAACCCTGTTCCCCCGGCCACCAGGGCGATCAGCAAGAGAAAAGCCGCCTTCTTCATGTAGAACAGGACTGTGATGACCGGCATGCCGCCTCGGGCAGCAGAAAATAAGGGGGCGCGAAGCCCCCTCGTTGCAGATCGGTCAGGCGACCGTGATACGCGTCTTCGCCGTCCCCAGCACCGCACCGGTACGCCAGTGGAAGAACTGGACGGTCACCGTCCAGGTGCCTCGGCTGGTCGGCTTGATGATGCAGTCGTAGCGCTCCGCCGAGTGCGCCTCGATGGCGCCGGTGTTCCACGCTGCGGGCAACGGACGGCCGTCCGAAGCGACCACGCTGGCAGTCAAGCCGCCGAAGCTGATCTTCTGCGGATAGAAGCCTGCGCAGATGTAGCGCACCAGCAGGGTCTGCCCCAGGGTCATGTTCACCGCCACGGCCGGGTTGGTCAGCGCCGAACTCGCACCGTCCACGCCGGTGATGATGAAATACCTCGGGTTGAGGTTGTTCAATCCGACATCGCCGCCACAGGTGCCCGCATACCAGGGCAGGGTATGCCAGTTGGGATCGATCTCGTCGCACGCCCAGATGGCCTCGACATCGTATTTGGGTCCGTTGTAAAAAGCCCGTTTGGTGCCCGCGGGGTCGCCGGGCGTCGGTTTGGGGTCGACGATCAGCGCGCCATACATGCCCATCTCCGCATGCAGGGGTGTATTCACATGGCAGTGATAAAAGTAGGTGCCTGCATGCAGCGGCCGCCATTGATAGGTATAGGTGCCGCCCGTCACGTCCCAGGACAGATGGCCTACGCCGTCGTTCTCGGTGCTGGGTTCGATGCCGTGATGATGGATGGTGTGCATCCACATCATGTTTACGGACAGCGCCGTATGCACGATCTGCCCTTCGGTGACGCGTATGGCCGGCGAAGGAAAGGAACCACCGCCCATCTGATCGCCGCCGGCGCCCCCGCCGCCGCCGGCGGCCAGATCGGTGAAGCCCCAGATCGTTACCGAGTTGCCGTCGTCGAAACGCATCGAACCATTCATGTAGATGCCGCGCTGGAACAGTACATCGGGTGTCACGAATCCCGGCGTCGCCGGTGCACCCGGATACACGTAACACGCGTTGCCCATTCCACCGCCGCCACCGCCACCACCGCCGTTCATTCCCATGTCGATCTCCTGAGTTTTTATTTGAATACGATGTCGGTCATTGCGCCGAACAGGTACATGCCCCCGCCCGCCGTCTGCGACATCTCGTCATGCAGGTGCATGGGGAAGTGACCGGTCGTCACGGGAGGATAGGCATCAGGCGGTGCTTCGAATGGATAGATGGCGTCGATCTTGCCGAGCTGATTGCGCAGATACAGCACGTCCTTCTTCCAGACCGAACCGCGTACCGTTCCACGGTCGGTCAGCCATTCCATATGGTTGGCATGGGTATGGACGGCGTGGGAGCACATCCCCGCATTCAACATGCGGATCAAGGTGCGATCTCCCACGCTGCCCGCGAGTTGAGTCTCGGGATTGGCCATCGCATCCCGGGTTGGATCATCGAATCCGACGGCCCCGGGAGGCAGGGAAGTCTGGCCATTGATGGTGAAATAGCGCGGGGTGAAACTGGTGGGAACCGTGGTGCCGTGCTGCACCGCGCTGTTGAGGGCCGGATCGATATCGTTGAAAACCCAGAACAGCTGTTTCACGAATGTCGGACTGCCTGAATAAAGCTGGTTGCTGCTCCCTGCCGGCATGATCGCCAGTCCGCCATGAAGGCCGAGGAACACGTTGTAACTGGTCTTGTTGTCGTAGAACAGATAGGAACCCGCCTTGCCGGTCGGGATGGTGTAGGTGATGGTCTTGCTGCCGCCGCCGGCAATGTCGCCGCTGCTGACCAGAGGAGGGTCGCCCGCCTTGAGGCCGCCTATGACGAAGTTGTGCGTGACGGCGAGGCGGTTGATGATGGTGATTTCCAGCGTATCGCCTTCCTGGCAGACGATCGGCGTGGCCGGCACATTGAGGTCGGCGGACGAATCGCTGAATCCCTTGATGTAGACCGAGACGCCATCCGGCATCGTATGCGTGCCGGCGGTGATATACAGCGTCTTGCTGATGGTTGCCGCCTCGGAACGTGGCGCCCACGTCAACAAACCCGCCCCCGACACCAGACTGGCAAACCCAGCCGTGCCGGCCTTCAGGAATCCTCTTCTCTCCATTTATCTCCTCCTTCGTTTTTTGGCATGACGCCGATCCAGCATTGCAAAGGCAAATCCCTGTGCCGATTGCCGGTCGTCGGCAGACACGCGGGGCAGCCCCCGATGGGGCGAGAGGGAAGAAGAAGATGTATCGAGTGCCGTGGAAATTGCAGCGTGACGCCAGGCCGGTCCTCACTCCTTCTTGGCATTTTTTTGTTTATTGTTGTTGTTATTGCAATCAAGTTAATTTATTGAGCCCGGATTTTTGAATTTTTAAAACCCGATTGGCCATGGTTAATTCCAACCACCAGGGGCCGTCGTTTTAAACCGGTGACGTGCAACACCCTGGGAACCAAGGCGATCACCCATGGCAGGACTGGCACCTGTCCATGCCGATAGAATCCATCAAGGTGCCAATGGGAAACTCGACTCGCATTTTCGTGCAGGGGCCGCACGAAAATAGCGTGCCTGTCAGTCGATCTTTTTTTCTTTTTTTATCCGCGGATACACGCGTATCGTAGCCCGCGTTTTCTTATCGGCAGGCCGGCGCCTGGTCAATGTCGCCAGCGTCACCTTGTCCAGCTTGGACAGATAGGCTGCCGTCGCCGATTGCAACACGTCTTTGAGCGCGCACGCGGGTGAATACAGGCATTGGTTGCCGGATGGGTCGAAGCACTCGGCCATGTTGAAATCGGTTTCGGTATTGCGCACCACCTCCCCGATGTTGATATCGGCCGGTTCGCGATTCAAACGCAAGCCTCCATTGCGGCCGCGCACCGTCTCGACCATGCCGGTCAGTCCGAGCTGGTACACCACCTTCATCAGATGGTTTTTCGAAATCCCGTGTACGTCCGCAATCTCGGAAATCGTCACCAGCCTGTCGCGGTGACTGGCGAGATACATCAGCGTACGCAGCGCATAGTCGGTGTAGACAGTCAGTCTCATGGCAGCAGCATCCTGTAATAGGTCAACCCGCTATCGACCGGCTCATCCGCAGTAAACACGTACTTAATTACATGTGTTTGCAACCTGACGGCCGGACACGCGTCCAGTGTTGCATGAATACATCATAACAAATCGATCTGAAGATATTTTTATTTGCATACTTTAATCATGTATGTAATATACATCTTAATAACCCGTTTTCTTGTAGCCCCTTCGCTCAGAAAGGAAATTCGCCATGAATGCCACACGCAAGCTCTGGACCTGGCTGGCCATCATCTGTGTCGCGTCCTTCGCCGCCCTCGGCTGGGTCGGCACGGAAATCTACCTCAAGGCCCCACCCATCCCTCAAAAGGTCGTCAGCGCCAGCGGCGACCTGATCTTCACCGCCGACCAGATTCAGCAAGGCCAGCAGGCCTGGCTGTCGGCCGGAGGCCAGCAGATGGGCACCGTCTGGGGCCACGGCAGTTACCTCGCTCCGGACTGGTCGGCCGACTGGCTGCATCGCGAAGCGCTGGCGCTGCGCGAAATATGGGCGCAACGCGATTACGGGATGCCCTTCGCGCAATTGAACGTGGGCCAGCAGGGCCAGGTGAACAGTCTGCTGAAAGTTGAAATGCGGCACAACGCATACAGCAGTGCCAACGCCACGCTCACGGTGTCCGACGACCGGGCTGCAGCGATACGCCAGGTGGCATCGCATTACAGCGGTCTGTTCGGCGATGAAAAAACCCTGGACACCCTGCGCAGCCAGTACGCCATGGCGACCGATTCGCTACCCGATCCAGGCGACCGGCAGGCGCTGACCGCCTTCTTTTTCTGGTCGTCCTGGGCCGCCACCACCGACCGCCCTGGCGAAACCGACCTGAGCTATACCAGCAACTGGCCGCACGAGCCGCTGGTCGGCAATACGCCCACCGCGACCATCGGCATCTGGTCGATCGCCAGCGTGATCCTCATGATTGCGGCCATCGCCGGCATGATTTTCTTCCATGGCCGCCACAAGGAAGAAGACGACCCGGTCCCGCCCAAGTCCGACCCGCTGTTCGACCTCAAGCCCACGCCCTCGATGAAAGCCACCAAGAAGTATTTCTTCGTGGTGATCGGCCTCATCCTGGCGCAGGTGGGCATGGGCATCCTGACCGCGCACTACGCGGTGGAAGGCAACAGTTTCTTCGGTATTCCGCTGGGCGAGATTCTGCCCTTCACGGTGAGCCGCACCATTCATACCCAGTTTGCGGTTCTGTGGATCGCCACCGCCTGGCTGGCAACCGGCCTGTATATCGCCCCCGCCATCTCCGGGCATGAGCCGAAATTCCAGAAACTGGGCGTGGACGTCCTGTTCTATGCCCTGCTGTTCATCGTGGTCGGCTCCACCGTCACGGGCTGGCTCGGATCGCTGCAACACCTCGGCACCAGCTTCAGCTTCTGGATCGGCAACCAGGGACTGGAATTCACCAGCATGGGCCGGGTGTGGCAGATCCTGCTGTTCATCGGCCTGCTGTTCTGGGCGACCTTGCTCGGTCGCGGCCTCTGGCCCGCCCTGAGGAAACCGTCCGAAAGCCGCGGCCTGATCGCGATGGTGTTCCTGGCCGCGCTGTGCATCGGCGGCTTCTATGCCACCTCGCTGACCTGGGGCCCGCACACCCATTATTCGATGATCGAGTACTGGCGCTGGTGGCTGGTCCACCTGTGGGTCGAGGGCTTCTTCGAGGTCTTCGCCACCGCCGTCATCGCCCTGCTGTTCACGCGCCTTGGCCTGATCCGCGCCGCGACCGCCAACAGCGCGATCGTGCTGGAGACCATCGTGTTCCTGTTCGGCGGCATCCTCGGCACGCTGCACCACTTGTATTTCACCGGCACGCCGACCCACGTGATCGCCATCGGCGCCATGTTCTCGGCGCTGGAAGTGGTCCCGCTCGCCATGATCGGGACGGAGGCCTACCGCAACTACCAGCGTTCGCAATCCGCCCCCTGGGTCCAGTCGTACAAATGGGCGATCCTGAGCTTCATTGCGGTGGGTTTCTGGAACGTGGTCGGCGCCGGCTTGCTGGGGTTTTCCATCAACACGCCCATCGCGCTGTACTACATGCAGGGCATGAACATGACGGCCGCCCACGGCCACGCCGCCCTGTTCGGCGTGTATGGCATGCTGGGGATCGGCCTGCTGCTGTTCTGCCTGCGCGGCCTGAGCGATCGCCACGCCTGGTCGGACGCCCTGCTGAAACCCATGTTCTGGTCGCTGAACATCGGTCTCGCCATGATGGTATTCATGTCGCTGGTACCGGCCGGCCTCTACCAGGCATGGGCCAGCGTCAGCCACGGTGTCTGGTTTGCTCGCTCCCCGGAAGTGGTGCATTCGACGCTGATGGAAGCCTTCGTCTGGCTGCGCGTACCGGGTGACGTCGTGTTCTCGATTGGCGTGCTCTTCCTGACCCTGTTTGCGGTGCGGTTGCTGCGGGGCGGCAAACGCGTCCAGCTTGCGCCGCGCGGCGCCGGCGTGGCACAGGCGTCCAAACCCTGACCCGGCCGATGCGAAAGCCTGTCCGCGACAGGGACGGCCCGACCCGTCTGGGGCACGAAACGCCCGGACGGGTCGGGTCGCGTCCGGCGACTGCGTCGCATGGACGGCCAACGGTTTGTACCCCCTCCCGCACAATCTGCCATCCCAGGCTTGAATCCCCCGCCTTCCGCGGCGGATAATGCGGCATTGCGTCGGGCTGCCTGCTTTGGAAACCTACATCCTCATTCTCATTTCCACGGTGTTCGTGAACAACATCGTGATGGCCAAGATTCTCGGCCTGTGCCCCTTCATGGGCGTCTCGAAGAAACTGGAAACGGCGATCGGCATGGGACTGGCGACGACCTTCGTGCTGACGCTGGCCTCCGGTGCTAGCTACCTGGTCAACGAATACCTGCTCGGCCCCGAGTTGTTCTATCTGCGCACGCTCTCGTTCATCGTGGTGATCGCCGGCATCGTGCAGTTCACCGAGATGTTCATCCACAAGAGCAGCCCGGTGCTGTACCAGGTGCTGGGCATCTACCTGCCGCTGATCACCACCAACTGCGCCGTGCTGGGCATTCCCCTGCTCAACGTGCAGGCACAGCACAATTTCGTCGAATCGCTGTTCTTCGGCGCCGGCGGCGCGATCGGCTTCACCCTGGTGCTGATCCTGTTTGCCGGCATCCGCGAGCGCCTCGAGACCTGCGACGTTCCTTCCCCGTTCAAGGGCACCAGTATCGCGATGATCACCGCGGGGCTGATGTCGCTTGCCTTCATGGGTTTCTCGGGCCTGGTCAAATAATGCTCGCCGCAATCGGGGTGATGGCCATCCTGGCCGTGGCGATCGGCCTGGTACTCGGCTGGTCGGCCATCCGCTTCAAGGTGGAAGGCAACCCGCTGGCGGAAAAGATCGACGCCATCCTGCCGCAGACGCAGTGCGGCCAGTGCGGCTTCCCTGGCTGCCGGCCCTATGCCGAGGCGATCGCCAAGGGCGAGGCCGACATCAACCAGTGCCCGCCGGGCGGCGAAGAGGGCGTCAAGAAGCTCGCCGAACTGCTGGGCGTGGAACCCAAGCCGCTCGACGAAACCCACGGCACGCCCAAGCCGAAGTCGGTCGCCTTCATCGACGAGAACACCTGCATCGGCTGCACGCTGTGCATCCAGGCCTGCCCGGTCGATGCCATTTCCGGCGCGGCCAAGCAGATGCACACCATCATCACCGCCGAATGCACCGGCTGCGAACTGTGCCTGCCGCCCTGCCCGGTCGACTGCATCTCGATGGTGCCTATCGCCGAAGACCTGCCCCACTGGAAATGGAAGCATCCGGTGGTGATGATGAAGCAGATTGCGGAAACGGAGGACGCATGAGCCGCGAACTGTTCAGGTTCAAGGGCGGCGTGCATCCCCCCGAACACAAGGCGGAATCCACGTCGCGCCCGATTCATGCCGCACCGCTGCCCAAGAAACTGGTCATTCCCTTGCGCCAGCACATCGGCAATCCGGCCAAGCCGGTGGTCGAAGTCGGCGAGCGGGTCCTGAAGGGCCAGATGATCGCAGCCGCCGACGGCTATATCTCGACGGCCGTCCATGCTTCCAGTTCGGGCACGGTCGCGGCCATCGACCTGCAACCGGTCCCGCATATCTCCGGCCTGCCCGATCTGTGCATCACAATCGAAACCGACGGTCGCGACGAATGGGTGGCGCATGCTCCGCTCGACTACCAGGCGATGGAATCCCCCCAACTGCGCATGCAGTTGCGCGATCTGGGACTGGCCGGTCTCGGCGGCGCGGTCTTCCCCAGCGCGGTCAAGCTCGACCCCGGCGCGTCCCACGCCTGCCCGACGCTCATCATCAACGGCGGCGAATGCGAGCCGTGGATCACCTGCGACGACATGCTGATGCGCCACCACGCCGACGAGATCCTGCAGGGCGTGGCGATCATGCGCCATCTGCTGGGCAGCACCGAAATCCTCGTCGGGATCGAGGACAACAAGCCCGAGGCGCTGGATTCAATGCGCTCCGCTGCCGCGAAACTGGATTTCGCGGTGGAGGTGGTGAAGGTGCCGGCGCGCTACCCGGGCGGCGGCGCCAAGCAAATGATCGAGACACTGACCGGCAAGCAGGTCCCGTCCGGCAAACTCTCCACCGACATCGGCATCCAGGTCTTCAACGTCGGCACCAGCTATGCGCTGGCGCGTGCGATACACCATGGCGAACCGCTGATCTCGCGCCTGGTCACCGTCACCGGCCACGTGTTGCGCCCGCAGAACTTCGAGGTCCTGATCGGCACCCCGATGCATACGCTGATCACCCTGGCAGGCGACCGCGACGGCACCACCGGCGTGCTGATGGGCGGGCCGATGATGGGCGTGCCGGTACCGAACCTCGACGTGCCGGTGGTCAAGGCCACCAACTGCATCCTGGTGAAATCAAAGGAACTGTTCCCGCCCCTGCCCAAAGCCCTGCCATGCATCCGCTGCACCCGCTGCGCCGATGCCTGCCCGGCCGAGTTGCAGCCCCAGGAACTGTTCCGCTTCGCCAAGGCGGGCGACTTCGGCCGTGCGCAGGAATACCACCTGTTCGACTGCATCGAATGCGGCTGCTGCAGCTACGTCTGCCCCAGCCATATTCCGCTGGTCGATTTCTATCGTTACGCCAAGGGCGAGATCTGGGCGCGCGAGAAGGATAAGCGTGCTGCCGACCTGGCACGCGAGCGCCACGAATTCCGGCAGTTCCGGCAGGAACGGGAGAAAAAGGAAAAGGCCGAGAAACTCGCCGCCAAGGCACAGGCCAAACGCGCCGAACTCGCGGCCGTCCCTGCCGCCGAAGGCGCCGCAGTCAGCGATGCCGACGCCAAGAAAGCCTTGATCGCCGCTGCGCTGGCGCGCGCGCAGGCGAAAAAAACCGATACCGCGCCAAAAAACGTCGATCAACTGACGCCCGAGCAGCTGCATCAGATCGAGGAGATCGAGGCACGTCGGACTAAAATCCGCGAACTGGCGCGCAAGCCGCTGGAATCCGAAGAGAAGAAACCCTGATGGCCTCTCCATTCATTCTTGACCGCACCAGCGTCACCCAGGTCATGGCCTGGGTGCTGGCGGCCCTGCTGCCCGGCATCGCAACCTACGTCTGGCTGTTCGGGCCGGGCATTCTCGTCACGCTGTCGCTCGCCACCGTCACGGCGCTGGCTGCCGAGGCGGCCATGCTGAAAGCGCGCGGCTACCCGGCCAAACCCTTCCTCGCCGATTTGAGCGCCATCGTCACCGCCTGGCTGCTGGCGCTGTCGCTGCCTTCGCTGGCGCCATGGTGGCTGATCATCACCGGCACCCTGTTCGCCATCGTGGTGGCCAAGCACCTGTATGGCGGGCTGGGCCAGAATATCTTCAACCCAGCCATGGTCGGCTACGCCGTGCTGATCGTGTCCTTCCCGGTGCAGATGACGCATTGGGCCGGACCGAACGAGTTGACGTCGGTGCACCTCACGCTGGCGCAAAGCGCAACGGTCATTTTCGGCGGCGACGTACCCCGGACCACGCTGGACGCCGTCACCATGGCCACGCCGCTGGATGCATTGCGAACCGGCCTGCTGCAGCAACTGACGGTCGACGAAGTGATGACGCATCCGATTTTCGGCCATTACGGCGGCGTCGGCTTCGAATGGCTGGCGGGAGCATTCCTGCTGGGCGGACTGCTGTTGTGGGCCCTGCGCATCATCAGTTGGCAAGTACCGCTGGCCTTCCTGGCCGGCATCTGGCTCACGGCCGGCTTCCTGAATTTCTATGATGCCGGCCGCTTCGGCCCGCCCTGGTTCCACCTGTTCGCGCCGTCGGTCATGCTGGGCGCCTTCTTCATCGCCACCGACCCGGTGTCGGGCGCGACCACGCCGCGCGGCAAGCTGGTCTTCGGCCTGGGCGCCGGGTTTCTCACCATGGCCATCCGTACCTGGGGCGGTTTCCCGGACGGCGTGGCCTTCGCCATCCTGCTGATGAACCTGTGCGTGCCCCTGATCGACCAGTACACCCAGCCGCGCATCTATGGCGGTGCCGACAAGGAGCCGCGCACGTGAGCATGACGGTCGCCACGCGCAATGCGTTGCGGACCGGAACGGTCCTGTTTCTGTTCGCGCTCGTCGGGACGGCCATGCTGGCATTCACCCACGACCAGACCGAACCCGTCATCACCCGCAGCCAGCAGGCCGAGAAACTCGCACTCATCAACCAGGTGCTGCCCGCTTCGTCCTACGACAACGACCTGCTGGCCAGCCGCCAGGACCTGCCGCCGGACGATCTCCTGGGCACGCGCCAGCCTTCCGCCCTATGGATCGCCCGCCGCGGTAGCCAGGTCACCGCCGTGGTACTGGAAGCCATCGCGCCGGACGGCTATGCTGGCGATATCGCCCTGCTGATCGGCATCGACATCGACGGCAAGGTGACTGGCGTACGGGTCACGGCTCACCATGAGACGCCCGGCCTCGGCGACTACATCGACCGCGCCAAAAGCGCCTGGATCGACCAGTTTTCAGGTAAGTCGCTGACCGATCCCGAGTCCAAGCGCTGGAAAGTCGCCAAGGACGGCGGCGCGTTTGATGCGCGCGCCGGCGCCACCATCACCCCTCGCGCGGTGGTCAAGGCCGTCAAGAGCGCGCTCGATTATTTTGCGCGGCACCGCGCCGCATTCGTCGCGGCGCCCCCTGCCAAGGAGAAGAAGGCATGATGACGATGAGCGAATTCCGCAGCCTGTTCCACAACGGGCTTATCAAGCAGAACACCGGGCTGGTGCAACTGCTCGGCCTGTGCCCGCTGCTGGCGATCAGCAACAACGTGGTCAATGCACTGTCGCTGGGACTGGCTACGACGATGGTGATGGCGGCATCCAGCGGCGCGGTGTCGAGCGTCCGCCATTTCGTACCGAATGAAATCCGCATCCCGGTGTTCGTCCTCATCATCGCGGCGCTGGTCACGGTGATCGACCTGGCGATGAACGCCTTCGTGCATCCGCTTTATCTGGTGCTGGGGATTTTCATTCCGCTCATCACCACCAACTGCATTGTGCTGGCACGTGCTGACGCGTTTGCCGCCAAGAATCACCCGCTGCACAGCGTGGTCGACGCCATTTCCATGGGCCTGGGCCTCACGCTGGTGCTGATCGTGCTGGGTGCGATTCGCGAGCTCGCCGGCAAGGGTACGCTGCTCTCCGGCATCGACATGGTGTTCGGTCAGGCTGCCAAGGGATGGGTGCTGCATATCCTGCCCCACTATCAGGGTTTTCTGCTGGCGATCCTGCCCCCCGGCGCCTTCATCGCGCTGGGACTGCTGATCGCGGCCAACAACTGGAACAAGGCACGTGCCGTCCAGCGCGTCCGTGCCGCCGTACCGATGGCGACATGAAGCCACCGCTGAAAAGGCGCGTCCCCAAGCCGCGTAATCCGTTTGTCGCGCTGGCCATTGCCCGCAAGGCCGGCGAACATGAAAAAACGGCGCGCGCCAAACGGCAGGCCGAGAAGCGGGCGCTGAAAAAGCGCCTGGACGAACAGTGATCCCGAACCAATGAATCCAGGCAAGCGCCACGAAATCTTCAGCCGCCTGCGCGCGGCCAATCCCCATCCCACCACCGAGCTCGAATACGGGACGCCGTTCGAGCTGCTGGTGGCCGTGGTGCTGTCGGCGCAGGCGACCGACAAGGGCGTGAACCTGGCGACGCGCAGGCTGTTTCCGGTGGCCAACACCCCCGAGGCGATCTATGCGCTGGGAGAAGCCGGCCTCACCGAATACATCAAGACCATCGGGCTCTACAAGAGCAAGGCCAAGCACCTCATCGCCGCCTGCCGGATGCTGGTCGAACTGCACGACAGCCAGGTGCCGGCCGAGCGCGCGGCGCTCGAGGCGCTGCCCGGGGTGGGACGCAAGACCGCCAACGTCATCCTGAACACCGCGTTCGGCCAGCCCACGATGGCGGTCGACACCCACATCTTCCGCGTCGCCAACCGCACCGGCTTGGCGCCCGGCAAGACGGTGCTGGAAGTGGAAAGGAAACTGCTCAAGACGATTCCCGCGGAATTCCGCATCGACGCCCACCACTGGCTGATCCTGCACGGGCGCTATGTCTGCCAGGCCCGCAAGCCGAAATGCGGCGAGTGCATCATTGCGGACCTGTGCGAATTCAAGGGCAAACTGCTCGCCACGGCAGGGTAATGTTCAATCCCAGCCGCGATCAGGTCCGCCAGTTCTTCTTCGATGTCTGGGCGAAGTACCGGGCCGGCCAGCCGCTGGCAGGCGCGGAGCAGCCGGCACTCGATGCCGTGCTGGCGCATCCCGAATACCACGCCCTGCTCGACCAGCCCGATCGTTACCGGGAGCGGGATTACCTGCCGGAATCCGGCGAGATCAACCCTTTTCTACATCTGTCCATGCATCTGGCAATCGCCGAGCAGGTGTCGGTCGACCAGCCGCCCGGCATCCTCGAACGCTACCAACGTCTACTCAAGCGCTATGGCAACGCCATGGACGCGCAGCATGACGTCATGGACTGCCTGGGGGAAATGATCTGGCAGGTGCAACGCCACCAGACGGCGTTCGATTCGGCGGCCTACCTGCACTGCCTGGATCGCAAGCTCGGCAACGTGTAGCAGGCGCCAGCCGCCGATATCAAATCCGCGAAAGCGGCCTTCATTTTGTCGAAATCCTGTCGTTATCACTGTTGACAGTCTGACACCACCGGGAAAAAGCCCACTACTTGCACCGGTTCTGACTCGACCGTTTTGATTCGGGGCCGCCCTCCGACGGGCCGGCACTTACGTTTGCTTCGCCACTAATAAATGATGACACAGGCTGAACAACTGAAACTCAGCGGCCAGCTGCCCTCCCCTCGCGGGGTCGCGCTGGCGATACTCGAGTTATCCAGGCGCGAGAATGCGACACTGGGTGAAATTGCACGGGTCGTGCAAACCGATCCCGCCTTGTCCGGGCGCCTGATCAAACTGGCCAATACCGCTTCGCACGTCGCACGCCCGGTGGTCTCGATTCAGGAAGCCGTCGTCCGCCAGGGCATGGCTACGGTGCGCCATCTGGCCTTGGGGTTTTCGCTGGTCGACCAGTACCGCGACGGCGCCTGCGAAGCATTCGACTACAAGGGATACTGGTCGCATTCCCTGCTGATGGCGCTGTGCATGCAAGCCCTCGGGACGCGAGTGCATGTGGCCGCTGCGGATGAACTGTTCGTCTGCGGCCTGCTGGCGCAGGTAGGGAAGCTGGCGCTGGCGACAGCCTATCCAGACGAATACAACGCGGTGCTGCTGGCACAGCAGGCCGACCCCGCGCAAGCCCTCATCGCCCTGGAACGGTCCCGCCTGGAAACCGACCATGTCGAAATGGGTACCGTCATGATGGCCGACTGGGGCATGCCCAGAACCTTCACCGAGCCGCTGACCCACTACGAAGAATCGGATCATCCAGGTTTTCCCCATGATTCGCGCGCCAACAGCCTGGTGCTGATGCTGCGCCTGTCCCACCAGCTGGCAGACCTTGGCCAGATCAATGCCAGCGCACGTCCCGATCTGCTGAAGGACTGGATGGCGAAGGCCGTTGCACTCGATATTTCCCCCGACACGGCCGGCAGCTTTGTCGACGAAGTCATACACCACTGGCGGGAATGGAGTGAGTTGCTGAAGATACCGGCTGTCGCGCTGCCGTCGTTTGCCGAGATCTGCCATGGCCACCACGAAACCGAAGGCCAGACCCACGACGGCGAAACGGCGGATGTCGAAATGCCCTTGCGCATCGTGGTGGCGGACAGCGATGCCACCCGCCGGCGCAACATCATGGCCTTACTGGTCGAGGACAGCGAGCATACGGTCTACCCGGCCGAGAATGGGAACGCCGCACTGGCCCTGGCGATGGAAGTGCTGCCCCATGTCATCATCGCGCATTACGAGCTGCCCCTGCTCGATGGCCTGGAATTGTGCCAGGCGCTGCGGGCCACCGACGAAGGCCGACGCATGCATATTCTGATGACGTCCGACGAACACGGCGAAGAACAACTGAACCGCGCCTACGAAGCCGATGCCGACGGCTATCTGCCCAGCAACCTCAGTTCCAAGGGCCTGCACACCCGCCTGCGTGCCGCACAGCGCATGATCCATCTGCAAACCGCCTGGGAAAAGGATCGTGCGCAACTGCGCCAGATCGCGGCCGAACTGGCAGTGGCCAACCGTCGGCTGGCCAACGCGGCGCTCACCGACCTGCTGACCGGGCTGCCGAACCGCCGCTCGGCCATGGACCAGCTCGAACAGGCCTGGAGTGCCGCCTCGCGCTCAGGCCAGCCGATCGCCGTGATGGTGGTCGATATCGATCATTTCAAGCATATCAACGACACCTACGGCCATGCCGCCGGAGACAGGGTGTTGCGCGAAGCCGCAGCCATCCTGCGCGCCTCGGCGCGCCGCGAGGACAGTGTCTGCCGCATCGGCGGCGAGGAATTCCTGGTCATTTGTCCCAACACTGATCTCAACGCCGCGATGCAGTCGGCCGAACGCCTGCGCGCAAATCTGAACGCCAAGCGGATCACCATCGGAAATACGGAAAAAACGCTCACCGTCAGCATCGGGGTAGCCACACGCGAATCCGTCACCGGCGACATCGACGCACTGGTCAGCATCGCCGACCAGGCGCTCTATGCCGCCAAGGAAGCGGGACGCAACAAGGTCTGCACCCGGCAGCACAGCGTATTCCATTGACCCTGCCCGTCCGCACCTATGGACAGGTATATGCATCGAACGGGTCTGCCCGCGCTAGAGCGCGCGTGAGACCTTCCGCACCGTGTCATCCTCGGGGTGTATCTCGATATGGAAGCCCAGCGCTTCCACCAGCTTCAGCATGGGGCGGTTGGTCTTCAGTACCTCGCCCTCCATCATTTTCAGACCCTTGCTGCGCGCCACGTCCATCAGTACATCCATGAGCTTGTGGCCGATCCCCTGTTTCTGCCAGCGGTCATCGACCACCAGGGCAAATTCGCAGGATTCGGCATCCGGATTGATGGCATAGCGCGCCACGCCCAGCTCGACCTCCTTGCCATCGATCTCCGTCAACGCCAGCAGCGCCATTTCGCGCGTGTAGTCGATCTGGGTCAGACGCGCCAGCATGGTGGGGGACAGTTCGCGTACCGCATCCATGAAACGGAAATACTTGGACTCCTCGGACAGGCTGCGCACGAACCCCTGGGTCAGTTCGGCATCTTCGGGACGGATCGGTCGGATCAGCACGTCGTTACCACTGGGCAATTGCCAGCGCGTCACCAGATGCGTCGGATACGGATGGATCGCCATGTGGCCGTAGCGGTCGGCGGTCGGCACGCGCGGCGCGATGACGATGCGCGCATCCAGCGCCAGCGCACCGTGCTCGTCCACCAGCAAGGGATTGATGTCCATTTCCGCCAGCCAGGGGAGCTCACAGACCATTTCGGACAGGCGCAGCAGCACGTTCTCCAGCGCATCCATGTCGATCGGGGGACGGTTGCGGAACGGGCCCAGCAGCATCGCGACGCGGGTGCGTTGGATCAGATCGCGCGCCAGGTAGCGGTTGAGCGGTGGCAAGGTCACGGCGCGGTCCTGGAAGGCCTCGACATCGACCCCGCCGGCACCGAACACGATCACCGGACCCAACACCGGGTCCGAGGTCATGCCCAGCAGGACTTCGCGCGCATGCGGACGGGCCACCATGGGTTCGATGACGATGCCCTCCAGCGTGGCATCGGGCCGCAATCGCTGCACATCGGCCAGCATCTCGCCAAAGGCGGCGCGCACCGCCTGGCCGCTGGACAGGCCCAGCCGTACGCCGTTGACATCGGATTTATGGGTGATGTCCGGCGAGTTGATCTTCATCGCCACCGGAAAGCCCAGCTGTTGCGCCAGCAGCATCGCTTCCATGGGATCGCGCGCAATCAGGGTCTGCGCGATCGGGATGTGGAACGCCGACAACAACGCTTTCGATTCCACTTCGTTCAGCAGATGGCGGCCATGCGCCAGTGCGCTTTCGATGATCAGGCGCGCGCCCTCCACATCCGGCTCGGCCTGATGCGACAGCGGCCCTGGCGTCTGCATCAACAGCCGCTGGTTCTCGTAGAAAGCCGAGAGGAAGGAGAACACCTCGACCGCAGGCTCCGGCGTGGTGAAATAGGGAATCCCCGCCTGCTTGAACAGCCGCCGGCCTTCGATCACCTGCGCCTCGCCCATCCAGCAGGTCAGCACCGGCTTGCTCGAAGTCTTCGCCACGTCCACCACCGCCTGGGCCGCCTCGGTCGGCCGCGTCATCGCCTGCGGCGTCAGCATCGCCAGCACGCCATCGACGTTGTCGTCGCGCAGGCAGGCGTCCACCGCGGCGCGATAGCGTGCTGCGGTGGCATCGCCGATGATGTCGAGCGGGTTGGCCTTCGACCAGTTTGGCGGCAGCACCGCATCGAGCGCCGTGATCGTCGCCGGCGACAGCTCGGCCATGCGCACGCCCATGTCCACCGCAAGATCGGTCGCCATGACGCCGGGCCCGCCGCCGTTGGTGACGATGGCAAGCCGGTTGCCGGTGGGCTGGATATGCGTGGACAATGCCCGCGCGGAGGCGAACAGCTGCAGGATGGTATTGACCCGCACCACACCGGCACGCCGCACCAGGGCATCGAACACCGCGTCCGATCCAACCAGGGCGCCGGTATGCGACATCACCGCCTTGGCGCCCGTCGCATGGCGCCCCACCTTGACCATGACGATGGGTTTGAAGCGGGCGGTTGCGCGCAGCGCGCTCATGAAACGGCGCGCATCGCGAATGCCTTCGATATACAGCAGGATGCCCTTGGTATGCGTATCGACGGCGAGGTAGTCTAGAATCTCGCCGAAATCCAGATCGGCCGACGCGCCGGTGGAGATCACGCTGGAAAATCCGATGCCGTTGGTCTCCGCCCAGTCCAGCATGGCCGTGCACAGCGCGCCGGACTGCGACACCAGCGCAAGGTCGCCAGCCTGGGTGACGCCCTGGCTGAAGGTGGCATTCAGGCCGATGGACGGCCGCTGGATCCCCAGGCAGTTGGGACCGATGAAACGGATACCGTATTGCCGGGCAATCGCCACCAGGGCGTCCTCCAGCGCCATCCCCTGCGCGCCCACTTCGCGGAATCCGGCGGACAGGACGATGGCATGGCGGATCCCATGCTGCCCGCAGGCCTGCATGATCGACACCACCGTCGACGCGGGCGTGGCGATCAGGGCCAGCTCCGGCACCGCCGGCAATTCGCCGGCCGACGCATAGCAGCGTTCGCCGAACACCGTTGCATACTTAGGGTTGACCGGATAGACCTCGCCCTTGTAGCCGGCTTGGCGCAGGTTGCGGAACAGGGTGCCGGCAACCGAATTCTCGCGTTCGCTGGCGCCAATGACCGCGACCGAACGGGCATTGAACAGGGGGTGCAGATAATGTCGGGGCATGGTTGGAGCAGACTGGATTGCTGCGGCCTGTCGAGCGGATCGGGAATCAGCCTATGCTAGGCCATCCCCTGCTGCCGCGCCATCATGCCGGGCGTATAGTTGATTTATTTCTTCCCTTGCCTGCGCCATGCACACCGCCTACATCACCCATCCGTCATGCCTACAGCACAACATGGGCGACTGGCATCCGGAGAGTCCCGCACGCCTGCGCGCCATCGACGACCGGCTGCACGCCGCCCACCTGTTCGACTTCCTGGCCCATCACGAAGCCCCGTGCGTGCACCGCAGCCAGCTGCTGCGGGTGCATGACGCCGCCTACCTCGATGCCGTCGAAGCCGCCGCGCCCCGCGAAGGCGTGCACATGCTCGACCCCGACACCGGCATGAACCCGCACAGCCTGGAGGCCGCGCGCCATGCGGCGGGTGGCGCCGTGATGGCAGTCGACCGGGTGATCCAGGGCGCGGAAGCCAACGCCTTCGTCGCCACCCGTCCGCCCGGCCACCACGCCACCCGCAACCAGGCCATGGGATTCTGCATCTTCAACAACGTCGCCGTGGCCGCCGCGCACGCGCTCGAACAGCACGGTCTGGAACGTGTCGCCATCGTCGATTTCGACGTCCATCACGGCAACGGCACCGAGGACATCTTCCACGACGATCCGCGCGTGATGCTCTGCTCCACCTTCCAGCATCCCTACTACCCCTTCCGCGGCGCCGACACCGTCAGCGACCACATCGTCAACGTGCCGCTGCCCGCGGGCACCACCGGAACGGCCTACCGCGAAGCCTTCACTGCTCGCATCCTGCCGAAACTGGAAGCCTTCCGGCCGCAGATGCTGTTCTGCTCCGCTGGCTTCGACGGCCACCGCGAGGACGACATGGCGCAGTTCGGCCTGGTGGAAGCGGATTACGTCTGGATCACCGAGCAGGTCATGGGCGTGGCCGCGCGCCATGCCGAGCGGCGCATCGTGTCCGTGCTCGAAGGCGGCTACGACCTCAGTGCCCTGGGGCGCAGCGTGGCTGCGCACATCAAGACGCTGGCAGCGTTATGAGCCGCGCTTCGCGGCCCGGGCGTATTGTGGATCAGCCAAATCCTGGCCGTGCAGTGATTCTGGAATCGTGACAGCGAAACAGCGCAGTAGCGAATCCATGGGACTGCCGTAACCGGACCTCCTCGGCCATGACTGTCGTTCAAACCATCCTCTCAGATGTCAGCCCATGCTCCAAGCGCCATCCAGCTTCCCCATGCGATCAGGGCCAGACCCGTGGCATGGCTGACCCATCGCCCCCGCGGCAGGTTTTTTTCCAGCAGCACGAAAGCGGCAAGGAGTGTGATCCACAGCAGATTCATGACCCCCACGACAAACAGGACGAGCATCAGCAACCAGCAGCAGCCGGTGCAATAGAGGCCATGTCGCCATCCCATGACTAGCGCGCCTCCAGCACCATCTCGCCACTCGTTCAGGAGGTACCCGAGAGGGGAGCGACAATGGTTGAGACAGGCGTGTTTCGCCGGCGTCCACTGGTAGATGCCGGCGGCGATCAGCACCACTCCGCCCAGCAGGGGACTGGTACCGATCATTGCAGGCGAGATCAGCATGGCACTGTGCAATCCCCATTGAATCAGCGTCGCGGCCACGCTGAAACCCGTCCACGCGAGGAGATAGCCGAGCAGAAACAGGCCGCTAGCCACTCCTGTCGAGACTCGGGAATGGCGTTCATGCTGGATGCGCGTAAACAACAGGAGCACCGGACTGGCAGATGGCGCCATCATGCCGATCATCATGACGGCCCACATCGTGAACACCAATGCGAGGTCAAGCAGCCCCCATTCCCGCGCACCGGGCATTGCCATGTCCACCACGTCCATGTGGCGCATGGCCCAGGATTGATAGGCGAGATAAGCCCACGCCAGCGCCGTGATCCCGACAACGCTGGCGGCTGCTACGACACTTGCGGCACGGGCTCCGTGTCGTCCGTCAGGACTGGTAACTGAAGGGGGAATAAAACCCATTTTTCTTGGAAATTTCCACATCGAAGCCATGATCGTGGAAGCTCAGACGCTTCGATCGACACACCACCGTGGGGTAACCCGGCACCGGTGTGAACGGAATACGAGTGAGCGAGACATCCTCTCCGCCCTGGCCGGGCATCGCCTCGATTTCCATTTGTGCCACTTGCGGAATGGTCAGGCTGCGTTGCTTGCCTTCGAGGCGGTAATCGATAGCGGCGCTCCTGACCCCAAGGACTTCGCCGATCAACGGCGTCAGTGCTGAAAGATGGCCGCCGGCCGCCCCGGAGAATATCTTGGTGAGGGCGTCCATCTGCTGCGCATCGGCCCGTTCATCGACATACAGGGCGACCTTCCATTTGGTTTGCAGCATGTGTCCAGGCGCGTAGGCAAACAGTGCGGCATTGAGCCCGTCGAGTGTGGTGTCCGAGAACGTACCTCGATCGATGTGCCAGCCGATCAGCGCCTTGCAATCGCCATCGGTCGGCGGGCTCGTGAACACGCACGGACAGGCGGCCTCACAATTGCATGCTTCAAAGTACGTGCCTGCCACCTTCCATTGTGTCTCCATGATGTCACTCCTTGACTGTTCGTCGGGTAATCCGCTTTTCGAATGATGCAACCCGTTCTTTCTACAAGGCCTGCGGAACGTGACCTATCGTATGTTGAGAGATGAGCTGCCCTGGTCGCCGACCGTATTCAGGTCAGGTAGCGACTCCACTGTTTGCACGGGTAAACGAGGTATAGCATATGGACAGTCGCTTTTCGGAAACCATGGTTTTCCAGCGGAACGCACCGTGTCTTTTGTGTTTCATTCGAATACCAGCCGGAGGACAGTTTCGGGCGCTCGCGAATCGGTTCGAGCCATCGACGAATTCCGGATTTCCAGTAAAAAGGGCTCTGCCAGTGGCAGAGCCCTTTTCCTTTCCGTATGGCTGGAATCAATATTTCAGGGTCAGCCCCTTCTGCTCGGAAAAGTACGTAGCCAGATCCTGCATGTCAGTGTCGGACAGGGCTTGCGCCTGACCGCCCATGATGGGGTTCTTGCGCACGCCGATCTTGTATTCGTGCAGGGCCTGGAGGAGATAATCGCGGTGCTGGCCGGCTAGCCTGGGGAAGCTCGTCACGGTGCTGTTGCCGTCCGGGCCGTGGCAGGCTGCGCAGGTGGTGGATTTGGCCTTGCCGGCCTCGTAGTCGCCGGCGGCATGCGCCGGGAACGAGGCGGCCAGTGCGGCCGTTGCGAGGATGAGCAGCGTTGTTTTCATGTGTCTCTCCTCAGTTGGCCGGACCGGTGTACGACGATTCGTAATAGGCCGCGAGATCTTCCATGTCCTGCTCGGACAGGCTGCTGGCGATGCTCTTCATGCCAGGATGGTTGCGTTCGCCATCCTTGTAGGCTTTGAGCGCCGCCACGATGTATTCCGCGTGCTGCCCGCCGAGCATGGGGACGCTGTATACATAAGGATAAGCGGTACGCCACCCGGGAATGCCATGACAACCGGCACACATTGAGGTCTTGAGTTGCCCGGCCTTGGGGTCGCCCGCTGCCTGAACCGGCACGGCCAACACCAGCAGCACGGACGCGAACAGCGTCTTCGTGATGAGTTTCATCTTCCTCGCTCTCTCTGGTTGAGTTGTCGTTGTGGTCCCCGTCTGACGCAGGGCTTGCGCTCGATTATAAAACCGTACAGGTGGCCTGACGACCGATTGGGTTCTAAAAAATCCTTTTATGACAAGCAGTTATAACGTTATTCTCTAATATGCTTCTAAACTGTATGTTCGATCTGGACAAAATCCACGTGGAAATTCGCCTGTAGTTTCCGCGACAGCCGGCATGGCGCACCCCGTCTAGAAGCGGTTGCGCTCCCCTTTGGGATGCGTTCGCCGCCACTCCCATGGCGGCACGGGCGCCGCACCCTGCCAGAGTCCGCGTTGGTCCAGGCGCGCCTGGCGCTGCGCCACCGCCAGTTTTGCAGTGTGTCGGGAACGCGCGGCGGCCCAGGCGAAACCGGATTGCACCAGTTCCGTTCCGACCTCGTGTCCCGCCACCTGAATGTGAGCGATCGTGCGGCCATAGACATCGGTCGCGACCGAGGTCACCGCCACCCGCCGATTCAGCACGCGCGCCGCCAGTGCGCGCGTGGCTGCATCGCCGTAGGGTTGATCCGTTTCGGGCGCATCGATGCCGGCCAGGCGGACTTTCAGGAAGGTGCGCCCGGACGTATGGGCGTGATCGGGTTTGAACAGGACGGTATCGCCGTCGACGACCACGATGACGACACCGTGCATCGTCTCGGCTTGCGCAGATGGGGCACTCACCCAGGCCAGACACAGCAGGAACAACGCCAACCCGCGTCTCACCCGGCGAGCATCTCCGCGGCATGCTGCCGGGTGGTGGCGGTGATCTTGAGTCCGCCCAGCATGCGCGCGATCTCCTCCACCCGTGCATCCGCATCGAGGACGGCGATATTGGACGAGACGAAACGGCCGTTTGCCTGCTTGGCCACTCGCAGATGCTGCGTGCCACGCGCCGCCACCTGCGGCAAGTGGGTGATGACCAGCACCTGGCGGGTCTCGCCCAGCTTCGCCAGCCGTCGGCCCACCGCTTCGGCCACGCTGCCGCCGATGCCGACGTCGACCTCGTCGAAGATCAGCGTCGGCACGCCTGCCACGCCCGACAACGCGGTCTGGATCGCCAGACTGACGCGCGACAATTCGCCGCCCGAGGCCACCTTGCCGAGTGGCCCCGACGGCAGGCCGGGATGGCTGGCGACGAGAAAACTCACGTCCTCCAGCCCGTGTGCACGCGGTTCGCTCACAGCTTGCAGCTCGATGTCGAGATGTCCACCGGCGAGCGCGAGTTCGTGCATCGCCGCCGTGACCTGCTTGGACAATGCAGTGGCCGCCTTGCGGCGCTGCGCACCGAGGCGTTTCGCTTCGCTTTCATAATGCGCCCGGACGGCATTCTCGGCGGCCTGCAACGCATCGAGGTCGTCGCTGGCAGCCAGTTCGTCCAGTCGGGCCTGAAACCGATCGAGCAGACCAGCCAGTGCCTCCGGCTGCACGCGATGCTTGCGCGCCAGGCGATGCATGTCGCCGAGCACACGATCGAGTTCGGCGAGCCGATCGGGATCGAGATTCAGGTGATCGGCATAGCGGCGCAGCGCATGCACGGCCTCGGCCAGGTTGGCGCTGGCCGAATTCAGCAGCGTGGCGACCTCGCCCAGACTGCCGTCCACCGCCTGCATCGCTTCGAGCTGCGCGCACATCTCACCGAGACGGCTCGACAGCGCCGCGTCGCCCTCGTCGAGTCCCTGGATCAGCGCATGGCCGCCTTCGATCAGCGTGGTGACGTGGGCAAGCCGCGCATGCTCGGCCTGGATCTCGTCCCAACGCGCCAGATCGTCGCCCAGCGCACGCAGTTCCTCTACTGCCAGCGTCAGGCCTTCGCGCTCGATCTGCCGCGCCTGGCTGTGGGTTTCGGCATCCTGGCGCCGCTGGCGTGCGGCCTGCCAGGCGTGCCAGGCCGCGTTCACCGCGGCTGCCAGCAACTGCGCACCGGCATAGGCGTCGAGCACCTCGCGCTGGGCCTGTGGGCGCAGCAGGGCATGGTGTGCATGCTGACCGTGGATGTCGAGTAAATATTCGGCCGCGTCCTTCAACTGCGACAGCGGCGCCGCGCTGCCGTTGATGAACGCGCGCGAACGCCCGCCGGCCTCGATGACGCGGCGCAGGATCAGCGTGCCATCATCCGATGTGAAGCCGGCTTCGTCGAGCCAGGCTGCCAGTGCGGGCAGGCCGTCAATCGCGAATTCGGCGGAAATTTCGGCACGCGGCGCACCGCTGCGCACCACACCGCCTTCGGCGCGGTCGCCCAGCGCCAGCGCCAGCGCGTCGACGAGGATGGACTTGCCGGCGCCGGTCTCGCCGGTGAGCACGGTCAGCCCCGGCGCGAAGTCGAGCTCGACCGATTCGACCAGCAGGTAATTGCGGATGGACAGATGCGACAGCATAGAAATGTGCGGTCAGGACTTGTGAAGAAACCGTCGCGAGCGCAGCCAGGTCGGGGGCGGCCGGCGCACAGCAACCGGAATGTACTCAAAGTACATGAGGATTGCGAGCACCGCCCAACCCCGAGATGGCAAGCGCAGTAGGTTTATTCACAAGTCTAGAGTTTCTTGCCCCAGTGCAGCTTCTGCCGCAGGGTGTCGTAGTAGCTGTAGGAATGCGGATGCAGCAGGGTGACCGGGCGGCTGGCGCGGGTGATCCACACATGATCGCCGCTTCTGAGGTCGAAATGATGCTGGCCGTCGAAGTGGACGCGCGCGTCGTCGGCATAGGTGAGCGTCAGTTCGATGCGCGAATGGCTGCTGACCACGATCGGACGCGCCGACAGGGTATGCGGGCAGATCGGTACCAACGCCACGGCTTCGAGCGTCGGATGCACAATGGGACCGCCGGCCGACAGCGCATACGCAGTGGTGCCGGTCGGGCTGGTGACCACCAGGCCGTCGGCCCGCTGGCTGTAGACGAACTCGCTGTTGATGGCGATTTCCAGATCGATCAGGCGACCCGAGCCGCCTTTGCCCACCACGACGTCGTTGAACGCCGTGGCCTCGAACACAAGTTCACCTCCCCGGCGAACCTGCCCGTTGAGCAGGATGCGTTCTTCCGCCACGTACTGGCCGCTGAGAATCTCGGCGATGGCATCGAACATGTGGTCGACCGTGATGTCGGTGAGAAAGCCCAGCCGCCCCTGGTTGACGCCGATCAGCGGCGCGCCGTTCGGCGCCAGTTCGCGCGCAATCGACAGCATGGTGCCGTCGCCGCCCAGCACCACCACGACGTCGCTTTCGGTCGCCAGGTCGTGCAGATTGCGCGTGGGGAAGTCCGCGATCCCGAAATGTTCGGCCGTCTGGCAGGCCAGCAGGGCCTTGTGCCCACGCGCCTGAAGGAATTCCGCCAGCGCTCGAACCGAGGCCTCCATGCCCTGATTGTCGTATTTGCCGACCAGGCCGACAGTGTGGAAAGGGATTTGCATGAGGGGCGATTATATAGGGGGATGGTGAGCGGCAAGCAGTCAGCCGTGAGCGGAGGATCAAAAGCTCCACCCGCGCCACTCACCACTCACCCCTATATAATCAACCCATGCTCAACGACCGCGCCCGCATCCTGCTGAAAACCCTGGTGGAACGCTATATCAGCGAAGGGGAACCCGTCGGCTCGCGCACCCTGTCGAAACATGCCGGGCTGGACCTGTCGCCCGCCAGCATCCGCAACATCATGGCCGACCTCGAGGAGATGGGCTTCGTCACCAGCCCGCACACCTCGGCCGGACGCATCCCGACGCCGCGCGGCTACCGCTTCTTCGTCGATACCCTGCTGACCGTGCGCCCCCTGGCGCAAGTCGAGGTCAACCAGCTCGAGCACAGCCTGACGGCGTCCGACCCGCAGCGGCTGATGACCGCGGCATCTACCCTGCTGTCCGATCTCAGCCGGTTTGCCGGGCTGGTGATGACGCCGCGCCGCAGCCCGGCCTTCCGTCAGATCGAATTTCTCAGCCTGTCGGACAAACGCATCCTGCTCATCATCGTCACCATGGAAGGCGAGGTCGAAAACCGCGTCATCGTCACCGAGCAACCCTATAGCGCCGCCGCGCTGACCGAGGCGGCCAACTACTTCAACCAGAATTTCGCCGGCCACAGCTTCGAACAAGTGCGCAATAAGCTGCGCGACGAGCTCGGCCGCATGCGCGACGACATCACCCGCCTGATGGCGGCGGCCGTGGATGCCGGCAGCCAGGCACTCGACGCCAGCCAGGACAACGTGGTGGTGTCCGGCAGCCGCAAGCTGCTCGACGTGCAGGATCTTTCCAGCAACATGGGGAGCCTGCGCCGCCTGTTCGACGCCTTCGAGAAGAAAACCGGCTTGCTGCAACTGCTCGACCAGTCGCGCACCGCCGCCGGCGTGCAGATTTTCATCGGCGGCGAATCCGAGATGCTGCCGCTCGACGAATGCAGCCTGGTCACGGCGCCCTATTCGGTCGACGGCCAGGTGGTCGGCACGCTCGGCGTCGTCGGCCCCACCCGCATGGCCTACGAGCGCGTGGTGCCGATCGTCGACGTCACTGCCAAACTCCTGTCCAGCGCGCTGTCGCATCATTGATGAATTACCTGAAAGAGCCTGAGCACACCCACGGCCAGCAAACCCGCACCGGCATCCTACTGGTCAACCTCGGCACCCCCGGGGCGCCGACGCCCCAGGCGCTGCGCCCCTACCTCAAGGAATTCCTGTCCGATCCGCGCGTGGTGGAAATCCCGCGCGCCGTGTGGTGGCTGATCCTCAACGGCATCATCCTCAACACCCGGCCGAAAAAATCGGCCGCGAAATACGCCGCGATCTGGACCCCCGACGGCTCGCCGCTGAAGGTCCACACCGAGAAGCAGGCCAAGCTGCTGAAAGGCTGGCTGGGCGAGCGCATCGCCACCCCCTTCACGGTCGACTACGCGATGCGCTACGGCAATCCGTCAATTCCCGACACCCTGGCGAAGATGAAGGCCGCCGGCTGCGACCGCATCCTGATCCTGCCGGCCTATCCGCAATACGCCGCCTCCAGCACCGCCACCGCCTTCGACGCCGCGTTCGCCTGGCTGCAGAAGACGCGTACCCAGCCGGCCCTGCGCACGCTCAAGCACTATCACGACCACCCCGGCTACATCCACGCCCTTGCGACCAACATCCGCGACTACTGGCAGATGCATGGCCGTCCCGACCTGCTGCTGATGAGCTTCCACGGCGTGCCGCGCTACACCCTGGACAAGGGCGATCCCTACCACTGCGAATGCCAGAAGACCGGCCGCCTGCTGGCCGAAGCGCTCGGGCTCGAACCGAAGCAATATCGCCTCACCTTCCAGTCGCGCTTCGGCCGCGCCGAATGGATCCAGCCCTACACCGACAGGACGCTGGACGAGCTCGGCCGCGCCGGCACCGGCCGCGTCGACGTGGTCGCACCGGGCTTCACCGCCGACTGCCTGGAAACGCTGGAAGAACTGGCAATGGAAGGCCGCGCCACCTTCCTCGCGGCCGGTGGCAAGGAATTCCACTACATCCCCGCGCTCAACGAGCACCCGCAATGGATCGATGCGCTCGGGCGCATCGCGCTGGAAAACCTTGGGGGCTGGGTCGGCGACGGCTTCGACCGCGATACCGACGAGCAAGCCCGCCTCACCAGCAAGAACCGCGCACTGGCCATGGGCGCACGCACTTGAAGTCCTGTCCTGCCGCATAACGGGAAACGGAGCCGAGGCTCCGTTTTTCATTTCGGCCCGCCCACCTGCTTTTCCCTGCCCACGTTGCCCTAAATCCAGTGACTCAGGTTGTCGCCGGGCGATTTGATGACTACGTTTAGATCATCGAGACAGATACTTCTAATGCAGGAGAATGGGCATGACTGAAACCCCCAAAATGAATCATCTGATCCAGCAGCATATCCTTGAACACGAAATGCGCCTGAAACATGTGGATACCCTGCTCGAACGCGCCCAAAGCGGCATTGCCAAATCAGGCAGCAGCGATGCCGTGGAACAACTGGCAAGCGCAAAGGCGGAACGCGACAAACTGGCAGGGCGCATCGATGAATACAAGGTGAAGCCCCCCGATCAATGGTCCGAGGCCGAATTCGAAAAGACCGGCCCCATGGTGGTATGGGACACGATCGCACAGCAACTCGAAAGGCTGGTCGAGCGCATGGAGCGCTAGATCACGACGCATGCCGGACCGGATTGCAGGCATGCTGGATAAAATGCCGGCGCACGTGGAAGGCCAGGAAAAACGGGGCCGTGGCCCCGTTCAATCGTAGATGCCGGACGGAATCCGGTGTCCTACACCTTCTTCACGAATTCCGACTTCAAGCCCATCTGGCCGATGCCATCGATCCTGCAGTCGATGTCGTGATCGCCCTCGACCAGGCGGATGTTCTTCACCTTGGTCCCCACCTTGACGACCAGCGACGAGCCCTTGACCTTCAGGTCCTTGATCACCGTCACCGTGTCGCCATCCGCCAGCACATTGCCGTTGGAATCGCGGATGACGCGCACCTCATCCGTGGCAGCAGCCGCATCCTTCGACCATTCGTGCGCGCATTCCGGACAGACGTACATCGCACCATCTTCATAGGTGAATTCGGAACCACACTGGGGACACTTGGGAAAACCGCTCATGCCATGCCTCGCTGCGCGGTTGCGTTGCTATTTTTTACATCCATTCTGTTTTCCTTTAACAACTCAAAATCAAACCCGAACAACCCGGTTTCAACCGGTTTTATCCGCATCCAGTGCATCATTCCAGATGTCGTACGGACCTTTGGGCCGGGGAACCAGCGTCAGCAGCAGGGACAGGTCGGAATAAACGTCCGCCGGAAATCCCTGGCGGCCGCCGCGGCTGTCCACCAGCAAGGCTTGCAGCTGATCGAAACAGGTGGGCGATCCCCAGAACGCCACAATCTCGTGGACCAGGCGCGGAAAGTATTCTTCGAGCGGACTAAGATCGGACATGCTTTTTCTCCCTTTCCGTTGACGCAAACAATCATCGGGTGAGGCTGGGCGACGGCAGTCAGGAGAGCACGCCGCTTCCGCTCAGCCCCGCTCGTACATCACGAAATCAAATCGCAGGGCGTCGCCCTTCTCAGCTGTGTGCGACTCGCGCGCGACTTCCCTGAACGCGCTGCGGTCGTAGTCGGGGAACCACGCGTCGCCCTCGGCCTCGATGTCCACTTCGGTCAGATACAGCCGGTCGGCCAGCGGGATGGCCTGGGCATAGAGCTCGGCACCACCAATGAAGAAGATCTCGTCGACACCCTTGCAAAGAGCAATGGCTGCGGGAATGGAATCGGCAACGAGGCAGCCATCCTTGCGATAGTCGGGATTGCGGGTGATGACGATGTTGGTCCGCCCGGGCAGCGGACGGCCGAGCGATTCGAACGTCTTGCGCCCCATCAGGATGGGGTGGTCGAGGGTCAGCGCCTTGAAGTGGGCGAGGTCTTCCGGCAGCCGCCAGGGCAGGCGGTTCTCGATGCCGATGACGCGGTTGCGGGCGAGCGCGGCGATGACGCTGATGCGGGGTTCTTGTTGATTCATGTTTTCTCGATATTCATGCGGAGCGCTTTGCCCAGACAAGCCCGCCTGATCAAAAGGACTGCGTCAGGCAGCCCTTCGACAGGCTCAGGGCGAACGGTGGTAAAGATTGTGCCAATTCTCCCACCGGCGGCCCCTCACGCCTCACGCCTCACCGCTTCACACCGCCACCGGCGCCTTGATCGCCGGATGCGGGTCGTAACCGCTGAGGGTGAAGTCCTCGAAGCGGAACGCGAAAATGTCTTTCACCTCCGGATTCAGCGTCATCGTCGGCAGCGGGCGAGGATCGCGGGAGAGCTGCTCGCGCGCCTGGTCGAGGTGATTGAGATAGAGGTGTGCGTCGCCGAGCGTGTGGACGAAGTCGCCGGGTTTCAGCCCCGTCACCTGCGCCATCATCATGGTCAGGAGCGCATAGCTGGCGATGTTGAACGGCACGCCGAGGAAGATGTCGGCGCTGCGCTGATACAGCTGGCACGAGAGCTTGCCGTCGGCGACGTAGAACTGGAAGAAGGCGTGGCACGGCGCCAGCGCCATCCTGTCGAGGTCGGCGACGTTCCAGGCCGAGACGATGATGCGGCGCGAGTCGGGGTTGCTCTTGAGCGTCTTCACCACTTCGCTGATCTGATCGATCGTGCCGCCGTCCGGCTTCGGCCACGAACGCCACTGATGGCCGTAGACCGGACCGAGGTTGCCGTGTTCGTCGGCCCATTCGTCCCAGATCGAGACGCCGTTTTCCTTGAGGTACTTGATGTTGGTGTCGCCCTGCAGGAACCACAGCAATTCGTGGATGATGGAACGCAGGTGACACTTCTTGGTGGTGACGAGCGGGAAGCCTGCGGCGAGGTCGTAGCGCATCTGCCAGCCGAACACCGAGAGGGTGCCGGTGCCGGTGCGGTCGTCTTTTTTCGTGCCGTGCTCGAGCACGTGGCGCATCAGGTCGAGATAGGGTTTCATCGTGAAGTGAATTTAAGGTTGTGCGGGTGCAGCCTGGATTTGCCCATTATCGTTGAATACGGTGTTGCCCTGAACGCCGTCGTAAAAGCCGGCCAGCCGGGCGGCGGGCGACTGGCCATAGATGTCCCAGAAGGCGATCTCGAAATCGGTATTGGCCTGCACGGCCAGCGCCAGTTGCCGAAAACGCGTCTCGTCCTGCGCCTTCAGCCAGCCGACCAGCAGCATGGACTCGCGATAGAACTCGAAAATATTGAGGCCGAACGCGCCTGCCCGGTGGCGCAGATCGGGGGTATCGCGCGCGATAAGATCGACCCGCCGGCCGGCGCGGATCGCGGCATACGCCTGTGCGTCGGTGGCATATTCGGCACCGCCGCCATCCGCCGTCAGCGAAGCCCAACCCTCGTGGAACCACACCGGCAGGGTACTGTTGTAGTGGCCGATGCGCTGGCCCAGGTGAAGGTGTGCCAGTTCGTGCGCCAGAAGCCCAGGCAGGCGGGCGCTTTCGCGGCCGTTCAAATTCGGCGACAGGATCAGGCGGTTGTCCGGGATGACCGCGGCGGACAGCCGCGGGGTATACACATAGCGGTTGAAGCAATCCTCGCTGCCGCAGACATACACGCGTGGCGGATGGAGAAACGGCAGGTAATGCGCCGCTTCGACTTTGGCAATGGCGGCCGGCAGCGCCGCGGACACGCGTTCACCGTAGGCCTCGTAGCCCGGCTCGACCCAGACGCGAGCATCGTCCGCCAACGGGTAGAAGCCGTCGATCGACTGCAGGGCGCGTGGATTGCTCGCGGTGAGCGCACAGCCCTGCATGGTCGCCAGCAGCATGGCGACCAGGAGCCATTTCATGCGTCGAGAACCTGCCAGCGGCCGTCGATCAACCCCTCCAGCGGCGGGTACTGTTTCTTGTAGGCCATCTTGCGGCTCTGGTCGATCCAGTAGCCCAGATAGAGGTAAGGCAGTTCCAGTCGTTTGGCCAGTTCGATCTGCCACAGTACGCCGTAGACGCCGAGGCTTTGCTGCTCGCGCGCGGGATCGAAGAAAGTGTAGACGGCGGAAATGCCATCGTCGATCTGGTCGATCACCGAGATCATCACCAGCTCATCGCCGTCGCGGAATTCGACCATCACGGTATCGACATTGGATGACAGCAGGAACTGCGTGTACTGGTCGGGGCCGTCGCGATCCATGCCGCCACCGGCATGGCGGCTGCCGAGATAGGTGCGATAGAGCGCGTAGTGTTCTTCCTTGAAGTCGAGCGGCAGGAAACGCGCGGCCAGGTGCCGGTTGCGCTTGAGGCAGCGGCGCTGGGTGCGGTTGGGCACGAAGCCGGCCACATCGACGCGCACCGGCACGCAAGCATGGCACTGCTCGCAGTGCGGACGGTAGGTGAACTGGCCGCTACGACGAAAGCCGGCGCGGATCAAGGCACTGTAGGCCTGGTGATCGATCAGGTGGGTGGGCGTAGCCACCTGCGAACGCGCACGCCGATCCGGCAGGTAGCTGCAGTCGTATTGCGCGGTCAGGTAAAACTGGATGCGCTGGAAAGGCGGTTCAGTTGGGTGCATCTAACCTAGATACCATGGTTGGGCGCACCCGATGGTGTGTCTGGGCGGGTGACTGCCACGAAGCAAGGAGGCGGCAGGCCAGTGCCTGCAACGACGAGCGACAAAGGCAGGCGCTCGGCCAGGCGTGCCAGCGGGTGCGCAACGGTCTGAGCCAAACGGCAAATCCGATCGCAGGCAATAAGACCAATATTCATGCAAGGCTTCAATTAAGGCAATGAGTGGTCAACCGTGGTTTCTAGGTTAAACGTCCAGGGGCCAGGCTGATGTGGCAAGTTTACCAATTCCGCCAGCCTTGCCGTGAACGCCGTTCGCGGCACCGTGCGCGCACCGAGGCTGGCGAGATGCGCGGTTTCCATCTGGCAGTCGATCAGACCGAAATCCCATTGCTGCAACTGACGCGCAAGACGGACCAGCGCGATCTTGGAAGCATCGGGTTCGCGGCTGAACATCGATTCGCCGTAGAACATCTGGCCGATCGCCACACCGTAGAGGCCGCCGACCAGACGGCCGTCACGCCAGGTTTCCACCGCATGCGCATAGCCGGCATCGAACAGGCGGGTATAGGCCGCGATCATCGCCGGCGAGATCCAGGTGCCACCGGCCCCTTCGCGGGGTTCGGCGCACGCCCGCATCACTTCCGCAAACGCGGTGTCGACGCGCACCTCGAAGCCGCCATTTCGGATGCGTTTGGCGAGGGAGCGGGTCACGCGAATCTCCGATGGCACGAGCACCATGCGCGGATCGGGACTCCACCACAGGATCGGCTCACCGGGGTTGAACCAGGGGAAGATGCCGTGGCAGTAGGCATCCAGCAAGCGTTCTATCGATAGATCACCACCCATCGCCAGCAGGCCATTGGGCTCCCGCAGCGCGGTCTCGACCGGCGGGAAATTTGTGGCATTTTGGAGACGTTCGCTCATGGCGCCATGGTAACGGATTCATTTTTGGCTTGCGTCCGCATTTTTTCTTAATTACGATATGCATGTCTTATTTATATCTTTGTCTTTTTAAGAGGAGTCGCGAACATGAAAAAATCCCTGCTTGTCCTGGCCCTGGTCGCCGCCCTGCCCACCTCCGCCCTGGCTGAAAACTGGATGATGCGCGTTCGCGCGATCGACATCGTCCCGGACGTCAAATCCTCCGGTCTGGCCGGACTCGACGTGTCCGACGAAGTGGTGCCGGAAGTCGACTTCACTTATTTCGTGACGCCCAACATCGGCATGGAACTCATTCTCGGCACAGCGCGCCACGAAGTGACGCTGAACGGCGCCAGCCTCGGAAAACTGAATCACCTGCCGCCCACGCTGACGGTGCAGTACCACTTCAACCCCACCCCGACGATCAAGCCTTACGTCGGTGCCGGCGTGAACTACACCCGCTTCTATAATGTCGATCTTGCCCCCGGCCTGAGTGTCGGGAAGAACAGCTTCGGCGGCGCTCTGCAGGCGGGCGTGGACATCGCGGTCACCAAGAATGGCTATATCAACCTCGACGTTAAGAAAATCTGGATCGACACCGACGTCAAATCAGGTGGCGTCAAACTCACCAACCTGGAAATCAATCCGGTGGTGTGGGGTATCGGCTACGGGTTCCGTTTCTGACAAGAAGTACCCTCTGACGCCTGCCGGCCCGGCCTCTCTCCCGGGCTTGCCCCCGGGCGTTCTCCTGTGGGGCGGTTCATGAGCGATTCTCCTGCGCTCACGGACGCCCCGTCTTTTTCGGGTTGCTTTCACTGCGGCCTGCCGGTGCCGGACGGCGCCCACTATCCCATCCAGTTCGAAGGCGATACCCGCCAGGCCTGCTGCCGCGGCTGCCAGGCCGTGGCACAGACCATCATCGACAGCGGCCAGGGCGCCTACTACACCCACCGCACCGTGCTGCCCGCCACGCCCCAGCAGGCGGAGGCCGAGCTCGCCCAACTGGGCCTGTATGATCTGCCGGAGATCCAGGAAAGCTTCGTGCGGACTGAAACGGAGAACATCCGCGAAGCTGCGCTGATCCTGGAAAACATCGTCTGCGCCGCATGCATCTGGCTGAACGAACGCCACATCGCGGGGCTGCCGGGCGTGCTGTCGGTCGAGATCAACTACGCCACCCGCCGCGCGCGGGTGCGCTGGGACAACACCCGCATCCAACTGTCGGCGATCCTCAAGGCGGTCTCCGACATCGGCTACATTGCCCACCCTTTCGATCCCGGCCGCTCTGACGACATCTACAAGCGCGAACGCAACACTGCGATCAAGCGGCTCGCCATCGCCGGCCTTGGCATGATGCAGGTCATGATGTACGCACTGCCGTCGTACACCGCCACCGACATGAGCGCCGATATACGGCTGCTGATGAGTTGGGCAAGCCTGATCCTGACCATACCGGTGGTGGTGTACTCGGCGTGGCCCTTCTTCATCGGCGCCTGGCGCGATCTCAAGCGCCGCACGCTGGGCATGGACGTGCCGGTAGCGCTGGGCGTGGGCACGGCCTTCATCGCCAGCATCTACAGCACCTTCAGCGGGCACGGCGAGGTGTATTACGACTCGGTCACCATGTTCATCTTCCTGCTGCTGACCGGGCGTTTCCTCGAGATGAACGCGCGCCGTCGCGCCGGTGCCGCAGTGGAGGAACTGGTCAAGCTCATTCCAGCCGCCACCACACGTCTGCCGAACTGGCCGGCGCGCGACGAGGAGCAGGTACCGGTGGCGCGGCTGGCGGTAGGCGACCATGTGCTGGTACGCCCCGGCGAAACCCTGCCCGCCGACGGCGTGGTGGTCGAGGGCGACAGCGCGGTCAGCGAAGCCCTGCTCACCGGCGAATCGCTGCCGGTATCGAAAGGCGTGCGCGCCCATGTGGTCGGCGGCAGCCTCAACCAGGCAAGCCCGCTGGTCGTGCGCGTCGACAGGCTCGGCGCCGATACGCGGCTGGCGTCGATCGTGCGCCTGCTCGACCGCGCGCAGAGCGAGAAGCCGCGCATCGGCCAGCTGGCCGACCGCGCCGCCGCCTGGTTCGTCGGCCTGCTGCTGCTGATCACCCTTGCGGTCGGCCTCGCCTGGTATGTGATCGACCCGTCGAAAGCCTTGTGGATCGTGGTATCGGTCCTGGTCGTGACCTGCCCCTGTGCGCTCGGCCTCGCCACCCCTGCCGCCCTCACCACCGCCACCGGCCGGCTCACGCGCCTGGGCCTCCTGACCACGCGCGGCCACGCCCTGGAAACGCTGGCGCGTGCCACCGACCTGGTGTTCGACAAGACCGGCACACTCACCCACGGCCGCCTCTCCGTACGCCGGGTGATCCCGCTGGGCGGCCGCAGCGAGGCCGAAGTCGGGGCCATCGCCGCGGCACTCGAAGCCGGCTCGGAACATCCCATCGCCAAAGCGCTGCGCGAGTCGGCCGTATCCATCACGACCGCCAGTCGGGTCCGCAACACGCCCGGGCGCGGCGTCGAAGGCCATATCGATGGCCACATCTATCGACTGGGCTCGCCGCGTTTCGCTGCCGCCAGCGAAACACCACCCGCCCCGCCGGAATCGGGAGGTGGCGCCAGTTGGGTGGCGCTGGCCGGCGAATCCGGGCTGATCGCCTGGTTTGCGCTGGCTGATACGCCGCGGACGGATGCGCCGGCCGCCCTCGCTGCCCTGAAAAAACAAGGGCTGCGTCTGCACCTGCTGTCCGGCGATGCCGAAGCGGCGGTCAGGCGCACGGCGCAGCAGCTCGGCATCGCCGACTGGCATGCCGGTGCGCTGCCGGAAGACAAGCTCGCCTATGTCAAGACTCTGCAGAACGAAGGCCGCATCGTCGCCATGGTGGGCGACGGCATCAACGATGCGCCGGTGCTCGCCGGCGCGCAGGTGTCCATCGCCATGGGCGAAGGCGCCGACGTCGCGCAGGCCGCCGCCGACATGGTCATGCTCGGCAGCCGCCTCGGCACTCTGGCCGACGGCGTCGCACTCGCGCGCAAAACCCAGCGCATCATCCGCGAGAACCTGGGCTGGGCGCTGGCCTACAATCTCGTCGCCATCCCCGCTGCCGCGCTGGGCCACGTCACGCCCTGGATCGCCGGCATCGGCATGTCGGCCAGTTCGCTGCTGGTCGTGCTGAACGCGCTGCGGCTTGCGGATTTCAAAAGAAGTGAGCGGGGAGCGGTAAGCAGCAAGCGGTAAAACCTCACCACTTATCCCTCCCCCCTCACCGCCTCCCCCATGGACATCCTCCTCCTGCTCATTCCGCTCAGCCTCGTGCTCGTCGGTGCAATTGCCTGGTTCATGCTCTGGGCGGCCAAAAGCGGACAGTTCGACGATCTCGAAGGCCCGGCGCACAGCGTGATCATGGACGACGACACGCCGCCCAAGCCCGACGACACGCCGAAGCAGACCTAGTTCAGGGATCGCCTATGCTGTGAGCTGTCCTGTTTCGACGGCCACTGCACATGAACCCGCCCATCCTCTGGTATTTCGCCGATCCGATGTGCTCCTGGTGCTGGGGATTTTCCCCGGTGATCGAGACCTTGCGCGACGAATACCGCGAACGCATGAAAATCGCACTGGTAGTGGGCGGCCTGCGGCCGGGCGAAACCGTGCCGATGACCGCAACGGGACGCGAGGACATCCTGCATCACTGGCATGCGGTGCAGGCCCGTACCGGCCAGCCCTTCCGCTTCGACGACGCACTGCCGGAAGGCTTCGTGTACGACACCGAACCGGCCTGCCGAGCGGTGGTGACGGTCGGCGGGATCGACTCCACGCAGATATTCGCGATGTTCAAGGCAATCCAGTCGGCGTTTTATGCCAAGGGACGCGACGTGACCCAAGCCGGCGTGCTGGCCGATCTGGCGGCAGGCCTTGGCGTGGATGACAGAACCTTTCTGCGCGACTTCGACAGCGACACGGCACATGCTCGCACCCAGGCGCATTTCAGGCAGGCGCGGCAGGCAGGCGTGCGCGGCTTTCCCACCCTGATCGTGCAGCGGGACACGCAGCTTCACCCGGTCTGCAGCGGGTGCCTGCCGCTGGACACGGTGCGCGCGGCGATCGACCGCTGCCTGCAGCCGGATGCGCAATAGCGCCGCCTCCCGCTAGAATCGCCCCTTCCCCTTCTGGAGCCTTGTCCGATGACCCGTCATTCCCTGTTTTCCGCCACGCTGTTCATCGGCGCGATCATGCTCGGCATATCCGGCTGCGGCGCCAGCGAGCCCGGCAAGCAGACCGTCTCCACCACTCCGGCGCCCGGCCAGCCCGCTAACCCGCGCGTGCTGATCGAAACCAGCAAGGGCAACATCACGGTCGAGCTCTTCACCAAGAACGCACCGCAGTCGGTGGGCAATTTCATCAACTACGTGAAGACGGGCTTTTACGACGGCCTGATCTTCCACCGCGTGATTCCCGGTTTCATGATCCAGGGCGGCGGCATGACGCCGGACATGACGGAAAAGCCCAAGAACGCACCGATCAAGAACGAGGCCGACAACGGCCTCAAGAATCTGCGCGGGACCCTGGCGATGGCGCGCATGGCCGACCCCGATTCGGCCTCGTCGCAGTTCTTCATCAACGTGGCGGACAACGCCTTCCTCGATCACCGCGGCACCAGCTACGACACCTGGGGCTATGCCGTGTTCGGCCAGGTGGTCGACGGCATGAAGGTGGTCGATGCCATCGTCGCGATGCCGCGCGGCGACCGCGGCCCTTACCAGGATGTTCCCATCGAGCCGGTCGTGATGAAGCGCGTCACCCTGCTGCCGGAAGCAGCCGCGGCCGTCCCGCCCGGCGCCGACAGCAAGCCGAAGCAATAGGCCTGTTCTGTCCTCCGCCACCAAACTGCTGCTGCTTGGGCTGACCGCCCTGCTGGCGCTGGCGCTGGGCCTGATGGCCGGCGCCCTGCCCGCCGACCATGAACTCGCCATGCAGATCCTCACCGAATTGCGCGGCCCGCGCGTGGCCGCGGCGTTCGCCTGCGGCGGCCTGCTGGCACTGGCCGGTGCGCTGATGCAGACGCTGTTCCGCAATCCCCTGGCTGAACCCTATCTGCTTGGCGTGTCCGGCGGCGCCGGCCTGCTGGCGCTATTGGGCATGGCCGCCGGACTGGCGTGGCCGTGGGTGTCGGTGCTGGCCTTCGCCGGCAGTCTGCTTGCGCTGGCGCTTGCCGCCGCGCTCGGCGGCCGTCTGCTGGCGCGCGACCATACGCCGCTGCTGCTTGCCGGGGTGATGCTGGCGGCCGGCTTCGGCGCCTTGATCGCGCTGGTGTTGAGCGTGGCGCCGATCGAGCGCCTGCCCGGCATGCTGTTCTTCCTGATGGGCGACCTCGCATGGACCAGCAACCCATTCATGCTGTGGGCAGCGCTGCTGCTGGCTACAGTAACCGCGCTGGGCCTGTCGGGGCGGCTCGACGTACTGCAATTGTCACCGCTGAAAGCCGCCTCGCTCGGCGTGGCGGTCGCGCCCACGCGCTGGATGCTGTTTACGCTCGCCGGCGCCTGCACCGCCCTGGTGGTGGCGCAGGCCGGCAGCATCGGTTTCGTCGGCCTGATGGTGCCGCATGCGTTGCGGAAAACGGGCTTTTCCGGCCACCGTGTCCTGCTGCCGGCGTGCGCCCTGGCGGGCGGCAGCCTGCTGGTGCTGGCCGACGCGCTGGCGCGTACCGTGATCGCACCGCGGGAATTGCCGGTCGGCGTGCTGACCGCGCTGCTCGGCGTACCGATGATGCTCTGGCTGCTGCGCAAACCATGAGCCTCGTCGCCCACCGAGTGACCCTGCAGGCCGGTCCCCGCATGCTGGTGGACACGCTCGACCTCGCACTCGAACCCGGCGAGGTGCTTGGCATCCTCGGCCCCAACGGTGCCGGCAAGTCGACGCTGATCTCGATGCTGGCCGGGCTCGCCGTGCCCGCGTGCGGGCAGATCATGCTCGACAACCAGCCCCTCGCCGCTCTGCCGCCGCTCACCCGCGCGCAACACATTGGCGTGCTGCCGCAGGGCGACGAAGGCGGATTCTTCGGCAGCGTGGCCGACTTCGTCGCATTGGGCCATTACCCGTTCGGCGTGGCCGCGCTCGACCTGGCGCCCCTGTTCGCCGCCTGGGAGCTCGCCGATCTCGCCCACCGTCCGCTCGACAGTCTGTCGGGCGGCGAACGCCAGCGTGCGCGGCTGGCGCAGCTGACGGCGCAACAGCCGCGCATCGCCCTGCTCGACGAACCGCTGACCCATCTCGATCCGGCGCATCAGGCCCGGCTGCTGGCTTGGGCACGTAACGAAGCCGATGCCGGGCACAGTGTGGTGCTGACCCTGCACGACCCCAATTGGGCCGCCGGTCACTGCGACCGCCTGCTGTTCCTGTACGGCGACGGACGCTGGCAACTGGGCCCGCCGGCCGCGCTGCTCACCCCGGCATCGCTCGAAGCACTGTACGGCACCGGCACGGCGGCGCTCTGGCGGAAGAGCGATCGGGTCCAGCCTGTATAATCGCCACTTGGTCAGCATTCCACCGCCCTCGCGCACCTCATGATTCGTCGCATCATCAACAAAGTATTTGGCCGTAAACCGCGCGCCGACGGCTCCCGGGCGCAGATCCTGCCGCTGTCCGCACACGGCATTCGCCGTGACCAGCTCGACGACTGCGCGCTGAAAACCTGCGAAACCCTGGCGCAGGCCGGGTACAAGGGTTATCTCGTCGGCGGCGCGGTGCGCGACCTGCTGCTGAACATGACGCCCAAGGATTTCGACGTCGCCACCGACGCCACACCGGAAGAGGTGCGCCGGTTGTTCCGCCGCTCGCGCATCATCGGGCGGCGCTTCCAGATCGTGCACGTGATGTGCGGACGCGAGACCATCGAGGTCACGACCTTCCGTGCCAATGGCCAGAAGGAGACCGAAGAGGACGACGAGCACGTTGCCGGCGACAAGTCCCCGGCGGCGCACAAGCGCCTGACCGACGAACACGGCCGCCTGCTGTCCGACAACGTTTTCGGCAGCATGGCGGACGACGCCGCGCGCCGCGACTTCACCATCAACGCGCTGTATTACGATCCGGCGCGCGAGGAAGTGCACGACTATTTTGGCGGCGTGGCCGACTGCAAGAAACGTGTGCTGCGCATGATCGGCGACCCTGACACGCGCTACCGCGAAGATCCGGTGCGCATGCTGCGCGCCGCGCGCTTTGCCGCCAAGCTCGACTTTCACATCGACCCCGACACGCGCAAGCCGGTGGCGGCGCTGGCGCCGCTGCTCGCCAACATCCCGCGCGCGCGCATCTTCGACGAGGCGCTCAAGCTGCTGCTCTCCGGCCACGCCCTGCGCGGCGTCCACCAGCTGCGCGCCGAAGGCCTGCATCACGGCATGCTGCCGCTGCTGGACACGATCCTCGACGATCCCACCGGCGAACGTTTCATCAATGCCGCTCTGAAGAGCACCGACGAGCGCATTCAGTCGGACCGGCCTTCGTCGCCCGCCTTCCTGTTCGGCACGCTGCTGTGGCCGCAGGTGCTGTTGCGCTGGCGCGCGCTCGAGGCCGCCGGCGAAAAGCCGCAACCCGCCCTGTTTGCCGCGATGGACGAGGTGCTCGATGCCCAGCGCAGCCAGCTCGCCATCCCGCGCCGCTACGACGGCATGATGAAGGAGATCTGGGCGCTGCAGCCGCGCTTCGAACAGCGCGGCGGACAACGCCCCTACCGCCTGCTGGAGCATCCGCGCTTCCGTGCCGCCTACGATTTCCTGCTGTTGCGCGCCGAATCGGGCGAGGTCGCCGCCGAACTCGGCGAATGGTGGACGCGTTTCCAGGAAGTCAGTGAAGACGAGCGTGCCCGCATGCTGCTGGCCGACAACGCGCCCAAACCGCGCCGCAAGCGCAAACGCAAGAAGCCGGGCGAAGCCGCCGGTGAGACGCAGCCCGCATGAAGATCACCGCCACCATCGGCCTCGGCGCCAACCTCAACGACCCGGCAGCGCAGGTGGAGTACGCGCTCGCCGAGCTCGGCCGCCTGCCCGGCACCCGGCTGCTGGCACGTTCCTCGCTGTACGCCTCGGCGCCGGTCGGCCATGTCGATCAGCCCGACTTCATCAACGCGGTGGCGCAGGTGGAAACCGAATTGGCGCCGCGCGCGCTGCTCGCCGCCCTGCTGGATATTGAGCACCGCCACGGCCGCGAGCGCAGCTTCCGCAACGCGCCGCGCACGCTCGATCTCGACCTGCTGCTCTACGGCAACGCGCATTTTCACGAAGACGGCCTGACGCTGCCGCATCCGCGCATGCAGGAACGCGGCTTCGTGCTGTTGCCGCTGCTGGAGATCGCGCCGGATGCCGTGATCCCCTGCCACGGGCGTGCTGCCGACTGGCTCGCCGCCTGTGCCGACCAGAGCGTGGTTGTTGTCGCTTCAGCGACTTTACAACCACGGCCTCCCCTTTACGGGGAGAGTGTGACGCCTCCTATTCCTCCCGCCGCTGCCGTCAACGCATGAGTCTCTCCCGTTACCGTTACATCGTTGTCGAGGGCCCGATCGGCGCCGGCAAGACCAGCCTCACCTACAAGCTGGCCGAGCGCATGGATGCCGACACGCTGCTGGAAAATGCCAGCGACAACCCCTTCCTACCGCGTTTCTACCAGGAGCCCAGGCGCTATGCGCTGCCGACACAGTTGCATTTCCTGTTCGACCGCTCACGCCAGTTGCGCGATCTCGCCCAGGGTGATCTGTTCCGCGCCGGTACCGTGTCGGATTTCCTGATCGACAAGGACATGCTGTTTGCACGCCTCAACCTCGACGACGACGAGTTCGAGCTCTACCAGAAGGTCTACGCCGACCTCGCGCTGCAGGCGCCGACGCCCGACCTGGTGATCTACCTGCAGGCGCCGGTCGACGTGCTGCAGGAGCGCGTCAGGCGCCGCGGCGTGGAATTCGAGCGCGGCATGGATGCCGGCTACCTGCAGCGCCTGGCCAACAGCTACAGCGAGTTCTTCCATCGCTACGAGGCCGCACCCCTGCTCATCGTCAACACCAGCAACCTCAACTTCGCTGAGAACGAAGCCCACTTCGAACTGCTGCTGGAACGCATGGACAAGATGCGCGGTCCGCGCGAGTTCTTCAGCCGGGCGGCCTGAGCTACCCTTACATCACACCATGGCCGTCACCCTGTCCACCCTCAAGGCAATGCGCGAACGCGGCGAGAAGATCGCCGTGCTCACCTGCTACGACGCCAGCTTCGCGCGCGTACTCGATGCCGCCGGCGTCGAGGTGCTGCTGGTCGGCGATTCGCTCGGCATGGTGGTGCAGGGACACACCTCGACGCTACCGGTGAAGCTTGCCGAGATGACGTACCACACGCGCTGCGTCGCCGCCGGGACCGAGCGAGCCTTCATCGTTGCCGACCTGCCTTTCGGCAGCTACCAGCCTTCGCCGGAGCGTGCGTTTTCCGCCGCGGCACGGCTGATGGCTGCGGGGGCGCACATGGTCAAGCTGGAGGGCGGCGCGGTGATGGTCGACACCGTCGCCTTCCTGACGCAACGCGGCATCCCGGTGTGCGCGCATCTCGGTCTGCTGCCGCAGTCGGTCAACCAGCTCGGCGGCTACCGGGTACAGGGACGCGAGGATGCGGCCGCCGCGCAGCTGGTCGCCGACGCCCGTGCGCTGGAAGCCGCCGGCGCCGGACTGATCGTGCTGGAAATGGTGCCCGCTGCGCTCGGCCAGGCCATCACCGAAGCACTCACGATTCCGGCCATCGGCATCGGCGCCGGGGCCGGCTGTTCCGGCCAGGTCCTGGTGCTGTACGACATGCTGGGCCTGTATCCGCGCGCACCGAAATTCTCGAAGAACTTTCTTGCCGGCGCCGGCGGCATCGAAGCCGCCGCGCGCGCCTACGTCGCCGCGGTGAAGGACGGCAGTTTTCCTGGTCCCGACCACGCCTTCTGATGCAGGTCCTGCATACCGTCGCCGAACTGCGCACCGCGCTCGCCGGACAGACCGGCACCGCCTTTGTGCCCACCATGGGCAACCTCCATGCCGGCCATGTATCGCTGATCGAACTGGCCAAGCGGCACGGTCATCCGGTTGTCGCGAGCATCTTCGTCAACCCGCTGCAGTTCGGTGCCGGAGAGGATTTCGAGCGTTACCCGCGCACCCTCGCCGCCGACTGCGAGAAACTCGCTGCCGCGGGCTGCGACCTGGTGTTCGCGCCCGACGTCGACGCGCTCTATCCGGTCCCGCAGGATTTCACCGTGCAGCCGTCCGACGCGCTGACCCGGGACTTGTGCGGCGCCTTCCGTCCCGGCCATTTCGCCGGCGTGGCGACGGTCGTGCTGAAGCTGTTCAACCTGGTGCAGCCGCACGTGGCCGTGTTCGGGAAAAAGGATTTCCAGCAGTTGCGGGTCATCCAGGAGCTGGTCCGGCAGTTCAACCTGCCGATCGAGATCGTGGCGGGCGACACCCTGCGCGAATCCGACGGGCTGGCGATGAGTTCGCGCAACGCCTATCTCGGCACAGCGGAACGCATCCAGGCGCCCCAGCTGCAGCGTGAACTCACTGCCGTCGTGGCCGCCGTCCGGGCAGGCGAACGGGATTTCGAAGCCCTGTGCGCCACCGCCGGCCGCCACCTGAAAATGGCAGGCTGGCGGGTCGACTACGTCGCGCTGCGCGATGCCGCGACCCTGCAGGCGCCCACACCCGACAGCACCCGTCTTGTGGTGCTGGGCGCGGCCTGGCTGGGGTCGACCCGGCTGATCGATAATATTGAATGGGAAGCGGTGAGCGGTGAGTGGTTGCCCGCTCCCCACTCCCCACTCACCGCTGTATAATATGAGCCCTTTCTTATTGAGGGCACCGTCATGCAAAGAACGATGCTCAAGTCCAAGCTGCACCGGGCGACCGTCACGCATTCCGAGCTGCATTACGAAGGCTCCTGCGCGATCGACGAAACCCTGCTGGACGCGGCCGACATCCACGAATACGAGCAGATCCAGATCTACAACGTCACCAACGGCGAACGTTTCACGACGTATGCCATTCGTGCCGCGCGTGATTCCGGCATCATTTCGGTGAACGGCGCGGCCGCGCACAAGGCGAACCCGGGCGATCTCATCATCATCGCCACCTTTGCGTCCTACAACGAACTGGAACTGGCGCGCTACGCCCCGGAACTGGTGTATGTGGACGCAGACAACCGCATCATGGACACGCGCCAGGCGATTCCGGTGCAGGCGGCGTAGGGCAAGCCGAGGGCGAGTAAAAAGGCCGGGGAAACCTGGCCTTTTTCTATGGCATCGCGACGGATTTGTTTCTGGAGTTTCGAGGACTGCTGACCTGATGTCAGCAACCGGCCGCAAGCGACCATCTGAGCATGCTTCCCACAGCGACCATCCGGTCCGGATTATCATTGCATATGCTGACAGGCGGCTTCGAGGAACCGACCACGAATCAAGCAGGCAGTTAGAGCACAGCGGCATGTTCTGCGAATTTTAATAATACTGACCCACCGGTTTGGTGAATAATCATTCAATCATATGAGATACGTAGTTACCGGGCGGGTTCAGCCAGAGAGAGCGGAGATTTACTTCGGCCGCGTGGAAATGGGCATCGGAGAGAAAGGGAAGGCCATCGTTAGCTGCGATGCTTCTCAGATAACTGTTGTCCTTGATTTGCCAAACATTGACGGCTGGATTTCTGCAATGGTTACCGCAGAAGATGTGGCTTCAATAGTTGTTGGGTCGCTTGGGTTCTCGCTTGGCTCTGGCTATTCACTTGAGCTAATTCAAGTCACAGAAGAAGATGGTACTCCCCATGTGTTCGGCGTTCGCCCCGGGAACCCTGAACGGGATGGTGAGACATTGGCATTCACTACTCAAATTGAAATATTTAATCTTGCATTGCGTCTAGCGGGACGGGATATATTCTTTCGCCTCGCCATTCGTGACTATTTGCAGGCAATTAACGATGTTAGTGATTGTGCTAGCTACTGTTATCGAGCTGTCGAAAGCATCAAATCCTCTTTCGTAATGAAAACTGGCCTTGATCGCTGGGATGAAATGCACGCTGCGCTAGGTACGACCAGAGAAGCAATCACCTCAAACATAAAACAATATGCAGATCCGGTTCGCCACGGAAACTGGGTTAATGCAAAGCCAACAGACAAATTTATTCGTTGGCGAATGCTTGAAATGACCCGTGATATTCTCAGAAAGTATTTAGAAATTGAGCAGCCGGTTATCTGACCGGCGTTCGAGGGGGATGCCGCTGAAGCGCGGTGCCCCTCAACTTTACGATGAACGTCTGCTTTCCTAATCACCCTATTTCCGCTTAGGGTCGGTAGACGTCACTCAGCACACACCAACCATCCCGGCCGTACAGTCCCGCCCCGCCCATTGCGCGGCTGCCGGTCCTACGTCAGCTTCCAGATATCCGCGTTGTACTCCTGCATGGTGCGGTCGGTCGAGAAAAAGCCGCTCGATGCCGTGTTGAGGATGCTCATGCGCGTCCAGCGCGCTTCGTCCTGCCAGGCCTGGTCCACCCGTTCCTGCGCATCGACATACGTCCGGAAATCCGCCAGCACCATCCAGGGATCGTTTGGGCTCATCATGGCCCCGATGATCATGTCGAAGATGCCCGGTTCGCAGGGATTGAAATGGCCGGAGATGAGCAGGTCGATCACTTGGCGCAAGGCCGGGTCGCGCTCCATATAGGACAAGGGCTGGTAGTGACCTCGCAATGCCTCGACTTCGTCGGCGCGCAGGCCGAACAGGAAGAAGTTGTCCTCGCCCACGGCATCGAGAATCTCGATATTCGCCCCGTCGTAGGTGCCGATGGTGACGGCGCCGTTCATCATGAATTTCATGTTGCCGGTGCCGGAGGCCTCCTTGCCCGCGGTGGAAATCTGTTCCGAGAGGTCGGTGGCCGGCGCGATGATTTCCATGCTGCTCACCCGGTAATTGGGCAGGAAGGCCACCTTGAGCCGGCCATTGATGTCGGGATCGTTGTTGACCACGTCGGCGACGCTGTTGATCAGCTTGATGATGCGCTTGGCCATCACATACCCCGGTGCGGCCTTGCCGCCGATCAGGACGCAACGGTTGACCGAGCCCTCCAGGTGCCCGTGCTTGATGCGGTTATAGAGATGGATCACATGCAAGACGTTGAGCAGCTGGCGCTTGTATTCATGGATGCGCTTGACCTGTACGTCGAACAGGGCGGACGGATCGAACGTCACGCCGCATTCGGCTTCGACCAGCGCTGCCAGCCGCACCTTGTTGGCACGTTTCGCGGCACGCCACTCGGCATGGAACGCCTCGTTTCCGCCCGCCGCCAGGGGTTTCAGCCTGGCCAGGTGCGACAGGTCGGCAATCCAGTCTTCGCCGATTTTCGAACTGATCAGCGCCGTCATGTCGGGGTTCGCATGCGCTACCCAGCGGCGCGGTGTGACGCCATTGGTCTTGTTGTTGAACTTGTGCGGCCAGAGCTCGACGAAATCGCGGAACAGCCCTTCCTTCAACAGGCGCGAATGCAGCGCCGCCACGCCGTTGATCGAGAAACTGCCGACGATGGCCAGCCACGCCATGCGTATCTGGCGTACCGGTTCTTCCTCGATGATCGACATGCGGCGCTGGCGGTCGATGTCGCCCGGCCATTTGATCGCCACCTGGCGCAGGAAGCGGGCGTTGATTTCGTAGATGATTTCCAGCGGGCGCGGCAGCAGGCGCTCGAACAATGCCACCGGCCAACGCTCCAGCGCCTCGGGCAGCAGCGTGTGGTTGGTATAGGCCATGCACCGCGAGGTGATCGCCCAGGCTTCGTCCCACTGCAGCCGTTCGTCGTCGAGCAGCAGACGCATGAGTTCGGCCACCGCGATGGTGGGGTGCGTGTCGTTCATCTGGAAGACATTGTGCTCGGCGAATTTCATCAGATCGTTGTTGCCGGCTGCGCGCCACTGGCGCAGCGCATCCTGCAGGCTGGCCGACGCCAGGAAATACTGCTGGCGCAGGCGCAGTTCCTTGCCGTTTTCGCTGCTGTCGTTCGGATACAGCACCATCGAGATGTGCTCGGCGTGATTCTTCGCCTGCACCGCCTCGGAGTAGCTTCCGGCGTTGAATTCGTTGAGGTCGAACACGTCGGTGGCGGCGGATTTCCACAAACGCAGCGTGTTCACCGCATGATTGCGGTAGCCTGAGATCGGCATGTCGTAGGGAATCGCCAGCACGTCGCTGGTGTCCGCCCAGCGCGTGCGGGGAATCCCGGCCTTGTCGTGGAAATGCTCGGTGTGCCCGCCGAACGGCACGCGGCAGGTGAATTCGGAGCGCTCGACCTCCCACGGATTGCCGTCGCGCAGCCAGTGGTCGGGTTCCTCGACCTGATAGCCGTTTTCGATGTCCTGGCGGAACATGCCGTATTCGTAATGAATGCCATAGCCCATCACTGGCAAGTTCAGGGTGGCGCAGCTGTCCATGAAACAGGCCGCCAGCCGGCCCAGACCGCCATTCCCCAGCCCGGCATCGGTTTCTTCCTCCGCCACGGCCTCGAGCGTCTGTCCGAAGCTCTGCAGTGCTTCGCGCGAGGCGGTGTCCAGCCCCAGATTGAGCACGTGGTTGGACAGCGCGCGGCCGATCAGGAATTCAAGCGAAAGATAATACGCGCGGCGCTTACCGGGCTGGTCGCGCTCGGCATAGGTGTTCATCCAGTCCGACATGAGACGGTCGCGCAGCGTCCAGGCCAGCGCATGATAGGTATAGACGGTGGGACAGCCATGGAACCGCCCCAGATGGTAAAACTGGTAACGCTGGAAATCCTCGGTCAGCGCCTCGCTGCTGTCGGGCAATTGCTTGAGGGCGACGCGGCTGGGAGAGACAGGTTTCTCGTCTGGCATGGTGGTTCCCGCTGAGTTCAAGTGGAATAGAGTGCGAGGTAATGGCCGGCGCTATCCGCCCAGTCGAACGACTGGCGCATGCCGTTCTGCTGCAGGCGGCGCCATTGCGTGGGCTGGCGGTACAGATCGAGCGCACGCCGGATGGCCTGCAGAAAGGCTGCCAGCTCCGGCACGTCGAACACGAAGCCGGTGGCGCTGCCGGCTGCCAGATTCTCCGCGTCGGCGTCGACCACCGTGTCGGCCAGGCCGCCGGTCTTGAAGACGATGGGTGGCGTGCCATATCGCAGGCTGTACATCTGGTTGAGTCCGCACGGTTCGAAGCGGGACGGCATCAGGAACAGGTCGGCGCCCGCTTCGATGTGATGAGCCAGTGCCTCGTCGTAGCCGATCTCGACGAATACACGCTCGGGATGCTGCTTGGCCAGACGCGTGAGCTTATGCTCGTATACAGCCTGGCCACTGCCGAGCAGCACGAAGCGCACATCGGTCTCGGCCAGTAGCACCGGGATCGCCGCCAGCACCCAGTCGATCCCCTTCTGCTCGACCAGCCGCCCCACCAGTCCAAGCAGCGGCGCCTGCATCGCGTCGTCGCCGGCGCGCGGCAGGAAACGCTCGATCAGTGCCTGCTTGTTGCGCCGCTTGCCGGGCAGAATGCGGCTCATCGAATAATGCGCGGGCAGGTGCGGATCGGTGGACGGGTTCCATATCCGGGGATCGATTCCATTGAGAATCCCATGCAGCTTGTATTGCCGGGAAAGCAGCAGTCCGTCGAGTCCGTAGCCGAATGCCGGCGTGCAGATTTCTGCGGCATAGGTGGGGCTCACGGTGGTGACGGCATCGGCGTAGACGATACCCGCCTTCAGCATGGACAGGCCGCCGTGGAATTCCACCCCCTCGGACGACCACCATGGGCCGGGAAGCTGCAGGCGGACAAAATCGGTATGTGAAAAATAGCCGCCATAGGCCAGATTGTGGATGGTGAACACGGTTTTCGGACGTCCCGGCTGGTCGGCCAGGAATGCCGCCACCAGCCCGGTCTGCCAGTCGTGCGTGTGCACCACCGCGGGCTGCCACCCGATATCGAGCGCATCCTGCGCCAGCAGTGCGGCGACCCGCGCGAACACTGCGAAGCGCTCGGCGTTGTCCGGCCAGTCCTGGCCATTGGCGTTGACATAGGGATTGCCCGAGCGGTCGAACAAGGGCGGACAGTCGATCACCCAGAGCGGGAACGCAAAATCGGGATGACGCGTTTCCAGGATGCGTGCACTGACGATGCCTTCGGCACCGCGCACGTCGAGCCAGCCGAGGATGCGCACCTGGTCGAGTTGGCGCAACAACGCCCGGTAGCCCGGCAGCACCAGACGGATATCGGCGCCGCGCGCCTGCAAGGCATGCGGCAGGCTGTAGACCACATCACCCAGCCCGCCGGTTTTCACCAGCGGGTAGGCCTCGCTGGCGACAAACAGGATTTTCATTGCTCCGCGTTTCATTATTGGTTTTTGTCCCTAATTTTATTGGATCGAATCAACTGCAGGGTTTGAGAAAGATCGCCCCCAGCGGCGGCAGCGTCACTTCGACGGAATGGTCGAACCCCATCCAGGGCAGATTCTGCGGGTGCAGCGGCTGGCCGTTGCCGAGGTTGCTGCCGCCGTAATACATCGAGTCGGTGTTCAGCATCTCGCACCATGCGGTGCCCGACGGCACGCCGATGCGATAGCCCCGACGCGGTACCGGCGTGAAATTGAGCAGCACCACCATCTGTGCGGACGCATCCTGCCCCTGCCGCACGAGGCTCAACACCGACTGGTCGGCATCGTGGCAATCGATCCAGCGAAATCCGCGCGGATCGAAGTCGAATTCATGCAATGCCGTCTCGCTGCGATAGAGCCGGTTCAGATCGCGCAGCAGCGCGCGGATGCTGTCATGCGCGGGAAACTCGAGCAGCACCCAGTCGAGTTGGCCGGCTTCCTTCCATTCGTTCCATTGGCCGAATTCGCTGCCCATGAACAGCAGCTTCTTGCCCGGATGCGCGTAATGCCAGGCGTAGAACAGACGCAGGTTGGCAAAGCGCTGCCAGACGTCGCCCGGCATCTTGTCGAGCATGCTTTTCTTCATGTGCACCACTTCGTCATGCGACAACGGCAGCACGAAGTTCTCGGTCCACGCATACATCTGGCTGAAGGTCAGCTGATTGTGCTGGTACTTGCGGTAGATCGGCTCCTTCTCGATGTAGTCGAGGCTGTCGTTCATCCAGCCCATATTCCATTTCATCGAGAAGCCCAGCCCGCCAAGCTCGACCGGACGCGATACCGCCGGCCACGCGGTCGATTCCTCGGCGATGGTCAGCACGCCAGGGAAGCGGGCGTGCACTTCGGTATTCATCTCGCGCAGGAAATGCACCGCCTCGATGTTCTCGCGCCCACCATACTGGTTCGGCAGCCATTCGCCCGGCTGCCGCGAATAGTCCAGATACAGCATCGAGGCGACCGCATCGACGCGCAGGCCGTCGATGTGGAATTCGTCCAGCCAGTAGAGCGCATTGGCCACCAGAAAATTGCGCACTTCGTTGCGGCCGAAGTCGAACACCAGCGTACCCCATTCCTGATGCTCGCCACGGCGCGGGTCGGCGTGCTCGTAGACCGGCTCGCCGGTGAAACGCGCCAGCGCGAAATCATCCTTCGGAAAGTGTGCGGGCACCCAGTCGAGCAGCACACCGATGCCAGCCTGGTGGCAGGCATCGACGAAGGCACGGAAGTCATCGGGCGAGCCGAAGCGTGCAGTCGGCGCGTAATAGCCCGACACCTGGTAGCCCCACGAGGCATCGAGCGGATGCTCGGCCACCGGCAGAAGCTCGATGTGTGTGTAGCCGAGGTCCAGCACGTAGGGGATCAGCTCGGTCACGAGCTCGCCCCAGGTATAAAAGCTGCCGTCGACATGCCGCCGCCAGGAACCGGGGTGCAGTTCGTAGATGCTGACCGGGCTGTGCTGCCAGTCGAATCGGGCCCGGGCCTCCATCCAGCTGCCATCGCCCCATGCGTATGGCGTGTCGTCAGGCACGCGGCTGGTGGTCTCGGGACGCAGGAACATGCGCCGCGCATAGGGATCGGTCTTGGTCACCAGCTGGCCGTGGCTGCCGAGAATTTCGAACTTGTAGGCGTGACCGGCATCCAGGCCGGGGATGAACAACTCCCATACGCCGGACACGCCGCGGCAGCGCATCGGATGACGGCGGCCGTCCCACGCGTTGAAATCGCCCACCACGCTGACACGCTGCACGGCCGGCGCCCATACCGCAAACAGGCACCCATCGACACCGTCGATGGTCTTCAGCCGCGCACCCAGCACCTTCCAGATTTCCAGATGCCGTCCTTCGCCGAACAGATGCAGATCCATTTCGCCCAGTTGCGCGTCGAAGGTATACGGGCATTGCGTGGTATGCCAGTCGCCCCGCCCCTTGTCCTGCCAGCGCAGCAGCGGATGCTTCTCGGCTGTGCTGTCGTGCGGCAGGAGCAGTTCGAAGCAATCTGTACCCGCCACGCGCGTCATGCGTGCGCCGGTCGCCGCGAGTTCGACGGCCTCGGCTGCTGGAAGGAAGACTCGGATCAGGACGCGCCCGTCAGGCTGCGGATGCAGCCCCAGCACTTCGAACGGGTCGTGATGCGTACCGGCCTGCACCCGCATGATCGGTGTGCTGACGACGGGCAGGGACGCGCCCGCCAACGATTGAAGGGGGGCATTCATGGCGTGGACTGACTCTCGCATCGATTGGCTTTCTGTAATTGTTGTCGCAAACGGGGCGCCAAGTCCGGCGCCAGCGCATTCCATTCAAACCGCCAGGCCCAGTTGCCGCTGTCCGTGCCGGGCGTATTCATGCGCGCCTCGCTGCCGAGGTGCAGTACATCCTGGAGTGGCAGCATCGCCAGGGCAGCACGACTTTCCAGCACCGTGGCCATCATCGCGTCCAGGACTGTGTCGGGATCCGAAACGCCCAGCCGCTGCATGACCTCGAACCGGACATGATCGGGCAGCGTGCGCCACCAGCCCAGCGTGGTGTCGTTGTCGTGCGTACCGGTGTAATACACCGTATCGGGCTGTACATTCTCGGGCTTGTGCGGGTTGTCGGCATGGGCGTCGAATGCGAACTGCAGCACGGACATGCCGGGCAGCCCGAACTGGTGTCTCAACGCGGTCACGTCCGGCGTGATGATGCCGAGATCCTCGGCCACCAGCGGCAAGTCCCGCATTTCAGCACTGATTGCCTGCAGCAGCGCTGCGCCAGGAGTCGCACGCCACTCGCCATGAATGGCGGTCGGTTCGCTGGCCGGAATCGTCCAGGCCGCGCACAGCCCACGGAAATGGTCGATACGAACCAGATCGAACCACTCGAAATGGGCACGCAGCCGAGCCCGCCACCAGGCGAAGTCGTCGGCCTGCATCACGTCCCAGTTGTAATGCGGATTGCCCCAGCGCTGCCCCGTTTCGGAAAAATAATCCGGCGGCACCCCAGTTACCACGGTGGGATGTCCCGTTTCATCCAGCAGGAAGAGATGCCGCTGGGCCCACACGTCGGCACTGTCGTGCGCAACGAAAATCGGCATGTCACCGAACATCCGGATGCCGCGTTCCGCTGCCGCCGCACGGATGGTCTGCCCCCGCACGGCGGACCGATACTGCTCGGCCATGACGGCTTTCAATGCATCGGCATGGCTGACGTCGAACGCGGACAGCGTCTGCGCATCGCGATCGCGCAGTTCACGCGGCCAATCGGTCCAGGGAGCGCCGCCCTGCTCCTGCTTGATCACCATGAAGCGCGCGTAATCGTCCAGCCAGTGGTGCTGCTTCTTGCGCCAACTGGAGAAACCGCGCATGTCGGCGCGCGCGCCGGGAAACAGCGCAGGATTGACCGCAAACGCCGAGGCGCACTGGTAGGGGGACAGTCCGGACAGCGGAATGCCGAGCGGCAGCATCTGCCATACCGTGATGCCGGCCGCCTGCAGGAAATCCAGCCAGCGCTCGACGTCTTCCAGCGCGCAGGATGGCAGCGACGTCGGGTGCAACAGAATGCCGGCGCGGCGCGTGTTGAAATTCATCCGGCATTCCTGCGCATGGTGCCGGCGTTTTCCGCCCAGCCGCCGCCGCTCGACAGCGGCACATCCAGCAGGGCCGGCGGCGCGACGCCCAGCAGACGATACAGTTCGCGCAACTGGGTTCGATACAGCTGCTCGAAATCGCTGACGCTGCTTGCCGGGTTGTAATCGCCGAACCACCAGAACCAGTCCGAGCCCTCGCAGACGGCGAGCTGGCGGGTCGCCAGCGCCAATTGATCGGCGTTCAGTTTCCCGGTTGCCACCACGCTGTCGTAGGCCTGCTTGGCGGCAACCAGATAATCCCAGCCGCGGTTCTTGTCGTCCGAACCGATCCAGGTCGAAAAGCTGCCGTATACCCAGCTGCCGGCCGCCAGCCGCTTCATCGGCTTCGGCGGGATATGCGCGACCTGTTCGGCAAAGGTCCCGATCTTGAGCGTGGGATGGCTGGACAGCGTCGCATAGAGGGAGGTCAGGAAATGATGGCCGTTGTCGGGGTAATACTCCCAGGCATTCTCGCCGTCGAGAATGACCGAGACGACATGCCGATTCGCATCCTTGCCGAAAAAGGTGGCGATATTCTCCAGGTGCTGAACGAAGTCGCCCACCGCGTCGTCGGCGTGCCAGTCGCTGTACTTGAAGCCGATCAGATCCGACAGGCCATCGTCGCGAAAGAAAACCCGCGTCTTGAAGCCATCGACCTGGGCGGGGGAGAACAGCGCACGCTTGGTTTGCGTCTGCTCGGGCGGGCATCCCGACTTGTCGCAGCTGTTGCGCCATACGCCCTCGCCCGACGCCGTCCAGGCGAACCCCATCCTGTCGAGCTGGGCCAGTGCATCTTCACTGACGCCGCCTTCAGACAGCCATACGCCAGACGGCTTCATGCCGAAATGACGCTCGAACACCTCGACGCCATGCTGTAAATGCCAGTGCGATCGCACTGCGCCACCCGGATAACTGGACGCATCAGGGACAGGCGCATCGGGCATCGCATCGCGCAGGTTGGAAAAATCGTTCAGCAGGGGCACGATGGGATGGCCGTAAGGGGTCATCGACAACTCGATCTGGCCGCGTTGGGCGAGCGCGCGATAGCGCGGAATCAGTCCGGCGATGCAGTGCTGAATCAGGTGCAGCAGTTCATGGCGGTCGGCTGCCGAATAATGCTTTTCCTGTGTCATCAAGCGCTGAACCAGCGGCAGTTGCCTGAGCGAATGCCCCAGCCAGACGAGGTGATACCAGGTCAGCAGATCGAGGAAATACTGCTCGGACAGGTAACCCATCAGCCCGGGAAGCCCGGTACTATCGCCATCCGCTTCGTCGGCCACACCGATCATGCTCAACAGACGATGGAAGGCAGGGTATGGGTGGATCATGCGCGTCGCGTTGCAGCGCTGGCAATCCCGCACGATGCGCAAACGGCTGGTGGCATCGGACGGGATGCGTTCGACCCCGGACAGCAGGTTCAGCATGTGGTCCTGGGTGGGTTTGCCGTGCTTCAGCAATACGTCGAGCTGCTGGGCATAATCGTCCAGCTGCTCCAGCAGCACCGGCGCAAAGTTGACTACCGTACGCATCGCCGGGTAGCGCTCCAGATGCGCGGCCATGTCGCTGTAATCCTTGATGCCGTGCAGGTACACCCAGGGCAGATGGTAGGCGCCCTTGAGGCCCTCCCGGTAATACGGCTGGTGCATGTGCCAGCACAGCACCACATTGAGCGATTTAGCCGTCGTAGTCATTCTGCAGTCTCGCGTAAAGATTCTGGCCGAGCATCGCGGGCGTCACCAGCACGATGCCTTCGGGCGTGACGTGGAAACGCTTGGCGTCTTCCACCAGGTCCTCGCCGATGACCATGCCGTCGGGAATGACCGTCCCCTTGTCGATGATGGCGCGGGTGATGCGGCAATTGCTGCCGATCGAGACCTTGGGCAGGATCACGCTGTCCTTGATGAGGCTATAGCTTTCCACCGTGGTGGCGAAAAACAGCACCGAACGCTTGACCCGCGCGCCCGACAGGATGCAGCCGCCGGCGATCAGCGAATCGATCGCCTCGCCACGCCGCCCTTCATCGTCGAAAATGAATTTCGCGGGAGGATATTGCGGCTGGTAGGTCCAGATCGGCCAGTCGCGGTTGTACAGGTTGAGCTCCGGCTCGATCGAGCACAATTCCATGTTGGTCTGCCAGTAGGAAAATAGCGTCCCCACGTCGCGCCAGTAGGCGGGCTCGCCATTTCGATCGCGGAAAGGAAAGGCCATGGCGCGGGCTTCGCCGATGTTGGCGGGAATGATGTCCTTGCCGAAATCGTGGCTGGAGCTAGTTTTTCCCGCATCCTCGATCAGCGTCTTGTAGAGGAAGTCCTTGGAAAAAATATAGATGCCCATCGATACCAGGGCCGTCCCGGGTTTGCCGGGAATGCAGTCGGGATCCTTGGGTTTTTCGGTGAAGCGGGTGATGCGCATCTCTTCGTCGACCGACATCACGCCGAATCCGCTTGCTTCGGCAGCCGGCACCTCGATGCTGCCGACGGTGAAATCCGCGCCGGTCTGCACGTGATACAGCAGCATCTCCGAATAATCCATGGTGTAGACATGATCGCCGCCAAGCACCAGCACGTATTCCGGGTGATGGCGCTGCATGATGTCGATGTTCTGGAACAGCGCGTCGGCCGTCCCCTGATACCACTCCTTCTTGTGGGTACGCTGCTGCGCGGGCAGGATCTCGACGAACTCCCCGATCTCGGCACGCATGAAACCCCAGGCGCGCTGCAGATGCCGGATCAACGAGTGCGACTTGTATTGCGTGAGCACGCCGATACGGAGAATCCCGGAGTTGACGCAGTTGGACAGCGGGAAGTCGATGATGCGGTATTTGCCGCCGATCGGGACGGCCGGCTTGGCGCGCCAGGCGGTCAGGTCCTTCAGCCGCGAACCCTCCCCGCCCGCCAGCACGAGCGCCAGCGTCTTGCGGGTGAGATCGGTCACCATTTTCGGTTCGGTGTAATAGCGGTAAAGGCGTTCCTGTTCGGCCTTGGAAAGAGTCATAAACTGCTCCTCGTCTATCTCGTTATTGATTGCTGGACGGGACGGGGATGCTGTCCACGGGACATGGCCTGCCCCACTGCAAGCGCCCCCGCCACGCCCAGCCTGCTGCTGGTAACCAGAAAAATCGGCGTGCGCTCGACCACACTGCGCATGCGGCCCTTGGCAACGGCGGCTTCCATGAAGCGGGCGGACTGCATCCGCATGCGCAAATGCGCACTCACCCCGCCCGCAATATACAGGCCGCCATGCGGCCGATACAGCAATGCCACGTTGCCCACCCATGCACCGTACAAGTCGACAAAAAGATCCAGTGCGGCTTCGGCGGCGGCATCGCCCGATTCGGCGCGCACGGCAAGCTCGGCACCATCCACCACGCCATCGGGCAACGGCCGTTCATGCTCGATGCAGCAAAAGCGGTATAGATCGTTCATGGCCGAACCCGATGCCACGCGCTCCCAGGACACATGACCGTATTCTTCACGCAAGCGTTCCAGAAGCCGCACCTGGATCGGGCTGGCCGGCGCAAAGTCGATATGTCCGCCCTCGGTCGCAAACGTCCGGTAGTGCCCGGTGTCGTCCGCCAGCATGAAAGCGAGACCGAGTCCCGTCCCCGCGCCCGTGACGACGCGCACGCCGCCTGGCTCGGCCGGCTGCGAATTGAGCGCGACCCGGTCGGCCGTCGACAGGGCGGCCACCCCCATGGCAGCAGCTTGAAAATCATTGATGAGTTGAACCTCGGCGATACCCAGCACAGCCTGCAGCGAGCCTGCATCGACCGTCCAGTCGAGGTTGGTCAGGCGCACCTGCTGCGCATGCAGCGGCCCCGGCAACGCCAGGACCAGCCGATCCGGCCGGGGCGTATCCTGTGAATCGGCGATGAACTGCCGCAACAAGGCTTCCGCAGACGCAAAATCGGCACTGGCATACACCCGCTCGAAGCGCAGGCGCATCGCACCGTCCGCCTCGCCGGTCGTCCAGGCCAGCCAGCTTTTGGTTCCGCCAATATCGCCTGCAATCAACTCCATCTTCGAACTATAGGCCAGTGCGCGGATGACTCATGCGGCGATAGTAATTGATCAGCGCGTTGGTCGAGGCATCATGCCCCGCCACCGGTGCGTCGGCATGCAACTCGGGCAGGATGCGACTGGCCAGCTGCTTGCCGAGTTCCACGCCCCACTGGTCGTAGGAATTGAGATTCCAGATCACGCCTTCCACGAAGATCTTGTGCTCGTACAGTGCGATCAGCATACCGAGCACATGCGGCGTCAGCTTCTGCAACAGGATCGCGTTGCTGGGGTGGTTGCCGTCGAACACCTTGTGCGACACGAACTGCCCGGTCTGCGCCTGCGTCTCCTCGCGCGTGCGGCCGCGCATCAGCGCCTCGGTCTGCGCGAGGAAGTTGGCGATCAGGATGTCGTGATGTTCCTGCAATTCGGTGTGCGATTCGACCGACACGATGAAATCGGCCGGGATGATCTTGGTGCCCTGGTGCAGCAGCTGGTAGAACGCGTGCTGGCCATTGATGCCGGTGGCGCCCCAGACGATCGCGCCGGTGGGGTAGTCAACGATGTTGCCGTCGCGGTCGACCGATTTGCCGTTGCTTTCCATGTCGGCCTGCTCCAGGTAGGCCGGCAGGCTGCGCAGGTAATGGTCATACGGCAGGATCGCGTGCGACTCGGCACCGAAGAAGTTGTTGTACCACACGCCCAGCAACGCCAGGATGACCGGCATGTTGGCAGCCAGCGGCGCATGGCGAAAATGCTCGTCCATGGCGTGGGCGCCCTCCAGTAGCTCGACGAAGCGCTCTGCGCCCACCGCCAGCACGATCGACAGCCCGATCGCCGACCACAGCGAATAGCGTCCGCCCACCCAGTCCCAGAATTCGAACATGTTGGCGGGATCGATACCGAAAGCGACGACCCCGTCGCGGTTGGTCGACACCGCCACGAAATGCCGTGCGATGTGCTTCTCTGCCTGCGACTGCGCCAGGAACCACGCACGCGCATAGTGTGCGTTGGTCATCGTCTCCTGCGTGGTGAAGGTCTTGGACGACACGATGAACAGCGTCGTTTCCGGATTCAGCGTCTCCAGCGCCTCCTTCACATGCGCGCCGTCGATGTTGGAGATGAAATGCACCTTCAGACGCGGATGGCGGTACGGCTTCAATGCCTGGTAGACCATCTGCGGGCCGAGGTCGGAACCACCGATGCCGATGTTGACGACATCGGTGATGCGCTCGCCGGTGTAGCCGCGCCACTCGCCGCTGCGCACCCGCTCGGCGAAGGCGCCCATGCGCTCGATCACCGCGTTCACCCTGGGCATCACGTCTTCGCCGTCGACGACGACCGGATGATTGCTGCGGTTGCGCAGGGCCACATGCAGGACCGCGCGATTCTCGGTGTTGTTGATCTTGTCGCCGCTGAACATGCGGTCGCGCCAGCCGGCCACGTCCGCCTCCTCGGCCAGCCGAACCAGCAGACCCATGGTCTCGTCGGTGATGCGGTTCTTCGAATAATCCAGCAACAACTCGCCGACCTGCAGCGAGAACCGCTCGAAGCGCGCCGGATCGGTTGCGAATAGGTCGCGCATATGGGCCGCCGCCATGATGGTCTGATGCGCTTTCAACTGAAGACAGACCGGGCGATGCAGCGGTCCCGTCACCTCATCCTGTTTCTCTTTCGCGAATACTGATGATGCCATGCAGTGTTTCTCCCTACCGGAATGGGCCACGCCATTTGGCTATGGCATTCGATGCCGCCCGATCGTCATCAAGCAACGGCTGTGCCACTGACGACAAGAAAAATGTCATCACTTGATTAACCATAGGAAAAATTGGTGATGGGCACATGACAGGCCAACATGCCGCCCCAAAAATGCGCCCCGAATCCTCGATGCCGCCATAAGACAGGGACGAGCATGCACCCAAAAAGTGCCCTTGAAGCGATCTATCTACATGCGCACGGATTGGTACGCTCCTTGCTGCACCATGAATAGGCACAATGCTGGCGGCCAGGCCTTCCAATAAAAAAAGACAACTCATTGTTTTTACTGGGCCTTGATCGTGGACCGCACAGCCGTCCTGTTAATCGTTCGGCAGTGGATGCCGAAAACTCGGAGAGGTGGAACATGCATGTTTTGATCACGGGCGGCGCAGGATTCATCGGATCGCATCTGACAGAGCACCATTTGTCGTTGGGCGACCAGGTCTATGTCGTCGACAATTTGAGCACGGGCTCGCTTACGAACATCGACCCCTTCCGCGGCAACCCTGCCTTCCGCTTTGCCGAGGCCGACATCCTGCATTGGAATGGCCTCGACAAAGCCGTCGCCTGGGCCGATCGCATCTACCACATGGCCGCGGTCGTCGGCGTGAAAAAGGTACTGGAGGACCCGGTGGCCGTGATGGCGACCAACATGACCGGCACCGAACGGATCCTGCGCGCCATCCAGCAAGGAGGATGGAACCCGCAGGTCATCATCGCCTCGACTTCGGAGGTGTATGGCTTCAACACCAGCAGCAGTTTCTCCGAGATCGACTACATCGTACTGCCCTCCGCCGGCCGCCTGCGCTGGGCCTATGCCGTGACCAAGCTGGCGGACGAGTTCCTCGCCTTCTCCTATGCCCGCAAATACGGCCTGAATATCGTGGTCGCGCGGCTGTTCAACACCATCGGCCCCAACCAGGTCGGGCATTACGGCATGGTGGTGCCCAGTTTCGTCAGGCAGGCGGTCAACAACGAGCCGCTCACCGTCTACGGCGAAGGCAACCAGACACGCTCGTTCTGCGACGTACGCGACACCGTGGTGGCACTGGATCGCCTCGCCGGCTGCCCGGCGGCCTGGGGCGAGGTGGTGAACGTCGGCAACGACCAGGAGATCTCCATCCACGACCTGGCCTCGCTGATCGTGCAACGCGCGCACAGCAGCTCGCCACTGCACTACATCTCCTACAAGGATGCCTACGGCGAGGAGTTCGAGGACGTCACACATCGGCGTCCGGTGCTCAACAAACTGCGGGCGCTCACCGGATTCGAACCGGAATGGAAGCTGAACGACACCCTTGACGACCTGATCGCGCGCGAATCCGAGAAGATCCGGCGCGTCGCCTAAATATAGACGCCCATGGCCACGACCCCTTATTTCATCCTCAGCCCGAACACGGTGCTGAGCCTCATCGGCCTGGCCCACGGACCGGACAAGACCCTTCCCAATCCGGCCGAGGATTGGCGCGAGGCCACCGTCGATGTCGTGATCCCCGCCTTCAACGAGGAAAGCAACATTCCCCTGTGCCTGGCCGCGCTGGCGCGTCAGACCCGCAAGCCCACGCGCATCATCCTGATCGACGACGGCAGCCATGATCGCACGGTCGAATATGCCCAGACCTTCTGTGCCCTCAACGGCATGGACTTGATCACGATCCGGCGCGCGCACTCGATCGGCAAGACGCCGACCCTGAAGCGCCAGTCGCGCGAATTCGATTCCGACGTCGAGTTCATTCTCGACGGCGACACCGTGCTGGAGTCGGACAACTACATCGACCGCGTGGTCGAGGAGCTCTACAAGGGCGCCGGCATCGCCAGCGCCTGCGGCACCGTGTTGCCACTGCGCGACCGCGACCGCCACGCCATGCTGAAGACCGAGGCGCTGCAAACCTTTCTCAAATCCCATCCCGAAGCCACCATCTATCCCAAGGTAGGCTGGTTCCACCACCTGCAGCGTGGCATCACCAATATGTACCGCGACGTGCTGTATTACTTCCTGCAGAAATTCGTGTACCTGGGGCAGGTGACCTTCTTCGGCAGCATTCTCAATCCGGTGGGATGCGCCGTGGCCTACCGCCGCAGCGTGCTGAAGACCATCGTGTTCGACCGCTACGAGCCGATCCTGGGCGACGATCTCACCAATTCGGAAGACATCTTCATCGGCTTCGCCATGAACGACAACGGCTACCGCAACATCCAGGTGACTGACGTCTACGCCCGCTCGCAGGAGCCGGAAGTCGGCCGGGTGCCGGGGCAGATCTATCTGTGGTCCTCGTCCTTCCTGCAGAGCTGCTACTATTTCGACGACCTGATGCGCAGCCCGTTCAAGGCCTTCAAGCGCTACCGCCACAAGAAGAAGGAAGCCGCCAAAGTGACAGGAAACCACGCCGACAAACGCGTGCATTTCGAACAGTACCGCCAGCCCTTTGGCGCCGACTACACGCGCAAATACGGCCGTCCGATCGGCTGGGTGCTGTTCATGTCGGCGTTCGAGAAAGTGGCGTTTCCGACCGCGCTACTGATCATGATCCTGCTGCAACTGTGGGAGCCGCTGGCGATCACGCTCATTGCGGAAACCGCCGTCGGCACCAGCATCCTGGTCACGGTGGCCAAGGGACACCGGCTGGAATATTTCTTCAAGAGCCTGCTGGTGATGCCGCTGCGTTATGCCGTGCTACTGTTCGATCTCGTCACGATCGGCCGCTTCGCCGCCGACCTGTGGATCTTCCGTAACCGGCGGTGGCGCAAATGAAATTGCTTCCGATCCTCGCTCTGGCCTGTCTCGCGGCGGCATCGCTGCCGGCAGCTGCGCAGCCCGTCCCCGACGCCGGCCTGCGTGCCGAGATGCAGGGTCAATGGGGCGACGCAGTGGGCATCTATCAGCAAGCCCTGGCAGCCAACCCCGCGCAGGCGAATCTGTGGGAACGCATCGCCGACATTCGCGCCACCCGGCTCAACGATCCCGCCGGGGCCGCCGAAGCCCTGCGTGAGGCAACGCACTACGCGCCCATGGACGCCCGCCTGCACTACAAGCTTTCGCAGGCCTATGCCGCCATCCAGAAAGGTCCGAGCGCGCTGGCCGCCATCGCGCAAGCCGTCGAACTCGACCCGGGCAATCCGACCTACTTGCGCGCGCGCGGCGAAATCGCCCTGTGGACCGGCTATTACGCCGTGGCGACCGACAGCTTCGAACGCATCCTTGCCGCGACGCCCCAGGATGCCGATGCCCTGCTCGGTCTCGCCCGGGCCAGCGCCCGCAGCGGCAAGAAGGACGCCGCCGTGCCGCGCTACCGCACCTACCTGACGCAGCGTCCACAGGACAAGGACGTGATGCTGGAGTACATGGAACTGGAAGCCGAGCGCGGCGACACCCAGGCCGTCCAGGAATACGACGCGCTCTACCGCCAGCGCTTCGGCACGAGCAAGGAATACTGGCTGCGCATGGCCGATCTCTATGCCTTGGGCAACCATCCCGCGGCCGCGTCGGCCGCACTCAAGGAAGCGGCCCGCCTCGCTCCGCAGGATCATGCCCTGTTCTACCGCCTGGCGCAGAGCTATTCCACCGACAAGGAAGCCAGCGACGCAGCGGACGCCATCGAACACGCGGTGGTGCTCGACCCGACGAACCTCGAGTACCTGCGCAGCCGCGCCGACATCGCCGCCTGGCGCAGCGACTACGCTACGGCGCTGGACAGCTACCGGCGCATCCTCGCGATCGCGCCGGACGATCCCGGGGCACGCCTCGGCATCGCCCGCGTGCATTACTGGCGCAGCCAGCTGGACGACTCGGCACGCGCCTATCGCGACTACCTGGCCAGGCAGCCCGGCGTGGCCACCGCGTCGATGGAATACATCGTCGTCGTCACCGAACTGGGCGACTACGCGCGTGCGATGGAACTGCTGGAAGCCTACAAGACACGCTTCGGCGACAACCTTGCCTACCGCAAGCAGAAGGCACGCGTGCTGGCCTGGGCGGAACGGCCGACGCCCGCCCTCGACCTCATCACGGCGCTCGAGCCGGAACTGCGCGACGACTACGAACTGGGCTACACCCGCACCATCGCCCTGCATTACGCCCATCGCCCGCGCGAAGCGCTGGCGAGCCTTGCCGATGTCGCGCGTCTGCGCCTGGACAGCAAGGAAACCGCCGACCTGACCCGCTTCATCTACACGCCGCTGCGATCCAACGCCACCCTCAATCTGGGCTACGAGTCGGCCTCCGACAACATCACGCTCCGCCATGCCGGGCTGGCGGGCGAATACGTCATCAACCCCGAAACCCGCCTGTTCGGCGGAACCGACCGCCAATCGATCGATACGAAAGCCGGTAGCCCCTACGCCAGGCCGGACGGCGGCACCACCGTCGGCTACAACCGCGCCTGGCTGGGCGTCCAGCACCGCATGTCGCCCAGGCTGTCGCTCGACGCGCAGATCGGCGGCGGCACGGCCACGGGCGACAGCCGCTTCCTCTACGAACTCGGCGCCGACCTGCAACCGAGGGACGAGCTTGCCCTGCGGCTGTCGCGCCGCCAGGACTTGTTTGCAGTGTCGCCACGCGCCGCGGCACTCGGCATCGAACGCCGTGCCAATACCCTCGACGCGACCTGGACCTCCGACCTGCGCTACACCGTCGCCGGCCGCCTCGCCTACGACACCTTCTCCGACGGCAACGACCGCTGGGAGGCCGAGCTTGCGCCGCGCCGCGCCATCCTGCGCACACAGCGCCTGAACCTGGACCTCGGCGTGAGCGGCCGCTGGTTCGGTTTCGACCGGGACCCAGGTAACGGCTACTACGCCCCTTCCCTCTATCAACGCTACGCATTGACCGCCTTCACCTACTGGAAGATCAGCGACGACGACGGCGTGAGCGTGGCCGTCAGCTACGGTCCCTACAAGGACAACACCCAATCCGGCTTCCGCCGCGGCGGCGACATCGTGGCGGAAGGTTTCTTCGGCCTGTACCGGGACTGGTTCCTCGACGTGAAGGCCGGCTTTTCCAGCTATGGCGGCGGCCCCACGGCGGGCTACCGCTCGCGCACGTTCGAACTCGGCCTGACACGCCGTTTCTAAGTCGCGTCCAGCCAGGCGACTCTCTCCGGCATGCGTCGCTCTTGGGCAACATGACACGCCGGCTGTTTTTCCTTCTCTGCCTGCTCCCTTTCGCCGCGTCGGCCGCGCCGCCGCCGGACCGCACCGTAGCGGTCACCTTCGACGACCTGCCCTTTGCCGCGGTACCGACCGAGGACGACGGCTATCTCGAGACCATGACCACCCGCCTGCTGCACAGCCTGCAGGCCGAGCACGTACCCGCAGTCGGTTTCGTCAACGAGTCGAAACTGGCTCGCGACGGCACCCCGGATGCGGTTCGGATCGGCCTGCTGCGCACGTGGCTGCAGGCCGGCTTCGAGCTCGGCAACCATACCTATTCACATCCCTCGCTCAACCGCATCCCGCTCGCCGCGTTCGAGGCCGATCTACTGCAGGGCGAAACCGTGACCCGACCCCTCATGCAGCGCGAAGGCAAGACCCTGCGCTGGTTCCGCCATCCGTTCCTGCATCAGGGGACGACCCCCGAAGTACGCGCGGCCTTCCGGGATTTCCTGACGACGCACGGCTATATCGTGGCTCCCGTGACCGTGAACAGCCCGGAATGGGTGTTCGCCGCCGCCTATGCCCGGGCGCAGGCACAAGGCGACGAGGCCGCGGCACGCCGCATCGGCGACGCCTACGTGCCCTACATGCAGACGGTGTTCGCGCAGGCCGAGCAGCTGGCGCTCGACCTGTTCGGCCGCCCCATCGCCCACGTACTGGTGCTGCACGCCAATTCGCTCAACGCAGATCACTTCGACGCGCTCGCCGCCATGCTCAGGCAACGGGGCTACCGCTTCGTCACGCTGGACGACGCGCTCAAGGATCCCGCCTACATCTCCCCCCTGGGGACCAACGGCGCACAAGGCGAATCCTGGCTCGAGGGCTGGGCCCGCCAGGCCGGCCTGCGGCCGCCCTTGCCGCCACCCGTCCCGGGCTTCGTCACCCAGTGGGCCGGGGCCGCCGCGTTGCGCGGCTACTGACATGCCCTGGCGTATCACCCTCATGGCGATCACGGCCGCCGTCGCGTGCACCACGGCCACCTTCGCCCTTGCCGCCGACGGCATGCGCAACCTGGCGCACACGGCCGGGATCCGCTTCGGCACCGCCGTGAACGTCGAGGCCCTGGGCACGGACGCCGCCTATTCCAAACTACTGGCGCGCGAGTTCGACCTCGTCACGCCGGAGAACGCGATGAAATTCTCCGTCATCCAGCCCGAACGCGGCCGCTTCGACTTCACACAGGCGGATGCCCTCGTCGCATTCGCCGAAGCGCACGCCATGCAGGTGAACGGCCATGTGCTGGTGTGGGACCAGCAACTGCCGGACTGGCTGACGCAGGGCCATTTCAGCTCCGACGAACTGAAGGCCATCCTGCGCGAGCACATCCAGACCGTCGTCGCCCGCTATCGCGGACGCGTGGCCTCATGGGACGTAGCGGCCGAAGCGGTCGGCGAAGACGGCACGCCGCGCGAGACCTTCTGGTCGCGTGGCATCGGCCCGGACTATTTGGCCCTGGCATTCCGCTGGGCGCACGCGGCCGACCCGCAGGCGCGCCTGCGCTACAACGACTACGGCGGCGAAGGCGCCGGCGCCAAATCGGACGGCATCTACACGCTGGTGGCCGACCTGCGCATGCGCCGCGTCCCGATCGACGCCGTGGGCCTGCAAATGCACGTGAGCCTGAACGACGCGCCACGCTCCGAGGACGTGCGCCTCAACATGAAGCGCTTGGCCGCGCTCGGGCTGCAGACCGACATCACTGAAATGGACGTGATGCTCCAGCTGCCGGCAAGCCGGGTGACGCTCAGGAAACAGGCTGTGCTGTATGGCGCCATGCTGCAGGCCTGCCTGGCGGTGCCGCAGTGCCGCAGCTTCTCCACCTGGGGGGCGACCGATCGTTATTCGTGGATACCGGAATTCTTTCCCGGTCGCGGTGCGGCGTTGCTGTTCGATGCAGAGGGTCGTGCCAAGCCGGCGTACTATAGCATTCGGCACCTGCTGCGCCGCGTGGGACGAGGCGAGGCCGGCAGATCTTAGCCATACGGGCGGTCCCTGGACAATTATCGATTCGAACCCTTGCAGTCGTGACTGGCCGTGCGTTCTCGTACGATCGCTGCAATGCGTCGGGTTTCGTCGAGAGGCTGGGAATCCCAATGCTCCAGATTCCCTTCAAACATTCGCGTATAGCCGGATGCCAGGAATTGTCGATGCATCGCATCGAAGCGCTTGGAGCCCCCTTCCATCCTGGCCACATAAACCGGCTTGCCTGTGAAGCAAGCCTCGGAAACCATGGAGGCGGAATCTTCGGTGACGACGATGTAGTCCGCACTGCCTAGCATGCCAACGTAAGGGTTCTCCCCGGTCCCGTCCCAGATCTGGGCATCGGTATCGGCGAGAATACGCCGCAAGATGGCTTCGTTCTCTTTTCCGGTGCGTCGCGAAGTTGTCACCACAAGACCTGCGCCGTGGCGCGTGGTGAGTTCCAGCAGTTGCCCAGCCAGTTTCTCCATGCGACTGGCGGTGAGGTCGTAGGCCTTGGATTGCCCCCCGATGAGCACCGCCACGAGGGGCCTTCTGACCGATGAGAAACGGTCACGAAAATGCTCCGCGGCTTGAGACAGCCCTTCCCTCGTCAGCCTGTGTAACGCACCTGATGTCGGGAAGACGTTCTCGCCGACGACTCCGTCATGTTCCGGCGGTACGACCATGTCGAAATAGCCGGGCGGCACGCGTGGGTCTTGGATGTGTACCGTGAAAGTTCGACCACCGCTCGCCCGCTTGATCGCAAGGGCGACGGCAACGGAACGCCGTCCGCAGGTGATGAGGATATCCGGCCATGGAGGCGAGATGCCGTCCTCCGGTTTCAGGTTCGACAACACACCCAGCCGGGCCGCCCAATGGCCAGGCAGCCAGCGCCAAGGAATTCCAGGCTGGACAGCTTTCGCCACAAAAGGCAATCCAAGCGCCTGGGCCAGGCCATTCGCCTGGCTCACCATACCCGCTTCCCCGGTTGTCATCGCCCAGCAGAGGGTGCGCGCGCCATTCATTGTCTGCGGACTTACCGCACCACCACATCAGGGAAGGACAATTCCTCGCGGCTGCGCCAATCCTGAGTGACGTAGTTGATGATCAGGGATTTCCGCACACCATTGATTGGACGCTTCTCGAAACCATGCCAGGTCTTGTCGCTTGGAACGAAAATGAAACCCGAATTGAAGCCCGCCGGGGCACGTCCCACGTGCGTGTGGGGGTCAGCGTAGATGTCCGTCCCCCAATCCGCTCCTTCCGGCTCCCTGTTGAGATAGATCAGCAGGGTGAACCGCTTTACGCCTATATCGGTATGCGGTTCCAGCCAGAATCCATCCGTGTCCTGACAATACTCGATACGCAGTGACGTGTCGGAAAGGAGGGCACCCGTGGCCTCTTTCAGCGCGTCCACCGTCTCCTGGAACTGGAATGCCCGGGCCAATTCGTCCATCACCTTGTACTGCTTGCGATTGGCCTCGCTGAACAGAACCCGTGTCTTATTGTGCGTATCCCGTTTTCCCTTCGTATTTCCGATGTGGACGGGCGCGATGGGTAGATTGATGATGGCATCGATGACGTCTTCCGGCAGGCAGTGGTCCAGTAGCCAGTGCCTGTAAGGAAATTCGCGGATCTCCGCTCCCGGCAAACTAGTCAGAAACGGCCTTTGTGCAGTTTCCATGCTGTTTTCCTTCATCGGATCCTCGTCAATTTGTCAAATTCAGCCACCGCTGCTCTTATAGAACACCCCTGGAAACAAGGTATCCCGCCAATGTCCAGCCTAATCTGTGTTTACTTACATGATGCTTACGAGTCGATCGACCGCACCCCAAACAAGCGCAATCCACGATCCATGGGTCGGCCTGTGAGAACGACTTGACGGGGAATAGGCATAGCCCCCGCTTCCTGGCCAAAGCGGATGTTGGCTGATTGCCGAGAAACTGACGTTCGCCTGGATATGGGCCCGGCACGCCCATGTCGTTTTGACGTTGGAAATGCGTGACGCCGGTAGGAGTTGATGGGGTCTCGACCGCGTCTGGAAAGCGAGGTTCAGAACCCCGGAAACGCGGGCGACTCAGAAAACCCACGTCTCTACTGGTGCCGGGAGGGGGACTCGAACCCCCACAGTGTTACCACCGGCGGATTTTGAGGCTTGGCGGGAAGCTAGTTAAAACAAGTCACTAGCAAAATGCCCTTCTACAAAGGGCATTTTCTCAGCCTGCGGAAAACCGCGTCATTACGTTGGCTCCTCACAAATTGTAGAAGTTGTCGGAACAAAGAATTTTCAAACCCCAAATGGCTTTGAAAAAAATTGACCAATTTCTTTCAAAGCCTACAATGGTTTGAAAATATTCTGGGCTCTCGTCTCTAATCCAATGAATCGAAAAGACTTTGCTGACACGACAAGCGGCCGACTGGTAGATACCCCTCAGGGCTACCTGGCTTTTGTGCCGAACCCGTTGCCACCGCCTATCAACTTCGATATGCCGCTCGCCCTGGCGCTCTCAAAAGCCGACGCGGCACTCTCGGAACTATCAGGCCTTGGCGGCCAGTTACCGAACCCTCACCTGTTAATTTCGCCCTACATCAAGCGGGAGGCGGTTCTATCGTCCCGCATCGAAGGCACAAAGGCCAGCCTTTCTGACCTCCTGATCGATGAGATTGAAGACGGCCAAGCAAGAGCGCCCAGCGACGACGTCAAGGAAGTTCGCAACTACGTCCGAGCGTTGGAGTTTGGCGTCCAGCGACTGGAAACACTACCGCTCTCGCTCAGACTCATCCGGGAAATTCACGCCGAGCTCATGGACGGCGTTCGGGGAGAAAAAGCGACCCCAGGCGAATTTCGGCGATCACAGAACTGGATTGGGCCAGCCGGGAGCACACCGATGACTGCGGCATTTGTCCCACCGCCGGTTGAAGTGTTGATGGACTGCCTGGGGGACTGGGAAAATTTTCTGCATTCACAAGACGTGATACCCGACCTAATCCAGTGCGCGATGATGCACGTCCAGTTTGAAACCATCCACCCTTTTCTCGATGGGAATGGACGTGTCGGGCGTCTGCTGATTACCTTCTTCCTCATGCAGAGAGGGCGATTGTCAGAGCCCTTGCTTTACCTCTCCGCGTTCATCGACGCCCACAAGGGGGACTATTACGATTTGTTACAGCGCGTACGTACACACGGCGACTGGGTACCTTGGATACGATTTTTTCTCCAAGGCGTGACAGAAATCGCCACCGAGGCCGGACAGCAGTCAAAGGAACTACACCGCCTGCGGGAGCAATACCGAAGCCAATTACGAGACAAGCCGAATGCCCTTGGCCTGATCGACGAACTTTTCGTCAATCCGTACATGACCATAGGCCGCGGAGCCAAGGTGCTCAACAAGACCCATCCCACAGCGAAAGCCGCCATCAGCGTGCTGGAGGAAAAGAAGATACTCAAGGAGGTCAGCGGGCGCCAGTGGGGACGTTTTTACGTTTGCGCACCCGTCTTGGATGCGCTTGAGAAACCATTCCACTAGCAACAGATTCCTGCCAATGTCCCCGCTGCATCTACAGGCGCCAAGACGGAAAGAATGGTAGAAGTCATTGGTGCCGGGAGGGGGACTCGAACCCCCACAGTGTTACCACCGGCGGATTTTGAATCCGCTGCGTCTACCGATTCCGCCATCCCGGCAAAGGGGCCGGGCGCGAACGCGTCCGGCAACAGAAGCCGCGCATTATCGCCGAATCGGGCAGCCTGCCGCAAGGCGACCGTTATAATCGCGCCCCATGCGTGTTGCCGATTTCGATTTCGATCTCCCTGCCGACCTGATCGCCCAGTTTCCGCCCGCGGTACGCGGCGGCAGCCGGCTGCTGCACGTCGAGGCATCCGGTACGCTGCACGACCGCTGGTTCAGCGAGCTGCCTGCGCTGCTGCGGCCGGACGATCTGCTGGTGATGAACGATACGCGCGTGATCAAGGCGCGGCTGTTCGGCCAGAAGGACTCCGGCGGCAAGGTCGAACTGCTGGTGGAACGGGTAACGGGCGAATTCGAGGCGCTGGCCTTCATCCGCGCCAGCCACGCGCCCAAGCCAGGTTCGCACATTCATCTTTCCGACGACACCCTCCTTGAGGTGCTGGCACGGCAGGACGACCTGACGCAGCTGCGCTTTCCGCGCCCGGTGCTGGATGTTCTGGACCAGTTCGGCCGGTTGCCGCTGCCGCCTTACATCGAACACACGCCGACCGCAGACGACGAGGCGCGCTACCAGACTGTCTACGCGAACGAGCCGGGCGCGGTGGCCGCACCGACGGCCGGCCTGCATTTCGACGACGCGATGCTGGATACGCTCCAGCAACAAGGTATCCGCACGGCGCGGGTGACGCTGCATGTCGGCGCCGGCACCTTCCAGCCGGTGCGGGTGGACGACGTGGCCGAGCACAAGATGCACAGCGAGCGCTACACGATTCCGCCAGCGACCGTCGACGCGATCCGCGAAACGCATGCGCGCGGCGGCCGCGTGGTGGCGGTGGGCACCACCAGCCTGCGCGCACTGGAGGCGGCCGCGCAGTCCGGAAAATTGCACGCGGGCTCCGGCGAAACCGACATCTTCATCACGCCGGGCTATCGATTCAAGGTGGTCGACACGCTCATCACCAATTTCCATTTACCCAAGTCCACGCTGCTGATGCTGGTCTCGGCGTTTGCCGGCGTGGACACCATCCGCGTCGCCTACGCTCACGCCATTGCCGAGCGCTACCGCTTCTTCAGTTATGGCGACGCGATGTTTTTAGAGAAGTCCCCTCCCGCATGAAATTTGACCTCCTCGCCACCGACGGCGGCGCACGCCGCGGCCAGCTTCAGCTCGCGCACGGCACTGTGCAGACGCCCGTGTTCATGCCGGTGGGCACCTACGGCACGGTGAAGGCGATGTCGCCAGCCGAACTCACCGACATCGGCTTCGAGATGGTGCTGTCCAACACCTTCCACCTCTGGTTGCGGCCGGGGCTGGAGGTGATCGAAAAATTCGACGGGCTGCACCGCTTCATGGGCTGGGACAAGCCCATCCTCACCGATTCAGGCGGCTTCCAGGTGTTCAGCCTGGGCAAGCTCAGGAAGATCACCGAGGACGGCGTGAAATTCGCCTCGCCGATCAACGGCGACAAGCTGTTCCTGACGCCGGAAATATCGATGCAGATCCAGCGCACACTGAATTCCGACATCGTGATGATCTTCGACGAGTGCACGCCCTACCCTGCCACCGAACGCGAGGCCGCCGATTCGATGCGGCTTTCGCTGCGCTGGGCGGCGCGCTCGAAGGCGGCGCACGCCGGCAACCCGAACGCGCTGTACGGCATTGTCCAGGGGGGCATGTACGAAGGCCTGCGCGACGAATCGGCGCGCGAGCTGATTGCCATGGACTTCGACGGCTACGCCATCGGCGGCCTCTCGGTGGGCGAACCCAAGGACGACATGACGCGCATCCTCGCCCACACCGCGCCGCAGCTGCCGGCCGACAAGCCGCGCTATTTAATGGGCGTGGGCACGCCGTCCGACCTCGTCGCGGCCGTGGCCCAGGGCATCGACCAGTTCGACTGCGTGCTGCCGACGCGCAACGCGCGCCACGGCATCCTGTTCACCCGGCGCGGCGAGATGCGCATCCGCAACGCGCGCTGGAAAACCGACACCGCGCCGATCGACGACGAATGCGACTGCCACACCTGCACCCATTTCAGCCGCGCCTATGTGCATCATCTGATCCGTGCCGGCGAAATCCTCGGCGCGCGGCTGGCGACGATCCACAACCTGCACTACTACCACCGGCTGATGGCCGAGATGCGCGCGGCGATTGAGGCGCACCGCTTTGCCGACTTCACGGCCCGGTTTCACGAGATGCAAACGCACGGATGGTAGAATCCCGTGGTTTTAACTGAACTGCCTTGATTCGGAGCTTTTACCCATGATTTCACTCGCCCACGCACAAGCCGCCGCCGCAGCCAACCCGGGGTTTGAGCAGTTTCTTCCGCTCATCATCATCTTCATCCTGTTCTGGTTCATGCTGATCCGCCCGCAGATGAAGCGCGCCAAGGAACAGAAGAAAATGCTGTCGGAGCTGGCCAAGGGCGACGAAGTCGTCACTGCCAGCGGCCAGGCTGGCAAGATCGTCAAGATCGGCGACCAGTTCGTGTCGCTGGAAATTGCCGACGGCGTCATTACCCACGTGCAGAAACAGTCGGTGCAGACGCTGCTGCCCAAGGGCACGATCAAAGGCCTGTAAAACCGAGGGGGCGGGGAAGGCGCAACGCCGGCTCCCCGTCCCCTGTCCCTGAATCCTGACCCCTGACCCCTTCTGACATGAACCGCTTCCCGCTCTGGAAATATGTGCTCATCGGCATCACGCTGGTGGTCTCCTTCCTTTACACCCTGCCCAATTTTTTTGGCGAAGTGCCTGCGGTGCAGATTTCCCCCGTGCGCACCACTGAAAAGGTCGACTCCACCCTGCTGGGCCAGGTGGAGTCCTCGCTGAAAGCGGCCAACCTGGGCTATCAGGGCGTGGAACTGTCAGGAAACAGCATCAAGGTGCGATTAGGCACGACTGACGAGCAGATCAAGGCCAAGGACGTGCTGCAAAACAGCCTGGGCGGACGCTATACCGTCGCGCTCAATCTGGTGTCGGCCTCGCCCGCCTGGCTCTCGTCGATTCACGCGCTGCCGATGTATCTCGGCCTGGACTTGCGCGGCGGCGTGCACTTCCTGCTCGAGGTCGACATGAAAGCTGCACTAGAAAAAGCGGCCAACCGTTACCAGAATGATTTCCGCTCCGAACTTCGCAGCGACAAGATCCGCTACGGGCGCATCAGTCGCGAAGGCAGTGCCGTGACCGTGCATTTCGCCACGCGCGACCAGCGTGATGCCGCCATAAACAAGCTGGGCACGGCATTCCCCGATCTGGTGTTCACCCCGGAAGATGAGGCCGAAGGCTTTACCCTGACCGCACGCCTGAAGCCGGAAGCCGAAACCAAGGAGAAAGAACGCTCCCTGCAGCAAAACATCACCACGCTCAGAAACCGCGTCAACGAACTCGGCGTGGCCGAACCCGTCATTCAGCAGCAGGGGGACAGCCGCGTCGTAGTGCAATTGCCTGGCGTGCAGGACACCGCCAAGGCGAAGGAGATCCTGGGCCGCACCGCCACGCTGGAAATCCGCATGGTCGACGAACAGGCCGACCCGACGGCCATTCAGCAGGGCCAGACGCCGTACGGCGACGACATCGTAACCAGCCGCGATGGCGGGAAAATCGCCGTGAAGAAGGACGTGGTGTTGACCGGCGATTCGATCACCGATGCTTCGCCCGGCTTTGAAAGCACCAGCGGCCAGGCGGCTGTCCACGTCAACCTGGACGGCAAAGGCGCCCGCATCTTCAAGGACGTGACCCGCGAAAACGTCGGCAAGCGCATGGCCATCCTGCTGATCGAAAAGGGCGTGGCCGAGGCCATCACCGCGCCAGTCATCCGCGAGGAAATCGGCGGCGGCCGGGTGCAGATCACCGGCATGGAATCCGCCCAAGAGGCATCGGACATCGCCCTGCTGCTGCGCGCCGGCGCGCTGGCTGCCCCGATGCAGATCGTGGAAGAGCGCACCGTCGGACCCAGCATGGGTGCGGAAAACATCAGCAAGGGCTTCCGCTCCAACCTGTGGGGCTTCCTGGCCGTCACGCTGTTCATGGTGTTCTACTATCGCGTTTTCGGTCTCTTCTCGTCGATTGCGCTCGCCATCAACGGCATCTTCCTGGTCGCACTGCTGTCGATGCTGCAGGCCACGCTGACCCTGCCCGGCCTGGCCGGCATCGCACTCACGCTCGGCATGGCGATCGACGCCAACGTGCTGATCAACGAGCGCATCCGTGAGGAACTACGCAACGGCGCCACGCCACAGGCTGCGATCCACGCCGGCTACGACCGCGCCTGGGGCACCATTCTCGACTCCAACCTCACCACACTGATCGCCGGCGTCGCCCTGTTCTGGCTGGGCTCCGGCCCGGTGCGCGGCTTTGCGGTCGTCCTGTGTCTGGGCATCCTCACTTCCATGTTCAGCGCCGTCACCGTGTCGCGCGCCATGGTCAATCTCACCTATGGCCGCCAGGCGCGGCTGGCCAAGGTCTCCATCTAAGGGCAACGCCATGCTGGAATTTTTCCCCTTCAAGAAGAACATCCCCTTCATGAGTTGGGGGAAGGTGACGACGGCGATTTCGCTTCTCACCTTTCTCTTTGCGGTCTGGGCGCTGTGGGACAAGGGCCTGAATTTGGGCGTCGACTTCACGGGCGGCACCGTCATGGAAGTGCGCACCAGCCAGCCCGCTGATTTGCCGGCCATCCGGACGGTACTGGAAAAAACCGGCCTGATCGAAGTATCGGTGCAGACTTTCGGAACCAGCCATGACGTCCTGATCCGCCTGCCCAACAAAGGCGACAGCAATGCCGCGGAAACCAGCAACCGCGTGATGGCCGCACTGACGGCCACCAACCCCGGGCTCGAATTGAAGCGCGTCGACTTCGTCGGCCCGCAGGTTGGCAAGGAACTCTACGACAACGGCGCCCTGGCGCTGCTGGTGGTCGCCTTCGGCATCATGGCCTATCTGGCGATCCGCTTCGAATGGCGCTTTGCGGTGGCGGGGATGCTCGCCAACATGCACGATATCGTCATCATCCTCGGCGTATTCGCCTTCTTCCAGTGGGAGTTCACGCTTACCGTGCTGGCGGGCGTGCTAGCGATTCTCGGCTACTCGGTCAACGAATCGGTGGTGGTGTTCGACCGGATCCGCGAGAACATCCGCAAGATGCGCGGCGCGACCATCCCGGACATCATTGACGACGCCATCACCCGCACCATGAGCCGCACCATCATCACCCACGGCTCGACGCAGATCATGGTGCTGTCGATGCTGTTCTTCGGCGGCGAGGCACTGCACAACTTCGCGCTGGCGCTCACCATCGGCATCATGTTCGGCATCTATTCCTCGGTGCTGGTCGCCTCGCCGCTGCTGCTGATGTTCGGCGTCAAGCGCGAGCACTTCATCAAGCCGGTGGAGAAGAAGGAAGAAGCCGTCGTTTGAGTGACGGGAATTCGGGGAATGTGCACATCAATGCGCACGCCCTGAAACCTGACGCCCTATCCTGTCCCCGACTCCTTCGCCCCATCGCCTCATGCTCAACGAAATCATTCAGACCATCGTCAACACCGTCGGTGCCTGGGGCTATCCCGGCATCTTCCTCATGATGGCGCTGGAATCGAGTTTCTTCCCGTTCCCCAGCGAAGTGGTGATGATTCCCGCCGGTTACCTCGCCTACAAGGGCGAGATGAACCTCGCGCTGGCCATCGTGGTCGGCATTGCCGGGAGTCTGACGGGCGCGCTATTCAACTACTGGCTCGCGCTGAAACTGGGACGGCCCTTTCTGCAGCGCTACGGAAAATACGTGCTGATCAAGGAACACACCTTGCAACGCATGGAAGACTTCTTTGCCCGGCATGGCCACATTTCTACCTTCACTGGCCGGCTGATTCCCGCAGTGCGTCAGTACATCTCGTTGCCGGCGGGACTGGCGCGCATGAATCTTGCCGTGTTCAGCTTCTACACCAGTCTCGGTGCCGGAATCTGGGTCACCATCCTGGCCGTGCTGGGGTATACCCTGGGACACAACGAGCAGGCGATCCGCGGCAATCTTCATATCATCACCCTCATCCTGCTGGGTGCCGTCGCGGTCATCGTGTTGCTGTACATGCGCCTCAAGCTGAAGAAAAAACTGCTGCGCTGAGGGGGGCCATCGCCTGAGAAGGAAGCGGCGAGACGCCAGCCTGAGGAGGGCGCCCCTCAAGCCGGCCGATTGTTCGACAGGCTGTTTTCGGTGAAATAGCTGATGCGGGTGCGTGGGTCGAGGTAGGCGATCACCGCCATATCCAGTTCCGCAGGGCGCAAGGTTTTGGCCACGGAAAGTTCGGGGGCTTCGCGCATGTCCAGCCATAAGGCTTCTTCCTTGGGCACATCGGGATCGTAGATCAATAACGAAGGGTGCAAGAGCCGGCCCGGGTTGACGCTCATGATCAGACCAATCTGGCCGTTGTTCAACTGGACGACGCTACCGGGTGGATAGATCCCCATGCAGCGAACGAACAACTGCAGCAAGACCGGATCGTATTTGCCCGGTTCCTTCTTGAACATGAAGGCAATGGCTTCGGCAGGCGTCATGGACTCCGCCGGATTGATGCGGTTGCAGTAATGGTCGAAGGCATTGGCAATGCAGGCAATGCGGGCCAACCGTCCGATCTGCTCGCCTGCGAGCCTGCCCGGATAGCCGCTGCCGTCGAGCAGTTCATGATGCATGGCGATGACGTCCAGCGCAGCGGCAGGCATGCCCGGCAGGCGTTGCGCCATGTCGACGCCATACGTCACGTGCTGCTGGTAGAAACTGAGTTCGGCTTTCGTCCAGGGGGCTTTATTCAGGAGAATCTGACTGGGGATTTTTTCCCTGCCGATATCGTGCAGCAGCGTACCGAGTCCCAGCGCGCGCATTTCTTCGGCGCCCAGTTGCGCTTCCTTGGCCAGCACCAGCGACAGCATCGTGACATTGAGGGCATGGTAGTACGCGTTTTCGTCCCCCGCCTTGGTATTCACCAGATGCAGCGCAACGTCCTTGTCTGCCAGCATCGAGTCCACCATATCCGACACCAGCGCCTGCGCCTGCTGGACCGATTCATCCGGGCGGGAAAAAAGGTTGCGCAACAACGACTTGACGGTTGAAGCTCCGGCAGCAAATTGCCGTTCGCAGCGCCCCAGTGCCTCGCGCTGGCGCGAAAGCTGTTCCCGCCGTTTCCGTTTTTCTGCCCACATCGCCTCCATTTCCGGATCGGGCGGCGAGGGAGGCGGTGGGGGCGCGCTCGCCTTGGGCGGCGGCAAGGGGACCGAATCACTCTTGCTGCTGTCGTAGAGCACATGCGAAATCCCGAGGGAACGCAACTGCTGCACTTGTTTTTCGCTGCGAATCTTGAAGCTGCTGAAAAGAAAGGGATGATCCGTCCAGGAGTCCAGCCGGATGTACAGCCCCACTCTTACCTGTTCGATGCCTATGCGTTGTTCCAGTTCGTTCATCGGTCAAACGATCCTGTAGCCTGTTCGCCTGTCACCCTCTGCGCCCACGATCATGCGGGGCCGACGACGCCATCAGCCTGCAGCCTCCACCATCAATCGCTTCATCTCGGCCACCGCCTCCTTCCAGCCGACAAACAGTGCCTGCGCCACGATCGCGTGGCCGATGTTGAGTTCGTGGATGCCGGGCAGGGCGGCAACAGGCTGGACATTGTGATAGGTGAGACCGTGGCCGGCGTTCACCGTCAGCCCGAGGCTACGGCCATAGGCAACGGCCATGCGAATACGCTCGAATTCTGCGATGCGCGCTTCGTCCGCCTCCGCGTCGGCATAATGGCCGGTATGGATTTCGACCACCGGCGCGCCGGCCGCATGGGCCGCGTCAAGCTGGGCGAAATCGGCGTCGATGAACAGTGAGACACGGATACCGGCATCGCCGAGCCGTTTGCAGGCAGCGGTCATTTTCTGCATCTGGCCCTTGACGTCGAGCCCGCCTTCGGTCGTGAGTTCCTCGCGCTTTTCCGGAACCAGACAGACGTCCTGCGGCCGGGTAGCGACGGCGATCGCGAGCATCTCCTCGGTCACCGCCATCTCCAGGTTCATCTTGGTTTTCAGCACCTGGCGCAGGATCGCCACGTCGGCATCCTGGATGTGGCGGCGATCTTCGCGCAGGTGCAGGGTGATCGAATCGGCGCCAGCGGTTTCCGCGGCAAGCGCCGCCTCGACCGGGCTGGGGTAGCGGGTCTTGCGTGCCTGGCGCAAGGTGGCGATATGGTCGATGTTGACGCCGAGAAAGATGCTCATTGTGTGAGTTCGGTGAGGTCGCGTAACAGCTGGCGAGTATAAAGCGGCTTGGCGCCCAGCGTGTGATTGATCAAGGTGCGCATCAGTGCCTTGGCTTCGACCATCGTCGTCGGCCGCTCGAAGCGGTCGCCGGCCAAGTCGATCAGCGTCTGGCCGGACACCGGACAGCCCGGCTGCCCCGCTGCCGAGTCATCCAGGGTGAGCAGTGCGCCACGCTCTGGCTGGAACACATAACGGGCCTGTGCCTGGATAGTCGCGCCGCTGCCCGCCTCGACATCGAAGGTGGCGCCATAGCCGATCTCACCCAGCAGATTCTTTTCGAAGCGCCGCAGGATCCGCTCAAAGTAAGCAGTACGTTCGTGATCGGAAGTGCAGTCATGCTCGCCGGCCAACTGCTCGAGGGTCGCGAGGTAACGGTCATACAACGTCTCGTGCGCATCGCCACGCGCCAACAGACGCAGCAGCAATTCATTGAGATAAAACCCGCACATCAGCGCCCGTCCCTCAGGGGCCTTCAAACCGCCCTGCCATTCAGCGGCGTGCAGGGTTTTCAGTTCGGACTTGCCGAACCACGACAGCAGCAGCGGGGTGAACGGCTGCATCAGTCCGCGCAGGGTCGACGTCGGGCGCCGCGCGCCGCGCGCAATCAGTGCCACGCGCCCATGGTCGCGCGTGAACACTTCCGCCACCACGCTGGTTTCCTTGAAAGGATACGTGTGGAGGACGAAACCGGGTTCGTTGTTGACGCGCGCGTCTGCGGACATCGCCCACTCAATCCAGTCCGAGCGATTTCAGCATGCGCACATCGTCGGCCCAGCCGCCCTTGACCTTGACCCAGACCTCCAGATATACCTTGCTGTCGAAAGCGCGCTCCATGTCGAGGCGCGCCTGGGTGGAGATGGCCTTGAGCTTCTCGCCGCCCTTGCCGATGACGATGGCCTTGTGGCTGTCGCGGTCGACCAGGATGGTGGCGAAGATGCGGCGCAGATTGCCCTCTTCCTCGAATTTGTCGATGGTCACCGCCACGGCATAGGGAATTTCCTCGCCGCACAGGCGGAACACTTTCTCGCGGATCAATTCTGCCGCCAGCTGGCGCTCGGTCTGGTCGGTGACATCATCCTCGCCGAACAGCGGCGGATTCTCCGGCAGATGGGCTTGCAGGGTCTTCAAGAGCTCGTCCAGATTGCTGCCCTGCTTGGCCGACACCGGCACGATCTCGGTGAATGCATGCGCGGCGGCCGCTTCCTGCAGAGACGCCATCAGTTCGGCCCGGTCCTTGACGTGATCGATCTTGTTCACGACCAGGATCAGCGGCCGATCTTTGGGCAGCAGGTCCATTACCTGGCGATCCTCTTTCCTCAGCCGTCCCGCCTCCACCAGCATCATCACCACGTCGGTGTCCGACAGCGTTTCACGGACCCGCTTGTTCATCGCGCGGTTCATGGTGCTGGCATGGCGGGTCTGGAACCCCGGCGTGTCGACGAACACGAATTGCGCTTCGTCGGTGGTGTGGATGCCCATCACCCGGTGGCGCGTGGTCTGCGCCTTGCGTGAGGTGATGCTGATTTTCTGCCCGACGATACGGTTGAGCAGCGTCGACTTGCCGACGTTGGGACGCCCGACAATGGCGATGAGGCCGCACTTGAATTCACTCATGTCTGCAGCCTTTCATTTCTGTAATGCGGCACACGCCAGGCGTGCAGCCTCCTGTTCGGCAGCGCGGCGGCTCTTGCCGACGCCACGCGTGCTGAGCACGGGCTTGGCCAGCACGCACTCGACAATGAAACTCTGGTCATGCGCTTCGCCCTGGGTACCGACCAGGCGGTAATCCGGTAGCGGAAGCCGTCGTGACTGCAGCATTTCCTGCAGTTCGGTCTTGGCATCCTTGCCCGAGGCCCGCGGATCGATTTTTGCCACCAACGGATCGAACAATCCACGCACCACGCATTGCGCGGCCTCGAACCCGGCATCGAGAAAAATGGCACCGAACAGCGATTCCAGCGCATCGGCCAGGATCGAGGGACGGCGAAAACCGCCGCTCTTGAGTTCACCTTCCCCCAGGCGCAGGCTGTCGCCCAGTTTCAGGGTAACGGCAATGTCGGCCAACGTTTCCTGCCGCACCAGGTTGGCGCGCAGGCGCGACAGGCTACCTTCCGGCAACTCGGGAAACGCATCGTACAAGGCCCGGGCGACCGTGCAGTTCAAGACCGAGTCGCCGAGAAATTCGAGCCGTTCGTTGTTGAGCGCGCCGTAGCTGCGGTGCGTCAGCGCCTGGGTCAGAAGATCGGAGCGGACAAAGGTATAACCCAGCGCCTGTTGCAGGCGCTGGTTCAACAGGGTGTTATTCAACCTCGACCGGGACCGCGTTGGGGTCGGAACTGGCACTGAAGTCGACCACCAGGCTGACATTGCCGACGAGCTTGGTACGGAAGGTGTAGTCGGTGGAAATGACCGGAACGGCGCCGTGACGGTCGATGGCGATGTCCTCGGGCTTGACCACGGTCACATAACCGACACTGGCGCGCCGCTCAAAATCACTGCGGATATCGGCATTGCTCTTGGATTTGAGGTCGGATTCCTGCCCCATCGTGGTGAGGATCTTCTTCACCGAGAAATACTCGATATAGGCCGGCACCAGTTTCATCGCCAGCATGGCCAGCATGACCAGCACGACGGCGACGAACAGGAAGCCGAACATGGTCAGTCCGCGTTGTTTGGATTTCATGGCGCGCGTGCGATACATGCTGTCTCCTTATCGAATGGTAGTGCCGATGCGGCCGAATTCGTCGAAATTCATCCAGATGAAGAAAGCCTTGCCGACGATGTTCCTGTCCGGAACGAATCCCCAGTAGCGGCTGTCGTTGCTGGCGTCGCGGTTGTCGCCCATCATGAAATACTGCCCCTGCGGCACCTTGCAGACGAAGCCTTCGCCCTCGGCATTGTAGGAGCAGTTCTCGCGGTAAGGGAAGTCCACCACCTGGGTCGGATAGACCGAGGGCTTGTCCGGCTCCGTCATCATGGTGTGGTCGGTGCCGTTGAGGCGTTCCTTGTACACCATCGCGGTAATGTAATTCAGGCCATTACCCACGTAGCTGTAGGTGCCCGTGTTGGTTGATGGCACGGGCTTGCCGTTGATGGTGAGCTTCTTGTCACGATATTCGACCACGTCGCCCGGGACGCCGATCACCCGTTTGATGTAGTCGAGACTGGGGTCGCCCGGATAGCGGAATACCATCACGTCCCCCCGCTTGGGATTGTTCAGTTTGACCACCTTCGTATTGATGACCGGCAGGCGGATGCCGTAGGTGAATTTGTTGACCAGGATGAAATCGCCGACCAGGAGCGTGGGCATCATCGAACCGGATGGAATCTTGAACGGCTCGACCAGGAAGGAGCGCAGCGCGAACACGACGAGGATCACCGGGAAGAAGCTCTTGGCGTACTCGACCAGCATCGGCTCCTTGGCGTCCCTGTCGCGGCCACGCTTGAGGAACAGCACGTCGAGCAGCCAGATGGCGCCGGTGACCACCAGGGCGACGAAGAGTATGAGGGCAAAGTTCATGTCGGGGGGTCCGTTTCTTATTTATCGGAGACCTGGAGGATCGCAAGAAAGGCTTCCTGCGGGATTTCCACGTTGCCGACCTGCTTCATGCGGCGTTTGCCGGCCTTCTGCTTTTCCAGGAGCTTCTTCTTGCGCGTGATGTCGCCGCCGTAACACTTGGCGAGCACGTTCTTGCGCATGGCTTTCACATTCTCACGCGCAATGATATTGGCGCCGATCGCCGCCTGTACGGCGACGTCGAACATCTGGCGCGGGATCAGTTCGCGCATCTTGGCGGCGAGCTCGCGCCCGCGGTACACACTGGTGGCACGGTGCACGATGAGGGACAGCGCATCGACTTTCTCGTTGTTGACCAGGATGTCGAGCTTGACCAGATCGCCGGCGCGGAATTCCTTGAATTCATAGTCGAGCGAGGCATAGCCGCGGCTGGTCGATTTCAGCTTGTCGAAGAAGTCCATCACCACTTCGTTCATGGGCAGGTCGTAGCGCAACATGACCTGCTTGCCGTGGTACTGCATGTCGAGCTGCATGCCGCGCTTCTGGTTGCACAGGGTGATGACGTTGCCGACGAATTCCTCCGGCACGAAGATGGTCGCGGTAATGATGGGTTCGCGGATTTCCTCGATCTTGGACGGCTCGGGCAGCTTGGACGGGTTCTCGACGTTGATGGTGGTGCCATCCTTCAGCACCACTTCATACACCACCGTCGGCGCGGTGGTGATGAGATCCATGTCGTACTCACGCTCGAGCCGTTCCTGCACGATATCCATGTGCAACAGGCCGAGGAAGCCACAGCGGAAGCCGAATCCCAGCGCCTGCGACACCTCGGGCTCGAACTGCAGCGCGGCATCGTTCAGCTGCAGCTTGGTCAATGCGTCGCGCAGCGCCTCGAAGTCGTGGGATTCAACCGGATACAAGCCGGCAAACACCTGCGACTGCACCTTCTTGAAACCCGGCAGGGGTTCGCTGGCGGGACGGTCGATCAGCGTGATGGTGTCTCCCACCTGGGCGGATTTGAGCTCCTTGATGCCGGCGATCACGAAACCGACTTCACCCGCCGAAAGCTGGGGCTTGTCGACCGACTTGGGCGTGAACACGCCGACGTGTTCGGTCAGATGTTGCGCACCGCTCGCCATGAAGCGGATCTTGTCCTTCGGGCGTAGCACGCCGTCGACCACACGCACCAGCATCACCACGCCGACGTAGTTGTCGAACCACGAATCGATGATCAGCGCCTTCAGCGGCGCAGACTCGTCTCCGCGCGGCGGTGGCACCTGCTTCACCACCACCTCGAGGATTTCGGAAATGCCGATGCCGGTCTTGGCCGAGGCACGCACCGCGTCGGTGGCGTCGAGGCCGACGATATCCTCGATCTCTTCCGCCACCCGGTCGGGATCGGCGGCTGGCAGGTCGATCTTGTTCAGCACAGGGATCACCTCGACGCCAAGGTCGATCGCGGTGTAGCAGTTGGCCACGGTCTGCGCCTCGACGCCCTGCGAGGCGTCGACCACCAGCAGCGCACCCTCGCAGGCGGACAGCGAGCGGCTGACTTCGTAGGAAAAATCGACGTGGCCCGGGGTGTCGATCAGGTTCAGGCGGTAAACCTGGCCATCCTGCGCCTTGTAGGTCAGCGCAGCGGTCTGCGCCTTGATGGTGATGCCGCGTTCCTTCTCCAGATCCATGGAATCGAGCACCTGCGCCTCCATCTCGCGCTCGGACAGGCCGCCGCAAAACTGGATCAGGCGGTCCGCCAGCGTGGACTTGCCGTGGTCGATATGGGCAATGATGGAAAAATTGCGGATCAGATTCTGGGACACAACAAAACGGGCACGCTTCCGTGCCCGATCAGGGATTCGATAAGACCCCGGATTTTAACGGATTTCAAGGGTTGAAGCGCAGCCATTCCTGAAACGCAGGTAGATTGAGCTGATGGCGGCAAATCTCGGTGTCGCCGTCAAACAACAGCGGAACCTCCCAGCCGTATTCGGCCTTGAGTGCCGGATCGGCATCCACATCCACAGGAACCAGGGCGTGCCCCGTCCCTGCAAGCAGGGCGCGGACCTCGGCTGCCAGTTCATCGCAGAGCGGACAGCCTTTCCGCGTATAGAGCGTGAGCGTTTTACCCACCCGAAATTTTCAACGGGATGTAGAGCGAGCCGTCGCCGCGACGCACCAGGATCGCTGCGCTCTTGCCGGCGGGAATCGCGGCGATGGCCTTGCGATAAACCGCCACGCTGGTGATCTTGGTATTGTTGACCGCCAGGATGACATCTCCCGTCCGGATGCCGGCACGTGCCGCATCGCCCGTTGCATCCGCGACCAGCACGCCATAATCGAGGTCGAGCGCCCGCCGCTGGTCCGCCCCCAGTTCAGTCAGGGCCAGCCCGCCGCGCAAAATAGCCTTGCCGTCATTGCTCGCCTGCTGGCTTTCAGTGGGCAATTCGCCCAGCACCACGTTCAATTGCTGGACTTTCCCCTTACGCCAGACTTGCAGCGGGATCTTGGTGCCCGGCTTGGCCATGCCGACGATGCGCGGCAGGTCGCTGGAGTTTTCCACGGCCTTGCCATTGAACTCCAGAATGACGTCGGCCGCCTGGAGTCCCGCTTTCTGCGCCGGACTGTCTTCCTGAACCTGCGACACCAGCGCCCCGCGCGGACGATCCAGGCCGAAGGAGTCGGCCAGATCGGCGGTCACTTCCTGGATCACCACGCCCAGCCAGCCGCGCGACACCTTGCCGCCGCTCTCGAGCTGCTTCGCCGCCTCCATCGCCACATCGATCGGGATCGCGAACGATACGCCCTGATAGCCGCCGCTGCGGCTGTAAATCTGCGAATTGATGCCGACCACTTCGCCCTTCATATTGAACAAGGGCCCGCCTGAATTACCGGGGTTGATCGGTACATCGGTCTGGATGAACGGGACGTAGGTCTCCGACGGCAGCGAGCGCCCCTTGGCGGAAACGATACCCGCGGTGACCGAGTTCTCGAAACCGAAGGGCGAACCGATGGCTGCAACCGCCTCGCCCACCCGCAGTTTGGTGGGGTCGCCCAGTTTGACGACTGGCAGATTGTTGGCAGTGATCTTGATGACGGCCACATCGGTGCGCGCGTCCGCCCCCACCACCTTGGCCGTGAAGGTTCGTTTGTCGATGAGCTTGACCACCACCTCATCCGCGCCTTTGACCACATGCGCATTGGTCAGGATGTAGCCATCGTTGCTGACGATAAAACCCGAGCCTTCACCGCGCGCCGGAATTTCCTGCATGGGACCGGGTCCCTGTCCGCCTTCCTGCCCGCCGGGCATGCCCGGCATGCCCGGGAAGAAGCGGCGGAAGAATTCCTGCATGCCTTCGTCACCAAACTCCTGGCCACGCTTCACCATCTTGGTGGTACTGATATTGACCACGGCCGGCCCTTCTTTCTCGACCAGATCGGCCACATCCACCACATCCTTCGCCAATGCAGGTACCGACACGGCAAACACCAACGCGATCGCCGCCAAAGCGTTTTTCATCATGACTGTCCTTTCATTACTTGAAACGGGATTTGGTTTTCGCGTCTGAGCACCACCGGACGGGCCGTCCGGCCGCCACGTGCCAGGAGCCAGCCCGCTGCCCCTCCGATCAGCATGCCGGCAAGCGCCGCGCCGTCGCCGGGCTGGATGGCCTGCGCCAGCAACGCACCCGCCAGCATCAGGCCCAACGGCAGGCCATAGGCGCGCATTGCACTCTTGAGTACGCTGCCATGGGCAATCCCGATCACCACGCGGTCTCCGGGTGCCAGGGACAGGTCGCAGTCGACCAGGAAATTCCGGGGCTTGCGCTGGAACAGTTCTGCGATGCGCCGCGACGAACATCCCTGTCCACCGCAGGTGCCGCAGCCCGATGGCTCGACGGCCTGCACCCAGACGCCGTCGGATGCGGTGTGGATGACTTCGGCTGTCTGCTCCAGCATGCCCGGCCCTACTTCCGGGTTGCCGAATTGCCGGTTTCGATGAGTGCCATGTTCGGCACTTCACCCAGCGTCGTCACGATGTAGCCATCCACCTCGCGGGCATAGATGCCGATCGCGCCTTCAGCCGACAGGCCATGCAGGCTTTGCACCTGCGGATCCGCCGGCTCGACAAACATCGACAACACGCTCAAACCGTCCGAAAAAACCAGATGCGTGACCGGCGCCCGCTTGCCGGGCAGTACACGTACTGCTTCCTGCACCTGTTCGTATCCGGGGGGCGGGGTCACGTTCCAGTCGTTCAAGACCGGTTTGCCCGGCTGTGTTTTCTGGATGATCTTTCCTGCCATGTCATTGCGGATGTCCGGAGCCTTGCCGATCTGGATTTCCGAGAATACGAGGATCGAGATCACATTGCCGCTATCGTTGACGATGCGTGCCTTGAGCGGCAAGCCTGTCCGGGTGTCCAGCCAGAAATTGTAGGTATATCGGTATCCGTCGCGCGGCGCCAGCGTCACCACCTGGCAGGTGCGTCCCGCAACGCGCTCGACCCCGCCCAGCTTCGCCTCGTAGAAATCGAGCAGGCTGGCCGGCTGCGCAGGCAACAAGGCCGGGAAGAAACGGCGCAGCGCATTGCGCTCCAGCCGAACGTGCTTGCCATCCGGCAAGTGGCAGTACACATCGTTATTGATGCGCATGAACTGGCGCGAGGTGCCATCCATGACTTCGACTTTTTCCTGCTCGCCATTCGCGTCGGCACGGTGCTGTACACGCAAGACCTCGACGTGCTCACCGTGGTGATAAACATAAATACCGCTGTAATTCTGCTGTTTGGCGGCCGTAGCCGCACGATTGAGCCAATCGGCCGCAGCATCGGCTCGCGCCCCGCCGGACAGTAAGACCAGCCCAGCGAACCCTGCAACCAGCCAGCCCTGCCGCCATCCAGCCAGCGACCGCATCAGCGCGGCTCCACCGCTACGGCCACCGCCGGCTGGTAAGGGGAAGAAACCACCGTCATCGGGGCAAATTCCTGATGCGCCACCAGATAAGGCGCAAACCGGGCGTCTTCGCTTGCCGGCTCCGACGACAGCGAGGCTTGCTGAAATCCCGGGGCTGTCGCCATGGGCAGCGTGGCCGGTTCATCCGACATCATCCGGGTGAGCGAAATCGCACCCCACACCGCGAGGGAGGCAAACGAGGCCACGGCAACCCGCTGTGGCCACACGCTTCGGCGCGGTGCGAGCACGGTCGGCTCGGTGGACAACTGCGCCGAGAAACGTGCCATGAAGCCCTCCTGCGCCGGGGCTTCGCCTCGCATCAGGTCGCCGATCAGATGGTAGTCCGACCAGCTTTGTCGCAGTTCGCCATCGCGTTTCAGGGCCGCGAGGCAGGCTTCCGTTTCGGTACGCTCCGTCTCGCCATCAAGCGCGGCCGAAAGCAACAGACGCCAGTCGTCGTCGGCCGATTCACTCTGGGGATGGGCATGGGTTTTAAGAAGTGCTGACATGGTTACCACCTTTTGTCCTGACTGGTGCCCAGCATCGGGCGTATCTTTTCCGCTATGGCCTCGCGCGCGCGGAAAATCCGCGAGCGCACAGTACCGATCGGGCAGTCCATCATTTGCGCGATTTCCTCGTAGCTCATGCCTTCGATCTCGCGCAGCGTGATGGCCGTCCTCAATTCCTCGGGCAGCGCATCGACCGCCTCATTGACTGCTTTGGCGATCTGTTTGGTCTGGAGTTCCGCTTCCGGCGTCGCAATATCGCGCAACAGGTCGCCGTCCTCGTAATTCTCCGCATCTTCCGCCTGCACGTCGCTCGCCACCGGCATGCGCTTGTGCGCCACCAGATAATTCTTGGCGGTATTCACGGCGATACGATACAGCCAGGTGTAGAAGGCGCTCTCACCACGAAACCCCGGCAACGCACGGTAGGCCTTGATAAAAGCTTCCTGCGTAATATCTTCCACCTCCGCAGCATCCCGCACCATGCGCGACAACAGCCGCCCGAGCTTGCGGTGATACTTGCTCACCAACAGCTCGAAAGCGCGCTTGTCGCCCTGCTGGGCGCGTTCGACCAACACCTGATCCAGTTCGCGGTCCGACATATCTCCCTGCTGCTTCTTGTTTGTGTTGAAAGTATACGTGACCGCACCTTCCGGAACATGTGAGCGGGTCAGGGTAAAAAAGTTCACCCTAAACAGGGTTATTCGGACACGGCCCAAGCCTGCTATCATCCCCCGACCACCATGCACAGACACGACGTCCTCATCCTCGGCAGCGGCCTCGCCGCGTTGACCACCGCGCTCAAGCTTGCCGACCAGCGCCGCGTCGCCATTGTGACCAAGCGCCAGATGACCGACGGGGCCAGCGACTGGGCGCAAGGCGGCATTGCCGCAGCGGTCGACAGCGGCGATTCGGTCGAGGCCCACGTCCATGACACCCTGGTTGCCGGGGCCGGTCTGTGCGACGAGGCCGTCACCCGGCTGGTCGCCAGCCAGGCGCGCGAAATGATCGCCTGGCTGACCGCCAACGGCGTCGCCTTCACCCCCGACCCACAAGCGCCGGGCGGCCTGCACCTCACCCGCGAAGGCGGACATTCCAAACGCCGGGTCGTGCACGCGGCGGACGCTACCGGACACGCAGTACAGACCAGCCTGCTCGACCGGGTACGTGCCCATCCCAATATCGACACCTTCGAGCAGCATGTCGCCATCGACCTCATCACCGGCAAGCGCGCCGGCGGCCAGGAACGGCAGATCCACGGCGCCTATGCGCTGAACAAAGGCACCGGCGAGGTCGAGACCTTTGCCGCCGGGCACACCGTGCTCGCCACCGGTGGCGCCGGCAAGGTCTATCTTTACACGACCAACCCCGACACCTCGACCGGCGACGGCATCGCGATGGCCTGGCGCGCCGGCTGCCGGGTGGCCAATCTGGAGTTCGTGCAGTTCCACCCGACCTGCCTATACCACCCGCACGCCAAATCCTTTCTCATCAGCGAGGCGGTACGCGGCGAAGGCGGCCGCCTGCTGCTGCCCGACGGCAGTCGCTTCATGCAGTTTCATGACGAGCGCGCCGAACTCGCACCCCGCGACGTGGTCGCCCGCGCAATCGACTTCGAGATGAAGAAACGCGGCATCGACTGCGTCTATCTCGACATCAGCCACAAGCCGGCCGACTTCGTGCGTGAGCATTTCCCGACGATCTACGGCCGCTGTCTGGAACTCGGCATCGACATCACGCGCCAGCCGATCCCGGTGGTGCCGGCCGCGCACTATACCTGCGGCGGCGTCATCACCGACATGAATGCGCGTACCGACCTGTGCAACCTGCATGCCGTCGGCGAAGTCACCTTCACCGGACTGCACGGCGCCAACCGGCTGGCGTCGAATTCTCTGCTGGAGTGCTTGGTGTTCGGCCATGCCGCCGCCGCCGACATTCTGGCCACGCCGCCCGCCCCGTCGCTCAGCCTGCCGCCCTGGGATGCGTCGCGCGTCACCGACCCCGACGAGGAGGTGGTGATCTCGCACAACTGGGACGAACTGCGGCGCTTCATGTGGGACTACGTAGGCATCGTGCGCACCAACAAGCGGCTGGCACGCGCGTCGCACCGGATCCGCCTGCTGCGCGCTGAAATCGACGAGTTTTACCGGAACTTCCGGGTCTCCAACGACCTGATCGAACTGCGCAATCTGGTGCAGAGCGCCGATCTCATCATCCGCTCGGCCCAGTTGCGGCAGGAAAGCCGCGGCCTGCATTTCAGCCGCGACTATCCGGAAATTCTGCCGATCGCCGGCAACACCGTGCTTAACCCGCGTCCGGGAACACTGTGTCCGAGCGTGTGCGGCGTGCCCAGCGAAGCGACATCCTGAGGCGCCGCAAGCTGTCGGCATCCGCGCTATCTGGCAGCAGCGTCAGGGCATGCACGCGACGGTCGGCGGCACGATAACGCAACACGATCAACCCGGGCGAGACAAAACTGTCATCCAGCACCTCGACGTCGCACCACTCGGCCCGGCCATCCAGGTTTTGCAGACGGCCGTCTGCCGCAATACGCAGATGCGTCATCGGCGCGGCTTGCCGCCAACCCCATACGCCCAGGCCAATCACGGCGCTTCCCAGCGCAAATGCAACGCCTGCAGAGACATCCGTCAGCAGCAGGGCAACCCCTGCCAGCACGGTCATGCCCAGCAGCAACAGCCCCAGTCGGCGCGAGGGTTTGAGTTCAATCTCGTGCATCAGCGTGTACACTTTTGGACTTCATGACATCCCTTTTTGACTGGAACGCAACGTGATTGATTCCTGGAAAAACTTTCTGCAATCCCAAGGTGCGCACATCGAAGACAGCGCGGTTCTGCATTATGGCGATCCGGCGGCCGAACGTGCCGCCGCCGCTGGCGGCACCATTGTCGCGGATTTGTCGCAACTCGGCGTCATCGCTTTTCACGGCGACGAAGCCGCCAGCTTCCTGCAAAGCCAACTCACCAACGACGTTCGCGGCCTGCAGGCCGACGCCGCCCAGTGGAATGGCTATTGCAGCCCCAAGGGACGCCTGCTCGGAAATTTTCTGGTATGGCGGCAGGGCGAGGATTACTGCCTGCAACTATCGGGCGACATCCTGCCCAGCGTATTGAAGCGGCTATCCATGTTCATCATGCGCGCCAAGGTACAAGGACGTGACGCCAGCGATGAACACGTCCGGCTGGTCGTCGCCGGCAAGCAGGCGGCGGCCAGGGTGAGCGCCACGATGGGCGTCCTTCCGAATACCACCATGCATACCATCAACGGGGAAGCCGGCCAGGTCATCCGCGTCGGCGACGACAAATTCGTTCTGTCGATCCTCCCCGAACGCGCCACCACGGTCTGGCAGGGATTGCGCGAAACGGCCACCCCGGTCGGCGCACCGGTATGGGACTGGCTGCGGCTCAACGCCGGCATTCCGATGATCGTTGCCGCCACCCAGGAGCAGTTCGTCCCGCAAATGGTCAATTTCGAGGTCATCGGCGGCGTCAGCTTCCAGAAAGGCTGCTACCCCGGCCAGGAAATCGTCGCCCGCAGCCAGTATCTGGGCAAACTCAAACGCCGCATGTTCCTTGCGCACGTGGATATCGAAGCCGTACCTGGCGATAGCCTGTACAGCGCCGACATCGAGGGCCAGGCCACCGGCACGGTAGTCAATGCGGCACCGGCGCCGGCGGGCGGCTTCGATGTGCTGGCCGTGGCCCAGGTCGAAAGTGCGGCGACGCAAACCCTGCACCTGAAAGCGGGCGACGGCGCCGTGCTGACGCTGAAACCCTTGCCCTACGCGCTACCCGAATAGGTGAAGCACGCCTACGTCTATTACCGTATCGATCCTGCGCAAACCAGTCTGGTAGCCCCCCGTATCGATGCATTGCTGGACGCGCTGGCCCGGTATTGCAGCCAGCCGCCACGTCGGTTGCGACGCTGCGACGATCCGTCGACATGGATGGAGATCTACGAAGGCATTGCCGATTTTTCGGCATTTTCCGCCGCGCTGGACCGGGCCGTGCTTGACCTGGACTGTGCCGGGGCCACTGTGGGCGAACGCCATCTGGAGTGCTTCTCGGCGCCCGACCCGGCCCCATAAAAAAGCCGGGCTTGCCCGGCTTTTTTGGCGGTGTACAGAAACAGTCGCCTATTTCTTCACCATCACCTTTTCCACCCAGCCTTCGCCATCCTGGCCTTGGACGGAAATAAATCCGCCCTGGTCATGGCCGGTATAAATGACTTCCTCACCTCGCGCGAGGGTCGAGACCACTTTGGAGGTTTTCTTGGGCTGGGCGTAGATCCTCAACCCGGCAATTTTTCCGGTTACCGTGTCGCCTTCCTCGAACACGATGCCAGCCTTGGTCGGCTGGCCGGATTTGCCCTTGAGGTTGATCTCCTGGCGTGCCATCTCCGGATTGTTGCGGATGGAACGGACGATGTTGTTCCAGTTGTCCAGGTAGCTGGCCGCGATGACCTTCCCTTCCGGCGTATTGGTGTAGGCGCCGAGTCCGCCTGCCGCGCCGCCACCGACCAGTAATCCGCCCACGCTCCAGTCCGTTTTCTCGGCATTGCCGGTGGCCGAAGCAAGCTGCAACGAAGTACGCGAATCCGAGAGGATCATGGTGGTTTGCGCCGACTTGAACTTGAGGCCGGCCGCGACCAGGCCCGCAACGGCGCCAAACACGCCCAGGCCGCCCAGTGCGCCGCCCACGCCGCCCGAATCCTTGCTGGAGAATACCGCGTCGGGGGTCAGCACATAGTCGGCCGTGACCATCTGGCCCTTGCCCATGTTGGAACCCTTGCGCAATTCGCCGGACTCGGCCAGTTGACGCTCCTGCATCAGGTTCTGCATGGCGCGGCCACGCTCCACCAGAACAAAGCAATTGGATTGCTGCACCATCATGCGAATCAGGCCTGTCGGTGATTGCAGGCCGTATTGGAGCAGATGGGAAATCACGGCATCCTGCGGCTCAACCACGGCCAGCGTGCCGTAGGGCTTGTCGCATTTCTCAAGTTCCTTGGCTTCCCCTTGTGCCCCGTCTGGCCCCGCAGAACCGGACGGCTGACCGGCCTCTTTTTTATCGCCGCCCCCCAGTTTGAAATCGAAGAGGCCGGCATAGACCGGATTGATCGCCTGCGTCAAAAACAAGCCGGTAACGAGTGCGCGCGCAATGGCTGTCATTGTTGTCTCCCTTGGTTGATTTAAAACGATTATATCCATTTCAAGCGTCATCCAGACGCATACAAAATGCCTTGGTTTCCGACATGCACGTTCTATAAACAAGGCACGCATGTCACAAGGAGATCATCATGCTGGACATCAACAAAATGGTGGAACAGGAGCATTCGGGCCCGACGGTCCGCGGCTATCTCATCGACCTGGAACCCTGGACGGAAGAACAGGCAATCGAGAGTGCGCGCCGGGATGGACTGGAATTGACCGACGACCATCTGGCCATTATTCGCTATCTGCGCGACTGTTACGCCGATCATGGTGGCACTATCAATGCGCGCATGCTGGTGCATTCGCTGGAAGAAGAATTTGCGGGCCAGGGCGGACACAAGTTCCTGTACAAGCTGTTTCCACTAGGGCCCATCGCCCAGGCCAGCCACTATGCCGGCCTGCCGATGCCGCCTGGCACCCGCGATCCCTCATTTGGCACGACGCACTAACTAAGCTTTAGTCGGTTTCGTCCACGGGGACCCGCGCGGCCAGCGCGCACAGCAGTTCATAACTGCTGGTGCCTGCGGCTGCGGCTACCGTATCCACGGGTAAGCCCTCGCCCCACAGCACGACCGGGCTCCCCACGCCGGCTTCGGGGCATTCGCCCAGATCGACACACAGCATGTCCATCGACACCCGGCCCAAGGTTCGGCTGAGGTGTCCATCGACAAGAACCGGCGTACCGGTCAGCGCATGGCGCGGGTAACCATCCGCATAGCCGCAGGCAACCACACCCACCCGCATGGGGCGGTCGGCACGAAACAACTGCCCATATCCCACACCCTCGCCCGCTTGCAGGGTCTGCACGCTGATGATTTCCGACCGCAGGGTCATGGCTGGCCTCAAACCCAATTGCTCGGCCGACAGGTCGGCAAACGGCGACGCGCCATAGAGCATCAGTCCCGGGCGCGCCCAGGCGCCAAGGGTCTCCGGGTAACGCAACAGCGCGGCCGAATTGGCGCTGCTCCATGGTAGACCGTAGGCCGACAGTTCGCGCAGGAAAGGGTGCAACTGCCAGTCCACGCCGACCGTTTCATCCGCCTGGGCAAAATGCGTCATCAGCGTGATGCCGGCCACTGCGCTGAGGCTTCTCGCCCGCGCGACGATGGCGGCATGATCGGCCAGTGGAAATCCCAGCCGGTGCATGCCGCTGTCGAATTTGAGGAAAACCTGCAGGGGCCGCGCAGGCGGTTGCTGCTGCAGCCAGTCGAGATGGGCAGGATGATGCAACACCGGCCACAGGTCCAGTTCGGCGCAGGTGGCGATTTCGTCTACCCCGAAGAACCCTTCCAGTAGCAGGATGGGCTGGTCGACCCCCATCAATCTCAGGTTGGCGGCCTCTTCCAGCGTCAGCACGGCAAAGCCGTCGGCGGCCGCCAATGCGCGCCGTGCACGCGACAGCCCGTGACCGTAGGCATTGGCCTTGACTACGGCAAACACGCGCGTTGCGCCTGCATGACTACGTGCCACACGCAGGTTGTGTGCCATCGCGCCGATGGAGATTCGCGCCTGGATGGGCCGCATGGCTCAGTAGCTGCCCGGCTGCGCGAGGGTTTCGAAGCGCGTGTATTCGCCGAGGAAGGCCAGTCGCACCGTGCCGATGGGGCCGTTACGCTGTTTGCTGATGATGATTTCCGCCGTGCCCTTGTCCTGGGTATCGGGGTTGTAGACCTCGTCGCGGTAAATGAACAGGATGACGTCGGCATCCTGTTCGATGGCGCCCGATTCGCGCAGATCGGACATCACCGGACGCTTGTTGGGACGTTGTTCCAGACCGCGGTTCAACTGCGACAGCGCGATCACCGGCACGTGCAGCTCCTTCGCCAGCCCTTTCAGCGCACGCGAGATTTCTGATATTTCGGTAGCGCGGTTCTCACCGGTGCCGCTGCCCGCCATCAATTGCAAATAGTCGATCACGATCAGGCCGAGCTTGCCGCACTGGCGCATCAGCCGGCGCGCGCGCGCGCGCAGTTCGAGCACATTGAGTCCCGGTGTCTCGTCGATGAACACCGGCGCCTCGTTGAGCTTGCCGAGCGCGTAGGTGAGGCGCTGCCAATCGTCCTCGCCCAGCTTGCCGGTACGCAGACGGTGCTGGTCGAGCTTGCCGACCGAACCGATCATCCGCATCACCAGCTGGGCGCCGCCCATTTCCATCGAGAACACTGCCACCGGCAGGCCGGTGTCGAGTGCGACATTCTCGGCGATGTTGATCGAGAACGCGGTCTTGCCCATCGACGGACGGCCGGCAACGATGACCAGGTCACCCGGCTGCAAACCCGAAGTTTTCTGATCGAGATCGTGAAAGCCGGTGGGCACGCCAGTGACACCGGAGTCGTTGTCGCGGTGATAGAGTTCGTCGATGCGCTCGACCACTTCCTTCAGCAAAGGCTTGATTTCTGTGAAGCCCGCCTGCCCGCGGCTGCCGGATTCGGCGATCTCGAACACCTTGGCTTCGGCTTCGTCGAGCAGTTGCGAAGCACTGCGTCCTGCCGGCGCATAGGCGGTATCGGCAATCCCGGTGGCCACCTCGGCAAGTCGCCGCATCACCGAGCGCTCGCGCACGATCTCGGCATAGCGGCGAATGTTGGCGGCCGACGGCGTGTTGCTCGCCAGCGCAACGATGTAGGCCAGCCCGCCAACGTTTTCGAGTTGCGCCATGGACTGTAGTGCCTCGGAAACCGTCACGGCATCGGCCGGCCGGTTCTCGGCGATCTGCCGCACGATGGCGCGCAGGATCTGGCGATGGTCCTGGCGGTAGAAATCGCTTTCCGATACCACGTCGCCGATGCGGTCCCAGGCGCTGTTGTCGAGCAGCAGACCGCCTAACACTGCCTGCTCGGCTTCCAGCGAGTGTGGCGGCAGGCGCATCTGCGCTAGCTGGGGATCGGAATTTGCAGTCAGGGAGTGGATGGCGGCCATGGCAGGATTCTAGTCTTCAGCCTCAGGCCCAACAATGGAAAAGCTGTGGATAAGCCGTGGACAGCCGGGTATGTCTTGAGGACAAATAAAAAAGGGAGCCGATGGCTCCCTTTCCAGGAAAGGCCGGCGGATTACTGCTCGCCGACCACCACCACCGTGATGTTAGCGGTGACGTCATGGTGCAGTCCCAGCACCACCGGGTATTCGCCAATGGCCTTGAACGGGCCTTCGGGCAGGCGGATTTCCGCCTTGACCACGTCGTGGCCCTGCGCTTTCAGCGCATCGGCGATGTCGGCATTGGTAATGGAGCCGAACAGACGGCCATCGACGCCAGCCTTCTGGCTGATCGTCACACTCATGCCTTCGAGCTTGCCGGCGCGAGTCTGCGCATCGGCCAGTTTCTCGGCTGCGACACGTTCCAGTTCGGCCTTCTGGGCGGCAAATGCGTCCATGTTGGCCTGCGTGGCACGACGTGCACGGCCAGTGGGAATCAGAAAGTTGCGGGCATAGCCGTCTTTCACTTTGACCACGTCACCCAGATTGCCCAGGTTGACGACTTTGTCCATCAGAATCACTTGCATGGTCGTCTCCTCAATGCAGGTCGGTGTAAGGCATGAGCGCCAGGAAGCGCGCACGCTTGATCGCGGTGCCCAGCTGGCGCTGGTAGTGCGCCTTGGTGCCGGTAATGCGGGCCGGGATGATGCGCCCGTTCTCGGCGATGAATTCCTTCAGCACTTCGATGTCCTTGTAGTCGACTTCGACCACTTTTTCAGCGGTGAAGCGGCAGAACTTGCGACGCTTGAAGAGGCCGCGGTTGCCGCTGTCGCGGCGTTTGTTGGCGAACTTGCCGCCAGATTTTCCACCCATGGGACGTGCCATGATTTATTCCTTTTCGATTCGGTTCAATATCAAGATCAGTTGTCGGCTGTTCACGCTGCGTCGGTTCAACGCGCCTTCCAGTTTCACCTGCGCCCCGGTGGCCAGTTGTGCCAGTTGTGCAGCGAGCGACCCGCTCGCCTGTATTGTCAACTCGCATTCCACCTGCCGGCCCTGGGCTGCCACCGTCTGACTGCTGCGGTGCAGAATCACCGCTTCCGCTATCGGTACGCCGGCCGGACTGTAACGCACAGGATCAACCTGGATGAGGACTCCGCTGATGACCAGCCGGTTCACTCACTCAGGCTGCGGCGGGCTGCTCGGCTGCCGCTTCCGGCTTGGCGCCTTCTGCCTTGGCGCTGTCCAGCATGTCGCGCGACTTTTCTTCCTTCATCATGGGCGAAGCCGTGGTCACGGCATCGTCACGCTTGATGGTCAGATGACGCAGCACGGCATCGTTGAACTTGAAGCCATGCTCGAGTTCTTCCAGCGTTTCCTGGTCGCACTCGATGTTCATCAGCACGTAGTGAGCCTTGTGGACTTTCTGGATCGGGTAGGCCATCTGACGGCGGCCCCAATCTTCCAGACGATGGACGCTGCCGCCACGTGAAGTGATATTGGCGCGATAGCGCTCGATCATGGCGGGCACCTGCTCACTCTGATCGGGATGAACGATAAATACGATTTCGTAATGCCGCATCTTGTTCCTTTCGGTTTAGCCCCCCGCTGCGGTGCGGTGGAGCAAGGTTAAAAATGGCCAAGGTTTAAACAGCCAAGTAAAAACAATCCCCGGCAAACCGGGGACTGCGAATCATACGCTTTTTGCCTGACAAATCAAGCCTCGACCGCCTTCGCGGCGGCAGGCTCAGATGACGCAATCGACGTAATAGCGCGCCTTGCCATCGACCACGTCTTCGACCAGGCCGTGTACGTCGGTCTCGAAGCCCGGAAACTTGTCATTGAATTCGCGGGTGAACTGCAGATAACGGACGATGGTGGCATTGAAGCGCTCGCCCGGGATCAACAGCGGAATGCCCGGCGGGTAGGGCGTGACCAGCATGGCAGTGATGCGCCCTTCGAGCTTATCGATCTCGACCCGCTCGATCTCGCGGTGCGCCATCTTGGCAAAAGCGTCCGCGGGCTTCATCGCCGGCGCCATTTCCGATAAGTACATTTCGGTGGTCAGGCGCGCCACATCCTTGGCCTTGTAGATGGCATGGATCTGGTCGCACAGATCCTTGAGACCGGTTTTCTCATAGCGCGGATGTTTCTCGATGAACTCGGGCAGCACGCGCCACAGCGGCTGGTTCTCGTCGTAATCGGCCTTGAACTGCTGCAGCGCAGTCACCAGGGTATTCCAGCGCCCCTTGGTGATGCCGATGGTGAACATGATGAAGAAGGAATACAGGCCGGTCTTTTCCACGATGACGCCATGCTCGGCCAGGTATTTGGTAACGATCGCCGCAGGGATGCCCCAGTCGGCAAACGAACCGTCCACATCCAGTCCCGGCGTGATGACCGTAGCCTTGATCGGGTCGAGCATATTGAAACCTGGCGCGATTTTCCCGAACTCGTGCCAGCGCGCACCCGTCTCCAGCATCCAGTCTTCGCGATCGCCCACACCCTCATCGGCCAGCTTTTGCGGCCCCCACACCTTGAACCACCAGGAATCGCCGAATTCCTCGTCGACCTTGCGCATGGCACGACGGAAATCCAAGGCCTCGCGGATCGATTCCTCGACCAGCGCAGGACCGCTGGGTGGCTCCATCATCGCCGCCGCCACATCGCACGAGGCGATGATCGCGTACTGCGGCGACGTTGAAGTGTGCATCAGATAGGCTTCGTTGAAGCGGTGGAAGTCGAGCTTGCGCGTCTCCGAATCCTGCACCAGGATCTGCGAAGCCTGGGAGAGGCCCGCTAACAGCTTGTGCGTGGATTGCGTGGCGAATACCAGCGCATCCTTCGCCCGCGGCCGGTTCTTGCCGATGGCGTGCATGCCGCGATAGAAGTCATGGAAAGTTGCGTGCGGCAACCAGGCTTCGTCAAAATGCAAGGTGTCGATATAGTCGCCGAGCAGTTCCTTGATCATGTCGACGTTGTACAGGATGCCGTCGTAGGTCGACTGGGTGATGGTGAGGATGCGCGGCTTGCGCTTCACGTCCTTGGCGAACGGATGGGCCGCGATCTTTTTCTCGATATTCTCCGGGCGGAACTCGTCGAGTGGAATCGGCCCGATGATGCCGTAGTGATTGCGCGTCGGCGTCAGGAAGATCGGGATCGCCCCGCACATCATGATGGCGTGCAGGATCGACTTGTGGCAGTTGCGGTCAACCACCACGATATCGCCCGGTGCCACCGTCGCATGCCACACCATCTTGTTGGACGACGACGTACCGTTGGTGACGAAAAACAGGTGATCACAGTTGAAGATGCGCGCCGCGTTGCGCTCCGACGAGCCGACCGGGCCGGTGTGATCAAGCAGTTGGCCCAGCTCGTCCACTGCATTGCAAACGTCAGCGCGCAGCAGGTTTTCACCAAAGAACTGATGGAACATCTGGCCGATCGGCGACTTCAGGAAGGCGACGCCGCCCGAATGGCCAGGGCAGTGCCAGGAATACGAACCGTCCGCCGCATAATGGGTCAGCGCGCGGAAGAACGGCGGCACCAGGGAATCGAGATAGGCGCGCGCCTCGCGACCGATGTAACGCGCAAGGAACTCCGGCGTGTCTTCCAGCATGTGGATGAAACCGTTGAGCTCGCGCAGGATGTCATTGGGAATGTGACGTGCAGTGCGGGTTTCGCCGTGCAGGAAAATCGGGATCTCGGCATTGCGGAAGCGCACTTCCTCGACGAATCCGCGGAGCTTTTGCAGCGCCTTGCTCGTATCCTCGTCGCTGCCAGCGAGTTCCTCGTCATCGATCGACAGTACAAAGGCCGACGCCCGGGCCTGCTGTTGGGCAAACGAGGTCAGGTCACCATAGTTGGTGACGCCCAGCACCTCCATGCCTTCCTTTTCGATCGCTTCGGCCAGGGTGCGGATACCCAGCCCGGACGCGTTTTCGGAACGGAAATCTTCGTCGATGATGACAATGGGAAAGCGAAAACGCATGGCGACTCCTCAGTGAGGGGCGGGAGAAAAACGCGGATTGTACGTCGCGTGCGCGGCGGCAGGATGAAATTTTGCGCGTGTGCTGAAATCGCGCCGTTCAGATCTTGGGAAGCGTGACCCCGACCTGACCCTGGTATTTGCCGCCGCGGTCCTTGTACGAGGTTTCGCACACCTCGTCAGATTCGAGGAACAGCATCTGCGCCACGCCTTCGTTGGCGTAGATTCGAGCGGGCAGCGGCGTAGTGTTGGAAAACTCCAGCGTCACGTGGCCTTCCCATTCGGGTTCCAGGGGCGTCACGTTGACGATGATGCCGCAGCGCGCATAGGTACTTTTACCCAAACAGATGGTCAGCACGCTACGCGGGATGCGGAAATACTCCACGGTACGCGCAAGTGCAAAGGAATTCGGCGGGATGATGCAGGAATCACCTTTCACCTCGACGAAGGAATTCGGGTCGAACGCCTTGGGGTCGACGATCGTCGTATTGATGTCGGTGAACAGCTTGAATTCGTTGGCGCATCGCACGTCGTAGCCATAGCTCGACGTGCCGTACGACACGATGGACTTGCCGCCGGCCTGTTTGATCTGCCCCGGTTCGAACGGGTCGATCATGCCATGCTCTTCCGCCATGCGGCGGATCCATCGGTCGGACTTGATGCTCATCAGGTATTGGAAATGACGATATTGGGGAACTTGGCGGAGTGATCCACCGCCGTTTCGCCAATCTTAACAGCAACGCGACGCGCAATCTGCTTGTAGATCTCGGTCACGCGGCCGTTCGGGTCGGACACCACCGACGGCTTGCCGGAATCGGTATCGGCACGGATCGCGCCGTCGAGCGGCAGCGCGCCCAAGAATTCGACGCTGTAGTCCTTGCACATGCGCTCGCCGCCGCCTTCGCCGAAGATGCGCTCCTCGTGGCCGCAGTTCGAACAGATATGCAGGCTCATGTTCTCGACCACCCCGATGATGGGGATGCCGACCTTCTCGAACATCTTGAGACCCTTGCGCGCGTCGATCAGCGCGATGTCCTGCGGCGTGGTGACGATCACCGCGCCCGTCACCGGCACGCGCTGTGCCAGCGTCAGCTGGATGTCGCCGGTGCCGGGCGGCAGGTCGACCACCAGGTAGTCGAGGTCGTTCCAGTTGGTGTTGTTCAGCAACTGCTCCAGCGCTTGGGTGACCATCGGGCCACGCCAGACCATGGGCGTTTCGACGTCGATCAGGAAGCCGATCGACATCGCCTGGATGCCGTGGCCGATCAGCGGCTCGAGGTTCTTGCCGTCGTTGGACTCGGGCTTGTCGGTGATACCGAGCATGGTCGGTTGCGACGGACCGTAGATGTCAGCGTCCAGCATGCCGACACGCGCGCCTTCGGCGGACAGCGCCAGCGCCAGGTTGACGGCGGTGGTGGACTTGCCGACGCCGCCCTTGCCGGAGGCCACGGCGATGATGTTCTTGACGTTGGGAATCAGCTTGACGCCGCGCTGGACGCTGTGGGACACGATCTTGAAGCTGACGTTGGCGGTGGCGCCCGTGACGCCATCGATGGATTTGAGCTTGTCTTCAACCTGCTGCTTGATGACCGGCAGCTGGCTCTGTGCCGGATAGCTCAGCAGGATGTCGACCGACACGGCGCCGCCGTCGATCTTGATGTTGCGGGCGGATTTGGTCGAGACATAGTCCTTGTGGGTGTTGGGATCGACCAACTCTTTTAGTGCGGTCTGCACCTGAAGTTCAGAAACGGCCATATTTGCTCCAGCAAAGTTAAATTAGCAATTGCTCATTTTAACGAATTCTGTCGCTTTGGGTGAACGGAAACGCAGAAACGGCGCGGGATTCCCTGCCATTCGCAGGGATATTGCCGATCATCCGGCGCGATCGGGGGGCCTTGTGATATGCGGCACGAGATCCCGCGCCATCCCTTGAAGCCGGCCTAACGAGGCTCGGCGTGATGCGCCACCAGCACGGCTTCAGGCACGCGTAAACGAATCGCTGCGACAAGCTCGCTGATCGCCCCCGGACGCGGGCGCAGGGACACCCACAGCAAGTTGAGTTTCAGGTTGAGATCAGCGAACACCACATCCTGATGCAGCGACAGCACCGCCTGAATTTCGCGCGACGCCCGTTCGATCTCGACGCGCGGGCGACTGCGCAAACGCGGGATCAGCATCATGAAATCGGTCAGCCGCTTGCCGGCCAGATCGCGCGTGGGCGCAACCTGCCACAAGGGCAACCCCGGTCCGGTTTCAACAACAGTCGTCAGCGTACTTGAAGCATGGATTTGTATCTTCATCACGCCTCCGACCCTGTATCAGGACTTGAGTAGCAGATCCGGCGCCGCACTGCGCCGTCCGCACAGGCGTGGCGCACGCTGGCGCAAATGGCGTGCATCCTTGTGCAGGAAGCGTTCAAGCTCCTCGAGCGCCAGGCGGTAGACCTCGCGCTTGAAGTCGACCACCGCATCCATCGGCACCCAGTATTCGTTCCAGCGCCAGGCGTCGAATTCCGGGTGGCTGCTGGCGCGCAGCGAAACATCGCAATCGCGCCCGGTCAGGCGCAGCAGAAACCAGATCTGCTTCTGGCCGCGATACAAGCCACGGCTGTCGCGCCGCGTCCAGTGGGGAGGCACGTCGTAGCGCAACCATTCGCGCGTGCGGCCCAGGATGCGTACATGCGCGGGCAGCAAGCCCACTTCCTCTTCCAGTTCCCGGAACATGGCCTGTTCCGGCGTCTCCCCCGCGTTGATACCGCCCTGGGGAAACTGCCAGGCGTGCTGATTGACGCGCTTGCCCCAGAAGACCTGGTTGCTCGCGTTGCACAATATAATGCCTACGTTCGGGCGGTACCCTTCTCGGTCGATCATGGCCGCCACCATCAATAAAGTTCGATTAGCTCCATTCTTTCATACCCGCCGAAAATTGCAAACCTTCCATGATTCGAAGCCTGCTGTTAAGCATTGTTTTAATTGGAATTTTGAGCGGATGTTCCAATTTGATGTCAGCCGCTCCGCCCGACCGGGTATTGGCGGGAATCCATGAATTCGGGACCACGGCGCTCGCCTTTACGCCGGATGGCCGGCAATTCATCAGCGGCGGCTTCCGTGGCGAGTTGCGAGTGTGGGATGCGGCCACCCTGCGCCCGCTCGGCGAGTACCACGGGCATCGGCGGGCGGTGCGCGCGATTCTGCCGCTGGCCTCGGGCGACTTTGTCAGCGGCGGGGACGATGGCCGCCTGATCCTGTGGCATGAAGGACGCATCAAGCAACAAACCCAGGGCGCGAAGGTGACTGCGCTGGCCATCTTCCAAGGTCAGGTGGTGAGCGGTCAGCGCGATGGCCACTTGCGCGTCTGGTCTGCGGACACGCTACAGCCTGTGCGGGAAATTCAGTTGTCCGATGATGTCGTCGCGCTGGCGACGCATGGCACCCGGCTGGCCGTCGGCCTCGATCACGCCATCCTGCTCCTCGATGCGGATTACAAAACGCGACGGACGATCCGCACGCCACATACCCCGCACGACCTGCAATTCAGTCCGGATGGCCGCATCCTGGCGGCAGGCACCTGGTTCCGCCTGCTCGAATGGGACGTCGCCAGCGGCGAAATGCACAGTATCCCGACCGAGCACAACGGTTTGCTGACCTCGATCGCCTTCAGCCCCGATGGCCGCTATCTGGCCACCCTGGGGCGCCATACCGATTCCGCCATCCGCATCGTCGACACCACGGATTTCAGGGTCATGCAGCGTTACCAGGCCCATGAACTATGCGGCGCCGTCATCCGCTTCAGCCCCGACGGACAGACCCTGGCTTCCGGCTCGGACGACGAAAGCGTTCGGTTGTACCGCTTCCATCGCCCCGCCTATTCAAGCAACGGCGCAATCCCTTCGGCCCACTGAAAATCACGTGCAAAACCGCGCAGATCGAGGCCGTAGCGTTTGGACAGATCGGCCAGCTGCGGCCGAGCCGCTTCGAGCCGGGCCGAAGCGCCCGGTTCGGCAAAGGCAAACACGATGACGTTGGTCTTGTTCTGTACCGAAATCCAGCCGACCTCACCGTCGAATGCACGCGTCAGCCGCGCGAAGTACTCGGCGAATTCACTGTCACGCCCCCACAGATTCACCACCAGAATGCCACCCGGCTTCAGCACGCGGCGGCAGGCGGCATAAAACGTCTGCGTCGCCAGCGCCTCGACCTGATTGCCGGCATCGAAACCGTCGAGCAGGATGACGTCCGCGCTGCCAGGGTGCTGGCGCACATACACGGCGCCGTCGGCTTCCACCACGCTGAGCGTGGCATCGTCAGGCGGCAATTCGAAGTGCGTACGCGCGGCAGCGACCACCCGCGGATCGATTTCCACTGCGATGACATGTGTCTGCGGCCGCTGCTTGCGGATGAACTTGGCAAGTGAACCGCCGCCCAGACCGATCATCAGCACGTCCTGCGGCATCGGGTTGAACATCAGAAACCCCATCATGGCTCGCGTGTACGCCAGTTCCAGGTCCCACGGCCGATTCACCCGCATCGCGCTCTGGATGGCTCGACTGCCCAGATGCAGCGTACGCGTGCCGCGTTCCTCGGTCACTTCCAGTCCCTCGTCGCCTGCCCGACGTTTACCAAACTTCAAGCGCATGGCCATCCCATCCAAAAATCGAGCGCGAAAGATTACCCGTCTGCACGCTAAAATGCGCATTTTCGTCCCGATTATTCCACCATGCGCGCCACCCAGTTCTTCATTTCCACCACCAAGGAAGCCCCGTCCGAGGCCGAACTCGTCAGCCACAAGCTGATGCTGCGCGCCGGCCTCATCAAGCGGCTGGGGTCGGGGCTCTATACCTGGATGCCGCTGGGCCTGCGCGTGCTGCGCCGGGTCGAGGCCGTGGTGCGCGAGGAAATGAACCGCGCCGGCGCGATTGAACTGCTGATGCCGGCGGTGCAGCCGGCCGAACTGTGGGAGGAAACCGGGCGCTGGGCCGTGTTCGGCCCGCAGATGCTGAAGATCAAGGACCGCCACCAGCGCGACTTCTGCTTTGGCCCCACCCACGAGGAAGTCATCACCGACGTTGCGCGCCGCGAGATCAAGAGCTACCGTCAGCTGCCGGTCAACTTCTACCAGATCCAGATGAAGTTTCGCGACGAGATCCGCCCGCGTTTCGGCGTCATGCGCGCGCGCGAATTCCTGATGAAGGACGCCTATTCCTTCCACGCCAGCAAGGACAGCCTCGCGGCCACCTACCAGACGATGTACGACGCCTATACGCGCATCTTCACCCGGCTGGGGCTGACCTTCCGCCCCGTGGCCGCCGACACGGGCGCCATCGGGGGCTCGGCCTCGCACGAGTTCCATGTACTGGCCGAGTCCGGCGAAGATCTGATCGCCTACTGCCCGGATTCCGGCTACGCCGCCAACGTCGAACTCGCCGAGGCGCTCGCCCCGGCGACGCCGCGCGCCGCGCCGCAGGAAACGCTGCGCGAGGTGAATACGCCGAAACAGACCACCTGCGAGGACGTCGCCGCCCTGCTCGATATTCCGCTCGCCCGTACCCTGAAGCTCATCGCGGTCATGGTGGGCGAACAGATGGTCGCGCTGCTGCTGCGCGGCGATCACATGCTGAACGAGGTCAAGCTTGGCAAGCTGGAGGGCATGGCTGATTTCCGCCTGGCGAACGAAGCGGAGATCCGTGCCGCCTTCGACTGCCCGCCCGGCTTTCTCGGGCCAGTCGGGATCGATCGCGCCAGGATCAAGGTCATCGCCGACCGCACGGTCGCCGCGATGAGCGACTTCGTCTGCGGCGCCAACAAGCCCAAATTCCACCTGGCTGGCGTCAATTTCGGGCGCGACCTGCAGGAACCGGAGGTTGTGGCCGATATACGGAATGTCGCCTCCGGCGACCCCAGCCCGGACGGCAAGGGATCGCTCGCGCTGTGCCGCGGCATCGAGGTCGGCCATGTGTTCCAGCTCGGCAGCAAGTACTCGCAGGCGATGAATGCGACCTACCTCGACGAGTCTGGCAAGGCACAGGTCATGGAAATGGGCTGCTACGGCATCGGCGTATCGCGCATCGTGGCCTCGGCCATCGAGCAACATCACGACGAGCGCGGCATCATTTGGCCGAAGGCGATGGCACCGTTCTTGCTGGTGATCGTGGCGATCGGCTATGGCAAGAGCGAGATGGTTAAAACCGCCGCCGAGTCGTTGTATGCTGAACTCACTGCCGCCGGTTTCGACGTGTTGCTGGACGACCGCGACGAACGTCCCGGCGTAATGTTTGCTGATGCCGAGCTGATCGGCATCCCCCACCGCATCACCGTGGGCGAGCGCGGATTGAAAGAGGGTGTGATCGAATACCAGGCTCGGCGCGCCGCGCCGGGGCAAAGCGGCGAAGCGCAAAAAATCGCGCTCGCCGATGCAAGGGAATTTTTGACGGGATTGCTGGAACGCTGACATGAACAAACGGACGCACATCGGGCTGCTGATCGCCGCTTTGCTGCTTGCCCAGCCCGCGCACGCGGGGGGGCAGCTCGAAGAAGCGATGTCGGCCAATGTGCGTTCATCCCTGCAGCGCGCCCTGGCGGACACGCCGGTCACCCGTACGGCATTCCGCAACCCGGCCGATGGCGCCGCTTGGCTGAAGGAAATGTCACGCCGGCTGGCCAAACGCATGCCCGACGAGGACGAACGGCTCGAATTCCTGACCACGCTGCACTGGGAGGCTTCGCGCGCCGGCGTCGATCCGCAATTGATGCTGGGATTGATCCAGGTGGAAAGCGGTTTCCGCAAATATGCCGTGTCGCCAGTCGGTGCGCGCGGCTACACGCAAGTCATGCCCTTCTGGGTCAAAACCATCGGCAACCCCAACCACAACCTGTTCCAGCTCCGCACCAATTTGAGATACGGCGCGCTGATCCTGCGCTATTACATCGACATCGAGCACGGTGACTTATTCCGTGCGCTGGGCCGCTACAACGGCAGCCTGGGCCAGCCGGAATATCCGACGCTCGTCGTCAACGCCTGGAAACGTTACTGGGATTACACCCCTCGCACCCAATCGGCCGACAATCGCACCGACTCCGACCCGCGCAGTTGACGTCCCCTTGCAGGGACATGCCGCACGCCAAAAGCACCTAGCCTGAACACCCGTTCCGGGCATGCCTTGCCCCACCCGCCTTGTCCGCTGACGAAATCTCAACCGGCCGTCACGCCATCGACACTTTTCAGCCGTTTCCTCCCCGGCCTCCTGCGCCGCGTGCCTTGTCAAACAAGGCGTCCGGGGCATTTTGTCACCTGGCACAAGCCATGCAGTATGTCCGCCACAGGCTAAATGCCTGCAATCACAACAACGGAGGCGACCATGGACATGACAATGCAATTGTCCCGCACGGTTAAGGGACAGGAAGAAATCTTCAACCTCGGCCATACCTTGCGGCCCCGACACCGACAAATCCTGTTCAGCGTGGGAAATGGCATTTCGTTTGACGAACTCTGCAAGAAGATGCCCCACTGCGCCGAGCTGGAAGCGATGGTGAACGACTTGCTGCAAAGCGGGTTCATTCAGGCCTTGCGCAACATGGCATCACCTTCGCAGCCCGCGCCGGCCGCTTCCCGCAGCCCGGTTCCCGCAGCGGCCACTCCTGCGCACTCCGCCGCCAACCTGGAAAGCACCCGCACCTATGCGCTGGAATTCCTGTCCGCCCTGGTGGGAACCAAGTCCCCGGCCTACCGGAAAATGAGCGAAGTACAGGATCTGGCTGGTTTCAACGCCGTCCTGCCGATGTGCTACAAGGTGATCGCTGCAGTCGCGTCGCCACATCAGGCGGCTGAAATGGAAACCGAAATCGCCCGGCGCATGGCCTGACGCGGCTGGCAGGCCACGGACACGCCAGGCCGGGTCGATCGGGTTCGATACTTAGCGCGACAGGACGATCAGCGGCTTCGGCTGGCAATCCGCGACCACGACGGTACCGGAGCCGCCCGGTATCGCGCTCACCACGCCATCGAACGGCGCTTTCAGCTCGGCATCCGCCAGATTTTTCTGCGCGATCACCCGACGCGCCTGGGCCGCCGACAGCGCAGCCTGGGCACGCGCGTAGCGCAATTCGGCGGCTTCCAGTTCGCTGGTCGACGACACCGTCCGATCGTACAGTTCCTGTGCCCGTCCCTGCTCGCGCTTGGCGTCGGCCTCATCAGCCTGCGCGCGCGCATGGTCCGCCGTGGCTTCCTCAAGGCGCGCCTGCAGGATGGTCCTGTCCAGACGCAGCAGGACGGCGCCTTTCTTCACGCGCTGGCCGGGCTTGACCAACACCGACTCCACCACGCCGGACACGCGGGTGGTAAGTTCAACCTTATCCGCGGCCCATAGCGGGTGGGTACCCAGCAGGCTCAATCCGGCCAGTGCAATGGCCGCCATGCGCTGATTCATTTTCGTGCTCCCTCAACAGGCGGCAGATTGCCACCGGACAATGCCTGCAGCCGCGCCAGCGCCAGCGCCAGCCGGTATTCCACTTGCTTGCGGCGTATCTGCGCCATCTGGGTTTCCGCCATGCTGGTGCCCAGGTTGGTTTTCAGTTCCAGTTCATATTCCGCACGCGCACGTTCCAGCGCCCAGTCGCGATACTCGATCTGCTTGTCGGCCGCCGCGCGGCTGCTGCCACGCAGCCATTCGATCTCCTGCAGGGTCGCGAGCAGGGTGTCGGACAGGTCGAACTTGAGTTTTTCCAGCTCGGCGGCTATGCGCTCCTTCTGTGCCAGCTCACGCGCAATCCGGGCATCCACGCGCCCGCCCTGGTAAAGCGGAATGGTGAACACCAGCCCGGCACTCGCTTCGTCGCGCGTGGTCGATTCCCGGCTGTAGCCGCCGCCGATGACCTCGGCATCAAGCGTCGGGTTGCGATCCGCGCGTATCGCTGCCAGGCGCGCATCTGCTGCAGCCAACTGGGCCTGCAGCGCGAGAATGCGCGGGTTCTTCGCCATGACCCATGGCAGCATGGCTTCGTATTCGGGGACCGGACGGGCATTGCCCTTGAGTTCGGGCTCGGCCAGCTCTTCAGGCAAGGTATCTGGGCGGTAAATAGCCTGGGCAAGCCGCTGTCGTGCACTGCGCATGCGCTGCTCGCTGGCGTTGCGGCGCTCGCGAACATCCTGGTACTCGGTTTCCAGCTTCAACAGAGCGGGCTGGCTGATTTGTCCCACTTTGAAACGATCCTTCGCGTTGTCCCAGGCCACATACGCGACCGCCATGAATTCGTTGTCGGCGGCATACTGCCTGTCGGCCATGAGGACGTCGAAATAGCGCGCCATGATGTCGATACGGCGCAGGCTCTCGACGTTGTAGAGCGCCTCCTGCCGGGCGGTGACTTCCTGGTCCGCTGCAGCGATCGCCTGACTGCTGCGGCCGAAGTCGAACAGCGGCTTGCGCGCAACGATGCGGCCGATGTTGTCGGGTTTCCAGTCGCCATCGGGCCGCCGTCCCGTGCGCAGGCTTCCGTCCAGGAAGAGGCTGAAATCCTGGCGGCTGTCCGCCTCCACACGGTTGGCGCGCGCCAAGGCCAGTTCACTTTCTGCAACCCGCCGATCGGGATGGGGCGCGGCCACACTCGCCAGCGCCTCATCCAGCGTCAGTTGTTCTGCAGCCGCCGTGGCGGACAGCGCGCACGCCAGCAACGCGCCCCACGCCGTGCGCCTCATTTACCTTGCTTGTATTTGGTGAAGGGTTCGCTCGCGTAGCTGCCCTCGGCCACATACTTGCCGAGCAACAGGAATTCGGCCTTGTCCTTGGTGGGACCGACATAGCGCGTAACCAGTTTGCCGTCGAGATCGATAAACAACATCGTCGGCGTGGCACGCACGCGGTTGGCGAGCGCGAATGCCTTTTCAGTGGTTTGCTTGCCCTGGAAATCGGTCATCTGCGTATCACCATTGACGTCGATCGGATACAGCAGGAACTTCGCACGATAGGCATCCTGGACGTCGGACTGGTTGAGGATGGTACTTCTCATGCGTTCGCAAAACGGACAGTCGTCCATTTCAAAGAACAGGAAGATCCCTTTCTTGCCCTGCTCACGGGCGGTCTGGAGTTCGGCGTGGAAATCGCCGAACTTGGGCTGGAAGAAATAGCTGAGGGGGTCACGCGTCTCCGCCTGCGCGGATACGGCGAATACCATCAGGAACGCGATAAACAGTTGGCGCATGGTGTCTCCTCGTTATGCAGTGGCTTATTTCTTGGTACGTGCACTTTTCTTGGCAATGAAGCTTTCCACCGATTCACGGGTAATCGCGCCCACTTGCTGGGCAACCATTTTACCGTCCGGGTTGTATAGATAGGTAGTCGGCAAGCCTTGAACCGGCCCGATCTGGCTGGCTACCTGGGCATTTCCCAGCACGATCGGGTAATCGACCAGCAGTCCGTCCGCGAAATCGGTCACCTGCTTGGCATTGCGATAATCCATGGCGATACCGATGACGACGAGGTTGTTCTTCTTCTCGCCGTGCAGCGCGATCAGGTCTGGAATCTCCTCCTGGCAGGGCGGACACCAGGTTGCCCAGAAATTCACCAGCACCCACTTGCCCTTGTAGCCGTCCAGCGTATGGGTCTTGCCGTTGGTATCGGTCAGCGTGAATCCGCCCGCATGGGCCCAGGAGGCGAGCAGTGCCAGTAATAGCCCGGCCAGCCATATCGGATAAAATCGACCACCTTGTAATGTCTGCATTGGTTTTACCATCATGAATGAATTCGCCACGAATCAATTTCGTACCGAGAAGGACTCGCTGGGCGAAGTCCAGGTTCCCGTGGACGCCTGGTATGGCGCACAAACGGCGCGCGCCGTCGCCAATTTTCCCATTTCGGGCCGCCGCGCGGATAAGGATTTCGTACTAGCCCACGTTCGCATCAAGCTCGCCGCCGCGCGCGCCAACTGCCAGCCGGACTGGCTGAGCGAACAGAAACGCGACGCCATCGTCGCCGCCTGCGAACAGATCCTGGCCGGCCGGCACATCGAGCAGTTCGTGGTCGACCGCTTCCAGGCCGGCGCCGGCACCAGCCACAACATGAACAGCAACGAGGTCATTGCCAACCTCGCCAACGTCGCGCTGGGCGGCGAAAAGGGCGCGTACAAGCCGGTCAACCCCAACGACGACGTCAACATGGGGCAGTCGACCAACGACACCATCCCCACCGCGATCCGCCTCGCCGTGCTGGCCAAGCTGCCGCACCTGGTCGCTGCGGTGCATGCTATGGCAGCGGAATTCTCGCGCCTCGCCGAGCGCGAGAAGGACACCGTGAAATCCGGCCGCACGCACCTGCAGGACGCGGTGCCGACCACGCTGGGGCAGGAATTCGCCGGGTACGCATGGACGCTGTCCCGCTGTGCCGCCGCGCTCGAAGCCGTGCGCCCGGCATTGTGCGAAATCGGCCTGGGCGGTTCCGCCGCCGGCACCGGCCTGAACACCTCGCCCGACTACCCGGCCCGCGTGGCGGCCGAACTCGCCAGGCTCACCGGGGAGCCGATCCGCGTCGGCCAACTGGTCGCGCAGATGCAGTCGATGAACGACCTCGCGCGCCTGTCGGGCGAGATCCGCAATCTGGCTTTGGAACTCACGCGCATTTCCAACGACCTGCGGCTGCTCGCCTCCGGCCCGCGCACCGGTCTGGGCGAAATCCAGTTGCCGCCGGTGCAGCCCGGTTCCAGCATCATGCCGGGCAAGGTCAACCCGGTGATGTTCGAGATGCTGAACCAAGTGTGCTTCCAGGTGCTGGGGCAGGACGCCGCCGTCTCCTACATGGTGCAGGCCGGGCAGATGGAATTGAACGTGATGATGCCGGCCCTGGGCAGCGCGCTGTTCGACGCCATGGACTGGCTGACCCACGCGATGAACGCCGCCACCGAAAAGAATCTCAAGGGGATTGTTGTAAACAGGGAGCGCTGCGCCTTCTTCATCCACCAGAGCGTCGCGCTCGCCACCCTGCTCAACACGCAGATCGGCTACAACCAGGCCGCCGAAGTCGCCAAGGAATCGGAGAAGTCCGGCCGTCCGGTACGCGACATCGTCGCCGAGCGCGGCCTGATGAGCGCCGCCGACTTCGACGCGCTGGTGTTGCAGGCCGCGCATGGCGTGGGAAGCGGCGGCGGCGCGGGCTGATGCCGCACTGATGCGATAATCACGGCCCTTTAGCCGAGCCCCCACCCCATGGCGATCCAGTGGTTCCCCGGTCACATGACCACCGCGCGCAAGAAGGCCGCGGAGACGATGGCGCAGATCGACGTGGTGGTCGAGGTGCTCGACGCGCGCCTGCCCGAGGCCGGCAGCAACCCCATGATCCACGAGCTGCGCCACTTCAGGCAACGCCCCTGCCTCAAGGTGCTGAACAAGGTCGATCTGGCCGATCCCGAGGCAACGCGCGCCTGGATCGACTATTTCAACAGGCAGCCCGGCGTGATGGCAGTGGCGATCTCGGCGAAGAAGCCCGGCGACGTGGCGAAGCTGCCGGGCCTGGCACAGAAGCTTGCACCACATCGCGACGATGCCTTCAAGCCGCTGCGGCTGATGATCATGGGCATTCCCAACGTCGGCAAGTCGACGCTGATGAACACCTGGGTCAAGCGCAAGGTGGCGGCGGTGGGCGACGAGCCGGCGGTGACCAAGTCGCAGCAGCGCATCAACCTGTCGCCGCGGCTGATCCTGGTCGACACGCCGGGAATGACCTGGCCGAAGATCGAACACGACGCCGACGGCTTCATGCTGGCCGCCAGCCACGCCATCGGCCGCAACGCGGTGATCGACGAGGAAGTGGCGGTATTTCTGGCGGGCATCCTGCTCGAACGCTACCCGGAGCTGCTGAAGGCACGCTATGGCTTCGCGCTTGAAGGGCTGGATGCGACCGGCGTGCTGGAGGCGGTGGCGAAGAAACGCGGCTGCATCCTCAAGGGGCGCGGCGGCGAACTCGACCTGGAAAAGGCCGCGATGATCCTGCTGACCGATTACCGCAGCGGCACGCTCGGTCGCATCAGCCTGGAGACGCCGGCGACACGGCAGGCGATGCTGGCCGCGGCGGAAAAGCCCAAAAAGACAGCCGCGCCCGAACCCGACGCGAGCGGCGACTGATCAGCCGCTCTGCGCCGATGCGGCGGCATCGAGCCAGGCGACCGTCTCCTGCCTGCCCTTGACGGCCGAGATTGGCAGCGTCTCGCCACGGCGCCAGCGCTGCAACGCCGCATGCTTGCCGGCGCCCGTGACCACGACCCACAGCTTCATACTGCGATTCAACCGCGCCGCCGACAGGCTCACGCGCTGGGGTGGTGGCTTCGGCGCATCGGATACGGCCAGCGCATCTGGACTGTCCGCCGCTGTTCCCCAGTGGTGGCCGGGGAAAAGACTCGCCGTATGGCCGTCCTCGCCCATGCCGAGCAGCACGACATCGAAATCGCCCACGCGCTCCAGCCAATCCGCATATACCGCTGCCGCTTCGTCGGCACCAAACTCGGCAGGGATCGGCCAGCGTTGTTCCTCGGGAATGTTCGACGCCGCTAGCCAGGCGGCCTCGGCCATGGCGCTGTTGCGCTCGGCATCATTGGCTGGAAGGCAGCGCTCGTCGCCATACCAGATATGCCAGCACGCATCGCCGGCACCACGCCGCGCGAGCTCGGTATACAAGGTGCGCGGCGTGGTACCGCCGGCCAGGACCAGGTGGAACGCGCCACGCGCGGCAATCGCCGCAGCGGCCTCGGCGCACAGGGCGTCGGCCAGCGCCCGCACCAGCGAATCGGCATCGGCGAACACCCGCCACTGGGTCGTCATCACAGTTCGTCGCGCCAGGTCTGGTCGTCGCTGTCGAACAGCCGATTCGCCTCGGCCGGCCCCCAGGACCCGGCGGGATAGGTCGGGATGAACTCGCGCTCGACGGTCCAGTTCCGGAGAATGGGATCGACTACCCGCCAGGCCCATTCGACCTCGTCGAAGCGGATGAACAGCGACCGATCACCCTCGATCACGTCGAGCAGCAGGGTCTCGTAGGCATCGAGCGTCTGCTCGTCGGTTTTCAGAAAGCTTGCGTTCATCTGCATCACGCGCGTATCCATGTCGAGGCCAGGCTGTTTCACATGGATTTCCATGCGCATCGATTCCTCGGGCTGGATCGACAGCAGCACCCAGTTCGGCGCCAAAGTTTCAACGGGCGTTTCACGGAACAGCTGTTGCGGCGGGTGGCGAAAACGGATTGCGATAATCGACGTCTGCTTCTCCAGTCGTTTTCCGGTGCGCAGATAGAACGGCACGCCGCGCCAGCGCCAGTTGTCGATGTAGAACTTGGCCGCGACGAAGGTTTCGGTAATCGAATTCGACTCGACGCCGTCTTCCTGCTGGTAGCCCATGACCGACTGGCCGTCGATGTTGCCGCGCGCATATTGCGCCCGCACAGCGTGGGCATGGACCGCGCGCTTGGCGATCGGCCGGATCGAGCGCAGCACCTTGACCTTCTCGTCGCGCAGCGCATCGGCCTCGAGCGCCGGCGGCGGTTCCATCGCAACGACCGTGAGCAATTGCATCAGGTGGTTCTGCAGCATGTCGCGCAGCGCGCCCGCGCGGTCGTAGTAGTCGGCGCGCTGCTCGATGCCGATCGACTCGGCCACCGTGATCTGCACGTGGTCGATGAAATTACGGTTCCACAAGGGCTCGATCAGCGTGTTGGCGAAGCGGAACACCAGCAGGTTCTGCACCGTTTCCTTGCCGAGGAAATGATCGATGCGATAGACCTGCTCCTCGTCGAAGTGCTGGTGCAACAGGCGGTTCAGCATCTGGGCCGATTCGAGATCCTCGCCGAAGGGCTTTTCGATCACCACCCGGTTCAGCCCGCGCGGCTTGTTGAGGCCAACGGCCTCGAGGTTCTGGATCACCGCACTGAATTCGGCCGGCTTGATCGCCAGGTAGAACACGGTGCTTGAGCACGCCGACTCTGGCGGCAGACGGTTGGCCAGTGCATGGAAGGACTCGACGTCGTTAAGGTCGCCCTTGTGATAGGAAAAACGGGCGATGAAGCGCTCGAACACCGGTGTATCGAGCGATCCCTTGATCCTGTCCTTGAGGACTTCGCGCATGTGCTCGCGCCAGCTGTCGGTCGTCCAGTCGCGCCGCGAGAACGCGATGATGGTCAGCGATTCGGCCAATCGGGCCGCCGCCTCGAGGTGATACAGCGCAGGCAACAGCTTGTTCGACGCGAGGTTGCCGGTCGCGCCGAAGATGACGAACGAACACGGCAGATTGTCGGAACTCGCATTCTTGGCCAGATTCATCTCAGCCCTCCTTCACTGCATGGCCGCCGAATCCCTGACGCATTTTCGCCAGCATTTTCGCGGCGTAGTCGTTTTTGCCCTGGCTGGCGAACCGCATCATCAGGGCCAGCGACATCGCCGGCGTGGGGATGCCCTGCTCCACCGATTCCAGCGCCGTCCAGCGCCCTTCGCCCGAATCGGCGACGAAGGGTTCAATGGATTCCAATGATTGATCCTTCGCCAGGAAATCGGCCGACAGATCCAGCAGCCAGGAACGCACCACGCTGCCATGCCGCCACAGCTCAGCGATTTCACCGATGTCGAGATCGAAGCCCGGCTTGTTCTTCATCAGCGCGAAGCCTTCGGCGAAGGCCTGCATCATGCCGTACTCGATGCCGTTGTGTACCATCTTGACGAAATGACCGGACCCGACCGGCCCGGTATGCAGCCAGCCCTCCGTCGGGGTGGGCGCGAGCGCCTCCATGTAGGGCTTGAGCCGCGCGGCGGCCGCATCGCTGCCGCCGAACATGATGCAGTAGCCGTTCTCCAGGCCCCACACGCCGCCGGATACGCCGGCATCGGCAAACTCGATCGCCTGTTTCGCCAGTTGTCCGGCGCGGCGCTGGTCGTCCTTGTAATAGGCATTGGCGCCGTCGACCACGAGATCGCCCGGCGACAGCAGTGGGGCGAGGGTATCCAGCGCTGTCTCGGTGGCCTCGCCCGCCGGCAGCATCAGCCAGACGATGCGCGGCGTCTGCAAGGCCGCCACCATGTCCTGGAGGGAGACACAGGCGAGATGCCCGGTTTCAGCTGCGATGGCCTCGCTCACGTCATGGCTGCGATTGGTGACTGCGATCCTGATCCCCTTGCGCGCCAGCCGCCGCGCCATGTTGCCGCCCATGCGACCGAGTCCGACAATTCCGAATTCCATACCTGGCTCCTTATTTGTAGTGGATGGCTTGCATGGCGCATCAATCGCGCCCGCGCAATCGCATGATAGGACGCCTGAATGACGGACAAGTTGCCTGACTGCGCACCTTGCCGGTGCACCACGCACCCAATCAGGTCAGCAGGCCGGGGAACAGCTTGCCGAGTCCGTCCGCGATCATCTCGACTGAAATCGCCGCGATGATCAATCCCATCAAGCGGGTGACGACATGAATCCCGGTTTTTCCCAGCCGCCGTGAAATCACGGGTGCGGCGCGAAATGACAGCCAGACCGACAGCGCAACCAGTCCGATCGGGATCAGCAGGGCCGTCTGATGCAGCACTTCGCCCTTGGCAGCGGAAGCCGCCACGATCACGTGGGTGATCGCACCTGGTCCGGCCAGCAGGGGAATACCCAGCGGCACCACGCCCACTGCATCCCGCTCCTCAGCCTCGACCGCTTCATCCTGGGTTTGCCGTTGTGGGCTGACGCGGGCCTGCACCATCGACAAGGCCAGCAGCAACAGCAGCAAACCGCCCGCCACCGCAAACGCAGCCAGGCGAATGCCGAAGAACGTGAGCAGCGGCTCACCCAGAAAGGCGAACAGCGTCAGCACCCCCAGCACGGTCAATGCGGCGATCCGTGCTGCTGCATGGCTCTGCGCAAGCGTGTAACCCTGGGTGGCCAGAAGAAACATCGGAATCACGCCGACAGGATCGACGATGGCAAACAGCGCGAGTGCGGCCTTGGCAAGTTCGAGGATGTCCATGGCCTGCATCATAGCCGCATGCCCTGACGGATTTCTAAGACCGGCGGAATAGCAGGTCCCACACGCCATGTCCCAGGCGGATGCCGCGCTGCTCGAACTTGGTCAGGGGGCGGGTATCGGGACGCGGCGCGTAGTCTGCCACGGTGTTGGCGAGCAGCTGTTCGCTGGAGAGCACCGCGAGCATCTGTTCGGCGTAATCCTGCCAGTCGGTCGCCAGGTGAATATAACCGCCAGGGCGGAGGCGGCTGGCAAGCAGTCGTACCAATGGCGGTTGGATCAGACGCCGCTTGTGGTGACGCTTCTTGTGCCAGGGATCGGGGAAAAAAATATGGACGCCGGTCAGACCGTCGGGCGCCAGCATGTGGGTCAGCACCTCGACAGCATCGTGCTGGATGACGCGCACGTTGGCGAGACCGTGTTCGCCGACCTGCTTCAGCAGCGCACCGACACCCGGCGTGTGGACTTCCACACCAAGGTAATCGTTTTCGGGGTGAGCGGCGGCAATCTCGGCCAGCCCCTCGCCCATGCCGAAACCGATTTCCAGAATGCGGGGGGCCGACCGGCCGAACACGGCGTCGAGATCGATCACGCCGGGCTGGTAGGGCAGCATGAACCGTGGTCCGATCTCGGCCAGCGCACGCGCCTGGCCGGAACCGACGCGCCCGGCACGCAGCACGTAGGAGCGGATGCGCGGATGCGCGCCGGTTTCGCTCGTCATGCTGTCATTTGCTGCCTGTAATGAGGCCGCTGGTCGGCGAGCTCGGGCTCGCTTGGTAGATCTTCTTCGGCATGCGGCCGGCGAGGAAGGCCTCGCGCCCGGCCTCCACCGCCTTCTTCATCGCCGAGGCCATCAGCACGGGATTGCCCGCGCCTGCAATCGCAGTGTTCATCAATACGGCATCGCAGCCCAGTTCCATCGCGATGGTGGCGTCGCTCGCTGTCCCCACACCGGCATCGACGATCACCGGCACCGACAGCCGATCGATGATGATCTGCAAATTCCACGGATTGAGAATGCCCATGCCGGAGCCGATCAGGCTTGCCAGCGGCATCACCGCGACACAGCCGATGTCCTCCAGCTGTTTGGCGGCGATGGGGTCGTCGGACGTGTAGACCATGACCTGGAAGCCATCCTTGACCAGCACCTCGGCGGCCCGGATCGTTTCGGACACGTTGGGATACAGCGACTCGGCGTCACCCAGCACTTCGAGCTTGACCAAGGAATGGCCGTCGAGCAGCTCGCGCGCCAGGCGCAGGGTACGGATCGCATCGTCTGCCGTGTAGCAGCCCGCGGTATTGGGCAGATACGTGTATTTCGACGGCGGCAGCGCATCCAGCAGGCTGGGCTGGCTGGCGTCCTGGCCGATGTTGGTACGGCGGATCGCGACGGTGACGATCTGCGCGCCCGAGGCCTCGACCGCGAGACGCGTCTGTTCGAAATCCTTGTATTTTCCTGTGCCGACCAGCAGACGGGAGGCATAGGGTTGTCCGGCGATGACGAGAGGTTCCATGGGGTGAGAGGTGAGAGGTGAGGGGTAAATGGTGGCGTGCCGGCTGGCTCAACCGCCGCCGACCGCGACCACGATTTCGAGCCGGTCGCCAGATACAAGCTGCGTATCCACGTGCTGGCTCTTAGGCACGATCGCGCCGTTGCGCTCGATCGCGATGCGCTTGCCAGCCAGGTCGAGGGTCTCGACGAGCCGGGCAAGTGAAAGCGGAGCTGGAAAGCTGCGGGATTCGCCGTTGATGAGCAGTTCAATCACAAAGCGCTTCTTCTATCGGAGGTGTGCAAGTTTCAGTATCATGACGGATTCTACCCTGAAGGGTACCGATACCGCGCGGGCGTCGTATAGTGGCATTACCTGAGCTTCCCAAGCTCATGAGGAGGGTTCGATTCCCTTCGCCCGCTCCAGATATGGCTTGCCGCCGATTGATTGGGGTCACTCCTGATAGTGTTAAGGCCATGAATACCAAGCCCGCCCCGTCCTCCCCCGACGCCTTGCTGCGCGAGGTCGATGCGCGCATGACGCAGGCGTTGGACAATTTCTTCCAGCGCAGTCGCACCGCGATCCAGGACACCATCTTCCGGGTGCTGGCCGACCGGATGGACACCCCGCACGTCACCACTGGACAAACCTGTCTCGACCTGCTCAACACCAGTCCGGAAGCCTTGTCCGCCGCGTTTGCCGACCAGTTTCGCCGCCACCTCGCCCGGCCCGAGACATTTCCCCGTCACCACGGCGATCCTGCGCCCGAACTGCAGCTGGTGGACGACGACACGCTCAAGCGTCAACTGGCCGAAGAGAAGCTTGCTGCCGACATGACCGAAACGCTGCGCGCCGACATGCTGCCGCTGTTCCGCCGCATCCAGGCGGTGCAACGGGCCAAGCAGGAAAAAAACACCAACCATCCCGATGCCTACGGCCCGCTTCCGGTCGTTCGCGCCCTCTCACGCGCACTTGATTCGCAAGGCATGAGTTCGGCATGCGGTACCTTTTTGCTCGAATGCGTACGCGCGCCGCTGCTCGATACGCTGAAACACACTTACACGGCGCTCAATCAATTTCTCAGCATGGTCGATCTTTCCGACCTTCCGGTGCCGGATGCCCCCCGCCCATCCCCGTCCCGACGAAGCGAGCCTGACGTAGGACACACTGTGCTGGCGCATATCCAGTCCGCCTCCGCCGCCGGAGGAACAGGCCCGGCAAGCGGCGGGTCTTCAATCGGGCTGCTACAGGGTGCCCCGCCGCGCAGCCTGGTCGACAGCCTGGCCGACTGGCATGCCTTCCCCCCCGGACCCACAAGCGCCGGCGGCGAAACACCGTCCTTGGTCCTGCGACAACTGCAGCAGGATGCACGCCAAGCCGGCACCGGTGCATTCGATCTCGCCATACTGGATGCCTTGGCGGGCCTGTTCGAATTCATCCTCGACGATCCCGCCGTCTCGCCGAACTACAAGGTCGAGATCGCGCACCTGCAGATCCCGGCCCTCAGGGTGGCGCTCATTTCGCCCGAGTTTTTCAGCGACGACCAGCACCCGGCACGCCAACTGATCGACCTGATGGGCCAGTTCTCCCGACGCTTTCCCGAAGGCGACGCGACGCACCACAGCGCGCTCGAGCAAATCCATACCGCCTGCGCCACCGTTCTCGACGACGCCGATCACCCGAACGAGGCTTTTGCCCGGGCACACAGCGCACTCGCCGTCTGGCTGGCGGGCGAGGATGCGCGCACGGAAGTCGCACTGAATGCTGAAGTCGCGCATCTGGAGCAGATCGAGCGGCAGGAACTGGGCACGCTGCTGGCGCTGGAAAACCTGAATGACCTGACCGAACGCTATCCCGCCCCGGAATCCGTCCTGCGGCGGCTGGAAACCGCCTGGGTTCCGCATATGGCCTCCCTGTACATGGCCGAATCCGGCGAAGGCCCCGACTGGCGGGCGGCCTGCCAGACCCTGCAGAATCTTTTCCTCAGCCTGCAGACGCCCGACAGCGATACCACGCGCGAAACCCGACTGCAATCGATCCCCGCCATCAATGCCGCATTGCGGCAGGGCCTCCTGGCCCAGGGGGCCGAACCGGCGCAATTGAAAGATTTCTTCAGCGCCATCACGGCCACTCAGGAATGCTGGATCCGCCCTGCCCTGGGACATCGCGAAGCGCTGGTGAGCACATTTACCCCGAAGCGCATCTCGCAAGCGCAAATCGAATCGTTGGCCGACCAGGTGCCGGCCCCACAGGAAAACGATCCCGCCCTGCTGCAGGCGCAACAATTGATCGAGGGCGACTGGGTGGATTTCGACCCGCCTTACGAGGGTCTTGCGACTGCCCGCGTGGCCTGGGTCGGCGTACGTGGCTACCTGCTGTTTTGTGACAGCGAAGGCGAGCAGCGCTTTTCACTGGATTGCGAGGGACTCGCGGTGGAAATCCGGACCGGCCGGGCTCGGATTCCGGAGCAGTCACTAACCCGAAATGCCATGCTGCGCCTTAAGGACAGCTTGGTAAACGGTCGCGCTTAATATTTCGGCTTCGACTACACTCAAGTTTCGTTCAGCTTGGCCGATAGGTCAGTTATGCGGTTGTGTGTCGATTTTTCGGCGCAATCGCCGACCACCGAACAGGGCAAACCCGCCGCGAGGCAGGGACGCAAAGTTACCGGTCTCGCCCGCCACATCCGGCTGACGAGATAGCGGGGCCGCCGGCAGTACTCCTGTCACGCGTACACCCTCCGTTGGCCGGCCAGCCGCCGATACCGCGAGGTGATCCCCATGGAGCGCGAGATGCCAGACAATTCAGTCGTAGTTAACCTCAATCAATTCGAGCGAGCGCGCCGTGCGCAGGTCTCCGCCGAGACTTTGTCCGTCCTGCACGGCTGCCGCGACCTGCTGATCGAAGGTGCGACCCGTGTGCTGACCCGGCAGACCGAGGCCATGGAAAACACCCTGCTGGCAATGGCCGACCGTTCGCCTTTGCTGGACACGCGCAATACGTATTACGGCGCCCAGGGTATCCTCAACAAGCAGGCCAACGAATTACTGAGTGCCTGCAAGGACGCCTACTGCCAGAACTTCAGCGATTTTGCGCTCAATCGCGAGAAAACGACTGGCAGCGAATTGCTCGAACTGTCCCTGGTGGACGACCAGGATTTCGAAATCACGCTGGCGGTCGATAAAGCCACCTCGCGACTGCGCTTCAACTGCGCCGAGGAACTGGTTGCCCTGGATGCTCGTATTGCCCATCTGCTGGGCCGCAGCGATCTCGCCGAGAACGACAACCCGCTGGGCCCGCGCGCGCTGTGCGAAGCGATGCTCGACGGCATCACCCGCATGCAGCTGGAACAGGATGTGCGAATCGTTCTCCTGAACCAGTTCGATCTGGTGCTCACCACCGAACTCGCCCACATCTACCAGGCCATCAACCGCCATCTGATCGACCGCGGCATCCTGCCTGACCTGAAAGTCGGCGCGAAGAACCGGGCACAAAGCTCTGGCCCCGCCCAACACGGCACGCCCTCTGCCGGTACGGGCCCTGCCATGCAGGGACAAACCGGCGGCGACATGTTCAGGCTGTTCGAGCAGCTCGCGCATGGCGGCGCGCCGGCCACAGGCGGATATGCCGCCGGTACCGGTGCGGGCGGCGGCAGTGCGGCGGCCGGGCTTGCCGGCTTCAGCCTGCTTGATTCGCTCAGCCAACTTCAATCCGGCGCCCTCATGCTGCCCGGCGGCGGACGCTTCGAACTGCCCCTGCTGGAAGCCACCAATGTCAGCAACGTGCTGCGCAGCTTGCAGCAAAGCCCGGTCATGCAGGCAGCCAGCCCGCTCGATGCGGTGCTGGTGGACGCCGTGGCCATGCTGTTCGACGTGGTGTTCGACGAAGCCTCCATCCCCGATCGCCTCAAGGCCCAAATTGCGCGCCTGCAGATTCCGGTGCTGAAGGCGGCGATGCTGGACCGCAATTTCTTCTCGCAGTCGAATCATCCGGTGCGCCGCATGCTGGATGCGATCGCCACGCTTTCCGTGCACCTGCCCGACAACGAGACGGGCAATGCCCGTCTCGATGCCATCTCGCAAGTGGTCAGCCGGGTGCTGGACAGTTTCGAGCAGGACATTGCCGTATTCGAATCCGCTGCCATCGAGCTGGAGGCCATGGCCTCCACTCTGGAAGAAACGCTCGAGGAGACGGTGGATGTCAGCCTGCAACCGGATATCGCCCAGATCAAGCAAAGCGAACGTGCCGAACTCGCGCCGGTCATCGTGCATGATTTCATCAATCGCGCGCTAAAGGACCAACAGGCAGGCGATGCGGTGCGCGAATTCCTGCGCCGCGACTGGGCGCAGTTGCTTACCCAGGATTACATCAGCGAAGGTGAGCAGGGCGCGCATTTCAACAGCCATGTCGAAACCATGCGCGAACTGGTCTGGAGCGTGCAACCCAAGGCGGATATGGATGCACGCCTGATGCTGGTGCGCATTCTGCCCGGGCTGCTGAAGCGCCTGCGTGAAGGTACGGCAGAAATCGACCTGCCGCAGAAACTCTCCGATCGTTTCTTCGCCACCCTGGTCATCCTGCACGCCAACGCGGTACGGCCCAATGCCCAGCCGGTTCCGTTGCCCGACATCACCCCCGAAGAAATCGAAGCGCTCGCGCCTGCCGTACCGGAAGCCCCCCCGATCGTGGCAGCCGAAGCCGAGCCGGCCACGCCTGAAGTGGAAGACGAATTCACCCAGCGCGCCCTTGCCCTGAACAAGGGCGACTGGGTGGAATTCCACTACGATGACGGCACGTTCCGCTGGGCACGACTGGGCTGGGTCAGCAGCATCAAGAACACCTACCTGTTCTCGGATCAGGATGGCATGAACAGCTTTTCCATCGGCCTGCATCGCCTGGCCGACAAGCTGCGCCGCGGCGAAGCCGTACTGGTCGAACGCAAGTCGATCACCGAATCGGCGTTCGGCAAGCTGATGAACCTGTTCCGCCAGAAACTCGGTCACGCCTGAGCAGGCAACTGACTCGCGGGCTTCGCTTGCCCCTCCTTTCGCCACGGCTTGTACCCTAAACGGTGCTACCCTGCCGGGGTGAAAAAATCATTTGCGTCCCGCATCATCCACTGGCAGTTGCACCACGGTCGCCATACCCTGCCATGGCAGGGCACACGCGATCCCTACCGTATCTGGCTGTCGGAAATCATGCTGCAGCAGACCCAGGTTGCCACGGTCATCCCCTATTTCGAGCGTTTTGTCGCCCGTTTCCCCGATCTGCCGGCCCTGGCCGCCGCCCAGGAAGACGACGTGCTCGCGTTGTGGAGCGGGCTTGGCTACTACAGTCGCGCGCGCAATCTGCACGCGGCGGCACGCGCCGTCGTGACCCGACATGGCGGGATATTTCCGGCCCGGCCCGACGCCATCGCACAACTGCCGGGCGTGGGGCGCTCGACCGCTGCGGCCATTGCAGCGCTGGCATTCAGCCAGCGCTGCGCCATTCTCGATGGCAACGTCAAGCGCGTCCTGGCACGCCATGGCGGCATCGCTGGCTGGCCCGGCGACAAGACAGTCGAGTCGGCGTTGTGGACGCGGGCCGAGTCGCTGCTGCCGGACACGGCCATCGAGACCTACACCCAGGGCATGATGGATCTTGGCGCACTCGTCTGTACCCGTAGCCAGCCAAATTGTGCGGTCTGCCCGGTCAATGCCGACTGCGTCGCCCATGCGCAAGGCCGCGTCCAGGAATTGCCAGCACCACGCCCCAAAAAAGCACTGCCGGAAAAGCAGGTACAGATGCTGCTGCTGCTCGACCGCGGCGAACTCATGCTTGAAAAGCGTCCCTCGCAGGGTATTTGGGGCGGCTTGTGGAGCCTGCCCGAACTGGCTCCCGACGTCGACGCCGCCAGCCATTGCCGCGAGCGCTTCGGCTTCACCGCGCTGGCCCAGCAGGCTCTCCCGCAGTTCACACACAGCTTCACCCACTTCAAACTGCACATCCAGCCGGTTCGGCTCCAGTTGGCGCCACGCCACGACACGCCACCCGGCCAGATCTGGCTCCCTCTGGCCGATGCACTCGATGCAGCGCTCCCCGCCCCCGTACGTACGCTGGTCAGACAACTCGACCACAAACGAATCCTCTGAGTACTGCCCGTGCTGCATTTGCCATGCTATAAAGCGGCAACCTGATAAAACAAACTTCCGACGCCCAGTGGCTCAAGCGTATTTCTTTTTCTGGCGGCTGGTGTTGCTGACATGTCTGCTCAGCCCGCTTACCGCATCAGCCGGAATCATCGTCAATCCCGACGTTGAAGGCCACAGCATCAGCATCACCTCCCTGCGCAACATTTACACTCTGCGCCAGACGTTGTGGCCCAACCACCAACCCATCGTGGTTTTCGTCCTGCCGGATGACCATCCGGCGCACGTGGCCTTCGCCAAGGAGAAGCTCGGCCTGTATCCCTATCGTCTGCGCCAGACCTGGGACCGGATGAGCTTCAGCGGAATGGCCAGTGCGCCGATTCAGGTAAAGGACGAGAACGAAATGCGGGCACGCGTTCGAGCCACACCGGGCGCAATCGGTTATACAAGCAAGGACATGGTTTATGACGGCATCAAGACGCTTAGGCTGGAATAGCCTGCTGTTGGGCAGCCTGCTGGCAGTGTCGCCCGTCCGGGCTGACGAACTGGCCGGCCCCCGCTACCAGATCCAGGGGTTCGCCGCCCAGGGGCTGATCGGCAGCACCAACAACCGTTTCTTCGGCGACAGCCGGAACGGCGTCAGCACCGAGTTCACCGAAGCCGGCCTCCATGGGACCTGGCAGGCGCTCGACGCGGTGCGGCTGTCCGGCCAGATCCTGTATCGGCGTGCGGGCGAAAGCGATCGGGATGGCCTGCGCGTGGATTATGCCCAAGCGGACTGGCAATTTTACCAGACCGATGTCAGCCAGCTCGGACTCAAGTTCGGCAAGGTCAAGCTTCCCTACGGCCTGTATAACGAAACGCGCGACGTACCGTTCACGCGTTCCGGCATCCTGTTGCCGCAGTCGGTCTATGTCGACAACAGCCGCGACTTGCTACTCGCCGCGCCCGGAGCCTTCCTGCATGGTGCCAGCGTGCAGGAATACGGCGCGTTCGATTTCCTGCTGGGCTGGGTGCGTCCCAATTTCGACAGCCCCTCCGTCGATTACAGTTTTCTTGGCAACACGCGGCCGGGCAAGCTGGAAGGCAAGGGCGCACTGGGCGCCCGCCTGCGCTGGGATCTGCCGACCGATACCACGTTGATGCTGACCTATGCCAATGCCAGGGCCGAGTATGCGCCCGGCAGCAGCGACACGCTGGCAGCAGGCAAGGTGCAGTTCCGCAATATCCTCTTCACGGCCCAGCAACGCCTCGATACCGTCACATTGACGGCCGAGTATGGCGAGCCCCGCTTCGATACCGCAGGCTTCGGCCCGTTCCTGCCCAACAGCCACCGGGTCATCCAGGCGGGGTATCTCCAGGGCGAATGGCGTTTCCTGCCAGCCTGGGAACTGATGCTGCGCCATGACGTCTTCTACCGGGACAAGCACGACAAGGACGGTCGTCTGTTTGCCGCCGCCACCGGTCTGCCGGCCCACAGCATGTTTGCCCGCGACACGACGCTGGGACTGCGCTGGGACACCACGCCGAACCTGATGCTGCGTGCAGAGTTCCACCATGTCGATGGCACCGGCTGGCTGCCGGGCCCGGACAACCCTGTCTTTCTCAGCCGCGAACAACGCTGGAACATGTGGCTCCTGCAGGCAGCCTATCGGTTCTAGGCCATGCGATCGCCCGTCTTTCTCAGCCTGAAATGGAAGCTGCTGCTGCCGCTCACGCTGGCCATGGCGATCGGTACGATGGCGCTCACCTGGATCAACGACGCCAACCTGCGCCGCGAAGTCCAGCAGACACGCCTCGATAGCGCAACCCGCAACGAGGCGCTGCTACGCTTCCTGATCCAGCAAAACGAACGTCAGCTGGTGGATGCAGGATCGGCACTGGCCGATTTTCTGGTGGCCAGTCATGGCGGCCCACCCGATCTGGATGCCGGCTTCGCCCTGCAGCCTTACTGGGAACAGCTCAGCCTCAACCAGGGATTCGAAAGCCTGCGCCTGTACGATGCCGGTCAACGATTGCTGACCGGTTTCGGCAGCATGCCGGCGCCCGACGTATTGATCGCGTCCCGGCTCGGTGAGGTGCTCTCGAACGAACATCCGGCCAGCGGCCTGTACTGTGCCGAACGCTGCCTGTTTTACGGCATGGCGCCGGTGCTACGCCAGGGCCGCACCGCCGGCGTGGTGGTAGTCTCGATGGACCTGTCCAACCTGCTGAGCACGTTTGGCCAAAGCAGCGGGCATGACCTGGCGGTCGCAGTCGACCGTCAGCAGAAAACCGCGCTGATCGCCGCCACCACCCCGGACATCGGGGCAATGGTGGGCCAGGCGGATTTCGTTCCTTATCCACAACGGCTGCAGATCGAATCGGCGCTGACCCACAGCAAAGGCAAGGCCTATGTATGGCAAAAGCTGAAGCCGCTTGCGAGCACGCCCGACACCCCGTATTTCATCGCGCGCAAGGACGTAACCGATGCCGAGCGCGCCATCAGGCAATCCTTCCTGACCAATCTGGTCACGGGGCTGACCGTTTTCATCCTCGCCGAAGGCGTGCTGCTGGTTTCGCTCGCCTGGCTGATGCGGCGGATGAACCGGGTCAGCACCGGCCTGCCATTGCTGGGCGACGGCCGCTGGCGCGACGCACGCCAGCATCTGCAGTTCCGCGACATCGCACCGGGCGACGAACTCTCCACCCTGGAAAAAGCGGCGCTCACGCTCGCCAGCCAGCTTGAATCGCTCGACACCGCCGCACGCAGCCAGCAGAACGATCTCGCCAAGCTGGTCGACACCCTGTCGCACGAACGCGACTTCATCTCCGGCCTGCTGGACACGGCGCAGGCGCTGATCCTGACCCAGGATCGCCAGGGCGTGATCCGCATGGCCAACCATTACGTGGAAACCCTGACCGGCCTCACCGAGCAGCAGCTGATCGGGCAGGACTACTTCAAGCAGATGATCGCGCCACAGGAAAGCCGCGACTGGCGTTCGCGGCTTCTCGTTCATTTCCTCAACGACCCCGCGCCGCTGCGATTCGAGGCGCTGCTCGCCACTCCCGACGGCCTGCGCAACATCACCTGGGTGCATTCGCTGATCGGCCCAAAAGGCGACAGCGAACCCCTGATCCTCTCGGTGGGACTGGACCTGACCGAACTCAAGAGCGCGCAGGCACGCGCCAGCTATCTGTCCGACTACGACACGCTGACCGGACTCTACAACCGCCAGGGCTTCCAGCGGCGGCTGGCCCACGCCCTGACCGAACTGAAGAGCGGCGCCCTCCTGCTGATCGACCTGGATGATTTCAAGGCGATCAACGACCTGGCCGGCCACAGCGCCGGCGATGCCGTGATCCAGAACATGGCCGAACGGCTGCGCGAACTCCAGCCGGCACCCAAGCTGGCCGCACGGCTGGGCGGCGACGAGTTTGCCCTGTATTTCGAACCCCTGCCGGACGCCCAGTTGCTGCAGACTGCGCGTTTTCTGTGCAAGGGCGACCGCGACCAGCACATCGCCACCGCCTGCGTCGGCATCGCCGTAGTCCAGCCCGACTGCACCACGGAAAGCCTGCTGGGCCATGCCGATCTGGCACTATCCCAGGCGCGTGCCAAAGGCCGCTCCAACTGGCATCTCTACAACCCGGGGGACGGCACCCGCGAAAGCCTGCTGGACCGCACGTCGCAGCTTGCATTGATCACCGACGCGCTGCACGACAACCGGCTGGCGTTGTTCCTCCAGCCCATCATGTCGATCCAAGCCGGACGGGCCGTGCACTATGAGGCGCTGCTGCGGGTCCGGGCGCCGGACGGGCAGATTCTGCCGCCCGCTCCGCTGATCGCTGCGGCCGAAGCCTCGGGGCTGATCCGGGAGATCGATCAGTGGGTGCTGCAGCATGCCATCTCTCTGATCGCAAGCCGGCCCGGTCTGCACCTTGCGGTCAACCTGTCCGCCCGCAGCCTCGACAACCCCGAGTTGCCTGCCCTGTTGCAAGCCATGCTGGAGCAGCAAGGCGTCCAGCCGCATCAGCTGATCCTGGAAATCACCGAAACAGCGACCCTGAACCAGATGACGCATGCCGAAATCCTGCTCACCGGCATTCGAACGCTCGGCTGCAAGCTGGCGCTGGACGATTTCGGCGTGGGCTTTTCCACCTTCCAGTACCTGAAACATCTGCCGGTGGATTTCGTCAAAATCGACGGCTCATTCATTCGCACGCTGGATCACAGCGAGGACGATCGCCTGTTCGTAAGAGCCCTGGTCGAGGCCATACACGGCTATGGCAAGCTGGCGATTGCGGAATACGTCGAGACCGAGGCCATTCTTCGGTGGGTGACGGAACTTGGCGTGGACTATGCCCAGGGCTATCACTTCGGCCGACCTCAGCCGGCCGAATCGGTACTTCCGCTCAAGCCTGGCTGATTGCGGACAGGGTGCTATACCTAACATTCTCACGCCCCACACCAGGAGGTTGCCATGAATACACGGCTCGATTCATCCAGCACCGCCGTCTTCGATCTCGACGGTTTCCTGATCGATCCCGCCATGTGGAATGAAAGCCTGGCCGACCGTATCGCCCAAACTGACGGCATCGGTCCCCTCAGCAAGGCGCAATTTGCCCTGCTGCAGGCCTTGCGGAGCGAGTTCTCCAAGTTCAACACCGTCACCGCGCTCAGCCATGTCTGCCACCTCATTGGGCAAGAAGCCGACTGCATGCAACACCTGTTCCCCAATCCGCGCGAGGCCTGGCGCCTGGCAGGGCTTCCCAATCCGGGCGAGGAAGCCAAAACCTATCTCTGAAGCTGCCTGGCCAGGCAGCCTGAACGGCAACATCCGCTGCGTGCCGGGTGCTTTTCCTCGCCCGGAATCCGGTAAGATTGGCGTTTTCCATTCGTTAGAGAATTTTCACCATGTCCATGGCCGACCGCGACGGCGTCATCTGGTACGACGGCAAGCTCGTCCCCTGGCGCGACGCCACCACCCACGTCCTGACCCACACCCTGCACTACGGCATGGGTGTCTTCGAGGGCGTGCGCGCCTACAAGGCCGAACAGGGCACGGCGATCTTCCGCCTGCAGGAGCACACCGACCGCCTGTTCCGCTCGGCCCATATCCTCGGCATGAAGCTGCCCTTCGACAAGGACACCATTTCCGAGGCGCAGCGGACGGTAGTGCGCGAGAACAAGCTCGAATCCGGCTATCTGCGCCCGATGGCGTTTTTCGGCGCCGAAGCGATGGGCATCTCGGCCAAGAACCTGTCGGTGCACGTCATCGTCGCCGCCTGGCCCTGGGGTGCCTACATGGGCGACGAAGCGATCACCAACGGCATCCGCGTGAAGACCAGCTCGTTTTCGCGCCACCACGTCAACATCACGATGTGCAAGGCCAAGGCCAACGGCAACTACATGAACTCGATCCTCGCCCACAAGGAAGCCGAGATGGACGGCTACCAGGAAGCCCTGCTGCTGGACGTCGACGGTTTCGTCGCCGAAGGCTCGGGCGAGAACTTCTTCATGGTCCGCAACGGCAAGCTCTACACGCCCGACCTCACCGCGGCGCTGGAAGGCATCACGCGTGACACCATCGTGCAGCTCGCCGGCGAGATCGGCCTGCAAGTGGTCGAAAAACGCATCACGCGCGACGAGGTCTACTGCGCCGACGAGGCCTTCTTCACCGGCACCGCCGCCGAGGTCACACCAATCCGCGAACTCGACAACCGCACCATCGGCGAAGGTACGCGCGGCCCCATCACCGCCAGGCTGCAGGCGATGTATTTCGACTGCGTACATGGCCGTGCCGCAGCCCACACCGACTGGCTCAGCCCGGTCTGAAGCGGGCGTGACATGAGCGAGCGGCACGACAATACCCAACGCGTCATCGAAATCACCGAAAGCGACCTGCCACTGCATTGCCCAATGCCTCAGCAGAGCGACTGGAGTGCCCACCCGCGCGTCTACCTGCCTATCGAGGCGCGTGGCGATGCATTGTGCCCCTATTGCGGCACGCTCTATCGCCTGAAAGGCAAGCCCAGCGGCAGCCATCACTAGGTCTGTCGTCCCTGGCCCGGGGCGGCAGGTCCTGATTCGAGAACCATGTCCGAATCCACGTTTCCCACTCCCGAAGCTGCCGAGGCCGCGTTCTACGCGGCTTTCGAGACCCGCTCGCTTGACGCCATGATGGCGGTCTGGGCCAGCGACGACAGCATCGCCTGCATCCATCCCCTGGCCGCGCCGCTGAATGGACGTACCGCCGTAGCGGCCGGCTGGCGCAGCATGTTCGAGGCCGCGGGTCAGTTCAGCGTACGGGTGGAAATCGCCCACCAGCTACGCGAAACCTCGCAGGTCGTCCGTATCGTTCGCGAATACCTCGTCATCGGCCAGGAGACGGAACCGCGCCCGCTCATACTCGCGACCAATGTCTACCGCAAGGAAGCCGACGGCGGCTGGCGCATGGTGCTGCACCACGCCTCGCCGCTCCAGGTGGGCGACACGCCGCCCTCGCGCACGCCGCCCGTGGTCCTGCATTAAGAAGGATCGGCAGCGATTTGGCTAAACCCCGCGCCATGTCTTTTTCGGAAAACATGGCTTATCGCGCCCCTGTCTGGCTGCCCGGCGGCCACCTGCAAACGATCTACAGCAGCCTGTTCATCCACGCTCCGCCCGTAGTCTACCGGCGTGAGCGACTGGAACTGCCGGATGGCGACTTTCTCGATTTCGACTGGGTGGACGGCCAGACCGGTGCCCCCGTCGTGGTACTGTTCCACGGCCTGGAAGGCAGCGCCGACAGCCACTATGCGCGCGACCTCATGGCTCATGCCGGAACACGCGGCTGGCATGGCGTGGTGGCGCATTTCCGCGGCTGCTCGGGCGAGGACAACCGCCTGCCGCGTGCCTATTTTGCTGGCGACAGTGAGGATATCGAACGCATGCTGCGCCATGTCAAATCCTTGCACGTCCGTGTCCCGGTTTACGCCGTCGGCGTCTCGCTTGGCGGCAACGCCCTGCTGAAATGGCTGGGCGAACAGGGCGAAGCAGCACGTACGCTGGTCGAACGCGCCGCCGGCGTGTCTGCACCTCTCGATCTCACCGCAGCCGGCCACACGCTTGATCGCGGTTTCAATCGCCGCGTCTATACCGCGCGTTTCCTCGTCACCCTGAAGCAGAAGGCGCTGCGCAAGGCCGTAGGCTTTCCCGGCGTCCTGGATGCGAAAGCGATTGCAGCCGCCACCACCTTCCGCGAATTCGACACGCTGGTCACGGCCCGGCTGCACGGCTTTCGCGATGCCGACGACTACTGGCTGAAGGTCTCCTCCAAACCCCTGTTGCACGCCATCGCCGTTCCCACACTCGTCATCAACGCGCGAAACGACCCGTTCCTGCCCGCGTGGGCATTGCCGTCGCCGGACGAAGTCTCGCCTGCCGTCACGCTCGAACAACCTGCCACCGGCGGCCACGTCGCCTTCCCTTCCGGCCCGTTTCCGGGCAACCTCGACTGGCTTCCACGCCGATTGATGCAGCATTTCGACATATAGCCCGGGTAGAATCGATCCATCTGAAAACAGGGAGCGTGTTGTGGAATACCCCAAGGAAATCTTCAAGGCCTATGACATCCGCGGCATCGTCGGCACGACCTTCACGCCGGAAATCGTCGAGGCCATCGGCCACGCCATCGGGTCGGAGGCCGTGGCGCGCGGCCAGACCGAAATCTGCATCGGCCGCGACGGCCGCCTGTCCGGCCCCGATCTCGCCGCAGCGCTTGGGCGCGGCATCCGCAAGGCCGGCATCGGCGTCGTCGACCTCGGCATGGTCGCCACGCCGATGACCTATTTCGCCGCCTACCAGCTCGGCACCAACAGCGCAGTGATGGTCACCGGCAGCCACAACCCGCCCGACTACAACGGCCTGAAAATGGTGCTCGGTGGCGAGACGCTATCGGGCGAGGCCATCCAGAAGCTGCGCGAGCGACTGGTGAACAACGATCTCGCACACGGCGACGGAGGCTACCGCCAGCACGACATCGCGGGCGAATATCTCACGCGCATCGTATCGGATGTGAAACTCGCGCGGCCGATGAAGATCATCATCGACTGCGGCAACGGCGTACCCGGCGCCTTCGCGCCCAAACTCTATCGCGACATGGGCTGCCAGGTGGAGGAACTGTTCTGCGAGGTCGACGGCAACTTTCCCAACCATCATCCCGATCCCTCGCAGCCCAAGAATCTGCAGGACCTGATCGCCGCGCTGAAAACCAGCGACGCCGAAATCGGTCTCGCCTTCGACGGCGACGGCGACCGCCTCGGCGTGGTCACCAAGGACGGCAGCATCATCTTCCCCGACCGCCAGTTGATGCTGTTCGCCGACGATGTGCTCAGCCGCAATCCGGGTGCCGAGATCATTTTCGACGTGAAGTCCACCCGCAATCTGTTCGGCTGGATCCGCGAACGCGGCGGCCGCCCGCTCCTGTGGAAGACAGGCCACAGCTTCATCAAGGCGAAAATGAAGGAAACCGGCGCGCTGCTGGCCGGCGAAATGTCCGGCCACGTGTTCTTCAAGGAGCGCTGGTTCGGCTTCGACGACGGCCTCTACGCCGGTGCGCGCCTGCTCGAATACCTGAGCAAACAGCCCGACATCAATGCCACCCTGCACAGCCTGCCCGACACGGTGAACACACCCGAGCTCAACATCAAGATGGCCGAAGGCGAGCACTACGCGCTGATGGACACCCTGCAGAAAACCGCGCGCTTCCCCGATGCCAAGGAAATCATCACGCTCGACGGTCTGCGTGTCGAGTACGCCGACGGCTTCGGCCTCGCGCGCCCGTCGAACACCACGCCGGTGATCGTGCTGCGCTTCGAGGCCGACAATGCCGCCGCGCTGGAAAAAATCCAGGCCGACTTCCGCCGCGTGATCCATCAATCCGCGCCCAACCTCGTACTGCCGTTTTGAGCGCACGGCCTTGATCCGTCCAGGCGATCCGCCGCGCAGCTTGCATGTCATCGGCGGCAAGCATCTGGGCGGCGCGGAACGTTTCTTCATCCGGCTGGTGAACGCGCTGGCGCGCCATGGCCAGCCCGTTGCCGCGGTCACCGTGGCCGGCGGCGAAATCGCACATGCCATCGCCCCGGCGGTGCGCCATTATCACGCGCCAATGCTGGGGGTGTGGGACGTGTACTCGCGCTGGAAGATCAACCGCGCCATCGCGGAGTTCCAGCCCGACGTGGTGCAGACTTATATGGGACGCGCCACGCGCATCGTGCATCTGCCTGCCAACCGGCCACCGGTGCACTTGGCCAGGCTGGGCGGTTTCTACAATCTCAAGGGCTATCGCCATGCCCACACCTGGGTCGGCAACACACAAGGCATTCGCGACTACCTGACCGCGCATGGCCTGCCTGCCGACCGCGTGCATTGCATCGGCAATTTCGTCGACACACCGGAACGCCTGTCGATCGCCGCGCTTGATGCGCTGCGTCACCAGCTCGGCCTCGATGGCTGCCGTATCCTGCTCGGCCTCGGCCGGCTGCATCCCAACAAGGGCTGGAGCGATCTGCTGCATGCCTTCGCCAGACTGCCGGCCGAGGCCGACGACGGCAGGCCGCTGCATCTGCTGATGGTGGGCGACGGACCGTTGCGCAAGGAACTGGAAGCCTTGTCGGGGCAACTCGAAATCGCTGCGCGCGTCCACTGGATCGGCTGGAAGAACGACCCGGCGCCGTATTACCAGCTGGCCGATATATTCGTCTGCGCGTCGGTGCACGAACCGCTCGGCAACGTCATCCTGGAGGCCTGGGCGAACCATGCCCTGATCGTCGCCACGCGCGCGCAAGGCCCGCTGGAACTGATGCAGAATGGCATCAACGGCTTGCTGGCCCCGCTGGCCGATGCGGCAGGACTGGCTGACGTATTGCGCGTCGCACTGGCGCTCGATGCCGATCACAAGGCCCGACTGATCGAGGCGGGCCATGCCGAAGTAACGCGCCATTATTCCGAAGCGGCGATCCTATCGGACTATACCGCGCTCTATGCAAGCCTGATGGATCAGTCGACCGGGAGCGGTGCCGGCCGGTGCAGCAGATAGCCCTGCACGAAATCCACCCCCATCTTTTTCAAACTGGCCAGTTCGGCTTCGGTCTCGACCTGCTCGGCAATGGTCTGCTTGCCCAGCTCATGCCCCAGCGTATGCATGGCCTTGACGATGGCAAGCTTTTCGCGGTCGTGGTCCATGCCGCGCACGAAATCCCCATCGATCTTGAGATAGGCCACCGGCAAGCGCTTCAAATAGCCGAACGACGACTGTCCCTTGCCGAAGTCGTCCAGCGCGAACTGGATGCCGCGCGACTTCAATGCGAGGATCAATTTCTCGCACGAATCGAGACTGTCGATGGCAGCGGTTTCGGTCACCTCGAAACTGATCCGCGCAGGGTCGAAGTGGTACTGGCCGATTTCGTCGAGTATGAATTCGGCCGTACCCGGATCGCTGAGGCTGCGCCCTGACAGGTTGATCGCATAACTGGCCTCGTCTTCTGGATGCGTATCGAGATAGGCGAAGAAATTACGGATCACCCAGCGATCGAAGCTGGGCGCCAGCCCATACCGTTCGGCTGCCGGCAGGAATTCGCCCGGCGAGATGATCGTACCGTCCTCCCCGCGCAGGCGCAGCAGGATTTCATAATGCTGCGTCGCGACGTCCGACGACAGGGCGACCTTCTGCTGGCGATAGAGGACGAACCGGTGTGCCTCGAATGCCTTGGTGATGGCGCCCACCCACTGCATCTCGTCGTTGATCTTCTGCAGGGCAGGGTGGGTTTTCTCATAGACCTGGATCGCATTGCCGCCCAGCGACTTGGCGTGATAGCAGGCCGTGTCGGCCTGCGCCAGGATCTCGCCGATATCGATCATGCCGCCATGCAACTCGGTTACCCCGAAGCTCACCCCGAGGCGGAACACTTTGTCGTCCCATTCGAAACGGAAACGGCCGATCTCGTCGCGCAACCCCTGTATGTGATCCATCGCTGCGGGCAATGCAGTATCGACGAACAGCAGGCCGAATTCATCGCCTCCCAGCCGCGCCAGATAATGATTCTTGCCTTCCGCACGCTGTGCCATGATGGCCGTCAGGCGTTGCAGCAAGGCGTCGCCCGCACGGTGTCCGCAGGTGTCGTTGACCAGCTTGAATCGATCCAGGTCGATGTAGCAGAAAATGCCATGCCGCGCCTCCTGCTGCACACTCTGCAAGGCCTCCGTCAGTTTGTCTTCCATCATGCGGCGATTCCACAGACCGGTGAGCGGATCGCGCTCGGCCTGCCAGGCCAGCCGCTGCATCAGACTGCGGCGCTCACTCTCGTCCTGGAACACCAGCACGCCACCCTGCACCTTGCCGTCGCTGGAACGGATCGGCGCCGCAGTATCGCTGATCGCAATCCGTGCGCCATCCTGGCGGCGAATGACCGTATGGTTGCCCAGCTCGACCACCCTATTGCGCCGCAACGCCTGTTCGAGCGGATTCGCCACGGGTGCGCCACTCTGTTCATTGGCCAGCGGCAGCACCTCGGATACCTGCCGCCCCTGCGCATCGATACTGCTGAAACCGGTCAGCGCTTCCGCCCTGGGGTTGAGGAATTCGATCCGCCCTTCCGCATCGGTGACGACCACGGCATCCGCAATGGATTCGATCGTCACGCGCAGGCGTTCCTTCTCGACCAGCAGGTCGTCATGCTCATGCCCTAGCGCAGCGATCAGCCGGCTGACATGATCGGCCATGCGATTGAACATCAGCTGGGTATCGCGCACCTCGGGCGGCGAGCCGTATACCAGGCTGGCGCGCGCGTTGAAATCGCCGGACTCGATCGCCCGTGCCGCCGTACGCAGGGCGTACAGGCCGCGCAGGTTGATTTGAAGCAGCCAGCGCAGCAGCAACATGACGCCGATCAGACTGCCGACTGCCAGCGCAGTGAAGCGCACCGCCAGGACCCACAAGCCCTGAATGGTCGGCGCGTCATCCAGGGCAACCGAAACCGTACCGTAGGATGCGCCGCCGACGACGAGCTCGGATTGCGCGCGGGGCGCACGGATATCCACCAGCGTGGCGAACCAGGCCGGATAAGGGTGCAGCTCGGATGGCGTGTCCGCCTCGAACGCGACCTGGCGGGTGGCGAAGCGCACATTCAGGGTATGGAAACGGTCCACGCGTGCATGGATCGCCTGCTCGATCGCAGGGTAATCACGCAACAAGGCCTGATCCTGGATCGCCGTCATGATCGCGCCCAGTTCGCGCTCCGCACCCACATCGAGTTGTTGCTGGGCGCGTTCGGTAAGCGGCAGGCCCAGCACCGCCAACGCCACCAGATACATGACGAGCACCAACACGAACACCGTGCCCAGGATGCGCGCATGCAGGCTGTCATGCGTGTTGCGCAACGCCTGCGGATCACTCATTCAGCTGTACCCGCGTATGCTGGAAGAACGCACGGTAGTCGGCATAATCACGATCGTCCGCCGCGACGAATCCCCGCACATGGGACAGCCCGAGCGACTGGGCCGACTGTTGCAGCGCGCGCAGTCCCACCGGGTCGTCCGCCATGTTGATGAAAGCCTGCCTGACCTTTTCGCCGTCCGCCGTGCTGATCCGCGGCGACGCCATCACGGCAAGGTCGAAATAAGGTTTCGATTCGGCCAGCACCCGGTATTTCAACTGGCGACGTCGGGCGAAATCCGCCATGACCTGGTCGCTGACCCCGGCGGCCGCGACCTGGCCCGATTCCAGCTGCCCCATTGCCGCTTCCTGATTGCCGGAAAACAGCGGCGCGACATTGATCTCCGCACGCAGCAGCGCGTCCATCGGCAGGTAGTAGCCGGTAAAGCCATAAGGATTGGCAAACGCCACCGGCTTGCCGGCCAGTTCATGCAGCGTTGCGACCGGCGAGTTGTCGAGCACCACCACCTGCCCACGGATACCCTGCGTGTCCTGCCGGGCCAGCACACGCCAACCAAGCTTGTGCCGCTTCGGCGTGAACAGATGGTTGGTGTAGGCGAAATCCAGCTTCCCCGCGACCACGCGATCGGTGGTTTCATTCGCGGTGCGCCCGATATGCAGTTCCAGCGGCACGCCCGAACGCGTCGAGACATACGCCAGGATGGGGTTCCAGTACGCCGCGGTCGCCTGCAGGCTCCGGTGATTGAGCACGCCGAACGCATACGGTGCGGGCGGCGCAGCCTGGCATGCCGTGCCCAGCAGCAAGGCCAGGCACATCCCTGTTCTCCTCATGTTGTCTCCCATGATTTATTATTCGAACGGCAATTGTTATTGTGTGGCGAGCGCAGCTTCGAGCCGGGCAATAACAAAACGGGGGCGAGATGCATGGCCCCCCACAATGACGGACAAAGCCTGCCGATCTTGAATCCGCGTGCCAACCACATGGACACGCCCTAGAATCACGACTGTCCCCCCGCTGCTGGAGTTCATCATCAACTGCCTCCTCTTCGCCGATTCCAAAGCCCAGCCCATCGCATTCGACGACATCAGCGACCATGTCGGACAGCCGGACCGATTCATCTGGGTCGAACTGAAATCGCCGGACAGCCAGACCATCACCCGCCTTGGTCAGGAACTCGGCCTGCATGCGCTGGCGCTGGAAGATGCGATTTCCACGCACCAGCGCCCCAAGCTGGAAGAGTACGACGGGCATATTTTCATCGCGGTGCGCACGGCCCAGCTATGGGAAGCGCGTCTGGAACTCGGCGAAACGCATGTGTTCGTGGGCAGGAATTATGTCGTTGCCATCCGCCACGACAGCGGCGGCGGCTACCAGCGCGTGAGCGACCGGCTGCAGCGTCTTCCCAATGGTCTCAGGGCGTCCACGCCTTACGCGCTGTATCTGGTGCTCGACCTCATCGTCGACCAGTTCAGGCCGGTCATCGAGGGCATGCAGGAACGCTTCCATTCGCTGGAAAGCCAGTTGATGGGCGGCGTCGAGTCGGGGCGCGACATGCTGGAGCAGCTCTACGAGATGAAGCGCGACCTGACCGCGCTGCGCGACGCCACCGAGCCGATGCAGGAAATCTCGCTGAACCTCGTCCGCCTGCATCCGGAGCTGTCCACCAAGGAACTCAAGGCGTATTACCGCGACATCCACGACCATTCGGTGCGGGTGTCGGCCGCCATCGACCGCCTGCGCGCCTCGACGTCCGACGCCATGCAGTTCCATCTCGCCTCGCTGTCGGTGAAGCAGAACGAATCGGTGCAGAAACTGGCCGGTTGGGGCGCGCTGCTCGCCTTGCCCACGGTGGTGTTCAGTCTCTATGGCATGAACTTCGTCAACATGCCCGAACTGAAATGGCCGTGGGCCTACCCGGCGCTGCTGGCACTGACCGGCACGGCGGTCTTGGTGCTGTATCGACGGCTCAAGCAGCGCGGCTGGATCTAGGGCACCACACCGGCGTCTTACTTCCACTCGGCATGCGCATAACGAACGCGCGTACCGGCCTGTTCATCCTGTTCCAGCCAGACCACGTGCAACCCGCCAGCAGCATCCAGCGCGGCGGCCGGATCGGACTGCACGCCAGGGCCGGCTGCACCCGTGACCGCCACGTTGTCGCCGAATGCCTCGCCGTCCCAGTCTGCCAGCCACACGTCCTGCGTGCCGTCGCGCGCATCGTCCCACAACGCCAGCAGGCGCCCGTCGGCGCTGCCGACAATCTGCGCGTGCCACTGCGCCATGTTGTCGCCGAAACTGTCCTGCACCTTGATGTTGGCGCCGAATTGGCGCGTGCCCGGATCGAACGCGGCGTAGACATCGTAGCCGGACAGGAAGTCGCGTTTGTCGAGCCAGACGGCGACGACACCCTGTTTGCCCCAGGCCGTCAGCGTCGGCCGCATCGCGCCCGTGCCCGCACCCAGTCCCAGCGAGCGGCCCATGCCACCGCCCTTGGGGAGGTCGCTCAGGCGAACCGGCGACGAAAAGCTGTGGCCATCGCGGCTGTGGCTGGTCAGCGGCACGGTGTGGTGATCGCGACGGTCCTCCCACGCCACAGTCACGCTGCCGTCGCCCGCAACGGCCAGCGCGGGCCAACCTTGCTCGTCGGTCGGCATGGCTGCCTCGACCGGCTGCGCAGGTTCCGTCCGCAGCGTGCCCGCCGTCACGTCAAGCCGGGACACGACGATGCGCCGGAACCGTCCAGCCTTTTCGGCCCAGGCGGCATAGAGCTTGTCCGCCCCGGTTGCCAGCGTGACCTGCCCCGCTTCGGCATCCGACAAGTTCAAGGTCGCGCCGCCGGGCAGCAGTCGCGCATGCACCTTGCCCGCCTCTTCCCAGGCCGCCACGAAGCGCCCGCCGTCCAATGCGACCACGACCGGCTCGTAGCACTCGGTCTGGCTCAGCTGGATCTCGGGCTGGAAATCTGCCGCGGCCGCCGGTTTCATCGCCAGATAGCATTGCGAAGTGCCGCTGCGGTTGTCTTCCCACACCACGCCGACGGTCGTGCCCGATACCGCCACGTTGTGGCGGTTGGCCGATTCCATATGGGGGTAGATCTTTGCGCCGCGCACCGAGTTGACGGTCAGCGGCTCGCTCCATTGCCAGGCTGCATGCGCGCTGCCCGCCAGGACGGCCAGCAGCAGGAACGCCGACCTCACGACTTGCCGTCCAGGAACTGCAGCAGGGTCTTCTGCTTGTAAAAACCACCGCGCACGTAGCGGTCGAAGTCGCGGAAATCCTGCACGGTCTTGAAGCCGGGAACCTGCATGATCTTGTCGCCTTGCGGCGTCATGTACACGAACAAGGGGGTGGCGAATGCCTGCAGGCGCGCACCCAGCTCGGCCTCGGTGATGCGCTCGCCGGAGGGCAGCGTCAACCGCTTGCCCGATTCGGCATCGACATACACCAGCTCATAGTTGTCGCTGTACAACTTTTTCAGCGCCGCGTCGGAAAAGGTCGTCTTGTTGGTGTGTTCGCACCAGGCGCAACCATAGCGCCCGAAATAGAGGAATATCGGCTTGCCGCTCGCATGCGCCGCCTTCAGGCCGGCATCGAAATCGACAAACGGGTAACCCGGGGGCGGGTCGGCCAGTACCGCAGTCGCCCACAAACAGCCTGCCGCCACCACCATCCTGATCAGATTCATCCTGGTCTCCTTTATCTTCATTCCAGCATTCTGATAAATTCAGGAACTCACGCAACCCTCTTTTATGACCACATGACCCACGATCCCGTCCGCATCGGCCTGGTTTCCATCAGCGACCGCGCCAGCAGCGGCGTCTACGAAGACAAGGGCCTGCCCGCACTCGAAGCCTGGTTCGGCGACGTGCTGCTCAATTCCGTCGAATTCATCACCCGGCTGATTCCCGACGAGCAGGCGCTGATCGAGGCGACGCTGATCGAACTGGCCGATGCCGAAACATGTTCGCTCATCCTCACCACCGGCGGCACCGGACCCGCGCCACGCGACGTCACACCCGAAGCCACGCTCGCCGTGGCGCACAAGGTGCTGCCCGGCTTCGGCGAGGCGATGCGCGCAGTGTCACTGAAGTATGTCCCCACCGCAATTCTGTCGCGCCAGGTCGGCGTCACGCGCGGCGGCAGCCTGATCCTCAACCTGCCGGGGCAACCCAAGGCGATCAAGGAGACGCTCGACGGCATCTTCGCCGCCGTGCCCTATTGCATCGATCTCATCGGCGGGCCGTATCTCGACACCCGGGCGGGGACGATCGACGTATTCCGTCCCAAGTCGGCCTTGCGGATATCGGCATGACGACCGTGCTCGAAGCATTGGCGCGCGCCCTGCGCGACCTGTTCCAGCCGCGAGTGCTGTGGGTGGTGATCTGGCCGATGCTGGCGGCCGGCCTGCTCTGGCTGGTGCTGGCCGTGACGTTCTGGACCACCTTTTCCGGCTGGATTGCGCTGGGGCTCGACAAGCTCGGCATCCAGACCTGGCTGACCGGTCTCGAGCCGGTATGGATCGCCAACGGCATCCAGGCCCTGCTGCATGTGCTGTTCTACGTCCCCCTGGTCTATCTCACCGCCCTCGTCATCACGGCCTTGTTCGGCATGACCGCGCTGATCCGCATCGTGGCCGAACGCCATTACCCGGAACTCAAGCGAGAAAGCGGCGGCAGCTTCGTCGGCAGCCTGTGGAATGCGCTGATCGCGATGATCGTGTTCGTCGTCCTGTGGGTGGTGACGCTGCCGCTGTGGCTCATCGGCGTCGGCGTGCTCGTACCTTTCGCGGCCGCGGCCTATCTGAACCAGCGCCTGTTCCGCTACGACGCGCTCGCCGAGCATGCGAGCGCGAGTGAAATGGCGGCGCTGTTCAAGAACGAACGCGGCGGCTGGTGGGGATTGGGGGTGCTGACCGGACTGGTGCAGTTCGTTCCCTTGCTGAACCTGCTGGGTCCGGTATTCGCCGCGCTGGCGTTCATCCACTACGGCCTGGCGCGGCTGGCGCAGCAGCGCCAGCCCTAGGGTGACGCGAAGCGCCGTTTGAAGCCTTCGTCGAGGTTGATTTCATGCGCCGTCATGGCGCCGATCACGCATTGGTCTAGGCTGGGCGGCATGACCAGCCGGCCCGCGGCATCCACCAGCCGACCCGCCATGATCTCCGCCTCGTGGCGCGGCGTCTGCGGCGGACGTTCCGGTTCGGCATAGCCCTGCGGGTAAATCGGCCGTCCCTCGGCGTCGTACTTGTCGGTCGCCCCCAGCGTATGCAACAGCTCGTGCGCGATGACAATATTGTTCTGCTGCGTCTGCCGGAGATCGGCAAAGGCATGCACCACGCCGATCAGGCCTTTCTGCAGTCCCAGCGAATGCGCCAGCGCGACGCCGTCCTGCGGCGCGTGATAGAGCACGAACAGCTTGATCCTGCCCAATTGCGGCAACCATTCGCCCGAGTGCCGATACACCCACCACCGCAGTTTCAGGCTCCACCACACCGTTTTCAGCGCATTGTGGTCGTGCGGCGGCGCCGGTGGTTGCTCATGCAGTTCCGGCAGCAGGCTGATCTGCACGGCCGGCGACTGTTTCACACCATAGCGCGCGGTCTCGCGTTCCAGAAAAGTGCCGATGTCGTCGAAATCGCTCACCTTGAGCGCGCGGATCATGTCCTCCGCCTGCATCGAGCCGTCGCCGTTGATCGGGACGACGGCCACATCCAAGGGCCCGCCCCATGCGCGCACCATGGTCTGCTCCAACCAGGTCAGGCCAACTGCGGCAGCAAGAATACCCAACAGGATGAGAATGCGGATTCGGCGAAACATCATGGCACGGTCAACAGGCAGGAAGGCCTACCCTTAACGACGAAACGCCGACCCGCTTGAATCGGAATCAAGGCGAGGCGGCGGCGGGCGTGGCGACAGGTGCGGCTTCGGCCTTGGGCTTTGCGTCGGCGCCCAGATTCAGCTTGCTCTCCACCAGTTTCTCCTTGGCGGTCTGCTTGATGGGTTCGGAAACACCCACGCGGCTGGCGTCGAGCCCCAGCTTGACCAGCGCATCGCGCATGACCTGGCCGCGCGCCTGTGCAAGTTTGAGCAGAGACTCGTCAGCGATCTTCGTCTGCCGGGTCAGTCGTTCCAGCAGTTCGGCATGGAAAGCGGAAATAGGGCCTGTGTCGCGGGTCTTGAAGCGGCGCGCAAGGCGCTCGACCATTTCGCTTTCCATCACGCGCGCGGCGGCACCCGCATTCTTGTCCTGGAAACTGGCACGCAGCTTCTGGTAGTCCTCCTTACCGGCGCTTGCCGCGTAGCGGTCTTCCAGCCAGGTCTGGATCTTGTAGTTGTTGACATCGACCGGGCCGGGCGCCTCGCCCGGGGCGAGCTTGATGCCGGCGACCGCAACGGCTTCCTTGCGCATCGCCTGCTCCTGCAGGGCGCGCCGGTCGGCCTCGGGGTCGTAGCCAGGTGCCAGGCTGAGCGTCAGCGCGGGGCGCTTGGCCAGCGCCTCGGCGACGGCCTTGAGCTTCTCCTGTTCGGGGGGCAGCAGGACGCTGTTGCCGGGATCGAAGTTGACGGCCTCCATCTTCTCGGCGCTGATGCCCATGAGCTTGCCGAGCGCGCGGAAGGGCGCCGTGACCAGCTTGGTCAACACATTGACCAGCGCCTTCCAGATGATCTTGCCGTAGCTGAACTGCGGATCGTCGAGGCTGCCCGACACCGGCAGATCGAGATCGATGACGCCGTTGCTGTCTTCCAGCAGGGCGATGGCGAGATCGAGCGGCAGATGCAGCGCATCGGGGCTCTCGACGCGCTCACCCAGCTTGAGCTTGTTGACGACGAACTTGTTCTCGCCGGCCAGCTGGCGATCCTTGATCTTGTATTCGAGATCGACTGAGAGCCTGCCGGAATCGATGCGGCGGCCGGCAAATTTTCCTGAATACGGCGTCAGCCGCGTCATTTCCAGATTGCGGAACGCCAGCGTGAGATCGGTAAAGTCGGTCGCCCGGAACGGCTGGATCGAGCCGCGCACGCGGGCCGACCCGTAGTCGTCCACCTTGCCGTCGAGTTCGACCTGCGCGGTGGTCGCCGGGTCGGTCGAGAGACCGGTCACGACGCCGCCAAGATCGTGCATGCGGGTGCCGAACTGCGGCGTCAGCGAGAGATCGGCGAACTCGGCATTGGCGCCGACGATGCGCAGACGGTCGATGCTCAACGGGAACGTATCCTCCTGGGCGGATGGCTTGGGCTTGGCGGCCGCCACAGCAGCGGGCTTGCCCGATGTCTGCGTCCGCAGGATGCGCTGCAGGTTGATCGTCTTGTCCTCGAAAATGATCACCTTGCCGAAGGGGTTCAGCGCCACCAGTTCCTTCATGTTCAGCCGATTGGGCCCCAGCCTGAAGTCGAGGCTGTCAGACGACAGTTTTCTCCAGCCGAGGAAAGCTTCCTCAGTTTCCTCTTCCGTGATGGCCAGATCGTCCACAGCGAAGCCGCCGCGAAAATCCAGCTTCATGCCCGATTTCGCCTGTGCAAAGGACAGCTTGCCTCGCGTCGACGCGGCGCCCGAACGCAGGTTGAGCTTGGCGAACTGGTTGACGTAGGGCGCGAACGGCTTCAGCGACAGCCCTGCGAGCTTGAGGTCCAGCTTGCCCGACGCCTTGCCCGGGATGGCCGTGCCGCTGGCATCGAAACGGCCACCCTGCTTGAGTGTGAAGCCGGCTTCCAGCGGTATGGCCTTGTCCATGTCCAGGCTGAGATCTTTCAGGGTGACGAAGCCCTTGGCAACATCGAGCCTGACCGGCACGCCAGGCGACTGGTCGACGATGCCGACCTCGACACCATCGAGACCGAGGCGTGCGAGCCGCACATCCATCGGCGACGCAGCGGCCGTGTCCGCCTTGGCTGGCGCAGCGGCCGGCGCGCCGGGCGCTTTCTTCAGGATATCGACCCAGTTGAGCGTCTTCTGCTTGTCCAGCGAGACGGTGGTTTTCGCACCGCTCAATTCAATCGCTTCGATGGCCAGCTGTTTTTCCGCCAGCTTCAACTGGGCGTTGACCAGCGCGGCGCGCTGCAATTCCGCCACCGGTTGCGCGCCCGACAGCACACGGACCGAGCCCAACGCGGCGTTGACCGGGCCCACGTCGATGGCGGCCGTGGCGCCTACCTCGCCTGTCAGCGCCGCCGTCAGGCCGAAGCCTTCGGCCGTGACACCCAGCGGCCTGGCGAACCCCTGGTCGGTGAACCGTGCCGACCAGTCGGCCAGCTTGATTTCATGGACGCCGATTTTCCATGGCGCCATCGGCACGGCGGCCTTGGATGCGGCCGGCGGGGGGGCGGCCGCACCTTCCTCCGCCGCGAACAGGGTTTGCCAATCCAGCGTGCCTTTCACGTCGCGCGTGGCCGCCAGCTTGCCGCCGGCAAGACGCACGCTCGCGACATCGAGCGTACGCGTGGCCAGATCGAAATTTGCGTTGCCGACCTGCGCCTCGGCCAGTTGCAGCACCGGCGCGCCGCCGTCGCGCGGCGCCAGTGCCAGGTTTTGCACGATCAGGTTGGCGCCGTTGATCCGCACCCAGGGCACGTCCTCGCCCGCTTTGTCGCGCACCATGGCAAAGCGGTAGCGCAAGCCGGCCGCCAGCGTGCCGGACGGCAGGTCGAAATTGCGCGGACCCTTGATCACCCGCAACAGCTTGGCCAACTGCACACCTTCCAGGCCCAGTTCGCCGCTCGACGCGACGGGATTCAGCCCGACGTCGCCTTTCCATTTGAGCGTGCCCCCCTGCGCCGGCAGCTTGGCCGCGATCTGGTAATCGCCGCGATCCTCGGGCAGGGTCGACAGGCCGTCGAGTTCGATGCCAAGCGGCTCCAGCACGGCGTTGAACGGCTTGCCCGCGCGATTCGCGTCGGTATAGACGATGTGGCCGTCGCCGATCCGGATGTGATCGATCAGCACCCGCGCGATCGTGTCGGACGGCGGCGTCTTGTCTTCATTGAGTTTGGCAATCAGTGCCGCCCAGTTCAGCGTGCCGCCGGGACGCACCTCGATTGTGGCGTGGGGCTGATCGAGCTCGACATCCCGGATGCGCCAGGCCCAGCGGAACAGCCCGGTGGTATCGAGGTTGACATACAGCCGCTCGAAACTCGCCAGCGGCGCGCCGTTCTGCTCGGCCAGCTTGAGGCCGTCCACGGTGGCTTCCAGCGTGAGGGGATTGAATTTGACGTGCCGCACGCTCAGCTGGCTGGCGAGCTTGTTCTCGCCGATCCAGGGCAGCAGCTTCTGCGCCAGTGGGTCGACCAGAAAGAATCCGAAGACCAGATACAGTCCGAACAACCCGGCCGCGATCAGGAACGGCAGGCTCAAGGCGATTTTGACGATGCGTCCCCACATGCTGCCTCCCCTGGCTTATTTCGTTTGCATGGCCTCGCGGATCACCCGGAAGATTTCCCGGAAAGCCTTGGGCGGCTTGTTGCGCGCGGCTTCGTCGCGCGCATTGCGGATCAGCTGCCGCAGATGGGTGGCATCAGCGTCGGGAAAGTTGTTCAGAAAGAGCGTCAGCGCCTCGTTGTCGGCGAGGAGCTTCTCGCGCCACTTCTCGGCTTGGTGCAGCTTGGCGTTTTCCGCCGCAGACACGCCATTGAAGACGTCGATCTGCGCCTGGATCGGCACCGGATCGACCGAGCGCATCAGCTTGCCGATATATTGCTTCTGCCGGCGCAGTGCACCGTTCTGGGTGATCTTGCGGCAGTCGGCCACGGCGGCACGCAGTTCTTCCGGTAGCTCGATGCGTTTGAACTGGGCATCCGGCAGTTTGACCAGGATTTCACCCAGGGCCTGCAGGGCCTCGACTTCGCGTTTCTTGTGGCTTTTGCTGGGACCGTCGTAGACCTCGTCGGGGTCGAATTCCAGTTCGGCATCAGGGTCGATCAGGCGCACGGTGGGACTTTCGGTTACTGTTATTATCGTCATTGTAGTTTCTGTCGCCCAAACGTGCCGAACCAAAACCCTTTACGCCCCCTTTTCCTTCGATAAGCCGACATGTCCTGCTCCCAATTCAGCTATACCCGCGACCAGCTCATGGCCCTGTCCCGGATCGTCATCGAGCATGCAGCCAAACAGGGCGCCACCGCCGCCGACACCGAGATTTCCGAGGGTGTCGGACAGAGCGTCAGCGTGCGCCAGGGCGAGATCGAGACCATCGAGTACAACAAGGACAAGGGCGCCGGCGTCACCGTCTATATCGGCCAGCGACGCGGCCACGCCTCGACTTCGGACCTGTCGGAGGCGGCACTGAAAAGCGCGGTCGACAAGGCGCTGACCATCGCCCGCTACACCGCCGAGGACGAAGCGGCCGGCCTGCCCGACGCCGACCGGCTGGCGAAGGACGTGCCCGAGCTCGATCTCTACCACCCGTGGGCGCTCACCGTGGAAGAAGCCGCCGAGCGTGCCCAGGCCTGCGAAGCGGCGGCGCTGGCGGTGGACAAGCGGCTGACCAACTCCGAAGGCGCCGGCGTCAGCCTGCACACCTCGCACTTCATCTATGCCAACAGCCTCGGCTTCTGCAACGGCTACGCCGGTTCGCGCCACGGCATGTCCGTCGCCGTGATCGGCGAGGACAAGGGCGGGATGCAGCGCGACTACTGGTACACCAGCGCGCGCAATGCCAACGACCTGGACTCGGCCGAGACCGTCGGCCGCATCGCCGGCACCCGCACCGTGCGCCGACTGAATGGCAGGAAGCTCGACACCCGCACCTGCCCGGTGCTGTTCGAGGCGCCGATCGCCACCGGCCTGATCGGCAACTTCGTCGCCGCCGTGTCGGGCGGCAGCCTCTACCGCAAGTCCTCGTTCCTGCTCGACAGCCTGGGCCAGCAGGTGTTCGCCCCGCTGGTCAACATCCGCGAGCAGCCGTTCATGCCGGGTGGCCTCGGTAGCGCCCCATTCGACAGCGAGGGGGTGGCCTGCCTCGACCGCGACATCGTCAAGGACGGCGTGCTGCAAGGCTATTTCCTGTCGACCTACTCGGCGAAGAAACTCGGCATGAAAACCACCGGCAACGCCGGCGGCAGCCACAACCTGATCGTCACGCCCGGCGAGCACGACCTCGACGGCCTGCTGAAGCAGATGGGCACCGGGCTCTTGGTCACCGAGCTGCTCGGCCACGGCGCCAACATGGTCACCGGCGACTACTCGCGCGGCGCCGCCGGCTTCTGGGTGGAAAACGGCGAGATCCAGTACCCGGTCGAGGAAATCACCATCGCCGGCAACCTCGCCGGGATGTTCAAGGGCATCGTCGCCATCGGCCGCGACGTCGAGCGGCGCGGCTCCAAGCAGGTCGGCTCCATCCTGATCGACCATATGACGGTGGCCGGTAACTAAATGCTGGCAGCAAGCCGCTTTTTCATCGCGGTTTGCGTCGCCGTCCTGCTTGTCGCATGCGGCCGCACGCCCACGCTGCCGAAGCTCAGCCCGCACGACGTCATCCTCGCCTTCGGCGACAGCCTCACGCACGGCACCGGCGCCAGCGAAGCAACCGCCTACCCCGCCGTGCTGGCCGCGCTCAGCGGCCACACGGTGATCAACGCCGGGGTGCCCGGCGACACCACGGCCACCGGACTGCAGCGCCTGCCCGCCGTACTGGACGAATACAAGCCGCGCCTGGTGCTGCTGTGCCTGGGCGGCAACGACATGCTGCAGAAGCAGCCCGAGGCCACGACCGAGAACAACCTGCGCCTGCTGGTGCAGACGATTCGTTCCAGTGGAGCGGAGGTCGTGCTGATCGGCGTGCCCGAACCCAAGCTGTTCGGCGGCGCACCGGATTTCTACGCCCGCGTCGCCAAGGACATGAAGTTGCCGCTGGAAGAGCAGGCGTTCAACGACGTACTGAAGGACAACCGCCTCAAGTCCGATCCCATCCACGCCAATGCCGCCGGCTACCGCGTGGTGGCCGAACGACTGGATGCCTTCCTCAAGGAGGCCGGCGCGTTGTGAATGCCCTGCTCGCTCTGGCCCGCCTGATCGACGCGCTGACCGAACGCATCGGCCGCCTCGTCATCTGGCTGGTGCTCGTCGCCACCCTGATTTCGGCGGGCAACGCGCTCGCCCGCTATGCGCTCGGCGAAAGCTCGAACGCCTGGCTGGAAATCCAGTGGTACCTGTTTGGCGCTATGTTCCTATTGGCGGCAGGCTACACCCTGAAGCACAACGGCCACGTGCGCATCGACATTCTCTACAGCCGCCTGAGCCCGCGCGGCCAGGCCTGGATCGACCTCGCCGGTGGCCTGCTGTTCCTGCTGCCGATGGCCGGCTTGCTGGCCTGGCTCGCCTGGCCGATGTTCATCGAAGCCTGGGCGACCCATGAAATGTCGCCCGACGCCGGCGGTCTCGTGCGCTGGCCGGTGAAGCTGCTGCTGCCCGCAGGCTTTGCCCTGCTCGCGCTGCAGGGAATCGCCGAAGTCATCAAACGCATCGGCGTGCTGTCGGGGCAACTCGTGCTGCCGCGCGAAGCGCCGGAAGAGGAAGTCTGATTTGGGCAACCTGGCGCCGCTGATGTTTCTGGGCCTGGTGGTCTTCCTGCTGTTGGGTTACCCGGTGGCATTCGCACTCGCCGCCAACGGCCTGCTGTTCGCCGGCATCGGCATCGCCGCCGGGCATTTCGACCTCTCGCTGCTGCAGGCGCTGCCCGAGCGCGTCTACGGCATCGTCGCCAATCCCACGCTGCTGGCGGTTCCCTTTTTCGCCTTCATGGGCCTGATCCTCGAGCGCTCGGGCATGGCCGAGGACCTGCTCGACACCATCGGCCAGCTGTTCGGTTCGGTGCGCGGCGGCCTGGCCTATGCGGTGATCCTGGTCGGCGGCCTGCTGGCCGCCACCACCGGCGTGGTGGCGGCGACCGTCATTGCCATGGGCCTGATCTCGATGCCGGTGATGCTGCGCCATGGCTACGACAAGCGGCTGGCCGCCGGCGTCATTGCCGCCTCGGGCACGCTGGCGCAGATCGTGCCGCCGTCGCTGGTGCTGATCGTACTGGCGGATCAACTCGGCGCGTCGGTCGGCGACATGTACAAGGGCGCGCTGCTGCCCGGCGCGCTGCTCGTCGGTTTGTATCTGGCCTACGTATTCGCCATGACGCTGTTCAGGCCGCTGGCCGCGCCGGCCTTGCCGGCCTCGGCACGCACCCTGCACGGCAGCGTCCTGCTGCTGCGTGTGTTGACCACATTGCTGCCGCCCCTGATGCTGATCTTCCTCGTGCTCGGCACCATCTTCATCGGCGTCGCCACGCCCACCGAAGGCGGCGCGATGGGCGCGGCCGGCGCCCTGCTGCTGGCGCTGGCACGCGGGCGGCTATCCCGCCTGCAGCTGACCCAGGCGATGGACAGCACCACGCGGCTGACCACCTTCGTCATCTTCATCCTCATCGGTTCGACCATCTTCACCCTGGTGTTCCGCGGACTCGACGGCGACGTCTGGGTGGAGCATTTGTTCAACCAACTGCCCGGTGGCGTGCTCGGCTTCCTTGTCGCGGTCAACCTGCTGGTGTTCGTGCTGGCGTTCTTCCTCGACTTTTTCGAGATCGCCTTCATCGTGGTGCCGCTGGTGGGTCCGATCGCCACCAAACTCGGCATCGACCCGATCTGGTTCGGCGTGATGCTGGCGGTCAACATGCAGACCGCCTTCATGCACCCGCCCTTCGGCTTCGCGCTGTTCTATCTCAAGAGCGTCGCCCCCAAATCCATCCGTACCGGCGACATCTACCGCGGCGCGATTCCCTTCCTCGTCATCCAGCTGATCATGGTCGCCGTGGTACTGGGCATTCCGCAGGTCGTGCTGCGCAATACGCCGCCGGACGCCAGTAGCGTCATCGACATCCCCCTCGACGTCGATCCCGACACCGGTTATCTACCGGCCGAGTGGCGCTGACCCGGAAACGTGAGAAAATGAGCGGCTTCGCGCAGCACTGTCGCCTGCGCGCCCATCGCAATCTCACATTCCAGGACTGAATCATGAGCGAACTCATCATCGAAGACCTCGTCGCCGGCAGCGGCGACACCGCCAGCGCCGGCCAGTACGTGTCGGTGCACTACACCGGCTGGCTCACCAACGGCCAGAAATTCGACTCCAGCGTCGACCGCAACGACCCCTTCGAATTCAAGCTCGGCATGGGCCAGGTCATCCCCGGCTGGGACCAGGGTGTGGCCGGCATGCAGGTCGGCGGCAAGCGCAAGCTCACCATCCCGCCGGAACTGGCCTACGGGTCGCGCGGTGCCGGCGGCGTGATCCCGCCGAACGCCACCCTGGTGTTCGAAGTGGAACTGCTGGGCGTCAACTAAGTCCTTCATTTATCCGCGTACTCCGCGGATAAACACGCCATGACCCACGCCCTGTTTTCCCACCGCAAGCACTGGGCGGCACGCTTCGGCACTGCCCCCTTCCTGCCGATGTCGCGCGCCGAGATGGCCGCGCTCGGCTGGGACGCGTGCGACGTGATCCTCGTCACCGGCGACGCCTACATCGACCACCCCAGCTTCGGCATGGCGCTGGTCGGGCGGCTGCTGGAAGCGCAGGGCTATCGTGTCGGCATCATCAGCCAGCCCGACTGGCATTCGGCCGACGCCTTCCGCGTGCTCGGCCAGCCCACGCTGTACTTCGGCGTCACCGCGGGCAACATGGACTCGATGGTCAACCGCTACACCTCCGACCGCAAGATCCGCTCCGACGACGCCTACACGGCCAACGCCGAGCCGAACAAGCGCCCCGACCGCGCGGTCACCGTCTACGCGCAGCGCTGCCGCGAGGCCTATCCCGGCACGCCGGTGATCATCGGCTCGATCGAGGCGTCCTTGCGCCGCATCGCGCACTACGACTACTGGTCCGACACCGTGCGCCGCTCGGTGCTGCCGGATTCGAAAGCGGATCTGCTGATCTTCGGCAACGCCGAGCGCGCGCTGCTCGACGTCACCCACCGCCTCGCCAAGGGCGAGAAGATCGGCGACATCCGCGACGTGCGCGGCACCGGCTTCATGGTGCCGCACGACTGGAAGCCGCCCACGCCGGAGGCGGGAGTCGAAGGCGGCTCAAACTGGATCGAGGTGCTGTCGACCGAGCTCGACACGCCCGGTGCGATCGACGCCCACGTCGACCCTTATGCGATGACACCGGATGGTCCCACCGCGCAGATGCCGGAAGGTACCGCACCCATCCGCATCGTGCCGAAGGCCGAGCGTCTCGCCGCGAAGCAAGCGCTGCGTGCGCGTACCGTGGTCCGCCTGCCCGACTATGACCAGGTGAAGAACAATCCCGTGCTGTACGCACATGCCTCGCGCGTGTTCCACCTCGAATCCAACCCCGGCAACGCGCGCGCGCTGCGGCAGGCACATGGCGAGCGCGATGTGTGGCTCAACCCGCCGCCGATTCCGCTTTCCACGGCGGAAATGGACGCGGTCTACGACCTGCCCTACGCGCGCGCGCCGCACCCGAGTTACGGCGACGCCAGGATCCCGGCGTGGGAGATGATCCGCTTCTCGGTCAACATCATGCGCGGCTGCTTCGGCGGCTGCACCTTCTGCTCGATCACCGAGCACGAGGGCCGCATCATCCAGAGCCGCTCCGAGGATTCGGTCATCAAGGAAATCGAGGCCATCCGCGACAAGACGCCAGGATTTACGGGCGTCATCTCCGACCTCGGCGGACCGACCGCCAACATGTACCGCATGGCGTGCAAGTCGAAAAAGATCGAACACGCCTGCCGCAAGCTGTCATGCGTGTTCCCCGACATCTGCGAGAACCTCAACACCGACCACACGCCGTTGATCCACATGTATCGTCGCGCGCGCCAGATTCGGGGCATCAAGAAGATCCAGATCAGCTCGGGCCTGCGCTACGACCTCGCCGTGCGCTCGCCCGAATACGTGAAAGAACTGGTGCAGCACCACGTCGGCGGCTACCTGAAGATCGCGCCCGAGCACACCGAGGCGGGGCCGCTGTCGAAGATGATGAAGCCCGGCATGGGCGCCTACGACCGCTTCAAGGAGATGTTCGAAGCGGCCTCCAAGGCGGTCGGCAAGAAGCAGTACCTGATCCCCTACTTCATCGCCGCCCACCCCGGCACCACCGACGAGGACATGCTGAACCTTGCGCTGTGGCTGAAGAAGCACGACTTCCGCCTCGACCAGGTGCAGACCTTCCTGCCGACGCCGATGGCGCTGGCGACGGCGATGTACCACACCGAGAAGAACCCGCTGAAGAAGGTGCTCGGCGGCAAGGCCGAGGCCGTGCCGGTGGTGCGCCAGGGCCGCACGCGCCGCCTGCACAAGGCCTTCCTGCGCTACCACGACCCGGACAACTGGCCGCTGCTGCGCGAGGCGCTGAAGGACATGGGCCGCGAAGACCTCATCGGCAACAGCAAGAAGCACCTCATCCCGTCGTATCAGCCTGCCGGCACCGGCAAGCAACCGGAAGGCACGCGCACCCCGCGCGTCGAAGGCGGCCGCGCCAAGCCGGCGTCCGGCAAACCCGGTTCGCCCAAGCCCCATGCGGCCAAACCCATGCCAGCCAAAGCGAGCGCGGATAAATCCGGCATCACCAAACCGACGTCGGGCAAGCCCGCCCCCGCCAGCCGCGGCCGTCCGCCCCGCAAGGGGACTCCGACTTCTAGCGGGCTAAAGCCCGGGGAAGATCGTATGCCGCAGGTGCCCAAGCACCCCCTCAGCCAGCGCCGTGGCGGCGGCAAATCCCGCTAGCGTTTCACTTGTAACGTGTAACTCGCATCGCGCCATGACCCCCAGCGACATCCTCCGCGCCAAGCTCAACCTCGAAACCGCCCAGCTCACCTGGCCCGAACTCGAACGCCACTTCGCGCGCGGCGACGTCATCAAGGTCGCCATCGGCATGGACCTCGTCGACACCGCCCTGCACGTTGCCGAGAACAACGCCGCGACCGTGCAGGCATGGCTGGCCGATGGCCGCATCGCCCGCGCCGAACTGAGTGACGCCGAGGACTGGCATGCGCGCCAGCCGATGTTCTGGGCGGTGGTCGTCGCGCCGTGGGTGCTGGTGCAGGAAGTGGTAAAGGAACTGGACACGGACTAAGCCACTCGGGACGTCGAACTGCTGCACGCGCAGGGATTCAATCACTCCAGGATTCGCGCACCGGCGGGCCGGCCGCTCCGACCGTTCTGCTCGACCGGTTGCACGTAGCCAAACACGAGTCCGGCATGGTTCGGCGTATTGTTGAGCGTTACCACCCCACCCAATCGGACTGCGGCTTCGCGCGCGATCGCCAGCCCCAGGCCGCTGCCTTCCCCCCCAGTCGACAGACGATGGAAGGCGTCGAAGGCGTGCCGCAACTCCGCCTCCGGAATGCCCGGGCCGGTATCGACCACCTCGACCAGGGCCTGGTTGCCATCGCGCCGCAAACGCAGTGTCACTTCGCCGCCACGCGGTGTGTACTTGAGCGCGTTTTCCAGCGCATTGCGGACGATCAGGCCAAGCGCCCGCGGGTCGGACCGCATCGACTTCAGTCCGGCGTCCTCCATGCCCAGGTCGATTCCCCTGGCCTCGGCCAAGGGATGGAATTCGGCGATCAGTTCGCGTGCAAATGCCTGCACGTCGACGTCGGTCCATGCCGCTTCGCTGGCCTGGAGCCGCGCCAGGTCGAGCAGCTGCACGGTCAGCCTGCGCGCCCGCTCGATTCCCGCCTGGAGGGGGACCAGGCGCTCGCGCATGTCGGCCGGAGACGTTGCCTGGGCGAGGTTCTGTGCCTGGAGCGCAAGCGCCGTGAGCGGCGTGCGCAGCTCATGCGCGGCATCGGCGACGAACCGGCGCTGCTCGGCGATCATCGTGTCGACGCGTGCAAGGAGCCGGTTGATGGCGTCGACGAAAGGCGCGATTTCCTCCGGCAGGTCATGCCGGGGCAGCAACGTCGGGCGTTCGGCCGATTGCCTGTCGAGTTCCTCTGCAAGCCGCCGGATGGGCGCGAATTCGCCACGCACGATGAATGCGATCAGCCCGATCAGCAGCGGCAGCAGCAGCAACAGCGGGATCAGCGTACGCAGCGCGCTGTTGAGCGCGATCTCATTGCGGCTGTCGGTCGACTGCGCGACGGCGAGACGGCCGCCATGCCCAGTATCGCGAACAAACACCCGCATCGCCTCCTGCCCGCCGCTTCCGGCGAGCGTGTGAAGACCCGGCGCGATGTCCGGCGGCAACCACGCCGGACGCGGCCCGGCGGGAAGACGGACCACGCGGATTCTCGATTCGGGGTCTTCGACACTCTTGCTCGCTGCATCGAGCTGCCGGATGTCCGATGCGCCGCCGGCGCTCAGCGCGGCGATCTGCCGCAAGGCATCGTCCTGGAATTCCTGCGCCTCGGCATAGGCGAAATAGAAGGCGACCGCGGTCGCGATCACGCCGCAGGCCAGGACGGCCACGGCCAGCATCTTCGACAGGTGGCGCTGCAGCGAACGGCTCACGACGCCTTGTCCACGCGCCAGCCGGCGCCGCGCACATTCTTGATCACGTCCTGGCCGAGCTTGCGGCGCACGCCGTGGATCAGGAAATCCACGGCGTTGCTCTCGACCTCCTCGTTCCAGCCGTAGATTCGTTCTTCCAGTTCGGACCGTGCCAGGATCGCACCGGGCCGCAGCAGCAGGGCCTGCAGGAGCGCGAACTCTCGCGCGCTGAGCGTCACCGTGCGGTCGCCGCAGGCCGCCTCGCGGGTGGCCGGATCGAGGCTGACGCGACCGTTGCCGAGGATCGGCGCCGCCTGGCCGCCCTGGCGGCGGATCACGGCACGCATGCGCGCGAGCAGTTCGTTGACGTCGAAGGGCTTGACCAGATAATCGTCCGCGCCCAGATCGAGCCCCTGGATGCGGTCGTCGACGCCGTCACGCGCGGTGACGATGATGACCGGCAGCCTGCGGTCCGCCTCGCGCAGGCGGCGCAGCACCTCCAGGCCGTCGCGCCCCGGCAGACCGAGGTCGAGCAGGACAGCTTGGTGCTCGGCTGATTCGAGGACATGCGAGGCCGTCCTGCCGTCGCGTACCCAGTCGACGGCGTAGGCGGCATCCTTCAGGGCCGTGGCAACCGCCTCGCCGATCATCGGGTCGTCTTCAACCAGCAGGATGCGCATGCTCGCCTTTCGTGTCTGCCCGCATCGTTCAGTGGCTCAGTCGGGCCGGCCGTTGCCGGAAAGCCGCGACGAACACGACGATCGCCGACAGCAACACGGCCGAGGCGCCGAACCGGCTGAGGTCCAGTCCGCCGGCGTGCACGGGCTTGTCCAGCAGATCGCCCACCACGGCGCCCAGCGGCCGCGTCAGGATGAACGCGGCCCAGAACAGCACGGTGCGGGAAATCTTCGTCCTGTAGTATGCCGCGGCGATCAGCGCCAGCAGAACGCCGAACACGAGCGCGCCGCCTTCGTAGCCGAGACCGGCGCTGTCGGCCGTCCAGTCGCCAAGGGCCGTTCCGAGCGTCTGCGAGAACATGATCGTCATCCAGTAGAACAATTCGGACCTGGGCGATCCGACGGTGTCGATCGAAACAGATCCCAGCGTGCGGTACCAGAGGGCCAGCGACGCCATCAGCAGGCCGAACAGCAGCGTCGTACCGCCGGCGTAGCCGATGCCGAGCGAGCGGTCGGCGAAATCGGCGAGCGTCGTGCCGACCGTGGTCGTTGCGATGATCGTGGTCCAGTAGATCGCGGGGTGGAACCGCCTGGCGCGAATCTGGACGATGACCGCGGCGAGGAAGACGGCCGCGAAGATCCCGGTGCTCAGCAGATAGCCGAGGTTCATCGACATGGACAGCGCATCGCCTCCGGTCTCGCCGAGCGTGGTCGCGAGGATCTTGATGATCCAGAAGACGAGCGTGACTTCCGGAACCTTGCTCAGGGCTTCTTCGGTTGTGAGGTTCATTGTGCACTCCTTTGTTCGGTCGAATCCCTGCGGGTCAGGGTAAGGTAGAACACCAGGCCGGAAATGGCGGCCAGGAACAGCAGGCTGGTCTGCACCGTGCCCAGGCCCAGCCCTCCATTCGCCGCCGGCTGCGACAGGTAGTCGCCGCACGCGGCCCCCAGCGGCCGGGTCAGGATGTAGGCGAGCCAGAACGCCAGCACCGCGTTGGCCCTGAACGCGTAGTAGCCAACCGTCACCGCCGCGATCAGTCCGCCGAACAGCAATGCCGAATGAGCGTAGCCGAGATTCAGACGCTCTGCGAACAGGTCCCCGGCTGCCGTGCCCAGCGCAAAGGTGAACAGTATGGCAGCCCAGTAGTAAAGTTCCCGGCTGCGCGTACGGATGCTGTGGATCGACAGCGTCCGCTCCCTCGCGTACCAGATCGCGAACGTAGCAAGCAGGGCCAGGCTGAAAGCAGCCGTCGTCACCCCCAGCGGCACGCCCAAGTGGTCGGTCAGATTGTCCGTGATCAGGGTGCCGACGACGCTGATCAGGACGACCGTCAGCCAATAGAGCCAAGGCACATAACGCTTCGCGCGCAACTGGGCAGCGAGCGAAACCGCCAGCAGGCCAGCCATCACGATGGAAGTCCCGGTCAGGCCGAAATTGAGATTGAAGTTCAGGAAATCGGCGGCGGTCTCGCCCACCGTCGTGGCCAGGATCTTGATGATCCAGAAAAACAGGATGGCCTCGGGCACCTTGTTGAGCAGATCCCGCCCTGCGGCCGCCGGCATGTCGTTCATGTGTACGCTCCCCGGAAATGCAAAAAAAGCCGGAGCCAGGCTCCGGCCAGGTTCAGTCTTCGTGGTCGCCGCCGTCGTCATGGTCGGCCGCATCGGCGGTTGCTTCGATGACCTTGCCATTTCCGGCGTCCACCTTCACGTCCATCACCGTGACCCCCTTCACGACCTCGACGTCGAACACGCCACGTCCCTTGTGGCGCTCGTACTCGGCGCGCGAGGCCTTGCCGCCAACATGCTGTTCGGCGGCGCCGACCGCCTGGACGAGGCTGATTCCAGCGCTCGAAATCGTCAGCGCGTCGTTTTCCGGGGACTTGGCCGCGACGGCGGTGCCGACCACGGCTGCGGTGGAGAAGGCGGCAAGCGCCGCCAGATAGGCTTTGCGTTTCATGATGATCGCTCCTTGGAACACGCGAACATTCGCGTGAGGGTCAAGATAGCGATCGAGAATTAGGCGACAGTTAGCTCATGCAACAATGTGACGGCACGCCACACAAACGAAAAAAAGCCCGCCGAAGCGGGCTTATTCTTGCGCCGGGCGCGCTTACGCCGCCAGGCTGTCCTTCACCCGCATCAGCCGCGCACGGGCCTCGGTCGCCACGCCATGCACTGCGGTGTTGCTCACCAGCTTGACCATGATGCCGGGGTCGAGGAAGGACACCGTCACCTTGCCGTCGGCTTCCTCGCGCACGACGACGTTGCAGGGCAGCAGCATGCCGACGTCGGGTTCGGCGGTGATGGCCTGGTGCGCCAGCGGCGGGTTGCAGGCGCCGAGGATGCGGTAGGGGCGGCCGTCGACGTTGAGTTTGGCCTTCATCGTGGCCTGCACGTCGATGTCGGTCAGCACGCCGAAGCCTTCGGTCTTGAGGGCGGCGGTGACCTTGTCGACGGCTGCGTTGAAAGGACCGCTGATGGTGGTTTCGAATCCATATTCGCTCATGGGGCTGCTCCAGATGGGTAGGGTTTCAATGGCTGGTATTTTACCTGCCGTCCTCCCCTGACGGCAGAAACGCCAACAAGTTTCACGGCTCCATCGATTGCTGTTCCATCTTCCACCATAAGCGGTACACCGGATCGGACCACAGCGACTTGATGTAGACAACCACGTCCTGCATCTCCTGCTCCGAGAGCTTGCCTTTCCAGGCCGGCATCTTGCCCTGCCCCTGCGGGCTGCCGTCGCGGATCACTTCCAGTAGGGCTGCAGTAGGGTGGTGCCAGGCATGCGCGCTGTCATCCAGCGGCGGCGGCGGGAACATGCCGTCGGCATCGCGCACGCGCCAGTCGCCCGGCTGCCCCTTACCCTCGACACCGTGGCATTCCATGCAGTGCTTTTCATAGACCGCCTTGCCGCGCGCCACCTGGGGGGCATCCAGCTTGCGATCGAGCGGTGCGGCCTCCGCATCCGCCGCACCGGACGAACCGGAGGGTGCGTCGTCGCAGCCGGTCAGCGCCAGCCCGGCCAGCAGGGATGCAAGGATTTGCAGCTTCAAATTACTCATCGATCCTCCTTCAATTCCACGATGGACCGAACGACATCGCTCAAGTTTCATGGCGACAGCACGCCATCCAGCATCTGCCGCATATGCAGCCAGTGCGATCCTTCCCAGTACACGCGGCCGCACATGCCACAGATGCTGAAACGGTCGTAATGCATCCGCACCCTGGCTGGCAGCCGGTCCACCACACTGGCCTTGTCGACCGGACGCAACGGCACGTTGCAGTGCAGGCAGAGGGTGAACGGCCGGGCGCTGCGCGCCAGGTCGAGCCGTTCGACGATTTCCTTCAACTGCGTCTCTGGTTTCAGCGCATGTACGTAGCAGCCGTGCGTCACCGCGCGTCGCTTCAGCAGTTCGCGGTCGCGCGTCAGCACGATGCGGCCGTCCTGCTCGCATATCGCCACGATGGTGTCGTCGTGGAAATGGTTGTCGTACAGCGTATCGAAGCCCAGCATGCGCAGCATGCGGGCCAGCCCGCCGAGGTGCGCGTCGGCGACGAAGCGTGGCTCGCGCAGCGGGTAGTCGCGTACGCGCAGGAGTGGCGTCACGTCCATCGCCTCGAAGCGCGGATACACGGCTACCCGGTCGCCGTCCTGGAGGATGCGACCGAAATCCGCCGACTCGCCGTTCACCAGGATCAGCTCGACCTCGGTGTGCGGCACGCCCAGCGCCTCGATCATGTGCTTGGTCGTCGCCGCCTCGGCGCACGGCACGCTGAATGCCTGCTTGCGCCGGGCCGGCGCCAGGAAGTCGTTCAGTTCTTCATAGAAGCGGAAGGTCGCATTAACCATATGCAACTATTGTCGCCATTTGCGGCTGCCCGGAAAACCCGCACGCCCCCGCCCGACCGATGCCCCGAATGCAAAACGCCACCTCGACGGTGGCGTTTGTGCGGGCTTCCTCAACGATCAGTGCGGGACCTTGATGGGCTTGCCCGTTTTTGGCGGGGCGATGAACGATCCCACCGGAACCACAACCTGTTTCGGCTTCTTGGGTTTCTTGGCTTCCTTGTTTCCGCGTAACTGGCCTTTTGCCATGGTGATGCACCTTGCAACGGCTTAAAAAGACCGGGTTTCCGTGAGCGCAAACCCGGCACGGACTGATCATAGGCTTATGCGCGGGAAAGCCCAGCGTTATATTCCTGCCCGGCCGCACGCCGCGCGGCATCAGGCTATGTGCGCGCCTCCGGCGCCTGCTGCCCATCCGCTGCCACGGCCTCAGGCGTCAGATAGCCGAGGGCAAACTCGGTATACGCGGCCACCTCGTGTGTCTGCCAGGCGACATCACGCCCCAGGGCGCCGGCCAGCAAAGCCGCCACAGTGGGCGCAGCCTCGATGCTGGCGCGCGCGTCGAGCAGCAAGGCGCGGGTGCGCCGCGCCAGCACGTCCTGCACGCTGCGCGCCATGTCGTGACGGGCCGCCCATTCCACTTCGGCGCCGATGTAGGGCAGCCGTGGATGCAAAGGCGCGCCCCACTCCGCGCGCGCCTGCGCCAGGGCCTGCACCGCGCCGGCATCCGAACCATAGGCGCGCAGCGGAGGGAGCTCGGAGTCTGCCATGGCGCCGTGCAGGGCCAGGTTCGCGGTGCAGCAGGGACGGCCAGGCAGTTGCGCCACACGCGCGGCGACGTCGGTGGCCTGCTCGGCCATTTCGCGATAGGTCGTCCACTTGCCGCCGGTGATGCTGACGAGGCCGGATTCCTCGCGCAGCAGGTGGTCGCGCGCCAGCGCGGACGTACTGCGGCCGCTGCCGGCGCGCACCAGCGGGCGCAATCCGGCGAACACGCTCAGCACGTCCTCCCGGCGCGGTGCGTCCTGCAGGTAGCGCCCGGCGTGCTCGAGCAGGAAATCGATCTCCGCCGGCTGCGCACGCGGCTCGGCCGCCGCGTCCTCGACCGGCACGTCGGTGGTGCCGACCAGCAGCCGCTCCTGCCACGGGATGATGAACAGCACGCGGCCGTCGTCGGTCTTCGGCACCATGAGCGCGTTGCGGCCGGGCAGGAAGCGCCGGTCGAGCACGATGTGCGCGCCCTGGCTGGGCGCCACCCAGGCGGCGGCGCCCGGGTCGGCCATGCGGCGGATCGAATCGCAGAACACGCCGGTGGCATTGACCACGACGCGCGCCGGGATCTCGTGCTCGGCGCCGGTTTCGCGGTCGCGCGCCATCACCCCGCTCACCGGCGTGCCCGGCCCGCCCGCACGCAGCAGGCCGGTCACCTGGCAGTAGTTGATCAGCGTCGCGCCGTGGTCCCACGCGCTGGCCGCAAGGCAGACCGCGAGGCGCGCGTCGTCGAACTGGCCGTCGTGGTACAGCACGCCGCCGCGCAGATGCTCGGCGCGCAGCGTCGGCAGTTCGCGGCGGGTCTCGGCTGCGCTGAGCCGCTGAGAGCGCCCGAGGCTGGCGCGCCCGGCCAGGCGTTCGTAAACCCCCAGGCCGAAGCCGTAGTACAGGCTTTCGCCGCGCTTGTAGGTGGGGATGATGAAGGGCTGCTCGCTGGACAGGTGCGGCGCGTTGGCCAGCACGCGGGTGCGTTCGCGCAGCGCGCCCATCACCAGCTTCAGGTTGCCCTGGCGCAGGTAGCGCACGCCACCGTGCAGCAGCTTGGTGCTGCGGCTGGAAGTGGCCTGGGCGAAGTCGTCGCGTTCCAGCAGCAGCGTGTCATAGCCGCGCGTGGCGGCGTCGAGCGCGATGCCGAGGCCCGTCGCGCCGCCGCCGATCACGATCATGTCCCAGGGCGTGCGCCGCTCCGTGAGGCGCGCGATCGCTTCGTCCCGGTTCACGGCGCGGCCCAGCACTTGGAACGCTCCACCGCGCGCGCCCAGCCGGCGCGCAGTTCGGCGACCCGGTCGCGCGACAGGGCCGGCTCGAACACGCGCTCGACCTGCCATTGCGCGGCGATCTCGTCGAGGCCGTCCCAGTAGCCCACCGCCAGGCCGGCCAGGTAGGCCGCCCCCAGCGCCGTCGTCTCGGTCACCTTGGGTCGCAGCACCGGCACACCCAGCAGGTCGGCCTGGAACTGCATCAGCGTGTCGTTGGCGGTGGCACCGCCGTCCACGCGCAGCTCATTGAGAGTGAGGCCGGAATCGCCCTGCATCGCAGTGATGAGGTCGCCCACCTGGTAGGCGATCGACTCCAGCGCGGCGCGTGCGATATGGCCCGCCGTGGTGCCGCGCGTGATGCCGTGGATGGCGCCGCGCGCGTAGGGATCCCAGTGCGGTGCGCCGAGGCCGACGAAGGCCGGCACCATATACACCCCGCCGTTGTCCGGCACGCTCGCCGCCAGGCTTTCCACCTCGGACGCGCTGCGGATGATGCCGAGCCCGTCGCGCAGCCATTGCACCACGGCGCCGGCGATGAAGACGCTGCCTTCGAGCGCATAGCTCGGCTGCCCCGCGATGCGCCATGCCGTGGTGGTGAGCAGACGGTTGCGGGAGGGGATCGGCGTATCGCCCGTATTCATCAGCATGAAGCAGCCGGTGCCATACGTATTCTTGACCATGCCGCGCTGCGTGCAGGCCTGGCCCAACAGCGCCGCGTGCTGGTCGCCCGCCACTCCCGCGATGGGGATGCGCCCCGCGCCCAGCAGGTCGGTGTCGCCGTATACGTCGCTGGAATCGCGCACCTCGGGCAGCATGGCGCGCGGCACCCGCATGAGATCCTGCAGTTCGTCGTCCCATTGTTGCCGCGTGATGTCGAACAGCAGCGTGCGCGAGGCGTTGGTCGCGTCGGTGACGTGCAACGCGCCGTCGCTGAGCTTCCACAGCAGCCAGCTGTCGATGGTGCCGAACGCCAGCTCGCCCGCCTCGGCGCGGCGCCGCGCATCGGGCACGTTGTCGAGGATCCAGCGCAGCTTGGTGCCCGCCAGATAGGCGTCGAGCACCAGCCCCGTCTTGCGCTGGAACAGCGCTTCATGGCCCGCCGCGCGCAGCTCGTCGCACAGGCCCGCGGTGCGCCGGTCCTGCCACACGATGGCGTTGTAGACCGGCTGCCCCGTGCGCCGGTCCCACACCACCGTGGTCTCGCGCTGGTTGGTGATGCCGATGGCCGCGATGTCGCGCCCCGACAGGCCGGCCTGGGTGATGGCCTCGGCGGCGACGCCGAGCTGCGTCGACCAGATCTCGTTGGGGTCGTGCTCGACCCAGCCCGGCTGCGGGAAGATCTGACGGAATTCCTTTTGCGCGATGGACTGGAGCCGGCCTGCGTGATCGAACACGATCGCGCGGGAACTGGTGGTGCCCTGATCGAGCGCGAGCACGTATTGCATGTTCACCTCCGGTTGTGAGCCGTGAGCCAACCCTTGTTTTAATCAGACGATGCGTTAGATGTTAGGCCATGACCCCAGCGTAGCGCTGCAGCGCTGATGAGTTCCGCGCATCTGCGACACGCAGGATGTCGACACCATCGCTTGGCGACAGCCGTTCTTTTTTCATCCTAACACGCAGGATTTTTCCGCCGGCCGACCGCAGGCGCGCCGGCATGACATGATGGGCTCCATAAGGAAATAATCTCCCGGCATAATGCCGTTACACCTCCGCCTCGTGCCTATTGGGCGTAGTTGAGACGACGCGTTGAAACTAAATAAGGGCTAATGCCAACCCAAGGACCACTTCGCAATGGGAAAGCCATTATGCGGAGCGCGATTAAAACCCAGTCGAAGCTGACCCCTTTAGCACTTCAGACAACCATAGGAATAAAAATATGGCAGGGAAATTTAAAATTATTGCCGGGATACTAGTTGGCATTTGGCTGACAGGGGCTGTTGTTGCAGCCTTGGTTTCTGAAGTCGGGAGAAAACATGATTGCGTGAGAGACGAAGGTTTAATCAAGGGGCTGCTTTGGTGCAAAACAGATACCTTTGATCGAGATGGCGGCTACACGAAGATGGTCACAAACAATCTGCGGTGGCCTTTCTTGCTCATGAAAAATAGCAATGGCATAGCTACTTCGACACATGAAACCAGCCATGCTCTAACGTCAAAAGAAGAGTTTGATAAATCAGCCATTGGAACGATGTACAAGTGCTATGCAGTTGCTGTCCGTGCCAACCAAATGGAAGAAGCATCCGTTATTGGCCGAACAATAGGCAAATTAAGAAGACAAGATCCGGCCCTTGATTCGAATCACGACCAGTTCATGTTATACACATCGGCAACAATTGATCGCATCGAGAAAGAGGCAAATGGTGATTTTCTATTGTTTTATAACCATGTCTGTCGAGAGTCAGTATCCAGAATGAGGCAAGTTCTGGATGACGGCATGCTCTGAGTTCAACCGTCCCTATGACTCACCCAAAGAAAAAACGCGGGGATCAGAACCCGAGCGCGCAGGGTGCAATAAGCGGAAGCGCATTGCACCGGATGTTTCATACGGTGCAATAACGATTGCGCCCTACACGGGCTGACCCTTTAGCCTCTTCATTGAGTAACCCAGGATCATGAGAACCGACCTTACCAATGAGCAGATTCTGCACGTTCAACAGGATTTACCTGCCTTCCCACCCGAGATAATTAACGAGTGGCTTGGCCCATATGTTCAAAGCGAAGGGTGGCCACCAAATTCTGAGCGGCATGAAGTTTCAACTGATCGTTGGCGATATCTTCTTGGAATGAGGCCAGTGTCCTACTGGGCTTCGTTCACGTGGCAGCGGACCAAGATCATCCCTACGATTGAGGACCTTGGACAAGCTTCAAACCAAACATTGGCACAATTGATTACCGGCTATGTGCAAGGCAAACCAAACATCTATACGCAACAAATTCCGGACGGGAAACAGCGGTTCCAGTCTGTGCTTAGTTATCTTTCAATACACAAGTCATTTCCAGGATTTCCGGTTCTTGCCGTCCAAGCTGATGGTCTTGAAGTTCTCGACGGGAATCACCGAATGGCGGCGTACTTCACATTAGTTGCGTCTGGAAAGGCACCATTTCCAGTGCCTGTGTGGTTAGGGCAGGCAACTTAACATCGGGGTCATTGAACGCATCCGCTTTGCAAATGCGTCCAGTAAACCAGAGTTCTAATTTAAACCCGGCTCGCCGTCTGCCGCATCACATCCGCCGCAAATCGCATCGCCATCTTCACCGGCATGGGCAGCGGCGCGCCGCCATGGTCGACCGCGGTCTGCGCATGCTGGGCTTCGTCGACTTTCATCTGCTCGACCACCGCGCGACTCTTCGCGTCAGCTTCCGGCAGTTTCTGCAAATGGCCGTCGAGATGGGCCTCGACCTGGCGTTCGGTTTCGGCGAGGAAGCCGAGGTTCCATTTGTCGCCGAGCAGGCCGGCGACGACGCCCATGCCAAACGCGCCGCCGAACCACAGCGGATTCAGCAGGCTCTTGCGGCCGCCGAGTTCGTTGATGCGCGTCTCGCACCAGGCGAGGTGGTCGGTCTCCTCGCGCGCGGCCTGTTCGAGTTCGGCGCGTACTTTTTCATTCTTGGCGGTAAGCGCCTGGCCGGCATACAGCGCCTGGGCGCAGACTTCGCCGACGTGGTTGACGCGCATCAGCGCGGCGGCCTGGGCTTTTTCCGCTTCGCTCAGTTCGGCTTCCGGTCCGGCGCCGGGATAGGGACGGCCGGCATGAGGGCTGGCGAAGACGGTGCGCAGGCCGAGGTCGAAGGTGGTGATGAGTTGGTCGAGTTTGTTCATGGTGCCTCGGTTTTCTTTACGAACTTGCTGTGCCGCCGTTCGTCCTGAGCTTGTCGAAGGGCTTCTCCAAGTAGGCACAGGGCCGCTTCGGCAAGCTCAGGACAGGCTTCGACAGGCTCAGCCCGAACGGTGCTTGGGGAACGATGCTTGGGGTGATCACCAGGATCATTTTACGTAGTAATTGAAATTGCTATACGCCGCTTCCGCAACCTTGAACCACTGGAACTCGGTGTCGCGGAACTGCTTCCATGCACGGTAGATCGCGGCAAAGTCAGGGTTGGTCCGGGCCTCTTCCTCATACATCTGGAAGCTGGCACGGCGGGCGGCGAGCATCACGTCCTTAGGATAGGCGTGCAGCTGGACGCCCTGTCCCACCAGGCGCAGCAGCGCGGGCGGGTTCTGGGCATCGTATCGCGCGAGCATCAGCTGGTTGGCCTCGGCGGCGGCCACTTCGAAGGCCTGGCGGTACGATTCAGGCAAGGCGTGCCACGCAGCCTGGTTGACGTAGAAGGAGAGCTGCGCCTCCCCTTCCCACCAGCCGGGGTAGTAATAATGCTTGGCGATCCGGTGGAAGCCGAGCTTTTCGTCGTCGTAGGGGCCCACCCATTCGGCGGCGTCGATCGCGCCGCGTTCGAGCGCGGGATAGATGTCGCTGCCGGGCAGGGTTTGCGGGACCACGCCGAGCCGAGCCATGATCTGGCCGCCGATGCCGGGGATGCGCATTTTCAGGCCCTTGAGATCGGCCAGCGACTTGATCTCCTTGCGGAACCAGCCACCCATCTGGGTGCCGGTGTTGCCGCCGGGGAACTGCACCACGTTGTATTTGGCGTAAAGCGCGCGCATCGCCGAGAGGCCGCCGCCGGCGTACATCCAGGCATTCTGCTGGCGCGCGGTGAGGCCGAACGGCACCGCGCAGTCGAAGGCCAGCGCCATGTTCTTGCCGACGTAGTAATAGCCCGCCGAATGCCCGCACTCGACCGTACCATTGCCGACCGCGTCGAGTACCTGCAGGCCGGGCACCAGTTCGCCGCCGGCGAACGCGCGAATCTCGAATTTGCCGCCGGTGAGCGCCGCCACCCGTTTGCTCAGGGTTTCCGCCGTGTCATACAGGATGTTCAGGCTCTTGGGAAAGCTCGACGCCAGCCGCCAGCGAATCGAAGGCAACTGCGTCCCTTCGGCAGGCGCAGCCTGTGCGGCGGACAGCGGCAGCACGGCGGCCACGCCGGCGCCCGCCAGAAAGTCTCGTCTTTGCATGAATCCACTCCGGTTTTGGCCGATTATACGAGCCGCCGCGAAACCGCTGCGTGTTAAAATCGCGGTCTTTCAAGCCCTGCCCGACTGCCATCCATGTTCAACCGCCAAGACACCCTCGCCAAGACCGATTCCGACCTGTGGGCCGCGATCCAGAAAGAAGACCAGCGCCAGCAGGACCACATCGAACTGATCGCGTCGGAAAACTACACCAGCCCGGCGGTGATGGAAGCGCAGGGCTCGCAGCTCACCAACAAATACGCCGAGGGCTACCCCGGCAAGCGCTACTACGGCGGTTGCGAATACGTCGACGTCGTCGAGCAGCTGGCGATCGATCGCGTCAAGGCGCTGTTCGGCGCCGAGGCGGCCAACGTGCAACCCAACTCCGGTTCTCAGGCCAACCAGGCGGTGTTCATGGCCTTCCTCAAGCCCGGCGACACCATCATGGGCATGAGCCTGGCCGAAGGTGGCCACCTCACCCACGGCATGGCGCTCAACATGAGCGGCAAGTGGTTCAACGTCGTCGCCTACGGCCTCAACGAGAAGGAAGAGATCGACTACCCGAAAATGGAAGCGCTGGCACGCGAACACAAGCCGAAACTGATCATCGCCGGCGCCTCGGCCTACGCGCTGCGCATCGACTTCGAGCGCTTCGCCAGGATCGCCAAGGAGATCGGCGCCATCTTCATGGTCGACATGGCGCACTACGCCGGCCTCATCGCGGCGGGCGTCTACCCCAGCCCGGTGCCGCACGCCGACGTCGTGACCTCGACCACCCACAAGACCCTGCGCGGCCCGCGCGGCGGCATCATCCTGATGAAAGCCGAGCACGAGAAGGCGATCAACTCCGCGATCTTCCCCGGCCTGCAGGGCGGCCCGCTGATGCACGTCATCGCCGGCAAGGCCGTGGCATTCAAGGAAGCGGGCAGCAAGGAATTCAAGCACTACCAGGAACAGGTGATCGCCAACGCCCTGGTGATGTGCAAGGTGCTGGTCGAGCGCGGCCTGCGCATCATTTCCGGCCGCACCGAGAGCCACGTCTTCCTGGTCGACCTGCAGCCCAAGAAGCTCACCGGCAAGGAAGCCGAGGCGCTGCTCGGCCGCGCCCACATCACGGTCAACAAGAATTCCATTCCCAACGACCCGCAGAAGCCCTTCGTCACCAGCGGCATTCGCATCGGCACCCCGGCGATGACCACGCGCGGCTTCAAGGAACTCGAAGCCGAACAACTGGCGCACATGATTGCCGACGTGCTCGACGCACCGACCGACGAAGCGGTGATCGAGCGGGTGAAGGGCGACGTGGCGAAGCTGACGGCGAAGTATCCGGTCTACGGCTGATGCGTGAGGCGATAGGCGTGAGGAGTGAGGCGGCAGTCCGCTCCCTTTCACGCCTCACCCCTCACCCCTTGCTCCTCGCGCTCCCATGAAGTGTCCCTTCTGCGGTTCTCTGGATACCCAGGTCATCGACTCCCGCGTCAATGAGGCAGGCGATGCGATTCGCCGCCGCCGCCGCTGCGCCGCGTGCGACAAGCGCTTCACCACCTGGGAGACCGCCGAGCTGCGGCCGCCGCAGATCGTCAAGTCCAACGGCACGCGCGAGGACTTTTCCGAGACCAAGCTACGCGAAGGTTTCCGCCGCGCGCTACACAAGCGCCCGGTGTCCACCGAACTGGCCGACGCCGCGGTCGACCGCATTCGCCAGCGCCTGCTGACGCTGGGTGAGCGCGAAGTGCCCGCGCGCGAAGTCGGCGAACTGGTGATGAGCGAACTGAAGAAGCTCGACAAGATCGCCTACATCCGCTTCGCCTCGGTGTACAAGAGCTTCCAGGACCCGGACGATTTCCGCGAGATGCTGCAGGACCTGGAACGCACGCCGCCCCAGGGTGTGGACGACCTCTTCGAATAGTCTGCCGTGCGTGCCGACCGCCACTCCGCCGCCGATCATCTGCACATGGCCCGCGCGCTGCAACTTGCCGCGCACGGGCTTTACACCACCAGTCCGAATCCGCGTGTCGGCTGCGTCATCGTCAAGGACGGGCGCGTCGTCGGCGAAGGCTGGCATGAACGTGCCGGCACCCCGCACGCCGAAATCCACGCGTTGAACGCTGCGGGCGAAGCGGCGCGCGGCGCGACGGTATACGTCACGCTGGAACCCTGCTCGCACCACGGCCGCACGCCACCCTGCGCCGAGGCGCTGATCGACGCCGGCGTGGCGCGCGTGGTGGCGGCGATGACCGACCCCAATCCGCTGGTCGCGGGCGGCGGCATATCGATGCTGACGCTGGCCGGCATCCAGGCCGAGGTCGGCCTGATGGAGGCCGAGTCGCGCGCGCTCAATCCCGGTTTCATCTCGCGCATGACGCGGCAGCGCCCGTGGGTGCGCCTCAAGACCGCCTCCACGCTGGACGGCAAGACCGCGCTCGCCAACGGCACATCGCAATGGATCACCGGCGAAGCCGCGCGCGCCGACGTGCAGCGCCTGCGTGCACGCGCCTGTGCCGTCCTCACCGGCAGCGGCACCGTGCTGGCCGACAATCCGCGCATGAACGTGCGCGATCTGGACATCGGCCGCCAGCCGTTGCGGGTGGTTGTCGATTCGACCTTGCGCACGCCCGCGGATGCCGCCATCCTGCCCGCACTGATCGCCTGTCACCATGCCGACCCTGCTGCGCGCGCCGCGCTCGAACAGGCGGGCGCAGAGGTGATCGAATTACCCGGGAGCGATGGCCGCGTCGACCTGGCCGCCCTGCTCGCGCTGCTGGCGCAGCGCGGCGTCAATGAACTGCACGTCGAGGCCGGCGCCGCGCTCAACGGGGCGCTGCTCGCCGCCGGCCTGGGCGACGAATGGGTGGCCTATCTGGCGCCGATGGCGGTGGGCGACGTCGCGCGCGGCCTGTTCGCCCACCCCGCGCTCACCACGCTGGACGACGCGGCACGCTTCAGATTGGGCGACGTGCGGCAGGTCGGCGGCGACCTGCGCCTGACGCTGCTGCCTGCGTGAGCGGCTTCAAGGATCATTTCTCGTCGGCATCCGACCGCTACGCCGCCTATCGCCCCGACTATCCCGCCGCACTGTTCGCCTGGCTCGCGAGCCTGTGCGCGGTGCGCGACACCGCCTGGGACTGCGCGACCGGTAGCGGGCAGGCGGCGCTGGGGCTGGCGCCGCATTTCCGGCAGGTCGTCGCCACCGACGCCTCCGCCGAACAGATCGGCCACGCCGAACCGCATCCCGCGATCGACTACCGGGTGGCCCCTGCCGAAGCCAGCGGCCTGGCGGATCGCAGCGTCGACCTCGTCACCGTCGCCCAGGCGGCACACTGGTTCGACCTGCCGCGCTTCTACGCCGAGGTGACGCGCGTACTCAAGCCCGGCGGCGTGCTCGCCCTGTGGGGCTACGGCCGCATGGTCTTGCCGGGAGACATGGATGTGCCGTTTCGCCATTTCTATTCAGACACGGTCGGCCCGTACTGGCCCCCCGAACGCGCGCTGATCGACGATGCCTACCGCAGCCTCGATTTCCCGTTTGCGGAAATCGACGCCCCGGCATTTCACATCGAAGTCGACTGGACACTGCCGCGGCTAATCGCGTATCTCTCCACCTGGTCGGCGGTGAAGCGATACCAGACGGCGCGGGACCACGATCCGCTGCCGGCGCTGATGGCAGAACTGATGCCTTTGTGGGGTGATGCCGACACTGCAAAAAAATTGCAGTGGCCGATTTTCCTGCGCGTCGGTCGGCCTTAGCAGGCTGTCAGCGCACCAGGACATCCTCGAACAGCCCGGCCATCTGCTCGCCCACCGTCTGCAAGGGCCGTTCGCGCGTGCCGCTCAGCCGCAGGCTGTCGTTTTGGCACCCTTGGCTTCGGAACGCCTGGATGACGTAACGCTTCACCCCGAGGTCGGACAGATCGTGCGCAAGGCCGATCACGGCCGTGTCGCCCAGCAGTGCCGGATGCACCGTGGTGCGGATTTCATGATCGACGCCGGATGCCAGCACCTGCTGCAAACCGGCCAGCGCACGTTCGCCGCTGCCTGCCGCGCCGGTGATGCGCGCGTAATCCGCAAACGGCGCCTTCACGTCCAGTCCGACCCAGTCGACCAGCGGCAATACCTCCGCCAGTCTTTGCGCATACATGCCCCCCGTATGCAGGCCGATTTTGAATCCGAGCGCGCGCACCTCACGCACAGCGTCGACCAGCCCTGCCTGCGCAGTCGGCTCGCCGCCGGAAAACACCACGGCGTCGAGCAGGCCCCGGCGGCGGCGCAGAAAGGCCAGAACGTCATCCCAGGGAATCTCGCTGTCGCCGCGGGCGGGAATCAGATCGGGGTTGTGGCAATAGCCGCAGCGCCAGGGACAGCCCTGGCAGAACACCACCGCGGCCAGCATGCCGGGCCAGTCGGTGGTGGACAGCGGCGTGAAGCCGCCGACACGCAGCATGGTCATCCCATCCTGCAACGGCTTTCGACGAAGAAGCGCCGTTCGCGATGCTCGCTCTTCTTGCCCTTGTTGAAGCTCGTCACCGGGCGGTGATAGCCCATCACGCGGGTCCACACTTCGCAGCGGGTGCGCTCCTCGTCCGGCAGGGCTGCCACATTCTGGGCCTGGGTCGGAACAGTCATGTCATTCATCTCGGTCTCCTTGGTTTATGCAGCAACTGCACGTTTGCGGGACAGGGCTTCCTCGTCGCATGTCGGGCAGAACTCGTGCTCGCCTGCGAGGTAGCCATGCTTGGGGCAGATGGAAAAAGTCGGCGTGATGGTGATGTAGGGCAGCCGGAAACGCTCGAGCGAACGCCGCACCAGTTTCCTGCACGCCTCCGCTGACGAGATGTGCTCGGACATGTAGAGATGCAGCACGGTGCCGCCCGTGTACTTGCGCTGCAGGTCGTCCTGCCGCTCCAGCGCCTCGAAGGCGTCGTCGGTGAACCCCACCGGCAGCTGCGACGAGTTGGTGTAGTACGGCGCATCGTCGGTGCCCGCCTGCAGGATGCCGGGGTAGCGCTTGGCATCCTCCTTCGCGAAACGGTAGGTCGTGCCTTCGGCCGGCGTGGCCTCCAGGTTGTACAGGTGGCCTGTTTCTTCCTGGAAGCCGGCAATGCGGGAACGGATATGGTCGAGCAGCCGCACGGCGAAGTCGTGGCCCCATTCGGTGGTGATGTCGTGGTCGTCGCCGCTGAAGTTGCGGATCATCTCGTTGATGCCGTTCACCCCGATGGTCGAGAAGTGGTTGCGCAGCGTGCCGAGATAGCGCTTGGTGTAGGGGAAGAGGCCGCTGTCCATCAGGCGCTGGATTTCCTTGCGCTTGATTTCCAGCCCGTTGCGCGCCATGTCGAGCAGCGCGTCGAGGCGACGCAGCAGCGCAGCTTCGTCACTCGCATGCTCATGGCCGAGGCGCGCGCAGTTGACCGTCACCACGCCCACGCTGCCGGTCTGCTCGGCCGAGCCGAACAGGCCGTTGCCGCGCTTCAGGAGTTCGCGCAGATCGAGTTGAAGGCGGCAGCACATCGAGCGGATGTGGTTCGGCTTCATCTCGGAATTGATGAAGTTCTGGAAATACGGCAGGCCGTAGCGCGCGGTCATCGCGAACAGGCGCTCGGCGTTTTCCGATTCCCACGGGAAGTCCGGCGTCATGTTGTAGGTGGGGATGGGGAAGGTGAACACGCGACCCTTGGCGTCGCCGGTGGTCATCACCTCGATGTAGGCGCGGTTGATCATGTCCATCTCGACCTGCAGCTCGCCGTAGCTGAACGGCATTTCCTCGCCGGCAATGACGGGCACCTGTTCGCGCAGGTCCTCGGGGCAGGTCCAGTCGAACGTGAGGTTGGTGAACGGCGTCTGCGTACCCCAGCGCGACGGCACGTTGAGGTTGTAGATCAGTTCCTGGATGCACTGCTTGACGGCTTCGTAGCTCATGCGATCGTTGCGGATGAACGGCGCCATGTAGGTGTCGAACGACGAGAAGGCCTGCGCGCCGGCCCATTCGTTCTGCAGCGTGCCGAGGAAGTTGACGATCTGGCCGACCGCACTCGACATGTGCTTGGGCGGGCCCGCTTCCACTTTGCCCGGCACGCCGTTGAGACCTTCGTGCAGCAGCGTGCGCAGCGACCAGCCGGCGCAATAGCCCGCCAGCATGTCGAGGTCGTGGATGTGGATGGAGCCGTCGCGATGCGCCTCGCCGAGTTCGGGCGGGTAGACGTGGTTGAGCCAGTAGTTGGCCACCACCTTGCCCGACACGTTGAGAATCAGCCCGCCCAGGCTGTAGCCCTGGTTGGCGTTGGCGTTGACGCGCCAGTCCTGGCGCGACAGGTATTCGTTGATCGAGGCTTCGACGTCGACCACGGTCTTGCGGTCCTCGCGCAGCTTCCTGTGGCTGTCGCGGTAGGCGATGTAGGCGCGCGCGGTCACTAGATGATTGGCGGCGATCAGGCTCTGCTCGACCACGTCCTGGATGCGCTCGATGTCCGGCGGGGCGGTGCGGAAGCTGTGGGTCAGCACCTTCATCGCCTGGGCGGTCAGCAACTCCGCCTCGGCCTCACCGAATTCGCCGCTGGCCTGCCCGGCCCGCAAAATGGCTGAACGTATCTTCGCGGCATCGAACATCGTTCGACGCCCGTCACGTTTGATGACTTCACGGGGAACACCTGCTATTACAGAATTCATCTCGCCCTCCTCGAAAACAACATCTTGTGTACCAGCTGAATCAACCATACGACATCTTGTGTCACAGTCAAGAAGAATTTCAGGTTAGGAAGTCCTGATATACTTAAACATGTATTCTTTCAACATCTTATGGGGACATGACATGAGCACGATTCTGGATTTTCTCGGCAGCGATCACCGCGCCTGCGACGATCTGTTCGCATCCGCCGAAGCCGCAGCGGCGCAAAAAGACTGGGGCAGCGCGCGCAGCCTGTTCGACCGTTTTCAGGCGGCCATGGCACACCATCTGGCGATGGAGGAAACCGTGCTGTTTCCCGCGTTCGAGACCCGCACCGGCAACAGCATGGGGCCGACGCACGTCATGCGCATGGAACACGAGCAGATGCGCGGTCTGATGCAGGATATGGCGGGAGCGGTCGCGGCAGGCGACCGGAATGCCTATCTCGGCCTCTCCGAGACGCTCAACATGTTGATGCAGCAGCACAACCTGAAGGAGGAGAACATGCTCTATCCCATGTCGGACCAAGTCCTGAGCGGCAACCGCGACGACCTGATCCGTTCCATGCAGGCCGTCGCATGATCGAGCCGGCAGACGAGATCCTCGTCGACGCACGCGAGCTGGAGCCGCCCGAGCCGATGGAAAAAGTCTTGCGGACGCTGGCGCTGCTGCGCCCCGGCCAGTCAATCCGCTTGCTACTTCACCGCGAGCCGTTTCCGCTCTACCCCCTGCTTGCCGAGCGCGGCTACCGCCACGCCACGCGGATGGAAGCCGATGGCAGCTACGTCATCCTGATCCACCCGGCCGGCGCAGCGGATGCACGCTGACAGGCTCGCCGCCCCATGAGCACGCAAGCCGGCCTGTCCTTCGAGCAGGCACCCCCGTTTTCACTGCCGTTGCAGTTTTTCCTGTCGGCTCCGTTGTTTCTTCTGGCCGCTGCCCTGCTGGTCGTCCTAGACCCGGCGTCGTTGGCCTCACGCTGGACGCCGCAGGCGCTCGCCCTCACTCACGCACTCACGCTGGGTTTCCTCGCCATGGCCATGCTGGGCGCCCTGATGCAGATGCTGCCGGTGGTGGCCGGGTCGCCCTTGCCCAGGCTGCGCGCAGTGGCCTGGCTTACTCAGAGGCCGCTGGCTCTGGGAACGCTCGCGCTGATGACGGGTTTTCTGTCCACCGAATCGATCGCATTCGGTATCGCCATCGTCCTGCTGGCCATCGGTTTCGCCGTCTTTCTCGCCGCCGCCGCCGTCAGCCTCGTACGCGCAACCAGCAACGTCACGGTCTGGGGCATGCGACTGGCGGTGTTGAGTCTGGGCCTGACGTTCATACTCGGCCTGACACTGGCTCTGATGCGGGCCGGCGTATGGATCCCGCCAGCCCGCGCAGCCGCACTCGCTGCCCATCTCGCCTTCGGCCTGCTCGGCTGGGTTCTGCTGCTGGTCGTCGGCGTCGCTTTCCAGGTCGTCCCGATGTTCCAGATCACGCCGCCTTATCCTCCCCTGCTTGGCCGCTGGCTGACGCCCGGGCTGTTCGTCCTGCTGCTGATCCACGCCGTCGCGCCTGGCCTGCCGCCGCGCGCCGGTGTGCTCGTCGAGGCCGGCTTCGCCGCCGGCATACTGCTGTTTGCCGTCGCCACCCTGGGGCTGCAAACGCGCAGGCGCCGGAAACTGCCTGACGTCACGCTTGATTTCTGGCGTCTGGGCATGGCCAGCCTGATCGCCAGCGTGACCGTCTGGACCGTTGCCCAGTTCAGTCCGGCCTGGGCGGACAGCGATGTCTATCCGCTATTGCTGGCCGTGCTGTTCATTGGCGGGTTCGCGGTGAGTGTGGTAAACGGCATGCTTTACAAGATCGTGCCGTTTCTGGCGTGGTTTCATCTACAGGCGCAGTTGCAGGCCCGCGCAGGCAGCATTCCCACGATGAAGGACATGATTGCGGAAGGCCGCACGCGTTGGCAATTCCGCTTTCACCTGGTTGCCTGCGGATTGCTTACTGCGGGCCTTTTCTGGCCATTGCTGACGCGCACGGGCGGCCTGATGCTGGCGTTGTCGGCGCTGTTGCTGCAGATCAACCTGCTGTCGGCAGTCCGCCGGTTCTACCGGCATGGTGGGCGTTTCACCTGACGGTGGTGTACACGCCCCGAAAGGATCAGCCCGTGCTCCAGGCGCGTGGCCGTTTCATCCCGGCGATCTTGCATGCCTGCTTGACAGCCATAGGCGAACAACTTGAAGAGCGCATTGCGCGCATCGGCGCCCAGTCGATTCGACAAATGCTTGATCACATAGCGCGCATCTGGCGCGATCTGATGTTCTTCGTAATATTCACGCATGAAGCGTATGACATCCCAGTGTTCGTCAGTCAACCTGACGTCTTCTGCGAGCGCGAGTTGTTCGGCCACGGCTTCGTTCCACTCGCCGGGTTCGACCAGATAGCCCTCTTCATCGAGGGCAGGCAAGCTTACGGTTGCATCCATCGTTCAACCTCCTTAGAAATGCCCGGCACCACGGCACCAGGCGGCCAAAAAACGCGGGCATCCTTGCATCAGGCCAGGGCGGGGATGAGTCCTAACATGACCAGTATCACCCACGCGATGAGACCCAGCGCAGTGACGGTGTAAGCGATATCGATGGCGATGAGGCCTTCGTCGATTTTCAGGATGCTCTGCACGCCACGGAAAATCAGGACGACGGACCCGACCAGTCCCAAGGTGACGCCGACCATGATCAACAGGACCTGATCATAGAAGAGCACCAGCGACGACAGCCAAAGCGGAACCGGCGCGATCGCCGCCAGCATGAAGGCCGCCCCGTCGCTGCTCTCGATTCCCTTGCTGCGCGCGACCGACTTGATCGTCCATGCCATGAGAGGAACCGTCAGCAATTCGGCCATGAGGAAGAACAGGGCTGCCAAGCTCCATGCCATGCCGGGCGTATCCGGAAACAGGAGGGCGCCGACATGATGGCCGGCGTATTCGAGCATCAGGGGCGGAACCAGCGAAAACGGCAGGACAAGCAGGATGAACAGCCTGAGTGCGGACGGCTGGGTCTGCGACAAGGTATTCCAGCCATGAGGGGACGTGAAAAGCTTGTGGATATGCAGGATACTCATGGAAATCTCCTCTCTGGACATGCCACCACGACAGCCATTCCCGACCGCGGCATCAAGACCCACCCCAGCGAATACGGCCACGACTTATTTATATCACAGCATGATATAAAATCCAGTCCATCTTTTCTGAGCCTGAACATGACGTCATCCCGCCTCAGCAAACAAGACTTCGAAACGCTTTCCCATTTCCGCTATCAGCTCCGGCGTTTCCTGCGTTTCAGCGAAGAGGCGACTCACCAGCGCGGCATCACCCACCTTCAATATCAGCTGCTATTGCACATACGCGGCTTTCCGGGTCGCGAATGGGCCACGGTCGGCGAACTGGCCGAACGCCTGCAGGCCCATCATCACGGCGTGGTTTCGCTGATCTCGCGGTGCGAGAAACTGGGGCTGGTAAAACGCCAGACCGGGCGCACCGACCGGCGCTCGGTTGAGGTGCATCTGACGCGCGCAGGCCACACGATACTGAACGACCTGGTGACACAACACCGTGAGGAGTTGCTCCGGCTGCAAGGCATTTTCCGCGTGCCCGGGGCAGATGAGCTGGACACCGGTCCGTAGCGCGGGCAAAGGACTCGCGAGCCGTCCGCCTTCAACAGGCAAGGGCCGGGAATCGGCTATCCGCCAGTCAGGAAAAAGTCGCACACGGAAATCGCATCCTGCGTCTATAATATATATTCCATTTACATCTTTAAGGACGGCTACCATGAATGCCCATCTCCATCTTCGTCAGGATCAGGTCTATCCCTTCGACGCACGCGGAATCGCCAAGCGTTTCCGCCATGCCGCCATTTTTGGCGCGCTGGACGCACTGAACGCTGGCGAGCGCATGCGTTTCGTCAACGATCACGACCCCTTGCCCCTGCTCGACCAGCTCCGCAACCGCTACGGTGAAACGGTCGACATCCAGTATCTGCAGCGCAATCCAGGCGAGATCGTGATCGACTTCATCCGCAACTGAGCACGAACGGTGTTGCCGGCGCTGGTGTGCCTGGCCCTGGCTGCCTTCGTCACAGCCCTGCTGGGTTCGCTCCATGCCGGGCGCGTCGTCACCCTGCACCTGATCCTGGCGGTAGGCGCGATGCCGCTGATCTTCGGCGCCATGAGCCATTTCATCCCGGTGCTTACCCGGACGCGCGCGCCCGGCACAGGACTCGCCGGCCTGCCGGTCCTGGCACTGGCAGGCGGCGTCTTTGCCGTGGCTGCATTTGGCTTCCCCGACATGGCATGGGGGCGCTACGCGGGCGCATTCCTCGCACTGATGGCCGCCGGTTTGCTGCTCGCCTGGAGCCGGCGCCGTCAGGCCGGAATGCTCGGACGCCCCCATCCGGGCCTGGCCTGGTACGAAGCCGCCCTGGCCTGTCTCGCATGCGCCCTGCTCGCCATCCTCGCGGGCGTATTCTGGCCTCAGCAATGGGTGGGGTTGCGGCGCCTTCATCTTCATCTCAACACGCTCGGATTCATTGGATTGACGGCCGTGAGCACGCTTGCAGTGCTGTTGCCGACCGTGGCCGGGAGGCCCGACCCACAGGTCGCCCCGTGGTTGCGCCGCAACCTGCCGTGGGCCGTGGCCGGCACGGTGCTGGTCGCAGTCGGTGCGGCATGGTTCGGTCCGCTTGCCGGGCTCGGCGCAATGTTATGGGCAGTTCCGCTGGGACGGCTCGGAGCCCGCTGGTTACGGCTTTATCGTGCTGAAATTTTTGCGTGGCACGGCGCCGCGCCGCTGCTCGCCGCCGCATTGGCCGGATTCGCCGCCAGCATGGTGTTCGGTGCCGCCGCAGCCGCTTTTCCAGTGTCGACGCCTACATCGGTATTCGTCGCCGGTTTCCTGCCACCCCTGGTATCCGGCGCGGCCAGTCAGCTGTTACCGGTATGGCTGCACCCGGGCATGCAAGGCGAGTGGCATGCCGCACTGCGCAGCCGCCTGGGACGCTACGGCGGCGCCCGCGCCGCACTGTTCTGCCTCGGCGGTATTGTGGGCGGCATGGACCAGGAATGGGGTCTGTTCCTGAGTGCGGCTACGCTGCTGTGGTTCATGCTGCAAACTAGCGCGGCCCTGATGCAGGTGCGAGCCATACCGCTGGACAGACCCTCATCCTGAAAGCGTTCCCCCGGTCAACCTCTTGCGCGCTTGCGCGAGCTGCGGCGCCAACACACGCACCGAAATAGACGCGGCAACGAACTTACCGGTGCCTTAAGCATGGCGTATGGATACAATCCGATTTGCGGGGAATGTCCGCCCCTGTGAACGCGACCCTCGACACACTTGTTCCAGGGCCCGCGCCAACCTGGGAAGACATGGGATAGTTGCGCCACCTCAGACAGACAGGCGTCCCAGCGTCTGTTCACCGAGGGAACGGTCCGACTGCCAACAGCACTCAATAAGGAACAAAATGAAACGTGTGGATGATTTCCGCCTGCGCTTCGGCAGGCAGGAACTGGTGCCGATCGTCATCGGCGGCATGGGCGTGGATATCTCCACTGCTGAACTGGCGCTCGAAGTCGCGCGTCTCGGCGGCATCGGCCACATCTCCGATGCCATGGTGCAGACCGTGTCCGACCGGCGTTTCGACACCAAATTCGTCAGCGAGAAGCTGAAGAAGTACAAGACCAATGCCGCCAACAGCGACAAATCCAATGTGCACTTCAACCTCGCGGTGCTCGAGGAGGCCACGCGCTACCACGTCGGCCGCACGATGGAGGCCAAGCGCGGCGACGGCATGATCTTCATCAACTGCATGGAGAAGCTGACCATGAATGCGCCGCGCGAGACGCTGCGCATGCGCCTGTCCGCCGCGCTCGACGCCGGCATCGACGGCATCACGCTGTCCGCCGGCCTGCACCTCGGCTCGTTCGCGTTGATCGAGGACCATCCGCGCTTCCGCGACGCCAAACTCGGCATCATCGTCTCCTCGCCACGCGCGCTGGCGATGTTCCTGCGCAAGAACGCCCGGCTGCAGCGCCTGCCGGACTATATCGTGGTGGAAGGCCCGCTCGCCGGCGGGCACCTCGGCTTCGGCATCGAGGACTGGGCGAAGTATGACCTCGCCACCCTCGTCAGCGACGTGCTGGCGTATCTCAAGGCCGAGCACCTCGACATCCCGGTGATCGCAGCCGGCGGCATTTTCACCGGCAGCGACGCGGCGGCCTTCCTCGAGCAGGGTGCGGCTGCCGTCCAGGTGGCGACGCGCTTCACCGTCACTGCGGAATGCGGCCTGCCGGACAAGATCAAGCAGGAATACTTCAAGGCCAGCGAGGACGACATCGAGGTCAACACCATTTCGCCGACCGGCTACCCGATGCGCATGCTCAAGGGCAGCCCCGGCATCGGCTCAGGCATCCGTCCCAACTGTGAGGCCTACGGCTACCTGCTCGACGCCAACAGCCGCTGCGCCTACATCGACGCCTACAACCGCGAGGTGGAATTGCACCCGGGCGCGAAGAAGGTGAAGGTCATGGACAAGACCTGCCTGTGCACCCACATGCGCAACTTCGACATCTGGACCTGCGGCCAGACCGCCTGGCGTCTCAAGGACACCACCCGGCGCGTGTCGGACGGCAGCTATCAGGTGCTCAGCGCCGAGCATGTCTTCCATGACTACCAGTTCAGCGTCGACCAGAAAATCGCGCTTCCGCCTGCCGCTGCCGAGAAGCCCGAGGCCTGAGCGCCCGGGTGGGTTTATCCCGCTATGTCGCCATCAGGCGCCGGGCCGCATGTGCCAGCGGCGCCGGCAGCCGGCGCACAATCGCCTCAGGTTCGAGGGCGTCGAGCAGATTCTTGACGATGAGACCGAGTTCGGTGTCGCCCTCGCTCACCAGGCGACGGCTGAAAAAAAGGGTGTCGGGGTCTTCGCGGCGGGCGAGCAGCAGCAGGAAATCGCGCGCGGTGGCGCTGATTGTAAGGTCGGGGGCGCCGCTGTCCGGCGCAAATCCGCGCGCGGTGACGGTGAAGCGCAGGCTCAGCCCCAGGTCCTTCACCCGGATGGCGTAGCGCCGGCCGACCAGCGGCTGCCAGTCGAGCGTTTGCAGCGCGGGCCACAGCAGGCGGTTGGCCACGACTGAAAACGCGCGGCTGGGCGGCGTGGCGGGAAGCCGGGCAATGAGGCTGCCCAGGGGTGCAGGCACGGCAAGATTCAGCATGATCGCTCCAATCCTGAAAACAGGCATCAACGCAGGGCGTCGACCCAGTTGTTGGGGGTTTCGTACAGCCGCACCCGCTGCAGCCTGAGCTGGTTGCGGAAGGTGTCGACATAGGCCGCATCGAGGATGCGGAAGGCTTCGTCGGCGAGGTTCTCTGCGGTGGGCACCGCCGGCAGCACGACCGTCTTGTGGCCGGGCAGCGACGCCAGAAACTCGACCACGGCATGATCGCCCTGATACACCAGGAAGGCGTGATCCCAGTGGTCCACCAGTACACGGCTGGCGATGCGCTTCACGTCGGAAAAATCCATCACCATGCCCTCCGCCGCAGCACCTTCGGTGCGGATGATCTCGCCAGCGAGCGTGATCTCGATGGCGTAGCGATGGCCATGCAGGTGCCGGCACTGGCTGGCGTGATTGGGAATGCGATGGCCGGCATCGAATTCCAGTCTGCGCGTGATCAGCATGTCAGGCGTGCCGCTCCAAACGGTGTTCGAGACCTGCGCGACCATGCCAATAGCCGTCGACAGCCGGGCCCGGCATGACCCTCGCCAGCGCATCGGCGGCCCCCGCTTCCCCCGCCAGCGCCGCCCGGAAAGCCTCGACCACACGTCCCATGTGGCGCGACTGCGGCGACAGGCGCAGGCTGGCGACGCCGAGCTCGCGCAGGGCGGGCAATTCGTCGATCAGCGTATAGACCCCGGCAGACTGTGTCTGGATGCCATTGATCGTAAGGAAGGGCTCACCCTCGCGGGTGGACAGCGCCAGCCCGTCGGGATGGTCAAGGCAGCGGAACTGGCAGTCGTCCTTGGGCAGGTTGTAGTGGCGCGCGGTGAAGCAGCGCGCGGAATACGCCAGCGGCAGGCGGCCGTAGGCAAACACCTCGGTTTCCATGCCAGCCGGGGCGCTGGCCAGAATCGCCGCCAGGGCGGCGCGCGATATCTCCACTGGCGGCAGCCAGCGTTCTGCGCCGAGCCCGGCCAGCACATCGAGGGTTTCGGGATTGTAGATATTGAGGGTGTGCCCGGCGACGAAAGGCGCACCCGCTTCGGACAGCAGCCGCACCGCGCCCCACTCGTTGGCTTCGACCCGGAAGCGGCCGTCGCAGACCATGCGACGCAGCGTCTTGAGATCGGATTCCGATTCGATCAGCGTCTGGCTGGACAGCACCACGTCCTTGCCGGCGGCGGCGAGCTGCTCCGCCAGCGCCAGCCAGTCGGGCAGGCGCAGCAGGTGACGACGCGAGCACACGCTCTCGCCCAGATACACGCGTGCGACGGGCCAGGTTTTCGCTTCCTCGTAGAAGGCGAGCACGTCGTCGCGCGACCAGTAATACAGGAGGGGACCCAGGCTTAAATTCATGGTGAGGCGTGAGGCGTAAGGGGTGAGGAGGGATGTGCTGCTGGAGGGGAGCGATGGAACGGGCAGCCCAATGCCCCCGTCCTCACACCTGACGCCTCACGCCTCACGATCATTTCCACGGCCGGTGATAGGCGCCGAGCGTGTGGCTCTGCCCTTCCGACAGCTTGTTGAGTTCGGCCTGCCAGGGGGCTGTGGGCTTGAAGCCGTCGGCATTTTTCTTCACCGCGTCGATGGCGGCGCGCCACACCTTGGTCACCTGCGCGACGTAGGCCGGGCTGCGCTGGCGGCCTTCGATCTTGATCGCGGCAATGCCCATCTTCAGCATCTCGGGCAGCAGGTCGAGCGTGTTGAGGCTGGTGGGCTCCTCGAGCGCGTAATAGGTTTCGCCGCTGACCTCGAAGCGGCCCTTGCACAAGGTCGGATAGCCGGCTTTTTCGTCCTTGCCATAGCGGTCTAGCAGCACGCCGTTCAGCCGCGATTCCAGCCCGGACGGCGTATCCGTCCAGCGTACCGCCTTGGGCGGCGAGCATACGCCCGCCGAGTTGGGCGATTCGCCGGTGCAGTAGGACGACAGCAGACAGCGCCCCTCGACCATCACGCACAGGCCGCCGAAGCCGAACAGCTCGATCTCGACGTCGGTGTGCTGCACCACGTTGTCCACCTGCGGCAGCGACAGCACGCGCGGCAGCACCGCGCGCTGGATGCCGAAATGCTCGCGGTAGAAATTCACCGCTTCGTAGCTGGTGGCCGAGCCCTGCACCGACAGGTGCAGCCGCAGTTGCGGATGATGCTTCACCGCGTAGCGCATCAGTCCGGCGTCGGCGAGGATCACCGCGTCCATGCCGAGACTGGCGGCGCGGTCGATCGCGCCGGTCCAGCGGCTCCAGCTGTCGGATTGCGGGTAGGTGTTGAGTGCGAGCAGCACGCGGCGGCCGCGGTCGTGTGCGTAACGCAGGCCTTCCATCGCCTGCGCCTCGTCGAAGTTGAGGCCGGGGAAGGCGCGCGCGTTGGTGTTGTCGCGGAAGCCCATGTAGACGGCATCGGCGCCGTTGTCGATGGCGGCCTTGAGTGAAACCAGGTTGCCCGCCGGGCAGATCAGGTCAAGCGGCATGATGCGTCTCCTTCCATGGATGGCCCGTGCGCGCGCCCTGCCGGCTGCCCCGCCGAGCCAGTTCGTCGGCGATGCCATTCAACACGTCCCATTTCTTCGCGCACCACGCCGGCGCGAGCAGGATGTCGGGCGCGGCGGTGCCGGTGACGCGGTGGTACACCACCTCCCACGGCGTGCGTTCGATCAGGTCGGCGGCGATACGCGTGTAGTCCGCCTCGGCGAGCGGTTCGTATTCACCGCGCTTCCAGTCGATAGCGAGCCGGGTGTGCTTCACCACATGCAAGGGGTGGAGCTTGAGGCCGTCGACGCCGACCTCGAGCACGCGATCTAGACTGGCATGGCTGTGCGAGGCGTCCTCGCCGGGCAGACCCACGATGAGGTGACAGCAGACCGGAATGCCGCGCGCCCGCGCCGCCCGGGTCGCCGCCTCGTATTCGGCGAAGCCGTGGCCGCGATTCACGCGCGCCAGCGTGTCGTCGAAGGACGATTGCAGGCCGAGCTCCAGCCACACCTCGTGGCCAAGCGCACGGTATTCCGCCAGCAGATCCAACACCGGCGCAGGCACGCAGTCGGGCCGCGTACCGATCGCCAGCCCCATCACGTCGGGTGCGGCCAGCGCCGCATCATAGAGCGCACGCAGTTCGTCCACATGCGCATAGGTATTGGTATAGGCCTGGAAGTAGGCGATGAAACGGCGGGCCCCGGTACGGCGTGCGATGCGTCCGCGCGCGCGGTCGAACTGCGCGGCGAGCGGTGCCGGATCGCGCGCACCCGGCGCGAAGGATTTGTTGTTGCAGAAGGTGCAGCCGCCGATGCCCTTGCTGCCGTCGCGATTGGGGCAGGTGAAGCCGGCATCGAGCGCGATCTTGTGCACCCGCTCGCCGTGCCGCTCCAGCATGGCGCGGCCAAAGGTATGGACAAGATCGGCGAGGACGCTCACGCCGCCAGGGTCTCCAGCCGGGATGCCGCCGAAACAGGCTTCACGCCGGTGAGCAGGTAATCGATCAGCTCCTGCACCGTGCGGACTTCGCGGCCGAATGGCAGCGGCTCCGAACCGCGGAAGAACAGGCCCTTGCTGACGTCGCCCTTGAGCGCGGCCACCAGTTGCGAATCGATACAGAACTGCCCGGCCTTCTCGAGACCGTCGCGCAGGCCGCATTGCGTCAGGCAGTGCAGACCGATGGCGCAGCGGTTGGGGTCGGCCTTGGCGCATGCCTGAAGTTTGGGTTCGCGCTTGAGGTAGTTGGCAAGCCAAGGGGTTTTCACCGCGCGTGCAGGCAGGCCGGCCACGCTCATGAAGGTGACGATGTCGTCGGGTTCCGCCTCCGCCAACACGCGCTTGAAGTTGGGATGGGCGTCGCCCTCGGCGGTGACGGCGAACGGCGTGCCGACCTGCACGGCGCTGGCGCCTAGAGCCAGTGCGGCCAGCAGTTTTTCATGGCTGTTGATGCCGCCGCCGACGATGACCGGGATCTGCCCGCGCGCGATGCCCATTTCGTCAAACACCTTGAAGACGCCGGGCAGCACTTCGGCGAAGTCGAAGCGCGCATGGGCGAGGTCGGCCGGGTTGGGCGCGCCGAGATGGCCGCCTGCGTAACGGGGATGCTCGATCACGATGGCATCCGGCAGCCGCCCGCCGCTCCCGGATTTTTTCAGGCGTGCCCATTTCCTGAGCAGGATGGCGACGCCGCGCGCATCGGACAGAATCGGGACCAGCGCGACGTCGGGATAGTCCACGGTCAGTTCAGGCAGGTCGAGCGGCAGCCCGGCCCCCATCACGATCGCCTGCGCACCCGAGGCGCAGGCCTGGCGGACATAGGCCGGATGCGCATCCACCGCCTTCATCACGTTGACCGCCACCAGCCCCTTGCCCGCCGCAATCGCCAGCGCAACCTTGATCTCGCGGTCGAGCGCAATCAGGTTCAGGCGGTTGAGTTCGTCCTTGTCGCGGCAATGCTTCGCCTGCTCCATCAGGTCGGCGTGATGGTGCCGCAGGTCGATGCTCGCGATCGTACCCATCGCACCCGCGCGCGCCACCGAACCCGCCAACACGTGGGCCGACACGCCCACCCCCATGCCACCCTGCACGATGGGCAAGAGGGTGTGACCGCGCAGGGCCAGGGGGGGAAACGCCGTCATGCCGAGCCTTCGATTCCTGCAAAGCAGGCATTATAACAACTTGAAGACCCTCTTATCTCAATAACCCGTCTGTGATCGCGGACTTTCCCGCTCTTCGTGGCGGCCGGGGTTCACCCGCTCCGCCTAAACGCCTACAATGCCGGGTCTACTGGCTGGCCCTCTATTCCGTTTCCAAATCAGGTGTGACGCGAAGACGAGCCGCAGACAGTGCAACTAGCACGGCAGAGCGTGGTTGTTGACGCTTCAGCGTCTATACAACCACGGCCTACCCCTTGCGGGTAAGGCGAAGACGACAAAGTCACAGTTGATTTGGAAACGGAATCCCGCATGTTCACCGGCATCATTCAATCCATAGGCCGCATCCACGAATACGAAGCACGCGGCGCCGACGCGCGCATGGTCATTCTCGGCGGCGGGCTGGATTTTTCCGACGTCGCGCAGGGCGACAGCATCGCAGTCAACGGTGTCTGCCTGACCGCTGTGGCGCTGACGCCGGACAGCTTTACCGTCGACGTCTCCGCCGAAACCCTGCGCGTCACCGCGGGTTTCGTGCCGGGCGCCGAGGTCAATCTGGAGAAGGCGCTGCGGCTGGCCGACCGACTGGGCGGCCATCTGGTATCCGGACATGTCGACGGCGTCGGCACGGTGTACCGCTTCGCCCCGGCAGGCGAATCGCACCTGCTGGAAATCGATGCGCCTCCCGCACTGGCACGCTACATCATCCGCAAGGGCTCGATCACGGTGAATGGCGTGTCGCTGACTGTCAACAAGGTGGATGGCACGCGCTTCGCGCTGAACCTCATTCCGCATACGCTGGAAATGACCATGCTCAAGCACCTGCAAACGGGCAGCCGCGTCAACCTGGAAGTCGACATGATCGCGCGCTATGTTGAGCGCATGATGCAATTCACACAAACAACGGACAAAGACTGATGAGCCTCGCCTCCACGCTTGAAATCATTGAAGAACTCAAGGCCGGCCGCATGGTCGTGCTGGTCGACGAGGAGGATCGTGAGAACGAGGGCGACCTGGTGATGGCGGCCGAGCACGTCACGCCGGACGCGATCAACTTCATGGCGAAATACGGGCGCGGCCTGGTCTGTCTCACCTTGACCGACGACCGCTGCCGCCAGCTCGGCCTGAAGCAGATGGTGAACGACAACCAGACGCCGCACGGCACCGCATTCACTGTGTCGATCGAGGCCGCCGAAGGTGTGACGACCGGCATTTCAGCTGCCGACCGCGCAGTTACCATCCAGGCCGCAGTGAAGAAGCACGCCAAGCCGACCGACATCATCCAGCCCGGCCACATCTTCCCGCTACGCGCGCAGCCCGGCGGCGTGCTGGTACGCGCCGGCCACACCGAAGCCGGCTGCGACCTCGCCGGGCTCGCCGGACTCGAGCCTGCCTCGGTGATCTGCGAAATTCTCAAGGACGACGGCACCATGGCGCGCCTGCCCGACCTGATCCCGTTCGCGCAGGAACACGGCCTGAAGATCGGCGCCATCGCCGACCTCATCCATTACCGTAACCAGACCGAAAGCCTGGTCGAACGCGCCGCCGACCGCCTGATCCAGACGGTGTACGGGGCCTTCCGCCTGGTCGCCTACCGCGACACGAGCGCCCGCGAAACCCATCTGGCGCTGATCAAGGGTGAGATCCACGCGGACCGCGAAACCCTGGTGCGCGTGCACGAGCCGCTCTCCGTGATGGACTTTCTCGACGTCACCGGCGGCGGCCACTCCTGGCCGATCCTCGGTGCGATGGAACGCATCGCCGAATCGCAGTCCGGCGTCATCGTGTTGCTGCACCGCCCGGAAACCGCCGAGGCGCTACTGCACCGCATCAACCCGCCGCCGGCCGACAGCCGCAAATACGACCTGCGCGACTACGGCATCGGCGCGCAGATCCTGCGCGACCTCGGCGTCGGCAAGATGAAGCTGCTGGCGAGCCCGCGCAAGATGCCGGCGATGGACGGCTTCGGGCTGGAAGTCACCGGCTATTCCGAAAAAGCATGAGCCACTGATAAAAGGACGCACCATGGGAACCAAAAAGGACACCTTCTCCGAACTCGACCCCGCCTACCAGGGCAAGGGCCTGAAATTCGGCATCGTCATGAGCCGCTTCAACCGCGATATCTGCGAGGGCCTGCTGTCAGCCTGCGAAGCGGAGCTGCTGCGGCTGGGCGTATCCCGGAACGACGTGCTGCTGGTCAACGTGCCCGGTGCGCTCGAACATCCGCTGGCGCTGCAGGAACTGGCGCTGTCCGAGAAATACGATGCACTCATCGCACTGGGCGCGGTGGTTCGCGGCGACACCTATCATTTTGAAGTCGTCTCGAACGAATCCGCGCGCGGCATCATGGACGTCCAACTGAACACCGGCGTGCCGATTGCCAATGCCATCCTCACCCTCGATACCGAAGAGCAGGGCCATGCCCGCATGGCCGAAAAGGGCCGCGACGCCGCACGCGCAGCGATCGAAATGGCCAACCTGCTGAAACGTCTCTGAGATGGCCGGTTCACGCAAGACTGCACGCGAATTCACGCTGCAAGGCGTCTACGCCTGGTTGGTAGGCGGTGCAGACGTCACCCTGATCGCCGCCAATCTCAAGGAGGACGAGCAGTTCAAGCGCGCCGACGAGGATTATTTCCGCACGCTGCTCTACGGTGTGCTCAAAGAGGAGGACATGCTGAGTTCGCGGATCGCGCCCCTGCTCGACCGTCCGCTCGCCGAGCTTTCGCCGATCGAACGCGGCATCCTGCTCATCGGCACGTATGAACTGCTGCACTGTCCCGACGTGCCCTGGCGCGTCGCCATCAACGAAGGCGTCGAGCTCGCCAAGAAATTCGGCGGCACCGACGGCCATAAATACATCAACGGTGTGCTCGACAAGCTGGCGCAGGACGTGCGTGCGGTGGAGATCACGCATGCGAAGAAGAAAGGCGTGAGCGGTGAACAGTAAGCAGTGAGCGGAATCCGCTCCCCGCTTTCCCCTTCCCGCTCACCAACATGGAATTCGACCTCATCGCCAGACACTTCACCCGCGCCACTCCCGGCGCGGTATTGGGGGTCGGCGACGATTGCGCGCTGCTGGCGCCGACCCCGGGCATGCAGCTGGCGGTGTCGTCCGACATGCTGCTCGAAGGCCGCCATTTCTCGCCGCAGGACAGCCCCGCCGGGCTCGGCCACAAGTCGCTGGCGGTGAACCTGTCCGACCTCGCCGCGATGGGTGCGACGCCACGCTGGGCGACACTGGCCATCGCGCTGCCGGAAGAGAACGATGCCTGGCTCACCGCGTTCGCGCGCGGCTTTTTCCGCATTGCCGATCAGCACGGCATCGAACTCGTCGGCGGCGACACTACGCGCGGCACGCTGGCGATCAGCATCACGGTGATGGGTGAAGTACCGCCAGGGCAGGCGCTGCGCCGTGACGGCGCCAAGGTCGGCGACGACGTGTGGGTATCCGGCGTGATCGGCTCGGCCGCCCTGGCGCTGGCCTATCGCCAGGGACGTCTCTTCATGGAACAGATCGATGCCGCCAGGGTGCTGCCCGCGCTTTACCTGCCGACGCCACGCATCGAGCTTGGCTTGGTGCTACGCGGACTCGCATCCAGCGCGATCGACATTTCGGATGGATTGCTGGGCGACCTCGGCCACATCCTGGAACGCTCGCACGTCGGCGCCACACTTGAGTTTTCCGCCTTGCCGACGCTGCCGGTGACGCAGGCCTATCTGCATGAAGCGGTTGCGCGCGACTGCGTACTGGCGGGTGGCGACGACTACGAGCTCTGCTTCACCGCCCCTGCCAGCAAGCGGAATGCGGTGCTGGCAGCCGCCGCATCCGCGGGCGTGACGGTCACGCGCATCGGCCACATCCATGCCGAGCCTGGCCTCACCGTTAACGATGCCAACGGTCAGCCGCTACATGTCGATAAAACGGGATACGATCACTTTGCAACCTGATTTCCGATTCCTGCTTGCCCATCCGGCACACCTGATCGCCCTCGGTTTCGGCAGCGGACTCGCGCCAAAGGCGCCGGGCACCGTCGGTACCGTACTCGGTCTGCCGCTGTTCTGGTTGATTGCCACCACTGCACCTGACCTGCCGAATCGGATCATTCTGCTGGTCGCCACATTCCTCCTGGGAATCTGGGCCTGCGGCCGCACCGGCCGCGCGCTCGGCGTGCCCGATCACGGCGGCATGGTGTGGGACGAAATCGTCGCCTTCGCGCTGGTGCTGCTGTTTGCGCCGCCTGGCTGGCCGTGGATCGCGTTGGCCTTTGCACTCTTCCGGCTGTTCGATATCCTGAAGCCTTGGCCAATCCGGTTTGCCGACACGCATCTGAAAAACGGCTTCGGCGTGATGTTCGACGATCTTCTGGCGGCAGGCTATGCCATCGCCGTTATCAAGGGATTGCAATGGCTCGTGTAAGCGACGAAGAACTCCATCAACTCGCCATCGAACTCGGCGACAGGCTGCGCGCACGCGGCTGGATGCTGGCTACCGCCGAGTCGTGCACCGGCGGCTGGGTCGGCCAGTTGGTCACCGCCCTCCCCGGCAGTTCACAGTGGTACGAACGCGGCTTCATCACCTATGCCAACGCCGCCAAGGTCGAAATGCTGGGCGTATCCGAAGAAATCCTCGCCGCCCACGGCGCGGTTTCCGAGCAAACCGCCGGTGCCATGGCCGCCGGCGCCCTGAGGCACAGCCACGCGCAGGCGGCGCTCGCCATCTCCGGCATCGCCGGTCCCGGCGGCGGCACCCCGCAAAAACCTGTCGGCCTGGTCTGCTATGGCTGGGCGCTGGCGGACGGTACCGTCATGTCCTCCACCTGTCGCCTCGACGGTGACCGCGAGGAGATCCGCTCGCGCGCGGTGGCGGCAGCGCTACGCGGATTGATCGAATTGATTGGGTAAGTGGTGAGTGGTGAGTGGTGAGTGGGCAGGATTTTGCCGCTTCCTGTTCACTGCTTACCGCTCGCTGAAAGCCCACGCCGCGAACGGCTCGATCTCGTCTCGGTTCAACAGCATCAACTGGTAGGCGTTCGGGTTCATCGTGTGGTCCGGCGTGGTGTCGACCCCCAGCCGCTGCAGCACGTAACCAAGCAGCGCACGCCGCACGCTCACGTCAATGACATCGCCGCTCGCGCCATAATCCAGCAGCAGGCTCTCCCGCCTGGACGCATCGAGCCCGCTGTGCGGTGCAAGCTGCAGGTTCACGCGCTCGACCCAGTCGTCGTCGTATTGCTCACCCGATTCTGCGGCCGCTTCCAGGCATTCGGCCGCCATCACGCGCGACAGCACGAAATCACGGAAATCGCAGGTGTCCTCGCTGTACGCCCGCACATGCCAGCGCAGCCCGGTATTGACCAGCGTGTGCGGCTCGATGGTCCGCTCCGCGCCGCTCTCGCGCCGGGACAGGGAGCGGTAGTCGACGCGCAGCTTGCGACGGCCATGAATGGCACGGGTGATCTGCGCCAGGGTCTGCGGGCCGGGCAAGCGGACCGGCAAGGGCAGCGATGCGGTCGGCAGGCCATAGACCAGCGCGTCGCCATACGGGCCGTTCGCCACCGCCAGGTTGGCGGCGATGATCGGCAGCACAGCCGCCGGCGCAAGGTCGGCAAACGCGGCAGAAAACCGCTCGCCCGGCACGAAACCGAACACGCTGTGGTTGTAGACGAGGTTGCCGGGCGCCAGATCGCCGTAGAGCTTGAGGTCCTTGGTCGCGGCCGGGTCGGACAGGCCGAATGCCCAGGCGACGTCGCTGCGCGTCACCACCCCGGCGTACCAGGCCATGATCTCGATGTACTGCAGCCGCTGGCGCGTTGCCCACTTCACGTCCAGGCGCATTTTTTCTTTTGGAATCATCGTGCTCGCTCCGCTCGAGTCATTGTGCTCGAAATTATAGGGCGGCAGGCATCAAATACAATCCATCAAGTAGTATTTAATACATAGGTAATATTTTTTATTGACACTATCAAATATATATCCTACATTACTCTCCATGCAGACGGCTCTGCCGCCTGCCCTTCACGCAAACCCACTGATCAGGAGAGAGACACCATGGCATCCCCCGCATTGGCAGAAGACAAATCGAAGGCGCTCGCCGCCGCGCTCGGCCAGATCGAAAAGCAGTTCGGCAAGGGCTCGGTCATGCGCCTGGGCGACCACGACGTGTCGCGCGACATCCAGGCCGTCTCCACCGGCTCGCTCGGGCTCGACATCGCACTGGGCGTCGGCGGCCTGCCGCGCGGCCGGGTCATCGAGATCTACGGCCCGGAATCGTCCGGCAAAACCACGCTCACCCTGCAAGTCATTGCCGAAATGCAGAAAATGGGCGGCACCGCGGCCTTCATCGACGCCGAACACGCGCTCGACCCTGTCTACGCGCAGAAACTCGGTGTTGACGTCGACAACCTGCTGGTCTCACAGCCCGACACCGGCGAGCAGGCGCTGGAGATCGCCGACATGCTGGTGCGCTCGGGCTCGGTCGACGTGGTCGTGGTCGACTCGGTCGCCGCGCTGACACCCAAGGCCGAAATCGAAGGCGAGATGGGTGATTCGCACATGGGCCTGCAGGCCCGCCTGATGAGCCAGGCGCTCCGCAAGCTCACCGCCAACATCAAGCGCACCAACACCCTGGTCATCTTCATCAACCAGATCCGCATGAAGATCGGCGTCATGTTCGGCAACCCCGAAACCACCACCGGCGGCAACGCGCTCAAGTTCTACGCCAGCGTGCGCCTCGACATCCGCCGCGTCGGCGCGATCAAGAAGGGCGACGAGATCATCGGCAACGAAACCAAGGTCAAGGTCGTCAAGAACAAGGTCTCGCCGCCGTTCAAGGAAGCCTTCTTCGACATCCTCTACGGCCAGGGCATCTCGCGCGAAGGCGAAATCATCGAGCTCGGCGTCGCCCACAAATTCGTCGACAAATCCGGCGCCTGGTATGCCTACAACGGCGACAAGATCGGCCAGGGCAAGGACAACGCGCGTGAATATCTCAAGGAGCACCCCGAAATCGCACACGAAATCGAAGCCAAGATCCGCGCCGCCGTCGGCGTCAACAATCCGACCGTGATGGTCGAGGACGAGGATGAAGTCGAAGCCTGAACCCGGCGACCTGCGTGAGCGCGCGCTGCGCCTGCTGGCGCGGCGCGAACACAGCCGCGCCGAGCTCTTCCGCAAGCTTGGGCAAGTGGGCTTTGTGCAGCACGATATCGAGATATTGCTGGATGAGTTCGAGGAAAAGAAGTGGCTGTCCGACCGGCGGTTTGCTGAGAGCTATGTGGCCGATCATCGCGCGCGGGCCGGCAGTATCAAGCTCGCTTACGATCTGCGGCAGCGGGGCGTGGGCGGTGCCGTGATCGAAGCTGTGCTGAGCATCAACCACGACAGCGAGCTCGAACGCGCGCGCAAAGTGTGGCAGAAGAAATTCGGCGCCCCGCCCGCCGATGCAGCCGACAAAGCCCGCCAGATACGCTTCATGCAAAGCCGGGGATTTACTTCTGAGGTGATCCGTCGCGCGACACAAGACTGGAGCGAAGGCCAGGCAGATCTCAGCGAGTAGTCGCCTTCAACACCCCCACCCCGGACGCCCTAGCTGCTTCCATCAACGCTGCGTCCTGGGTTGCAATGGGTAGTTGCAGACGCAGGGCCAGTTCCAGATAAGCGGCATCATAGCTCGTCAGATCATAGCGTAGCGCCAGGGACAAAATCGCTGCCGGACCCGGCGTATCCCGATCGACCACGATCGGCAATGCGCCGATCTGATCAATCACTTCATGCGCCGCCTGTGCGTCAAGTGCACCCCGTTTGCATGCCGTTCTCAGCACATTGGCAAACTCCAATTGCCACAGGGTAGGGGCATATGCCTGTTCATCCAGCAAGCGTGTTGCAACCGCCTCGGTGTAATCCGTTGCCTGGTTGCCGATAAACCAGCCGCACACGACCGAATTGTCGACCACAAACGCCATCAGTCCAGTCCAGCGCGTGCAACAGCCTTCAAGTCACCCTCGAGCACAAGCCCGCTGCGAATCTGCCGCAACCGCTCCAGAGCCGAGGCAACGCGCTGGCGTTGCCCGGACGCATCGGCTATATCGGCAGTCTTCGCTACCAGACGCGCAACCGGTACTCCCCGGCGCGTAATCGTAACCTGATCCCCCTGTTCTACAGCGGCAATCAACTCCGAAAATCGGTTCTTTGCTTCAAATACCGGGACGATTTTCATGGCTAGCTCTTCTATATAAATAGATAGCCCTATTATTCTCGTACTGGGGCTCTTGTCAACGAGTAACAATATCGAGCGCATTACTCGTGCTTCCGCGGCCGACCAACCCCCTTGGACGCAGCCCGCCTCTTTCCCAATGCCTCGATTTCGGCCCTGAACCGCTCCCCGCCTAGCGCCCAGCCCTTGTGCGTGCATTCCCGGATTGCCTTCACATCGTTGTCTGAAACAGCCACCCTGAACAATTTCCGGTAAGCGCTTTGCTGCTCGGCAGCGCTCCGGCCCAAGCGCATATATTCCGTGTGCGGCGTCAACCAGTCCGCATTCGGCCCGACCTCACCTTGCGCATTGAAGCCATAACTCGACCAGGGATAGTCTCTCGGGTGCGCCGCCATGCCTGCCACCACAAGGTTCATCTCGATATACCGCATCAGGGTCAGCAGATACTGTACTCACTGTCCACCACCGTCGCGCGATAGCGCCCTTCCCACAGGGTGCCGCTGCGCTTGTAAGTAAAGTTGAAGTACTGCACATACTTGCGACCAACCGACTGGAATACCTTGCTGATGCTGTCGTCGTAGTCGGGAGTGGCCAGCAGGTGGATGTGGTTTGTCATCAAGACATAGGCGTGAATGGCCAAGCCGTACTTGAGCGACGCTTCAACCAGCGCGTCGCGGAAGAACGGGTAGTCAGCCTCGACAGCAAAGATGGCCTGCCGGTTGTTGCCGCGCTGGATGATGTGCTGCGAGTCTGGCCGGGGATGACATACCGGGGAAGACGAGCCATGGGATGCTCAGGTCAGGACAAGAACAGGCCTCATCTAGGACAAATAATCGTGTCTGACCCCATTTATCCAGTCACCCCATTTATCCGGTCGGCTAATGGGCGACCCCATTTATCCAAAACAAAACCCCGTCTTCGTAAAAAGACGGGGTTTGTCAGCAGTCCGAGGGCATCCTAAGGATGCCCTTTTTGCGCAACTTGCGGCTTATTGTTTCGGCTGATATTTGGGATCCAGCGTACTAGTAGCTTTATCCACAGTCCAGCTGGTGCTGCCTGTATTTACCAGCGCGTCCCAGACGATGGTTTTACCGCCAAGGGCGGTAGGAATGTTGCCGCCAGCCGCCTTAAAGGTTGCAGTAACCGTGGCCGTCGTTGCACCTGTGCCGGCGATCGTTACTTTCGCCACATAATTGCCCACGATTGTGGTGTCCAGCGCAACGCCCAACGCATCTGCACCAGCTTGGGTTGAGTTCTCAATAGCCGCGAGAGAGCCATTCGCCGCCGCTTCGGCAACAGCCTGTTTTGCAGCCGCGATCAGGCTGGAAGCTTCAGTGGCCTTGGACCGGATCGTGTAATCCTGGTAAGCAGGAATTGCAACCGCAGCCAGAATACCGATGATCGCCACGACGATCATCAGTTCGATCAGGGTGAAACCTTGTTGAATTTTACGCATTTAAAATCTCCTTTGGTTGGGCAAGATGAACACGAGCCTGCCGTGTCTGGTGCAATAACGAGCAGTTGCCGTGCCAACTTTAGGGGGGAGCGTGCATTTTGCAGGAATGGGCCTTGAAAAGCCCGCTGGGTCTTGCTCGTAGCGGTGGTAGCGTTTTTCCTCGCGGACCTTTCCGGGTGCCTTTTCCGGGACTTACGCTGGCCATGCATGCCCAGCCGCGACATGAGATGACATTTTTCGTCACCTGTCGGCCGCCTTCCACCTTGTACCAACAATAAAAAAGCCACGCTTCCGCGTGGCTTTCTGGATGTGGTGGGTCGGGCGAGATTCGAACTCGCGACCAACGGATTAAAAGTTGATTTAACTACTTGTTTTTATTTATAACGTGCCCGCCGACGCTCGCCAATAGCCGCCGGCTCATGTTCGTTATTGTCACAATTGATGGAACGCTTACAAGAACGGCAAAGGCGAAGGATGGATGGGATAGACTCGCATTGCCTATGCCCTATTTTTATGCTATCTAGTATTCGTAGATTAAGGTTAAGTGGGATACATTAAAAAATGCGCTTCATGACCAGAAAAGAAGAGGACTTATACGATCAGCTCGTTCGGCTAGCAGGCGACCCGAGTATCGTCATGACGGTCTTGACGCGCCCGGGGCGCGAAGCCGTGACATTGGGAACGGTCGTCGATGAAATTCTGGTCGCAAAAAAGAAATCTAAGCAGCCTATTGATGTGCATGCTGCTGCAACGCTGCCACAGATATAACCTTCGCACCCCAAGCTGACTGCGGGATAATGCCACACCGGGCATAGCAAGCAATGTCAATTGCCTGGTCAACTGTCATTGTTGTGGTCTTGTTGCTACCCGGCATTCTTTTCTTCGCCGGCGTCTATTTTCCTGAAAAAGTAACGCGCGAATCCGCACCTATAAGCCCATTGGCTCAGTTATCAGGCGTGGTCGGGATCGCTTTTTTTCTGCATGCCGTCTTCTATTGCATTCTCAATTACGGCGCTCTCTATGAACATTTCCCATCTATCAAGGATATCGCCCTTGATAAGTTCGTTACTATTTTACGTGCCGATAGCAGCACCCCTAACGCCCCGTCGGTTATGGCTTTCAAAGGAATATTTGACCGGGACGCGTTAAACATCCTTTCTTATTTCGTTGCCATCTCCGTCACGGGCTTTCTACTGGGCTGGGCGATCGGCGCAATGATCACGAAGGGCCCATTAAGGGTACTGGCCAGCAATCAATGGTTATATAGCTTACTCGATGAGAAGGACTCGCCGGCGTTCGTGCGTGCGCACGTGCTCTCAAAGACGAGTCACAACGGGCGGGTGCTAATTTATGACGGCATGGTTGATGAATTCTACGCGAAAGCAAGCGGCACCATTAACCACCTTGTCCTCAAAAACGCCCGGAGCGGGCTTCTTGAAATAGGGGATGACGCTCCAATACGTCATCCTGGAAAAATTCCGCTTGGCGACGAGTCGAAAGGATCATTTCAAATCCTTGTTCTAACTAGTGATGACATTGCAAACGTCTATTTTGAGAAGGTCGCTAGAATCACGAATACTGAAGCTGATATGCAGAAACTCATCAAAAGTTTAGCGGCCCAGGAAGGAACCTCCGCAAGCTAAGCTTCTCGCTGTGCTCCAACCACAGCACTACGTAACTGTTTTGAATGTGAGGAACGCAGCCCACAACGCAACGCCGATGGACACAAACGTCAGCAAAACCACGAGTCGCTGTATACGTATGTTAGAAATGGTCTGGGACAGGTCGCTACTAGTTGACAATGTCGATTGCAGGAGAGCGGCCTCTCGCTGAACCTGCCGTGCGCGCATTTTTTGTGAAGATATGAGGTCGTTCAAAAGATCAGACTTCTCACCACGCACCTTTCGAACGTAGGACATCTCCAATACATCGTAACGATAACTGAAATCCGACTCAGCAAATTCCACAATCTCTTGCGCACATACACCAATATCATAAAGTGTAGTCCGTGCGAGCGAGCGAAGTTCCTTCAAATCCCGAACAGGCCGATACCTGCCATCGTGCGCGGTTCGGTCGCGCAATACTGACATAGTCTCATGGTAACTATCCAGTAGACAGGTAAGGGCCCATCGCGACAGCAGGCCTCGGATAAGGTCATCAGCCCGCTGGGCAATCGTCCAATTTGAGGCGGGATCGTGGTAGCTAGGACTGTCAGGAAAGGCATCGTGTCTACGACAAGTGAAGACGAGTCGATTCCCTTCGTCATCCCAGCCACGCGGCAGAACAAGACCTGCTTGGGGCCACTCATCAGACTCCCATGCGTCGTAGTCGCGATTTATAGCAAGTCCATCAAACGCTCTGATCTTGGAAGCCTCCTCTGATAGTGGCCTGACTCGCTCAGTTACCAGCAGGGCGGCTGTGGGTACACGTGAACCGGGTTGCAAGGTGAAGGCGCCGGGAAGGTGGTCCCGAACCCAGTTCACACAGTCGTTCTCAAGTTTTTGTAGGTGGGACTTCACCGCTTCACGACGCAGTAAATCTGGGGAATATATGCTGTGCCCTAGGCGAGCCATCCGGTCCATCAAGACGTATCGGGCGACATGCCAAGGTCGGAATAGCGGGTCTCTGCGGATACTCGTCTTGAACTCAGCACGCAAAGGCGTTTCCAGCGAAGTAGCGGCCGTATCATCGAATAGGAAAGCAATAACAAAGGCGGTGAGACTCGGGGTAAGTGACACCAAGATTGGCAAAGCCGCCTTCACTCCAGAAGGCAACGGAGCCGTACGCTCACTCATTAAGTGCGCAGCGTCCGGTGGCGATATCAGCCCAAGACTTGTCCAACCCGCCTGACGCCCTTCTCGCACGTCATTCATCCATTTGGTCAGGCTGTCGTGCCCAACCCTTCCGTACTCCCAACCTAAATCATGAATTCCTTTGAGTAGCCTTCCCACTGTAGAAGGCGTGTATAGCTCGGCTACCCATATTGCCGGCACTTGGACCCCCTCTTCATCGGGTAGGCAGCCACGCGCATTCTCCTTGGGATCACGATCCCGCCAGAAGTCAGACTCGACGCGCTCATGTTGTCGGGTCTGCCAGTACCAAACCCAGCGCTTCCAAGGACCGAAGCGCTTCAGCACACGTGGTAGAAAAGCCTCCTCTGCTGGCTCCTGCTCAGCCTGTATTTTCGCCAACGCTTCATCGGATTCTGAAGGTGGGATCGCACCGCGAAGCTCAGCGGCGTCACCACTGTCTTCTATCCCTCCGCTTTTATCGCCGTACTTGACATCACTGGTCTTCATGGAAACGGGGTCCGATGTATTAACCGATGGGTTAACCGCGAGAAACGATGGATTGGTTTAGCGCTTTGATAACGTTCGCGATAAATTCTTTGTTCTTGCTATTGAGTGCACGTGTCTCACCGGACGCGCTGCTGAGTACGACGTGATGGGTTGCTTTACGTAAAAGGAGTACCACGCCGATAATTACCGGGATGCCGACCGACCAGATGTTGCCATCACCGACGCCTATCAAGATGGCGATCAGGAAAGCTACTATTGGCCAAAGTAAGCTGGGTTTTTCAGTAAAGAATTTCACCGACGTGATGCCAGACATTGCATATGTCTGCGATGGAACAATGAAACGTGCATTGGTGACTTTGACTTCACCGTATTCAAAAAACGTTTTTTCTTGGGCTTCGCTCATTGTGTTTTCCCCTTGGTTGATAAGGCATTGCGCTTGAAGATAAATGGTGATGTTTTATTTATGGGGGAGGAGTTTAACCACAAAAACTTGGCGACAGAAACGTCATCTTTCAACGATAGATTGGCGTGTTGTCCTTGCTAACCGGTGCATGACGGCGGGAATCGTCGCAGACTGTAGGATGGGTCACGCAGAGGCTGAAGAAGTAGAAGAGTGGAATGACAAAGCTTCAATTAGATAAAGAATTGACAAGAAAACTTGTCGTCACGATGGCTCCGCAGTACGCGGAGATGTTGCGGGACCTTCAGTCACAGGCCAGATGGGCCAAGCTTTTAAGAAAATACGAGGGAATCTTTCGGGGGGCGGCCCTGGATAGTTATGTTGGGCTTTTCGATGATGAGAGGCGGATTGGAACCGCTCTATGGCTATTTCTCTTAGGTGAAGAAGGCCATAAAGAGTTAAACGCCGAGGTCGCCGCGATGTCGACAGACGAACAGCAAACGTGGATGGATGAACAAATTCGCGAAGCAGGCGAAGATGATTCATGGTCGTGGATGGAGGGCATGTTTCCGGATACGCCGGGAGCTGAAGAGGCTTCACGACTTGCCTACGAAGAGCTAAGTGATGAGGACAGAACTGAGGCAACCAAGCGCGCAGTATTCTTCTGGATTTTCTTTTTCGCCTCCTTCCACAATTACCTCTCTCTGATGTTGCACGGACGGAAGCTGACCATTTTAGTTGCACAGGCTAAGGCAGGTGATGAAGGCGCTTTTTGCAAGGCAATTCATATTGAGCCGCGTTTGCTGCGCCACCATCCTTTTTTCCTGGAACGTCATTTGCAGGCTCAGGAGAATTCCGAGACGGACTTTCTGAAGCGTATTGGCTACCGTCTAGCTAACTCTGCCTTAAATGGGAAAATCCGCTATCCCGGCCTCTACATGGTGTTTGCGATGCTGGACGCTAGTGGATGGTTAGATGGCGGTTTCACTCATGACCAGATTCTGGACATGTGTGATGAAGCGGGTTTGGACCGCTATCAGAACCGTATCGAAGATGCCAACTACCTAACTCAGCGTTTGCGTGAGTATCGCCAATGGCAAAAAACAGGAAGCTTGTCAATGTTGTGATTTCAATTTCAGTCCATGGGGTGAGGCCGTCTCGGTCTATTTAATCCGTATCCATTCCAGAAGCCATGTCGGCACGCTGGTACCTCAAAAGGAATGGATATGGAATCCCAGGAAACAGAAAACAAACTTCAGTCCGACGACGCGTGTGGGGCAGGCCGCGCCTGCGCGGCTGACCAATGCGCGGCGTTGGATAAGGATGCGGTGCCTAGTAACACAGCATCCAATAACTGCAATTGTGAGGAAATAGGGTTTGTGCCTTTGCGCTGGGGCGTGGACAGTCTTTATCTTTCCTATCCCGGTATGCTGGCCGATTCGGTTACCCGTAAGCTGGAAACCCTCAAGAAAATCGCCCAGTCCGAACATGAATCGGAACAGGCGAAGGCCCAGTATGTCGTCGATGAGCATGTCTTTGAGGTCAAGGACAAAGGCTCGGGCATCTTTCCCTTCGTCCTCCGGGATAACGCTTTCCGCATCTCACTCTCACGGCCCAAGTCCGGCACCCTGCCGATGGCCTATGTCCAGGTATCCAGCCCCATGCTATCGGCGTTCTCGCCTCAACGGGCGGAAGCGACACTTAGCGACGTTCTTCTGAAGCTGGGCGACGTTGAGCCCGCCCGGACAAGCCGAATCGACCTCTATGTCGATTTCATGTGCGATGCGGATATGGAAAGCTGGTCCCGTCATGCCTGGGTGACGCGTGCTCACAATATCCAGTCCTATTCCTGCCTCGGCCAGTTCTCCGGTTGGTCTATCGGCATGGGTGGGGTGATCGCTGCCCGCCTGTATAACAAGTCCCTGGAAATCCAGACCAGCGGCAAGGAATACCTCAAAGAGCTTTGGCTCAAGGCCGGATGGGATGGGGTGCGCCCGATCTGGCGGCTGGAATTCGAATTCAAACGCGAACTGCTGACGCAGAAGGGTTTATCCACCCTACATCAAACCTTGCGTCACCTGGGCGGCCTGTGGGCCTACGCCACCGATGAATGGCTGCGCCTGACCTTGCCCAGCGAACAGGATTCAACCCGCTCACGCTGGCCTGTGCATCCTCTGTGGGCCTGTTTGGCGTCTATCGACTGGGGGGAGGATGGCGGGCCATTGCTGGATCGCTTTACCTCTGTGAGCGCACCCAGCGAAAAACAGGTTCTTTCCCGGATGCTGTCTTCCATGACGACCTTGATGGCCTTGAATGGTCACCTGAGCTTGGATGCCGCCTGGGATGGCCTGCGCCTCCGTCTGGATAACCATCTGCACACGCTCTGCATGTGGGAGGGCATCCACCCAGACCAGTACGTCGAAGAGAAAGTCAGGATCAAGGCGCGGCGCTTCAATTCCATCCTCAACCAGGTGAACGAATCACCCGACATCGAGGAAGAGGCTCGCCAGTATCTACGGCAGTCGCGAGGCGGTTAATGAAAGAGGGAACCGCCCTGCCTTTGCCCGCTGCGCGTTGCTTGAACAAGGAACAAGCCGGGGAATATCTCGGTATCGGGGTGACCCTGCTCGTCGAGCTTGGTGTCCCCTTCATCAAGCTGGGTCGGCGCTGTCTCTACGACAAGCTTGACCTCGATGCCTGGCTGGATGACTATAAATCCCGCGAGCAAGGGCGGGCCGGAAAGGAGAAAACCTTATGGCCCGTGAAACCGGAATCTACCGGAGACAAGACTCTCGTTTCTGGTGGATTGACGCCGTCTTACCAAACGGCGAACGCGTACGCCAAAGCGCTCGGACTGAAGACCGCGGTGCAGCCGAAGCGTATCTCGCGCAGCTAAAGCTGGCGGCATACAACGAAGCGCACTTCGGAATAAAGCCCAAGCGTTCTTGGCAAGAAGCGGTTGTACGGTACCTCGCGCTCAAAGCGAACCTCAGAAGCATTGGTGATGTTCGGCGGATTTGTCGCAACCTCGACCCCTACTTGGGTCATCTGAATCTCGATGAGATTTCGGGCGATACCATCTGGACTGTCATCCAGGGGGAAATGAAGAAGGGCAACATGCCCGCGACGATCAACCGCTACCTAGCCACGATTCGCGCCCTGTTACGTATGGCGCGCGATGAATGGCAGTGGATCACCACGTTTCCGAAGATTCGCCTGCTTCCGGGAGAGGTCGAGCGGGATCGTTGGCTAAACAGGGAAGAGGCGGAGCGTTTAATCCGTTCCTGCCCCGAACACTTGGCCGCGATTGTCCGCTTTGCCCTCGCCACCGGTTGCCGGGCGCGGGAAATTACCGGCTTGGAATGGGATCGGGTGGATTTGCAGCGTAAAACTGCCTGGCTCAATCAAACCAAGAATGGAACGCCGCGAGGCGTGCCGCTGAATGCAGATTCGGTCTCCGTACTCAGGGGGCAGATTGGAAAGCATTCTCGCTACTGCTTCACCTATCAGGGCAGCCCGATACGCTGGGAGTTAAGTAACAGCGCCTGGCATACCTCACTGGAAAAGGCAGGAATCGAGGACTTACGCTTTCACGATCTGCGCCATACCTGGGCTTCTTGGCACCGTCAGGCTGGTACCAGCTGCGACGAACTCAAGGAACTCGGGGGATGGAAGTCCCGCAGCATGGTGGATCGTTATGCGAAGTATGCAACCGAGCATCTAGCGGCTGCGGCGTCTCGGATCGAGAACGGCCAGGGTGGGAATGTGGTGCAGTTTTCCACGTTTTCCCCACGCCAGGAATTGAAAAAGGCCTAGCCTTTACGGCTAAGCCTTTTAGATATTGGTGGGTCGGGCGAGATTCGAACTCGCGACCAACGGATTAAAAGTCCGCTGCTCTACCGGCTGAGCTACCGACCCTTTTACCTGACAAGTGCCATGTCCGGCAAAGCGCAAAATTATACTGGATTTTGAATTCGCGTCAAAGCCAAATGTGCTTTAAACCGCTTCCAGCTTGCGCATTCCGGCAGGCAGCAGCCGGAGATCGGCCAGCGCGGTGATGAATGCCTTGAGGAAAGTCGCCTCGCTCTCGTACACCATCTTGTAGTACTGCACTTTCATCGTGATGGCGCTGCCGAGCACGATGGCGACGAAGGTGAGGATGGAACCCAGCGCCAGGGTGGAGAAGCCGGTGACGCCCTGCCCGATGGTGCAGCCCATCGCCAGCACGCCGCCAAACCCCATCAGGATCGCGCCCACCAGGTGGTTGAAGAAATCGCGGACGGAGGCGAACCACTCGATCCGGAAATTGCGGGAAATCACCGACCACAGCAAGGAACCGGCGATCACGCCTGCCAGCGCCATGATGCCGAAGGTGAGCAGCGTACGGTCGAAGCCGCTCGCCACGTAGCCGAGGGTTTGCCCCATGGGGTTGATGAAGGTGAAGGACTGCGCGGCGAGCGGACCGGCTGCGGCGGGCCTGACCGCGTCGGCCGGCGCATACAGATCCCAGTCCTGGACGAAGGATTGCAGCGTGAGAATGTCGCCGCTGGCATCCACCCGGATGTTGCTGGTGATATACCAGGCGGCCAGTACTGCGAGGCCGACCACGAGGCCGCCAAGGATGTTGTCGAAACTGCCGCGGAAATCGGCCGACTTGAAGGCCCAGATCAGCAGCAGGCCGCCGATGATGGCCCCCATGACCATGCGGCCGGTGGCGGCCTTGTCGCCAAAGAGCATCGCGCCAAGATCCTGGTTGGTCGTCAACGCAACGGCGGTCGGATTGGTCCAGGGGTAGAACAGGGTGGAATAGAGGGTCTTGTCGCTGCCCGGGAAGGGATTGATCATGAAATACGCGATCAGCGCGATGACCAGCAACACCATGACCGACTTGAGATTGCCGCCGCCGATACGGATCAGCGTCTTGTTGCCGCAGCCGGAGGCAAGCGTCATGCCGACTCCGAACAAGGCCCCACCCAGTACGTTTTCAAGCCAGACGAAGTTGGTCTGTCGATAGGGAGGGAAAGTACCGGTTACGTTCACCAGGCCGGCAGCTTCCAGGGCAGTCACGCCCAGTACGCCGACAGCAATGGCCAGTATCCAAGCACGCATGCGGCCAGTGTCGCTCATGTTGACCCAGTCGGACACGGCACCCATGGTGCAGAAGTTGGTCTTGTTGACCACGGCACCCATGATCAGGGCGATCGCGAAGGTCGACCATAGAAAAATGGATTGCGCGCTGGCGAAATCTGCGTAGGTCATAAGTCTATTCCTCCTCAGGAAAGGGAAGTGCGGATTGCCGCCTTACCCGGAAAAATAGCTGGATTTTAATGCGTACGAGCGAAACCGAAGCTGGATAATAAATACCATGTAGACGCTCGGTGCAAGATTGCCTCGCAATAGAGCGGACTCACATCACGCACAAAGCGTGACGCGCTCCACCCAATTAGAGAATCATCGAGAATCCGTTCGCCAGCTACCCGGCTTCCTATGCGTAGCGCGTCGGATCGGGAATGCCCGCGGCGAGGAAGCCCTCGCGCCGCAGCCGGCATGCATCGCAGCGGCCGCAGGCCAGGCCTTCGGCATCGGCCTGATAGCAGCTCACCGTCTGCGCGTAATCAACCCCGAGCGCGGCACCACGCCGGATGATGTCGGCCTTCGACAGGGCTTGGAGCGGCGCATGAATGCGCAATCGCGCACCCTCGACCCCGGACTTGGTCGCCAGGTTGGCCATGCGCTCGAAGGCTTCGATGAATTCGGGGCGGCAGTCAGGATAGCCGGAATAGTCGACAGCATTGACACCGATGAAAATGTCGCGCGCACCGAGCACTTCGGCCCAGGCGAGTGCCAGCGCCAGCATCACGGTATTGCGGGCGGGCACGTAGGTGACCGGAATGCCGTCGGTCGGGCTTTCCGGTACGGCAATGGAGGCGTCGGTCAGTGCCGAGCCGCCGATGTCGCCTAGTCCGAGGCGCATCACCCGATGTTCGACGGCGCCCAAACTTCTGGCCACCCGCGCGGCGGCGGCAAGCTCGGCCGTATGGCGCTGGCCGTAATCCAGACTCAGCGCATGGCAGGCATAGCCCGCTTCACGGGCAATCGCCAGCACAGTGGCGGAATCCAGACCGCCGGAAAGCAGGATGACTGCGGGTTTCATGTGCCTGGTGTGTTGCCCCATAGGATCTTGTGTAACTGTACCTGCATGCGTACCGGCAGGCGGTCGACCAGAATCCACTCCGCCAGTTGGGTGGGCGGCAGTTCGCCCTGCACCGGGGAAAACAGGATGGGGCACGCATGCGCAAGCTTCTGCGCCTGGATGACCTCGCGCGCCCATTCGTAATCGGCACGGTTGGCCAGCACAAACTTGATTTCGTCATGCGGCGTCAGGTGGGCGATATTCTCCCAGCGGTTGCGTGCTTCCTCGCCCGACTCCGGCGGCTTGATGTCGACGATGCGCGACACCCGCGGGTCCACTTTGCTGACGTCGAGCGCGCCACTGGTTTCCAGCGACACCGAATAGCCCGCGTCGCACAGCGCAACCAGCAAAGGCAGGCAGTTCTTTTGCGCCAGCGGCTCGCCACCCGTGACGCAGACCGTCGACACGCCATAGTCCGCCACCCGTGCCAACAGCGACGTCAGCGTGACGGTTTCGCCGCCCTGGAAACTATAGGTCGTGTCGCACCAGCGGCAACGCAACGGACAGCCCGTCAGGCGGATGAACACGGTTGGCAGGCCGGCTCGGCTGGTTTCGCCCTGCAACGACAGGAATATCTCGGTCAAGCGGAGCGTGGTTGTTGATGCTTCAACATCTTTAGTGCGTGGTTGTTGCCGACTTGTCGGCTCTACAACCACGGCCTCCCCCTGGCGGGGGCAACCACGGCCTACTCCTTGCGGGTGGAGCGTGGCGGTTGGCGCTTGCGCGTCATGGCAGTCATGGCCGCCCTCCAGCGGCTGGCGCGTCAAGGACTCGGACACGGCGTTTACTTGATCGCAGCCAGACGGCGCGCGGCAAGTTTGGCCGCGGGCGTGCCGGGGTGTTTGGCCACCAGGTCCTTGAGTGTCTTGCGCGCCGCGGCCATGTCGTCCAGTTCGATCTGGTTGGTGGCGACATTGAGCAGCGCGTCGGGCACTTTGGGGCTGTCGGGATAAGTTGCCACGAGCTTTTGCTGATGCGCCAGCGATGTCTTGTAATCCTTCAGCGCGTAATACGAATAGCCGATCCAGTACTGCGCGTTGGCTGCCAGCGTGCTCGCCGGATAGGTCTTGAGAAAGTTCTTGAAACCTGCGATGGCGTCGGTGTACTTGGCGTCGCGGAACAGGGCGAGCGCCCCTTCGTAGCTGCGCGATTCGGCCAGCGGGTCGGCTTGCGCAGCCCCGTCCGCCGCCGGCTTGGCCACCGTTCCGGCAGCTGCCTGCGAGTCGGGTGCAGCCGGTTGCGTCGCATCAGCGGCCGGCGCCGGCTTGGCCGCCTTGGCGAGCTCGACAATGCGCTGATCGAGATCGGCATACAAGTCGTTCTGCCGTTTGCCCAGCGTATCCAGCTGATTCGCCTGGACCTCGGACTGGCCGCGCAGTCTGGCCACCTCGGCCTTGAGCGATTCCACTTCCTTCAGCATATCCAGCATGGGCTGGTTTTGCTGAATCGACTGCTCCAGCTTGGCCAGCCGCGCATCGAGCGCATCCACACGCTGCTGCAATGCCTGCATCTGACGGGTCACTTCCTCGTCATTGCCGAACAGCGCCGCCCACGCCGGCTGGGCCAGCATGAGCATCGCAACGAGGATCAGGCCATTACGTCGAAGCGAGGTCATTTCTCGTCGCTATACACCACGTCGGTACGGCGGTTTTCGGCGTACGCGGCTTCGTCATGGCCCTCGTTGCGCGGCTTTTCCTCGCCAAAACTGATCGCTTCCATCTGCGCGTCGCTCACGCCCAGCACGGCCAGTGCCTTGCGCACAGCCTCGGCGCGCTTCTGCCCCAGTGCCAGGTTGTATTCGCGGCTGCCGCGCTCGTCGGCATTGCCCTGCAGGATCACGTGCGCATCGCGCTTCGACATCAGGTAGCCGGCGTGTGCTTCAAGCATCGGACGGTACTCGTCCTTCACCACGAAACTGTCGTAATCGAAGAAGACGCTACGCTTGGACAAGGGGCTGGCCGGGTTCTTGCGCGGATCGCCGGCATATTGGTCGCCCATCGCATTGCCTGCGACACCGCTGCCGCCCACGCCCGTGGTTTCGGTGCCTTGGCCGGTACTTGCCGTGCCGCCGGTGCGGTCTTCGACCGTCGCTTGCGTGCCGCCGGTCGTACCGCATGCAGACAAGGTCAACGCAACCAGAATGGGCCATAAAATCTTGTTCATCTATCTCTCCTTATGAATGAATACAAATTGATGATGGGCGGCTCTTGTCTACTCCCTGCAACCGCCCAACCGACATCCAACATCAAAAAATGCGCGTTTTCACGGACCCCAGACCGGCTCGCGCGCATCCACACCCGATTCCGACAGGCGCGCGTGCGTTTTGCCGTCCAGGCTCACCGTACCGAGTATTCCTTGTGCACCCTGCACCGTGGCATACAACACGGCCTGACCATTCGGCGCGAAGCTGGGCGACTCGTCGCGCGCGGTATCAGTCAGCACACGGGTCTGTCCCGAGGCCAATTCCTGCAAGGTCACGCTGAACCGCCCGCCGTCGCGGCTGATGTAAGCCAGATACCGTCCATCCGGGCTGATCGCGGGGGAAACATTATAGCTGCCATTGAAGGTCACCCGTTTGGCTTCGCCGCCACTGGCCGCCATGCGATAGATTTGCGGGCTGCCTCCCCGATCCGACGTGAAATAGAGGGTTTGTCCGTCGGGGGAGAATACCGGTTCGGTATCGATATTGCTGCCCCGCGTCAGGCGCGTCAATCCGCCGCCGTCGGCATTGATCATATAAATCTGCGAAGCGCCGTCGCGCGTCAGCACGACAGCCAGCCGCCGGCCGTCCGGCGTCCATGCCGGGGCCGAGTTGGACCCCTTGAATGCCGCGATCTTGCGACGATGGCCATCCTTGAGCGACTGCACATAGATGACAGGCTTTCTGTCCTCGAATGACACATACACGATCTGGTTGCCGTCCGGCGAGAACATCGGCGAAATCACCGATTCGTTGGAGCGCATCACCGTGCGCGGGTTTTGCCCATCCGCATCGGCCACCCGCAATTCATAGCGACGGCCCTGCTTCTGTACGTAGGCGATGCGGCTGCTGAATGCGCCGGGAATGCCCGTCAGCTTCGCGTAGATGAGGTCTGCAATCTGGTGTGCCGTGGCGCGCCACTGGCCGGCCGTGATGGTGTAGCTGTAGGCCGCGAGCTGGGTCTGCTTGAGAACGTCCAGCAGATAGAAGCGGATCTCGAGACGGCCGCCCGGCTGCGCAGTGACTTGGCCAACCACCAGCGCGTCTGCACCCTTGCCGCGCCAGACGCCGTAGTCGACCTGCGCGGGCATGACAGGCTGCGGCGCCCCGCTCACGTCCACCAGTCTGAACTGGCCGCTGCGGTTGAGGTCGTCCCCGGCGATCTGGGTCAGTGCAGGGCTGGGCTGGCCGGGCGCGGCCTGAAACGGCACCATGGCCACGGCAATCTTGTTGGCCGCGCCGCCAATGACCTGGATTTCCATCGCGGCGCGCGCGGAAAACGGCGCGCTCAGCAAGGCCAGACAAAACAAGGGAAACAGCAGAACGGCACGCAGCATGGATACGGACATCGGGCTCACAAACACTTTTTTGATTGGGCAGTCTAGCATAGGCTGCACGTGGTCCGGACCACATACCGCCTCGTTTCGGCCTGTTCAGGGCCTACTCTTTGGGGCGGTGGACAAAGGAAAGTTCCGGGACAAAGGCGGCGCGCGCATCGCGGTCGGTCGGCAAGGGCAATGGCGAAGACTTCTCGATGGCGCGCACCACTGCGTCGTCATACGCAGGATTCCCGCTGGATTTCGTCACCCGCACGCTCACGACTTCGCCGGTGGGCAGCAACTTGACCAGGCAACGGACTTCGGGATTGCCCTTCAGGTTGTCGGGCAGACGGGTATTGCCGCGCACCTTGGCGCTGATCTGGTCGCGGTACTGTCCCACAACGCTCGCCACTTCAGCCTGACGCTTGTTGGCTGCCGCCTGCGCCTGGGTCAGTCGCGCCAGACGGGCCTCGTTCGCCGCAGCCTCGGCCGCCACGCGCTGTTTCAGGTCCTCTTCTTCCATCTGTCGCAGCAACGCCTGCCGCTTCTGTTCGGCCTGTTGTTTCTCACGCAAGGCCTTGGCCGCTTCGGCACGGGCCTTTTCTTCGGCCGCCTGCGTGGCCTGCAGTTTTTTCAGGCGTTCGGCCTCGGCCTTTTTCTTTTCCAGGGCAATGTCGGGCGTCTTCGGGGGGGGCGGTTCCTTTTCCACCGGTTTGGGGGTGGGGGCCACAGGCGCCGGTTTGGGCGCTTTCACGGGCGGCGGCGGGCGGGGCCTGGCCGGAGGCGGCGGCGTGTCCGGCAGGGTTTCCCACAGATCGACCATGACTGCCTCGGGATGGTGGGTCTGCCATGACACGCCGAACACCAGCATCAGAACGAACAGCACATGCACCCCCAGCGCCAACGCAGCCGCAAGGAGGTTGGGAACGGGACGCGTGCCAGGTGGGGCGTCTGCCGTGAAATTCATGGGGCCGGGCGAGCAAGCAGGCCGATACGCGTGATCTGGGCCTGTTGCAGGAGCGTCATCGTATGCATCACCTCCTCATAGCGGACTTTCTTGTCCGCCGCGATCACCACAGGCTGGTCCGGCTGGGCGCGATGAAATGCGGCAATTTCATCAGGCAGCGCCGATTTCGCCACCACCCGTTCGCCGCCACCAGACGCACGGTCGCGCAGCAGATATTCGCCGGATTCCTTGATGATGATTTCGAGCGGTTTCTGCGGCGTCTGCGAGGTCTTGCCGACGCTCGGCAATTCGACCTGGGCCGGGTTGATGAATGGTGCGGTCACCATGAAGATCACCAGCAGCACCAGCATCACGTCGATCATCGGCACGACGTTGATCTGGGCGACCTGTTTGCGGGTCCGTGCCACAGGCTACACCGATTTGGCCGTCACCTGCTGCCGCTGCAGGATGTTGGAGAACTCCTCCATGAAGCTTTCCATGCGGTTGGCCAGGCGGTCGATGTCGTGGGTGTAGCGGTTGTAGCCGACCACCGCGGGAATCGCAGCGAACAGGCCCATGGCGGTGGCAATCAGCGCTTCGGCGATGCCGGGCGCGACCTGCGCCAGCGTGGCCTGCGCCACGCTCGACAGCCCCATGAAGGCGATCATGATGCCCCACACCGTGCCGAACAGGCCGACGTAGGGCGACACCGATCCCACGGTGGCGAGGAAGGCCAGGTGCGATTCGAGGCCGTCGAGTTCGCGCTGGTAGGTCGCGCGCATCGCGCGGCGGGTGCCGTCGATGATGACGTTGAGCGACAGGCCGGCCTGGTGCCGCAATTTCGAGAATTCGCGAAAGCCGGCTTCGAAGATGCGCTCCATTTCGCCCGCACCTTCGCGTTCGCCGGCCACCCGCTGATAGATGGCGTTGATGTCGCCACCGCCCCAGAATTCGCGCTCGAAACGGTCGGTCACGCGTATCGCGCGCTTGAGGGCAAACATCTTGATGAAGATGAACCACCACGACATCAGCGAGGCGCCCAGCAGCAGCGCCATGACGATCTGGACCGGCAGCGAGGCGTGGAGGATGAGATGGAACAGCGAGAGGTCTTGACCGAGTTCAGGGTTCACGTTGCGGGGGCCAATGCTTGTAGGAGGGGCTCGGGTATTTTAACGGGTTTGAATCGCGCCGCATCGACGCAGGCGAGTGTCACCACGGCCTCTGCCAGACGGTCGGAGCCGCGCATAAGTTCCTGGCGCACGCTGAGGCTGGCACGCCCGGCCTCGTGCAACGCGACCGATACCTCGAGCTGCTCGTTGAAGCGCGCCGGCGACAGGTAATCGATTTCCACCCGCCGCACCACGAACACGATGCCGGGCTCGTCGCGCAGGACATCCTGCTCGAAGCCGAATGCGCGCAGCCATTCGCTGCGTGCGCGTTCCATGAATTTGAGATAGTTCGCGTAATACACGACGCCGCCCGCGTCGGTGTCTTCCCAATACACCCGGACCGGCCAGACAAACGCCATCAGAACAGATCCGCGCTCGGTTCGGTGGGGGCGGCAAAGCCGAGGTGGCGATACGCCAGCGGGGTGGCGATGCGGCCGCGCGGGGTACGCTGCAAATAACCCTGCTGGATCAGAAAGGGTTCGAGCACGTCCTCGATGGTGTCGCGCTCCTCGCCGATGGCAGCGGCAAGGTTGTCCAGCCCGACCGGGCCGCCCATGAATTTCTCGACCACGGCCGACAGCAGTTTCCTGTCCATCACGTCGAGTCCGGCGCGATCGACATCCAGCATGACCAGCGCCGCATCGGCCACCGCCCCCGTGGCCTGCCCTTCCGCCTTGACGTCGGCATAATCGCGCACCCGCCGCAGCAGGCGGTTGGCGATGCGCGGGGTGCCGCGCGAACGGCGGGCGATTTCCAGCGCGCCGGCCTCGTCCAGATTCATCTGCAGCAGGCCTGCCGAGCGATGGACGATGAAGCCCAGCTCTTCCGCCGAATAGAATTCCAGCCGCGCGACGATACCGAAACGGTCGCGCAGCGGGTTGGTCAACATGCCGGCCCGGGTGGTGGCGCCGACCAGGGTGAACGGCGGCAGATCGAGCTTGACCGAGCGCGCCGCCGGCCCTTCGCCGATCATGATGTCGATCTGGAAATCCTCCAGCGCCGGATACAGTACTTCCTCGACCACCGGCGAAAGACGGTGGATTTCATCGATGAAGAGCACGTCGTGCGGCTCCAGATTGGTCAGCAGCGCCGCCAGGTCGCCTGCGCGCTCGAGCACCGGGCCCGAGGTCTGCCGCAGGTTGACGCCCATCTCGCGCGCGATGATGTGCGCCAGCGTGGTCTTGCCCAGCCCGGGCGGGCCGAACAGCAGCACGTGGTCGAGTGCCTCGCTGCGCTTCCGCGCGGCGTGAATGAAGATCTCGAGCTGTTCGCGCGCCTTCGCCTGGCCCACGTATTCGGCCAGCGTGCGCGGCCGCAGCGCGCGCTCGATCTGCTCTTCCTGCGGGCTGACGGTGGCGGGGGCGATGAGACGGTCGGTTTCGATCATGGAGCCGGAGGCGGCGTGACGGGATACAGCCGGATTCTACTCCGTGACGTCTTCCCCCGGCGCAGTGTCCTGCGCCAATTGGCCCCGCCCGCGCGCTTTCGCGCGATAAAGCGCACGGTCGGCGCGCGCAAGCGCGGCGTTGAGCGTGTCGCTGGCGGCACTGCCCAGCCAGGTCTGCCCCGCGCTGAGACCTGTATCCAGCTCGAGGCCAAAGGCATTCAACTCGCTTCTGAAATGGTCGCTCAGGCGCTGGTACCACGCGGTCACACCGGCAGCATCGAGCCCCGACAGGAGCACCGCAAACTCGTCGCCGGCCAGACGCGCGGCCAGGTCGGCGCGTCGGGTCAAGGCTTTCAGCGACTGCGCCAGGGCCAGCAGGACCTGGTCGCCCACCCCATGCCCATAGCGATCGTTGACCCCTTTGAAATGATCGATGTCGAGCATGACCAGGGCGACGGCGTGTTGCCGCTCAGCGAGCCCTTGTGCCAGTGGGAAATGGGTCTCGAATGCGCGCCGGTTGGGCAGCCCCGTAAGCGGATCGGTCAGGCTCAGATGCGCCAGCCGCGCACGCTGTTCCTGCAAGTGCAGGGCGATCATATTGATATCGGCCGCCACGGCCTCGAACTCGACGTAGTGCGGCACGATCGTGGGGACCGGCTCGTCATGCGCCAGGGCCGTCAGGGCGTCGACCGTGGACACGATATCGCGCAACATGGTGTGGCGTAGCCGGACCATGGCGACGATCAGCACGCCCAACACGGCACCCAGGGTCAGCAAGCCCGCCATCACTTGGCGCCAGCCACTGCGCGTCAGCCATTGCACCGGAGTCTGTACGATCAGCGTCCAGTCCGTGTCTGCCACAGGCAGATGGATTTCACGCACATGCCCGCTGATTTCGCCACGGCCGACGATCGTTTTCTCGTGTGCATCGACGAGCACGGCGGCATGGCCCGGCTGGATCGAATCATCGAGCACGCGCTGGAATTGTGTCAGGCGCACGCTCAAGAACACGCCGCCCAGCAGGTCGCCCCGGGCGTCGCGCACGGGTGCGAGCAGGTCGACATGCTCGGCGCCGATGATCTCGCGATGGACCCGCGGGCGGCCATCCGTCAACGCGTCCGCACGCTTCATGTCCTGACGGCACGCGGGGCCGATGCGCAAGGCCCCCGCGTCGCCCAGTACATTGCCGTGTGAATCGACCAATGCCACGCCCAATATCTCGGGCAGCAGCAGCTGGCGCGAACGTGCCCACTGTTGCTTCGGCTCGATCGTGCCGTTGCGCATCAGGTCGACCAGGCCAGGGTCGCGCGCCGAGTTGTCGAGCAGCTTGCGGTAGTACTCCAGTTGCCGCATTACGCCGGTTCGCGTCTGTTCGGCCTCATGCTGGATGAAGCGCTGCTGGTCTTCCCGGCTGGATTCCAGGCTGAACCACAGACTGAGGCCGATCCCCGCGCCAAACATGCCCACCACGCTCAGCAGCAGCCATACCAGCTGGTGTTGCAGCGATGCCGACGGCCGATGTCGTGGAGCGGGCTGCGTCATGAAGGAAGTCAGGTCTTGGATAAGGCCCGCAGCGCCTGTCGGATCGCCTCGCCCACTGGCAGGTCGGGCGGCAATTGGCGCACGGCCTCGGTGGTCTCGCGTTCGTTGTAGCCCAGCGCCAGCAGAGCCTGGCGCACATCGTCCGATACGCCGGGCGTTTCCGGGCTGGCGATCGCGCCCGCGAATACCGGCTTGCCCTTGAGTTCGAGCAGCAGGCGCTCGGCGGTTTTCTTGCCGATGCCCGGGACTTTGACGATGCGGCCGATTTCCTGCGCCGCGATCGCCGCCGACAGGTCGTTGACCGACAGGCCCGACAACACCGACAGCGCCGTCTTGGCACCGATCCCCGAGACCTTCAACAGTTCGCGAAACGCCGCGCGCTCGACTTCGCTGCCGAAGCCATACAGCAGGTGCGCGTCCTCGCGAATGGCCAGATGGGTGAGCAGGCTGATCTTTTCGCCGATCGCCGGCAGGTTGTAGAAGGTGCTCATCGGCACATCGATTTCGTAGCCCACGCCATTGACATCCACCAGCACCTGCGGCGGCTGTTTGGCGGCGAGGGTGCCGGTAATTCTGCCTATCATGTGGAGTCCTTGCTCATATCAGTCGCCCGCCCTTGACGCGGTAGCCTGCGGTGGAGTGTGTACCCAATCGGCTGCCGTGCGCATGGGTGATGGCACAGGCCAGTGCGTCGGCAGCGTCGGCCGTCGGCGCGGCAGGCAGGCTCAGCAGGCGTTTCACCATCTCCTGCACCTGTTCCTTGGCGGCCTTGCCGTGGCCGACCACCGCCTGTTTGATCTGCAATGCCGTGTATTCCGCCACGCTCAGATCGCGCGATACGGCCGCGCAGATGGCGGTACCGCGCGCCTGCCCGAGCAGAAGCGTCGATTGCGGGTTGACGTTGACGAAGACGATTTCGACCGCGCAGGTATCGGGCTGGTAGGTGGCAATCACCTCGTTCAAGCCCGCAAACAGCACCCCCAACCGCTGCGGCAGGCTGCCCTCGCCGCTCTTGATCACGCCGCTGGCCACGTAGGCCAGCTTCTGGCCGGTCTGCTCGATCACGCCGAAGCCGGTGAGGCGTAGGCCGGGATCAATGCCCAGAATGCGTAAGGTGTGAGGGGTGAGGGGTGAGGGGGCGGGTTTGGAGGCCGTCATGTTTTTTCGGGTTCTCGCTGGGTTTTCAGCAGGCCACCCAATAAGCTGAATAGACGGTCTATCTGCATTTCCATTTCAGCTCGTGGAGGACAAAAATCCAAATCCTGAGCGATTCTGAATTGCGTATCCAGTTCGCTGAGAGAGCCGCGAGCCACGATCAGAAACTGTGCGAACTCACGATTGGACTGGCGCGCCGCACCTTCAGCGATATTGCTGGGAATGGATACCGCTGCGCGCCGCATCTGCGCCACCAAGCCAAATCGCTCATCCGCGGGAAACTGTGACGTCAGTTCATACACTTGTTTCACCAGCAGCATGGCCTGCTGCCAAGCCACCAAATCATGGTGAACGCGCCTCACGCCTTACCCTTCACGCCTCACTCGGGAAGCACCGCGTTGGTGTAGACCTCCTGCACGTCGTCGAGGCTCTCGAGCGCGTCCAGGATCTTCTGCATCTTCACCGCGTCATCGCCGGCCAGTTCGGTTTCGGCTTCCGGACGCATGGTGATCTCGGCGACCGCCGGCTTGAACCCGGCTTTTTCCAGTGCGTCCTTCACCGCTTCGAAGGCCTTGGGATCGGGCGAGGTCAACACTTCGATCGAACCATCCTCGTTGGGAATGATGTCGTCGGCGCCGGCGTCGAGCGCGGCTTCCATCACGGCCTCTTCGCTCGCGCCCGGCTCCAGGATGATCTGGCCACAGTGCTTGAACTGGAACGCCACGCAGCCGTCGGTGCCCATGTTGCCGCCATGTTTGGTGAAGGCGTGGCGCACGTCGGCGACGGTGCGCGTCTTGTTGTCGGTCAGGCAGTCGACCATCACTGCGACGCCGCCGATGCCATAGCCTTCATAGCGTACTTCCTCGTAGTTCACGCCCTCGAGCTGGCCGGTGCCGCGCTTGATCGCGTTCTCGATGTTGTCCTTCGGCAACGACTCGGCCTTGCCCTTCTCGATCGCCAGCCGCAGGCGCGGGTTCATCGCGGGGTCGCCGCCGCCCATTTTCGCGGCTACGGTGATTTCCTTGATAAGCTTGGTGAAGATCTTGCCGCGCTTGGCATCCTGGCGCCCCTTGCGGTGCTGGATGTTGGCCCATTTCGAATGTCCTGCCATGTCGATTCCAACGCAAAAATAATGCGCAATTCTAGCATTTCGGCCCCTTCGCTCCGTCTCGGCATCGACCTCGGCGGCACCAAGATCGAACTCGTCGCGCTCGATGGCGGGGGCCGCGAAATCCTGCGCCGCCGCGTGCCGACCCCGCAGAACGATTACCTTGCAACCGTGGCCGCGGTGGCCGCACTGGTCCACGAGGTCGAATACGAACTGGGGAAAAGCGGCAGCGTCGGCGTCGGCACACCCGGCGCGATTTCGCCTGCCAGCGGGCGCATGAAGAACTGCAACTCGACCTGCCTCAACGGCCAGCCGCTGCAGGAAGACCTCGAGCGTGCGCTGAACCGGGCAATAAGAATCGCCAACGACGCCGACTGCTTCGCGCTGTCGGAAGCGACCGACGGTTCCGCTGCGGGTGCCGACAGCGTGTTCGGCGTGATCCTCGGCACCGGCGTCGGCGGCGGCGTGGTGGTGCGCGGACACCTGCTCAAGGGCGCGAACGCGATCGCCGGCGAATGGGGGCACTCGCCCCTGCCCTACTTCCAGTTCGCCCACGCGCAGGCCGACCGCAACGGCACCGGCCAGCATCCCGCCACCGGCGAGCCCATCCTGCATCCGTGGCCAAGCCCGCGCGAACTTGACGCTGCGCCGGCCTGCTACTGCGGCAAGAAGGGCTGCATCGAGACCTGGCTGTCGGGGCCGGCCTTCGCCGCCGACCACGTGCGCTATGGTGGCGAGGAGCTGCCCGCACATGAAATCGTGCAGCTGGCGAATGCCGGCTACGGCCCCTGCAGCGCGACGCTGGCGCGCTACGAAGAACGGCTGGCGCGCGCGCTGGCCGGCGTGATCAACCTGATCGATCCCGATGTGATCGTGCTCGGCGGCGGACTTTCCAACATCGAACGCCTGTACGACACCGTGCCGCGGCTGTGGCCGCGCTACGTATTTTCCGACCGCGTCGACACCCAGCTGGTGCCGCCGAAGTACGGCGACTCCAGCGGCGTGCGCGGGGCAGCGTGGCTGTGGAACGACTGAACGGCTAGTGCAGCTTGATGCGCGCCCGCGTCGGCGTGCTGATGAAGTGCGCGTAGGTGGTGAGCGAAACCTTGAACCAGCCGTGCAGCGCGATCTCGTGCATCTTGTGCAGCGACCAGTACACCAGCCGCGCCATCACGCCCTCGATCATGATGCTGCCGCCGGTGAGGCCGCCCATCAGGTTGCCGACGGTGGAGAAGCGGCCGAGCGCGACCAGCGAACCGTAGTCGCGGTAGACATACTCAGGCAGCGATTTGCCGCGGAAGCGGCGGCAGATCGACTTCACCAGCATTGAGGCCTGCTGGTGCGCAGCCTGCGCGCGCGGCGGCACGAAGCCCTTGCCGTCCGGCATGGCGCAGGCGGCGCAGTCGCCGAACGCGAAGATGTTGTCGTCGCGCGTGGTCTGCAGCGTGGGCCGCACCACCAGCTGGTTGATGCGGTTGGTCTCGAGGCCATCGATGTCCTTGAGGAAATCGGGCGCCTTGATGCCGGCCGACCACACCATCATGCTCGCCGGAATGAACTTGCCGTCGGCGGTGAGCATGCCGTCGGCGCGTACCTCGACGATGCGCTCGCGCACATGCATCTCGACGCCCAGCTCGGCGAGGCGATCGGCGGCGGCGGCGGACAGGCGCGGCGGCAGACCCGGCAGGATGCGGTCGGACGCTTCGACGATCAGCAGCTTCAGGCTCTTGTCGGGCTCGATGTTGTCCATGCCGTAGGACGACAGTTCGCGTGTGGTGTCGTGCAGTTCGGCGGCGAGCTCGACGCCGGTGGCGCCCGCGCCGACGATGCCGACGGTGAGCTGGCCGGGCGCGACGGCCTCGTTCTGCGTGTTGGCACGCAGGCAGGCGTTGATGTGACGGCGGTGGAATTCGCGTGCCTGCTCGGGGGTGTCGAGCATGATGCAGTGCTCTTTCACTCCGGGCACGCCGAAATCGTTGCCGACCGAACCGACTGCGATGATCAGCGTGTCGTAGCGAAACGCCCGACGTGGAATGATCTCCACGCCGTTTTCGTCGAAGGTCGGCGCGACGCTGACCTCCTGGCGTGTGCGGTCGAGGCCGTCCATGCGGCCGAGGCGGAAGGTGAAGCCGTGCCAGTGCCCCTGCGCCAGGTATTCGAGGCGCTCGGCGTAGGAATCGAGGCTGCCCGCCGCGACTTCGTACAGCAGAGGCTTCCACAGATGCGACGGCGAGGCGTCGATCAGCGTGATATTCGCGCGCTTCTTGTTTCCCAGCTTGTCGCCCAGGCGGGTCGCCAGTTCCAGTCCTCCTGCTCCGCCGCCGACAATGACGATTTCATGCACCTGCTGTTCCATTGCCACAAATTTCCCTCCTGTTTTCGTATTAGCGAGATGATACCCGGAGTATTAGCATTTGCTTCTATTCTTTGTCGGGTACGCGTTGCCGCCGAACTCGATAGAATCCGCATATCGACACCCCAGGATGCACCATGACCGAACCGCTGCTCGTCGCCCGCAACGCCACCACCGACCTCGTCCTGCTGCCGCAGATGGCCAACCGCCACGGCCTCATCACTGGCGCCACCGGCACCGGCAAGACCGTCACGCTGCAGACGCTGGCCGAGCACTTCTCCAGCATAGGCGTGCCGTGCTTCATGTCCGACGTGAAAGGCGACCTGTCCGGCGTGTCACAGGCCGGCGGCGGCAACGCCAAGGTGGCCGAGCGGGTCGAATCGCTCAAGCTCGAAGGCTTCGCCTATCAGGGCTATCCGGTCACCTTGTGGGATCCGTTCGGCGAGGCCGGCCATCCGGTGCGCGCCACCGTATCGGACATGGGCCCGCTGCTGCTGGGGCGCATGCTGGACCTCAACGAAACCCAGAACGGGGTGCTCAACCTGGTGTTCAAGGTCGCCGACGACAACGGCCTGCTGCTGCTCGACCTCAAGGACTTGCGCGCGATGCTCGCCTTCGTCGGCGAGAACGCCAAGCAATTCACCACCGAATACGGCAACGTCTCCTCCGCCTCGATCGGCGCCATCCAGCGCGGATTGCTGACGCTGGAATCGCAGGGTGGCGAGCAGATTTTCGGCGAGCCGATGCTCAACATCGCCGATCTGATCCAGACCGACCGCGGGCGCGGCGTCATCAACATCCTGGCGGCAGACAAGCTGATGCAGTCTCCCAAGCTGTATGCCACGCTGCTGCTGTGGCTGTTGTCCGAACTGTTCGAGCAGTTGCCCGAGGCTGGCGACCTCGACAAACCGAAGCTGGTGTTCTTCTTCGACGAAGCCCACCTGTTGTTCAACGACGCGCCCGAGGCACTGGTGGAAAAAATCGAGCAGGTGGTGCGTCTGATCCGCTCCAAGGGCGTCGGCGTGTACTTCGTCACCCAGAACCCGGCGGACGTGCCCGACAAGGTGCTGTCGCAGCTCGGCAACCGCGTGCAGCACGCCTTGCGCGCCTTCTCGCCGCGCGACCAGAAGGCGGTCAAGGCGGCGGCCGAAACCATGCGCGACAACCCGGCGCTGGACGAAGCCACCGTCATCACCGAGCTTGGCGTAGGCGAGGCGCTGGTGTCGCTGCTCGACGTGAAGGGCCGTCCCGGCGTGGTCGAACGCGCCTACATCGTGCCGCCGCAGGGCCAGATCGGCCCGATCACCGACGCCCAACGCGCACAGCTGATCCAGTCCTCGCTGGTCGCCGGCGTCTACGACAAGACCATCGACCGCGAATCCGCCTACGAAACGCTGAAGGCGCGCGCGGAACAATCGGCCCAGGCGGCCGCACAGGCCAAGACCGCGGCGCAACCCGCAACGGGAGGCGGGCTCGGCGGGGTACTGGGTGAGATCCTGACCGGAAACGGTCGCCGCCAAGGTGCGGCCGAAGCGCTCGCCAAATCGGCCGCACGCGCCATCGGCAGCCAGGTCGGCCGCAGCCTCATACGCGGCGTGCTCGGCAGCCTGTTCGGCAGCAAGCGCTGACCGGTTTTAATCAGGCAAAGAGACGGGCCAGTTCGGCGCCCGGATCGGCCGCACGCATGAAGGCTTCGCCCACCAGAAACCCGTTGACCTGACGGCTGCGCATCCGCGCGACATCAGCCGGCGCGAGGATGCCCGATTCGGTGATGACGATGCGGTCGCTGCCGATCTTCGGCAGCAAACCCAGCGTAGTGTCGAGGCTGACCTCGAAGGTACGCAGGTTGCGGTTGTTGATGCCCTGCAGCGGCGTTTTCAATTGCAGCGCGGCGTCGAGTTCATCGGCATTGTGTGACTCCACCAGCACCGCCATCCCCAGCTCGAACGCCAGCGCTTCCAGCGCCTGCATCGCCGGCAACGCCAGCGCGGCGACGATCAGCAGGATGCAGTCGGCCCCCATCGCCCGCGCCTCGTAGACCTGGTAGGGGTCGACGATGAAATCCTTGCGCAGCACCGGCAGCTGGCACGCGGCGCGCGCGGCCATCAGATACTCTGGGCTTCCCTGGAAATAGTCGCGGTCGGTCAGCACCGACAGACACGCGGCTCCCCCTTTCTCGTAACTGGCCGCAATCTCGGCGGGATGGAAATCGGGCCGGATCACGCCCTTGGACGGACTGGCTTTCTTGATTTCGGCGATCACTGCCGGCTGTCCGGCGACGAGCTTCGCGCGCAGGGCGCCGACGAAATCGCGCGGCGGCGCGGCGGCCTCGGCACGTGCCCGCATCTCGGTAAGCGGCACACCGGCAAGTCCGGCGGCAATTTCGGTACGCTTGGTGGCGAGGATCTTTTCGAGGATGTCGGACATTGCGTCTAGATCCCCGTGGCGCGATTGGAGAACGCCACCAACTGCCGCAGTTTTTCGCGCGCGGCGCCGCTGCGGATGACCTCGCGCGCCACTTCGATGCCTTCGCCCAGCGTGGCGGCACGGTCGGCCACATAGATGGCGGCACCGGCATTGAGCAGCACGATGTCGCACGCCGGCCCCGGCAGCCCGTCGAGCACGGACAGCAGCATATCCTTTGCCTGTGTCGCGTCCCACACTTTCAGCACCTCGCTGCTACTGGTCTCCAGCCCGAACTCGCCCGGGCGGATCGTGTATTCGCTGACTTCTCCGTCCTTCAGTTCGCCGATCAAGGTCTCGCCACTCAGGGTGATCTCGTCCATGCCGTCGGAACCGTGCACGACCATGACATGGCGACTGCCCAAGCGCTGCAGCACGCGCACCAGGATACCGACCAGGTCGGGATGGAACACGCCCAGCAACTGATGCGGCGCGCCGGCCGGGTTGGTGAGCGGGCCGAGGATGTTGAACAGCGTGCGCACACCCAGTTCGCGCCGCACCGGCGCGGCGTGCTTCATGGCGCCATGGAAATTCGGCGCGAACATGAAGCCGATACCGATCGCATCGATGCTCTCGGCCACCAACTCGGGCGTGAGATTAAGGTTGACACCCAGCGCCTCGAGCACGTCTGCACTGCCGCTGGTGGACGACACCGAGCGACCACCATGCTTGGCGACGCGCGCCCCGGCCGCGGCGGCGACGAAGGCGGCGGTGGTGGAAATGTTGAAGGTGTGCGCAGCGTCGCCCCCGGTGCCACAGGTGTCGACCAGATGCGCGCTGTTCTGCGCCGGCACCTGGGCAGCGAATTCGCGCATCACCTGCGCCGCGGCGGCGATCTCGCCGACGGTTTCCTTCTTCACCCTGAGGCCCATGATGATGCCGGCGATCTGCACTGGGGTGAGTTCGCCGCGCATGATCTGGCGCATCAGCGACAGCATCTCGTCGTGGAAGATTTCGCGCTGCTCGACCAGCCGGGCGAGTGCCTGCTGCGGCGTGATCATCGCGTGCCTTTCAGGAAGTTGGCCAGCATGGTGTGACCGTGTTCGGTGAGGATGGACTCGGGATGGAACTGCACCCCCTCGACCGCCAGCGTCTTGTGGAGCACGCCCATGATCTCGCCGTCATCGGTCCAGGCGGTGATATCCAGGCAATCCGGCAGCGACTCGCGCTCGATCACCAGCGAATGGTAACGGGTGGCGCGGAAGGGATTGGGCAAGCCCTTGAACACGCCCACATCCAGGTGGTGGATCATCGAGGTCTTGCCGTGCATCAGTTCCTTGGCGCGCACGATCCGGCCACCGAAGGCCTGGCCGATGCTCTGGTGGCCGAGGCAGACGCCGAGGATGGGCACCTTGCCGGCGAACTCCTTGATCAGCGGCACCGATACGCCCGCCTCGTTGGGCGTGCAGGGGCCGGGCGAGACGACGATATGGTCGGGTTTCAGCGCCGCGATGCCGGCGAGGTCGATTTCGTCGTTGCGAATCACCTTGACGTCTTCGCCCAGTTCGCCGAAATACTGCACGAGGTTGTAGGTGAAGCTGTCGTAGTTGTCGATCATCAGCAGCATGTCGCGGCCATCCTATTGATTTGCATAGCCCCTGCTGCTTCGTCTGGAGAGGGATACCCGGCCGATCGTCCGGTTATTCTGTCGCTGCCGGGGAAGGGCATCATTGAAAGGATGCATTATCCCCTGCCGGCGTATACCGCGACAAGTTCAGGACGGGTGTCCTGACTTGCCGGGCGCCCTGATTTCCTCGTGGCCATCCCCCATGCCATCCCATCGCTGGCCGCCATGAAAAAGGCCAACCGGTGCGGTTGGCCTTTTTCATGGCGCCATTTCATCACACTGGAAGCGTGCAACGCACACGCCCAGACTGGCATCGGCGACCGCTAGTTGGGCGAGACACCCTGCAGGTAGGTCGTCACCGCCACCAAATCCGCGGACGTCAGGCCATGGACGAGGGGCTTCATCATCGCGCCCGCGGGACGCTGGTTGGTCTCCGACAGGATATGCAGCTGCTTCATCATGTAGTTGGCATGCTGACCCGCCAGGCGCGGGAAGGTGTCCTTGCCCATGCCCATCGCACCATGGCAGCCCGCGCAGGCGGCCACCCCCTTGTCAGGGATGCCGTTCTCGAAAATCGCCTTTCCGGCCGCAACCGTTGCGGGATCGCCCGCGACATTGGGTGCATCTTTCTGCTGCGAGAAATAGCGGGCCAGTCCCTCGATCTGCTCGTCGGTCAATTTCCGGGTAATGCCCCACATATATTCCGAACCCGCAGGATCGATACGATTGTGCCCACGGAAGAATTTGAGCTGGGCGATCAAATACGCCTCCTGTTGCCCGGCCAATTTGGGAAAAGCGGGCGAAGTCGAGTTGCCGTCCACACCGTGGCAACTCGAGCAGACCTGCAACGCAAGCGTCCGGCCCGACACATTCGGGTTGCCGATATCGCGCGAGCGTTCCAGATTGACGCATCCGCTTCCCAGGCTCGCGATAGCCAGCGCCAACATCGTGTACACGGCTGTCTTCATATTGGAATCCCTTCAGGTCAGTAAAGTGCGTTGCCAGATCTGCTTGACGTCAGTAGGCGCCCCAGACATAAACGAACAGCGTGTCGTTGTCGCTGGCGCTGCGGCCAAAGCCGTCGTAGTTGCTGCTGTTGCCACTGAATTTCGTGTAATGCCAGTATTGCGCGCCGATGCGCAGGTACTGGACGGGCGTCCAGAACACCTCGGGAATCCAGGCGGTCGTATCCGGGCTCCCGCTTAAATTACCCGTGATGTCTGCCGGCCCGCCAAAAAATCCGGCATCGGTCGAGCCGGTGGTCTGCTGGTAGGCCAGACTGGCGCCATACGTGGCGTTGTAAACGTACGCCCCCTTGATCTTGAGTTCCTTCAGGGTATCGCTCGCATTGTCGTAGCCCAGTGCCAGCGGGTCGCCCCACTTCACGTTTTCGTGGATGTAGCTGATGTGGGCCGTGACCGTGTGCGGGTCAAGGATGTATTGATATTGCGCATCCAGCCCGTAATCCCGGTACCGGTCGGTCGGCTGGTTGACGTCGTTGTTCTCGTGGATCTCTGCGACCAGGCCCGAGGTGCCGATCATCAGGTCATGCGGCCCGAACGCCTTGGTGTAGGCAAGTCGCCAGTAGGGCGCGCCATCCTTGATCCTCGCGATGCCGGAGTTGTCCCCCGGATGCAGGAATCCGAACGGGCCGTTGGCCGTCTTGTAGAGCGCGAGTTCGCCATAGAGGCTCCTGTTCCAGTAGGCATAGACACCGGCACCGACCGAGTCTTGCCCAAGTCCGCCGTCGAGCAGGGGCGATGCGGGTGCACCGAGCGCGAACGTCGGCCCGACATAGGGATAGCTCCAGGCCGGCGCACTGTTCCACACATCCTGCATGCTCGGGTTGTTGTTGGCGAAAGCGCCGACAATGAGGTCGCTGCCCGGCGAGATGAAACGGTCGGCATAGCGAAACTCCGTGTTGTCCGGACTCAGGTGGCCTACCCAGTCGCCGTTGTCCTGCTGGTGGTCATAGTTCGCGTAGGTCGCCTGCGCAAACAAGCCGAGGTTGTCGGTAATCTTGCCCGCCAGGAAAACGCTGCCGACATCGAATATCGCCGTGCCCTGCTTGTGAAAGTCCACGGTGTCCTTCACCCCGGTGGAGTCCTTGGGGTTGCGGACCCGGGTGTAGTCGAGGACCGCCATCACCGAAAGGGGCATGGAACGGGCGCCCATCGTATAACCGGTGAGCTTGAACAGCCGCCCGTATGGGGTCAGTTCCGGAAACTGGCCGCCGGCATGACAGGCCAGACAGTTTTGCCCTGTCTGCCGGGCAAAAGCCGGAAGCGCATAACTGGGGAAGGACCACATTCCCAACAAGACAAGGGCAAGCAAGGTCGGGAGAACGTCCTGTATCTTCAAAACATGGCGCCAAACTGATTTGGTAATCAAGTGCGTTCTCCCCAAAAAAATCGACATGACATTGAAAACAGCTTGCTTATTCCAGCAATGAGGCGGCGCCTATTCTGTTGCAAAAAACATCACCGTTGCGATATGCAAAAATAAAAAACAAAATGTGTTGCATTAAGGAACAGTTTAATTAATAGGACATGGTTGTCTGTTGTTCAAGGACCTTCCCTAAAATTAAACAGCCCTCCCGTCGCCACGCGCGCCATGCATGGCGCACACCCATAAAAAAAGCGCCCGAAGGCGCTTTGACGTCAGGCGTCGAGAGGATTATTTGAGCTTCTTGATCCCCATCAGGCCCAGCACATACTTTTCATACAGCGGTTCGGTCGAGCCTTTTTTCATTTTGCGCATAAAGTATTTCTCGAACGCCACCTTGGCCAGATGCACCCACTTGCCTTCCTTGAACCAGTTGACGTTGCGCGGCGGAATCTGCGGCAGCGCGACGAAGGCCGCGCCGGTGTCGCCGAAATCGGCCAGGCAGATGGCGTTCCAGGAGGCTTTCTCGGTGGGCTCGCGGCCATCGAGCACCGCACGGATGTTGTGTGCCGTGGCCGTGACCATGGACTCGATCATGTAGCCGGTCTTGGGCGTGCCGGTCGGCACCGGCGTGGGCTCGACCGGCGGAATGGCGACGCACACGCCGACCGAATAGATGTTCGGGAACTTGGGATTGCGCTGGTAGGGGTCGATGACGATGAAACCGCGCGGGTTGGTGAGTCCCTCGATGCCGAACACGGCGTCGATGCCCTTGAACGCCGGCAGCATCATGGAATAGGCGAACGGCAATTCATGCTCCTTGATCACCTCGCCTTTTTCGTTGTGCTCGGAGACGAACATCTTGCCGGCTTCGACCTTGGTGACCTTGGCATTGCAGATCCACTTGATGTGGCGGTCGCGCATCACGGACTCCATCATGCCCTTGGAGTCGCCGACGCCGCCCAGGCCCAGGTGGCCGATGTAGGGCTCGGCGGTGACGTAAGTCATCGGCACCTTGTCGCGGATCTTGCGCTTGCGCAGATCGGTGTCCATGATCATCGCGAACTCGTACGCCGGACCGTAGCACGAGGCGCCCTGCACCGCACCGACCACCACGGGCCCCGGAGCCTGCACGAAATCGTCCCACACCTTGCCTGCCGCCACGGCGTGCTCGACCTGGCAGATCGACTGGGTGTGGCCTTCCGGCCCCAGTCCGGGCACTTCATCGAAAGCCAGCTTGGGGCCGGTCGCGATGACGAGGAAGTCGTAGTCGACGATCTGGCCGTCGGTGAGCTCGAGCTGATTTTTCTCGGGGTGTACGCGCGCCGCGCCGATCCCGATGAAATCGATGTTCTTCTTGTTCAGGTAGGGCGCGGCGGGAATCGTGACGTCGTCGCGCTTGCGCCAGTTCACCGCCACCCAGGGGTTGGACGGCGTGAACTGGAAATACGGGAGATTCGAAATCACCGTGATCTTGTCTTCCGTACGCGCCGATTCGCGCATTTCATAGGCCATGGTCATGCCCCCCACGCCTGCGCCCAGAATAACGATGTGTGCCATGCAGTCCTCCTTGTTTGATGTTGGCCAATGTTGCGGCCAACACCATTGCAACAGGCATGCCACCCAGAAAAAGTGTCCTGCATGCGGGTTGCCAAGGAGAAATGGATTTGACATGGCCATTGTGTCATGCCATTTTCCACTCTCGTCATGACGAGAGTGTCAGATATGGACATCGAACTTCAAAGCCTGATCGACACGCACGAACAGCCGTTCGTGGTGATCGACCGCAGCTACCGCATCGTCGCCGCCAACCAGCGTTATTGCGATGCCTATGGGATGACGCCCGCCGCGATCGTCGGCCAGCAGTGCCACGCAGTCTCCCACCACTCGCAGCGACCCTGCCACGAAAACGGCGAGCATTGCCCGCATCAGGCACTGTTCACGCAAGGCGAGACGGTCGAAGTCCTGCACACCCATTACCACGCCGACAACCAGCCCGAACGCACCCGCATCCGGGGACACCGCCTGCGCGGCGCGGATGGCGAACTCTATCTGGGCGAGCAGCTGTTCCCGCTGGAGGCCGAGGCAGGCAGCGAATGCGACGCCATGCAGATGATCGGACAGTCGCCCGCCTTTCTCTCCTGTGTCGACAACCTGGCACGCGTGGCCGAAAGCGAGGCCTCGATCCTGCTATACGGCGAGAGCGGCGTCGGCAAGGAACTCGCCGCACGCTTCATCCATGCGCGCTCCAACCGCGCAGGCGCGGCATTCATCGTCATCAATTGCGCGGCCGTGCCGGAAAGCCTGTTCGAGAGTGAACTCTTCGGCCACGAGCGCGGCGCGTTTTCCGGCAGCAGCGGCCTGAAGAAAGGCCTGTTCGAACTCGCCGACAGCGGCACCCTCTTCCTCGACGAAGTGGGCGAGATCCCGCTGGCCATGCAGGCCAAGCTGCTGCGCGTACTGGAAACCGGCGAATTCCGCCGCGTCGGCGGCACGCAGACGCTGACTGCCGACGTGCGCGTGGTATCGGCCACCAACCGCAGGCTGCTCGACGAAGTCGATGCCAAGCGCTTCCGGCTCGACCTGTATTACCGCCTGGCCGGTATCGACGTCACCTTGCCGCCACTGCGCGAACGCGCCGCCGACCTGCCCGACCTGGCCAATTTCCTGCTGAAACGGCTGACCGGAGGACAAAGCCCCTGCCGTCTCGCGCCGGACGCCGTCGCAGCATTGCAGGCCTACGACTTCCCTGGCAACGTGCGCGAGCTGCGCAACCTCCTGCAGCATGCCGTGCTCAGCTGCCGCGACGGCACCATCCGCGCAGCCGACCTGCGGCTGCCGCCGCGCGTCGCGCACGTACGCCCCGACGCCGCCAGCGCCTCGCTGCGCGACATGGAACGCGCGCACCTGCAATCCCTGCTCGACGCGCACCAGGGCCATCGTGCGCGCGTCGCCGCTGCACTCGGCGTCACCGAGCGCACGCTATACCGTAAGCTCAAGCAGCACGGCCTGGGGAAGAGCTGAACCCGTTACCGGCTTTCTTCAAGAAACGGTGCAAAAGCAGCGATCGGAGCAACGTTGGAATTGGCGATCTGGCGCGACGAGGTGTATAGAAGGTGGATGACGACTGTAGCGAGGAAAGCCACCAAGCCTCCACCCTGCATGGCTGCTACTCGGCCGTAGCGGCCGGTGGCGTAATACGCCACCGAGGTCTGCTATGCACTGTACACCGGCCATTGGCTAGAAATGACGCTGAATGGCCGCTTTCAAGTTCGGTGAATGCGTACTCCCGACCCTGAGCGGCCGGTCGGCGAGGAAGTTATGGACGGCCGGGGTTCGGCCAAGGCAGTCATCCGGAGCGCCTCACCGGAAATAGGGTAGCTCCTATTTAGATAACGGGCTACTTCATATACGAGCGCATTACCCGAAGGACCTGCTCAAGGTCCTCCTCACGTTGCTTGGCATCTATAACACCTGGGCCTAGGTGGTCGCGCATGTGACCTTCCAGGACCTCGACCATTAATCCATTGATGGCGCCACGAATTGCAGTGATCTGTTGCAATACGGCATTGCATTCGACTTCCTGATCGAGTGCCCTTTCCAAAGCCTCAGTCTGACCCTTGATGCGTCGAACTCTAGTCATTAGGGCTTTCTTGCCCTTAACCGTGTGTGCCATTTTATCTCCAACAAGATCTTTTTCTGTATACTGGGGTGGAGTATACGTGTTTAACAACATCCCCATGCAAAGAAGCGCCTACACGCTTCCTGGACACAAGCAACTCAGGAAACCATGCATACCCATAATCTCTCTCAATGGTCGCACCACCACGTATTTGATGCAGGCAGTCACGCCGCCGAGCGGGGCACGCGCGCAGTGATGTGGATTACCGCTGTGATGATGGTCATCGAAATCATTTCGGGCTGGTGGTACAACTCCATGGCACTGTTGGCTGACGGCTGGCACATGAGTTCTCATGCCGTGGCCATTGGCCTGAGTGCCTTTGCCTATGGCGCGGCTCGTCGCTATGCCAAAGACCCGCGCTTTGCCTTTGGCACCTGGAAGATAGAGGTGCTGGGGGGATTCGCCAGCGCGATCTTTCTGCTCGGCGTTGCCGTCATGATGGTTGTGGGCTCAGTAGAACGAATCTTTTCTCCCCAACCTATCCACTACCAGGAAGCCATCATCATTGCGGCGATCGGCCTTATCGTTAACATCGTCTGCGCTGTGATCCTGGGTCAAGCACACGATCATGACCACGGCCACCACCACGCGCATGATGATGGCCACGGCCATCATCATGACCTCAACTTGAAGTCCGCCTACGTTCACGTGGTTGCTGATGCAGCAACATCCGTCCTCGCCGTTCTTGCCCTGGCAGGAGGATGGCTATACGGATGGTCTTGGCTCGACCCCTTGATGGGTATTGTGGGTGCGGCTTTGGTGGCTATATGGGCCAAGAACCTCATCGCAGAAACGGGCAAAGTGCTACTTGATCGTGAAATGGATCACCCGGTCGTTGACGAAATCCGTGAAGTAATCGAAACAGGACCGGAGGGTGGTGATACGAAGATTGCTGACCTACACGTCTGGCGTATAGGCAAGGGCAAATACTCTTGTGCCCTCAGTGTTGTCACTCACGATGCAAACTTGACGGCAGTCCACGTACGAGAATTACTCTCCCAGCACGAGGAGATAGTTCATTCAACAATCGAAATCCATCATTGCTTGGTCTAGTCGAATGACCGCATGCCAAAGCGACTTCAGACTCGGTCAATTAGCCGGCTAAACTGACGACAGATGGCCAGTTAATGGCCACTCATATAACAACCTGTTAAAATGCGCCAGTCATTGGGGAGTAGCCGCTCTTCAGTTGGAAGAGGCTTACGTCAACACACTTGACCCGCAGGTCATGGTGTAAGCAGTTCCGAACCTGGCAAGACCTTTGACCACAACGCCTCTGTATTGGCCGGGGATGTGTTGTGGTCATTCGTCTGTTGTCCGGCCGTGGAACTGTTATGGAATCCCTCCTCGTCTCGGCCGGAGTCGTCGCCCTCGCTGAAATTGGCGACAAGACCCAGCTTCTCGCGTTCATTCTCGCCGCGCGCTTCAAGAAACCCGTCCCGATCATCCTTGGCATTCTGGCTGCGACCATAGTAAATCATGGCCTTGCTGGTGCTGTGGGTGCTTGGATCACCACCAGTATCACCCCTGAAATCTTGCGCTGGGTACTCGGCCTATCATTCATCGGCATGGCGATCTGGACAGTGATCCCGGATGAAATCGAGGAAGAGGAAACCAGGATTGCCAAGCGCTTCGGTGTTTTTGGCGCAACGCTGATTACCTTCTTTCTGGCCGAGATGGGAGACAAGACCCAGATTGCCACCGTGGCCATGGCGGCACACTACGCCGCACCGTTGATGGTTGTGATTGGCACTACGCTTGGCATGCTCATAGCCGATGTTCCTGCTGTGTTTGTCGGCGACAAATTGGCTAATAAGATTCCCATGAAGTTGGTCCACACGATCGCTGCCGGCGTTTTTGCGGTGTTGGGCGTGGCAACCCTGCTCGGTGCTGGCGCAACGCTAGGCGTCTAACGGGAAGAGAGGCAAGCGTCAGATGGTGATTGAATGCCCTCTTCGCACGCAAATGGAGGATGGTTTCAGGTTTGAATCGCCCAGGTTCTCGTGGGCAGATTTGAGATTCTGCTACCTGGCGCAAAGCAGCCGCATGGGCTTTAGTGAGCAGGCGGCGGCTTAGGCCGAGAACCGGTCGTACTGCAAGTCGACACCTATAACCGAAACAAGCCAATAAGACTTTGTCACGTGCCTGTTGTGCCAAACTATCGCCCAACGCCCCACAAGACATCCCCATGACCGATCCTCGCTCCCGCTGCACCTGGTGCGGCACCGATCCGCTCTACTGCGCCTACCATGACGAGGAATGGGGCGTGCCGCTGCACGACGAGCGCGCGCTGTTCGAATTCCTGATTCTGGAAGGCGCGCAGGCGGGGCTGTCGTGGCTCACCATCCTGAAGAAGCGCGAGGGCTACCGGCGCGCGTTCGACCATTTCGACGCCGAGCGCATCGCGCGCTACGGCGAAGCGGACGTGGCACGGCTGATGGCCGACGTGGGCATCGTGCGCAACCGGCAGAAGATCGAATCGACGATTACCAACGCGCGTGCGACGCTGGCGCTGCGCGAAACGCTGGGCGGGCTGGACGCCTACTTCTGGAATTTCGTGGACGGCCGCCCCATCGACAACGCGAGGAAAAACATCGGTCAGGTGCCGGCCAGCACGCCGCTGTCGGATGCGATCAGCAAGGACCTGAAAAAACGCGGCTTCAAATTCGTCGGCTCGACCATCGTGTACGCGTACATGCAGGCCACAGGCATGGTCAACGACCATACGGTGGATTGCTTCCGCCATCGCGAGGTGGCCGGTCCGGCTCAGCGAAAGTAGCCGCTGGGCGACGCGCCGAACTGGCGCTTGAACATGGTGGCGAAGGCGCTCGGGCTGTTGTAGCCCAGGTTGAGCGCGACGTCGACGACCTTCATGCCCGCGGCCAGTTGCTCCAGTGCGGTGATCAGGCGCGCCTGCTGGCGCCATTGGCCGAAGGTCATGCCGGTCTGGCGGGCGAAGCGGCGCTGGATGGTCCTGGCGTCGACGCCCAGGCGGCCTGCCCAGTCGCCCAGCGTGGAGGCATCGTCGGGCGCGTCGGTCAGGACGCGGCAGATGGCCAGCAAGTCCGGATCGCTGGGCTGCGGCAGATGCAGTGGCAGACTGGGCAGCACCGCCACCTCATCGAGCAGCAACTGCATCAGGCGGCCGTCGCGCGCAGCCGGATCGTAGGGCTGCGCCACCTCGATGGCCGCCAGGATCAGTTCGCGCAGCAGCGGCGAGATGCCGACCACCTGGCAGTCAGCCGGCAGATTCGGGCTGGCGTCGGGGCGGATGTAGACGGTACGGATTTTCACATCGCCGACCATGCGGATGCCGTGCGGCTCGCGGGCCGGCACCCAGAGGCCGCGCGTGGGCGGCACCACCCATTGGTCGCCCCGGGCGGCAACCACCATGACGCCCTGGACGGCATGGATGAGCTGGGCGGTGGGGTGGCTGTGGCTGGGCACCACGTGGCCGGTGGGATAGTCGATGGCCTTGCCGGTCACGGGCATGTAGCCCTGGTCCAGATTCAGGCCGCCGTGCGGGGAAATGTCCATTTCAAAAAGGTCGATGCCTTAATTCAGCGAGACGGACAAGCATCTTAGCCCTAAATTGGTGCCTCGTATTCTTTCGAGCCCGCCGCCATGACGACCGCGCATTCCGCCGCCGACCGCACCACCTTCAAGGTACTGGGCGCGATCAGCTTCTCGCATTTTCTCAACGACACCATGCAGTCGCTGCTGATCGCGAGCTACCCGCTGTTCAAGAGCAGTCTCCATCTCAGCTTCGCGCAGATCGGCCTGATCACGCTGGCCTTCCAGTTCACCGCCTCGCTGCTGCAGCCGCTGGTGGGCGCGTATACCGACCGTCATCCGAAGCCGTTCTCGCTGTCGCTGGGCATGGGCTTCACCCTGGCCGGATTGCTGTTGCTGTCGCAGGCGACCACGTTCCCGCTGCTGCTGGCCGCCGCCGCGCTGGTCGGCAGCGGCTCGTCGATCTTCCACCCGGAAGCGTCGCGGGTCGCGCGCATGGCCTCGGGCGGGCGGCACGGCCTGGCGCAGTCGATCTTCCAGGTCGGCGGCAACGCGGGCGCGGCGTTCGGCCCGCTGCTTGCAGCCTGGGTCGTGCTGCCGCACGGCCAGAAAAGCCTGGCCGTGTTCTCGCTGTTCGCGTTGCTGGCCATGATCGTGCTGGCGGGGGTCGGCATCTGGTACCGCGACCAGCACCGCAAGCCGAAAAAGGCCGCATCCGCCGGCGGTCACGACCTGCCGCGCGGCCGCGTGCTGCGCACCCTGGCGGTGCTGATGGCACTGATGTTCTCCAAGTTCTTCTACCTGGCCAGCATCAGCAGCTATCTCATTTTCTATCTGATGCAGCACTACGACATCGGCGCGCAGGAAGCGCAGTACCACCTGTTCTACTTCCTGTTCGCGGTGGCGGCGGGCACGCTGCTGGGCGGGCCGATCGGCGACCGCATCGGCCGCAAGCGCGTGATCTGGCTGTCCATCCTGGGCGTGGCGCCGTTCACGCTGGCCCTGCCCTACGTGGGTCTGGCCGCGTCGGCGGGACTGACGCTGATCATCGGCTTCATGCTGGCCTCGGCCTTTCCGGCCATGGTGGTCTACGCGCAGGAACTGATGCCGGGCAAGGTCGGCACCGTGTCCGGGCTCTTCTTCGGATTGGCCTTCGGCCTGGCCGGCATCGGCGCCGCCGTGCTGGGCGGGCTGGCCGACCACTGGGGCATCGAAACGGTCTACGTACTGTGTTCGTTCCTGCCGCTGATCGGCCTGCTGGCGGTGTTCCTGCCGGATCTGCGCAGTCAGGCCGGTGCCGTGCGGGCGACTCGCATGCCGTCGGCCACGATTCCAGTCAAATGACGCCCACCGGGTCTTCGTTCATCCCGGAAAAAACCCGGTACGACTGACGGCCCTGGCCGACGCTAGGCAGCGCGCGCCATCTCGCCAAGTTTGCGCACGGTGTTCCAGTTGCGGCTGGTCATCGGTACGCCCAGCAGACGTTCCAGGGCAGCAGCGAGCTTGGACCGGCCGATGCCGTCCGGCGCATGCAGGTAGAGCACATCGCCCGCCAGCTGAAAACGTTCGCTCTCGGCTCGGAGTTTTTCCAGGCCGTCGAGATCGGGCCGGGGCGGAACGCTAGCGAGGAAATTCACGTACAGGGTGGTAGGCACGGCCTCCGCTTCGGGATAGGGATTGCCGTTGATCACCGCTTCCAGCATCGGCATCTCGAGCAGCCGCACCCAGGGTTCGAAGCCGTGGCTTTTGCCGATGGCGACGGCGATCTTTTTCGACAGCAGCGCGGGATCGACCGCCTTGCCCTGGAACACCACGTTGCCGCTCTGAATGTAGGTCGCGACACCTTGCAGGCCGAGCCCTTCCAGCACTGCCGCCAGTTCTTTCATCGGCAGTGTGTTGTTTCCGCCCACGTTGATGCCACGAAAGAGAGCGATATACGTTTTCATCGCGTCGCCACGGCACGTGCCCGGCCAGGCCGTTGCGCTACTCGACCGCTTCGCCGCCGAAGCGCGCCTGGGCCAGTTCGGCCGCACGCACGACGGCACGGGCCTTGTTGAGGGTTTCCATCCATTCGCTGGCGGGCACCGAGTCGGCGACGATGCCGGCGCCGGCCTGCGCGTACAGCATGCCGTCCTTGACCACTGCGGTGCGGATGGCGATGGCCAGGTCCATGTCGCCGTTGAAGCCGAGGTAGCCCACCGCCCCGGCGTAGATGCCGCGCTTGCTCGGTTCGAGTTCGTCGATGATTTCCATCGCCCGCACCTTGGGCGCGCCGGAGACGGTTCCTGCCGGGAAGCTGGCGCGCAGCACGTCGAGCGCGGTCAGGCCGGGCTTCAGCCTGCCCTCGACGTTGGAGACGATGTGCATGACGTGCGAGTAGCGCTCGATCTGCATGTTCTCGGTCACCTTGACGCTGCCGGTGACGGCGACGCGCCCGGTATCGTTGCGACCGAGGTCGAGCAGCTGCAGATGCTCGGCGCATTCCTTGGGGTCGGCCAGCAGTTCTTCGGACAGGCGCTGGTCGTCCTCGCGCGTCAGGCCGCGCGGCCGGGTGCCGGCGATGGGGCGCAACGTCACGAGGTCGCTCTCGAGCCGCACCAGGATTTCCGGCGACGAACCGACGACGTGGAACCCGCCGAGATCGTAGAAGAACATGTAGGGCGAGGGATTCAGGCTGCGTAACGCGCGGTACAACGAAAGCGGCGACGCGGCGAACGGACGCGCCATGCGCTGCGAGAGCACCACCTGCATGACGTCGCCCGCGGCGATGTAGTCCTTGGCCTTCTGCACCGCGGCCTTGAATTCGGCCTCGCCGAATTCCGAACTCGGCTCTGCCGTATCCGTAGCAGGTTCGGCCGGTAGCGTCACCGGTGCGCTCAGTTTGTCGGTCAGCTCGGCCAGGCGCAGATGCCCCTGCGCATACGCATCCGGCTGCATCGGGTCGGCATGCGTGACGAGATAGAGTTTGCCGGCGAGGTTGTCGAACACCGCCAGTTCCTCGGTCAGCATCAGGAGAATGTCCGGCGTGTGCAGCACATCGTCCTTGCGTGTCTCAGCTAGGCGTTTCTCGATGTAGCGGATGGTGTCGTAGCCGAAATAGCCGGCCAGTCCGCCGGTAAAGCGCGGCAGTCCCGCCACCGGCGCGGCCTTGAAGCGCGCCTGGAACTCGGCCACGAAAGCCAGCGGATCGGGCAGGTTGTATTCCTCGGTCACCTTGCCGTCGGTTTCCACCGTCAGCAGATGGGCACGCACGCGGATCACGGTGCGCGCCGGCAGGCCGATGAAGGAATAGCGCCCGAAGCGCTCGCCGCCCACCACCGATTCGAGCAGGTAGGTGTAGGGCGCGTTGGCCAGCTTGAGATACACCGACAGCGGCGTTTCCAGGTCGCCGGGCAGTTCGCGCACCAGCGGAATGCGGTTGTAGCCCTGGCGGACGAGGTCGAAAAAGTCTTGTTCAGTCATTTGTCAGTGAGGCGTAAAGGGTAAGGGGTGAGGAATGGAGTACAACACGACGCCGCCATCGCGCACTCGCGCCGGCACTGCACCTCACGCCTATCGCCTCACGCCTCACCGATTCAACCCTTGACCACCATTTTGGCTGCCTCGGCCAGACTCGGCACCACGGCATCCAGGTCGAGTTCGGTCACCGGACGGCCGCGGTTGTAGCCGTAGGGTACGCAGAACACTGCGCTGCCGGCAGCACGCGCGGCCTGGGTGTCGTTGAGCGAGTCGCCGATCAGCAGCAGATCGGTCGGTTTGATCTTGAACACCTCGCAGGCATGCAGCAAGGGCAGCGGGTCAGGCTTGCGCTTCGGCAGCGAGTCGCCGGACAGGATCAGTTCGAAATAATCGAACAGGCCGGTGTCCTTCAGCAGCGGATGGGTGAACGCTTCGGCCTTGTTGGTGATACAGGCCACGCGCAGCCCCATCGCCTTGAGCGCCTGCAGGCCTTCGACCACACCGGGGAAGGGGCGCGTGTGCAGGGACACGTGGGCGCTGTAATGCTTGTTGTACGAAGCGATGGCTTTCTCGAACAACGCCGTATCCGGCTCGGCGTCCATGTCGCCGGTCAGCACGCGCTTGACCAGCCGCGACACGCCGTTGCCGATGTAGGTGACGATCGTGTCCTGCGACGGGCACGGCAGGCCGAGTTCGGCCATCATCAGTTCGGCTGCGTAGGCCAGATCGGGCGCGGTATCGAGAAGGGTGCCGTCGAGATCGATGACGACGGCTTTGATGGGAAGAGGGAAGCTTTTCATATTTGCATGAGGGGTGAGGCGTAAGGAACGATTGGCTGCGGGCTTTTACGCCTCACGCCTGACTCCTCACGCCTTACTTCTTAATCAGACCTTGGCCAGTTCCGCGCGCATCGCGGCGATGATGCTGTTGTAGCGCTGCGGGTCACTGTCCTTGGCGGCGCCGAACACGGCCGAGCCGGCGACGAAGGTATCGACGCCCGCGCGTGCGACTTCGGCGATGTTGGCGGGACCGACGCCGCCGTCGATCTCGATGTTCACCTTGAGGCCGCGGTCGTCGATCATCTTGCGCACGGCGCGCGCCTTGTCGAGCACGTAGGGGATGAACTTCTGGCCGCCGAAGCCGGGGTTGACCGACATCAGCAGCACCATGTCGAGCTTGTCCAGGGTGTATTCCAGCACGTCGAGCGGGGTGGCCGGGTTGAACACCAGGCCGGCCTTGCAGCCGTTTTCCTTGATCAGGCCGATGGTACGGTCGATGTGCTCGGAGGCTTCCGGGTGGAAGGTGATGTAGGTGGCGCCGGCCTTGGCGAAATCGGGAATGATGCGGTCGACCGGCTTCACCATCAGATGGACGTCGATCGGGGCGGTGACGCCATGCTTGCGCAGGGCCTCGCACACCAGCGGCCCGATGGTGAGATTGGGGACATAGTGGTTGTCCATCACGTCGAAATGGACGATGTCGGCGCCGGAGGCAAGTACGTTGTCGACCTCCTCGCCCAGCTTGGCAAAATTGGCGGACAGAATGGACGGGGCGATGCGATACGTCATGGGAAGGGCTCCTGGGATTTCTGCGGATTTTCGGGAAACCCGGCCATTTTACCAGCCCGTCACGTCATTGCGTTACACTCGGTACATTCCATTCCGTCGAGCAATCCCGTGGCAGAAGGCAAGAAATACCAGATCAGCATCAACGTCAACACAACCTATCTGGCCGACCAGAGCGACCCGTCGGCGGATCGCTATGTGTTCGCCTATACCATCACCATCGCCAACAGCGGGACGGTAGCGGCGCAACTGATCTCGCGCCACTGGATCATCACCGACGCGGAAAACGTCACCCAGGAAGTGAAGGGACTTGGCGTGGTGGGCGAACAACCGCTGCTGCGACCGGGCGAGAGTTTCGAGTACACCAGCGGCACCGCGATGGCGACGCCGGTCGGCACGATGCGCGGCACCTATCAGATGGTGGCGGAAGACGGCAACAAGTTCGAAGCGGAAATCCCCCCGTTCACCCTGTCGATGCCACGGGTATTGCATTAGAGTGAGCGGTGAGCGGGGAGCGGCAAGCGGTCTACCCGCTTACCACTCACCATTCACTTCTTCATCGTCCACCACACGATGAATGCCAGCAATCCCGCCGCAATGGCAGCTTCCAGTATCAACCAGCCCAGTCCTTGGGTTTCCATTAAGCGCGATGCTCCCTTGATATACTCGACAGGTGTTTTCGATGTGAGCCATCTTCACCCGTGATGCCGTTACGCGCAAGCCCGTGGCTGTTCGTTTTGTTGCTGTCAGCCTGTGCGGTATCCCCTCCCACGGCGCCGCCGGTGCCCAGCCCCATTCCCCGTCCGGCACCGGAGCCGGCGCCGGTGCCGCCTGCAGCGCCCATCCCCACGCCGGCCGTCACCTATCCCACACTCAAGCCGGTGAACTGGTCGTCGGTCGGTCTGGGAAAGGACGAGCAGATCAGCGAAGCCTGGGTCGCCTTCCTGCGCAGTTGCGCCACGCTCGTCAAACAAAGCGGCTGGCAGGCGGTATGCAGCGAAGCGATGTCCATGCCTCCGCCCGATGACAAGGCTGCGCGCGCCTTTTTCGAGCAGCGGTTCCAGCCTTACCAGGCCACGCAGGAAGACGGCAGCACCGACGGCATGATCACCGGCTACTACGAGCCTCTGCTGAAAGGCGACCGCGTGCGCACCGAACGTGCGCGTTATCCGCTCTATGCCGCGCCGGACGATCTCATCACGGTCGATCTGGCGAGCATCTATCCCGAACTGAAAAGCCTGCGCCTGCGCGGCCGCCTGGTCGGCAACAAGATCGTGCCCTACCTCACCCGAAAGGAAATCGAGCAATCTTCTGCCAACGGCAGCGGCGACGGCTTCAAGGGCAAGCCCATCGCCTGGGCCGAGGATCCGGTCGACCTGTTCTTCCTGCAGATCCAGGGATCGGGCCGCATCGAGCTTCCCGATGGTTCACACATGCGGGTCGGCTATGCGGACCAGAACGGCTATCCCTATCTGTCGATCGGCAAACTGCTGGTCGAACGCGGCGAACTCAAGCTCGAACAGGCTTCGATGCAAGGCATCAAGGACTGGGGCGCGAAACATCCGGACAAGCTGCCCGAACTGCTTGCCAGCAACCCGAGCTTCGTCTTTTTCCGCGAACTGCCCGACGGCCTGCCCGGGCCGCTCGGTTCGCTCGGCGTTCCCTTGACCGGCGGCCGCTCGATCGCCGTCGACCCGAAGTTCATTCCGCTCGGCGCGCCGGTCTTCCTGGCCACCACCCGGCCCAATTCGACACAGCCGATGAACCGGCTGGTGATGGCACAGGACAGCGGCGGCGCGATCAAGGGCGGCGTGCGTGCCGATTTCTTCTGGGGCTTCGGCGACGAAGCCGGCGAACTCGCCGGCCGCATGAAACAGCGCGGCCGCATGTGGGTGCTGCTGCCCAAGGCCTTATCCGGCATCGTCCCGCGGTAGCGCCGAACCCCCTGAAGCACTCCGCCGAGCGACTTTAGTGCAACAAATCCGACAACTCATCGGCATGCGTCTCTTCAATCGCCAAGATGCCTTCCAGCATGGTGCGCGTCGTCGGATCATGCTGGGCAAAATACCGCACCATCTCCCGATAGCTCTCGATCGCAATTCTTTCAGCCACGAGATTCTCGCGGATCATCGCTTCAAGCGTATCGCAAGTCTTGTATTCGGCATGCGATAGCGTCGCAAGCCTGTCTGGGTTGAATTCCGGCGTACCGCCCAGTTGCACGATTCGCTTGGCGATCAGGTCGGCATGGGCCAATTCCTCGTTTGAGTGCACCAGGAATTCCTGTGCAATCGGCTCGGAATTGATCCCCTTCGCAACGAAGGAATGCTGGCGGTACCGCAGGGTGCAAACGAGCTCGGTGGCCAGCGCATCATTCAGTATTTTGACCGCGGCCTTCGCGTTCATGCCGTAGTCGTCGGTCACGGCGCCTTCCTCGATATGCTTGCGGGCTCGGGCCCTGAGTGTTTTTACATCCGACAGGAAACCTGCCGGATCGGACGTTTCGCCGGAGCGGTTCTGCCGGCCCGTCTGAGTGGATGCACTGCGCATGGATGAACTCCTGTGGGAAAGCGATAAGAGCCGTCGACCCTTACATCTTGTTTTGAACGTCCTTCGCCGTATCCTGGACTTTTTCGCCGCCCCGTTCCATATCCTTGCCGGCGCCCGCCACGGTATTGCAGCCTGCCAGGACGACAAATACCGAAGACATTAAGAATGCAAAAAGTGTTTTCATGATGTTCTCCCGAAGTCAAGAAATAGGCTGTAGCCCTTGCAATCCGTGCCAGTCTGTCTTTTCACCGGATTGTGAAAACATCATATGCCCCGGCGACGGGGCGATTCTGTCGGATGGAACGGATTGACCTGTCGGATGATTCCTGCAATAAACAAACGCTCATCCAGACCGCGAGCGAAGCCCAATCATGTCGAATACGCCTCTCCCCGCACAATTGAATGAAAGGCCGCGATCCGACGATGGATTGCGGCGCAGCACCCACCTCTATCTCGCAGTCGGCATGGCGCTTCTGATCGGCCTGTTGGTGGCGAGCTACATGCAAGCCTCGGCAGGCCTCGACGCCCTGAAAGAGTTCGGCTTGATGAATCAGCGAGCCGACCATCTGGACCGTTTGAGCCAGCTTCTGGTCGAGGCGCAATCCTCGGTTCGCGGCTATGCGCTCACGCGCGAACCGGCCTATTTCAACGCCTACAAGAGCGTCCGTCCAAAAATCCACGACACGTTGGAAATCATCAAGCGGGACGAGCAGGGCGGTGCGCAGGCAGGCACCGTCGAACAACTCGTCAAACGGGCGGAAAACCTGGCGGCTCGCATGGAACTCACCGCCCGTCATGTGGAAGGCGGGATAGCGCTGGACACCAACTGGTTTGCCCAGGATTCGCTGGCGATGGATGCCTACCGGCAACAACAAGCCACGATGAAAGTCGCATTGCTCACGAGAAATCTGCAGAACGTCAAACAATCCACCAACGGCTTCGAAAATGCCCGCCTCAGCGCGATAGTCCTTGCCGGCGCTTCGCTCCTGTTGCTGATGCTGGTCGTCTCGCAGCAGCAGAAGAAACAGGATCTACGGGAAAAAATCCATCGCATGTTGGCACAGGAAAACGAGCGGCTTGAATACGAAGTGCGTAGCCGTACCGAAGAACTGACCAATCTTGCCACCTACCTGACCACGGTACGGGAGACGGAAAAACTGGATCTGGCGCGCGAGATGCACGACGAGCTCGGCGCGCTGCTGACTGCAGCCAAGCTCGACGCAGACTGGATCGAGCGCAAACTTCCCTCCGACGCGCAGGCGCTGGTTGCACAACGTCTGGTGCGTCTCCGCCAGAGCCTGTCCAGCGGGATCACGCTCAAGCGCCGCATCACCAACAATCTGCGGCCCGCCCTGCTATACGACCTTGGACTCATCGAGGCGCTGAAGGCGCTTATCGAGGAATTTCGGCAGGGCGAGGAGAAGATCGACGTCGTCGTGGCATTGCCGGAGTCCGAGCCCGAACTCTCCGAGGACGTCTCGCTGAGCCTGTTCCGCATCGTCCAGGAGGCGTTCACCAATATCCGAAAATATGCCCAGGCCCGCCATGTCAGGGTGTCGCTGCACGTGACAGCGGAAACCATCGAACTGGAAGTCGAGGACGACGGCGTCGGGTTCGACCCCGCTTCGCCCAAGCTCGCCCGGCATGGACTGGCTGGCATCAAGCACCGCGTTTTCACGCATGGAGGGCAACTCGACATCCGCTCCGCTCCGGATGCAGGCGTCACGATCCGGGTGACACTTCCAGCCTGAGGCGCAGGCGCCGGTCCGGTTCAGGGCAAGGATTGCTTCCGTGCTGCGGCTTCGTTGACGTAATCGATCAACTGGTTGATCTGCATGGACTTGTCGAAGAAGGCATCCATCCCGAAACGGTCGCAGCGCTGGCGCATGGTGGCGTGCGCGTAGTTGGTCAGCACCACCTTGTCCGGAGATCCGTACAAGCCGGAATCCGTCTGCAGCGCATCCAGCACGCCGATACCGCTGCCCTGTTTGAGTTCGATATCGATAATCACCAGATCGACCGGCGTCTCGGCCAGGCGGCCCAGTGCCTCGGTTTCACCCTCCGCGCAACCGCAGAATTCGACTCCGTCGAGTTCACCCAGTATGCCGCCGAGCAGCTCCTGCAATAAAAGCGAATCCTCGATCAGAAAAACTTTCAACATGGAAGTATCGGAAAGCATGTGATGGGCACTCACCCGATAAGACGCCGCGTTATTGCGTAATGAGTCCGTGTCGTATTGCATAGGTTGCCAGTTCCGCGTTGCTGGTGACATTGAGCTTCTCGGTCAGCCGCGAACGATAGGTACTGATGGTCTTGACGCTGAGATGCAGCTGTTCGGCAATCTCGGACACGGATTCGCCGCGCACCAGCCGCAAAAAAACCTGAAGCTCGCGATCCGAGAGAATTTCATGCGGTTCACCGCTGCGCCCGCCGCTCATTTCATCTGCAAGCAATTCCGCAGTGCGCGGCGACACATAGCGGCGCCCAAGCGATACCGTACGAATCGCCTTCAACAATTCGGCCTGTTCGCAGTCCTTGCACAAATAACCGTTGGCGCCATTCTTGATCATGGCCAACGCATAGCTTTCCTCCGGGAAGCCGCTCAGAATCAGCACCTTGAGGTCGGGGTGGCGCTGTCGTACGGTACGCAACACATCCACCCCGCTCTTGCCTGGCAATGAAATATCAAGCAGCAGCACGTCGCATGGCGTGGTGCGCAAGTGAGCAAGCGCATCGTCGCCGTTCGCCGCCTCGAAACTGATGCTGATCGCGGAATCTTCATTCAGCAGTTCGCGAAATCCGGTTCGAACAATTTGGTGATCGTCCACGATGGCGACCTGGATCATGCCATGCTCCCGTTCTGCAGGACTTCCGCCGATCTGGGCCCAGCCATGTCAACGACCCCGCATGAGATTGACCACGAAGGTGGCGAGCGCCATCACCAGAAACACGATAAACAGAATCTTGGCGATGCCGGCCGCACCGGCCGCCAGCCCTGAAAATCCGAACACGGCGGCGATGATGGCGATAATAAAAAATACCAGTGCGTAATACAACATGAGCGTTCTCCTGAATTTTCTGCACGGGAAATGGAAGGGGCGTAACAGGACAAGATTCCCTGTAGTGGTTACTTACCAGCTTAAGGCGGGCGCCAGCCCGCACCATCGGCCCCCACTGAAAGGCCTGTCAGATAACGCTGACACACCGGCGTAACCGACAGGCATGCTTACTTGATTGCCCGTGCCGCGAACACCCCCAGTAGCAGAAACACGACGAAAAGAACGACCGCGATATAGAACAGGATCTTGGCCGCAGCGGCAGCACCCGCGGCAATGCCAGTGAACCCGAACAGGCCGGCAATCAGCGACACGATGAAAAATAACAGCGCCCATTTAAGCATGATGATCTCTCCTCACAGGGTATTGCGGTAAAAGCGCAGGCACAGCACCAGCGCACGACAAGCGCCTTCCGCAGGGAACGGGGAAAGCGCAAGAACAGTGATTCCGCACCGATCCGCCATATCCCCGCTCCACGGGGGCGGAGAGGGAGCGTGATCGCGACAGAGTGAAGCTCGGCAGCATCGACATGCGTTTTCCAGATGATGTCGTTACGGCAATGGCTTCATCCTGAATCGGGGAATAGAAAGCGTCTGTCGGAGAACACCACGACGCATCCCGGCAAACGGTTCCTCCCCCTGTAAGCCTCGTCCGACCCCATCCAGCCTCAGGCATTCCGTCGGATGTCGCCTACACACGATCAAAGCATTGACGGACAAGGGGTCGCGGCATACACCCATTCGAATCGCTCCGGTCCAGGCTTACGATCACTCCAGGCCTGCAATCAGATGCTGGCTCGCCTTTTTCTTTTCACGTTTATTAATTAAAGGAACGCTTCCATGGAACCGACAACTCTCAATCCCAAGACCCCGAATTCGCAGAACGACACCGGCAGCAATGCAGCCAAAGAGCACGTTAACCGCTCGCTGGAGGAGGCAAAGGCGGGTGCAGCCGAAGCTGCCGCCCAAGGCAAGGAAATTTTCCGCAACAGCGCTGCGCAAGTCCGCGAAGCCCTCAGCCACACGACCGACCAGGCCGCCCAATATGTGCAGGCCCAGCCCTTGAAGTCCCTGTTGATGGCGGCCGCGGCGGGCGCAGCGATCGCCATGCTCGCAGGGACGGTCGGCAAACGTCACGGGCATTCGTGATGGGCCTGCGCCATGGGAAGGGGCGCTGAAGGATGTGGCCGCCTCTGCTCAGGATATTGCTGGACGAGCCAGCCCTCCTGGCCGAGCATGCAGCCGCCTATTCCGCGCTCATTCGGCAGGAGGCGATGCACTTGCAGGCGCGCCTGCTCCGGCGCCTGGGTTATTTGTTATTGCTGGGTGCGGGCGTCCTGCTCGCTGTAATGTTTGCAGGCATCGCCCTGATGCTGCATGCGGCTGACGAAGGCTGGTACTGGCTGCTGTGGACAGTGCCCCTCATACCCCTGGCCGTTGCCGCGTTCGGAGCCTGGCGCCTGAAGAGCGACACGCCGGGATACCCGGCGTTTAGGCGCGTGCGCGCCCAAGTCGCGGACGACATGCAATTGGCTGGCTGGAAGAAACCGCAATGACGACGCCTGTACCCGGAATCCAAACGGATCATCCCACCGACCCCGAGGATCGGCTGGCGCTCAACCGCGCCATCCTGCGACAACGGCTCGCCCGCCTGCGGGATCATCACGCACCCGGCGCACTGGGAGTGCTCGACCAACTAGCCCGGAGCGCTCTCCCGGTTGCACGCCGGGTTGTGGCAGACAACCCGTATGCCAGTCTCGGCGGGGGCATGCTGGCAGGCATGATACTGATGTACTGGAAACCCTGGCGCAGTTTGAGCGGATCGGTGCTGGTCGGCCTGCTTGCGCGGCAGGTGCTTGCCCTCGTGCCATCGCCCGGCGCTCACGCTCTCGACTGGTTGATGGCAGCAGCTCGCGCCGGGCGTAAACCGATCCATCCCGCTCGCGCGAGCGGATCCGGAAAATGAAACATGCGGAGATTGACTTCACCCGCTGTCGGCCATTCCCGAACCCTGCTCTTTCCGGGCCTGTTCCAATGGCTGGCCCTGCTCGCCATCGCCTCGCTTGCAGCCTGTGCCACGCTGCACCCGACGCTGCCTGAGACGATGCACCCGATACCCGAGTCGGGGCCCGTGGCGTTTGAAAACGCCCACGGCCAGGTTTCGGCGCAAACAAGCAGGCAGATCATCGATACCCTGAAAGCCGCCTCAGGCGATGACGCCATCCTGAAAAGGCATCTTGCTGTCGAGGAGGCGCTGAACCAGGACAGTCCGCTGGTGCTGGGCAACAAGCTCAGCCTGCTGCAGGACGGACCTGCCACCTATGCCGCCATGTTTGCGGCCATCCGCGCCGCCAGGCACGTCATCAACCTGGAAACCTATATCTTCGACGACGGCAGGATCGGCACCGAATTTGCCGACCTGCTGCTGGCCAAACAGGCGTCGGGTGTTCAGGTCAACGTGATCTACGACAGCGTCGGCTGCCTGGACACCCCTGCGGAATTCTTCGATCGTCTGCGCGAGGGCGGCATCCGGATTCTCGAGTTCAACCCGATCAACCCGGCGAACGCCCACAAGCGGAAATGGCGGCTCAACAACCGCGACCACCGCAAGCTGCTCGTGGTGGATGGCCGGGTCGCCTTTCTGGGCGGGATCAATATCAGCGAATCGTATTCGAGCGGCTCGTTCTCCCGATCGCCCAAGAAGAAGCATGGCAAATCCCAGGTCGGGTGGCGCGACACGCAACTGCAGATCGAAGGTCCGGTCGTCGCCGAGCTCCAGAAAGATTTCATGGACACCTGGGCACGGCAAAAAGGCCCGCCGCTGCCCGAGAAACACTATTTCCCGAAACTCGTCACCGAGGGCGATGAAATCGTACGGGCCATCGCCAGCGAATCGGACGAACCTGCCAGTCCGATCTATCTCACTCTGCTGTCCGCCATCGACCACGCAGAGCGTTTCGTCCATCTGACCAATGCCTATTTCGTGCCGGATCCCCATCTGGTTCGCGCCTTGATCGGCGCGGCACGCCGCGGAGTGGACGTGCAACTCATCCTGCCCGGAAAAAGCGATTCCTGGCTGGTCTTCCAGGCCGGACGGTCGCATTACACCGAACTGCTGCGCGCCGGCGTCCGGATCTACGAGCGCCGCGATACCGTCCTGCATGCCAAGACGGCGTCGATCGACGGTGTATGGGCGACGATCGGTTCGACCAATCTCGACTGGCGAAGCTATTTGCACAACGACGAAATCAATGCCGTGATTCTGGGCACCCATTTCTCACGGCAGATGGAAGCCATGTTCGACCGGGATCGGGCGGCTTCCACCCTGATCGAACCTGCCCGCTGGCAACGCCGTTCTCCCCTGCAGCATATGGAGGAATGGGTCGCTCGGCGGTTCGAATACTGGCTGTAGCCCGCTTCCGCCAGTCCATTTCCGCCACCCTAGAAAGGAGCTTGTGATGAGTACATTGATCGTCGGCCGTTTCCAGCAGCTATCGAGCGCAGATTCCGCGGTACGCGACTTGGGGCGGGTCGGATTCCGCAAGCCCGAGATGTGTCTGGTGTACGTCAATCCGCACGGCCAGCACGCCATCCACCCGGTGGGCGGCGATCTGGACGAATCGCCGGGTACGCACGAGGCCGGTTCCGGCGCGATGACGGGGGCCGCCGGCGGGCTGGGGGCCGGTACGCTGGTCGGCGTGGCGACGCTCCCCACGCTCGGACCCGTTGGGCCCTTGCTCGGGGCCGCAGTCGGCGCCTATGCCGGCGCCCTGGTGGGCGCGCTGAAAAGCATGGACGAAAACGAGACGCAGGAGCCGGACAGTCCGCCGCCCCGCGAACCTGGCATGCTGCTGGCGGTTGCGGCCGATGCCCCAGCCCGGCGGGACAGCGCGATCGAGATCCTGAGCGAATATGCAGACGAGGTAGAAGAAATCGAGGGCACCTTGCGCGACGGCGACTGGGTGGATTTCGACCCGCTCCAACCGGGCAAAACCATCGGGTAAGGCCCGCAACGCTCACGCAACCGTATTCCGGCATCGCACGGATGCGCTGCTGTCAGACATGTCCTACCGCGTGCCTGACGCTAGACTGACTGCAGGCCACTCGGGGTTCCTCTATTCTGTCTACTCGGCCAACCAATGGGAGCCCCTCCATGCCACTGTCGTTCATCGTTGCCTGGATACCGGGATCAAGGATTCGCGTTCTGCCTCGCCTTGCCCGCCCTCCCGCCCGCATCACGTCCCTGCTCGCAGGCGTCGCGTCGATTACGTGGGTCGTGACAGGCGCGTCGCTGGCGCACGCCGATGGTCTTGCCGGCGCCACGCTCGCGCAGAAAGGTAACGGCGGCACCCCCGCCTGCATGACCTGCCATGGTGCCCAGGGAGAAGGCCAGGCAGCGGCCGGGTTTCCGCGGCTCGCAGGACAGAGCCAGGCCTATCTGCTGAAGCAGCTCCAGGCGTTTGCCGGCGGCGAGCGTAAAAATCCTGTCATGGCGCCGATCGCCCGTTCGCTCAGCGCCGCGCAGATGCGCGATGCCGCCGACTACTATGCCGGCCTCCCCGGCTGGAAGCAGGCGGGCGCGCCGCACACCCCATCGGCTCAATACGCGCAGGGGCTGAAAATCGCCACGGAAGGCGACTGGACCAAGGAAATGCCCGCCTGTTTCGCCTGCCACGGTATCGCGGGCGAAGGCGTTCCACCGCATTTCCCCGCCCTCGCCGGCCAGCCCATGGCCTACACCCAGACCCAGCTGAACGCCTGGAGAGCGGCCCAGCGAACCAATGATCCGCTGGGCCTGATGCAGGCCGTCGCCGAGAAAATGAGCGACGCGGAAATCGCCGCCGTCAGCCGGTATCTCGAGAACCCGTCGCGCCCAGGGAAGGAGAAATGATGTCATTCAGAACCTGGTACGAAAGCCAGAAGCAGACGCGAAAATTCCATCCCGGCTGGATCGTGATGGCCGTCAGCGGAGTGCTCGTGGTGGCTGGCATCATCACGATCCCGGCTACCCTCGTTGCCGAGACCGCTCCGCCGCCTGCGGCGGCCGCGCCACCAGCAGGTACCTCGGACCATGGCAAGGTGCCCGGCACGGACATGCCCAAAGTGATCGAGCAAACGCCCGACCCTGCCAGACTGCGCAACGCCAAGACCATCCAGGTCGATTTTTCGCCTCCGCCCGACGAGACCATGCCCACCGGCGAATTCGGCCAAGCCGTTCGTTTGGGCAAGGCCATCTTCACCGACACCCAGACCTATGCGCGCCAATATGTCGACAACAAGCTCAATTGCGTGAACTGTCATCTGGGCGCCGGCCGAAAGGCGGATTCGGCGCCCTTGTGGGCCGCGTATGGCATGTTTCCGGCCTATCGCGACAAGAACAAGCACGTCAACACCTATGAAGAGCGTCTCGCCGGATGCTTCCGCTTCAGCATGAACGGAAAAGCGCCGGCCCCCGACAGCAAGGAAATGGTGGCACTGGTCAGCTACAGCTACTGGCTGGCCAAGGGCGCGCCGCTCGGGGTCGAACTCAAGGGACGCGGCTATCCCCAGCTTCCAAAACCGCAGCAGAAGCCGGATGCGGCACGCGGGAAGCAGGTGTTCGAGGCCAACTGTGCCCTCTGTCATGGCGCCGACGGACAGGGAACGGAAATGAGCGGCCGCACCGTATTCCCGCCGCTGTGGGGGAAGAATTCATTCAACGGCGGCGCCGGTATGTCCAAGGTCAAGAATGCCGCCGCATTCGTCCACGCGAACATGCCGCTGGGAAAAGGCAACTCGCTGAGCGAGCAGGAAGCCTGGGATGTGGCCCAATACCTGGATAGCAAGCCGCGCCCGCCTGACCCGAGAAAAGGCAAATCCTTCTAGAGCATAAGGGATCGTCTGCCCAGCTTTGCCTAAACAGCGCGCCTAAACGTATACATCCGCCTGCCACTTCAGACCTGTTGCGGCGTGACCGATCGGGATTCGGCAAGCCCCCCGGATACCGCCCTACGCTGGGAATAAATCATGAATCCCCCGGGGCTTAAAGCCCGTCACTCGCGCTCCCGCGTGTTTCTTTTTCACCGTACCGTTTCTTATTCGGGATTGTCTGACACGAAGTTGGGGGGAAGGCGATTGTGTACAGGCGGAGCACCTCGTTTAATGCAAAGTACCTTGTCGGACAACCGTCTGGAGGTTCGTTTGTTCATCTCTTTTCCGGAGGAAAATATGGCTACCACCAAGCAGAAAGACGCGTGCGATTTCCTTGACGCCGACCACAAGGCCGTCAAGAAGATGTTTACGGAATACGAGGAACTGGCCGAAGCGCGTGGCAGTTCCAGGGAAAAGAAACGTCAGCTGGCGGAAAAAATCTGCCGGGAACTGACCGTGCACACCCAGCTGGAGGACGAAATTTTCTACCCCGCTGTGCGCAAGGCGATCAAGGAAGATCTCATGATGGACGAAGCCGGCGTCGAGCACGCCAGCGCCAAGGAACTGATTGCCCAGATTCAGGCAATGACACCGGGCGACACGCTCTATGACGCCAAAGTGACGGTACTGGGCGAGTACATCGACCACCACGTCAAGGAAGAGCGCAATGAAATGTTTCCGAAAGCACGTGCGTCGAAAGTCGACCTGGTGAAAATGCGTGACGCCCTGCAAGCCCGCAAGGAAGAATTGATGGCGGATGCGGAGGCGCTGGCGGGCTGAGGCCGGTCGGGCCTGCTCAGCGAAAACCGGATCATCGCGAAAGCCATCCGGGGGCGGCCTGAAAGGCGCCTCATCCGGCGCGTCGCTGAGCCGATTTTCGCCATGGCTTTCCTTACGGGCGCTGCTTCAACGACTGACGCGAACCACACATCCTGCCGCTCGCTGGCGGATCCGATGCAGGCGATACAACTGGTGGGTGATCTCCGCCCCGTAAAGCATGATCAGCGACACGTAATAGACCCACAGCAGGATCACCGCCAGCGAACCGGCCGCCCCGAACGTGCTCATGATCGCTCCACGCCCCAGGTACAGTCCGATTCCCCATTTTCCCACCTCGAACAGCGCCGCGGATATCGCGGCGCCCGTCAGCAGAATGCGGCGCGGCAACCGAACCGGTATGAGCAGGCGGTAGAGCAACAGTACCAGGGCGGTCATGGCGGCCAGCGACACCATGACCTGGAACACGCCGGCAAGCTTTAGCCAGGTGCCGAAGCCCCGCGTCAGGTAACTACCCAATGCAATGGTCGCGGTACTCGCCAGCAGCGAGACGATAAGTAGAAAGCCGACGCCGATAATGATGGCCAGTCCGCGCAGGCGATCCATCAGCAGTACCGCCATCACGTGACGGTACTGTCGTTTCGCGTCGAAGATCCGTTCGAAGGCGGCGCTCATTTCAACGAACAGCCCCGTGGCGCCCATCAGCATGCCGGCGAGACCCAGCAGGACAGCGATACCTCCCTGGCCGGACAGATAGCTCGCTTCCAGCAATCTCTGCACCAGACTGGCGCCGGCGTGGCCCAGTAAGCCATCCATCTGGGCGACGATCCGTCCCGCAACAGCGTCACGGCCAAAAAACAGGCCTGAGATCGACACGGCGATGACGAGGATCGGCGACAGCGCGAAGACGGCGTAATAGGCCAGGGCTGCGCCATGTGTCGTCAGATGGTGAGCCACCCAACTACGGCCGGCGCGGATGGGAACCAGTAGATAACGGATCCGCCACCGACGACTCCGAGTGTTTTTTCCGGCCATGCGTAGACGTCCATTTTCCATGCCTTGATTTTAGTGAAGCGCTATGTGAGTTTTCATCCCGCGAACGTACATGCAGCTGCAGCCAGGCTTTATCAGGATGCGCCCACAAGTACATGAGAAGCCTCCTACAATGGGCTCGGCGGCGGCTGGTGATGAGGGCGCAGGTTTTTCCCTAACATACCGGCACGGTGTGCGAATCCGCGCAAAAGGACGGTCATGAGACACAGCCCCGGGCGTAAGCCAGCCAAGCCACATTGCAACAAGGAAGCCGTTGGCCCCGCGAACGGTGTGCGCCTGCTGCGGAAAGCCGAATGAGCGCGCTCAACAACGGCAGCCGGTTCTCGCGGTTCGCCCAGACGGCAGCCCGCATCATGGGGGGGCCCCGTGCTTTCATGCTTGCCCTTTGCGTTGTCGTTGTCTGGGGCCTGAGCGGGCCTCTCTTCGACTTCAACGACACTTGGCAACTTGTCATCAATACCGGCACCACCATCATCACGTTCCTGATGGTGTTCCTCATCCAGAACACGCAAAATCGTGATGCCGAAGCGATGCAGATCAAGCTCGACGAGCTGATTCGCGCGGCACACGAAGCACAAAATTCTCTGCTTGATCTGGAAGAGCTCGAGCCGGAGGATCTGGAACGCATTCGGGCCCGTTACACGGACCTGGCGAAGCAGGCCCGGCATGAATTGCGCAGCAAGCCCTATCCCGATTCCCACCCCGAGGAGACGTAGGCCGTCTCTGCTCAGTTAGACGCACGCTTGATGACGCTGATTCGTCCATCACCTTCCAGATAGCATTGACTGACATCAGGCAGCTCCCGTTCGCGGATACCGTGCTCACGCAGCTTCGCCATCAGTTCTTCTTCCCGAATCAGTTCGCGTTTCATGTTTTGCCTGAGCAGACGGCCGTTCTTGATCAAGAGCAGCGGAGCAGGACGAAGCAAGCGCTCGACGGAGGCAAACCGGTAACCGAGCCAGTCCAGAAAGAAATCCCAGAACGCGATCGTCGCCACCAGTACCAGTCCCTCGGTGATCGACTTGTACTCGCTGGCCATGGCGTTTTGTGAAGCATCGGCGACAAGCACCACGACCAGAAGATCGGAAATCCCCATTCCCCCCGTTTCGCGCCGCGAAATCCGCAGCATGAAAAAGAGAAAAAGATAAATCACTGTGCCGCGAAGGATGATCTCCAGGAGCGGAACCGTGGGAACGAAAACCGAACGCCAGTCCATGCCTTTGTTTCCCCACATTCTCCATGACCGTGGCTGACACGAACGTGGGGCCGTGTGGACTGCCTTTACAGGCTGCGCACGACCCGATAGCTGCGTCCGCGGAGTTCGCTCACGGCCCGGTCGATCTGGGCTTGCGTCACGGGATGGATGACGACGGCCCAGCGGCCCTTACGAATGGCCCGCCGCACGGACGTGATCACGAGGATATGATCGGGGCGCGCCGTCAATAAGCCGCCCACCAGAAGCCCCAACACCCCACCGAAGAAAACAAAGACCGCGAAGCTCATGCCGGCCGTACTCACGACGGCGGCATTGCCGGCCACGATGAAACCCAGATAAAGCAGGATGCCGGCTGCCACGCCCGCGGCGCCCGACACCAGGTGCGCTCTCACGAGCGTACGCCAGATGCCCGCCTGTTCGGGTTCCAGCTTGCTGGAAAATGCCGGGCTGTTGAGGGTAGTTCCATCGGGCGGCCCCACCAGGTTCACCTGGGCATCGTCGAGACCCGCCGTGTGTTTCACCTGCTGTGCGGCATCCTCCGCTCCGCTCCGGTTCATGAAGAGGCCAGCCACCTTGGTCAGCGATCGTTCGCCGAATATCACACGCTTGATTTTCATATCGCTCCTTTCCCGGATACCGATCCGACGGTGCGGCGAAACCTGCGAGGCTGCACTCGCCGATACAGAAATCCGCTGCCCCTATTTGGGGCGAGGGTTGCGCCCGACCGGCCGGTGCGACGCCCATTGCCCTGCACGCAATGCGGTCACCGCATGCACGACCGCGCGGCCGACGTTGCCGGCTTCTTCCTGCACGGCTGCGTCCCGGTCCAGCGTGTCATGGCTGTCGGCATAGGGTTCGTAATAGCCGATATAGCGATCGAGGCGCGCCTGGGGACCGGCATCGATCAGCCCCATCCAGTCGAGCCAGTCAGACAGCGCGCGGCGCGAGCTTTCAATCCCGGCCACGTCGCCATGCACCAGCAGTCCATAAACCCGTCCCGCCAGATGCTTGGGATAGTCCCATCCGGCCATTTCCAGGTCCTTGGCCAGGGCCGGATCCTTGCCGGCCGTGCGTGTGGGATCGGGATTTCCCCCGTCCGCGCACACCAGTCGGTCGATCATCAATTTGAGCGGGCTTGGACTCTGGTACCAGTAAACCGGGGTGACGATGACGACGGCATGGGCAGCCGTCCAGCGCTCGTAGATCTCGGCCATCCAGTCGTTCGTCTGGTTCAGTCCGTGGTTCGGATAGCAGGAACAGGGCCAGTGGCACAAGGGCATGGCGGTCGACACGCAGCCTTTGCACGGGTGGATGTGGCGGCCATATTCGGACGCCAGGAGGCTGAGGTCGAGCACGTCGGTCTCCACCCCGTCCTGCATGACGGTTTCCCGAATGCGGCTGAGCAGGCGAAACGTCTTCGACATCTCGCCGGGACAGGTCCCGTCGTTCCGGGCCGCACCGCAAACCAGCAGGACGCGTGTGGGCGTCTCCGGGCAACTCCATTTCTCCTGTGCCTGCAGCACGCGGCGCCGGGTAGCCAGCCATTCGCTCGACAGTTCGAAATCGGGGTTCTCGAAATCCGCACCGGCACGCTCGGTGCGGGGCGATTTCCTGCCGGTGACATACGCCTGCCAGGCGATTTCCTCGAGGCGTTCGAGTGCGTCGGCAACTGTCTCGTACAAGGGATCGGCATAGGCCATACGGAATCGCTGGCCGAAGGTCTGACGATCCAGCATCGCTGGCGCCTGGCCTGTGCGGATCGTGATCATGGGGCGTCATGGTGCGGCAGCGCAACGGGAGGACGCCGGCATCGAGTCGATCCCGTCTGCCTGCCGTTGCTAGCGAAACCGCCGATGGACGATCAATGGAACCAGTCGTCCTTGGCCTGGTTTTGCCATTCCTTGACCTGCTTCTCGGCGTCATCGCGGGTCACGCCATAGCGTTCCTGGATCTTTCCGGTCAGCTGCTCGCGGCGTCCCTCGATGGCATCGAAATCGTCGTCGGTGAGCTTGCCCCACTGTTCCTTGAACTTGCCTTTCACCTGCTTCCAGTTGCCTTCGATAATGTCCCAATTCATGGTTCTCTCCTTTTCAACACGCACTACACAATCACGCGCCAGGGGATCTGGCGCGCACCCACTGCTTACGGTTTGACGACGATGTCGTTCTTGACCGCCTTCACATTCGGCACCTTGCGCGCAATCGATTCGGCCGTATCCCGTTCCGTCGCATTCTTGGCAAAGCCGGAGAGCTGGACGGTCCCGTTCAGCGTTTCAACCTTGATCGCCATGGCGCTGACCACGGGGCTTTCCGCAAACCTGGCCTTGACTTGGGTCGTGATCGTCGAATCGTCCACATACTGTCCGACGGTCGACTGCTCACGCGTCACCGCGCACCCACCCATCGTCAGGGTGCTGACGGCGAGCATGGCTGCAAATAATTTGCTGGCATTCATGATGGTTTCCTTTTTGCTGGTTAATGGATGCAGGGCCGATCGGGTCGACCGCCTTTTTGGCCGACCCTCGGTCAATCAACCGTCTTCCTGCCTTGCATCGCGTGTTTTCAAACGCGGCGCCGCCTGATCTTCCATCCGATCAAACCCAGTCCGGCCAGCATCATGGCGCTGACCTGCGCCTCGGGAACGGGCGTCACCGCGGCCGTGGTCGCCGTCAAGCCGCCATATTTCTTGTCCACGTAGGCCAGCGACGACGACCCGCTCGTCGATGCAACGAGGAGATTCTGGAACGATACATTCACCGTCCGGGTACCGGTCCATCCGGACAGATCTGTGGATGCGGTAGCGGTCCACGGGTGCGTGTTGCCCCCCGTCTGATCCAAGGCCGCATCGGGCGCAATGCTGGTCATCGTGTCCTTCGCAGGGTCGAGCACGTCGTAGACCCGTACCTGGCCTGCGACGTCAGCCGTACTGCCGCCGCCAAGCAGCATGTAATCGCCCCGTTCGGCAAGATCGATGCTGGAGAACGAATAACCGTTGTGGGCCGTCATCTGGATGTTGGCGGTGTTGGCGGCAAGCGTATAGCCCGCACCGTTGGTCGACGAAGCCTGGAAATCCACCGGCGTGAAAGACAGGGTGTCGCCGCTCAGAACGGGTTGGCCAAAGAGCCCCATCAGCGTATCGTCGAACGTGAAATCAACGCTATCGCCACTGAGGGTGACCGACGCGGCGAAAGCCACTCCGGAGAATGCCTGGGCCAGCAAAAAGCCCCCTGCCGCCATATGATTCACTCGCTTCATGTGTTGCTCCTCCCGGTTGCCATGGAATCGAAATAGGAAGACCACTTCCCTCTTGCGCTTTCAAGTTCAAGAAAAATCCGGATGGCCGTGTATGCCCTCCGCCGTGGTGTAGCTATCTGTCCGCTCAGGGAAATCCTCGCCACGGCCGTGGAGACCCGTACTGGATGGCAGGATCCTTTCGCCAAGACCGACCCGGAGATGCGGTTGACGACAGCAGATAGCTACACGTCCACTCTAGGCAGAGTCCGTGGCTACAGGTATAAGAAGGAAACGCTTCCGCATGTAGGAATGAAGGAAGCGCGTGTCGGATGACCTGGATCGCTTGTGGATCACGGTGCAGGAAAGAAGGTATGCCGAGCGGACGAGCGCCTTAGCTCGCCATGAATTCGCCGACGGATTTGAATTCCTCGACGCGATCGCACACCGACTTGATGACCATCATGATCGGCATGCCGAGCAGAAGCCCCCATGCGCCCCACAACCATCCCCAGAACAACACACCGACGAAGACCACCACCGCATTCATGCGGCTGGCCCGGCCGGTGAGCCAGGGTGTCAGCAAATTGCCTTCCAGGCCGTGGATGGTGAGCGAGATCGCAGCGATGGCCAGCGCCATGCCCAGGCTCTCGAATTGCAGAAACCCCACCAGCGCCGTCCCGCCGATGATGACGATCGCGCCCAGGTAGGGAACGAGGTTGAGAATGGCCGCTGCAATACCCCACACGGCGGCATGCTCCAGGCCGATCCAGAGAAAGGCGAGCCAGCTCGTGATCCCGACAAGAACACTGGTGAAGACCTGGACCAGCAGGTAACGCTGAATTTGGGCGCTGATCTCGTCCAGCATCTGGACGGTGATCTTCTTCCTGCTGAGGGTCGGGCCCGAGAGCTTGACGAGCTTGCGCCGGAACGTATCGCCCGACAGCATCAGGAAGTAGGCCAGGAACAACACCATCACGGCGAGGCTCAGGAATGACAGCACGCCGCGGGTGCCATTCCATAGATAGTCCCGAATATTGAACTTGGGCTGCTCGATCTGGACGCGGGTCACGCCGCGCGGCGCCGGCGACACCGCCACAGCCGTCTCGCTCGCGGCGTGTTCGATCTGATCCGCCGCTTTTTGTACATTTTCAATCGCCCCCTTGGAGCCGCGCCATTCCCGATTCAGGGTATGGCGAAATTTCTGCGCCGCCTCGGGCAGGGTTTCGATCATGCTCGCCGTTTCATCCTGCAGCGAATACGCTATGAAACCGCTGCCGCCCATGATCATCAGCAGCAACACCGCGGCCCCGACCGCGCGCGGCACATGCCATGCCTGCAACCGGTTGACCAGGGGGGAAAGCGCATAGCTGAGGATGATGCCCAGGACCAGCGGAATGAAGAAATCCTGGGCCCAGTCGAGAATGAACACACTCGCGAATACGGTCAGCAGGATGAGCGGAAGGCTGTGGATGTCGGCTGAAATCCGGGCGGGCCCCGGCGTTTCGACGGAACTGTTTTCTCCCGAACCTCGTGCAACATCGACGGGTGTTTCATGCGCATTGTCCATCATGCCTCCGACAGGAATCGATGAATGAATTTATACGGCGTTACGGCGGATACGGGGACACTTAGCGACCGGCCGTCCGTACTTCCCCGATCAGGCGTCGGCACTCGCTGTCGGCGTTGCGTCCGGCATCGATCAGAGGGAGGAGCGCCAGCGCGGGGTTGACCGCTCCCAGCGCAAGCGCTCCGAGGCCGCGCATGGCCAGCTTGCCCTTGTCCAGGCTGGCCTGCGGATGGGCAAAGCTGCCTTGCACGTGGATGGGCGTACGCAATGCGACCAGACTGGGTTTTCGGCTTTTCGGCACCACGGTCAGGTCGAGGCGTTCCTGTCCGAGATCGATCCGACCGCTTCCGTCGATGCGGCTGACGTCCGTATCGAGGACCAGGATGTCGGGCTGCATGACGCCCTGTTTCACCGCGAAATCGGCGATTCCGCACCGGATCCGGACGGGCTCGTCGCCGGTGACTTTCAGTTTCAGCATTTCCAGCAGATGAAGGCTCATCGTTTCCATCAGGAGCTTGCTGACTTCACCGCCGTCAATCACCAACGACGCCTGTCCGTTCGCGCTGCCGAGCATCGATGCGACGGTATCGCCCTGTCCTTTCAGATCGATGTTTCCATTGAACTCGCCGATGCTCGCCATCGAACGATCGAGGGTAGGAAACAATTGGGCCAACTGGAGTGCGCGCGCCTGGAGTTTCGCCGCAGCCTGTATGGGCGATGCACGTCCATCCAGCGTCACGACGCCCGCCAGCGTTCCGCCTGCCACGTCAAACCGCAAGGGGTCCAGCCTCAGGCGCCCGTCCTGCAACCGCAAACGCGTCGACAATCGATGGAGCGGCAAGGCTGCGGGACGATCGATCGAGCCGGCATCGAGGGTCACATCCGCGTCCATACGGTTCCAACGCTCGGTGCGAAATGCCTTGTCCGGCAGGATACCGGTTGGCACAGACTTGGCCACCGCAGGCTTCTCGCCTGCGTGACCCGCTCCGACGAGGGGTCCCAGATTGGAAATGTCGAGGCGCGTCGAATCGAGACGGGCAACCAGCAGGGGGCGCCGGCCTCCCGTATCGATGCTGAGACTGCCGGCGATGTCGCTCCTGCCCATCTCGCCGGTGAATTTTTCGTAACGCCACTGGCGGGGACCATGCACCAGGCGACCGCGCGTCCGATAAGGCGGCGTATCCGGGAATACCACGCCGACCAAGGGATAGAGTTGCGCAAGACTGGCACCCCTGAGCACGATCTGGAGATCGACCGCGGACAGTTTGAGCAGGTTGGTGATGCGGCCGTCTGCGCTGACCGCAGTCTGGCCGATCTTCCCGGACACATTCAGATGGTACGGCCGCGTTTCGTCACGCAACGCCAGTATGGTGTCACCGGCGCCCTGGGCGACAAGAGGCTCGCCCTTGTAGCGCCCCTGCACGGTGAACCTCAATGGCGCGGATGTCTTGTCCGACCCATGCGATGTCGTGATCCGCGCGCTCAGGCGCGTACCCTGCGCAGGATCGTCATACTCGACGCGCCCGTCGCCGACCGCAAGATGCCGAATGGCGACGCGCGCCTGGCTGTCACGCTGACGGCGATCGAGCAGCCAATTCCTGCGCCCGTCCCGGCTCTTTTCGAAAGCGAGCGCGGCCTGATCGAGCTGCACCTGCGGAAACACGATCTGGCCGCGAAAGAGTGGAAGAATGGCGATATCGACCGTCGCATGGCGCACGTCGATCATGTTCGGCCGACTGGCCCAGGATGGATTGGAAAACGTCACATCGGACGCGTGGACCCGCACGTACGGCCATCGCAATCCGATGTCGAGATCGCCTCCGATTCGCAAGGTGCGGTGGGTCTTGGCATGAACCGCATGGGCAATCGGCTCGCGCAGCGCGTTCCAGTTTGTCACATTCGCCACCACCACGAGCAGGATTGCCAGGGTCACGAGCGGCAGGGCGACCGCCATCTTCGTGCGCGGCGTCATCGGACAAGCGGATCGGCTCCATTGAGCGGCGCACCTGGCAATGGGTGCGTATCCGTTCAGAACGCCGTTCCGAATCCCTTGTCTTGTTCCAGCCTAAGAGTCGGCAACCCTGCGAGCTCATGAATCGGCATGAGGACACCGCGCGTGTCCGGTACGGCATCGAACAGCTGGTACAGATATTTGCCACCTCCCTTGAATTCGTATGCTTCTTCAAGAAAACGCATGTGTTCGTGCGCGGCGAGACAGTCGCGCGATCTGCAATCCTGTTTGTAGTGTTCGATCAGGGAATTAATCACGTCCAAGTGTTCGTCGGTAACGTCGAACTGGCGGGTGGCGGCATTTTTCCGGACGGTTTTCTCGACCTCATCCCGCGTGAGGTGTCTGACGGCATCGTAGATCGGGATTTCTCCGTCGTGGGTGATGCTTTCGCTGTTGTTCATGGGATTCCTTCCTTGTGTAATGGGTTCGCGTTTCAGGCCAGATTGTCGGCGGCGAACTTCCAGTTGATGAGTTTGTCGACGACCCCGGCCACATGGTCCTTGCGCCGGTTCTGGTAGTCGAGGTAATACGCGTGCTCCCATACGTCGATGGCGAGCAGAGGCTTCATGCCGGACATCAGCGGCGTGTCCGCATCCTCGGTCTTCATCACGCTGATTTTCTTACCGTCCAGCACCAGCCAAGCCCACCCGGTTCCGAACTGGGTCACGGCGGCATGCACGAGTTCCCGCCGGCACGCCTCGACCGAACCGAAGGACGCGTCGATCCTCTGCTTGAGGATGGGCGGCGGATCGCCCCCTCCTTTTTCACAGAGGCTGTCCCAGTAGAACGCGTGGTTCCATGCCTGGGCCGCATTATTGAAAATCTCCGTTTTCCCGCCCGCGCCGGCAGCCCGAATCATGGCCTTGATCGGCATGGCCTGAAACTCGGTGTCGTCGATCGCCTTGTTGAGGGCATCGATATAGGTTTGATGATGCTTGCCATGGTGGAACCGGAGCGTATTTTCGGAAATGACCGGGCTCAACGCATCCATGGCATAAGGCAAGGCTGGAAGTTCGTAGGGGAAACTCATGTTCTCGAGCATGGCCGTACTGATGCCGCCGGCTGTCACCGAGGCCACGGAAGAAAAGTCGTGTTGCGGTAGATTCATACAAGGGCTCCGTTCAAGGATTGAGTTAAATGGGCCGTTCCGGCGTTATGCCTGGATAAGCACGGCGCGCGACCAGACGCGCCCGTATTTGGCGGCGTCGATATAGGAAGCCACGCCTTCGCGCGCATCCATCTTCACGACGCCGTCGTCGATCGCGACCTCTGCCCGATCCAGAAGCGGCATCGCATCGGGTGTGTACCCGATGATTTTCAGATGCGCATAGGCATCGAGGATGAAATTCATCACTGCCGCCTTCTGCTTCATGGCATCGACGGCCGTCCCTGAAATCGCCAGCACGACCGTGTCGAACAGGACCGAGGGAGCGGCTGCCACGGCATGGTGCGGGGTGAGCGTCTCGCCGGTGCTGGATGGGATTGGACCCACATGCAGGCCGATCACTTCCAGCACCGCACCTTCGGTCTCGGCCGCGGTCAGCAGGGCATCCAGAATGGTGGGGTCGTAGCCCTCGCTGACCAGAACGCCGATCTTCCGGCCCTCCAGCGTGGGCTTGGCCTTCGCCAACAGGCTGAGCGTCGGGGAAAGACTCAGATCGATGGGGGTTGCAGCCGGAGCAATCGTGTCGGCCTGGCCTTCCATGCCCAGCGCACGCGCCACCCTGTCGCACAGTTCCGGATCGACATGGCGGAGATGGCCGAGTATCCGGCACCGTACTGCGACGGTTTCCACCTTACCGAGTTCGAAGGTGAAGGCGCAGACGATATGGTCCTGTTCCGGCGCTGTCATCGACCGATAGAACAGGCGCGCCTGGCTGTAATGGTCCTTGAAGGTCTCCGGACGCACACGCAGCTTGTCGCCGCTTTGCGTGGCAGGATGCGTGTCGAATCCGGCCGCCGGATTTTCTTTCGGCGATTCGGGCGCCAGGCTGTTCGGCTCGTAGTTCACCCGTCCGTGGGGAACATCCGTCTGCATGACGGCATCGCGCTGGAAATTGTGCATCGGACAGCGCGGCCGATTGATCGGCAGCTGATGGAAATTGGGACCGCCAAGCCGCGACAGCTGGGTGTCGAGATAGGAAAACAGCCGGCCCTGCAGCAGGGGGTCGTCGCTGAAATCGATACCCGGAACAATATGCCCCGGATGGAAGGCGACCTGCTCGGTCTCGGCGAAAAAATTGTCGGGGTTGCGGTTCAGAACCATCTTTCCGATCGGCTGCAGCGGAATGCTTTCTTCCGGTATCAGCTTGGTCGGATCCAGCACGTCGAAGGGCAAGGACTCGGCGGTGGCCTCGTCGAATGCCTGTACGGACAGCTCCCATTCCGGGAAATCGCCACGCTCGATCGCCTCGTACAGGTCACGCCGGTGAAAATCCGGGTCCGCGCCGCAAATTTTCACGGCTTCGTCCCACAGGACGGAAGCCGAACCGATGCGGGGACGCCAGTGGAACTTGACGAAAGTCGACTTCCCCTTCGCGTTGACAAAGCGAAAGGTATGGATCCCGAACCCCTCCATCATGCGCAGCGAACGCGGGATCGCCCGATCGGACATGGCCCATAGAATCATGTGCATGCTCTCGGGCATGAGCGAAACGAAGTCCCAGAAGGTGTCGTGGGCAGTCGCGGCCTGGGGATAGCCCCGGTCCGGTTCCATTTTGGCGGCGTGAATCAGATCGGGAAATTTCATCGCATCCTGGATGAAGAACACCGGGATGTTGTTGCCCACCAGATCGAAATTGCCTTCCTGCGTGTAGAACTTGACGGCAAACCCACGCACGTCGCGCGGCAGGTCGACCGACCCCGCCCCGCCGGCAACTGTGGAGAAACGGGCAAACACAGGGGTCTGCACATCCGGGTCGCACAGAAATGCCGCGCAGGTGAGATCGCCGAGATCGCGATAGGCCTGGAAATAGCCGTGCGCGCCCGAGCCGCGCGCATGCACGATCCGCTCGGGGATGCGCTCATGGTCGAAGTGCGTGATCTTCTCGCGAAGGACAAAATCCTCGAGCAGCGTAGGCCCACGTTCGCCGGCAGTAAGCGAATTCTGATCGTCCGCAATTGCCACGCCCTGGTTGGTCGTGAGCGTATGATCGCGCTGGTCGGTCATCTGATGCAGTTCACCCCCGTTGCCCGCGTGCTCAAAGGAACGGCTGGAGATGCTACTTTTCGCAGGTGTTTGGGACGTATGCTTCGGCTTGGCCATGGACTCTCTCCTCTAGGCAATCTGGATTCGTCCGCACGAGACAGCGGGCGGGGATCGGGAAGCCGTTTGGCAGGGGTACGGCGCCCAACCCATTGGCGTGCACCGCCGGAACGGTGCATCGGGAGTCCACCTGCTACTGCATGTATTTCATTTTCGCCTCGCTGACGCAGGCATCCTTGGCGCTGCCCGACAGGCTGTCGCAACGCTCCTTGGCAGCCTTGTAATCGGCTTTCATCTTGTCTTCGTTGGCCTCGGCCTGACTCTTGGTCGCTTTCTCATTCGCCTTGGCCTGGGCCTTCGCGCCGACGTAGGCGGCCTTCGCATCCTTCATGCAGACGTCCTTCGCATTGCCGGACATTTTTTTGCAATTGTCCTTGGCCACGTCGTAATTCCTTTCGGCCTGATCCTTGGCGGCATCGTGACGGGCCTCGGCTCGATCCTCCATGACATCCTTCATGTCGGCGGCATACAGCGGGGCCATGATGGAGAGCCCCAGGGCAATGAACATCGCGTTACGTAATTTCATTTCAGACTCCTTCATTGGATCGGTTGGTGAACAGGCCGGGCCATTCGGTGGCAGACAGCCTGTCGGCTGGCTCGGCATAAGCAGCACTCTAGGGTTCACGCTGAATGCTCACCATCCGCATTCGCCGAGAAAATTGTCAGTTTTCGTTCTCGACGATGTAGGCCGATACTGACGCCCTTGCCCACGCCCTGCAGAGGTGGGCACAGGCAGGGCAAGGCCGTGGCGCATGCGATATACGGCGCCACGACCTGCGTACGCTGGCTAACTAGTTTTATCGTTAATACGAACCGGAACCACTGGTGGAACCACTGGTGGAACCACTGGTGGAACCACTGGTGGAACCACTGGTGGAACCACTCGGGGAACCACTGGAGGAACCACTCGGCGAACCGGTGGGAGAACCGTATGGCGAACCACCAGGCGTACTCATTTGCGAGCCAGGCTGTCCGGATGAACCACCGGCGGGGCCTTCCATGGGCGCACCGCCCGGCATGTCGGTCGCACGGCCGTCCTGATGGCGTTTCATGCCTGAGGCATTGCCAGACGACCCGGGATGTGAGCTCGTCGCATTCTTCATGCACGTCGACTTGGCCTTGCCGGTCATGTCCTTGCATTTTTCCTCCGCTGCCTTTTTCATGCAGTTGGACTTGGACGCACCGGTCTTTTTGTTGCAGTTATCCAGGGCATCCTGGTAGTTTTTTTGTGCCCCGTCGGTCATGCCGGGGGAGGTGCTGGACGGACTCTGTGAGTGGCCGCTCGAATCGGCGGCGTACAAAGGGGCGGCCCCAGAAACGGCAAAACCGAGCGCCAGGAAAATTGCGGGACTGAGCTTCATGGAAATCTCCTTCAATAATAAATGGGCTTGAACATGACCCAATCGAACGTGCACACCCCGGGCACAAACTTGCGCCGTCGGCGTCACGCACGATTCGGTATGTCAACGTTAGGCGCTGCGCGGGGAAGGCGGTATCCGACACGGCCGAGAAAACTGTAAGCGCCCTTGCGCGACGAAGTAGGTCCGCACTGACCGGGACTGAATGCCTTTTTCCAACGGGTGGAGGCGTTGTAAGCGAGGGCAGCGTCACGCCGCCCCTTCAACCAGCTTCAGGTCGCTGTCTTGCGGGCGGCGGCATGGCGGGTGCGTGTTTCTGCAGCCTTCTTCGCCGATGCGCTGCGTTCCGCCGCGCTGCGCCCGGCCGTGGCGGCGCCGCCCTTTTTGCCGCCCGTTCTGGCCGGCGACGGATCGACCTCCTTGCCTCGCCCCGAACCGCTTTTCTTGCCCCCTCCCGTCATTTTGTTGACGGTGGCCCAGGCACGCGCTTCGGCTTCGTCCTGCGGGACACCGCGTTCGCGATAGCTGTCTTCGATGTGCTCAGCTTGGCGTTTCTGCTTGTCGGTGTACTTCGATTTGCTTCCTCTTGGCATGAGGTTTCCTTCCTCAGCGTGATCACGCTTTAACGTCCCCCTCTCCGGGTGACCGGAAGGGACGATGGCCCGCGCGTACGTCAACGAACCGGCTCGGCGGTGGGCGGACACGCACCGGATCCTTGGGCTCGTGCCGGCTCGCCCTGCGCATATCGGGTGCATCCGCTGCGGCCCGATACGCGCAACGTATAAGGCTGGAGTGTTGCGTCGATACATAGGCCATGGGTTGCATTCTCCACATGGGCGCTCGGTTCGATCTGCCACCATTTGCAGGACATGCAGACGCCCCAGTGTGTTGAACTGTTCACGGGAACTCCTTGAATAAGCCGAAAATCCTGCGGGCAATCCCGCCGGGTGGATAGTAAAGACGCCGTCCCGCTCCATACAGGCGAGGACGGAAGCCCATTACTCCCAATAGGGGCGGACGCCATAATGCGCATGGACATTCGTACCCCAATCGCGATCGGAAAAATTCGGCCAGTCGTCCTTGTCGAACCCGGGCGCGTTTTTCAGCGTTTCCTTGCTCTGATCGAAGATGAAGCGATGGTTTCCCGGGTCGAGTTCCATCGCGGAAAGGGGAACGGCAAACAACTTGCTGCCCAAACCGAGGAAACCGCCGAATTCCAGAACCGCATACGCGACGCGACCGTTCTCGACATCGATCATCAGATCCTTGATGTCGCCCAGATCTTCGCCTTGGCGGTTGACGACCTTGTCGCCCGAAATGGTGCTGGATGAGAGGATGGGGCTTGATGCAAACATATTCATGGGTATCTCCTGATTCGATTGGTTGAATTGGCGTGACAGGTGGGCGGACTCAGCGTCCGGGCACTTTTTCCGGAATGGGGTTGCGGCCATCGGGATGCTTGCCCGGCGCTTCTTTTGTCGGCTTGGGACGGCCGGGCTCCTCGCCTCGCTCACCTTTCGGGTCGCCCTTGGCATGCGATCGTCCTTCGCGCTCGGCCCGCTGCATGTCCTCCTGCTCCTGTGCATTGCGCGGGGCGGCAGCTCTCGCCGCCTGCTCGACCTTGCCGGACTCGGCAAAGGCACGCGTTTCTTCGTCGTATTTCTTGGCGGAGTCGTAATTGCCCTCGCCCTGAATTCCGGATTTGCTCGTATTGGGTTTCATGACATTTCTCCTGTTCGAAATACATGCCCGGCGGATGCCCGGCATGACAGACCCTGGCTCGCGCACCTGAAGCGGAAGGGAGTGGATCCGAGCCTGTAGGGGCAGTGTGGATGAGCGGCGGGGAGGCTACAGTCGGAAGCGGTTGCAGGCCCGCGTAGGAATCAGCCGAAAAAGTAACGGCAGCAATTCACAGATCGGGACGGGCCGGCTCCCGATCCAGCCTGGGCAACAGTCCGGAGAGCAGGACAAGCGTTTCCGGGCCACGTACAGCCTCGAGACCGCCCAAGCTATCGTCATAGCTCAAGGCATAGTCGAGACTGCTCCGGCCAAACAGATTCTCTGCCGACGATTCCGCCTGATGCAGCACCCGGAAGCCGGTATGCCGTTCATCCCGGCGAATGCGATCGGCCAGGTCGCATACCACTGCGTACTCGCCCTCGAGCGTTTGGCAAAATCGCCAGCCATCGAATACAAGCAGGCTGTTGATGTGGAAAGCCAGATTGCGCTGGCGCGCCACCCGTACGATTTCGGCCACGCAAGCAGGCGAGGCTGCCTCGGCCAGGCGACTCAGATAGATCAACTGATAGGCATTCGGCATGCGATGGGTTTCCGGTAGCGGAAGTGCAACATAATCGATGGCCGGGGTGGCAACAATGTGAAAAGACATACTTGTCGTTACGCGAAATCCCTTACGATTCCTGCGGCCTGTTTACCGGTATCGATTGATGAATCAGCTCACCCCTTGCAGTGCCTGTCCTTTGCGCAAAACCGGCGCCTTTTCCGCCAATAGCGAAGCGGAGATCGAGTTTATCCAGGCGATCAAGCAACGCCAGATACCGGTACAGGCCGGCCAAGGAATCGTGCGCGAAGGCGATGCCAGCAGCACGCTCTATACGCTGCTGTCGGGCTGGGCCTTCCGTTATCGCACGTTGAGCGACGGTCGGCGCCAGATTTTCAATTTTCTTCTGCCGGGCGACTTCATCGGCCTGCAGCATCAGCTGGGGCAGGCCTCGCCGCACGGCGTCGAGGCCTTGACCGACGTCTCCCTGTGCGCCTTTCCGAATGAGCGCCTCTGGGACATTTACCGCAGCCACCCTGGACTGGGATTCGACATCACCTGGCTGTGCGCGCACGAGGAATTGATCGTCGACGAGAACCTGCTGTCGGTAGGCCGGCGGTCGGCGGCGGAACGCATCGCCATGCTGTTGATCCACCTGTACAAACGGGCGGAGAGCGTCGGCCTGGGCGGCCCCGACGGCGTGCCCTTTCCCTTGATCCAGCAACACATCGCCGATGCGCTCGGCCTGTCGCTGGTGCACACCAACAAAACCCTGAAACGTCTGCAGGCCATGGGACTCTATACCCTTGGTAACGGCTGGCTCAAACTGACCAATCCGGCCGCCATGGCTCGCCTGGCTGATTACTACGCCCTGCCGCTACGTGCACGTCCCTTGATCTGACCCGCGGCCGATGGGCTTGACCTTGCCATGATGGCAAGGTTTATGGTGCACTCAACCGTATCCACAGGAGTTTGCACATGACCAACCCACTATCTGTCGGCATCCAGGGCATGACCTGCGCAAGTTGCGCCGCGCGGGTGGAAAAAGTGCTCAAGCAACTGCCGGGCGTGACCGAGGCCACCGTCAATCTGGCGACCGAGATCGCGACGGTTGTGGGCGACACCGATATGGCGTCGGTGCAGCGTGCCATCGAAAAGGCCGGCTTCAGCGTGCCGACCGAATCGCTGAAACTCGACATCATCGGCATGACCTGCGCAAGCTGTTCGGCACGGGTGGAAAAAGCCTTGAACAAAGTACCCGGCGTGCTCGATGCCAGCGTCAACCTGGCCACCGAACAGGCGACGGCAACACTGGCGCAGGGCACGTCGACGGCCGCGCTGATTGCCGCGGTAGCGCGCGCCGGTTATGAGGCGCGACTGCCACAAACCACTGCCACCCCCCCACCCGCCCCGGCGCACACGCTGCCCGACTGGTGGCCGGTTGCGCTGGCGATCGGGCTGTCGCTGCCGCTGATCGCCCCCATGTTTGCCAGCCTGTTGGGCGCGCACTGGATGCTGCCGGGCTGGCTGCAGCTGGCGCTCGCCACGCCGGTGCAGTTCTGGCTGGGCGCGCGCTTTTATCGCGCCGGCTGGAAAGCCCTGCGCGCCGGTAGCGGCAACATGGACCTGCTGGTGGCGGTCGGCACCAGCGCGGCGTACGGCCTGAGCCTGTACCTGCTGCTGACGCATGCCGGCGCGATGCACCTGTATTTCGAAGCCTCGGCAGTGGTGATCAGCCTGGTGCTGCTCGGCAAATGGCTGGAGGCGCGCGCCAAGCGCCAGACCACCGAAGCCATCCGCGCCTTGCAGGCCCTGCGGCCGACGACCGCGCGCGTACGCCTCGACGGCGTCGACCACGACATGCCGATCGACGCGATCCGCGTCGGCGACATGGTGGTGATCCGCCCCGGCGAGCGAGTGCCGGTGGACGGCGAGATAACCGAAGGCGAGAGCCAGGTCGACGAATCCCTGCTCACCGGCGAATCGCTGCCGGTCGACAAGCAGCCGGGCGACACGGTGACCGGCGGCGCGATCAACGCGCAGGGCGTGCTGGTGGCACGCACCACGGCGGTGGGAACGGAAACCACGCTGGCGCGCATCATCCGCCTGGTGGAGAACGCACAGGCCGCCAAGGCGCCGATCCAGCGACTGGTGGACAAGGTCAGCGCGGTGTTCGTCCCGGTGGTGATGGGCATTGCGCTGGTCACGTTCATCGCCTGGTGGGCGCTGGGCGGCAACGCCGAGCAGGCCATCCTCAATGCGGTGGCGGTGCTGGTGATTGCCTGTCCGTGCGCGCTGGGCCTTGCCACCCCCACCGCGATCATGGCGGGAACCGGCGTCGCCGCCCGCCATGGCATCCTGATCAAGGACGCCGAAGCGCTGGAACTGGCGCACAAGATCGGCACGGTGGTGTTCGACAAGACCGGCACGCTCACCGACGGTACGCCGCACGTGGCAGCCTATCTGGCGGCCGACGATAGCGATCAGAACAGGGTGCTCGCCATCGCTGCCGGACTGCAGGCCGGCAGCGAGCATCCGCTGGCGCGCGCGGTGCTGGAGGAAAGCGCGGCCCGCTCTGTCCCGCCGCAGCCTGCACGTGCGCAGCAGGCACTGCCCGGCCGCGGCATCGCCGGTGAGGTGGCGGGCGAAACCTGGTGGCTGGGCAATCGTCGCCTGATGAACGAGAACGGCGTCGACACCGCTGCACTCGACGCCAGGGCCGCCGAACACGAAGCCGCAGGCCGCAGCGTGTCGTGGCTGGCGCGTGCCCGCGATCATCATGCGCTCGGCTTGCTGGCTTTCGGCGACGCGGTCAAACCCAGCGCAGCCGCAGGCGTGGCGCGTCTCAGGGAACAGGTCATCACGACCGTCATGCTCACCGGCGACAATCGCGGCGCTGCCGAGGCGGTGGCCCGCGAACTGGGCCTCGACACCGTGCTGGCCGAGGTATTGCCGGCCGACAAGGCGGCGCATGTGAGCCAGCTCAAGACTGCGGGCAACACCGTGGCGATGGTGGGCGACGGCATCAACGACGCGCCTGCCCTTGCGGCGGCCGACGTCGGCATCGCCATGTCCTCCGGCAGCGACGTCGCCATGCATACGGCCGGCATCACGCTGATGCGCGGCGACCCGGCGCTGGTGGCCGACGCCATCGACATTTCCAAACGCACCTACGCCAAGATCCGGCAGAACCTGTTCTGGGCCTTCGTCTACAACGTGGTCGGCATTCCGCTCGCGGCATTCGGTTTCCTGAACCCGGTGATCGCCGGTGCGGCCATGGCCTTCTCCAGCGTCAGCGTGGTGACGAACGCGCTGACGCTCAAGCGCTGGCGACCCCGCACATGAACATCGGCGAAATCGCCCGCGCCAGCGGCGTGTCGGCCAAGATGATCCGTCATTACGAACATATCGGCCTCATCCGCGAAAGCAGCCGCACGTTCTCGGGCTACCGGCAATATCACGAACGCGATGTGCACCTGCTGCGCTTCATCCGCCGCGCCCGCGACCTCGGATTCTCGCTCGACCAGATCCGGCAGTTACTGTCGCTGTGGGACGACCCCGAACGCGCCAGCGCCGACGTCAAACATCTGGCCGAGGCCCATATCGCCGACCTCGACGCTCGCATCGCCGCACTGAGCGAGATGCGCGCCACCCTGGTCGCACTGGCACAGGCCTGCCACGGCGATCACCGTCCCGACTGTCCCATCCTGCAAGGACTTGCCGCGCCGCCCGATTCCTGAGGCGCGCGGCCTGTCGCCCCGCTAGCGAGGCTGGCCCGCCCAGTCGTACACCACCTCGATCACCACCAGTGCGCGTACCGGGCGGCCATTCTTCTGTGCCGGCGCAAAACGCGCATCGCGAAACGCCTTGATCGCAGAGTCCTCGAATACGCCGGGCGGCGTCGCGCTCACGACCTCGATGTCGCTGACGCGCCCATCGGCTTCCAGCTTCAATTGCAGACGCAGCGTGCCGGACACGCGCTGACGGTCGGCCTCGGCCGGATAGTCCGGCCGGATGACACGCAGCGCGTGCGGCTGCACATCGAGATCGCGCGCGTTGTAATAGGTGAGGTCGACCGAACTGGTAAGCGCGGCAGCCGGCACCGGGGCCGCCTCCGGCGAAAGGGCCGGTGCCGTCTTTGCCGCTGCAGGCACGGTCGGCGCCATCGGCAACGGCGCGTCATGCGCCGGCGTGGCGGCGGGCGGCGGGACAACAGGCGGCGGCGCCACGGGCAAGGCCTCCGGCGCAGGGCTCGGGGCCGGCTGCGCAACGGGCGCGACCGCCGGCGACAGTACGACCGGCGATGGCGGCGGCACATTGGCCGCGGGCGCCGGCGGCGCCACCAGGCGTACCTCGATCACCGGCGCCTCCACACTGACGCCCGCAGGCGGCACCACCTGCACCAGTGCGATCACGGCCGCATGCAGCCCCAGCGAAATCCACAGGGCCGCAAGCGGCCGCCGCAGCCGCGGCGGGATCGACGGCTCGTCGAAGGACGCGCTCACGGCGAACCGTCCCCTTCAAGGGACCGACGCCCAGCCACTGCCGGGTATTCATGCCCCGGATGGCATTGCCATCCGGGGTACGTTTTGACTGCACGTGAAATCGAAGGCACGGGCCTAGAATGAGGGCCAGAAAAACGACAGGAGAAGACCATGAGAAGACTCGTCATCGCGGGCGCCATCTTAGCATCGGCGCTGGCGGCCCCGGCCCTCGCCCTGGCCGTCGATCTGAGCAAAACCACCATCCAGTCCGCCGACGGCACCGAGGTGCCTGTGGAAATCGCCACGCCTGCCGGCAAGGGCCCGTTCCCGCCCGTGCTGTTCATCCACGCCAAGCGCGGCTACGAGGGCGACGAGCGCGCCCACGTGCGCGAACTTGCCGAACAAGGCTTTCTCGTCGTCGCCCCCGACTGGCAGAGCGGCCGCTTCATCGAACGCTGGCCGTCGGCACACAACCCCGACACCGAAATGGACGTGGAAGCCGGGCTCGACTATCTGAAATCGTTGCCCAATGCCTGCAAGCAGCCGGTCGGCATCGTCGGCCTGTCGCGCGGCCCCTATTACGCGATCCGTCTGGCCGCCAGGCGCGGCCCCGATATCGCCGCCATCGTCAGCTACTACGGCCACATGCAGAATCCCAACGCGCCCGAGCCGGATCAGCTGTTTCGCGTCGCGCCCGAGATCATGCAGATCACGACGCCGGTCCTGTATCTCATCGGCGACGCCGACTACGAACTACGCCGCATGAACGGCGGGCGGGCATTCTATGCGTTGTGGGAGCGCGGCGTACCGGTGGAATGGCAGGAATATCCGATGGCGCGGCGCGCGTTCGACTTCCGCCCCGACCAGACGCCCGAGGAGAAAATCGCCACGCGCCATGCCCGGGCGCGGGCACAAGCCTGGCTGATGAAATGGATGAAGCTGACGCCGGCGATGCGCTGCGCGTAAGCCGGAATCGGCGGGGCGAAATGTCCGGCCCTGCTTTCCAGAAGGGAAACGAGATGGCGATTCCCGCGTGCCGGGAATCCCGACTGGAGCCACGATGATTCCACACAAGTTTCTTTGTTTGCTGCTTATCGGGTTTGCCTGGCAGGCGGCGCAGGCCGCACCCCTGTATAAATGGCGGGACAGCGCGGGGCGTATCACCTATTCCTCTCTGCCGCCGCCGCCCGGTTTCAAGGCGGAACAATTGAAGGACGCGTCGCAACCCGACGCGGAAGCCATCCGCCAGGCCGAGGTGCGGGCGAAAAAAGCCCAGGAACTGGCCCGCGAAATGGAAGCCACCCGTCGCGCGCAGGAGGCCGAAGATGCCCGGCGTCGGGCCCTGCAGCCTCCGGCCCCCATTGTGATCGAGAAGCCGGTTTACGTACCCCAGCCGATCTATTACCCGCCTGTCCGGCATCCGCCGCGGCGGCACCCGCCCGCCCGGCCCCGCGACAGGCCATCCCACGACCGTTCACGCTGACGTGTATGCGATGACTGGACATTCGGGTAGCGAAATGTCCGGCCACCTCGCATGCGCCCCGTTTTGATTCGGTTAGCCCGCTTCATGCACCACAAGCGCACATCCCGGCCAGCTTGCCCAGCCCCTCGATTGTCAATAAGTATTTGATTATTAACCAAACTGCGAGCTGGCACGCCCCCTGCTAAATCCTGATTGAGTATCCAAACCGCAAGGCCAGGTTGCTCAGGCAGTCTCCTCCGACTTAGCGGCCTCTCAGGAGGCCGCGTTTTTTTGGAGACAACCCAGAACATGAAACAAGCATGCGCGTACTGATTGTTGAGAACCAGCCGGAACGGCTGGCCATGCTGGTGCCCGCACTGGAGGCGGCAGGCTGCGTGGTGACGGCCACGCTGAATTCGGCGCGCAGCCTCGACGTGCAGATCCAGGCGCTGCGGCCGGACGTGGTGATCATCGCGCAGGACTCACCCGACCGCGATACGCTCGAGCACATCTGCGTGGTGAACCAGGACTGCCCGCGTCCGATCGTGATGTTCACCGGCGACGGCAGTCCGGATTCGATCCGCGCGGCGACGCAGGCGGGGGTGACCTCATATGTGGTCGACGGCCTCGACCCGGCGCGCATCCGGCCGATCCTCGACGTCGCTGTCTCGCGCTTCGAGGCCTTCCAGGCGCTGCACGACCAGTTGGAACAGACGCGGCTCGAACTGTCGGAACGCAAGCTGATCGACCAGGCCAAGGCGCTGCTGATCAAGCAGACCGGCGCGTCGGAACCCGAGGTGTATCGCGAGATGCGCCGTGCGGCGATGGATCGCGGCCTGAAGCTGGCGGACATTGCGCGGCAGATTCTGCAAAATCCGCTGGCATGAGGCGTGCCGCCCCGATTGGTGCACGGCACTGAAAACATGCACCGCACGGGTGCGCGAATGGACGGCCTGCAAGGGCCCATGATCCGCCGGGTTTCCTGAAAACCCATGCAATACAAGGCATTGTGGAAGCTGGCACAGCGGTTGCTAAACCTGGACTGAACAGTCGCAACGTTGTGGCTTTCAGCGTGACCGTCAAATCATTCATCACTGGACAAAGGCGTCCGCCCTGAAGGCGACGCCTTTTTTATTTATGCCCTCTGGGCATTTGGAGAACACACCGTGAGCGACACCCCGAACAAACCCATTGTGCAAGACCATAGCAAGCGTGATTTCATGAAAAAGACCACCGGACTTTCCGTCGCCGCCGCCCTCATGGCCATGGTGCCGCCCGGCGTGCGCCAGGGTGCCTGGGCCGCCGGCTCCGACGCGCCGGAGAAACCCAACCTCAACATCGGCTTCATCCCGCTCACCGACTGCGCGTCGGTCGTGATGGCGTCGGTGAAGGGATTCGACAAGAAATACGGCCTCACCATCACGCCCTCGAAAGAAGCCTCGTGGGCGGCGGTGCGCGACAAGCTGGTGAACGGCGAACTCGACGCGGCGCACGTGCTGTACGGCCTGATCTACGGCGTGGAGATGGGGATCGGCGGGCCGAAGAAGGACATGGCGGTGCTCGCCACGATCAACAACAACGGCCAGGCGATCACGCTGTCGAACCAGCTGAAGGCCAAGGGCGTGACCGACGGCGCCTCGCTCGCCCGCCTCGTCGCCGCCGAGCCGAAGGAATACACCTTCGCGCAGACCTTCCCCACCGGCACCCACGCGATGTGGCTGTATTACTGGCTGGCGGCGTATGGCATCAACCCCTTCACCCAGGCCAAGGTCATCACCGTGCCGCCGCCGCAGATGGTCGCCAACATGCGGGTCGACAACATGGACGGCTTCTGCGTGGGCGAGCCGTGGGGTGCGCGCGCGATTCACGACAACATCGGCTTCACCGCGGTGACGACGCAGGACATCTGGAAGGATCACCCGGAGAAGGTGCTCGGCACCACCGCCGAGTTCGTGCAGAAATATCCGAACACGGCGCGCGCGATGGTGGCGGCCATTCTCGATGCATCGAAGTACATCGACACCATGTCGAACCGCTCGGAAGTCGCGAAGATCATCTCGGCCAAGTCCTACGTCAACACCGACTTCGACTCGATCGAAGACCGCATGCTCGGCCAGTACGACAACGGCATCGGCAGGAAGTGGCAGGACCCCAACTACATGAAGTTCTACAACGGCGGCGCGGTCGGCTTCCCCTACCTGTCCGACGGCATGTGGTTCCTCACCCAGCACAAGCGCTGGGGACTGCTGAAAGAGCATCCGGATTACCTGGCCGTGGCGAAGAAGGTCAACCGCATCGACATCTACAAGCAGGCCGCCGCGATGACGAAGACGCCGCTGCCGAAGTCCGACATGCGCAGCAGCAAGCTGATCGACGGCGTGGTGTGGGATGGCAAGAACCCCAAGGCCTACGCGGATAGCTTCAAGATCAAGGCCTGATTGAAGAAAGGAATGGCCATGACCCCGGAAAAAATTGCACTGGTACGCAGCAGCAGGCAGCAGGTGCTGCCGATCAAGGACACGGCAGCCCAGCTGTTCGAGGTGTGGGCGGAAGCCGCCGCCACGCTGGCATCAGCCATGAAGTAGGCCGCCGCCGCCGCGTAAACATCCAGGAGTGCGATATGAGTGCAGTCAATGCAACAACCGAAAATCTGAACGACATCCTGTCGGGCGAGGACATCGCCCCACCGCCCCCGGTGCCGGCGGCGGCCCTCCCCACCCGCCGCGTTCCCTATTTCGAAACCGAATCGGGCAAGCGCCTCGTCGAGAACACGCTGACCCTGTTCAGGAACGCCATCCCGCCCCTGCTCGGCATGCTGCTGTTCATCGGCCTGTGGGGACTGACCGCCCATAGCGTCAAGAACATCCCCGGCCCCGTGGAAACCTGGCATTCGGCGGTGGAACTGTTTTCCGATCCGTTCTACGACAACGGCCCCAACGACCAGGGCATCGGCTGGAATATCCTCAATTCGCTCTACCGCGTCGGCATGGGCTTCGGCGCCGCCGCGCTGGTGGGGATTCCACTCGGCTTCATGGTCGGCCGCTTCGACTTCCTCAACCGCATGCTGTCACCCATCATCAGCATCCTGCGCCCGGTATCACCGCTGGCCTGGCTGCCGATCGGCCTGCTGGTGCTGCAGAAGGCCGAGCCGGCGTCGATCTGGGTGATCTTCATCTCCAGCATCTGGCCGATGGTTCTGAACACCGCCGCCGGCGTGCAGCGCATCCCGCAGGACTACATGAACGTCGCGCGCGTGCTGAACCTGTCGGAGCTCAAGGTGTTCACCAAGATCCTGTTCCCGGCGGTGCTGCCCTATGTGCTCACCGGCGTGCGGCTGTCGATCGGCGTGGCCTGGCTGGTGATCGTCGCCGCCGAGATGCTCACCGGCGGCGTCGGCATCGGCTTCTGGGTATGGGACGAGTGGAACAACCTCAACGTCGCCCACATCATCATCGCCATCTTCATCGTCGGCATCGTCGGCCTGCTGCTCGAACAGGGGCTGATGCTGCTGGCAAAGCGGTTTTCCTACGAGTAAGGCGTAAGGAGTGAGGCGTGAGGCGAACCCGCACGCACGCCCTTCTTCACGCCTGACGCCTCGCCCCTCACGGAGAAAGACATGCAATCCTACGTCCAGATCGAAAACGCCGGCATGGTGTTCAGTACCAAGAAAGGCAAGTTCACCGCGCTCACCGACATCAACCTCAACATCGATGAGGGCGAGTTCATTGCGCTGATCGGCCATTCCGGCTGCGGCAAGTCCACGCTGCTGAACCTGGTGGCGGGGCTGCTCGACGCCACCGACGGCGTGCTGCTGCTCGCCAACAAGGAAATCAGGGGCCCGGGGCCGGAGCGTTCGGTAGTGTTCCAGAACCACTCGCTGCTGCCTTGGCTCACCGCGTTCGAGAACGTCTACCTCGCGGTGGAAAAGGTGTTCGGCGCCAGCGAATCGAAGGCTCAGCTGAAGGCACGTACCACGGCCGCGCTCGAGCTCGTCGGCCTGACTCACGCCGCCAACAAGCTGCCGGGCGAGATTTCCGGCGGCATGAAGCAGCGCGTCGGTATTGCCCGCGCGCTGGCGATGGAGCCGAAAGTGCTACTGATGGACGAACCCTTCGGGGCGCTCGACGCGCTGACCCGCGCCCACCTGCAGGACGAACTGATGAAAATCGTCGCGGCAACGCAGAGCACGGTCATCATGGTCACCCACGACGTCGACGAGGCGGTGCTGCTGTCCGACCGCATCGTGATGATGACCAACGGCCCGGCCGCGACCATCGGCGAAATCCTCAGCGTGGACCTGCCGCGCCCGCGCGACCGCCTCGCGCTGGCGCACGACCCGCACTATCACGCGCTGCGCAGCCAGGTGCTGGAATTCCTCTACAGCCGCCAGATGCGGCCCAAAGAAGCGGCCTGAACGCGCGTCCGGGGCAGCCCGCGGTTGCCCCGCGTGGCCGGTGCGGCTAGACTCTCGGGGTTGCTTTCGAACCGTCCGTTTTGTGAATTTCCAGACCCCTGCCCGCCATGCCGCGCCGACGTGAGCCCCGCCCCGCGCCCGCGCTGGAACTGAAGACCACGCGGCTCGCCGGGATCCAGGTCATCCTCAACAGCGCCGAGCACGCCGCGCTGGATACCCATATTTCCACGCTGTTCGCCGCGACGCCGGATTTCTTCGGCGGCGAGCCGGCGGTATTCGAATGCGGACGCCTACCGGCGGACGCGCCTTCGCCCGACTGGGGCTGGCTGGCGCAGGAACTGAAGAGCCGGGGTCTGAACCCGTTTGCGGTGCAGAACGCGTCGGCCGAACTGGCCGCCAGCGCTAGACAGGCAGGACTGCTGGTGCTGAACGATGTGGCGCCTGCGCCGGCCATCGTCGCCGCCGAAGCGGCCCCCGCGCCGGAACCTGAACCGGTCGCCGAACCGGCATCGGCGGCCGAACCCGCAGCGGAGCCGGCCGCAGCTTCCGCCACCCGCATCATCGACAAGCCGCTGCGCTCCGGCCAGCGTGTCTACGCGGCCGGCGGCGACATCGTCGTGCTGGCCGCGGTCAACCCCGGCGCGGAAGTGATCGCCGACGGCAGCATCCACGTCTATGCGCCGCTCAAGGGAAAAGCACTCGCGGGCGCGCGCGGCGACACCTCGGCGCGGATTTTCACCACGTATCTCGAAGCCGAACTGGTGTCGATCGCCGGCGTGTACCGCACCTTCGAAACCGCGCCGGACGCCGCCGTGGCGAAGAAGCCGGCGCAGATCCGCCTGGCCGACACCAGCCAGATCGTCATTGAACCTCTCTAACCTCACGTAAAAAAAGGAAGCTCCGTGACCACCATCATCACTGTCACCTCCGGCAAGGGCGGCGTCGGCAAGACCACCACCAGCGCCTCGATCGCCAGCGGCCTCGCGCTGCGCGGCTTCAAGACGGCCGTGATCGACTTCGACGTGGGCCTCAGGAACCTCGACCTCATCATGGGTTGCGAGCGCCGCGTGGTGTACGACTTCGTCAACGTCATCCAGGGCGACGCCAACCTGCACCAGGCATTGATCAAGGACAAGCACTGCGACAACCTGTTCGTGCTGCCCGCCTCGCAGACGCGCGACAAGGATGCACTCACCGAGGAAGGCGTGGAGAAGGTGCTGAAGGAACTGGAACACCAGGGCTTCGACTACATCGTCTGCGATTCGCCCGCCGGCATCGAACACGGCGCGGTCATGGCGCTGACCTTCGCCGACGAGGCGATCGTCGTCACCAACCCCGAGGTCTCATCGGTGCGCGACTCCGACCGCATCCTCGGCATCATCCAGTCGAAGAGCCGCCGCGCCATCGAAGGCCGCGAGCCGGTGAAGGAGCACCTGCTGGTCACGCGCTATTCGCCGAAGCGCGCGCACGAAGGCGAGATGCTGACCTACACCGACATCCAGGAACTGCTGCGGATTCCGCTGCTGGGCGTCATTCCCGAATCCGAGGCCGTGCTGCAGGCCTCCAACCAGGGCATCCCCGCGATCCACCAGAAAGGCACGCCGGTGGCCGACGCCTACCAGGATGCGATCGCCCGCTTCCTCGGCGAAGAACACCCGCTGCGCTTCGTCGAGTACGAGAAGCCGGGCCTGATCAAGCGTCTGTTCGGAGGCAAGTGACATGTCCTGGCTCTCCCTCATTTTCGGCGAAAAGAAAGCCACTGCCTCGGTCGCCAAAGAGCGCCTGCAACTCATCATCGCGCACGAACGCGCCTGCGCGTCCGGCCCGGATTTCCTGCCTGAGCTGCAAAAGGATCTGGTTGCGGTGATTTCCAAATACTTCCCGGTCAACCCCGACGACATCAAGGTTGGGCTCGAGAAGCAGGGCAACTACGAAGTACTCGAAGTCAACATCGTGCTGCCCGAGGGGCGTTGATCCCCCTGGGATCGAGGGAGGGGGCACTGGACTTCACGCAGTGGCGCTGACCGCTTCAGTGAAATCCAGCCACACCCGGCCCGCTTCGACTCTCACTGCGAATTCGCGCGCGCAGCCATGATCCGGCGCCACCGCACAACCGGAATCCAGCTCGATGTTCCAGTTGTGCATCGGACAGGCGACCTTCCTGCCATGCACGATCCCCTGCGACAGCGGACCACCCTTGTGCGGGCAACGGTCCTCCAGCGCGAAGATCTCATCGTCGGCGGTACGGAACACGGCAATATCCAGACTGCCGTGGCGCACCACGCGTGCGCCGAGTTTGGGGATGTCGTCCACATCCAGGATGTCAGTCCAGTTATTCATCGTGTGCTTCCTTCATGCGGCGACGGTTTCGAATTCATGCTTGAGCTTGCCTTCCCTGGCACGCTCGACCCAGGGATCGCGCTCGACCGACAGCGCGAACAGCAGACGCTCGTATAGCGCGCGCCGGTTGTCGGCATCGTCGAGAATTTTCTTTTTCACATAGTCGAGGCCGACGCGCTCGACGTAGTGGACGGTGCGGTCGAGGTAGCGCGCCTCCTCGCGGTACAGCTGCAGGAAGGCGCCGGAATACTCGATCACCTCGTCGGGCGTCTTCACCTTGACCAGGAACTGTGCGACCTCGGTCTTGATGCCGCCGTTGCCGGCGACGTAGATCTCCCAGCCGGAATCGACGCCGATGATGCCGACGTCCTTGATCGCGACCTCGGCACAGTTGCGCGGGCAGCCCGACACCGCGAGCTTGACCTTGTGCGGCGCCCACATCTTGAAGAACACCTTCTCGAGGTCGATGCCCATCTGCGTCGAATCCTGCGTGCCGAAACGGCACCACTCGGAGCCGACGCAGGTCTTCACCGTGCGCAGGGCCTTGCCGTAGGCGTGGCCGGACGGCATGTCGAGATCGGCCCACACCTTCGGCAGGTCCTCCTTCTTCACGCCCAAGAGATCGATGCGCTGGCCGCCGGTGACCTTGACCGAAGGGATGGCATATTTCTCGGCGACCTCGGCGATGCGGCGCAGCTCGGCCGGCGTGGTCTGCCCGCCCCACATGCGCGGGATCACCGAATAAGTGCCGTCGCGCTGGATGTTGGCGTGGGCGCGCTCGTTGATGAAGCGCGACTGCGGATCGTCTTCCGCCTCGCCCGGCCAAGTCGAGATCAGGTAGTAGTTGAGCGCCGGGCGGCAGCTGGCGCAGCCATTCGGCGTGCGCCATTCCATGAACTGCATCACCTGCGGAATCGTCAGCAGCTTGTTCTCACGGATCGCCTCGCGCACCGCCTCGTGGGTGTGGTCGGTGCAGCCGCACATCGACTTCGTCTTCGGCGCGGCCGAATAGTCGCCGCCGGCGGTCACCGCAAGGATCTGCTCGACGAGGCCGGTGCATGAGCCGCACGACGACGAGGCCTTGGTGTGCTTCCTCACGTCCTCCAGCGTGAACAGCCCCTTCTCGCGGATCGCCTTGACGATGTCGCCTTTACAAATTCCATTGCAGCCGCACACCTCCATGTCGTCGGTCATCGTCGCAGCCTTGTTGATGCCCTGATGGCCGAGGTTGCCGCAGTGGTCCTGGCCGAACATCAGGTGGTCGCGCAGCTCGGACACGTTCTTGCCGTCCCGCAGCAGCGAGAAATACCAGGCGCCGTCGACGGTGTCGCCATACATCACGCCGCCGACCAGCTTGTTGTCCTTGAGGACCAGTTTTTTATACACGCCGCCGAGGGGATCGGAATACAGGATGGACTCGGTGCCCTCGCCGCCGATGAAATCGCCGGCCGAGAAGAGATCGATGCCGGTGACTTTGAGTTTGGTCGACGTGACCGAACCCTGGTAGCGGCCGATGCCGTAATGCGCGAGATGGTTGGCGCACACCTTGGCCTGCTCGAACAGCGGTGCGACCAGTCCGTAGGCGACGCCACGGTGGGCGGCGCATTCCCCGATGGAATAGATGCGCGGATCGAAGGTCTGCATGGTGTCGTTGACGACGATGCCGCGGTTGCAGTGCAGGCCGGCGGATTCGGCAAGCTCGGTGTTGGGACGGATGCCGACGGCCATCACCACCAGATCGGCGGGGGCGGAATCGCCATCCTTGAACTTGATCGCCGCCACCCGCCCGGACTCGCCCTGCACCAGTTCCGCCGTCTGCTTTTGCAGCAGGAACTTCATGCCTTTTTCTTCCAGGCTCTTCTGCAGCAGGCGTGCGGCGGGTTCGTCGAGCTGGCGTTCCATCAGCCAAGGGCCGATATGCACCACGGCCACATCCATGCCGCGCTTCATCAGGCCGTTGGCGGCTTCCAGCCCCAGCAGGCCGCCGCCGATGACGACCGCGTGCTTGTACTGGCTGGACGCACGGATCATCGCGTCGACGTCGGCGATGTCGCGGAAGCTGATCACGCCGGGCAGGTCGGCGCCGGGTACCGGCAGGATGAAGGGATTGGAACCGGTGGCGAGCAGCAAGCGGTCGTAGTCGGCGCGGGTGCCGTCCTCGGCTTCGACAAATCGGGCGGAGCGGTCGATCTTCACCACCTTGCGGCCCATGTGGAGATGGATGCCGTTTTCCGCATACCAGTCGGTGGGATTGAGGATGATGTCGTCGACCGTCTGCTCGCCTGCCAGCACCGGCGACAGCAGGATGCGGTTGTAGTTGGGATGCGGTTCGGCGCCGAACACCGTAATGTCGTAGAGGTCGGGCGCCAGCTTCAGCAGCTCTTCGAGGGTGCGCACCCCCGCCATGCCATTGCCGACCATGACCAGTTTCATTTTGGGACCGCGTCCCATGGGCGTACTCATATCCATATCACCACTCCAAACGGAAGACCAAAAGTGATGACCGAGATACGCCGTTGCATTCGGTCTGCTTGCTACGATACCTAGCAATCGCTATGCCATGGTGAGGGCACCCACTGGACACCTTGTTTTTTCAGGGTTTCAGCGGCGTGTCTCGAAAACCCGCCGCTGCGATGCGCACCATCGTGGTGCCTGATCGCCTGCCATGCACCGAAGCTAGGCCGCTACCCGGCCGAAGCCGTTGATGGCGGTGATGGCGCGCGCCTGGTTGAGGTCTTCGGTATACCCCGCCGCAAACAGGCAGACCGCCAGCTGATTGCGAATCGGCAGCGGCAACGGCAGATGATCATGCATGACCTGATCCGTCCAGGCGCCGGTTGCCCGCGCATCCAGTTCCGGAAGGTTCGCCAGCAGCGACGATGCGGGCTGGGCCTCGTACACCCGCTCCCCCTGCCCGTCCTGCACCAGCACCATGTCCGGCCGCTGCGACGGGTCGGCAAACGCCTCGCCCTCGCAGCCCTGCAGCAGCAAGGCGTGTCCGCCCAGGGCTTCCAGCACGGCACGCGTCGGCGCAACGTCCCCATCCGAGATCACGGGCGTCACCCGCACCGAACGCTCGCCCAGTATGTCGACCAGTGCCGCCAGACGCGTCACCCAGCCGTCGATACCCAGCCGCGCGCGCAAGGCCAGCAGCGCGGCCAGTCCGGGACTCAGCAAGGCTACCGGCGCGAAGGCGATGCCGTCATCCTGCAGCGCAGCATTGACCTGGGCCACCGTACTGCAGGGCATGATGCCGAGCTCGCGCAGGACGTAAGCCGCGGCCGTCCCGCCACCCCCTTCGAGCACGCCATGGATCAGCACCGGTATGCCGAAACTCCTCAACAGCAGCGCCAGCAACGGCGTGAGATGCGGCTGCGTACGCACGCCGTGATAGGTAGGCAGCACCACGGTGCGGAACGGCCCTGTCGGCGCAACGAAATCCGGCAAGCGTTCGGCCAGTGCGGCATGCATGCCGAGCCAGGCGTCCAGTCCCGGATCGTGCTGGTTGAACGCGACCAGAAATGCGGCCGTCTCCAGTTCCGGCACGCCGCCATCGAGCAGCGCCGCGCCCAGCGCACGCGCATCGACAAAGCCCAGTCCTTCGCCGGCTTCGATCTGGCGGATCAGGGTCGCGTAGCTCATGAAATGACGGAGCCCATTGAAGTGGCGTAACTCATGCCGCCGCCCGATTCCCGGCGAGCAGCCGTTTCAATTCCGGCACGCACGAGCCACACTCGGTGCCGCATTTCAGCGTGGCCTGCAGCGCGGCCAGATCGGCCCCTGCCGCGATCGCAGCGACGATGTCCGGCTCCGCCACGTTCAGGCAGTTGCACACGATGCGACCGCGGCCGGCCCCGCCGGCCGGCGGGCGCGCCACCGGCGCCAGCATCCAGTTGCGCAGCGAAGCGGCATCCACGCCTTCCACGATGACATCCCGCAGCCAATCGAAGGCGGCCGTCTCACCGGTGAGACGTGCGGCGACGACCTTGCCCGACTCGACGCGCACACGTTTGGAAATGCCGCGCGGACTGTCCTGGTAATGCATCACCGCGAGCGGATCGTCCAGCCCAAGCGCGGTATCGAGCGCCGCCAGCAGTCCATCCGGCAGCGGCTGCGTATGCGCCAGGTGCAAGGTCAGCACGTCGCGCTCGCGCCCTGCCAGCCCGGCGGCCGCGTAATCGCAGGCACGCAGCAGCGGCTGCACGGCATCGAGCAGCTTCGCGCCGTCGCCCACCGCCAGCGCGGCCATGCGCCAGGGCAGCTCGGCCTTCGCCACCTGCACCGCGGCATGCTTAAGTTCCGGCTGCTTCGACATCGCATCGAAAGTCGGCAGGGTCAGCGCATTGATCCCCAGTCCACCCATGAAGCGTGCACCCCAATGCATCGGTAGGAAACATTGCCCGGGACGCAGGCTCTCGCTGGCTTCGACCGCCACCACCACGTCGCCGCGACGGCTTTTCACGCGCACCAGGTCGCCTGGGTTCAACCGGCGCAGTTCCATGTCGCGCGTTGCCATCGACAGCAGCGGCGTGTCGGCATGAGCGAACAGACGCGCGACGCGGCCGGTGCGGCTCATCGCGTGCCACTGGTCGCGCAGGCGGCCGGTATTGAGGTGCAAGGGATAGCGCGCGTCGATCGCCTCGGCCACCGGGCGATACGGCACGGCATGAAAATGTGCACGTCCGCTGGCGGTGGGATAGACGCCGTCGGCGTACAGGCGCGGCTGGCCGACCGACGCGCCCTCGGGAAACGGCCATTGCTGCGGCGCCTGATCCAGCAATGCATAGGACAGGCCCGTGATGTCGAGATCGCGCCCGCGCGTGGTCTCGCGATGTTCGTTGAACACGGCTTCGGCGCTGTCGTAGGGAAACAGCCGCGCGCCCTCGCCCGGCATCAGCCGGTGTGCAAATTCAGTTGCGATGACCCAGTCGGCACGGGCCTCGCCCGGCGGCGGCACCGCCGCGTGCACGCGCGAAATGCAGCGTTCGGAATTGGTCATGGTGCCGTCCTGCTCGCCCCAGCTGGCGGCCGGCAACAGCACGTCGGCGAACGCCACGGTCTCGGTATCGGCAAACGCCTCCTGCACCACCACGCATTCGGCCGCCTGCAGGGCATCATGGACCAGACGCTGATCAGGCAGCGATTGCGCGGGATTGGTGCAGGCGATCCAGATCGCCTTGATTTCGCCGCGGCGCACGGCCTCGAACATTTCCACCGCGGTCTTGCCCGGCGTCGCCGGCACCGCGTCCACCCCCCACAGGCGCGCGACCTCGGCACGGTGTTCGGGGTCGGCAAGATCGCGATGTGCGGACAGCAGATTGGCCAGCCCGCCGACCTCGCGCCCGCCCATCGCGTTGGGCTGGCCGGTGAGCGACAGCGGCGCGGCGCCCGGCTTGCCGATCTGGCCCGTGGCCAGGTGCAGATTGATCAGCGCGGCATTCTTGTCGACACCGCAGCTCGACTGATTCAGGCCCTGGCAATACAGCGACAGCGTCGGCCCGGCGGCGAACCAGCGCGCCGCCTGCACGATGTCGGCCGCCGCCACGCCGCAGATCGGCGCCATTTTTTCCGGCGTGTAGTCGCGCACCTGGTCGCGCAATGCCTCCCAGCCTTCGGTGTGCGCGGCGATGGCCTCGCGGTCGAGCAGGTCTTCCCACAGCATCACGTTCAGCATGGCGTGATACAGCGCGACGTCGGTACCGGGCAGGATCGCGAGATGCAGGTCGGCCTCGGCCGCGGTGTCGGTGCGGCGCGGATCGACCACGACCAGCTTCAGGTCCGGGTTGGCCTTGCGCGCCGCCTCGATGCGGCGGAACAGGATCGGATGCGCATAGGCCGTGTTCGATCCGGCGATGAAAATCGTGCCGGCGTGATCGATGTCGTCGTAGCAGCCCGGCGGCGAATCGGCACCCAGCGTGACCTTGTAGCCCGCCACCGCGGACGACATGCACAGGCGCGAATTGGTGTCGACGTTGTTGGTGCCGATCAGCCCCTTGGCGAGCTTGTTGAAGACGTAATACGCCTCGGTGGTGAGCTGTCCGGAAATATAGAACGCCACCGCGTCGGGGCCGTGTTCCTGGATGACCGCACGGAATTTCTCGGCGACATGGTCGAGCGCCGTGTCCCAGCCCACGCGCTGGCGCGGCGCGGTCCTGTCGACCCGCAGTTCGGGATACAGCGCACGCCCGCTCGCAGCCGCCGACAGGGCGAGCGTCGCGCCCTTGGTGCAGAGTTTTCCCCGGTTCGCCGGATGCGCGGGATCGCCGCGCACGCCGGTGATCTTCCCCGCGTCGGCTTCGATCAACACCCCGCAACCGGTGCCGCAATAACAGCAGACAGATGAAACGACAGACATGATGACTCCTTGCCCTGTCCGTCAGCAGGGTCTGTGCCAAGGCGATACTGCGTAATGAATTCAAGGATTTGATGAAATTCCGTAGGGCGCGATATGGGGGGTACGCTCAACTGCAGTGCATGGATGGGGGGATACGCTGCAAATTGGTGCAACGGGTGGCAGTCCGAACGCAGACGATCAAGCAAATAACTGAGGCCAGTCGCCATCGGCCGAGGTGGACGCGCAAGTCCAGGCGAAGAATGCGACTGAACCTGGGAGGACGTCGCCGTTTGGCATATAGAACAAACGGAGTTATTGGCTATAAAGAGACTCGGCAATTCGCATATGCCGCCCAAGAAAACAGAATGGCATTCGTTCCCGAAAACAATGAAACAAGGAGGCCGGAGTGAACAGTAAAGATTTGATCGTGAATTGACCCATCCTTCTCTTTATTTCATTCGAATCACGCAAGTCCATGAAGTTAGTCAGATTTCATTCATGGTGCCCGATGCCACGGTTGGCCGGCGGTCGGACTCCGCGAGGTTTCGTCGCGCGGGCGGTGCAGATGGAGGGCGTCGCATCGCGGCATCCTCCTGCTACGCAGGAGCGCGGCGATCGTTCAAACACGGCGGCAAGCGTGCCGAGGCCATTCTTGCACGGCCCCGGCGGGCATCGCCCAACGAGGAGTTCTGCGATGTCTACCACAATCGATTCGATGCGCGCCCTGGCGCGCGCGTTTGCCGGCGCGGCAGGCCTCATGCTTGCGGGCGCTGTCTGGGCACAGTCACCCCCGCTCGGGCCGCCGCTCATCACCGTGGACAAGACCGATCTGAGCGCGGGCGTGCTGACCGGCATGGTGAACCTGCAAGTCAAGCAGGTGGTGGACGAAAACAATGCCAGCCTCGCGGCGCACGGTAAGGACGCTCGCGTGTCCGCCGGGCCGGTGCAGTTCAATTCTCCCTACATCATTGCCACACAGCACACCAACCAGCCCAACGAATGGATGGTCACCTTGCCGGTCATGATCAACATCCACGTGCATGTGCCGCACTGGTTCGATCGCGACGTTTTCGTTCCGCTCAATCTGAACGTTACTTGCAACGGCTGGCAGACGGGCGTAGGCAATCTCAAGGTGGATCCGCAGTTCGGGCCGCCCAGTTTCGAGGGCGGCAGCTGGGTCGAAGACGCGCCTGGTCTGGCCCTGATCAAGGACGCCGTGAATGCGCAAGTGCGCAGCAGCTTCAACCTGCCGGCCGCCATGTCGCAGCTCCTCAGCCCCTGCGTCAGCCTGGGCGTGGCGCAGGGCACCGGTCCCAACGATAAGTTTGCGGCGATCCTCTTCGACCTGCCGCCGACAACCGGCGGCGGCCCTACCCGGGGGCATCTGGGCGACGTCACCGGGGCGCTCAAACCTCACATCACCGTGACCTATATCAGCCTCAAGCGACTGGTGGCGCATGCCCTGCCCGGCGGCACCGTCCTCTATCAACCCACGGAAAACATCGTGCTGGACACCTATGCCGATTTCACGCAGCGCGTGAGCTCTGCACTCACGCTCAAAGAAAACGACGTCGTGACCCTCAATATGCCGCCCGCCGTGATTCAACCGCCCTTGTTCGACAAGCTGGTGGTCATCGCCAATGTCAATCAGGAAGGCGCGAGCAGTATCCAGGACAGCGCCTTCGACGTCTTCCCCCAGACGGCGAACTATGGCCCCGGTCGCCACACGCTTCAAATCACCAAGACCTATAGCCAGCCGCCCGGCCCCGGCCACACCAAGCCGCTCATCGTGCACGTTCCGGCCTACGAGCTGACCTATGACGTGAGCTATCAGGGCGTGCCCGTGATCAGGGTTCAATGAGGCAGGCGTCATCGCAATAGCGCTCAGGATCGCTAGGACTGTCTCATGTTCGGCCAATGGCGCCGCCGGCCTCTTAACCTGCTGCGTCCGCTGTATCCGCAAAACCGGCCGTTGACGGGCCTCTCGTTCCTGAACGACTGCTTTACCCGGTTCAGACGTCAGAGCCCGACCCGAAGCAGCCACACAACGTGTCGAGTGATGCCACCACGAGGCCCGGGGGCGGTTCAGCCCTAAATCGCGCTGTCATGCTTTGGCGTTGGTGTTTCAAGGGTGCTTATTCAGCGAAGTCCCCCATGCCTCCCTGCACGGTGGAGGCACCGAACCGCCCTAGCCCCATTTCCACCAGCCCTTCGGGACGGCGCACCAGAAACAGGGCTTCCAGCCCCATGCGCTGCGCCAGGCCCAAGCCTTCTCCAGGGCCGGCCACCAGCAGTGCGGTGGCCCAGGCGTCCGCGTGCATGCAGGTGCGCGCCAGCACGGTGACCGATGCGACGGCATTGTTCACGGGTGCAGCGCGGCGCGCGTCCATGGTGTGTGCGAGGCGCGCATCACCCACCTGTAGATAGCGCCGGTAGTCGCCTGATGTAGCCACGGCCAGGTCCTGCAGTTCGATGACTCCGTGAACCGCGCGAAGCCCAGTCTCGGGCTGCTCCAGCGCCACGGCCCAGGGCGCGCCGCTGGCCTGGGCGCCCACTGCGCGCAGCTCACCATCAAGCGCCACCAGTGCATGCTGCACCCCGTGCTGCTGCAGTACGGCGGCCATGCGGTCTACCGCGTAGCCCTTGGCAATGCCGCACAGGTCGAGCTGCAGGGGGGCGCGCTTGCGGGCGCGGCCTGCGGGCCGGTCGAGTTCCAGGCACGCGTGCGTAGGGCGCGGCGCGAGCTGGCGTGCGGTGCGGATCGCCTCAGCGTCGGGCGCATCGCGCACCGCGCCAAAGCCCCAGGCATCGACCAGCGCGCCGACGCCCGGATCAAACGCGCCGGCACTGAGACGGTGAATATCGAGCGCGCAGGCCAGCACCTCCAGTATTTCGGCGGGCAGTTCGACCCAGGCGTCCACGGGCGCACGGTTCAGGCGCATGAGGTCGCTATCAGGCTTCCAGGGAGACATCTGCTCGTCCACCTGCTGCACTGCGGTTGCGAGGTCCCGGTGCAGGGCCGCCAAGTCCAGGCTGGCGTCGGCGTCCACACTGGCGGACCAGCGCGTGCCCATGGTCGGGCCGTGCAGGGTGGTTCTTTTGCAGAGCGCAGGTTCAGAAGACATCTTCGGCATAGCGTTCCTTCGCTTTGAGCTGCGATATGCTCAACCGCAGCGGCGCCAGCACGGCGTCCAACGTCTTGGCCACGTCGCGCGCCATGGCGCGGCTGCCGCAGACACGCACGATGGCGCCCTGGGCCACCAAGTCGCGCAGGCGCTCGGCGTCGCGGCGCAGGGCATCCTGCACATAGCCACCCCCTTCCGGTATGCGCGAGAACACCGTCTCCACACTGGCCAGGCGTCCTTCGCCGAGCCAGTGCCGGATCTCGGGGCCGAAGTAAAAATCCCGCTCAGGATCGCGCCCACCAAAGTACAGGTGCATGGGGGTGTGCCGGTCGTTGCGGCGGATGAAGCCTGCCAAGGGCGCCACCCCCGTGCCCGCCCCGATCAGCAGCACGGGCCGCCGCGTGCGCGGCAGCGCAAAGCCGGGATTGGATCGGATGTACGCGGCGATGTGGTCGCCCGGCTTCAGGCCCAGCAGGTGCGTCGAGCACAGGCCGCCGGGCATCTGGCGCACGCAGATTTCCAGAAACCCGTCTTCCCAGCCCGACGCCAGCGAGTAGTAGCGTGGCACGGCGGAGCCCGGCGGCACGATGCCCACGAGGTCGCCTGCTGCAAAGTGCGCCAGATCGTGCCCGTGCAGGTGCTTCCCACCGCTCTGCGCGGGCCACGCAAAGCGCAGGATCGCCGTGGGCTGGTCGACGAGCCCCGGGTAGTCCTGGCGCGTCACGAGCGTGAGTGCCGTGGTGGGCGGCATGCGCGGCACATGCTCCAGCACCAGGGATTCGCCGAGCACCTGCGCCAGACCCTGTCCCCAGCGCGCGAACTGCTGGCTCGATTGCTGGTGGATGCACTCCAGCGGCAGCAGCGCGGGCCAACCCTGTGCACGCAGCGTTTTCTCCAGCGCCTCGGCAAAGGCGCAGAAGGCCGGGTATTGCCGGTCGCCAAAGCCCAGCACCGTCACCGGCACGGCGCTGGCGCCGAGCTTTGCCATGCGCTCCAAGGCATGGCTGGCGTGAGTCGGAGCTTGGCCCTCGCCATAGGTTGCGGCGAGCACAAACACCTGCCGCGTGGCGGCTGTGGTCTGGAAAAGCTCCAGTGCGCCGGTGTACACGCGGTGACCGTTGTGGCTCAGCGCATCGTGCAACGTCTGGGCAAAGCCCCACGTGCTGCCACCTTCGCTGGCAACGAAGATGAGCACGTCGGCCTGTGCCAGCGGGCTGTTGTCCGTGATGTGCGGCGCCTGGCGGCGTGCCTGCCACCAGATGAAGACGCCCGACAGCCAGAACAACAGCACGCTGGCGCCCACGAGCGCGAGCACCACGGCCCAGGGCCAAGCCCCTTCACCCGTGTGCAGCACCAGCGCCCAGTCGTAGACGCGCTGCGCCAGGGTGACGTCCTGCCAGGCCAGCGTCTTTCCTGAGTAGCGGTCGATCCAGCCTTCGCCTTGGCCGGTGGCCACCTTCCAGGTGTCTTCAGGATCGGCAGCGTCGGGGAAATTCAGCTTACGCAAATCCCCCACGGAGAGGTTTTGCAGCATGGCAAGCTGCCCCACGGGCAGGGCCGTCTGGCCGGTGGCCACGGAGACCACGTCGGGCTCGGCCCCGGCGTCCAGCGCCACCAGTCCCAGGGTCGAGGCGCTCATGGTCAGCGCCGTGAGCGACGTCAGGCACAGCACCGCCAGCACCACCCGGCCCGTGACCACGTGGATGCGCTGCGCCAACGAGCCACGCACCCGTGCCGCCAGCCGCCGCCAGCCGCCCATGCGGCGCAGCAGCAGTACGAGGGCCGAGACGCACAGCCCCCCCATGGCCAGCGCAATGCCCGCCGCCCCCCAACGCCCGGCGTCGCCCAGGAGCAGCGAGCGGTGCAGGTTCTTCACCCAGCGCGGCAGCGCCGAAGGCTGCCAAGCGCCCAGCACCCGACCATCGGCCGGGTCCACGTAGTGCGCCTGCGCCTGGTCGCCGACAAAGCCGAACACCACGATGGCGCCCGAGGGCAGGTGTCGAATTTCCTCCGCACCCGGGACGGTGCGTGTCACGCGCTCCACCAGCGTGGCCACGGACAGGTCGTCCGGCGCGGCGGGTGCCTGCCACGCCTGCTGCACCGGATCGAACGCCAGGATGGCGCCGGTAATGCCCAGTACCACGGCCAGGGTGCCTATCGTCAGGCCCAGCCAGCGGTGGATTGACTTCCAGTCCATGCGCGCGTCCTTTACCGCAGTTGGAAGGTCAGCGTCTGGATGTACTGCTTGCCAGCCTGCGGTTTGCCGATGTTGCCGGTGGACAGCGGCACGCGCACGTCCGACGGGCTGTCGCGCATGTCTTCCACGGCCGCGTCGAGGCGGATTTCGTAGCCTGCGTCAATCAGTGCCTCGGCCAGGTCGGCCGTGACCTTGAGCGTGCGCCCCGCGCCCACACTGGCGCCGGTCACGCCATTCAAACGCTTGGCGTCACCGGCGGACAGCCGATTCCAGTTCGACAGGTGTTTGTAGTACTTGGCCTTGCCGCCGGCCACCCACAGCGTGCGCACATAGGCGCCCTTGGCGTCGGTCAGGTACGCGGCCAGGTAGGCGCCGTCGCCGCCGTAGTTCTTGAGCTGGGCGGTCAGCGTGAGCTGGCGGCTGTGCGCCAGGGCGGGAACGGCCAGCGCGCAGGCGGCGGCCAACGTGGTCAAGAGAGGTTTGGACATGAGGGTTCTCCAATGGTGGTGGTTACTCGGTCTGGCCGCGCGGTGCGGTGCCAGGGGTGAATGGGGGCGATGGCGCGGTGGCGCCGTCTGGTTGCGGCGCGGCGTGCTCACGGTCGCGCTCCCGGGAACGCTGGCGGTTCCCTTGCTTCATCGTCAATACCTTCAGGGTTTCCGGATCGATTTTGGCCTTGAAGATGCGGCCCTGGGCGTCCGTTCCGCGAATTTCGTAGCAGCCGTCGTCGATTTTCAGCCGCTGGATCTGCCAGCCCTGTCGGGCTGCCATCTGCCGCACGGCCTCGCGCGATTGCCAGCGATCCACCGGCGCATCGCAATCGTCATCGGCCAATGCGGGCAGGGCGGCCAGGCCAAGTGACAAGACCAGCAAGCCACGGCGCAGCGAGGATTGCATGACAAACGATTTGCGATGCGGGTGTTTCATGGAAAACTCCTTTTCACTACGTCAGCGCTTATATCGGCTTACGGCACCACGTCGAACTCACACAATAGGCCAGGAGCGGCCGGTCGGGTCCGCCCTGCCTCCCTTAGCGGTCAACGTTTGACATGGGAGGGTCAGGCGGCGTCGGTTGCCTTATGGTTGCTACGACGCTCAGCACCCCGGCAATATTGCATGGCTTCATGATTCTTCCTTTCGATCGAGCCCAGTCGACGCTGACTGTCCCTGCACTCTGAACTTCAAAACTTAAGACAGCCTGAACGCACGTCTGGGGTCCCATGGGCCGATGTCGTTCTTCCAGAAGCCGTAGGTCAAGCGGTAATCCCCATTTTTAGCAGTCGCCAGAAGTGGGGTTAAGTGGCACTGATTGTCAGATGGCCGGTTATTACATCAACGGACGGTCGATGAGCACGCCATGACCCGCCGCTTCGGGTCGAAAGTACGCGTTCGCTGCATTGGAAATGCCGCCGTTAAGTGTGTGCGTCTGACCTGTGACTGCTCAAGGCCTGCGGATGAAGGTTGATCAGAACCGGCTACCCGAAATGGCCGAGAACCGGACGTCATGCCCAACCGGACCGAATTGCTGCTCAGGATTGATACGGTCAATTTTCCCGCGTAACCAAAGTGGAAAACGCATCCAGGCCGTTGCCTGAAATCCCCGATTACTTCTGACTACTGGGCAGGGTTGATACCTGGAAGCGGTTGCCGCCGTTCCGTTTGGCTTCATACATCGCCTCGTCGGCATGGCGGATCAGTTGCGTGTAATCGTTGGAGTGTTCGGGATACAGCGCGATGCCGATGCTCGGCGGGGCGTGTACCGTATGCCCGGCCAGGTCGAAAGGCCGGTCGAGGGCCACCCGGATCTTCTCGGCGACCACTTCGGCGCACTCCGGAGGGGAAACGCCATTGAGCAGCACCAGGAATTCGTCGCCACCGACGCGGCCGATGGTGTCCGATTCGCGCACGCACTGTCGGAGGCGATGGGCGACTTCCTGCAGGAGGAGGTCGCCGACTTGATGTCCAAATACGTCGTTTACCTGCTTGAATTTGTCGAGGTCGAGATAGAGCAGGGCGAGCGGGGTCCGAAGCCGCTCTGCACAGCGCAGCGCGGTCTGCAGGCGATCGTGGAACAGTTCGCGGTTGGGTAGGCCGGTCAGCGGGTCGTGGCGTGCGATGTGCTGCAGCCAGGCTTCCATCTGCTTGCGTTCGATCACGGGCGCAACCTGGTTGGCGACAAACTGCAGCAGTTCGACATCCTCCAAGGTATAGCGGGCCTCGGCGTGATAGTTCTTCACCACGAGGGCCCCGATGACGCCCTTTTTCGCATTGAGTGGAACGCCCAGCCAGTTCAATGAATGTCCCTTGGCATCGGGCGTCAGCAGCAGGATTTGTCCGCCCCGGATGATCTCTTCGATCAGGGCGGTTGTAGCCGGTTCCATGTGCGACGAGTCGTGCTCATCGACCAGATACGGAAAGCTCAACGCAGCCTTGTCTTCATCGTAAAGCGACACGAAGAAATTGGCGGCGGGCAGCAAGCCACCGATGATCTGGTGTATTTGCTGAAACAGGGTGACGAGATCCTCAGCCCAGTGCGCAGCCTCGGAAATGTCATACAGGGCCGCCTGCATGGAGTCGGCGCGCTTGCGTTGAGTCACGTCGCGCGCCACGGCGACCCGCACCTGATCCGTCTCGGACCATCGGGCCGACCACATGACATGGACGATCTGGCCGTCCTTGCGCACATAGCGGTTCTCGAAATGGGGCTGGGGGTGGCCGGCGACAATCTCGGCCGCGGCCTGCAGCGTCCGCGGCCGGTCTTCATGGAATACAAAATCGATCATCGGCTTGCCGATCATCTCTTCGGGGGTGTAGCCGAAAATACGCTCGCACGCGGCGCTGACAAACACAAAGTGTCCCTGCATATCCACGACGCAGATGGCGTCGAGCAGCAGGTCCATGACGTTGTTGAGGGAAACGGGGCTATTCGGCTTCATGCAATCGCATCATGGGATGGGCAGCCGATCCGGATCGGTCATAAGGGCTTCATTGTTGCTGCATAGGATTTCTCGCTGCATATCCTGTCGAGTCACGGATCGCTCCCTGGAGCAGCCTTCAGGCTGTCCCTATTCTAGCCTGTGTGGCCGTGAACGCAGACACGCTGCCAGCGGCCGGGTAACGCGAATGACAAAAGTCACTCCACAATAGAAGATAGCCGTATTTGTATTGTCCCCGACTATTCGTTTCAACCCATTCATTTAGTCCGGAATAACCATGCCTTGTTCACACGATACGGTCGCCCAGGCCCGCGCCATTCTGGCCGGGGCACAGGAAAAAATCGACAGGCTCCGCAGCATGCAGCCGTATCTGATCGACCTGTCCCTGCGGGAGAACCCCGTTGGCGCACGCATAGGCCAGACGCTCGCAGACAAGCTGGCCATTCTCCCCAGGCTGCGCGAGTTCGGCTTCCGCAACATCCTGCTGGGTACGCTGGATTACGCCATGCCGGATGAACCGGAGGTCGACGACGATTTCATGATGCACCTGCGCGACCACCAGCTCGATATGAACGGCTGCTTCGCGTTCACCGACATCGGCATCGCGGCGGCCGACGGTACGTTCACGCCCTCGCCTTCGCAGCGCAAGCTGCAGGCCTATGGCGTACCCAATACCCTGCACGAAATCTATCTGAGCAAGGCAGGCATGGCCGGGCAGTATGACCTGGAGACACTGCGCCGCAGCCTGCCGGCCAGCATCGCGTGGCTCAACGCCAACATCCGCGGCGACGACGGCGGCCAGCCACGCATCCTGATCAATATCGTGGACGGCTGCGATGCCTTCGCGGAAGACCCCGATACGGCCTGTTCGATCCTGAGCCTGCTGGCCGAGCAGGCCATCGAAGGCATCAGCATTGAGGATGACCGCGGCACCTACCTGCCCTTCCAGGTGGGCGCGTTCGTCGCGGTGGCCCGCAGCTTCCTGCCACCGCCGCTGAAACTGCTGGTGCATATGCATGCCGGCGGCGGCTTCGAGAATGCGTCCGTGATCGAAGCGCTGCTCAACGGCGCGGATGGCGCCTGGGGCGGGCTGCCCAAGCGGGCGGCGATCATCGGCCATGCCTCGTTGGGCGAATTGATCGCCAATCTGGTGCGCGTGGGCAATCCGCACATGCAGGCCAGCTACCGCCTGGACCAGCTGCTGCAGTTGGCCACACGGCTTCAGGTGCTGGACGAGGAGGAGCCGGTCCCCGACGACCTTCCGATACTGGGCAACAACGCCTACCGCCTGCCGCTGAGTTTCTTCCGCCAGCAGGCGGGGCGCTTCATGGACCTGCCGCCGGAAGCCATCGGCGGCGCCTATCGGTATCGCATCTGCCCGGTCGTCAGCGATGCGGCGGTGATCGCCGGGCGCCTGGCGGAGGTCACGGGCCAGGCGGCGGAAAGCTTCCCGGAAGCCGTGCTGAACCGCATGATCCGGCTGATGCGCCGCGACCTGCGCGCCGGGAAACGGATCGCCTACGACGAGCCGGCGCAGCTGTTGCAGCTTTTTGCTCGCGCTTCGCAACGCTGAGGTGTATGGTCACCTCCCGGACGCACGGAATCCCTCGCCACGATGCGTCGTTGTATGCTGAACGGCGCGAACATATTTCCCTGCAGATCGGGTGTTTCCACAATGACTGATAGTTCAAAAGACACGGAAATCGACAGCGCGGTCTACAAGACCCTGCTGGAATCGACCCGGGCCATCCCCTGGAAGATCGACTGGCACACCATGCGTTTCGCCTACATCGGGCCGCAGATCGAGAGCCTGCTCGGCTGGTCGCCGGCAAGCTGGGCGACCGTGGAAGACTGGGCGACTCGGATCCATCCCGAAGACCGGGAGCGGGTGGTGAATTTCTGCGTCGCGCAGTCCAAGGCCGGAACCGACCACGAAGCCGACTACCGCGCCCTGACGCAGGACGGCGATCACGTCTGGATCCGCGACGTGGTGCACGTGGTCCGCAACGATGCCGGCGAGGTCGATGCCCTGGTCGGATTCATGTTCGACATCAGCGAGCGGAAAAAAACCGAGGAACAACTGGTCGTCCTGCAGAAGGAACTGGAGGCGCTGTCCTTCAAGGACGGCCTGACCGGCGTCGCCAACCGGCGCATGTTCGACAGCATCCTGGAAGAGGAATGGGCCCTTGCGCGGCGCAACAACCAGCCGCTGTCGGTCATCATGCTCGATATCGATTACTTCAAGCAGTACAACGACTGCTATGGCCACATCGAAGGGGATGCCTGCCTGAAACGGGTCGCCCAGACCCTGAGTTCGGCCGCGACCCGCGCGCGCGATCTCTTCGCCCGCTTCGGCGGGGAGGAATTTGTGCTGGTGCTGCCCGGAACCGACGAAGGGTCGGCGGCAAAGATCGCCGAGCGCTGCCGCAGCCTGATCTTCAAGGAACAGATCCCGCACGCGCAATCCCCGGTCAGCCAGATCCTCACCGTCAGCCTCGGGGTCGGCACGATCATTCCCTCGCACCAGGACGATCCGCTCGCGTTCGTCGAAACGGTGGACAAGCGACTTTACCAGGCGAAGCAACACGGCCGGAACTGCATCGTCAAAGGCAGTTGATCGCGCTTTTTCAACGCGCATCGAGGCTTGAGCGCCCCGCCGACAGCCCGTCCCCTCTCTTCCAAAGTCTGGACGCAATAAGGGGATGCATGGGTCTTGATTTGGCGGAATATGTATCTAGATTGGAAATGTAGCCGCAGTTGCGGCCGAGTTCGTTATCAGACAATCCGTTTGAAAGGAGACCATCATGGCCAATCTCTCACGTTACGATCCGTTGAATCTCGCCCGCATCGATCCCTTTGGCGACATCGACGACCTGCTCAAGGGCTTTTTCGTGCGGCCTGCGCTCTTCGAAGGCCAGCCGCAGATGCAGATCAAGATGGATGTGAAGGAAAACGACAATGCCTATACCGTGCATGCCGACATTCCGGGCGTGAAGAAGGACGACATCCACGTCAGCATCGAAGGCAACCAGGTTTCGATCAGCGCCGAAACCAAGATGGAGAAAGAAGAAAAAGAAGGCGAGAAAGTGCTGCGTTCGGAACGTTACAGCGGCAAGGTGTCGCGTAGCTTCACCCTGGCCCATGACGTCGACGAAGCCAAGGCCCAGGCCAAATACAACGATGGCGTACTGGAACTGACCCTGCCGAAGAAAGCAGTCAGTTCGGCCAGGAAGCTGGCAGTCCAGTAAAGCCCCGCCACGGAAGCCCGGCGCGGCGCCCTTCTTGAGGCGCCGCTTTTTTTTTGCCTCCCGCCCCTTTCCTACCCCGCAACCGGATCATTCATGGAAATCCTGCTTCTGACCGTCCTGATCGTATTGAATGGCGTATTCGCCATGTCGGAAATCGCATTGGTGACGTCGCGCCGGGCCCGACTCGCGCGGCTGGCCGACGAAGGCAACCGGGCGGCGTCCGTCGCCATCCAGTTGCACGACGACCCGACGCGTTTTCTGTCGACGGTCCAGGTCGGCATCACCTTGATCGGCATTCTCAATGGCATCATTGGCCAGGCTGCGCTGGCTGGCCCGTTGTCGGCCTGGCTGCAGACGCTGGGCATGGGAAACGAAGCGAGCGGGATCGTGGCCACTGCGCTGGTCGTGATCCTCATCACCTATGTCACGATCGTGATCGGCGAGCTGGTGCCCAAGCGCATCGGCCAGATCGATCCCGAGCGCATGGCCTGCCGCCTCGCCCGACCCATGCAATTTCTGGCGCAACTGGCTCGACCGTTCGTTCGCCTGCTGTCGGCCTCCACCGATGCGCTGCTGCGCCTGTTCGCCCGACGATCGTTCGCGCGCGAGGACATCATCGAGGAGGAAATCCATGCCTTGCTGCAGGAGGGGTCGGATACCGGCGAAATCGAACGGCAGGAGCATGAGATGGTGCGCAATGTGTTCCGTCTCGACGACCGCCCGATCGAGTCGCTGATGACACCACGCGCCGACATCATCTACCTCGACACCACGCTTCCGCTGGCAGACAACCTTCGCCGCATGGCCGAATCGGAGCACACCCGTTTCCCGGTCTGCCGTGACGGGCTCGACGAGGTGCTGGGCATCCTCAGCGCCAAGCAATTGCTTGACGCGATGCTGGCCGGTTCGTCACCCGGCCTGGAGGGTCCGCTGCAGCCCGCCGTATTCGTGCCGGAACGTCTCAGCGGCCTGGACCTGCTGGAACAGTTCCGCGCATCCGACACCCACCTGATGCTGGTCATCGACGAATATGGCGAGATCAACGGCCTGGTCACGCTGCAGGATGTGCTGGAGGTGGTGACCGGCGAATTCAAGCCGCGCAGCGCGGACGAAGCGTGGGCGGTGCAGCGCGGGGACGGCTCCTGGCTGCTCGACGGTCTCATCCCCATTCCGGAACTCAAGGACCGGCTGGGACTGAGAAGCGTGCCGGAAGAGGAACGCGGCCGCTACCACACGCTGAGCGGAATGGTGATGTGGCTGTCCGGGCGGCTGCCGCAGACGGGCGACGTGCTGACCTGGGAGAACTGGCGGCTGGAAGTGGTCGATCTCGACGGCAAGCGTATCGACAAAGTGCTCGCCACGCCGATTGCATCCATCGAATCCCCGTCGCCCGACACGCCTGGCGGGCCAACCTGATCCCGGCTACTGGGCGGGCACCACGACCGGCCTGTCACGGTAGGGATAATTCTTCAGACGCGTGTCCGTGCGCACGTGAGGCTGGGCGAGGGTCTTGGTCGGGTCGATCCAGTCTTGCCACTTGAAGTTCTCGATGACCTTGGCCTGGTAGCTTTCTTCAAGCGGATGCTCGAGGATGTCGTTGATATGCGCCCATTGCTGATAGCGCATGAGGTCGACCTGGTAAGGCGTCGGGCTGCCGCCGGCTTTTTTCACCACGGCCTTCAACACTTCCACGTCCTTCATCGTCACTTTGGGCTGCCAGGTCACCTTGCCGGGCAGCATGACCGGCTCGCCAGGGATGTTGTTGATGCCCTCCTTCCACGTCGCGAGCACCGCCACCTTGGTGTCTTCGCGGTACAGGACGATGGCATGGCTGTAGCGCTTGTCCCTGAAGAACCCCAGGTTGCCGTATTGCAACCGCGCCCCGGTGAGGAAGGCCACGGCATCCGACCAGCAAGGCGACTCGCCGCTGATGCCCCAGAGCACGCTGCGATCGATGATGCCGTCCGGGAAGAGGATCTTGAACGCCACCCAGGCGGCGTTGGCCGCGGTCGTCGTTCCTTCGCAGTCGTGGCCGTGGAAGCGAACCAGATCCTTGAGCGTGACCGGATAGGTATACGGGTAGTAACGGCCCTGTGTGCCTTGCGTGGCCAACATCTCGAAAACAGGTGCATAGGGTTTGGCAACCATCGACGCATACCAGGTCGGATTGCGGTCGGGGGCTTCGACGCCGGTCTCGACGAAGATCGTTTCGCCTTCCTTGTAGGTGGGCTCCGCAGCTTCGACCCCGGCCGCGCAAAGAAACGTGCTCAAGGCCCACATGGCCGGCTGGAAAAATATGCGCATGACTTTATCTCCCTGGTTATGGACTGCGATTTCGATCGCCGTTTGCGTCATGGGTCCGATCAGCCCCTTCCGCCCTGCACCACGAGCAATTCATCCCACGGCGCCACTGACGGGCACGCCTTGTTCAAGCAGCCTTGTCCAAGATGTTCGGGAGGGCAGAAAATTAGCCACGCGCACAGTCAGGTTACGCATAGGCAATCCCGCAAGCAGCATCCGCACCCCATGGCCTGTCTGCCAGCGCGCGCCTTGATAGGCGCCGCTTCCGTTTTTTACCCTTCTCCCTGTATAGCAGACTGGACCGGTTGAGCCAGCCAATGGCAAAGCGGCGGGACAGTACATGGTCCAAGCTGGCGTCGGCGAACGGCAGTCGCACGCATCGCCTGCCACCCAACTCAATACCGGGCGGCTGCGAGCGGGCGCGGCTGCACGACGAAGCCGGCAAACAGGGCGATAAGGACTTTGTTCATGGCAGCTTTCTTGCGGGCAGGCTCAAGCGTCGGCAGGATTGAGGCGAGGATGGGTTTCCTCGCATGCCAGCAGGACGATGAGGCCCGAGACGAACATGGCGGCGGCGGTGAACCAGAAGCCTGATTCGATGCCGCCGAACAGCGCGGCCACCGCACCCAGCAGCAGCGCGCCGATGCCGTAGCCGAGGTCGCGCCAGAAGCGGTAGATGCCGATGGCCGAGCCGCGCCAGTTGGGATGCGCGATGTCGGAGACGGCGGCAGACAGCGTCGGGTACAGCAGCGCCATGCCGAAGCCCATGACTGCGGCAGCGAACGACCACCACAGCTTGCCCTCGCCCAGCATCACCAGGGCGACGCCGGCGCCGCACAGCCACATGCCCCAGACGATGGGCTGCTTGCGGCCCACACGGTCGGACAGGTGGCCGGTGAAGAACTGCGACATGCCCCAGACGAAGCCGTAGATGCCGACCACCCAGCCGATGCCGGGCAGCGACAGGCCCCGCTGATGCAGGTAGACCGGAAAGAACACCCACACCAGCGCGTCGACGAATTTCTCGACCAGCCCGGCCTGGCTGATCGACGCCATGCGTGCATCGCGCCAGGACATCAGGGTGAATACGTCCCAGGTGCCGGGCTGGTCCGCGATGTTGGCGGGATAGCGCGGCTTCGGGCCGGTCATCTGCCCGGCGGCGTGCTTCTTGCCCTCAGCCTGCGCCCACGGCAGCGTGTCCTTCACCCACAGTAACGTCAACAGGCCAGCCAGCAGGATCACGCTGAGGCCAAACAGCATCAGCCCCTCGCGCGGCCCAAAGGCGGTGGCCATGTAGCCGGTGACGATGCCCGCGACTGCCACGCCGAAGTAGCCGGAGAATTCGTTGAGACCGATGGTGAGCCCGCGCTGGCTGGCGCTGGTGAGATCGAGTTTGGAGGTCTGCGTCATCGACCAGGTGAGGCCCTGATTCACGCCCAGCAGCACCGTCGCTGCCACGATCCAGTTCCAGTTCGGCGCATACAGGATCATGAAAGGCATCGGCACCGCGACGAGCCAGCCGATGAACAGCACTTTCTTGCGGCCCATGCGCTCGGACAGGCGTCCGGCGACGAAGTTGAGCGTGCCCTTGACGAAGCCGAAAGCGGTGACGAAGGCCATCAGCATCATGAACGAGCCCTTGGCCACGCCGAACTCGGTTTCGGCCAGCGCCGGCACCACGGTGCGGAACATGCCGATGGTGAGGCCGACGAGAAACACCTGCACCAACTGGTGCGAGAACTGCGCAAAGTTGTGGCGGATGCCGTAGCGATACTCCGCCACGTCCTGGGTCAACAGCATGATCAGTTACCCAGGTTGAAGGCGACCATACGATCCATTTCCGCAGGGCGCGGTGGAATGGCTTCGGTCAATGCGGTAACGAACGCATCCCGGCTCATCGCAAGCATGGGGTTCCAGCGTTTCTCGAAGCCGATCGTCGACATCGGCTTACCCGACATGCCGGCGCCGCAGGCGCTGCCCGAGGTATGGCCGGGATAGAGCTCGACCTCGGCTGGCAGCGTCATCAGGCGCTGGTGCAGGGTGTCGTAAATCTGCCCTGCCATCTCGATTTCCTTGCCGGCAAGATCGGGCCGTCCGGCACTGCCGACAAACAGCGTGTCGCCGGTCAGGACGAACCATGGCGTCTCGGCGCGGCGCTTGTCGGTGACCAGGAGGCAGATCGAATCCGGCGTATGGCCTGGGGTATGCAGCACGTCGATGAAGACGTTGCCCACGTCGATGCGCTGCTTGTCCTTCAACGGCTCGAACGGGTATTTCACGCGCCCGGCGTTCGCCTCGTGCAGACAGTAGACGGCGCCAGTCTTCTCGGCGAGCGCACGGCCGCCGGAAAAGTGGTCAGCATGCACATGGGTATCGATCACGTGGGTGATCTTCACATCCTGTTTCGCTGCTTCCTCGAGGAACCACAGCTCGTCGCCCAGAACGGGATCGACGACGACGCCGACATGGCATGAGCCGCAGCCGAAAAAGTAGGACAGGGTAGCGTCCTTGGCCAGCAATTGACGGAAAAACATGGAAGTCTCCTGGAGTATTGTGTAAGCGAAAGGCGGTTTACGACTCGGCCAGCGGCAATCCGGCCGCCTGCCATTCGGGGATGCCGTCGGCGATCTTCTGCGCGCGATAGCCGTGCGCCTTCAACAAGGACACCGCCTCCGCGGACATCATGCAGAACGGTCCGCGGCAGTAGGCGACGATGTCGCGGTCGGCAGGCAGTTCGGCCAGGCGCTGCTTGAGTTCGGACAGCGGCAGCGAGCGTGCGAACGGCAGGTGACCGCTGGCATATTCGGCCGAGGGACGCACGTCGATCACCACCACGTCACCGCGCCGCGCTTTTTCCATCAGCGAACGCCGCGTTTCGGCATCGAGCTTTTCCGGGGCGGCAAAAATTCGCTCCATTTCCACCTTGAGTTCGACCAGATGCTCTTCCGCCACCGTACGCAGGTTGACCCACAGCGCGCTGACGTCCTCGCCCGACAGCCGATACGCGATGAAGCGGCCGTCGCGCTGCGCCTCGACCAGCCGCGCAGCCTTCAGTACCTTTAGATGTGCGCTTGCCAGCTTGATGTCGATGCCGGCCTCGGCGGCCAGGACGTCGACGGTTTTCTCGCCTTGCGCCAGCAACTCCAGCAGCTCCAGCCGCTTGGGACTGGAGACCGCCTTGCCGATGTGGGCGACCTGCTCGTAGAGCAGATCCTTAGTTTGTCGTGAAGTCATGAAACGAACATTCTCACGATTATTAGAATATTGCAAGCTGTACCGCTCAGGCGTGAAAAACAAGTCAGGACACGCCCGCCCATCCCAAATTGATTTATCGCAATAAGAATTGCATCTATGGTGTGATATACACGGCCCGCCCGGCCGCAAACCACATAGAAACAGCGTCCGGAACGATGTTCACAAAACTAAAGAATGGAATTTGATGTATTCAGGTAGTCGATTGCATGATGGCCCCTTGGGCGGAGGAGTCGCCCAATGAAACCAAATTGCACCAATCCCGAATGGGTTGGCCGCGCGAAATGCGCCATGTGCGACGTACGCAATTTCGTCCTGTTCTCGGGCCTGTCCATGAACGAGTTGGATACGATCCTCCAGCCCATCGACAATCTGCATGTGCCCCAGCATGCCGTGCTGTACGAGCAGGGAGCGACAGCGCCCAGCGTCTTTACCTTGCGTCACGGACTCATCAAGCTCAAGGTCGATCTGCCCAACGGCGGACAGCGCATCGTGCGGCTGTTGCGGCCGGGCGACGTAGCCGGCATGGAAACCCTGGTGGGCGAGCGTTATCACCACACCGCCATCGCCCTGCATGACGCCGATGTCTGCCGCATCCCGCGCGAGGTCGTCATGCAGCTCGACAAGACCAACCCGAGCGTGCACCAGGCCCTGCAGCAGCGCTGGCAGCGCTCGGTCGACCAAGCCGACCATTTCATCGTGGCACTCTCCACCGGCCCGGCGGAAGCCCGCATGGCGCGCCTCCTGATCACCCTCGGCTGCGACGGCACACTCTCCGAGACGCTGTTGCCCAGCCGCGAGGACATGGGCGCCCTGCTCGGCATCACGACCGAAACCGCCAGCCGCATCATGGCCGAGTTCAGACGACGCGGTCTGATCCATATCGAAAAAGGCGGCTGCATCGACTACGACTACAACGGATTGACGCAACTGGCGCAGAGCTGAATGGCCTGTTGCCTAATTGATACATTTGTCGCATTGACAATTCTCAATTCGATCGGGCTACACAAATTAATCTCTTAGAATTGGACCCGATTTTGCCCGATCCGTTGAAACCCCAATAACGAAAGGGGAGGCGCCAGCAGGCAGTCTGCCCGGAGAATACGAATGAAATATGCTTTGAAGCCGCTAGCCGCATGCATGGCCACCCTGTTTGGCGCCGCATCGTTCAACGTGTGGGGTGCACCGCCGGCCACGCCCCCGGTCCAAACCCAGAACCAGAACCCTAGCGGCGCCCAGTTCGGCGCGCCCGCCGCCACGGTCCCGGCCGTGCTGGCGACCCGCCCGATGACGTCGGTCTTCCCGACTCAGCCGAACGAGTTTCCCGGCATACCCTGGGGCTCTTTCCTGGTGTTCCCCGAAGTGTCGCTGGCCGCCACCTACGACGACAATATCTACGCCGAGCGCCCCTACACTGCCCCGCGCACCTATGTGACCGATGACGTGGTCTACACGCTGTCGCCGTCGATCGCGCTCAAATCCAAATGGCAGCAACACGCGCTGAACTTCGATGCGGGCGGCGACTTGGACCGTTACCGCAACCACGACTCGGAAAACGTCAACGACTACTGGCTCGGTTTCGACGGCCGCTATGACCTCAGTCCGACGACCAACGTGTTTGGCGGCGCCCGCCATTCGCGCGATCACGAAGACCGTTCCACTCCGGGCAGCAATATCGGCCAGATCAAGCCCACCCTGTATGACCACGACGAAGCCCATCTCGGCGTGGCCCACGCGTTCGGTGCCTTCCGTCTGCGTCTTGGCGGCACCTACGACCGTTACGACTACAAGAATGGTGCGCTCATCTCCGGCCTGCCGACCAACAACGATTATCGGGACCACAACCTGAATTCGCTGGGCGTACGCCTAGGCTATGTATTGTCTCCCCGCTACGAAATCTTTGGCCAGGTCGCGACCGACAACCGCCGTTACGACAACCTGATCCCCGGCCAGACCTTCAATCGCGACTCGGACGGTTACCGTGCCGCGGCCGGAGTGAAATACACCTTGCAGCCCCAGCGCCTGACGGGCGAAGCCTTCGCCGGCGTAATGGGCCAGAATTTCGACTACAGCGGGTTCTCCGACATCACCAAGCCGTATTTCGGCTTGCTGACCGTCTGGAAGCCGACCTCGCTGACAACCGCGACCCTCTTCATCGACCGCTCGCTCGAAGAAACCACCGTATTCAGCGGCCCCAGCTATGCCTCCAGCTCGACCGACACGACCTACGGCTTCGAGGTCGAACGCCACTTGACCAGCAAGCTGTCGGTCAACGGCCGCGCCGCCTACACGCATAGCGACTTCAACGACTTCGCCCGTGTCGACAAGATCGTCGACGCGGGCGCGGGCCTGCGCTACTACGTGATGCCCAACGTCTATCTGGGTGCCGACCTGCGCATCATCGACCGGGCTTCCAGCGACATCGCCGCGCAATACAGTCGCAACCAGATGCTGGTCAGCGTCGGCTACACCCCGGCGCGCAACCGCGACTATTCCATCATCCCCGAACGCGAGGCCGGCGCCCCCGAAGCGCCGCGTGCGCAAGGCGTATATTCCGGCTTCTACCTGGGCGCCCAGCTCGGTCATGGCGGGTTGACCACGGCAACCTGGGGTCCGCGTGGCGGCGGGGGCAGCGACACCGCCGGCATGGGGGGCTTTGGTGCCAGCTACGCGCTGTTCGGCGGCTGGGGCACCGAGCTCGCCGACAACTGGTATCTCGGCGTCGAACTCGACGGCGGCGACAGCAACGCCAACTGGAAACACCGCAAGATCAAGAATGACGCCCCCACCATATTCGTCGACAAGGACAGCAACTATGGCCTGAGCCTGCGCGCCGGCTATCTGCTCGACGGCGGCATGCTGTACGGCAAGTTCGGCAAGGTGCGGACCGATTTCCATACCTACTACACCGAGAACCAGTTCAGCATGGGTGCCTACGACCGGGATCAAACCCTGACCGGCAACCGTGTCGGGCTGGGGCTGGAAATCCCGGCTTCGCGCAACCTGTTCGTGCGCACCGATTACAGCGTCACCCGCTATGGCAGCTATGACGTGCCCTATCAGTCTTCCGGCGGCGGCGCGACCACGACGGAAACCTTCAAGACCGGCGACGCCGTCTTCAGTCTCGGCCTCGGCTGGCGTTTCGGCGGTCAACGTCCCCTCGTCGCCACACGCCCGGCCACCGAACTGCGCGGTCTCTATATGGGCGCCAACCTCGGCCACGGCACCCTGGGTACGCGGCTGACCGGCACACAGTACGATAGCGGTGTCGGACCCTATGACTTCACCGGCGACTTCGCCCGCTCCGGCTTCACCGGCGGCTTCTTCGCCGGCTACGGCTACACCTTCAACCAGATCTATGTCGGTCTGGAACTGGAGGCGGAGGCAGCCAATTTCGGCTGGGAACACGAACGGGATACCGCAGGCGCGGGCGGCCGTGACTTTGCCTCGGAGAAGCGCGGCGGCTATGGCGGCAGCCTGCGGGTCGGTTATGTCCTGCCCAACGGCAGCCTGCTCTACGGCCGCATCGGCCAGGTGCAGACCCGCTTCAATACGTTCTACAGCCGGGGTGCCGGTACGCCCGTCAACCAGAGCGACAACCTCGACGGTACACGCGTCGGCCTCGGCGCCGAGATTCCGGCCTCGCGCAACACCTTCGTTCGCATGGACTACAGCTATACCCGCTACAACGACGCGTTGACAGTCAGCCCTCCGCAATCGACGGCGGACATCATGCGCTTCGACAACACGGAAACCCTGGCCCGTCTGGGCCTCGGCTATCGCTTCTAACTTACTGAATCCTAGGAAAATTTAATGAACGGCCATTGCGAAAAATCAATGGCCGTTTTAAAGGGACCTGCTAGTCTGCAATTGTAGTGAATGCAATTTTGGTCCGGTCGCAAAACCGGGCGCAAAAGATCGAAGTCATCAAATATGGAGAGATACATGGCATACCCCACATACAATTTCAAAAAACTGATTCTGGCAGGCGGCACCATGTTTGCCATGCTGGCTGTACCGCTGGCCGTCAATTCGGTCACCGGTGTGGATCTGGGTGTGATTTCGGCCGCCCATGCTGCAGATGATGGCGGTTCCTCCAAGAAGGGCGGCGGCCACAAAGGCAAGGCCGGCAGCCAGAAGGGCGCTCAGGGTAAGGGTGGCGAGGCGAGCAAGAAGATTTTCCGCATTCCGGCCGCAGAAGAAGACAGCGACCGTCCGGTGTGGGCGGGCGTGAAGGGCGGCAAGTCCGGTGGCGGCGGCAAGCCGGTCGGTGCGGGCACCAAGAAGGGCGATCTGTTCGGCGACATGGTTGTCGTGCTGCGCGACGCCAACGGCGTGCCCATCCTGACCTCCGACGGCCTGGTGCAGGTCATCGCCTACGTCTACGATGCGTCCGGCAACCTGGTTCCGCTGAAGGATGCCTCTGGCAATCCGGTGGTGATTCCCTATGTGGACGGCGAACTGGCCACCACCATCAACGGTGTGCCGGTCTATTCGGCCGAGGTCGATCTGGGCCGGCTGAGCGTGGCGCGCGCGCCGGACAAGGTGCTGCAGCATTCGCTGGATGAAGCGCTTGCCAAACTCACGACCTCTGGCGCGGTGATTGCGCTGGACGCCGCCGGTCGCCTGACGGTAAACGGTACGGCCATCGATTCGCCGCTGGAAAACCTGGCGCTGTATGACACCTACATGAAGACCGGTACGTTACCGGGCGTGACATTGCCGGCCAACTTCAATCCGGCTGCGCTGTTGGCCGCCGCGGCGGACAAGACTGGCAACATCAGCGTGGATACCGTGGTCTATATGGACTCCATCCTGGGGATCAACAGCGGCACCACGTACTATGACTTCTCCTCCGTCAACTACGATCGCTACACCACCTGGAAGAATGCGACTGCAACCGTGCTGGTGCTGCAGCCGGATGGCGTGACGTACAAAGCGGAAACGGTGAATCTGTACGACGCGGTGTTCAACAGCACCAACTGGACCGATCCGACGCCAGTCGGTGGCGCGGACGACTTCGCGACCGCTGCGGACGATTATCTGAAGGTGATCGAGTTCGTTCACGACAACGGCGTTCGTTGATCGCTTGACCGGGCGGTTCGCCGCTCGGTGTTTGCACACGCAACAGGAGTTTTGATTCATGAATGCTTACAGCAGATGGGCAACGATGGCGTTGCTGGCTGCAGCCCTGACAACGGGCAGCGTAGCGACGTATGCAGCCGACAGCCACAGCGACGGCCATTCCGATAGCGGTCATTCGGAGGGCAAGAAGGGGCCGAAGTACATGGGCGGTGGCAACAAGGGGGGCAGCCACAGCAGCAGTGCCCACAAGGGCGGCAGTTCGCACCATGACAGTTCGGAAGGCGGCAGCAAGTCGACGGAAAGCAAGATTTTCCACGGCAACTCCGGCGGCCACGACGAGGCCAGCACCGAAGCCGGCCATGAGAGCAGCGGCACCGAGCATACGCATTGATCGTTGATTCGTTGCAGGACAAAGGGCACACGGTTCGTGTGCCCTTTTTTTGTCCCGCCCCCCTGACACACACTGCCACACACTGATGCCGGCAGGACACACGCCCGACACCTCTTCTGCCTAAGATGCTTTCCATCGGCCGGCGCGAACAGCTCGATACGCGATCGCTGCATGCCGAGTGACGTTTCACTTTCAATTCTTTAAGGAATCAGATTATGAAAAGCATGCTTCAAGCTGCAGTACTCACCTCCCTGCTCGCCTCGTTTTCGGCCTTTGCCCACCATCCTGCCGAAGACATCGTCGACGAAGAAACGTGGGCGATGATCGATGAAAATGTGGCCGACACGCCGCATGCCGATCTGGATTTTTCCAGCATGGGTCTCTAATCCCCGGGCGGCACTTGAAGCGGCCCATCTTCGACAACCACGCCGGTCTCCTGATGCCATGTGTCAGGGGGCCGGTTTTTATTGCACCGGGTCTGCGCAGCCGTCAGCCGCGGTAGATGCAACCCGCGTCGTGGGCTTCCATGACCGAGACGGCGCTCAAGCCGGGCAGCGCCGGCCTGAGTTGCCGCCATAGCCACACGGCCAGATTTTCGCTGGTCGGGTTGTCCAGGCCGTCGATGTCGTTGAGGCAGCGATGGTCAAGCGCGGCATGGATGGGGCGCCAGGCCGCCTCGATGTCGGCGAAGTCGAGCACCCAGCCCAGCACGGGATCGATGTCGCCGCTGACGGTCAGTTCGATCTTGAACGAATGGCCGTGCAGGCGCGAGCAGGGATGGGATTCCGGCAAGGCGGGCAGTCGGCGCGCGCATTGCAGGTGGAAGATGCGGAAGATGTCCATATGGCATTTTCTCGCATGTCGCCCGCGCTGGCTATGCGGCGGCTATCGAACACCGGTCGCCCCGGCTACACTATGCGCCGTCCTGTCTTGCTGTGGAGCGATCATGTCGGTGTCTCGCCTGTCGGTTGCCGCGCTTGCCGCATTCGCGCTGTTGTCGCTCGGTGCATGCTCCCGCGACAATGGACTCACCTTGTCCGCGCCCGATGCCTATGCCCAGGTCCAGGCCGGCACGCTCACGCTGATCGACGTGCGCACCTCCGACGAATGGCGGCAAACCGGCGTGGCCCAAGGCGCACTGCGAATCAACATGGCGAACACCCAGGGAGAGGCCGGATTCGTACGACAGGTGGACGCGGCACTGGGCGGCGACAGGAATGCATCGATCGGCCTGATCGGCCTCGCCGGCAGCCGCGCCACCCATGCTCAGGAAGTACTCCGAGCGTCGGGTTTCACCCATGTCTATACCATCAAGGAAGGCATGTTGGGGAGCAGCGCCGGACCAGGCTGGATCGCACGCAAGCTACCGGTTGAGCCCTGTCCGCGCTGCTGACGTGCCACCTCATCCCCGGCAGCCTGCCCCTGCCTGCACGGGTGGACAGGGCACCGTGCCGTATGAACAGAATACGCAGCAGTCACCCGGTAGCGGCATCAGTACTGTGTGACACCCTTCGCACTCGTAATACCACTGGCAGGCGTCGGTAGGCATGGTCTCGGTCTTGACATGGCCGCAGACTGGGCAGGCCAGCGCGGACTCCAGGGTGTATTTCCCGTCCATTGAGGCTTTGCCGATTGCTTCGATGGCCGTAGCATAAGTTCCGTACCTACGTACGGAGTCAAGATGCAAGGACTGACTATTTCAAAGCTGGCACAGGAGGCCGGGGTCAACGTCGAGACGATCCGCTTCTATCAACGCCGCGGCCTGCTTGCGGAACCGGACAAGCCACTGCGCGGCATCCGTCGCTACGGCCAGGCGGACGTGGCGCGCCTGCTGTTCATCAAGGCGGCGCAGCGCATCGGGTTCACGCTGGACGAGGTTGCGCAGCTATTGCAATTGGATGACGGTACCCAGTGTTCGGATGCCCGCGCCATCGCCGAGCGCAAGCTCGCTGATGTGCGCAAGCGTCTGGCCGACCTGCAGCGCATCGAGGGCGTGTTGACGCAACTCGTCGGCCGCTGCGCCCGCAGGCGGGGCAAAGTCCGCTGCCCGTTGATCGACGCGTTGCAACCGCCGCTTGCTCATGACGGCGCGTAGCGCCCGCGCCAGACTCAGGCAGCCAGTTCCTTCACCAGCGTATTGCGGCGACCGGTTTCGCTGCCGGTGAGCGCGAAGCCCTGCAGACGGCCGTTGTCGTCCACATGCAACGCGCAAATGCCGGTGTCACCGCATTCCACTTTCCAGCCGCCCGACGCGCCGAGCCTGGGCGGCAACACGGCCACCGGGTGCGCCGGCGTTTTGACCATCACCGGCATGGCCGGATACACCACCGGTGTCGGCGTACCGGTGAGCGTGGCCGCGAGCGCGCGCGCCTGGACCATCAGCGGCTGCACATAGGGCAGGTTCTGGCCTTCCACTTCGGCACAGTCGCCCAGCGCATACACATTCGGTGCACCCGTTTCCAGCAGGCGGCTGGTCTGGATCCCGCGCCCGACCGGAATGCCCGCCGCCTGCGCCAGTTGGGTGCGCGGTCGCAGGCCGATCGCGGAAAGCACGACATCCGCGGCGAGCGTGTCGCCGTTGTCCAGCGTCACCCGATACCCTGCGGCGGCCGGCTCCACGCTGCTTCCCGTTCGTCCGAAATGCCACGTCACGCCCAGCGCAGCAAGGCTATCGGCCAGGCGCCGGCCGGCCTCGACCGGCAACAACCGCTCCAGCGGCCACGCGCCCAGATGGACCACATCGACCGTGAAGCCGGCGTGTACCAGATCGTTGGCGAACTCGCATCCGATCAGTCCGCCGCCGAGCACCGTGACGCGCTTTTTGCCTTCGAGGGCATCGCGAAAGACCGCGTAATCGGCCAGATCATTCACCGCCAGCACCGCAGCCGCGCCGCTGCCGGAGAGGCCGTGCGAGATCGGACCGGCTCCCAGCGCGAGCACCAGCTTGCCGTAGTCGAGCGCGCCACTTCCCGTGTGCACGCGTTGCTTCTGTGTATCGATCGCAGTCACACGGGTATGTGTGAGCACCGTTGCCTGCTGGTCGGCCGCCATTTTCTCCGCAGTGGTGCCCGCCAGTGCAGCCGCAGACCTGCCCGCCGCCAGGGCGTTCGACAGATTGGGCTTGGAATAGAAGGCGCCGTCATCCGCCGTAACGAGTGTGACAGGCGTGCTCGTGTCGCGCTTGCGGATTTCCTTCAGCAAGGTGTAGCCGGCAAGACCCGAGCCGACAATGACGATGGGGGGCATAAAAAGCTCCTGGAGAATGGAGGCCGCATTGGCGCGGCCTCGTATACGTTAATGGCGATCAGGCAGCCGTGATTTCAACCATCTCGAAATCCGCCTTGGCCACGCCGCAGTCGGGGCATTCCCAGCCTTCCGGCACGTCCTCCCAACGGGTGCCGGGGGCGATGCCATGCTCCGGGTCGCCTTTGGATTCGTCATAGATGTAACCGCAAACGATACATTGCCAAGCTTTCATGATATTTCCTTTCAATCGATCAAATCGTCTTCAACAATTCTTCAGGCGGCAATCGCGTCTTTTTGCGCCTGGTAGTGTTTCGCGTGCTTCTCTTCCACCTTGGCCAGCGCGGCAAAACGCTTGGCGGCCTTGTCCAGCACCGTCTTGAACCTCTCGGCGTGCTCCTTCGATTCGGCGATCTGCTCGTCGATCTCGGCCACCGCAGCTGTGTTGCCCTCGATCATCGCCTCGTGGCGGAACTTGGGGTACATCTCGGTGTACTCGTGGGTTTCGCCGTCGATCGCATACTGCAGGCACTTGGCCGGCGTCATCGTTTCGTCGGAAAACAGCAGTTCGGCATGGCCGAAGGCGTGCAGCATTTCCTGCGCGGCGGTATCTTCGAACACCTTGGCGGTCGCTTCGTCGCCCACCTTGCGGCACTGGCGTGCGAACCACAGGTACTTGATGTGGGCCATGGACTCGCCGGCAAAGGCCGCTTCGAGGTTCTGGATGGTCGGGGACGTCGTGTTCTGCATGATTCGCTCCTGTTCGGTTGATTTACGATGTCAATCAAGACAGGAGCAATGTTAGAGATTACAAATCAATCGATCCAACGGAAACCTTGGATGACAACGATTGATGATATCGATCGACCTGTCTGAACCGCTCAGGCGAAACGGGCGCGCCAGCGCCGCAGGGCTGCTTCCATCCGCGCCATGCTGACGTAGAAGGTGGGGGTGATATAGAGCGTCAGGAACTGCGAGAAGAACAGGCCGCCGACCACGGCGATGCCGAGCGGGCGACGCGCCTCGCCGCCCGTGCCGAAGCCGATGGCAATCGGCAGGGTGGCGAAGATGGCGGCGAAGGTCGTCATCATGATCGGCCGCAGACGCACCAGGCAAGCTTCGACGATGGCATCCTCGGCGCTCATACCTGCGCGCTGCCGGGCCAGGGCGAAGTCGATCATCATGATGCCGTTCTTCTTCACCAGTCCGACCAGCAGGATGATGCCGACGAAACTGAAGATATTGAGTTCGTCGTTGGTCAGCAGCAGCACCAGCAACGCGCCGAATCCCGCCAGCGGCAGCGCGGTGAGGATGGTCAGCGGATGGCCGAGATGCTCGTACAGTACTGCCAGTACCATGTAGATGATCACGACGGTGAACAGCAGCAGCAAGGGCAGCTGGACCGTCGACTCCTGGAACTTCTGCGCGGCGCCGGTGAATTCCAGCGCCACCTCGGGCGGCACGACTTCGCTGGCGGCATCGTATGCCGCGGCCAGCGCGGCATCGAGCGAGGCACCCGGCGCGAGATTGAAGGACAGCGTGACGGCCGGCTGCTGGCCGTAATGGTAGACCGCGATCGGGCCCACGCCCGGATCGACCCGTGCCACGGCATCCAGCCGCGTGATCCCGCCTGCCGCCGTTCTCAGGGGCAGCTGGCCGATGACCGCCGGATCCAGCTGCGCTTCGGGCAGCGCCTTGACGCTCACCACGTACTGGTCGCTCGTGCCGTAGATCTCGCTGATGCGGCGCCCGCCCAGTGCGTCGTACAGCGTTTGCTGGACCTGCTGGGAGGTGATGCCGAGCCGGGCGGCTTCCAGCGGATCGAGCGTGACGCGCAATTCGGGATTGCGCAGTTCGAGATTGCTGTCGACGTCCTCGATCTGGGGCAGCGCTTCAAGCCGCTTCTCGACCTCGGCCGACGTCGTTTTCAGCGCTTCGAAATCGCCCGAAATGAGGGTCAACTGGTAATCGCTGCTGGAGGCCAGCGCGCCCACGTTGATCGATGCCGGATTCTGCAGGGTGACGTTGACGCCGCTGACCTTGCGCGTGATCGCGCGCAGTTCGTCGATCACCTCGTCTGCGCTCTTGCGTGTCCCGCGCGGCGTCAGGCGTATCACCAGGCGCCCGATGTTGCCGCCGGTCACCCCGCCGCCGCCCTGGCCGGCGCTCGACATCAGGCCTTCGACCGCCGGGTGCTTCTGCACGAGGGCGGCGAGTGCCTCCTGGCGCTTGCTCAGCTCGTCGAACGGAATGCCTTCCGGATACTGCACGCTGGCGAAGATCATCCCGGAGTCGACGCGAGGAATGAATCCCTGCTTGACGTGGCCGGCCAGCCACAGCATTGCGGCGAGCACGACCACCGAGAACAACAGCATGCTCCCCCGGTGACGCATCGACGCGCGCAGGGTGTCGCCGTAAAAATCGCGGAAGCGATTGAAACCCGAATCGAACAGGCGCGACAGGCGATTGTCGAGCGGTTCGTTGACCAGCCCGCGCGCGCACAGCATCGGCGTGAGCGTCAGCGCCACCACGCCGGAGAGCAGCACGGCGATGCCGATGCTCACCGCGAATTCCTGGAATAGCCGCCCGATCATGCCGCCCATGAAGAGAATGGGCAGAAAGACGGCGGCGAGCGAGATGGTCATCGACAGCACGGTGAAGCCGATCTCCTGCGCCCCGTCGAGCGCGGCCTGCATGCGCGACTTGCCCATTTCCAGGTGGCGCGCGATGTTCTCGATGACCACGACCGCGTCGTCGACCACGAAACCGATCGCCAGCGTGATCGCCATCAGGCTCAGGTTGTTGAGGCTGTAGCCCAGCAGATGCATGAAGGCGAAGGTGCCCAGCAGCGAACTGGGCAGCACCAGCGCGGCGATCAGCGTGGCGCGGACATTGTGCAGGAAGGCGAAGATGACGAGGATCACCAGTCCCAATGCGAGCAGCAGCGTGAAATTCACCTCGTGCAGCGAATCCTTGACGAAACGCGAGCGATCGAAATGCACCTGCAGGCGAACGCCGTCGGGCAGTTCCGCCTCGATCTGCGGCAGCATCGCGCGAATGCGGTCGGCGACCGCGACCGTGTTCGCCCCCGGCTGGCGCTGCACTGCCAGCACGATGGCGCGAGTGCCGTTGTACCAGGTCTTGCGCTTGTCGTCCTCGACGCCATCCTCGGCCCGGCCGAGGTCTTTCACCCGCAGCGCGGTACCGTCGTGATAGGCGACGATGATGTCGCCGAAGTCCGCGGCATTGGCCAGCGCCACCGGCGCCTTCACCGTATAGGCGCGACTGGCGCCGTCGAGCGTGCCGGACGGCAGGTTGGCGTTGGCATTCTGTACCGCCTGGATCACGTCGGCAAAAGTCAGTCCGCGCTGCTGCAGCTTGGCGGGGTCGAGATAGAGGCGCAGCGCATATTTCTGCGAGCCGAACACCAGCACCTGCGCCACGCCGGACAGGCTGGACAGCTTTTGCGCCACGCGCGAATCGGCGATGGCGTCGAGTTCGGTCAAAGGCAGGCGTTCGGCCGACAGGGCCAGATACATGATGGGCGAATCAGCCGGGTTGATCTTCCTCAGCTGGGGCGGGTCCATACCCTGCGGCAGGTTGCGTGCCGCCTGCGCGATCGCGGTCTGCACGTCCTGCGCGGCCGCATCGATGTCGCGCCCGAGTTCGAACTGCAGCGTGATGCTGGTCGAGCCCTGGCCCGATTGCGAGCTCATCGACTCGATCCCCGCCACGGTCGCCAATTGCCGTTCCAGCGGCGTCGCCACGGTGTTGGCCATGGTCTCGGGATTGGCGCCGGGCAGCGACGCGGTGATGCGCAGCGTCGGGAAATCCACCTGCGGCAGGTCGTTCACCGGCAGCTGCTTGTAGGCAAGCGCCCCGAACAGCGCCATCGCCAGCACCAGCATCAGCGTGGCGACCGGGCGCTCGATGAAGAGCCGCGACAGATTCATCGATGCGTGCCTTCGAGCTTGACCTTGCTGCCCGCCTTGAGGCGTTGCGGAATCTCGATCAACACCGGCTCGCCCGCATGCAGTTCGCCTTCGACCACTTCCTCACCGTCGAGACTGCGCGTCACGTTCACGGTCTGCACGACGGCCTTGCCACCGCGCACCACATACACATACGAGCCGACCTGCGCATGCTGCAGTGCGGCCTCCGGCACCACCTTGGCGTTCGGTTCAACACCCAGCAACAGGCGCACGCGTACGCCCTGCCCTGACAGCAGCGCGGTCGGCGCCCCGGCCAGCCGCACCTTGATCGGGACCGCGCCCGTGGTGGCATCGATCTGCGAATCGACGAACACGAGCTCGCCCTTCGCCCGGACAGTACGATCCGTATCCCGGAACACCTCGGCCGTCACCTTGCCATGCGCACGTGCGGCTGCAAGCTCGGGCCAGTCCTGCTGCGACACGCTGGCCCGCACGTCGAGCGTGCCCGGCGCCAGGATCGTCGTGAGCGGCGTCCCGCCCGCCTGCACCAGCGTGCCGGGGCGTACGGCAATGCGCCCGACGCGCCCGTCGATCGGCGCGCGAATCTGTCCGTACGCCACGTCCAGCTGCGCCGCCTCCAGTTCGGCGCGCGCGGTGCCTGCGCGCGCACGCGCGGATTCCAGTGCCAGTTGCGCGTCGGCGAACTCCTGGCGGCTGATATAGCCCGATTTCATCAATGGACTGAGACGATCGAGTTTCTGGACGGCATCGGCCGTTTCGGCGCGGGCGCCGGCCAGCGTCGCCTGGCTTTGCGCGATGCGTGCCTGCGCGGGACGGCTATCCAGGCTGAACAGGACTTGCCCCGCTCGCACGGCGTCGCCTTCTTGCACATGCTGGCGCAGCACCGTGCCGCCGGTCTGGGCGACGATGGCAACCTGCTGCGCCGCTTCCAGCGTGCCGGGCAGGTCGATCACCCGCGGAAAGTCGCGCACCGCCACCGGAACCGTCCTGACGCTGAGCGCGCGATCGCCGCCGCCCTTCTTGTCGCCGGATGCGGAATACTGGATGCGATAGGCCACACCGGCCATCAATCCGAGTACGACGACGACCAACAGGATGCGCATTTTCATGGCAGGCTCGCAGGTGAGGTGGCGGGCAAGCGGCCCAAGGCATGATTCAAACGGGAAAAGGCCGCCAGCCAGTCGCTATCGGCCTGTGCCTGCGCCTGGCGCGCGCGCGCCAGGTCAGCCTGGGCGGTCAGCCATTCGAGCAGGCTGCCGACGCCGGTCTTGTAGCGCGCTTCGGCCGCCTGTGCCGATTCGCTGGCACTGTCGAACTGCGCCCCCACGCCTTCGCGCTGGGCTTGAGCCTGGCGGACATCGTAATAGGCATCGGCCACCGCCAGCGCAACCTGGCTGCGCTGCGCCTCGGCATCGGCCTGCAGGCGCTCGGCATCGCGCGCGGCAGCGCGCGCCTGCGCGGCCAGCCGCCCGCCGTCGAACAGCGGCATCGTCACATTCACGCCGACGCTGTAGGTCGTCGACGGCGAGCGATCGCTGTCCAGAAACAGCGTGCGCCCGGTGTTGGCTGCCAGCGACAGACTCGGCCAGCGGGCCGCGCGTGCACGCTCGGCCTCGAAGTGCGCGCTGGTCGCGGCAGCCTGCAGTGCTTGCAGATCGGGACGATTACGCTGGGCCTCCTGCAGCAGATCGGCCAGCAGGGTCGTGGCAGTCAGGGGATCCGGCGGCACGGCCTGCCAATCCAGTTCCAGCGTTTGCGTCTGGGCGATGCCCGCAGCCTGTTTCAACGCGGCTTCTGCCTTGGCCCGATCCCGTTCCGCCGCCTGGCGTGCCAGCTCGGCCTCGACCAGCGCAGCCCGCGCACGCAGCTGGTCGGCCCGCGACGCCAGCCCGCCCCGCAACTTGGCGTCGACTGCGTCGAGGCTGGCGCGCAGGGCGGTTTCCTGCTGGATCTGGGCGGTGACCTGCGCACGCGCGGCCAGCAAGGCAAAATAAGCAGCCTCCACTTCGGCAACGGTATCCTGCAGGGTGCGGTTGCCGGTCAGCAGACTAGCCATGAGCTGATAGCGCTGGGCATCGATGCTGGCGGCGCGCGCGCCGAAGTCGACCAGCACATAGGCCAGGCTGAGGCTGGGGCCATAGCGATTGAGCGTGGGGACGGTCGCGCCCGAACTGGACAACGCCCGGCTCTGGGTGAAATTCAATTGCCCCGTGAGCGTAGGCCAGTTGGCTGCGGTGGCGGCATCCAGCCGCGCCGCCTCGGCCTGGATGCCGAGCCAGGCCGCACGCGTCTCCGCCCGTTCGCGCAGCGCATGGTCGGTCAGGGCGGCCAGGCTGGCAAAACGCACGACACCCGTCGGCGTCACAGCCGGAACGGGCAAGCCATCCGGCTGCTGCCAGAAGGTTCCGGGGCGCTTGGGCAGATCGAACGCTGCCGCACCTGCCCATGCCGGGCACAGCGCGAGCGGCACGCATAACAGGAAGCGAGGCAGGATGGTGTTCAAAGTGAGGGGATTCTAAACGACTCCACCAAACGACAGGGGGCGCATAAGCGAGTTCCACCCTGCGCCCGGTAGAAAATCCGGATTCCACCTGCAGCATGATGCGAATGCAATACGCATGACATATCGCCTCGTTAGGATGCCCTGCGTACTGATTCGATCGGCTCTCGGCATGCAGCGCCTCATCAGCCTGCTTCCGTAGTCGATCCGTACCAGTCATCAGTACAAACTCCATTTACGATCAAGGGAACTCCATATGACACTCAAGAAACTCTCGCTCGCCATCGGCCTGGTTCTGGCCGGTTCATCGGCCTTCGCCGGCAGCGCATCCTTCGACCGCTTCGTGCCCATGACCGGCGACGTCGGCGCCGGCACGCTGCCCGAGTCGGCCCCCTACAAGCTGGCCTCGCCGCATTTCAGCCAGATGACCATCGTGGCCCGCGACCCCGCCCAGGCCCACCGCTTCGATAGCGGCAACTACGACATGCACACCGTGAACGAGAACGGCCCCGAAGCCGGCCGTTTCCTGTTCACCGTGTTCGAAACCGGCCAGGCCGGCATCCAGCGCACCGATCTGCGCACCATGCAGACCGAGACCATCTGGCACAGCCCCTCCGCCGCGCCCGCACTGGACAGCCACGTGTCCTTTGATGCCTCCCGCTGGACCCCGTGGGGCACGTTCCTGACCGCCGAAGAATCGTGGAGCGATCCGGCCGGCCCGACCAGCAAGTACGGCCGCCTGTTCGAAGTGGTCAATCCGCTGGCCGCACCCGCCGACATCGTGATCAAGCACCGCGACATCCTGCCGCGCGTCTCCCACGAAGGCCTGGCGTTCGACCAGAAGAACAACCTGTACTTCATCGACGAGCGCGACAATAGCCACATCTTCAAGTTCACCTCGGCCAACCCGCAGGCCGACAACGGCGACGACTTCTTCGCCGCCGGCCAGACCTTCGTGCTGCGCGTGGGCGACGGCACGGTCAAGGAAGCCACCGGCGCCGCCACCTGGGTTCCGCTGACCGACAACAACGGGGTTGCCCTGCCGGGCGCCGTGGTCGTCACCGACCCCAACGGCCTGACCGCGATCGACGGCCGCGCCACCCCGAACCTGCCGGCGTTCCTGGGCACCAACTTCGACCGTCCCGAAGACCTGGAAATCAAGACGCTGAAAAACGGCAAGCAGCAGCTGTATGTGGCAACCACCACCAACCACAAGGTGTTCTCGATCGACCTGCGCAGCAACACGGTCAAGCTGTTCGCCAGCCGCGACACGCTGGACATGGCCACCAAGCAGCCGGCCGGCAGCGCCTTCACCAACCCGGACAACCTGGCGATCGACGCCGACGGCAACATCTACATCGTCGAAGACCAGCCGGGCGGCATCGAGGACATCTGGTTTGCCAAGGACGAGAACGACGATGGTGTCGCCGAAGCCATCGGCAAGTGGGCCAGCCTGTCGACCAAGGGCGCGGAAAGCACCGGCCTGTACTTCGACAAGTTCAAGCCGAATGTCGCTTACGTCAACGTGCAGCATCCCGACAGCGGCGTCGATCGCACCATCATGATCAGCACGCCCTGCCCGCAGGCGAAGTATGACCACGACGACGACCATCATGGTCGCGACCGCGATCACGACCGGGATTGAATGAGCCGGCGCTGAGCCGACCTTCGACTCGCCGTCAGTAGTTTGACGGGATCAGGCGCCCTGCCGGTGCAAGCCGGCAGGGCTTTCTTTTGCGCAGACAAACCACTGCACTGGTTATTGGATTGCGGACTGCACCGATTCCCGCATGGTGCGGGCCGCCGCCACCATGTTGGCGAGCGCCGTTTCGGTTTCCGCCCAGCCGCGCGTTTTCAGTCCGCAGTCGGGATTGACCCAGAGCTTGTCGGGCGCGATCACCTGGGCCGCCTTGTCCAGCAGGCGCGTCATGTCCGCCACATCGGGAATACGCGGGCTGTGAATGTCATACACGCCGGGGCCGATTTCGTTCGGGTAGCTGAACTCGCCGAAACCGCGCAGCAGCTCCATGTCCGAGCGGCTGGTCTCGATGGTGATGACGTCGGCATCCATGGCCGCAATCGCGGGCAGGATGTCGTTGAACTCCGAATAGCACATGTGGGTGTGGATTTGCGTCGCATCGCTCACCCCCGACGCGCTGATGCGGAACGCCCGGCTCGCCCACTCGAGATACGCGGCCCAATCGGCTTTCCTCAATGGCAGGCCTTCGCGGTAGGCCGGTTCGTCGATCTGGATGATGCCGATGCCGGCCGTTTCAAGGTCGGCCACTTCATCGCGGATCGCCAACGCGATCTGCAGGGCAGTGGTTGCGCGCGGCTGGTCGTCGCGCACGAACGACCATTGCAGCATCGTCACCGGGCCGGTCAGCATGCCCTTCACCGGCTTCACGGTCAGCGACTGCGCATGGCGCGCCCAGGCCACCGTCATCGGCCGTGGACGCGACACGTCGCCATAAATGATCGGCGGCTTGACGCAGCGGCTGCCGTAGGACTGCACCCAGCCGTTCTGCGAGAAAGCAAAGCCGGCCAGCTGCTCGCCGAAATATTCGACCATGTCGTTGCGTTCGGCTTCGCCGTGCACCAGGACGTCGAGTCCCAGCGCTTCCTGTTTCTCGATGGCGTGGCCGATCTCGTCCTGCATGGCAGCGATGTAATCGGCCTCGCCGAGCGCACCCGCCTTGAAGCGGGCACGCGCATGACGGATCTCCGGCGTCTGGGGGAACGAGCCGATGGTCGTGGTAGGAAAATCCGGCAGCTTGAAACGCGCACGCTGCACGGGCTGGCGAACCGCGAATGGACTGTTGCGCACGTCGTGGACGGAAGTCAGGGCGGCCAGCCGTGCCGCGACCGCCGCGTCGTGCACGCGGGATGACGCCCGGCGGGAGGCCAGCGCCTGGGCATGGGCGGACAGTTCCGCAGCCGCCGCCTGACGTCCCTGGTTGAACGCGGTTTTGAGCGTGGACAGGGCCGCGATCTTGTCGTCGGCGAACGCCAGCCAGTTACCCAGCTCCGCATCCATTGCAGTTTCGCCCCCCAGGCTCGCCGGCACATGCAACAGCGAACACGAAGGCGCCAGCCACAGCCGGTCGGCCAGGCGCGCATGCAGGCCCTCGAAGCGATCGAACACGGCGTTCAGGTCGGTCTTCCAGATATTACGGCCATCGATCACGCCGACCGACAGCACCTTGGTGGCAGGCAGCCAGTCGATCACCTGGGCAAGCTCGTCGTCGCCGCGCACGCAGTCCACATGCACGCCGGCCACCGGCAACTTCAGCGCCACCAGCAGGTTCTCGCGCAACGGCCCGAAATAGCTGGCGAGCAGGAGCTTGACGCCCGCGCCGTTGAGGGCGTGGTAGGCGCGTTCGAATGCCGACCGCCACTCGGCGGACAGGTCGAGCGCGAGGACAGGCTCGTCGATCTGCACCCATTCGACCCCTTGCGCCTTCAGGCGCGCCAGAACCTGCGCATAGACCGGCAACAGCCGGTCGAGCAGGTCGAGGCGATTGAAGTCCGCCGCCTTTTCCTTGCCCAGCCACAGGAAGGTCAACGGGCCGATCAGCACCGGCTTGGCGGCGAACCCGGCCGTCTGCGCCTCGGTCACCTCGTCGAATAGCCATCCGGGATCGAGCGCGAAATGCGTGTCCGGTTTGAACTCGGGGACCAGATAGTGATAGTTGGTATCGAACCATTTGGTCATCTCCATCGCATGGCACGCGGCATTGCCGCGCGCCAGCTGGAAATATTCCGATAGCGCGATCCGCTCGCCAAAGCCGAAGCGTGCCGGCGCGCATCCGAGCAGCGCGACATGGTTCAGCATCTGGTCGTAGAACGCAAAGTCGCCCACCGTCACGAAATCCAGCCCGGCCGCATGCTGCCGCCGCCAGTTGGCCTGGCGGATGCCGCTGGCCACGGCCTTCAGTGCGGCTTCGTCGATTTCGCCGCGCCAGCAGGCTTCCTGCGCAAATTTCAGTTCGCGATTCGGACCGATCCGCGGAACGCCCAATACGTGTGCCCGTGCCATGTGCATGCTCCCAAGAAATGATGGACGCCATGATGCCGACGCGAATACCATGAAACAAACGAATATTTTTCATTATTTATATGAACGTTACTCATATCGAGCTACGCCACCTGCGGCTGCTGCAGGCCGTGACGGAAGCAGGCGGGCTGACTGCCGCGGCCGAACGCCTGCACCTAACGCAGTCGGCGGTGTCGCATCAGCTGAAGGCGCTGGAAGACGCGCTGGGGCTGCCGCTGATCGAACGCGCCACGCGTCCGCTTGGCCTCACCGCCGCCGGGCGCCGGCTGTTGACGCTGGCGCATGCCGCACTGCCGCAGGTGGAGGCGGCGCTGCGCGACCTGGCCAAGCTGAAAGACGGCGACGCCGGCGAATTGCGCATCGCCGTGGAATGCCACACTTGCTACGACTGGCTGATGCCCGCCATGGATAGCTACCGCGACGTCTGGCCCGGGGTGGAACTCGACCTGCTGGGCGGTTTCCAGGCCGACCCGGTGGGCCTGCTGCTGGACGGGCGCGCCGATCTCGTCATCACGTCGGAAACCGTGCCGCGCGCGGGCGTCGCGTATGCGCCGCTGTTCGGCTTCGAGATGCTGGCGCTGCTGCCGCCGGACCATCCGCTCGCCACGAAGAAATGGCTGCTGCCGGCCGACTTTGCCGGCCACACCCTCATCACTTATCCGGTGCCGGAAGACCGCCTCGACCTGATTCGCCGCGTGCTCGCACCGGCCGGAATCAAACCGGTGCGGCGCGAAGCGCAATTGACGGTGGCCATCCTGCAACTCGTCGCCAGCCGTCGCGGACTCGCCGCGCTGCCGGCATGGGCGGTCGCGCCCTATCTCGAACGCGGCTACATCGCCGCACGTCGCATCGGCAAACACGGTCTTTGGGCCGAACTGCATGTCGCGGTGCGCGAGACCGATGCGGCGCGCGCCTACGTCGCCGACTTCATCGAAACCGTGAAACGCGACAGCTTTGCCCGCCTGCCGGGCATCCGCCCGGCTATCATCGCACCATGACGCCCCGCCTCACCTTCCGCCTCATCCTCGGCGACGACATCGCGCTCGGACCCGGCAAAGTCCAGTTGCTCGAAGCCATCCGCGAAACCGGTTCCATCGCCGCGGCCGGCCGTGCCATGGGGATGAGCTACAAACGCGCCTGGCATCTGGTCGACACCATGAACCGCTGTTTCGCTCATCCGCTCGTCGAAGCCAGCAAGGGCGGCGCGCACGGAGGCGGGGCGCAGCTCACGCCTCAGGCCGATGAAGTGATCGCCCTGTACCGCCATCTGGAAACCCGCGCCCGCAAGGCCACCGAGGCGGACATGGCCAAACTCGCCCGGCATCTGCGGACGGGCGGCTAAGCCTGCGGCGCGCCGATGCTGACGCTCGACAAGCTCAACATCTATCGACGCTTCGATGGCGACCTGGACGGCTGGGCTCGAACCGCGAACGGCCACGACGCCTCGGACATCACGGACGCCGACTGGCTTCTGATCGAAGACCTGCGGCAGGGGCTCGCCCTGATTGCCGCAGGGCAGGCGTCGCAGACGTTCGCGGCCTCGCTCGAATCGCGCCTCCGCGACGCGACCGCAGACGAAACCACGCGACAGGCGCTGCGCGCGTTGCGCTAACGCGCCCGGAGATGCATCGCTTGTTCTATTCCCATTCGATATGACATACTGGATATATCGAAATGTGCAGCTTACCCAGGGGACCTTCATGACACGCATATTCAAGCAACTGGCATCCATCCTTGTGCTGTCCGCATCCGCCAGCCTGCCCGCTGCGGCAGACACGGCGCATATCGCCGTTGCCGCCAACTTCGCCGCGCCAATGAAGGTGCTGGCCGTGCGGTTCGAACAGGCGACCGGCCACACGCTCACCTTGTCGTCCGGTTCGACCGGCAAGTTCTACGCACAAATCAAGAACGGTGCCCCGTTCGACGTGTTGCTGGCCGCCGACGACGACACGCCGGCCCGGTTGCTGCGCGAAGGCGATGCCGTCGCCACCCGCAACTACGCCATCGGCAAGCTCGCCCTGTGGAGCGCCAACGCCAACCTGATCGACGGCACCGATGCCGTGCTGAAGCAGAACCGTTTCGGCAGGCTTGCCGTCGCCAACCCGAAGCTGGCGCCTTATGGCGCCGCCGCAAAGGAAGCCCTGGGCAAACTCGGACTCTTCGATGTGGTCGCAGGCAAACTCGTGGTGGGTGAGAACATCGGCCAAACCTATCAGTTTGCCGCCAGCGGCAATGCCGACCTCGGCTTCGTGGCCCTGTCCCAGATCATGCAAGACGGCAAGCTGACCCAAGGCTCGATGTGGCTCGTTCCCAGCCAGCTGTATTCGCCGATCCGTCAGGATGCCGCCCTGCTGAAGCACGGCGCCGACAATGCGGCTGCGCGTGCGCTGCTTGATTTCCTGGGAACGCCGGGTGCGCAGGCTATCATCCGCCGCTATGGCTACGACCTGTAATCCATGTCCCTGACCGAGGCCGATACGTCGGCCATCCTGCTGACGCTGAAGCTGGCCGCGATCACGACGGCGCTGCTGATGCTGATCGCCACGCCGCTGGCCTGGTGGCTGACCCATACCCACGCGCGCCTGCGCGCGGGCGTCACCGCACTGGTATCGCTGCCGCTGGTATTGCCGCCGACCGTGCTGGGGTTTTATCTGCTGGTACTGCTGGGGCCGAAAGGCGCAGTCGGACACGGGATGCAGCAACTCGGTTTATCGACCCTACCGTTCACGTTTGCCGGGCTGGTGGTCGGATCGGTGGTGTTCTCGCTGCCCTTCGCAGTACAGCCGCTCGCCAATGCGTTTGCCGCCATCGGCACGCGTCCGCTCGAAGTGGCCGCCACCTTGCGCGCCTCGCCATGGGACCGCTTTGCCAGCGTGGCCATTCCGCTCGCCCGGCCCGGCTTCATCACCGCCGCCGTGCTCGCATTCGCCCACACCGTGGGCGAGTTCGGCGTGGTGCTGATGCTGGGCGGCAATATTCCGGACCAGACGCGGGTCCTGTCGGTAGCGATCTACGACCATGTCGAAGCGCTCGAGTACGCCGACGCGCACCTGCTGTCGGCCGGACTGGTCGCGTTTTCCTTCCTCGTGCTGCTGATGCTGGGCCGCTACAGCGGGCATTGGCAGCGGACCCCGACATGAGCCGGATCGAGGGGCGGTTCCGCGCCACGCTCGGCGAATTTTCGCTCGATGCGGATTTCAGCGTACCGTCGCACGGCGTCACCGCCCTGTTCGGCCAGTCCGGTTCGGGCAAGACGACGCTGCTACGGCTGATCGCAGGGCTCGCGCGTGCACCCGGACGGCTCGTCGTCGACGGCGATGTCTGGCAGGACGACTCGGTCTTCGTTCCCACCCATCGCCGCGCGCTCGGCTATGTCTTCCAGGAGGCCAGCCTGTTTCCGCACCTGTCGGTACGCGCCAACCTGGAATATGGCTGGAAGCGCGTGCCGTCCGGAGAACGCACCATCCAGTGGGATGAAGTGGTCGACTGGCTGGAACTGGCGCCGCTGATCGCGTTGCAGCCGCATCAGCTATCGGGCGGCCAGCGCCAGCGCGTGGCGATCGGCCGCGCACTGCTGTCGTGTCCGCGGTTGCTGCTGATGGACGAACCGATGGCCGCGCTCGACACAGGCGCACGCGCCGACATCCTGCCCTACCTGGAACGGCTGCACCATGCACTCGAACTACCCCTGCTCTACGTCAGCCACGCACTCGACGAAGTGACGCGCCTGGCCGATCACCTGCTGCTGATCGAGGCCGGCCGTCTCGTCTACCAAGGCCCCCTGACAGAGGGCCTGACCCGGCTCGACCTACCGCTGGCACACCGCGACATCGCCGCCACCATCGTCGATGCCACCGTGATCGCACACGACCGGACGCTCCAGCTCACCCACGTCGCCCGCGGCCCCGTCGTGTTGGAATTGCCTGGCCTGCACGGTTCGCCCGGCGCATCGCTCCGGGTACGCGTCGCCGCACGCGACGTCAGCCTGACGCTGGCCATGCCGCAGCAGACCAGCATCCTGAACCTGCTGCCTGCCCGGGTCATCGAGCTGGCCGACGATGCGCCGGGACAGGTCCTGGTGCGGCTGGCGCTGGACGACACGGTGCTGCTCGCGCGCATCACCCGGAAATCGGCACTGCTGCTGGGACTCCGGCCTGGCACGCCGGTGGTGGCCCAGGTGAAAAGCGTGGCCGTGGCCTGAGGAAGGCAGCGTCCTTACAGTTCGGAAAACAGGTACGCCAGCAGCGCGAAACCGAGCACCACGACCGACAGATTCATCGCGATCCCACCCCAGGTGCAATAGCGCTCGGGAATCTCGATCGGCTTCAGGGTGCGCAGCACACGCTTGAACTGCACGATAGAAAAACCGATCACGAACAACGCCAAACAGATGAAGGCAATGCCGATCCAGAACGACAGGTCCCGTCCCACATTGCCGGTCTGACGCAACACATGCAGAAACAGGCCGAAGCGTTCGAGCACGAAGCCGAAGGCCATCAGGGTCAGGCCGGTGCGGTTCCACGCCATCAGCGTGCGTTCGGCGGCGAAAAAGACGCGCGGGTCGTTGAGATCGGACATGCTCAGACAGGCTCCACTTCAGTTGGCAAAGTCGCTTTCAGCGTCGCAGCGAGGCGTTCGAATGTCTCGGGAAACGGCGCACGTTTGCGCCACACCAGGCCGATGGTTCGGCCAGGCGCGGGCTTCTTGAACGGACGTATTTCGACCGCCTTTTTATTGGCACGCGGCGCGGCGTCCACCGACAGCGCCGGCATCAGCGTCAACCCCAATCCCATGGCCACCATCTGGCGCAGGGTTTCCAGGCTGGTCGCACGCACTTCCTCGCGCCCGCGCGAGCCGGTGCCGCAGACGTCGAGTGCCTGGTCGCGCAGGCAATGACCCTCGTCGAGCAACAGCAGCTTCTCGTTCATGATGTCCGACACCTTGAGGACATTCTGCTTGGCGAGCGCGTGACCGGCAGGCAGCGCGGCGAAAAACGGTTCGTAGAACAGCGGCTCGACACGCAGGCTGTCGTCGGTCACTGGCAGGGCCAGCAGACCCGCATCCAGCCTGCCGTCAACCAGATGCTCCAGAATCTGCGGCGTCATCTCCTCACGCAGCAGGAGACGCAGACCCGGATGCTTCCTGTGGACCAGGGTCAGCGCGTGCGGCAGGTAATACGGTCCCAGGGTGGGAATGACACCCAGATGAAGCGTGCGCGACATCGGATCCTGCGCGTGCTTGGCAAGTTCGCGGATACGTTCGGATTCTTCGACGATATTGCGCGCAGCCGCAAGGATTTCCCGGCCGATGGGGGTAGGCGTGACGCGCTTCAGACTGCGGTCGAACAGCGTCACGCCCAGGAAATCCTCCAGCTTCTTGATCTGCGTCGACAGCGTCGACTGCGTGATGAAGCAGGCCTCGGCGGCGCGGCCGAAGTGGCCGTGATCGGCAAGGGCTACCAGGTATTTCAGCTCTTGAAGGGTCATGGAGGTTGCGCGCTTCCTCGGCTATCGCGAAAGCCGTATTAGACAACGGAAGCGAACGCGCATGAAACCGGCAGATCCCATTGTGCCTTGTCCGCGAAAACGCCGATCCCCGATGTGCCATCCAGCAGCGACCGTTCAGCGCATTCTCTCGCGCAAGGTTTCCTCTTCGATCAAGCTGCGGTTAGGCCCGAGCAGGTCGCGCAGCGACAAGGTCCCGATGAGATGCATGCTGCCCAGATCCTTGACCACAGGCAGGCATCCCATTTCGAGCTGGGCCATGCGCCCTGCGGCTGTGCGCGCGGTCGCCCCGGGCAGCAACACATGTTCGGGCTGCAACGGAATGAACACATCCACGCAGCGGGCCGATGAGCATGCATGTTTGCGCAGCGTCGGATAATCGAGCATTCCCAGTACACGTCCTTCGCCGATCACGGGATAAGTCCGATGCGGGTCATGTTCGTCGCCATAGTGCGCCAAGGCATCCGCCACCTTCATGGCACCGTCGATCGCGATGACGTCTGAGTTCATCAGATCGCTCACGTGCTGGCGTTCCAGCGGATCGACACCATATTCGCGGAAGATGTGCAGGCCTCGGCGCGCGATCTTCTCGGTCATGATGGAGCGCTTCAGCGTCAGCGTGGTCAGGCCATAGGCCACGGCAGTCGTCAGCATCAAGGGCAGCAATGCCTCGCTGTCGTGCGTCAGGCCGAAAGCAAAGACAATCGCGGTGAGCGGCGCGCCAAGCGTGCTGCCCAGCACACCCGCCATGCACACGAGCGCCCACAGGCTGGGAGACCCGCCCGGCAGATAAGGCGCCAACAAGGTGCCCAGGCCGGCCCCCAGCATCAGCAACGGCGCGAGTACGCCTCCCGACGTCCCCGAACCGAGTGCGACGACCCAGATGATCGCCTTCACCGTCAACAGCGCGATCGCGGCAGCGACAAGTAGATGGCCATTGAGCAGGTCGCCGATGACATCGTAGCCCATGCCCAATGCACGCGGTTCGAGGTAGCCCCCGATGCCCACAAGCACGCCACCGATAGCTGGCCACCACATCCAGTGCAGTGGCAGCTTGTGGAAACCGTCTTCGACCCTGTAGAGCGCCAACGTCAGCAACGCAGCCAATACGCCACACATCAGTCCTGCGGCAACGCATGATGCAAACGCAATCGTGGAAACCGGGTCGGTATGCAAGGGGAAAAGCGGCCCCGGCCCGAATACGAGGTTACGCAGAAAGCCGGCCACGGCACAGGCAAGCGCCACCGGCAACAAGCTGCGCGGGCGCAACTCGAACAGCAACAACTCGACGGCCAGAAGCAGCGCCGCGACAGGCGTGGCGAAGATTGCCGTCATGCCGGCACATGCGCCTGCGACCAGCAAGGTTTTGCGCTCGGCGGCGGTCAGGTGCAGGTACTGCGCCAGCAGCGAGCCCAGCGAACCGCCTGTCATGATGATGGGGCCTTCGGCGCCGAACGGGCCACCGCTGCCGATGGCAATGCCTGACGAGAGGGGTTTGAGCACCGCCACTCTCGCCGACATCCGGCTCTTGCCGAACAGGATGGTCTCCATGGCTTCGGGTATGCCATGCCCCCGGATCTTTTCACTGCCGTAACGCGCCATGAACCCCACCAGCAGACCGCCTATCGCCGGCACCAGGATGACGCCCATTCCCAGCGTATGCCGGGCCGGCGAGACGTCGGCCCACGATAGGCGCTGGTAAAAAAACAGATTGGTAAAGAAGTGGATCAGTGCGAGCAGTGCAGCGGCCGCAAACGTACTGGCAACGCCTATCAACAAGGCAACGCCGGACACCATCACGAGCCGGCGATCGACCGAATAATCCCGCTTGGCATGTATCACATCTTTTTCCTGGACTTCATTGACCTCTGTCCTGAAGACGTCGATTGATTCGCGTGGATGCGGCTCCTCGTCAGCAAGCCACCGCAGGTATGCCGACCCGGGACGGGCCGGCAATTCCCAGACCGAATATATCACAACACGATATATCTTCCGGTCACCATGGGCGGTCGCACGGCCGGCCGTCCATCGAACATGGATGGGAGCTCAATTAGGCATGGCCGGCGAAGTGCGGGCCCAATCCAGCCTCCCCGGAACCCGTGGCCTGAGCCCTTTCGGACCGATGGCCACAGCCCGCCAAGACATTCGTTTTTATCAATGAAACAATTTCAAACTATTCATGGGACAAATTCTCATTCGTGGTCTTAAATGCACTTACTCCGTTGTGGGGTCGTATCGTCGATAGGAGAGAGTCATGTCTGAGAGTAAATGTCCGTTCCACCACAAGGCCGGGAGCGGCACGTCGAACCGGGACTGGTGGCCGAATCAGCTGCGCCTCGAAATCCTGCACCAGCATTCCCCCCGATCCAATCCCATGGGCGAGGAATTCAACTACGCCGAGGCATTCAAGAGCCTCGACCTGGCGGCAGTGAAGAAGGATCTCCATGCCCTGATGACCGACTCGCAGGACTGGTGGCCGGCGGACTACGGGCACTACGGGCCTTTCTTCATCCGTATGGCCTGGCATAGCGCCGGCACCTACCGCACCGGTGATGGCCGTGGCGGTGCGGGGCATGGCAACCAGCGTTTTGCGCCCCTCAACAGCTGGCCCGACAACGTCAATCTCGACAAGGCGCGCAGGTTGCTCTGGCCGATCAAGCAGAAGTACGGCAGGAAAATTTCCTGGGCCGACCTCATCATCCTCGCTGGCAACGTCGCCATGGAATCGATGGGGTTCAAGACCTTCGGTTTCGCCGGCGGGCGCGAGGACATCTGGGCACCGGAGATCGACGTCTACTGGGGCAATGAAGAGAAGTGGCTGGACGACAAACAGCGTTATTCCGGCGAACGGGATCTGGAGAATCCCCTTGCGGCCGTGCAGATGGGCCTGATCTACGTCAACCCGGAAGGCCCGGGTGGCAACCCGGACCCGGTTGCCTCGGGCCGCGACGTGCGTGAGACCTTCGCACGCATGGCGATGAACGACGAAGAAACGGTCGCCCTCACCTGCGGGGGTCACACCTTCGGCAAATGCCACGGTGCCGGCGATGCGGCGCTGGTCGGGCCCGAACCCGAGGCCGCCGGACTCGCCGAACAGGGACTGGGGTGGAAGAGTGCTTACCGCAGCGGCAAGGGGGGCGACCAGATCGGTAGCGGCCTGGAAGGCTCATGGACACCGACTCCGACCCAATGGGACATGAGCTATCTCGACATGTTGTTCGGCAACGAATGGGAACTGACCAAGAGCCCGGCCGGCGCGCATCAATGGACACCGAAACAGTCGACCGACAGCAATATGGCGCCGGCCGCCGCCGATGCGTCAAAGAAAGTGCCGATCATCATGACCGCAGCCGACATGGCGATGCGGATGGACCCGATCTACGAGCCGATCGCACGACGCTTCCACCAGGACCCGGAAGCCTTCGCCGACGCCTTCGCGCGCGCCTGGTTCAAGCTGACGCATCGTGACATGGGTCCGCGTTCGCGCTATCTCGGCCCCGAGGTGCCCGACGAAGAACTGCTCTGGCAAGACCCCATCCCAGCTGTCGATCATCCCCTGATCGATGACCAAGCAGCCACCACGCTCAAGATCCAGGTGCTGGCGTCCGGGCTGTCTGTCCCTGAACTGGTCTCGACTGCCTGGGCGTCGGCGTCGACGTTCCGCGGTTCGGACAAGCGCGGCGGCGCGAATGGCGCGCGCATTCGCCTCGCGCCGCAGAAGGACTGGGAAGCCAACCAGCCGGCACAGCTGGCCAAGGTGCTTGGAAAGCTCGAAGGGATACAGCGTGCATTCCAGAGCGGTGGCAAAAAAGTCTCGATGGCGGATCTGATCGTGTTGGCAGGTTGCGCCGGCATCGAACAGGCCGCCAAGAATGCGGGGCACACGGTGACGGTACCGTTCACGCCGGGCCGCACGGACGCCACGCAGGAACAGACCGATATCGAAGCCTTCGCCGTGCTCGAGCCGATCGCGGATGGCTTCCGCAACTACCAGAAGGCCCGGTACACCGTCTCGGCCGAGGAACTGCTGCTCGACAAGGCGCAATTGCTGACGCTCTCGGCGCCCGAGATGACGGTGCTGGTGGGTGGCATGCGCGTCATGAATGCCAACGTCGGACAATCCCCGCATGGCGTCTTCACCACACGGCCAGGGACGCTCACCAACGACTTCTTCGTCAACCTGCTCGACATGGGCACGGAGTGGAAGGCTGTTTCGGAGGCCGAGGACACGTTCGAAGGGCGCGATCGCAAGACCGGCGAAAAGAAATGGACCGGCACCCGCGTCGATCTGGTGTTCGGCTCGAATTCCCAACTGCGGGCATTGGCCGAGGCCTATGGAAGTTCGGACGCGCAGGAGAAGTTCGTCCGCGACTTTGTGGCGGCCTGGACCAAGGTGATGAATCTGGATCGCTTCGATCTTGGCTGATGCACTGGAAGAACGCGGCTGCCTGGTACAACTCGGCCAGGCCCGCAGCAAGCAGGGTGCCCGCGCCGTGCAGTGCCGCGACGGACATCGGGACGCTGCACTGGGACAATTTTTCAATCCATTTTCAAGGAGGCGATCATGGCAAAAGCCAAAGCTGCATCGACAACCCAACACCCCTTTCTCACCGACATCAAGACCTTGCGCGCCCGCGCACGCAAGCACATCGAGAACGGCGCCGTCACCAATGGCTACCGGGCCGACCGCGCCACGGTCGTCAAGCTGCTGAACGAGGCACTGGCTACCGAACTGGTGTGCATCCTTCGCTACAAGCGGCATTTCTTCATGGCCAGCGGCATCAACGCCGACGCGGTGGCACAGGAATTCCTGCAGCATGCCACCGAAGAACAGGGCCATGCCGACCTGATCGCCGCACGCATCGTGCAATTGAAAGGCGAGCCCAACTTCAATCCGGACGGACTGGCGATGCGCTCGCATGCCGAATACGTCGAGGGCGACTCGCTCGTCGACATGATCAAGGAAGACCTGGTGGCCGAGCGTATCGCGATCGAGAGCTACGGCGAGATGATCCGCTACCTGGGCGACAAGGACGTCACCACGCGCCGCATGCTGGAAGACATCCTGGCGATGGAGGAGGAACACGCCGACGATCTGTCGAGCCTGCTGGAAGATCTCGGCCGCTAATCAGGCCCTGCGCGCTATCTCGCCGCTTCGGCGACCGGCTCAGGCGTCAGCCCTGCCGCTTCGGCAGCATGCTGATGATGTCCCAGCGCCAGCGCGTATATTTTCTGCAGATCCTCTTCGCTGACGTCGATGAAGGTATCGATCTGGCTCAATGCGTAAACCAGGTCGCTGTGCGGGATCATGCATTTTTCGTCTGCACCGGCAGCGTCCGCCGTAGGCTCGGATACCACCGCCATGCGCCACCACGCCTGCGGATAACGCCGCCAGGAAAACGGGAAATTGTAGGCCGCCGCCGCGAGCAGAATGATCACGGTATTGATCATGATGGGCATCACGACGAATCCGTAACCCAGCGCATGAACCGACCCGCCTCCCACGACGGCTGTGATGGCGGTGGCCCCACCGGGCGGATGGAGGCAGCGCAAGGGGTACATCAAGGCAATGGCCAATCCGACAGCCATCGACGCGGCCAGCATCGGGTCGTGGCCCAGCCACTGCTGGCTGGCGACGCCGGCCAGTGCCGACACAATATGGCCGCCGAATACCGACCAGGGCTGCGACATCCCGCCGTGGGGGGCGGCGAACAGCAGGACAGCGGAGGATCCCATCGAGCTTGCGACCAGAACGGCAACGTGATCGCCCACCAGAAGACTGCTGACCCACCATACCAACAGAATACCGAACAGTCCGCCAACACCCGATATCCAATGCTCGCGCTCCGAAACCGTATAACCGATCTTCAGGGCGTTCCAGCCCAGTACGAGGCCGGCCCATTTCCGGGCGACTCGCTGCGTGAACGTGTAGTCCGCTTTCATCGTTCGGGGTCTCCTGCTCACACGTCGAGCATCAGTTTCAGCGGCTTGCGCATGCCTGCGATACGGCATGCCTGCTGGCCATAGCCATGCGTAAACAGGTCGTACAGGGCCTGCTTGGCGGCACGCTTGTCCCGTCCGCCTTCGGCCAGGTGCTGGATCACCCGGCGCGCTTCCGGCACGCTTTCGGTATCGCCGTACCAGGCACGGATGAAATCGATCACCTGCCAATGAGCGGGCGTCAGCACCAGGCCGTCCTCGGCCGCCAGCAATTGGGCAACAGCCCGGCTCCAGTTGGCGGGATCGAGCAAATAACCCTCGTTGTCGCGCTCGGGTATCAGACTGGCCAGTTCGGCTCGGCGGTTCATGGCAGGCTCCTTGTTCTTGAGACGAGCCCAGTTTAGAGAACTCTTATATATCCATCCAACGATAAATTTTGGTGTTTAATATCGGCAAAACCGATACTTGAAATATGGACACCGAACTCGCTCGTACTTTCCTGGCTGTGGCCGCCACCGGCAACTTCGTCGCCGCAGCAAGCCGTCTCCACATCACGCAGTCAACCGTCAGCGCGCGCATTCATACGCTGGAAACCACGCTGGGTGCACGTCTCTTCCATCGCGGACGCAATGGCGCCGAACTGACGCCTTCGGGAAAACGCTTCCTGCGCCACGCCAAGCATCTGGTCCGCACGCTGGAGCAAGCGCTGCACGACGTCGGCCTGCCGCAGGGGTTTCGCGACGTGCTGACCCTGTCCGGGCGCATCGCGCTGTGGGAAGGCTTCCTGCCGCACTGGGTGGACTGGATGCGCAAGGCCGCGCCGGACGTCTCATTGCGCCTGGAAATCGGATTCGAATCCGACATCATGCAAAGCCTGATCGAGGGCACGGTGGACATCGGCGTGATGTATACGCCAACCTCGCGCCCCGGTCTGGTGGTGGAACCGCTGTTCGACGAAACCCTGCTGCTGGTGACCAACGACCTTGCGCGCGGCTGGCCGGACGAAGGCTACATCCACATCGACTGGGGCCCAGAATTTCATGCCCAATTCAGCGACCACTATCCCGATGCGCCTCCGCCCACGCTGGTCGCCAACATCGGCTGGCTGGGCGTGCAGCAGCTCCTGACCTATGGCGGCAGCGGGTATTTTCCGCAGCGCCTGGTGCGCCACTATATTGAAGACGGCCTGCTGTGGCCTGTGCCGGACAGCCCGCAGTTCAAGCTGCCCGCCTATATGGTGTTCCCGCGCGACAGCGAGAGCGACAGCGCCACCTTGAAGCGGGCGCTCGATGGCCTGCGGGAACTGGCTCAGGCGGAACAGTCGTGATACGGACAGGGTAGGCCGCATGAACCTGCGCCTTGTGCGCGGCTTGGGCCTGCTGGCCACCATACTTTTTCTGACAGGCTGCTTCACCGACGCCGCGACCCGGCTGGCCTATGACATCGAGTCCGGCGTGAACCGCATGAACCGGCAGAACGAAGCGCGCCACAGCATCCGGCACACGCCCGCGGAATCCAGCGAATGCGCAGGCCCTTACACCGTGCAGTTCGACAAGGTCGGGGCCTTGATCGTGTGGTGCAAGGATACGGCCGGAAACATCGTCGCAAGCGGCAGCACGTCGTATCACGCGCGCTTCATCGATACGCCGGCAACCTACATTCTGGACAAGCCGGCCGGTTCAATCCTGACGATCGATCTGGAACGCCGCACAGGCCGTGTGGTCGTGGCCGACGTGCACTAACCCCGTCGTCAGGGCTGAGACTCAGCTGCCCGGCTTCCGCGCCACCAGGTCGATCAAGGCCGACATGCCGTGATGGTGGCTGCCCTCGCTGATGACGGACTCATGCTCGGCCAGATGCAGGATGTTCCAGTCGCCGAACCAGTCGCGCAGCAAATCGGCGGTATACATGTTGGCCGCGCTGGGCGGGCCGCCGGTGCCGAACTCGATCTGCTTCGGCGTGTAGCCCTGCAGAATCAGCAGCCCGCCCGGCTTCAGGCAGCGGCGGATGCCTGCGATGACATGATCGCGCTCGGGTGGCGGCGCGAACTGGATGAAGATGGCGGCTACCAGATCGTAGGCCGCTTCCGGCCAATTCCAGCCGAGAATGTCGACTTGCTCGAAGTCCAGCGCGACGCCGCGGACGGCCGCCAGTTTGCGAGCCTTTTCAAGCGCCACCGGCGACACGTCGACCGCATGCACCCTGGCGCCCTGCTCGGCCAGCCATACGCCGTTGCGGCCTTCGCCGTCCGCGATGGACAAGGCCCGCATCCCGGGCTGGATGTGCGCAATCTGGCTTTCGAGGAATCGGTTGGGTGCGGTGCCGAAGATGTAGTCGTCGGTGGCGTACCGCGCGTCCCAGAAACTCGAACTCATCCCGCCATCCTCACTTGGCGTTGGCGGTGAGCAGTTTTTCGAGCTGCGCAGCCGGCACCATGCCGGGTACGCGCTGGCCGTTGGCAAAGAACAGGGTCGGCGTGCCGGACACCTTCAGTTTGTTGCCCAGCGCGATGGTCTCCTCCACCGGGTTGCTGCACTTGCCGTCATTCTTGGGCACCGCACCGTTCGTGATGTAGTTTTCCCACGCCTTGTTGCGGTCGGGCGCGCACCAGATCTGCTTCGAGGTCTGGGTGGCCTGGGGATGCAGGCCTTCGATCGGATAAAGGAAGGTATACACCGTGATGTTGTCAACCTTGGCGAGCTCGGCTTCGAACTTGCGGCAATAGGGGCAATCGACGTCGGAAAACAGGACCAGCTTGCGTGCGCCGTTCCCTTTGACTGTTTTCAGCGCATTGCCGAACGGAAAGCTGTCCCATTTCACGGCCTGCAACTGGTTCAAACGCGCCTGGGTCAGATTGGCACGGTTCTTCAGGTCGATCACGTCGCCGGCGAACACGTATTGCGCCTTGGCATCCACATAAACCAGCTGACCGTCGAGATAGACCTCGAACAGCCCGCTGTAGGGCGTCTTCTGAACCGAGCTGATGGTGGCGCCCGGGAACTGCTGCAGCAGCGCCTTGCGGATGACCGTTTCGTTGGCCTGCGCGGTCGCGGCGAACAGCAGGGTTGCGGCCAGCGCCAGGGGGGTGAATTTCATTCGAGACTCCAAAAAAAACATCATGAAAACCTTAGGACATCGCCTCGCGAACCAGGACCACCTTCATCGGCGGCAGGTGATCCACGATCCGCATCCCGGCATTGCGCAGCCAGCCGGCCCGCGTGTCGGCAAACAGATGATGCATACCATGGGTGAGCGCCTGCATCCGCCGCACCGGTTCGGCACGCTCGCGGGCATAGCGTTGTAACACACGGACATCACCGCAATAAGAACGGGCAGGACGCCGGGCCAGCACGTCGACCAGGATTTCGGCATCGCCAAAGCCCAGATTGACGCCCTGCCCCGCCAACGGGTGCACGCCATGGGCTGCGTCGCCGATCAGCGCCACGCCGGGCGCAACGACGGCGTCCACCCGGATCAGCCGCAGCGGGAATGCCGCAGCGGGCGTGAGCAGACGCAGTTCGCCCAGCCGATCGCGTCCCGCCGCACGCACCTTATCGGCCAGGGCCACCCCATCCAGGGCAAGCAGTTCGTCCGCATGCGCTGTCCGGGTTGACCAGACCATCGACATACGGTTCCCCCCCAGCGGCAGCCAGGCCAGGATATCGCTGTCGAAAAACCACTGGAACGCAGTACCGCGATGCGGACGCTCGCATTCGAAATTGGCGACCACCCCGCTCTGGCCATAGGGTGTCAATGTCGACGTCAGGCCGGCCCATTCGCGGATACGCGAGGCGGCGCCGTCGGCGCCGACCACGAGGTCGGCCTCCAGCGTCGTGCCGTCGGCCAGCGTCAGCCGGGTGGATGCACCATCCCTGTCGAGGGATTCGATCGCCGCAGGGCAGTGCAGCGCCACGTTGCCGTCTGCCTCGATCGCCTGCCACAAGGCATGCTGCAGCCGTCCGCTTTCGAGTATGGTCGCCAGATGCGACACGCCCGACTCGTAAGCATCGAGACGGATCGTGCCGCGGGCGTCGCCCGTCACATCCATGCGATACACCGGCTGGATACGATCGGCGTCCAGCCGCTGCCAGGCGCCGATGCGTTCGAGAAAGCGCTGCGGTGCCGGACTGATGGCATAGATGCGCGTATCCCAGGTATCGGTCGGAGTCAGGGACGGCTGGCGCTCGACCAGCGCAACCCGCACGCCCTGTCGCCCAAGCGCCAGGGCGGCCGCCGTGCCCACCAGCCCGGCACCGACGATGACGACCTGATAGCGTTCGCCGCTCATCCGCGCGCACCGAACATCATGCGCCGCGCGACGAAGATTTTCAGCGGCGGCAAGGCCTCCAGCGCCAGCAGGCCCAAGCCGCGCGCATGGCGCAGCGGCGCGACGTCGTTGGAGAACACCCGCACCAGGAAATCGGTAAAACCGAGGCCGCCCATCACGTCGGTCCGGCGTCCACGGGCATAGGCCGCCAGCATAGCCGTGCCGCCTGTCTCCGCCTCGGCCGTGTCGCCGCACAGGTTTGCCAGTTCCCAGGCGTCGCGCAGGCCGATGTTGAACCCCTGGCCGGCAACCGGATGCAGCGTCTGCGCGGCATTGCCGATGCGCACCACGCGCCCGGTCGCTTCGCTGCCGGTATACGCCAGCCTGAGCGGAAAGGTCTTGCGCGGGCTGGCCTGGAGGAACAGCCCCTGGCGGCCACCGAAGTGGCGCTGCAAGGTGGCGAGAAACTCCGCGTCCGGCAGGGCGGCGATGCGCTGGGCCTCGTCGCTGCGCGCAGTCCACACCAATGCGTACCGATCGTCCTTCGGCAGCAGGGCCGCCGGTCCTTCGGGGGTAAAACGCTCGAAAGCCTGGTTGACGTGCGGCAATTCGGTCTCGACGTCGCACACCACAGCCATCTGATCGTAGTCGCGTTCGAACCTGGGCGGAGGTGCCTGGTCGCCGCGCCCACCGTCGGCCACCACCACCAGCGGCGCAGTCAACATACGTCCATCTGCGGCATGCAGGGTCGCGGCCTCGGTGCCGGACTCGATACGGTCCACCGCCACGCCATACTCGACCGCGATACCCGCATCGCCCAGCATCTGCTTCAAGACAGCGGTGAGTTCGGCGTAGGGCAGCACGTAGCCCAATGCCGGCACGCAGAGTTCTTCCGCCGCAAGCCGCGCCACGCCGAGCGCACCGCGCTGGGAGATATGGATACGGGTGATCGGCGTGACGCCGCCGAGTTTCTCCCATACGCCCAGGCGCTCGAGGATCAGTCGCGAGCCATGCGAGAGCGCCAGGGTGCGGGCATCGGCGCGCGCGTCGGCCGGCTGCGCCTCGAGCACACGTGCGGCGATTCCCTGCTGCCGCAGCGCCAATGCGCACACGGCACCGACGGGGCCGGCGCCGACGACCAGGACACGGCTCACGGGTTCATCCATGCCTCGATCTCCGCGACCGTTTTCGGCGGTGTGGTCAGCACCTCGCAGCCCGACCCGGTCACCACCACGTCGTCCTCGATGCGGATGCCGATATTCCAGAATGCCTCGGGCACGTCGTCCGCCGGACGGATATAGAGGCCGGGCTCGACCGTCAGCGTCATGCCGGGCACCAGCGGTCGCCATTCGCCCTGCAGCTTGTATTCGCCGGCATCGTGCACGTCCATACCCAGCCAATGACCGGTGCGATGCATGTAGAAACGGCTGTAGCCGCCCGATTCGATCAGGCCGTCGACCTCGCCCTGCAGCAGGCCGAGGTCGACCATGCCTTGCGTCAGCACGCGCACCGCCGCCTCGTGCGGGCTGTTCCAGTGATTGCCGGGGCGCACCGTATCGATCGCCGCCGCCTGCGCAGCCAGAACCAGCTCGTAGGCATCTTTCTGCGCCGCCGAAAAGCGGCCGTTCACCGGAAAGGTGCGGGTGATGTCGGCCGCATAGCTGCCGAACTCGGCGGCGGCGTCGATCAGTAGTAGGTCGCCGTCGCGCAGTGGCTTGTTGTTGAAGACGTAATGCAGCACGCATGCGTTGGCGCCGCTGGCGACGATGGACGTGTAGGCCGGCGCTTCGGCGCCGCCGCGACGGAAGGCCGAGAGCAGTTCCGCCTCGATCTCGTATTCATGGCCGCCCGGCCGGGTCGCGCGCATGGCAGCACGATGCGCGCCGGTGGAGATCTCGGCGGCACGGCGCATCAGGGCCAGTTCGTGGCCATCCTTGACGAGACGCATCTCGTCCAGCCAGATGCGTGCGTCGACCATGCGGTTGGGCGCATGCACGCCACTGCGCGCCTTGCTGCGCACCGTATTGAGCCAGCCCATCACCTGCGTGTCCCAGGCCATGTCGCGGCCGATGAGGTAGGCCAGCGTCGGCTGATTCTCCAGCAGTCTGGGCAGTTCCGCATCCAGCGTGTCATACGCAAAGGTGTCGTCGAAGGCGAAGACCTCGCGGGCCGCCGCGGGCCCATAACGGAAACCGTCCCAGATTTCACGCTCCTCGTTCTTCTCGCGACAGAACAGGATGTGGCGCGGTGCGGCGCCTCCGACCAGCACCACCACCGCCTCCGGTTCGTTGAAGCCGGTCAGCCAGTAGAAATAGCTGTCGTGCCGGTAGGGATAGTGGGTGTCGCGGTTACGTGCCACCTCCGGCGCGGTCGCGATGACCATCACCCCTTCACCCAGCTGTTCAAGGACTCGCTCGCGGCGGGCACGATAAATGGCGGAATCAGGCTGCATGGTGTTGTCTCAACTCCTCGTCCAGGGCCGTCAGGCGGGCCGGCGTACCGACATCGATCCACCGCCCGGAATAATGCTCGCCGCTCGCCCGTCCGGCATCGATCGCCAGCCGCAGCAGCGGTGCCAGTGGCGCTTTCTCGCCCGCCACCGTGTGGGCGAACAGCGCACGATGGTAGACGCCAATGCCTGAAAAGGTGAGGCGTAAGGGGTGAGGGGTGAAGGGCGAATCGGCATCATGCAACCTGCTGCCGTCGAGCACGAAGTCACCTCTGGGATGATGCGGCGGATTGTCGACCAGCACCAGGTGGGCCTGGTCGTGGCCGGCGGCGAGCCGCACCAGCGGTTCGACAAGCCGGCTGAAATCAAATTCGCAGTAAATGTCGCCATTGACCACGGGGAATACCTCGCTCTCGATCAAGGGAAGCGCGGTGGCGATTCCGCCCGCGGTTTCCAGCGCGCTGACTTCGCGCGAATACTCGATCGACACGCCGAACGCGGCGCCGTTCCCCAGCGCATCCTCGATCTGCTGACCGAGGTGGGCGTGGTTGATGACGATGTGGGTGAACCCTGCCGCGCGCAGACGCTCGATGTGCCACACCAGCAGCGGCTTGCCGCCAACCGGCAGCAGCGGCTTGGGCGTATGGTCGGTGAGCGGACGCATGCGCTCGCCGCGGCCGGCGGCGAGGATCATGGCAGTTCGCATATTCTTGGCACTCACTACTGCGGTCCCATCGAAATCAAGATCCGCCATGTTTCACACATTGCCCTTGGCCCCTGCAATTCTGGAGTTGATAGCCTCCAGTACCTCCTGAGACTTTGCGTTCCTCAGCGTGGCAAGGTTAATCACAATTGGTGCATCCCCACTCACTCTATGCATTCGAAGAAACAGCTTAGATATAAAGCCGTATGTGTTTAGAAGCTCTTTCTCATTAATCACCTCCAAATGAATTCTGGCTGCACCAGCTGATGTCAGCAACGTCACACGCGCCTCTTTGACGTTTTTCAAATCCATTTCATTAAACGGCCAATCTCCGTAGAAGATTCGATCCGAAGTCACCACAAGTTTGGGCTCTAATCGTGCCAAGTCCCTTAACATAGGCCAGCCCATTGTCAGCAGGAGCAAAACGAACGGCCCGAAAATAAAAACCAACTCGGGCGAGCCATAAATCATTCTCCCAAGCAGGTACACGGCGGAAGCAACCAGGCAAACCCAAAAGGCCACGTAAGGCTTTGAAACAAAATAAGAGAGCGTTGGTGCATCGTGGCCTGCATGCATAGGGTATGCGCAATCTACTAGATACACTGAAGCCCAAATAGTAATCGCAAACGCTCCATCACCACCGCCCTGGTTTTGACTTTCCTCCCCTCACAAACCCGCCGAAGATCAAGTGCGTCGGGTGGATCAGCGGCAAAGGTGTTTGAGCCCTAAAGGACTCCGGTCCACTACGCGCTAAAGCGCGAGTGGAATCGTATGCCCCGCTCACAAAAATCAAACCCAGCAAAAGCGGGACGAGTTCTTTGCGCCCACCCGGCGCTTGGCCCTGCATAGCCAATCGACTAAGCCGCTAAAGCGGCGAGTCGCTGGTTAATCTTCGGGGTTTCGGGGATGTCGGGGCCGCCTTTCTTTGGTTACTTTCGATGAACATGCCTTGGCATGTTCATCCATCAAAACAGCGCGAGACAAGCGAGGGAACCGAGCAACTTGCTGCCGGGCAACCCCCTGCCAACGGTCAGCAGTCCTGCGTAATCCTTCACTACACCCGACAGCCCTTCGACAGACTCAGGGCGAACGGTGCAGAGGATCGCGGGGCGCGCTTGGTCCACAACTGGATTGCTTCGTCGCTGCGTTCCTCGCAATGACAGCCCCTAGAATGTATACCCCGTCTGCGGCTGCCGATCCTCGAGCGCCTCCAGCAAAAACAGCAGCGGCTTAAGTTCGTCGTAGCGCTCGCAGGTCTTGCGCAGGTAATGCATCACCCGCGGCATGTCCTTCAGGTAGCCGTCCTTGCCGTCGCGGTGATACAGCCGCGCAAAGATGCCGAGCACCTTGATCTGGCGCTGCGCACCCATCCATTCGAAGTCGCGCCAGAACTCGCCGAAGTCCTCGCGCACCGGCAGGCGGGCGGCACGGGCCTTTTCCCAGTAGCGGATCACCCAGTCGAGCTGCTGCTCTTCGTCCCACTGGATGTAGGCGTCGCGGTAGATCGAGGCGAGATCGTAGGTGATGGGGCCATAGACCGCGTCCTGGAAGTCGAGGATGCCGGGGTTGGGATCGGACACCATCAGATTGCGCGAATGCCAGTCGCGATGCACGTAGACCTGCGGCTGCGCCAGGTTGTTGGCGAGGAGGCGCCCGAACACGGTCTCGAGGATGGCTTTCTGCTCGTCCTTCATGGCGACGCCCAGGTGTTTCGCCACGTACCACTCGGGAAACAGCATCAGTTCGCGGGTCAGCAGCGCGCGATCATAGTCCGGCAGCACACCGGGACGGCTCGCCTGCTGGATGCGAATCAGCGCGTCGTTCGACGCCAGATACAGTTCGCGTGCCACGTCTTGCTTGGAGGCGGCTTCGTCGAGCGCCGACAGATAGGTGGTATTGCCCAGATCAGTCAGCAGCAGAAAGCCCCGGTCGAGGTCTTGTGCCAATACCTGCGGCACATTGACGCCGGCATCGGCAAACAGCCGGGCGACGGCAATGAATGGCCGGCAATCCTCGTGCGCCGGCGGGGCGTCCATCACGATATAATCGCGGCCTTTGGCAGTGACGCGAAAATAGCGGCGAAAGCTGGCGTCCGCCGACGCCGGGGCGATGTCCAGCGACTCGCCTCCCAGTTGTCGGGCGGCCCAGTCCTGTAAAGCTTGCAAACGTTCCACTGCCACACTGCTCCGAATAACGCTGTTTCTGATAACCCTGGCCCGGATTTTACATCGCTTGTCCACCTTGCCCGGCTTTACGCTCGTTGTCCTGTTGCTGACTGCCGGTTCCGCGGCGGCGGACGGGCTCGTTCTGAAGAAGGACGTCGAACTGAAAGGCTCGACGGCGGCGGGCAAGGCGGGGCCGCTCTTCCTCACTGCGGACAAGATCGAATCGACCGCTCCCGATGTCATCGAAGCCAGCGGCAAGGTGGCGGCCCGCCAGGCCGGACAGAATTTCTTCGCCGACTGGCTGCGCTACGACACCACGCAGAATCGGGTGGAAGCCCGCGGTCGGGTTCGCCTGGAACAGCCCGCGCTGTTGGTGGATGGCGATGCGCTCGAACTCGACCTGGACGACTACAGCGGCGAACTCGCCCAGCCGGTCTATCATCTGGTCGCGCAGCATGGCCGGGGTGACGCCAGCCATATCGACTTCGTCGACAAAGAGCACTACAAGCTGCAGGAGGCCACCTACACGACCTGCCCGGTGGACAACGACGACTGGTTTCTCGAGGTGGACGATCTCGACATCGACAAGAGCCGCAACGTGGGAACGGCACGCAATGCCTCGCTCCATTTTCTCGGCGTGCCGATCCTGTATACGCCCTGGATGGATTTCCCGCTCAACGACGTGCGCAAGAGCGGCGTGCTGGCCCCCACCTTCGGCACCACCCAGCGCAGCGGCGTCGACTTCCTGGTGCCCTACTATCTCAACCTCGCACCCAACTATGACGCCACGCTGTATCCGCGCCTGCTGTCCAAGCGCGGCGTGCAACTCGGCGGCGAATTCCGCTATCTGTTGAACGACGTCCATGGCGTGAACCGCCTGGAGTATCTCCCCAACGACAATGTCGCAGGCCGCTCTCGCTGGAGCGCCGCGTTGAACAACATCTACCGCCTGAACGACACGACCGAAGCCGGCATGCTGTTCAACCGCGTGTCCGACAACGATTATTTCCGCGACCTGTCCAATCTGCTGGCCGTCACCTCGCTCACCCAGCTCAACCGCGAATTCTGGGTGACCACCCAGCATACAAACTGGAGTGCGGATATTCGCGCACAAAGCTACCAGACCCTGCAGGACTCCACCTCCGCCACGCCCATCCTCGAACCTTACGCACGGCTGCCGCAGGCGCGCCTGGGCATCTCGAAAACGTTCGAGAACGGGCTGGAATTCAAGATGGACAGCGAAGCCACCCATTTTGCCCACCCCACCATGGTCGAAGGCACGCGGGTACTGGCCTATCCCACGCTGCGCCTGCCGCTCACCAACTCGTTCGGGTTCCTCACGCCGCAGATCGGCTGGCACAGCACCTACTATGCGCTGGACGATCGCGCACCGGTGCAACACATCAGCCGCAGCCTGCCCATCCTCAGCCTCGACAGCGGCGTGACCTTCGAGCGTCCGTTCCACTTTGCCAGCCAGGATTACACGCAGACACTGGAACCGCGCGCCTACTATGTCTACGCGCCCTACCGCGACCAATCGAATATTCCGGTATTCGATACCGCGCTGCTGGATTTCAGCTACGCGCAAATGTTCACCGAGAACCAGTTCATCGGCGGCGACCGCGTCAACGACGCCAACCAGCTGACGGTGGCCGTCACCAGCCGGTTCGTCGAGGCGACCAGCGGGCTGGAACGGCTGCAGGTCACCCTCGGCCAGCGCTATTATTTCAGCACGCAGCAGGTCACCCTGCCCGGCATTGCGCCGCGCACCAGCAATGCCACCGACCTGCTGGCCGCCATCAGCGGACAGGTCACGCGCAACTGGCGCATCGACACGGCATGGCAGTTCGACGCCCAGAACGGCACCACCATCCGCCAGAATCTTGGCGCGTCCTATCGGCCCAGCCCCGGCCGCGTGTTGAACCTGGGTTACCGCTTCATCGATCAGACCACGGAACAGGTCGACCTGTCCGCGCAGTGGCCGCTCGCCCAGCGCTGGTACGGCATGTTCCGCTACAACTATTCCTTCAAGGACAACAAGCTGGTCGAAGGCCTGGCCGGGTTTGAATACAATGGCGGATGCTGGGCGTTGCGCGCGGTGCTGCAACGACTGGCAACCAAGGAAAACCAGTCCACCGATGCGTTGTTCTTCCAGCTGGAGTTGAACGGAATGGGGCGCATCGGCTCTAATCCGCTCGACGTTTTGAAACATAGTGTTCCCGGATACAGGCCTAGCAATGAAATTATTCAAACGCCCTGAATGGCGCCGCCCGCACTGGGTCCTGGCGCTGCTGATTGCCGTGTCGGTCCTGTCGCCGGCCCATGCCGCCGTGCAGGAACTCGATCACATCGTCGCCGTCGTCAACGACGAAGTCATCACGCGCCAGGAACTGGCCCGGCGCTACGACGAGGTCGTGCACAACCTGTCGCGGCAGAACACCCCGCTGCCGCCGCGCGAGGTACTGGAGAAACAGCTGCTCGAGCGCATGGTGACCGAACTTGCGCTGCAGCAGCATGCGCGCGCCACCGGCATTCGGGTCGACCCGACGCAGGTCGAGCATGCCCTGCAGCGCATCGCCGCCCAGAACAAGCTCGACATGGCCGGGTTGCAGGCCGCGCTTGAGAAGGACGGCCAGAGCCTCGACAGCATGCGCAACACCATCCGCAACGAGCTCCTGATTGCCCGCGCGCGCGAACGCGACGTCGACAACCGCATCTCCGTCAGCGACGCCGAAATCGAAGGCTATCTGCAGACGCAGGCTCAGCAAGGCGTGGAAACCGAATACAACTTCGCCCACATTCTGGTCACCGTGCCGGAAAACGCCTCACCCGAGCAGATCCAGGCACGCCACGCGCGTGCCGAAGACATCGTCGCCCAGCTTGCCAAGGGCGCCGATTTCGCCCAGATGTCGGCCAGCTATTCCGACGCCTCCAACGCGCTGCAGGGCGGTGAATTCGGCTGGCGCGCCAGCGGCAAGATTCCGACCCTGTTCGCCGATGCACTGAAATCGATGCAGCCGGGCCAGATCAGCCCGATCCTGCGAAGCAGTAATGGTTTCCACATCCTCAAGCTCATCGACAAACGCGGACTCGATGCCACGCTCACCGTGACGCAGACGCACGCGCGCCACATCCTCATCAAGACCAATGAACTCACCTCGGAAGCCGACGCCCGCAACCGCCTGCTGCAACTCAAGGAACGCATCGAAAACGGCGCGAAATTCGAAGACATGGCGCGTCTGCAATCCGAGGATGCCAGTGCTTCCAAAGGCGGCGACCTTGGCTGGATCAATCCCGGCGACACCGTCCCCGAATTCGAGAAAGCCATGAACGCGCTGAAGCCCGGCCAGATCAGCGACCCCATTCAGACCCCGTTCGGCTGGCACCTGATCCAGGTCCTTGAGCGACGCAATCAGGACGTCACGCAGGAACGTCAGAAACTGCTGGCGCGCCAGGCCATCCGCGAACGCAAGGGCGATGAGGCCTTCCAGGACTGGGTGCGCCAGATCCGCGACGCGGCCTATGTCGAAATCCGCCCGATCGACTGACCGGCCCGGATTACGCGAAGAAGCCGTGGATTTGCCCCACTTCGCCCTGACGGCAGGCGAACCCGCGGGAATCGGGCCCGACCTGTGCATCGCCCTGTCGCAGCATCCCCTGCCATGCCGGCTGTCGGTCCTCGGCGACGTCGACGTGCTGCGCGACCGTGCGGCCCGGCTCGGCATCGCGGTCGACTTCAGCTGCGGCGACACTGCGCCGGCGCACCAGCCCGGCTGGCTGCACGTGCGCCACATTCCCGCCGCCGTCCCCGTTACGGCGGGCACGCTCGACACCCGCAATAGCGCCCATGTGCTGGCCCTGCTCGACGCTGCCCTCGCAGGCTGCCTCGACGGATCATTTCACGCTGTCGTCACGGCGCCGGTGCACAAGGGCATCATCAACGATGCCGGTTTCGCCTTCACGGGCCATACCGAATACCTGGCCGACCGCAGCGGCACACACCGGGTCGTCATGATGCTCGCCGGCGGCGGCCTGCGTGTCGCACTTGCCACCACCCACCTGCCCTTGCGCGCCGTCGCCGACGCCATCACGCCCGACCTGCTCGTCGAGGTGATCCGCATCCTGCATGCCGACCTGCAACGCAGATTCGGCATCGCCCGGCCGCGCATCGCTGTCGCCGGCCTCAATCCCCACGCGGGCGAATCTGGCCACCTGGGGCATGAAGAGATCGACATCATCGAACCCGTGCTCGACCGCCTGCGCAGCGAAGGCCTGGACCTCGTCGGCCCACAGCCCGCCGACACGCTTTTCTCGCGCATTCGCCACGAGCCCTGCGACGCCGTGCTGGCGATGTATCACGACCAGGGCCTGCCGGTGCTCAAATACGCCAGCTTCGGCGCCGGCGTCAACGTGACGCTCGGCCTGCCGTTCATCCGCACCTCGGTCGACCACGGCACCGCGCTCGACCTCGCCGGCAGCGGGCGCGCAGAGGTGGGCAGCCTGCTTGCGGCAATCGACATGGCACTTGAGATGGTGGGCAGCAAGCGGTAAGCCGTGAGCGGACAAAAACCACCACTCGCTACTTACCGCTTACCGCTCACCCAATGCACACCCCGCGCAAACGCTTCGGCCAGAACTTCCTCATCGACGACGGCATCATCCACGCCATCGTCAACGCCATCCATCCGCAGCCAACCGACATCGTCGTCGAAATCGGCCCCGGCCTCGGCGCGCTCACTCAGCCGCTGCTCGAACGCCTGCCGCACCTGTATGCCATCGAACTCGACCGTGACATCGTCGCGCGCCTGCAAAGACGATGGCCGGCCGAACGCCTCACCGTGCACAGTTGCGACGCGCTGAAGTTCGATTTTGCACAGCTTGGTCACGACCTGCGCATCGTCGGCAACCTGCCGTACAACATTTCCACGCCGCTGCTGTTCCACCTGATGGATTTCGCCGCGCACATCCGCGACATGACCTTCATGCTGCAGAAGGAAGTCGTCGAGCGCATGGTTGCCGAACCGTCCACGCCCGATTTCGGACGGCTGTCGATCATGCTGCAGCGCCGCTTCCACCTCGAATGGCTGCTCGATGTCCCGCCCACCGCCTTCGACCCGCCGCCCAAGGTCGACTCCGCCGTGGTCCGGCTGATCCCCAAGGCGCCGGCTGAAATCGTCACGCTCGACGAGGCGCTGTTTTCGCGTGTCGTTGCCACCGCGTTCTCGCAACGCCGAAAAACACTCAGAAACACCCTCGGCAGCCTGGTGAAGCCGGAAGACTTCACTATGCTCGGTATCGATGCGGGGCTGCGCGCTGAAGCGCTGGCCGTGGCCGACTATGAGGCCCTCACCTTGCACCTGTCCAAACGGTCCGATTAAGCCGCCGGTCCATGACGGCATCGAAGCCCGTGAAAGGCTTGCGCGTTTCGGCAGAGACCCATGCCCGGGGACGCCGGAACCAACTTGCGCATCGCGCCCCTAACGACGACGCCACATTGCACCACCTGTTTCAACCTGCCGGAAAGGAATTCCCATGCACAAGCCATACATCGTCTTTCCCCTGCTGTCCGCCTTGCTGCTTTCCGCCTGCGCGACCAACGACCTGGGCGAGCCGCGCGATCTGAACAAGACTCAGACGGGAGCAATCATCGGCACGGTCAGCGGCGCCGCGCTCGGCGCGATCATCAACCACAAGAACCGCGGCAAGGGTGCGTTGATCGGCGCAGTCGGCGGCGGCCTCACGGGCGCAGGCGTCGGCTATTACATGGACCAGCAGGCGAAGGATCTACAGAAGCAGTTGCAGCCGGAAATCCAACGCGGCGACATCAGCGTGGAGAAACGCCCGGGGGACAATGCCCTGCTGGTCAGCATGACGTCCAACACCGGCTTCGATACCAACTCCACCGTCCTGAAACCGGGCTATCTCCCGACGCTGAACAAGATCGCCCATGTGCTGAATCAATATGGCAAGACGACGGTGACCGTTATCGGCCATACCGACAGCGTGGGCACGCACGCATACAACCAGGCCCTGTCCGAACGGCGCGCGCAGTCGGTGCTGGATTACTTCGCCACCCAGAACGTCAATCCGCTGCGCCTGGAGTCCTACGGCAAAGGCGAAACGGAACCGCGCGCGGATAACGCCACAGAAGCCGGCCGCCAGTTGAATCGCCGGGTCGAATTATGGATCCTCCCGGTGGTCGCCAATTGAATCCGCACCCTATCCAGGCGCCCGCTATGATCGACCACCCCACACACTTCAATCAGGCCATGGCCTTGTTCGACGCCGCCAATGCGGAAGACCCCAACCTGGACGAAGGCCAGCCCAAGGAACTGCTCTACGGCCGCCGCATGTCGGAGATGATCGGCCGCTTTGCACCGGACGCATCAGAGGCGGCGCAGCTGGCGGTACGTGCCCAGCACATCCGACGCTGGACGGTGCCGCGCAGCCGCTACCCGATGACCAAGGAGGGCTACCACGCGTGGCGGACAGGGCTTTACACGTTCCACGCCGACACGGCCGGCGAACTGATGCGCCAGGCCGGCTATGACGACGCCATGATCGAGCGCGTCAAGAAAGCGGTGGGCAAACGGGGCATCAAGGTCAACCCCGATACGCAATTGCTGGAGGACATCGCCAACCTGGTGTTCATCGAACACTACATGCTGGCGTTTGCCCAGAGCAAACCCGATTACGACAAGGCGAAATGGCTGGAGATCATCCGCCGCACCTGGGGCAAGATGTCGAAGAACGCGCAGGCCTTCGCGTTGTCCGGCCAGATCCGATTGCCGGAGCCGTTGGTGCCGCTGATCACCAAGGCGATCAGTTAGCCGACGCGGGCTGCGTCCAGCCGGCGGTGCCCTTCTGGATGAACTCGATCGGGTAACCATCCGGATCCTCGATAAAGGCTATGACCGTGGTGCCGTGCGACATCGGGCCGGCCGGGCGCAGCACCTTGCCACCCTTCGCGGCGGCAGCGTCGCATGCGGCGTAGGCATCGTCGACCTCGATGGCGATGTGGCCGTAGCCGCTGCCGACCTCATATTTCTCGACGCCCCAGTTGTAGGTCAGCTCAAGCGCGGCGGCCTTGTCTTCGCTATCGTAGCCGACGAAGGCCAGGGTGAACTTGCCGCCGGGATAATCCTTGCGGCGCAGCAGTTTCATGCCGAGGACGTTGGTGTAGAAATCGATCGAGCGGTCGAGATCGCCCACTCGCAACATGGTATGAAGGATTCGCATGATGGTGACACCTGGCTGGCGTTATACAAGAAACAGGGAGTTGCCCATTGTGCGCAACTCGGCGCGCCTTGCCAATGCATCGGGACACAGCTCGGCAACCACCGCCCAGAAGCGCGGCGAATGGTCGAGATGGACGAGATGAGCCAGCTCATGCGCGGCGACATAGTCGATGAGCGCGAGCGGCGCCTGCACCAGCCGCCAGTTGAGACGGATATGGCCACGCCGGGTGCAACTGCCCCATTGCGTCCGCGCGTCGGACAAGGCAAAACGACTGGGCCCGCGCCCCAACCTGCGTGCGATGCGCGCAAGCCGCCAGGCCAGCAAACGTTCGGCACGGGCAATCAGCCAGTCGCGTACCAGTTCTCCGGCATCCGCATCCAGCGGCGCATAGACCCGCAGGGTGTTGCCGTGCCGGCGTATCTCGTGGAATAGCGAGGCCCGGACATCGAGCTTCAACCGGCGTCCCAGATAGCGCAGTTCGTTCGCAGGCGTCGACTCCGCTTGCCGAACGTGCGCATGCATGCGCGCCCAGGTCCGATGCAGCCAGTCATGCTGTTGCCGAACATAGGTCTCGATCTCGGCACGCGGAGTCCAGCTCGGGGCATGGATGCGTACCTCGTGCGCGGTAACCGTCAAGCCCAGCGTGCGGCGGCGGCGCGAACGTCGCAACAGATAGGGAACGGCGGCGTCGCCGATCTGCAGGACGCCACTATTGGCGTGTGGCAGCAGGGGGCAACCTCGCCATTTCGGTTTCGATCCAGGCTTCGACCATGCGCGTGAGTTCGGCGGCACTCTTGCCCTCCGCCGGAATCGCCGGGCCGATGCGCACCGTCACCGTGCCGGGATGCTTGATGAAGGCATTCTTCGGCCATACTTCGCCGGCATTGTGCGCCACCGGCACGATAGGCGCCCCGGTTTCGGCCGCCAGCCAGCTGCCGCCGATGCCGTACTTGCCTTTTTCGCCGGGGGCGACGCGCGTGCCTTCGGGAAACACCAGCACCCAGAATCCCTGTGCCAGCTTCTCCCTGCCCTGGCTGACGATCTGCTTCAGCGCCTCGCGCCCGGCGCTGCGGTCGATGGCGATGGGCGAGAGCATGCGGAATGCCCAGCCGAAGAACGGCAACTTCAGCAGTTCCTGCTTGATCACCGGCGAGACCGGCGGAAACAGACACAGGAAGGCCACGGTCTCCCAGGCCGACTGATGCTTGGCAAGGATGACGGCAGGTTGCGCGGGCAGGTTCTCACGCCCCTCCACCACATATCGGATCCCCACGACCCAGCTTGCCAGCCAGATCACGGTATGGTTGTAGCCGGTAATCAAGCGGTAACGCGTGTGCGCCGAAAAAGGGAAGCTGAAGAACGCCACCATACTGAAGAAAATCGTCAGCGCAGTCTGCAGGACCGCGAAAATCACCGACCGGATCAGGCTCATGCCGCAGTCTTGAGCAGGTGATCGACTGCCTCGCCCAGGTCGGCGTAGACCGGCGTATTCTCGGGCAGCCCGCCGGCCGCCAGGGTCCGCTCGCCTTTCCCGGTGCGCACCAGCAAGGGGCTTGCCCCCACGCTGGCGGCCGCCAGCAGATCACGCAGCGAATCGCCTATCGCCGGAACGTCCCGCAGGTCACGCCCGTAACGTGCCGCGATCTCGTCGAACAAGCCTGGCTTGGGCTTGCGGCAGCCGCAGTTCATGTCGGCCGCATGCGGGCAGTAGAACACCGCCTCGATACGCCCGCCCGCCTGCGACACCGCCTTGTGCATCTTGGCGTGGATGGCGTTCAGCGTCGCCATCTCGAACAGCCCGCGCGCCAGCCCGGACTGATTGGTCGCCACCACCACGCGCCAACCCTCACGCGTCAGCCGCGCGATCGCTTCCAGACTGCCGGGAATGGGTTTCCATTCGTCCGGAGACTTGATGAACTGGTCGGAGTCGAAGTTGATGACGCCGTCGCGGTCGAGAATGATGAGCTTCATGGACGAAATATTACGCCGCCAGACGCGACAAGTCCGCAACCCGGTTCATGGTCCGGTGCAGTTGGTTCAGTAGGGCCAGACGGTTGGCCTTGAGGGCGGGATCGTCGGCATTGACCATGACGTGGTCGAAGAAGGCGTCGACCGGGGCTTTCAGCGCGGCGAGCTTCTGCAGGGAAGCGGTGTAGTCGCCGGCCTCGAAGGCCGCATCGGCCTGCGGAGCGATGTCGCCGAGCGCGGCGAACAGCGCTTTTTCCGCGTCCTCGACGAAACGTGCAGGATCGACCTTCTCGCCCACCTCGCCCTCGGCTTTCTTGAGGATGTTTCCGACACGCTTGTTGGCCGCAGCGAGAGCCGGGGCCTCAGGCAAACCGGCGAAGGCGCGAACTGCTTCCAGCTGCTTCGGCACCAGATAGATTAGCGTCGGATTTAGGCTCAGCACTGCCTCGACTTCGTTCGCGGTGTAACCCTGCTCCCGCATGATTCCACCGAGGCGATCGAAGATAAAGATTTCTACATCAGTGTGCGCATGGCCGAGTCCTTTGACGAAGGCGGCAAAAGCGATATTGACCAGATCGAACAATCGCAGTGGCAGATTCTTCTCGATCAGCATGCGTATGACGCCCAGCGCATGTCTTCTCAAGGCAAACGGGTCTTTGTCGCCCGTCGGTGTCTCACCGATACCGAAGAGCCCCGCCAGGGTTTCCAACTTATCCGCCAGCGCGACGCACACCCCGACATCACTGCGCGGCAGCTCGTCGCCCGCGAAACGTGGCTTGTAATGGTCCTCGATGGCAAATGCAATCTCGTCAGCCAGACCGTCGTGCTGCGCGTAATAGCGCCCCATGATGCCCTGCAACTCAGGGAATTCTCCGACCATGTCAGTCAGCAGATCGGCCTTCGCCAGCAACGCAGCCTGATCGACCTTCAGTGCCAGAGCCTCGCCGCCAAGTTGCTGGCCGATCCCGCGCGCGATTGCCTGTACGCGCGTGACTCGTTCACCCTGGGTGCCGAGTTTGTTGTGGTAGACGACCTTGGCGAGTCCGAGCACGCGAGAATCGAGCGTCTTCCTGCGATCCTGATCGAAGAAGAACTTGGCATCGGCCAGGCGCGGACGCACCACCCGCTCGTTGCCGCCGATCACCGCCGACGGATCGGTGGGTGAAATATTGGAAACGATCAGGAACTTGTTCGTCAGCTTGCCGGCCGCGTCGAGCAGCGGGAAATACTTCTGGTTCGCCTTCATCGTGAGGATCAGGCATTCCTGCGGCACTTCGAGGAAGGCTTCCTCGAACTTTCCGACCAGCACGTTGGGACGCTCGACCAGTGCGGTGACTTCGTCCAGCAGCGCGTCGTCCTCAACCGGCTTCAGGTCCAGCGGCGCGGCGGCAGCCTGCAACTGGCGGACGATCTCGGCGCGGCGCTCAGCAAAGCTCGCGATCACCGCGCCCTCATCCGTCATCTGTAGGGCATAGCAGTCGGCATGGGTGATCGCCACCGGATCCACGCGCGCTTCGAAACGGTGTCCCTGCGTCATGCGGCCTGCCTCCAGGCCGAGCACCGAGATGGGGACGACCTCCGTGCCATGCAGCGCAATCAGGCCGTGTGCGGGACGCACGAAATTGACCGTTTCCCAGCCCTCGCCTGACGGATTGGGATAGGTCATGACCTTGGGAATGGGCAGTTTTTCCAGTGCGACTTCGAGCGCTCGCTGCAAACCATCCGTCAACGTGGTGCCGGGCGCGATACTGTCGTGGAAGAGTGCTTCGTTCTTGCCATCCGCTGCGCGACGCAACTGCCCGACTGCGGACGCGTCCGCGCCCAGCGAAGCAAGACGTTTCAGCAGCGCGGGCGTGGCCTTGCCGTCTGCATCCAGACCGACGCTGACAGGCATCAGCTTGGTCGACACGGGTTTATCGGCGGCACGTGCCAGCACGCCTGCAATATGCACGCCGAGCCGACGCGGCGAGGCAAAACTGGCGACTGCAGCATTCGCATCGGCCAGCCCCTGCGTTACCAAGCTCTCGGTCAGCGCAGCAGCAAAGGCCTCCCCCAGTTTCTTCAACGCCTTGGGCGGCAATTCTTCGACAAACAGTTCAACAAGCAGATTTGCGGTGGTCATGCTGCGGCCGCCTTCTTTTCAGTCTGTTTTTCGATTTGTGCTTGCACCTCGTCCGCCCATTCCCTGGGCGCCATCGGGAAACCCAACCGCGCACGGCTGTCGAGGTAGCTCCTCGCCACCGCCCGCGCGAGGTTGCGGATACGGCCGATGTAGGCGGCGCGCTCGGTCACCGAGATGGCGCCGCGCGCGTCGAGTAGGTTGAAGGTGTGTGCGGCCTTCAGCACCTGCTCGTAGGCCGGCAACGCGAGCTGCGCCGCCATCAGTTCCTGCGCCGTCTTCTCGTGCGCGCCGAAGGCGATCAGCAGGAAGTCGACGTCGCTGTGCTCGAAGTTGTAGGTCGACTGCTCGACCTCGTTCTGATGGTAGACGTCGCGGTAGCTTAGGCTTTCGGTCCAGACGAGGTCGTACACGCTTTCCACGCCCTGCAGGTACATGGCAAGCCGCTCCAGTCCGTAGGTGATTTCGCCGGTGATCGGCTTGCAGTCGATGCCGCCGACCTGCTGAAAGTAGGTGAATTGCGTCACCTCCATGCCGTTTAGCCACACCTCCCAGCCCAGCCCCCAGGCGCCGAGCGTGGGGTTTTCCCAGTCGTCCTCGACGAAGCGGACGTCATTTTTCTTGAGATCGAAGCCCAGCGCTTCCAGCGAGCCGAGATACAGCTCCAGGATGTCGGCCGGCGCCGGCTTCAAGACCACCTGAAACTGGTAGTAATGCTGCAGGCGGTTGGGGTTGTCGCCGTAGCGGCCGTCCTTGGGCCGGCGGCTCGGCTGCACGTAGGCGGCTTTCCACGGCTCGGGACCAAGCGCGCGCAGGAAGGTCGCGGTGTGCGAGGTGCCGGCGCCGACTTCCATGTCGTAGGGCTGCAGCAACGCGCAGCCGCGCTCGCCCCAGTAGCGTTGCAGGGTGAGGATGATGTCCTGAAAGGTGGGTTTCACGGCGAATAAACGGCTTTTCGGGAAAGTGGCATTTTACCGTGCTTGGCTGGCGTTTCCAGGCGAAACGCTGAAAATCAGGGCTTATTGCATATCAGGCGGATCAGATGCCGGCATACCATTCGTAGCCTTGATCCTCCCAGTAGCCGCCCTTGCCGCCTGCGATGGTGTCCAGACGGTCGACCAGGGCTATCTGCATGACGTATTTGGCCATTTTGTAGCCCAGCTGGCGCTCGACGCGCACGCGGATTGGCGCACCGTTCTTGATCGGCAGCGGATGGTCGTTCAGTTCGTAGGCGAGCAGGGTCTGCGCGTGCCAGGCGTCTTCCATGTCGATGCTCTCGTAGTAGCGCGTTCCCATGTCGTCCATCGGGTCCGCACAATAGAACACCACGTAGCGTGCCGAGGGATGCGGTTTGACCTGTTCCAGCACCCGACTCAGCTGCACGCCCTTCCATTTTCCGATCGCGCTCCAGCCTTCCACGCAATCATGGCGGGTGATCTGGGTCCGGCTGGGCAAGGCCTGCAAATCGTCGAGCGAATAGGCGCGCGGTTGCGCCACCAGGCCGCCGACCTGCAGCCGGTAATCGGCAAACCGGTTGGCTGCCAAGGCCTGGTAAAGAGGGTTGGCCGGGTTGTTCGTGCCATTGCTGCGGAAATCCGGAGACAGGTCGGCCTCGGTGAATTCCTGCGCCATGGCCTTGCGCGGCAGCAACAGGCGTTGTGTGCCAAACGTCAGTTTCTCTGCGCTGTCCAGCATCCGTGTGAACCACGCGCTATGCGACAGCCGATCGCACCCTGACAGCAGCAGCGTACCGCCGGCGGCCAGCGCTCGCAGCAAGAATCGCCGACGGCCGTTCCCCTGACTAGGCATGCTTGTCCTCGTCGGCCGCAATCCGGTAACGGCCGGTCAGCATCGAGCGCAGGTTGTTCCAGAAACCGCTGACGATCACCTCGAACACATGGATGAACACGAATGCCACCAGTGCCCAAGCCACCAGGAAATGGAGCGTGCGTGCCGACTGGCGACCGCCGAATACGTCGATCCAGCCCGGAACCAGCGAATCCAAGCCCGGCGACATGGCCCACCCCATCAGGATCAACAGGGGAAACAGCACGAATATCACGACGAGATACGCGAGTTTTTGCAGGATGTTGTAGCGTCGGGCGGCCTCACCCCGCGCATGCCGCAGCAACAGGTGGTCCTTGATGGAGCGCCCGATCGAACGCCAGTCGGTTCGGGTGGGCGTGAGGTCGCGCACCAGGTGACGGCTGGCCAGCGTATACGCAAGGTAGGCCAGTCCATTGATGACCAGCACCCAGGCAAAAAAGAAATGCCAACGCCGCGCCATCGCCAGCCATTGCCCGCCAGGAAGCGTGATCCACGCGGGGAAACCGCGCGGGACCGGCAGGCCCCCCATCCCGGCCGACACACCCAACACGCCGGTCGTATCGTATTCATGCCCCAGAATGCGCGTGACGCCCTGCGGATTGCCCTGCGCATCCATGCGTGCAAACATGTGCAGAATCGGCGGACGGCCGTTATAGGAAGACTTTCCCCAGTTCAGCGCCGGGTGCGCGTTGAATATCTGCAGCCCGCTCATCAGCAGCACGACAAAGGCGAGCACGTTGACCCAGTGCATGAGGCGAACCGGCCAGGCGTGCCGCCGGTACCAGACGGTCTGAACCCCTGCAGCGGTATCGTGTGGCGGCATGGAGCCCTCAGCCAGGTACGCGGGAACAGTTCAACATAGGCGAGAAGCGCATAAAACCCAAGCCCGGGCCAAGGCGTCCGCCCCGGTCAGGGGTTTTCCGCCTCCAGCGCCTCGATCTGCCCGGACAGTTCGAGCCATTTTTCCTCCTCACGCTCCAGTTCGTCATTGACGTGCTGGAGCTGCCGGCCCGTTTCCGTGATGTCCTCGACCGACAGGGCTCCGGCCAGCCTCGCTTCAAGCGTGGCTTTTTCGGCCTGCAGCGCGGCCATGCTCTTGTCGAGTTTTTCCAATGCCTGTTTCAGCGGTTTGAGTTTCCCCGAAGGCGCAGCGCGTTTCGCAACGACAGGCGGCACCTCGATCTTGGGCGGCTCGGCGGCTCTGCCCGCCTCTTTCAAGCTCTCACGCAGCCGCTTGCCCTCATCCAGTAGATAGCGCTGGTAGTCGTCCAGGTCGCCGTCGAACGGCTCCACGCCACCGCGCGTTACCAGCCAGAATTCGTCGCACACCGCGCGCAGCAACGCGCGGTCGTGGCTGACCAGCATCACGGTGCCTTCGAACTCGTTCAAGGCCATCGCCAGCGCCTCGCGCGTGGCGAGGTCGAGATGGTTGGTCGGTTCGTCCAGCAGCAACAGATTGGGGCGCTGCCACACGATCATGCACAACACCAGCCGGGCCTTTTCGCCGCCGCTCATAGTGCCGACCGCCTGCTTGACCATGTCTCCACTGAAGTTGAAGGTACCGAGGAAATTGCGCAGGTCCTGCTCGCGGCTGCTGAACTGGCCGGCCCCGCCATTCGCAATCGTGTCGCGGGCGAGGCGGATCATGTGCTCCAGCGGGGTATCGGCGGGGCGCAGCACGTCGAGTTCCTGCTGCGCGAAGTAGCCGATGTTGAGGCCCTTGCCCTCGGTGACGGCGCCGGCGACCACCGGCAGGGTGCGCGCGATGGTCTTCACCAGCGTCGACTTGCCCTGGCCGTTGGCACCGAGGATGCCGATGCGCTGTCCGGCGAAGACCGATTTGCTCACATGCTGCACGATCACCGTCGGCGGCGTGCCGGTCGGCGCGTCCGCAGACGGCGGGTAGCCGAAGCTGGCGCCGTCGATCGTCAGCATGGGATTGGGCAGGTTGAGCGGTTCCTTGAATTCGAAGGTGAAATCCGCACTCGCCAACATCGGCGCCAGTTTTTCCATACGATCCAGCGCCTTGACCCGGCTTTGCGCCTGCTTGGCCTTGCTGGCCTTGGCCTTGAAGCGGTTGATGAAGGCCTGCAGGTGGGCGATCTTGTCCTGCTGGCGGGCGAACGCTGCCTGCTGCAGCGCCATCTGCTCGGCGCGCATGTCCTCGAACGTGCTGTAGTTACCGCCGTAACGGGTGAGCTGGCCGTTTTCGATATGGATGGTGACGTTGGTCACGGCATCGAGAAACTCGCGGTCATGGCTGATCACCAGCAGGGTGCCGGGGTATTTCTTGAGCCAGGCTTCCAGCCATACCAAGGCATCGAGATCCAGGTGGTTGGTGGGTTCGTCGAGCAGCAGCAGGTCGGACGGACACATCAGCGCGCGCGCCAATTGCAACCTCATGCGCCAGCCGCCGGAAAAGCTGTTGACCGGTTGATTCAGTTCGCGCACCTGGAAGCCCAGTCCCAGGATCAGCGCCTGCGCGCGCGATTGCGCATCGTGGGCGCCGGCGTCATGCAGCGCCATGTAGGCATGCGCCATGCGCTCGCCGTCGTCGCTCGCCTCGGCGGCAGTCACCTCAATCTGCGCCTCGGCCAACTGGGTGTCGCCGGCGATGACGAAGTCGGTCGCGCTCTCGCTCGTCTCCGGCATGTCCTGCGCCACCTGCGCCATGCGCCACTGCGAAGGCATCGAAAAGTCACCCTTGTCTTCATGCAAGGTGCCGTTCAGCAGCGCAAACAGGCTGGACTTGCCGGCGCCGTTGCGACCGACCAGGCCCACCTTTTCGCCGGGATTGATCGATACAGACGCGTTGTCGAGCAGCACCTTGGCGCTACGCCTAAGGCTGAGATTCTTGAGGATGATCATGCAGACGATGCGGTGCGCCGAAACGCCCCGCCCAAACCGAAAGCCGGATTCTACCTTGCCGCCCCGATTCGCCCGGCCGGCATGTCGACTGTTTAGCGCTTCGACACGGGATGACGGTTTTCCGTCAACTCAGGCCACAGCTTGAACCTGAGCTCCAAACAGGGACCGCGCATCCATTTGTTTTATTTATATTTTTTTCGTCACGGTCACTGCTGTTCAGATGGCACAGGCATTGCAAGTATTCAGGCAAGCAAGCCAACCAAGGAGCACATCATGAAACTGCAATTCGGCAAAAACCAACTGGTCCTCGAACTCAGTTCCTCGCCTTTCGCCTGGTTCCACGGCCAGACCGAACGCATGAGCCTCACCAGCCTGTCGCTGCTGTTCGTGCAGTTCTCCCTGTTTGCCCGTCAGCCTGCCGTCTGATGCAAGTCGGCCGAGCCACCAGCGTGAGCATCAATCTGTCTCGCTCGCCGTTGGGATTCTTTAGCGGCAGCACCTGCCGCATGTCGATGTTCAGCCTGACGCTGCTGTTCGTCGAATTCCGGGTGCTGCGACGCACGACCGCGCAGTGCGCGTGACCGCCTCTAACGGCGGATTTCCAGTATCGCCTCCAGCCCACCTTGCGGGCGATTGCGCAACACCACCTTCAAACCGTTCGTTTCTGCCAGCTGCCGCACGATCGCCAGCCCGAGGCCTGTTCCCCCGGTTGCCTGCGAACGCGACGTTTCCAGCCGATAGAACGGCCTGAACACTTTCTCCAGCTGATCATCCGGAATGCCGGCACCGGCATCGCGCACGACCACGCGCGCCAGACTCCCGGTGCATTCCAGCACCAGTTCGACCGGCGTGCCGCCGTAACGCTGCGCATTCTGGATGAGGTTCGACACGATCTGCCGCACAGCCAGGCGGCTGGCCTCGATCATGCATGGCGCCGCGCCCGGCCACGGCAGGTTCGCATCGACCGCAGCCTCTTCCAGCAGGCCGGCGAGGTCGAAGCGCACCCGATTTTCCGCCTGGGTGGTACGCGCCAGTTCCAGATATCCCGCAATCAGCTTGTTCATGTCGGCCAGATCGGCCACCGCACGGTCGATACGCGCCGGGCTGGGAGCATCGCGCAACATTTCCAGGTTGAGCTGCAGCCGTGTCATGGGAGTACGCAGGTCGTGCGAAATGCCTGCCAGCAGGGTGGTGCGGTTATCCAGCAGTGCACGCACCTCGGCCGCCATGGTGTTGAAGCGACGAGCGAGTTCGGCGAGTTCGGCAGGGCCGGTTTCTGGCAAGGGTTCGGGCAATTCGCCCGCCCCGACCTGCCTGGCTGCGCCTGCCGCGCGCGCCAGCGGCACGGTGATGCGGCGCACCAGGAACAAGGCTGTCAGCAGACTGAGAAACGTGCCCAGGGCAACAACTGCGATGGCCGCCAGCGGCGGCTTGACAGCGTAACGGCGCGGGAAGAAGCCGGCATGCAGATCATGGCCACCCACTGGAATATCCAGCCAGGCCGCTTCGGTTCCGGGTACGCCGCGCAAGACCACATCGTCGCCCACGCGCCGGCTCAGCGCAGCCTCGATCTGGGTACGGAAGGCGAAATGCGGCGCGTCCGCAGTCGCGCCAATATTCACGGTCGTCAGGCGCAGCCCGTGGCGGCGCGCCAGTTCGCGCTCGAACGCTGCGCGCGTCTGTGGTGGAAGCTCTACCCAGGTTTGCGCCGACAGGACGATCAGGCCAGCCAGATCGTCGGCCGAGCGCTCCGCCACCGGTACGATCAGGGTGCGATACACCACCCAGAATGCGGCTGCCTGAAACACGACGAAAGCCAGCGCCAGCGTCAGTGCGGTGCGGGCGAACAAGGAGCGAGGGAAGTGCTTCACCCCTTGCCCTGCGGCACGAACAGGTAGCCCTGGCCGCGCTGGGTGCGGATATAGGCGGGATTGGCCGGGTCATCCTCGATCTTCTTGCGCAGGCGATTCACCCGGACGTCGATGCTGCGGTCGAACGGATCGCGTTCGAATCCCCGCAGCTGGTCCATCAACCAGTCGCGCGACAGCGCACGGTTGGCATGGGTGACGAAGATTTCCAGCAGTTCGTATTCGCCGCTGGTCAGCGGGATCTCGACATCGTCGCGACTGAGCGTACGGGCGTCGAGGTTGACGCTGAACGGGCCGAAATGCGCCAGACGGGCGGTTTCAGCCACGGCCGGTGCTGCCGCGCCATTATGTCGCCGCAGCACCGCGCGGATACGGGCCAGCAGTTCACGCGGATTGAACGGCTTGGGCAGATAGTCGTCGGCGCCGACCTCAAGGCCGATGATGCGGTCGATGTCTTCACCCCGGGCCGACAGCATGATGATGGGCGGAAAGCCCGGCTGCGCACGCAGTCGCCGCGCGACCGACAGGCCATCTTCGCCCGGCATCATCCAGTCGAGCACCAGCAGATCCGGCAGGCGGGCGGCCAGCAGGCGATCGAGCGCGGGCGCATCTTCCGCCGTTTCGACCTGATAGCCCTGGCTTGCCAGATATTCGGCCACCAGTTCGCGGATGCCCGGGTCGTCGTCGGTCACATAAATGATGTCTTTTTCCATGTGGCAAATATATCAGCAGGGACGGCAGGCTATCCGCCGGTTACACACTGTTACAAAATCGCCCCTGCGTGAAACAGTGCGCTTACTTTCCTCAACCAAACTGCGAAGCGTGGAAGCGAAACAAGCAACCACAGAAATGGAGACCACGATGAACACACGACGAAACTGGATTATTGGGCTGGCCGGATTGGGACTGGTGATTGCCGTCCCGGTTCAGGCGGCGCCGAACTTCATGGATGGCGTGATCATCGTGGCCAAGCGCGATCGCGCCGACGAGGCTCGACAGGATGCGCGCGATGACCGCTGGGACGAGCGACGCGACACGCGGCGCGATGCCAGGCGCGACCGCGGCGACGAGCCCCAAGGTTACGGCTACGGCTATGAACGTCGCCAGCAACGCAAATTCGAGGATGAGGGTCGCCCCCGCGACCGTCGCTGACCTCGACGCGCAAGCACTGAATTCACTGTAGCAAGGAGAGTAAGCATGAAAACACGCCTTCTGAACACGACTCTGGTCGCCGCCCTGCTTGTCGCCAGCGGCAGCGCGTACGCCGGCCCCGGCCGTTATGACGCGGATGGTTTCGTCACCCGTGCCCGCGTGCTTTCGAGCACGCCGATCTACGACACGGTCAACGAACCGCGCCGCGAATGCTGGACCGAAACCGTTGGCCACGAAACCCGCAGCTACCGGGAAGGAAATGGCGGCGGCGGCGCGATTCTCGGCGCCATCGCCGGTGGCCTGCTCGGTTCCACCGTCGGCAAGGGCGACGGTCGGGTGGCCGCCGCTGCCGTGGGCGCAGCCACGGGCGCCGTGGTAGGTGACCGCTGGAATGGCGGCGGCACACGCTACGAGGAAACGCGCCCGCGTCAGGTCGAGCGTTGTCGGGTCCAGGATAACTATCGCCAGGTCGTCAGCGGCTACGACGTGCGCTACCGCTTCCAGGGACGCGAATACAGCACCCGCCTGCCGTACGACCCCGGCAAGTGGCTGACGCTGAACGGGAACTTTTCGGTGGCCGATGATCCGCGCGATGCGCGCTGGAACGACGATCGCGGCGACTGGAACGATTGACGCGCATCCGCAGACCCACCCTAATCTGTAAAGGAGAACAACCATGTTACGCACCCTGCTGATTGCAGCCACCCTGCTCACCGCTTCCAGCGCCAGTTTCGCCCATGGCGGCAGCTACGGTTATGGCCGTGTGGTATCGGTCGAGCCGAACGTTGTCATTTCGTTCGGGACCTATCGGCCTGATGGCTTCCGGGTCCTGTACGAATCAGGCGGCAGCCGTTACTGGACCCGAACGTCATACTATCCCGGCCCCACCATCATGCTGCCGCCGCCCTATCGGGTCGAGCGCGTCTATTACCGCGGTGACTACAGGCCTTGGGATGATCGTGGCTGGAACCACCGCCACGGTGGGCGGGATGGCTGGCGCGAGGAGCGCCGGGAACATCGCCGCGAGCATCGCCGTCATGACTACGACTGAGCCGGCTCGGAACGATGGCCTGCGAACGCATCTGATTCGGATGTGTAAAGAACCCGGTTCAGATTTCCACCCGTGAGCCCAGTTCGATCACCCGGTTCGCAGGCAGGTTGAAATATTCCACCGCACTGCCGGCATTGCGCGACACCCACCGAAACAGCTGTTCGCGCCAGTGGGACATCCCGCTTTCAACTCCCTTGCTGGGGACGATGGTTTCGCGGCTCAGGAAATACGAGGTCTGCATGGGCTCGAACGTCAGGCCGAATTGCGGCCCCAGGCCTTCGAGTGCAGCGGGCACGTCGGGGCGGTTTTTGAAACCGAAGGTGAGGATGACGGCATAGGCTTCGTTGCCCAAGGGTTCGACCTGCATGCGGTCTTCGAACGCTACCCACGGTTCGGTCTTGATCCTGACGGTAAGGAACACCAGCCGCTCATGCAGCACCCGGTTGTGGTTGAGGTTGTGCAGCAGCGCATGCGGCACGGTGTGGGCACTGGCATTGAGGAATACTGCGGTTCCCGGGACGCGCGTCGGCGGATGCGCCATGAGACCGGCGAGAAAATCGGTCAGGGGAATATCCGCTGCGCCAACCTGAGCCAACAGACAGCGCCTTCCGCGCACCCAGGTTCGCATGACGATGAACACCAGACTCCCCAGGATCAGCGGAAACCAGCCGCCCTCGGTGATTTTCAGCAAGCTGGATGAAAAGAATGCGGCATCGATCAGCAGGAACATGGCAGTCACCGCAAGACTGCCGAACAGGCCGTACCCCCACCCGTAATGAATGACGAAAAAGGTGAGCAGCGTCGTCACCAGCATGGTGCCGGTTACGGCGAGCCCGTATGCGGCGGCGAGGTGGTCCGACTTGCCGAAGCCGGCGACCACCCCCACGACGAGCACGAACAGCAGCCAGTTGACGACCGGAATGTAGATTTGCCCGAAAGCCTTGGACGACGTCTGCACCACCTGCATGCGCGGCAGGTAGCCCAGCTGGATGGCCTGCCGCGTGAGCGAGAAGGCGCCGGTGAGGGTCGCCTGAGCGGCGATCACTGTCGCAGCGGTAGCCAGCAGCACCATGGGATAGAGTGCCCATGCCGGGTAAAGCAGAAAGAAGGGATTGTGCCCAGCAGCGGGTATCCGCGACAACAGGGCGCCCTGCCCCAGATAATTCAGCACCAGAGCAGGAAACACCAGGCCATACCACGCCAGCCGGATCGGCGCGCGACCGAAATGCCCCATGTCGGCGTAGAGCGCTTCAGCACCGGTAAAGGCCAGCAGCACGGCCCCCAGCACCACGAACGACGCAAAGCCGTGCTGGGTGATGAACCACCAGGCATGTTCCGGATACAGTGCGTTCAGTACCTGTGGATAGTGCGCTATCTGGTATACGCCCCCCACCGCCAGCGCGACAAACCAGAGCATTGCGATCGGACCGAACCAGGCACCCACGCTGGCCGTGCCATGCTGCTGCATGATGAACAAGCCGGTGAGTACGGCGATTGCCAGCGGCATCACATAGGGTTCGAACACATGGGTGCCGACCGACAAGCCTTCGACCGCCGACAGCACCGAAATCGCAGGGGTTAGCACGGCATCGCCGTAGAACAGTGCAGCGCCCGCCATGCCGGCCAGCGCCACCATACGCAATGCACGCGGCCGCTCTGCGACGGCCTGCCGTGCCAGCGCAAGCAAAGCCATGATGCCGCCTTCGCCGTGGTTGTCGGCACGCAGCACCAGCAGCACGTATTTCAGGGACACCACCAGCATCAACGCCCAGAAAATCGCCGACGCGGCACCTAGCACGGTCTCGGGCCCGGCGGGGATGCCATGGGCCGGGCTCAGGGTTTCCTTCAGGGCATAGAGCGGGCTGGTGCCGATGTCGCCATAGACGACACCAAGCGCGGCAAGGGTCAGCGCCGCGCGGCTGTGAGCGTTTGCTTCCATGAAGCGGGATGCCGGGAAGGGGCGAAGCCGGCAGATTATTCGTGGTGCACGACAAACGCAACTTCAGTGGTGAAATTGCCGACACCTCGATGGTTGGTCAACGTCCAGCCTGTGTCCTTCAAATGATGCGTGAGTTCGCGCGTCATCGCCGGATTGCCACAGATCATCACGCGGTCATGTTCCGGATCGGGGGCGGGCAGGCCGAGACGTTGCGACAGCGCCCCCGAACGGAACAGATCGCCGCCGCGCTCGGGGGTGGGAAACGGCTCGCGCGTCACGGTCGGCACGTAATACAGCTGCGGGTTGTCCATTGCCTCGATTTCAGCACGGTAGGCCAGTTCGGCCACGGTGCGCACCGAGTGCACCAGCACCACATTTTCATAGCGTGCATAGAGTTCTGGATCGCGGATCAGGCTCATGAACGGCGCCAGCCCGGTGCCGGTGGCGAGCATGTACAGCACGCGGCCGGGCAATACATGGTTCAGTGTGAGCGAACCGGTAGCCTTGCTGTTGACCCACACGCTGTCACCGGGACGGATATGGACCAACTGGCTGGTCAAGGGGCCATCCGGCACATGGATGCTGAGAAACTCCAGATGGTCGTGGTCGGCAGTGGAAACGATGGAATACGCGCGTGCCACCAGCTTGCCTTCGCGCTTGAGGCCGATGGTGACGAACTCGCCGTTCTCGAATGAAAAATCCTGCGGACGGCTCAGGGTAAAGCTGAATGTTTTGTCCGACCATGGACGCACCGACTGCACCGTTTGCTCGCTGTAAGGCATGCTCCCCTCCGTTTCAGATTTCGATCGATCTTGCCGCACCGTCTCGCGACGTGCAACAGGCCCACTCGGGAATTGGACGCCCATGACGGCGCGCAGTTCCAATCCATATACTGCTGTTCTCACGCCCTATTTGCGTTCAATCCCGGCTCCGTGATCGCGCCACGCCGCCACGGCCTGGATACGCGCCTGGAAGATCGCCTCTCGTATTCCTGTCGGCTTTGCGTTGCGCGCCACCTCGGCGGCATCGATGGTCTGCGCCGCCAGCAGTGCCTGGCGGAGATACCCTGGTGCGGGAAACGGTTTTTCCTCGTAGCCGGGCCGGCCGCGGAAATCGCATTCGCACGCCTGCAGGAAGGCGTCGAAGCGCTCGGGACGGCGGAAGGCATCGACCCGTTCCAACAATTCGACAATTGTTCCGGGACGCAACTCAAGCGCGCGATGGACGTTGCCATGATCGCGCGCCACCGCGACAGCGAGGTCGCGGCAATCAACCGGCACGCGAACACGCTCGCACAACGCCCGCACCAGATCGACGCTTTTGGCTTCGTGACCGTGGTGTGCAGGCCACAACCCGGGAGGCGTCACGCCCTTGCCCAGGTCATGCGTCAAGGCCGCAAAGCGCACCGGCAAGCTCATGCCCTGGCGTGCCGCCCAGTCGACGACGAGCATGACGTGCACGCCGGTATCGATTTCGGGATGGTGCACGGGCGGCTGCGGCACGCCGAACAGGCGATCGATCTCGGGAAACAGCCGTGCCAGCGCGCCGCAGTCGCGCAGCACCTGGAACATGCGCGAGGGCTGCGCCTCCATCAGGCCGCGTGCGATTTCCTGCCACACGCGCTCAGGCACGAGCGCGTCGATTTCGCCGTTGTCGACCATCTGCCGCATCAGCGTGTTGGTGTCCGCCGCCACGGCAAAATCGTTAAAACGTGCGGCAAAGCGTGCGATCCGCAGGATTCGTACCGGATCCTCCGCAAAGGCTTCGCTCACATGGCGGAAAATCCTTGCCGACAGATCACGCTGGCCACCGTAGGGATCGATCAATGCCCCGCCCTCGTCCTCGGCTATCGCATTGATGGTGAGGTCGCGTCGGCGCAGATCCTCTTCCAGCGTAACTTCCGGTGCGGCATAGACGGTAAAACCCTTGTAACCGTGCCCGGATTTGCGCTCGGTGCGCGCGAGCGCATATTCCTCGTGGGTTTGCGGGTGCAGGAAGACCGGAAAATCCTTACCGACCGGCTGGTAGCCCAGCGCAACCATGTCGTCGGGCGTCGTGCCGACGACGACATGATCGCGGTCGGCCACCGGCAGTCCCAGTAGCCGGTCACGCACTGCGCCGCCAACGATGTAGGTTTTCATGGCGACGCAGCAGTTCCTAGCGGTGGGCGTTTTCCCGGTAATCCTCGTACCGCGCGCGCGGCGTATCGGCGCGCAGGTATTCGGGGGCGATGGCTTCGAGCGACGCCGGCTGGAAATCGAACACCGACGGCCAGCCGCCGCGGCATACGTTGTCCGTGCACAGGGCATAGTAGTTGTCGCGTGTCATCAGCTTCTTGCCGGGTTTGAATTCCAGCGCCCAGGCCTGGAAATACGACATCCATTTGCCCAGCGGGATGATGCTGCGCTTCTTGCCGATGACGTCGCCCACGTAGCTCACCAGCTCCTGCAGGGTATACGCGTTTGGACCGCACAGATCGTAGGTCTGGCCGTAGGTGGCGGTGTTATCCAGGCTGTCGGCAAAGGCGTGGGCGACATCCTCGACATGCACCGGCGCAAAGCGGCTGCCGGACGCGGCGAGCGGCAGGACCGGAAAGCTTTTGAGCAACCGGGCGAACATCGACAGGAAGGAATCGCCGCGGCCGAATATCACCGACGGACGGAAGATGGTGACGTTGAGGTCGTAGCCATGAATGAATTTGGGTCCGTTGAGGTACCAGTTCTCATGCTCGTTGTGGCGCATGGCGGCCTCCCGTACCAGCGCCTCGGCAATGCCCTTGGAGCGCTGATAGGCCGAGCGCGAGTTCGGATCGGCACCGAGCGCGCTCATGTGCAGCAGACGATGCACGCCGGATTCGCCACAGGCATGAATGACCTTGCGCGGCAGTTCGACATGGACCTTCTGGAAATCGCCACGACGCGCACTGGGCAGATCGACGCGACCGACCTTGTCTTCGTGCAGGATGCCGACCAGATTGATGACGGCATCCATGCCGCGGAAATGCTGGATGAGTTCCTGCTGGTCGTGCACGTCGGCCTCGATCACCTCCACCGTGGGAAGCAGAATCAGCTCCTTGGCCATTTCGCGGCGATGGGAAAGCACACGGATCTGGAGGCCGCGCGCGGCGAGCTGGCTGACGAGCTGGGTACCGACAAAACCGGAGCCGCCGAGGATGCAGATGCGTTGAATCTTCATATTGATGTTCGTTTAGGTATATAAGACGATTCTGATTTTAGCCCGGAAGTTTCATAAATTTGCACGGTACGCGCGCTGGCTGTATGAAACGTCCAGACTAGCCGTCCGGCTGTTCGACTTCCGACGAGGTATCCGGATCGGTTGTCGGTGCGACCGGCGTTTCGCGCGGGGGGACCAGTCCCAGCCGCTCTTTCAATAGCACCGAGGGCTGCCCGAAACGCACTGCGTAATACATGGCGTTGCTCATCACTTTCTTCACGTAGTCGCGCGTTTCCGCAAACGGGATCGACTCGATGTAGATCGCGGCTTCCATCGGTTGTGCGCTGCGCCAGCGCTGCGCACGTCCTGGGCCTGCATTGTAGGCGGTGGTGGCCAGTACCGGCGAACCGTCCAGCGTGGACAGCACGTGTTTCAGGTAATACGCGCCAAACTGGATGTTTCTGGCCGGATCGCGCATCTCGTCCACCTGGAAGCGCCGGATGCCGAGGCGTTTCGCAATCCAGCGCGCCGTGGCCGGCATGATCTGCATCAGGCCGGCAGCACCGACGCTCGAGCGCGCGACATTGACGAAACGGCTTTCCTGCCGCATGAGGCCATATACCCATGCCTCGTCGATGTCGTTTTCGCGTGCGGCTTGATGCGCCTGCTCGCGGTAGGGCGCCAGAAAACGCAACTCGAAATCGTGCAGTTCGCGGGTGCGCTCGGCCGTGTTGATGGCGCTGTCATACCATTCCATGCGCCGGGCGAGTTCGGCCGCCGCCAATAACTGCGTATCGGAAAACCCCCGGACTGCCCAGTTCCATTCCTGGGTGGCATCGGCGCGCAGGCCGAGCTCGTATAGGGCCACGGCGCGGGCAATTCCTGGCTGGCGGGCGATCTCGGCCACGTCGTTGCCGCCCGTCTTGATGTTGACGGCGGGCGCCGCCTGCATGACTGGCCCGAGTTCTTCCTGAGCAAGCTGGCTGTAGTAATCGTGGTCATGCGACAAGGCCAGAAAAATGGCGTTGGCGGCCACGTGCTGGCCACTTGCCTGCAGCGCGCGCGCGCGCCAGTAGCGCCACACCGGCTGCGCGCGTAGAGCCTCTCCCATGCTGTCGATCGCCTGCTGAACGACTTTCCAGTCGCCCACACGAAGCGCTGCACGTGCCCACCATTCACGCTGGGCATCGTTCACCGCCACGCTCCCGGCCTGCTGGAACCAGTCCAGTGCAAGCAATTCGTGACGGCGCGCGGCCCAGGTGGCGAGCCGTGCCCAGGCCGTACGCAATTCCATCGGGTTGAACTGCGATGCCCATTTGCGCAATGCCTGTTCCGCCTGGGCGGAGTCGCGCCGGGCCAGTTGGTCGAGCACATAGAGCGCAATTTCACGGTCGCTGCGACGGGCCAGATCGAGGGTGCCCGCATTCAACAGACGGGCTGGATCGCGCGTAGCCTGATCCAGCAAGCTGCCAGACGGACGTTGTGCTTCGGCCAGGGCATTGGCTACCACCTTGGCCACATTGAGATTCCCCGCTTCCAGCGCCAGACGGAAACGCCGCCAGATGTCTTCCTCGCCGATCAGTCCCGCCTCGATCAACTGCGTGAACAGGGGGCTACAGGCCGACGGCATGTCGCGGCCGGTAAACCACAAGGAAACCGCCTCGCGCTCGTGACTGCGATTGCCCTGGGCCCATTCCCCGCGATAGGCGTAGCACTGAAGCGCCGCATCGGGTTTGACGAGCCGCGGATATTCGGCCAGGAACGCCGGCCAGGCTTCGCGCGCACCGAGCGATTTCAACCAGTCGGTGCGCAAAACCTCGGCCAGCCGGCTACCCGGGTAGCGCGCAAGGAAATCAGCGATACGGGCATCCTCGGTTCGGCTGTCCAGGGTCAGACGCCAGTACTCGACATAGGGCGCCAATACATGATCGGAGGGTATCTTGCGCGCGGCACGTTCCAGATCCGCCAGCTTACGTGCGGCATATGCCTGTTGCGCCTGCTTCACGGCAGCATCGCCCGGCGCGGCCCAGGCGGTCGTCACGATGAAGGCGCCCAGCAGCAAAAAAACGATTATCCGAAGCATCGTGCGAGGGTAACACGCACGATGCACACCATCCCGGGTACCGAGGCGCATGAGCGTTGCGTCAGGCCAGGAATAGTTTGTAGGCCGGATTGCGGGATTCGTCCCAGTAGCGGTAGCCCAATTCGTCCAGAAACTTCTGGAAACGGGGCTTTTCCTTTTCCGGCACCTGAATGCCGACCAGCACGCGGCCATAGTCGGCGCCATGGTTGCGATAGTGGAACAGGCTGATGTTCCAGCCGCGGCTCATGCTCTGCAGAAATTGCATCAACGCGCCGGGGCGCTCCGGGAATTCGAAGCGGTACAGCACCTCGTTCACCGCTTCGGGCGCCCGCCCGCCGACAAGATGGCGGATATGCAGCTTGGCCATTTCGTTGTCGGTGAGGTCGAGTGCTTCCAGCCCATGACGTTGCAGCAGTTCGACCACGCGCGCGCTTTCGCCCGCCCCCGGCACCGACAGACCGACGAACACCCGCGCGATCTTGGGGTCGGAATAGCGGTAGTTGAACTCGGTGATGTTGCGCGCGCCCAACAGACCGCAAAAAGTCTTGAAGCTGCCCGGCGTCTCGGGAATGGTCACGGCCAGCACGGCCTCGCGCTTTTCGCCCAGTTCGGCGCGCTCGGCGATATAGCGCAAGCGGTCGAAGTTCATGTTGGCTCCGCTGGCCACCGCGACCAGCGTCTTCCCCTTGAGCCTGTCAGCTGCGATCGCGGCCTTCATCCCGGCAATCGACAGCGCACCGGCCGGCTCCAGAATCGAGCGCGTGTCCTCGAACACGTCCTTGATCGCCGCACAGATGGCGTCGTTGTTGACCCGAATGATCTCGTCGACATACAGCTGCGACAGCCGGAAGGTTTCCTTGCCGACCTTCTTCACTGCCACACCGTCGGCGAATATGCCCACGCGCGGCAAGGTGATGCGGTCGCCCTTGCACAACGAGCGTGCCATCGCGTCGGCATCCTCGGGTTCGACGCCGACAATCTTGATCTCCGGACGCAGACGTTTGATATAGGCCGCCATGCCGGCAATCAGCCCGCCGCCACCGACCGGAATATAGACCGAATGAATCGGCTCGGGATGCTGGCGCAGCAGTTCCATCGCCACGGTGCCCTGACCGGCAATCACATCAGGATCGTCGTAAGGATGAACGAAGGTCGCCTTGGATTCCTTGGCGATCTGGGTTGCATGCGCGCAAGCCTCATCGTAGTTGTCGCCGTGCAGGATCACCTGTGCACCACGCGCGGCCACTGCATCGACCTTGATCTTTGGCGTGGTGGCCGGCATCACGATGATGGCCGTTGCACCCAATTTCTGCGCCGCCAGCGCTACACCCTGCGCGTGATTGCCGGCCGACGCCGCCACGACGCCCCGCGCCAGCTGCGCCGCCGTCAGCTTGGCCATCTTGTTGTAGGCGCCGCGGCACTTGAAGGAAAACACCGGCTGCAGATCTTCGCGCTTCAACAGGATCTGGTTGCCGAGACGGCGCGACAGATTGTGGGCCACGTCGAGCGGCGATTCGATCGCCACGTCGTAGACGCGCGAGGTGAGGATGCGTTCGAGGTAATCGTCTGGTTGGCTCATGGCGGCGGCGAATGCGAGGTTTGTAAAAAAAGGGCGATGCCGCTATCTTAGCGGGCTGCATCGAAAACGACGAAAACATCATGACTCAAGACGAAATGAAGCAAGCCGTGGCACGTGCCGCGGTGGATTATGCCAAGGGCGGCATCATCGGGGTAGGCACGGGCTCGACCGCCAACTATTTCATCGACGCGCTGGCTGATGTGAAAGGCCGCATCGACGGCGCCGTCGCCAGTTCGGAGGCAACCGCCAGCCGCCTGAAAAGCCACGGCATCCAGGTGCTCGATCTCAATAACGTGGGCGAGCTTGAAATCTACGTCGACGGTGCCGACGAAATCACCGAGCATTTCGCCATGGTCAAAGGCGGGGGCGGCGCACTGACGCGGGAAAAAATTGTCGCGGCGTGCAGCAAGCAGTTCATCTGCATCGCCGATGAAAGCAAGCTGGTCGGCGTGCTCGGCAAGTTTCCGCTGCCGGTCGAAGTCATCCCGATGGCGCGCTCCTACGTGGCGCGCGAGCTGGTCAAGCTGGGCGGACAGCCGAGATTAAGGGAAGGTTTCACCACCGACAACGGCAACCTCATCCTCGACGTGCACGGCCTGTCCATCGTCGATCCGGTATCGCTCGAAACCGCGATCAATCACATCGTCGGCGTGGTCACCAACGGCCTGTTCGCGCGGCGCGGCGCGGACGTGCTGCTGCTCGGCACGCCCAATGGCGTCAAGACCTACACGAAATAATCCTTACTGCGGCTGTGGGGACTCGTCGTCGGGTTCCTGCTCTTCGGCCGGCACGCGATATTTTTCGGTGGCCCACTGGCCCAGATCGATCAGCTTGCAACGCTCGCTGCAGAACGGCTTCCAGCGGTTTTCCGCCGACCACGTCACGGCCGCCCCGCAGGTCGGGCAACTGACGACCGGGGGTGTGACGGCGGTTTTCACAGCGTGCAGAAGGTCAGGTCGAAATCAATCGACTGGCCGGTACAGGTTCGCAGCGCACCCGATCCCGCATGGACAAAGCGAATGTTGAGCATGTACTTGTTGGCCGAAATTTCGGGCACACAAGGCAGTTCGTCGACCAAAGTGACCCGGATCAGTTGCGGATTGCGCGATTCGAGCATGCGCTGATAGCTGCCATTGTTCGCATGCTGCAGATCGGGCTGGCCGCTGTCGCGCAGCAGGCCGAGTACGATTTCAACGGCGGCGCGAATCGACGAAAACGGCGCCAGCCACTTGTGCAGCTGGTCCACACGCATCTCCGCCGCCTGATGCAACCAGTAATGATAGGAAGGCAGATCGAATTCGCACATGCCGCCCGGGATCGCCGCGCGTTGCTTGATCGCCATCAGCCAATCGTCTTCGCGCAGGTGCTGGCCCACTTTCCCAGGCAATTGGTACATGCCATGGTGGGCTGCCTCGATCGCGGTCAGCACCTGTTCCAGCGTAGCGCCCTGGACATGAGGATTGCCGCGTAGCGCAGTCAGTACGGCTTTCTGCCGGTCCAGTTCCTGCAGCAGGTCGGATTTCAGGTCGGCGCGCGCCGCGACCTCGGCCATCTCGAACAGGGTCAGCAAGGCTGCATGATGCGCGTGCGAATCGGACGATGCGGCGTAGGCATCGAAACGGTCGAACAGATCTTCCAGCCGCAATAGCGTGCGGATGCGTTCGCTCAGGGGATATTCGTAGTGGATCACGCCGCAACGCGTTGGTTTGGTTGGACCGATTGTCGCCTATCCATGTGGAAAATCAAGACAACGGTGTAGTAGAAAACGCCAGGTAACGCCGATGCAGGGCCGCGACCTGGGTGCGCAATGCTTCGGGAGACGCCGCATTGGAGATCACATCGTCTGCAATTGCCAGGCGCGCGGCACGCCCGGCCTGTGTCGCGAGGATGGCTTTCACCTCGTCCAGCGTCAGTCCGCTGCGCGTCATCACCCGCGTGATCTGCTGCTCTTCGGGGCAATCGACAAGCAGCACACGATCCAAGATCTCTTGGTACGCACCCGTTTCCACCAACAAGGGGATCACGATCAGGACATAGGGGGCACTCAGGGCAGCAAGCTGCTGCTCCACCACCGACCGAATACGCGGGTGCAGGATGGCCTCAAGCTGATGCCGGGCATCGGCATCGGAGAATACGCGCCGGCGCAGGGCAGCACGATCCAAGGCACCATCTGTCTGCATCACCTGATCGCCGAATGCTGCCCGGACCGCTTCCAGCGCCATTTCCCCCGGGACGGTCAAGGCGCGCGCGATGACATCCGTATCGATTACCGGCACACCATGTCCGGCAAACAAATCAGCGACGGTCGACTTGCCCGAGCCGATCCCGCCAGTGAGCCCGACCTTGAACATCAGAATTGTGCGAGATAGGCCTGCGTCAAGTCGGCGCCAAAAAACAGCGCCACCAGGCCGCCGCCAGCCAGGTACGGGCCGAAGGGGATCGGCACGCGACGGTCATGCTTGACCAGCACGATCATCGCCACGCCGATCGCCGCACCGACCACCGAGGACAGCAGCAACGTGACGGGCAGCATCTGCCAGCCGAGCCACGCGCCGATGGCCGCAAGCAGCTTGAAGTCGCCGAACCCCATACCCTCCTTGCCGGTTGCCAGTTTGAACAGCCAGTACACCGACCACAGCACTCCGTAACCGGCCATGGCGCCGACCACCGCATCCGGCAGGCTGGCGAAAGCCCCGTTCAGGTTGAACAGCAAGCCCAGCCATACAAGCGGCAGGGTAAGGCTGTCCGGCAGCAGAGTGGTATCGAGATCAATGAAGGCCAGCGCGATCAGCGCCCATACCAGAAGCAGCGCACCCGCTGTCTGCACGCTGGCACCCCATTTCCAGGCGACCGCCGCCGACAGCAAAGCGGTAAGCAGTTCCACCAGCGGGTAGCGCGCACTGATAGGCGTACTGCAGGCCGAGCACCGCCCGCGTAGCCACAGCCACGACAATAGCGGAATATTCTCCAGTGCAGTGATCTGATGCCCGCACTGGGTACAGGCCGAGCGCGGCAACCACAGGTTGTAGCGTGGAGATTCAGACAGGGATTCACCACGCAACTCGGCGCACTGCGCCTGCCATTCGGCTTCCATCATTTTGGGCAGTCGATGGATGACGACATTCAGAAAGCTGCCCACCAGCAGCCCGATTAAAAAAATCAGCCCGGTGAAGAGGGCTGGTGTGACATTAAGAAGTTCTATCACCCTACAACCTGGCCCATCTTGAAGATCGGCAGGTACATGGCGATCACCATGCCACCGATAAGGGTACCCAGCACCACCATGATGATCGGCTCCATCAGGCTCGACAGCGCTTCGACCGCGTCGTCGACCTCGGCTTCGTAAAAATCGGCCACCTTGCCCAGCATGGAATCGAGCGAGCCGGATTCCTCGCCGATGGCTGCCATCTGTAGCACCATGTTGGGGAAACGTCCGGAATTCTGCATCGCCACGGTCAATGCCGTGCCGGTCGCCACTTCGCCGCGGATTTTATGGGTGGCCTCAACGAATACCTGGTTACCCGACGCGCCACCGACCGATTCCAAGGCTTCAACCAGCGGCACGCCCGCCGCAAACATGGTTGCCAGCGTGCGCGTCCAGCGCGCGATGGTGGCCTTCTCGATGACCGGTCCGAAAATCGGCAGCTTGAGTACAAGGCGATCCATGAACATCTGTACCTTGCGCGAACGCCTCCAAGCCTGGAAAAAAGCATACAGTCCACCGCCGATCCCACCAAAAATCGCCCACCACCATTTGACGAAATAATCCGATATCGCCATAACCACCAAGGTCGGCCCCGGCAGATCTGCACCAAAGCTGCTGAACAGTTCCTTGAACGCGGGAATCACGAAAATCATGATGATGGCCGTGATGACAAACGCCACCACGATGATGGATACCGGGTAGAAAAGAGCCGATTTGATCTTGCTCTTGATGGCAAGAATCTTTTCCTTGTAGATCGCGAGACGGTCGAGCACGCCTTCGAGAATACCGGCCGACTCGCCCGCCCCGACCAAGTTGCAGAACAGCGCGTCGAAATACAGGGGGTGGCGTCCGAACGCCTGCGTCAGGCTACTGCCCTTTTCGATGTCCGCCTTGATTTCCATCAGCAGGCGCTGCATCGAAGGATTGGAGTGCCCGCGCGCCACGATTTCGAAGGATTGCAGCAAGGGCACGCCTGCCTTCATCATGGTGGCCAGTTGACGGGTGAACAGCGTGACATCCTTGTCGGTGATTTTCTTGGCGCCGCTGAACAGGGCACTCTGCTTCTTGACCTTGGTGACGGTAATGCCCTGCTTGCGCAACTGGGAATTGACCACGGCCTCGCCGCCGGCCTGCATCTGGCCCTTGATCTTCTTGCCGCGCTTGTCCATCCCTTCCCACAGGAAGGTGGCGTCCTTGACTGCTTTTGCCGCTGTAGCCATAGAGGGAATTCCTTAGAGATTGGTGACGGCCTCGACCTCTTCCAGCGAGGTGAGACCGGATTTCACTTTCAACAGACCGGCCTGACGTAGGTCGAGCACGCCTTCGCGCCGCGCCTGGTCGGCAATGTCGGATTCGTTGCCACCCTTGAGGATGATACGGGTCATCTCATCGGTGATCGGCATGACCTGGTAGATGCCCACCCGCCCCTTGTACCCGGTACCCCCGCAGATATCGCAGCCCACAGGCTTGTAGGGCTTCCAGGTGCCGTCGAGTTGCCCCTCGGTGAAGCCTGCGGCCAGCAAGGTTTCCTGCGGAATATCGGCAGGCTGCTTGCAGCTGCACAGCTTCCGCCCCAGCCGTTGTGCGGTGATCAGGATCACCGAAGAGGCCACGTTGAAAGGCGCCACCCCCATGTTCAGCAGACGGGTAAGCGTCCCGGGGGCATCGTTGGTGTGCAGGGTGGACATCACCATGTGGCCGGTTTGCGCGGCCTTGATAGCGATATCCGCAGTTTCCAGGTCGCGGATTTCGCCGACCATGATGACGTCGGGATCCTGCCGCAGGAAGGATTTCAGTGCCGCCGAGAAGGTCAGTCCGGCCTTGTCGTTGACGTTGACCTGGTTGATCCCCGGCAACTGGATTTCCGCCGGGTCTTCCGCCGTGGAGATATTGACGTCGGGCTTGTTGAGGATATTCAGGCAGGTATAGAGCGACACCGTCTTGCCGGAACCGGTCGGGCCGGTCACCAGCACCATGCCATAGGGGCGTTGCACCGCATTGAGCAAAAGCTCCTTCTGCCACGGCTCATACCCCAGCGCCTCGATCCCCAGCTGCGCGCTGGTGGGATCGAGAATACGCATGACGATCTTTTCGCCGTACAGCGTGGGCAAGGTGCTGACCCGGAAATCGATGGCGCGATTCTTCGACAGCACCATTTTCATGCGGCCATCTTGCGGCACACGCTTTTCGGAAATATCCAGCCGCGACAACACCTTGATGCGCGACGCCACCTTGTCCTTGATCGCCATTGGCGGCTGGGCGATTTCGGACAGAATGCCGTCACGCCGATAACGGATGCGGTAAAACTTCTCGTACGGCTCGAAGTGAATATCGGATGCGCCGATATTGATGGCGTCGAGCATGATCTTCTGCAGATAGCGCACCACGGGCGCATCGTCGATTTCGATGCCGCCAGTGTCCTGCTGGGCAGCGGTACTTTCCTCGTCGGCGAAATCCAGATTGAGGTCTTCGGCATTCAACACAGCCATCGTGTTGTCGTTCGCTTCACCCATCTTCTCGATGAGCTTGCCGAGCTTGTCGTCCTCCACCACCACGGGTTCCACCGCCTGGCCGGTCTGGAATTTCACCTCGTCCAGCGCCTGCAGATGCGTAGGGTCTGACGTCGCCACATACAGCTTGTTGCCCCGCTGATACAAGGCGAGCACCCGCCGTTTCTGCACCAGCTTCGGATCGAGCAGCCCTTGCGGCAGGCTCTCATGATCCATGGCATTCAGGTCCAGATAGGGAAAGCCGAACGAGGCAGCCGCAAACTCGGCAACCTGATCAGACTTGAACCGCCGCCCTTTGATCAATTCGGTCACGAACGAATCGCCCGACTGGCTGGCGCGTTTCCACACTCCCTCGGCGTCGTCCTCGGAGAGCCAGCCATGGTTGACCATGGCACGCGCCAGCCCGGTTAAATTGTTGGTGTTTGTCACAGCAGCCATAGCTCGATTCCAGACAAGTCCAGCGTCAAATTATCGTCCCTTCGCCTGCCCGGAGGGGGCAGACACAGGGAATCACAGGCCTTAACGGCGATTTTTCGACTAAATTGAGGCGTTTCCGGACAAGACATCGTCTGTCACCGGCAGATAGATGCGCGCCATCTTGACTGCGCGGTCCTGCGTCTGCACGATTTCCACCGGCACGTCGCCCAGCTTGAGGCTCACGCCCGCTTCAGGGATGTCCTCGAACTGCTCGAGCAGCAGGCCGTTCAACGTCTTCGGACCGTCCAGCGGGAGCGAAAGGCCCAGCTTGCGATTCAGGTGGCGCAACAGAACACTGCCTTCCACCAGCCAGCTGCCATCCTCTTCGCGCCGCAGATACCCCGCATCCGACGGCGCCTGCGTGGTGAACTCGCCAACCAACTCCTCCAGCAGATCCTCCAGTGTCACCAACCCCTGGAGTTCGCCGTATTCATCGACCACCAGCGCCAGCCGCCGCCGGCTGGACTGGAAATTGCGCAACTGGGTAAACAGCGGCGTGCCTGCCGGAACAAAATAGGGAGTCTCGAGATTGTCTCTCAGCGTGGCCGGATCCAGTTCCTTGCCTGTCAGCGCATGCAATACTCGGCGCACGTGCAATACACCCAGCAGATTGTCGGACGAACCGGCATGCACCACCAGCCGGGTGTGATGGCTGGTGGAAATCTGCTGTCGCATCCGCTCGGGATCGTCCTCGATATCGATCGCCTCGATCTGGCTGCGTGGCGTCATCACATCATCCACGGTGATGTCCTCCAACTCCAGAAGGTTCATCAGGATTCGGTGGTGCTCGCGCGGCAGCCTGCCGGACGATTCCAGCACGATGGTCCGCAGTTCTTCCAGACCGAGGCTGTTGCCCTGCCCCGGCTCGGGCTGCCTGATCCGCAACAACCGCAGGATGCCCTGCACGAACAGATTCACGAACCACACTACGGGGTATGCCAGTTTCAGCAAGGGTGTGAGCAGAAGCGATGCGGGGTAGGCCACCCGTTCGGGGAAAGAGGCGCCCAGCACCTTGGGCGTCACTTCGCTGAATACCAGAATCAGAAAGGTCAGCAGAAGCGTCGCCGTGAACAGCACGATTTCGCCGGCCCCGAACAAGCGTATGGCCAGCACGGCCGACAGCGTACCTGAGGCGGAATTGACCAGATTATTGCCGAGCAGGATGACGCCCAGCAGTTTGTCGGTCTTGTCTAGGAGTGCCTGCGTACGCATCGCCCCCCGCTCGCCTGAATCCGCTGCGTGCCGCAGGCGGTAGCGATTGATGGCCATCATCGCGGTTTCGGACGCGGAAAAAAATGCCGAAGTCAGCAGCAGGACGGCGAGTGTTATAAAAAGCGTGCTGGTGGAAAAACTATCCAATCAGAATTGCCTCAACGCCTGAGTATCACTTCCAGCACAAACTGAGTGCCCAGGTAGGCCAGCAGCAGCAGGGTGAACCCGGTAATCGTCCAGATCAGCGCTGTACGCCCGCGCCAACCACGAAAATGCCTTCCCAGCAGCAGGCCACCGAACACCAGCCAGGACAGGATGGCAAACACGGTCTTGTGCGAAAACTGCAACGGCTTGCCGAAGAGTTCCTCAGAAAAGAACACCCCGCTGAACACCGCCAGGGTCAACAGCGCAAATCCCACGCCGATGGTCTTGAACAGCATGGCTTCCAATGTCAGCAAGGGCGGCGCGCCGCCTTGCAGCAATGCCCCGCGATGCAGCTGCTTTTCCAGCATGGTCATCATCACGGCATGCAGGGCCGCCACCGCCAGCAGGCCATAGGCGAGAAAAGACACCACCAGGTGCGCACGCAAGGCCAGCGCCTGCGAATCCGGTATGGCATGGGTTTCGGTAAAAACCGCCATGACCAGGACCGATATCGCTGCCAGGCCACTGACCCATGACTGCAGGCGCGCCAGCGGCGCGCCCTGGCTGGCCAGCCAGTATGTGAGCGCAGTCAGCCAGAAAATCGTCGACAGGGAGTTGCCGAATCCCAGTCGGATATCGCCCTGGCCCAGCACTGAATTGAAGATCAATGCGCCATGCGCCAGCAGGGCCAACGGCGTCAATACACGCACAGAGGACGCGGACGGTGCGCGCTGCAGGCGCCAGGCGATCCAGCCATACAGCGCGCTCACACACAAAGTAACCAGCAATAGCGGGGACATTCGTTAAAATGGAATTTGGATTCAGCCAGCCCCATTATCCATGCCGCCCATAGCGGCAACAAGGAAGCCATGTTAGAAAATCTCAGCGGACGCCTTGCCGGCGTCGTCAAATCCCTGCGCGGACAGGCCCGCATCACCGAAGCCAACGTGCAGGACACCCTGCGCCAGGTGCGCCTCGCCCTGCTCGAAGCAGACGTCGCGCTGCCGGTGGTCAAGGACTTCATCGAAGCGGTCAAAATCCGCGCGCTGGGTCAGGAAGTGCTCGCCAGCCTGTCGCCAGGCCAAGCGCTGATCGGCATCGTCCACGAAGAACTCACCCGTCTGATGGGCGGAGAAAATGCCGAACTGAACCTGGCCGCCACGCCACCTGCGGTGATTTTGATGGCCGGCCTGCAGGGCTCGGGCAAGACCACCACCAGCGGCAAGCTCGCACTGCTGCTGAAGAACCGCAAGAAGAAGGTCCTGCTTGCCTCGGCCGACGTCTACCGCCCGGCCGCCATCGACCAGCTGCGACAGCTCGGCAAGCAGCTTGATGTCGCTTTCTTCGAGGCAGGCAACGAACACGACCCGCTAAAAATCGTAAAGGCCGCCCAGGATCACGCGCGCAAGCAATTCTACGACGTGCTCATCGTCGACACCGCCGGCCGCCTGGCGATCGACGAAGCGATGATGGCCGAAATCAAGGCGTTGCACGCCGCGGTCAAGCCGGTCGAGACGCTGTTCGTGGTCGACGCAATGCAGGGGCAGGACGCCGTCAACGTCGCCAAGGCTTTCAATGAAGCGCTGCCCCTTACCGGCGTGGTGCTGACCAAGCTTGACGGCGATGCGCGCGGCGGGGCGGCGCTATCGGTGCGCCATATCACGGGCAAACCGCTCAAATTCATCGGTGTCGGCGAAAAACCCACCGGACTGGAAGCCTTCCACCCCGAACGCATGGCGCAGCGCATCCTCGGCATGGGTGACGTGCTTTCGCTGATCGAACAGGCGCAAGGCTCGGTCGATCTGGCCGAAGCCAAGAAACTCGCCGACAAGGTCAAGAAGGGCAAGGACTTCGACCTCGAGGACTTCAAGGCGCAAATCCAGCAGATGCGCAAAATGGGGGGCCTCTCCGCGCTCATGGACAAACTCCCCGGCGCCGGACAGATGGCCATGCCGGCAGGCGCCGACGACAAGGCGATCAACCGGGTCGAAGGCATCATCAACAGCATGACCCCGCTGGAGCGCCGCAAACCCGACATCATCAAGGCATCGCGCAAGCGCCGCATTGCTGCCGGTGCGGGCGTACAAGTGCAGGAAGTCAACAAACTGCTGAACCAGTTCGAACAAGCCCAGAAGATGATGAAGATGATGGGCAAGGGCGGACTGGGCAAGATGATGCGCGGCATGAAGGGCATGCTGCCCGGGATGCGGTAACGTCCCACTGGCAAGCCGGTGAATTTTGGGTATAATTCGCGGTTTTCTCCGTTTACCGGTGGGTTGAATCATGGTCGTTATTCGTCTTTCGCGCGGCGGCGCCAAAAACCGTCCTTTCTACAACGTGGTGGTCGCTGACTCGCGCTGCCGCCGCGACGGTCGCTTCATTGAGCGCGTCGGCTTCTACAACCCGGTCGCTGCTGAAGGCGCCGAAGCCGTGCGCCTGGATCAGGAGCGCATTGGCTATTGGGTGAGCAATGGTGCACAGATGTCCGACACCGTCGCCCGTCTGGTCAAGCAGAACAAGCCCGCCGCCGCCTGAGTTGAATCAGGGCAGCGACTGGGTCGTGATGGGGCGCATCGCCGCCCCGTTCGGCATCAAGGGCTGGGTCAAGGTCCAGCCTTTTAGCGAAGACCCCGGGGCGCTGATGGATTTCGAATCCTGGCGTGTCGGGCGCGGCGAACAGCAGACGCATTACACCGTCGAGACTATCCAGGACCACGGCAAAACCCTGGTCGCCAAGCTGGCCGGCATCGACGACCGCGACGCGGCCTATGCCCTGCGCGGACAGGAAATCTCGGTGGCGAAAAGCGCACTGCCGCCGCCGGAGGAAAACGAGTTTTACTGGTCGGATCTGATCGGCCTCAAAGTCGTCAACCACGAAGGCATCGAACTGGGCGCCGTCGATAGCCTGATGGAAAGTGGCGCGAATGATCTGCTGGTCGTCAAAGGCGCTCGGGAATACCTGATTCCGTTCGTTGCGGCCTTCGTCGGCAAGGTGGATCTACCCGGCGGAACGATCGAGGTGGAGTGGGGCGAAGATTACTGATGCGTTTCGATGCCATCACGCTCTTCCCCGAGATGTTCGATGCCGTACTGGATTACGGCATCACGCGGCGGGCGTTGGACCGCGGGCTGTACCGATTTCGCGCATGGAATCCGCGCGATTTCACCGACGATCCGCATCGCACGGTGGACGACCGCCCTTACGGTGGCGGGCCTGGCATGTTGATGCTGGCCGAACCGCTGGATCGCGCATTGAATGCCGTGCAGCAGGATCTGGCCGACGAGAACTTGACGCCCTGGGTGGTGCATTTTTCCCCCCGCGGCCGCCCGCTGACACACCAGCGGGTGATGGAACTGAAGGAAAAGCCCGCGCTGCTATTGCTGTGCGGGCGTTACGAAGGCATCGACGAGCGGCTGCTGCAGCGCCGCGTAGACGAGGAATGCTCCCTCGGAGACTTTGTGCTCTCGGGCGGCGAGTTGCCCGCACTGGCGTTGATGGATGCCCTCATCCGGCAACTGCCGGGCGCGCTGAACGATGCGGATTCGGCGGTGGAGGATTCCTTCGCCAATGGCCTGCTCGACTGCCCGCATTACACCCGGCCCGAGGTGTGGCAGGGCATGGCGGTGCCGGAGGTGCTGAAAAACGGCAACCACGCTGCAATTGCCCAGTGGCGGCTGCAACAAAGCCTGACGATCACGGCAGTCCATCGCCCAGACCTGCTGGCCAGGCGTGGATTATCAAAGCAGGAACAGGAATTTCTTGCGAGGCACCCATCCGGTGCATTGCAGAACGAAGCGGCACGAGGCGAATAGCCTCTGGCCATGTGAAACGGCGTGATGTCCGCCCAATGGTCGGAAGACCGGGGACGCACCTCTCCCGCCAGATGTAAGGAAGCAACATCATGAATATCATCGAACAACTCGAACAGGAAGAAATCGCCCGTCTGGGTAAAACCCTCCCCGCCTTCGCCCCCGGCGACACCGTCGTCGTCCAAGTGAAAGTGAAGGAAGGCAACCGCGAGCGTCTGCAGGCCTACGAAGGCGTCGTCATCGCCAAACGTAACCGCGGCCTCAACTCCGCTTTTACCGTTCGCAAGATTTCGGCTGGCGAAGGTGTCGAGCGCACCTTCCAGACCTACTCGCCGCTGGTCGCCAGCGTCGAAGTCAAGCGCCGCGGCGACGTCCGCCGCGCCAAGCTGTACTACCTGCGCGAGCGCTCCGGCAAATCCGCGCGTATCAAGGAAAAGTTGCCCGCCCGCAAGGCTACGGCCACAGCTGCGGAATAAGCCCTCTCCGTTGCCCACACAACGCCCGCTTCATGCGGGCGTTGTTGTTTGGCCCCTTGCTGGATGGCCTGTTTCGCCCAACCGCAAACCGCGCTTGACTACCATCGTGTATCGCACTAAATTAGAACGAACGTTCGTTCTAATTACACCATGCCCGCGGCCGACTTTCAGCAGGAAGACACCCGCACACTCGTGCTGGGTGCCGCGTTGCGCCTGTTCACCGAACAAGGGTATTTCAACACGTCAGTACACGACGTCGGCCGCACGGCCGGCGTGAGCATCGGATCGATCTATCATCATTTCGGCGACAAGGAAGGGCTGGCACGCACGTTATACGCGGCACTCACTGCCCGGATGCAACACCTCATCGAGGACGTCGTACGCATGGAAGGCAGCAGCCACGACCAAGCCCGTGAACTGGTGGTGCGTCTATTTGCCTGGGCCGAAGCCGAACCATGGGAAATGGCTTTCCTGCTATATGCCCGGCATCGTGAGTTTTTGCCGGACGAAGCTCCAATCTGCTCCTCCCGGCCGTTTGTCATGATGCGCGAGATGATCAGCCGCGGCATCGCACGCGGCGAAATCCGCCAGATGGATGTCATGGTCGCCTCCGCCAGTCTGTTCGGCGGCCCCATCCGCATGATTACCACACGCCTGGACGGGATATTGCCCCATCCCCTGCCAGGCTATCTGGATGAAGTGTGGGACTGCGCCTGGCGAGCAGTCGCAGCCCCCAGAACCACTTAAAAGGCCCCCTATGCCCCCCCTCTCAGACTGTACAACCGAAGAGTTTTGCGTCGGCTGCGTGTTCTACCCACCCAACCTGCCGGCGCAGGCTTATTCCGAAGCGGACTGGACCATGTTGCAGGCGCGTTCATGCGCATTTGAATATGTCCCGGGTACGCCGGATTGCCAGGTCACTCGCAAGACCAGCTGCAGCCTGGTCGACTTGGCTGCCACCCGTCCATCCCCCTGAAGGCTGGGCACGAAAATCGTGCCGCACCGTGACGCTGTCCTGACAGGCTGCCTCACCCCGCTTAGAATGCGGACATGACCACGCATGACGCCATCCTCCCCGCCCCGATGTGCCGCCTCGGTGCCTGCTTTATCGGCGAGGTGCTGACACGGCTGGATTTTCTGCCCATCGAGGCGCCCCTCTCCGGCCAACGGGATACCCGCGCCCGCCAACTAAGCCGCGAACTCGATGCCTACTGGCGCAATCCCGCTCATGCCTTCACTCTGCCCTACACACTGTCGGGCACGCCATTTCAGTTGCGCGTTTGGCATGCGCTGATGGCGATTCCTCTCGGGCGACCGACAACATACGGCGCCTTGGCCAAGCAACTCGGCACAGCCGCGCGTGCGGTGGGGCAGGCCTGCGGATCCAATCCCTTGCCCATCCTCATTCCCTGTCATCGCGTCGTGGCGGCCAGCGGACTTGGAGGGTTCATGCACGCGTCGAGCGGCACACCGCTCGACGTGAAAACCTGGTTGCTGGCCCATGAGCGACGCCCTGATTGACCGGTTTTGCGATCATCTGTGGCTGGAAGACGGGCTGGCCGACCTCACGCTGGCGGCTTATCGGCGCGACCTGAAAACGTTTGCCGCTTGGTTGGAAAAGGAACGGACACGCAACCTGGATACGGTCGCCCCGGGTGATCTTGAAGCTTACCTGGCGTGGCGCTTCGCCCACCGCAGCCAGCCCAGCAGTGCGGCACGCTACAGTTCGGCGCTGAAACGCTTTTACCGTTATCTGCTGCGTGAAAACCTGATCGCCTGCGATCCCACGCTCAATCTGGACCGCCCCAAACTGCCACGCGCGCTGCCCAAGACATTGACCGAAATAGATGTCGAACGCCTGCTCAACAGCGCCGATTCCGACACGGCCTTGGGCCTGCGCGACCGCGCGATGCTGGAAACGCTCTATGCCACCGGCTTGCGGGTCTCGGAACTCGTGGGACTGAAATTGACCGCGCTCAATCTCAACGACGGCGTGCTGCGTGTCACCGGAAAAGGCAACAAGGACCGGCTGGTGCCGCTGGGCGAAGAATCGGTGCAGTGGCTACGCCGCTATATGGTGGAAGCGCGCCCGCAACTGCTGGAAAAGCGTCTTTCCGACGCCGTATTCGTCACTGCGCGCGGCGAAGGCATGACGCGCCAGGCGTTCTGGCATCTCATCAAACGCCGTGCACTGGCCGCCGGAATCACCCGCCCGCTGTCACCGCACACGCTGCGTCACGCCTTTGCCACCCACTTGCTGAACCATGGCGCCGACCTGCGGGTCGTACAGATGCTGCTGGGGCACAGCGACATTTCCACTACGCAGATCTACACCCATGTCGCACGCGAGCGGTTGAAGCAGTTGCACGCACAACACCACCCGCGCGGCTGAACGTCACACACGTGCACTCGGTTTGGCCAGATAGAACCATTCCTGCCCGGGCCGCGCATCGGGGTTAGGAAACACGATGTAGCCATCACGGTCGGCCACCACCGGCGCCCCATCGCAACGCGTGCCGATGACTTCGCCGGCATGTACGCGATCGAAGCTGGCCCAGTCGCGTACGAATTGATCGTCTGCATGGCCGCGATCGACGACCTGATACAGGCGTAGCGCCTCGGTATCGGTCACGGCTGCCGGCCTGGCTGCAGCCGTCAGTCCCAGATGCGCCAGCGTATTGTGAATGGCGCGATAAGCCACCAGAGGCGCGGCAGGATCGTCGTGCTGCCCACATTCAAGGGTGAGCGCGATGCCGCCCTGCGCCCGCATGTATTCGGTAGTGCCCACGCCGTAATGCACGTCGGCCTCACGTGCCGACACGCCAGCCGCCAATCGGCGCGCGACACCTGCGGCATAGGTATCGAGCCAGCCGTCGACGAAGCGGCGCACACCCAGCCGCAACGCCAGCGCGGTTTCCTCCTGCGAACGTGCAAACGGCTCCAGCAAGCCCTGATTGTCTTCCGGGCCCAACATGGCGAAAGGCTCGCCCGCAGTGTGAAACGAATGCAGATCGAGCAGCGCGTCATGCTGTGCCAGCAACGGGCAAAGCCAGTTGGCAATACGATCCTCAAACTCGACCGGGGTTTCAGTGGGCACAAGATTGCGGTTGAGATTGCGGTCCCCCATGCGTTGATGGCGCGCATAGGCCAACGGGTTGGTGACCGGCACGAAGGTCACGCTTCCAGCCACGATGTTCAGTTGTCCGGACTCGATCTCGGCAATTACACGGCGGATCGCCTGTGTCCCGCAGGTTTCATTACCATGCACCGCACCCAGCACGATGAGGCGCGTTCCCGGCTCCAGACCGCTGAACGACACGGATTGGAAATGCAACGATTCAAGCATATTCATGCATGCAAGGCCTTGAATAAAAGCGACACACTTGATATCAGCAGCAGTACGCCGACCAGGCGCGTCATCAGCGATGGACTCAACCCGACATGCGCGCGCCCACCTAGATAGAGTCCGCCCAGCATGAGCGGCAGCGCGGCAAAATAGGCGGTCCACACCTTGGCACTCATCAGCAGCCCGGCTATCAGGAAACTGACGATGCGGGACATGCCATCCGCAAAGAATAGTGCGGAAAACGTCGCTCGCAGATCGCTTTTGTCGCGGATGCGGTGGGTCAGATAAATCACATAGGGCGGCCCGCCAGTACCGAACAACGCGCCGACCGTCCCCCCCGTCAGCGCGGCCGGCACGGCCCAGCCGCGCGCGATCAGCTTGTCGCCACGGATATTGAATACACTGCGTACCGCAAAAACGAACACGAATCCGGCCAGCGCAATCATCACAGGGCCGGATGGCAAATTGACCAGCAGGCTGGTGCCCAGCGCCACGCCGAGTATGCTAAACGGAATCAGTACACCGATCTCACTCCATTTCACACGCCCGAAATTGAAACTACCCATTACCATCGATGCGGTGAAATCCAGCAGCAGGGCCAGTGGCACCACGAATTTCAGCGGAAAAATCAACGCCAGCAAAGGCACTGAGATCAGCGCCGACCCGAAACCGGTGATGCCACGGATGACATACGCCACCAGCAGGATGACCGCCATGAGGGCGATCTGCTCAACACTCACAGACGCGTGCCGCGCTCAATGGTGATGCCGAGCTCCTTGATGCCCGGCACGATGGCGAACTTGGTTACCGACACCTTTACCCACGGCGCGCCGAATTCGCCGCGGATAATCGCCGCCACATGCTCGGCGACCGACTCGACCAGCGTGATCGGCTGCGGCGCGTTGTGCAGGTAGTCTTTCACCCGCACGGCCACTGCACCATAGTCGATGGTGTCGGCCACATTGTCGGTCCCGCTGGCCTTGCTGTCGGGCAAGCCGATTTCCAGATCGAGTCGAACCGGCTGCGGCACTTTGCGTTCCCACTCGTATATGCCGATAATCAGCTCGAGACGGAAGTCCCGCAAAAATAGAATATCCATTGTCTTGATCATCCATGGCGGCGCTCACCCACAAGCCCGCCTAAAGCCCGCCATTTTACTGACTTGTTTATGACCACGCTGTTGTTTATTGCCGTCGCCTATTTGCTTGGTTCGCTGTCGTTCGCCGTGATCGTCAGCCGCGCCATGCGCCTGCCCGACCCGCGCAGCTTCGGATCGGGCAATCCCGGCGCCACCAACGTACTGCGCACCGGGCGCAAGGCCGCGGCCGCGCTGACGCTCCTTGGCGACGCGCTCAAGGGCTGGGTGGCCGTGGTGCTCGCGCGCATGCTGGCTCCGCAGTTCGATTTGTCCGAAGACATTGCCCTGCTGTGCGCGCTGGCCGTGTTCATCGGCCACCTGTTCCCGGTGTTTTTCCGTTTCAAGGGCGGGAAAGGCGTGGCCACGGCGCTCGGCCTGCTGCTCGGCCTCAACCCCTGGCTCGGCCTGGCATGTCTGGCAACCTGGCTGCTCATGGCCGGGCTATTCCGCATTTCCTCACTGGCGGCCTTGATCACCGCCGTGCTGGCCCCGGTCTATTCAGGTCTGCTGATGGGCTGGGGCAATACGGCCATGACCGTGTTGGTGATCACGCTGCTGCTGGTCTATCGTCACAAGAGCAATCTCATCAAACTGGTAACCGGCCAGGAAGGACGCATCGGCGCCCGCTCTTGACCCCGCCTCACTGAACATGGCCTTCTTCGACAAAAGTATCGAGCACGCAAAGGAAAGTCTCGCCGAGGTATCGCGCGAAGCGATCGACCACGCGGGTGAACGTCTGTCGGATGTCGTCAAGGAGGGCGTGTCGCAGGCTGGCACCGAACTGAAGGACGTCATCTGGCGCGCCAGCCAGGAGATCGACGCCAAGCTCGACAAGATTTCCGACGAACTGCATGAACAGCGCCAGTTCACCAAGGACGACGTACGCGAACTGGTCGACTATGCCGGCGAACGGCTAGGTTCCCTGATGGATGCCCGCATCGTGCACGCCAAGGCGGAGTTTTCATCGCTGGTGCAGGAAAAGGTCGAATACTTCAAGCGCGAAGTCGACAGTTTCTTCATCGAACGACAGCGCGACCTCGCCCGTGAACGGCGGCGGCTGTTCATCAACGTGGCCATCGCGATCCTGGCGTCACTGTCGCTGGGTTTCGTCTCCTGGCTGTATCACGAATACCTGGGCGGCGGGCTGGATGTGTTCTCCATCTTCCGCATCGTGTTCGCTTCGCTGGCCGGCGGCTACGCAGCCTACCTCGCGGTCAAATTGCTGCGCCGCTGGCTGTCGATGTCGGAACACAAGAAGGACACGCTGTTCCTGGTCAGCCGCTACTGGGGCGTGCTGCGTCCGGAAAGCATTTTCAGCACGGTCATCCTGGTGTGCCTGATGGCCGTGCTGGTGGGGTTCTTGCTATTCCCGGATCAGATTGCCCATTTCACAGGCGGTGAAAAATGGCTCAAGGCCTTGCGCGAGGCCTACCCGATGTTCCGCAGATAAGGCTTACATGGCATCGAGCGTCGCCAACTCCCAACGCGGCTTGACCGCAAACGTCAGGTCCGATGTCTTCCTATGCGTCGCCAACCGCTGCGCGCCCGCGTAGGCGATCATCGCGCCGTTGTCTGTGCAGAACTCCAGCCGCGGATAGAACACGCTGATACCGCGTGCCGCCGCCTCGCGCGTCAGCCGTTCGCGCAGATGCGTGTTGGCGCCCACGCCGCCGGCAACCACCAGCCGCGTCACGCCACTGTGGACACAGGCTGCCAGACTCTTGCTCACCAGCACGTCCACCGCCGCCACCTGAAACGCCGCCGCGATGTCGGCTGCCTGATCCAGCCCTTGCTTGCGCACCAGCGTCAGCACCGCGGTTTTCAAGCCGCTGAAACTGAAATCGAAGTCGCCCGAATTGAGCATCGGGCGCGGTAGGGTAAAGCGGCTGGCATCACCCGCGGCCGCCAGCTTCGACAGTGCCGGCCCGCCCGGATAACCCAGGCCCAATAGCTGTGCGGTCTTGTCGAAGGCCTCACCGGCCGCATCGTCGAGGGTTTCGCCCAACAGGGTGTAGCGCCCGACGCCCAACACCAACATCAACTGCGTATGGCCGCCCGACACCAGCAGGGCAACGAAGGGGAACTCTGGCGGCGTATCGGAAATCAACGGCGACAGCATATGGCCTTCCAGATGATGCACGCCGACTGCCGGGATATCCAGCGAAAACGCCAGCGCACGCGCCATCCCCGCTCCCACCAGCAGCGCGCCGGCAAGCCCCGGTCCTTGCGTATAGGCGATGCCGTCGAGCGCTTCCAGTGCGCACCCACTTTCAGCCAAAACCTGGCGTGTCAAGGGAAGAACCCGCCGGATATGGTCTCGCGACGCCAGTTCGGGCACCACGCCACCATAGTCGTTATGCATGGCGATCTGTGAATAGAGCGCGTGCGCCAGTAGGCCGCGCACGCTGTCATATAGCGCAACACCGGTTTCATCGCAGGACGACTCGATGCCAAGTACCAACATAGGGGAAACAGGGGGACTGGAAAAATCCGTTAGGGCTTGCTATTATTCTCGTTTTTCCCGTTTCCCGGAAGCCACTGTCACATGCCTCACGTCAAAGTCAAAGAAAATGAGCCGTTCGACGTCGCCTTGCGTCGTTTCAAGCGTTCCATCGAAAAAGTCGGCTTGTTGACCGAACTGCGCGCCCGCGAGTTCTACGAGAAGCCCACTGCCGAGCGCAAACGCAAGCTCGCCGCCGCGGTCAAGCGCCAGAGCAAGCGCCTGCGCAGCCAGCAACTCCCCCCCAAGATGTATTGATTCCGCGCTGACGCGGAATCTCCCACGCATGTCGCTCAAGGCACGCATCACTGACGACATGAAAACCGCCATGCGCGCCAAAGAGATGGCGCGCCTCGGCACGATCCGTCTCCTGTTGGCTGCCATCAAGCAGAGAGAAGTCGACGAGCGCATCGAACTGGACGACGCTGCAGTCAGCAGCATCGTCGAAAAACTCATCAAGCAGCGCAAGGACTCGATCAGCCAATTCCAGGTTGCTGGTCGTGACGACCTGGTGGCGGCGGAACAGGCCGAGCTCGTCGTGCTGCAGGCCTACCTGCCCGAACAACTCTCCGCTGCCGAAGTCGAAGCCGCCGTTGCCACGGCCATTGCCGAATCCGGCGCGTCCAGCGCCAAGGATATGGGCAAGGTCATGGGGCTGCTGAAACCCCGCCTTGCTGGCCGTGCCGACATGGGGCAGGTCTCCGCGCTGATCAAGGCCCGCCTCGTAAGCTAACCTCATCCAGCGCGACGCGCTCGGGTTTATCATGCGGCCATCATGATTCCGCGCGATTTCATCGACACCCTGCTCGCCCGCGTCGACGTCGTCGATGTCATCGACCGCCGCGTGCCGCTGAAGAAAGCCGGGCAGAATTACCAGGCCTGCTGTCCTTTCCACAGCGAAAAAACCCCCTCCTTCACCGTCAGCCCGACCAAGCAGTTCTACCACTGTTTCGGCTGCGGCGCGCACGGCACCGCGCTCGGTTTCCTGATGGAATACGAGCACATGAGTTTTCCCGATGCGGTGGCGGCGCTGGCCCAGGACGTTGGCCTGCCCGTCCCCGAATCCGGCGAACCCGATCGCCCCAAACCGCCTCCCGCGCTGTGGGACGCGCTCGAACAGGCCGCGCAGTTCTACAAGAAGCAGCTCAAGCAGACGCCGCGCGCGATCGACTATCTGAAAAAACGCGGCTTGACCGGCGCCATCGCCGCCCGCTACGGCATCGGCTACGCCCCCGACGGCTCGCCGCTGAAGCAGGTCTACGCCGACTACGCGGCCGACGCGCTCGCCGCATCGGGCCTCGTCATCGACGGCGACCGCGGTCGCTACGACCGCTTCCGCGACCGCATCATGTTCCCCATCCGCAACATCAAGGGCCAGATCATCGGCTTCGGCGGACGTGTGCTCGACCAGGGCGAACCGAAATACCTCAATTCGCCGGAAACCCCCGTGTTTCACAAGGGCTCCGAGCTATACGGCCTGTTCGAGGCACGCGCCGCAATCAAGGCGGCCGGACGTGCCATCGTCGTCGAAGGCTACATGGACGTGGTGGCACTGGCGCAGCACGGCGTGGAATTTTCCGTGGCGGCGCTGGGCACCGCGACCACGCCGGTCCATGCGCGCACCCTGCTACGCCACACCGATCGCCTGATCTTCGCCTTCGACGGGGACAATGCCGGCCGCAAGGCCGCTTGGCGGGCGCTGGAAAACACGCTGGAAGCGTTGCAGGACGGCAAGGAAGTCAGCTTCCTTTTCCTTCCGGAAGGCGAAGATCCCGACAGCTACATCCGCACCCACGGCCATGACGCGTTCCTGCAACTGCTGGACACCGATACCGTGCCGCTTTCAGCCTTCCTCGTCCGCGAACTGGCACGCGGCCGCAAGCTCGACAGCCAGGAGGGCCGGGCTGCGCTGATCAAGGATGCCAAGCCGCTGCTGGAAAAAATCGCGGCACCCGTGCTGGCCAGCTTGATCCAACGGCAGATTGCGGAACTTGCGCACCTCCAGGCTGACGAACTCAGCCGTCTCGGGCTCAAACCCATCGCAGCGCGCCGACCTCTCCCGCGTCCGCAGCGCCGCCCGGCGCCATCGCGAGTGCGCAGCCTGGCCCGTACCCTGCTGATGAATCCACAGCGGGTGGCCGAGGTCGAACCCTGCTGGCTCGATGTAAACGACCCGCTAAGCGGTCCTACCGGCGAACTGATGGCCTGGCTGCGCGAGGTTGGCCCGCTCAAGCCGCAGACCCTCAGCGAAACGGCCAAAGGCAGCGTGCTGGAGCCCTTGATCGATGAGCTAATGACCGATTTGCTCGACAAAGACGACACCTGGGACTGGAACGCGGAGTTCGATGGCGCCGTCAAACAGTTACGCGACGATTGGCGCAGGCGAAGGCAGCAGGAACTGGCCATGCGCCCGCTCGGCAGTTTGAGCGCCAGCGAGCGCCAGGAATTGACTGAACTGGCACGTTCCTAGCTTGCCAGAAACGGCAAGACAAAGTGCCGGCTTGCGGTATAATTGCCGGTTTTTGAACGATTTTTTCTGTCCGCGTGCGATGCGCGGGGGCGGAACCTGAGCGGAGAATAACCTGTGGCTGTACGTGGAAGAAAACCAGGTGGTAGCGCCAAAAAACCCGAAGCGCTACTCCCCCTGAAGGAGCTGACGCCGGTGGAGGCGGAAGCGCGCCGCACCCAGCTGAAGAACCTCATCATCCTCGGCAAGGAACGGGGGTTCCTGACTTACGCCGAGATCAACGACCACCTGCCCGACGAGGTGTTGGACGCCGACCAGATCGAAGGCGTGATCAGCATGATCAACGACATGGGCATCCAGGTCTACGATGAAGCGCCGGACGCCGAAACCCTGCTGATGCAGGAAGCCGCCCCTGCCGTCGCCGACGAGGATGTCGTTGCGGAAGCCGAGCAGGCGCTGACCACGGTCGATTCTGAATTCGGCCGCACGACTGATCCGGTCCGTATGTACATGCGTGAAATGGGCTCGGTCGATCTGTTGACGCGCGAAGGCGAAATCGAGATCGCCAAGCGCATCGAGGAAGGCCTGCGCCACATGGTGCAGGCGATTTCGTCGTGTCCGCTCACCATCCAGCAAATCCTGGACATGGCGGCGCAGGTCGAAAAAGACGAGATGCGCATTGACGAGCTGATCGATGGCTTCGTCGAAATGGAAACCGAAGCCGCGGCTGAAGAGGAAGACACGTCCGCCGACGAAGAAGATACGGACGAGGACGACGACGAAGAAGCCAGCGCCAAGCTCGCAGCCGCCAATCTGGCGCAGCTCAAAGCCGAAGCGCTTGTGCAGTTTGACTTCATCCGCAAAGCCTACAAAAAAGCACAGACAGCCCATGCCAAGTATGGCCTCGGCAGTCCGCAGCACATGAAAACCCAGTCCGAAGTCACCGAGCTGCTGATGGCGATCCGCTTCTCGGTGCGCCAGGTGGATAACCTGTGCGAGCAGATCCGCAGTGCGGTGGAAGAGGTGCGCTCGCACGAACGCAAGATCATGGAGTTCTGCGTCACCCGTTCGGGCATGCCGCGTCCGCACTTCATCAAGGCTTTCCCCGGCAATGAAACCAACCTGACGTGGCTGGACCGGGAGATCGCTGCGAAGAAAGCCTACTGCTCGACGCTTTCCAAGGTGCAATACGAGGTCAAGGCACACCAGGAAGCCCTGATCGCGATGCAGGATCGTGTCGGTCTGCCGATCAAGAACCTGAAGGACATCAACAAGCAGATGTCGACCGGCGAAGCCAAGGCCCGCCGTGCCAAGCGCGAGATGATCGAGGCCAACCTGCGCCTGGTGATTTCGATCGCCAAGAAATACACCAATCGCGGCCTGCAGTTCCTCGACCTGATCCAGGAAGGCAACATCGGCCTGATGAAAGCCGTGGACAAGTTCGAGTATCGCCGCGGCTACAAATTCTCGACCTATGCCACCTGGTGGATTCGCCAGGCGATCACGCGTTCGATCGCCGACCAGGCGCGCACCATCCGCATCCCGGTGCACATGATCGAGACGATCAACAAGATGAACCGGATCAGCCGCCAGATCCTGCAGGAAACCGGCATCGAGCCCGACCCGGCGACGCTGGCAATCAAGATGGAAATGCCGGAAGACAAGATCCGCAAGATCATGAAGATCGCCAAGGAGCCGATTTCCATGGAAACGCCGATCGGCGACGACGAGGATTCCCACCTCGGCGACTTCATCGAGGACTCCAGCACGCTGTCGCCTGACGACTCCGCGATCTACGCAAACCTGCGCGACGCTACCCGCGAAGTGCTGGACAGCCTGACCTCGCGCGAAGCCAAGGTATTGCGCATGCGCTTCGGCATCGAAATGAACACCGACCACACGCTGGAAGAAGTCGGCAAGCAATTCGACGTCACGCGTGAGCGGATCCGCCAGATCGAAGCCAAGGCCCTGCGCAAGCTGCGCCACCCGACCCGCTCCGAGAAGTTGAAAAGCTTTACCGGCAGCGGCGAAGTGTAAGTCTCCTGCCCCGCCCATCGCGGGGCAGCTACGTTTTCGGGTCTGTAGCTCAGTTGGTTAGAGCAGGGGACTCATAATCCCTTGGTCCACGGTTCAAGTCCGTGCAGACCCACCAATTACCCAACATCAGCGATAATCACCTCCTAATAAAAACTGGGGGGTGTCAGATGCAAGGGGAAGCCAGAAAACCCGGCGAGCGCCGGTTGCAGATTCTGCAAACACTCGCCGCGATGCTGCAGGAACCGCAGCCTGAGAAAATCACCACGGCGGCGTTGGCAGCCCGCATCGGGGTATCCGAAGCCGCGCTATACCGGCACTTTTCCAGCAAGGCGCAAATGTTCGAGGGTCTGATCGAGTTCATCGAACAGACCCTGTTTGGCCTGATTGCGCGCATCACCGCCGACACGCCCTCGCCGTCCGCTCAGATCGAAGCCATCCTCAGCATGCTGTTGAATTTTGCGGCGAAGAATCCAGGGATGACGCGTGTGCTGATCGGCGATGCACTGGTGCATGAAAACGAGCGCCTGCAAAAACGCATCAATCAACTACACGACCGAATCGAAGCCCAGTTGCGGCAATGCCTGCGCTTTTGCGGCGACAAGCAGTCCGAACTGAGCGGGCCGCTAGCCAATCTGCTGCAATGCATGGTGGTAGGACGCTGGCATCAGTTCGCCAAGAGCGGATTCAGCCGCCCGCCCGGCGGCGATATCGAGCTGCTGATGGCGCGTTTGCTCGACGTTCACCCCGCCTGACGCGCGGCCTGCGAGCAAACCGGGCAGGCCGGATCGTACGGCACGTTCATCACGCGAGCCTCGGCCCGCAGGCCGTCCCATAGCAGCAGCCGGCCGATCAGCAACTCTCCCACCTGAGCCAGATATTTCAGGGCTTCCATCGCCTGCATTGCGCCGATGACGCCGACCAGAGGAGAAAACACCCCCGCCTCGGCGCAGCGCATCTCCGGTTCGCCGGCCTGATCCGGAAACAGGCAGTGATAGCAGGGTGTGCGGGCACGGCGGGTATCGAACACCGCCAGTTGCCCCGAAAAACCGATCGCAGCCCCCGACACCAGCGGTTTGCCCAACTGAACGCAGGCCCGGTTGACCGCATGCCGGGTAGCGAAGTTGTCTGACGCATCGACGACCAGATCGACCGCCGCCACCGCTTCATGCAGCGCTTCGCCGCTCAGCGCTTCCCGAATGGATTGCACCTCGATCTCAGGATTGATGGCGCGTACGCTGCGCGCGAGCGAATCGGCCTTGTTCTCGCCGATGGCTGCCGTGGCATGGCCAATCTGCCGCTGCAGATTGGTCAGGTCGACCGTATCGCCGTCCGCCAGCCACAAGCGTCCGACGCCCGACGCCCCCAGATAAAGTGCGACCGGGCAACCCAGCCCGCCGGCACCGATGATCAACACCGATGCGCCTGATATACGTGCCTGCCCGTCCACACCGACATCGGGCAGCAGGATGTGTCTGCTGTAGCGCAGCAGCAGTGTGTCGTTCAACTCCATGGGCTATTTATAGCTCCGCCACTCTTCCGGCGTTTCGTCACGATCGCCATGCAGGTGGCGCTCGTAGACTTTCATGAATGCCTGCTGGGATTTGATGTCCGGCTCGTTGGCTGCGACATTGCGTCGCTGCACGCTCTCGCAGTAATACGCCAGTGCACGCCTGAGCTTGCAGAGGAGGCTGTTGTCGAGATGGAACCCCTGGCTCGCCAGCGCAGTCTCCAGCCCTTCCAGCGTGTACTCGCAGATGTGATACCGCACCTGCAGACGATAGACGTCTGCGCCGATGGCCACGTCCAGCCCCTCCAGACCAGCCAAAAGCGCCAAGGCGCGCTCGGCCTGGCCGGCAGGCAAGGCATGAAAGACGATTTCGCGGTTTTTCTCGAGGTCGCACGGACGCATGGCGCCTCCCGGCAGGCTAGGTCAACTCAGTATACCGCGCCGTTTGTGCTGTGGAACCCCTGCGGGCCACACCGCACAGCCGCTCAACGCCCCTGCAGGATCTGCAGCCCTTTAAGCAAGTTCAGCGCCTGGTTCACCTGGAAATCGTTCTTCGACACGATCTCGCCCGGTTCCAGCGTCGTCGGCTTTTTCTCGACGCCGCCCGGGGCGGCGCGGTCAGCCGGCGCGGCCTTGATGGCTTCGCTCGGTTTGCTGGGCGTCGAATCCCCGCCATTGGGATTGCTCAGGTGGTGCTCGAGATCCGCCTCGCGAATGCCCAGACCTTGATCATCGGACGGCATGGTCGGGTCTTCCACCACGATATCCGGCTCGATGCCCTTGGCCTGGATGGAGCGTCCGCTCGGCGTAAAGTAGCGCGCCGTGGTGAGTTTGATCGCCGTGCCGTTGCCGATCGGCAGGATGGTCTGCACCGATCCCTTGCCGAAGGTTCGGGTTCCCATGATGACGGCACGCTTGTCATCCTGCAGCGCACCCGCCACGATTTCGGAGGCCGAGGCCGAGCCGCCGTTCACGAGCACCACCATCGGCACCTGCTTGACGCCCTCCGGCAAACCTTTCAGATAATCAAGCTGCATCGGGCGCAGGTAATTTTCCGGGCTGGCGGTCAACCGCATCTTCGCATCCTCCGTACGCCCGTCCGTGTACACCACCAGGCTGTCCGGCTTGACGAAAGCCGCCGCCACCGCCACCGCGCCATTCAGCAGACCACCCGGGTCGTTGCGCAGATCCAGGATCAGGCCCTTGAGCGGCGTCTTGTTGTCCTTGTAGAGCTTGTCCAGGGCCTCGGCCAGCAGTTCGCCAGTATGTTCCTGGAATTGCGTCACGCGCACGTAACCGTACCCGTTTTCCAGCAATTTGGATTTGACGCTGCGGATCTTGATGACCGCGCGGGTCAGGGTCAGCACGATGGGTTTGTCGACGCCCTTGCGAACGATGGTGAGCTTGATCGGCGATCCGGGCTTCCCGCGCATGCGTTTCACCGCGTCGTTCAACGTCATGCCTTTCACCGGCGTATCGTCGAGCTTGATGATCAGGTCGCCTGGCTTGACCCCGGCCTTGAAGGCGGGCGTATCCTCGATCGGCGACACGACCTTGACGAAGCCGTCTTCCATCCCGACTTCGATGCCCAGGCCGCCGAATTCGCCTTGGGTACCCACCTGCAGATCCTTGAAGCCTTCAGCATCGAGGTAGGCCGAATGCGGGTCCAACCCGCTCAACATGCCGTTGATCGCCGAAGAGATCAGCTTCTTGTCGTCGACCGGTTCGACATAATCGCTCTTGATACGGGCAAATACATCGGTGAAGGCACGCAACTCCTCGATCGGCAGCGCAGTCTCCGCATCCTTGTCGGCGATCGCCGGCAGATTGAGTGTCAATGCGGCGCCAGCCAGTATGCCAGCCAGACCGACCAGTACGAGTTTTGCCTTTTGTGTCATCTCACTTCACCCAGTCCAGGGGGTTTACAGGACGGCTCTGATGCCGCATTTCAAAATACAGGCCCGTGTCGGGTTGGCCACCGCTGTTGCCAACCGCAGCGATCGCATCGCCGGGCTGAACCCGGTCGCCCACCTGCTTATACAGACTTTCATTATTGCTGTACAGGCTCATATAGCCGTCACCATGGTCAACAATAATGAGGTTTCCGAAGCCGCGCAGCCACTCGGCGAACACCACCTGTCCGGCTGCGATCGCCTTCACCGCCGTACCTTGGGCGGCCCGGATGAACAAGCCTTTCCAGCTCAACCCGCCGCCTTCTCTCGGAGCACCAAAGCGGTTCATCAGTTCCCCGGCAACCGGTAAATGCAACAAACCTTTCAGCCGAGAGAACGGCTGGCTCGACCGAAAAGCCACCGGCGTATCGGTATTGACCGCCACGGGACGGCGCTGCTGGCCGGTTGAGCCGCGCTCTGCCTCCCGCTGCTTCGTCTGCCGGGCGGCGCGCGCGCGTTCAGCCTCTCGCGCAGCCTGCTCCGCCATCACCCGGTTGAGGCGCTCGACCAGCTGGGTCAGGCTGCGTTCATTGCGCTTCAAGGTGGAAATCTCGCGCCGCTGTTGCTGGATTTGCACGGAGAGTTTCTGCAGCACCTGCTCGCGGGCATGCTTGTCGGCCAGCAGCTTTTGCTGCTCGGCTTCGTGCGCGGCCTGCAATTGCGCCAGGTCGTTTGTCTTCTGCGAGGCTTGCCGCTGCAAGGCGGACAGTTGCGCCAAGTCGGCACGCAGCGTGTCGATCATGGCCTGCTGCGCACGCGAGAGGTGGGCCAGATAGCGCAAATCGCGTGCGGTCTGGTTGGGGTCCGCACCATTCAGGATGAGCTTGAGCGCATCGCCCTGCCCGCGCTGGTAAGCGCCCTTGAGCGTCTGCGCCAGATGGGCCTGCTGTGTGCGAATACGCGCCGAGGTTGCGTCGACCTGTTGTGTCAGCGACTGCAGGTCGCTCTGCGTCCGCTGGCGCTCGCCATCCAGCTGCCGTAGCTGACGTACGGCGTTGCTGATCGCCTGTTCGGACTGGCGCAGCTCGTCGGCCGCTTCCTGGCGATGCGTCTGCGTGTCGCGAAAATCCTGCTGCAGGGTTTGCAGGCGCTGTTTGAGGGCGTCGAGTTCAGACTGCTTGCGGTCGGCCTGGTTGGCGCTGGCGCACAGCGGTCCGGACAGCACCAGCAGGACGAAGAGTTGTTTGAAGTTCACCCTGGCGAGCTTACCCGAAGCGGGCGGGCTTACTCAAACTGCACCAGGGCCTCGCCGGTCATTTCGGGCGGTTGCGACACGCCCATCATCTTCAGCAGGGTCGGGCTGACATCCTCGAGCGCGCCGGTTTCCGCCAGCGTGGCATGGCGTCGCCCAACATAGATCAGCGGTACCAGGTTCATGGTATGCGCGGTATGCGGCTGGCCAGTTGCGGCGTCGCGCATCAATTCGGCGTTGCCGTGGTCGGCAGTGATCAGCACTTCCCCGCCCCGCGCCTGTTGCGCGTCCACCACCCGGCCCAGACAGGTGTCGACCGTCTCGATCGCCTTGATCGCCGCCTGCAGGTCGCCGGTGTGGCCCACCATGTCGGGATTGGCAAAATTGCAGACGATGAGATCGTATTGCTGGCTGCCGATCGCGGCGACCAGCTTGTCGGTTACCTCGAAGGCACTCATCTCGGGCTTGAGGTCATAGGTTGCCACGTCGGGGGACGGCACCAGCACGCGATCTTCGCCGGGAAAGGATATCTCTTCGCCGCCGTTGAAGAAAAAGGTGACGTGCGGATATTTCTCCGTTTCGGCGATGCGCAACTGGCGCAAGCCGAGGTTGGCGGCGTATTCGCCCAGGCCATTCTTGATCCGTTCGGGCGGAAAGGCGACCGACACCTGGAAATCGTCGCTGTAGCCGGTCAGCGTGCAGTAGGTCGCCAGCCGGGGCGTGACTTCGCGCTCGAACTCGCTGAAATCGGGCTCGATGAAGGGCCGCGACAACTGGCGCGCGCGGTCGGAACGGAAATTGAGAAAAATGACCGAATCGCCGTCCTCCATCTTCACCGGTTTGCCGTCGGGTGGCAGGATGGCCGTGGCCTTGACGAATTCGTCGGTTTCGCCGCGCGCGTAGGCGGCTTCCAATCCGGCCAGCGCATTCTCCGCCATGAACTCGGCGCGCCCCTGGGTCAGGAGATCGTAGGCGGATTTGACCCGCTGCCAGCGCCGGTCGCGGTCCATCGCGTAATAACGGCCGATCATGGATGCGATGTGGCCGACGCCGGTCTGCCCGATTTTCTCGTTGAGGCGGCGCAAATAGATTTCGGCACTTTTCGGCGGCGTGTCACGACCATCCAGGAATACGTGCAGACAGACCTTGTGCAGTCCTTCACGCGCCGCCAGATCGAGCAGGGCATGAAAATGCGACTCGTGGCTGTGCACACCGCCATCCGACAGCAGGCCCAGCACATGCAGCGTCCTGCCATTGTCGCGTGCCAGATGCACGGCGTTCAGCAGGGCCGGATTGGTGTAGAAATAGCCCGATTCGATGGCGCGGTCGATACGGGTGAACTCCTGATACACCACCCGCCCCGCGCCGATGTTCAGATGCCCCACCTCGGAGTTGCCCATTTGCCCTTTGGGCAGCCCTACTTCGGATTCCGATGCATGGATAAGGGTATGGGGATTATTCTTCCATAGCCGGTCCCAATTGGGCTTGGCGGCCTGGGCAATCGCGTTGTCCGCGCTTTCTTTGCGGCAACCAAAACCGTCGAGGATGATGAGGAGAACCGGCACGGTTTTCATGAAAAAATTTATATAACCTGACTCGTTTTCGTGGAAATATTTTAATATATGCGTGATTGCTAATCTATACGCAATCCAATAAGTAAGATTATAAGTAACGCACGGCCGTATTTTGACGGAGTTAGCCGCGCCGTTACGGGACCCGTAGGACTGAGGAATGAATATGGCAGCTGACTGGGATCAAGTGGACCTCATGGACAAGGATGAGCACATCGAGCAAGCCTCGCGTGCGATGAAAGCCATGTCACATCCTCTGCGCCTGAAAATTCTTTGCGTACTGGGCGACAAGGAAGTCAGTGTCCAGGACATCGTCGACCATGTCGGCACGTCGCAAAGCAATATCTCGCAGCACCTCGCCATCCTGCGCGACAAAGGCGTGCTGCGCACCCGCAAGGATGCCAATCGCGTGTTTTATCGCGTGGGCGACACCCGCACCCTGAAGCTTCTGGGCATGATGCGCGACGTCTTCTGCGGTTTCACCAAGTAAGTCAAGCCGCCGTACCCAGGGCCTGGCCACGCACAGGCGTGCCGGGCCTTGTGTTTCGAATGCCACTCAATCATTTCCAGTTTGAGAATGCGCGCCACGCCCCTGCCAACTCCAGTACAGCGCCGGGATGACGAAAAGCGACAGCAGCGGTGCCGTCAGCATGCCACCCACCAACGGCGCGGCAATCCGCTTCATCGCTTCGGAGCCGGCACCATCGCTGAACATGACGGGCAGCAGGCCCGCCACGATCACCGCCACTGTCATCATCTTGGGCCGCACACGCATGAGCGCGCCCTGGACGACCGCCTGCCGGAGCACGACGCGATCAACCGACTGGCAGCCCAACTGCCGGGATTCCTCGACGGCCTTGTCGATATAGAGCAACATCACGACACCGAACTCCGCCGCCACGCCCGCCAACGCGATGAAGCCGACGCCCACCGCCACCGACAAGTTGTAGCCTAGCCAGTAGACCAGCCAGAATCCGCCCACCAGGGAAAACGGCAGGCAGACGGCGACCAATACCACCTTGCCTGGCTCGCGGAAGTGCAGGTAGAGCAGCAGCAGAACCAGCAGCACGGTGAGCGGAATCAGCCACAGCATTTTTTGCCTGGCATGCTGCAGATTCGCGTACTGGCCGGACCAGGCGATGGCGTAGCCAGGCGGCAGCTTGACCTGGGTGTCGACCACCTGCCGGGCCGCTTCGACGTAGCCGCCCAAGTCCCGGCCTTCGATGTCGAGATAGACGTAGCCGGTCAGGCGTCCGTTTTCGCTCTTGATTTCGGCCGGCCCGTCGGCGATGCGCAGGCGGGCGACTGTCCCGAGCGGCACCTGGATTCCGGACGGGGTGGCAATCCGGCTTTCGGCAAGCGTCTCCATCGAGTCACGCAAAGCGCGCGGATAGCGCAGGTTGATGGAAAACCGTTCGCGCCCGTCCACAACCGTACCGATGTTCTCACCGCCGATGGCGCTTTGGATCAGGCGCTGAATCGCCGCAACGGTTACGCCGTAGCGCGCAGCCTGTGCGCGGTCGATATCGATATCCAGATACCGCCCACCGGTGACGCGTTCGCCGAATACGGCGCGCGTTCCGGGGACGTTCTTCAGCGTGGCTTCGAGCGTTTCCGCCAGCGCGGCGATCCCGGCCAAATCGGGGCCGGTGATCTTGATGCCGACCGCTGTGCGGATGCCGGTGGACAACATGTCGATGCGGGTACGAATCGGATAGCCCCAGGAATTGGTCAGACCGGGCAACTGTACGGCACGGTCAAGCTTCTGGATCAGTTCCTCTACTGTCTCACCCGGCGGCCATTCATTTCTTGGTTTAAGCAAGATGGTGGTTTCCAGCATGGACAGCGGCGCAGGGTCGGTTGCGCTGTCGGCGCGGCCAGCCTTGCCGAACACGCGCGCCACTTCCGGCATCTGGCGGATCAGCCGATCGGTAATCTGCAGAATATTGGCGGCCTCGTCGACGGACACGCCCGGCAGCGTGGTCGGCATATACAGCAGATCACCCTCGTACAGCGGCGGCATGAACTCGCTACCCAGACGGGATACGGGCCATGCCGCGCTGGCCAGCAGCAGGACGGCCAGCAGCAGCACCCGTTTGGGGTGATTCAGCGACGCCAGCAGTGCCGGCCGATAAAGCGCCTGCAGCATGCGGTTGAGCGGATTGCTGCGCTCATGGACGATACGGCCGCGAATGAAATAGCCCATCAGCACCGGCGTCAGCGTGACGGCCAGCGCTGCGCTCGCCGCCATGGCATAAGTCTTGGTGTAGGCAAGCGGCGCGAACAGTTTCCCTTCCTGGCCCGAGAGCGCAAAAACCGGCAGGAAGGACACCGTGATGATGAGCAGCGAGAAGAAGAGCGCGGGGCCGACTTCGACCGAACTGGCGCGCGCAACCGCCCAATAGTCGCTGCCGGGTCCGGCCCGCTCAAGGTGCTTGTGCATGTTCTCGATCATCACGATGGCCGCATCCACCATGGCGCCGATGGCGATGGCGATGCCGCCTAGAGACATGATGTTGGCGCTCACGCCCTGCTGCTTCATCACAATGAACGCCGCGAGGATGCCGACCGGCAGGGTGAGCGCGGCAACCAGGGACGAGCGCAGGTGGAACAGGAACAGCAGACAGACCAGCGCCACCATCAAGGTCTCTTCCACCAGTTTGCTGCGCAGATTGTCGATGGCGCGCGTGATGAGACCGGAGCGGTCATACGTGATCACCAGCTCGACACCGGGCGGCAGGCCCGCCTGCAGTTCCTTGAGACGGGCCTTGACGCGTGTTGCGGTTTCCAGCGCATTATTGCCATAACGCATGACCACGATACCGCCGGTGACGTCGCCTTCGCCGTCGAGGTCGGCTACCCCTCGCCGCGCTTCCGGTCCCGTCTGGACATGTGCCACATCCTGCAGCCGAATGGGGACACCCTCGGCATCCGTGCCCAAAGGGATTGTGCGGAAATCGTCCAGCGTCTTCAGATAGCCATTGGCGCGGATCATGTATTCGGCGCGCGCCATCTCCATGACCGACCCGCCGCCCGAGAGATTGCTGTCGCGCACCGCATGGCTGACCTGTTCCAGCGAAATCCCGTAGGCGGCCAGGCGGTTCGGATCCACCTCGATCTGGAACTGGCGCACCATGCCGCCGACACTGGCCACCTCGGCCACGCCGGGCAGGCCCTGCAACTCGTATTTCAGGTAGAAATCCTGGACTGCCCGCAACTGGTCCGCATCGTAGCGATGGTGGCGATCCACCAGCGCGTATTCGAATATCCAGCCTGTGCCGGATGCATCGGGTCCCAGTGTGGGCGTCACCCCCGCCGGCAGCCGTGACGCCGCCTGGCTCAGATATTCCAGCACGCGGGAACGTGCCCAGTACGGATCGACGCCGTCCTTGAAAATGACGTAGACATAGGACTCGCCGAACATGGAAAAACCGCGCACGGCCGTGGCGCCCGGCACCGACAACAGGCTCGACGTCAGCGGATAGGTCACCGAATCTTCAACGAGCTGTGGCGACTGGCCGGGATACGCCGTCTTGACGATGACCTGGGTATCGGACAGGTCCGGTATCGCATCCAGCGCAATAGTCTGCGCGGAATATACGCCCCAGGCCGCCAGCAGCAGCGTGGCCAGCAGCACCAACAATCGGTTGGCGAGCGACCACTCGATGATTCGCCGGATCATGCTCAGCGGCTGTTCTGCATGCGCTGCATGGAATCATTCAAGGAGGCCGCCGCATCCAGCAGAAACTGCCCGCTCACGGCGACCCGCGCGCCCTCCTGCAATCCGTCGGTGATCTCGACGAGGTCGCCGCTCTCGATGCCTGTTTCCACGGGAACCGGCATGAAATGCCCGCCTTCCCGCGCCAGCATGACCCGGTCGCCCCGGCCGGTACGAATCACGGCCGAACGCGGTACCGCGAGCGCCGTTCGCGGATGCGTGGCAATGACGACATCCACGAATGCGCCCGGCCGAAGCTGGCGATCCGTGTTCTTCACCGTCAGGCGTGCCCGGGCGGTGCGCGTCGCGCCATCCACCGTAGGCAAGGCGAACGCGAGATGCCCGGTCAGCGGCGGTCGCCCGGAATGAGGAAACGTCACGGTCACGTCGTCGCCCTCCCTGACCCATTCGAGCTGGTCGGGGTACAGGACAATGTCGATCCAGACCGTGGCGACATCGGCCACGGTCAACAGCTTGGTCATCGGCGTCACGTAGTCCCCCTCCCGCACGCCGATCTGGGTGACAAAGCCGGATCGGGCGGCATACACCGGTACACGGTCAATCGTGCGGCGGGTGGACTCGATGGCGGCGAGCGTGGCGTCGCTGACATCGGCATAGGCGAACTTATCCCGCGTACGGATGCGTTCGCGTGCCAAGCTGGCGGCCATTTGGGCATTCTGGCCGGAATAATCCGTCATGTTTTCCAGCAGCTGATCCCGCCGCTGCAGCAGCTCGATATATTCGCGCTGGCGCTGCACCAGTTCGGGCGAATAGATCTCATACAGGATCTGCCCTGCGGTGACCCGCTGTCCCGGTGCGCTGACATGCAGTTTGCGAATCCAGCCGTCGATCTTGGGGCTGATGCTGTAAAGGGAAGTCTCGTCGATTCCGACGTTGCCGTAGGTATGCACCGCCCGGCTCATACGGTGCGTCGTCACATCCGCCAACCGCATGCCCATGCGCTGCTGCAACGCCGTGTCGACCTGTATGCCCGCTGTGCGATGATCATGTGCAGCGCCCGTCTCCACCAGATCCATTCCGCATATCGGGCAAGACCCGGGGTGGTCCTGGAGAATATTGGGGTGCATGGGGCAGACCCACATTTTCCGGATGCCCGCCGTTCCATCCAGCGGCTCAAGGCGATCCGAAGCCTGCGCGGACTGCACGATGCTATCCGACCTCACGCCCGGAAGCCGTTCTGCAAAATACGCGACGCCTGCCATGCAGACAGGAACGGCCAGCAGCACACCGTAATACAACGTACGAACAAACGACGAGGTCATGGGAGGATATCCAGCCTGTTACTGACGCGAATCAAAAGACCATCCAGATCGCAGCGGCTAGACGTTCTTCGGCTTGGCCTTGACCAGTTTCATCTTGCACACGGGGCACTTTCCGGGTTCGTGGCGATGAATCTCGGGATGCATGGGGCATGTCCAGTTGTCCTCGGCATTGTGCGGTGCGAGCGAATCCGGCCGGTCGTTGCTGGACATCCTGGTATGTGTTGCAGGCACGCCTCCATCCTGGCTTGCCACTTGAGCGGCGTATCCCGGCGCGACGCCGGCGAGTACGGCAAGGAACGATACATTCGCCAGCACGCGTACGACGGGGTTCGACTGTCGTTTGATATTCATGGGAGGGTCTCCATATGTTGAGTGAGCGTCGAGCACCCATCTCAGCTGGGTGCTCGACGCCCATCACTTTCTTGCAATCAGCGAACGAGGATCTGCTCGCCGTGGCCCATGTTGGGATCGGCATCATTGCTGAACATGATCACTGCGATGGCCCCCGTGAGAGCAGCCTTCAGCGAGTGGGTCACAATCGCATTGGCGCCTTCCTTGGGCGAGATCAGGTCGAATGTCGCTGCGTCGCCCGGTCCCACGACAAAACTTTGCAGGCCATGCTCCACGTTCTTCGGGTTGCCGCTGGGGTAGACCGCATCCCAGATGCCCGCGATCGGATGGAAGGATGAAAACTCGTTGGGACCCGCGTTGACGAAGTAGACGCGCACACGCTCGCCCGGCTTGGCCTGCAACCAACGGGTCGCTGCCGGATCGTGCACCGGGTCATACTTGAAGATGCCGCCGTTGAACATGACGTTGCTCCACTTGTTCTGCATCATGTCTTCCTTGGCGTCCGGGTTCGGATAGAGCTCGGACTGGATCAGCACGTATTCGCGATCCGCCTTCGGCATGGCATGGGCATCCTTCGGATCGACGATGATTGTCCCGAACATGCCGCGTGCGATGTGCTGGATCATCGGATCGGAGCCGCAGTGGTAGAAGAACACGCCTGGATAATTGGCGGTAAAAGTGTAGTGCTTCTCCTCGCCCGGCTTGATGGACCCGAAGTCCTTCACCACATCCAGTCGCGCCGCATGGAAATCCATGGAGTGTGAATTCTTGTTGGTCTTGTCGTTGATCAGCGTGAACTCGACCGTGTCGCCTTCGGTAACCCGAACCACTGGGCCCGGCACCTTGCCGTCGAAGGTCCAGGTTCGGTACATCGTCCCCTTGTTATCGATCGGCAAATCCACTTCCGTTGCGTGCAGCGTGACTTGCACCGTTTTCGCCTCGGCCTGGAATGACAGCATCGACAATGCCGTCACGCCTGCCAGCGCCATCCCCAGCATCTTGTTTTGTTTCATTTTGAAGCTCCTTGTTATTTACCCGAACCACAGTTGCAGACAAAGCGTAGATACGCCACCAACTCCTTGATTTCCTCGTCATTCATGACGTTGCCCCAGGCCGGCATGAGGACCGACTTGTTCACTGCCAGCCCGCCGTCCTTGATGACGTGAAATATTTCCTCGTTGGGAATGTCGCCCATCCCCTTCGCGTCGCTGTGATCCCGTGGCTGGACCGACATATCGCGACTGTTGATTCCTCTGCCATTGCGGTTGATGCCGTGGCACTGAACGCAGTAGGTGTTGTAGTTCCGTAGCGCACGCTGCGTGTACGGCTCATCTGCCGAGGCAGGGCCGCCGGACACGAAACAGGTGGCCACGAGGAGCCCTGCCTGCAGGAATGCGGGCATGCGCGGACCGAAATTCATTTTCATTTCCCCTCCGATGCGCTGAGTTGCAGGATGTAACCCGTCAGTCGTTGCAGATCCGGTTCGGCCAGGTTGAGCGTGGGCATCCAGATGTGCGGATCGACCGCCTGCGGGTTCTTGATGTAGCTGTAGATGTAATCGGGCTGCAGACGCTCGCCTGCGGTGTAGAGCTCAGGCCCCGAGGAACCGCCGGTTCCAGGCTTGGCCTGATGGCAGGCGGCGCAGCCGCGGAGCTTGTTGAAGAACATCGCCCCCATGGACATGCTCACCTTGTCGCCCTTGAACGCGCCCTTGGTCACCAGGTCCGCCGGGCCGGTCAGCGCCATGAGCGCATCGGCCACCGCCTCCGCATCCGCTTTCGACAGCTTTACATGCGGCGTCAGGGTGGATTCATCCACGACGTCCTCCTTGTCGCTGCCCTTGATATGCTTGGTGTAGAACTCACCCGCAGGCCGGATGCGTACCGGGTTCTGCAGCCATTTTTCCAGCCAGGGCCGGTTGAACTTGCTGCCTGCGTAGTACAGGTCCGGCCCCTTCCGCTCCCACAGGCGGTCGAGACTGGCGTTGTCCGGTTTTACAATGGCGTGGCAACTGATGCATTGCGATTTCAGGATGCCAGCCCCGACACTGTCTGCCGCGAATGCCGGAGCTGCGACCAGCCCCATGGCCAATGCGGCCAGAAGAGATAACTTCATCATCGATCCTTTCGCTTATTGAATGGCCTGGCCCTTGAAGGCCGGCGCGTCGTACATGCCGTACGGCTTTTTCAGGGACTCCTCGTAGTAGAAATCTGGCACGAACGCCTTGTCCTTCCAGGCGTAGAACGGGTCGTTGCGGTTGATTTCGTTGTATTCGATGACCGTCATCAGGCCGCCCATCGGCTTGTCGCCGTTCATCGTGTGGGAGTCGACGTGGTCATGCACCATCCAGCGACCCGGGTTGTCGGCGGTCAGGATGAGGTCGTAGCGTTCGCCCGGGCCGACCATGATGGTGTCCGCTTCGTAGGGCATGGGCAGTGGACGGCCATCCTTGAAGGCCACCTGGAAGACGTGGCCGTGTATATGGATGGAGTGGGTCAGCTCGCCCGCACCAATCAGGCGGATCCGCACCACGTCGCCCTTGTTCACTCGTAGCGGTTGCGAATCGGGAAACGCCTTGCCGTTGAGCGTGAAGTAATCCCACACATCCCCGGGGACGCCGCCGTAACCCGGCTTGAAAGCCCATTTCGACGCCCAGTCGGACAACATCAGGATGTAGTCCTTCGTCACCTTCTTCTCGATCGGCTTGGGCGTTTTAGGATCGACGATAAAGGGGCCCCACATGCCGCGCATCGCCGCGTGCTCATTGACGTTGACATGGCAGTGGTACCACATGGTGCCGGACGGCTCGGCAATGAACTTGTAGGTAAAGGTGTCGCCAGGCTTGATCGCAGACTGGGTGGTGTCCGGCACGCCATCCATGCGCCAGGTTCCTTTTTGCAACATGCCGTGCCAGTGAATCGTGTGCGGCAACGTGGTCAGATTGTTGACGTTGACGGTGAGCTCGTCGCCTTCCTTGACATGAATCAAGGGGCCCGGCACCTGACCATTGAAGGCGAATGTGTGGAATTGCTGCTTGTCGACCAGCGTGATCTTGGTGTCCTCGATCGTCATCTCGAACGTGCGCTTGTCGGCATACCCGGGCATGGGATGACCCAAAGCCACCCCCAGACACAACAGGGCCGCGCCGCGGGTGATGCTGATTCGACGGTGAAATCCTTTTTTCATATGGCCTCCCTTTAAGATATATATGAAATATATCTTAATGAATGTCATATGACAAGGACCCGGGCTTCAATTTCCTAATGGTTATAAAGTGCCAATCCGAGGCCGGGCGCACGGCCAGACGCGGCCAGATATAATGACGTGTCAATCGGAGCATCCAGCACAACGCCACATGGCATAACGCAGACCGAAGGAGATGCCATGCGGCTGACCAAATTCACGGACTTTTCCTTGCGTGTGATGATTTATCTGGCTCGTCACCCAAACGGCTTGGCGACCATTGCCGACATTGCGCAGGAGTACGACATCCCCTCCACGCACCTGATGAAGGTGGTGCACCGCCTGGCGCAATGCGGCTACATCGTGACGGTGCGTGGGAAGGGGGGTGGCATGCGGCTCGCCAGATCACCAGACATGATCAACGTAGGCGATCTGGTACGGGACACCGAAGACAACATGGACATCGCGGAATGCTTCAGCGCCGAGCACCAGAATTGCCCGATGCTGCCGGCATGCGCGCTGAAATCCATTCTGATCGAGGCACGCAAAAGCTTCTTGGCCACCCTGGATTTTTATCGCCTGTCAGATATCACGGGGAGCTCCATGCCCCCACTCGTGGCCCCCTTGCACCTCGTGCACGACATTTCATCTCCGGCCGGCGGCCGCAAGAAGAAGCGTAGTGCCTGAGCGAATCGGATCTGCATGCCACGAGGTGAGACGGGCTAAGCTTATATTCCGTACAGCCCCCTCGCTGCCGGGGCGACAGAGGGGAAACCTCACTGAGCGAGCGCGCATGACGAGCCAGAACGAGTCACCACGTCCATCACAAGTTATTGAATTAAATAATATATTAGATTATACTAATGGACGATTTTTCGGGAGATGCGTCAGTGTCTAAGTTTGCCTGCCTGCTGGCCTGTGCCGTACTCGTTTCGCAACCCGCCTGGGCTGCCCTGCCATTTACCACCACCACGGTGAATTACCAGATGACGGATACAGGCTACAGCACCGAAGCCACCGTCGAGGCCGTCAAGCAGTCCACCGTCGCGGCCCAGGTATCGGGACGCGTGGCCGCGGTCAATTTCGATGCGGGAGATTACGTCAAGGCAGGATCGGTGATCGTACGGCTGTCTGCCCAGGAGTTGTCCTCGGCCGCGACGGGCAGCCAGGCACAAGTGGCCCAGGCTACCGCCACGCTGGAGAATGCACGCGCCAATTACGAACGCCAGCAGCAACTGTTCCAGCAGAAATTCATCAGTCAGGCCGCGCTAGATCGCGCCACGGCCGAGTACCGCTCAGCCGAGGCAGCCGCCCGTGCTGCCCGCGCCGGCGCGGGACAAACCGCAGCGGTCAGTGGCTACACCGTGATCACCGCGCCGTTTTCCGGAATTGTGGCCGCCCGCCATGTCGAAGTCGGCGAAACCGTTACGCCCGGCAAACCGCTGATGACCGGCTTCGACCCCAAGGACATGCGGGTCATTGCCAACATCCCGCAATACAAGCTCGCCGAGGTCAAGGCTGCACCGCGCGTCGCAGTCGAGATTCCCTCGCTCAACAAATGGATTGCCGCCACCGGCATCACCGTGCTGCCGTCCGCCGACGTGGCCACCCACACAGTCAAGGTACGCATCGACCTGCCTGCCGACGTGGAAGGCGTCATTCCCGGGATGTTCGCGCGCGCGCATTTCTCCATGGCCAGCGCGCGCAAGCTCACCATCCCGCTCAGCGCCGTCGTCCGGCGTTCTGAAATCACCGCGGTCTATGTCGTCAATCAGGGCAAGGTAAGCCTGCGGCAGGTCCGGCTGGGTACGCCGAACGCACGCGGGCAGGTGGAAGTGCTGGCCGGGCTGAACCCGGGCGACGTCATTGCGCTCGAGCCGGTCAAGGCGGGCATCTACGCCAAAAGCGCCGCCAACCAGCCAGCCAAGTAAACGGACAGACGCATGGGACTCTCCGGACGCATCGCCCGTTTCTTCCTCACGTCCCAGCTCACGCCGCTGATCGCATTGATCGCGGCCCTGCTGGGCCTGATTGCCATTCTGGTCACGCCGCGCGAGGAAGAGCCGCAGATCAACGTGACCATGGCCAACGTGTTCATCCCCTTCCCCGGCGCGTCGGCCAAGGACGTCGAAGCCCTGGTGGCAACGCCCGCCGAACAGGTGCTGTCGCAGATCGCCGGGATCGAGCACATCTACTCGGTCTCCAAGCCCGGCATGGCGATTCTGACCGTGCAGTATCTGGTCGGCCAGGACCGCACCCAGGCACTGGTGCGGCTGTACGACACCATCCAGGCCAATCGTGACTGGGTCTCGCCCGAGCTTGGCGTCGGCGAGCCCATCATCAAACCGCTCGGCATCGACGACGTGCCGATCGTCACCGTCACCCTATGGACGCGCGACCCGAACCGCGGCGCCTACGAACTGGAGCAGGCCGCCCACGCGGCCGAAATCGAACTCAAGCGCATTTCCGGCACCCGCGAAGTCACGACCATCGGCGGCCCCGGCCGCGCCGTGCGGGTAATGATGGATCCCGATCGCATGGCCGCATTCGGCATTACGCCCAAGGACATCCGCGACGCGCTGCAGGTCTCCAACGCAGCCCAACCCTCCGGCACGCTGGTCTCGAACAACCAGGAAATTCTCGTCCAGACCGGAACCTTCCTCACCGGCGCCGACGACGTCCGTCAACTTGTCGTCGGCGTTGCACAGGGCCGCCCGGTCTACATCAGCGATGTGGCGAGCGTGACGGCCGGCCCCGACCAGCCCACCCGCTACGTCTGGCATGGCCCTGGCGCCGGCGGAAAAAACAAGGCCGACAATGGCCAGACCTACCCGGCGGTCACGCTGGCGATTTCCAAGAAGCCCGGCGAGAACGCAGTCGACGTGGCCAGAAAGGTCATCGCACGCGTCAACAGCCTGCAAAACAGCGTCTTGCCAGAAGGTGTCGAGGTCAGCGTCACCCGCAACTACGGCGCCACCGCCGACGACAAGGCCAAGAAGCTGATCCAGAAGCTGATTTTCGCGACGGCCTCGGTCGTCTTGCTGGTGCTGTTCGCCATCGGCAAGCGCGAAGCATTGATCGTCGGTGCCGCAGTGCTGCTGACGCTCGCGGCCACGCTGTTCGCCTCATGGGCCTGGGGATTCACGCTCAACCGGGTGTCGCTGTTCGCACTCATATTCTCGATCGGCATCCTGGTCGATGACGCCATCGTGGTGGTGGAAAACATTCACCGTCGCATGAATCTGGACCACGACGGCCTCGAAGCGATCATTCCGCGCGCAGTCGACGAAGTGGGCGGGCCGACCATCCTCGCCACCCTCACCGTGATCGCAGCCTTGCTACCCATGGCTTTCGTCAGCGGTCTGATGGGCCCGTACATGAGCCCGATTCCGATCAACGCCTCGATCGGCATGGTGATCTCTCTCGCCATCGCCTTCATCGTCACGCCCTGGCTGGCGCTGAAACTGATCAAGCAAGAAGCGCACGGCGCACACGCGGCAAGCGACAACAAGTTGCTCGCCCTGTTCCGCGCCCGCCTCACGCCTTTCCTGCGCGGCAGCGAGGGCAAGGGTGCGCGTCGCAAGCTGTGGCTGGGGATCGGCGTCGCCATTCTGCTGTCGGTCGCCTTGCCGATGGTCAAGCTCGTCATCCTGAAAATGCTGCCGTTCGACAACAAGTCCGAATTCCAGATCATCGTCGACATGCCGGTTGGCACGCCCCTGGAAAAGACTGCCCAGGTGCTGAGCGAAATGGGCACTGCGGTTGCGCAAGTCCCTGAAGTCACCGACTATCAGGCCTATGCCGGCACCGCTGCACCGATCAATTTCAACGGCCTGGTGCGGCAATATTACCTGCGCTCAGGCCCCGAGGTTGGGGATTTGCAGGTCAACCTGCTCGACAAACACGACCGCGACCGCAAGAGCCACGAAATTGCACAGGCGATCCGTCCGGTGGTCGAAGCGATCGCCAGGAAGCACGGTGCCGACGTCAAAGTGGTCGAGGTGCCGCCCGGGCCGCCGGTCATGTCACCGATCGTGGCCGAAATATACGGCCCCGATTACGACGCGCAGATCCAGGTCGCCAAGCAGGTACGTGGCGTCTTCGAAAAAACCAAGGGCATCGTCGCCATCGACGACACGGTCGAAGACGATGCCCAGCGCTTCGTGCTGCGCGTGCTGCAAAACAAGGCCGCGGTTGCCGGCGTGGCACAGAAGGACATCGTCGCAGCGATGAAGATGGGGCTGTCGGGCGAGAATGTCACGCCCATCCACGGCAGCGGCGCCAAGTACGAAATTCCGGTACGCATCACCCTGCCGCCTGAACGTCAGAGCGGGCTCGACGATTTACTGAAACTGACGGTGCGCGGCAACGACGGCAACCTGGTGCCCCTGTCGGAGCTGATCGAAGTGATGCCGAGCGCACGCGAAAAAACCATCTACCACAAGGACCTGTTGCCCGTGGTCTTCGTGGTCGGCGACACCGGCGGCAAGCTGGATTCGCCGCTGTATGGCCTATTCGAAATGCGCGGCGCACTGAAAGACAAACCGCTGGCGCAGGGCGGCACGCTGTCGGAGTACTTCATACACCAGCCCGCCGATCCCTACACCGGATTCAGCCTGAAATGGGACGGCGAGTGGCAGGTCACCTATGAGACCTTCCGCGACATGGGACTCGCCTATGCGGTCGGGCTGATACTGATCTATATCCTGGTCGTCGCGCAGTTCAAGAGCTACCTGACCCCGCTCGTCATCATGGCGCCGATCCCGCTCACGATCATCGGCGTGATGCCGGGCCATGCCCTGCTCGGCGCGCAGTTCACCGCCACGTCGATGATCGGGATGATTGCTCTGGCCGGCATCATCGTGCGCAACTCGATCCTGCTGGTCGATTTCATCAACGAGCAGGCGGCCGCGGGCATGGATTTCCAGGAAGCAGTGATCCAGGCCGGGGCCACCCGGGCCAAGCCCATCGTGCTGACCGGGCTGGCCGCCATGCTGGGCGCTTTCTTCATACTCGACGATCCGATTTTCTCCGGACTGGCGGTATCCTTGATTTTCGGCATTTTCGTCTCCACCTTGCTGACGCTGGTGGTGATTCCCGTGCTGTATTACGCTGCCAACTACCGTAAACATTCTTCACCGAAAGCAGGAGTTTCATCATGACCGTTGAACGTATGGTCCGTATCATCGCTGGATTTTTCATCATGCTGTCGCTGGCGTTGGCCCACTTTTCCGGCAGCGTCGACATGACCCACCTGTCGTGGCTGTGGTTCACCGCCTTCGTCGGCTTCAACCTGTTCCAGTCCGGCATCACCCGTTTCTGCCCGATGGACATCATGCTGAAGAAGGCGGGCGTCAAACCGGGCTGCGGGCTGTAAGGAGGGGGCATGGACATTCAATTCCTGCAGCAGAACTGGATGCTGGTGGCCGTGGCCGGCGTATCCGGCGCCATGCTGGTGTGGTCCTTCATCGGCGGCAAGCTCTCCGGCATCGAGGAAGCCGACACGCTGAAAGCCACCCGCCTTTTCAACGACGACGCGCTGATCCTCGACGTGCGCGAGGACAAGGAATTTGCCACCGGCCACATTCCCAGGGCCAAGCACATTCCGCTCGGCCAGCTGTCCGGCCGTCTCCAGGAACTCGAGAAATTCAAGGCCAAACCCATCCTCGTCACCTGCCGTAGCGGCCAGCGCTCGGCGCGCGCCTGCAACCTGCTGAAAAAGGCCGGTTTCGAGACCGTGTACAACCAGGCGGGCGGCATCCTGGCGTGGGAACGCGCCAACCTGCCTGTCGCCAAGTAATCCCCGAACAAGGAGGCCCCATGGCCAAAGTCGTCATGTATTGCACCGCCGTCTGTCCATACTGCGTCGCCGCAGAGCGGCTGCTGAAGAGCCGCGGCGTCACCGAAATCGAAAAGATCCGCATCGATCTCGACCCGACCAAGCAGGAGGAAATGATGACGCGCACCGGCGGCCGTCGTACCGTCCCGCAGGTCTTCATCGGCGACACCCACGTCGGCGGCTTCGATGACACGTCCGCACTCGACGCCGCGGGCGAACTGGTGCCGCTGCTGAACCGCGCCTGATTGCGCCACCTGCCGGAACACGCTTGAATTTCCGGCATCGCGCCCCACCTTGAAGCGAAGATCATTCGCTTCAAGGAATCCCGATGGAACTTGCCTGCCCCCACTGCCTCGCCATCAACCGCGTGCCGGACGATCGGCTGTCCAATGGGCCCAAATGCGGCCAATGCGGCACGCCCTTGCTGCCGAGTAAACCCGTGGATCTCACCGCCGACACGTTCGACCGCTTCATCGCCAAGGCCGGACTGCCGGTGCTGGTCGATTTCTGGGCCGGCTGGTGCGGCCCCTGCAAGATGATGGCGCCGGTGTTCCAGCAGGTGGCCGCCGAGATGGGCACGCGTGTGCGCTTCGCCAAGGTCGATACCGAAGCCCATCCGCAGGTGTCGATGCGCCACCACATCAAAGGCATCCCCAGCCTGATCCTGTTCCGGAATGGCGTCGAGGCCGCGCGCATCTCGGGTGCGATGGAAGCCCATGCGCTGAAACGCTGGCTGGCGTCGCAAGGCGTCCAATAAGGTTGCGAAGCAGGTCCCGTCATCGCGCGGCAGATTCATGGAGGCGACTTAAAGCCCGTGTAAAATAGGCCCATCCCCGGAGCGCAGGCTCCGGTTTTCTTATTCAGGGAGACATCATGGCCGACGCGCAACAACCCGTATTCAACATCGAAAAGCTCTACGTCAAGGATCTGTCGGTGGAAGTGCCCAACGCACCTGCCATCTACCTGGAGCGCGAAGCCCCGCAGATCGACGTCAACATGTCGACCGAAAGCCGCGCACTCGGCGAAGACCTGTACCACGCCAGCATCACCGTCACCGTCACCGCCAAGACCGGCGACAAGACCATGTTCCTGGTCGAATGCACCCAGGCCGGCATCTTCCGCATCGAACACGTGCCGCAGGACCAGTTGCCCATGGTCCTGGGCATCGGCTGCCCCAACATCGTCTTCCCCTATCTGCGCGAGACCGTGTCCGACGTGGTGATCCGCGCCGGCTTCCCGCCGCTGCTGCTCAATCCGGTCAACTTCGAAGCCCTGTTCCTGCAGCAACAGCAGGCGCAGCAGCAGGCCGCGCCGGCGCAAACCCATTGAAGCGGACGTGCTGACCGTGCGACGGTTTCGCGCCGGCCTGTTGCTCGCAGGCAGCCTGCTGTTTGCACTGGCGGATCCGGCCAGCGCACTGGAATACCGCAGCACCGGACATGCCGCCGTGCTGTACGACGCCCCCTCGACCGCAGCCGGCAAGCTGGCTGTTGCGGGGAGCGGCCTGCCGCTCGAAGTCGTCGTCGACACCGCGGCCTGGGTCAAGGTACGCGACTACACCGGCCGTCTGGCATGGATCGAGAAATCGGCCCTCGACGGTCCCCGGAGCGTGATCGTCAAGACTGAAACCGGCACCGTCCGGCAACAGCCGCGGGCCGATGCCGCCCCTGTGTTTCGTGCCGCACGCGGCGTGCTGCTCGACGTCACCGGCAAACCCGACGCCACCGGCTGGCTGCCGGTCAAACATGCCGACGGCCTGACCGGCTGGATATTGATGCAAGAGGTCTGGGGGCAATGAAGCTGTCGGTACTGGGTGCCGGCGCATGGGGCACCGCGCTGGCAGCCAGCTGGGCCCCCCACCATATCGTCACCCTGTGGGGACGCAATGCGGCCGAACTCGACGCCATGCGTACGACCCGCGTCAATGCACGCTATCTGGCTGACTGCCGATTACCGGACGCGCTGCACTTCAATCCCGATCTCGGCTCCGCCGTCGAGGCGGCTGACCTCATCGTCCTTGCCGTTCCCAGCGGCGGCCTGCGCCCGACCCTGGCCGCCCTGGCCACCCGTACCAGTCTGCCGCCGCTGATCTGGGTCAGCAAAGGCTTCGAGCCCGGCAGCCGGAAATTGCCTCATCAACTCGTCGCCGAGCTGCTCCCCACGCACGCTCAAACCGGCGTGCTGTCGGGCCCCAGCTTTGCCCAGGAAGTTGCGCAGGGCTATCCCACCGCACTTACGCTGGCCTGCCACGACACCGCCCTGGCACAACATCTGGCGGAGAGCCTGTCGGGCCAGCGCCTGCGCATCTATGCGCATGACGATGTCATCGGCGTCGAACTCGGCGGCGCGCTGAAAAATGTCATGGCGATTGCCGCCGGCATCTGCGATGGCCTGCAGCTTGGCCACAACGCCCGCGCCGCACTGATCACCCGCGGCCTCGCCGAAATGACCCGCCTCGGCGTCAAGCTCGGCGGCCACTTCGAAACCTTCATGGGCTTGTCGGGCCTCGGCGATCTGATTCTCACCACAACCGGCGATCTGTCGCGCAACCGCCAAGTCGGCCTGCGGCTTGCCCGCGGCCTCCCGCTCGATGCCATCCTCCGCGAACTTGGCCATGTGGCCGAAGGCGTCACCACCGCACGCGAAGTCGCCGCACTGGCCGACGAACTCGGCGTAGACATGCCGGTCGCCCATACTGTCTACCAGGTATTGTTCGATGGTATGCCTGCCGCTCATGCGGTCGACACCCTGCTGAACCGGGAAATCAAGACCGAGTTTTAAAGCGCCGGCCTCACGCCCTTCGAAAGTCACCTCGCCTATATCGCAGGCAGAATCGACCCGACGCCCACCTTAAAACGGCGCTTGTCGTAGTGCAGGCGCCCGGCTACAGTCCATTTAACAATGTCCGTTACACGTCGGACAGGCTGCCTCACAATACAACGAACAAAGGATTCGCCCCCTAGGCCTCCATCAGCATGAGCAGCTCCGTCAAACCGCTATCCAAGAACGACCCCAGACCTCTGCGCGGCCTGTTCTATGCCTTGATCGGGTTCTTCGTGCTGGCTTATTTCATCGCCGTTACCCGGCATTGGTTCGATGCGAAACGGGATATCGAGGCGCAATTGCGTTATTTCAACAGCATCCTGGTGCAGAACACGCGCACCACGTTGAAAAACTATGAACTGGTCCTGCGCGGCCTGGGTAGCGAACTCATCGCCCAGGGCGCTTTGCAATCACCCTCTCGCGGGCGCGAACTCATCGAGCGCATGAAATCGATCGACCCGGGCATGGCCGGGTTGGGGCTGGCCAGGCCCGATGGACAACTCGTACTGGTCAGTGGCGTCCCGGATGGCAAACCCTTGCCCAACCTGCTGAACCAACCCGAAACCCGCGACAGTTTCATCGCCTGTATCCGTTCCGGCCATATCCAGCTCGGCCGGCCGTACTACATGAAAGCCTTGAATCTCTGGGTAAACCCGGTGCGGGTGCCCATTCTCGATTCGCAGGGCCGGCTGGTGGCAGTCATGACGGCCGGGTATTCGATCGAGGGCGGTACCACCTTGTGGGCGCACACGACCCTGCCGCCCGAGATCCAGATGGGGCTGCTGCGCGACGACCATTACCTGCAATATTTCTATCCGCTGCCCACGGGCGAACCACGCGCCACGATCCAACGTACATATGGCCAGCCGGTCTCGCCGGAAACCCTTCGCCAGCTTGCCGCAGCCAAGCGCGAACGCGGCGCGATGAGTATCAATCTTCCACGTAATCAGGGACGCCATTATCTCGTCTACGAACGCATAGACGAGTATGGCCTGCTGGCCGGCTCGCTGATTCCCTGGCATGCCATCGTATACAACTGGCTGCAGCGGCTGCTGTTGGCCAGCCTGCTACTCATCGTCTTCCTGCTGGGCGGCACATGGATCTATCGGCGCTCACTGGCACGCCAGATCGAGTCCGACGCAGCCGTCGCACATCTTTCCGCCTGGCAACAGGCCGTCTTGGACAGTGCCGATTACAGCATCATCTCCACCGATACCGCCGGCATCATTGTCAGCTTCAATGCGGCAGCCCAGCGCATGCTCGGGTATGCCGCGGACGAGGTGATCGGCAAGCAGACGCCGGCCCTCTTCCATGACACAGACGAAATACGTCAGCATGCGGCAGCGCTCACCCAGGAACTGGGCGAACCGATCCAGCCCGGGTTTGATGCCTTTGTCGCCAAGGCCAGGCGCGGCCAATCCGAGGAGCGCGAGTGGACCTATCTGCGCAGGGATGGAAGCCGTATTCCGGTGCGGCTGTCGGTCACCCCCTTGCATGGCCCGGATGGAAAAATCGAAGGTTTCCTGGGAGTCGCAGCGGATCTGTCTGCGCAAAAACAGACCCAGGCCAGTCTGCGCGACAGCCAGGCGCGCTATCGCACTCTGTTCGAACGTGCGGGCGACAGCATCTTCCTGATGAAGGGGGAATACTTCGTGGATTGCAATCCGGCCACGCTGGAGATGTTCGGCTGCACTCGCGAGCAGATCGTCGGCACCACGCCTTATCGGTATTCCCCCGAGTTCCAGTCGGATGGCCGCCTGTCCAAGACCAAGGCGCAGGAGAAAATCACGGCGGCCTTCGACGGTGAAACCCAGTTCTTCGAATGGCGCCACCAACGTTACGATGGCACGCCCTTCGATGCGGAAGTGACCCTGAACATCGTCACGATCGGGGACGAACCGCACATCCTGGCGACCGTGCGCGACATCAGCGAACGCAAGAAAGCCGAGGCCGAATTGATGCTGTCGCGCCAGGCGCTGATCGAACGCAACGAACATCTGCGTCTCATCAACCAGTTATCCAATCGCCTGCACGCCTCCCTGAAACTGGATGCGATCCTCCAGGAAACCATGGAGGCCCTGCTCGGCCTGAGCCATGCGCCGAGTATCGCGATCTATCTGCTGTCTGCGGATGCCGCCCGGTTGGACCTGGTGGCCCATCGCGGTTTCGAGGAGCGGATATTGCGGCTGATCGTCAATCTGCCCGTAGCGGGAAGCCACAGTGGCCAGGCGGTGACTCAAAAGCGCTTGCTGGCCAGCAACGATCTTTCCCACGACGACCGTGTTCCGACTGATCTGAAGAATGTTTTGATAGCGGCGAATCTGAACTCGGCACTCATCATTCCCATGATTTATCACGAGCAGGCACTGGGCTGCATCAATCTGGCATACCGTGAGCAGCGGACCTTCAGCGATGTGGAACTGGAAACCTTGAACGCCTTCAGCAATACCGTCGCCTTGGCCATCGCCAATTCGCGCCATGTCGTCAGCCTGGGTTTCCAGGCCAAACACGACAGTCTCACCGCTTTGCCCAATCGCTCGGTCCTGCATGAGGAATTCGCAGCCCGGATCGAGCAGGCTCCCGACGGGCTGACCGCACTCCTGCTGCTGGATCTGGACCACTTCAAGGAAATCAATGACACCCTGGGCCACCACGTTGGCGATCACCTGCTGACGCATATCGGCCCGCGGCTGCAAGACGCTCTGTCTGGCACGCATGCCCTGGTTTGTCGCCTGGGTGGAGATGAATTCGCCGTGCTGCTCACGGGACTGCATGACAAAACCGATGCCGTCACGCTGGCTAAACATGTGACGACGGTGCTGCGCAGGCCTTTTATGGTGGATGGCATGGCCTTGCAGGTTGGCGTCAGCGTGGGCGTGGCGTACCACCCGGAACACGGCGAGAGTAGCCATGCGCTGTTGCGGGCGGCGGATGTGGCCATGTATCAGGCGAAGACGCTGACGGCCGGTGTCGTGGTCTACGACCGCAGTTTCGACAATTACAGCCCGGACCGTCTCGCCCTCGCCAGCGAACTGGTGCAGGCGGTCCAAGGCGGGGAATTGGTGCTTCACTACCAACCCAAGCTGGACATTGCGAGCGGACAGGTCACCGGTTTCGAGGCGCTGGTGCGCTGGCAGAACCCCCGTCGCGGTCTGCTGTATCCCGGCGCCTTCATCCATCTGGTGGAAATGAACGACGTCATCCACCCCTTTACGACCGCCATCATGGACCTGGCGCTGGCGGACAAACGGCGCCTGCACGACCTGGGGTATACGCAACCCGTGGCCATCAATCTTTCCGTACGCAACCTGATGGATGCCCACTACGTGACCCGGCTTGCGGATGCCATCACCCGGCATGGCATCCCAGAACAGGAAGTCGAGCTGGAACTGACCGAGACCGCCCTGATGCACGACCCGGACAGTTCGGTCGCGTTGCTGCAGGAAATCGCGGCCATGGGCGTGAACATCGCCGTCGACGATTTCGGCACAGGCTATTCCTCCCTGGCCTATCTGAGGCGCCTCCCGCTCAGCGCCCTGAAGATCGACCGTTCATTCGTCATGGGCATGAACGGCAACACCCAGGACGCGATCATCGTGCGGTCCACTGTCGCCCTGGCCCACAGCCTGGGACTGCGCGTCATCGCGGAAGGCGTGGAGGATGCGGAAGCCCTGGCCCTGCTGGCCAGCATGGGATGCGAGCAAGCCCAGGGCTACCACCTGAGCCGGCCTCTTCCTTTGAACGAACTGATCGCCTGGCTGCAGGCTCGCAGCGGGCAGGGCGCCACGATTATTGACCAAACCGCCTGCATCTGATCGGCAGGCGGCCTTGGCTAGCGCGCGGCCGCCCGCTTTTCCGGTATGGCCCTGGAGGCGTCCGGCATCCGGGTCGTTCGGGCCGACATGTGCAAAACCGGCCGCGTGGCACGCTCGGGTCGGACTGACGTTCCACCACGCTGCAGGCGGAACATGCTCACAGCCTGGGCAAGTTTGTCCGCCCGCTCATGCAGGCTCTCTGCCGCCGCTGCGGCCTGCTCCACCAGCGCAGCATTCTGCTGGGTCATTTCGTCCATCTGCCCGACTGCCTGATTGACCTGCTCGATGCCGGCGCTCTGCTGCTGGCTTGCCGTGGCAATCCCGCTCATGAGTTCGGCCACCAGTTCCACCGAAGTGACGATGTCCTCCATGGCCCCGCCCGCTTCGCCCACCAGTTTGCTGCCCAGATCGACCTTTTCCACCGAATCGCCAATGAGCGACTTGATCTCGCGGGCGGCGCCGGCGGAACGCTGCGCCAGGCTCCTGACTTCGCCCGCGACCACGGCGAAACCGCGCCCCTGTTCCCCGGCGCGCGCCGCCTCCACGGCGGCGTTCAGCGCCAGGATATTGGTCTGGAAGGCGATACCGTCGATCACGCCGATGATATCGGCAATTTTCTTCGAACTGGCACTGATCGAGGCCATGGTGTCGACCACCTGTCCAACCATCGCCCCGCCCTTGGCAGCAATCTCGGCAGTCGAGCCGACCAGCTGGTTGGCATGGCGCGCATGTTCGGCATTCTGCTTCACCGTGCTGGTGAGCTCTTCCATGGAACTGGCGGTTTCCTCAAGGCTCGATGCCTGCGATTCGGTACGCCCAGACAGGTCTGCGTTGCCGGAAGCGATCTCGCTGGCCGCAATCCTGATGCTCTCGACGTTCAAGCCGATATCGGACACCGCGCCGACCATGTTGGCCTTCATCTGGGTCAGCGCACGCATCAGCTGGCCGGTCTCGTCCCAGGCTGACACCTCGAACTGAAGCGACAGATCGCCGCCTGCGATCGCGTGTGCGACGCCCAACGCACGGTCCAGCGGACGCAGGATCGTGCGCGAGATGAAATAACCGAACGACAGCGTCAGGAGCGCACCGATTCCGCCTGCCGTCACCATCAATGCAGGTAACGCACTCTGCACGCCGGCCGCCTTGGCCAGGTCGCGGGTTTCCCACCCGCCGAACAAGCCGACCCCCAGCATCAAGGCCGCGCCGATCCCGGTGCTCAACGCAATGCGCTGATTGACCGGAATACGCCGGAAAGACATCAACCGGCCAAGCAGCCCTGTACGGACGACCATGCCATGCCGGATCGCCATATGATCCGCCCGGCCCTCCTTGAATTGGCGATAAAGGTGCTCGGCTTCAGCTATCTGTGCCCGCGACAGCTTGGTTCGAACCGACAGATAACCGTTCGTCGCGCCGTTTTCATGCACCGGCGTCACGTTGGCGAACACCCAGTAGAAATCCCCATTCTTGCGTCGGTTCTTCACCACGCCGCTCCAGGGCAAGCCGGCTTTCACGGTAGCCCAGAGATCCGAAAACGCTTCTTCCGGCATGTCCGTGTGGCGGACAAGATTATGGGGTTTCCCGAGCAATTCGGCTTCGCTAAAGCCGCTTGCCTCGATGAAGGCGAGGTTTGCGTAGATGATTCGCCCCTTCAAATCGGTCCTGGAGACCAGCGACACGCCGTCGCTCAATTCATATTCACGATTCGTAATGGGCAAATTGACGCGCATACCTTCCTCAACTATCTGTTATTTCTCGATACGTTATCCGGCGGACCATTCAAGATAAATGACATATATAGATAACGTTATCTTTAATATCGTCTTCCCCCACGTAAACTTTAGCGCCGCGACCTATCTGGAATTCATGCGCAGGCAGGCAAGACCCGAACCATGGGACGCCCGGGGAGTCAATCGAGACAGGTGATGTCCAAGGTGTGCGAGAGGATGCAGCCTTACGTGCTGCGGGCTTAGGCGCCGCCCGTAAAGCCGTTTTGGCGCCAGGCCTCGAACACGACCACGCTGACGGCATTGGACAGGTTCATGCTGCGCGAACCGGGCAGCATCGGCAGGCGCAGGCGATGGCCCGCGTCGAACTGTCCCAGGATATCCGGAGGCAGGCCGCGCGACTCCGGGCCGAACAGCAGCACGTCGTCCGGCCGAAAGGCGATATCGGCATAGCGTGCGCTGCCCTTGGTGGTGAGCGCAAACCAGCGCCGGCCGGGCAAGGCCGCCTGCACCGCTTCCCACCCGGCATGCACGGTCACGCAGGCCATGTCGTGGTAATCCAGCCCGGCCCGCGCCACCTGCTTGTCGGACAGATCGAAGCCCAGCGGCTCGACCAGGTGCAGGCGGCAACCGGTGTTGGCCGCAAGGCGGATGAGGTTGCCGGTGTTGGGCGGAATCTCGGGCTGAAACAAAACGATGTCAAACATCCGGCTTGGCCTAAAATAAAACCTTCTTCGAAAGCCCTATTCTATGGTTCCTTACCTCACCACTGCACTCACCGGCCCGCTGCTGGAGTTGGAAAAACGCCTGCTCGATGCCCAGCCGACCATCGAGCACTGGTTTCGCCAGCAATGGAAGGAACAGTCGGCGCCGTTCTATACCTCGGTTGACATCCGCAACGCGGGCTTCAAGCTGGCACCGGTCGACACCAATCTGTTTCCGGGCGGCTTCAACAACCTCAACCCGTCGTTCATGTCGCTGTCCATCCACGCGGCAATGGGCGCGGTGGAAAAGATCTGTCCCGACGCCCAGCGCCTGCTGCTGATCCCGGAGAACCACACGCGCAATACCTTCTACCTGCAGAACGTCGCGGTGCTCGCGCACATCCTGCGCCAGACCGGTCTGATCGTGCGCATCGGCACCCTGATTCCCGAGATCACCCAGCCGACCACGCTGGAACTGCCAGCCGGCGGGCGTCTCACGCTGGAGCCGCTCGTCCGCAAGGGCGACCGCGTCGGGCTGGAGGGCTTCGACCCCTGCGCAGTGCTGCTCAACAACGACCTTTCGGCGGGCGTGCCCGATATCCTCAAGGGCATCGAGCAGACCATCATGCCGCCGCTGCACGCCGGCTGGGCGACCCGCCGCAAGTCGAGCCATTTCGCGGCCTACCAGCACGTCGCCAGCGAATTCTCCCGGCTGGTCGGCATCGACCCCTGGCTGATCGACCCCTATTTCAACCACTGCGGCAAGATCGACTTCCAGGCGCGCCAGGGCGAAGAATGCCTGGCCGAGAAAGTGGGCGAGATGCTGGACAAGATCCAGCTCAAATACGACGAGTACCGCATCGACCAGCCGCCCTTCGTCATCGTCAAGGCCGACGCCGGCACCTATGGCATGGGGATCATGACGGTGAAATCGCCGGACGACGTGCGCGAACTCAACCGCAAGCAGCGCAACAAGATGGCGGTCGGCAAGGAAGGGCTCGCCTTCAGCGAGGTATTGATCCAGGAAGGGGTCTATACCTTCGAAAGCATCAACGGCGCGGTCGCCGAACCGGTGGTCTACATGCTCGACCATTTCGTCGTCGGCGGCTTCTACCGCGTGCACACCGGGCGCGGGTCGGACGAGAACCTCAACAGCCCCGGCATGCATTTCGTGCCCCTGGCGTTCGACGACACCTGCCTGACGCCCGACCGCAGCGCCAACCCCGACGCCGCGCCCAACCGCTTCTATGCCTATGGGGTGATTGCGCGGCTGGCGATGCTGGCCGCCAGCATCGAGCTCGACGAAGCGCTCAACGAGGCCGAGAACACCGAAAACGCGGTTGCCGCTGCATGAAACTGCTGTTCATCGTCGATCCCCTGGCCGGCCTCAAGCCCTACAAGGACAGTTCGGTGGCCATGATGCGCGCCGCCGTGGCGCGCGGCCATGCCGTGTTCGCCGCCGAGGCCAGCCAATTGCACATCGCAAGCGGCATCGCCTGTACGGCCTGCGTCGCGCTTGAAATACGCGCCGACGACGACTGGTACCGCGTCACGCAAAGCGATGTTCGCGCCCTGAAGGATTTCGACACTGTGGTGATGCGCACCGACCCGCCGGTGGACACCGATTATCTGCTGGCCACCCATCTGCTGGGCATCGCCGAAGCCAATGGCGCGCACGTATTGAACCGGCCGGCCGCCCTGCGCGATTTCAACGAGAAACTGGCGATCCTCAATTTTCCTCAATTCGTCGCCCCCACCCTGGTTGCCGCCGATGCCGCAAATATCGGGCGTTTCCTCGCCGAGCACCAGGACATCATCGTCAAGCCCCTCACCGAAATGGGCGGCAGTGGCATCTTCCGCCTGACGCAATCCGACCTCAATCGCAACGCCATCCTCGAAACGCTGACGCAGCGCGGCCGCCGCGCCATCATGGCGCAACGCTACCTGCCGGAAATCAAGGACGGCGACAAACGCATCCTCCTGATCGACGGCGAGGTGGTGCCCTGGGCGCTGGCGCGCATTCCCCTGGCGGGCGAAACGCGCGGCAACCTCGCCGCCGGCGGCACGGCCCGTGCGCAACCCCTGTCCATGCGCGACCGCGAGATCGCCGAAACCATCGCGCCGTGGGCGAAACACCACGGCATCTTCCTCGCCGGGCTCGACGTGATCGGCGACTGCCTCACCGAAATCAACGTCACCAGTCCGACCGGTTTCCAGGAAATCGCCGCGCAGACCGGGCACGACGTTGCCGCACAATTCATCGCCGCGGTCGAGCACACCCGGCTCGCCGAACAGTCGCCGGGATGACCGCCGACATCCTGATTCAGCAGGCCCATACGAAGGATGCCCCCGCGATTGCCGTCCTGGTCGGCGAATTGCTCGCGGAAATCATGAACGCGATCGACACCCGCGCTTTCAACTTCAATCTCCAGGAAACGACCGCAAGACTGGAGGCATACCTGGCCAACGGGACCTATGTCGTCTTTGTGGCCCGGCCTGCCCACAGCGATCCGGTCGGCTTCGTGGCGCTCTGCGAATGCCACGCGCTGTATGCCGAAGGCGCTTTCGGCACGATCCCGGAACTGTACGTTCGCCCGGCATACCGCACCCGCAGTCTGGGAATGCGGCTGGTTTCCGAAGCCAGGGCATACGGCACGGCGCGAGGATGGAAACGGCTGGAAGTCACCACCCCGCCGCTCCCGCAATTCGATAGAACCCTGGCGTTTTATGAGCGTGAGGGGTTTTCCGTTGCCGGTGGCCGCAAGCTGAGAATGCTGTTGTGAACCCTGCCACGTCGAACGCCAGCGCCATGAATGGAGACATCGCACGGCTCATTCTGTGGCTGCTGCTCATGCCCCTCGCCCTGGCCGCCTGCAGTTCGCCGCCACTGGTTCAGCAGCAATCCTACGTATTCGGCACCTTGGTCGAAGTCAGTGTCTACGACGCACCGGAAACGCAGGCCCAACAGGCGATCGCCGCCGTACTGGCGCGTTTCGATGCACTGCATCACCAATTGCATGCCTGGCAACCGAGCGAACTGTCGCGGCTCAACGCCGGACTGGCCAAAGGGGCGCGCATTCCCGTCTCCCCCGAGCTCGCCGCCATGCTGCGTGACGCCCAAACGATTTCGGCCCGGTCGAACGACCTGTTCAACCCAACCATCGGCAACCTGATTGCATTGTGGGGATTCCATGCCGACACGCCGCAGGGGAACGTACCGGATGCCGCCGCCATTGCACGCTGGGTGAAGGCAGCACCGCGCATGGAAGACCTGCATATCGAACACAACCAGGTCTGGAGCGACAATCCGGCCATCCAGCTGGATCTCGGCGGCTACGCCAAAGGCTACGCACTGGATGAGGCCGTTCGCATCCTGACATCCCACGGCATCAAAAACGCACTGGTGAACATCGGCGGCAATGTCATCGCGCTGGGACAGCATGGCGACCGTCCATGGCGCGTCGGCATCCAGCACCCGCGCAAGCCCGGCACGCTGGCCACGCTGGATCTGCACGACGGCGACGCAATCGGCACCTCGGGCGATTACCAGCGCTATTTCGAGGCCGGTGGGCATCGCTACTGCCACCTGATCGATCCGCGCACCGGCTGGCCGGCATCCGGCATGCAATCGGTCACGATCCTGGTGTCGGGCGATCATGCCGGGACACGTTCGGACGCGCTGTCCAAACCGCTCTTCATCGACGGCGCCGCCCGGCTGGCCGACAACGCGTCCCGGCTGGGTATCGCCCACTATCTGGCGGTGGACGCCGCCGGGCAAATCCATGTCTCGCCAGCAATGAAAGCCCGGCTTCGCTAGAATGTCGTTTTTGGCCTGACATCCACCCCATGATAGGCATTCTCATCGTCGCCCATGGCTCGCTCGCCGACAGCCTGGTCGAATGTGCCACCCACGTGCTGGGGCAGCGTCCGCGCGGCCTCGCCACGCTGGATTTCATCGGCCATGCCGATCCGGACGAGCGGCAGAAGGCGTTGCAGTCCCGCCTGGCCGAACTGGACGAGGGCGACGGCATCCTGGTGCTGACCGACGTGTACGGCGCCACGCCCAGCAATACGCTGTGCCGCCTGCTCGAACCCGCCCATATCGAAGGCGTTTCCGGTGTCAACCTGCCGATGCTTCTGAAGGCGCTGAACTACCGCGACACCCTGGCATTGCCGCAGCTCATCGAGCGCATCGTCGAAGGCGGCCGCAACAGCATCAACCATATTTCCGAGACCATGTGCCATGCAGCAACGGGACGTTGAAATCGTCAACAAGCTGGGGCTGCACGCGCGCCCATCGGCCCGGCTGACCCAGCTGGCCTCCAGCTTCAAGAGCAGTGTATTCATGTCGCGCAACGGCCGTCGGGTCAATGCCAAGAGCATCATGGGCGTGATGATGCTGGCCGCCGCCAAGGGCAGCACCATCACCCTGGAAACCGACGGCGACGACGAGGCGGAAGCCATCGATGCGCTGGCGGGCCTGATTTCCAGCGGCTTCGGAGAAGAACTGTGAGCTTCTCGCTGCACGGCATCGGCGTCTCCGGCGGCATCGCCATCGGCTATGCCCACCTCACCTCCAATGCGCGCATCGAAGTGCCGCAGTACATGCTCGACCGCAAATACATCAAGGACGAGCTGGCGCGCTTCGACGAGGCCATCCTCGCCACCCGTGCCGAACTGGAAGTCCTGCGCAGCCACATTCCGCCCAATGCGCCGGCCGAGCTGTCCGCGTTTCTCGACATGCACCTGATGTTCCTCGGCGACTCGATGATCGCCGAGGCGCCCAAGCACCTGATCCGCGAAACCCAGTGCAACGCCGAATGGGCGCTGGCGCAGCAGATGGAAGCGCTGGTGGCACGCTTCGAGGAAATCGACGACGCCTATCTGCGCAGCCGCCAGGAAGACGTGGTGCAGGTGGTTCAACGCGTGCTGAAGGCATTGATGGGCCACCCCAGCCACCTGCCGCTGGACGTCGACTTCGACAGCGAACGCATCCTGGTCGCGCACGAGCTGTCGCCGGCCGACATGGTCATCTTCAAGAACGTGCATTTCGCCGCCTTCATCACCGATCTCGGCGGCACCACGTCGCATACGGCGATCCTGGCGCGCAGCATGGGCATGCCGTCGGTGATGGCGCTGCACAATGGGCGCGGCCTGATCCGCGACCACGACCTGCTGATCGTCGATGGCCGCGACGGCGTGGTGATCGTCAATCCGGACGAGTCGGTGCTGGCCGAATACCGGCTGCGGCAGAATCAATGGCGCATCGATACCGACAAGCTCAAGCGGCTGAAGACCAGCAAATCGGCCACCCTGGACGGCACGCCGGTCGAACTGATGGCCAACATCGAGTTGCTCTCCGACATCGACGCGGTGAAGGCCGCGGGTGCGCACGGCATCGGCCTGTTCCGCAGCGAATTCCTCTTCCTCAACCGCAGCGACCTGCCGAGCGAGGAAGAACAATACGAATCCTACAAGGCGGTGGCCGAAGCGCTGGACGGCAAGCCGGTCACCATCCGCACGCTCGACCTGGGCGCCGACAAGCAGGCGCCGTGGGGCCACACCGTGGCCGACAACCCGGCACTGGGCCTGCGTGCGATCCGCCTGTGCCTGGCCGAACCCGGCCTGTTCCATGCCCAGTTGCGCGCGATCCTGCGGGCATCGGTCCATGGCCAGGTACGCATCCTCATTCCCATGCTGGCAAGTTTCATGGAGTTGCGGCAGACCCTGCAACGCATCGACGAGGCCAAGGCCTCGCTGCGCAAGGACGGGCTGAAATTCGACGAAGGCATCCTGCTCGGGGGCATGATCGAAGTCCCCGCCGCCGCGCTTTCGGCCAACTTCTTCGCCGAGCAGCTCGACTTCCTGTCGATCGGCACCAATGACCTGATCCAGTACACGCTGGCGATCGACCGCGCCGACGACAGCGTCGCGCATCTGTACGATCCGCTGCATCCCGCGGTGCTCAACCTCATCCAGCTGACTATCCGGGCCGGCGACAAGGCCGGCAAACCGGTTTCGGTATGCGGGGAAATGGCGGGGGATCCGCTGCTGACGCGCTTGCTGCTGGGGCTGGGGCTGCGGACGTTTTCGATGCAGCCCGCCAGCCTGCTGCAGGTCAAGCAGCAGGTGCTGAAATCCCACCTGGACGAATTGACTTCGGCCACGCAGCGATTGCTGAAGAACACTGACCCGGACAAGACCTCGGTGCTGCTGGAACGCCTGAACGGCTAGTCGAGTCTGGCGGAACCCTAAGCCGCGAGCTGCTCGGCCATGCGGGCGAGTTCGAGCTTGTCGTGGCGCAGCGTGCTGATCTCCTGCTTGATCTGCGCCATGCGGCTGTGCAGCGTGCCCATGTTTTCCAGGATGCGCTGCAGGCTGGCCAGCCGCGTGTCGAGATACTGCTTGTGCTCGCGGATGCGCGTCATGATGGGATCGAGCGCGATACGCAGCCAGCGCTCCGCCTCCAGCCGCGCGAGCTTGAATGCCTTGCGCGCCTCCTCGGCCAGGCCGGCATAAAAACGCCGGATCATGAAACGTTTTTCCAGCATCAGGTTGGCGGGATCCTTACAGAAAGCGTCCGTCTCGCGGGTCAGCGCGTCCAGCCGGTTGCGATAGGCGCCCAGATCGAGCCGCGGAACCTGCATCTTCGGCAGATTGTGCTTGCGGTGAAACCGCATATAGGCCTGATCGAGCGCATCGAGCATGTTGTCCGCCAGACGGGTCGCCTGCTGGAAGCGGCCGCCCATCTCTTCGCTCAGGTGGCGGATGCCGCTGGTCAGTCCGCGCGTGGTCCAGCTGTTTTCCATGGCGTCGCGGGCCGCTTTCAGGATCGTGTCCAGCGTATCTTCAGACAGGTTCGACAGCAGATGTTCGCCCTGTCCCTGCACCATTTTCCGGGTCGCGCGGAACTGGTCGGCGGTGGCGTCGTAACTGTCCTTTTCCTGTTGCAGGCTGGCACGCGTCTGTTCGATCAGTTCGCGGTTCTTGCCCGACAACTGGGTCAGCTGGATCAGTTCGTCGCTGCTGCGTTTGAGTCGCGCGGCCAGATCGGTCCGGCTCTCGTCGAGCAGCGCCGCCACTTCGCGGCTGACCGCATGGTAGAGCATGTCACGTCGCGCCGGGATCACCTGATGCGCCAGCAGATACTCCAGCGATTCGATACCGGAACGCACGCGCAGCGCCACATCTCCTCGAATCGTGGCCGCCAGCGCTTTCTGCGCCGACACGGTGAACACACGGCTACGCGGCAGCTTCAGTACGCGCGCGGTTTCCTCGGCCTGGCGTTCGATGGTCGCCTGCACTTCGGCATCGCTCTTGAGTTCGTCCCACAGCATGTCGATCTTGTTAAGGACCGCCACGTGGTAGTTGGAATGGCGGTGGACATGTTTCTGCCAGATTTCGAGATCCGAGCGCGTCACCCCGGTATCGGTGGCCAGCAGGTACATCACCGCATGCGCATTGGGGATCACTGACAGGGTGAGCTCGGGTTCGGCGCCCAGCGCGTTGAGTCCCGGGGTGTCCAGGATCGTCAGCCCGGCCTGTAGCAGCGGGTGGGGGTAATTGACCATGGCGTAGCGCCAGGCCGGCACCTCCACGGTACCGTCGGCGCGCAGCAGGTGGCGCTCGCTGGCGTCCTCGCCGTTCCATAGGCCCATTTCGATGGCATCCACCGCCGGCATCGATTTGGTTTCAGTCAGTTTTTTCAGGCTTTCCTGCAACTGGCGCGGATCGGCAGGATCGAGCAAGACCCGGCACCACTCGATCGGCATGTGCTTGAGGCGCGCCAGCGATTCGCCGCGGCGGCGCGTTTCGATCGGCAGCAGGCAGAGGCTCGGCACCTCTTCCGGATTCGAGAACAGTTCAGTCGGGCACATGGTGGTGCGCCCGGCGTCGGACGGCAGCAGGCGCTGGCCGTGGTTGGCAAAGAACAGGGCATTGATGAGCTCGGTCTTGCCGCGCGAAAACTCGGCCACGAAGGCCACCACCAGCTTGTCCTGGCGCAGGCCTGCTGCGGTGTCGGCCAGGCGCAGGGTGCGTTCGGCATCGATGCCGTGCTGGCGGTCGAGCCAGTCGGCGTAGTCGGTGATCGCCGTCGCCAGCCGCAACCGCCGCTCGCTGTACTCGGCGACTTCCTGTTCCAGATGGATACTCATGTTCGACTGCTTGTCTCGATATCACGCCAGGGTGCGTCGGCGCCACACACCACCACGGTCTTCTGCCGCGAAGTTTCGCCCCGAACCAGGCGCACCGCGGATTTCGGCAGCCCCAGTCGCGCGGCCAGCCAGGCCAACAGATGCGCATTCGCTTTGTTATCGACCGGCGGGGCGGCAATCTTTAGTTTCAGGCGGCCGCCATGCTCGCCGACGGCGGCGGTCACCTTCGCGCCTGGCTGCACGTGCAACTCCAGCAGCCAGTCCGCACCATTGCGGTGCGCCCAGACCGGCGGTTTATTCGGGTTCACAACCAACTGTGACGCGAAGATGAGCCGAAGACAGTGCAAATAGCACGGCGAGGTGAAATCGACAAAGTCACGGTTGGTTGTGAATCTGAATCAGAGTGCGCCAAGCAAGGCCCGTTCGATCGCCAATACCGGCACCATCAGGACCAGTTGGCACAGGATGAACAGCACCAGCGGCGTCAGGTCGACCTGGCCGACCATCGGAACGATGCGGCGCAGGGGACGCAGAAACGGTTCAGTCAACTCATAGACCACCGGCATCAGCGGGGTATTCGCATTCACCCAGGACAGCACCGCGCGCACCAGGGTCAGGCCGATGATCATGTACACCGTCAGGCTGACCAGCCGTATCGCCGCCAGACCGAGCATGACCGGCCACACTTTGCCTCCCGCCAGCGCGAATGGAAAGCCATCCAGCCAGTAGCTCGCTATCACCACCACCAGTTCGACCAGCCAGGCGAGCAGCAGGCACGCCCAGTCCAGGCCATACAGGCCCGGCACCACCCGGCGCAGGGGCTTGACCGCAAAATCGGTGACGGCAACGATGAATTGCGAGAAGGGATTACGAAACGGCACCCGGTACAGCTGCATCATGAAACGCAGCAATACGGCAATCACGAACAGGTTGCCCAGCGTCTGGATCAGGAAGGTCAACGCACCTGCAATCATGCGAGTCGCCCCAGTTCATCGCCCAGTTCGGCGCTGCGCAGGCTGGCCGCCTCCACCGCCTGGCCAATGCCGCGCTTCACCGCGGCCGCCTCCAGGGCCGCGAGGCCGCGTTCCGTGGTGCCGCCCTTGGACGTGACCCGCTGGCGCAGGACGGCCGGCTCCTCGCCCGATTCGAGCGCCAGCTTGGCCGCGCCGAAAAAGGTCTGCAGCGCCAGCTGGCGCGCCGTGGCGGCCGGCAGGCCCTGCGCCACGGCGGCAGCCTCCAGCGACTCGATGAAATAGAACACATAGGCGGGGCCGCTGCCCGATACCGCCGTCACGGCATCCAGCCAGGACTCGTCCTCGACCCACACCACGCCGCCCACGGCTCGCAAGACCGCTTCGGCCTGCGAGCGCGCGTCCTGGTCGACGTCCGGCGGCGCATACAGGCCGGTCACCCCTGCCTGGACCAGCGCCGGCGTATTGGGCATGGTGCGGACGATACGGCCATGCCCGCCCAGCCAGCGCGCAAGGTCAGCCACGCGAATCCCGGCGACGATCGAGATCACCAGATGGCCTGCGAGCCGGGACGCCAGGGAGGCCGCCACGTCCGGCAGGGTCTGCGGCTTGACCGCCAGCACGATCAGGCCATGCAGCCGCGCCTGCGACAGGTCCGTATGGGTCACGACGCCGAAGCGCGCGGACAGCTGTGCCCGGGCGTCGGCATTGATTTCCACCACCTCGATGTCGGTGGGCTGGGTGCCGCTGGCGATCAAACCGCCGATGATGGCGGCCGCCATGTTGCCGCCACCAATAAAACTCACTTTATGCATGTTTCACCTCGGGTGTTTCATGAATTCGCGCGATGATCGCGCAGGATTTTGTTTTGTAGGGGAATTTGGGGAAGGAGTGGCGTAGTGATTCATACGCTCGACTGAGCAAAGTTTCCATACGAAACAAAAGACCAGCGAGGGCGCGCGTCAATTTATGAATCATCCGAGGTAATTCCTTTCACCAAAGAGAGCGGTTCCGACCCGAACGATGGTCGCGCCCTCCAGAATCGCCGCTTCCAGATCGCCCGACATGCCCATCGACAGGGTATCGAGCGCATGGTCGCGCATGTTCAGATCGTCAAACAGTTCACGTACCTGCCGGAATGCGGCACGCTGCGTCGCTGTGTCCACGGTCGGCGCGGGGATCGCCATGAGGCCGCGCAAGCGCAGGCCGGGGAGCACCGCCACGGCCGCCGCCAGCGCGGGCAGTTCGGCCGGTGCCACGCCGCCCTTGCTGGCCTCGCCGCTGACATTCACCTCGATGCAGACCTGCAGCGGCGGCAAGCCGGCCGGACGCTGCGCAGACAGGCGCTCGGCAATTTTCAGCCGGTCGACGCTGTGCACCCAACTGAAATTCTCGGCGATCGCCCGCGTCTTGTTGCTCTGGATCGGCCCGATGAAATGCCACACCAGCGGCAGATCGCGCAGGGCCGCCTGCTTTTCCAGTGCTTCCTGCACATAATTCTCGCCGAATTCGCGCTGGCCACAGGCGGCCAGATCGCGCACCGCCGCCGCGCCGAAGGTCTTGCTGACGGCCAGCAGGCCTATCTCCGCCGCACTGCGCCCGGCTTCGGCCGCAGCCTGCGCGAGACGCGCCTGCACAGCCTGCAAGCGAGCACCTGCCAGGCTGCTGCCCGGCAGCGTGCCGGGCTCAAGTTTGCGCGTTTCCAGACCGTTATCCATAGCGTTTATTATCTGACAAAACCCCCATCCAACACTGAACGAGGCACGCGTGGATATTTCCGAACTGCTGGCTTTTGCCGTCAAGAACAAGGCGTCCGACTTACACCTCTCCGCAAGCCTGCCGCCGATGATCCGCGTCAACGGCGACATCCGCCGCATCAACCTGCCGCCGATGGACCACAAGGACGTGCACCGCATGGTGTACGACATCATGAACGACAGCCAGCGCAAGGTGTACGAGGAAACGCTGGAAATCGACTTCTCGTTCGAGATTCCTTCGCTGGCGCGCTTCCGGGTCAACGCCTTCAACCAGCAGTATGGCGCCGGCGCGGTGTTCCGGACGATTCCGTCGAAAGTGCTGACGCTGGAGGAGCTCAACGCCCCGCCCATCTTCAAGGAAATCTCCGACCAGCCGCGCGGCATCGTGCTGGTGACCGGCCCGACCGGCTCGGGCAAGTCGACCACGCTGGCGGCGATGATGGACTACGTCAACGAGAACCAGTACGCGCACATCCTCACCGTCGAGGACCCGATCGAATTCGTGCACCAGAGCAAGAAATGCCTGATCAACCAGCGCGAGGTCGGTCCGCATACGCTATCGTTCAACAACGCCCTGCGCTCGGCGCTGCGGGAAGACCCGGACGTCATCCTGGTCGGCGAATTGCGCGACCTGGAAACCATTCGCCTCGCGCTAACCGCCGCCGAAACCGGCCACCTGGTGTTCGGCACGCTGCATACGTCGTCCGCCGCCAAGACCATCGACCGCGTGGTCGACGTGTTCCCCGCGGCAGAGAAGGAAATGGTGCGTTCGATGCTGTCCGAATCGCTGCGCGCCGTGATCTCGCAGACGCTGCTGAAGACCAAGGACGGCAACGGCCGCGTCGCCGCGCACGAGATCATGATCGGCACACCGGCCATCCGCAACCTGATCCGCGAGAACAAGGTGGCGCAGATGTACTCGTCGATCCAGACCGGCGGCAACCTGGGCATGCAGACGCTCGACCAGTGCCTGCAGGACCTGGTCCGGCGGAACGTGGTCGCCCCGGGCGTGGCGCGTGCCGCCGCGCAGAACAAAGACGCCTTCATGGGCTGAGACCCGGCCCGAATCAAGGATTGACCCAATGAATGCCGAAAAAACCATCCACGACCTGCTGCGCCTGATGCTGGCGAAGAACGCCTCCGACCTTTTCATCACCGCCGGTTTCCCGCCGGCCATCAAGGTCGACGGCAAGATCACGCCGGTGTCGAACCAGAGCCTGACGCCCGCGCATACCAGCGAACTGGCGCGCTCGATCATGAACGAGCGGCAATGGAAGGATTTCGAGGCCACCAACGAATCCAACTTCGCGATCAGCCCGCCCGAGATCGGCCGCTTTCGCGTCAACGTCTTCGTGCAGCAGGGCCGCGTCGGCGTGGTGATGCGGACCATCAACACCAAGATCCCGAAGATGGAGGAGCTGAACCTGCCGCCCATCCTGCGCGACGTCGCCATGATCAAGCGGGGGCTGGTGATCTTCGTCGGCGGTACCGGCACCGGTAAATCGACCTCGCTGGCTGCGATGGTGGGCTACCGCAACGAAAACGCCGCCGACCACATCATCACGGTCGAGGACCCGATCGAATACGTGCACGAGCACAAGAAATCCATCATCACCCAGCGCGAGGTCGGCATCGACACCGACAACTGGTTCTCCGCGCTGAAGAACACCCTGCGCCAGGCGCCCGACGTCATCCTGATCGGCGAAATCCGCGACCGCGACACCATGGAATACGCGATCGCCTTCGCCGAGACCGGCCACCTGTGCCTGTCGACGCTGCACGCCAACAGCGCCAACCAGGCGCTCGACCGCATCATCAACTTCTTCCCCGAGGAAAAGCGCGACCAGCTGCTGATGGATTTGTCGCTGAACCTGAAGTCCTTCATCTCGCAGCGCCTGATCCCGCGCAAGGGCAGCAACGGCCGCGTCGCCGCGGTCGAGATCCTGCTCAACTCGCCGCTGATCGCCGACCTGATCTTCAAAGGCCACGTCCACGAGATCAAGGAAATCATGGCGAAGTCGCGCGAGCTCGGCATGCAGACCTTCGACCAGGCGCTGTTCGACCTCTACGAAGCCGGGATGATTTCCTACGAGGATGCGCTACGCAATGCCGACAGCCTCAACGACCTGCGCCTGCAGATCAAGCTGCACGGCCAGGAAGCCAAGGGCCGCGACATGATGGCGGGGCTGGATCACCTCGATATCGTGTAAGCGGTTGGGAATGGAAAAGAAAACGGGGTGCTTGGCACCCCTTTTTTATTTTCGTTCATTCTCTTTTCTCGCGAATGTTTTCAATGATGCCCCTGGCAAGCAATTCTTTGATGACTGAATCTGGCACCAAGGGCTCGTGAGCTGCAACCTGGTCTGACATCTTTAAGAACCATTCATACTTGGCTGAATGTTGGGGAAATTGATCGCGTAGTTGAACAACGCGCATCCTTGCCGAGGCAAACCAATATGGATTAAATGGGTTCACCACGTTGAGTCCATCGAAGTGCAAGAGTGGCGCTGAGAACGGTCCATCGCGAAACCGCGCTACCCATGCCGCTAGTGGTACTTCAACCTCTGAGGACAAGACGACACCGGGCACCTTTACTGTCGATTCGAGGCGTACCGCTCTAACCAAGGCATCGCTGACGACGAAGAGGTTTCCATTGCTCCGGTCCTCCCAGTATTTTCCATAAGCGATTCCACCTCTGATGAGCCAGTTCTGAGCGAGAGTAGCGAACCACAGGCTTTGCACTGCATAGAGGAGCGGTGGCAATTCATCGCAAACAATGAGAATTGAGTCGGAGTAGACCGAGATATTTGCCTTCTCGGGGAACGGCCAATCAGATATCCGTTTTTGGAACTCCTTGTACAGACGAATTGTGGCTTCGAAGTGGTTCTCTACCGCATGGGAGAAGCCAAGGACATCGCAGAATGCGACATACCTATTGGGTATCGCTCCCTCGGCCAGCGACTGGTCTGATTGCTCCACGACCGTACTTTCCTTGTTCGTAGAAATACAGTCAGACTCCATTGTCGCCAGCCACCCCAACATCCGATTTCTTCACCTTCATCGACCCCGCAATCAGCTTGTACTGCAAAAACCGCGTCTCGATCTGCCCGTTGAACAGCGGGATGCGGCGGCTCGCCTTTAACCCAATCGCCTTCGGCAGCAGGGGATCGCCCGAGATGATCCACGCCTCCCAGCCGGCAAAGTTCTGCTTCAGCCAGTCGCCCAGCAGCGGATACCAGTCGGCGAGGTCCTCGACGTCGCCGATGCGCTCGCCGTAGGGCGGGTTGGTGACGATGGTGCCGACCGGCGTCGGCGGCTTGAGGTCGAGCACATCGGAAACCTTGAGTTCGATGGTATCCGCATAGCCGGCGGCGGCGAGGTTGTTGCGCGCCTTGTCGAGCACCCAGCGGTCCTGGTCGGCGCCGAAGATGGGCAGATGCGTGAGCGGCTTTTCCTTGGCCTTCGCTTCCGCCTTGATGCGCTGCCACAGCGCGGCATCGAAATCCCGGTAGTGTTCGAAGGCGAAATGGCGGCTGCGCCCCGGCGCGCGGTTCAGCGCCATGTCGGCCGCTTCGAGCAGGATGGTGCCGGCGCCGCACATCGGGTCGAGCAGCGGTGTGCCGGGCTCCCAGCCGGACAGCAGCAAGAGGCCGGCGGCGAGGTTTTCCTTGATCGACGCCGCGCTCGCCTCGCGCTTGAAGCCGCGCTTGAACAGCGGCTCGCCGCTGGTGTCGAGGTAGAAGGTCACCGCGTCCGGGGTGAAGAAGGCATATACCGGCACGTCGGGCGCCTCGGTGTCGACGCTGGGACGCTCGCGCGTTTCCTCGCGGAAGCGGTCGCAGATGGCGTCCTTGATCTTCAACGTGATGAAGTTGAGGCTCTTCAAGGGCGCGTTCTGCGCGCCGACCTTGACCGCGATGGTCTTGCTGACGTCGAACCACTCCGGCCATGGCAGGTCGAGTGCAGCGCGGTAGATGTGCTCTTCCTTGCGATAACGGGTATAGCCGACCTTGCGCAGGATGCGGGTGGCGATGCGCGAGGTGAGATTGGCGCGCATTTCGGCGGCGGCGTCGGCCATGAACAGCACGCCGGCGGGCAGCTGGCGCACGACCTGTGCACCGGCGGCGTTCAGTTCGGCGATCAGCAATTCCTCCAGCCCGCGCGGGCAGGTGGCGAAATGGCTGGCGGGCGGCAGGGCCTCACGCTCGGGGCGGACGGGATGCGGCGCAGGTTTACGGCGGGGTTCGGGCTTCAAAAAAACCTTTCAAGAATGCTTAAAACGGTTTCAGCACCACCAGCAATACCACGACCAGCAGCACGATCACGGGGATTTCGTTGAACCAGCGGAACCATATGTGCGACTTGACGTTCTGTCTGGCTTCGAATGCACGCAGCAGGCCCTTGCAGACATGGTGATAACCGACCAGACCGGCGACCAGCGTAAGCTTGGCCCACATCCAGTTCATGCTGAACGGGAAATACGCCAGCCACAGCCCGATACCGGTGGCGAGGGTCAGCCACATGATGGGGGTAACGAACCGATACAATTTGCGCGCCATCAACAGCAGGCGGTCGTAGGCGGCTTCGTGGGTTTCCATCGCGAGGTTGACGAAGATGCGCGGCAGGTAGAACAGGCCGGCGAACCAGCTGACCACCATCACGATATGAAACGATTTCAGCCACAACATGGATAGACGCGCCTTCGTAAAAAAATGGACACCGAGTCCGCTGACCCTGATTTTACTGGGTTTGGTCGCCTGGCTGTGGTTTCGGCCGCCGGCCGAGGTCAGCGATGAAAACCATGCCGTCCCGCCCTGGCAGGTCACCTTGACCGACGGCAGCGCGCTGACCAGCGACGCACTAAAAGGGAAAGTCGTGCTGGTGAACTTCTGGGCGACATGGTGTCCCTACTGCCGCAAGGAAAAGCCGGTGATCGACGCCTTCTGGCAGGATTACCGCAGCCGCGGATTCGACGTCGTGTCGATCAGCGTCGACGACCCGCCGGAGAAAATCGACGCCTGGATGAAGGACAAGGGCTATACGTTCCGGGCCGCGCCGACCAATGCCTCGGTGGCCGCGGCGTTTGGCAACGTCTCGACCGTGCCGACCTCGTTCATCCTCGATGCCGACGGCCATATCCGTCACAAGGTCGCCGGACAGCTGCATTACCCCCGGCTGGAAAAACTCGTCGTGCCCTTGCTTCCCCGGACCAAACAGCCATGAGTGACGCGCGCCTCACCGAACTCGAAACCAAGCTCGCTTTTGCCGAAGACCTGCTCGAGACACTGAACCAGATCGTGGTCCGCCAGCAGGACCAGATCGACTCCTTGCAGCAGCAGCTGCGCCTGCTGAACGAAAGGATGAAGGACAGCCGGCCCGACGAGACGCGCACGCCGCGCGACGAGATCCCGCCGCACTACTAGAATTATTGGGGTTTCCATTGCGCATGACGAAATTCCGTTCGCCCTGAGCTTGTCGAAGGGCATTTCCGAGTGGGCACGGGGCCACTTCGGCAAGCTCAGGACAGGCTTCGACAAGCTCAGCCCGAACGGTGGTGAAAAACATGTCACGTTTTATGGAAATACCCATAGCTAGACCGCGATCTTCACCACCACCTTGCGGATCATGCCCGTACCAACCAGCGGCGCATGCGCGTCCTCGGGGAAAAACAGGCAGAACGCCCCCGGCGGCGTGGCGATCCAGCTGGACGGCGTGTCGTTAAAGAAGCGGATGTCACGCGCTGCGTCGTATTCCGTCTGAGGGTCCAGGCATTCGGCCACCGGTTTCCAGCCCATCTCGTCGACGCCTGCCAGCACCAGCTGGATGTCGATGTAGCGCCGATGGCACTCCAGCTTCGCCTCCGCCCGCGTGCGCCCCTCGCATGCCTCGACGATGGCGAAAATCTGCTCGCCTTGTACGTCGTGCTTGCCGGGGGCGAGCGCCATCAGGTCAGTATCGCGCAGGAAATCGAAGGCACGTTCAAACAGTGGATGGAGCGCGCGATAACGTTCGGCATGGGCAAGCGTGTCGAGAATCATAAGATGAGAAAACCGGAAGTGGATCGGGCGGGCCGTTGCGCATCATGCCTCCTTTCAGGCGTGTGCGCACACTCAACCAGCCGCCTTTTCTTTGGCGCGATACATTGCCTCGTCCGCCTCATGCATCAGGGCATCCAGCGTGGGCGTGGCATCGCTGCATGTCGCCACGCCGATGCTGATGTGCAGCCTGATGGGAACCGCGGCGCCGGGCACCATGACATCAATCGCCGCATGCAGGCGATCCAACAGCGCATCCAGCGGCGGTCCCGCCGGGGTGTCCGGTAGCAGCACCACAAACTCGTCGCCGCCCACCCGCGCCAGCAGGTCGGATTCCCGGCAGCACGTACGCAGCGTGTTGGCGACATAGACCAGCACGGCATCGCCGGCGGCATGCCCGTAGGTGTCGTTGATGGACTTGAAATCGTCGATATCGATATTCAGCAGGGTCAGCTGGCAGCCGCTGCGTCGGGCCAGCGCAAACAGGTCCTGTCCCCGCAGCTTGAACTGGCGGCGGTTGGCCAGGCCGGTGAGATGGTCATGCAGCGCCATGCTGCGAATACGCTGATGGGCCGACAGCGAGTAGGCCATGAGCGCGCCTGCCACGGCTGCGAGCACCCCCAGCAAGGCCTGCACCCACAGCCCATGTTCATCCGCCGGGGCAAGCGGGCACGCCGCCAGTTGCCAGCTCCCGCCCGGGATGACGACCTCCATCAACACCGCATCGGGGTTGTCAAACAGGGTGGCGTCTCCCAGGAAAACCTCGCCTTGCGCGCCCAGGCCATCCTTGCCGCGCAAGGCATAACGCACGTTGTCGCGCGTATCGGACCGGATGCCGGCCCGTTCGAAGATGGGAAGCGGGTTGATCGCCACCGAGGCCAGCCCCCAGTAATGGGGCGAACCGTCAGGCCGGGTAAAGATGACGGGAATGCGGTTGATGATGCCGAGCCCCCCTTGTGCCAGCTCGATCGGTCCTGCCGTCACCGGGCGCTGCTCCCGCATCAGGCGCAGCACCGCGTCGCGCTGGGCGGGCGTTTCCAGGTAGCGGAGGCCCAGCGCCTTTTGATTGCCCGCCAGCGGATAGATGTAGCGAATCACGTTGTCGGGCGCCAGCGCCACGCTGCGGATCGCCGGCTGCAGGCGGATCAGCGAAGCCGCGACCTGCGCCAGATCGGCCTGCGAAAAATCGGGCTTGGCGAGCACGAAGGTCGACAGACCGAGGCTCAGCGACAGCGTGGCGTTCAGTTCCGACTCGAGGCGTGAGCGCACGGTGGCGGCCTCGGCCTGCAGCACCGCGCGTTCGGCCTGATGGCGCCGATCCTGATCCAGCCAGACAAACGTCTGCAGCAGCAGCCAGACCGCGCAGGCCACCAGCACCCCTGCCGCGAACGGCAGGCGGCGCAGACGGTCAGGCGGGCTGGGGCGCTCCACGCGCTGGCTCAGCGGCTGATCGGCTTGTAGCGGATGCGCTTCGGCTTCGCGCCCTCTTCGCCCAGGCGCTTCTTCTTGTCAGCCTCGTACTCCTGGTAGTTGCCGGGGAAGAACGTCACCTGCGAGTCGCCCTCGAAGGCGAGGATGTGGGTGGCGATGCGGTCGAGGAACCAGCGGTCGTGCGAGATCACCAGCACGCAGCCAGCGAATTCCAGCAGCGCGTCTTCGAGCGCACGCAGGGTTTCGACGTCGAGGTCGTTAGACGGTTCGTCGAGCAGCAGCACGTTGCCGCCGGCGATCAGCGTCTTCGCCAGATGCAGGCGCCCGCGTTCGCCGCCGGAGAGGTTGCCAACCAGCTTCTGCTGGTCGCCGCCCTTGAAGTTGAAGCGGCCCAGATACGCACGCGACGGCGTTTCGTAGCGACCGACGGTGAGGATGTCGCGGCCTTCGGCGATCTCGTCGAACACGGTCTTGTCGGCCGCCAGCGCATCGCGGCTCTGGTCGACGTAGGCGAGCTTCACGGTCTGGCCGATCTCGACTTCGCCGCTGTCCGGCTTTTCCTGGCCGGTGATCATCTTGAAGAAAGTCGACTTGCCGGCGCCGTTGGGGCCGATGATGCCGACGATGGCGCCGGGCGGAATCGAAAAACTGAGATTGTCGATCAGCAGGCGGTCGCCGAAGGATTTGGTCACGTTGTGGAAGTCGATGACCTTGTCGCCCAGCCGTTCGCCGACCGGGATGAAGATTTCCTGCGTCTCGTTGCGCTTCTGGTATTCGACCGAGTTGAGCTCCTCGAAACGGGCCAGGCGCGCCTTCGACTTGGCCTGGCGCGCCTTGGGATTCTGCCGCACCCATTCGAGTTCCTGCTTCATCGTCTTGATGCGGCCGGCTTCTTGTTTGGATTCGGTCTCCAGCCGCGCCTCCTTCTGCTCCAGCCAGCTGGTGTAGTTGCCCTTCCACGGGATGCCGTGGCCGCGGTCGAGTTCCAGAATCCACTCGGCGGCGTTGTCGAGGAAGTAGCGGTCGTGCGTCACCGCCACCACGGTGCCGGGATAGCGCACCAGGAACTGCTCCAGCCAGTCGACCGACTCGGCGTCGAGGTGGTTGGTTGGCTCGTCGAGCAACAGCATGTCGGGGTTCGAAAGCAGCAGCTGGCAGAGCGCGACGCGGCGCTTCTCACCGCCGGACAGGTTGCCGATGACGGCGTCCCACGGCGGCAGGCGCAAGGCATCGGCGGCGATTTCCATCTGCGTGTCGAGGTCGGCGCCGGCGGTGGCGAGGATGGCCTCACATTTGGCTTGCTCCTCGGCGAGCTTGTCGAAGTCGGCATCGGGCTCGGCGTACGCCGCGTAGATCTCGTCCAGCCGCGCCTTCGCCGCGACGATCTCGCCCAGTCCCGCCTCGACCGCCTGACGCACCGTATGCGACGGATCGAGCTGCGGCTCCTGCGGCAGGTAGCCGATGCGGATGCCCGGCATCGGGATCGCTTCGCCCTCGATGTCCTTGTCGACGCCCGCCATGATGCGGATCAGCGAGGATTTGCCCGAGCCGTTCAGGCCCAGCAGGCCGATCTTGGCGCCGGGAAAGAAGCTGAGGGAAATGTCCTTGAGGATCTGCCGCTTGGGGGGAACGATCTTGCCAACGCGGTTGAGGGAATACACGTATTGCGCCATGAAATAAACAATCCAGAAAACTTAGTGGGAAAGATCGCCGGGGCAGGTATCGAACTCGCATTCCTTGTCCGGGCTGCGGTGGACGTAACGCCCGTCCGGGCAAAGCTTGACGTCGGTTGGGCAGACGAGAGGGCCATCGGGCATCGGCGGCGGGGGCGGCCCGACCGGCGCCGGTTTCCTGCTCCCTTGGGCGTGGGACTGGGCGGGCAGCGTGTCGCACGCGGCCAGGATCAGCAGCAGGCCGGCCGCGACGAATGTCCTGATCACGTCAGTTCCTTGTCGAGCAGGGCTTTCAGCTTGGCGAAATCGAGGTCGCCCAGTTTCTGTTCCAGGATGTGGCCGTCCTTGTCGATGATGAAGCTGGTGGGCGTGAGCTGCACGTTGCCGAATGCGCGGGCGTGCTCGCCGTTGACGTCGAGCGCCACCGGGAACGGCAGCTGGCGCGTCTTCGCGAAATTGGCGACGTAGTTCGGCGGATCGTAGCTCATCGCCACCGCGACGACTTCGAAGCCGCGCCCCTTGTATTGGTTGTAGGTTTCGATCAGGTCCGGCATTTCCTTGACGCAACCCGGGCAGGACGTCGCCCAGAAGTTGACCAGCACGATCTTGCCACGCAGGTCGTTGAGCGTAATGGGCTTGCCTTCCAGCGTGGTGAAGGTGGATGCAGGCGCTGTAGGCTTGTCGATCAGGGCATAGGCCAGCGCGCCCGCAATGGCGAGCACAGCCACGACGATGAGAAGGGGTTTGGCGAGTTTCATACGAATTCCCGGAAATTAAACGTCTTGGTACGACCGCGCCAGCGCCACATAGTGCTGCGCGGAATAGGCGAAATAGGCAATTTCTTCGTCGCTGAGCCGGCGCACCAGCTTGGCGGGGCGGCCAAGATAGAGATGGCCCGATTCCAGCACCTTGCCTTCCGGCACCAGCGAGCCGGCGCCCAGCAGCACGTGCTTCTGGATCACTGCTCGGTCGAGAATGATCGAACCCATGCCGATCAGACATTCGTCTTCGATGGTACAGGCATGCAGGATCACCGTGTGGCCCACCGTCACGTGCGCGCCGACGACCAACGGCCCGCCTGCCGGGCTGAGCGGTGTCTTGTGCGACACGTGCAGCACGCTGCCGTCCTGGATGTTGCTCGCTTCGCCAATGGCGATCGAATTGACGTCGCCGCGGATCACCGCGCCTGGCCATACCGATACGTCCCGCCCCAGGCTGACTTCGCCGATGACCGTGGCGCGCGGATGCACCCAGGCGCCGGCGGCAAGCATGGGGGCGACGCCGTGATGCGGCGCCAGTCTGTCGGCATAAACATCGTCAGTCATAGGGTTTCAAACCGGGCTTGAAAATCAGGTATCCAGCCCGAAAGTATAATTCCCCTCTCTCTTCCTTGTTGGTTATCGCCATGAATACCCCAAAGGGCAACAATCCTCTGCTCGATTTTTCCGGTCTGCCCCGCTTCGCCGAATTCAAGCCCGAATACGTCACGCCCGCCATCGACCAGCTGCTGGCCGATGCCCGCGCGGCCGTGGCGCGCGCAGAGGCGGCCGACACTCCGGCCGAATGGGACGCCTTCGTCGCGCCGCTCGACGACGCCAACGAGAGACTTGGACGCGCCTGGGGCCAGGTGTCGCACCTGCATTCTGTAATGGACTCGCCCGAGCTGCGCGAGGTCTACAACGCCAACCTGCCGAAAATCACCGTCTATTACGCCGAACTGGGGCAGAACGAGGCGCTGTTCGCCAAATTCAAGGCGCTCAAGGCCAGCCCCGGCTACGCCGCGCTGTCGGCGCCGCGCAAGAAGATCGTCGAGAATGAGCTGCGCGACTTCCGCCTCGGCGGCGCCGAGCTGCCCGCCGACAAGAAGGCCCGCTTCATGCAGGTGCAGGAAGAGCTGGCGCAGCTGTCGGCCAAGTTCGAGGAAAACCTGCTCGACGCCACCAATGACTACCACCTCGTCATCGACGAGGTGTCCGAACTCGCCGGCGTCCCCGAGGACGTGCTGGCGATGATGAAGGCCGCCGCCGAAGCGGACGGCGGCCAGCTTGACCAAAATCCCGGCTGGAAGATCACGCTGCACATGCCGTCCTACCTGCCGGTGATGCAGTACGCCGACAGCCGCGAACTGCGGCAGATCCTGTACCGCGCCTATGTCACCCGTGCCTCTGAATTCGGCAAGTCCGAGCTCGACAACACCGCGCTCATCGCCAGCATTCTCAGGCTGCGGCGCGAGGCCGCGGAACTGCTCGGCTTCGCGAGCTACGCGCAGGTGTCGCTGGCCGCCAAGATGGCCGACACCCCGGCCGACGTGCTGAAGTTCCTCGATGAACTGGCCGCCCGCGCCCGCCCCTATGCGGAAAAGGATTTCGACGAGCTGAAAGCCTTCGCACGCGACGAACTGGGATACGACACGCTCGAAGCCTGGGACACTTCCTATGTCTCGGAAAAACTGAGTGTGGCGCGCTATAGTTTTTCCGACCAGGAGGTGAAGCAGTACTTCCCCGAACCGCGCGTGCTGGCTGGCCTGTTCAAGCTGGTCGAAACGCTCTATGGCCTGCATATCCGCGAAGACAGCGCACCCGTGTGGCACCCGGATGTGAAGTTCTATACGCTCACCGACCATGCCGGCCAGCGCGTCGGCCAGTTCTACCTCGACCTCTACGCGCGCGCTTCCAAGCGCGGCGGCGCCTGGATGGACGACGTCATCACCCGCCGCAAGACAGCGGACGGCATCCAGACGCCGGTGGCCTACCTCAACTGCAATTTTTCCGGGCCAGTCGGCGGCAAACCCGCCCTCTTCACCCACGACGAGGTGATCACGCTGTTCCACGAGACCGGCCACGGCCTGCATCACCTCTTGACGCAGATCGAGGAACTGGGCGTCTCCGGCATCAACGGCGTCGAATGGGACGCGGTCGAACTGCCGAGCCAGTTCATGGAAAATTTCTGCTGGGAATGGGACGTGCTGAAGCACATGACCGCGCACGTCGACAGCGGCGAGCCTTTGCCGCGCGCGTTGTTCGACAAGATGTTGGCGGCAAAGAACTTCCAGTCCGGCCTGCAGACGCTGCGCCAGATCGAGTTCGCCAGCTTCGACATGCACCTGCACGACGACTTCGACCCCAACGGCAGCCGATCCGCGCAGGACCTGATCGACGACATCCGCCGTCAGGTCGCGGTCATCATCCCGCCGGCCTACAACCGTTTCCCCAACAACTTCTCGCATATCTTCGCGGGCGGCTACGCGGCCGGCTATTACAGCTACAAATGGGCGGAGGTGCTGTCCGCCGACGCCTATGCGCTGTTCGAGGACGAGGCCGAGGGCTACGGCGGCGTACTCAATCCCGAGGTCGGCCATCGCTTCTGGAGCGAGATTCTCGCCCAGGGCGGTGCGCGCCCGGCGCTCGAATCGTTCAAGGCCTTCCGCGGCCGTGAACCGACCATCGACGCCCTGCTGCGCCATAACGGCATGGCGTGAACGGGGGGTGAAAGCCGTGCAAGCGGCCTTCGTTTCCCCGGCTGCCCTTGGATTCCCTTCTGGATGTACGGGTAAAGCTCGGCGCCCTGATGTCCGTTAAGTCGGTTGATTACGTCTTAAGGGAGCACGGCATGAAAGCAGGATCCATCTTGATGGCGATGTGGCTGGCGGCGGCAAGTTTGTCGGCGGGCGCCGCCCAGCTGTATCAATGGAAGGACGCGCAGGGCCGCACGGTATATAGCGACCAGCCGCCTCCGCCCAGCATCAAAAACGCCCAGCAAAAGGCCTTCAAGGGCAACGTCATCGAGATCGGCGAATCCTACGACGCCAAGACTGCACGCGAGAAATACCCCGTCACGCTGTATGCCAGCGCCTGCGGCATTCCCTGCGACCAGGCACGCCAACTGCTCACCCAGCGCGGCGTCCCGTTCAGCGGCAAGGATCCACAAGCCAGTCCCGAAGCCCAGGCCGAACTGAAAAAGCTCACCGGCCGCCTGAGCGTGCCGGTGCTCGTCGTCGGCAGCGAGCGAATCGACGGTTTCGAAGCCGGGCAGTGGCAGGCCGCGCTCGATCGCGCGGGCTATCCCAAGGCGCCTTCGGGCGGCAAGCCGGAGACCGCCGCCGCACCGGCACCCGCACCGACGTCACAGCCCGCACCTGCCGCACCCCATCCCTGAGCCTTCTTGCGTCCAGGGCGCCGCCACCCTGGCGGCTACCCTACAGGACGCCGATCCACTATGGGCTAAAGCCCATGAAAGATCGTATGCGCTACACTCGGCGATATGAAAATCGCCGCCTGGAACGTCAACTCCCTCAAGGTCCGCCTGCCCCAACTGCTGGACTTTCTCGCCACCCGCCAGCCCGACGCGGTGTGTCTGCAGGAAACCAAACTCACCGACGATGCCTTCCCCGTCGCCGACCTCGCCGCGGCGGGCTATCGCGTCGTGTTTTCCGGACAAAAGACCTACAACGGCGTCGCCATTCTCAGCCGCACCGAACCGGTCGACATGCAGGCCGGCATCCCCGGGTTCGACGACGAACAAAAGCGCGTGATCGCAGCCACGGTCGACGGCGTCCGCCTGGTGTGCGTGTACTGCCCCAACGGCCAAAGCCTCGATTCCGACAAATACCCCTACAAACTCGCCTGGTTCGATGCGCTGGCCGCCTGGCTGAAGGATGAACTGGTGCGCCACCCCCGGCTCGCCGTGCTCGGCGACTACAATGTCGCCCCGGAAGACCGTGACGTGCACGACCCCGAAGTCTGGAAAGACTGCGTGCTGGTATCGGAACCCGAGCGTGCACGCTTCCGCGCCCTGCTGGAACTGGGTCTCAAGGACAGCTACCGCCTGTTCGAGCAGCCCGAAAAAAGTTTTTCCTGGTGGGATTACCGCATGATGGGATTCCGCCGCAATCACGGCTTGCGCATCGACCACATCCTGCTCTCCGCCCCGCTCGCGTCCGCCTGCACGTCGAGCACCATCGACCGCGACATGCGCAAGCTGGAACGCCCGTCGGATCACGCGCCGGTACTGGCGGAGATCGGCCTGGATGCCTGAATCCCGGTTTTCCCTTTGCGTTCGACCTATAATTCCCACAGCCACGGCGCAGACCGGGGGGCCTGACAAGTATGTTCAACTTTCGACGGAGATTGTGATCATGAAAAAAACGATATTGGCTGTTCTCACGACGGGTTTGCTCAGCCTCCAGGCGTACGCTGCGGACACGGTCAAGATTGCCTTGACCGGCCCCTATACCGGTGGCTCGGCCCCGATGGGTGTGTCCATGCGGGACGGCGCCAAACTGGCGATCGAGGAAATCAACCGCGCCGGCGGCATCCAGGTAGGCGGCCAAAAGATGAAGATCGAAGTGGTCGAGCGGGACGACGAAGGCAAGAACGAGCGCGGCGCCCTGATTGCCCAGGAACTGTCTTCCATGGGCGACCTCGCGGGTGTCATCGGAACGGTGAATACCGGTGTCGTCCTCGCGGGCGACAAGTATTTCCAGGAAAAAGGCATCACCAAGATCATCACGCCGGCGGCAGGCTCCGCCTCCATGACCCAGTGGAGCAAGGCCGGTGTGAAGGACCTGTCCATCTTCCGCTTCTCCGCCGATGACGGCATCCAGGCCGCCATGGTGGTGGAGGAAGCCATCAACCGCAAGCTCACCAAGGTGGCGATCCTCCATGATTCGACCAACTACGGGGTATCCGGACGCGACGACCTGCTCGACCAGATCAAGAAGCAGGGCAACAAGCTGCAGGTAGTGGCCACCGAGAAATTCAACATCGGCGACAAGGACATGACCGCCCAGTTGCTGAAAGCCAAGTTCGGCGGCGCCCAGGGCATCCTGATCTGGGGCATCGGGCCGGAACTGGCAGCCGTGTCCAACGGCATGGCAAAGCTGCGGATGAAGCAGCCCCTGATCGGCGGCTGGACCCTGTCGATGTCCAACTACATCGACAACGCGGGCAAGAACGGCAATGGCACCCTGATGCCGCAGACCTTCATCGAGGACCCGATCACACCCAAGGTCAAGAGCTTCATCGACAGCTACCACAAGGCCTACGGCGTATCCCGCATTCCTTCGCCGATGTCCGCCGCCCAGGGCTATGACGCCGTCTATGTCTTCGCCGCCGCCGTCAAGCAGGCGCAAAGCACCGATACCCACAAGATCAAGGATGCCCTGGAGGATCTTCGCGATCCGGTCAAAGGCGTGATCGCCACCTGGAAGCAGCCTTACGGCAAATGGGATCCGGCCAACGAGCAGACCCACGAGGCATTTCGCCGCGCACAGGTGGTGATGGGGATGGTCCAGGATGGCCGGGTGGTGTTCGCCAACAAGGCCGATCGCCAGCGCCTGATCAAGGAAGCGGGCAAATAAGATAAACAAGGAGGGGAGGGGCATCATTCCCTCCCCGGCTGCCGACAGCCAATACGACACACGCTATGTATACCCTTTTGATCGTCCAGCTGGCCGTGAGCGGCGCGCTGATGGGCATGGTCTACGCGCTGATCGCCTACGGCTTCCAGTTGACCTTCGCCACCAGCAAGAGCATCAACTTCGGCCAGGGCGAACTGGTCATGCTGTCCGCCTTCTTCAGCCTGACCCTCATCGACAGCGGCCTGCCTTACTGGCTGGTGGTCCCGGGAGGCATGCTGTTCGGCGCGGTGCTGGGCCTGTTCGTCGAGCGGACGGCGGTACGCCTGTCGCTGGAGCAGAAGGGCGAGGGCTGGATCCTGCTCACCATCATCCTGGGCCTGCTGGGTTTCTCGGCAGCCGAAAACATCTGGGGCCGGGACGACCGGCCCTTCCCCACCCCGATTTCATCCGATCCCCTGCATTTCTTCGGCATCGACGTCACCCCGCTGGAACTGTCGGTAGCCATCGGCGTGCTGGCGGTCATGGGACTGGTGGAGTTGTTCAAGCGCAAGACCTTGCTGGGCAAGGCGTTCGAAGCGGTGTCGGCGGATCGCGATGCCGCCCAGTTGATGGGGATCTCGGCCACCCGCACGATCCAGCTCTCCTACGGCCTGTCGGGTCTGGTCGCGGCGCTGGCGGGCATTCTGGTGGCGCCGATCACCACGGTGGGACCGACCATGGCCTCGGTGCTGATCCTCAAGGCCTTCTCGGTGGCCGTGGTGGCGGGGCTCGATTCCGGATTCGGGATCGTGCTGGTCGGCCTGTTCCTCGGCGCGCTGGAAAGCCTGACCAGTTTCTATCTCGGCAGCGGCTGGCGTGAGGCGCCCGGTCTGGTTCTGCTCATTCTTGCGCTGGCCGTGCGCCCCAACGGGGTGTTCGGCAAAGCCAGCATCCGGAAGGTGTAAGGGATATGTGGAAACGCCTGCTTCTGATCCGTGGCGCCGAACTGGCCGTCCTGGCGCTGCTTGCCGCGATTCCCCTGATGGTGGACAACAGCTATGTCCTGGGCTTGCTGACGCTGCTCGCCATCTACGGCATCCTGTTGATCGGTCTCGACGTCACGGTGGGCTATCTCGGCCAGGTGAACCTCGCCCAGGCCGCTTTTCTCGGCCTGGGCGCGTATGCGGCCGGCCTCTGCGTGGCCAATTTCGACTTCGGCATGCTGGCGGCGCTGGCGGCGGCGCTCGTCGTGGGGCTCATCTTCGGCACCTTGCTGGCCTTCCCCGCGCTGCGCCTGGAAGGCCCGCAGTTCGCCCTGGCGACCCTGAGCTTCTCGGCACTTAGCGCGACCGTCTTGAATGAGTGGGAAGGCCTGACCTTGGGCGCTCAGGGTCTGCAGGTCAGCCGGCCGCCCTTCCTGGGGATGACGCTCGATGCGTCAGGCTTTTTCTGGCTGTGCCTGCTGCTGCTCGCCCTGGTCTGGATGGCGATGCGCAACCTGCTGTCTTCGCAATGGGGGCGCGCCTTCGAGGCCCTGCGCGACAGTCCCATCGCCACCGATGCCATGGGCGTCGGGACCTACCGCCACAAGGTCGCCGGCTTCGCCCTTGCGTCCGGGCTGGGCGGCCTGGCGGGCGGACTGTATGCCTTCAATTTCCAGTATCTGCAGCCGCAGAGTTTCGGTTGGGATCTGATGGTGATCCTGCTCCTCGGCGTGGTGCTGGGCGGGCGCAAGAGCCTGTGGGGCGCGCTGGTGGGCGCTTCCCTGATCGCCCTGCTACCCAATCTGCTGTCCAACCGGGGGCTGTTCCAGATCTTTTCCGCGATCGGGCTGCTGATCGCCCTGGCGGCAGGCGGACAAGGCCTGCTGAAAAAGACCACCCGCCCGTTCCAGGCCCTTGCGCCTGTTGCGGCCATGGGCATTCTGATGGTGGGCAGCCTGATCGTGGAGAACACCGAGGACTGGCGCAAGGCGATTTTCGCGCTGATGCTGTTTTCCGTAGTGGTGGGTTTGCCGGAGGGCCTGATGGGTTTCGCCGCCCGTTTCCTGACCAGGCTGTTCCACATCGAGCCGCCTCGCCTGCCGGCGCCGGCCTCGCTGGACACCGTCCTGCCCAAACGGACCGCGAACGGCGGCGCACTTCTGGAATTGCGCGGCCTGGAACGGTACTTCGGCGGCGTCAAGGCCGTGGATGGGGTGTCCATGACCGTACAGGCCGGAGAAATCCACGGCCTGATCGGCCCCAACGGTTCCGGCAAGAGCACTGCGGTGAACGTCATTTCCGGTCTCTACGTCCCGACCGGCGGCGACATGCTGCTGCGAGGCAAGCTCCTGCCCGTCGGCAGCCTGTTCAAGGTGGCGCGGACAGGCGTGGCACGCACTTTCCAGAACCTTCAGCTGTTCGGCGAACTCAGCGCCCTGGACAACGTCATGGTCGCGCTCAAGGACGTTTACCGCAGTCCGCTGCCGCTTGTCCTGTTGGGGCTGGCCCGGGCCGAAGAGAAACGCGCCAGTGCCGCCGCTCTGGCCTTGCTGGAGCTGGTGGGACTCGGAGACCAGGCCCGCAGCCTGGCCAAGGATTTGACCTACGGTGACCAGCGCTTCCTGGAAATCGCCCGCGCGCTGGCACGCAAACCTGAACTGCTGATCCTGGACGAGCCGGCGGCAGGGCTCGCCCATCCCGATGTGAACAAGCTGATGGACATCATCAAGCGCATTCATGAACGCGGCATCAGCATCATCCTGATCGAGCATCACATGGACGTGATCAGCGAACTGTGCGGGGTCGTGACGGTACTCGATGGCGGCAAGATCATCGCCGCCGGAACGGCGGAGCAGGTCAAACGCGATCCCAAGGTGATCGAGGCCTATCTGGGTGTAGTGGACGATCCGGCAGGCGCCGCCGCGCCCGCGCAGGCTGGATGAAGGGAAGGACGGAGCTGTGCTGACGGTCGAGAATCTGCATGCAGGATACGGGACGAGCGAAGTGCTCGTCGGCGTATCGCTTGAAGTGAAAGCGGGCACGGTGGTGGCCCTGATCGGGGCGAACGGCGCGGGCAAGACCACCACCATGCGGGCGATATCCGGGATGATCCGGCCGAACCGCGGACGCGTGCTGCTGGACGGCCGGCCGGTCCAGGATCAGGATGCCGCCCACATCGCCCGCCTCGGGTTGGCGCATTCGCCGGAAGGACGGAAGGTGTTCGGCCCCCTGACGGTGGAGGACAACCTGCTGCTGGGTGCCTATGGCCGCCTGCCCCGGTTCTTCGGCTTCCGCGCCCGAGCCGCCGCCGACCTGAAAAACATCTATGCACTGTTTCCGCGCCTCGAGGAACGGCGCTTGCAGACGGCCGGCACCTTGTCGGGCGGAGAACAGCAGATGCTCGCGATCGGCCGCGCCCTGATGTCCAAGCCCAAGGTCATGCTGCTGGACGAGCCCTCCATGGGGCTTGCCCCCATCATCGTGCAGGAGGTGTTCCACACCATCCGCCGTCTCAAGGAAACCGGCATCACCTTGTTGCTGGTGGAACAGTTCGCCAAGAGCGCCCTCGAAGTGGCGGACTACGCCTACGTGATGGACCGCGGTCACATCGCCATCGAAGGAACCCCCGCCCACCTGCGCGAGGACGAGCGCGTGCTCGCCGCCTACCTGGGCTGATTGTCTGGACGCCGCGCCCGATTCCCAGCGCGACCCGGCCTGATGGATATCTGGCAGGGTCTCCTGCTGGTCGGCGCGGGCGTGCTCGGTGGCGCGGCCAACGCCATTGCAGGAGGCGGAACCTTCTTTACCTTCCCGGCCTTGCTTGCGGTGGGCGTTCCTCCCGTAGCGGCCAATGCGTCCAACTCCTTCGCCATCTGGCCGGGCCATGCCCTGGCCTTGCTGAGCTATGGCAAGGAACTCGGGCAGCGGCGCAAGGAATTGCCTCGTCTGATGGCGGCGGCCGTGTGTGGTGGCGCGTTTGGCGGTTGGTTGATGGTTCACAGCACGGACCGCTATTTTATGCAGGCCGTCCCCTGGCTCCTCTTGTCTGCCACCCTCGCCTTCGCCTTCAAGGGGCCAATGCTGGCCTTCAGCCATCAGCTCTTTTCCACATACCACGGAGGAAAGGGCGCACTCGCCGCGTTTCTCACGTTCACACTCGGCGTCTACGGAGGCTATTTCAATGCCGGGCTCGGCATCATGCTGCTTGCCACCCTGACACTGTCCGGCATTGAGGATACGCACGAACTGAACGGCGTGAAGAATCTGCTCGCCACGGGCATCACCACCGTATCCCTGGTTTTGCTGGTGGCCAGTAGCGTGATCGTCTGGATTCCCGCTTTGGTCACCCTGACGGGCGCGATAGTCGGAGGCGTGTTGGGAGGACGCCTGGCACGCCGCATTCCCCGGAGATGGCTGGAGGGCACTGTGATCGGACTGGGCAGCCTGCTCACCGCGGTCTATGGCTTCAAGGTTTACGCCTGAGTCCGACGAGCCAGGCAATCTCAGTACTGCACCACCGCCGGATCGAGACTTCGCCACAGATACCAGGTAGCGACGGTACGCCAGGGCGCGAAGCGCACGCCATGCTCACGCAAGGCCTGGGGCGTGGGACGCGCATCATCCAGATAATGCACCGCGACGGCTTTCTGCAGGCCGATGTCGTCGACCGGCCACACATCCGGGCGGCGCAGGCTGAAGATCAGGAACATCTCCGCCGTCCAGCGGCCGATGCCACGTACGTCGACGAGCTCGGCGATCACCGCCTCATCATCCATTTTTTTCCAGCGCGCTGGCTCGACGCGGCCATCGACGAAATGCCCGGCCAGGTCGCGCAGGTACTCGGCCTTGCGGCGCGACAGGCCGCACGCTGCCAGACCGTCCAATTCGAGCGTGGCGACATGCCCAGGCGTCACATGCCGGGCGAATTCGGCAAAACGCGCCCATACGCTGTCGGCAGCCTTGACCGAAATCTGCTGGCCGACGATGGCGCGCGCGAGCGTCTGGAAAGGGTCGCCGCGGTTGCCCAGCACCGCGTCGGGATAGCGCGCGATCAGGCCTGCCATCACCGGATCGCCTGCGCCGAGTTCGGTGCAGGCCTGGTGCCAGTAGGTCGGTTGCACCCGGGTTTTCACAGCAGGATGATGTCGTACTGCTCCTGCGGATAGGTCGTCTCGACCTGCAGCGACACCGGCTTGCCGATGAAGTCGATGAGTTGGGCGAGGCTGCCGGATTCCTCGTCGAGAAACAGGTCGATCACGCTTTGCGCGGCGACGATGCGGTATTCACGCGCACCGAACTGGCGCGCCTCGCGCAGGATTTCGCGCAGCACGTCGTAGCATACGGTTTGAGCGGTCTTAATTTCACCCCGTCCGGCGCAGGTGGGGCAGGGTTCGCACAGCACATGCGCCAGCGACTCCCGCGTCCGTTTGCGGGTCATCTCGACCAGACCCAGCGTGGAGAATCCGCTGACGGTGGTCCGGGTGGGATCGCGCGCCAGGGTTTTCTTCAGCTCGGTCAGCACCGCGTCCTGATGCTCCGCGTTGTCCATGTCGATGAAGTCGATGATGATGATGCCGCCGAGGTTGCGCAGACGCAGTTGGCGTGCGATGGCTTGCGCGGCCTCGAGATTGGTCTTGAAGATGGTGTCGTCGAAATTGCGCGCGCCGACGAAGCCGCCGGTGTTGACGTCGACCGTGGTCAACGCCTCGGTCTGGTCGATGATGAGATAGCCGCCCGACTTCAGGTCGACGCGCCGCCCCAGTGCCTTGGCAATTTCATCCTCGATGGCATACAGGTCGAACAGCGGCCGGTCGGCACCATAGTGCTGCAGCTTATCGTGTACCGCATGCGTATAGTTTTTCGCGAACTCCGCCATGCGCTGATAGGTTTCGCGCGAGTCGATCAGGATGCGGCTGGTGTCGCGATTGACGAAATCGCGCAGCACGCGCAGCGACAGATCGAGATCCTGGTACAGCAGGCAGGGCACCGCGCAGTTGCCGCGAGACTGGATGCTGCTCCACAGCCGCCGCAGATAGTCGATGTCCGCCTGCATCTCGATGTCTTGCGCAGTTTCGGCCATGGTGCGCACGATGAAGCCACCGGTGGCGTCTTCCGGCATCAATTGATGCAGTTTCTGGCGCAGGTGCTCGCGCTCTTCCTCGCCTTCGATCTTCTGCGAGATGCCGATGTGGGTTTCCTGCGGCAGGTAGACCAGGTAACGGCCGGCGAAGCTGATCTGGGTGGACAGGCGCGCGCCCTTGGTTCCGATCGGGTCCTTGATCACCTGCACCATCAGACTCTGCCCTTCGTGCAGGATCTGCTCGATCGGGCGTTCCGCTTCGCCATTGTGACGTTCTTCCCATATATCGGCCACGTGGAGAAAGGCGGCGCGCTCCAGGCCGATGTCGATGAAGGCCGACTGCATGCCCGGCAGCACGCGCACTACGCGTCCCATATAGATGTTGCTCACCAGGCCGCGACACTGGGCGCGTTCGATATGCAGTTCCTGTACCGCGCCCAGGTGTAGCACGGCGACACGGATTTCCTGCGGCGTGACGTTGACGAGGATTTCTTCGCTCATGGCAAATGCTGGATCCATTGCTAAATCAAAACCGACGCAAACATCCACGGCAACCGCGTGGCACGCCCGGAAAGCGGGCCTCGGTTTTGATTTAGGAAAGGTTTGGTTAAATATCGCTCAGACAGCGAGACCGAAGGTCCTCAATAAAATGGCTGTGTCATATAACGGCAGGCCCATGATGCCGCTGTAGCTGCCGTCGATATGCTCGACGAACGCGCCGGCGCGCCCCTGGATGCCGTACGCGCCCGCCTTGCCGAGGTATTCACCGGTTTCCAGGTAGCGGCCGATGGCCGCCGCATCGAGCTCGGCCAGTCTGACCTGGCTGGAAGACAGGCGCATTTCCATCCGGTCTTCGTGCTGTACCGCCACAGCGGTGTGTACTTGATGCGTACGTCCGGACAAGCGCATCAGCATGGCTTCAGCGCCGGCGCGATCGGCCGGCTTGCCTAGAATGGCGCCGTCAAGCTCGACCACCGTGTCCGCACCCAGCACGGGAAAACGCAACAGACGGCGGGCGTCCACTGCGCGCCAGCCGCAGGCAGCCTTTTCGATTGCCATGCGCTGCGCGAAATCGGACGCCACCTCATTTGCGCGCGGAACCTCGACGACGTCCATGCGACCCGCCACCGCACGCAGCGCCAGCACGTCGAAGGCCACCCCGATCTGTTTCAGAAGCTCGCGCCGCCGCGGCGACTGGGACGCCAGATAGATTCGTTTGTCGACCAGCATGATTCTCGTTATTCCCCCTAGGGCGTGGTAACACTAATTTCGCACCCGCGTTGCCGCGAGCCGCTTGCAGTGAATGACACTGCGGCCCGTCTCGCTTCGCGGAGCAGCGCCGAAGCGTCGCCCCTCGGAACGTGGGCAGCGCAGGCGAACACCGGCTCGCGTCGGACCCGAGCAGCGCTGCAACGGCTCGCTTCGCTGCCCAGCTTCGCAGGGGCCTCGCTACGCGAGCCATCCCGAATCGGTCTCGTCGCGGGCGTGAAATGAGTGTTACCACGCCCTAATCCCGATGATAGGGATGGCCCTTGATGATGCATACGGCACGATACAACTGCTCGGCCAGCAGCACCCGCGCCAGCGCATGCGGCAAGGTCAGTTTCGACAGGCCCAGCAGCTTGCCGGCGCGCGTCTTCACACTGGCGTCAAGACCGTCCGCCCCGCCGATGACAAATGCCGGCGACAGTCCCTCCGCCATCCAGCCTTGCAGCCATGCCGCGAGTTCGCGCGTGGTCGCCTGCGTGCCGCGCTCGTCGAGCACTACCGGCACACAGCCCGCAGGCAACCCGGCCAGGATACGCTCGGCCTCCAGCTGACGCGCACGTGACCCATCCTCTCCTGCCACCCGATGCCCGGGCTTGATCGCATTCAGGAGCAGCGGCATGTCCGGCGGCATACGCCGCGCGTAATCCTCGTAGCCCGCATCGATCCAGCCAGGCATCTTGTGGCCGACGGCGATCACATGGAGTTTCATCGGGCCACGCCAATCCTAGTGGTCGGCTTGGATGTGCCGCGCGCGCGCTGCTTCGCCCGCGCCCCACAGTTCTTCCAGATTGTAATGGGCACGTGCGGCGGGCTGCATGACATGGACGATCACTTCGCCCAGGTCCAGCAGCACCCAGTCGCCCGTGTCCTCGCCTTCCGTGTTGCCCACGTATTCGCCGGCCTCTTTCATCTTGACGCGCACATTGTCGGCAAGCGCGCGTGTTTGACGGTTGGAGGTGCCGCTGGCAATCACCATGCGTTCGAACAGCGAGGTGAGCTTGCTGGTATCGAGCACGGCGACGTCCTGGCCCTTGATGTCTTCAAGGGCGGCGACGATCAGTTTAACTTTCTCTTCAATATTCATGTGCATGCGTAAAGTTGGTATTCGTGAATGTAATCCAGCACGGCGTCGGGAAGCAGGTAACGCGCACTGTCGTGTCGGGCGAGCATGCCGCGGATCGCGGTGGCCGAAATGTCCAGCAGCGGGGTTGCGCGCAGCAGTATCGCACCGGCCGGCTGGGCGGCCGGATTGCGGCTGGCGACCTGACGTTGCGTCACTTCGCTTTTCAAGGGCTCCATTATGGCGCCCGGCTGCAGCAACTGTGCACCGGGCCGGGTCGCCACGGCAATATTCGCCAGTTCGAACAGCCGCCGCCAGTCGTGCCAGCCGGGCAGGCCGAGAAACGCATCCGCCCCCAGCAGCAGCCAGAGCGGCTGCTGCTGGCCCAGCTCGGCACGCAAGGCCATGAGTGTGTCGACCGTGTAGCTTGGCTGTGGGCGCTGCACCTCGCGCGCATCTGCCACAAAGCGCGGATTGCCATCGATCGCGCGACGCACCATTTCCAGCCGATGGCCGGCCGCCGTACGCGGCGCATCGCGGTGCGGCGGCTGCCCGGCAGGGATGAACAGGACGCGCTCAAGGGCCAGGGCATCGGCCATCTCCTCCGCCAGGCGCAGGTGGCCGAAATGGATGGGGTCGAAGGTGCCGCCCATCACGCCGATGGGCGACATGGCCTTATCCGCGGACGTGCCCATCTCCCAATACCACCCACTTCTGGCTGGTCAGGCCTTCCAGGCCGACCGGGCCGCGTGCGTGGATCTTGTCGGTGGAAATGCCGATCTCCGCGCCCAAGCCGTATTCGAAGCCGTCGGCAAAACGGGTGGAGGCGTTGACCACCACGCTGGCCGAATCGACCTCGCGCAGGAAACGCCGCGCCCGGCCATAGTCCTCGGTGACAATGGCATCGGTATGGTGCGAACCGTGGGTGTTGATGTGGGTCATCGCAGCGTCGACATCGTCAACCATTTTCACTGCAATGATGGGGCCGAGATATTCCTCGTCCCAGTCGGTGTCCACCGCAGCCTTCAGCTTGTCCGCCGCGACACCTGCACCCATCAGGATGCCCAGCGCCTCGGGACAGCAGCGCATTTCCACCCCTTTGCCCGTCAGCATTTTCCCGATCTCGGGCAACACCGTCGCGGCGACCCCGCGCGCCACCAGCAACGATTCCGCGGTGTTGCAGGTGCCGTAGCGCTGCGTCTTGGCGTTCTCGACGATCTTCACGGCTTTCGCCAGATCGGCGCGGTCGTCGACGTACACATGGCAGTTACCGTGCAGATGCTTGATCACCGGCACCCGCGCTTCGCCGGTGATGCGCTCGATCAGGCCCTTGCCGCCGCGCGGCACGATGACGTCAACGTAATCCTTCATGGTGATGAGTTCGCCCACCGCGGCGCGGTCGGTGGTCTCGATCACCTGTACCACGGTCGCGGGCAACCCGGCGGCTTCCAGCCCTTCGCGCACGCAGGCGGCGATCGCCTGGTTGGAGTGCAGTGCTTCGGAACCGCCGCGCAGGATCGCCGCGTTGCCGGATTTGAGGCACAGCCCGGCGGCGTCCGCCGTCACGTTGGGGCGCGCTTCGTAGATGATGCCGATGACGCCGAGCGGCACCCGCATCTTGCCAACCTGGATGCCGGAAGGGCGGTACTTGAGGCCGTCGATCTCGCCGATCGGGTCGGGCAGTGCGGCAATCTGTTCCAGGCCATCGGCCATGCCCGCTATGGTTCTGTCGGTCAGCTGCAGGCGATCGAGCAGCGCCGTATCGTAGCCCGAACTGCGTGCATGCTCCATGTCGCGCATATTGGCCTCGAGCAATTTTGCGGCATCGCGCCGGATCGCCATCGCCATGGCCTGCAGGGCACGGTTCTTCTGGTTGGTGTCGGCACGGGCAATCATGCGCGAAGCTTCGCGCGCCTGTTTGCCCACCGTCTGCATATAGCTTTTCACATCCATCATCTTGTCCTGTTCCCTGGCTGGCCGGAATCAGGTCCAGCCAGTGTCATACCCACGCGCAGCAGCGTATCCCAAGGGTCGCCCACGCGTTCCAGTCCCTTCGCCTGGCGGTCGATCAGCGCCAGATCGGCCAGTGCGGTTTCGACCTGCGCCAGGCCCAGGCGTTTCAGCGCCCGCTCGATCTGCGGTGCACGCTGCTTGTCGCGCCCCCAGAGCGTGCGCATCAAACCGGACAGGCTGTCGCCCTGTGCCAGCGCCAATTTTAGCCTGAGGAGCAACTGCACTGCCGATGACACCTGCCACAGGATGGCCGGTACCGCTTCGCCAGCATCCCTGAGATCGATGACCACCTGCGCAAATCGTACGCCGTCACCCGCATACAGCGCATCCTGCAGCGCATCGGCTTCGAGCCGGCTGACATCGACCACCGCATGTTCGACATCGGCCAGCGTCACCGTTCCTGGCGGCAGCAACAGCGCGAGTTTGTCGATTTCCTGCTGGGCGGCCAACAGATTACCCTCGACCTGGTCGGCCAGAAAATCCAGCGCAGCGCGTTCGGCACGCAGGCCCTGCCGGGCCAACCGCCGATCGATCCAGTTAGGCAAGGCGGCGCGATCGACGGGTCGCGCCTCGACGACCACGCCGCTTTTGGCGAGCGCCGCGAACCAGCGGCTTTGCATGGTCTTCCAGTCCAGTCCCGGCAGACTGATGAGCGTAAGCGTATCGGCCGGCAAGCGGCCGGCGTAGGTCTCCAATGCCTTGGCGCCGTCGACGCCGGGCTTGCCGGAGGGAATGCGGATTTCGGTCAGGCGGCGTTCGCCAAACAACGAGAAATTATCGCCGCTGGCAAAAATGCCCTGCCAGTTGGTGCGCCCCTGCGCCGTAAACACGTTGCGTTCGCTGTGTCCCGCTGCGCGGGCCGCCGCACGAATGGCGTCGCCCGCCTCCTGTGCCGCCAGGGGCTCGTCGCCCACCACCACGTAAAGCGCGGCCAGGCCGCGCGCAAGCTGCTCGGGCAGGCGTTCAGCCGGGATGTTCATCGGCTGCTGGACTGGGCTTGATCGCCTGCAGACGGCGCACGATCCGCTGGGCGGCGTTGTCGTCCATATCGCGATACAGCAACTGCTCTTCCGCGCCCTTGGCCAGCACCTTGGTGTCGTCGTAAGTGATATCGCGCGTGAGTTCGAGAACCTCGGGCGCCGCCAGACGTTTCCCCGCCTTGTCGTTGACTGAATACGTCAGCCGCAGACCCAGGCGATATTCGGTAACGCGTCCCGCCCCGGACAAGGAAAGAATGATCTTGGTGCGTTCTTCCTGGCTGATCTTGAGCACCGCCTCGGCTTCGCCCGCACTCGCCGCCAGCCGGGTTTTCTTGTTCGAGGTCAGGCTGTTCCGGATGCGCTGCGCGACCAGGCTGCCGGCCGGCGCGTCGACATACAGGGTGGTAAACGGGATACCGTCATAGCGGCGCAGCTGGAAACCGCACCCGGCCGCGAGGAGCGCCGGCACGGCCGCAAGGAAGAGTCGTCGGTTCATAGCACGATATTAACCAAACGCCCGGGCACCACCACCACTTTTTTCGGCGGCTGGCCTTCCAGGTATTTCTGGGCCGCGTCGCTCGCCAGCGCGGCGGCCTCGATCGCCGTCTTGTCGGCCGCCGCCGCCACGCGGATCTGCCCGCGCAGCTTGCCGTTGACCTGCAGCATCAGTTCGATTTCGTCCTGTACCAGTGCAGATTCGTCGAACGCCGGCCACACCAGCGCAACGCCTGGCTTGAGTTCGGCATAGAGGGATTCAGCGATATGCGGCACGATCGGCGCCAGCAGGGCAACAGCGGCTTCGAGCACTTCCTGGCGCACGCTGCGGGTGACGGCGTCATCGCTCTCCAGCTTCGCCAGCGCATTCATCAATTCCATCACCGCGGCGATCGCCGTGTTGAACTGCTTGCGGCGTTCAATATCGTCGCTGACTTTCTGGATGGTCTGGTGCAGTTGGCGACGCAGGGTTTTGGCTGCGTCGGACAGCTCACCGCCGGCGAATGCCGCGACCACACCACCCTGCACGTGCTCGTAGGCCATCTTCCACAGGCGCTTGAGGAAGCGGTGCGCGCCCTCTACACCCGCATCCGACCATTCCAGGCTCTGTTCCGGCGGCGCCGCGAACATGGTGAACAGGCGCGCGGTGTCGGCGCCATACTGGTCGATCAGCGCCTGCGGGTCGACGCCGTTGTTCTTCGACTTCGACATCTTCTCGGTGCCGCCGACGATCACCGGCTGGCCGTCGGTCTTGAGGATCGCGACACCATCCTTCTCTTCGACGTCGGCCGGGTTGAACCAGGTCTTCTTGCCGTCGGCCGCCTCGCGGTAGTAGGTGTCGGCGACCACCATGCCCTGGGTCAGCAGGTTGGCGAACGGCTCGTCGCTCGCCACCAGGCCCTCGTCGCGCATCAGCTTGTGGAAGAAGCGCGCATACAAGAGGTGCAGGATGGCGTGCTCGATGCCGCCGATGTACTGGTCGACCGGCAGCCATTTGTTTGCCCGTTCATCCAGCATGCCGCCGTCGAAATCGGGGCAGGCATAGCGTGCGTAGTACCACGACGACTCGACGAAGGTATCCATGGTGTCGGTCTCGCGCCGTGCCGCGCCGCCGCACTTCGGGCAGGCGCAGCTGACGAAGTCGGCGCGCTTGTTGAGCGGGTTGCCGGAACCGTCGGGCACCACGTCTTCCGGCAGCACCACTGGCAGCTGCTCGGCCGGCACCGGCACGTCGCCGCAGGCGTCGCAGTGGATGATGGGGATCGGGCAGCCCCAGTAGCGCTGGCGCGAAATGCCCCAGTCGCGCAGGCGGAACTGGGTTTTCTTCTCGCCGAGGTTCAGCGCGGCGAGGTCGGCGGCGATGGCGTCGACCGCCGCCTCGTAACCGAGACCGTCGTATTTACCGGAATTGACGCAGCGGCCGCGCGCCTTGTCGCCATACCATTCCTGCCAAGCGTCGAGCGAGAAGGTTTCGCCTTCGACCCCAACCACCTGCTTGATCAGCAAGCCGTATTTCTGCGCGAAGCCAAAATCGCGCTCGTCGTGCGCCGGCACGGCCATCACCGCGCCCTCGCCGTAGCTCATCAGCACGTAGTTGCCGACCCACACCGGAACTTGCTCGCCGGTGAGCGGATGCGTCACCTTGAGGCCGGTGTCCATGCCCTTCTTTTCCATCGTCGCCATGTCAGCCTCGGCGACGCTGCCCTGCTTGCATTCGGCGATGAAGGCGGCGAGCGCGGGATTGTCCTGCGCGGCGCGGGTGGCGAGTGGATGCTCGGCGGCGACCGCGCAGAAGGTCACGCCCATGATGGTGTCGGCGCGGGTGGTGAACACCCACAACTGCTCATTCTTGCCGTCAAGCATGTAAGGGAAGGCGAAACGCACGCCGACGCTCTTGCCGATCCAATTGGCCTGCATGGTCTTCACCCGTTCGGGCCAGCCCGGCAGGGTATCGAGGCCAGTCAGCAGCTCGTCGGCGTACTGGGTGATGCGGAAGAAGTACATCGGAATGTCGCGCTTCTCGACCAGCGCGCCGCTGCGCCAGCCGCGTCCCTCGATCACCTGCTCGTTGGCCAGCACAGTCTGGTCGACCGGGTCCCAGTTGACGGTGGCCATCTTCTTGTAGATCACGCCCTTCTCGAACAGGCGGGTGAACAGCCACTGCTCCCAGCGGTAGTAGTCGGGCTTGCAGGTGGCGAGCTCGCGCGACCAGTCGATGGCGAAGCCCAGCGCCTGCAGCTGGGTGCGCATGTGGTCGATGTTGGCGTAGGTCCAGGCGGCGGGCGGCACGTTGTTGGCGATGGCGGCGTTTTCCGCCGGTAGCCCGAAGGCATCCCAGCCCATCGGCTGCATGACGTTGAAGCCGCGCATGGCGTGGTAGCGCGCCAGCACGTCGCCGATGGTGTAGTTGCGCACGTGGCCCATGTGCAGCTTGCCCGACGGATAGGGAAACATCGACAGGCAATAGTATTTGGGGCGATCGGACGCGTCGCGGGCGCGGTAGACCTGGCTGGCCGCCCATTGCACTTGCGCGGCGCGCTCGATTTCCGAGGGAAGGTATTTTTCTTGCATCAAAACCGCTCAAAATAGTGAAAATGCTGGTGGGCGATTATACCTATCGCCTTCATGCGGCCGCCGCATGGCAGGATGACTCTATTTTCGGTGCACCCGGGAGAAACCGCATGCCCTGTCGAACGCTTCGCCTGATTCTGCTGTGGCTGCTGGCCGGGTGGCAATTCGCCTGGGCGGATCCGCCGCCGGCAGAAGCCCCGGCCGCTTCAACCGATGTCCTGCAGCAGCTCAAGTCTGCGCCCAGCCGGGGACTGCTTTACGAAATCAGCCGGGACGGGAAGACCGCCTATCTTTTCGGCACGATACACGTCGGCAGGCCGGATTTCTTTCCGCTCGATCTTGTCGTCACGCAGGCCCTGGCACAATCCAGCGAACTGGTGGTTGAACTCGACGCCACCCAGGGCGACAAGATGCAGGCTGCCGTGCAGCGTCATGCCGTCCTGCCCGATTCCCAACGTCTCGATTCCCTGCTGTCCCCCTCCCTCCGGAAACGGCTGCAAACCCAGCTCGACACCCTGGGGATCCCTCGCGACTCGCTTCAGGCATACAAACCCTGGATGGCCGCGTTATCGCTCATGATGGGCGCCATGCAGGCAGCGGGCTTCGAGCCGGCCTATGCTACCGATCTGTACCTGATCGCACTGGCGAAGGGGCTCAACAAGCCGATCGATGAACTGGAAAGCATCGACTATCAGCTCGAGCTTTTCGACAGCACCACGCGCCAGGAACAACTCGCCTTTCTCGATGAAACGCTCCGGATGCTGGAGCAAGGCCGGCTACGCGGCGACACCCAGGCACTCGTCGATGCCTGGCTCGATAGCGATGCGCAGGCCCTGCAGCAGCAATCGCTGGCATCGATGCGCGAAAATCCGCGTTCGGCGCACTGGATGCAGCAAAAACTGTTTACCGAACGCAACCGTCACATGGCGGCGAGCATCGACCGCATGCTCGCCGCAGGCCGCCAGCCCTTTGTCGCCATCGGCGCCCTGCACCTGACCGGCGCGGACGGCGTGCCTGCGTTGCTGGCAATGCGCGGTTACCGCATCAAGAACCTTTACCCCTGAGGAGGTCCCATGAAAAACCTGCTTTTGCCCACGTTGATCGCTCTCGCCTTCCCGGCTGCCGCCGCCCAGCCCGACGTCCTGCCGGTCAAGCAGATCAGTCTCGAACTCGCGCGCGACATCGCCATGGGCGCTGTCGAAGCCTGCCGGGGGCAGGGATATAACGTATCCGCCGTCGTGCTCGACCGCGCCGGCAACGTTCAGGCCGCACTGCGCGACACACTGGCGGCGCGCCACACCCTCGAAATCGCCGAACGCAAGGCCGGCATGAGCATCATGTCCGGCATCGATTCCGGCGAATTCCGCGCCGCTCGCGGCGACATACGCCCCGAACTCAACCATATAGACGGCCTCATCGTGATGGAAGGCGGCCTGCCGATCCGGGCTGCCGGCAGCCTGATCGGCGCGGTCGGGGTGTCGGGCGCACCCGGCGGCGACAGGGACGCCGCCTGCGCCGCCGCCGCCCTGCAGAAAGTCGAGGAACGCCTGGAATTCGCCTCGTAGCGCATTGCGGCGGGACGCCCACGCTGGCTGCGCGTTTGTTGCCACCCACGACTCCTTAACGCGCCCGCGAGCGCATGCGCCGCCGCTACTACCACGGCCTACGCCTTGCGGTTAAAATGGCGCGTTTCGCTTTCATTCTCATACCTCTTCAGGGAGTCCCAGCATGTCCAAGAAGCATCCCGTCATTGCGGTCACGGGTTCATCCGGCGCCGGCACCACCACCGTCAAGCGCGCGTTCGAGCACATCTTCTTCCGCGAAAAGATCAATGCCGCCGTCATCGAAGGCGACAGCTTCCACAGCCTGTCGCGCGTTGAATTCAAGGAAGCGGTGAAGAAGGCCGAAGCCGAAGGCAACATGTCGTTCAGCCACTTCGGCCCGGAATCCAACCACTTCGACAAGCTGGCCGAACTGTTCAAGACCTACGGCGAGACCGGCGGCGGCAAGAAGCGCTACTACATCCACAGCGACGAAGAGGCCGCCGAGCACAACAAGCGGCTGAACAGCAGCCTCAACCCCGGTGAGTTCACCCCGTGGGAAGACGTGCCCGCCGGCTCCGACGTGCTGTTCTACGAAGGCCTGCATGGCCTGGTGAAAACCGACGACGTCGACGTCTCCAAGCACGTCGACCTCGGCATCGGCGTGGTGCCCATCGTCAACCTCGAGTGGATCCAGAAGATCCACCGCGACAGCGCCGAGCGTGGCTATTCCGCCGACGTCATCGTCGACACCATCCTGCGCCGCATGCCGGACTACGTGAACTACATCACGCCGCAGTTCTCGCGCACCGACATCAACTTCCAGCGTGTCTCCACCGTCGACACCTCCAACCCCTTCATCACACGCGACATCCCGACGCCGGACGAGAGCTTCATCGTGATCCGCTTCCGCGAACCGAAGGGCGTCGATTTCCCCTACCTGCTGAACATGATCCCGAACTCCTTCATGTCGCGCCGCAACACCATCGTGGTGCCGGGCGCAAAAATGGGCTTCGCCATGGAACTGATCCTGGCGCCGCTGATCCAGGACATGATCGCGAACAAGAACAAGTAAACTCAGTGGGGCCGGTTGCGGCCGGTCTCGCCCCAAATGAAAACGGAGCCGCCTGGCTCCGTTTTCATTTGGGGCGACGTCGAGAGGCTTAGCCCCGCCAGGCGGTGGGATACGCTATGCGCGCAAACGCTTCGAACCGGCCTGCCTCAAGCGGTTTGCTGAAGTAATACCCCTGCACCTCGCGGCATCCCTGTTCACGCAGAAAAGCCAACTGACCGTCCGTCTCGACGCCTTCTGCGATGGTGAGCAATCCCAGGCTGTCTGCCAGACGGATGATGGCGCTGACGATGGCACGATCTTCCGGGTCCTCGGCGATCCCCCTGACGAAGGACTGGTCGATCTTGAGGCGATGGACCTTGAAACGCTTCAGATAGCTCAGGGAGGAATACCCGGTTCCGAAGTCGTCGATCGACATGCGAATACCGCGTTCATACAGGTTGTCCATGATCGCGATGGCTGCCGGCGCGTCATCCATCGCCACGCTTTCGGTCAGTTCCAGTTCCAGGTACTGCGGCGGCAGCCCGATCTCTTCAAGGATCTGGCTGACCCGTTCAGGCAGATGGGGATGGCGGAACTGCACGGCCGACAGATTGACCGCCATGGCCATGGGCGCCAGCCCCCCATCCACCCAGGCTTTCATCTGCTGCACGGCACTGCGCATGGCCCATTCGCCGATCGGCAGAATCTGTCCGCTTTCTTCCGCAATCGGGATGAACTCGGCTGGCGCGATCGTGCCGATCTCGGGATGCTCCCAGCGCAGCAGCGCCTCCACGCCGATGAGCCCTCCGTCATGCAATGAAAGCTGGGGCTGGTAGTGCAGGCTCAGCTGGTTGCGTTCCAGTGCTCGGCGCAAGGCGTTTTCCATCTGCAGATTGCGTGCCGAGCGCGCCTGCATTTCCGCCGTGAAAAAACGGTAGGTATTGCGCCCGTCGTGCTTGGCGCGATACATGGCGGCATCGGCACATTTGGAGAGCGCCTCGAAGTCCTCGCCATCGCTGGGATACATGGCAATGCCAATGGACAGCGTCACGCCCAGTTCAAACCCCTCGATCTGGTAAGGCTGTGCCACGGCTTCCAGCAATTTTTCGGCCACATGTGCCGCGCCGCCGCTATCGGTGGCGGGGAGAATCAGGATGAATTCGTCGCCACCCTGGCGTGAAACCGTGTCCACGTCGCGTATGGCGTCTTTCAGGCGGCCGGCGACGGTGATCAGCAATTCGTCGCCAATGCGGTGGCCCAACGTGTCGTTGACATTCTTGAAGTGGTCGAGATCGGCGAACAGGATGGCAACCTGCGTGCCATTACGCTGGGCTGCACTGAGTTCATGGCTGATGCGGTCGCCAAGCAGTGCGCGGTTCGGTAGCCCGGTAAGGGGGTCGAAATGCGCAAGACGCTGGATGTGCGCCTGTGCCGCCTTGCGCTGGGTGATATCGCTTGCAATACCGATGTAGTGGCTTACTTCGCCCTTCTCGTCGCGCACCTGGATGATCGACAGCAGCTCCGGGTACAGGCTGCCGTCCTTGCGGCGATTCCAGACCTCGCCCTGCCAGCGGCCGTGTGCGGCGATGTCGGCCCACATCGCCGCGTAGAACGCCTTGTCGTGACGTCCCGAGGACAGCATGCGCGGATTTCGCCCCAGCACGTCGGCCTCGCTATAGCCGCTGATCGCAGTGAATGCCTGGTTGACCATCACGAGGTTGTGCTGGGCGTCGGTGATCATGATGCCCTCGCCGCTTTGCTCGTATACCTTGGCCGCGAGACTGACTTGCGCCTCGGCCTGCTTGCGTTTGCTGATGTCGACGAACGTCGCGATCGCACCTACCGTCACACCATCGACGACGATGGGATTGGACCAGTATTCGACCGGAATCGGCGTTCCATCCTTGCGCCAGAACACCTCGTCGGACACATTGACCGCCTGGTTGGACAGGTAGGCGCGATGCATCTTGCATTCGCTTTCCGGATAAGCGCGCCCATCATGATAGGAATGATGAATCAGGTCGTGGGTGGACTTGCCCAGCACTTCCCGCTCATCCTGGTAGCCCAGTATGTGCAGGAAAGCGCGGTTGGCAAACGTACACTTTCCCTCGAAATCCACACCGTAGGCGGCTTCCGCCATCGAATCGAGCAGCAGTTGAAGGCGCTCCCGCGAGTCGCGCAACGCCTGTTCCGCCCGCTTGCGCTCGGTAATATCCTCCCCGGAAGAAAGCACGCTCTTCACTCTGCCCGCTGCGTCCCGCAGGACCGCGTTATGCCAGGCCACGATGCGCTCCTCTCCGCCCTGGGCCAGGATCGCATTCTCCGTGTATTCGACCGGTATGACATTCCCTTCCAGCATCTGGGCGAACCTGGCCCTGACCTCGTTTCGTATGCGTTCAGGCAGGAAATGCTCGAACCAGTCCTTGCCGAGAATGTCCGTTTCCGGCACGCCCAGCATTTCACAGCCCTTGCGATTGACGAGCTCGACGCACCCCGCGATGTTCAGCGCAACCAGCATCACGCCGGCGACATTCAGGTATTGCTGGGTGCGCTCCTGCGAATCGCGCAGGGCCCGTTCCGCCTCGACCCGGGCGGTGATGTCTCGGGCGATACCCAGCACGCCGACCAGCCGCCCCGCCGTATCGAACATGGGCGTCTTGACCGTCTCGAACAATCCGCCACCACCGTCGGCGAAGTTCAGCCATTCCTCGTTGACGCTCGGCTTTCCAGCCTCCATGGCCGTGCGATCGTGCGCGCGAAAAAAATCCGCCTGTTCCTTGTCGACGAAATCGTAGTCGGTCTTGCCGACGATATCGGCTTCGCTGGCGCCGACGAAGCGCGCGAACATTGGATTGCAATCCAGAAAAACCCCTTCCGTATCCTTCAGCCAGACCAGGTCGGGGATGGCATCGAGCGTGGCCCGCAGCTTGCGCTGCGTCATCAGGATTTCGGCGGTGCGCTGCTCGACACGCGCCTCGAGCAGTTGTTTGTGCGCTTTCAACACAAACAGAAGCCAGGCCAGGTAGCCCAGCATCAGACTGAACACCAGCGCCAGCACGGTCATGCCCGAGAACCTGAACGGCTGCGCCCATCCCGCGGCCGGTGCCACGCTCAGCATCCAGGTGGCATTGGGTACCTGTACAGCCTGCACGACAGGATTGACGAGCGACATGCTCGAGGAACGAAGGATGACCTGCTTTTTCCCGCTGCCCGGCTGGACGCGCCACAGTTCATAGGCCAGGCCCTCTCCATCGAGATGGCTCAGATGGGCCTGATCGAGCGCCTCCGGCAGGCGCATCACGACCATGGTGAATCCCCAGAATGACGGATGTCCCGTCCTGTCTTCAAGGAACACCGGCAAACGCCCAACGATCCCCGTTCCGCCGATCGCCAGTTCAAGCGGCCCGGCGAGGGTCAGTTTGCCGCTGTCGCGGGCGCGCAAGGCGTCATCGCGAAGCGCCGGATCATTCAGCAGATCCAGGCCGATGCCGGCCCGGTTGCCGGGCGCCATGTCCCGGACAATTCCGTCAGGTGCCAGTGCCAGCGCGGATACGCCGGGATATAACGGCAGGATCGTCGCAGCCAGGGACGCGAAATCGGGGACGCGCCCCTGTCCCTGGCGCACCAGGGCCGCCAGGGTCTGGCTGGCAGACAGCGCATGTTCGATGGCGTATTCGATCGAATGCACATGATCGGCAGCAAGACGAGCCACGCGCGCACGTTCGGATTCCCGGGAATTCTGTTCAAACTGCCAGGCGAGCGCCCCCGACACGATGGCGGAGAGGAGAAAAACAATCACGCCCACAAGCAGGGGGCGGTTGAGATGGTGCGTGCCTGGAACCGCCATTGCGCTCGACCCCATCGTCATGAACAAGGATCCTCGGTAATCGTGTTGTAACGCGATCCAACTGCCACATCATAGTCGGTCTTTCCGCACAGGCGACGGCAAACCGGGGCCGCGCATTCAGATCATCGCGAACCCGACCAGGGCGACCTCGTCTCCGTCCTTGACGGGCGACGATTTTTCAACGAACTGCTTGTTGATCGTGACGTTCAGCTTGGGATTGCCAAGCAGCATTTTTTTCCATATTTCTCCGCGCTGGGACAACACGAACAACAGGCGCTCGACGTCGGTCACGTCGGGCGGCAGGGCGATCTCATCTGACACCATGCCAAGCGTGTCCACGAGATCGCCAAAAAACAAAATTTTCACCATCTGTAGACCTTTATAATCTGCGATTGACTGTCTGATTTTACCCCCGTATGTCCGCCTCCCCTGAAGGGCACAAGCATCTGCTGGAAAGCCTCAATCCCGAACAGCGCGCTGCGGTGACACTGCCGCACGAATCTGCGCTGATTCTGGCAGGCGCCGGCTCGGGCAAGACGCGGGTGTTGACCACACGCATCGTGTGGCTGATCCAGACCGGCCAGGTGTCGCCGCACGGCATCCTCGCGGTGACCTTCACCAACAAGGCGGCGAAGGAAATGCTCACCCGCATCTCGGCCATGCTGCCGATCAACACACGCGGGATGTGGGTCGGCACCTTCCACGGGCTGGCCAACCGGCTGCTGCGCACGCACTGGCGCGAGGCGGGGCTGCCGCAGTCGTTCCAGATCCTGGACAGTTCGGACCAGCTGTCGGCGATCAAGCGGTTGATGAAGACGATGAACGTCGACACCGAGAAATACGAGCCGAAAAAAGTGCAGTGGTTCATCAACAGCCACAAAGAAGCCGGCCGGCGGGCGCGCGACGCCGAGGCCTTCGACGAATACTCGATGCGCATGGCCGAACTGTTCGAGGCCTACGACGCGCAATGCCAGCGCGAGGGCGTGGCGGATTTTCCCGAGCTGCTGCTGCGTTCCTATGAGCTCCTGTACCGCAACGAGCCGCTGCGCCAGCATTACCGCGACCGTTTCAAGCACATCCTGATCGACGAATTCCAGGACACCAACACGCTGCAGTACCGCTGGCTGAAGCTGTTCGCCGGCCCGCACACCGCCTTGTTCGCGGTCGGTGACGACGACCAGTCGATCTACGCCTTTCGCGGCGCCAACACCGCCAACATGGCCGAGTTCGAGCGTGAGTTCGCGCACGGCAACGTCATCAAGCTGGAGCAGAACTACCGCAGCCACGGCCACATCCTCACCGCCGCCAACACACTGATCTCGCAGAACGCCCACCGCCTCGGCAAGAACCTGTGGACGGCGGAAGGCGAAGGCGAGCCGATCCGCATCTTCGAGGCGTACTCCGATCAGGACGAGGCGAGCTTCGTCGTCGACGAGGTGAAGGCGCTCAACCGCGAGGGCGTAGCGCTAAGCGACGTGGCGCTACTGTATCGTTCCAACGCGCAGTCACGGGTACTGGAACACGCGCTGTTCTCCGCCCACGTGCCGTATCGCGTGTACGGCGGCCTGCGCTTTTTCGAACGCCAGGAAATCAAGCACGCGCTGGCCTACCTGCGTCTCCTGACCAACCCGGAAGACGACGGCGCCTTCCTGCGCGTGGTCAACTTTCCCGCACGCGGCATCGGCGCGCGCACGCTGGAACAGCTCGCCGACCACGCCGCGCGTTCGGGCAGCAGCCTGTGGCAGGCTGCGTGCACCAGCAGCGGCAAGGTCGCCGGCTTCGCCAAGCTGATCGAGGAAATCAAGCAGGCCACTGCCGATCTGCCGCTGGCCGAGGTGATCGACCATGTCATCGAGGCCAGCGGCCTGGCGGATTACTACCGTGCCGACAAGGACGGCGCCGATCGCCTGGAAAACCTCAACGAACTGATCAACGCCGCTGCATTGTTTTCGGAAGAAGGCGGGCTTTCGGATGTGCCCGAAGCAACACCGGACGGTTCTGTTCCAACCGAGGCGCCGTCCGAACTGGATCGTTTTCTCGCCCACGCCGCGCTGGAAGCCGGAGAACACCAGGCCGGCGCCGGGCACGACGCGCTGCAGCTGATGACGGTCCATGCCGCCAAGGGACTGGAATTCCACGCGGTGTTCATCACCGGGCTGGAGGAAAGCCTGTTTCCGCACGAGCAGAGCGCCCATGAAGAGAACGGCCTGGAAGAGGAACGGCGGCTGATGTACGTGGCGATCACCCGCGCGCGGCGGCGCCTGTACCTGTCGCACGCGCAGTCGCGCATGCTGCATGGGCAGATCCGCTACAGCCTGCCGTCGCGTTTTCTCGACGAACTGCCGGAACAGGTCCTGCTCAACCTCAATCGCCGCGATTCCGCCTATCCGTCAGGCGTCCAGCAGACCACCGGTCGCTATGGCACGCCAGCCCCGGGCAACGACACCGGCTACAAGGTGGGGCAAAGCGTCGCCCACGCCAAATTCGGTACCGGCATCATCATCGATTTCGAAGGGCGCGGCGCGGACGCACGGGTACAGGTGAAATTTCGCGACGCCGGGACGAAGTGGCTCGCGTTGGCCTACGCCAAACTGTCGCCTGCCTGAACCGGTGCGGTATCGTCTGCCCATACCGCGAAAATCGCCTGGTACGAGGCATACAGCGAACCGAACAGCACCGGCATCGCAACCAGCAGGCCGAGCAGCAGCGGCACCAGCGCGGCGATGAACAACAGCAGGCCGAGCGCGATACTGTTGGTCAGCATCGCCAGCCAGTTGCGGGCAACGGCCTTGAGGCTCACGCCCAGCGCGGTGGCCGGGCGGGCGCCACCGAACAGGATCAGCGCGGGAGCGAACCAGGTGGCCATGATCAGCGGGACAAACAGCGCCATGCCGACCAGCACGGCAGGCAGCGCCTGATTCATCATGGCCTGCATCTCGGCCGGCGAGGCCTTGCCGCCTTTGGCGGTGTCCATCACGGTCTGCGGGTCGAAGCCCATGGCAAGCATGATCTGGCCGATCACCAGCGCACCCAGCAGCTGCACTGCACCAACCGTCATCAGCGGAATCACCGGTCCGCGCACCCCCGCCAGGAAATGCGGCAACTCGAGTTCCTTGCTCCGATCGAGTGCGCGATACGCCGCCATGAAGCCTGCCACCATCAAGGGCGAGGCCAGATCCGACAGCGAACCGCCCACCAGCGGGATGAGGCCGAGCCCCATGATCGCGCCGAACATCAAGCCGAACGCGGCCGACAACAACAGGGGATTTTTTCGGTACAGGCGGAAGCCCGCGACCACCCACTGGAAACCCTGGCTGGCCGCGACCTTGCGCGGGACGTCTTGATCGGAAGCAGTATTCATGCGGCCGATTTTAACCGACGCCGCATGCAAAGATTCAGAACGCCGTGATCACCATTCCTTGATCACCCACATCGGCGGCCGCATCCCGGAATCGAGGCTGTCCTGGCGGGCAAACTGGCCGTCGCCCTTTTCATCGATGAGGTAATACGGCTTGCCGACCTTGGGAATGACTTTCAGCATATAAAGCTTGCCGTGGGCGCGATATTCGATCACGCGCCCACCCTGGCTGCTCGGCTTGATGGTCACGGGTGGCGCATCGCCGGGGCCCGGTGGGCCGTCGGGGACGGGCGTGAGCCCGGGCGGCCGGTCGGACGGGCCGGCGGCGACAGCCAGGCCGCTCAACAGCAGGGTCAACAACAAAACGGAATAACGCATGGCAGGCTCCGGAATCAAGGCAAACAGAATGGATTTAAAACGAACGGGCACATCAATTACAGATTGAACTGGATATCGCGCTCGGCCAACGACGGGATGAAGCCGCGTTTTTCATAGTGGCCGAAAATGGCGTCGACCACCTGTTCGGGGTCGTCGATGACATGCATCAGGTCGACATCCTCCGGGGAAATCATGCCTTCTTCCACCAGCCGGCCTTTCACCCAGTCGACCAGCCCCGCCCAGAACTTCGAACCCACCAGGATGATGGGAATGCGCGCGATCTTGCCGGTCTGCACCAGCGTGAGCGCCTCGCTCAGTTCGTCCAGCGTGCCATAACCACCCGGCATGACGACATAGGCGGCGGCGAACTTGACGAACATGACCTTGCGCGCGAAAAAATGCTGAAAGGTCTGGCTGATGTCCTGGTAGGTGTTCGCACTCTGTTCGTGCGGCAGCTGGATATTGAGGCCGACGCTGGGCGACTTGCCGAAGTAGGCTCCCTTGTTGGCGGCTTCCATGATGCCGGGGCCGCCACCAGAAATGACCGAGAAGCCGGCGTCGGACAGTTTGCGCGCGATGACTTCGGTCAACATGTAATACGCGTGGTCGGGCGGCGTGCGGGCGCTGCCGAAAATCGACACGGCCGGGCGGATGAACGCCAGCCGTTCGGTCGCCTCGACGAACTCTGCCATAATTCCCAGCATCCGCCATGACTCGCGTGCCGAGTAGTCGATCTCGGCGGTGCGCCCCGGGTCAGCGGCGGCGGGCAATTTTTCCAAGTGCATTTTCGAGCGCCTCGTGAACGATTCTAATGTAAGCCAGCCAAGAAAAATCCTGCTGTTGGTGGACGGCTCGTCCTACCTGTATCGCGCGTTCCACGCGCTGCCCGACCTGCGCAACTCGGCAGGCGAGCCGACCAATGCGATCAAGGGCGTGCTCTCCATGCTGCACAAGCTGCGGAAGGACCATGCGGCCGATTATATCGCCTGCGTGTTCGACGCGAAGGGCAAGACCTTCCGCGACGAGCTGTATCCGGCCTACAAGGAGCATCGCCCGCCCATGCCGGACGACCTGCGCAGCCAGATCGAACCGCTGCACGAAGCGATCCGCGCCGAAGGCTGGCCGCTTGTCGTCATCGACGGCGTCGAGGCCGACGACGTGATCGGCACACTGGTGCATCACGCCGAGCGGAAGGGGATCCACAGCATCGTTTCCACCGGCGACAAGGACATGGCCCAGCTGGTCGACGACCATGTGACGCTGGTCAACACCATGAGCGCCGAGACGCTCGACGAGGCCGGTGTCGCCGCCAAGTTCGGCGTGCCGCCCGAACGCATCATCGATTACCTCACGCTGGTCGGCGATGCGGTCGACAACGTGCCCGGCGTCGCCAAATGCGGCCCCAAGACCGCGGTGAAATGGCTGACCGAATACGGCACGCTCGACAACCTGATGGCGCACGCCGACGAGATCAAGGGCGTGGTCGGCGACAACCTGCGCGCTGCCCGCGACTGGCTGCCGCAGGCACGCGTGCTGATCACGATCAAGACCGACGTCGACCTGCCTTTCGATTTCGACGATCTCGTCCTGAAACCGCGCGATACCGGCGTGCTGCGGCCGCTGTTCGAGCGCTACGAGTTCCGGACCTGGTTGCGCGAACTCGACGCCGCTGCGACGGCGAACCCCGATATCCCCGAACAGGACAGCAGCGGCAACCACCGCGCCCACTACGAAACCCTCCTCACGGAAACTCAGCTCGACACCTGGATCGCCAAGCTGAGTTCGGCACCGACGTTTGCGCTCGACACCGAAACCACCAGCCTCGATGCCATGCAGGCCGAACTGGTCGGCATCTCGTTCGCCACGGCACATGGCGAGGCGGCCTACCTGCCGCTGGCACACCACTACGCCGGCGCGCCCGCGCAACTGGATCGCGACGCCGCCCTGGCCAGGCTGAAACCCTTGCTGGAAAACCGTGAACCGAAAATCATCGGCCAGCATCTCAAGTACGACCGTCACGTGTTTGCCAACGTCGGCATCGTGCTCGGCGGCGTGATCGACGACACGCTGCTGCAGTCCTATGTGATCGAAGCCCATCAGTCGCACGAGCTCGGCAACCTGGCGTCACGTCACCTCGGGCTGGAAACGATCAGCTATGACGACGTCACCGGCAAGGGTGCGGCACGCATCGGTTTCGAACAGGTGGCCATCGAACGTGCCAGCGAATACGCCGCAGAGGATGCCGACGTCACGCTGCGCGTGCGCGATGCATTGGCGCCACAGATCGAGGCGTCCGACAAGCTGGGATTCGTCTACCGTCACATCGAGTTGCCGGTGGCGGAAATCCTGTTCCGCATGGAGCGCACCGGCGTGCTGATCGACCGCACCCTGCTCGCCGCCCAGAGCGGCGAACTTGGCCGCAAGATGCTGGAGCTGGAGCAGCGTGCCTACCAGGAGGCCGGCCAGCCGTTCAACCTCGGTTCGCCCAAGCAGATCGGTGACATCCTGTTCACGCAAAAAGGCCTGCCGGTCGTCAAGAAAACGCCCAGCGGCGCGCCCTCCACCGACGAGGAAACCCTGGAGCAGCTCGCGCTCGACCACCCCATCGCACGCGCGATCCTCGACTATCGGGGCATGGCCAAGCTGAAGTCGACCTACACCGACAAACTGCCGCAGATGATCGATGCACGCACCGGACGCGTGCATACTAGCTATTCGCAGGCCACTGCGGTGACCGGCCGGCTGGCGAGTTCCGACCCTAACCTGCAGAACATTCCCGCGCGCACCGCCGAGGGCCGCCGCATCCGCGAGGCCTTCATCGCGCCGCCCGGACACGTGCTGGTGTCCGCCGACTATTCGCAGATCGAGTTGCGCATCATGGCGCACCTGTCCGACGACGCCGGCTTGCTGACCGCCTTCGCCGAGGACCGCGACATCCACACCGCCACCGCCGCCGAAGTCTTCGGCGTACCGCTCGACGACGTCAGCGCCGACCAGCGGCGAATGGCCAAGGTCATCAACTTCGGGCTCATCTATGGCATGTCGGCATTCGGTCTGGCCAGCCAACTCAACCTCGAGCGTGCCGCCGCCCAGACCTACATCGACCGCTACTTCGCGCGCTACCCCGGGGTGGCCGACTACATGCAGCGCACGCGCGAGACCGCGCGCAGCCAGGGCTACGTCGAGACCGTGTTCGGACGTCGGCTGTACCTGCCGGAGATCAACGCGAAGAACCCGGCGCGCCGCCAGGGCGCCGAACGCGCCGCCATCAACGCACCGATGCAGGGCACTGCCGCCGACCTCATCAAGCTGGCGATGATCGCGGTACAGAATCACCTCGACAGACAGGGCATGCAAACCAAGCTGATCATGCAAGTGCATGATGAACTGATTCTCGAAGTGCCGGAGGCGGAACGCAACGCGATCTGCGAAGTGCTCCCAGCGCTCATGTGCGGCGTTGCCCAACTCAAGGTCGTGCTCGATGCCAAGCTGGGCGTCGGTCCCAACTGGGAACGCGCCCATTGACGCGTATGCCTTTCGCGGATGGCTCGATCCTTGTGGCCTCCGGGCGCATTAACCTGTCGATGCCACTCGGATACCATTGAGCGCCATGGGTAAATGCAGCCCTCTCCTTTTTGTCTCCCGCGGGCGCGCCGGTGCGACAGTCCGCAGCGCGCTCGTGGCCCTGTTCATGCTGTTCGGCACGCCGTCGTCGAGCGCCGATCAGGGCGTCTACCGCCTGGGGGTGCTGCCCCTGCAGAGCCCGAACAAGCTGGCCGTCATGTTCCTGCCTTTGGCGGAAGCCCTGAGCGAGCGCCTGGGACGACCGGTGCAATTCGTCACCGCTCCCAGTTTTTCCGCCTTCATGACCCGGGTCTCGGAAAAAAACTACGACATTCTCTATCTGAATCCCCTGCTGTGTTCGCGCGCCTTGGCGCATGGCTACCATGTGGTTGCCAAGGTAGGCGGGGAGCCCTTCACCGGCATTCTCGTCGTGCGCCGGGACAGCCCGCTCAAGGAGCTGGACCCGGCCCAGTTGCCGCCCCGACTCCGTATCGGCTTTCCCGACCCCGGCGCCTACGCGGCCACGGTCATGACCCGACGCTATCTGTCTCGACTGGGAATCGACGTGGATCGAAGGTTCCAGGTCAAATACTTCGGCTCCCAGGATTCCGCCCTGATGGCGCTGTACTCGGGCCTGGTGGATATGGCCGGCACCTGGAAGCCTTCCCTGCGTTCCATGCCCAAGGACGTGCGCAACGATTTGCGGGTGATCGCTGAAACGCCCCCGGAACCACAGATGCCCATCGCGGTGCGCAACGACATGCCGCCGGCCGATACCGAAGCCATCGTGGCGGTGCTGACCGAACTGGGTCAAACGCCTCGCGGTCAGGCCATCCTGGGCGGCATGGCGCTGCCCCAGGGATTCGTGGCCGCCAACGACCGGGAATATGAAAAGGTCGGCGAAGAATGAGTGTCGTGGCGCCCCCCGGTCTTGCCGCGCCGCTCACGGGCAGCGCGCCATTGCGCACGGCCTTGTTCCAGACGCTCCGCTTTCGCCTGATCCTGTCGGTGGCGCTGGTGCACGTGGTCCTGATGGGCATCTTCGCCGCCGCCGCGGTCCATGAGCAGTCTGACCGCATCGAGCTTGAACTCCTGAACCGGAGCCGCGTCCTGATCTCCATGACCGCCGTGGCCTCCACCAATACCGTGCTGACTGAAGACCTGGGCGCCCTGGCGGAAATCATCCAGAAGGTGGAACGCCAGCCCGATGTGGCGTATTGCGAAATCGCCGATTCGCGCGGCTATATCCTCGGCACCACGTTGCCGGACCGGTTGGGCAAACGCCTCCCGCCGCGGATCGACCAGTCCGACAGTTTTCCCCTGGCGCCCGGCGACCACACGCTCGACCTGCGGGAAGCCATCCAGATCGAAGGCCAGACGGTCGGCACCGTAACGCTCGGCTTGTCCACGGCCCGCATGGATTCGGCCATGCGCAAGACCTGGCTGGACGGATCCCTGTTCATCCTGCTGGCGTTGGTCGTGGGCAGCTTCGCCGCTTGGCTCCTGTCCCTGGCCACCACCCGGAAGCTGCATGACATGGTCGAGGCCACCGCCCGGATCGGCAAGGGCGACCTGGATGTCCAACTGCCCATCACGTCGCGCGACGAGGTGGGCATGCTCGCCATTGCCTTCAACAACATGGTGACCTCCCTCAAGCAGGCATCGGAGGAAGCGCTGCGGGAACACCGGCAGCGCACCCAGGCGGAGCGCCTCGCCTGCGTGGGGGAGATGTCCGCCAGCATCGCCCACGAAATCCGCAATCCCCTGTCGGCCGTAATCAATTCGGTCAACCTGCTGAGCGGCGACACGCTACAGGGCGAAGACCGGTCGCAGGTGATCGGCATTCTGAACAACGAGTCCCATCGCCTGAACCGCATCCTCAGCGACTTTCTCGATTTCGCCAAGATCCGCGAATCCCAGCCGGCGCAAGGCAATCTGGCGGCGTTGATCGAGGAGATTGCGAGCATGCTGCGCCAGGACCTGCCGCCCGGAAAAAACATCCGGGTAGCCGTGACATGCCCACCCGACGCCTGCCTGGCCGTGTTCGACCACGACCAGATTCGCCAGGTTGTATGGAACCTGGCCTTGAATGCCGTCCAGGCGATGGGGGACGATGGTCTGCTGTCCTTCCGGACCGCCCGGCGGGGCGGCAAGATCGTTGTGACCGTGGCCGACACCGGCTGCGGCATCCAACCGGATTTCATCAAGGACATGACCAAGCCCTTCGTCACCGGGCGCCGGGACGGTACCGGCCTGGGCCTGGCCATCGTCCAGCGCATCCTGGTCCAGCACCGTTCCCAGCTTTCCGTTTCCAGCGAACTGGGCGTTGGCAGCGAGATCAGTTTTGAATTGGACAGCGGCGGATAACCATGGCGACCATCCTCATCGTCGACGACGAATTCTCCATACGCAAAACCCTGGGGCTGCTGCTCAAAGGCGACGGCCACGTCGCCCTTGAAGCCGCCAATCTCGCAGAGGCTCGGGTCCAGCTGGACCGCCATATCGTCGACCTGGTCATCACCGACATGCGGATCGGGCCGGAAGACGGCCTGTCCCTGCTGGCGTATCTCAAGGAGATCGCCTATCCGGCGGAAAGCATCATGATGACCGCCTACGCCTCCATCGAATCCGCGGTGGAGGCCATGCGCCTGGGCGCCTACGACTACCTGACCAAGCCGATCAACCCGGACGAGCTGCGGCTGCGCATCCGCAAGGTGCTGGAACGCAGTTCGCTGCGCGAGGAAGTCACGCGGCTGCGGGGCGAGTTGCTGGGCCGCGACCGGCTCGGCCACATCGTTGCCCGCAGTGCGCGCATGGCCAGCATCCTGGAGATCGTGGAACGCATCCGGGACCGGGAGCTGCCGGTGCTCATCACCGGGGAAACCGGCACCGGCAAGGAAGTCCTGGCGGGCGCCCTCCACAGCATCAGCAACCGCAGCAAAGGCCCCTTCGTAGCCATCAACTGCTGCACCCTGCCCGAGGACCTGCTGGACTCGGAGCTGTTCGGCCATATCAAGGGCTCGTTCACCAGCGCCACCAGCAACCGCAAGGGCCTGTTCCAGCAGGCTCACGGCGGTACCCTGTTCCTGGACGAGATCGGCGACATCAGCCCGCGCCTGCAGGCCAAACTGTTGCGCGTCCTCCAGGAAGGCGAGGTGCGGCCGGTGGGCGGCGAAACCTCGGTCAAGGTGGATGTGCGCATCATCGCCGCCACCAACCGGGATCTCGAACACATGGCGGCGGAGAATACCTTCCGCAGCGATCTGCTGTTCCGCCTCGACGTACTGCGCATCGACATTCCGCCACTGCGGGAACGCCAGGAGGACATCCTGCCGCTGGCGGAACATTTCCTGGATATGGAGCGGCAGCGTCTCAAGCATGCCGAGCTGGGCCTGAGCCCGGCGGCGAAGCAAAAGCTGCTTGCCTATGACTGGCCGGGCAACGTGCGGGAATTGAAGAACGTCATCGAACGAAGCTTCGCCCTGTACTCGGGACCCGTGCTGGGCGCCGACGAGGTTGCCATCACCATGCACGCGTCGAAGCCCGCTGCCGACAAGCGGAAGACTCTGGCCGAGATCGAGGCGGACTACATCCGGGAGACCCTGGATGCCTGCCAGGGCAACCAGGTGGCCGCCGCTCGCCGTCTGGACATCAGCCGCTCGACCTTGCGCCGCAAATTGCAGGACATGGGCGTGCTGGCCGTGGCCGATTCCGATCCAGCCCTGTAGCGTAATGATTCACGGCAATGGCCGGCGCGGTTGCCGGTTTTTTGCCAAGCCCTTGAAACGGCATCGATAAAGCAGCCTGGCACAGCCGTTGCTCAACGTAGTGGCAAACACCTTCGCACGGTGCTTCCAAAAACCACTACGGAGCAACAGGATGGAGCTATTCAAGAAGACCCTCAGTCCGGTGGCCGCCATGGCCATCATCGCAGTACTGAACATTTTCCTCTTCCAGATCGTGGGCGCCTGGACCGTGGGCGGTGGCGAAACCATGATGACCGGACTCATCGCCCAGATGGTCATGGGTGACTCCCTCTCCCGCATCCCGTTCTGGCATGTCGCCTTTCCGCCCGACCCGGGCTACTGGAAGATCTACATCAGCCTGGGCATGTTGTTCGGTGCGGTGGTCGGCGCCGTCCTCAGCAAGGAATTCAACTGGCACATGCCGCACCGCCTGTCCGAGTGGGTGATGATCACCATCGGCGGGCTACTCATGGGCATCGGCATCCGCCTGGCCTTCGTCTGCAACGTGAGCACCTTCTATGGCCTCACCCCGGAAATGAATCTGGGCGGCTATCTGGCCATCAGCGGGATCCTGGCCGGGGCCTGGGTGGGCACCTGGATCTACAAGAAAAGCCTGGAGGGATGACACGATGAACAACGTCATTGCCCAATGCCTCACTGCATTCGTCTTCGGCTCCGTCGTCGGGCTGCTGGTGCAGCGTTCCCGTTACTGCAACGTGGCGGCCCTGCGGGACGCCATGCTGTTCAAGACCTATCGCAATACCAAAGCGCTGCTGGTCGCCATGATGATCCTCACCATGGGATTCACCGCCTTCATCACCGTGGGCGCGGGCAAACCTCTGCACTTCGACGTCGGCCTGAACACCTTCGTCGGATTGTTCCTGTTCGGAATCGGCATGGTGCTGGCCGGCGCATGCACGGTCTCCACCTGGGTCAAGGCCGGAGAAGGCAACGTCGGGGCCATCTGGGCCCTGCTGTTCACCTTCATCGGCATGTTCCTGTTCTCCCTGCTGTGGTCCTTCACCTACTGGCCGCCGGCGCCAAGCACCATGACCGGGAATTTCAATCTGGCAGGTCTCCAGCTCGGCTTCGCCAACGCCGCGACCCTGCAGGAAAAGACCAAGATCCCGGCGGTCGTCTTCGGCGCCATTCAAACGCTGGTTCTGTACGGTCTCTACCGGGCGATCCTGCGCCGGGAGCGCGCCGGTGCCGGCGCCCAAGCCCACAGCGAATCCGCCGCCTGCAACGCCTGGGCCGACAACGATAAGGCCGTGCCGCAAGGCGCCGCCCGGGTGACGGCCGAACAATCCACCTAAGCACATTCAGATCAGGAGACACCCACGATGGGACTTTTCAGCAAGAAGAACGATTCGACCGCCCACGCCGCCCCGACGGCAACCGTCACGCTGCCGGATGGAACGTCGGTCACCGTCGCGCAGCAAATCAACTGCCTCGGGGATTCCTGTCCGCGTCCGCAGCTCATGACAAAGAAGGCCCTGACAGGCGCGGCGTCAGGCGACGTGGTCGAGGTCATGATCGACAACCCGACCTCCATGGAGGCCATCCCACCCATGATGAAGGACCTGGCCAGCACGCACCTCGCCACGGTCCGTGCCGATCGCTACTGGCGCGTGCTTGTCCGCAAGAACTGAAGGAGCGCGCCATGTCATTCGGAAAGATACAGATGGCGCTATTCGCCGCCGTCGCGGCAGCCGTCACGGTAGGCAGCTTTGCCTACATCTTCATCGCCCGTCCCGCCTATCTGCATGCCACGCGGGACGGCGTGCCCTATCTCACGCCCCCCGTCATCAACCCGGTCGACGGCACGCCCCTGGATGTGGGCATGCTGGTACGCCATTTCACTGGAAAGGACGGCAGCCATGACGCTGGATCTTGAAACCATCGCGCAGATCGTCATGTTTTTCGTGGCTTTCTATCTCATCTACTTGTGCCTGACCCAGGACGTGTTCTGAGGAGATACCCGTGAAAAAAGACATCCTGGTGTTCTGGACCGCCGCCCTGGGAACCACCCTGGGGCTGTGCGCAATCCTGTTCCCCTACGCCGCGGTGCCCGCCGCAACCCTGTCCAAGGCGCAGACGCCCCAGCCCATGGAAAACATGGCGGACCTCGATCTCGGCAAGGACTACGGCACCGTCTCGGTCACCGATCTCGTGGGCTACTACCTCGAGAATCCCCCTGCCCCCAAATCCGCGGCAGCCCAGGCTGAAGCGCCCCATCGTTTCGGGGGCTGTTGAAGGCGCGGCGCATGAAACGCTTCGACAGGTTGCTGCTGGCCGCCACGCTGGGCATCGTCGCCCAAGGATCGGCGCATGGCGAAAATTTCGCCTACACCGCCGACGCCCGCGAACTGATCGGTCACGCCACGGTCGTGGATGCGCGTTCGCTGGCGGCATGCCTGCACCGTAGCGTGGCGAACGCCAGGTGCCTGCCTGCATCGGATTTCCTCGGGCCGCATGGCCGTCTGGCCGCCTTCACCGATATCTACTGGCTGCTGGGCACGGCCGGGATCGCCGCCAAGGATGCAGTGCTGGTGGTCGGCGACAACCCCTGGGAACGCGATTTCGTCGCCGGCATGCTGTATCTGTCCGGGCAGGCCGCGGTCACGGTGCTGAACCGGCCGATCTCGGATGGTGCCGGCCTTCCCGTCTCCCGTCTGGGGCCGGGGACGGCCCGCGGCATGCTCCGCCAGCCCATCTACGAAGGAACGGTCAGGGCCGACGCCATGGTATTGCGTAGCGAGCTGGCAGCTGAACTGCAGCGTGGTCATTCCCCGACCTTGGTGGACGGCAGGCCCGAATCGGCGTACTGGGGCGAAACCATCCGCGCATCCAGGGGCGGGCATCTGCCTGGCGCGCAATCCCTGCCCATGGCGGAACTCCGGACGGAAGTCGGACGGGGCCAAACGCAACTGCCGCCCGGGCCATTCGTGGTGTACGGGCACGACCCTTTCGAGTCCGTCGCCTATTTCACCCTGGCCCGGGCCGGCGCACGCGCCCAGGCCAAAGTCCTGCCGGGCGGCTGGGTCGAATGGGCCAACCATCCGGCGCTGCCGATGGACGCGGAGACCTATCCGGATAGCGTGGCGGCACCGACCGCAGCGCCCCCGACGCCTGCTGCCCAGCCTGCGCAACCTGCAGGAGCGGCTGTGGCGGCGGTTGCGGGACTGTTGATCCTGATTACAAGCGCTTGGTATCTACGGAGAAAAAACAAAGCATGAAATTGCTGATCGTGGTTTCCACCGACCAGGGGGGGCCGCTGCTGGCGCCCCTGGCCTCGGCGTGCCTGAGAAACAACATCCAGTGGGGATGCTTCTTCACCAATGACGGCGTGAAGCTCCTGGGCGACCCGACCCTGGCGACTTTGGTTGGCCAGGCCGACCAACAGGTGGCGTGCGAGCACTCCTGGTTCCGCTTCATGGGACAGCAGGCATGCCCGGTGGAACTGGGCAGCCAAACCAATCACAGCGCCATGGTCGGCGTTGCGGACAACATCCTGACCTTGTGAGGCGAGCCATGGCAGACACCATCAAATCCATATTGCTGCTGGCCCGCCGGGACCACGCCGAGGCCATGCGGGTGGCCGCGGGCCTGACCATCTTTGGTCACCAGGTGCGGCTCGTATTCATGGATCGGCCGGTAGCCGACACGCCGGAAAACGCCGAGCAGGCCGAGCTTCTGGAACTGGCCGAGATCGCTCCGGAGACCACGGTACAGGCGGAGGACCTGCCTCAACTGGACCGGTCCCGGCTGGCCGAGGCGCTCATGTCGACTGATGTGGTGATGAGCTTCTGATGGAGGAACGCTAATGGAATTCGTCGTGCTTGAAACAGGGATTTTTCCGGACCGGTCCACCTTGGCCGAGGCCCTGGCGGCCTTGCCTGCGTGCCACACGGTCCGGCGGCCCGTCATGCCCTCATCTCAAGACGACGAGGAGGGGTGGGACCGGCTACTGCAAGCCTTGCTGGCAGCAGACCGGATCGTTGTTGTTTAAATCAATATCACGGAGGTAGAACAGATGAAAAACGTAAGCGTATTGACAGCTCTGACCGCAGCCTGGATTCTGGGCAGCGGGGTGGCCTGGGCCGACGCCACGCCCTTGGTCAACACCCAGTGGATCAAAGCGAATGCCTGCCAGCCGGGCGTCGTCATCCTGGACATCCGCAACCAGCTGGACGGCCACAGCAAGATCGACTACCTGCGGGGTCACATTCCCTGCGCCGTGTACAGCGACTACATGAAAGACGGCTGGCGCACCAAGGTCAACAACATCCCGGGCATGCTGCCGCCCGCGAAGGACCTGGAGAAGCTCATCGGCAGCCTGGGGATCAGCAACAACGACCACGTGGTGATCTACTCCGCCGGCCTCAACGGTCTCGACATGGGCAGCGCCACCCGCGTCTACTGGACGTTCAAGGTGCTGGGGCATGACAACGTCTCCATCCTCGACGGAGGATACTCAGCCTATGCGGACGAGAAGGGCAACAAGATCGAGACCGGCGCGAACACACCCAAGCCAGCAAGCTTCACCGCCCAGCTGCGCAAGGACATGATCCCGGGCGAAGCGGACGTGGCCCAGGCCCTGAAGGAAGGCGTGGTCATGGTGGACAACCGGCCGAACGACCAGTTTCTGGGGGTCAACCGGAGCGTACCGGCCGTGAAACGCAATGGCACCCTGCCCGGTGCCAAGAACTTGCCGGAAAGCTGGCTCACCGACAACAACACAGGCAGCTTCCGTTCGCCGGCCGAGCTGAAAGCCCTGTACAAGGAAGCCGGCGTGCCGGTCACGGGCAAGGAAATCAACTTCTGCAACACCGGGCATTGGGCTTCCCTCGGCTGGTTCGTCTCCAGCGAACTGCTCGGCAACAAGTCGGCCAAAGTCTACGATGGCTCGATGAGCCAATGGTCGGCCAATGCCAGCCTGCCGATGATGCAGAAGGTCAAGGCCGAATAAAGGCCGCATGCGCCGTAGCCTGGCAGTCCTCGCACTCCTGACGGCTGGCGCGCCTGCGCTGGCCGCCGGGGAGTACGACCGGGCGCTGCGGGTCGACGTGGCCGTGCTCCAGGGCGATGCCCGGCTGCTGGCCGACCCGGCCACCTCCGCGATCCGCCGCACCGGACTGCAGGCCCGGATCACCAGCATCCTGGGTACCTTGGACATGACCGTCCGCGAGCGGAACAACCATAGCCCCTCGGCGCAGATCCCGCTTCCTGCCGTGGCCGCCCTGCGGGCCGGTTTCCGCCAGGGCAGATCGGAACGGTTCCTGCGCAGTGCGACGTCACTCGCAACGACGCTGCCCCTGGACACCACGTATTTCATTCCGCTCATCCAGACACCCCTGCGGGCCAGGACCGGGGAAAATCTTTACCGGACGCTGTGCATCGGTTGTCATCAATACAGCGATCCGCATGCCGCCAACCCTGCCCCGAACCTGTTCGACATGGCGCGCTCGACCCCCTCCACGGAATTCGTCGCGCGCATGCTGGGCGGGGTTCACGGGGTCCCCCGTACCACCCTGAAGAACCCGTTTTCCGACGAGGAAATCGCCAGCCTGATGGTCTATTTCGCCGCTGGCCATCCATAACGCCTTCCACCGACGCTCCTCCGCCCGGACGAAAAAACGGGCGCCAGTGCGCCCGTTCCGCTTGCCTCCTGTCCGTTTACTGTAGTGGAACCAGTTCCACACGGCGGTTCTTCGCACGGCCCGCAGCGGTCTTGTTGTCGGCCACCGGCTGGGCTTCGCCATATCCCCGGGCAGTCAGGCGTTCGGCTGCGATCCCGTGCGTGATGAGATAGGCGCGGACGGTCTCGGCCCGGCGCTGCGACAGCGCGAGGTTGTACGCAATGGAACTGGCCGCATCGGTGTAGCCCGCCACTTCCACCTTGACCTCGCCCCACTCCTTCAGCGTGGCGGCGGCATTGTCCAGAATAGCGAGCGATTCGGGACGCAGGCTGGCGCTGTCGTTGTCGAAGTTCACGCCATCCAGCATCAGCCTCCGAGGCGCCGCGGGGACGACGGCAGGTGCCGGCTGCGGCTCGGCTGCAGGCGCCGGCGGTGGCGGTGGCGGTGGCGGTGGCGGTGGCGGCTTGACGGCCGGGGGCAGACAGCCATCGGCGGTACCCGGTGCGGGCACCGCCGGGCACGCGTCCCGATGATCCGGAATCCCGTCGCCGTCGGAATCCAGCGGACAGCCCCCGGCATCGACCTTCACGCCGGCCGGCGTATCGGGACAGCGGTCGAGGCCGTCGAACACGCCGTCGTTGTCGGCGTCCAGCGGGCACCCGTGCACGTCGACCTGGGCGCCGCGCGGGGTATGCGGGCACACGTCCTGGCGGTTGGCCACGCCGTCGCCGTCGGAATCGGGCGGCGCGCCCAGGCCCCAGGAATAGCCCAGCAGCGCCTGGACGTTGGTCAGCCCCGCATTCGGCAGGCTGCCGTTACCGAATGACTGATCGGCACGCAGCTCCCAGCGGAACGCATCGTTCGTCCCCACGGCCCACTCCTGGCCGATACCCAACGACGCCATGGGGCGGGTGAAGTCGACGTTGCCGCCGGTGTTGACGTTCATCAGGCCCAGGCCGCCCGACAGGAACCAGTTGTAGCGCGGCTGCCGGGAAAACAGCCATTCGAACCCGCCCCGCAGCGTGAGGGCATCGGCATCGCCCACGCCGGCGCGATTGCCGTCATAGGCGCCGTACACCAGATCGCCGAAGAGATTGAAGTCATCATCGAGCTGCTGGCCGTAACGCAGGCCGAACAGCGGCCTGACGCCATCCTTGCCGCCAACCAGATCCTTGTCTGCCCGGCCACCGCCCAGCAGCAGCCCCAATTCGTGCTCGGGCATGTCCGCGGCATGGGCCACGCCGCCCAATACCGCCATGCCGGCCAACAGCCAGACTGCGTAGGATTGTTTCATGGTGATCCCGTATGCAAATAAGCCGAACCCGCAGCCGCCCTCCGTGCTCGGGCGAATCGGGTCTTTCAGACGGACAGCGCGCCCGGCAATCCGGTTGCCGATTGATGGCTCGGTTACCGGATCGGACTCACGCAAGGACGATAAAACCTATTTTTTGAGGCTGTCCCGGATCTCGCGCAGCAGCACGATATCTTCCGGCGGTGCAGCGGGTGCGGCGGGCGCAGGCGGGGTGGCCTTCTTCAGCCGGTTGATCTGCTTGACGAGGATGAAGACGATGAAGGCGAGGATGATGAAATTCAGCAGGATGGTCAGGAAACTGCCGTAGGCGAATACCGGCACCCCGGCTTTCTTCACTTCCACCAACGTCATCGCCACGCCTTCCGGCACGGTCTTCAACGGCAGGAACAAGTTGGAAAAATCGAAGCCGCCGAATATCGCGCCCACGATCGGCATGATCAGATCGTTGACGATCGAGTCGACGATCTTGCCGAATGCGGCGCCGATGATGACGCCCACCGCCAGGTCCATGGCATTGCCCTTGACCGCGAACTCCTTGAATTCAGTCATGAAACTCATGCTTATCCTCCTGATTGTTGATCCTGTATAGCCGCGTTGATGGTAGCCGCTCTCGCCTCGATGCACCACAACAAAAGCGGAAATTTTCACGCTTGGTCGAGACCCGCGAGGAGGGTAAAATGCCACTCCTTATGCGTATCGGTCGCCACCATCTCAAGAACCGCCTGATCGTCGCCCCCATGGCCGGGGTGACCGACCGGCCTTTCCGCCAGCTCTGCAAGAAGCTTGGCGCGGGCATGGCCGTGTCCGAGATGGTGACGTCGAACTCGCTGCTGTACGGTTCGGCCAAGACTGCGCGACGCGCCAACCACGAAGGCGAAGTCGATCCGATCAGCGTGCAGATCGCCGGCGCCGATCCGCGGATGATGGCGGAAGCCGCACGCCACAATGTCGACCGCGGCGCACAGATCATCGACATCAACATGGGTTGCCCGGCCAAGAAGGTGTGCAACGTGATGGCGGGCTCGGCGCTGCTGCAGGACGAATCTCTGGTCGGCCGCATCCTCGATGCCGTGGTCGCCGCCGTCCCCGAGGTTCCGGTCACGCTGAAGATCCGTACCGGCTGGGATCGCGAACACCGCAATGCGCTCAATATCCTGAAGATCGCCGAGAACGCAGGCGTGCAGGCGCTGGCGATGCACGGTCGCACGCGCGCCTGCGGCTATACGGGCGAGGCCGAGTACGACACCATCCGCGCGGTCAAGGCGGAAGCCCGCATCCCCGTCATCGCCAACGGCGACATCACCACACCGGAGAAAGCGGAGTATGTCCTCGAATACACCGGCGCCGACGCCGTGATGATCGGCCGCGCCGCGCAGGGACGCCCGTGGATCTTCCGCGAGATCGAATATTTCCTGGCCACGGGCGCACGCCTGCCGCAACCCGAGGTGGCGGAAATCCACGCCGTGCTGCTCGAACACATCCACGACCTGTATGCCTTCTACGGCGACGTCACCGGGGTACGCGTGGCGCGCAAGCACATCTCCTGGTACACAAAAGGACTAGTCGGCAGCAGTGCCTTTCGGCATACGATGAACCAGCTCGACTCGGTGGCCGAACAGCTCGCCGTCGTGAACGAATACTTTGCCCAGGCAGCACGCGCAGACGACCGTCTGCGCTATGAAACCGGTCACGACAACAATAACGCGGAAGACATGCCGGCGGCCTCAAGGCTCGCGGCATAAAGGGGAACTTCAACATGATAGAAGAAAACGAAATCGCCGCGTGCATGCGGCGGTCGCTGAACCGCTATTTCAAGGACCTCGATGGCGAAACGCCGAGCGAGATCTACACCATGGTGGTGAGCGCGGTTGAAAAGCCCCTGCTGGCCTACATCCTCGATCGTGCCGAAGGCAACCAGACCCGCGCCGCCGACATGCTCGGCATCAACCGCAACACCCTGCGCAAGAAAATGCGCGAACACGGCCTCTCCGACTGACATCCTGACCATCGCCAAATGAAAATACAGCGAGCCCTGCTCTCCGTCTCCGACAAAACCGGCCTCGTCGACTTCGCCCGCGCGCTCGCCGGCGCCGGCGTCGAACTGCTCTCCACCGGCGGCACCGCCAAAGCGCTGCGCGACGCCGGCCTCGCGGTGATCGATGTCAGCGAATACACCGGCTTCCCCGAGATGCTCGATGGCCGCGTCAAGACGCTGCACCCGAAGGTCCACGGCGGCATCCTTGCACGACGCGATCTGCCCGAGCACGTCGCCACCATGACCGCACACGGCATGGGTTACATCGACCTGGTGTGCGTCAACCTCTATCCCTTCGTCGCCACGGTGTCGAAGCCGCACACGCTCGACGACGCCATCGAGAACATCGACATCGGCGGCCCGGCGATGGTGCGCTCGTCGGCCAAGAACTACCGCCATGTCGCCATCGTCACCGACCCGGCCGACTACCCAGCGCTGGTCGCGGAAATGCAGGCCAACGGCGGCGCCCTGACCGATGCCACCCGCTTCACGCTGGCGAAGAAAGCCTTCAGCCACACGGCCGAATACGATGGCGCGATCAGCAACTATCTGACCGCGCTCAACGACAGCAACGAGCGCGAGACTTTCGGCGAAAAACTGAACCTGCAATTCACCCGTGCGCAGACCTGCCGCTACGGGGAGAATCCGCACCAGGCCGGCGCCTTCTACGTCGAGGCTCACGCCCCGGCCGGCACCATCGCCACGGCGCGCCAGATTCAGGGCAAGGAACTGTCGTACAACAACATTGCCGACACCGACGCCGCGCTCGAATGCGTGAAGCTGTTCGACGCCGCCCCGGCGTGCGTCATCGTCAAGCACGCCAACCCCTGCGGCGTGGCCTACGGTGCGAACCTGCTGGACGCCTACAACCGCGCCTACCAGACCGATCCCGAATCGGCCTTCGGCGGCATCATCGCCTTCAACGGCCGGCTCGACGGCGAAACCGCGCAGGCCATCGTCGAGCGCCAGTTCGTCGAAGTCATCGTCGCCCCCGAAGTCAGCCCGGAAGCGTCCGCCGCCGTCGCCGCGAAGAAGAACGTACGCCTGCTCGAATGCGGGAAATGGAACGGTGCCGTCGCTCAGCTCGACATGAAGCGCGTGGCCGGCGGCCTGCTGGTGCAGGATGCCGACGTGCTGCTGCATGGCGAACTGAAAGTCGTCACCCAGCGCGCGCCCACCGACAAGGAAATGGACGATCTGCTGTTCGCCTGGCGCGTCGCCAAGTTCGTCAAGTCCAATGCGATCGTGTACGCGAAGGACCGCATGACCGTTGGCGTCGGCGCCGGCCAGATGAGCCGCGTCAACTCCGCCCGCATCGCCGCGATCAAGGCCGAGCACGCCGGCCTCGCGGTGCCCGGCTCGGTGATGGCGTCCGACGCCTTCTTTCCCTTCCGCGACGGCCTCGACCAGGCCGGTGCTGCCGGCATCAAGGCCGTGATCCAGCCCGGCGGCTCGATGCGCGACGACGAAGTCATCGCCGCCGCGAACGAACATGGCATCGCCATGGTGTTCACCGGGACGCGACATTTCAGACATTGACGTGGCGGTGAGGCGTGAGGAGTGAGGCGTGACGTGAAAACCGCAAACGCCAACTCCGCGCCAACCCGCTCCTAACCCCTAACGCCTCACCCCTCACGCACTCATGAAAATCCTAGTCATCGGCTCTGGCGGACGCGAACACGCACTGGCGTGGAAACTCGCGCAATCTCCACGTGTCTCGCAAGTGTTCGTCGCGCCCGGTAATGGCGGCACCGCAACCGAAGACGGACTCGTCAACGTGCCATTGACGGAAATCCCCTCGCTGGTCGAGTTTGTCCGCCGCGACGAGGACATCGCCTTCACCGTGGTAGGCCCCGAAGCGCCGCTGGCGGCAGGCGTGGTCGATGCCTTCCGCGCCGCCGGACTGAAGATATTCGGCCCCACGCAGGCCGCCGCCCAGCTCGAAAGCTCCAAGGATTTTGCCAAGCAGTTCATGGCGCGCCACGGCATTCCCACCGCGGCCTTCGGCACCTTCACCGACGCTGCCGCGGCACACGTCTACATCGACCAACACGGCGCGCCCATCGTGGTGAAGGCCGACGGACTGGCCGCCGGCAAGGGCGTGGTCGTCGCGACGACAGCCGAGGAGGCGCACGCCGCTGTCGACGCCATGCTCGCCGGCAACAGCATGGGCGAGGCCGGCCACCGCGTGGTGATCGAGGAATGCCTGCTCGGCGAGGAAGCCAGCTTCATCGTCATGGTCGACGGCGAGCACGTGCTGGCGCTGGCCTCCAGCCAGGACCACAAACGCCTGCAGGACGGCGACCAGGGCCCCAACACCGGCGGCATGGGCGCGTATTCGCCGGCGCCGGTGGTCACCCCCGAACTGCACGCACGCATCATGCGCGAGGTGATCCACCCCACTGTCGAAGGCATGGCCGCCGACGGCATCCGGTTCACCGGCTTCCTCTATGCCGGCATCATGGTCGGCGCCGACGGCGCGCCCAAGGTGCTCGAATTCAACTGCCGCATGGGCGACCCCGAAACCCAGCCGATCATGATGCGATTGAAGTCCGATCTGGTCGCCCTGCTGGAAGCCGCCGTCAACGGCAAGCTCGACCAGATCGAAGCCGAATGGGACCGCCGTACCGCGCTCGCCGTGGTGCTTGCCGCCGAAGGCTACCCCGATGCGCCGAAGAAGGGTGCCGTCATCGGCGTCTTGCCCGCCGCTGCCGACGACCTGCATATCTTCCATGCCGGCACCGTCGCGCAGGACGATCGTACCGTGGTGAGCGGCGGCCGCGTACTGGCCGTGACCGTACTCGGCGACAGCGTGCGCATGGCGCAGAAACGCGTCTACGAAGCGATTGCCAGCATTCATTTCGACGGCATGCAATACCGGCGCGACATCGGCTGGCGCGCGCTTGACCGGAAAAAGTGAGACGGCAAGCGGTGTGCAGTGAACGGTGAGACCGACACGCTACGCGCACATGTGCGGCGCGGCGGCCTGATCGCCTACCCGACCGAATCCTGCTACGGCCTCGGCTGCGATCCGCGCAATCCGCAGGCCCTGAAACGCCTGCTCCGCCTGAAGGGGCGCGACGCCGCCAAGGGCATGCTGCTGATCGCCGACCGGTTCAAGCCCCTGCGGCCTTTCATCCAGCCCCTGAACGCAGCCGACCGGGCACGGATGCTGCGCGTCTGGCCGGGCCCCGTCACCTGGGTCGTCCCCGCCTCCGCGCATTGCCCGCCCGAGCTGACCGGCGGCCGCGCCACGGTCGCGATCCGCGTGACCGCCCATCCCGCCGCCGCGCGCCTGTGCCGCAGCCTCGGCATGGCGCTGGTTTCCACCAGTGCCAACAAAAGTGGCCGCAAACCCGCCAAAACCGCTGCGGAATGCCGCAGAATATTCGGCACGCGGGTACGCGTGGTCGCCGGCCGCATCGGCCGCCGCCGCCGTCCCTCCACCCTGATCGACCTTGCCACCGGAACGATACTTCGCCCCTGATGTCTGCCACTGCCCCCGATACCGCTGCCGTCAAAACCTATCTGCTCGACCTGCAGGCGCGCATCGTCGCCGCACTGGAAGCCGCCGACGGCCTGCCCTTCCGCACCGATGCCTGGGAACGCCCCGAAGGCGGCGGCGGCATCTCGCGGCTGATCGAGGAAGGCCGGGTATTCGAGCGCGGCGGGGTGAATTTCTCGCATGTGCTCGGCAGCCAGCTGCCGCCCTCTGCCAGCGCGCATCGCCCGGAACTCGCCGGCCGCCGCTGGGAGGCGATGGGCGTGTCGCTGGTGCTGCATCCGCGCAATCCCTATGCGCCGACGGTGCACATGAACGTGCGCTGCTTCGTCGCATTGAAGGACGGCGAGGCGCCGGTGTGGTGGTTCGGCGGCGGCATGGACCTCACGCCCTACTATGGCTTCGCGGAGGACGCGCGGCACTTCCATGTCACGTGCAAGCAGGCGCTCGACCCCTTCGGTGCCGACCTGCACCCGCGCTTCAAGGACTGGTGCGACCGCTACTTCTTCCTCAAGCATCGCAACGAACCGCGCGGCATCGGTGGCGTGTTCTACGACGACTTTTCCGAAGGCGGCTTCGACCATGCCTTCGCAATGACGAGGAGCGTGGGCGACGCCTTTCTCACCGCCTATCTGCCCATCGTCGAACGTCGCAAGGACATCGCATACGGCGAACGCGAACGCGACTTCCAGGCCTACCGACGCGGCCGCTACGTCGAGTTCAACCTGGTGTACGACCGCGGCACGCTGTTCGGCCTGCAGTCGGGCGGCCGCACCGAATCCATCCTGATGTCGCTGCCGCCGATCGTAAAATGGCGCTACGACTGGCACCCCGAGCCTGGCACACCGGAAGCTGCGCTGTACACCGAGTTCCTGACCGCGCGCGACTGGCATGCATAAAATCCCGCGCCGCATCCTGATCGGCCTCGGCGTCCTGTTGCTGCTCGTTGTCCTGGCCGGGCTCATCGCCTACGAATTGTTGTCGTCGGCGCTGGAAGCAAAATACATCGCGCAGGCGGCGCAAAAAATGACCTGGCAAATCCGCCCCGGACCGTCCGACCGCATCCGTTACCCGGGCCAGGGCCCCTACGACGTGCGGCTCGGCTATAGCAAGCTGCCGCATTACCTGACGCAACTGGACAAGGCCGGCTGGAAGATCGACCAGCAGGCCCGGATCAGCATACAGATGGCGCGCGCCAGCGACCTCGGCCTGTTCCTGCCCTATCACGAAAAAGACCAGGCCGGCCTCAGCCTGCTCGACAGCGACGGCAAGCCCTTGTATCAGGCGCTGCATCCGACCCGGGTGTACCACCGCTTCGAGGATATTCCCAAGGTCCTGGTCGATTCTCTGCTCTACATCGAAAACCGCGAACTGCTGACCGAGCAGTTTCCCACCCGTAATCCGGCCGTGGAATGGGATCGCCTCGCCCAGGCATTGATGGAAAAAGGCATCAGCCTCATCGACACCCACCGCAACGTGCCCGGCGGCAGCACGCTGCCGACGCAGATCGAGAAGTACCGCCACTCTTCCGAGGGGCTGACCAGCGACATGAGCGAGAAGCTGCGCCAGATGGCCACGGCCAGCCTGCGTGCCTATCTCGACGGGCCCAATACGCTGCCGATGCGCAAAAAGACGGTGATGGCCTACCTGAACACCGTACCGCTCGCGGCCGCGCCGCGCTTCGGCGAGGTCAACGGCATCGCCGACGGGCTGTGGGCCTGGTATGGACTGGATTTCGGCGAGATCAACGCGATCCTGGAGAAAAAGACGCACGTCGGCGAAACCGCCTATGCAAGCGCGCTGAAGCATGTGCTGTCGCTGATCATCGCCGAGCGCCGCCCATCCTATTATCTGGCCGCCAACCGCAAGGCGCTCGACGCCCTGACCGACGACCATCTCGACCTGCTGGCCAACGCCCAGGTCATTTCGCGCGAACTCGCCGACCGCGCCAAACGGGTCAAACTGCGCAGCACGCATGAGCGCGTCGATCCGCCGGCGCCCCGCTTCGTCGACCAGAAAGCCACCAACGCCCAACGCATCCGTGTCGCGCAGATGCTGGGCGAGCCCCGTCTGTACGACCTCGACCGGCTGGATCTGCAGGTCGACACCACCATCAACCAGCCGGCGCAGAAGATCGTCAGCCGCTACCTGCAAAATCTGGCCCATCCGGAAGCCGCCGCCGCTTCGGGACTGATCGGATTCCGCTTGCTGAAGCCCGACAACGCATTCGACCAGGTGATCTACAGCTTCACGCTGTATGAGAAAACGCCATCGGGCAATGTGCTGCGCGTCCAGGCCGACAACCTCAACCAGCCGTTCGACATCAACAGCCAGGCCCGGCTGGATCTTGGCTCCACCGCCAAGCTGCGTACCCTGGTCACCTACCTGCAGATCATTTCGCAAACGTACGACACCTACCGCACACTCGACGCCGCAACGCTCAAGCAGAAAGCCCAACCGCAGCGCGACGTGCTGGCGCAGTGGGTGGCCGCCACGCTGCTGAGCCAGCCGGACATCAAGCGGGACGCCCTGCTCGAGGCGGCGATGGGTCGCCAGTATTCGGCGGCGCGGGAAATGTTCTTCACCGGCGGCGGCCTGCACGATTTCGTCAACTTCGACGCCAAGGACAACAGCCGCGTGATGGACGTGTGGGAGGCCACGAAGAACTCGGTCAACCTCGTCTACATCCGCATCATGCGCGACATCGTGCGGCATTACGCCAGCGCGTCGCCGGGCGCCGCCGCACGCATCCTCGACGACGCCAGCAACCCGATGCGCCAGACCTACCTGATGCGTTTCGTCGACCAGGAAGGGCGCCTGTTCATCCGCCGCTTCTACCAAAACCACAAGAGCCAGACGCCTGTGCAAATGGCGGAAGATGTCTATGCGCGCGTCCGTGCAAACCCGCGCCGCTTTACCTCGGCCTACCGTTATCTCGAACCGCAGGCCGGATTCGACGCCTATGTCACCGCCTTGCATGCCAACGTGCCGGCCAGTGCCAGCCTGAGCCCGAAGACACTCAAATCGCTCTACGAGACCCACGCGCCCGATGCCTACAACCTGGCCGACCGCGGCTACGTGACGCAGATCCATCCGCTGGAACTGTGGGTAGTGAAAGCCCTGCGCAGCGCGCCCGGGACCGACCTCAAGACGCTCGACGACCAGGGCGCCGACGCCCGCCGCGAGGTCTACAACTGGCTGTTCAAGACCAGCCGCAAGAACGCGCAGGACATCCGCATCCAGTCGCTGCTCGAGGTCGAGGCCTTCGACGGCTTGCTGCGCGACTGGAAACGGCTGGGCTATCCGTTCGACAACATCACGCCCTCGTACGCCACCGCCATCGGCGCCTCGGGCGACCGGCCGGCCGCGTTGGCCGAACTGATGGGCATCCTGGTCAACGACGGCGTGCGTGCACCGACGGTGAGCCTCACCGGCATGCACTTCGCGGCCCATACGCCCTACGACACCCGCCTGTCCCGCAAGCCGGCTCCGGGCGAGCGCCTGCTGCCGGTCGAAGTGGCGCAAACCGTTCGGCGCGCACTGGCCAAGGTCGTCGAGGGCGGGACCGCCGGGCGGCTGGCCGGCGCCCTCAAGGACCCGGCCGGCCAGCCCATCACCATGGGCGGCAAGACCGGCACAGGCGACCACCGTTTCGAGACCTATGGCAAGGGCGGCCAGCTCATCGATTCGCGCGTCGTCAGCCGCTCCGCCACCTTCGTGTTCTATATGGGCGATCGCTACTTCGGTACACTAACCGCAGTGGTGGAAGGCGAGCAGGCCGGGCGGTTCGGTTTCACCAGTTCGCTCACCGCACAAATGCTGAAAACCCTGCTGCCGCAACTGCAGCCCCACCTGTATCCGGAGCCGCCCACCCCGCCGTCTGCGTCCGCGAAACCCACACCCGAACCGGCTGCGGCTCCGGCTCCCGTTCCTGCGCCGACTCCCGTTCGTCCGCGCGCACCGGTGAAGGAGACACCAGACGGCTCCACCAGCCAGGCCGACCCGACGGTCAAGCAGCCGGTCAACCAGGGCGGCTTCCCCGAGGATCTCGAACCCAACGTCGTGCTGCCGGTTCCGGTCACGCCACCCGCGCGCCCGGCACCTGCCGTTCCCTCACCCTGACACGGGGAATGCAGGCCAGTCCGGGGCACACCGATGAAAATGCACGGTCTGACCTGGCCGGGCGGTGCCTGGTCGGCCTTAGCAGGCTAATGATGCCCGCTTTGATATAGTCCGCAATCGGCATAAAAAACGTTCTTCAGAGTGACCTTTCAGTTTGGGTAATGGCGCGATGCTCCGTTTCCACGCTGTCCCAATGAAAAGATCGACAGACAATAAAGGGCTTAGGGCTGGTGGCAAGCAATAACGGTAAAGACAAATCTCTCGAGTCCTGGATCTGGGACGCCGCGTGTTCCATCCGTGGCGCCAAGGACGCGCCGAAATACAAGGACTACATCCTCCCCCTCATCTTCACCAAGCGCCTGTGCGACGTCTTCGACGACGAGCTGAACCGCATCGCCGCCGAGGTGGGCTCGCGCAAGAAGGCCTTCCAGCTCGCCAAGGCCGACCACAAGCTGGTGCGGTTCTACCTTCCTCTGGTGCCGGACGATCCCGAACAGCCTGTCTGGTCCGTCATCCGCAAGCTCTCCGACAAGATCGGCGAAGGCGTCACCACCCACATGCGGGCCATCGCCCGGGAAAACCCGCTGCTGCAGGGCATCATCGACCGCGTCGACTTCAACGCCACCACCCACGGCCAGCGCGATCTTGACGACGACCGCCTCTCCAACCTCATCGAGGCCATCAGCACCAAGCGCCTCGGGCTCGACGACGTCGAGGCCGACATCATCGGCAAGAGTTACGAATACCTCATCCGCAAGTTCGCCGAGGGCGGCGGCCAGAGCGCCGGCGAGTTCTACACCCCGCCCGAGGTCGGCACCATCATGTCCCGCGTCCTCCAGCCCGAGCCCGGCATGGAAATCTACGACCCCACCTGCGGCTCCGGCGGCCTGCTGATCAAGTGCGAGATTGCGATGGAAGAGGCGGCAAAAGGCAAAAAGCGCACCGTCGCCCCCCTCAAGCTCTACGGCCAGGAATACATCGCCGAGACCTGGGCCATGGCCAACATGAACATGATCATCCACGACATGGAGGGCCAGATCGAGATCGGCGACACCTTCAAGAACCCCAAATTCCGCAACAGGCAGGGCAAGCTCCGCACCTTCGACCGTGTCGTCGCCAATCCCATGTGGAACCAGGACTGGTTCACCGAGGCCGACTACGACAACGACGAGCTCGACCGCTTCCCCGCCGGGGCCGGCTTCCCCGGAAAATCCTCCGCCGACTGGGGCTGGGTGCAGCACATGCACGCCAGCCTCAACGACCAAGGCCGCGCCGCCGTCGTCCTCGACACCGGTGCCGCCTCCCGCGGCTCGGGCAACGCCGGCACCAACAAGGAAAAGACCGTCCGCCAGTGGTTCGTCGACCACGACCTCATCGAGAGCGTCCTCTACCTGCCGGAAAATCTGTTCTACAACACCACCGCCCCGGGCATCGTGCTGTTCCTGAACAAGGCCAAGCCCAAGGCGCGCAAGGGCAAGGTCTTCCTCGTCAACGCATCCCAGGTCTTCGAAAAGGGCGACCCCAAGAACTTCATCCCGGACGCAGGCATCCAGCGCATCGCCGACAGCCTCATCGGGTGGCAGGAAGAAGAAAAACTCAGCCGCATCGTCGACCACGCCGAGCTGAAAAAGAACGACTACAACATCTCCCCCAGTCGCTACATCCACACCAGCGACGCCGAAACCTACCGGCCCATCGCGGAGATCGTCGAGGAACTGAAGGTCATCGAAGCCGAGGCGCGGGAAACGGACAAGGCCTTGAAGAAGATTCTGGAGAAGATCGGGGTATGAGCGGCTCCGAGAATAACTGGCAATCGCGACCGCTCGGTGAGTTGGCAACCACTACGAGCGGCGGAACGCCAAGTCGCAAGCGGAAGGACTACTACGGTGGCTCTATCCCGTGGGTAAAATCTGGTGAACTGAACGACGACTACATTTTCGAAACCGAAGAACACATCACCGAAGCGGGGCTTAAGAATTCGTCAGCAAAGATCTTCTCGTCGGGCACTGTATTGATCGCGCTGTATGGCGCGACAGTTGGCAAAACTTCGATTCTCCGTACGGACGCATCAACGAACCAGGCCGTTTGCGGAATCACACCGGGGCCAGACCTTGATGCCGGCTATCTCCGCTATCACCTGATTTCGCTTCGCCGGGAATTGCTGAGTCACCGCTATGGCGGGGCGCAGCCCAATATCAGTCAGCAGATCGTCCGGAATCAGAAAATCGCCTACCCGCCACTCCCCGAGCAGAAGAAGATCGCGGACATCCTTTCGACGGTGCAGCGGGCGATCGAAGCGCAGGAGCGGATCATTCAGACCACCACCGAGCTGAAAAAGGCCCTCATGCACAAGCTCTTCACCGAAGGCCTCCGCAACGAACCCCAAAAACAAACCGAAATCGGCCCCGTCCCCGAAAGCTGGGAGGTGGTGAAGCTGGAGACTAAAGCTGATTCGTTCCAATACGGCACTTCTGTGAAATGCGGCTACGACCTAGATGGCAAAGCAGTTTTGAGAATTCCAAATGTTGTGGGTGGCCATGTCGACCCTGCGGATTTGAAGTTCGGAAAGCCGAAGAAGAACGAACTTGGGAAACTTGCCCTAGAACGTGGCGACCTCCTCTTTGTCCGAACTAACGGAGTGAAGGAGAACGCCGGGCGTTGTTCAAAGTTCAATGGCGAATTGGCCGACTGCTATTTCGCATCCTATCTAATCCGAGTCCGCTTGGATCCGACTGTTCTCAATCCCGATTTTCTTAACGAGTATTCGAGAACCGAAGTCGGAACATCATTTCTCAGCGGGAAAGCAATCCGAACCGCTGACGGCAAATTCAACATCAATTCGGGAACGCTGAAGACGATGCTCGTTCCCGTTCCAGCAATCGAGGAACAAGAGGAGATTGCGCGAACACTAGCGCTCCTTGACGACAAGACCAACAACGCCCTTTCGAAGAAGACGAGTCTCCAAGACCTCTTCCGCACCCTCCTACACGAACTAATGACCGCGAAAACCCGCGTTCACGAACTCGATATTTCTGAATAGCCTGCAACTTTGCCGCCTGGAAATCGAATACTTCCAAGGGGTCACCAGGCTCGACTTGCTGGTTGGCGACACGACTGTTCTTGTCGGCGAAAGTGACAGGCACGCAGCATATCTCGCAATATATTGCGACTAATAACGGCACATTTGAGTAAATCGTTATTTATTGCGACTTGACTCATGTGGTTTATTAATCTACATATCGCAATAACTGACGATATATGGCAATTTAACCGACATATTCGCAATATATAACGACTATGAGAATCACTGGCTTACTCACAGATGATGCCGTGCTGGCCGAATTGGGCGCACGGATTGCCGGTCGTCGGGTTGAATTGCAGTTGACCCAAGCGGCCGTGGCCGAACAGGCGGGTATCGCCAAGCGCACCCTCGAACGCATGGAGGCGGGGCAAACGTCCCAGCTGGCCACGCTGGTTCGTGTGCTGCGGGTGCTGGACGCCGCATCAGGGCTGGATAACCTGATTCCGGAGTCCGGGCCCAGACCGATGGATTTGTTGAAGCAAAAGGGCAAGGTCCGGCAACGGGCTTCGGGTAAACGCGCCGCAAAGGCGGCCGGCAAACCATGGCACTGGGATGAGAAACCATGAGCACGCTTGCCGAAGTCAGGCTGTGGGGCAAAACCATCGGCGCGGTCTCCCTGCAGGATGGGGAGGATGTTGCCAGCTTTGAATACGATGCGGCATTCGCGCAGAGTGGCATTCAGGTCGCGCCGATCGTGATGCCTCTTTCGCGGCGCGTGTACCGCTTCCCCGAGCTTTCCCGCCCGACTTTTCTCGGGCTGCCCGGCCTGCTGGCCGACTCGCTGCCCGACAGATTCGGCAACGCGCTGATCGATGCCTGGCTGGCATCGCAGGGGCGGCAACCGGGTTCCTTCAACGCGGTCGAGCGGCTTTGCTATACCGGTGAACGCGGCATGGGGGCGCTGGAATTTGCTCCCGTCATCGGCCCCAGGGCAAAGCAGACAACACACATCGAGGTCAGCCAGCTGATTGAGCTTGCATCGGAGGTTCTGACTCACCGGAATACCCTGCAGGCGACTTTTGCGGCTGAAGGCAAAGAAGAGGCGCTGAGGGATATTCTGCGCGTGGGCACATCTGCCGGTGGCGCGCGGGCGAAGGCGGTCATCGCATGGAACCCGAAAACCAATGAAGTGCGGTCGGGCCAGGTCAAGGCCGGCAAGGGATTTGAACACTGGCTGCTGAAATTCGACGGCGTCAGCGGCAACAAGGACAAGGAGCTGGAAGACCCGAAAGGCTACGGGTTGATCGAGTATGCGTACTACCTGATGGCGCTCGACTGCGGAATCGAACTCAGCGAATGCCGGCTGTTCAGGGAGAATGGCCGGTCGCATTTCATGACGCGCCGCTTTGATCGCCTTGCTGGCGGCGAAAAACTTCACATGCAGTCACTCTGCGCGCTGGCGCACTACGATTTCAACATGGCAGGCGCTTACAGCTACGAGCAGGCGTTGCTGGTGATGCGGCAACTGCAATTGCCCATGCAGGCGATCGAGCAGCTGTTCCGGCGCATGGCATTCAACATCGTGGCCCGCAATCAGGACGACCACGTGAAGAATATTGCCTTCCTGATGAATCGATCCGGTGAGTGGTCGCTGTCGCCGGCTTTTGACATGACCTACAGCTTTAATCCATCGGGCGCGTGGACGGCGAGCCATCAGATGTCGATGAATGGAAAACGCGACAACTTCACGCTGGAGGACTTCAACGCCTGCGCAAAAACGGCATCGATGAAACGCGGGCGCGCCGCGAAAATCGTTGCCGAGGTGCAGGCGACGGTATCGAAATGGTCATCGTTTGCGGAACAGGCGGGCGTGCCTGATGACGTGCGCGAAAGAATTCAGCGCACGTTGAATCTGAAACCCTATTCATGAAGCCCTGTTTATGAAAGCAGGTGAGCACAAAACCGTCCAGGCCCGCACCCTCGGCTACGCCGAAGCCATTGGCTGGACAGTTGTGTCCCGTGATGAAGCAGAGCGGCGGCGCGGCTTTGATCCGGAAGTCCCGCCCGCGGACCGCGCCAAAAACCGCTCGCTGTTCTTCGACGATCTGCTCGACGCCAAGCTGCGGGAATTCAATCCGCGCTACGCCGAGGCCGAGGGCGCCTTGCTCGGGCAGTTCCGCCATTTCCATACCGACATCTACGGCAACCGGGAATTCGTCGAGCACCTGCGCAACCGGGGCAAGTTCTTCGACCACGAGGAGAAGCGCGAGCGCGACCTGATCCTGATCGATTACGACGACCCGGCGCGCAACGTCTTCGAGGTCACCGAGGAGTGGGCCTTTCACAACGGCCACTCCGGCACGCGGGAGGACGTGGTTTTTCTGATCAACGGCATCCCGGTGCTGGTGATCGAGTGCAAGAACGCCAACAAGGACGAGGCGATTGCGCTGGGAGTGGACCAGATCCGCCGTTACCACCGCGAGACGCCCGAACTGTTCGTCTCGCAGCAGTTGTTTACCGCCACCGATGCCATCGGCTTTTGCTACGGGGTGAGCTGGAACACGGTGCGGCGGAACATCTTCAACTGGAACGATGAGGAAGTCGGCAAGCTGGAGGCCAAGGTGAAGAGCTTCTGCGCCATCCCGCAGGTGCTCGCCTTTCTGAAGGACTACATCGTCTTTGCCGAGAAGGACGAGGAACTCAACAAATACATCCTGCGCCAGCACCAGACCGGCGCGGTCGATGCGGCGGTCAGCCGCGCCCTCGATCCCGGGCGCACGCGCGGCCTGGTCTGGCATACCCAGGGCAGCGGCAAAACTTTCACCATGATCAAGGCGGCGGAGCGGCTATTCCGCGCGCCCGGGGCGGACAAGCCGACCGTGCTGCTGATGATCGACCGCAACGAGCTGGAAGACCAGATGCTGAAGAACCTGGCCGCGCTCGGCCTCGGCAATCTGGAGCATGCCAGCAGCATCGCCCGGCTCAACCAGCTGCTGCGCGACGACTACCGCGGCATCATCGTGACGATGATCCACAAGTTCCGCGACATGCCGGCGAACCTGAACACGCGGTCGAACATCTACGTGCTCATCGACGAAGCCCACCGCACCACCGGCGGCGACCTCGGCAATTTCCTGATGGCCGGCCTGCCGAACGCGACCTTCATCGGCTTTACCGGCACCCCGGTGGACAAGACCGTCCACGGCAAGGGCACCTTCAAGACCTTCGGCTGCGAGGATGACCAGGGCTACCTGCACAAGTATTCCATCGCCGACAGCATCGAGGATGGGACGACGCTGCCGCTCTACTACCAGCTTGCCCCCAACGAAATGCTCGTCCCGCACGAAACGCTGGACAAGGAGTTCCTTTCGCTGGCCGAAGCCGAGGGCGTGGCCGACATCGAGGAACTGAACAGGATTCTCGAGCGGGCGGTGAACCTGAAGAACTTTCTCAAAGGCAAAGATCGGATTCAGCACGTGGCGCAGTTCGTCGCGGCGCACTACCGCGAGAACGTCGAGCCGCTGGGCTACAAGGCCTTTCTCGTAGGCGTGGACCGCGAAGCCTGCGCCCATTACAAGCACGCGCTTGATAAGTATCTGCCGCCCGAATATTCCGCAGTGGTCTACACCGGCAGCAACAACGACTCGAAGCTGCTGAAGGAATTTCACCTTGATCCGAAGAAGGAGCGGCAGATCCGCAAGAGCTTCGGCAAGCTCGACCAGCAGCCGAAGCTCCTGATCGTGACCGAGAAGCTGCTCACCGGCTTCGACGCACCCGTTCTCTACGCCATGTATCTCGACAAGCCGATGCGCGACCACACGCTGCTGCAGGCCATCGCCCGGGTGAACCGCCCCTATGAGAAGGGGGGCGAGAACGAGGCGCAGGAGATGGTGAAGCCCCACGGCTTCGTGCTCGATTTCGTCGGCATTTTCGACAAGCTCGAAAAGGCGCTGGCCTTCGACAGCGACGAGATCAACGCCATCGTCAAGGACTTGAAGCTGCTGAAGGTGCTTTTCAAGAACAAGATGGAGTCGACGGCTCCGAAGTATCTCGGTTTAATCGAGTGCAACTTCAACGACAAGGATGTCGACACCCTCATCGAGCACTTCCGCGATCCGGAGCGGCGGAAGGCGTTCTTCAAGGAGTACAAAGAGATCGAGATGCTCTACGAGATTATCTCGCCCGACGCCTTCCTGCGCTCGTTCATTGGCGACTATGGAACCTTATCGGCGATCTATCAGGTTGTCCGGAAGGCCTACACCAGATCCGTGATGGTTGACCGCGAGTTTCAGGCCAAGACCAACCATCTGGTGCAGCAGCAGGTCGGCAGTTATGGCGTGGGCGGCCTGGGCGAAATTCTCGCGATCGACGGCAATACCATTGAGCTGATCAAGAACAAGCGCGGCGGGGATGGCACCAAAGTCATCAACCTGATTAAAAGCATTGAAAAGCTGGCACAGGAAAACAGCGATGACCCTTACCTCATCGCCATGGCGGAACGTGCGAGGGCGGTGCAGGAGAGCTTCGAGGAGCGCCAAACCAGCACTGCCGAGGCCCTGGCCGAATTGCTACGTGAAGTGGAAGGCAACGAAACGCGGAAGAAGGAACAGGCCGAAAAGTCTTTCGATGGCCTGACTTATTTTGTCTACCGCAGCCTGCTGGACGCGAAGATTCAGAATGCAGAGGCGGTCAGCCGGAAGATTCGCCACGCCTTCACCGAGTTTCCTAACTGGAAACGCAGCGAAAACGCCCTCCGCGAACTCCGCAAGAAAGTGACCTTCGCCATCTTCGCGGAAACGGAGGACCTGGACCGGGTCACGGCGATGGTGGATGAGTTGTTTACGCTGCTGGGAAAGGCCGACCGGATCTAGCGCAATGAAGCCAACTGATCACAAAGGCGAGTTCAAGCAGCGTGTCCGCCACTGGGCCGACAAGCTGGACGTAAAGATTGTCTGGTTGGGTGTGCGGCCGATGAGGAACAAATGGGCATCGTGTTCTACCGCAGGCCATCTGAATTTCAGCGACGAACTGCCTGCCCTGAAATCCGAGTTGTGGGATTACGTGATCGTCCACGAGCTGCTCCATTTCTCTGTTCCCAACCACGGAAAACTCTGGAAAAGCCTTATGCGCGCGCATCTGGGTGAATATGAAGCACACGAAGGCGAGTTGAAGCGGATCGCGGGCAACAAGGCGCCGCAGCGTGCGCGCTGACGCACGCTCCTGAACTGATCCTTGAATGTCCGCTGCGGAGCAATCCGAAGGACGGCTATGCATATGAGGCGGAAATTAACTGGAAAATCCTGACGATCTGCAATGGCCGATGACCTGCTCACCATGGCCAGCTTGCCGACCATCACATCCTCGACCGGAATAGCCGGCGGCCCAAGCGCCGCCGATGCTAACCATGCGTCTGAAAACGGATATTTTCCATTGTTGGGAATGCGAAACATCCCGCATCCAGAGGTTCGCCCCCTTAATGATTTGCAACGGCGTCGCACAATCAACGCGGCGCGGCTTCAGGTTCTATTTGTAGGGAAGTTTAAGTCCCGGACGCCTCCAGCGTTTCTCGAGGGCGCCGGAAGCGGCCGCCTTGAGCAGCTTCTGAAAGCTCGGGCACTCGGCATGGCTGGGCGCGGGGCAGGCTGCCGCGTGCCGAAGTCCCCGGCTCACGGCTCTCAGCCGCTTGACCAATGCATCGATCTCGTCGGCCTTGTCTGCCAGCATCTGTCTGTCGATGCTCGGCTGCCCGTTGGGCAGAAGCATCGAGCGAATTTCATCCAGAGAAAGTCCGGCGGCCTGCCCCAGAGAAATCAATGCCAATTGATCCAGCACGCCGGGGGCGAATCTGCGTCGAATCCCTTGCCGACCGACCGACGCAATGAGTCCTTGTTTCTCGTAATAGCGCAGCGTTGAAGCAGGCACCCCAGTGTGTTTGGCAACTTCGGCGATGTCCATCCAAAAACCCCTTGACTTGAAGTTGACTTCAACTCGTACAGTGCGCTCAACACGTCCGTCAGTCAACAGAAAAGGGGATTCACATGACACACCTGCAAGACATCACCAACATTGCGCTCATCGGAATCGGCGCTACCGCAGTCATGGACATCTGGCTAATGGTCCTCAAGCGAATAGGCGTCCAGACGCTCAATTTCGCGTTTATCGGGAGATGGGTTGGGCACTTGTCCCGTGGCAGGTTTGCCCACCCATCCATCGGAAAGGCACAGCCCATTCCTGGTGAGTTGATGCTGGGCTGGTTTACCCACTATGCAACAGGTGTCGCCTTCGCAGGCCTGCTCGCGGCGATCTATGGCACCGGCTGGACACGTGACCCATCCTGGGTTCCAGCCGTTTTGGTAGGCATGAGCACCGTCGTGGTGCCGCTCTTTGTGATGCAACCGGCCATGGGCTCAGGCTTTGCCGCATCCAAAACGCCGACGCCGTTCAAGAACTGCCTCCGAAGCGTGGTCAATCACACCGTCTTTGGTCTGGGCCTCTATTTATCCGCTGCCCTGATTGCATGGATAGCGCGATGAGCGCCGCGTCTTCCTGAACAGAAACTCACCATTGTCTGGAGTAAGAAACATGAAAAAGCTTGCCATCATCTACCACAGCGCCCAAGGGCACACGGCGCACATTGCCAACCGTATCTTTGAAGGCGCCCATAGCGTCCCAGATACAGACGTCCATATTCTGAAGGCAGAAGACCTGACCAAGGCGCCCGACGAACTGCTCAAGTACGACGGCTACATTCTTGGCTCACCGACTTACCTGGGAGGCGTCTCGGGTCCTTTCAAAACCTTCATGGATGCCACCGGGCGCCTGTGGCGCACCCAGCAACTCAAGGGCAAGCTGGCTGCCGGGTTCACGGTGTCGTCGCTGCCGTCCGGCGACAAGCAGTCAACCCTGATGTCGATGTTCGTTTTCTGCATGCAGCACGGGATGCTCTGGATGGGCAACCCGATCCTTCCCGAGCAACACACCGGCACCCCCTATGATGAAGCCGCCAATCGACTCGGTTCCTGGTCAGGCCTGATGGCTCAGGCAGGCCACTCCGCACCGGCCGATTCCTTTCCGGCAGGCGACATCAAGACGGCCAGGATGTTTGGCCGGAATTTTTCCGAGGTAATGCATCGAGTCTCAGATACCCGCCTCGCCTTCAGGGAAGAGGGGAAGGTGTTTGCATGATTCCCAGGAAATACGGGCCGCAGCTATTCAGCCTGTTTCTCTCCGGACTGATGTCCATGCTGGTCTCGGGAATTGCAACGTTTCGCGCTATCGGTCCGACATCGTATTTTGTCGGCATGTGGGCCAGTTCGTGGCTTGCAGCGTGGCTCTTTGCGTTTCCAACCGTGCTACTGGTCACGCCGGTTGCGCGTAAGGCCGTTCAACTTCTCACGACGAAGGATTGATGGATGTTCTTGCCGCATAGGCGCGGCAAGAGGCCCTGATCGGGCCGCCTGTGCCAGGGAACGGAATTTTGGATCCCGTCGCGCCAGGCCTTGCGCCTGGCTCCTTGGACGCGTCTAGCCGTGCCGGTGCTGTTCGCGCATGCTGTGGCTCAGGTGCTTGCCGATCACTGACAGGAGACGCAAGCCTTCCTGCGTTCCGGGGTCGCGGACCACCCGCATCAGGCATCCCAGGCCGCCCGTTGCCGGTGGATTGGCCGGGATTTCCTGGCTCGCTTCATGGATCGCGTCGGACAGGGCGATCAACAGATATTGCGTGTCCTGGCGATCAAGGACCTTGAGCAGATGCATCAGGCCTTCGTTGCGCGTCAGACGGTCGAGCAAGGTCAGGCCCTCGCTCATCGCCCATGACAGCCGCGTGACGATCTCGTCCGACATGGCGTCCCGGGCCGCGGTGACGAGCTGCGCGACTTCGACGAGCCGCTGCAGATCTTCGGTGTCCATTGCGGGAATAGACGTTTCAGTTTGTGTTGTCATGGTTTGGCTTTCTCAGAGCAGTCCGCGTACGCTTGTCCAGTACATCTGGTTGTAAGACATCTTGAACCAGTGCATGGGTTTCGACGGCGGCTTCAGATCGGGTGGGTTCTGATAGTTGAACATCGCGTAGGTCGCGCTGTCGTGGCCTGTTTCAATGAAACAGTAGACCTTGCCGTCGTAGTCGCGGACCGGCGTGCCGATCTTGATCATCGAGGCGATGTTTTCGGCAACCACCTCTGCCTGGAAATGCGCTGCTGAGCCGGTCTTGCTGACGGGCAGGTTGGTCGTGTCGCCCAGCACGAAGACGTTGTCGTGGCCATTCATGGTGAGTTTGAAACGATCGGTTGGAATCCATCCACCCTCGCCCAGGTTGTTCTTCTCGACCACCTCCATGCCGCGATGCGGCGGGATGGCGATGAGCAGGTCGTACTGGGTCTCGGTGCCCTCCTCGCTGCGCACCACCTTGTTCTCCACGTCCACTTCGCCGACGTTGAACAGCGTCTCGTACTCGATGCCCATGCGGTCGAATTCAGGTTTGGCCCAGATGGCGACTTCCTTGATGGTGTGAATGCGGCCGATCGGATAGTGGTACTTGATCTTGATCTTGTCGCGGATGCCGCGCGCCTTGAAATAATCGTGCAGTCCGAAGATGAGTTCGACCGGCGCGATCGGGCATTTGTGCGGCACGCCGACGACGACGGCAACCGTGCCCTCCTGGATCTCGCGCAGGCGCTTGAACAGCTTGACCGCCGTGGCCTCGGTGTAGAACGTCTCCGCGCCTTCCACCAGGCCGGGAATCTGCTCGGGAACGATGCGCGAGCCGGTGGCCATCACGAGGATGTCGTATTCGTAAACCTTGCCGCTCTTGGTGACGACCTTGTTCTGGTCGAGCTGGAATTTTTCAACCGGGTCCACGTGGAAATCGATGGTTCCTTCGAGCAGGCTCGCCTGGTCGCGATACAGTTGGTCCGGGGTCATTTGCCCGAACGCAACATACAGCAGGCCGGGCTGGTACATATGCTTGTCGGATGCCGAAAGCATCGTAATCCGGACTCTGCGGGAACGAATCTCAGCAGACAGCCGCCGTGCCAGGTTGTTGGCCACAATGGTACCGCCTGTGCCACCACCGACGACTAAGATTCTCATTGCATTCTCCTATCCAAAATTAATTACCAGGATGTCCTGGTACCTGGGCGCGACAACGTGCCCAGCCCGTAGCGCATTACTTGGCCTTGCGGATCTTGATGTGCCAGACCCCGTCGATCTTTTCGTTGCTGAGGATCTCGTGGCCGACCTTGTTGACCCACTCCGGCACGTCGGCGCCGGAACCTTCGTCGGTCGACAACAGTTCGAGGGTATCTCCCACGCTGCTCTGCTTCATGTGGGTGATGAGCTCCATCAGCGGCCCGGGGCAGAAGGTATCGCGTGCGTCGACAATCTTGGTATCACTCATTGCAGTTCTCCAGAAAACATGTGGTTCAATTCGCCGTCCGCTCAGAACGTCAGCATCTGTCCGCCTTCGGCATCGCTCAGAAAGCGCGTCAGCCCGGTGGCGGGCCCGATTTCGGCGTCGAAGTCATCATGCGTGACTTTCATGATGTCCATTGCCATCGAGCACGGCAGCAACTTGGCATCGCCCAATTCGACTGCCTGCTGGAACAGCACCTTGAAGGACGGCACGCCTTTTTCCTTTGCCATCAGCGCGCCAAGTTCACCTTCAACGGGCGCATCCTCCGTGTGACCCTTCACGAAATACGGAATGGCATTCATGGACAGGAAGATCGAAACCTCGTCTCCCGTTGCTGCGGCAACCGACGCGATCATTGCGGCCATCTGTAGTTTTTCGCGCGTACCCGTGACGCAGATGATGTTGATTTTTGACATTTGCTTCTACCTTACTTTGTGGAAATTCATGTTCGGATCGATGTCTGCGACTGTTGATCCGATTAACCGCGATGCCAGCTGAAACGCTTGATGAGCAGCACGCAGATGCTGTCCAGCACGAAGCCGACGACGCCGATCACCAGCACCAGCCCCATGAGGTGCGCGTATTCCAGACCTTCGCGCGCATCTTCGATGGCATAACCGAAACCGGAGGTCACCCCGAGGAACTCCGCCGGGATGATCACGATCCATGCGACGCCCAGTGCCAGACGGATACCGGTCAGGATGTCGAAGGTGATCGCCGGCATGATGATCCGCGTCACCATTTGCCAGGGCTTGGCACCGAGGTTGCGCGCCACCTTGAACCAGGCGGGGTCGACCTTGGCGAGGCCGGAGGCAGTGGCGAACGCAACCGGCCAGACGGACGCGATCGCAATCAGGAAGATGATCGCCTGCTCCCAACCTGCGAATACGACAACCGCGATCGGCTCCCAGGACAGCGGGCTGATCATGCGCAGGAACTGGAACGGCACGTTGGTCAGCCGCTGGAACCACCGGATGCGGCCCATGAGGATGCCGAGCGGGATGCCGATGGCGATCGCCAGGCCCAGTCCCGCGCCCAGCCGGTAGCCGGTGCTCGACAACGCCTTGGGAATGATCCCGTTTTCCCACATCTCGGGCAGCGACTTGAGGGCCGGGAGTGGCCCGAAATCGACAAACTGCGACATCGCGGGGTTGAGCGTGACGATGTAGATGCCGACGCCCCAGAGCGCAAAGAGGACTCCCAGACCCACGAAAAAGTGCAGCGACTGGTCTGCCGTGCTCTTGATCGCCCGGGACAGGCAGTTTCCACTGACGCCGGCACTGACCACGCCGCCGCCCACTGTTGCGGTTTGGCTACTCATCGTTCATCCCCCCCGCCCATGCAACCGGCGCGGAAAACGCCTGGCCGTGGGGCACTCTTTCGATCAAATACGTGTCATTCATATCGAGTAACTTCTTATCAACGTTCATATGTATGTCCAGATGGCGCTACCCATCAGCCCCCCCGATGCCAGCTGTAGCGTTTGATGAGCGCCACCAGGATGCTGTCGAGGAAATAACCGACGATACCGATCGTGACCACCATCGCAGTGAGGTGGTTGTACGAAAGCGTCTCGCGTGCATCCTCGATGGCATAGCCCAGGCCGGACGTCACGCCGAGATATTCGGCCGGGACGAGCACGATCCACGCAACCCCCAGCGCGAGGCGGATGCCGGACAACACGTCGAACGTGATCGCCGGCATGATCACCTTGGTCAGGATGTGCATGGGTGTGGCGCCAAGATTGCGCGCCACCTTGAACCAGTTCGGGTCAACCTTGGCCAGTCCGGCTGCAGTTGCAAACATCACCGGCCAGACCGCCGCGATCGCGATCAGGAAGATGATCGACCCGTTCCAGGTCGCGAACACCAGCACCGCAAGCGGCATCCAGGAGAGCGGACTGATCATCCGCACGAACTGGAACGGCGAGTTGGTGAAGTCGCGGAACCACTTGATGCGTCCCATGAGGATGCCGATCGGCACACCGATGACGATGGCCATCAGCAGGCCGGAGCCCAAGCGGAAGCCGCTGGCAGCCAGCGCATTCTGGATCTTGCCCGCCCCCCACAACTCGGGGAACGCCTCGAGCGTAGGAAGCAATCCGAACTTGACGAAGGTCTTCGTCGTCGGGTTATTGGCGATAAAGTACCCTCCGATCAACCAGAGGATGGCCAGGATCGCGATACCGCCCGCAGCCCAGCCAAGACTCTGCACCGCCCGATGCTTCATCAGGCGGCAAAAGCCGCCCTCCCCGGCGGATGTGACTGCATAATTCATAGTTCAATCACCTCGGTACGCACAAAGGGATCGCCTTTTTGCGGCACGCTCGGATCCGCCTTCCATGTCGGGTTGGCATTGAGCGCCTTCTTGACATAGGTGTAGTTGACGAGATCCTTGGCCACGAAATCGGCGGTGAGGTTGTTCAGGAAACCCAGGTCGCCGCCGACCAGTGTTTTCTTGAGCTCTTCGGTAACGTACTTGGTGGCACTCGGGTACGGCCAGCCCTGGAAATTGATGCGGCTCTGGCCCCACTCCGGATGCTTGATGGCGGGTGGCGTCGCATAATCGGCCGGGCTGTAGAACAGCATCGCGCGCTCGACGACCTCGGAGGGGAACGGCAGGTATTTCTTGCCATCCTTGGACAGCATCTGCGCCATCGCCTTCTTGTTGTTGGACAGATAGATCTGCGCCTCGACGATGGCGTTATGGACGCCCTGCGCCCAGGCCGCGCGGGCGGGATCCATGGCATCGTCTTCGTGCATGATGACTACGCAGCAAGGATGGCCTTTCCAGACGTCGCCGGTGAAGCGCAGCATCTGGCCACCCGCCTTGAGCTCCCCGAGCGCATTGAACGGTTCGGCGACGCAATAGCCGTCGATCTGTCTCGCTGCCAGGGCCGGCGGCATGTCGGGCGGGTTCAGCACGAGGAAGTTGCACTCGTTGGGTGCGAGCTTCGCGTTTTGCGGCCGGACCACGGGCGTAATGCCGGCTTCCCGCAGGATTTTCTGCGAGATGATGTTGTGGATCGAGTACCAGTACGGCACGGCGAACTGCTTGCCGCCGAAGTCCTTGGGCGAGGAAATGCCACTGCTCTTGTGGACGATGATGCCGGAGCCGTTGGTGTGGTTCCAGGCCGTGATCTTCACCGGGAACTTGTTGTTGTAACGCATCCAGATCGGCACCGGAATGAGCATGTGCGTGAGGTTGAAACGCTGGGACGAGAAGGCCTCGACCAGCGGCGAATCAGTGTCGGCGGCTCCGACTCGATACCCTGCTTCTTGAAGAAGCCCATTTCGTGCGCGACCAGGAGCGCGGCCGCATCGGTAATCGGGATGTAGCCGATCTTGACCACGGGGTCGAACGGCTTGGAGAATTTCTTCTTGTCGGCAGCGAAGGCCGACGAGGACAGCATGCCGCCCATCCCGGCCATGCCGCCCAGTGCGGAGAGACCGGCCATCTTGAGCATGTCGCGCCGGCTGACGCCCGTGCCGAGGACGGAGCTGAACAGCGGGTCATAGGCTAGGTCGAGATTCGGATCTTCCATGCCGTCGCCGATGTCCGGATTGTCGGGCATCATCATCTGCATGCGTGGGTCGATCGGACGGGCCTTGCCACATGTACCGCATGAACATCCATCAACGTGCACCAGCGGACGCGGCTGGCTATGCTCTTCGTATAGATATTTCTTCATTCTCGGTCTCCTAAGGTGAGGGTCGGTATCCCGACCGGTGTTTGCTCATCCTGCCTCTTCACTTTGAGCAATTCGGGTAAGTCGCAGATCATGCAGCCAGCGTGGCCGACTCCGGTTTCTTGTAGTTCGCCGCTTCCTGGAACGTCGCCATCAGGCGAGTACGCAAAGCCTGAACCGCCGCGTCGTGGCGATCGCGCGGATCGGGAAGGTCGATATCCAGTTCGTGAACGATGTTTCCGGGCGAGCCTGCCATGATCACGGCACGGTCGCCCATGATCACGGCCTCGTCGATATCGTGCGTCACGAAGACGATGTTGAAGCCCTTGCGCTTGGCGATGTTGCGCACATCCTTTTGCAGGGATGAACGCGTGAACGCGTCAAGCGCGGAGAACGGTTCGTCCAGCAGCAGGAGTTCCGGCTCCATCACCAGCGAGCGGGCCAATGCCACACGCTGTTGCTGGCCACCCGAGAGATCTTGCACATTGGCCATGGCGAAATCCTGCAGCTCGACCAGCTTGATCGCCTCCGTCACGCGCTCTTCGGTTTCTTCCTTGGACCAGCGCCCGAAGCTCAAGCCGACGCCGACGTTCTGGGAAACCGTCATCCAGGGAAACAGGTGCGGCGCCTGGAACATCATGACCCAGCGGGGCGACGGTGCAGTAATCGCCGTCCCATTGAGCAGGACCTTGCCTTCGGTAGGTTTCAGAATGCCGGCCAGAATATGGAGCAGCGTGGATTTGCCACAACCCGAACGGCCGATAATTGCCAGCGCCTCACCGGGCGGCGACACCAGATCAACCCGATTGAAGGTCACCCCGGTCCGCGAACTGTAACGGTGGGTCAGGCCCTGGATCTTGATTTCTGTTCCACGTATTGCCATCTACATATTCCTCTGTCTATTTTCATCGCCCGGTCACAAGGACTCACGGCAGAATTCTGTTAGGTTCCCCGGGCTACTCGCCTACGGCCAGCCCAGCGTCTCGCCGGGCTGGCGCCGATCAAGCACTGTTGAAGCGCTGCCCTACTACTTCCATCCGACTGGCCAGCTCAGCCTCATCCAGCAAGCCACGCGCGATCATGGAATGCGCCAGCGCAAGAAGCTGCCGCTCAGGAAACGGCACATCCTCGTAAAGCGTTGCAGACAACTCATCCTCCTCCGCGCGTCGCTCGAGTGAGGGCAAGGCGCAGGAGCCGGGCTCGACCTGGTCGTAGGGCTTGACACAGGAGTCACCCGCGAGAAGGTCGCACGTGGCTTCCAGCGTGATTTTCCAGGGCGGATCCGGGTTGGTTACCCCGTATTGCGCAGCCAAGTCTTCCCACACCCTGCCATGAGCCTGAATGCTCCGAAGCAAGGGGATAGGCGTTGCATCAATCAGCATCTCGCCGTTTTCAGCGTTTGCGTCATTGCTCGAAGCACTCATGGCCCTCTCCTTAAAATTACATTTGCATCAATGGTCGTGATGGACTGGATGGATCGCCTTGCGCACTGGGAGCTTGACGTTTGTCGTAATTCCAGGCTTGGGCACAGCCACGCCGATCAGACAATCGCGCGTCACGATCTCGGTCAGCTGATCCTCGGTCCAGCCTTCCGTGCCCTCGGGCCGCACCGGCATCACGATGTAACGGGTCTTCTGGTTGGAGTCGGCAACCCGGATCGTCACTTCCGAAGGCAACTGCAAGCCAAACTCAGTAAGCACCTGGCGCGGCCAACGAACCAGACGACGACGATAGTTAGGGGTCCGATACCATTCGGGCGACTGACCGAGAATCGGGCGGGGATAGCACGAACACAGTGAACACACCACGACATGCTTGACCGTCGGGGTGTCCACGAGGACACGCAAGTTACAGTAGTCGCTCGGCGTGCCGAACTGGGTGGGCGGGCTGGTCACCCAGTTGACACCCACGGCCTTACTGGCCTCGACGCCATCGGCTTCGCACAGCTTCTTGTATTCAGGATCCAACCAAGCCTTGGCAACCAGACGCGCCGCCGGGGTTGGGCCGAGCGTGTGGACATATTCCACCCAAGTCCGGTGATCCTCGGCAGTAAACAGTCCTTTTTCAATTGCGAGTTCGCGGACTGCCATTTCGAGAATTTCGAAATGACTGACTTCATCGACCATCGGTGCCGGCTTATGGCCGTGGTCGTGGTCATGGTCATGATGATCTGACATTTGTATTTCCTCTTAAAATTGTCTGCGAGCCAGATTACGCCCGCTCAAGATAACGCTCTGGAAACTCGGTCTCCAATGTGTCGTTTGCATACGTATCGCTATACTCGGGCCAAAGGTCCTTCTGCATGAAAACCACGCTGTAGAACCACTCGGGATGATCCTCGTTGCCGAAGGCTTCATCTTCCGCAGCCGGGCTCTCATAGACCAGCTTGGTCACGGTACCGACCGCACCGCGCGTATAGAGCATCGTGCGCGTGTAGAAAATGTCCGGTAGATCCCGGATCCGCACGCGCTCGCCTTCCTTGAATTTGGCCTCACCGGCCTTGCCGCGAAAGCACTGGGGATCGCCAATGCCGGAGGCAATTTTGGCGTGATGCTCTCTGTCGTAATGGGGTTTAGACATGGCGATTTTTTACCTCCTCAATTTTGTTGACCAGTTCGGTGAGCGTACAGAACTGCTTGTCGACCAGGATCCGCGCACACGTCAGCAACCATCGACCGTAGTAAGGCAGACCCAGGTACTGCGTCTGACCAACGTCCGCATTCTGTTTACGACGCCGCTCTTCCGCCGTCCACGCTCCGCGCCAAGCAAGACATTCGGCAGTCGCAAAGGTATTCAACTCCCACTGTTCCTCTTGCTTTTCTTCCCACGCCATAGGCACATCCGGCTCGCCGCCGACGTCGTGCACAATACGGGTGTAAGCCTTCCAGAGGTCAGGGGTGATTAGATCGGGGGCAGGCGCGTGCGTCTGGCGGTGCAGAGCCGGCTGCATGTAACCGACAGTCTCGATATGCCGGAGAACCACTTCTCTGTGAGACGATGACATTGTGTTGACTCCTTTGTGGATTACGAACAAGTCGGCTTGCCGTAATGCGATTTACAATTGCCTTACTTCCATGCCAACTCAGCTTCTACGAATTTCCAGCACCAAAAATCTGGAGTACTTCGGGTCTACACCTTCTGTTTGCGTTGCGGTGGATTCCATCGCAGATCTTTGATGGCCCAACTATGCGTCATCTAACTATTGGTTTCCAAGTCTTAATTCCGATGATCCCCATAGGGTTTTGCTATAGGCCCAAGACCCGCTTGCAGACTGGATTCCAGCATTTCCGAACACATCGAAACCCGTTTGTCACAGTGCCGTTCAAAGACCCCTCTCCAAACAATATCCAATAGGTATCTTTCACATCTCCATCCGGATCGTTCCACGCTGACTTACAAGGGGATCAGATACGGTGCGCCATGTAGGTGTAGTAATTGCACGCGGCAAAGAATGTTCCGTTCTCCATCGCCTGACGCTGCTCGTTGTGCCAGACCTCCATCGCGCGTTCCGGCAGCAATCCTGCCTGTTTGACATAGGGCACATAGGTCTCGGCAAACGACTTGAAATAGCTTGCCTGACCGATTTCGACCACGGCATCGCCCCAGGCGTCTGCCAGCTTCAAGCCGAGCTCGGGCAGGAGTCTCGGCAGATCGCGCATGATCCGCGGATTGTTGAACGTGGCATTCGCCAGGGCTTCGTCGACAAGGCGGCCGAAGTCGTGGTCAGGGTAAGCATAGGTCAGGGAGGCGTAATCGCCATCGAAAACAACCACGGTTCCGCCGGGGCGGACAACACGCGCCATCTCGCCCAAAACCGCGAGCGGTGCAGTCACATGGCTGATCAGCGTGTGCGCGATGACGACATCGAATGTCGCATCGGGGAACGCGAGGCGGTGCGCATCGCCGACCCGGAAAACGATCTGCCCATCGACATGTTCGCTTCGTGCGAAACCGTTTGCGGCATCGATGAAATGGCCGCATTGATCGACCCCCAGCGCCTTGCCGGCAAAATCGCCTCGGCGCGCGATCGACCGCAGCACGGCACCCGTGCCGCAGCCCACCTCCAGGACCTGGGCGGACGGGGGCAAGGCAAGTCGAGCCACATAGTTGTCGAGCAGGCGTGCAAAGACACCATCGCGTGCCCTGCTTTCAAGTCGGGCGACGAGACGTTCGAGTGCGGCCTCATCAAGTTCATTGACGAAACGGTGGGGGTCACGCGCAGCCATGCTTCACCTCATCTTTAAAACGAAGCCCGATCGTCCAGCACAACCGAATCCGAAAAGCAGGTGTCCTCCCGACAACCGGAGTGGCGGATCGATGCTGAAGCCCAGGTCGCCGCACAGCACCATGGCCTGCGGCATATTCATAAAAAAAAGCCGCCTCGCGAGGAGGCGGCAACCCTAGGACATCCGGCACAGGAGGAGTAGATACCGGATTGAGGAGCCCTAACACTTATGTTCAATGAATGCTTGTTCCCATGATCAGTTCAGGCAGCTTCACGGCAAACGGGACCTCACTCCCGTAACGCCCTCTCGGAGGCGTAGCCATGACGCGCTCACCAGGATTTATAGGGCAGGAACTTGCCGCTGATCGTGACCAGTACGCGATCGCCTTTCGGGTCTTCCTGTCTATCGATGTTCATGGTGAAGTCGATGGCGCTCATGATGCCGTCGCCGAATTTCTCATTGATCATCTCCTTGATCGTCTCGCCATACACGTTCAGCATCTCGTACCAGCGGTAAATCAGCGGGTCCGTCGGAATGGGGCGATCCCATGTCTTGGTCGGGAAGCGCTGCAACGCGGCCGAAACCTCACCGCCAAGACCAAGCGTCTCGGCCACCGCATCGGCCTGCGGTTTTTCCAAGTGGTTCATGCCCAGGCATGCCGAGCAGACAAACTCATCGGACAAGCCCGCCGACTTGGCGATGTCGCCCCACGTCAAGCCTTTCCCGGACTTGGCCTGGAGGATCGCTTCTTTCATTTCTGTTTTATTCATCCGTACTGCTCCTTGCGTTGACCTGGCGTACGGGCCGCCCGGCAACTGTGTCTCTGGTCAAATGGGTGCGGGTAATGCGTAAACGATCCGTGCGGGGAGGACATCAACTGCCCGGAAGCCCTCCCCGTTGCGTTGTTCAGCTTCCCACGCGGGCCGCCGCTACCCGATAGAAACGCTGTTGGAACACCGTGCTGTCCTGAAGCTGATGCAAACTCTTCACGGCAGCGAGAATGGCCAGGTCCAGCAGCGGCTCGATGAGGACAATCGACATGTAGGCAACACCGAACGTCCCGATTTGCGCCAGATTCGCGGCACCCACGCCCTGACCATAGATCGCCCAGAAGGCAACCCAGGCCACCACGCCACCTTGGTAGGCGGTCGACAGCGCCAGGCACTGGCTGTATTTCACATCCTTGTAAGCCGTTTTCTCAGGAATATAGCGATGCGCAATGGCGCTGAGCGCGAACAGGGGCACCAGCAGCGTCGTCATGTTCATGCCGTATTGCGGCAGATCCCACGGCGCAAAGAAGAGGCCCTGCGTCAACAGTCCGAGCGCCAGGCCTATGGCCGCCGGCGCCGCGCCGAACATGAGGAAGAGCGTCGAGCCCAGGATCAGGTGGACCTCGGAAACACCGATCGGATAGTGCGGAAACACCTCGAAGAAGCTGAATACGAGGGCTGCCGCGATCAGGCTGCGAATTCCCAGGGGGATGATCCCGTCCTGTTTGATCGAATTCAATGCCAGCTTCGCCGTATAGCCAAACACCCCGATCGCCGTAGCGTAACTCAGTGTCATTTTGGCGCCTTCAACAATACCTGGTTCAATATGCATGGTGTTTCCTCCTTTGTGCACTCTCTAACGAATCTTGTTACCTAGCTCCCGCCAGGTAACGACCAGTAACCCAGACAGAATGACCGCCAGCCGCCCCACTTCCACGCGCGCCAGCCTGTGCCGCACACTCATGTGGTAGAACCCTGCATGCCGATCAACGTCAAACTACGACACGTGCTCGATGGTCCATAAACATTCTCGAATATGCCGATTCACTACCGGTCACCCCCTGTCCAGGCAGGTTCAGTCATAATGAAAAGCGTATGTCGATCTGCTGCTCTGTCTTCAGAAACATCGATACAAATCGTATGTTCACAACAATGGACTAACTGGCTATAGTTTTCCAAGTCTTTATTCCGATTAGTGCTATAAGGTTTGGCTATGCAACGCAATCTCATCTTCCCTCGCTCCATTCGCTACCTGATCGCGGTGGCGGATATGCAAAGCTTCACGCGCGCCGCGGAACTGCTGTTCGTTTCGCAGCCCACGCTGTCGCAGCAGATCAAACATCTGGAAGATTTGCTCGACGTGCAGTTGCTGGACCGGTCCGGACGGACGGTGCAACTGACCGCCGCCGGGGAGGTTTATCTGCACTATGCCCGCCGCGCCTTGCGGGAACTGGACGAAGGAAAACGGGCCATCCATGAGCTGCAGGACCTGAGCCGCGGTTCGCTGCGCCTGGGAATGACGCCCATCACCGACCACCTGGTCAGCCCCCTGCTGGAATCCTTCAATACCCGCTACCCCGGAATCACCGTCAGTACGCGCGAACTGCCCCAGGACGCCGTCGAGGCCGACGTGGCAGAGGGTAATATCGATATTGGTATCGCTTTCTCCAACGTGCTTTCGACCGTCGCCCGCTCGAACGAGATCGACACCCATGTCCTGTTCACTGAAACGCTGAACCTGGCCGTAGGCAAGGCGCACCCTCGCGCCGGCCAGACCGAGTCGTTGAGTCCCCAGGTACTGGAAAACGAGTCGCTGGTATTGCTCAACACCGATTTTGCGCTGCGACGCCACATCGACCTGTATTGCCTGGAACATGGCATCACACCGCGTATCGCGATGGAAACCAATTCGCTCAGCGTCATTGTCGAAGTCGCCCGCCTCGGCCGGCTTGCCACCATCCTTCCCCACAGCATCATCTGTTCGCAGCAGGGACTCCATCCGGTGATGCTGCAACCCGACATGCCGCACCACACGATTACCCTGATCTGCCGCAAGTCGGGTTACAAGAGCCCGGCCTGTACGGCATTTGGCGTGCTGGCAACACTCTGGTGCCATAACCGTCCCGGTGCCAACAAAAGCGCGCTCGCGGAGTTCGGTGCCGATTTCGATTCCCTGCTCGAAGAATCCACTTCGAACGAGTAGCCGTTTCAGGCGCGCCAGCGGGGAAATTGCGTTTCCGGACGACGTGCCGGCACAGCATAATCCGTTCCTATTAGCACAATCGGAATAAGGTCTTGGACAAGCATTTTTGCCTGGCTCATAGTCTTATCCGAAGGCGACTGACGAATGAGTTCGATCGATCACGCGACCGCCTGCCGTGATCACGAAGACGCAGCGCTGATCCCGCGCACTGAAAACTCACCCCGTCAAACGCCGTCGCCCGAACCTCGGATCCAGGCTTCGATCCATCGGGTAAAACACGTGTTTCTATATGGAGAGCGAGCATGAAAATCGAGCTGGCCGAACCCTACCGCGATACCGAACTGGGACGCGAAGCGGAATCGCTCCTGCTTTCCTGCGTGCAATGCGGCCAATGTACCTTTACCTGCCCGACCTTCCGGCTGCTGGATGACGAATGGGACGGGCCGCGGGGGCGCATTTATCTCATCAAGCAGTTCATGGAGGGCAAGGAACCCACCCCAGACACGCTTGAGCTGCCGGCCTATACCCTCAGTACCCTTGAAGGCCGCACGCTCAGCGCCAATCTGCAACTTCATCTCGATCGCTGCCTTGGCTGCCGGTCCTGCGAAACCAGTTGCCCGCAGGGTGTCCGCTACGGACGTCTTCTCGATATCGGACGGGAGCTGGTCGAAAAGGAGTCCCCTCGACCGCTCAAGGAGAAACTGGCACGCCGTGCGTTGCGTGCCGTGGTGCCCTACCGTTACCGCTTCACGGCCTTGCTACGCACAGGACAGGCCCTGCGACGCTTCCTGCCGGAAGACCTGCGTGCGCGGATTCCGCAGCGGCGCCAGGCTGGCGTCTGGCCCGACCGGCCGCATGGCCGGCGCATGCTGATCTGGCAGGGATGCGTGCAGCCCGGCCTCGCGCCCGACATCAATGCCGCCTCCGCCCGCGTGCTGGATCGCTTCGGAATCCGGCTGATTCCGGCCAGCGATGGCTGTTGCGGCGCCCTGAGCCATCACATGGCCGAAACGGATGAAGCGCGTGCCTTCATGCGCAAGAACATCGACGCCTTGTGGCCGCACATCGAGGCTGGCGCCGAAGCCCTCGTCCTCACTGCCAGTGGGTGCGGCATGCACTTTCGCGAATACGGCCAGCTGCTGCACGACGATCCCCAATACCGCGACAAGGCGGCACGCATCTCGGAACTGACCCGGGACATCGCGGAAATCGTCGCCGAGGAATGGAATGACGACCCGCTTCATGCCCTGCCCGCCCCTCCGAAGCCGCGGCGCATCGTCTTCCAGTCATCCTGCAGCCTGCAGCATGGCGAAAAACTGAACGGCGTGGTCGAAAAACTGCTGAAGCGCGCCGGGTTCAAGCTCCTTCCCGTTCGCTATCCTTTCATGTGCTGTGGTTCGGCAGGCGCCTACTCTCTCCTGCAGTCTACGCTCTCGGAATCGTTGCGCGAGCGCAAGCTGGAAACCCTGCTGGTCAGTCGCCCGGAAGCCATCGCAACGGCCAATATCGGCTGCCTGACCCATCTGGCCCTGGCGTCGCCGGTGCCGGTCAGCCATTGGATCGAATTGCTGGACAAAACATTCCAGGAAGCAGATTCCCAACTACGCGGCCATCCTGAGCCGCACATGAACGCGGCGTCCGCCAACGCCGATTCTTGACACAAGGAACGGCCCGTCTCCGAAGCGGGCTCACCAAAATCATTCGATAAAAACGATCTCGGCAGCAAAAACAAGGGAATGAAGACAACAACAAGAATCGTGAGCATCTTCGTATTGCTCATGTGTGGCCAATGGCCCGTGACAGCGCTGGGCGCGCACCCGCTCCTTACGGAGGATACCGGCACCCAGGGCGCCGGCCATGTTCAGCTGGAATTGACGCACGATCTCAGCCACACGAAGGACGACTCCACCAACACGCGCGATCAGCGCATCAATACTGTTCTATCCATTGGCCTCACGGACACCCTCGACGTGATCGCCTCCCTGCCGCATGAGCGCCAGACCGACCGGCTGGCTGCCACGGACGCCACCGTCCAGGGGTTTGCGGACATGGAGATTGCTGCCAAGTGGCGCTTCTACGACGAAGGTGCGCTGAGCTTCGCCCTGCGTCCCGGGCTGGGCTTGCCGACCGGAAACGACGACAAGGGGTTGAGTGCGGGGCACGTCACGCCCAGCCTGTTCGCCGTGATGACCTATGCAGGCGAGCCCTGGACCTTTCACGTGCATCTCGGCTATACGCGCAACATCCACGACGGAACGGACGAACGGAACCATATTTACCACGCCTCGGTTGCCGCGGAATACGCGCTCGGCGAATCGCTGCGCCTGGTAGGCGACGCCAGCGTGGAAAGCTGTGCCGAACGGTCGGGTCATCCCAACGTGGGGTCGATGGTGCTGGGGCTGGTCTATTCCGTCACCCCGAATCTGGATATTGACCTCGGATACCGCAAAGGTCTGACCCACCCTGCCGCAGATTCGGCATGGCTGACCGGCTTGGCCATCCGCTTTTAACGGTACGCCGCACGCAGGAAAAGCTTTTATACTGCCTGGTTGATTGTTGCTGGGCAGCACGGCCATGACGCACCCTTTCCACATCGTTGACGTTTTTGCAGAACGACCCTACGCCGGTAACCAACTGGCGGTGGTCACCCACGCCGACGACCTCTCCGACGAAACGATGCAGCAGATCGCGACCGAGATGAATTTCTCGGAAACGACCTTCGTCTACACCGCCCCGGAGCGCGATGGCGGCCACCGGGTCAGGATCTTCACGCCTGCGCGGGAAATCGCCTTTGCCGGGCACCCGATCCTCGGGACAGCCTGGGTCATCCGGGAACAGATTGCGCCCGGCACGTCCGCGCCGGTACGGCTGAATCTTGCGGTCGGCCAGGTCCCCGTCACGTTCGAACTCACTGCCGACGAACCCGAAACTGCATGGTTTCAGGCACCCCCGGTGACGCCTGGGGCGACATGCGACCGCAAACCCATGGCGACGGCGCTGGGCATATCGCCCGACGATATCGACACAGCGTCCCCCATTCAGCAGATGACTGCCGGCATTTCAGCCATGATCGTGCCCCTGCGCAGCCTCGATGCGCTACGCCGCTGCAAACTGGATCTCGACGCCTTCACGCCATTGGCCAGGCAAGGCTTCCCTTCTCTCGTGTACCTGTTCTGCCGCGAGACGCATCACGCCTGCAACGACCTGTGCGTCAGGTTCTTTTTCGAGGCCCACGGCGTACGCGAGGATCCGGCGACGGGCAACGGAGCCGCCTTCCTCGGCGCCTATCTTCTGGAACATCCGATTCTCCCCGGACCCAGCCTGTCGCTGCGCATTGAACAGGGATACGAAATGAACCGGCCTTCCCTGGTGAAGTTGCGTGCCGGCACGTCCGATGGAGCTCCTGAAATAAGTGTGGGCGGACGCGTGATTCCCGTCATCAAGGGGGAGCTGCTTTGACGCGGAAACCCCTTTGAACCAGCCGGTTTTTTCGCGACCGACTCGCCCCGGCGGCTTGGGATCGCGCATAAATCGGATATGCTGAAAAGCTACGTCTTCTGATCGCACCATGAAAGACAACATCCATCCCCTGATCCAGCACACGCCGCCCGATTCGGGCAACGTCAGCATCCCGGCGCTGCGCGTGCTGTCGGAAATCACCACCAGCCTGTCCACGGATTCCAACGTCGAACAGCTGCTGGGACGCTTCCTGTCGACCATGATCCGGCTGGCGGGTGCCCAGGCGGGCGCCGTGCGCGTCATCACCGACGATCGCACGCACCTGCGGCTGATCGGCTCGGTGGGGCTGCCGCCCGAACTGGTCGAGCACGAAAACATCGTCAGCGTCGATTGCGGCGTATGCGGCAAGGCCGCGCGCGAGGTGACCGTGAGCAGCTGGAACAACGTCGCCTTCTGCAAGCGTCAAGCCAACGACGCCTATTTCAGCGACAGCTGCAACACCGTGGTTGCAGTGCCGCTGATGCACAAGAACCAGGTCATGGGTGTCTACAACCTGTTCCTCGAAGAAGGCAAGACCGTCCCCGAGGATGTGCGCCTCTTGTTCCGCTCGATCAGCGAACACCTCGGCATCGCATTGGAAAACGCACGGCTGACGCGTGAAAACATGCGCATCTCGCTGATGAACGAACGCCAGATGCTGGCCAACCAGATCCACGATTCGCTGGCGCAGACGCTGGCCTACGCCAAGATGCGCCTCACCGTATTGAGCGACGCGATGCGCCACGAGGATTACCCCAAGGCCAATCGTTACCTCGGCGACGTCGAGGAAGCGGTCGACCTCGCCTACGCCGACCTGCGCGACCTCATCACGCAGTACCGCGACCGCATCAACCCGCGCGGCCTGGTGCCGGCGATCCAGGAAATGGCCAAGAGCTTCCGCAAGAAAGCCAACGCCGACGTCGACTTCCTCAATCTGGTGCAGGATGTCTCGCTGTCGCCCGACGAGGAAATCCAGGTCTTCCACATCATCCAGGAATCGCTCTACAACATCGCCAAGCACGCCCGCGCGCGCCACGTCGTCATCACCTTCGATCTGGAAAACGGCCAGTACATCGTCAACGTTGCCGACGACGGCGTCGGCGTGCAGAAGAAGAACGACGAATCGTCCACCCTGGGCAAGAGCTTCGGCCTGACCATCATGCGCGAGCGCGCGGCCAAGCTGAACGGCAAGCTCAGCGTGGAGTCCCGCCCGGCCGGCGGCACTGTCATCCGCCTGGTCTTTCCGCAACGCGCCGCATCCCATCAGCACAGTGAGCACGTCGCATGAGCCTCACCCGCATCATCCTCGTCGACGACCATACCCTGTTCCGCAAGGGACTGGCCGAACTGCTCGAGCAGAGCGGCAGTATCGAAGTCACGGCCTTCACCGGCAATCCGGACGATGTCTCCCGGCTGCTGCGGGCGCATCGCCCTGACGTCCTCATTCTCGACCTCAACATGCCCGGCACCGATGGCATCACGCTGATGCAACAACTGCGTGCTGAGGATTTCGACCTGCCCATCCTCATCCTCACCCTGTCGGAAGCCGAGGATGACCTCGCACGGGCGCTCCGTGCCGGCGCCAACGGCTATCTGCTGAAAAGCATGGAACCCGACGAAGTGGTCGACGCCATCCTGCGCGCCCAGCGCGGCGAGACTGTCGTTGCGCCCGCCATGACCGCCAAGCTGGTCAAGCTGTACGACCAGAAAGGCCAGGATGCCGGTTCACTACTTGACGCGCTGACCCCGCGCGAACGCGAAATCCTGTCCCACCTGTCGCGCGGCGAAAGCAACAAGGCCATCGCGCGCACCCTCGACATCAGCCACGACACCGTCAAGCTGCATGTCCGCCACATCCTCGCCAAGCTGAACCTGTCATCCCGAGTGGAAGCGGCAGTATTCGCCGTCGAGCACCGGGTCGCCCCCGGCGGGAGAAACGACGGACGCTAGCTGACCGGGATACCGACCATCCGGCCGGGGAATATTGCGGAGGCCCACTTAGATACTAGGCTTACGGTGTCGCTTGCGCCACTGCTGCAGCAAGTTCCTCCGCTTCCGGCTGTGCCAGCACCAGGCTGATCAAGGTCTGCCCGGCCTGCGGCTTGATGGTCCCTTCAACCGTGAAGACCTGAAGCGCACCCTCTTCGGTGATCAGGAACAGCGGCTGCACCTGGCCATACTGGGCTTTCAATTCCTCGAAGCCGAATTCCTCGCTCAACCGGGTTTTCTTGACCACGGCCTCATCGGTGAACCATCGGGTCAAGGCTGCGTGCGTCATGTCCTTGCCAAACAGGAAACGGCCCCTGAGATGACGTGAGTGGGCCGCAAGCTGTTTTTCATCCTCGGGCATCAGCTGGTAGGCCTGCGCACGCCCGAACAAGGGAGCGAAGTGCAGCGCCGCCAGCGAATTGACATCGTCGTTGCTGGTCATGGCCATGAGTTTCCCGATCCCGCTGATCTCGACACGGTCCAGCACGGTGTCGGAAAAGATGCTGGCATAAAAGGCCGGGATGCCGGCCATGCGTGCCGCCGACACGTTGTGCTGGCTGTTGTCCACCAGCATGACCGGATAGCCTTCATCCAGGAGAACCTTGGCCATCTCGCGAACCCAGAAACGTCCTCCCAGAAAGAGGACGCCTTGCGGCTCGGCCTTGGCCAGACCGAGCCGTCGCGCGACCAGTGGCGCAGTCAGGCCATACAGGGCTACGGTTCCGATGATGACGAAGAAGGTCTGCGGAACCAGCACATCCGCATTCGCCAGCCCCACCTCTTCCATGCGCAGTGCGAACACCGACGCCACGGCAGCGGCGACGATGCCGCGTGGCGCCATCCACGACATGAACAGCTTCTCGCGAAAACTGAGCTTGCTCCCCAGCGTGGAGGCAAAGACGGCTGCGGGGCGCGCAATGAACACCAGGACCAGGAAGAACATGAAACTGGCGATCCCGATCTGGTCGAGGTCCGACGGCTTGAGATGGGCGGCCAACAGAATGAATACGCCCGCAATCAGCAGTACCCGCAGGTTCTCCTTGAATTCGACGATGTGATTAATTGGGACGGCTTTCTGGTTGGCCATGGCAAATCCCATGATCGTCACGGCCAGCAGACCCGACTCGGACTGCAGCAGGTTGGCGCCGGTAAAGACGGCGACGACGAACATGACGGCCACCGGATTTTGCAGGGAATCGGGAATCAGGTCGCGCTTCAGGCACAGCCCCAGGGTCAATGCCCCCAGCAGGCCGACCAGGGTCCCGAAGGCGATGGTTTTCAGTACGCCGGTTGCCACGATCATTCCATGTTCGGCCCCCGAGTAGGCCGTGACCTGAAATACCAGCACTGCGAGCATGGCGCCGATCGGATCGATGACGATCCCTTCCCATTTCAGGATGGCGCCGCTCTGGCCTGTCGGCCGAATGAATCGCAGCATCGGCCCGATGACCGTGGGACCGGTGACCACCAGCACCGCACCCAACAGGATCGCCAGCGGCCAGTCGAGCCCGAGTATCCAGTGCGCCGCCAGCGTGCCGATGACCCAGGTGATACCCGCTCCCAGCGTGACCAGCCAGGCCACCACACCGCCGATGGCGCGAAACTCCTTCACCGACAGGCTGAGACCGCCTTCGAACAGAATCACCGCGACTGCGAGCGAGACCACTGGATACAGCAGCGATCCCAGCAGCTCGCCGGGATGGATCCAACCCAATATCGGCCCGGCCACGATACCGAATACCAGCAGCAACAGGATCGAGGGGATGCGCACACGCCAGCCCAGCCACTGGGCGGCAATGCCCAGGATGACGACGGCACTGAGGCTGACCAGGGCGTGTTCAACCATGCATTACGCCCCATTCTCTCGACATGGCGTTCGGCATCGGTTCAGGACCAGACACCCGGCCGCGGAGTAAAGCTGTCCAGCACACGCAGGTAGCTCGCGCGTGCGACGAGCGAGGGATCGGGCAGATTTTTCTGGCTCATGCTGCCCTTCAGCTGGGCGATGGAGGCATATTCCTTTTCCTCCATCCAATTCTGCATCGCCGCGAGAATCCCGGTCAGTTTGTCGGGACCGTGCTGCAGCAGGCAGGAAGCCAGGTGCACGACGTCGGCACCGGCCAATAAAAGTTTCAACGCTTCGCTTTCGCTATGGACGCCGCCGGTAGCGGCGAGCGTCAGGCGGGTACGGCCATACAAGATGGCGATCCAGCGGATACGCAACAGGGCCTCTTCGGCCGACGAGAGATGCAACTGGTCGGTCATGCGCATCTCGTCGAGATCGATGTCCGGCTGGTAGAAGCGATTGAACACGGCGACGCCATTCGCGCCGGCTGCTTCGAGTCGGCGCACGAAATGCGGCAGCGACGAAAAAAAAGGCGACAGCTTCATGACGATGGGCAGGCTCACCACGCGACGCAGCCGGGTCAACAGGTCGACGTAGCGCGCCTCGACGGCTTCGCCGGCGGCGTGCATGTCGGCGGCGACATGATAGACGTTGAGCTCGAGTGCATCGGCGCCGGCCTGTTCCAGCGCCCGCCCGAGTTCCACCCAGCCCGACGGCGACACGCCATTGAGGCTCGCCACCACGGGAATCTCCAGGCGCCGCTTGAGCTGGTGCAGGTGCGTCAGGTAGCGCTCGAGTCCGCCCTGGACTTCACCCAGGTCGGGCAGGAAGCCATCCTCCGCTTCGCTGCACCCAAGTCCTCTATGCAGCAGAAAGCGATCCATCATCGCGTCCTCCGCCCGCAGTTCCTCCTCGAACAGCGAATACATCACCAGTGCGGCCGCGCCGGCATCCTCAAGCCGCAAAGCGGTGTCGAGGTCACGCGACAGCGGCGAGGCCGAAGGCACCAGCGGATTCTTGAGCGTGAGACCGAGATAGTCAGTGGAAAGATCGATCATGTCAGGCTCCGGATTTGGATTCGTCGGCATGGCCCTGTGCCATGTCCTGATAGGCCTTGTAGCGCCGGTCGGCTTCCTGCTGAGCCTGCTCCAGGAAGTGCAGCGCCGCTTCGGGATGGCTGCGCTGCAACATGGCGAAGCGGGTCTCCGATTCCATGAAGGCCTTGACCGGCTGGCTGGGTGCCGCGGAGTCAAGTTTGAAGGGATTGGCACCGGCCTCCGCCAGCCGCGGGTCGAAGCGGACGAGTGGCCAGTGCCCGCTCTTCACTGCGAGCTCCTGCTGGCGCTGGTTATACAGCATGTCGTAGCCGTGTGCGATGCACGGGCTGTAGGCGACGATGAGCGACGGGCCGGCATACGACTCGGCTTCGTGGAACACGCGCAGGGTCTGGACGTCCTTGGCGCCGTAAGCCGCCGTCGCCACGTACACGTGACCGTAATCGCTGGCGATTTTGGCAAGGTCCTTCTTCGCGGTGGCCTTGCCGCCAGCGGAGAACTTGGCGACCGCGCCGATCGGCGTCGCCTTCGATGTCTGGCCGCCGGTGTTGGAATAGACCTCGGTGTCGAGCACCAGAATGTTGACGTCGTAGGGCAGCGCCAGCACATGGTCGAGGCCGCCGTAGCCGATGTCGTAGGCCCAACCGTCGCCGCCGATGATCCACACCGAGCGGCGGATCAGCCATTCGGCGACGCTTGCAAGTTTCCTGGCGCACGGGTGCCGCGAAGACGCCAGTTTTTCGAGCAGCCGTGCCACACGTTGGCGCTGCGCGACGATCTCCGCCTCCTCGCGCTGGTCGGCTGTGACGAGTGCGTCGGCAAGATCGCCGCCGATCTCCGTGGCCATTTCCCGGACCAGTTGCTGCGCATAGCCCATCAACTGGTCGGCTGCCAGCCGCATGCCGAGGCCGAATTCGGCATTGTCCTCGAACAGCGAATTGCTCCACGCCGGACCGCGCCCGGCGCCGTTCACCGTGTAGGGTGTGCTCGGCAGGTTGCCGCCGTATATCGACGAGCAACCGGTGGCGTTGGCGACCAGCATGCGGTCGCCGAACAGCTGGGTGGCGAGCCGGATGTAGGGCGTCTCGCCGCAGCCCGCGCAGGCGCCAGAAAACTCGAACAGCGGATCGAGCAGCATGGCGCCCGGGATGGTGTTGTGCTTCACCCCAGCGCGATCGAACTCGGGCAAACGCAGGAAGAAGGCGAAGTTGTCGCGTTCCTGCTCGCGCAGCGGGCCAACCGGTGCCATGTTCACTGCTCGGCGGGAGACGTTGGACTTGTCGTGGATCGGGCAGGCCTCGACGCAATCGCCGCAACCGGTGCAGTCTTCCGCTGCCACCTGGTAACTGATGTGGGTCCCGGCAGGAAATTCCTTGCTCTTCGCCGGCACGTGCTTGAAAGTCGGCGGCGCCTCCTTGACCGCCTCGGCCGCGAACGCGCGCGCGCGGATTGCCGAATGCGGGCAGACGAATACGCACTTGCCGCACTGGGTGCAGAGGTCGGCCTCCCACACCGGGATCTCCAGCGCGATGTTGCGCTTCTCGTATTGCGCGGTGCCGAGCGGGTAGCTGCCATCTGCTGGCAGGCGGGACACCGGCAGCGCATCGCCGTGGCCGTGGTAGATCGGCAGCGTCAAATCGCGCACGAAATCCGGATAGGCAACGGGCATCTCGGCTTCAGCAATCGGTCCGGGCGCCACGTTCGAGGCTCGCTGGGCGGGAATCGCAACCTGGTGCAGCCTGGACAAGGTCATGTCGATGGCACGGTAATTCAACTCGACCAGCCGGCGGCTCTTCTTGCCGTAGGTCTTGTCGACCGCCTGCTTGATCGCGGCGATCGCCTCGCCCTTCGGCAGGATGCCGGAGATGGCGAAGAAACAGGTCTGCATGATGGTGTTGATGCGCCGTCCCATGCCAGCCTCCGCAGCGACGGCGTAGGCGTCGATCGTCCATAACTGCAGGCGTTTCTCCCGTATCTGCGTGCACAATGCCTGCGGCAGCGTATCCCACACCTGGTCCGGCGACGCGGGCGTGTTGAGCAGGAAAACCCCGTCGGGCGCGGCGTGTTCGAGCAATTCATAGCGGTCGACGAACATCGGCTGGTGGCAGGCGACGAATCCGGCCATGCCTGGTTCGACCAGATAGGTGGAGCGGATGGGTGCCGGACCGAAACGCAGGTGCGACACCGTGACGGCACCGGATTTTTTCGAATCGTAGACGAAATAGCCCTGGGCCTGCAGGTCGGTGGCTTCACCGAGGATCTTGATCGAATTCTTGTTGGCCGACACCGTACCGTCGGCGCCGAGCCCCCAGAACACGGCGTGTTGCAACTGCCGCGACGCATCGGTGCGGAAGGCGGTGTCCCATGGCAGCGACAGGTGAGTGAGATCGTCGTGGATGCCGACGGTGAACTGGCGTTTCGGTGTGGCGGCGGCCAGTTCGTCAAACACCGCCTTGACCATGGCTGGCGTGAATTCCTTGCTGGCAAGCCCATAGCGGCCACCGATCACGCGCGGCATGCTGCGCTGGCCATCTGCCGAGGCCTGCGCCAGCGCGCCGAGCACATCCTTGTAGAGCGGTTCGCCATCGGCGCCGGGTTCCTTGCAGCGATCGAGAACGGCAATGGATGTGACGGTTGGCGGCAATGCCTCAAGCAGCGCCGCCGGTGAAAACGGCCGGTACAGTCGCACCTTCAGCACACCCACCTTTTCGCCACGCGCGACAAGGTGCTCGACTGTCTCGTGTACGGTCTCGGCACCGGAGCCCATCAGCACGATCACCCGTTCGGCATCCGTCGCTCCGACATAGTCGAACAGCGTGTACCGGCGTCCGGAGAGTTCGCCAAAACGATCCATCGCGTCCTGCACGATGCCGGGGAAGGCATCGTAGTAGGGATTGGCACGTTCGCGCGACTGGAAGAACACGTCGGGATTCTGCGAGGTGCCGCGCAGCACCGGATGCTCCGGCGACAGCGCGCGTGCCCGATGCGCCGCCACCAGATCGTCATCGATCATCGCACGCACGGTTTCCGCATCGACCGCAGCGATCTTTGCCACCTCGTGCGAAGTCCGGAAGCCGTCGAAGAAATGGATGACGGGAATGCGTCCCGCCAAGGTCGCCGCCTGCGCGATCACCGCGAAATCCTGCGCCTCCTGCGGGGAATTGGCGGCAAGCATGGCGCAGCCGGTGGCACGGCAGGCCATGACGTCGGACTGGTCGCCGAAGATCGACAACGCATGCGTCGCCAGCGTGCGCGCCGCGACGTGCAGGACGAAAGGCGTCAGTTCGCCAGCGATCTTGTAGAGGTTGGGAATCATCAGTAGAAGGCCCTGGCTGGCCGTGAAGCTGGTCGCCAGCGCGCCGGACGTGAGCGCGCCATGCAACGCGCCAGCGGCCCCCCCCTCCGACTGCATCTCGATGATTTTCGGCACCGTCTCCCACAGGTTGGGCCTGCCCTGCGAGGCCCATTCGTCCGCCCATTCGCCCATGCTGGATGCCGGTGTGATGGGATAGATCGCGATCACCTCGTTGCCGAGGTAGGCCATGCGGGCAACGGCTTCGTTGCCGTCGATGGTAAGCGTCGTGGTCATAAGGGGCTCTTACAGGATAACTCCATCCTTTATTCTAGACGCGACTCGCGAATGGACCAGCCACCACGACGACGATAAACGCGTCGGGAAATGAATTTGCATCCAGTACACTAAACCACTCGTGTCCGCTAAAGCTCCACCCGCTCACCTGCCATGCCACACAGCGTCGAACTCATTACCACCATTGCTGCCGCGCTCGGCCTGGCGCTGATATTCGGTTTCATTGCCGTTCGCTTGCGGCTGCCCGCACTGGTCGGCTATCTGCTGGCCGGCATCGTGATCGGCCCCTTCACTCCAGGTTTCGTGGCGGATACCGCGCTCGCGGGCCAACTCGCGGAAATCGGGGTCATGCTGCTGATGTTTGGCGTGGGCCTGCATTTCTCGCTCGATGACCTGCTGTCGGTGAAGAAGATCGCCCTGCCCGGCGCCGTAGTCCAGATTGCCGTGGCGACTGCGATGGGCGTGGCGTTGGCCAGCTGGTGGGGCTGGAACCTGATGGCCGGCATCGTGTTCGGCCTGTCGTTGTCGGTCGCGAGTACGGTAGTGTTGCTGAAAGCGCTGGAAAGCCTGGGAGCGCTGGCCACGCCGAACGGCCGCATCGCAGTGGGCTGGCTGATCGTGGAAGACCTGGTGATGGTGATGGTGCTCGTATTGCTGCCGCCCCTGGCCCAGGTGTTCGGCAACACTCCCGGGACGGCAAGCGGTCATTCGCTGCTGGCCACGTTGGCGATCACGCTCGGGGAGGTCGCGCTGTTCATCGGGCTGATGCTGGTAGGCGGCCGACGCTTTTTTCCCTGGCTGCTGTGGCAGGTTGCCCGCACCGGCTCGCGCGAACTGTTCACGCTGTGCGTGGTGGCCGCTGCGCTCGGCATCGCCTATGGCTCGTCCGTGCTGTTTGGCGTCTCCTTTGCGCTGGGTGCGTTTTTCGCGGGCATGGTGCTACGCGAATCGGCGTTGAGCTACCGTGCCGCCGAGGAGACCCTGCCGCTGCGCGATGCCTTTGCCGTGCTGTTTTTCGTCTCGGTCGGCATGTTGTTCGATCCGAGCGTGTTGTTGGCGCAGCCGCTGCAGGTACTCGCCGTGGTTGCCATCATCGTGTTCGGCAAGTCGTTGGCGGCGTTCCTGCTGGTGCTGGCGTTCCGCTATCCGCTCAATACCGCGCTGACCGTCTCGGCGAGCCTCGCGCAGATCGGCGAATTCTCCTTCATCCTGGCCGGCCTGGGCGTGATGCTCGGTGTGCTGCCTGCCGAGGGGCAAAGCCTCATTCTGGCCGGCGCGCTGATCTCGATTGCACTCAATCCCCTGGTGTTCACGGTCATCGAGCCTGCACAGACGTGGATCCGCGCACGTTCGAAACTGGCACGCAAACTGGAACAACGCGACGACCCGCTGGCCGAACTGCCCTCTGACGTCACGCCGCACACGCTCACCGGCCACATCGTACTGGGGGGATACGGCCGCGTTGGCCGTCGTATCGCGGAAGCACTTGATGCCCAGGGACAGCCCTATGTGGTTGCCGAGCAGCAGCGCGAGGAAGTGGAAAGACTGCGTACCCGCGGCATTCACGCCGTTGTCGGGGATGCCTCCGAACCGGCCGTCCTGATCCAGGCACACATCGCACGCGCACTGATGCTGGTCATCGCCATTCCCGACGCCTTCCAGGCGCGCAAGATGATCGAGATCGCCCGTACGCTCAACCCTCGCATCCATATCCTGGTGCGTAGCCATTGTGAAGACGAGGCTGCGCTGCTACGGCGCGAACAAAGCGTGGATGTCCTGGTGGGAGAACGTGAGCTGGCGAACAGCATGGTGCGCCACGTAAGCGAATGCGTGAAGGAACAGGCCGAGGCGCACGTCTAAGTGCGCCGCCTTTCGGCACGACACGCCGGGCGCTGCAGCCGCCCGGCCCTGAAACCGCGTTCCGGTCGAACGATTCAGCGCAAGTGGTCCACCGCCTCGAGCGGGGTGAGATGGGCCTGCTCGCTGTGCAGCTCGGGCTGATACCAGCCGAGCTTTTCGCGCAGCTTGACCACATTACCGACGATGATGAGCGTCGGCGCCTTGAGCCCGGCCTGCTCAGCCAGCTTGGGCAGCGTGGTGAGATCGCCGGTGATGACGCGTTGCGTCGGCAGCGTGCCATGCTGGATGATGGCCGCCGGCGTGTCAGCGGTCAGGCCGTGCTTGATCAGCGCCTCGCACAACAGCGGCAGACCTTTCAGCCCCATGTAGATGACGATGGTCTGGTCTTTGCGCGCGATGCCCTCCCAGTTCATGTTGAAGGTGTTTTCCTTCAGATGGCCGGTGACAAAGGCCACCGACTGCGCATAGTCGCGGTGGGTAAGCGGAATCCCGGCGTAGGATGCCACGCCGGCGGCGGCGGTGATGCCAGGCACCACCTGGAACGGCACGCCGTGCTCGACCAGGGTTTCGATCTCCTCGCCGCCACGGCCGAAGATGAAGGGATCGCCACCCTTCAGCCGCAGCGTGCGCTTGCCTTCCTTGGCCAGTCGCACCAGCATCAGGTTGATCTCCTCCTGCGGCACGGCGTGGTCGTCGCGCTCCTTGCCGACGTAGATACGCTCGGCGTCGCGGCGGCACATGTCGAGGATGGGCGGCGAGACCAGGCGATCGTAGACGATCACGTCGGCCTGCTGCATCAGGCGCAGGGCGCGGAAGGTGAGCAGGTCGGGATTGCCCGGGCCAGCACCGACCAGATAGACCTCACCGCGGCTGATCGTATGCTCGGCACCGTCCTGGATCATGGCCTGAAGCTGCGCCTCGGCCTCGACATCACGACCGGAAAACACCATTTCGGCAACCGGCGAGAGGAACACTTTCTCCCAGAACGCGCGTCGCTGTTCCGGCTTGATCGCCGCACGCACACGATCCTTGTAGCGCGAAGCCAGTGCGCTCAGGCGGCCGTAGGCAGCCGGGACCAGGGTTTCCAGCCGCGCTCGCAGCATACGCGCGAGCACCGGCGATTCGCCGCCGCTCGAGACCGCCACCATGATCGGCGAACGGTCGATGATCGACGGCAGGATGAAGCTGCACAATGCCGGCTTATCGGCCACGTTCACCGGAATATGCCGTGCCCGCGCCGCGTCCGCGACAAGCTTGGCTGCGGCCGCATCCTCCTCGACCACAATCACCGCATCCTTGCCATCGAGCAGGTCGGGCGTAAAGACATCCGCCACGCGGTTCAGGCAATCGGCATGCGGCAGGCGCCCAAAGCCTTCGTGCAAGGCGGGCGCAGCGACATCGACGCGCGCGCCTGCACGCAGCAGCAGTTCGGCCTTGCGTGCGGCTGTCTCGGAACCGCCCACCACCAGGCAATGGCGGTCGCGCAGGTCAAGGAAAATCGGCAGGTAATTCATGGCTTACTCGGCGGAGGTGGCGTCAGCGTCCGGCTCTGAATCGGACTCGGGTCCGTCTTCTGCCGAATAGGGCGGGATAAAGATGAAGCGCATGTCGCCCGGATTCATTTCGACAAAATCGAGCGTTACGCCCTGCAGATACGGCGTGCTGGACGCGGCAATCAGGATTTCGATTCCATTGACGACGAGATGTTCGTCGGCCTCGCGTTCGGTATCGAAGCCCATGCCGTAGTTCACGCTGCCGTCGTCCTCCTGATAGGCAGCCACCCGCAGGATCATCTCGAATACATCCGGATTGTTGTTGGCGGCGCGAATCTGCGCGGCAGCAGCGTCGGTGATCTTGATCATGGGTTCATCCCTCGGTAATTAAGTGGCAGCGCGCGCCTTATGCGCACGCACCTGGTTCAGAAAAGGCGCGATCCAGCCCCGTTCCCCGCTGCCACGGCGATGTACGTAAGCAGCGAGAAGATTGTATTGCTGGTAGCCGTCATGTACGCCATCGATGCCATGGCCACGTTTGACCTGATATGCATAGATGGAGTCGGCCGGGAGATTTTCCAAGCTGGAATAGTGAAATTCATGTGCGGGGATCGGGGCGGTTTCCTGCCAGCGATCGTCGCCGGTGGGCTGCAGCCGCGCGTAGCCTCGCCCCACGGGACGATCATGCATCACCGTGTCGCCTGGCACCACCCCCACCATCTCGCAATGCTTTCCCTGCCAGTCGAGCCGTCTCGACAGATACATCAGGCCCCCGCATTCAGCATAGGTGGGCAGCCCGGCTTCGATGGCACGTCGAATGCGGCTGCGCAAGGAAACATTGGCCTCCAGTTCGGCCATGAACACTTCAGGGAAGCCGCCCCCGATGATGAGTCCGTCCACATCAGGCAGCGTGTCCGCATGCAGCGTATCCAGTTCGATCAGTTCGACATTGGATGCACGGAGAGTGTCGAGATCCTCACTGTAGTAGAAACCGAAGGCCGGGTCGTGGGCGATTGCCACCCGTACCTGCACCCCCGCTGCCGGGGCTGGATGCTCGTCCGGCGCCTCACGTGCGGGCGCGCTGTCGGCGATGGCCCGCAGCCGATCGAGGTCGACCTGGGCGGCGACCCGCTCGCCTACGTGCTGGATGCGCGCCCGTGCAGCCTGCTGCTCGTTGGCCGGCACCAGACCCAGATGACGCTCGGCGATCTGCATGCTGGCGTCGTGCTGGACGGCGCCGATCACTTCGACATCCGTGTAATGCTCGATCACCGCGCGCAGCTTGGATTCATGCCGGCTGCCACCGAGATTGTTGAGGATGACGCCGGCGATGCGGATGTCCGGATCGAATGCCTGATACCCCAGGATCAACGGCGCCACCCCGCGCGTCATACCGCGCGCGTCGATCACCAACACCACCGGCGCACCCAGCAATTTGGCGAGCGCGGCATTGCTGTTGCTGCCGTCGAGGTCGAGGCCGTCATACAGCCCTTTGTTTCCCTCGATCAGGCTGATGTGGGCGCCAGCTGCGGCACGGGCGAACTGCCGCTCGATTTCGCTGCGCTGCATCATGTGAAAATCGAGGTTGTAGCAGGGGCGCTGTGCCGCCATGCCCAGCCACAGGGGATCGATGTAATCCGGGCCTTTCTTGAACGGCTGAACCTCATGGCCACGCGCATGCAGGGCAGCGCACAAGCCCAGCGTCAGCGTGGTCTTGCCCGACGATTTGTGCGCGGCAGAAATGAAGACGCGGGGCATTGGAGCCCCGCGCTTGTCAGAATCGTTTGATGTGGCTTGCTGGTTCATTCCGGACGATCCCTGCCAGACTGGCGTCCGGCAGGTTATGCATCAATGTTCCAGTTTGGCAATCGTGGCATCGTCCAGATTGGCCGGCAGCAAACGCAGTACCTTGACGGCAAAGGTGGTGACCAGCAGCGCGATGGCGACGCCACCCAGCCCCAGGAAGAGTTCAGCCATGGTCGGCGAATACTCGTGGATCACCCCGTCATAGAAGCTGCTCTTCATCGTCATCCCCGGGAACATGTCCAGCGGATAGGCTTGGGCCCCGATGATGGTGACGTACATCTGCGCAATACCGCCCAGGATGACCAGCGCACTGGCGATCATGATCCAGCTGCGCTGCCTGCCCAGACCGCTCAGCAGAATGACCAGCGGAACGACACAGCCGATTACGATCTGCCCCACCCAGAACAAGGTGGTGATGATGCCGCCGTCGCGCAGGATGAAGCTTTCGACACTGCCCAGCTTGGCGAAGTACAGGTTGGTCAGGTGATATACCACGACGAAGTAGAGCACTGCGGCGACGAATACCGCGAGGAGGCTCTTCAATCGCATCATCACGGCATCGCCAAGCGGCCGTCCGGTCCAGGCGTAGGCCGCGACCAGCACCATCAGGTAGATGGCCAGGCCGTAGGCAAACGACATGATGATGAACATCGGCGCCAGCATCGAGGTCCCATACAGCTCGCGTGCAACCAGGAAACCGAACAGTGAACCCGTACCGGTGGTCAGGGTCAGCCGCCAGATGAATGCCGCCGTGCCGGCCGCCTTGGAGTAGGCCTTGACGTTACGATCCAGCATGGTCCACAGGTAGATGCCCACCAGCGCGAAGAAGCCGGAGTAAAGGAACACGTTCCAGGTGAACATCGACTTGAAGTTGAAGTGCGTCATCGCCACGATCAGACGATCAGAGCGACCGAGGTCGAGCACCAGCACCAGCAGACCGCCCAGCATCAGTGCCAGCGCCAGGATGGCCGACAGCGGTGCCAACGGCTTGTACATCGGCTTGTTGAACACCGACGCGATCGACGCGACGTTCAGTGCGCCCGAGGCAGCCACGATCAGAAACACCGCAAATACGTGCGGCAGGCCCCAGACGATCTGGTTGTCCATGCCGGTCACGACGTGACCATGATGGTGCATGTACAAATAGGACAAAAAGCCGAACAGTACGAAGAGGCCGATGCCTCCGAACAGCAGCCAGTACTTCATGCTGCTGCCTTCTACTTCGCGGAAAGTGATGCTTGCCATGTTGTTTTAGATTCCGTGATAGCGAACGCCGACATTGAGATTCAGATCGGCCCGCACCTGCTTGGTCGGCAGTTCGCGCAGGCGCTTGGAGATCTCGCTTTCGGGGTCGTTCATGTCGCCGAACACCAGGGCGTTGTGACCCGAGGCCGTACACGCTTCGACACATGCCGTCGTACCGTCGCCGCGATCGACTTTCTGTACACAGAACGTACAGGCTTCGACGCAGCCGATACCACGCGGCACATCCGGCTTCTGGGTATCGTTCAGCGGCTCGTGCACCAGCGAGCGCGCCTTGTAAGGGCACGCCATCATGCAGTAGCGGCAGCCGATGCAAGTATGGCGGTTGACCAGCACGATGCCGTCAGCACGCTTGAACGAGGCGCCGGTCGGGCACACGTCCACGCATGGCGGTTCTTCGCAATGCTGGCACATCATGGGCAGGTTGGTTTCTGCCTGGGTCAGCGGATCCTGCAATTCCAGCTTGCGGATCCATTGCGGCGCCTGCTTAGGATGCTTGCTTTCAGCCACCGGGGTCCAGCCGTTTTCTGTACTGCAGGCGGACACACACTCGTCGCAGCCGCTTGCGCATTTGGTCGCGTCGACCAGCATGCCCCAACGCACCGCGCTGCTGGCAGCCTGCTCTTCAGGACGACCATGCGCCACGTCGATCAACATCACGCCAGGGGCCAGGGTCACGCCTGCCGCCGTCATCGTGGCGACGCTGATAAAACGACGACGCTCGGGTGAACCGGGCGTATTGTCGGACATCGATTTCATATCGTTCATTGGGCAATCCCAGCCATCTCTTCCGCGCTGATCTTGCTATTGGCCTGGGCCGCAAGCTTATGCGCGTAATGCGCCGTCTCAGCGTTCAACGGGTGCATCGCCATCGAGCCCTGCGGCTTGGTGGAGTGGCAATCGAAACAATCGATTTTCACAGCCGCATAGCTGTGGCAGCTCACGCAAAAGTCGTCCTTGGACGCAGCAACGCTGCCAGTTTTTTCACTGGCATGGCAATTGATGCATTCCTTGAGACTGTATTTCTTGGTACGGATACCTTCAAGCACAGTCTCATCGCGATGATGCAGCAACACTTTCATGTGGTTGCGCCGCATGAAGTCATTGGGTTCGACGCACTGCTCGCCCTTGACAGCCTTCGTAATCACGGGCTTGGGTGCGCCACTGGCCTTGGGCTGGTCATCCGACCCGGCCCAGGCCAGGGCCGCAGTCGTCAACACGACTGCCCCCAAAGCCAGGAGGCGTTTGATCTTGCCTGCCACGCTCAGTCACCCATACCCATGACGATGTAGCCGGTCGGGCAAACGTCGGCGCAGATATGGCAGCCGATGCACTTACCGTAGTCGGTATCGACGTAACGACCGACGGTGGGGTTGTCCTTCTTCTTGACCTTGAACACAGCGGTCTGCGGGCAGTACACGACGCAGTTGTCGCATTCGAAGCATTGGCCGCAGGACATGCAGCGCTTCGCCTCGTCGACGACAGCCTTGTCCGACAGGGCATGCAGACGCTCTTCGAAGTTGCCCAGCGCGCCTTCCTTGTCGAGCACGGTCACCTCGCGGATGTTGCGCGCAACATTGGGGAAATGCCCGAGGAACAGTTCGTTGTGCGGAATGATGTGGCGCGCCGAACGGTCTTCGAAGTTGTGCAGGATGTCCTTGCGCTCCGACGTACCCCAGATCTGGCCCTTGACTTCGCTGTACTCGTGGCCGGATTCGAGCCACTTGCGGATTTCGTCGAAGTGGTGGACGTCAACCTTCGGACGCTTGTCGAGTTCCTTGCCGGCCAGATAGGCATCGATGCCATCGACGGCGATGGATGCATGACCGATTGCGGTGGTCAGCAGGTGCGGACGGATCACGTCGCCACCGACGAAGATCTTCTCGCTGCCGGGGAAGCGATAGTTCTTGTCGGCCTTGATCAAGCCATTGTTGTTGTTGAATTTTTCGAGGCCGGTGAAATCGACGCCCTGGCCGATCGCGGAAACGATCAGGTCACCCGGCAGGTCGCGCTCAGTGCCTTCGACGATCTTGGTTTCCTTGCCTTCCATCACGAAGTCGGCCACGCGCAGGGCGGTGGCACGGCCATTCGCGTCGACGACCACGGCAACCGGGGTCACGCCCCCGATGATCTCGATGCCTTCCTGTTGGGCATGCTCGACTTCGTGCTTGTTGGCGGCCATCTTGTCGATGGTGGCGCGGGACACCAGCACCACCTCGGCGCCTTCGCGTGCAGAGATCGAGGCGACATCAGATGCCATGTGGCCGGCAATCACAGCTTCCGGGCGTTCGTCGTGCGTACCCGACTTGGTGACATTGCCCAGACGACGGGCGACGGTGGCGACGTCGATCGAGGTATCGCCGCCGCCGATGACCACCACACGGTTGCCAACGTGCTGCAGACGGCCTTCGTTGAAGGCGCGCAGGAAAGCAACAGCGGTCACGCAGTTGGGAGCCTCAGCACCGGGAACCGGCAGCGGACGGCCAGCCTGGGCGCCCATCGCCATGAAGATGGCGTCGTAATCCTTTTCCAGCTGTTCGAAGCTGACGTCGGAACCGATACGGGTTTTCAGGCGGGTTTCTACGCCCAGCGCGATGATGCGATTGATTTCCGCATCGAGCATTTCACGCGGGGTCCGGAAGCCGGGAATGCCGTAACGCATCATGCCGCCGAGCTCTTCGTGCTCGTCGAAAATGGTCACGCCGTGACCGCGCAGACGCAGCTGGTAGGCGGCGGCCAGGCCGGCAGGGCCCGCACCGATCACGGCAACCTTCTTGCCGGTTTCGGCTGCGGTCGACGTGTAGGTCATGTTGTTTTCGATGCCCCAGTCGCCGACGAAGTGCTCGACCGAGTTGATGCCGACGTGGTCTTCGACCTGATTGCGGTTACAGCCGGACTCACACGGTGCGGGGCAGACACGGCCCATCACGCCGGGGAAAGGGTTGGCTTCGGTGATGCGGCGGAAGGCATATTCCTGCCAGGTCACACCTGCGGGCGGTTTTTCGATGCCACGCACGATGTTGAGGTAGCCGCGAATGTCTTCACCGGCCGGGCAGGAGCCCTGGCAAGGCGGCGTGGAGAGCATGTATTCCGGGCACTTGTGCGTCCAGCTCGACTGGAAAATCCTGTCCTGTGCGGAACGGAAGTCAGCGTCTGACTCGCCATCCTTATAACGACGCCATGTAACGCCTTCGGTTTTTGCTTTGTTCGTCGTGACAGCCATGTTGGTTCTCCTAACGCCTACGTAACTAAAGATAGATAAATCGCAATCAGTTCTGTGACCCAACTCAGTCCAGCTTGATCGCCTTGCTAACCAATTGATGCACCCCGCCCACCATGCTCATGTCGAAGCCATATTTGGGCAAAACCTTGGTGAACTGCGCCTTGCAGATGGCGCAGATGGTGGCCATGAAGTTGACCTGGTATTCCTTGACCACATTGTTGAGTGCAGTAGCACGCGGCAACGCACCCTTGACGCGCACTTCCATCAGGTCGTCCGTCAGCACGCCGCCGCCGCCGCCGCAGCAGAACGTGGCTTCATAGATGGTGTCGTCCGCCATGTTGTGGAAGTTGTTCACCACCGACTTGATCAGTTCGCGCGGAATGGTGAACTGCCCGCCGGGTTCAGTACCCATGCGCGACGCACGGGCCACGTTGCACGAATCGTGATAAGTCACGATCAGATCATCATTCATTGACGGATCGACCTTGATTTTGCCGGACTTGATCAGATCGTTGGTCAGTTCGCAAATATGTTGCGGCTGCGGATAAGTCGGATCGAGCTGCTTTTGCAGTTCGATCGAGAAAGGATCGTTGCCGCCATAGCCGATACCGGTCAGCGTATTCCAGAAACTGTAGGCGACGCGCCAGGCATGGCCACACTCGCCGACGACGATGCGCTTGACGCCAAGCTCCAGCGCGGCATCCCTGATCCGCATGGCAACCTTGCGCATCGTTTCGTAGTTGCCGTTGAACAGGCCGAAGTTACCCGCTTCTGCCGCATGCGTGGACAGGGTCCAGTTGATGCCCGCCGCGTGGAATACCTTGGCATAGCCGATCAGCGATTCAACATGCGGCTCGGAGAAGAAGTCGGCAGACGGCGTGATCAGCAGCACTTCAGCGCCTTTCACGTCGATCGGCATCTTGACCGGCACGCCGGTGTCGGCTTCGATGTCCTCTTCCAGTCCTTCCAGGGTGTCGATCAGCGCGGGGCCAGGCAGGCCCAGGTTGTTGCCGATCTTCTGCACCTTGCCGAGAATCTCATTGGAATACTTCTGACCCATGCCGACGTGGTTAAGAATCTCGCGGCCGGCCATCGTGATCTCAGCCGTGTCGATGCCGTATGGGCAGTACACCGAGCAGCGGCGGCATTCCGAACACTGATGGTAGTAGCTGTACCAATCGTCGAGGATTTCCTTGGTGAGGTCTTTGGCGCCCACCAGCTTGGGAAACAGCTTGCCCGCTGTAGTGAAGTAACGGCGGTAGACCTGACGCATCAGATCCTGGCGCGCCACCGGCATGTTCTTGGGATCCGAGGTACCCAGGTAATAGTGGCACTTGTCGGTGCACGCACCGCAGTGCACACACGCATCGAGGAAAACCTTCAGCGAGCGATACTTGCCGAGCAGGTCGCCCATCTTGTCGATTGCGCGCTCTTTCCAGTCCTCGCCCAGTTCATGCGGATATCCCATGAAGTCCTGAACCGACTTGGGCGCAGGGAAGGACTTGACATGCGACATGACGCCTTCGTGAAGCCTGGGAACCTCGATGTCGTCCTTGATTTCTGGGATGTCAAATTCAGCAGCAGCCACGTGTGAGTCCTCTGTCCGTACTTAGGCGTTCGTCAATCGTCGTCGACGAATCAGTTGTTCTGATCCAGGCGTGCAGCCCATGCCGCTACATGGCGATGTTCACGCGGGTTGTCGACCTGGTTGCGGGTGGGGCTGAAGAACAGGCCCGGCGCATGCAACAGTTTGCTGACCGGGAAGATCACCATCAGCGAAGCCACCAGGGCCAGATGCACCATCAGGATCGGGTCCTGCGGAAGCGGCTGGATATCCAGATACATCAAGCCCATGAAGAACTCTTTCAGCGAAATGATGTCGGTATGGGCGACGAAGGTCATCAGCATGCCGGACACGCCGATCCCGATCAGCAGGAGCAGCATCAGATAATCGGACGGTGTAGAAATGTAGCGCACCCGGTCGACAACGAAGCGGCGCGCCAACAGCCCCGCCAGGCCAGCGACCATCATGATGCTGGCGTATTTGCCGAAGGGCTGCACGATGTCGACCCAGAACCAGACAGGCTGGGTGAAATAGCGAAGGTGGCGCGCCAGAACCAGAAGCAGACCGAAATGGAACAGCCAGCCGAAGACCCAGATCCACTTGTTCGATTTGAACAGCGACTCGAATACCACCACCTCTTTCGCCATCCGGTACACCACGCCGGTTCGCGTAGTCGGCGCAGGGGTCGTCGGGATGACCAGCGGTGCGGGTGTGCGGCTGTAATCAAAAATCTTGTAGACCAGACCCACCACCAGCAGGAAGGTGGCGATGTAGAACATCCCGGCGTAAATCATCGTCACAGTAGACAAACTCACTCTCCTATCGGACCCCGTCCCGCCACGCGATGAAATGCCTGGCGGAATTGCATTCCTTACCAACGTTTTGTTTGCGAATCAAACGCAAGGCGAGCCAACCCCGCCCCATTTGATTGGGAAACATAACGATCGGAGTCGCCCCGAAAATCCGAGGCGACCCGACGACTTACAACTTAGATACAGCCGGTCGGCTTGGGCAGACCCGCGATCTTACAAGCCTGCTTGGCGGGGCCGTAGGGGAACAACTCGTACAGGTACTTGTTGTTGCCTTTTTCCGGGCCGAGCTTCTTGCCAATAGCCTTGGTCAGAACGCGAACAGCGGGAGCGATCTGGTATTCGGCGTAGTACTCACGCAGGAAGTTGACGACTTCCCAGTGGCTGTCGGTCAGATCGACCTTCTCTTCGACGGCCATGTACTTGGCGATGTCTTCGTTCCACTGCGACAGGTCGACCAGATAGCCTTCCTCGTCGACTTCGACTTCCTTACCGGCGATATTCACCATGGGCATAGCAATACTCCTTCTATTAAAAGTTACAGCCAAGACTGACAGTTGCTGTGCTCTGCGACCAGATCCACAAAACCGCCGTAATCCACGACATTGACTCCGTCCAGCACACGCCCGGCCATGCCGCGCGCCGCCAGATCAGGACCGAGTGCGTAAATCTTGAGGTCAGCTGCTGCTGCCTGGATTTTCGCCGCTGCCGCGTTACCGTTCGTCGCCGCGTACACCGCGTCTTCGATCAGCAATACAGCAGAACCTTTGGTGGCCATGCGCAGGCAGCTTTCCAGCGAACTGCGCTCAGTGGCCGATTTATTCACAATATGCAGCATGTCCGGTCCCCTTAGAAGCTGATCACGACGTCTTGCTCGGCCATGAGATTCGCCATCTCATCGACGGAGAGCACCGTCACATCCACAATCAGGTCGTCTTCGGTCAGACCGCGCGCATCCAGCGACACCTGGTCGACATAGAGCTTCTCAATGTCGTAGCCTTCCAGTGCACGATAGGTCTTGGAAAAATCCTTGACCTCGATACCCTTGGTGTCGACGCCCTTCATCAACTGGTACACACCGTCGTCGGTGAAGACCATGCTCACATCCTGATCGAAGGCAGCGGTAATCAGCACCACTTCCAGACCTTCCAACGCGTACACGGTACCGTGTGGCGCCTTGCGGTTCAGGAACATGAATTTCTTGACGACACCCGAGCCGTCATCCATATCGTCCATATCGCTCATCTCGTTAACCCTTAATCACCGAACGTCACGAGACGATCGTACTGAATACCCATTTCCACCAACTGACCCAGACCGGAAATACGGAAACCCGGGGCCAGCAGCTCATCCTTGATGCCACGACGCAGCGCAGCGGCCACGCACACAACGAGGTCGATGCCATGCTCTTCGGCCAGCTTGGACCAGCGCATGGTGACGTTGCGGTCATCCTGCGGCGGCTCAGCCATGCGCGTCGAGTTGTTCACGCCATCATGGTAGAAAAAAATACGCGGAACTTTGTGCCCCTTCTCGATCGCCGTACGGGCGAAGAGATAAGCGGAGTCACTGGCCTCATGGTTGTAAGGCCCTTCGTTTACAAGAATGCCGAATTGCATGGCTAGCTCAAACTCCGAAAAATCCAGTCATTGTTATCAAGCATCCGCCACAGCCAGGGCGGTGGCGGAGCTGACAGCTTCCCAAACAGCTTAGAAGCGGATGTGCGCAGAAGCGTTCAGGTTGGCACGACCACCACGCCAGTTATCAATGTGATACTTGGTGAAGGGCAGACCGGTCTTCTCGAAAAATGCGGGCCAGCCGATGCGGTCGATCCAGTCAATCATGCGCTCCCAAGGCTTGCCGTCAGCCTTGTAGGTGGCGAGGATCTTCTTGACCACCTCGCTCACTTCCGGCCAACGCGGCGCATTGTTCGGCAGGCCGGACGCGACCAGCTTGTGGAAGGTCGGCTTGGAACGGGCGTTCGAGTTCTTGCCGCCCACCCAGATCGCGATCTTGGAGTGCTCGGGGTCGTTGATCTGCATCGGCGGGCACGGAGGGAAGCAGGCGCCGCAGCAGATGCACTTCTTCTCGTCGACTTCCAGCGAGGGCTTGCCGTTCACTAGGGCGGGACGGATCGCCGCCACCGGGCAGCGGGCAACAACGGACGGACGCTCACACACGTTGGCAACCAGATCGTGGTTGATCTTCGGCGGCTTGGTGTGCTGAACGATGATGGCGATGTCGGCCTGGCCACCGCAGTTGATCTCGCAGCAGGAGGTCGACATCTTGACGCGGTTGGGCATCTCGCACTTAACGAAGTCGTCATACAACTCGTCCATCAGCGCCTTGACCACGCCGGAAGCGTCGGTGCCGGGGATGTCGCAGTGCAACCAGCCCTGGGTGTGCGCGATCATGGACACGGAGTTGGCGGTACCACCGATGGGATAGCCCTTGTCGTTCAGCGCCTTGATCAGCGGCTCGACCTTGGAACCATCAGCCACCATGTATTCGATATTGGAACGCGCGGTGAAACGCACGAAACCATCGCCATATTGGTCAGCAATGTCAGCCAATTCACGGATGGTGTAGTGGTCCATCTGGCGCTGGGTACCCGCCTTGACGGTCCAGATTTCGTCGCCGGACTCAGCGCGGTGATACAGGACACCCGGCTTCGGATGGCTGTGGAAAGACCACTTGCCATAGTTCTTGACCATCACGGGATGCATGTAGGGCATCGGATCCGGGGCGCCGGATTCGATAGGCGGACGTAGTTCTGCCATGTTTTATCTCCAACTGATTTAATGCACGGGCCCCAGCTCTCACCAGAGCCCGCGGTAAGCGAAAACTTAAGCGGCGGACTGCTTGTACTCGTTCCACTTCTCCACCTGCTCGTCCCAGTCGTCGGAACGGAAGTAGGGGTTGGAACGCGGTGCACTGATCATGTTGGGATCAACCGGGATATCCAGACCTTCGAGGAAGTTGGTCAGGCCGATACGCTCGATCATTTCACCGGTACGCTCGTGCTCCAGTGCGTTCTCAGCAAAGAAGTCGAGGATATTGCGAGCCAGTTCGTTCAGCTTCTCGAAGTCCTCGTCGGATTCGAGCTTCATGAACGGAATCACCACGGTACCCATGGTGGCGCCGATCTTCAGCACGCCCTTGCCGCCCACCAGGATGGTCACGCCCTTGTCGCTACCGGGCAGCAGACCGCCGGGAATGACGTTCAGGCAGTGCATGCAGCGCACGCAGTTCTTGTTGTCGATGCACATGGTCTGGCCGTTGCCCAGGTTGGCCGCGGAAACATGCTCGCTGGCCTGGAACTTGCCGGTTTCAACCAGGGTGATGGCCTTGGTCGGGCACTTGCTGATCACGTCGTTGACGAGATCGTTCATGCCGTGGGCTTTCATGTAGTCCTGAACCTGGGCTTCGTTCACGCGGATGTTGTCGCGCCAGGTGCCGATGGTCGCCATGTCGGAACGCTGGATGGCATTCACGCAGTCGTTCGGGCAGCCGGAGAACTTGAACTTGAACTTGTAGGGCAGGGACGGACGGTGCATGTCGTCCAGGTTGTTGTTGATGACGGTGCGCAGAGCCTTGGCTTCGTCGTAGCAGGACATTTCGCAGCGGGCGGCGCCGACGCAGGACATCGAGGTGCGCAGCGCGGGACCGGCGCCGCCGAGGTCGAAGCCCATTTCATTGAATTCATCGAAGGCCTTCTGGACGTTTTCGGTCTTGATGCCTTGGAACATGATGTCGCCGGACTGGCCATGGAAGGCGATCAGGCCCGAGCCGCCGGTCGCGGACCAGACGTCACACATCTTGCGCAGCAGGTCGGAAGTGTAGTGCATGCCTGCGGGCGGCTGCACGCGCAGGGTATGGAATTCAGCTGCCTCAGGGAACAGCGGCTGGTGGTTTTCGTCCTTCAGCTCGGTGAAGCGGGGGATCACACCACCACCATAGCCGAACACGCCAACCGTACCACCCTTCCAGTAACCGAACTTGGTCTTGTACGACGTCTCCAGCTGACCCATCAGGTCAACCATCATGTCGTTGTCCTTAGCCAGACGCTTCAGACCGGTCACGAAGCTCGGCCACGGGCCTTTCTCGAGCTCGTCCAGATTGGGCGTATCAATCATCTTCTTTGCCATAGTTTTCTCTCCTAGAACATTTCGAAATGCCCGCTCAGCCGATAGCTCAACGGTATCCCATCATCGTATTGAGTTGATGGCCGCATCACCATCATTCTCATGGGTAAAACGATTACTCCATCGCGGTAGGTTTTAACCTACCCAAAAGGAGTAGATCGATTTCCCCAACGCGGTAATGCCCCATCTAGGCAAAGGGTGAGACATTACGTGGCCGCCACAGGAATCAATAAGAGTATTAAAATATTGTTGCAAACGCAAGCCCCTGTAACAAGCAGGGTTGAAATGGTACGCAACAACCTTATTAAAGCAAGGTTTGTTTGTGTTGCTGTACAACGCATTCATATCGAATTGAAGCAACCCGGATCGAGATTCCATGCCAGAGATCACACCATTAGACAAGATGCGACTCCCCTTCGGCGGCCAGGAGATCGAGTTCCAGCACCTGACCCACGAGTCGGGAGGCGTGCCGTTTCTACGCATCCGCATACGCGAGAACAAGCGCTTCACTATTTTCGACGTCGACCCGGTCAGCGCGCAGAAATGGGCCGACCTGATGCAGGCTTGGGCCAAGGACCATGCGGGAGACGCGCCGTGAACTGGGCAGGCTGGCCTGAAAACAAGCCCGAAGAGTACACGCCGCACATGATCGACCTACAATTCGATCTGGCCGGCACCACCATTCCGGCCGACAATGCACAATTGATGTCGGAGGCACTGCTGCGCCTGCTCCCCTGGCTGGGTGAGGATGGTGGCACTGGCATCCAGCATCTCAAAGGTGCAGAAACCAACAGTGGCGATGCCACGCTCAACATCAATCGGCGTACCAAGATGCTCGTGCGCGTGCCCAAGACACGTGTGGACGAGATGCAGCGCCTGGTCGGGCAGACACTGGACCTGGCCGGTCACCGCCTGCAGATCGGCAGCTTCAAGACCCGTGAATTCAGTGCCTTCGCCAACATCTACGCACACTTCGTTGACACGGGCCGGGCGAGTGAAGAACAATTCGTGCAGGACGTGATGCGCGAACTGGATGGCCATTTCCAGCTGCGCTGCGGATTCATCTGCGGCAAACAGCAAACCCTGCAAACCGCATCCGGCCCAATCTACGGCTACAGTCTGATGCTGCATGACGTGCCGCCACACAAATCCCTGCAACTGCAGGACGAAGGCATGGGACGCAACCGTTTGTTAGGATGCGGGATTTTCATCCCGCACAAATCCATTGCGCCGGTGATGCCGGCGAACCATTGAACCCACTGCCGGTTGTTCCGGCGATTCTTTAGTGACCAACCCGAAAGGAGAAAACATGTCTTATGTTGTAAATGGCGAAGAGCTCGAAACCGGTGAAGAAGACTTCCTGCTGGAAGCCAACTTCAGCGACGACGTCCCCCCCGTCATCGCCGCGGCTGAAAAAATCACGCTGACCGACGATCACTGGACCGTCATCAACTATATGCGCGACAAATACAAGGAAGATGGTCATACCCCGAACTTCCGCAACATGTTGTCCGAGATGGAAGACCTGCATCCCGGTACCGACTGGAAGAAAAAGCTGTATGAGCTCTTCCCCAACCAGCCCGCACGTCAGTCCGCCCGCGTTGCCGGCCTGACCAAGCCTTACGGCAAAGGCGGCTACTGATAGCCGTCTAGAGACCCCGTTGGGCGGGCAGCGGTTTCCTCGCTGCCCGCTCCGACCTGAAGTTCACCTATCACGGCTCCAACGATGTTTTCCAACACCCTCGTTACCACTGAAGATCTGGCTGCCCACCTGGACGACCCCAACTGGGTCATACTGGACTGCCGCTTCACCCTCACCGACACTGAGGCAGGTCGTCAGGCGTATGAGAAAGCACATATCCCGGGCGCTCGCTATGTGCATTTGGATGAGGATCTCTCTGCTCCCATCGGCGAAACCACCGGACGGCACCCGCTGCCCGATCCGCGCGCACTGACCGAAAAGCTGTGCGCATGGGGCGTGGGCGTCAACAAACAGGTCGTGGTATACGACGACAGTTATGGCGCCATGGCAGGGCGGCTATGGTGGATGTTGCGCTGGCTCGGGCACCCCGGTGTGGCCCTGCTGGACGGCGGCTACCCGAAATGGCTGCGTGAAAAGCGCCCAGTCAATGCCGACATCCCGGCACCACACCGGGGTGCCTGCGCCTGCCTGCCCGAACCGACCCAGATCGTCGCGGCGGACGAGGTCTTGCGCGCGTCACAGTCCGGCGAGCAACTCATCCTCGATGCGCGTCCGGACCGCCGCTTCTCCGGCGAATTCGAACCGCTCGACCCGGTGGCCGGGCACGTACCTGGTGCGATCAACTGGCAATTCGACGAGAACCTCGACGTGGACGGGACCTTCCTGCCGCCCGAAGCGCTGCGCGAAAACTATCAGGCCCTGCTCAAGGGCAGGCCTGCCTGGCAGGTGATCCACATGTGCGGTTCCGGCGTCACCGCCTGCCACAACATTCTGGCGATGGAAGTCGCCGGTCTTCCCGGTTCACGGCTTTACCCCGGTTCGTGGAGCGAGTGGATCACCGATCCCGCCCGCCCCGTCGCCACAGGAGAATAATCATGGCCATGCCTATCCGCGTCAAAACTGTCTGGTTCAAGAAAGACGGCGAACGCAGCGCCGAAGAAATCGCTACCGCTGTCGCCACGACCACCTGGCGCGTCGCCGACAAGGCCGTGGACAACCTCGGCCGCGAAAACTACGACATCATCACCCCGGCGCGCGGCTTCAAGCTGATCGCCGAATTCCTCGCCTTCCTGGTGCATTACTGCGACCGCATGGCCTATGCAACGCTGACACCCGAACGCCGCATCGCGGTACTGCAAGCGGTCGCCAACCGGCTCGGTGAAGTGATGGAGCAGAACGTGCGCGAAGTGGTAGGCAAAAACGACCCGCGCAACTACAAACAGGAATTCATCGATTTCCTCAACCGCCGCTTCGCCGACTATGCGGAATTCGAGTTCTCTGACGAAGAAAAGGCCAGCTTCCCGGCGTTACGTTTCCTCGGTTTGCAGATCCGTGACGAGATGGGCGACAACGACAAGACCTGGATCATGGACCAGATCATGGACATCGAGATGCCCGAGATGATGGGCACGGTGAGGAAGAGCTTCAAGGGCCTCTTGTCCGACGCGCCGGTCAAGCGCGGCTTCGGTTCGCCCGACATGCTGCCTCCGGAATAAGGCGCGGCATGGCGAATTCGCCTTTCGATCTGGGCAACGAGAGCGGCTACCGCGCCTGGCGCGATGCCCGGCTTGCCGCCTATCCGCGCCGCATCGACGAACTGGTTGTGTCGCTGGACGATCCACGCCATCTCACTGCCGACGAAGCCGACACGCTCGAGGCGTGCTGCGCGCGCGCCAACATGGCCATCTACAGCGCATCGCACCTGCCTGCCGCCGACAAGTCGATCCCGCATCGATTGGCACAACAACTCGGCCTTTCCCGCCTCGAGGGCAACTATCTGGCCGATGAAGACGGGCTTTCCAGCATCACCCCGGACAGCGACGAAGGCGGTAGCGTACGCGGCGATTTCATTCCCTATACCCACAAGCCGATCAACTGGCATACCGACGGCTACTACAACGCACTCGACCGCCGCATTCTCGGCATGACGCTGCATTGCGCGCAGGATGCCGAATCCGGCGGCGAGAACGCCCTGCTCGACCACGAGATTGCCTATATCCAGTTGCGCGATGCCAGCCCCGATTATGTTGCCGCACTGATGCAGCCCGATGCGATGACCATTCCTGCTCGCATGGACGAGGACAACGTCGCTCGCCCGGAACAGAGGGGTCCGGTGTTCGCGGTCGATCCCGACGCGGGTTTTCTGTATATGCGCTACACCGCACGCACCCGTTCGATCATGTGGAAGGACGACGCGGTCACGCAGGCCGCCGTCAAAACCCTGGCCGATATTCTCGCCAGTTCGGAATACATCCTCACGGCGCGCCTGAGTCCTGGCATGGGCCTCATCTGCAACAACGTGCTGCACACCCGCAGCGCGTTCTCCGACTCACCCGGCCACCGTCGTCTGCTCTATCGCGGGCGCTATTACGACCGCCTGAACTTTCCCGCGCGCCCGCAGTAGCGGGAGCGGTTAAAATAGCGGTCTTCGTTTTTCGGCCATCTGCCGTATGCAGCTTCTCACCCTCGGGGTCAACCATCACACTGCACCCCTCGCGATCCGCGAGCAGGTGGCGTTCGGCCCCGAAAAACTGGTGCAGGCGCTGCATGAACTGACGCAAAGCCAGCGCGCATCCGAAGTCGCCATCCTGTCGACCTGCAACCGCACCGAACTGTATGTCAACACGCCTTCCCCCGAGGCCGTGGCGCAATGGCTGGCCGACTTCCACCATATCGAGCGGCGTGAACTCGCGCCCTACCTGTATACGCTGCCGCGCGAGCAGGCGGCCCAGCATGCCTTCCGTGTCGCCGCCGGACTCGATTCGATGGTGCTGGGCGAGACCCAGATCCTCGGCCAGATGAAGCAGGCAGTACAGGCTGCAGAGGAGGCCGGCACGCTCGGTCTGCTGCTGCACAAGCTGTTCCAGCGCACGTTCTCGGTCGCCAAGGAAGTGCGCACCAGCACCGAGATCGGCGCCAATTCGGTGTCGATGGCCGCCGCCGCCGTGCGGCTTGCCGAACGCATCTTCCCCAGCATCCGGGACCAGGCCTGCCTGTTCATCGGCGCTGGCGAGATGATCGAGCTGTGCATCACTCATTTTGCCGCGCAACACCCGCGCCGCATGACCGTCGCCAACCGCACGACCGAACGTGCCCGTCCGCTGGCCGAACGCTTCAATGCCGAGGTGATCCCGCTGACCGCGTTGCCCGACGAGTTGCCCGCCTACGACATCATCATCACCTCCACCGCAAGCCCGCTGCCCATCCTCGGCAAGGGCATGCTGGAGCGTGCAATCAAGCAGCGCCGCCATCGCCCGATCTTCATCGTCGACCTCGCAGTGCCACGCGACGTCGAAGCCGAGGTCGCCGACATGGACGACGTCTTCCTCTACAGCGTTGACGACCTCGGCCAGGTGGTGCGCGAAGGCATGGACAATCGCGTGGCGCAGGTCGCACAGGCCGAGGCCATCATCGAAACCAGCGTGGAAAACTTCGTGCACTGGATGGAGGGCCGCGAACTGGTACCGCTGATCCGTTCGCTGCGCGACAATGCCGAGCGCCATCGCCGCCACGAAATCGAGAAAGCCGAGAAGGCGCTGGCGCGCGGCGGCGACCCGCGCGCCGTGCTCGAGGCGATGAGCCACGCACTGTCCAACAAGTTGCTGCACGCCCCCACTCACGCGCTCAATCACGCCAACAGTGCCGAACGCGACCAGTTGGTCCGTCTCATCAGCCAACTCTACGGGCTGCACCACGAATGAAAGCCTCGCTGGCCGACAAGCTCGCTCGCGCCGACGAGCGGCTCGAGGAACTCGACGCCTTGCTGTCGCAGCCGGAAATCGCCGGCGACATGGAAAGCTATCGCAAGCTCACCCGCGAGCATGCCGATCTCAGCCCGGTAGTGGCGCTTTACCGTCAGTACAAGCGGGTCGAAGCCGACCGGACAACCGCAAGCGAGATGCTTGCCGACCCGGACATGCGCGAACTCGCCGAAGCGGAACTCGCAGATTGCGCAACGAAAATCGGGCAACTTGAAACCGAACTGCAGACTGCGCTACTGCCGAAAGATCCCAATGACGAGCGCAACATCTTCCTGGAAATCCGCGCCGGCACGGGCGGCGACGAGTCGGCGCTGTTCGCCGGCAACCTGTTGCGCATGTACACGCGCTATGCCGAGCGCCAGAGCTGGAAGGTTGAGATCGTGTCGGAAAATCCCGGCGAAGTCGGGGGCTACAAGGAGGTGATCCTCCGCATCGTTGGGCAAGGCGCCTACTCGCGCCTGAAGTTCGAATCCGGCGGCCATCGCGTGCAACGTGTACCGGAAACCGAATCGCAGGGCCGCATCCACACCTCGGCCTGCACCGTCGCCGTGATGCCGGAAGCCGACGAGATTGGCGAAGTCGACATCAACCCGGCCGACCTGCGCATCGACACATTTCGGGCTTCCGGAGCGGGCGGCCAGCACATCAACAAAACCGACTCGGCGGTCCGCATTACCCATCTGCCAACCGGGCTGGTGGTCGAATGCCAGGACGACCGCTCCCAGCACCGCAACCGCGCGCAGGCGATGAGCGTACTGGCGGCGCGCCTGAAGGATCGCGAAATCCAGGCGCAGCACGCCAGCGAAGCCAGCACCCGCAAGAACCTGATCGGCAGCGGCGACCGCTCCGATCGCATCCGGACCTACAACTTCCCTCAGGGCCGCATCACCGATCACCGCATCAACCTCACGCTATACAAGATCGACGCGATGATGGACGGCGACCTCACCGAGTTGCTCGATGCGCTCGCGGCCGAACATCAGGCCGAATTGCTGGCGACGCTTGCCGGCGAGGGCTGAAACATGGCCCGCGAGGCTGCGACCGTCGCCCGTCTGCTCGACGACGCCACAACACGCATTGGCGCGACGCTCGGACTGGACACGCGCGAAGCGCGACTGGAAGCGCGCGTACTCGCCGCGTTTGCCTGGGACGTGGCGCCCGCCTGGCTGATCGCGCACGACACCGACCTGCCGGCCCAAGAGCAAATCACGCAATTTCGCACGCTACTCGCGCGCAGGCTGGCAGGCGAACCGATCGCCTATCTCACCGGCATGCGCGAGTTTTACGGCCGCAGCTTTCGCGTGTCGCCCGACGTCCTGATTCCGCGACCCGATACCGAATTGCTGGTGGAGCGGGCTCTGACGCACATGCCCGGCGACCAGGCAGTAGAGGTCCTCGATCTCGGTACCGGCAGTGGCTGCGTCGCCATCACCCTGGCGCTGGAGCGGCCGCTTGCACGCGTGACCGCCGTGGACCGCTCCGATGCCGCGCTCGCCGCCGCGAAAAATAACAGCAGCATCCTCAACGCACCTGTCGAATTTCTGACCAGCGACTGGTTTTCTGCACTGGCCGGACGCCGCTTCGACCTCATAGTCGGCAACCCGCCCTATATCGCCGCCGCCGATCCCCATCTGGCGCGCGGGGATGTGCGATTCGAGCCGCTTTCCGCACTCGCAGCAGGTCCGGACGGTCTGGACGACCTGCGCCGCCTGATCGCGGCAGCACCCGGGCATCTCAAGCCCGGCGGCGCGCTGCTGGTAGAACACGGGTACGATCAGGCGAATGCCGTCCGGGCCTTGCTCCAGGCCGCGGGATTCTCCCAGCCGCAAAGCTGGCCGGACCTGTCTAGCATCTACCGTGTCAGTGGCGGCAATCTGTCGGAATAATTTACACTCGCCCTGACCCAGGGCACGCTCGACAAGCCGGCAGACAGCATAAGACGGGCAACTCAGGCAGGAATGACGTACATTGGTGCGATTCTTGCTGTATTTTCTGGGGACAAAATCCAGAATGATTATCGAGGCCTGACATGTCCGACCACACACCCGAAACTCAAGACACCTCGCCCGAGGCATTGCCACACAGCGAGATCAATCCCTCGCGCCGTAGACTGGCGGGGGCCGCACTGGGCGTCTCTGCCATTTTCACGCTGGCCAGCCGCCCTGTATTGGCGACCGACCAGTGCATGTCGCCTTCGGGTGCCGTTTCGGGCAATCTGAGCCAGCATGGCACCCCTACGCTGTGTAGCGGCAGGACGCCGGGTTACTGGAAAACGCATTCGGGATCCTGGCCATCGCCTTATCTTCCCGGGAACTGCAACGCCGGGAATAGCTGTAACAAGGTCCAGAACTGGAAAGGCGGCACCCTGTTCCATCCGCTTTTTTCCGGCACCCAGTTCATGGCGGATCTCGATGGCAATCCCGGCACGCCCAAGACCTCGCTTTCCCTCATGCAGGTCCTGATGCTGAGCAATGGTTCCAACCCCTGGGGGCTGACCGACCCTGACAATTTGGGTGCGCATATCGTTGCCGCACTGTTGAACGCCAAAGCTGGTTTGACTCCGGTCCTCTCGGAAACGGATGTGATCGGCATCTGGAACGAATGGGTCAGCAAGGGCTATTTCGAACCCACGGCCAACGTACAGTGGAATTCGGCACAGATCGTGGATTACCTCAAGACCACCATGCCCGTATGATCTGAGTTTTCCTTCAATAGCTTCCCGATTCAAATACGATTGGCACGTTTTCAGATCAAATCCTTTGAACAGGAAGCTGTGGTATTCGATACGGCATCCGGCGACACACACTACCTCGCGCCGTTCAACGTAGCGCTGTTCCAGTTGGTCCAGAGCAATCCCGGCATGACTTTGGACGAGCTGCATGGCGCGCTGGCTTCCCAGTTGTCTCTTGAGTTTGGCCCGGATCTCGCTCATCAAACGGATCAAGCGCTCGCCAGCCTGCGCCGGATCGGCTTGCTCGAAACGCCATGAAGCTGCTTCAACTCTCTCCATCCGATTTGCGGCATCAGCTCGCCGGTAACGGCGTATGGTTGCGCACCGGTCCTTTCTCGCTCCGGATCCGTTCGTGCCTGCCACGCGTCGCCGAGGGACTGACTGAGCTCTACGGCCAATTTGAAGTGCGTAGCGCGCACCAGGCCTTTGCGGATTTCCATGTCGAGCTGAACCCCCCTTCCCGCCTGCGGCGCTGGTTCCGTCCGCAGGTCAATTTTTCCTTTGATGGCGCCCAGCCGTTCAAACCGCTGCCGTTGGACCAGGCCTACCCCATGCTGGAATGGGGTCTGAACTGGTGCGTCTCGATGCACGCGCACCACTACCTGATCATTCATGCCGCCGTCGTGGAGAAAAATGGTCTGGCCGCCATTCTCCCGGCGCCACCCGGCTCGGGAAAAAGCACCCTGACCGCAGGACTGGTGTTGTCGGGCTGGCGCCTGCTTTCCGACGAGCTGACCCTGATCGATCGCAGGACAGGCCTGCTCCATGCGTTGCCGCGTCCCGTCAGCCTGAAAAACCAGTCGATCGACGTCATCCGCCAGTTCAATCCTGAAGCCTTTATCAATCGCGTCTCCCACGACACGTCCAAAGGCTCTGTGGCGCACATGCGCCCCCCCCGCGACAGCGTACTGCGCCAGCATGAACCGGCCCGACCCGGCTGGGTGATTTTTCCCAAATGGGAGGCGGGCGCCGAAACACGGTTGACCCCCCGCTCCCGGGCCGAGACGTTCATGTTTCTGGCACAGAATGCATTCAACTACAGCCATCTGGGCGCGGACGGCTTTCGCGTCGGCACCACGCTGATCGACCATGCGCACTGTTACGATTTCCGCTACAGCGCATTGAGCGAGGCAGTCACCGCTTTCGATCGTCTGGCCGAACGCCGGGCTGTGTGAAATTCATGAAATCCAGGTCCCGCGATTTGCTCAGTTGCACCTTGCGTTCGCCCGATTCCGTCACGCGCTTTTCGATGGGCGAATGGGACCTGCTGGTGCGACAGGCACGGAGTGCCGGCCTGCTGGCGCGTGTTCGGCACGTTCTGGCCCGGCACCAGCTGACTGAAGCCATCCCGGCTGTCGCACGATGGCATTTTGATGCGGCGGCCACGCTGGCCGCGAAGCAGCAACTGGCCGTACGCTGGGAAGTGGACAAGATCCGTACCGCCTTGAAAGGGCTGGCCTTCCCCTTCATTCTCCTGAAAGGCAGCGCCTACGTCATGGCCAATCTGCCCGCGGCAAGCGGACGTCTGTTCAATGACATCGATATCCTGGTCCCGCGGGCACAACTTGGCGCGGTCGAAGCCGCACTCATGCTTGCAGGCTGGCACCCGACCCTGTTGTCGGACTATGACCAGCGCTACTACCGCCGTTGGATGCATGAAATCCCGCCGCTACAACATGCCGTCCGCGCCACGGTGATCGACGTGCATCACGCCATTCTTCCCGATACGGCACGTTATCATCCGGATTCCGCCACGCTGCGCCATCGTGCCGTCGCAGTGGCGGACATGCCGGGCGTCCAGGTGCTGGCGACGGAAGATCGCATCCTGCATTCGGCCACCCACGTATTTCACGATGGCGAATTGCCGCACGGCCTGCGCGATCTGACCGATCTCGACCTGTTGCTGCGCGATGCCGCTGCCAACCCCGATTTCTGGCTGCGACTGACGACGCGCGCCAACGAGCTGCAACTGGGTCGTTCGCTGTTCTATGCGCTGCGTTATCTACGCTATTTCCTCGATACGCCGATTCCCGACAGCGCAATGGCGGCCCTCGAGCGCGACAAGCCGAATCGCCTCACTCTCGCCCTGATGGACCGCATCTTCACACGGGTCCTCGCGCCCGACCATGCGAGTTGTGCCGATCGCTTCACCCCTGCCGGGCTGGCCGCTTTCGTGCGCGCCCACTGGCTGCGCATGCCCGTGCATCTGCTGATCCCGCATCTGCTTCACAAAGCCTTCGTCAGCCCCTATCAGCGAAATGAGAAACCGGCTTGACGCCGGTTTCTCCGAGCGTATAATTCCCGACTATTCCAGTCAAGTATTGCCCAGGAGCTCACATGACCCCTCTCGACCGCATCCGTGACCAAGTCACCAACAATACCGTCGTGCTGTACATGAAAGGCACGCCCCAGTTTCCGCAGTGCGGCTTCTCGTCGCGCGCGGCGCAAGTGCTGCAGGCCTGCGGCGTGAAGGATTTTCTGGCGGTGAACGTGCTGGCCGATCCGGAAATCTTCGAAAACCTGAAGTACTACGCCAACTGGCCGACCTTCCCTCAGCTGTATGTGAAGGGCGAGTTGATCGGTGGCTCCGACATCATGATCGAGATGTACCAGAAGGGTGAAATCCAGAAGCTTCTGGAAGAAGCCCAGGCCGCCTGATCTGCCGCCCCGCATGCAAAAAAAGCCGACTCGAGTCGGCTTTTTTGTCGCTGAATTTCGCTTATCAAGCGGATGGCTATTTCGACTCGTCACCCTCGGATTCCGCATCCATCCCCAGTTCGTGAATTTTCCGGGTCAGCGTATTGCGCCCCCATCCCAGCAGATGTGCGGCCTCGATCCGGCGCCCCCCGGTGTGGCGGAGCGCCACCTCGATCAGCGTCTTTTCGTACGCCTGGGTAAGCTCATCCAGAATCGCCGCCTCACCGCGTGCCAGCCGCGCGCCGGCTTCAGCGGCCAGCCCCTGCAACCAGTCGCCGCCGCTTGACTCGACCGTCCCCTGCATCAGATCGGCCGGCAAATCCCCGACCTCGACCACCTGGCCGGGCGCCATCACGGTCAGATAATGACTGACGTTCTCGAGCTGGCGCACGTTGCCGCTCCAGGGCAGATTAACCAGCGTCTTCATCGCGGCGTCCGACACGCCCTTGGTCTCCATCCCTAGTTCGCGCGCGCTTTTCTGCATGAAATGGCGTACCAGCAGCGGGATGTCTTCACGCCGCTCGCGCAGCGCCGGCAGGCGCAGGCGGATCACGTTGAGGCGGTGGAACAGATCTTCGCGAAACAATCCTTCACGCACCCGTACTTCCAGATCCTGGTGGGTTGCGGCGATCACCCGCACATTGACCTTGATCGGCGTATGACCGCCGACACGATAGAACTGCCCGTCGGCCAGCACGCGCAGCAAACGGGTTTGCAATTCGGCCGGCATGTCTCCGATCTCGTCCAGAAACAGCGTGCCGCCGTCAGCTTGCTCGAAGCGGCCGCGCCGCTGCGCGGCCGCGCCCGTGAAGGCACCGCGCTCGTGACCGAAGAGTTCCGACTCCAGCAAATCCCGCGGGATGGCCGCAGTATTCAGCGCGATGAACGGCGCGCCAGCACGCGGGCTATGGCGATGCAGCGCACGCGCCACCAGTTCCTTGCCGCTGCCCGATTCGCCGGTGATCAACACGGTGGCATGCGAATGCGCCAGTCGTCCGATGGCACGGAACACCTCCTGCATGGCAGGCGCCTGCCCGAGGATTTCCGGCATCGGGACATCGCTGCTGGCGGGCACGTCACGGCTGGCATTTTCCGCCAGTGCACGGCGTACCAGTTCGAGCGCCTGGTCGACGTCGAAAGGCTTGGGCAGGTATTCGAACGCGCCGCCCTGGAAAGCCGCCACCGCGCTGTCGAGATCGGAATACGCCGTCATGATGATGACGGGTACCTTGGGCAGCCGCTCCTTCAGCGCCTGCAGCAATTCCAGGCCGCTCACCCCCGGCATGCGGATGTCGGACAACACAGCGGCGGGCGTGCTGCGTTCCAGTTCACGCAGCGCATCGCTGCCCGAACTGAAGGTCATGCACGCGATATCTTCGCGCAACAGGGCTTTTTCAAGGACCCAGCGGATGGAGCGGTCGTCGTCAATGATCCAGACGCAGCTTGATTTCGACATAGTGTTCAGCCAGGCAAAGGAAGAAAAATGGAAAAGGTGGTACAGCCGGGACGGCTTTCGCAATCGATGGTGCCGTGGTTTTGCGCGACCAACGTCTGTGCAACGGCAAGCCCGAGCCCGCTGCCGCCTTCGCGCCCTGACACCAGCGGGAAAAAGATCTGTTCGCGGATGTCTTCGGGTATGCCCGGGCCGTTATCGATGATCTCGACGCGCATGCCGAGCTGGTAGCGCCGGCTTTCCAGCGTGATCTGCCGCGCCACGCGGGTCCTGAAAATGATCTCACCCTGGCCATGCATCGCTTGCACGGCATTGCGTGCGATATTGAGCGTCGCTTGAATCAGCTGTTCGGCATCGGCCCGGATTTCCGGCAGGCTGATATCGTAGTCGCGGCGGAGCGACATGCTCGGGGTTTCCGCCAGGATCAGGCTGCGGACCCGCTCCAGAACTTCGTGAATATTCACCGCACCAAAACGGGGCATGCGGTGGGGAGTAAGCAGCCGCTCCATCAGCGACTGCAAGCGATCGGATTCCTTGATGATGACCTGGGTGTATTCACGCAGGGATTCGCGCGGCAACTCGTGTTCCAGCAGTTGTGCCGCGCCGCGGATGCCGCCGAGCGGATTCTTGATTTCATGTGCGAGGTTGCGCAGCAGTTCGCGGTTGGCTTCCTGTTGTAGGCGCGCCTGTTCCAGCCGGGCGATACGAAGATGCGGATCGACCGCGCGCATTTCGATCAGCACGGCGTCCTCAGGCTTGTCCAGCGGCGACACGCTGCAGCTGAGCCGGATTGGCGGATGACCGCTCACCACCACGTCGAGTTCATATTCGATGACGGTTTCCTGCTGGGCACATGCCGTCTGGACCGCAGCAAGCAACTCGGGGCTGCGCTCGAACACTGACATGGCGTCATCCCCAAGCAGCAGGACACCGGATATGCCCAGCAAGGTCTCGGCTGCAGGATTGACATACAGGATGCGGTGCCCGGCATCCAGAATCATGGTGCCGGTGGAGAGATAATCCAGTCCTGAATAATCGGTGGGCGAAAACGGCGACATGCTCATGCACTCAGTAGAAGCACTGATTGTGCCAGAGCCTGGTTGTTGAAGCTTCAACCTCTTCAGAACCGCAGACGGCCTATTAGCTGGGGGGCTGCCGGCGGCGTCTTGAATGCGTGTACAGGCGACTTACTTCAGATTGGCCAGCTCGCGCTGGATGGAAGTGACGTTCTGATCGTGTTGCTGCACCGTTGTCCGCAACTTGCTCACGCGATCGAGGTAGGTGGCGTCGGTTGCCCGTTCGCCCGGCTGCAGGCGCTCGCCCAACGTCAGCTGACGGCGCGCTTCATCGGCATTGCGGCGTTCGCTCGACAGTTCATCCTGCAGCACCTGGCGCCGGATATCGTCGCGCCGTTTCTGGGTGCCCGGATCGATACGCGGGAAATCCGCCGGGCTGGGTGTATAGGCGGCCCGTCTCGGCGCTTTATTTCTGGCTGGCAGCTGTGTCGGCGCACCGGGCAGGTCGACACGCTTGGCGCCTTTCTTGTAGACGTCGGTAAATGTCACCTGGCCGTTTTCATCGACGTATTTGTAGATTTCCGCCTGCGCGGGCGCAGCCAGTATCAGGCACAGAAGGAAGGGCAGACGGGCGATGGACATAGGGCTGAGTGTAGCGTACCCGTTTGCTAACGGACACCGGCCGGCCAATCTTGATCCCGGAATAGCTCAGCCTGAAGGCGTGCCATAAAAAAGGGCGGCCGAAGCCGCCCTATTATTTGTACACGTCCCGTGTTTACAGCGAGTAATACATCGCGAACTCAACCGGGTGCGTGGTCATGCGGAACTTGGTGACTTCCTCCATCTTCAGGGCGATGTAGGCGTCGATCATGTCGTTGGTGAACACGCCGCCGCGGGTCAGGAACTCGCGATCCTTGTCGAGCTCGTCCAGCGCCATTTCCAGGCTGTGGCAGACCTTCGGGATCTTCGCATCTTCTTCCGGTGGCAGGTCGTACAGATCCTTGTCCGACGGATCGCCGGGGTGGATCTTGTTCTGGATGCCGTCGAGACCGGCCATCATCAGCGCAGTGAAGCACAGGTAGGGGTTGGCGGTCGGATCCGGGAAGCGGGTCTCGATGCGGCGGGCCTTTTCGCTGGAGGAAATCGGGATGCGGATCGAGGCCGAGCGGTTGCGCGCGGAATACGCCAGCATCACGGGCGCTTCGAAGCCGGGCACCAGACGCTTGTACGAGTTGGTCGACGGGTTGGTGATCGCGTTCAGCGCCTTGGCGTGCTTGATCACGCCGCCAATGTAGTACAGGCACATTTCCGACAGGCCGGCATAGCCATTGCCCGCAAACAGGTTCTTGCCGTCTTTCCACAGCGACATGTGCACATGCATGCCGGAACCATTGTCCCCGACGATGGGCTTGGGCATGAAGGTCGCGGTCTTGCCGTAGGCGTGAGCGACGTTCTGCACGATGTACTTCAACGTCTGGGTCCAGTCGGCACGCTTGGTCAGCGTGCTGAACTGGGTACCGATTTCGCACTGGCCGGCGGTCGCCACTTCGTGGTGGAACACTTCGACCGGAATGCCGGCTTCTTCCAGTGCCAGCACCATGGCGGCACGGATGTCCTGCAGGCTGTCGACCGGGGGAACGGGGAAATAACCACCCTTGATGCCGGGACGGTGGCCGGTGTTGCCGTTCTCGAATTTCTCGGCAGACGACCAGGACGCTTCCTCGGAATTGATCTGCACGCCGCAGCCCGACATGTTGTCGTGCCAGGTGATGGAATCGAAAATGAAGAACTCAGGCTCGGGGCCGAAGTACGCGGTATCGGCGATGCCGGTCGACTTCAGGTAGGCCTCGGCGCGCTTGGCCACCGAACGCGGGTCGCGCTCGTAGCCCTTGCCGTCGGACGGCTCGATCACGTCACAGGTCAGGATCAGCGTGGGCTCGTCGAAGAAGGGATCCATGTAGGCCGAATCGGGATCGGCCTTCAACAGCATGTCGGACGCCTGGATGCCTTTCCAGCCGGCGATCGAGGAACCGTCGAACGGGTGGCCGTCTTCGAACCAGTCTTCAGTCACGATGCGGGCAGGAATCGAAACGTGCTGCTCCTTGCCGCGTGTATCCGTAAAGCGCAGATCGACGAATTTCACTTCGCCGTCCTTAATCATCTTGATCACATTGGCCACGGCCATGCTGAATCTCCTCAAACTGAAATGAATTGAATTACGACGTTGTATGTGGCCCAAATCCGCCACACAAAACGTCACACAGAAAAAGTGTTAGCAGCAACCGTGCCATACCCAAAATCGAGCGCCAGCCATTGTGCCATAAGGCTCAAGCCAGGGGATAGTGCGCAATCATTTTCCCTGTCGCACCAAAATAAGGCGAAAAAGCAAATATGCGCACCAACATGGTGCAAATTGCATCGGGCAGGGGGTTTCATATACTGAATCGACAATAAATAAAAGGACACCGCCATGGGACGCATCACCGAATTGCTCGACACCGCCCATCATCGTAGCCAGGTGAATGTCTGGCCATTTGCCGGCGCACTATTGCCGCACGAAGCGTACGAATTGCTGCAGATCGCCCCTGGAACCCGCCTGATCGATGTACGTTCCCATGCAGAACTCGAACTCAACGGCGTCATTCCCGGGGCGTTGCATGTCGAATGGCAATCCTGGCCCGGCTGGGTCCTCAATCCCCATTTTCTGACTCAACTGGCCCAGGCCACCGATCCGGAATCCCTGCTGTTCTTCATCTGCCGCAGCGGCGAACGTTCGCATCGTGCCGCCGCAGCCTGCGCCGACGCCGGACGCGGCAGTTGCTACAACGTGCTGGAAGGCATCGAAGGCGAACTCAACAAGGCCACCGGCCATCGCAACGAACTCAACGGCTGGAAACACCGAAGCCTGCCCTGGACCCAAGGCTGACACGGCAGTCCATACAAAAACGCCTGGCCGCCGGTTGAGCGGATAAAATACGGCCGCCATGACCGACCGTTACGCCGTATTCGGGCACCCGATTGCCCACTCCAAATCCCCGCAGATCCACACCGCGTTTGCCCGCCAGACCGGCCAGGACATGACGTACGAAGCCATCCTCGCGACGCTCGATGGCTTTGCGGACAGCGTCGCTGCCTTCATCGCGGCAGGCGGGCGCGGCGCCAACGTCACTGTGCCATTCAAGGAAGAAGCCTTCAGACTTGCCAGCCGCCTGAGCCCGCGTGCGCAGCGCGCAGGGGCGGTCAACACGCTGAGCTTCGATGCCGACGGCATCCTCGGCGACAACACCGACGGCGCCGGGCTGGTCGCCGATCTCACTCGCAACCTGCACTGCACGATCGTCGGCAAACGCGTCCTGCTGCTTGGCGCCGGCGGCGCGGCGCGCGGCGTGATCGAACCGCTGCTCGACCAGCAGCCCGCGGCGCTCGTCATTGCCAACCGCACCGTCAGCCGCGCCGAGGAGCTCGCCGAGCTGTTCGGCCGCGGCGTCCGCGCCTGCGGCTTCGACGCAGCCAACACGCCCTTCGACCTCGTCATCAACGCCACCGCCGCCAGCCTCGCCGGCGACCTACCGCCGCTGTCGCCGCGCGTGTTCACCCCGGACACGATGGCCTACGACATGATGTACGGGCGCGACACGCCCTTCCTCGACTTCGCCCGCACGCACGGCGCGCGCACCGCCGATGGCCTCGGCATGCTGGTGGAGCAGGCGGCCGAAGCGTTCCATCTGTGGCGCGGCGTGCGCCCCGACACCGCCCCCATCATCGTGGCCCTGCGCACAGCATGATGAAAAAACTGTTCGGCTGGATCGGCAAGGCCCTTGCCGCCGCGGTCGTGTTGATCCTGCTGTATCAGCTCTGGCTGTTCGCCCATGTGCTGTGGTGGATCGATCACAACCCAAGCATGACCTCCTTCATGGAAGCGGGCCTGGCGCGCCAGCAGGAGAAGAACCCCGACGCCGAACTGCGCCACAAGTGGGTGCCCTATGACCGCATCTCTATCCACCTGAAGCGCGCCATCGTCGCCGCCGAGGACGCCAAATTCCTCACCCACGAAGGCTTCGATGTGGAGGGCATCCAAGTAGCAGTCGAGAAAAACCTGAAGAAAGGCCGCCTCGTCGCCGGCGGTTCCACCATCAGCCAGCAACTCGCCAAGAACCTGTTCCTCTCCGGCGAGCGCAGCTTCATCCGCAAGGGCCAGGAAGCCGTGATCACCCTCATGATCGAAGCCACCTGGAGCAAACGTCGCATCCTCGAGGTCTATCTCAACGTCATCGAATGGGGCAACGGCATCTACGGCGCCGAAGCCGCCGCCCGCCGCTATTACAAGACCTCCGCCGCCAACCTCGGCCGCGACCAGGCCGCCCGCCTGGCCGCCATGGTGCCCAACCCACGCTGGTACGAGAACCACCGCAGCTCGCGCGCGTATCAGCGGCGGGTGGCGGTGATCAGCCGGTATATGGGGAGTGCGCAGGTGCCGCGCTGAGTCGAATTAATTCGAAATTGCTCGAAAAAATCTGAGCGTTTCCTGTTTCTGGAGACACGAACCAGTTGTCTCTATTCGGCCAGGAACGGCCGGTCGGAGTAACTAATAAGAAGGCCCGCGTTGCGCCCCTAAGTGGTCAGCCAACGTCCGAATTCAGGGGCGCGTCCCTTGGTATGAAATGTTAGCTTCGTTCACGCGATTCGTATTACTTCGCCAAGAAGTTGATCCAGCTGGGACCGAAAATCAATCTGAATAAAAGTAGGAAGATCTTCCTTCTGCCTCACATGAGTGTGCAGATAACTGTCAGCAACGTTTCGAAGTGCATTGTGCAAATGGTCCATGTTCTTCTTGAACGATCGCGTCCCTTGATAATTGTTGGAAACTTGGCCAAAGGTTTCACAACCGAAAATCGGAGGAACATGGTCAATAATTGCGCGGACCAAGAACGCCATCGAAAGGTAATTACTATTCGCTGATGCTGAATTCAACTCTTGTAACAACAAGACCAATCGTCGGAAATCATATTTCTCCGGTTTTAGTTCGACTAACGCCGCGATTCGCGCTGGCGCTACGTACCACGGCGATTCTGAATCAGTTGCTTGCTCTGCTTCGTGGATCAATCGATCGGCCGGGCTGAAGGTTATTTCCGTCGGAACGGCACTGTAGTTTGAGTAGTACTCTAATGTGCGCGCTTTGTGTAAACCGAGATGGTGTAGCACGTCTTTAAGCTGAACACCGAGCATAGTGAGGTGGCGTATGTATGCATGGCGAAGTGATCGAATGTTTATTCTTGGAGAAAGACTTGCTTTGGCCCGCGCGTCCGCCCACGCACGTTGAAGTCTCTGCTCGGGGAGCTTCTCACCCTTGTCGGTGCTGAACAAGAAATCCGTTTTCCGCTTTGGTTTGGCCAATAACTGCAAATCATCTATGGCAAAAAGCGGGATCGGTACGTCACGCGCCGTCTTGCTTCGCTGTGGAATCACACGCATTCTGTTCGACGGGAAATCAATATCCCTTACGCGAATCAGCAAAGCTTCCTGAAGCTCAAGGCCCATTCCGTAGATGCATTTCAGTGCCAACCTTAGCTGTGGGTTCGCTACCTCAGTGAGGCCAGAAAATACCTGTGCCTGACTGGGAATTACAGCAATCGGCCGCTTGGGTCGGATGACCGGAATAACTGCAACCAGCTCCTTCTTTCGAATAACCTCACGAAAAATGAAGCGCAATGCCGAGCTTGCCTGCCGTACGGTCTGATCATTGAGGCGCTTGGACTGGAGATGCTGGAAATACGAAGCGATATCTTCCGTATCAAGATCCGCCACTGCCCGTCCATGGAAATACGAACTCAACCGATCAAACCAGCCGACATAGGACTCAACGGTGCGATGACTGTACTTGCGCTGCTGGAGGAGTGAGGTGACAGCTTCTTTGGTCGTCATGACGCTGCAATATCGAATAGTTAATCAAGCGACCTATGGGGTCCGGATATTTATTAAGATAGAGACGGCTGTCATAGTGGCTTATCTTGATGATTTTTTAAATTTTTTCGCAGTGCCCGTTATGAAAAAAGAGGCTCTTGGTAGGCGAATTATGCACCTGATTTAGAGGCTCAAGTATCGACGGGAGGTTTGAGATTGGATGTTGAATAGACCGCTTTCCCTGCCTCAGCGGCCGTACGATGAGCAAGCTCCGAGCGTCTCTCAGGGTCGATTTGAGCCGCCTACCGAACCCAGTTCTTTTCTTCAAAAACGGACGTTCTGATGAAACTGATATCCGTAGAAGGCGCTCAGGCTTCCTTCCGCTGCCGCGCCACAAGCGTCTGCTGGGCTTTGCGCTGTTCGAGATGGCGCAGTGCGTGATAGGTGCCGAAACCGAGCGCGCCCATCGCGAGCGTGAAGGCGCCGTAGGAAATCGGCCACGGGATGCCGGCGGTCATCATCGAGAATTCGGACATGCCGCCAATGCCGGCGATGATGTTGATCGGCACGAACACGACCGAAATCGCGGTCAGCTTGGACACGCGCTTGTTCTGGTTGATGTTGATGAAGCCGACGGTGGCATCCATCAGGAAGTTGATCTTGTTGAAGAGGAAGGACGTGTGGCCGTCGAGCGATTCGATGTCGCGCAGGATCTGGCGCGTGTCCTCGTGCTGGTCGGACGAGAGCAGGCGGCCGCGCATGAGGAAGGAGAGCGCGCGGCGGGTGTCGAGGACGTTGCGGCGGATGCGGCCGTTGAGGTCTTCGCCCTTGGCGATTTCGGACAGGATCTCGGCGGCTTCGTCGTCGCTGACCTGCGGTGACAGCACTTGGCGGCCGACGCGCTCGAATTCGGCGTAGACGTCTTCGAGTGCGTCGGCCGAGTATTCGACATCGGCGCCGTAGAGGTCGAGCAGGACGTCCTTGCCGTCAGAGACATAGCCGGGCTGGGTGCGGGCGCGCAGGCGCTGCAGGCGGAACACCGGCAGCTCCTCGTTGCGGACCGAGAACAGGATGTTGCGGTGGAGGATGAAGGCCACCGGGACGTTACGCGAATCGCCCTGCTTGTCGAGCAGGAAGTTCGAGCTCATGTGCACCGCATCGTTGTCGTCGATATAGAAGCGCGCGCTTTCCTCGATGTCGGTGACTTCTTCCGGGTCGGGCAGGTAAAGCTCGAAGAACTCGCCCACCCAGGCGCGCACGCTAGCCGAGGGGGCGACGAGGTCGACCCACATCGGGTTGACGTTGGCCAGGTCGGCGCGACTGTCGATGCGCACCTGGCTCAGCCGGCCGTTCTTCAGTTCGAAGGCCGAGAGCATGTTGCGCGCACTGCTGTGGGGACGCGCCCCCAGCAGTTCGGCACGCACGTCATCCGACACGATTTCCAGGACCAGTTCGCAGCGGTTTTCCTCGACCTCCCGCCAGGCGGCGAGCCGATCTTCCTCCGACAAGGCCTCGATGACCCGCGCGATCTCGCCGGCCGACAGGCGCCGCAGCAGGTTGTGCAGCTCGACCAGATGCTGCCGGTGCACCAGGCCTTCGACCAGTTCGTGGCGCGGCATGTCCTGCTTCTGCACCAGGGCTTCGACGCGCCGCTGGCGCGCGAGCAGCAGCTGCACCTCACTGAGGTGCTGCTCCAACTGGTTCTGCGCGCGCGGGCGCTGATCGATGGGTTCCGACATGGCGCGTATTCTACGCTCGACGACTCGTTCAAGGCACCGCTTCAGTCCGCGAATGGGCGACAAAATGCCGTCTCGCCGGAGACCCGAACCGGAGGCGCCCATCCCGGCAGAATCGACGCCAGCGAACCATGGCGCGTTACAATCGCGGGGCTTTTCACTATCCGCCCATGACCGAAAACCCCGAAAACCCGCCGCAGCACATGATTCAGGAACGCGTGAAGCACGATCCGGCCATCGGCGCGTCGGGACGGCTCACCGTCATCCCGGACAGCCTGGGCTTCGTCATCCTGCTTGGGCTCGCCACCCTGCTGCTGCTATGACGCCCGCTCCCGACTCCCCTGAAGGGCACAAGAGTCGCGCGCTCTATGGCCGCCTGCTCGGCTATGTCAAGCCGTATTGGCGCATGTTCGCGCTGTCCCTCGTCGCGCTGGTCCTCACCGCCGCCACCGAGCCGGTGCTGCCTGCCTTGTTCAAGCCGCTGCTGGACAAGGGCTTCGTCGCCAAGGACCAGGATTTCATCCGCTGGATTCCGATCCTGCTACTGGCCTTGTTTCTGGTGCGCGGTGTCACCAGCTTCGTCAGCACCTATTGCATGGCCTGGGTCGGCAGCCGCCTGGTGATGGATCTGCGCGCCACCATGTTCGACAAGCTGATGACGCTGCCGACGCGCTACTTCGACCAGAACCCGAGCGGCCAGCTGATCGCGCATCTGGCCTTCAACGTCACCCAGGTCACGCAGTCGGCCACCAGCTCGCTCACCACGTTGGTGCGCGACACGGTGACGGTGCTGGGGCTGCTCGGCTACCTGCTGTGGCTGAACTGGCAGCTCACGCTGATCGTGTTCGCGCTGGTGCCGCTCACGCTGTGGGTGGTGCGCGTCGCCAGCAAACGACTGCGCGGCCTATCGCGCAAGGCGCAGCAGAACATCGGCGACCTCACCCAGGTGGTCGACGAGGCGGTGGGCGGACACCGCGTGGTCAAGCTCTATGGCGGCGAGGCCTACGAGCAGACGCGTTTCCGCGAGGCGGCCAATCTGGCGCGGCTGTTCGAGATGAAGCGTGTCGCCGCCAACGCAGTGTACGAACCCGTCATCCAATTGATCGCGGCGATCGCGCTCGCCATCATCGTCTACATCGCTGCCGACCAGGCGAGCGACAACGCCACGACGGTCGGCGGCTTCGTCGCCTTCTTCATGGCGATGCTGTTGTTGTTCGCGCCACTGAAGCGGCTCACCTCGGTCAACGACCAGCTGCAGCGCGGGCTGGCCGCGGCCGAGACCATCTTCACCATGCTCGACGAGGACGCCGAGCGCGACGGCGGCACGCGCACGCTCGAGCGCATCGAGGGCCGGCTGGCGCTGCGCGACGTGGCGCTGACCTATCCCGGCAAGACCACACCGGCGCTGGCCGGCATCACGCTCGACATCGCCCCCGGCGAGACGGTGGCGCTGGTCGGCGCGTCAGGCTCGGGCAAAACGACACTGGCCAATCTGGTGCCGCGCTTCTACGACCCGGATGCCGGCTCGATCCAGCTCGACGGCATCGACATCCGCGACATCCGCTTGCAGAACCTGCGCAGCCACATTGCCCTGGTGTCGCAGGATGTCGTGCTGTTCAACGATACGCTGGCACACAACATCGCCTACGGCCACAAACGCGACGCCACGGTCGACGAGATCCGCACCGCCTGCGTCGCCGCACATGCCTGGGATTTCATCCAGGCCATGCCCGACGGCCTCGACACGCTGATCGGCGAGAACGGCATGCGACTGTCCGGTGGGCAGCGCCAACGCATCGCCATCGCACGCGCCATCCTCAAAAACGCACCGCTGCTGATCCTGGACGAGGCCACCTCGGCCCTGGACAACGAATCCGAACGCCACGTCCAGGCCGCGCTCGAGACGCTGATGGAGAACCGCACCACGCTGGTCATCGCACATCGCCTGTCCACCATCGAACGCGCCGACCGGATCGTCGTGCTGGAAGGCGGTCGCATCGTCGAAATCGGCAGCCATGCCGACCTGATCGCCCGCCAGGGCCGCTACGCGCAGCTGCACGCGCTGCAGTTTTCCGCATGAGCCAGGACTTGAACTTAAGCGCCGCTCGGCCTGAGCCCTTCGACCAGGCTCAGGACAGGCCCGTCGAAGGCCCCGTGTCCGCTCATGCTTCGACCCTTCGTCAAGCTCAGGATTCAGCACGAACGGACACCGGCTGGGTGAAACCCGCGCGCTCGCTGCTCACCGCGGCCGGACGCGCCATCGGCGACTTCCGCATGATCCGCGACGGCGACCGCATCCTGCTCGGCCTGTCGGGCGGTAAGGATTCGCTGTCGCTGCTGCACACCTTGCATCACCTGCAACAGAAGGCGCCGGTGAAATTCGAACTGCTCGCCTGCACGGTCGACCCGCAGTCTGACCAGTTCGATCCCTCGCCGCTCACGCCCTACATGGCCGCACTTGGCGTGCCCTACTTCCTCGAATCGCAGCCCATCCTGGAAGAGGCACAGAAAACGCTGACCAAGAACAGCGACTCGTACTGCGCCTATTGCTCGCGCATGCGGCGCGGCATCCTCTACCGCGTCGCGCGCGAACAGGGCTGCAACGTCGTCGCGCTGGCGCAGCATCTGGACGACCTCGCCGAGACGCTGATGATGTCCATGTTGTTCGGCGGCAAGCTGAGGACCATGTCGCCGCATTACCTGAACGACGCTGGCGACCTGCGCATCATCCGACCGTTCGCCTACGCACGCGAACGCCAGACCCGCGCCTTCGCCGCCGACGCCGGCCTGCCGGTGATCTTCGAGAACTGCCCGGCCTGCTTCGCCAAGCCGCAGCAGCGCTACGCGATGAAGCAAATGCTGGCCGAACAGGAAAAACACCATCCACGTATCTTCAACAGTTTATTGACCGCGATGCGACCACTGATGGGCGAGCCGCCTGCCTGATTTCCAGGCACCGTCGTTTCCCCGTAAAATCAACCCTTTGTTTTGGTTGACATTTTCCACAAAGAGAACAAGGTTATGACCGCTTCCTTCATCCCACCCAAGCGCATCCTCATGGGCCCGGGGCCCTCCGACGTGCCCCAGCGCATCCTCGATGCCATGGGACGTCCGACCATCGGCCATCTCGACCCCGCGTTCGTCGACCTGATGGAACAGATCAAGTCCATGCTGCGCATGGCGTTCCAGACCGAGAACGCGTTGACCTTCCCGGTCTCGGCGCCAGGCTCGGCGGGGATGGAAATGTGTTTCGTCAACCTGGTGGAGCCCGGCGACAAGGTGATCGTTTGCCGCAACGGCGTGTTCGGCGGCCGTATGCTGGAAAACGTCAAACGCACCGGCGGCGTGCCGGTGATCGTCGACGACGCCTGGGGCGCGCCGGTCGATCCGAACAAGGTGCGCGACGCCTTCAAGGCGAATCCGGATGCAAAGATCCTCGCCTTCGTGCATGCCGAAACCTCGACCGGCGCGCAAAGCGACGCCGAGGCGCTCGGCAAGATCGCGCAGGAATTCGGCGCGCTCACCATCATGGATTGCGTCACCAGCCTGGGCGGCACGCCGCTGTATATGGACAAATGGGGCATCGATGCGGTGTATTCCGGCAGCCAGAAATGCCTGTCCTGCACGCCCGGCCTGTCGCCCGTTTCGTTCTCCGAGCGCGCCATCGCTCGCATCAAGGCGCGCACAACCGTCGTGCAGAGCTGGTTCCTCGACCTCAACCTCGTGCTCGGCTACTGGCAATCCGCCGGCAAGCGCACCTACCATCACACAGCGCCGATCAACCCGATGTACGGCCTGCACGAAGCGCTGGTGATGCTGGAGGAAGAAGGTCTGGAGAACGCCTGGGCACGCCATCGTGCCATGCATGAAAAACTCAAGGCCGGGCTCGAAGGCATGGGCCTCAGGTACGTGGTGGACCCGTCCGCACGCCTGCCGCAGCTCAACTCGATCTACGTGCCCGAAGGCGTCGATGAGGCCGCGATCCGTGCCCGCCTGCTCACGGAGTTCAACCTCGAAATCGGCGCCGGCCTCGGCGACATGGCCGGCAAGATTTGGCGCATCGGCCTGATGGGCTACTCCGCCAAGCAGGAGAACGTCGACTATTGCCTGAAAGCGCTACAGGCGTGTTTGCCGGACCGCCCGGCTTGATCTTGCAGTAGTTCAGGCTTTCTGGACATCAGTCTGTTGGCTGATGCCCAGAAGGCGCGCCGTCATATCAAGCCCATTACCAGCAGTACGATCAGGATGACGACCAGCAGGCCGATGCCTCCGCTGGGACCATAGCCCCACGCGCGGCTGTGCGGCCAGACGGGAACCGCCCCGATCAGGATCAAGATCAGCACGATCAAAAGTATGGTTCCAATGCTCATGACGTACTCCTTATAAAGAACGTGGAAGATAAAGGGCGTGTGATATGTCCGAGTCGAGCGAGTCCACGGCTAGCCGCCTAGACCGCCACCTGGGAAATAGCCCAGCTTCTCCTTGTCTTCCTCGGTGCATGCGTTGTTCAGGCACATGAACCGCGTTCCGTTATCGTCGAGGGTGGTCAGATTCATATCGGGTTCGTCGAATCCCTCCGCCTCGGTAAAAATAAAGTGGTAGTCGTTCGCCACCTCGAGTTCCAGCACGCCATCGTTGCTCTCGCCATAGTCATGCCAGCGTCCCGCTTTTCCGCCCGGAATCTCGGGCGCCGACTTGCCGCTCCTGTCGTCCTTCCAGGCAACGATGACGGGGCGTGCAAGCAGTTCCCCGGCTTTGCCAACTGCCGTGCGGCGCGCCTGCACAAAATCATTCACCTTGTTGTCCGCCAATGCGATTCTCTGCATACCGATCTCCTTTGTGCGTTCGAAGTTGGCCCCGCCCATGACGGGCTTTGGCCAAGCCTTGCCAAGGTCCAGCAAGGTCACTGTGATTGTGGTCGGTCGGTTGCGGCGGGTCGGTAGGATTTTGCCTATGCACTGGCAGGCATCCGCTGAAAACGGGGCCCCCAGCCGACGAGGCGTCTTACGGAGCGGTTAGCTGAAGCTACATGGACTCCCCCTATCACGCAAAGCATCCGGATGTTGATTCGGTATAAGACTGCGGCTCTACATACGGCCTGTTTGCGGGCATTGCCCTGGCCTTGATGAAATGCGCTTGGGTGCGGGTCTCA